>Ga0189290_100002_pt1 | contig 1246886 bp, 1258 predicted proteins | sample UW140minimetaG_FD_130318 | JGI IMG/M metagenome (GOLD analysis project Ga0189290, IMG submission 130318) | Marine microbial communities from the Costa Rica Dome - UW140 mini metaG | ecosystem: Environmental > Aquatic > Marine > Oceanic > Photic zone | place: Costa Rica: the Eastern Pacific... | reverse complement strand
TTAACGGCGAGGTGTTCTACTCGCTCAGGGAGGCGCAAATCCTTATCGAAGAATGGAGGAAGCACTACAACACCAAACGACCACATAGTGCCTTAGGCTACCGCCCACCGGCCCCGGAAACCATCGTCCCGATGGAACCCAGGCCAATCATGCATTAACAGTCAAACTGGACCACTTAGGTGGGGCTGATCAGCTGGAGATACGACCTTCTCATGACTTGTTCAAAAATCATATCGTTAATTTTTGCTCCCCATTCTAACGAATGGAGCACAGGATTCACGTTTCGGAAATATGGGAGGATTGCGGGAAACTGCCGCACAACGTTCTCAACCCAAATGTAGCACGATAGATCAGATTGCGTGATAGATGGTTTCCAACAGATAGGCCCGCCGCCCAGATGGAGTGGCTACAAGTTTTTCCCAGATAGGTTACATTTGCCAAATTGAACCGAAATTGGCCTTAAGCCGACCGCAGGCTCCCGACGTTAACTTCTCACCACATAGACGGAGCATGTTGAATGACGAACGACTCGGGCCGAATTCGGACCGAGAAGATAGTCTTTGAGGTCAAGTCTATGAGCTCCAATGACGATAAGGTCGGCTTTTGACAAATCAGCAGCTCTCAAGACCTCTTCATATACCGAACCGACAGCAACGATATGTCGCGCTTTTTTGTTGGCCTCTGCACCAATGATCCTTCCGACAGCTTCACTCAGATCTTCAAGCGCCCTGTCTTTCGCGGTTTCAACGTCATGGGCTTCAAAATATGCACCAATAATTGTCGCACCAAAATCAGGAACTACCGTAATTACATCGAGCTGTGCTCCGTCGAGATCTGCAAGCTTCTTTGCGGTTATCAACACTGCAGCTTCTTCCTCCGGCCGATTGAGGTCGAAGGCACATAAGATTGTCTGGATCATGCCGGTGCTCCTTCTTCGCCCGCTTGGCTTCGTCCAGCGCGACGTGATTGCAAGAGCGCGATCAGGCCAAGCAATAGTAATGCCGGGATGAACACCAGTTGTTTCGGCATTTGGTCAGATGCAGCCTGAACACTACTGATTTGAACCGGGTCGTCGCCGTAGAAGTCGAATGAGGAAAGCGTATCACTCAACTCCGTACCGAACATAGGTTCGTCGAGTTGCTGAATGTCCCCATTCGGAACAAGCATAATCCCCAATGTCTCAAGTCGCGCTTCAGCGCTATCTCCTTCGGGCACCGTCAGGGGAACCGTTACGTCTTTCACTGCCAAAGTGTCGAAGTCCGGCCCAGATATGACTGTGCGCAGTTGGCTTCCTGGCTCCGCAGCGCCTAACGTCTCAACAAAATCCGCCGGTGCAATGTCTTCAAACGGCGGCTGAATCTGATTCATAAAGAACCCCGGCCGGAACAAAGCAAAGGCGATCAAGAGCATCGCTATCGTTTCCCAAATGCGATTACGCGTCAGGAACCAGCCCATCGTTGCTGCGGTAAAGATCAAAATACCAATCGTCGCAACAATGAAGACGATGATGCCTTCGGTCCAAGTAACATCGATAAGAAGAAGATCGGTGTTAAAGATAAAGACGAACGGCAAGGCAACTGTTCGCAAACTATAGAAGAATGCCGTGAAACCGGTTCGGATAGCATCGCCGCCTGAAACTGCTGCTGCAGCAAAACTTGCGAGACCAACCGGTGGCGTAACATCTGCCATAATACCGAAGTAAAATACGAACAGATGGACAGCGATCAATGGGACGATCAACCCGCTTTGGGCTCCCAGTTCCACTACCACACCAACCATCAACGATGACACCACGATATAGTTCGCGGTTGTCGGCAGCCCCATCCCCAAAATGAGTGAGAGGATTGCGACGAAGATCAACATCAAGATCAAATTGCCGCCGGAGAGGAATTCGACAAAGTCCGCCATAACTTGACCAATCCCGGTCAAAGACACCGTACCGACAATTATGCCTGCAGTCGCCGTGGCAAGCGCAATTCCGATCATATTCCGTGCGCCGTCGATCATGCCATCTTTCAGGTCGATTAATCCATCTTTGAGGCGGCTGATGCTGTTTTCCTCGCCGCGGAAAAACGCTTTGAGTGTCTTTTGAGTGAGCAGTATCCCAAACAGCAGAAAGGTTGCCCAGAACGCCGAGAGACCCGGTGACTTGCGCTCGATCATTAAGAAGTAAACCAATACGATAATGGGCAGCAAATAATACAAGCCAGAGCGATAGATCTTGGCGATGTCAGGCAATTCTACGACTTCGGCGTTTGGATCATCAGGTTCAAGATCGGGGGTCTGTGCTGCAAAATAGACGAGCGCGACGTAAACCAGACCGAGTAGCACAGAAAGCACCCATCCAGACCCTTCCGGAAATAGTGATACAATCCAACTGACTGGGTACTGCGTGGCATAGCACAACAATGCAAACCCTGCGAAAAATCCGAACATCCCCAGAATTGTTCGGAATAGATTGACAACCTTGTTGCCGATCGTTGGCATATTGTTTTTGACCGCCTCTAAATGGACGATGTAGACCAACGCGATATAGCTAATAATGGCTGGCAAAAACGCGTGGGTGATCACTTCGACGTAGGAGATGCCCACGTACTCCACCATGAGAAAGGCCGCGGCCCCCATGACTGGTGGCATGATTTGACCGTTGACCGATGACGCGACCTCAACCGAACCTGCTTTCTCGGCACTAAAACCTACGCGCTTCATCAACGGGATGGTGAAGGTCCCCGTTGTAACGACGTTTGCGATAGATGAACCTGAAATAAGGCCCGTCGCGGCAGAACCCACGACGGCCGCTTTTGCCGGACCTCCTCTAAGGTGGCCAAGAGCGCCAAATGCCATTTTGATAAAATAGTTTCCCGCTCCGGCTTTATCTAAAAGCGCGCCAAACAGAACGAACAAGAATACGAACTTAGTCGATACACCCAGCGCAATTCCAAAAACGCCTTCGGACGTGATCCACATGTGGCTCATCGCCTTACGCAGTGACGCACCCGCCCATCGGATTTGATCCGGAACAGCTTCGGAAGAGCCAAAAAAGACATAGCTAAGGAAAACCACCGCCAAGATAACCATCACGGGTCCAAGGACGCGATAGGCTGAGATAAATAGCAAGATTAGACCAGCAAGCGCGAAATAAGCATCTGTGGTATCTGCTAGGCCGCCATTTGCTACGATTTTGTCATAGAAGAAATAGCCGTATAGCGCGAGAAAAGCGCCCGCGATTCCGAGCGCCCAATCGTAAAAAGGTATATGGTCGCGTGGGCTCGACTTGAACAAGGGATAAGTCATCGCTGCCAAGAACATCGCAAAGGCTAGATGAATTTGGCGAGAGTTGTTGATCAGATCGCCGGGGAGTACATAGGGGGCGACCGGTGAAGCAAGAAGTACTTGAAAAATAGACCAAGACAATGCGACCGCAGCGATAAATACGCCGACAGGCCCTGCTGGGCTTCTGGCTCCGCTATCGCTCGCTGCGACCAGTTCTTGTAGCTCTGCTTCGCTAAGAGCACGACTCTCATTTGTCGACATGTGTTCCCCCGGACCGGCATTTGACGCCGGTATTCTTGGTTCTTGACGTCTTGCAAATTCAGCAAGATTATCGGTCGGGGCGGAAGCCGCCCCTGACCTAAGTTAGCTGAGGTTTTCGATTACTCGATCCAACCCTGTTCACGATAGTAACGCTCTGCACCTGGGTGCAGCGGCGCAGAAAGACCATCTGCCACCATTTCTTCTGGCTTCAGGTTAGCGAACGCAGGATGCAGGCCCGTAAAGTCTTCAAAGTTCTCAAAAACAGAACTGACAAGAGTGTAAACGACGTCGTCTGATACATTGGCAGACGTCACGAATGTTGCACCAACACCAAACGTCATCGTATCAGAGTCGTTTCCACGATACATGCCGCCAGGGATAGTAGCCGTGCGATAGAAGGAATTATCTTCTACCAGACCATCGACTGCAGAACCTGAAACTTCAACTAGCACTGAGTCACAGGCAGTCGTAGCTTCTTGAATGGAGCCAGACGGATGACCGACAGTGTAGACCATTGCATCGATCTGGTTGTCACAGAGCGCCGCAGACTGTTCAGCAGCTTTCAACTCTGTGGCAAGTGCAAAGTCGTCAGTGGTCCAACCAAGTGCTTCCATGAGCACTTCCATTGTGCCTCGCTGCCCGGAACCGGGGTTTCCGATATTGACACGTTTGCCGGCCAGATCCTCGATTGAGGAAATTCCGGCGTCTGCACGAGCAACAACTGTGAACGGCTCGGGATGAACAGAGAACACTGCGCGGAGGTCTTCGAATGGGCCAGCTTCTTCAAACCGGGACGAACCATTGTACGCGTGATACTGCCAGTCAGACTGTGCAACTCCGAACTCAAGCTCGCCTTCACGGATAGTGTTGATGTTGTATACGGAACCGCCAGTAGACTCGACTGAGCAACGTACTCCGTGGTCACGGCGCCCCTTATTGACAAGGCGGCAAATCGCTCCACCTGTCGGGTAATATACGCCGGTGACGCCACCGGTGCCGATAGTAACGAATTCCTCCGCATATGCTGCAGGCACCATCATTGCAGTCGTCACTGCTGCGGCAGCTGTTATCTTTAGTTTTGCGAACATCTTTTTCTCCCTTTTGATATAAATGTTCTTGTTAAAGTTAGAGGTCCCAGACTTCTGCCAAGACCTTATTTGCCTCTTCGACTTCAGCGATCCTTCGTCGGGCAGACGATCCCGAACGCCCGACGAGGACGCCGATCAGGCATTCCACTAGAAAGAGAGTCACGACATACGATGAATAAAAGTGGGGACTTTGGGTCGGCACAATGAAACGAGCTGAAGCGTGTTTTAGCGCAGGGCAGGTCAAGGTGTCAGTGATCAAAACGACGTAAACCCCTTGCTGTTGTGCAAGCTTAGCGGCGGCGATCGAGCGCTCTGCAAAAGGCGGTTTTGTCACGATAATCATAACGTCTGCATTACCCAGACCGGCTATTCCACCGCCAAGCGACGATCCCATGCGACTCGCCATAGTCCAATTGTCTGCGCAAAAGCTCGCGATGTAGGAAAGATACTCGACAACACCGGTCGAACCTAGGGCGCCAAGCAATACCACACGGCTAGCTTTTTCGATCTGAGTAATTGCTACGTCCAGAACCGCGCGGTCGAGTGTCGAAACAAGTTCGTGAAGGTTGGATTGGCATGCCTCAAAGTGCGCATCCACGAAATCTGATCCGCCGGATCGATGTTCTGATTGCAGTTTCGCAGCCCGCGCCGCAAAGTTGTTCACTCGGTTATCAATGTTCTTTCTTACTTCTTCGCGTAGTTCTGCAAGATCGCTGTAGCCAAGGGCTCTTGCCAACCTCGAAAAAGCTGCAGGCGATATACCACTCTCGCGAGAAACGCTACGAAGCGTTCGAGTGGCGAGATCGACGGGATTGGCGCGCACAAAATCTGCGGCCTGTTGTAGGGTCGCGCTGAGGTCGGAATAGCTTACTGAAAGCCGATCATCGAAAGTAGCGCTCAAATCTTTCCCCTTTGTAATGAGGCAATCTGATCATTTTGTTTCACGCATTGTCAACACAGGTTTCATCTGTTTCATTAGGGCGTCGGACTCATAGGATTGCGGATCGCCTAAAATGACCCACGTATTCCCACGCCATACAAAGGCAAAACTACCAGTCGCTGTAAGAGGGGACGGTGTCTATCTATTTGACTCAGAGGGGAATTCATACCTCGACGGTTCAGGCGGTGCAGCCGTATCCTGCTTGGGGCACAACGATCCGGACATCATTGTAGCCATCAAGAACCAAGTTGATTCGCTCGACTTTGCCCACACCGGCTTTATGACCTCCGAAGCCGCAGAGGCACTGGCAACGCGGCTGGCTCTACATGCGCCGGAAGGAATCGATCGGGTTTATCTTGTCTCGGGCGGATCGGAAGCAGTCGAAGCGGCTCTCAAACTTGCCCGTCAATACATGATAGAAATTGGCCAATCACAGCGCACACGTTTTATTGCGCGTAGGCAAAGTTATCATGGCAACACCTTAGGAGCGTTGGGGACAGGAGGTAATATTTGGCGTAGAGATCCTTTCGACCCAATCATGGTATCCGCTAGCCATATTGCACCTTGCTATGAATACCGAGATAGGACTTCAGTTGAGACTGTTGAAGACTACGGAAATCGTGTTGCAAACGAGCTTGAAGCGGAGCTTTTACGATTAGGTCCGGAAAACGTCATAGGTTTTCTGGCCGAGCCTGTGGTTGGGGCGACGGCCGGAGCAGTTCCGCCGGTCGCCGGTTACTTTCGGCGCATTAGAGAAATTTGCGACAAATATGAAATTTTACTCATATTGGACGAAGTCATGTGCGGCATGGGCCGTACAGGTACGTTTTTTGCTTGTGAACAGGATGGCGTTCGGCCCGACATTGTGACCATCGCCAAAGGCTTGGGTGCCGGATATCAGCCAATCGGAGCAATGTTGTGCAGCCAAGATATCTATGACGCAATCGCCGAGGGCTCGGGTTTCTTTCAGCACGGCCATACCTACTTGGGGCACCCCGTGGCATGCGCTGCAGCAAACGCCGTGGTCAAGAAGCTTACAGAAGGTGGTTTGACAGCTCGTTCTGACAAGATGGGTCAATACCTGGAAAAAGCACTCTTTGACGCGTTCGGACAACATCCTCACGTCGGCGACATTCGCGGCCGGGGCATGTTCAGAGGCCTAGAATTTGTTGCAGATCGAGACACAAAAGCACCATTTGACCCAGAAAAACAATTGGCAGCGCGGCTGAAGAGAAAGGCCATGGAAAACGGGTTGATTTGCTACCCCATGAACGGAACTATCGATGGTCAATACGGTGATCACGTCCTTCTCGCTCCACCATTCATTGCCACCGAACTCCAATTAGATGAGTTGGTCGATAAACTATCAAAAAGCCTGAAGGCCGTTTTGTGAAATCACTACCAACAATAATGGTCGCGCCAAATGGTGCGCGTTTCAACAAAAGAGACCACCCAGCGCTTCCCATCACCATCGCCGAAACAGTAGAATGTGCCGTTGCATGCAATGCAGTAGGCGCTGATGGACTGCACGCTCATATCAGAGACGAACAAGGAAATCATCTTCTGGACCGATATGTTTACGCCGAACTCATACGAGAATTGGAGACTGTGGTCCCAGAAATGAAGGTTCAAATAACAACAGAAGCGGTCGATAGATATTCACCAGATTTCCAGATGGAGATCGCGCTTGGTTCGGGCGCAAAAATGGTTTCTGTATCAATACGTGAGCTATCGACTGCTACGCCTGAGGCAACATCAGAATTCTATCTGGAGTGCGAAGCAAAAGATATTGCGATTCAACATATCCTATATGACACCAATGATTGCGCTCTGCTTCAGCAAAGACTGCCACACAAGCTCTTTTCGTCCTCTAGCCTCCAATTGCTCTTTGTTCTGGGTCGATACTCCGAAAGCAAAGAAGCTAGCCCGAGCGAATTGAAACCATTCTTAAGGTGGCTATCCACAGCACAACTTTCTCCGGATTGGGCGGTTTGCGCTTTCGGGAAGAAAGAAACGGAGTGTTTGATGGAGTCGAAACGCCACGGCGGTAAGTGTAGGATTGGATTTGAAAACTCATTCTTCCTCAGAAGCGGCGAAGTTGCAGAATTCAACGCTGAAAAAGTTGAGGACTTTCGATGTGCGATCGATGAGGCAATCCTTTGATCTCAGAGAAATGCCAAATGATTTAAGGTTTGGTCGCGCTGGATTCCCTTCCAACCAACTGAATGTGTCAGTTTGCACCACTTTGATTGCTTCAAGATGGATCTAGGCACACTCCTGCTGGCACGTACCTCCATTCTTGCAGAGGGGCAGCAGCATTGTTCTGGAGATGAGATATTGGGAAAGCAGATCCAAGTTTAGGTTTGCTCGAAAGCACCGGCCCCTATTTTACTACCGGTTTTCCTTGAATTGATCGCGTTAGAACGCAGATCAATTCGAAAATAAGTGATGGGCCCAGCCATGCCGTACCACCAGCATTGTCAAAAGGCGGTGCCACTTCGACCAGATCTGCGCCTACTAGGTTAACACCGTCGAGTTCACGTATCACTTGCTGCGCTTGGAAACTGTTCGGGCCACCAATCTCAGGCGTGCCGGTGCCAGGCGCGAAGGTGGGATCAACAAAATCGATGTCGTAGGTACAGTAGGTTGGGCGGTCGCCGACAATCTTGCGGGCCTCGGCCATCACATCGGGGATACCTCTCTCGAATAGTTCCTCAACGCGAATAATTCGGACGCCTTGCTCCAAGCCCCAGTCGATATCTTCTGTGTTGTAGGCCGTGCCTCGAATTCCAATTTGCACGAAGCGCTTTGGATCAATCAGACCTTCTTCGATAGCTCGTCAAAAAGGGGTGCCATGTGTGTATTTCTGGCCATTAAAATAGGTGTCGAACAGGTCGGTGTGACTGTCGAATTGAATAAGCCCCAGAGGCTCTTTTGCTCCTAATGCCCTCAAAATGGGTAAGGTGATCAGCCCGGAAAACCCAACTTTAGAACATTGGTATCTCGCTTTCGGCCTCGACTACACGCGTGCGGACGGAACTGTTGTGGAACCTTCCTACCCAGTCCTTCTTTGGATGTGGAATTCCATCAAGATTGGCCTGATTGCTGGTTTGGGTGTCCTCATCATAGCAACGATTTCGGCCTACGCGTTCAGCCGAATACGCATCAAAGGCAAATCAGGAATGCTAGATGGTCTATTCCTGATCCAAATGTTCCCAACGACACTCGCGTTGGTGGCCATCTATGCGATTTTCGACGCTTTGGGAGAAGTGTCTCCAATCCTCGGCCTTAATTCGCACGTTGCTTTGATCCTGATCTATCTCGCCGGAGTTACGCTGCACATATGGACCATCAAAGGTTATTTCGACAGCATTGACACATCACTCGACAAGGCCGCAGCGATTGACGGAGCAACACCTTGGCAAACCTTCCGGTTTATTTTCCTGCCACTGGCTGTACCGATTATGTCGGTTGTCTTCGTGCTCGCCTTCATAGGCTTCATCAATGACTACCCCATCGCATCCGTCCTGATCCGCTCAGAAGACAAGATGACACTTGCTGTGGGCAGCAGACTGTATCTCAATGAGTTTCAGTACCTCTGGGGCGATTTCGCAGCAGCCGCAATTTTGTCCGGCCTACCGATTACAATCGTGTTCTTGATTGCGCAAAGATATCTGGTCAGTGGGCTGTCGGATGGGGCAGTGAAGGGTTAGTCGAATGTGTCGGCAAATTAAGGCCATTTATCCAAGTCACTGAGCAGGATCTGCTGGGCTAACAAAGCCATGTTCGGCGCGACCTAACTGACACCTAGGAAAACTGACAAAGTAGAAGGTAAAGCTGGCTGGGATGGTAGGATTCGAACCTACGATACACTGTACCAAAAACAGTTGCCTTACCACTTGGCTACATCCCAGCAGCGAGCCGTTATCTACGTCAGAGAACACCCCTTATCAAGGGGTGAATCGCGTGAACGACGTTATTCTTTTAGAGCGTCCTCACGAAGTAGATTTTCAGCGTCTTCTTCAACGCGTTCAGACTCGATCATGGCGTCCAATGCGCGTTCGTCGGTTGCCTCAACCTCGGCAACGGATTGAGGCTCAGCAGATTTGGCAGGTTCGTCCTGTTCGTTTTGATTCTGAAGAACAACCACTTGGGAAGAATCGACCAGAGCGATGTGGTCTTCTTGTAGGGCACGTTTGACCAGACGCATCGCTTCGCCCTTCGCGCGCAAGAGCGACGTTTCATGCTGATTAATCCATCCGGTAGCGACAATCTCAGCGCCGGTTGTGTGCAGGTTTTCGATCCAACATTGTGCCGCGGGCGTTTCCACAACAAATGGTAAGCCTTGAATAGTTTCGGTGACCAATGTTCGTGCATGATCAAGGTCGCAGTTTCGATCGATCAAGAGCGAGAATTTGAAACGCCGCTCGACATTCTGGCTGAAGTTAATGATCCGGCTTTTGAAAACCGTCGCATTCGGAATGCGAATGTGGTTGCCATCAAAGGATAAGAGGATCGTTGCGCGGCTGGTCAGTCGTATGACTTTGCCCTGATCGCCGTTGATTTCGACAGTATCGTTTGGTCTGAAAGGCTGGCGAAACGACAGCATGACCGATGCGATGAAGTTTTCAACCGTATCGCGGACAGCGAAACCAATGGCCAAACCAATAATACCGGCAGCACCGAGTATGGTCCCAAGAAGGGCCGTAGCGTTCAATATATCCAAGGCGATGACGACGCCGAAAATGACAAATGAAATGCGCACCAACTGACGATAGATATCTGCGATGAACGCATTTGGCGCTAATCGATCCCAAGGCTGGCGGAGCCGCGCAATCATGAAGCCGATAAAGACAACCAGCGCGAAGGCGCAGAAGGCGATAAGCGCCAAAGGCAGGAAGATGATGAATTGGTCCAATCGAGATTGGAAACGTTCGACTGTTGGGTTTAGTCGTCGGACTAATTCCGCAGTTTCCGTCACTTCATTCTTAACGGCAACAACGCCTTCGATGCGGTTCGCGAGAGGGGTCAGTTCGGTTGCTTCTGCCGTAGAAGCTGTCGTCCCGCGAAAAGTAACGACCCCATCGCTCACCACGACAGTCACATCGTCGTAATTTCCCAATTCACCAAGGATTTCCCGTATCCGGTTCGCAATCTCAGCGTCGAGTTGCTCAACGTTCGTGGTCGTGATCGGACCGTCGGCCGTTTGAGAATAGCTCGGGTTGAAAAGAGCCGCCCAAGTAAGAAGGGCGAAGATAAAAATACGCATGAAATCACCTGTCTTTGAGCGGCAGCCTAGTGACTCAGCCAGCCGCTGCAAAGGTTGTTTCTGCCTAGGAAGAAACTTGCTCTCTCAGGATCGAAGCGGTGAGCGAAATCATCAAGTAGACACCCGAAAAGATGAGGAACGCCAGAAGCGTATTCTGGAAGGCTTTCGGATATGTCGCCTCATCCGGCGCGACCGGTTCGACGCCCAACGACAAATACCGAACTTGGCGGTTCGCCTCAATCTGGGCTGTTTCCATCTGTGTCAGCGCTTGCTGAACCAACATCGTCTGGAACGTGTAGTTTTCTTCTGCCAAGCGCAGTTCGGTGTTGCGAGACGCGAGAGAGCTTTCGCTGTTGTTTGCATTGGTCATTTGAGCGCGAATGTCGGCGATCAGCCCTTCGATATTGGCGATTTGCCCTCTTATGGCAGAAACCTGCGCCTCATTCGGCCGAGCTACATTGAGGCGCTCTTGCAATGTCAGTTGCAACCGCTGTCGGTCTGCTTCCAGCGTGCTGATTTGGCCAAGGAGTGCCGCGGTTTCCGCGCCTGGATCAATGATTTCGAATTCTTGCTGGATGGCGAGCCATTCCGACAATGCTTCCTCACGTCTGGCTTCTGCGGCCTCATAGCTGGCTTGCGCCCCGCTCATTTGGTCTATGCGAACGCGCTGGGTCAATTGATCGACCTCTTCTTCAGCATAGCCAATCAGGGCCTCTGAAAAGAGCTGAGAAGTTTCTGGGTCGGCAGCGATGACTTCCAATTTTAGGATACCTTCGGTCGGATCGTAGCCGAGTTTCACCGTCTTGGTGTAAAGCGAAAACGCCTTTTCGTTGGTCGCATCTGAGGGCAACCTTTGGATGACGTCTATTTCTTCCTGACTAAAATGTTCCTTGAACCCATGCTCTTCATCAAGTCGAAGCATCGCTTCACGAGAAGTCAAGTAAGATTGTACCGCAATGCTGTCTTGCTGGTTTGCAATGGATGTGCCTTGGAACAGACCGCCAAGACCGCCGCCAGCACCACCCGGATCCGCTGTCTGGATAATGAACTCCGATTTGGTTGAATACATCGGAGTTGCCATCGTGAAGAAATACCAACCAATAAGCGCAGTCGGAAGCAACACAAAGCAAGCCAAACGGCTAAACAGCAGCGCCAGTTTCTGACGCCGTCTCGAAGCTATCTGTTTTTGAATTGCGGTGATCTCAACATCCCTACGTTCCGCAGGGCTAAGCGTCTGTGTTGACGGAAGGTTTTGCCCAGCCGCCGGAACAGTTTGGGGGAGTTGCTGAGATGGTGCTTTTTGGGACGCCGTCGTGCCGTCTGGCTTAACCAACTCTAACAGCGCTTCACGCTCGAATGGATCCAGACCGGCTTCGCGCAATTGACGCACAGCATCGAAGTCGGATGTGACTGCCATGCCCTTTTTCTGTGCCAATCGTCGCGCGACCCGCAGTTGGCGTCCGGTGATCCCTTCACGGCGTATCGCATCGATCTCCTTTTGGATATCCACAGTTGTCTTTTCAGCGGGTTGGGCCTGTTCCGTTACGGATGCGGCCTCCTGCTCGACAGGCTTCTGCGCGGCACCCGTTTTGGTGCGCCGAATGCGAAATTTTTTAGCCTTGGGTTTGGTAGTCATAAAGCTGCTTCGCCTCTTCCAAGGTGTCGAACATATGCAAATAGCCGTCCTTTAGAACCGCTGCCTTCTTAGCGAACCGTTCTAGTGTAGCAGGCTGGTGCGACACAATGATGATGGTGGTGGTTTCTAGCCGTTCGCGCAATAAGTCGCCGGCCTTTTTGTTAAATTCGACGTCGGTTGTTTGCGGCATGCCTTCGTCGATCAGGTAGATGTCAAAGTCCAAAGCCAACAACAGCGCAAAGGTCAAACGAGCACGCATTCCTTGACTGTAGGTGCCGACGGGCATGTCAAAGTATTCTTCGATCCCGCAAAGCCACCTGCAAAATGCCTCTACATAGTCGGGATCAAGACCGTAGAGGCGCGCAATATAGCGGCTGTTTTCCATGCCCGTAAGTTTGTTGATCACACCGCCCATGAACCCAAGCGGAAAGGATATTTTGCAGTTTCGATAAATGTTCCCTTCGTCGGGCTTCTCTAGACCCGCCATCATATTGATGAGTGTGGTCTTGCCGGTTCCATTCGGGGCCAGGATGCCAAGCGAATTTCCTAATTCGACGCGAAAAGACACGCGGTCAAGGATCACCTTCCGCTGTGTGCCCGTCCAAAAGGACTTGCTGACATTCTCAAATTCCAGCATTTGGTCCTGCGTCGTTTGCCTGCACCCTCCCGCATCGATGACACAAAAGGGTTAACAGCCGTTGTTCGGCTGCATTGTTTGACGCAACTATGGACTAACTCTTTGCCAAAAGACAGGTCAGGCCAAGTTTTTTGGCCCGATTAATCATTTATCAGCCGTCTTGCTTTTGAACGCGCGTCACTTTGCCCGCAATGATACTCAGAATGGCAGCGGCAAAACTGAACAAGGCACCCATCTTAGCGGCTTCCTGAACTGGGATATCCCCCAGCATGACAGAGCTGTCGAAGGCAACCGAGGCGATGAACAGCGAAACGGTAAAGCCAATCGCAGAGACACAGCCAACAACAAATAGATCAACCACCCTCATACCTTGAGGCAGTCCCAACTTCATAGGACCTGCAGCGATCCAGCCAAATAGGAGAACGCCAAGCGGTTTACCGATCATGAGTCCTGCAAGCACTAGCCAGGTTGGCGATCCAATGGATGAAAACTCGACACCGGCGTTGAGCAGGCCAAAGAAGAACAGAACGACCTCGACCGGATGTTTCAGCAGATGTTCGATGTGGTTCAAAAGGTCGGTGAGATACTGCTCAGCTTCGGAGAAGATACCAAAGGCGCGATCCGCGTGTGGAATGGTCGGGACAATGGGCAACAGGCCAAGGGCAGGGTGAATGCCTGCTTCTTGGAAGCCGTACCAGCTCAGGCAACCTGCGATGAGGTAAGGCCAAAACGACAGTCTTTTGCGGACCCAGGTGGAGGTTGGGCGCATTTCTTTGCCGCGGTCCATAATCTGGGGCAGACGGTTGAACAGGAAGTAAACAGCAACGGCTGCGGCGACCGACAGCAAAAGCCATTCGGGGGCCAATTCGCCCGACGGATAGAAAACCGCAAGAATGATCAAACCCGCGGCGTCATCTGCGATCGCCAGAAGCAACAAGAAACGCACCGCTGGATGGCCCGCGCCAAAGACCAAACGGCCGACCAAATAACTGAACGCAATGTCCGTTGCTGTGGGAATAGCCCAGCCTCTTGCCACTGCGTCGTAAGTCTCCGATCCCAGGAAATAAGCCAAGCCCAAGTAGACAGTGATTGGGCCAGCCATACCGCCAACGGTTGCAAATAAAGGCGTGGCGGCCTTTCGACCTCGCAATGATCCATTTCTAAGGATTACCGCTTCCCAGACTTCTTTCGCCGCAATGGCAAAAAAGAAGGCCATAAGAACGTCGTTGACCAAATAATGGAAGCTCAGAACTTTTTCGGTCGACACTTCCGTCATACCGTAGTCGGCGCCGTAGCTTTTGAGCCAATAACTGGCCTCAACACCGACCCAATTGTTCAGCCAAAGTGGGTACTCAACTACGATGTGATAGCTATGAGCATCGATGTTCGCCCAAACCAAAGCAATCAACGCCCCAAGGATAAGCAAAATCGAGTAGTTGGTCACAAAGTTCCAGACGCGATACATGCTGTTCCCCCTTAGGCTTCTGGCTGAGCCTAATTCAAAGGTTAGATGCCTTCAACAAAGAAGCCGGGCTGGGTAAAGTTCGTACGTAACTAATGTGTGGGTGACACACCGGAGGTTCGTTTGAACACAAACCATGACTTTTCAGAACTTCTGAAACGCATAAGCGCGTGTACGATCTGCGACGGCTTGGAACTGGGTCCAAATCCTATCTTTCAGATTGATCAGAAAGCAAAAATTTTGATTGTCGGGCAAGCGCCTGGGCGGATCACACATACAAAAAATCGCCCCTTCGACGACCCGTCAGGAGATCGTTTGCGTAGATGGCTCGGTGTTGATCGAACAACTTTCTATAATGACCCAAGGATGGGGATTTTCTCAATGGGTTTATGCTTTCCCGGTGGTGGCAAGGGGGGTGACGCGCCGCCTCGGAAAGAATGCGCTGATACTTGGCGTTTACCGGTGCTGTCCCATTTGCGGCAGGTTGAGCTGACTATCCTCATGGGGCGCTATGCCATCGATTGGCACGCTCCGAAACTTAAGCGATACTCTGTCGCTGGCGCCGTATCCTCCATTGACCCTGCGACTGCCAAGAGCATCATCCTTCCGCACCCAAGTCCGCGCAATATGCGCTGGTTTAAGAACCATCCGTGGTTTGATGCAGAGATCATCCCCGCATTGCAAAAACGAGTTGCGGCGATCTTGTCGCCTTGAAGTCCACTATCTGCCGCATTACGCGAGTAATGACCTGAGAAGAGAGCGCGATGGCCGAGACAGAGATTGATACAGCGCATGCAAACATGTCCGCTAATCCGGACGACGATGCCGCGCGTTTGCGGTTTTATGAGCGTATCGCGGATTCTGAACTTTATCTCCTTCTGGCTGGAGAGCCGGACGGCGATCAGGTGTCGCCGGAACTGTTCGACGTCAAAGATCAAAAGTTTGCGCTGGTATTCGATCGGGAGGAACGCCTATCGAGTTTCGTCGGCCGCGCCGCCCCTTATGCTGGTTTGCCCGGGCGTGGGCTGATTCAAATGTTGGACGGGCAAGATGTCGGGCTTGCGCTTAACTTAGAAGTGGCCCCATCAGCGATGCTGATCCCGCCGGATGCCGTCGATTGGCTCGCAGAAACTCTTCGCAACGCGCCTGAGGAAACCCAAGGGACGCTTTCCGAACTCCGGTCTCCGGGTTCTCTTCCTGAAGAGGTCGTAACCGGCCTCGACCGAAAGCTGGCCATCGCCGCTGGGCTCGCATCCCATGCCTATCTCGCGGGGGCAGTCTACAAAGAGGGTGGCGTCGGTCATATCCTCGCATTCGTCGATGCGCGGGATGGATCAGAGAAAGCCCTGGCCCATGCCGCAGGCGAAGCGCTGACATTCTCGGGAATCGAGGCGGGAACGATTGATGTGATGTTTGTCTCGTCGGGTGACGAGGTGGCCGACATTCTTCAACGCGTCGGGTTGCGATTTGACTTGCCGTTGCCAGAACAACCGACCATGCCGGAAGCACCCGGAATGGACCCCGCAAAACCACCGAAACTGACCTAATACCCCGCCTGTCTGTCTACGACATGTAAGAACGGCTCCCCCCGTTCGCCACGCTTGATCTGCTGTGCAATGACTTGCGACGCTGTGTCAGCACGTGTCGTACTCGCGATATGCGGAGTCACAGTGACATTCGGATGGGACCAATAGGGGTGATCTACCGGCAAAGGTTCGACGTCAAAAACATCCAATGTCGCATGGCCGACTTGCCCATTGTCGAGCGCAGCTAGTAGGGCATCGTCGTCGATCAATGGCCCGCGTCCGGGGTTGATAACGAATGCGCCATTCGCCAGCAAGCCGAGCGTTTCGGCGTTCAAGACATGTCGTGTGTCAGGCGTATCGGGCAAAAGGAGGATCACAACTTCTGCTCCGTCCAATGCATCCCGCAACCCATCATTGCCGCTGACACACTCGATATTTTCGATTTGTTTAGGTGAACGGCTCCAGCCCCTTACTGGAAACCCCAAACCATGCAGAGCTTGTCCGCAGGCTGCGCCCAAAGCGCCAATGCCGAGAATGGTGACAGGGCGTTGCGCCGCAATTGGCGGATACACCGTATCGCGCCAAACGCCATCTTGCTGCGTGATATGCGCATCCATACCAAGGTGATGGCGCAGCGTATGGCCGACAACCCACTCGACCATACCAGCGGTTAACCCGTGATCGACCATACGAAGGAGAGGTTGCGTTAAAGTTTCATTGCCAACAACCGTCTCAACCCCCGCCCACAAACTCATGACGGCTTTGGTTTTCGTGTAGGGCCGGAAATCGCTCACAGGTCCATTTGGGGCAAAGACGATGTAGTCGACCTCTGCAGGATCGTAATCACGAGAGAGGTCGACATCCAAGCCTTCGCTTTCAAAGGCGGCCATCAGATTTTCTTGATACTCTTCCCAAGCAGCAGGCTTGGCCGAAAACATAACTTTCAACATAACATCAACGCGGCCTATGGACGTGCGCGGATTGAACAAGCCCGAAGGCCACCATCAAGACCAACATGGCGGACCCCCCATAGCTAACCAAGGGCAACGGCACCCCAACCACAGGAGCCAAGCCAGTCACCATGGCCATATTCAGGGCGAAGAACAAAAAGAACGTCATGGCTATGCCCAAGGTCAAAAGGGATGCGAAGCGATCTCGGTTGTTAACAGCCGAAACGATGCAGAACAAAATGATAAGCAGATAGAGGATCAATAGACCCATCGCACCTAGAAAACCAAATTCTTCAGCGAGCGTCGTGAAGATAAAGTCGGTGTGCTTTTCGGGCAGGAAATTCAACCGGCTTTGCGTCCCTTGCATAAACCCGCGACCGGTCCAACCGCCTGAGCCGAATGCGATTTTGGCTTGGGTGATGTGATAACCCGCCCCAAGCGGATCGTTTGCTGGATCAAGGAAAGTGTCGATCCGCCGGTACTGATAATCCTGCAAGATTTGGTAGGGCGTCCCTCGGGATTGGAATACGGCGAACACCAAGGAAACCCCCGATAAGATAACCGTTGCAAAGTATGCCCAATGTACGCCGGCGAAGAACATCATCGCCCCGCCGCCCGCCACCAAAAGGAGCGATGTTCCCAAATCGGGCTGCGCCAAAACGAAATAGGTCGGTAGCATGATCAGGAAGACTGGGATCAAAACGTAAAGAGGATGCGATGTCTTTTTTGCAGGCAGCCAGTCGTAGTAGGCAGCCAAGATCATAACCATTGTGATTTTGGCCATTTCAGAGGGTTGGAGGTCCATAAATCCAAGGTCTAACCAACGTTGAGACCCGTTACGCTCAACGCCAACAAATTCCACCGCAACCAGCAAGGCGATCGAGACCAGATAAGCCACCACCGACATGTTGCGCCAAAACCAAATCGGAACCATGGCCACGATCAACATCAGGGCTAAGCCTGCGGCGAACCGTTCCATCTGAGGCTCCATCCACGGCTGAGCGGACCCTCCGGCTACGGAAAACAGCATCAGGAAACCGAAGGATGCGACCGCGATCAACAGCATGATCACGGGCCAGTTGAGGTACAACAGCTTTCGAAATCCCGTCGGGACGTATTTGGTGTTGTACTCTAAATAGCTCATCTAGGCGCGGTCCTGCGTCTTTCGACCGGGCACGACGAAGTCTCTGATGCGTCTTTGTTGTTCTTCAATCTCTGGTCGCGCGGCTGTTGGATATGCGTCTAGAGGCGGTGTGCCTCCATATAGGGCTTGAAGGGTAATGTCCCGCGCGATTGGGGCCGCTGCACGAGAGCCGCCGCCGCCGTGTTCCACGACAACGGCAATCGCAAAACGAGGGTTTTCGACCGGTGCGAAATCAACAAATAACGCGTGATCTCGGCGTTCCCAAGGCAGGTCTTCGTTTTTTGTCACGCCATTGGCACGTTCTTCTTCGGTGATCCGGCGCACCTGACTGGTGCCCGTCTTTCCCGCCATCTGCATCCCGTCTGCCACGATCCGACTGCCATAGGCTGTCCCGCGGCGATGGTTGGACACATCAACCATGGAAGCGCGGATGCGGCGCAATGAATTTTCATTCAGTCCGAGGCTGTCACCTAAACCGCTTGGTGTCTCGATCCCGTCGATGGATTTGATCAAGCGAGGTGTCACCTCCCGACCGGTCGCGATCCGAGCGGTCATCACAGCGAGTTGCAAGGGAGACGCCAAAACATAACCCTGTCCGATGGACGCGTTCACCGTGTCACCGATCCGCCAGTCTTCATTGCGCACGCGTTTCTTCCAGTCTTTGTCTGGCGCAAGCCCTGACGCTACAGCAGACAAAGGAAGATCGTGGCGCACACCAAGGCCCAGCTTGCGTGCCATCGCCGCCATCTTATCAATCCCGACACGTTGTGAAATGTCATAGTAATAGCAGTCGCAGCTCTGTTTCAGGCTTTCGTGCAGGTTGATATTCCCATGTCCCGCACGTTTCCAACAGTGGAATCGGGTGCTGAAAACATCGGTAAAGCCAGGGCAATAAACCGTTTCTTCGGCATCAACCACGCCATCTTCCAAGGCAGCCAGAGCCGTAATCATCTTGAAAGTAGATCCCGGAGGGTAGGTGCCTTGAACCGCCTTTGCGGCCAGCGGCCGATATTTGTTTTCGTTCAGATCACGCCAGTCTTTGGTGGAGATGCCACGAACAAATAGGTTCGGATCAAACGTCGGCGCCGACGCGATTGCCCTCAAGTCACCGTTCTCCAGATCGATCACGACCGCCCCTGCGCTTTCGCCGTTAAGACGCGCCTGAACGTAGCTTTGTAAATCGGCATCGATGGTCAATTGGATGTCTTTGCCGCTTTCACCTTCGGCTCGGTCCAATTCCCGCATGACGCGACCCAAGGCGTTCACTTCAATGCGCTTTGTGCCCGCACTGCCGCGAAGGATCTGTTCTTCTTTCGCTTCAACGCCCGTTTTGCCGACCTGAAACTTTGGAATTTGAAGCAAAGGATCGTTGTCTTCGGAGAGATACCCTTGGCTCAGGTCGTAGTCGCTAACGGGGCCAACGTAACCAACAACATGGCTAAGGTCGGCGCCAAAGGGATAAACGCGGCTCAACCCCACTTCAGCGGAAATCCCAGGCAGGGCAGGCGCATTTACATTGATTTGCGCCACATCATCCCACGCCAAACGGTCGGCAATCGTTACGGGCACAAAGGGCGAGCGACGGTTAATCTCCTCCACCGCGCGTGCGATGGTCTCATCAGGGATATCCACGATCTCGGTCAGTTTGGCCAATACAGCTTCAACATCACCCGCATCTTCCCGAACCATGACGACACGGTAGTTCTGTTCATTGTCGGCGATGGGCTGGCCATTGATGTCAAAGATCAATCCGCGAGAGGGTGGCAAAAGCCGAATGTTAACCCGGTTTTCTTCGGCGAGCAGGCGGAATTGATCTGCCTGTTCGACCTGCATGGATTGCATGCGCCACCCAAGCAAACCGACAAAGCCTACTTGCGCCGAGCCAAGCAAAAGTGCGCGACGACTGATCATCCGTTCACTAAAGGCCTGATCTTTTGCAGGACGTTTCATAGGCGATGCCCCAAACTATCAATTGCACCAGGTGTTGGTCTGCTTACCCCAAACAGATAGTGTGCCAAAATCGCGACAACAGGGTAGCTCAAAATAGTTATCGCCATCTGGATTAAGGTTAGACCCAAAGGAGGTGCGGGGGTGAGCGCCACGAATAAGATTGCGCGATAGGCCAACGTGATTGCGACGATCCCAAGCGCTATTGAACCCCACTCAAGCGCGGCTGGTGCATTGCGAAGTTGGTTGGCGCGTTTACGCAGCGACTCTGTCAGGATGATAACCAAGGCCGTCCAAAGACCTGGCGGCCTTTGGAACAAAAGGTCTGTCAGAAAGAAAAGTGCTGCAATTGCAATAACTGGCGTGTAGTCCGGCCGCCGCGCAACCCAAACCAATGTCACCAAAAGCAAAAGATCCGGCCAAGGAATGATCTCAGGCCGTGCGTCTAGGGGCATCAACTGAAGAAAGATCAGAAGGACACAAATGCCGACGTAGACAGCGCGTCCGATCCAGATTTGCATGTTCGGAGTTTCAGCCATCTGTCGCCTCGGCTGTTTCTTCCAGAAAGTCTTCGATCAGAGCATCAATCTCGTCTGTCGCAAGCAACCCGCCGGGATCTTCGATAACTTCATGCGGTTGCGCCCTAAGGACGCGTAGGAACTCAAGGCGTTCATAGTCAGCGGATAAACGAACACGCAATCTATTGTCCGTCCCAAGTGCGACTTGTCCGACCAGCAAATCCGACGGGAAAACGCCACCATCGCCGGAAGAGATGACACGGTCGCCGGGGCGGACCAAACCGGGGTCTTCGATGAACTCCAAAAGGGGATTCAAAGTGTTATCGCCCGCTAATATCGCCTTCTGGCCGCTTGGCTGGATGGTCACGGGAATACGGCTGGAGGTATCGGTCAAAAGGATCACGCGGCTGGTATCCTGACCCACACCACTGATCCGACCGACAAGGCCGATCCCATCCATCGTTGGCCAGCCATCAATGATCCCATCCCGCGCACCAACGTTGATCAGGACCGACTGGCGGAAGGGCGATCCGCTATCTGTCACAACCACGCCAGTGATATAAGTCAACTTTGGATCAAGGCTGACCTTGTTCAGATCGAGCAAACGCGCGTTTTCCTGTTCAAGCTGAAGCGCTGCCTCTTTCCACGCCTTCATCTGCTGTAGCTCGCGACGGAGATTGTCGTTTTGTTCGGCAAGCTGCTGATAGCTCTGAAAATCTCGCACCAGATCGATAGCGCCTGTCACTGGCGCCATCGCCCAATCAAAGGAGGGGACAACCTCGTCAATCACGGCTGCACGGAAGCGTTCAACCCTTGGGCTATCGATCCGCCACACCAAAAAAACCCCCAACAGCAAAAACACAAAGAGCCCGACCAGCAGTCTGCGGATCGGGCCGATGAAATCTTCGCTTTTGTTGTCGCGTGCCAAGGTCAGATGTCCTCGGTCCTGTTAAAATCGGCGGTTAGCTTTCGTAGTCTATCACATGACGCAGCTGTTTTTCATACTCTAGCGCCTTGCCGGTGCCCAAAGCCACACAATTGAGCGACTCGTCAGCGACGGAAATGGCGAGACCGGTCTGCTCGCGCAGGGCGAGGTCGAGTTGACCAAGCAGCGCGCCACCACCTGTTAGCATGACGCCACGGTCGACAATGTCGGCTGCAAGGTCGGGCGGCGTTGCTTCCAAAGCGGTCATCACAGCTTCGCAAATTTGTTGCACAGGCTCGGCAAGCGCTTCAGCCACTTGGGCCTGTGAAATTTCGGATTCTTTCGGTACGCCGTTCAGCAGGTCACGACCACGGATGTGCATTGAGCTGCCCCGCCCATCATCTGGCATACGGGCGGTGCCGATCGACGTTTTGATCCGCTCGGCCGTGGATTCACCGATCAGAAGGTTATGCTGGCGGCGGAGATAGTTGACGATCGCCTCATCCATGCGGTCACCGCCCACACGCACGGACCGTGCATAGACGATATCACCAAGGGACAGAACGGCCACTTCGGTCGTACCCCCGCCGATATCGACAACCATGTTGCCGGTTGGGTCAGTGATCGGCATGCCTGCACCGATTGCGGCCGCAATCGGTTCGGCGATTAGGCCGGCGCGACGCGCACCTGCGGAAAGAACGGATTGGCGGATCGCACGTTTCTCAACCGGCGTCGCACCATGGGGGACGCAAACAATGATCTTCGGTTTGGAGAATGTGGAACGCTTCGCTACTTTGCGGATGAAGTGCTTGATCATCTCTTCCGCTGTGTCGAAGTCTGCAATGACGCCATCTCGCATCGGGCGGATAGCTTCAATGCTACCCGGTGTCCGGCCCAACATCATCTTGGCGTCTTCGCCGGTTGCCAGAACTTTCTTCTGACCGTCTTTGACGTGATAGGCGACGACGGAAGGTTCTGACAAAATTACCCCTTTGCCTTTCACGTAGACAAGAGTGTTTGCCGTGCCGAGGTCAATCGCCATGTCGGACGAAAATAGACTGCCGAAAATTGCCATATGAGGGTGTTCCCGTTCCCTAAACTTCTCAGGCTCGCGATTCTGACGATCCGCAAGAACGAACCTTCTTATAAAGGGTGGTTGGGATTGGCGAAAGGCCTCATTCCGTAACGTTCAGCGCAAAAGTGCCGGTTGTGAAAATCGAACATTTCTTAGGCAATATCGATGGTTGTATTGGTCAGTCTGTCAGTTTTTCTACATTTCCGAGAAAATTGGGCTCCGACCTTGCGATCGAAGCCCAATCTAGACGTCGTTAAGCGTCAACATCCTTATAGCTAACGCCCTTGGTGTCGTAGCCAGGTTCTGATTTCTCACGACGGACCAGCAAGCGGTTCAGAGCGTTGATGTAGGCCTTCGCACTTGCCACAACTGTATCCGTATCTGCCGATTGGCCAGTCGCGATCCGACCCTCTTCCTCCATTCGGACGGATACGGTCGCTTGCGCGTCTGTCCCTTCTGTCACTGCGTGTACCTGATAAAGCTGCAGGCGGGCGTTATGCTCAACAAGAGTCTTCACGGCTTGGAAGGTCGCATCAACGGGGCCGTCGCCTGTTGTCGTGATGCTTTTTTCGTCACCGTCAATCTCCATCACCATCTCTGCCGATTGCGGTCCGTCAGTGCCGCAAACAACGCGTAAGGACTTGAGCTTCAACCGGTCTTCTGCATCTTCGTTTGACCGCATCAAGGCGATCAAATCGTCGTCGTAGACTTCTTTCTTGCGGTCAGCCAAATCCTTGAAACGGACAAAGACATCTTTCAACTGGTTGTCGGCCAGATCGTAGCCAAGCGCTTCCAATTTCGACCGCAGCGCAGCGCGGCCGGAATGTTTGCCCAAGGGCAGAGACGTTCCAGACAGGCCCACGTCTTGCGGGCGCATGATCTCGAAGGTTTCAGCGTTCTTCAGCATTCCGTCTTGGTGGATGCCGCTTTCATGCGCAAAGGCGTTCTTTCCAACAATGGCTTTGTTGAACTGGACCGGAAAGCCGGACACTGTCGCCACACGACGTGAGATGTTCATGATCTTAGTTGTGTCGATACCAGTGGCATATGGCATAATGTCATGCCGCACCTTAAGCGCCATGACGACTTCTTCCAACGCCGTATTCCCTGCGCGTTCGCCTAAGCCGTTGATTGTGCATTCAATTTGTCGCGCGCCGCCCTCAACAGCGGCCAATGAGTTCGCTGTCGCCATGCCAAGATCATTGTGGCAGTGGGTTGCAAAAATGATATCGTCCGCACCCGGTACTTTCTCGATCAACATGCGGATCAGATCAGCGGATTCAACCGGAGCGGTGTAGCCAACCGTGTCAGGGATGTTGATTGTGGTCGCGCCTGCCTTGATCGCAATTTCAACCACGCGGCACAGGTAATCTTCTTCGGTGCGGGTCGCATCCATGGGCGACCATTGCACGTTGTCACAAAGGTTGCGGGCGTGAGTGACAGTGTCGTGAATCCGTTCTGCCATCTCATCTTGGTTGAGGTTTGGGATTGCGCGGTGCAGGGGCGAGGTGCCGATAAACGTGTGAATACGCGGCGATTTCGCGTGTTTCACAGCCTCCCAACAGCGGTCGATGTCTTTGTAGTTGGCGCGGGCCAAGCCACAGATCGTGGAGCTTCTCGCCTGCTTGGCAATCTCTGTCACGGCGGCAAAATCGCCTTCTGAAGCAATCGGAAACCCGGCTTCGATAATGTCGACGCCCATGTCATCCAACATCTCTGCGATTTCGAGTTTTTCCTCATGCGTCATCGTCGCACCAGGGGATTGTTCGCCGTCACGCAACGTCGTGTCGAAAATCAGTACTTGGTCAGTCATTTTATGTAGTCCTTAGCTTTTTGAGATATTTGGCGCTGATCCCCTCTGAGCGGTCGCGCCAAGAAGGCACGCTCAGAGGCTGCTAAGGAGTAGCTCTGTTAGGGCCAGCGCGGGTGCTGGTGTGATTTTCGCCTTCGTCAACATGAGCGCGACTATAGCGTCGGTTATTCTGGGGGGAAGAGGTTTTTTGTGGGCGCTGCCCACACCCGAGGTATTTTTGCTCAAAAGAGAATGAGGGTGGTCGGAGGACAAGTGACACCTAGGTAGCACAAGCATGAAAAGAGCACTTTGTATTGGCGCCTCTGGCGGGATCGGACAGGCATTGGTGACAGAGCTTCGCCAGCGCGGGTTTGAGGTTGATGGGTTATCGCGGAAGGCGGATGGGTTGGACATAACGGATGCCGTATCGGTTGAGACGGTGCTGTCGAGCATGTCTGGTCCCTATGACATGGTATTCGTCGCGTCGGGCGTTTTGGCGTCGGACGGTGCGCGGCCTGAGAAGGCGCTTTCAGCGATCACCGAGGAGCAGATGGCTGAGGTTTTTGCGGTGAATGCGATTGGGCCTGCGTTGATCTTAGGGCGTTTGGGACGGTTGTTGCGCAAGGACGGCGCTCCACGGATTGGTGTGTTGTCGGCGCGGGTGGGGTCGATTGGCGATAATCGGATTGGTGGATGGCATAGTTATCGGGCCTCGAAAGCCGCCGTGAACCAGATCGTGCGGGGGGCGGCAGTTGAATTCGCGCGGACCCACAAGGGATCTGTTTGTGTTGCCCTGCATCCGGGCACGGTTGAGACACCCTTCACCGCCAACTACGCGGGGCGTCATAAGACGATGCCAGCGAGTGAAGCAGCGTCCGCTTTGGTCGATGTTTTGCTTGCCCTGTCGCCTGAACAGAGCGGTGGGTTTTTCGACTATGCAGGTAAAGAGGTGCCTTGGTGAGATTGGTCCTTGTTTTGGGGGATCAACTCTCCCCGAATTTGTCAGCATTGCGAAGCGCCGATAAAGCCACCGATGTGATCATCATGGCAGAGGCCTTGGGCGAGGCCAGCTATGTGCGGCATCATCCGAAAAAGATCGCATTGATCTTCGCAGCGATGCGAAAGTTTGCGGCGCAATTGCGCGCCGAAGGATGGCAGGTTCGGTATTCGAAGCTTGACGATGAGGATGCGCCGCAAACACTCAACGAAGCCTTATTGCAGGGAGCGGAAGCTGTCGGTGCGACAGAGGTGATCTGCACCGAGGCGGGCGAGTGGCGGGTGATTGATGCTTTGGCAGAGTTGCCTTTGACCGTGACCACTTTGCCGGACGATCGCTTTCTGTCGTCAAATCAGGAATTTGAAAGTTGGGCCGAAGGGCGCAAGCAATTGAGGATGGAGTATTTCTATCGCGATATGCGTCGCAAGACCGGGTTGTTGATGGAGGGCGATCAGCCTGCGGGTGGGCAGTGGAATTATGATCACGACAACCGGAAGGCACCACCAAAGTCAGTCGAGGTTGAGGGGCCTTTGCGGTTTGAGCCTGATGCTGTGATGCGGGAGGTTTTGGACCTCGTCGCTGCGCGGTTTGGGGAAAATTTTGGCACGTTGGAGCCGTTCTGGTTTGCGACGGATGCGAAGCAAGCGCAGGCACATTTGGACCATTGGATCGCGACCGGTTTGGCAGGGTTTGGCGACTATCAGGATGCGATGCTTTTGGGGCAGCCGCATTTGTATCATGCGCATATCGGGTTATATCTGAATATCGGCCTGCTTGATCCGTTAGAGGTGTGTCAAGCGGTTGAAAAGGCTTGGAAAGAAGAGTTGGCACCGCTCAATGCCGTTGAGGGATTTATCCGTCAGGTGATCGGGTGGCGCGAGTATATTCGCGGTATCTATTTCCTGCAGGGGCGGGACTATGTCGCGCGCAATGATCTGGGCCATAGCCGTGATTTGCCTGCCAGCTTCTGGGGGCAAAAGACGTGGATGGCCTGTATCGAAGCGGCGGTGGGGCAGACGCGTGATGAAGCCTATGCACATCATATCCAACGTCTGATGATCACAGGGAATTTCGCGCTACTGGCTGGCATTGATCCGTATCAGGTGCATGAGTGGTATTTGGCGGTTTATGCCGATGCGTTTGAGTGGGTTGAGGCACCGAATGTGATAGGGATGAGCCAGTTTGCGGATGGCGGGATTGTTGCGTCGAAACCCTATGTGAGCAGCGGAAATTACATCGATAAGATGTCGAATTACTGCAAGTCCTGTTCCTACAAGGTGAAACAGAAAACTGGGCCGGATGCGTGCCCGTTTAACCTGCTTTATTGGCATTTTCTGGATCGCCATTCGGAGAAATTCAGTGCCAATCCACGTATGGGAAATATGTATCGCGTCTGGGATCGGATGGCCGAAGACAGGCGGGCTCAGGTCTTGTCAGATGCCGATAATTGGTTGGCAAAGCTGGATGCGGGCGAGGTGGTTTGACGGCCCAAAACCCAATAAAACCTTGTACACCGAGCGTACACACGCCGTACACAGGGCGTATGTACAGATTAGCTTACTGATCGTCGGTTTGCGTAGGCGCCGGTGTCGTGGTTCCGCCGGGCAAAAGCGCACCATCCGCCCATTCGCCAGAGGCTTGTTCACCGGTTGCATAGCGCATGGTACCGGGCCCTTGTCTGCGGCCGCGTAGGAACGTTCCCTCATAGACATCGCCATTGGTATAGGTAGCAACTCCTGTTCCACTGATTTCGCCCTCGAGCCAATCGCCTTCGTAGGTAAAACCATCCGGTAGCGTGATGCTGCCAGTGCCGTGACGTTGGCCATTCATGAAACCGCCCTCATAGACAGTGCCGTCGGCATAAGTGGCAACACCTTGCCCGTTGCGTTGCCCCTCGGCCCAATCACCAACATAAGTATACCCGTCGGAGTAGGTCATTTTGCCAGTGCCATGGTTCTTGCCGTTGAGGAAATCGCCTTCATAGACAAGACCATTGGCATAAACGGCTTTGCCAGGGCCGTTGATGACACCGTTTTGCCAACTGCCCTCATAGCTTGAGCCGTCGGCATAGGTGATTTTACCTTCGCCGTCTGCGAGATCGGATTTGAATGAACCGACGTAAACCGATCCGTCAGGATAGGTGACTTCGCCTTGGCCATCGATTTTGCCGTCAACCCAAGAACCGGCATAGAAGTAGCCGTCGGTACCTTGAAACGTGCCTTGACCATGGCGGCGGTCTGCATCAAACCCGCCGATGTAGAGGTCGCCGTTTGCATAAGTCACAGAGCCAGAGCCTTGCCTTTGGCCGCCGAGCAGCGTGCCTTCGTAGACGTCGCCGTTGGGTTGGGTCAGTTTGCCTTCGCCTTCAATCTGCCCATCGACCCAAGACCCCTCGTAAATCAGGCCATCGGCCATGGTGATCTTGCCAAAACCGTCACGTTCGCCGTTGGACAGGTTGCCTTCATAGACAGACCCATCGGGGTAGGTGATCTTGCCTTCCCCTTCCTTGACGCCATTGATCCACGGACCTTCATAGACGTAGCCACCAGGGCTGCGCAGTGTGCCAACACCGTTGTGCATGGCATTGCGGAATTCGCCTTCGTAGCTCACGCCATTGGCATAATTTGCGATGCCGCGGCCGGTGATGTTGCCAGCCACCCAATCGCCTTCGAAGGTGCCGCCATCGGCGAAGGTGATCTTTCCGGTGCCGTCGGGTTTGCCTAGGGCGAAGGTGCCTTCGTAGATTGAACCATTGGGAAAACGGGCTGTACCTTGGCCTCTGATTTCGCCTTCGAACCATTCGCCGGTGTATTCATATCCATTGGGAAGGCGATACGTGCCTTGGCCGTGTTGTTTACCATTGACGAAGGTGCCTTCGTAAACTCCGCCGTCATCGTATTGCTTGATTTCGATCGCTTGTGACAGAACGGGGCTAGCCAAAACTGCGATGCCAAGGGCCAAGCCGACAGATGTTCCAAAGCGCTGCATGTGAATCCTCATTCCCGTTCCCGACGCGTAGGTTAATCGAGGTGACCCACGCTGACAACGGGGTCAAACCGCGCATTCGGCTTTCCCTTGCCGTTCAGTCTGCTAAATCAGTCACGATCCTGTAAGGAACGCTGGAAATGGACAACTTTCGACTGACGATGGCACAGCTGAACCCCACAGTGGGGGATTTGGCGGGCAATTGTGCCAAGGCCAAGGCGGCTTGGGAAGACGGCAAGGCGGCGGGTGCTGATCTGGTCGCTCTGCCAGAGATGTTCGTGACCGGGTATCAGACGCAAGATTTGGTGCGTAAACCTGCCTTTGTGGCGGATGCTTTTGCGCATGTGGAACAGTTGGCGAAGGATTGCGCGGATGGTCCAATCCTGACGATTGGGGCGCCGTTTCTTAACGGGGAACGCTTGCACAATTCCTACTTCGTTTTGAAGGGTGGCGAGATTGCGAGCCGGATGGACAAGCATTTCTTGCCGAATTTCAATGTCTTTGATGAAGTGCGCTTGTTCAATCGTGGTGAAATTGCAGGGCCATTTGCGGTTGGGAACGATGGGCCGCGGTTGGGGTCTCCGATTTGCGAGGATGCCTGGTATCCCGATGTGTGTGAGGCGATGGTCGAGGCGGGGGCAGAGGTTTTGTTGGTGCCGAACGGATCGCCCTATTTCCGCGATAAATTCCCAATCCGTCTGATGAATATGGTCAGCCGTGTGGTCGAGAATGATGTGCCGTTGGTGTATCTCAACATGGTCGGTGGGCAAGATGACCAGATGTTCGATGGTGGATCTTTTGTATTGAATCGTTCAGGCAAGCTGGCGGTGCAACTGCCGGTCTTTGATGAGGCTATCGTGCAGGTCGATTTTGTGCGCGGCGTCGACGGTTGGGAAGCCAAGGAAGGCACCCGAGAGGTTTTTCCTGACAGCATCGAACAAGACTACCGTGCGATGGTGGAAAGCCTGCGCGATTATATGGGCAAGACCGGGTTCCAGAAGGTTTTGCTGGGGCTCTCTGGTGGGATCGACAGCGCGATTGTGGCGACGATTGCCGCTGATGCCTTGGGGCCGGAGAATGTGCGCTGTGTGATGCTTCCGTCAGAATACACTTCGCAAGGGTCTTTGGATGATGCGCAAGGCGTAGTGGATGCTTTGGGCTGCAAATTCGACACGGTGTCGATTGCGGGACCGCGGGCGGCGGTGACGGAGGCGTTGGCGCCTTTGTTTGAAGGGTTGGAAGAAGGTCTGACCGAGGAAAATATCCAGTCGCGCTTGCGCGGCCTGCTGTTGATGGCGCAGTCGAACAAGTTTGGCGAAATGCTGCTGACCACCGGTAATAAATCGGAGGTGGCCGTCGGATATGCGACGATCTACGGCGATATGTCAGGCGGGTATAACCCGATCAAAGACATGTATAAAACGCGGGTGTTTGAGACCTGCCGCTGGCGCAATGCCAATCACCGGCCTTGGATGAAAGCGCCGGCGGGTGAAGTGATCCCGGTTTCGATCATCGACAAACCGCCCTCGGCAGAGTTGCGTCCTGATCAGAAGGACGAGGACAGTCTGCCGCCTTACGATGTGCTGGACGGTATTCTGGAGATGCTGGTTGATCGTGAGATGTCGGTCGCGGATTGTGTTGAAGCCGGCTACGAACGAGAGATCGTTAAGCGAGTGGAGCATTTGCTTTTCATCAGCGAATATAAGCGGTTCCAGTCTGCCCCAGGAACGCGGTTGTCGGATCGGGCGTTCTGGTTGGATCGGCGTTATCCGATTGTGAACCGGTGGCGGGATAACAGCTGACGCTCGCGCTGCCGCGCATCGCCCCACCCGCCATCCCTTTGGCGGCGCTGGTAATCTGTGGTAGAGTGCGCCCATGTCAGAGAATAAAACCAAACCGACCGAAGTCAGCGTTGACGAATTCATTGCAAACGTCATGCCGGATCGGAGGCGAGAAGACGCCCTGATCCTAAACCAATTGTTCAAGGACGTGACGGGTTGGGAGCCTCAGATGTGGGGGCCGACCATGATTGGGTATGGCTCCTACCATTATATCTATGACAGTGGTCGGGAGGGGGATGCCTTGGCCACGGGGTTTAGCCCGCGGAAGGCTAATCTCGTCCTTTATATTATGCCCGGGTATCAGGATTTCGGGCATATTCTCGATAAGCTTGGAAAGCACAAGCTCGGCAAAGCCTGTCTCTATATCAACAAATTGGCAGACGTGGATATCGATGTGGTGGCAGAGATTATTCGCGCAGGGGTGGACGATTTAGGAACCCGTTGGCCGATCACCCCAAGCTAATCTGGACAAACCGCTTTGAGCATGGTCAATGGCGCCCGATAGGAGACCATGATGACCACGACTCGTTTCGCCCCTTCGCCCACTGGTTGGCTGCATATCGGCAATCTGCGTGCTGCTCTGTTTAACTATGCGATTGCGCGACAGGCGGGGGGTGAGTTCATCCTTCGGATCGACGATACCGATCCTGAACGCTCCAAAGAAGAATATGTCGAGGGGATCAAAGAAGATCTGACATGGTTGGGTCTGACGTGGGACCGAATTGAACGCCAGTCTGAACGGTTGGACCGGTATGCGGCGGCAAAGGACAAGCTGATCGAGATGGGTCGGCTTTATGAGTGTTTTGAAACACCGACGGAATTGGACCTGAAGCGCAAAAAGCAGCTCAATATGGGTAAACCACCCGTCTACGACCGCGCCGCTTTGGACCTGACGGAGGCGGAGAAGGACGCATTCCGTGCCGAGGGTCGCAAGGGCCATTGGCGGTTTAAGTTGGAACATGCGCGGATTGAGTGGACAGACGGTATTTTGGGCGACATCAGCATTGATGCGTCATCCGTGAGCGATCCGGTTTTGATCCGTGGTGACGGTCAGGTGCTTTATACGCTGGCGTCTGTTGTGGATGACACAGAGATGGGGATCACCGATGTGGTGCGTGGGTCCGACCATGTGACCAACACGGCGACGCAAATCCAGATGATCGAAGCGCTGGGCGGTGCTGTCCCTCGGTTTGCGCATCATTCGCTTTTGACCGGTCCTCAGGGTGAGGCTTTGTCCAAGCGTCTTGGCACGTTGGCACTGCGCGATTTGCGTAAGAATGGGTTGGCGCCAGAGGCGATCTTGTCCTTGATGGCGCGGCTGGGGTCCTCTGATCCGGTTGAGCTGCGGGCGAACGTGCAAGAAGTTGTGCACGGGTTCGATCTGTCGAAATTCGGCTCGGCCCCGACAAAGTTTGATGCGGATGATCTCGGCCCACTGACCGCGCGGCATTTGGCGACGCTTTCGGCGGCGGATGTGGCGGAGGCTTTGTCGGGTGCGGGTGTTCCGGCAGAGGTGCAAGAGCCGTTCTGGGCTGTGGTGAAGGAAAACATCTCAACTCTTGGCGATTTGCCGGAGTGGTGGGGGGTGTTCCGCGATGGGGCCACGGCTTTGGTCGAAGATGAAGACAAGGATTTTGTCGCCACGGCCTTCGAGATGCTGGGCGAGCCGCCTTACACGGATCAAACGTGGTCCGAGTGGACCGCCGCAGTGAAAGAGGCCACGGGCCGTAAGGGTAAGGGGCTGTTTATGCCGTTGCGGAAAGCTGTCACTGGGCGTCAGCGCGGGCCGGAGATGGCGGACGTGATGCCATTGTTGCAGGTGAAGCCGCGGGTTTAGGAGATCGTGATTGATGGCCGGGTGGCGAGCTTGGCTGTAGTCTGTCAGTCGCCAGTATGTTGTAAGAACGGCCTGCGCACCTGACAAATGGTTAGTTTCCAACCTGCGTCGCTACTGCGTTAAGAAGTTTTCGACTTCTTCAATTGTCCAGTTCAAAATTTCCGTTTCATCCGCGCCCAAGGCAACTACGTAAGTCGCAAGAATACAGCCCATGGCATACGAATTCCCCCAATTCTTGGGGTCAGCCACAAGAACTACACTTAGTACGTTTCGACTGTCTTGAATAAGTGTAATGAGACAGTGATTGTTGTTACCTACATCGCTACCTTTCAAGGCAACGAGGAGTGGAGGTAGTTCATCTGAAAATGAAAAGGCCGCGAAATCGACAACACCGTTGTTAATGATGTTGTCCCACACCACAAAGACGATTCCATCGTAGGAGCCCACTTCGGTTAGCCTTGAAGCCAACTTAGTCTTCAGTTGGTTATGTCGTTCTTCGATGAAGTTCTTAATTTCTTCATCTTCGACAAAATAGAATAACTCAAAATTTTGTTCTTTTTCGGTGTCATCAAGTGTTTGCGAAATGCTGAGGCTACTCGAAACGAATAGCAATACTACAGCCCAGAGTACTTTGGTCATCAAGTTTCCAAGTCTTTTCAAACGCCAACCATTTTTCAGTAGCAAGCCGTCAAAGTAGATAGTTTCGCTAAACTCTTAAGAGACGTAGCGGTGTTTCCCGACGAAATGAATTGCAATAAAATGTCCATGTTTCAAATAGATAATATACCGTTTGCACACAAAAAACCCGATAACGCCGGGCGGTAGCGAAATAGTAAATATAATCAAAGTACTTTGGTGCTTTATTCGACGAAGGAGCGCGAAAAGGGGCAAATTCGCGATTTTTCAGCGCTGAGAGGGAGGCAAATTCGCAAGGGCCTGGCGCTTGTGACAAACCATGTAAGAAATGGCATTTTGGACAGCAAACGGCCAGTCGTGTCGTTGCAGAGGCAATCCAAGAAGAATTGCGGTCGCCGAAGCCCACCAAACCTCCATCCACCCATCAACCACCTTGCGTCCAGCTCAAAAACTCGGAACAGTCCCCTTAAAGGAGACATCCCCATGTCCGAAGCGAAATTCCTCGAAGGCAGTCTGTTCAAACATATCACAGTGATGTCGCTGACGGCATCGCTTGGGTTGATGGCGGTGTTTTTGGTCGACTTTGTCGACATGATCTTCATCTCCATGCTCGGGAAGGCGGAACTGGCTGCGGCGATTGGATATGCGGGCGCAATTTTGTTCTTTACGGCCTCTTTCAGTATCGGCATGTCGATTGCTGCAGGGGCTTTGGTGGCGAGGGCTTTGGGGGCTGGGACCGAAGACGTTGCAAAGCGCCAGGCGACGAATGCGTTGGTTATTGGCGTGATCTTGGGCAGCCTCTTTGTACTCGCGGTCTGGATCTATGCCTATGAATTGACAGCCCTTTTGGGCGCGGAGGGGGAAACGCTCGATCTTGCAGTGAACTATCTGCGGATCATTGTGCCATCGCTGCCGATCCTGATGATTGGTATGGTTGGCAGTGCGATCTTGCGGGCGCATGGGGATGCGCGGCGGGCGATGATGGCGACGATCTATGGCGGATTGGTCAATGCGGTGCTCGATCCGATCCTGATCTTTGGCCTCGATTTGGAGCTCACAGGCGCGGCGATTGCGTCGGTTTGTGCGCGGATCACAATTGCGGCGACGGCGATTATTCCGGTGATCAAAGTCTATCAGGGGATCAATCGGCCGTCGCTTTCAGCACTGGTCCCTGACATCTCACCCGTGATGGCCATTGCGTTTCCGGCGATCCTGACGCAGCTAGCCACGCCGATTGGCTCGGCCTACGTTACACGGACCATGGCGACCTTTGGCGAAGAGGCGGTGGCGGGTATGGCGATTGTCGGGCGAATGACACCGGTTGCGTTCGGCGTTTTGTTTGCCTTGTCCGGCGCAATTGGGCCGATCATCGGGCAGAACGCAGGGGCAGGGAAGGATGACCGCGTAAGGGCCGCGTTTCGTGAGGGGATTTACTTCACGGCGGGCGTCGTCGTTTTGGTCTCAATCATCCTATATTTCCTGAGGCCGTTTTTCGTAACGCTTTTTGCACTGGACGGCTTGGCGCTGACACTGGTGTTCCTATTCGCTGGGCCCCTGTCCCTCACGTTCTTCTTCAACGGCGTGATCTTTGTAGGGAATGCGGCGTTCAACAACCTAAACCATCCCTTCTATTCAACTTGGATCAACTGGGGTCGCCACACCGTTGGTACGATCCCCTTTGTTCTGTTGGGCGCGTCATGGGCCGGGGCACCCGGCGTCTTGATTGGGCAAGCGGCAGGTGGTTTGGTCTTTGCCCTTGTGGCCTATGTTCTGGCCATGCGTGTGATGGAGAAGGGCGAGACCCACGAGGCGACAGAGTTCGAGCGCGAAGGGCGGTTACATCGGTTGCTTCACAACCGTCGGTAATTCTGAGAGGTGGTGGTCGACGAGATCCAGCGCGTCTTGGCTGACCTGTACATACCGGGGGTAGATCGGGTTTTGGCGGTCATCTAAAGCGGGCGTATCCCATCGATCGGTGGTTTTGAAAAACCTCTGCACGCCGTCTTTGCCAAAGTGTTCCAAAAAACCATCAATGACGACGTCGAGATAGCTGAGCAGGAATGGCCGTGTTCGGGCGCCATCAGCAATCTTTGCAGGTTGACCTTGGTACACGGCAGTAGGCGCTGATTGTCCCATTGCCTTGGTCACGTCTTTTCGGTCGTATTGATGTTCGCGCAGATCTAGGGCGGCCCAGTCTCCGTTTTGGACACTGGCGATGATGCCGTCGATCTCCGTATCTGTGCTGGGCAGGACGGACAGGAAGGCCACATCGCGGTCTTTGGATTGCTGCCAAACCCGTTTCCAGCCTTTCAGCGTGGCAGGACGAGGATTGGCGTAGTCATGGGTTTGCAGGTTGACTAGGCTGCCATAGCCAAAGAATTGCGGATCGTTCATTCTCTGGCTCTTAGCACTTGCGCGGGGCGTGCGGCCAGAGGGCGGATGGCGAAAGCGAGGCCGGCGAGCAGCGATACGATGATCCCGCTAATGATCACGGTCAAAGCGTTGCCCCAAATAACGGCGTAGTCGTTTTCCATCACGAAGGTTTGGACGGCCCAAGCACCTGTGATGCCTGCGGCGAGCGCGACGGCACCGGCAGAAAGGCCAAGGATGATCGACCGCAGGGCAAAGCTACGGATGATCTGGCTGCGCGGTGCGCCGATGGTTTTGAGCACTGCGGCTTCAAACGTACGGGCACGTTCGCCAGCGGCGGCAGCGCCGATGAGGACCAGAAAGCCGGTTAGAAGCGTGGCGAGCGCGCCGTAGCGGGTGGCAGCGGCGATGCTTTCGACGAGGCTGCTGACTTGGTCCACAGCATCGCGGATACGGATCGCGGTGATGTTGGGGTAGGCGGTGGCGAGGTCGCGTAGGATTTGGGCCTCGGCCTCTTCCTCGGCGTAGACGGTGCTGATCCAGCTATGGGGAGCCCCTGCAAGAGCGGCTTTGTTGACGGACAGCACGAAGCCGATGCCTGCGTCGCCCCATGTCACCTCTCGGAAGCTGGCAATGGTGCCTGTGATGTCCCGGCCGAGGATGTTGACAGTCATCTCATCGCCGATCTCAAGGCCCATCTCGGCCGCCTCTTCGGCGGAGAAGCTGATCAGCGGCGGGCCGGTATAGTCTTCTGGCCACCATTCGCCTGCGTTTAGGCGGGTGCCTTCGGGCATGGCGTCGTCATAGGTTACGCCACGGTCACCTTGCACAACCCAATGGTTGTCTGTCGCGGCAACGGCGTCCTCGCCGTTGATGCGGGTGATGATGCCGCGCAGCATCGGGGCGGCGTCCACCTGGCTCACTTGCGGATCATCTGCGAGGCGTTCTTTGAAGCCGTCTATCTGGTCAGGTTGGATGTCCACAAAGAAGTAGCTAGGAGCGACCGCAGGGAGTTCATCGGAAAAGGCCGCACGTAGGTTGCCGTCGATTTGTCCGATGGCAGCAAGGACAGAGAGGCCGAGACCAAGAGAGAGGACGACAGATGTTGCTTCGCCGCCGCGTGCGCCGATGGCCCCAAACGCGAGGCGGAGCGCGGCGCGACCTCGTGTGGGGCGGCGCATCCTGCGGGCAATCCAGCGGATCAGGACGCTGGCGAGGATGAGGATCAGAAGCGCGCCCATGATGCCGCCCGCGGTCCAGAGAGTGAGGAAGACTGTTCCTGAAAAAAGGATCGCGGCGCCGAGTAAGGCGCCGATGAGCAGGAGCGTGGCAACGAGGAAGGGCCAGCGTGGCAAGGTGCTTCCGCTGGCAAAGGCATCGCGGAACAAAGTGGCAGCTTTGATGTCATCGGTTCGCGCAAGGGGCCAGAGGGTGAAGATTAGCGCGGCGAGGAGGCCATAGACCGCAGCTTCAAACAAAGGTGCTGGATAGATGCGGAAATCGGAGGGAAGCGGTAGTTGTGCTTCGATCATAGGCGCGAGGGCGAGGGGGATGCCAGCCCCGAGAATGAGGCCAAGGGCGACGCCCAGAAGGGTCAGAGTACCGACTTGCAGGAAGTAGGTTACGAAAATCGTACGGCGGGTTGCGCCGAGCGTTTTGAGAGTGGCGATCACGCCTGTTTTTCCAGCGAGGTACGCACGGACAGCAGCACTGACCCCAACGCCGCCGACAGCAAGGCCTGATAGGCCCACAAGCACAAGGAAAGCGCCCAAACGGTCGATGAACGTGGCCGTGCCGCCAGCCCCTTCACGCGCATCACGCCAGCGCATGCCGGTGCTTTCGAAAGCGGCCTTTGCTTCCGCTTCCAAAACGTCGAGGTCGGTCTCTGGAGGTAGATCGACGCGGTAGTTTGTATCGAACAATGTGCCTTCTACAATCAAGCCGGAGTTTGCGAGGTCGACGGTGCGCACAATGCTGCGCGGACCGAGGCCGAAGCCTCCGCTTGCGTTGTCAGGGTATCGATCGAGGTAGGCCGAGAAGACAAAATCTTGGGTGCCAAGGCGGAAGTGATCGCCAGGGGTCAGACCGAGCCGATCCGCCAAGACGCGTTCCATTACTCCACCGGGAAGGTCGCTTAATCCATCGAGGGCTTCGGACAAGGGGATTGGTGGGTCGAGGGTCACGTTGCCAATAAGCGGGTAGAGGTCGTCAACAGCACGGACTTGGGTGAGGCTGCGTTCGGTTGTCTCGCCTGTGTCCACCACTAGCATGGAACGGAAATCAACAGTTTCGCTGACGGCCGTACCGATGCTTGCCAGCCATTCACGTTCGTCATCGGATGCAAATCGGTAGGTGAAGGTTGCTTCTGCGTCACCGCCCAAGAGGGCTGATCCCGCCTCTTCAAGCCCTGCTTGAATGCCAGCACGGACGGTTCCAACCGCCGCAATAGCTGCGACGCCCAGAGCAAGGCAGGCGAGGAAGACGCGAAAGCCGTGTAAGCCCCCACGCAGCTCTCTTCGCGCGAATTTGGCGGCGAGCGAAAGGCTCATGCGGCGGCCTTGGCGGTGTCGATGCGCCCGTCGCGCAGGCGGATCACACGGTCACAGCGGGTGGCGAGTTCGTTCGAATGCGTGACAATGATCAGGGTCGCGCCGTGGCGGTCCCTGAGGCCAAAAAGGAGACCCATGATTGCCGTGCCGTTGGTGGCGTCGAGGTTGCCGGTAGGTTCATCGGCCAACAGTAGGCGAGGACGAGGAGCAGAGGCGCGGGCGAGGGCCACGCGTTGTTGTTCTCCACCGGACATTTGGCTGGGGTAATGATCCGCTCTGTCGGCAAGACCAACCGCGTCTAATTCAGCCTCGGCCCTGTCGAACGCATCTTTGTGACCGGCCAGTTCCAAGGGCGTGGCCACGTTTTCCAATGCGGTCATCGTCGGGATTAGGTGGAAAGATTGAAAAACCACCCCCATATTATCCCTACGAAACAGCGCGAGTTGATCTTCGTTCATCGCGGTCAAATTTTGACCCAATGCGGTGATCTGCCCGCCGGTGGCCTGTTCCAGACCGCCCATCAACATAAGGAGCGATGACTTGCCCGATCCGCTTGGCCCAACTAGCCCCAGAGTTTCTCCGGCTGTTACGTCGAGAGAAATGTCGTGCAAGATGTCGACGCGTCCTGCGTTGCCGTCCAGCGAAAGGGACGCATTGGTGAGTGACAGAATGGTCTCGGACATGGGGCGTGCTTTTGGATCGTTGCTTGGTTTTCGATATGGGGCATTCAGGGCGTTGCGCAACCTGTCGGCTGGTCTTCTTTTGCTTGGTGGCGCCGCGCAGGCGGAGACCGTTACGATTGCGGCCTTGGGAGACAGTCTTACTGCGGGCTATGGGCTGACGCCAGAAACAGGGTTCGTGCCGCAATTGCAGGCGTGGCTAGATGAGGCCGGTGCGGATGTGGTGGTGATCAATGCCGGTGTGTCGGGTGATACGACCGCGGGCGGCTTGTCTCGTGTGGCTTGGATGCTAACACCTGAGGTGGATGCAATGATCATCGCGCTTGGGGCGAACGACTATCTACGTGCGATTGATCCGGGTGTGGCGGTAGAAAACCTGCAAGGCGTGATAGATGTGGGGGTCGAAGCAGGTGTTGAGATGCTGCTTATTGGTATGGAGGTCGGATCGAACTATGGGCCGGAGTATAAAGCGGCGTTCGATACGATGTACCCAAGATTGGCCGAGGGCAATGACATCGCGCTGTTTGGAAATTGGTTCCAAGGGTTGCGCGATGTAACGGCAAACCAGAGCGAGTTTACCCAGTATCTTCAAGGTGACGGCTTGCATCCGACGGCTGAGGGTGTGGGGCTGATCGTTGACGTCATGGGACCGGCGGTTTTGGATCTTATTGCCTCGGTCGAGAAGTAGATGCCCGGTCGACTTTTTCTAACGCGAGAGTTGGCCGAGTTGGCGCCGGAGTGGTTAGTTGATGGGTTGGATTTTGGCGGCCCGCGTCAGAATATTGCACCTGGGCAGGAGGTTTTGACGCTCACTGGGGATGGCGCGCGGATGATGCGCTGGGGAATTATTCCCGTTGGTCGTAAGAACGCGCGTGGTCGGCCGGTGATGGAAACGATCATCAACGCGCGGTCGGAGACTGTATTCGATAAATCTGCCTTCGAAGGTGTAAGGAGGGCGGTTGTTCCGGCGGACGGGTGGTATGAATGGACGGGCGAAACGCGCAAGAAAACGGGGTGGTCGATCAGTCCGAACGACCAATCGCTTTTGTTCTTTGCAGCGATTTATGATGTTTGGATTGGCCCCGGTGGGATCGAAGTGCCGCAAGTGGCGACAGTGACTTGCGAACCAAATGCAGATGTGCGCGAGATACACCACCGGATGGGTGTGCTTTTGACGCGAGCGCAGGTGCCTGTTTGGTTGGGGGAAGATGACGAAGCTGCCAAAGGTTTGATGAGGCCTTTTCCGGATGGGGGCCTCGTAGTCGTTGAAGCAACTAACGTGGATTGGAACGGACCCTAGGAACAAAAAAGGCGCCCTAAACGGCGCCTTTTCAATTTGCTTTTTAAAATATTAGTCTGCAGCAGAAATGTTAACTGCCGACTCACGACCGTCGCGGCCTGCTTCCAAGTCGTAGTTTACTTTTTGATCATCGCGCAGGCCTGTCATGCCAGAGCGCTCAACCGCAGAAATATGCACGAACACGTCCTTGCCGCCACCGTCTGGTGCGATGAAGCCGTAGCCTTTTGTGGTGTTGAACCACTTTACTGTTCCTGAAGCCATAGGAGGGCCTCCTTCAATAGTCTCCGCTCACGGTATTGTAGCGGACCGGCGCGTTAGAGCTTTGTCGAAAGGCCGGTCTTGTGGAGATCGAGAAATCGAAAGAGGTAACGTAGCAACCCGAATATCGGTTGTCGGGCGCGAAATTACAAATCGAATTGTTAAATTTATAAGTTAACGATTAGCGATCGGAACAATCTATGCACGATTGTCCGGATTCTGATTGTCCAAAACCAGTGCAGTCGCGGCAATTAAAGCCACCAAAAGACCGATCAGAGTATACGCACCAAGGCCTTCGATCAGGCTGACGTGCCCGCCGAAATACAAACCCATTGCTGTGATCATGCCCGAAAACGCGCTGATTATTGTTAAGCCGAGTGACATGTCGCCTCCAAAACTTATGGGGGTTCCTAACACCGGACTGGTTACGCAATTACTAATTGTGACAAGTTTAGGATATAATTTTACCTTGGCAACGCCTTTTTTGGTGTCGCCAGAGAAAACAAAAATGCTGTCGCAGCTGCAACAGTCGCGAACCATCCGAAATACCAAATGCGGCCGGCAAATGCGTCTTCGGCATAGGATGCAGCAAGAGTTTCCTTTCCCCATGAGGCCGCGAGATAGGCCAAGACGGTCAGTGCAAGGAAACCTCCGATGCGTGCTACATTTGGTAGCGGCAAGGAAGTGAGCCCCAAAATGGCGCCGATACCAGCGCCAATGAACAAAACCTGCTGATACCAAAACGGATGCGCACCGAGGGATTTAGGTACCTCGAAAACATAGGCCAGTGTGACAGCCACGGCGGCAATCACGATACCGACCATGATCCTTGTCACCGGACAAACTTCTTATGTTTCATGCGCTTAGGCTCCGTCGCTTCTGCTCCTAGGCGGCGCTTTTTATCTTCTTCGTAGTCCTCGAAGTTCCCTTGGAACCATTCCACATGGGCGTCACCTTCAAAGGCAAGGATATGCGTACAAATCCTATCGAGGAAGAAACGATCGTGTGAAATCACAACCGCACACCCAGCAAAGGTTGTCAGTGCATCTTCGAGCGCGCGGAGCGTTTCCACGTCAAGGTCGTTTGTCGGTTCGTCGAGCAACAAAACGTTGCCGCCGGATTTCAGCAATTTCGCCATATGAACGCGGTTGCGCTCACCACCAGATAACACGCCAACTTTTTTCTGCTGATCACCGCCTTTGAAGTTAAACGCGGAGCAATAGGCGCGGGAATTCATCTGGGCGTCGCCTAATTCGATGATTTCCGCTCCGCCTGTGATCTCTTCCCAGACCGTAGATTCGGCGTTGAGCGCGTCGCGGGACTGGTCGACGTAGGCCAATTGAACCGTATCGCCGTAGGTCACGCTGCCTTCATCTGGATCCAGTTGGCCGGTGAGCATGGAAAACAGTGTGGATTTACCAGCACCGTTCGGGCCGATCACGCCAACGATGCCGCCGGGGGGCAGATCAAAGCTGAGGTCTTCGACCAGTAGCTTGTCGCCCATGGCTTTCTTGAGGCCATCAACTTCGATCACCTTGGAGCCAAGACGCGGGCCATTTGGAATAATGATCTGTGCCCGACCGACTTTTTCGCGTTCGGATTGGTTGGCGAGTTCGTTGTAGGCCTGAATTCGCGCCTTGGATTTTGCTTGCCGCGCCTTTGCACCTTGGCGCATCCATTCCAATTCGCGCTCCAACGTGCGTTGCTTGGATTTGTCTTCTTTCGCTTCCTGCTCCAGCCGCTTTGCTTTCGCTTCCAGCCAGCTGGAGTAGTTGCCTTCGTGCGGGATACCCGCGCCACGGTCGAGTTCGAGAATCCAACCGGTGATTGCATCGAGGAAATACCGGTCGTGGGTCACGATCAGGATCGTGCCTTTGTAGTCAATAAGGTGCTGTTGTAGCCAGGCGATAGTTTCCGCGTCCAAGTGGTTGGTCGGTTCGTCCAAGAGCAGCATGTCAGGGGCTTCGAGCAGCAGTTTACACAAGGCCACGCGGCGCTTTTCACCACCTGACAGGGTTTCGACATTCGCGTCATCGGGAGGGCAGCGTAGGGCTTCCATTGAGACGTCGATTTGAGCGTCGAGGTCCCAAAGGTTCTGTGCGTCGATTTCATCCTGAAGCCTCGCCATCTCATCGGCGGTTTCTTCGGAATAGTTCATCGCCAATTCGTTGTAGCGATCAAGGATACCCTTCTTTTCAGCCACGCCCAGCATGACATTCTCACGTACACTCAGGTTTGCATCCAGTTCAGGTTCCTGTGGCAAATAGCCGACCTTCGCGCCCTCAGCGGCCCAAGCTTCGCCCTGAAACTCTTTGTCTTGGCCAGCCATGATCCGCATCAAGGTGGATTTACCCGTACCGTTCACACCGACGACGCCAATCTTAACGCCAGGTAGAAAGTTAAGGCGGATGTTTTCAAACACTTTCTTGCCGCCCGGATAGGTCTTGGACACACCGTCCATAAAGTAAACGAACTGATAGCTGGCCATGTGGTCGCGCCCTTCTGATCTGAGGTTTGCGGTGTCATATCCTCCCGCGCGTTCGGCGGCAATGTGTTCCATCACGAGAATTTGGGGTTTTCCCTTTGCCGCAGTCTGCTTAACTTGCGCGCAACAAGAGCAAGGTGCCAAAGGGAGGCGGCACAAAAGGTGCAGGGATATCCGACAGCGCGGGCAGGGCAGTTTGTGGGCCTGTTGGGCGGATCGTTTGATCCGCCGCATTCTGCGCATGTACATATCACTAAGACAGCCTTGCGCCGATTTGGCTTGGATAAGCTTTGGTGGCTTGTCAGCCCGGGTAATCCCTTGAAGGCGAATGGTCCCGCACCGCTTGCCGAACGGGTTCAAGCTAGTCGGGCAATGATGAATCACCCGAAGGTGGAGGTGACAGACCTTGAAGCGCGTCTGGGAACGCGGTTCACGGCGCAAACGTTGTCTGCTTTGATTGATCGTTATCCTGGCGTGCGTTTTGTCTGGCTCATGGGTGCGGACAACTTAGGTCAATTTGATCAATGGCAGGACTGGCAGTGGATCATGGAAACCGTGCCGATTGGTGTTATGGCACGCCCCGGTGATCGGATCAGTGCGCGGATGTCCAAAGCGGCGCGGGTGTATCGGGATGCAAAGCTGTCTGGACGTTCATCGCAAGTGCTGGGACAGGGAGAGGCGCCACGTTGGTGCTTTATCAACATGCCGATGAGCGACATGTCTTCAACAGCGATTAGGGCGCGTGGCGAATGGTAACACGGCGGAGCATACTAGCCGGCGGAGCGTCGATGATCGCAGGGTCGGCGCTTGCGAATGCGCCAGAGCGGTCGTTGCGCCCTCAGTCTCGGCCATATAATGCGCCTCAAACTGCGGAGGTGTCCAATCAGCGCCCGCGCTCGCGGCCTGATACGGCGCAGATCATCGCAAACGCTCCTATTGGCGGCGATATTGGCTTTGCTGTGATGGATGTGCGCACGGGTGTGGTACTCGATAATGTAAATGGCGATGTCCAGCTGCCGCCCGCAAGCGTGAGCAAGGCCGTTACGGCGCTTTATTCCTTGCAAACACTTTCGCCTGACTACCAGTTCAAAACGCGTCTTCTCGCGAAAGGTCCTATTTCCAACGGTATCCTGACGGGGGATCTGATCCTCGCTGGAGGCGGTGATCCGAGGTTGCAGACCAATGACGTCGCTGAATTGGCGCAGATGTTGAAAGACACCGGCATCACAGAGGTGCGCGGCCGCTTCCTTGTGTGGGGCGGGGCTTTGGACCGAATTGAGGAAATTGACGAATCTCAGGCGGATTACCTTGGGTACAATCCGGCGGTTTCAGGTCTGAACCTCAACTTCAACCGCGTTCATTTCGAATGGAAGCAAAATGGCGATGACTATGACATCACTATGGACGCGCGGAGCGCTGAATACCGTGCGGATGTGACCGTTTCCAAGATGCGGGTCGTCGAGAGATCTGCGCCGGTTTACGAATATACTGACCTTGGCGACACGGATGATTGGTCCGTCGCGAAGGGCGCGCTTGGTGACTTTGGATCGCGGTGGCTGCCGGTCCGAGAACCTGCGCTATATGTGGGCGACGTTTTTAGAACCTTCGCGCGGTCGCAGGGGATCGTGTTGCCCGCGGCTGTGCGGTCATTCGACGCGCCGACCGGGACCACTCTTGCGACGCTAACCAGCCCGATTTTGCGAGACGTGGCCAAAGATATGCTGAAGTTTTCGACAAACCTGACTGCCGAGGCATGCGGCATGACCGCTAGCAACCAGTTGGCGGGGGAAAGTCGCGGGCTACGCACCTCTGCTTTGGGCATGTCTCGCTGGTGTACGCGGCAGGCAGGAATTTTGCCGCGGTTTATGGACCATTCGGGGCTTGGCGACACGTCACGGATTTCAGCGATGAATATGGCCGCGCTTTTGGCGCGACGCGGTGCCTATGAAACCCTTCATCCGATTTTGAAGGATGTGCGTATCGTGGATGAGAGTCGCAATGACGTTCCCAATTTCAAAGGATTGGTGCGCGCCAAGACGGGGACGTTGAACTTCGTTAACTCTTTGGCCGGCTACATCAAAACCGAAGGTGGACGCGATCTGGCATTTGCGTTCTTCGCAGCCGACTTGGAGGCGCGCGAAAAAGGCAAGCTGGAGGGGACGGACCGGCCTCGCGGCGCTCGAACCTATGCCAGCCGTGCGCGTTGGTTGCAGCAGCAGCTCATCCAGTTCTGGGCAAAAGCAGGCGACACTTAGATCGTCATATGCCGTGCTCGCGCGCCTCTTTCGATAGCAGCAGCGTGAAGGCGATCGACATCTAGCTCATAACGAATTTCTTCAAGCATGCGAGCCTCTGGCCCTTCAATCGTGCCGTCAGCAGCGGCGACGTCGCAGGACAAAGCGTAAGCCGTTTCATTCAAGTGTTCAGGGAGAGCTTCTCGGATGAGGCCGAAAAGAGCTTCTAGCCCGTCTTCCGGTTCCAAAAGATCAAAGACCATCTGAGACATACGAGGCAGACGCTCAGCATCGTACCCAGCAAAAACGGGCAAGTTGTTGACAGCGTTGTTGATCTTGACCAATTCGGACGTGCGGATGTTTTCATCTGACGCTGAGACGGCAATCATCAGTGCGATGAGCGCATCTTGTGCGGTGAGTGGGGTCTCTAACGTCATACCAGAATCCTTTAAGTTGTTCCTTCACATTTATTGACCCCGACGCGCTCTCGCAATAGGGAGTGCGCGTTCTGCCGCGTACATCGCGGCCTTTATCAGAGAGAAAACCGATGAGCACTTTCCGCGACGCAGCGATGACTTCGAAGGCTTGGCCCTTTGCAGAGGCGCGCGCATTGCTCAAACGGTATGAAAAGAAAGACCCAGAGAAAGGCTATGTGCTGTTTGAAACCGGCTATGGCCCGTCGGGCCTGCCGCACATCGGAACATTCGGCGAGGTGTTGCGCACGACGATGATCCGCCGTGCGTTTGAGGTGATTTCTGACATCCCGACCAAGCTGATTTGTTTTTCTGACGATTTGGATGGGATGCGGAAGGTTCCCGGCAACGTGCCGCAACAAGAGATGTTGCAAGGCTATTTGCAAATGCCGCTGACCAGCGTGCCTGATCCGTTTGGAACGCATGACAGTTTTGGCGATCATAACAATGCGATGTTGCAGCGGTTCCTCGATACCTTTGGGTTTGAGCATGAGTTCTATTCGGCGCGGTCGTTCTATCAGTCTGGCCAGTTTGACGAAATCCTGCTGCGCAGTGCTGAGCGGTATGATGACCTGATGGCGATCATGTTGAAGTCTTTGCGCGAAGAGCGGGCGGAGACATATTCGATCTTCCTGCCGATTCATCCTGAAACCGGTCGTGTGATGTATGTGCCTATGAAGCACGTTGATGCGTCCAAAGGCGAAGTGACCTTTGATGACGACGATGGGCGCGAATGGACGGTGCCAGTCACGGGCGGCAACGTGAAGCTGCAATGGAAGCCGGATTTCGGAGCGCGCTGGGCGGCGCTTGGCGTCGATTTTGAGATGTACGGCAAAGAGCATGCCACCAACGAAAAGATCTATGATGCGATCTGCCGGACCTTGGGGCAGCGGCCGCCGAACCATTTCTCATACGAGTTGTTCTTGGATGAGAAGGGCCAGAAGATTTCGAAATCATCCGGCAACGGTATTTCGATTGATGAATGGCTGTCTTATGCAGCCACCGAAAGCCTGTCTTACTTCATGTATCAAAAGCCAAAGACCGCGAAGCGGATGCATTTTGATGTAATCCCGAAAGCGGTGGATGAATATCACCAGCAGCTGCGTGCTTATGCGGATCAGGATGATGCCGGTCGCGCGAACAATCCGGTCTTTCATATCCATGGGCATAACGTTCCGGCGTCAGACATGGTGGTGCCGTTTGCGATGTTGCTGAACCTCGCGTCCGTATCCGGGGCGGAGGACAAAGAAACGCTTTGGGGATTCATCAAGCGCTATGCGCCTGACGCCTCAGCCGAGAAGAACCCGCAGATGGATCAGGCGGCTGGTTTTGCCGTTCGTTATTACAATGACTTTGTGAAACCAACGAAGGTCTACCGCGCGCCGACCGATCAAGAACGGAAAGCGATGGAAGATCTGGTTGCGCGGCTGAAGGCCTGGGATGGTGGTTTGGATGCGGAAGAGCTACAATCGATGGTGTTTGCGGTGGGCAAGAATCACGATTTTGAGCCTTTACGTGCTTGGTTTACAGCGCTTTATGAAGTTCTACTTGGTGCCTCGCAGGGGCCGCGTTTCGGCGGATTTATCGCGCTCTACGGCGTGGAAGAGACCATCGCGTTGATCGAAAACAGACTCGCTTCGGAAACTTAAAGCGACAGAAAACGTTCATTCGTTCGTTGAATGTGTAGCGTGCCGCTTGATGCAGCGGCAGAGTGAAACAGGTTTTGAACTAAATGAACGAAACATCTTATACCGGAGCGCAAAAAGCGCTTCATTGGATCGTGGCAGCTTTGGTTGCTGCCATGGCTCTGACCGGTCTCGCCTATGTTTACGAATGGGCAGATGACTCCATCATTGTGGCGCATCAAGTGATCGGTCAAATTCTTATCATTGTTTTGGTCATTCGAATTTCGGTTCGCATACGTAAAGGTAAACCCTTGAGAGGACATCACCCACGGTGGGAGCGCGTGCTCGCAAGCAGTACTCAGGTTGGTCTTTATCTGGTGATGATAGCCTTTGTTATAACCGGCTATTTTGCAGCCTCGGCGTTGCGACAGAATGCACTGATCTTACCGATCGACATCGGACTTGCGCGCTCCGACCTGGGCGAGCGCATGCTTGAAGTCCACTACGCAATAAAATGGGTTCTGGCGGGTTTGATTTTTCTTCACGTCGCCGGTGCACTCAAGCACGTATTCTTAGACAAGGACGACACTCTTTCCTCTATTTTGCCCAGCAAACACAAGGACATAAAATGAAAACGATATCGCGAAGACATGTTATCCTGACCCTCTCCTCAGCTACGATCACTCTCTGCCCCGCGCTGTTAAACGCTCAAGCGGTTGAATTCGATTGGGGCGAAGACGTGCCGACAAATGTCCCTCGCGGTGAGGATCAAACAGTTATGTTGGCCGCAGGCGAGACTGACGTCGATATTTCGAGCCTAACCGCTGGTCAGGTCGCCGTTATTGGCCGCCCGACAGATGACCCTGAATATTCGAATACCGACGGTATTCAGTATGTCGCGGTTCTTCGACGAACCGATGCGCAAATCGAGCAAGGTGCGCCAGAACAGGCGGTTGCTGATCCACGGTTCTTTGTCGCTAATTTGGTCTGTCCCCATCGGGGATACGCGGTTGGAGTGACTGATTTGGAAGTGGCCCCCTTTGCCTGTACAAAGCGGGGGTCCCGTCACGGCAGTGTTTTCAACGCTGGCGGATTCGGCGTTGCGGGTCGATCAGAGGGCGACTTTTTGAGCGTCCCTGATTATCAAATCAATGATAACGGCGGGCAGATCATTCTTACCCTCGTATAGCTAATTTCAAACCATTCGCCTGGGGTGTTCGTATCTACCAAAAGACAATACAGGGAGATCGAAATGAAGCTTTTAGGATACATTGTCGGATTGATGATTGTGGCAAGCTCCGCTTTGGCCCAAACGGCAGAAGCAATTGAGGATGTAATTGGAAGCCAGCTCCAAGCGTTTAACGAGCGTGACATCGAAGAAGCCTGGCAATACGCGGCGCCGAATATTCAGGGCGCATTCGGCAACGCTCAGAACTTTGGGATGATGGTTCAACGCGGATATCCCATGGTCTGGACCAACCGCGATGTTCGATTCTTGCAGTTGGAAGACATCGGCGGGCGGCAATATCAAAGGTTGATGCTGCAAGACGCTAACGGCGGTTTGCATATGCTTGAATACCAAATGGTTCAGACGGCAGACGGTTGGCGGATTGCCGGTGTGCAAATCCTACCAGCGCCAGATGTAGGCGCCTAAGCTCCACCGCGCGGTGGGCCTACGCGTTGTTTACGGCCAAGCAATAGTCCTTGCGTGATGGCCAAGCGATTGGCCCTTAGATGCAATGGGCCGCTGCACAACGGGATTTCCCCTTTGATGGTGCGCCGCCACCAGAAAGGGGTTTTCATGAACAAGGCAATTACCGACGGAATCGTTTTGATGCCGCTGCCATTTTCGGCAGGTCTTGGCGTATGGTCGAGCGGTGACGGCACACCCGGGTCGGACACATATGCCACCAATGGCGACGGCGTGTTTGTTCCGGCGGATCAGGATTTTGGCGGCTGTTTGGAGTTGAGCAAGACGCAATCAACAATGCGGCTCCGCTACATGGGTGAGACGCCGATTTTGCCAGGTTGTTATCTGCGGATCACCGCCCGGGTGAAGGCGATTGCAGGTGATTTCCCGACTGTGCGGATTGCGGCTTGGGCTGGTTTGAATGGTGGTGCGGAAGCGACAGGAGAGGTGACATCCGGCCCGTCGACGACGCTGACGACTTACGGAGACATTGTTGAGATTTCAGTGATTGTAGGGACAGGAGATCGCACAGGAGTGGACCTTGTTTGGAACGAGGCCGCCTACGGTCATTACGGAATTGATCTGACGGGCCCGAATGGCGGCGTGGTCCGTGTGGATGACCTGATCATTGAAGACATTACTTCGGCCTTTCACCGCAAACTTATGGCGACGGTTGATGTGCGCGACTATGGTGCGATTGGCGATGGGACGACGGATGACGCGGATGCGTTCGTTGCTGCGGATGCCGCGGCAGCGGGGCGCGAGGTTCTGATTTCCGACGGGGTTTATCGCCTTGGGCGCAGCGTCACGATGCAATCGCGTGTTCGGTTTGAAGGCAAGGTGACGCAAGACGCTGCCGATCGGTTCATTTTGCAAAAGAACTTTGACTATCCGACCTATGTTGATGCCTTTGGCAGCGAAGAATTCGCGTTCAGAAAAGCCTATCAGGCACTGCTGAACTTTTCGGATCATGAGTCTCTCGATCTCGGCGGCCGCCGGATTTCGCTATCAGAGCCTTTGGATATGCAGGCATGCGATCCAACGCGGACAGTTTTTGCGACCCGCCGCGTGGTACGAAATGGGCAGTTCCAGCCAATTGCAGGGGCCGCGTGGGATACAGATGTTGTGACGTCTCAGGCCACATATGCGACGGGTACGTCGAACCGGCTGAGCAACGTCATCGACGTGGCCGATGTTGCTGTTGGTGCGCTTGTCCAAGGCACAGGTGTCGGCGCGAGGTTTATGTTACGTCCAAGAACGTGGGTCAGCAAACTGTCGAGCTGAGCCAGCCGCTGTATGATGCTGCGGGGACGCAGACGTTCACCTTCACGCGTTTCAAATACATGTTGGATTTCTCTGGCTATGACGATCTAGCGCAATTCGTGCTGGATGACATTGATTCCCAGTGCAGCGGCGACGCCAGTGCGATCATGCTCGCGCCACAGGGCCTAACGTTTCATGTGAAGGACTGCTTTATCACCAAGCCGAAGGATCGCGGGATCACCTCGATTGGCCGTGGCTGTCAGGGGATGATGATCGACCGCTGTAATTTCGTTTCAAACGAACAGCCTTTGGCGGTACAAAACCGCACGATGATTGCCTTTAATTGCAACGCCAACGACGTGAAAATCCGCGACAACCGTGTGTCTTTGTTTAAGCATTTCTGCATCTTGGCAGGGGGTGGCAATCTGGTTTCGGGCAACCATTGGTTCCATGGGGATAGTGAGCCCGCGGGTGTCCGCAAGGCGGGGATCGTGTTTACCTTACCGAATTGCCGCAGTGTTGTGACCGGCAACTATTGCGACAATAATTTCATCGAACTGACGAATGAGCACGAAGAAGACCCCGCTCAGGGGAACCAGTTCAGCTTTGGCGGTTTGACGATTACGGGCAACAGTTTCCTCAGCAGTGATACCGCACCTTGGTTTAACTTCATTGTTGTTAAGCCTTATGGGCCAGGACACTTCATTCATGGGCTTTCGGTGGTGAGCAACGTGTTTCGGTCGACGAATGGCAATATCGACCGTGTTGATGGGGTCGATACGAGTTTTGCCGATTTGGACTATACGCGGATGCGCGCGGTGACGTTTAGCGGGAATACATTCCACAACATCAGTGAAATTGTTCAGAATCCGGCGTCGCTGACCCATACTCAGTCGTCGGCGTCTCAGACTTGGGTCGCAGAAACAGCACCAAGATTGCCATTTGGCGGGCGGGCGCGATTTGTGGATGCGGTCATGCCGAACGGACCAGTGCAGACTGGGTCAAACTCGGATGTCTTTGAGCAGCCGTGGGCGGATTCTTCTTACGGGCCTGATAACACACAGGTGCGGTTTGTTTGGCCGTCTGCGGTCAAAGGCACGATCCGTTTCACTGCGCGGATGGATAACCCGCTCTAGCCCTGCTTCGGTCGATTTCGAAGTTTCGCGCGGTAGCTGAGCCGCGCAAAGGTTTCGCGGGTGTGGCGGCGGGTCGCGTCGGCAAATCCCGTGGTGCTTAACGTTGGGCTGGATGTTTGCGCGTCCAGATCAAAATGCTGTGCGACCATCAGGGCGCGTTTGGCATGGTAGCCGTCAGTCACGATTGTGACCTTGCCCGCATCCAAAAGGCGGATCATCGGAAGGGCGAATTTGATGTTTTCGAGGGTCGTGGTCGAATGGGACTCTTGCATGATTTTTTCAGGTGCGACACCGCGCTCAACCAAAATATCTCTGATTACGGTTGCTTCGGCAGGGGAGTGCTTCCCTACGCCGCCGGTTCCGATGACCCAAGCCTCTTGATCTTGTTCCCAAAGCGCTGCTGCGTGTAGCGCCCTCCGCCGGAGCGTCGGCGACGGGCCATTTGGCCAAACAGCGGCTCCCAAAACGACAATTACACCCATGCTTAGGAGCTATTGTATGTTGCTTGCTCGGGAAAGGAAAAACAGTCGCGCAGGAGTCAAGAAAATGTCTGCGGGCCTCCCAATTTGTCATAGAACTTTACAATAACCTTTGCCTGGACCCAGAACCGCTCTTGGCATTCGGCGCATTTTGCCCATGATGCGCGGCGGAGGAGGCCAGATTCTGGCCTGCCACTCACGTGGCGAAACAGACGACGACAGGGGAGGTCCACATGTCAGCCGATACCACCTATCCACCCTCAGACGCTATGGCGTCAGGCGCTCATGCGGATAAAGCAAAATATGATGAGATGTATGCGCAATCTGTGTCTGATCCTGAAGGTTTTTGGCGGGAACATGGTCAGCGCGTCGATTGGATCAAGCCCTATTCCAAGGTGAAAGACGTTAGCTATGCGCCGGGGAACGTCAGCATCAAGTGGTTTGAAGATGGTAGTCTCAATGTGGCCGCCAACTGCATTGATCGGCATTTGGCCGAGCGTGGTGATCAGACGGCGATTATTTGGGAACCGGATAGCCCAGAGGATGAAGCGCAGCATATCACCTACAACCAGTTGCATCACGACGTCAGCAAATTCTCCAATGTTTTGAAAGAACTCGGCGTTGGCAAAGGCGATCGTGTGGTGATTTACATGCCGATGATCCCGCAAGCGGCCTATGCTATGCTGGCCTGTGCGCGGATTGGTGCCATCCACTCGGTCGTTTTTGCAGGCTTTTCTGCTGACGCTTTGGCTGCACGCGTGAACGGGTCGGAAGCGAAAGTCGTCATCACAGCGGATGAAGCGCCACGCGGTGGTCGAAATACGCCATTGAAGACCAATGCGGATACAGCGTTTGAGAAGATTGAAGTTGATTGCAAGATGCTCGTCGTGCGTCGCACTGGCGGTGACGTTCCAATGACTGCGGGGCGCGATTACTGGCTGCATGAGGTGGAAGAAACCGTCAGCGCCGATTGCCCACCCGAGGAAATGAACGCCGAAGATCCGCTGTTTATCCTATACACCTCTGGCTCCACAGGGATGCCGAAAGGCGTTGTGCATACGACAGGCGGCTACATCGTTTATGCCTCCATGACGCATCAATATACGTTTGATTACCACGACGGCGACATCTTCTGGTGTACCGCTGATGTCGGCTGGGTCACGGGCCACAGCTATATCGTCTATGGCCCACTAGCGAATGGCGCGACGACTGTGATGTTCGAAGGTGTGCCGACTTATCCGGATGCTGGTCGTTTTTGGGCTGTGTGCCAGAAACATAAGGTGAACCAATTCTATACGGCGCCAACCGCGATCCGTGCTCTGATGGGGCAGGGCGATGAGTGGGTCAGCAAGTACGATCTGAGCGATTTGAAAGTGCTAGGAACGGTTGGCGAACCGATCAACCCAGAGGCATGGAATTGGTATCATGAGGTTGTCGGCGGCGGGAATGTCCCGATTGTCGACACATGGTGGCAGACAGAAACCGGTGGTCACTTGCTGACCCCGCTTCCAGGTGCGACCACAACCAAACCAGGTTCCGCCACATTGCCATTCTTTGGCATCCAGCCCGTGATCCTCGAGCCGACAACGGGCGAAGAGATTAACGATACAGCGGCCGAAGGCGTGCTTTGTATGAAAGACAGCTGGCCTGCTCAGATGCGCACGGTTTGGGGCGATCATGAGCGGTTTGAGAAGACCTATTTCGCGGACTACAAAAACTATTACTTCACTGGTGACGGCTGCCGTCGCGACGAAGATGGGTACTATTGGATCACGGGCCGCGTGGACGATGTGATCAACGTCTCGGGTCACCGGATGGGCACGGCTGAGGTTGAAAGCGCACTGGTGGCGCATCCGAAAGTCGCGGAAAGCGCAGTTGTTGGCTATCCGCACGACATCAAAGGGCAGGGAATTTATGCCTATGTGACCTTGATGGGCGGAGAAGAGCCGTCTGAAGAGTTGCGCAAAGAGCTGGAAACTTGGGTGCGGTCAGAGATCGGTCCGATTGCCAAACCCGATTTGATCCAGTGGGCGCCGGGACTTCCAAAGACTCGGTCCGGCAAGATCATGCGCCGTATCCTGCGCAAGATCGCGGAGGATGACTTCGGTGCGCTGGGGGATACATCGACCCTCGCGGATCCATCGGTCGTTGATGACCTGATCGAAAACCGGATGAACAAATAAATGCAAAAGGCCCGGAGAAACTTCCGGGCCTTTTCGTATCAGCTGCGGCTCGCCAACATCAGTTCCACGCGTTTGACCTCTCGAATGATCCGGTCGGCCTGCATTTGTGGCATCAAGCTGAACTTTAACGATGCGGCGACGATGATCAGCACTCCGCCAGAGATGCCCCATTTGACTGCGGCCAGTACTTCTGTCGTTCCAAAGAAATTATAGGCGCACCAGACGCCAATAAAGAACAGCGTGGCCTGTACGATCATGATCACCCAAGTCACCCAACCGAGCTTACCAGAAAACTGGCTGAGCCCCAGTTCAAAATACCCCAGTTCGTCTGTTTCCTTCATCATCTCGCGGTCTTTTTCATCCAAAGCGTCACGAATGAGGTCATCAATTTTTGCCATGGTTCGATCCTTCCAAAATGGCCCGCAGATTGCTGCGCGCGTGCATAAGGCGTGTTTTGACAGTTCCCACGGGGATGTTCAGCGCCGCTGCAACTTCCGATGTGGTCATGTCTTCGAGGTAGAAAAGCGCAAGGATCGCCTGATGATCCTTGGACAGTTGGTTGATCGCTTTGCGAACAGAATAGGCATCGGCGGCGATTTCACCCAAGGGCTGACCCACGTCTTGGTGTTCATCGGTCAGCGCGGTTTTCAGGGATCGTTCTTTCTGCTTTGCCCTGATAACCGCCGCGACTTTGCGCGTCACAATTTGTAGCGCAAACGCCCGGATCGCTTCTGGATTCTTCACGGTATCCAGCGATCTGAAAATGTCGGCCCAAGCAGCCTGCACCATATCCTTAGCCTGTTCTGTATCACCGGTCAGACGTGTGGCATGGCGCATCATCACAGGCGAAAGCAAGCGAACGAGTTGGGCCATCGCCCGCTCGTTGCCAAGCTTGGCGGATGACAATAGATACGCTTCTAACGCACGTTCTTTCGCCCGGTTGGATGCCAATTCGTTTTTCATATCTCTTAAGTGTGCGCAAAGCGCGGACCGGTTCAAAACTATTTTTTAGGTCCGAGTGTGGTTGGAAATGTCGCGAATCAATCTCAAACCACCGATTTTGGGCCATTTGCCGAGCTTGATCCGAATTCGCGAAGCCCGACTTGTTGAAAGTTTCCCGTATCTCTTGCGATCTTGCATCTTATTTCGCGTCTCCGGCAAAAGTTGACCTTAACGTCGGGTCAGGTCGAAATCTCCCTTGCCATTTCAATGATCTAGTGGTTGGATATTTTATCGGCGTCTGTAGGGCGCGTGACATGATGAAACGAAGGGTCACGTAAGAGGACCCTCTGAATGGGAGACAATTCATGACATTGAAATCAATTTTAACAGCCACAACAGCGGTCTCATTGATTGCAGTTGGTAGCGCTGCATGGGCAGATGGCCATGCAACACACCCAGTCACCGGCGAAACGCTCGCCTCGGACCAGTCCTTTACTTATCGCGATCTGGATGAAAGCCCATCCATCGATCCGGGCACGGCGGAAGACAGTGCCGGCGGCGACATTCTGCGCGACCTTTTTGAGGGCCTGATGAACCAAGCACCTGACGGCACGCTTGTTCCTGGTGTTGCGACCAGTTTCGCCTCAAGCGATGACGGCCTCGTTTACACCTTTACCCTGCGCGACAACGCTAAATGGTCAAACGGTGATACGGTGACTGCCGGTGATTTTGAATATGCATGGAAGCGTGCCGCGTCTCCTGAGCTTGCGTCCCCATATTCTTGGTTCATCGAGTTGATGTCGCTTGAAAACGCGTCCGAAGTTATTGCTGGTGACGTTGATCCGTCGGAACTTGGTGTTACTGCGATCGACGATACAACTTTGGAAGTTCGTCTGACGCAGCCATTGCTATACTTCGCGCAAATGACCACACATTTCACAACCTTCCCTGTACATCAGGCAACCATCGAAGCCCATGGCGACGATTGGACGAAGCCGGGCAACATGGTGTCAAACGGTGCTTATGTTCTGTCTGAGCATGTGCCGCAGGAAAAGCTCGTCCGCGTTCGGAACGAGAGCTACTGGGACAATGATGCAACGATCATTGACTCTGTGACATCACTGATCATCAACGACGAAGCGGTTGCTTTGACCCGCTACCTTGCAGGCGAATTGGACCGCACCGATGTGCCTGCTGGTCAGTTCCCTCGTCTGCAGGCAGAGTACCCAGAGCAAGCGGTCTCTGTTCCGCTCGCATGTTCTTACTACTACATGTTCAACCTGCGTGATGGTGCGCCTGAAGAAATCCAGGATGCCAACGTTCGTAAGGCGCTGAGCCTTGCGATTGACCGTGATATCATCACCGAAAACGTCCTCGCCGGTGGTCAGGAATCTGCATATACGTTCACACATTGGGCAACGGCAGGCTTTGAAACTCCAAACATTCCAATGGCTTCCATGACGCAGGAAGAACGGAATGCGATGGCCAAAGAGCTGATGGCAGAAGCAGGTTATGCTGACGGTGGTCTTGAAATTGACCTTGTCTACAACACCTCTGAAAGCCACAAATCTGTCGCGATTGCTGTGTCCCAGATGTGGAAGCAGACACTTGGTGTTGAAACCACATTGGCCAATCAGGAATGGCAGACATTCCTCGAAGCACGCTCTAACGGTGACTATGAAGTTGCTCGAGGCGGCTGGTGTGCGGACTACAACGAAGCGTCCACATTCCTAGATCTGATGGACTCCGGCTCTGGCTACAACGACTCCAAATACGTGAACGCAGAAGTTGACGCGTTGCTGGCAGAAGCAAAAACAGCCGATAATCCGCAGCCGAACTATGACCGCGTGGAAGAGTTTATCGCTCAGGACACACCGATCATTCCAATCTATCACTACGCATCGGTGAAGATGTTTGCGGAAGACCTAAAAGGCTGGCCGTTCGATAACTTCCAGCAGAACTGGTATTCTCGCCAGCTCTACAAAGTCGCTGAATAATCAGCTTTGACCTTGCGCCGCGCCTCTACTCAAAGTAGGGGCGCGGCACTTCTTTTTGTCGTTAGACAGATGCGGAACCTTTTCGAATGCTAGGCTATATCCTGCGGCGGCTTGCCATCGCGATCCCTGTTCTGCTGATCCTCGTGGTCCTCAGTTTCATCCTGATGTACACCGCGCCCGGTGGACCGTTTAACTCTGACCGACCACTACCGCCCGAAGTGATGGCAAACATCGAAGCCAAATACGGGCTGGACCAACCGTTCTGGAAACAGATCGCGACCTACGTCTGGAACGTAACCACACAGTTCGATTTTGGGCCTTCATTCCAGTACAAGAACCGCACAGTAAACGACATCATCGCACAGGGTTTCCCTGTGACATTGACCTACGGGTTTTGGTCATTCGTGATTGCCGTCACTTTTGGTATCTCGCTTGGCGTTGCAGCTGCTATCCGCCAAAACACATGGCTCGACTATACAGCGGTCGGCATTTCGATTGGCGCACAGGTGTTGCCGAACTTCGTTATGGCGCCGTTGCTCATCATGTTCTTCACGCTTTATTTGGGATGGCTACCGGGCGGTGGCTGGGAGGGCGGACAGTGGAATTACGTGATCCTTCCTGTGACAGCTCTTGCCACCTCTTACATGGCGTCGATTGCGCGGATCACCCGATCTTCGATGCTAGAAGTCTTGAACACCAACTTCATCCGAACGGCTCAGGCCAAAGGGCTTCCGAAACAGCAGATTATTGTCCGGCACGCTATGAAGCCGACGTTGATGCCAGTGCTGTCTTATCTGGGGCCGGCATTCGTGGGTATGATCACGGGGTCGGTTTTGATCGATGTGTTTTTCTCCACTGGCGGGATCGGGCAGTACTTCGTGAACTCCGCCTTTAACCGAGACTACTCCGTCATCATGGGTATCACGATCCTCGTTGGCGCCCTGACCATAATGTTCAACCTGGTCGTGGACCTGCTTTACGCATGGATCGATCCGAAGATTAGGTACTAAGATGCTTCTAAACAGAAACGCAGTATCCCAGCTGGAAGACGTGCCCATCGAGGCCGTCAAAGGTCGTTCGCTTTGGGCGGATGCCCGCGCGCGTTTTTTTCGGAACAAAGCTGCGACTGCGTCGCTTTTCGTGCTGATTGCTTTAGGTCTATTTGCGCTCTTTGGGGGTTTGCTTGCCCAGTATGAGCGTGATTTTGTCGATTTCACATTGATTGGCAGCAACGCCTATAAGGGCGTCCCATCGATTGAAACCGGACATTATTTCGGAACAGATAGTTCTGGTCGCGATCTTTATGCCCGCGTTGTTCAGGGCACAGGTATCTCTTTGATGGTTGGTATCGTTGGCGCGCTCGTGGCAGTCGTCGTCGGCACGCTCTTTGGTGCGTCGGCTGGGTATTTTGGTGGCAAGATCGACAATGTCATGATGCGCTTTGTCGACATCCTGATGTCTATCCCATTCATGTTCGTTTTGATCTTGATGCTGGTGATCTTTGGCCGATCCATTTTCATGCTGTTCGTTGGCATTGGTTTGATCTCATGGCTCGACATGGCGCGGATCGCGCGAGGCCAAACGCTTTCGATCAAGAACAAAGAATTCGTCGAAGTTGCCGTTGCAACAGGCGTGCATCCGCTTCGGATCATTTTACGCCACGTCGTACCGAACTTGCTTGGAATCGTCATCGTCTATGCGACGCTTTTGATCCCGTCGCTGATTATTTTCGAAAGTTTCATCAGCTTCCTTGGTCTTGGTGTGCAAGAGCCGAATACCTCGCTTGGCGCTTTGATTTCCGAAGGGGCGGAGCAAATGCAATATGGGCTGACGTGGCAGTTGTATTTCCCAATCGCATTCTTCGTGATTACCATCTTCGCTTTCTTCTTCGTGGGTGACGGCCTGCGCGACGCTCTCGACCCGAAGGACCGCTGAAATGGCTCTGTTAGATGTAAAGAACCTATCAATTACTTTCGAAACGCCGGATGGGGATGTCGAAGCCGTCAAGGGTATCAACCTCTCAATTGAGCCGGGTGAATGCCTTGGCATCGTGGGGGAAAGTGGATCGGGTAAGAGCCAAACTATGATGGCGATCATGGGTTTGCTGGCGAAGAATGGTGCGGCCACGGGGTCGGCCACGTTCAACGGTCAGGAAATGCTAAACGTCTCTGTCGCTGAGGCGAATAAGGTGCGCGGTGCAGACGTCGCGATGATCTTTCAGGATCCTTTGACCTCGCTCACACCGCATCTAACCGTCGGCCAACAAATGCGCGAGGTTTTGGATGTTCACCGAAACCTAAGCGGGGCCGAAGCCAAAAAACTGTGTCTCGATTGGTTGGAGCGGGTGCGCATTCCCGAGGCGAAGCATCGCATCGATCAGTACCCTCACCAGCTGTCAGGCGGGATGCGCCAGCGGGTCATGATCGCTATGGCGATGCTGTGTTCGCCAAAGCTGTTGATTGCGGATGAACCAACCACGGCTTTGGACGTGACCGTTCAGGCTGAAATCCTCGATCTTATGGCGAACCTGCAGAAAGAGGAGAACACCGCAATTGCCTTGATCACGCATGATATGGGCGTGGTTGCGCGAATGTGCGACCGCGTTGCTGTCATGCGCCACGGTGAATACGTGGAAGAAGGCCAAATCGACGAGCTGTTCCACAACCCGCAACACCCATATACGCGCATGTTGCTTGACGCGATGCCGCGGATCGACCGGCCTCATGAGGCGGCGGAGGTGACGCTGACGCAGTCCGAAAACATCCTCAATGTCAAAGATATGAATGTGAAATTCGACATTCGTGTTGCCGGTGGGTTGTTTGGTAAGAAGCTGCCTTTGCGCGCTGTAGATGGGATCAGTTTTGACCTTGCGCGCGGTGAAACGCTAGGCATCGTCGGTGAGTCTGGGTGTGGAAAGTCCACGCTTGCACGTGCGGTCTTGCAGTTGGTGCCACCGACCACTGGCTCGGTTCTTTGGATGGGGCGAGAAACCGCGGGGCTTGACCGCCAAGCGATGAAACCATTGCGCAAAGATTTGCAGATTGTGTTCCAAGACCCGCTGGCAAGCCTTAACCCGCGGATGACCATTGCTGCCTCCATTGCGGAACCACTGAAGACATTCCAACCTGAACTGTCGTCGAATGAGCGGATGCACAAGGTTGCTGAGATGATGGAGAGGGTCGGGTTGGATCGCAACATGATCAACCGTTACCCACACGAATTGTCAGGCGGTCAGAACCAACGCGTTGGGATTGCACGAGCGATGATCAATCGCCCAGAATTGGTGATTTGTGATGAGGCTGTGAGTGCTTTGGATGTGTCTATCCAAGCACAGATTGTCGCCTTGCTGAAAGAGCTGCAATCCGACATGGGCCTTTCGATGATGTTCATCAGCCATGATCTGTCAGTGGTGCGCGATATCTCGCACCGCATCATGGTATTGTATCTTGGGCGCGTGGTGGAGCTTGCCGATCGCGATACTATCTATACGAACCCAATTCACCCCTACACAAAATCATTGATTTCAGCGGTACCCATTCCTGATCCGCGCATTGAACGGACCAGACCACGCATCCAGTTGCCAGGGGAGTTGCCTTCACCACTGGATCCAGGTGCGGGCCTTCGCTTTTTGCCGTCGAAACGGCAGAGCGACCCAAACTACCGCCCGCAATTGAACGAGGTTGCGCCCGGACATTGGGTCGCCGAGCATGATAGCCTAGAAGAGATCATGGAAACTGAAGCTCGGCAGCTAGCGAGTTAGTAATCCCGCTCAAAGAATATCCCGATACTGGATTCACCGTCGCTGTCGACGGTGCCTTTGGCGGTGACGCTTGGCGATATATCCAAGTTCAAGTTGATCTCGGTTGAGCCGTCACTTGAGACTGTCACGTCGGTATAGAGGTTCTCACCCAAATACGCGCCAGCGCGGACGGCTGCGTTTCCATCACCGTCCAGGATGATGTCAAAGTCGTCCAAGCCAAGGTCTTCGCGGAAGCTGTTTAAGGCGCCACCGCCGTTTCCAGCCAAGGTACTCACCGCCGATGCCAATCGTACGGCTTGAAATGGTGTGATCTCGTCCAAATTTCGGCCAAAGATCAACTGCGCGAGGGCTTCGTCCGGTGGCAGGTCTGGATCGGATTCAAGTCCGATCGTTGGTTCAGAGAGCGGCCCTTCAATGATGATCCTAATGTTCGTGCCGGTGGGGGCCTCGGTTTCGGCGACGAGCCGGATGTAGGGAATGAAGTCCCCTTGGATCGTGGCACTTCCCTCGGTTAGATCGAACCGTTGCGTCAGGATATTCAAGCGGCCGCGGATCAAATCAAACTGACCAATCGGTGCTACTATGTTGGTTGTGCCGGACAGCGTCAGCCCGCCGCCGAGTTCCGCGTCCAAGCCGCGCCCGCGGATGAAGATGCGAGACGGCGCGTTGACCGAGATGTCCAAACGATAGGCTGGACCGGTGTTCGCAGTATTCACCTCGGTGGATTGCGGGGCGGTCAAACCGGCTCGGGCGATGGTTTGATCTACAGCAGCGGATTCCCCGATGTGAATGACCTCCGGCAATTCGCCTAAACGTCCAACGCTCGAGGACGGCACGCGAACTTCCGTCTCGCCAAGCTCAAGAGCGCCCGAGATGGTTGCACCTCCTGCGAGCGGCCCTTGCACGCGGATACCGCCATCAACGCTCGTTTCGTAAAGCGTAGGATCGCGCAGAACGACGTTGTTTATATCGACTGAAATATCGCTGTTGAATGGGGCCTGCAGAGAAACAGGGCCTGATATTTCTATCCCGCCACCAGTGACCACCGCGGCGGTCATATCAACGGTCGCGTTGCCGTTGGAAAGCTGGACGTCGCCAGTGATATTCTCAAGCGCTTCTGCAAAGGTTGGCAACGTAAGGCGCGTACCGCTCGTGGATATGGTGCCCGAGACTGACGTCACTGCCGGAGGGCCGACGATGGCCAGATTGACGTCTGCAAATCCAGAAATGCGACGCGGCGCGATCGCATCGTTCATAAGATCGAGCGGACCGCCACCTGTCACGATCAGGTCGAGATCAAAGTCGTCATATATTTGGCCATCGACCTGCGCGTTGATCCCACCCGGACCTTGCGCATCAACGTCTATGTCCCAAACACCCGCACTCCTTTGAGCGGTGCCGGTTGTCGTCAGCGGGCCTGACACGACGTCGGTGAAAAGACCAATATCTCTTAGTTGCGCAGAGAAATCAGCTGTACCGGTCGAGCCATCTGTTTCGATATCCGCATTGATCTGAACTTCGGCGGTTTCGACGGCAAAGTCTTCAAGGAGGAAGGTCTCTCCATTCCGTTCGACCGAGCCGCTCAAACTACTTTCGCCTGCGATCAGTTGGTCTACCGTTGGATTGCCGATACCGAGGTCGGAACCGCTCGCGGACACATCAAGGTCGATAACTTGTAAGTCTGACTGAACGCTTCCGTTAACATCCGCAGAAATGCTCCCAGTAAGTGGCAGGCCCGCGATGCCTTGAAAGGGTTCGAGGGAAGCAATCATAGCGGAGGCCATGCCATCCAGAGAAAGGATGCCCTCGTTTCGGACCAATTCGACGTCTGCGTTTACGTCTATTCCTTCGCCTTCGATAACAGCAGTGATCGCGGTTTCATTTTCTACTTTGCGTGCGGTGAGCTCAGCGGAAATTGGGCCGGTGACGCCACGAATGATCAGCTCTGGCTGCAATAGGTTTGCGCTCAATTCGCCTTCTATATCCGAAGGCAGACTGGCTGCCCCTTTCGCATCCAAGTTTAATGCATCTGTTTCAAACGACAGCTCTTTCAGAAGGTAACTATTTGTCCCAACACGGGCGAGATCGGCGATCAAACGACCCGGTCCTTGAAGCAGCGGATCGACCCTTTTATCGCCGATTTGCAGGTCAGTGGTCGTCGCGGTCATCTCCGCATCAAACCTCTGTCCATCATCCAATAGGACACCTTGGGCGCTCAGTTCGATCGCGCCGCCTATGTCGCGCTGGGCAATGCGAGCGTAGGTGGATAAATCTGATACAGCGGCTTCGATTTGCCCCTGCAACGTGTTGCCTGTGTCGTTGAAGGTATATGTCCCGCTTCCAGAAAGCGTTGCATCTGGTATCTCGCTCGAGGCATCAAAAACAAAATCCCCGGCTTCGTTCCGTGATGCATACACTGCAACTTTCGCGGCACCGGAGATACTTGGTTCCACCAAACCGAGGTCAGTTATTTCGGCCGTAAGGGCAATATCGCTTTCGATTGACGTCAGGATGGCACGTCCCGAGATTTCAACCGCAGGCGTTTCGACGAACAGCTTGTCGATCCGGGTACCTGTTGTGTCTCTGCCGAAATCAGCAGCGACGTTCCCGCGACCGGCGAGCAGTGGATCGATCCGGTCTTGGCCGATCGCCAAATCTTGAGTGGCGCCGACAAGCTGGACATCAAAGATGCCATCAAGTGGCCGGACCGTGCTGGAAATCTCCAGAGCGCCGCTGCCATCTAATGGCAGGCCAATCAGTCCCGCAAACCGTCCTAAGTCAGACGCCAGCAGGCTCACTTGGCTTTCGATCTCTGGGCCGCCCGAGGTCCGAATGACCCCGTTCGCTTCTGCGGCTATTCCTGGTCCCTCGAGCGTAAAGCTTTCGACGAGCAATTCGCCGTCCGACCCATTTGCAATTTCCAAAACGCCATTGATCCGCTCGCCCAAGGCGTCGCCCAAATCTTCGCTGCCGACCGCGATGCCGTCAGCCAGATATGTGAAATTGGCATCGAATTTTCTTTCCAACTCGCGAATAATTCCTGAACCGTCTAGCGCTATGGTTTCAACACTCAAGTCGCCACGAGTTAGATCAGTCAAATCGAACGAAACGATGAATTCATCTGAAACCGTTGCATCAAAAGCCACTTTGAATTGCATTTCTTGAACGAACACCTTCTCGCCCGCGATCGGTAACAAGACCGGCGAACCATCAGGTGTGGCCATCGTTCCGGTTAAGTCCAGTCGACGTGGCCAACCGGTACTTGCGATCTCTGCAGAACCTTCAAGCTGGAAATGATCTGCTGTCATCTCCAGCTGATCCACAACAATCGTCCCGTCGTCTGACAACTGGACCGATGCAACTAAGGAAACATCAGGTCCGAAGAATTCAGCGTATTTAGGCGGGAGGAGGGGGGTAATGTCGCCATTCACGGCGAGATCAATGCTTTGCGTACCGTTTTCACTCTTCAGCGTGAATGTTCCCGACAGACGCTCAACACCGTTGGTCGCGAGGCTAAGGCTCGCAGTGAAATCGGTGATCGGGCCGTTGCCCTCGATCTTGAGTTCAACCGACGGGTCGCCCGGAAGGCGCAGCAAATGCGAGACAATCCCGTTTGGTGCTTCCTGCAAATCGACATTCACATCGAGGATTTGCGTTTCGTTGCTGTAACTTCCGGCAACAAGAAACTGCCCCTCAACGTCATCGAGCCGTGTCGCCGTCAGGTCGACAGAGCCCTCACCGTTCTTCAAATCGGCACTGCCGTTGACGGTGAAATCGATGGCTTCGCCAAGAATTGTCTCCCCCAGCTCAACGCGTTCGATGACAAAGCCATCTACTTTCACGCTGAGCGGCAGTTCGGGTAGGCTGAACGGTGTGGCCTCCGCAGTTGGCGTCGTGGTCTTCGGTTCGCCGACAGCGCGTCGTTCGATGATCAGAAGATCAGCGGAAAGCTCGTTTATGTCGATGGCGCCGAAAACAAGCGCCGTTTGGCGCCATTTCAGCTTGGCGTTTTCCATAATGAGCCAAACGCCATCCTCGTCTGCAATTGTCAGACGTTCAAAGCCGGGGTTGCCGGTGATAACGCCGCTAAACCCGTCGATGGTTACAGTTTGATTTTCGGTCGACAGGCTTTCTTCCAAAAGGTTTGTGATGAAGCCTTTGTCTTCTTCCTCTTGCGACTGCGCCCATAGGGCAACTGGCCAGAACAGGAGAAGGGATAGGATAAACCAACGCATCAGAATGCTTGTCCTATGCCGATGTAGAATTCGACACCACGAAAGGCGTCATCCCCATCTGCGGGTGTCGCCACATCGAGGCGAAGCGGGCCAATGAAGGTGTTATATCTGACCCCGATGCCAAGACCGCTATGGGAGTCGCCAGATTGGCCAGGTGTTGAAGAGCTGCCGACATAGCCATAATCCCAGAAACCCACGACACCGAGATTGTCGCTGATTGCGTATCGTGCTTCCAGTTGAGCGCCAAGGAATGACCGCCCACCGGTTGTGACGTCGCCTTCGGTCAGACCCAGATCATTGTAAGGTTGCCCCCGCACCGTGCCACCACCGCCGGAGTAGAATAGGAAGTCCGCAGGTGTATTTTCAATTTCAGCGCCGATCAAACTGCCAACTTGCAAACGGCCCACAAAGGTCAGTTGGTCGTCCGATCCGATGCTGCGATATCCGCGTGCGTCTAATACGATCCGCCCGCCTTCGCCACCACCTTGAAGCCCAATGAATGGTGTTGCGAGGGTATCCACATAATACCCCGACTTTGCGTCTTTCTCATTGTCTCGGCGGTCGAGTTCCAGCCCGAACGGCAATGTCAAAAGGGTGTAGGATCGGGTCTCGATGTCTGTTTCTTCGCGTGCTCGCAGGATCGCAAAGCCCGCTTGGCCGATGATGTCATCCCCAATGAAGCGGGTTGCGCCGACACCAAAGCTGAGACGATCCAGAAGATAGTCGGGTTCGTCCTCACGCGAGACGTTAGCCGTCGCCAAGAGCGTCGTGTCGGGGCCGTAGATCGCTGGGATACTCAGGCTTGTCGCGAGGCGGTAGTCCACTCCACCTGTGAACCCGCCGATGCCCGCGATCTCTCCCTCGACGCGGAAACGTTCAGCGCCGCCGAACGCATTTCGGTGCATCCAAAAGGAGGTAACGTGGAGGCCTTCAACATTTGAGAACTCCAAGGAGAAACCGAAACGGCGCGGCTTTGACTCACGAACCTGCGCCGTCACCGCAAGAGTGTCATTTGGGCCGATCTCCTCGGCTTCGATCAACGCAACGCCGTCAAAGGCTCCGGCACGCCGCAGACGTTGGGTGACGGTATCAATGTCTTTTGGGGAATAAATCTCGCCCGTCGGAAAACCAGCGATCCTCTCAATTGCATCGGTTCGGACGTTCTCGTTCCCGGCGACGGTGAATTCCCCAAAAGTCAGGACAGGCCCGGGTGAAATTGCCACGGCCACGTTTAGTTGCGTATCGTTGTGGTTCGCAACGATGGCCTGATTGGTCACGACCGCTTTGGCGTGGCCGCGGTTGCGCCATTCGTTGACGCCCGCTTGTGTGCCGTCCTGGATCAATCCCGACAGCGCGGGTTCATCGGTCGCCAAGTCTTTTGGCAACTCTGTCCCTTCAGCGAGCGGGCTGTAGTTGATCGTGCCGAATTCGAACAACGGCCCCGGATTTACGGAGATATTGACCTGCGCAATCTGGGGCGGTGCGAAAAAGGGTTCTAGCGTTGCCGCTTCGCGTCCGTCGATTAGGATCGAGATCGTGCCGCCGTAGTAACCATAGGCGTAAAGAACCGTCAGCAATCTGCGATAGTCGGCAAGAGCGGCGGCAACAATATCTTGCGAAATTGCCTCTTCCAATCCAGCGGTTTCGATCGTGAGTGAGTCTTGCCGAAGGGTCCGTTCGAGCGCTTCATCTTCGCTATTCACGAAGAGCGAAACGTCTTGGGAAGACGCGGGCGCTGCCCAAATCGTCATGAGACCAATAAGAAGCCCGAAGCGTTTCATGCCCACCCAAATCAAACGTTCACTTGGACCTTAGCCATTCCACGTCAGAAGGGAAATGTCGTAGAGTAACTTTCTTTTTGATTGTGCGCAGTTTCGCACGGGTGAGGCGTTCAGGAAAACGGATCAGCTGGATATGTGACAGCGGCGAGGTAGAGACCCTCTGGTGGGCATACGGGTCCACAGGCAGAGCGATCATTGGCTTCAAGAGCTGTGCGCACATCATCTGGTTCCCACGCACTTGCACCCACGCGTTCCAAGGTGCCGACAAAACTGCGAACTTGGTTGTGCAGGAACGACCGTGCGCGGATGTGAAATTGAAAGAGCGTGCTGTTGTCCAGTTCAATCCGCTCGATGTCGAGGGCATCCAAGGTGCGAACAGGGCTATCTGCTTGGCAGATGGAAGACCGGAACGTTGTGAAGTCGTGACGGCCCAACAGGTGGTTTGCCCCTTCTTGCATCGCGTCCAGATCAAGGGCGTGATTGACCCGCCACATCGTTCCTTTGTCAAAGGTCAATGGCGAACGGCGGCAGATGAGTTTGAACAGATAGCGCCGCTCAACAGCAGAAAAGCGCGCGTGCCAGTCGTCTGAAACCACCGCGCAGTCAACGATTGCCACCGGATCGGGTTTGACGTGGTAATTCAGCGCCTCCATGAGGCGGAATGGCTCCCAGTCTTTCGCTAAATCGCAGTGCGCCACTTGTCCGGTCGCGTGAACCCCAGCGTCAGTGCGCCCAGCGGCTGCAATCGTGTGTTCGCCGGGTTCCAACTTGGCCAATGCGGCTTCGATAACGCCCTGTACAGTCGGCTGATCCGCTTGCCGCTGCCATCCAGCAAAGGGGAGGCCATTGTATTCAATTTTCAAGGCAAAGCGTGGCATGGGCTGGCTTTAGGGGGGAGAATGGCGAAAATCAATCCCTACCCAACTGCTGCGGCGATGCTTATCTTGCAGCCGTTGACGAAAGAAAAAGGCAAATCACTTGGTTTTAGCAGCTATGGCAGATGGCGTGATGCGCGGGGTGGAGGGTATCACCGACACGCTCACAGCGCCGTTTTCTGATCCTGTCATTCGGCTGGGTGTGACGGGGTTAAGTCGCGCAGGTAAAACGGTTTTTATTACATCGCTCGTCGCCAACCTGATGAACAGAGGGCGCATGCCTCAGCTGCGCAATGTGGCCAATATTCAAACCGCCTATTTGCAGCCACAGCCCGATGATACGATCCCACGGTTCGATTACGAGGCGCATTTGTCCAAGCTGACGTCAAAGACGCCCAGCTGGCCGGACGGAACGCGCCATATCTCTGAATTGCGGCTGTCTTTGAAAGTACAGCCGACGGGATTGCTGTCCGGCTTATCTGGCCCCCGCACGATCCATTTGGATATTGTGGACTATCCGGGGGAGTGGCTGCTTGATCTTGGGCTTCTGGATCAAAGCTTTGCCGAGTGGTCAAAAACGGCGCTGACCCGTGCAAAAGATCGGCCAGAGGGCGAGGCGTATCTGACAGCTTTGGCCGACGTTGAACCGAACGAAAAACTGGATGAAGCGACGGCGAAGGCGTTGTCTGACCTCTTCGCGTCACATCTCCACGCGGCGCGTGCGGCGGGTTATTCCGATTGCTCGCCCGGGCGTTTTCTGTTGCCGGGTGATCTGGCAGGATCGCCGGTTTTGACCTTTGCGCCGTTGCCAGATGGTAATTACGGGCGCGGTTCATTGGGGCGCGAGTTTAAGCGGCGTTTCGAAAGTTACAAACGCAACGTGGTGAAGCCGTTCTTCCGCGATCATTTCAGCAAGATCGACCGCCAGATTGTCTTGGTCGATGTCTTGGGTGCCATTCACGCAGGCCCCAAGGCGGTTGAGGATTTACGCAGCGCCATGGCCGATATTCTTGGCGCGTTCCGCCCTGGACGAAATGCCTTCCTGACTCGGCTATTCCAAGGAAGACGTGTTGAAAAAATCCTATTCGCGGCAACAAAGGCGGATCACCTGCACCATGTGCAGCACCCGCAACTGACCGCGATTACCGAAGCACTTTTGCGAGATGCAAAGGACCGCGCGGATTTCGCAGGGGCACAAACGGCGGCCATGTCGATTGCATCACTGCGCACGACCGTGGAGGAAACCGTCGATCATCGGGATGGGCCTTTGGATGTCGTGCGGGGGCAGTTGTTGGAAAATGGCAAGCAAGCCGCCTTTTACCCCGGAGCCTTGCCGACGGACCCGCAACACTTGCTTGGCCCCGCACGGGAAGGGCAAGAGGCGTGGCTTGATGCCGACTATCAAGTGATGCGTTTTGCGCCAGCTTCCCTGACTTTGCGACCCAGTGATGGCCCGCCGCACATCAGGTTGGATAAGGCCGCAGAGTTCTTGATCGGAGACAGGATATGACGCGCGGCCCTATTCTGATTGATCTTGACGAAGACGCGCCAGCGGTGGCCCCGCAAGATGCGCCCGCGGTACCCGAATTGGCCGATGCCCCCGAAACGGCAGCGATGCAGCATGTTGCGGCCTTAGCGGCGCGGCGGCCCTCGCGATTGGCGCGTTGGTTTTGGGGACTGTTGATCACAATTGTCGGCTTTGTTGTTTCGCTTGCCGCTTGGGACTACGTGAACGGCTTGATCGCGCGATCGCCGACGCTGGGCTATGCGATCACGATCCTTTTGGCTTTGTTTTGCGGCGTCCTTCTTATCATCGCCTTGCGGGAACTCGCGGCGTTCTCAGGGCTCCGCCGCGTAGATTCGATCCAACATCGGGCGGAGGCGGCTCTGGCCGCGGAAGATTTGAAAGAAGCGCGGGCTGTGAACGATCAGCTCCTTCGGCTTTATCGTGGGCGTCCAGACGTGGCGTGGGGCAGGGACCGTTTGGCGGAACAGTCAGCGGATGTTTTGGATGCCGACGGGCTTTTGGCGCTCTCGGAACGTAGTTTGCTAGAGCCCTTAGATGCACGGGCGCAGCGCGAAGTTGAAGCGGCAGCGCGGCAAGTGGCGACGGTCACGGCCATCGTGCCTTTGGCGCTTGCTGACCTAATCGCCGCGTTGACAGCTAATCTCCGGATGATCCGTCGCATTGCCGAGATTTATGGCGGCAGATCTGGATTTTTCGGCAGTTGGCGCCTGACCCGTACTGTGTTGACCCATCTTGTCGCAACGGGCGCGGTTGCCGTTGGCGATGACCTGATCGGGTCCGTCGCCGGTGGCGGTGTCTTGTCCAAAGTGTCCCGCCGGTTCGGCGAAGGGGTTATCAATGGCGCCCTGACCGCGCGGGTTGGTGTTGCCGCGATGGAGGTCTGTCGTCCTTTGCCGTTTAACGCGGTCGAACGCCCGTCTGTTACCGGTTTGGTGAAGCGGTCTTTGACGGGTCTTTTCCAGAGCAAATAGGGCTTCAGAAGAATTTCGGCGCTGGGCCCAAGGGCAGAGGCCCAACCGACATAAACCCGTTCTGAAAACTGATCGGAACCGAGAGGGTATCGCCCCCTTGCGCCATGGTGTCTGCCACGTTTTGCACCGTAGGCGCGATCCCCTCTTGGATGAGACCAAGTGACACCAACGCCGAAATAAGTTTGTCCCATGATCGGACATTCAAGGTGATCCGACCCTCCGGCGTTCCTTCGGCGCCGATCTCCAAATCGCCGCGCCCTTCAATCGTCGCGTCGCCCCAATTGGCTGTCAGTCGGCGCAATTCGATGGTTTCTGGTCGAGGTGGTTCGGCGTTCTGCTCCGCAACGAAACGGTCCAAAGGTTTGTCGAGCTTGGTGCGCAGATCCAATTCAATCGTATCGAATGATGCCGGCAAGCCCGCTTCGCTTCCGATCATTTGATTAATCGCGTCAGGTAACATCAGTTCATCAACGTCAAAGTAAACGTCATAGGTATTCTCCACACCGGACGTTTGCCTGACGGCTGAGATCAGCTTTGAAGCACCTGTGTTCCACCCGAAATCTGAGCTGAGTTGGATGGGGCCGGACTCAAGCGTGAGGTCTTCCAACTCCGCTGAGGTTGACGCTTCTACTTTTGCACTGGCTTTAAGACCTTCGCTTGCGACATCGATTGTTTGAAGGCCGAGCCTTACTTTCTGCTCGTTCGGGAGAGCGGCGATCACGCTATTTGGCGCATAACTCAGCGCGAAGGCTTGCAAGAAGGGCGCGCGGTAGGAAAACCCGTCTCCGGGGGAGACCAGCAGAATATCCGTCGCAGTTGTGTCAAACCGCGATGGGAACCCGCGGGTGGAGACATCTTCAATCTCAACGATCCAGCCTTGATTTTGCAGATCGGCAATCGCCGCCTGCGCACCATTTTCCACAGCGCGCGACCCGACAAACCAGTATCCGCTATAGAGCGCCGCTAGCACCAATACAAAAATGGTTAAGTTCCGCATCGACGTCCCTTTCGATCTGCCTTCGCCTGTGTTTATAGAGCGTCAGCGGAAAGGACCAGTGATGGCGCTTTGGGTTTTTGGATATGGATCATTGCTTTGGGATCCCGGGTTTGAGCCGGTCGAGACCCGCAAGGCTGTGCTGAAAGACTATCACCGCAGCTTTTGTATGCTCTCAATCCATTATCGCGGGACGGAAGAAAAACCGGGGTTGGTTTTGGCGCTGGATCAGGCCGAGGGCGGGCAATGCACAGGTGTCGCGTTTCGAGCGGCAGACGAAGATGCAGATGCGGTCTTGGCTATGCTGCGCGAGCGGGAACTGATTTCTTACGCCTACTATGAGGACGTGGTGACTGTCACCGATGAGGGCGGCCACGATATCGAGTGCGTGACCTACATCATCAATCGGGACAACGAACAGTACTGCCATCACGACCTTGAAACGCAAGCGCAACTTATAACCCGTTCAACAGGTACGCGCGGGCCCAATCGCGATTATCTCTACAACACTAAGGCTAGGCTCGATGCCTTGAATATTCGCGACGAGGATATGACGTGGCTCACTAACCGTGTGCGCGAATTGTCTCAAAATGATTAGGGATTTCCGTTTCGCCCAACAAAAGCTAAGGTGTTGCGCAAGAAACCAAATTGAGGAACCTGCGCTTTGAGCGAATTAAGGGAACCCGAGGCCGAGCCACATTTCTCTCAACCGGTCCGACAGATCATATCTATGTTGATCGTCTTGGGATTGGTGAGCGGTGTTATTTACATCGGCCTAGATCAGATGCGGCAGATTTTCCTGTCCAACCCCGCGTTGAACGGGCTGATCGTTATGGTCTTTGTGATCGGTGTCTTGTCTACCTTTGCGCAGGTCTATGGTCTTATGCGGTCGGTGCAATGGATCGAGGGATTTGCGGCCGAACGCGTGGGTGCAAACTTGGTGCAAGCGCCACCCCTGCTGGCGCCATTGGCAACCCTTCTCCGGTCACGCGGCGCGCGGATGCAGATTTCGTCAAGCTCCAGCCGGTCCATTCTGGATTCGGTCGGCCAACGGATCGACGAAGTGCGCGAAATCACGCGCTACATCGGGAATACGCTTATTTTCTTGGGTCTTTTAGGTACATTTTATGGCTTGGCCACTACGGTACCCGCCCTTGTTGAGACTATCCGTTCCCTTTCCCCGGAGGAGGGGCAGAGCGGCGCAGACGTTTTCTCCCGCCTACAAAGCGGGTTGGAAAACCAGCTGGGCGGCATGGGGACGGCGTTTTCGTCGTCATTGCTTGGCCTTGCTGGGTCTTTGGTTGTTGGCCTCTTGGAGCTTTTCGCAGGGCACGGACAAAACCGGTTCTATCAAGAGCTGGAAGAATGGCTCTCCTCCATTACGCGGCTTGGTTATGCAGGCGATGATGCCGGAAGTGATGAAGGCGGCAGCGCCGTCGGTGCTTATGTTGATCATCTGGCCGAGCAGATGGAAGCGTTGCAAGACACCTTTGCCAAGGCGGAAGCGAGCCGGATTGAAACCGACGCACGTATTGCCGCGCTGACTTCGGCGGTCGAAGCAATAGCAACTCAAGGACAGGCGGCGGGTGTCGACGAGTCTACTTCAGCCCTCCTCGCCAACGTCGCCGAAGGACAAAGCGATCTGATCGAAAAGCTGAATGCCGGTGGTATCGACGGGATCGATGCCGAGAGCCGGATGCGCTTGCGTTCGATCGACGTACAATTGCTGCGCATCTTGGAAGAACTCGCCGCCGGACGCCAGCAATCCACATCTGATCTACGCAGCGACCTTGCTGAACTAACCAAAGCCATCAAAGGCAAAGGCCGTTAGACATGGCGCTCGCCCGCAGGTCATCCCAACGCTTCAACACGGCCATTTGGCCGGGGTTTGTGGATGCGATGACCGGGCTATTGCTGGTACTGATGTTCGTGCTGACGATCTTTATGGTCATTCAGTTCGTTCTGCGCGAAACGATCACGGGGCAGGAAAGCCAGTTGAATGACTTGGCGGCTGAGGTTGCCTCCCTCACTGCAGTTTTGGGTTTGGAGCGGGATCGTACCGCGTCTTTGGAAAGCACTCTTTCAGATGCCGAAGCACAAGCCGCAGCGCAGGCGGCGCTCATTTCCCAACTGACGTCGGATTTGGAGATTTCCCAAACAGCTCTGACAGAGGCGCAAACGCAGATCACCGGATTTGAAGCGCAGGTCGCGGGCCTTTTGGCAGAGCGCGTGGCGCAAGACGATGTCATCGCGGGTTTGGAGACAGAGCAAACGCGTCTGTTGTCTGAGCAAGAGGCGCTGAACCTCGCCTTGGCGCAAGCGCGCGACGAGATCGATGCGGGGACCGAGGCGGCGCGGCTGGCGGCGGCGCAACGCGAAGCCTTAGAGGTGATGATTGCTGAGCTTCAGACCCAAGGCGATGCCGATGCCACGCGCATAACGGCGTTGGAACAAGAGCGTCTTTCCAATGTGGCCCGTATCAGCGAATTGGAAGCCGCAGAGCTTGCGCAGGCCGCAGCTGCTGAGGCCCTGCGCGAACGTCTGGCCAATGCCGATACAGAGCTGACCGCGATGACACTGGCATTGGAAGAAAAACGGCGTGAGGCGGAGGAAACGCTGACGCTGTTGGCCGCGACCGAAGCGGCACGCGATGATCTGACAGAGAACCTCGCCGCTGCCTTGTTGGCGCAGCAAAATGCTGAAACTGCATTGGCGAATGCTGCGGAAACTGAACAATCTTTGAATGCCCAATTGCTAGCTGCGTTGACGGCTCAAGGGGCTTCGGTTGAGGCAATGGCGGCGCTGGAAAGCCGTTTGAATGATCGGCTCGAAGAAATCGCTTCACTTCAAACGCGACTCGATCAGGCGACCGAAGTTCTGGCCTCCGGCAATGTTGCCAACGAAGATTTGGCGGCGCGCTTGGCCGCGGCTCTCTTGGCAAATGATGAATTGACCGCAGTGATGGATGCCGAGATTGCCGATCTGCAATCGCGGTTAGAGCAGGCGGTTCAGGCGGAAGTCGCGACAGCGGAAGACGCACAGCGTGCGATGCAAGAGTTGCAGGCGCAATTGGCGGCAGCGCTTTTAGTGGAGCAAACAACGCTGGAGCAGGCCGAGGCGCGTGAGAAGGACTTGCAAAACCAGTTGGTCGAAGCATTGCTCGCCCAGCAGCAGGCGACCGCAGCGGCGGAAGGGGCATCGCAATCGCAGCAGGAATTGCAGGATCGACTGGCAGAAGCGCTTCTGGCGCGTGAGGCTTTGGAAGCGCAGGTTGCGGTTCTGACCGATACAACGGATGAGGCGGCGAGCTTGCGGTCGCAATTGGCCGCTGCCTTGGCTGATCAGGCTGATGCGCAAACGCAAGCAGATCGCCAAGCGGCCCTCCTTGCCGCTGCGAATGATGCGCTGTCTCAAGAAGAGGCGCTGTCTGCTGAGAGCCAGCGGCAGGTTGCATTATTGAACGCTCAGGTGGCGCAATTGCGCAGTCAGGTGGGCAGTTTGCAAGAACTGTTAAACCTTGCCGCAGAAGCCGATTCAGACGCTCAGGTGCAGATTGAACGGTTGGGCGAACAGTTGAACAGCGCTTTGGCACGCGTGGCTGCTGAGGAGCGCCGCCGTGCTGCCTTGGAAGAGGCGGAGCGTATTCGGCTCGAAGCAGAGGCGGCTCGGTTGGCCGAAGAGACCGAAAGGCTGGCGTCAGAAGCGCAGAACCTAGAACGGTTCCGGTCTGATTTCTTTGGCGAAATGCGCAATATCTTGGAGAGCCAAGAGGGCGTTCAGATTGTCGGCGACCGGTTTGTGTTCTCGTCCGAAGTGCTGTTCCAGCCCGCCAGTGCGGAATTATCAGAGTTGGGCCAACAAGAGATCGCCAAAGTCGCCGCCATCCTTCGCGATGTAGCGGGCGAGATACCAGAAGGGATTGATTGGGTCATCCGCGTCGATGGCCATACGGACAATGTGCCGTTGTCAGGCCAAGGGCGTTACGCCGACAACTGGGAACTTTCGCAAGCGCGCGCGCTGTCTGTGGTGCGCTACATGACCGAACAACTGGGCATCCCACCCAACCGGCTCGCGGCAAACGGATTCGGGGAGTTCCAGCCACTCAACACGGCCGATACCGAAGAGGCGCGCGCCCAGAACCGTCGGATTGAGTTGAAGCTGACGGAGCGGTAGGGCGATGGAGATTACCGGGCAGTGCTATTGTGGGAAAACTCGGATTTCAGCCAAGAATCCGCTTTCCGTTGTGCTGTGTCACTGTGGTGATTGTCGGCGAGTGTCAGGCGCACCGGTCGCAGCATTTGTGGCCTTCGATGAGGCTGATCTGACGGTTTACTCTGGCAATTTGCAAAACGTTGAAGTCAACACAGGTGTTCTGCGGGAGTTTTGCGGAAACTGTGGGTCTCCTATCACTGGCAGATACGATTATCTGCACGGCACGGTTTATGTATCCCTCGGGCTATTGGATCAGGCCGATGCATTAGAACCAACTCTGCACGCACATCACGACAATCGGTTGCAGTGGCTGCATATGTCAGACGATGTCGAACGACATGGAACATCTGCGCGCGACGCATTGCCCTAAGAAAAAGGGCCGCGAAAGCGGCCCCATCTTAGTCAGTCTGCAGGAAGAAGCGGGGGCTTCTTGCCGGAGTCCGGTAGTTTGCCTTGCTCCGGCTCTTCGATCTGAAGATCCAGCTCGCCTTTCTTGACGCCTACTTTGACCAAACCGCCTTTGACGAGCTTCCCGAACAGTAGTTCTTCGGCCAGTGGCTTTTTGATATGCTCTTGAATGACGCGGCCAAGTGGGCGGGCGCCCATTTTGTCATCATAGCCTTTGTCAGCGAGCCATTCGGCAGCCTTTGGCGTCAGTTCAATATGAACGTTTCGATCGATCAGCTGCGCTTCGAGTTGCAGCACGAACTTTTCAACCACTTGCAAGATCACCTCTTTCGGCAATGCGCCGAAGGAAATTACCGCATCCAAACGGTTGCGGAATTCTGGTGTGAACGTCCGTTCGATGGCAGCTGTGTCTTCACCATCCCGGCTTTCACGGCCGAAGCCCAAGGCGTTTTTGTTCAACTCAGCAGCACCTGCATTTGATGTCATGATCAAGATCACATTGCGGAAATCGGTTGTCCGGCCATTGTGGTCGGTAAGTTTGCCGTGATCCATCACTTGCAACAGGATGTTGTAGACATCTGGGTGCGCCTTCTCGATCTCATCGAGCAACAGCACGCAATGCGGGTTCTGATCGACCCCATCCGTCAACATACCACCTTGGTCAAAGCCGACATAGCCCGGAGGCGCGCCGATTAGACGGGAAACAGCGTGCTTCTCCATGTATTCAGACATGTCGAACCGCATCAGTTCCACACCAAGGGTGTCGGCCAGCTGTTTCGCGACCTCAGTCTTACCCACGCCGGTTGGGCCTGCGAAGAGGTAGTTGCCGATAGGTTTCTCCGGCTCGCGCAAACCAGCACGTGCAAGTTTGATGGCGGAAGACAAAGCTTCGATGGCCGTATCCTGACCGAAAACCACGCGTTTCAGCGACTGCTCTAGGTCTTTCAGCACCTCTGCATCGTCTTTGCTGACGTTCTTTGGCGGAATGCGCGCGATTTTGGCGACAACGGCTTCGATCTCTTTCGTGCCGATGGTTTTGCGACGCTTCGATTCCGCGACCAGATGCTGTGCGGCACCTGCCTCATCAATCACGTCGATCGCCTTGTCCGGCAGTTTGCGGTCATTGATATAGCGAGCGGACAAATCGACAGCGGTCTTGATCGCGTCGGCTGTGTATTTGATGGAGTGATGCTCCTCAAAATACGGCTTCAAGCCGCGGAGGATTTTCACTGCATCTTCGACAGAGGGTTCGTTCACGTCGATTTTTTGGAACCGGCGGCTGAGCGCGCGGTCCTTTTCGAAGTGCTGACGGAATTCCTTATATGTGGTGGACCCCATGCAGCGCAGTTTGCCACCCTGCAAAGCAGGTTTCAGCAAATTGGACGCATCCATCGCGCCGCCCGATGTGGCACCTGCGCCGATGACTGTGTGGATTTCGTCGATGAACAACACCGCGTCATCGTGGTCTTCCATCTCGGTCATCACGGCTTTGAGGCGTTCCTCAAAATCACCACGGTAACGGGTTCCGGCGAGAAGCGCGCCCATATCAAGCGAATAGATCGTTGTATTCGCCAACACCTCTGGCGTTTCGCCGTTGGTGATTTTGAACGCCAGTCCTTCTGCGATCGCTGTTTTGCCAACGCCGGGATCGCCCACCAAAAGCGGGTTGTTCTTACGGCGGCGACACAGCACTTGAATACAACGCTCAACCTCATGCGCACGGCCAATCAATGGATCGACATCGCCTTGAGACGCCTTTGCGTTCAAATCGACGCAATACTTAGCAAGTGCGCTTTCTTTTTCTTCAACACTGTCGTCCTGAATGGTTTCAGTGTTTTCATCTGCAGCCCCTTGGATCGGACGAGATTCGCCAAAGGCTGGGTCTTTGGCAACGCCATGAGCGATGAAGTTCACGGCGTCATAGCGCGTCATGTCCTGTTCTTGCAGGAAGTAAGCCGCATTTGACTCACGCTCAGCGAAGATTGCAACGAGCACGTTTGCGCCGGTAACTTCGGTCCGGCCTGACGATTGCACATGGATCGCCGCACGTTGGATCACACGCTGGAAGGCGGCCGTTGGAACAGCTTCGGAGCCTTCGACATCTGTTTCGAGAGTGGAGAGATCATCTTCGATGAAGTCTTCCAGATCTTTCCGCAACGCATCCAAATCCACTGAACACGCCTGCATGACCCGGGCTGCGTCGGGTTCGTCAATCAGCGCAAGAAGCAAATGTTCCAGCGTAGCGAGTTCGTGTTTGCGGGCATTGGCCAAGGCCAGCGCGCCGTGGATGGACTGCTCTAACGTTGTAGAAAATGATGGCACGTGCGGTGCTCCTTCACTTGCGGTGGGCCTGAAGGGGAGGATACCCGGACAGACCGTGACCTCTTTGTCTTAAGGTTTGGTTTTATTGGCCAACCTTCAAGCCCTTTTTTTGTCTTCCTGATCACAAATAGAGCGATTCATTGTGAAATCGCCTGTTTGCCGCCAAATGTCGCAGTTTTTGAACAAACTCTTACCAGAATTTGTCTTTGCGGGAGCGGATTTCGGTGAAGACGTCGACGTCGCTTCCATTTGGGAGGCCGATCGCAGATTTCAAGGCTGGGTCGTCGGCTCGGAGGAACGGGTTGGTGGCGCATTCCAAGGCGAGTGTCGTCGGAACGGTGGTCTGACCGGTCGCACGTGCGGTTTGGACATCGCCTATCCGCTCAGCCACTGCGTTATTCGTTTCACCTAGGCTTGCCGCAAAATTAGCGTTTCCAAGCGTATATTCATGTCCGGAGGCGATGATCGTCTCAGACGGAAGGGTGCGCAATTTCAACATGCTGTTCCACATTTGCTCTGGTGTGCCCTCAAACAGTCGCCCGCAGCCCATAGCCATCAAGCTGTCGGCGGTGAAGGCGACGCCAGTTTCAGGGAAATAGATCGCGATGTGGCCGATGGTATGGCCGGCGACATCGAAGATTTGAACACTTTCACCCAAAACCGTCGGCGTGTCGCCCTCTGCAATAGGCAAATCCAACTCGGGGAGCCGATGCGCGTCAGCGGCAGCGCCGATCACACGCGCATTGCCACGAAGCGGCTCCAAACCGTCAATGTGATCCCAGTGGTGATGCGTTAAAATAATGTCGGTCAGCGTCCAGCCACGTTTATCTAGTTCAGCTTGAATGGGTCCTGGCTCAGGCGCATCGACAAGCGCTGTCTCTCCTGTCTCGGCATTATGAAGCAAATAGGCATAGTTATCTTCCAGACAGGGGATGGTGACGAGTTCAAGAGGCATGGCATTGTCGCTTTCAACTGGTATGGTCAGTCGAAGTTTTGCTGAAAGGGCGACCGAACACAATGCATCTGGATGTGTTAGACTTGCGTAATTTCTATTACCGCAGCGCCCTTGGGCGCAGCGCCCAGCACGTTATTCGGAGCGAACTGACCGAACTGTGGCCGGAGGCGAAAGGTCAAACCGTGGCGGGCTATGGGTTTGCTGTGCCGATGCTGCGGCCGTATCTGCCGGATGCGAGGCGGGTCATCGGGCTCATGCCCGGCCCACAAGGCGTCATGCCTTGGCCACCGCAACTGCCTAACGTCAGCGTCTTGTGCGAAGAAACCAATTGGCCAATCTCGACGGGTCAAATCGACAAATTGGTTGTGATGCACGGGTTGGAAACAAGTGAAAACCCCTCTGCGCTGTTGGACGAATGTTGGCGTGTCCTTGGACCGGGCGGGCGGGTTATCTTCATCGTTCCAAATCGTGCGGGGCTTTGGTCGCGGTCTGACAATACGCCTTTTGGCTATGGAAGACCTTATTCCATGTCGCAGTTAGAGGCCCAATTGCGTCGGCATCAGTTTGTCATGGAACGCAGTGTGTCAGCACTTTATCAACCGCCATCGCACAAGCGAATTTGGCGTAAGTTTACGGCCTTCATGGAACGGGTCGGTCATAACCTTCCCGTCGTCAAAGCGGGCGGCGTCTTGATTGTCGAAGCTTCCAAACAATCTGTCGCGCCGATAAGCGGTTTGCGGGAGACAGTTAAACGTCCCTTGAAGGCGCTAGAAGGTATGGCGGCTCCGGTACCGGGTACAGCAGGCGCTAGAGCGGTTCCAAGGACGAAAAAAGACACATAAGTCGCAGATTCGCTACCCAGTTGACGTGACGACGGTGGTCAAATTTTCCGCGTTTTTTCAAATTCGGCAAAAGCCCTTGTAAACATTGTAAAACCAGCATGGGATAAATTCGTCAGGGCGCTTGCCCGTGCCAAAATCGTCTGCTACATCGCACGGGATTTCGAAGCCCCCGCAGTTTGCGAGGGTTTTTTAGCTGCCTAAATCCCCATCAAACGGGCCGAAGGCTTAACACATCGAAAGGGTGGACGTGTCCGAACCAGCTTCGATTTCTTCAGGCATCGCGCAGCGTTACGCTACCGCCGTGTTTGAGCTTGCTAAAGAGGGCAAGAAGCTCAAAGCTCTCGAAACTGATCTTGGCGCCTTGGAAGCTGCTATCACTGATAGCGACGACCTTCGTGCATTGCTCGATTCCCCAATTTACACGCGGGAAGAGCAGAGCGCAGCGATTGCTGCGGTTGCCAAGAAAATGAAATTATCTCCGACAATGACAAACACGCTTGCGCTTCTGGCGTCCAAGCGTCGTCTGTTTGTCTTGCCGCAACTGGTCAAAGCCCTCCGTGAGCAGTTGGCCGAGGAGCGTGGCGAAGTGACGGCTGAGGTCGTTTCCGCCAAGGCACTGACCAAGGCACAGTCGGACAAGCTTGCCAAAACTCTGAAAGAGCAGGTTGGTAAAGCTGTCACCATCAACGCGACTGTCGATGAAAGCATCATTGGCGGTCTTATTGTTAAAGTGGGCTCGAAGATGATCGATACGTCGATCAAGTCGAAGCTCAGCGCACTCCAGAACACAATGAAAGAGGTCGGATAAATGGCGATCCAAGCGTCTGAAATCTCTGCGATCCTAAAGGACCAGATCAAGAACTTCGGTCAGGAAGCCGAAGTTGCTGAAGTGGGCCGCGTGCTGTCCGTAGGTGACGGTATTGCGCGTGTATATGGCCTCGATAACGTACAGGCCGGTGAAATGGTCGAATTCCCCGGCGGTATCCGCGGGATGGCTCTGAACCTCGAAGCTGACAACGTGGGTGTTGTTATCTTCGGTTCTGACCGTGACATTAAAGAAGGCGACACAGTTAAGCGCACAAACTCCATCGTGGACGTGCCTGCTGGTCCTGAACTGCTTGGCCGCGTTGTTGACGCGCTGGGCAACCCGCTTGACGGCAAAGGCCCGATCAAGACCAAGAACCGCTTGGTTGCTGACGTCAAAGCCCCTGGCATCATCCCGCGTAAATCCGTGCATGAACCAATGGCAACCGGCCTGAAATCCGTTGACGCGATGATCCCAATCGGCCGTGGCCAGCGGGAATTGATCATTGGCGACCGTCAGACAGGTAAAACTGCTGTGGCTCTGGACACGATCCTGAACCAGAAGGTCTATAATGACGCCGCAAAAGACGACAGCGAGAAGCTCTACTGTGTTTACGTTGCTGTTGGTCAGAAGCGCTCCACAGTTGCGCAGCTGGTGAAGCGCCTCGAAGAATCCGGCGCGATCGAATATTCCATCGTTGTTGCTGCAACCGCGTCTGAGCCTGCTCCTATGCAGTATCTCGCACCATATGCTGCGACTGCGATGGCTGAATACTTCCGCGACAGCGGCAAGCACGCCCTGATCATCTATGATGACCTCTCGAAGCAGGCTGTGTCTTATCGTCAGATGTCCCTGCTTCTTCGCCGTCCACCAGGACGTGAAGCTTACCCAGGTGACGTTTTCTACCTTCACTCCCGCCTGCTGGAACGTTCTGCGAAGCTGAACGAAGACAACGGCGCTGGTTCTTTGACCGCTCTACCGATCATCGAAACTCAAGGTGGTGACGTTTCTGCGTTTATTCCGACAAACGTGATCTCCATCACCGACGGTCAGATCTTCTTGGAAACAGAACTCTTCTACCAAGGTATCCGCCCTGCGGTGAACACCGGTCTGTCCGTTTCTCGTGTGGGCTCATCCGCTCAGACAAACGCGATGAAATCTGTTGCTGGTCCGGTTAAACTGGAACTCGCTCAGTATCGTGAGATGGCGGCGTTTGCTCAGTTCGGTTCCGACCTTGACGCATCCACACAGGCTTTGCTGAACCGTGGTGCGCGTCTGACAGAACTGATGAAGCAGCCTCAGTACTCCCCACTGACCAACGCAGAAATCGTATGCGTGATCTACGCGGGTACAAACGGCTACCTCGACAACGTCGATGTGAAAGACGTAGGCCGCTACGAAGCTGGTCTGCTCAAGCACTTGCGTACAAACGCAAGCGATGTTCTCGACTACATCACGAACGAAGACCCGAAGGTCAAAGGTGAGGCTGAAGACAAGATCAAAGCCGCTTTGGACGCATTCGCCAAAGATTTCGCCTAAGACCTGACGGATAAAGGAGACTGAGCTTTGCCTAGTCTTAAGGACCTTAAAAACCGGATCGAAAGCGTGAAATCCACGCGGAAGATCACCAAGGCGATGCAGATGGTCGCGGCCGCAAAATTGCGCCGCGCCCAAGATGCCGCCGAAGCGTCGCGTCCGTATTCCGAGCGTTTCAACGCGGTGATGGCTGGTTTGGCTGCCTCTGTTGGCGGATCAGACAGCGCGCCAAAGCTGATTGCGGGTACAGGCTCTGACCATACGCAACTGTTGATCGTTATGACAGCAGAGCGCGGGCTGTGCGGCGGCTTCAACGGCAACATCGCGAAACTGGCGAAAGCCAAAGCGCAAGAGCTGATCGACGCTGGTAAATCAGTCAAGATCATCACGGTTGGAAAGAAAGGCCGTGACGCGATCAAGCGTGAGCTGGGCGATCACTTCATCGGTCACGTTGACCTGACCGAAGTGAAGCGCGTTGGCTATGCCGACGCCCAAGGCATCGCCAAGGATGTTCTGGCACGCTTTGACGCGGGTGAGTTTGATGTCGCAACAATCTTCTATTCGAAGTTCGTCAACGTCGTCAGCCAGATCCCTACAGCGCAGCAGATCATTCCTGCAAGCTTTGAAGATGTCGAACCAGCCGATCATGGCGGCGCGATCTACGACTACGAGCCTAGCGAAGAAGCAATCCTTGCTGACTTGCTGCCCCGTGGTGTCGCAACGGCGATCTTCTCTGCTCTGCTTGAGAACGGTGCATCCGAGCAAGGCGCACGGATGTCTGCGATGGACAACGCCACCCGTAACGCTGGTGAGATGATCGACAAGCTGACCATTGAGTTTAACCGCTCACGTCAGGCTGTGATCACCAACGAGCTGATTGAAATTATTTCGGGCGCGGAAGCGCTCTAGACCCCGGAGAAACCAACTATGGCAAACGCAAAAGGCAAGATCACGCAGATCATCGGCGCCGTCGTTGACGTGCAGTTCGATGACCATCTGCCAGAAATCTTGAACGCTCTGACAACAGACAACAATGGCAAGACACTGACGCTCGAAGTTGCGCAACACCTCGGTGAAAACACCGTTCGTGCGATCGCTATGGACGCAACAGAAGGTCTGGTTCGGGGTCAGGACGTCACCGACCAAGGCACAACAATCTCTGTTCCAGTAGGCGACGCAACACTCGGCCGCATCATGAACGTTGTGGGTGAGCCAGTGGACGAAAAAGGTCCTGTTGAAACGAAAGAGACACGCTCCATCCACGGCGACGCGCCAGAGTTTGAAGCACAGTCCACAGCCTCTGAAATCCTGGTCACAGGCATCAAAGTTATCGACCTTCTCGCACCATATGCGAAGGGTGGTAAAATTGGCCTCTTCGGTGGTGCCGGTGTCGGTAAGACAGTTCTTATTCAGGAATTGATCAACAACATCGCGAAAGTGCACTCTGGCTACTCCGTGTTCGCGGGTGTGGGTGAGCGTACACGTGAAGGCAACGACCTTTACTACGAATTCATCGAATCTGGCGTTATCAACGCGGAAGACCTGACAAAGTCCAAAGTGGCCTTGGTTTACGGTCAGATGAACGAGCCTCCAGGTGCGCGTATGCGTGTTGCTCTGTCCGGTTTGACAATGGCTGAACAGTTCCGCGACCAGTCCGGTACAGACGTTCTGTTCTTCGTCGACAACATCTTCCGCTTTACACAGGCGGGTTCCGAGGTGTCCGCGCTTTTGGGCCGTATTCCATCTGCTGTGGGCTACCAGCCAACACTCGCAACCGACATGGGTGCGATGCAGGAACGGATTACTTCTACAAAGAACGGCTCGATCACTTCCGTTCAGGCGATCTACGTGCCTGCGGACGACTTGACCGACCCTGCGCCTGCTACCTCGTTTGCGCACTTGGACGCGACAACCGTTTTGAACCGTGCCATTTCCGAGCTTGGCATCTACCCTGCGGTGGACCCACTCGACTCCACATCACGTCTGTTGGACCCAGCTGTCATCGGTGAACAGCACTACTCAGTTGCGTCTGACGTTCAGCAAATCCTTCAGCGCTACAAGTCGCTTCAGGACATCATCGCGATCCTTGGCATGGACGAACTGAGTGAAGAAGACAAACTGACCGTTGCCCGTGCACGTAAGATCCAGCGCTTCCTGTCGCAGCCGTTTGACGTGGCTCAGGTCTTCACTGGTTCGCCTGGTGTTCAGGTGCCGCTCGAAGACACAATCGCGTCCTTTAAGGCTGTTGTTGCAGGCGAATACGACCACTTGCCAGAAGGTGCGTTCTACATGGTAGGCGGCATCGACGAAGTGATCGCAAAAGCCGAGAAAATGGCAGCAGACGCTGCTTAAGGAGGCCTAAATGGCAAACCTTCAATTCGATCTTGTCTCGCCCGAGCGCCGTTTGGCATCGGTCGAAGCGTCAGAGGTCCAAATTCCAGGTGCAGACGGTGACATGACTGTAATGGCCATGCACGCGCCAACGATCACAACGCTGCGCCCTGGGATGCTGCGCGTGGTCAGCGGGTCCGGCACGGAAGAATATGTGGTCTCCGGCGGTTTTGCCGAGATCAACGCAGAAAGCGTATCTGTTCTGGCGGAAAGCGCTGTGCCAAAGGCCGAAATGACGCAGGAAATCTTCGATCAGATGGTCGAAGACGCAAAACGCGTTCACGCCGAAGCTCAATCTGACTTTGAGAATGAGCCGGGCCCAGTGGATGACGCGGCCAAACTGATCTCCGACATGGTGAACATGGGCGGTGAGATCGGGCTTAACGCTTCAAAGTAAGCGCTTATGACGAAGACATTCAATCAGGCCTCCGATTTTCGGGGGCCTTTTTGTTGTCCCGTCCTTATTTCGCCTAAATTCTTGGTTAACGCATCCGGTGTAGTGTTTGAGTAAATGGTAGACCGTATGCGTAAGTTAGACTGCCACAAGCTGGGTATTGAACAGGGTGAAACTGTTCTTTTTTCCGATTTCGAAAATGGCGGCCCGATGTGGTCGGGCGATGGGCAAAGGGACGTTTCCGTTCCTATCGTATTCTCCGAAAGCTTCGACATGCCCCCATCTGTCATGGTGACATTGGCCCTCTGCGATATGTCGAATGAGGCTTATATGCGAATGGATTTGCGCGCGAAGAACGTGACGACCCGCGGGTTCGACATCGCCTTTGCGACTTGGGGCGATACGAAGTTCGCCCGCGTGCGGGTCGCATGGCAGGCGATTGGCGCGGTAAGTTCTGAGGATGCTTGGGATATTTAGGGTTTGATTGGCGGACGCTTGTGCAGTGACGGCGTTCGTCAACTTCTTGAACGGTGATGGTCGCTTTCTGCATGTTGTAGGTTGATTGCCAATGTGTCAACGCCTCTCGCAGCCCAGTCAGGACGACCTGACATGATATGGGATAGCCGGGACGACCCGAAATTGTTGAGGTCGAAATGGCGTGGATTTCACTTTTTGTCGCAGGTCTTTTGGAAACGGCGTGGGCCGCGGGACTAAAAGCCCTCTCTGGTAGTTTCAGTTTTGGTCTGGTCGTAGCAACGGCTGCAGCGATGCTTGCAAGCATCTGGGGATTGTATTGGTCCTTGCGGTCCTTGCCGCTTGGCGTTGCATATCCCATCTGGACCGGTCTTGGGTCAGTCGGATCCGTTGTTGTCGGGGTTTTGGTGTTCAAACAAGAAATTAGCCTTTGGGGAATCCTAGGAATTATTTTCCTGATACTTGGCATGTTTCTTGTCAGCTTAGAAACGCATTGAGAGGAGTAAAAAGCATGGTAGGTGAGACTGATTTGGATAAGCTGTTAGGCGGCATGTCGGCAGAGCTTGTAGATGGACTATACGTATTTGCGACTATAGCTGATGGTGTCGTGCCAACCGGGGTAAAGCCGAAGATGCTGTTTCAAGAGGCTGAAGGATTGACCCTCATCCTCTTGGAGGAGGAGGCAGCCGAACACGAGCTTAGCTATGAGTTTCCTAGTCGCATGATCACTTTGAACATTCATTCAGCCCTTGAGGCCGTCGGCTTTTTGGCGCGCATAACAAAACATCTTGCGAAACTCGGTATGGGAGTGAACCCGGTCTCAGGTTTCTACCATGACCATCTTTTTGTGCCTGATGGTCGCGAACATGACGCGATCTCTGCTCTAGAAGAACTCGCGGCGAACTCATGACCGCCACCAACACGATTAAGTATTTGCTTACTGCGCTAGGGCCGACTGCCCTATCTGGCAATTTGGCTGCCTAAGCAAATCTCTCCTACTAACTGCTATAAGTCCCCTCATAAATCGGCTTCAGCGCCTTGTGATCAAAGAGCGACGACACAGACGTCCCGTTCCACGTATTCAAAATCGCCTGCGCAAACATCGGCGCAGTCCCCACGATCCGAATATTCTTACATGCCTTCACCGCTTCGGTCGGTTGGATCGTGTCGGTGATCACAAGGTTTTTCATCGATGACTTGCTGATCCGCTCCACGGCTGGTCCAGACAGTACACCGTGGGTGATATAGGAATGCACTTCCTTCGCGCCGTTTTCCATTAGCACGTCTGCCGCTTTGCAAAGCGTGCCAGCGGTATCCACAATATCATCCACGATCAGGCAACGGCGATCTTTCACATCACCGATCACCGTCATCTCTGCCACTTCACCGGGCTTGCCACGGCGCTTATCCACGATGGACAAAGGTGCGCCAATCCGCTGTGCCAGATCGCGCGCGCGCGCCACGCCGCCGACGTCAGGTGACACGACCATTACGTCATCCATGTTGCCCTTAAAGTGATGCATCACGTCGAGCGCAAAAATTGGCGCGGCATAGAGGTTATCCACCGGAATATCGAAAAAACCCTGAATCTGCGTGGCGTGCAAATCCAGGGTCAAAACGCGTTCAATGCCGGCTTCTACGATCATATTGCTGACCAGCTTGGCCGTGATCGGCGTGCGGGCCTTGGATCGGCGGTCTTGGCGGGCGTAGCCAAAGTAAGGGATGACGGCGGTGATCCGAGCCGCGGAGGAGCGGCGCAGAGCGTCGGCAATGACCAGCAGTTCCATCAGATTGTCGTTGGCAGGGTTCGAGGTCGGTTGCAGGATGTACATATCCTCACCGCGCACGTTCTCGAACACTTCAACAAAAATCTCGCCATCGTTGAACCGCTCTACTCGCGCATCCACAAGGCCCACTTCCATGCCACGGTGCATCGACATGCGGCGGGCGACGGTTTCAGCAAGCGGTCGGTTTGCGTTCCCAGAAATCAATTTGGGTTCGATTAGATTTGGCATGGCCCATCCCCTGGCAGCAGCAAATGTAACAGATTCGTATCGTTGACTTCGCCTAACACATGGCTACCGTCCAACCAACAAAATCACTGCGTTCTGGAGACAAAAAATGGCACATGTGGATTACTTCTTTTCCCCCATCAGCCCCTTCACCTATCTGACGGGCACACGGCTTGAAGACATGGCCAATCCCTACGGCGCGACAATCACCTACAAACCCTTGGACATCATGGGGTTGTTTGGGCGCACAGGTGGCGTGCCACCGAAAGATCGCCATCCGAATCGTCAGGAATATCGCCTCCAAGAACTGCGCCGCCGTGCAGCACTTGCGGAAATGCCGATCAATATTAAGCCAATGTTCTGGCCGACGAATGCAGCGCCCGCGTCTTATGCCATCATCGCGGCACAAGCGGATGGGTCGGGCGATGTTGGGAAACTCGTCAATCGTCTGACGGCGTGCTGTTGGGCAGAAGAGAAAGACATCTCACAAGACGATGTGATCCGCGCTTGTCTGACAGACGCAGGCTTTGACGCAGACCTTGCGGACAAAGGTATGATGGCCAGCGCCGACACCTTCGCCGCCAACCTCGAAGAAGCGGTGAACCGAGGGGCGTTTGGTGCGCCGTTCTACATCACTGACGCAGATGAACGGTTCTGGGGGCAGGACCGTTTGGATGACCTAGAGGCGCATCTGGCTGGCAAGATCTAGTGCCAACTGAAATTCTGGCTGGTCGGTCTGCGTATGTTCTTCGCATGGGTGCAGGTGGACCAGCTGTACTCGGGATCCATTGCTCGCTGGCGCGGTCTGAGGCATTGCGGCCTTTGATCAAAACGCTCGCGCCGTCAGGGCGGGTCACGCTCTTTGATATGCCGGGGCATGGACGAAGTGCGCCTTGGAACGATGAAGGTGACTACCAAGGCGTGACGGCGCAGCAGGCGTTGGAACTCTGTACCGATCCAACACACATCATTGGTCACTCCTTTGGGGCGACAGTTGCACTTCGCGCTGCAGTTCTGGCGCCAGAACTGGTAACGCGTCTAACGTTGATCGAACCGGTCTTCTTCTCCGCTGCCAAAGGTACCCGAGCCTACGAACAGCACAGACGTGATTTTCTGCCGTTTGAGGAGGCGATAGCGATAGGGGACAAGGCGAAGGCGGCAGAGGTCTTCAATGACATGTGGGGCGCCCTTTCGTGGTCTTACCTGCCCGCCGCCACAAGATCAGCGATGATCGATCAAATCCACCTGATCCCCGCAGGAGCACCAGCCATTGAAGAGGACAATGCAGAGCTGTTGACATCAGGAGCGTTAGAGGCGCTCAACCTTCCGGTAACGTTGATCCGAGGAAACAAGACCCAACCAATCATCGCGGATATTCACCACGCGCTGGTGCGCAGATTACCCAACGCCACTGACCACATCGTAAAGGGCGCCGGTCACATGCTGCCCATCACGCATCCGAGCGAAACGGCAGCACTCATCAAAAGCGAATAGCTCTTTCATCTTGGCCAAAATAACTCCCCCCAGAAGGTCGTGCTACCAAGACGCGCTAACCCCGCATCAACGCCAAGAAACTCTCGATCACGTCCTCTGTCATCGACCAATCCGTCACCAAACGTCCGGTAAGAAGTTGATCTGGATCGCCAGAAGTATGATCGCCATCCATCACATAATAGGTCGCGCCACCGGCCAACACGCGGGCGTGCTCAGCGCGAGGCATCTGGAAAAAGATCATGTTGGCTTCAGGCTCAAAGCTGAGCGTCACATGGTCAATTCCACGCAGGCCTTCTGTCAATTGCGCACAGCGTGCATTGGCGTTTCCGGCCATGTCGAGCCAGAGGTCATCTGTCAGATACGCGTCCATCTGCGCCGACAAATAGCGGTGTTTGGAGAAGAGATGCCCACCGCGTTTGCGGCGCAGCTCGAACTCCCATGCAAGCTCCGGGTCAAACATCACGCAAGCTTCAACACCCAAAAGGCCGTTCTTGGTTCCGCCAAAGCTGACCGCATCGATGCCTGCTTTCCATGTCATCTCGGCCGCGGTGCAGCCCAAGGATGACAAAGCGTTGGCAAAGCGGGCGCCGTCGAGATGGCATTTAAGGCCGTAATCAGAGGCTACACCCGTCAATGCTTTGATCTCGTTAACGGAATGTACGGTGCCTTTCTCTGTCACTTGCGTGATCGATACAGGGCCGCGTTGTGGGCCATGAACGCCGCGCGTTTCTTCGCCTTCGATACTGGCGCGCAATGTCTCCGGCGTCATCTTGGCGTTTTCAGCGGGAACAATCGTCAGCTTTGCACCGGAATAGAACTCCGGCGCGTTGCATTCGTCTTCATGGATATGCGCCATGGGCGAGCAAAAGATCGTCTGCCACGGCTGCGCCATCGTGGCGAGCAAAATGGAATTCGCGGCGGTGCCTGTGGCGACCAGATAGACAGCGGCCTCGGGCGCTTCAAAGACGTCGCGGATTTTGTCGCGCACGCGGTCCATGATCGCATCCGCGCCATAACCCATGGCGTAACCTTCATTTGCTTTGGAGAGCGCTTCGATCACTTTTGGATGGGCAGGGCCCGCGTTGTCAGAGGCAAAAAACATCAGGTCGGCTCCTCAATAATATGATCTTCCCAATCGTCTTCGTGGACTTCGTTTTCAGGCACAGCTTTTCCAGCCATTGATACACCGGCTTGGTGAACTGTGCTGGGGTCGCCGGAAATGAGCGGGTGCCAAGGTTCCAAATCCTTGCCCTCAAAAACCAGACGATAGGCGCAGGTCTTAGGAAGCCAATACATGTTGTCTTCTAAGGTCTTAGGGGTCAGCACAATGCACTCTGGCACGAACTGATGCCGGATGGGATATTGCGTACAAAGGCAGCTTTCTGTGTCGAGCAACCGGCAGGCGACGCGGGTCAACTCTACCGTGCCGTCGTCATCCTCCAGCTTATTCAGGCAACATTTCCCGCAGCCATCGCAGAGCGCTTCCCATTCGAGTTTTCCCAAATCTTCGTGCGGCGTCTTCTTCCAAAACTCTGGCCGAATGCCGTCGCGTGTGATGCTAGTCGACATTGGCCAAAATCTCTCTGGAATGGGTGCAATCTGCATCCATTTGCGTGATGAGCGCGTCAAGCCCGTCGAACTTCAGTTCAGGGCGGAGGTAATCGACCAAGGCGACGGAGAGGGTGCTGCCGTAAAGGTCGCCTGAGAAATCAAACAGGAAGGTTTCGCAATTAGGAAGGTTTTCGCCAAACATCGGGCGGGTGCCGATCGAGGCGGCCCCGTTGTAGCTGCCCACGTGCGTGCCATCCAGCACATCGACCTTTACCGCATAGACGCCGAATTTTGGAGGATGCAAACCCGCGATAGACATGTTCGCGGTGGGATAGCCTAACTCGCGGCCACGCTGTTCGCCCCCGATAACTTCACCTTCGATGCGATGCCAATGGCCTAGCATTGCAGCGGCGTCACGGGGGCGGCCATCGGTGAGGGCTTGGCGGATCGCGGTGGAGCTGACTTCGTTTTCCGCGATTTCAACCATGGGAGCGATCGTGACGCCAAAGCCGAACTCTTGGCCGAACCGAACCAAATCTTCAGTGGTCCCGGCGCGCCCTTTGCCAAAGCAAAAATCCTGCCCGACAACGACATGTTCAAGTCCAAGGCGTTCGGAGATGATTTCTTTTGCAAAGGCTTCGGGGGTAAGGGCGGCGAGGGCTTCGTTGAATGGCACTTCGTAGAGTTTTTCGACGCCCAGTTTTTCCATCCGGCTGGCTTTGGCTTCTGCGTTCATCAGGCGGAAAGGTATGGGATCGTTGGAAAAATAGCTGCGGGGGTGAGGTTCAAATGTCATGATGCCCAAAGGCGCATGGGCGGCCTTTGCAGCTTGTCGAGTGACGTCTATTACCGCTTGATGACCGAGGTGGACACCATCAAAATTACCGATGGCGGCTGCCGCGCCGCGGTCTTCTGGATCAATGAAAAGCGTGTCTCGGATAATGCGCATGGCGATGCGTAACGCGGTGGTGGCGTGGGTTCAAGACTGCAGGGTTGTGCCTAAGTGCAAAGCGGCCCTCCGAGGGGAGTTTTTGGGCCAAGATGAAAGAGCTTGGGCCTAGTCGAACTTGCCGGATGGCGCGAGGACGGTGGCTTCGCCGAGCAGGACTTTCTTCCCATCAACTAGACAGCGGGTTTCCATCCGGACGCGGCGTTTGGGGTAATCGATGTCGATCACCTCAACCTCTGCCAATACTACATCGCCGGGGCGGACAGGGGCGAGGAATTTCAGCGATTGGCCCATGTAAACGGTGCCGTGGCCCGGCAGCTGTTCACCGATAACGGCCGAGATCAAACCAGCGGTTAGCATCCCGTGCGCAATACGGCCGCCAAAGATCGTATCTTGCGCGTAGCTTTCATCAAGATGCACAGGATTGCGGTCGGTGGAGACCTCCGCGAAGAGTTCAATATCGCGATCTGTCACCTCCTTGCGGAGTGACCGAACCATGCCAATTTCGATGTCTTCAATGACGATCGTACCACGGGGTGCGTTGTCCAACATGAAAGCTCCATCGCGAAATAATTATCCGTTGAGGCGCTTATATTGGTAATTTAATTACTTTGCAACCGCAGAAACGCCCTATCGCAGGAAACCAATCGCAAAGGTCGTTCCGATCATTTCCTTTTGTAAATAAGCGCTTAGCGCCTCTGGATCGGGGTCGGTTTTGGTTTTGGTTTCAGCCGCTGCAAGGCCGCCTGTGATATAGAGGCTGTCGAGGTCTTCTTGTTGTGCGCCCAGAATGTCGGTGATGATTCCATCGCCGATACAAATGATACGCGGATCAGATGAGGTTTTCCCTAGCGCGGCGAGGCGGCGGCGGGCGAGATCGTAGATTGGCGGGTGCGGTTTGCCGAAATAGAGGCTTTCGCCGCCCATATCGGCATAGAGTTTGGCGAGCGCACCGGCGCACCACTCACGGGTTTCGCCGCGGTCAACGACAATGTCCGGATTGGCGCAGAGCAGTTTCAATCCCATCTCTTTCGCCAGCAGAAAGTCAGCTCGGTTCACCTCAGGGTCAGCCATCGGATCGAATGGGCCACAGCAAACAATGCCTTCTGCATCACGTAGGCCAACCTTTTCAATTTCAACCGGATTTTCGATGATTTTCAGCGGGTTAAAGAAGGCATCATCGCGAGGGCTTTCGCCCATGAACCAGATTTTGCTGCCCACGGCCCCTTGATACATGGCAGAGCGTGCGCTGTCGCCAGAGGTGGCGATTGTATCATAGGCATCGCGTGGCACGCCCATTCCTTCAATCTGATCGGCAACGCTATCACGCGGGCGGGGGGAGTTGGTGACTAGTACGACTGCGCCGCCTTGAGCGCGGAAATCCTGCATGGCTTTGACGGCCTCGGGAAAGGCGTCGATCCCGTTGTGTATACACCCCCAAAGATCGACAAAAGCAGCGTCATACTGTGCCGAAATATCGGAAAAGTTTTGGATGATCTGCGTCATGGGAAAAGCCCTAATTTCCATGTTTTACACGTACACCGCGCGTACACCGAGCGTACACAGGCTGTATGTACGCAGTGGCATATGTCGGTCCTGTGACAGGGGCAAGGTGGTGCTGTCGAAAAGGTGGACTCCCGCGGTTTCCTCAGTGGCGCTTTTTTGCCTTTGGATTGACCTTCCGCGGCAAGTTTGAGCCGGTCTTCATGAATCAGTGGCAGGAGGCTATGCACGGCGGTTGGGTCTTTGGTTTGGTCGTTAAAAAGTGATGCAACTCAGGGAGGGTGCTTATGAATCCCCTAATGATACTGATCGGTCTTTTGGGTGCGATCTTCGCTATGGGCGGTGGCTCGTCGTCAGACAAAGAGAGTGGTTCAGCGGAAGGGGATGCAATCCCAACATCTGTGTCGATCGATGAAGACACCGAAGGCGAGGACGATGATGGACCGAAACAAGATCACGGGTCTCATGGAGGTTCGGATGCAGCATATGTCGACATAACGGAATTCGGTACGCATCATGGAACCAGCAGCCATACGCATGTTGAGTCCTTAGAGGGCGGGCGGACTCCGATTACGACGGAAGCACAAATTGCTTATAACGGGCTTCGTGACTTTCTGGGCCTCAAACCCGTTTCATTAGAAGAAGTGGGAGAATGGGCTTTCGATCAAGGTTTGACGAATAACGAGGAAGCCTACGGAGACGATATCCCTGGCGTTGGACTGTACTACAGTATGCAGGGTGCGAAAGTCGGATGGATCGCCGATGATGCGTTCGATCCTCAGATATTGGCAGACATTCAGCTCGCTGCGCGTGAGGTGGAAGTTGGCGAGGTCCTAGTTATGGTGGAGGCCTATGGTTTGGAGGGGTTCGACCGCTATCTCGAAGAGAACGGGTTGGTGAATGAATTCGTAAACACCCTGAAAATGGAACCGCACTATGGGGGATGGATGCATGGCCGTGTGCATGGATGGCGTGACTTTGAAGATGCCTCAGGCAAAGATGTGGCGATTGCGCATGATCTGAACCATCTGACGGTTCTGAGCCATGATCAGACACAACCCTTTATGAATGACACATTCGACTGGCCGCAGTGGCCGGCGTTGGATGTGCCGCAGGCGGATGTGGCGAATTACTTTCAGAGCATGGTGACATTGGGCGATCCTGAAGGGGAAGGGATCGCTGAGGGTTTAGTCAAAAAAAGCTGCGGTTGAGGAGGTAGATGGGGAAACGCTGATGGCCAGCTTGGCGGTGGATCAGGAACATGCGGATTACGGCTTTGAGGATGGCGAGACCTATGAAGACGTGATGACGATGCATTGAGGGACGCGAGCGTCGCTTCTGGCCTTTGGCCAAGACGCCCCGCCCGCCGTCCCGTTTGATTTCCGAAGACTATTGCGAGACCATGCGCAAAACTTGAAAGGGTTCGGCCATGGTCACACTTGATTACGTCTATTCCGCGCATTCGGCCTATGCCTATCTGGGGTCGCGTAAATTGGCGGAGATTTGCGCAGCCAATGATGTGACTTTGGTCCACCGACCCGTGTTGCTCTCACCGGTGGTGGAGGCGCAAGGTAGCCTTCCCTTTGCGGCGCGGACGCAGGCGCATGTGGACTACTTCTTTGGCCGCGATATTGAACGGTGGGCTGAATATCGAGAGGTGCCGATCGTCAACTATCGCCCGACCTATCACGATGCGGATTATCAAGTCGCGACCGGCATGTTGACGGCTGCTGGTCCGACGGGCGCAGAGGTTGATGCCTTGGCCCATGCGATGTTAGAGGCGCATTGGAAGGACGATGTGGATTTGTCGGATGTCACCGCGCTCAAAGAGATCGCGTCGCTGGTTGGTCTCGATGCGGACACGCTTGTGGAGGCTGCTCAGTCTGCCGACGTGCAAAAGACGATCGAGGACAACATCGCTTGGGCCATCGAGAACGCCGTCTTCGGATCGCCGACCTATGTTGTCGATGGCGATCCGTTCTATGGCCAAGATCGGTTGGAATTGGTGGAGCGGGCCGTCAAACAGCCGTTCACTCCACCGAATTGGACAAACCCGCCGGTCGATTAGACGGCGAGGTTCGGGATGATCTGTTTCTTGCGGCTCATCACACCGGGCAGAACAACGGTGTCGCCTGAAACGGTTGCGTCAAAGCTCTTCTCGGCAACAGTTTTGGACAGCTCGTTTGGGATCAGCATGGTTGCTTCCTCAGCGAGGATGTCTACGACGAAGAGCAGCACCTGATCAACACCGTCTTCGGCGGCGACATCTGTCATCGTGGCCATCAGGCTGGCTTTACGGTCCAGTACGATTTTCGGCGCTGTTGTCTCCAAGACGGAGACGCGGAATTTTGTATCGCCCACAGCGTATTCTTTGCTGTCCATACGAAGAAGTTCAGCGTCTGAGAAAGCGGAGACGTCTGATTTCGCTTCGAACATCTCAGAGGCATAGCCCTTCAAGTCGATGCCCAATTCGCCCGCCAATTGGATCGCCAAGTTCTGATCGATCTCTGTTGTGGTCGGAGAACGGAACTCTAGCGTATCCGAGAGGATGCAGGACAAGACCAGCCCTTTGATGCCTTCGGGCATGTGCGCCGCATGTTCGCCCATCAGGTGGTACATAATCGTGGCCGTACAGGCGAGCGGGCGGATGGTGATGTCAATCGGGCCTTTGGTTTCCAGACCTCCGACCAGTTTGTGGTGATCGATAATGGCTTGAACGTCAGCGTTGTTGATGTTGGTTGGCAGTTCGGCAGGATTGTTGGTATCGACGATGGCACATGGCTGGTCGTTTGCCACATCTGCGATGATCTCTGGCTGTTCAAATCCCCAGCGATTGGCGACAAAAGCGGCTTCGGTGTTCGGTTCGCCCAACAGAACGGCTTTGGCGTCTGTGCCGGTGTGGTTGAGGAACCAGTCCCAAATCAGGGCGGAGCCGAGGCTGTCTGTGTCAGGGGCTTTGTGGCCAAAAACGAGGGTTGTCATAGCGGGCGATCTTTCAGAAACAGGGAGATTTTGCGCGCCTTATAGGCGGGCGGTTGGGGGCTGTCACCCCCTTGTTTTGTTGACAGAGTGGTGGTGTTTTTTTATGCAGGGGCCATCTCAAAGAGGAGGGCTCTGACAGTGGACAAACGTACCTAAGACATCGTTTTTTCGTACACACTGATCAGGAGGGCCCCAGCAATGGACATGTCAGCTTAACGCAATTGCGTTTCAATTTTTTCTGACGATCATTGAAGTGAGGTAGATCATGCCCCGTAAAACACCAAAGCCGCGCAAGGCGGCTAAACCACCTTTGTCCCAAGATACGCTGCGCCGGCGCCCTGAGCTAAAACAATTGCAGAACCGTCAAGGTTTCGTTCAGCGACAAAACGCTAAGCCGTCAGGTCGGCCGATGCGCATGCCCGGCCGATTGGGAGGGCGGTAGTTTCGACCCCGACGGCTTATGTCGTCGGGGATTCCCCTTTGGGGGTGTTCGTCGTAGTGTCGCCGTATGACCCGCGAAGCCGACCTATATCCGCCCATCAAAGCCTACCTGACGCGTCAGGGGTATGAGGTAAAGGGAGAGGTGGGGGCTGTTGATGTGATGGCAGTGCGCGGTGATGAAGACCCTGTTGTGGTGGAACTGAAGAAAGGGTTTTCGCTCGCCTTGTTTCATCAAGGCATCGACCGGTTGGCAATGACGGATTTGGTCTATGTGGCGGTGCCTAAGGGCGCATCCAAGGCGGCGGATCGGGCGTTGAAGGACAACGTTAAGCTCGCGCGGCGTGTGGGGCTGGGCGTTATGACCGTGCGTTTGCGCGACGCGCATGTGGAGGTTCATGCGGATCCGGAACCCTATCGTCCTCGAAAGTCAAAGAAGAAACAGTCGAAACTGCTGCGTGCGTTTGCTCGGTTAGAGGGTGACCCGAATGCGGGTGGAGCGACACGGCATGGGATTGTGACGGGCTATCGGCAGGACGCGCTGAAGTGCGCGCGGTTTCTCGCGGTGCATGGGCCATCTAAAGGCAGCGTCGTGAAGGAATGGACCGAGGTGCCAGAGGCAACGCGGATCATGGCGGGCAATCCCTATGGGTGGTTCGAACGGGTGGATCGCGGGATCTATGGGCTTACTGCGAAGGGGCGCAAAGGGTTGGAAGATTGGGCGGATGTTTGAATCCTGCCCCGGATCGCAGGCGATCCGGAGCCAAGAGAACTAGGTCGGAGTTTTATTTCAGGGGCTAGTTGCGTGAAATCGCCCAGCCTTTGTCTTCCAGCAACGTCAGCACACCGAACTCCCCCGGCAGGTGCGCGGCACCGACTGCAAGTGTCACCGTGGTGTTGTCTTCAAATGCCGCCTCAACGACGGGTATCCAATTTAGATTGCGTTCTTTCAAAAGCGCGACTTCTACCTCTTCGAACAGGGCTTCGGCGGTTTCTGGCGAAAGTTCAGGCACATAGTTCACAGCCAAGCGCGACGCTTCCCATACCTCGGCGATCTCTTCCGAAAAGTAGGAATTGAGCATGGCGACGAACATTTCCGTCTGGAGTTCCGGTGTGAGCAGGCTGAGCCGGAGGGCGTCGAGCTGTTCTTCAAAGGTGCCGCCGCTAAGGGCTTGCATCACTTCAATGGGGTCTTCTATGGCCTCTACTGGCACGCCTATCTCGTCGGCATAGGTCATCAGCATGTGATCAAGGCCGCGTTCACCGGCAGTCAACTCTGGGATGACACATGGCGGGATGGCCAGAGTGAGCGACAAGTACCAAGGCCGCATTTTTGCGGCGAGGAAAGGCGGGACCATGCGGGCGCTGACAGCTTCTGAGAGGGTTTGCCAGGTCTCTTCATCCAGCAATTCCGGCAGGGTTGGTCCTTCGGTGATGAAGATCATATCAGGGTTGGCGGCGAAGGCGGCTTGCATCTCTGCTTCGCTTTCGGCGGTGGCTTCGACCAGCAGAAGTTCCGACGCGTCCACCGATGCCGCGGTTCGATCAAAGACCGATTGCAGGCGCGGGTCGGCAATGTGCATGGTGCCTATCAAATGTAGCGTTTTGTCGTCCTTCGTCGCTGTCCAATGCAGACCGGTGGCATAGGGCGTTGCCGCAACAGCCTCGGCGATTTGAGCACGCTCTGCTTCTGTGATCCGATCCATAAAGCTGGAACCCGTGCACAGCGCCGCAAGGCTTGGGAACCAGAGGCAGAAAAACAAAGTAAGCAGAATGCGCATAAAAGGCCCTTTGTGAAAGGCCCGGGCCGGTTAGCCCGGGTGATTGTCTAAGATCATACGTTGACCGATGCGGATCAAGAACCGCCCGACCCGATCGCGCAGAGTATTGCGCGGGATTGGGACAACTTGAAGACGGTCTTTTGGCTGGACCGCATTTTCCGCCGGAGCGGGATAGTTGTCTGTTGGCACGACCAGCGGAACAGGCGGCACGCTCGGCGCGGCAGGTATCAGGCGCAGGGCTTCGGGTTTTGACCGCCGCACCACCCGTTTTTCAGGCGTGGGTGAGGTGCGCGTGGGTCCAACCGGATGGTTGGGGAATGTAAACGGGGGATGCATGGGGATGCTCCAAGAAATCAAAGATCGTTTTGTAGGGAAGATGTGTCCGGCAAGCGCCGCGACACGTCACAATGCGCAGCTTACCAGAGGGTGGCGGTAAACATTCCTTGCGTCATTGGACTTCCTTTCGGATCGTTGGTTTCTGGTGCGGGGATAACCTACGGTTGCGCTTGCGCCAAGGATTCTTTTGGCGATGGCGTGATCTGTGTTATATGCGCACGCGTTTGCGGAGTTCGGCCCTGATAATTTTGCCTGTGGTCGTCATCGGCATGTCGTCAGTGAAGTGGATCTCGCGCGGGTATTCATAGGCCGCAAGGCGCGATTTGACATGCGTTTGGATGTCGAAGGCAAGCGCTTCCGTCTCGGTTTGACCGTCGGCCAAGGTCACAAAAGCGGTCACGCGTTCGCCGCGCATGTCGTCAGGTGCGCCGACCACGCCTGCCAGTTGCACGGCGGGGTGGGTCAGCAAGCAATCTTCGATTTCACCTGGCCCGATGCGGTATCCGGCAGAGTTGATGACATCATCGTCCCGGCCGACGAATTGGATACGGCCGCTTTCTGTTTTTAGCCCCGTGTCACCGGTCAGAAGCCATTTGCCTTGCGTATTGGTGACGAATTTCTGGTCGGTGGCAGTTGGGTTATTCCAATATCCCAAAAACATCACCGGATCGGGCGTTTTGACGGCGATAGCTCCGATGGTGCCAATACGGCAGGGCGTGTTGTCGCCAGAAAGTACTTCGACCTCATGCCCCGGTACGGCAAAGCCCATCACGCCGGGTTCCGCAGGAGCGATCGCGCTACAGGAGGACACGATCATGTTGCATTCGGTTTGGCCATAAAATTCGTTGATCGTTGTGCCAAGCATGCGCTCGCCCCACTCGATCAACTCTTTGCCCAAGGTCTCTCCACCGCTGCCAACGGACCGCATGTTGAGCGGTCTTTGATTCGCCGCTTGACGCATCATCTTCAGTGCGGTGGGCGGGATGAATGCGTTGCGGATGCCATGTGTTTCGATGAAATCGAAGGCCGCATCGCCCGTAAACTTTTGGAAGCGATGGGCGACGACGGGCAGGCCATGGTGGAGCGCGGGGAACAGAACGTCGAGCAAGCCGCCGATCCACGCCCAATCCGCGGGGGTCCAGAATTTGTCGCCCTCTTGTGGGAAGAAATCATGGCTCATCTCGACCCCGGGGAGGTGGCCGAGAAGGACGCGATGCGCGTGCAGGGCACCTTTTGGATTGCCGGTAGTGCCGGAGGTGTAGATCAAGAAGGCGGGGTCGTCGGATTTGGTTTTGGCAGGGACGAAACGATCTGACTGGCCTTTCGCTAACTCTGTCAGGTCGAGCGTTCCGCTTGTCGCTCCGTCCACGGTGAAAACGGCTTTGAGGTTGGGCAGCGCATCGGCGAGCTCAGTTAGCTTCGAAGCAGTTTCACAATTTGTGATCAACGCCGTTGCGCCGCTGTCGCCCAAGCGGTGTTGCAAGGCGTCGGGGCCGAATAGCGATGTCAACGGTAGGGCAACACATCCCATCTTGGTGATCGCGATGTGCGCGGCTGCGGTCTCTACCTGTTGCGGTAGCAAAACGGCGATGCGGTCGCCTGTTGACGCGTAGCTGGCAAAGACGTTGGCGTAGGTGTTTGAGAGCGCTTTGAGAGCTGAAAAGCTGTAGGTTTCGACACCGTGGGATTTGACGTCGACAATTGCGGATGCATCGGGTGTTTGCTCTGCCCATTTATCGCAGGCGTCGACGCCGACATTGTAAAATTCGGGTATGTCCCAGCTAAAATCTGCACGTAGGGATGTGTAGGAATCTGATCGACGTAGCATGCTTCGGCCCCCTCGATCGATTTATTGAACAAATGTTCAATTCTTGTCAAGCAGGGGCAAGGAGGCCGAAGATGTGAACCCTCGGCCTCGGCTTAGCTTACTTGTCGTCGACGCCGTCTAGGTCGACACCATCTTCGATGTCAGAGGCGATCAACATCAATGCACCGTCGCCATCGCCTTCTTGACAGGCTTCAACGCCAGTGTCGTCGCCATCGTCGTTGTTTTTGGTTTCACTTGCGATGAGGCTTGCCTCCAAATCGCCTTCATTGGCTTCTTCAAAGACAAACCCTTTGCCGCCGTTGTTAAGTGCCGAAGATGCTGTCACCACAGCAATGGTGTCGCCGTCGCCTTCTTCGGAGAACTTATAGCCGTCGTCTGTATTGCCGCTCGCATCGGTCGCGATAAACACAACATCGATGTTGCCGCCGTCTTCTTCGTCAAAGTCGATGCCTTCATCGAGGTTATCGACGATGGAAGAGCCAAACATGACCGAAATGATGGAGCCTTCGCCTGCTTCGTCGATGTCGTAGCCGTCATCAAGATCAAGACCAAAGGCGAATTCTTCGACTGATCCGTCGTCGTAGAGGTTAACTTCGCGTTCGATGCAAAGATCATCGGGGGAACCTTCGACAGCCGGCGGTACGTCGGCTTCAGCAAATTCGCCTTCATCAAATTCGCCTTCGTCTGGGTCGGGAAGGAACGCTTCCATAATCGCTGGGTCACAGTAGTTGCCATTATTGGCGAATGTGCTGTCGGTGACGTTCGAAATCACGTCGCCGGCTTGTCCTTCGTCCAGTTCAACACCGTCTGCGCCAACAAATTGGAAAGTGGAGCCAGTGATGTCGACACGGATCGAGCCTGCGCCGCGCTCATCGACGCGCAGGCCGTCGGCGTCGAATTTGCCGTTGCCCGCGTCATCAATGGTGACGTTGTTAAGGATGACGTGAACGCTGGCATCAGAACCTTCGCCCGCGCCGCCGCCGCCGGAGCCGCATTCATCTGCAAGCGTGCAGTCGCTGATGTGGATGCCGTGGTTTGCAACGCCGCGCACGGTGACGTTGAACAGATCCACAATGACGTCGCCGGTTTGATCGTCGCGGACGTCGACAAAGATACCTTTACCGGCTGTTCCATCTGCATCGCCGCGGTTTTGGATATTGAAGCCGCTGGGGCCTTCGAAGGTCAGATTGCTGATCGTCAAGTTTGCGCCTTCGTTCGCGGCAAAGACGTCTTCGTCAGCGGATGTTGCGATGGTCTGGCCGTTGCCGATCAGAGTGAGCGAGCCGGTGCCTGCAAAGGTAAAGCCAGCAGCTGCGTCGATGTTGCTGCCAGCAACAACGATCACAGGCGCGTCGGCTGCGGCGGCATTTTCTAACGCTTCGCGCAATTCTGCTTCGTTTGTGGCGGTGAAGATGTGGCCATCGGCTTGAGCCAAAGGTGCCGTGGCGCAAAGCACCAACGTGGAAACGGTTGATCTGAACATAAAGTCCCCCAAATTTTCGATGGGCTCGAGCTAAAAGGGGCACGCAACGGAATTGTAAAAGTTTTGAATCAGCTTTGTGAAATCGTCACCAAAGTTTCTTTGGCAATGATTGTTGACTCGTCTCATTTTGATGCCTAACTATGCGCCGTTATCACTCACATGAGGTGAGTGCTAACGGGAGAGAAACTCGAACTGGAGAAAGTTCTGAAATGGCATTTACACCACTTCATGACCGCGTTCTTGTCCGCCGTATTGAGAGCGACGAGAAGACAGCTGGCGGCCTGATCATTCCTGACAGCGCTAAAGAAAAGCCTGCTGAAGGCGAAGTTGTTTCTGTGGGCGCAGGTGCGCGCAAAGACAGCGGTGAGCTGATCGCAATGGACGTGAAAGCTGGCGACAAGGTTCTGTTCGGCAAATGGTCCGGCACAGAAGTTAAGATCGACGGCGAAGACCTACTGATCATGAAAGAAAGCGATATCCTAGGCATTATGTCCTAAGGCCACGCCTTCCCACGAAATTCTTATTTTTGGAGCACATGAAATATGGCTGCTAAAGACGTAAAATTCGACGCAGACGCGCGTTCGCGCATGATGACTGGCGTCAACACTCTGGCAAATGCTGTCAAAGTGACCCTTGGCCCGAAAGGCCGCAACGTCGTTCTGGATAAATCCTTCGGCGCACCACGTATCACCAAAGACGGTGTATCTGTTGCAAAAGAGATCGAGCTTGAAGACAAGTTCGAGAACATGGGCGCGCAGATGGTGAAAGAAGTTGCTTCTCGTACCAATGACGAAGCAGGCGACGGCACAACAACAGCGACAGTTCTGGCACAAGCGATTGTCACAGAAGGCATGAAGTCTGTTGCTGCTGGCATGAACCCTATGGATCTTAAGCGCGGCATCGACATGGCAACATCCGCTGTTGTTGACGCGATCAAAGGTGCGGCACGCGAAGTCAAAGACTCTGACGAAGTTGCTCAGGTTGGCACAATCTCTGCAAATGGCGAAGCTGAAATCGGTCGTCAGATCGCAGACGCGATGCAGAAGGTTGGCAACGAAGGCGTTATCACTGTTGAAGAGAACAAAGGTCTTGAGACAGAAACAGACGTTGTTGAAGGTATGCAGTTCGACCGCGGCTACCTGTCACCATACTTCGTGACAAACTCCGACAAGATGACTGCGGAACTTGAAGACTGCATCATCCTGCTGCACGAGAAGAAACTGTCTTCTTTGCAGCCAATGGTTCCACTGCTTGAATCAGTGATCCAGTCTGGCAAGCCACTTTTGATCATTGCTGAAGACGTAGAAGGCGAAGCACTGGCGACTTTGGTTGTCAACAAGCTGCGCGGTGGTCTGAAGATCGCTGCTGTTAAGGCTCCTGGCTTCGGTGACCGTCGTAAAGCGATGCTGCAGGACATCGCGATCCTGACAGGTGGTCAGGTGATCTCTGAAGACCTCGGCATGAAGCTTGAGTCCGTCACAATCGACATGCTGGGCTCTGCCAAGCGCGTCAACATCACCAAAGACGAAACAACTATCGTTGACGGTGCTGGCGACAAAGCTGAGATCGAAGCACGCGTTTCTCAGATCCGCACACAGGTTGAAGAAACAACATCCGACTACGACCGTGAAAAGCTGCAAGAGCGTGTTGCGAAACTCGCAGGCGGTGTTGCTGTGATCCGCGTTGGCGGCATGTCCGAAGTAGAAGTGAAAGAGCGTAAGGACCGCGTTGATGACGCGCTGAACGCTACACGCGCTGCTGTTCAGGAAGGTGTTGTCGTGGGCGGTGGTGTTGCACTGGTTCAAGGTGCGAAGTCACTTGACGGTATGGAAGGTGCGAACTCCGACCAGACTGTCGGTATCGACATCGTACGCCGTGCAATCGAAGCGCCTCTGCGTCAGATCGCTGAGAACTCCGGTGTCGACGGTGCAGTTGTTGCGGGCAAAATCCGTGAAAGCGACGACGCAGCATTTGGGTTCAACGCGCAGGCGGAAGAGTACGGTGACATGTTCGCATTCGGCGTCATCGACCCTGCGAAAGTTGTGCGCACAGCCCTTCAGGACGCAGCTTCTGTTGCTGGCCTCTTGATCACAACCGAAGCCATGGTTGCTGATAAGCCAGCTAAAGAAGGCGCAGGCGCACCGGCAATGCCCGACATGGGCGGCATGGGCGGCATGATGTAATCGCCGCTTGGGCATTGCCCAAACGCGATGACAAGGCGACAGGTGATTTCTTGAATTCACCGAGAGCCGTTACCGCAGAACAAAAGAAGGGCGTCTCTGAACGAGGCGCCCTTTTTTGCTTTTTGTCGTTACCCTTCTGTGCCACCTATTCCTGCGTGCTAGCGGCAAGGGGTATGAGCAGTGCTAAAAACACCTGGATTTATTCGCGATATGAAACCTGGTGAAGAAGACGCGGTTGAGCGTCTTTTGCTGGCTGCGTTTGAGACCGATGCCGAGGCGCGGTTGGTGCGCAAGCTGCGTAAGGCCAATGCCATTGCAGGCGAAACGGTTTTGCCGATGGGCGACGACATCATCGGTTATTTTGCGCTCTTAAAGATGGTAAAGCCAAAGGGGTGGTTGGCTCTTGCTCCCGTAGCGATCGACCCGGAGTTTCACCGCCAAGGTTTTGGCAAACGGATGTTGGGGATGCTGACCGAATGGGCGAAGATCACATCGACGCCGGTGGTCGTGCTGGGGAACCCTGTTTTTTACGAGCGATGCGGATTTGATCGGTCAGCGGTGGCAAAGCTCAGCGGGCCTTGTCCCATCGAATTTACGATGCTTGTCGGTGTTGATGGGACGCCTGAGGAAGAACTGATCTATCCCGCTGCCTTCAATGGAGTGTGAGGCAGCGCGCTTTTGCTTGCGTTTCGCTGTACGCGCGGGCAGGGCAGTGGGATGAGACTTTTGTTCCTCACCGTGATCGTGATGATCGCCTTTGCAAGTAACTCGGTTCTGGGCCGCGTTGGTGTGTTTACCTACGGGATGGACCCGTTCGCCTTTGCGACGGTGCGTGTGGCGGCAGGTGCCGCGATGCTGGCTTTTCTGGTTTTGTGGCAAAGAGGGGCGATCCCCTTGGCGCAAGGGCGCAGCTATGCGGGCTCGGTCTCATTGGCGATTTATATGGTTGGTTTTTCTTGGGCCTATCTTCAGCTTGATGCAGGTCTTGGGGCGCTGATCCTGTTTGGCGTAATGCAGGTGGCCATGTTTGGTTTCGCGGTGTGGCGCGGGGATGATGTACCTCTATTGCGATGGATCGGAGCGGCTGTTGCGCTCACCGGGTTGACCATTCTTTTATGGCCGGGGGGATCGGCCCCTGTCCACGGGCCAAGCGCGGTCGCGATGGCTTTGGCTGGCCTCGGATGGGCAGCTTATACGTTGATCGGGCAAAAAGCGACTGATCCTTCGGCGGCTTCGTCCGCGAATTTTGTGCTTTGTCTGCCGGTTGTGGCGGTTGTTTGGGTTTTGGCAGGGCTCAGTGGCGTGACGTTGGGCGGGGTCATTGCAGCCGTCATCTCTGGTGCCATCACATCGGGATTGGGATATGCGCTATGGTATCGGGTTGTTCCGCAGCTTTCGACCACCGTGGCGGCTGTCGCGCAGTTGAGCGTGCCTGTGATTGCTGTCGCTGCAGGAGTGGCGCTATTGGGCGAGCCGCTAACCTCGCGCCTTATTATTGCGGGCTTGTTGGTACTTGGCGGGATTGGCCTATCGCTCTTGCGGCGCGGCTAGGCCTATTCAACGATCAGTTCCAAGGGATCGTAGGTGGCTTCGCCCGTTCCCCACGCAACATCCGCCAATGAAGATGGTTTGTGCGGCAGGGTTATGAGTTCATCCCGTGTGACCCATCTCCGATGAGCGACGATGCCTTCTGGATCCGTCCATGGACCAAAGGGATCGCCACCCAGAAGCCGGCAGCGAAAGAAGACCTCGATCTGGTGGAATTTGCGTTTGGGGTCGTGAAATTCGTTGACCAAACACGGGCCGCCGACTTCGATGTCCAAGCCGCATTCTTCCATCACTTCTCTGACAAGGTTCTCTGGCAGGCTGGAATGATCTTCCGCGCCGCCACCTGGAAGACACCAAAGGCGGGTATGGCCTTTCCACGCGTTGACGATGAGCAACTTGTCTTCTTGCAGAATGATGGCGCGAGCGGCGATACGAGGCATGATCGGACCATGCTTTGACCGGCAAAAGAACGCAAGGTCAGTCTGTCCTGACCTTTCAAAGTTGACCCGTGGACCCTAGGTTTGGATTATGAAGCGCTTACTCCTCTTTTGTGCAGCCACTTTGGTTGCGACCGCCCCCTTCACCTTTGCGGATGACATTGATGAAGAGGCCACAGAATGTGTGGTTTTGCTGCACGGTTTGGCGCGGTCTGAGATTTCCTTCGCGGCGATGGAGTTCTATCTCGAAGCGGAAGGCTATGCGGTTGTGAATGAGGGTTACCCTTCGACCGAGTATACAATCCAGCAGTTGGTCGATGAGAATGTTGCGCGGGACGTGGCAGCTTGCGGGGGTCGCAAGGTACATTTTGTCTCTCACTCCATGGGCGGCATTCTTGCCCGGGCTTGGCTGACGAATAACCGGCCCGCGGATATGGGGCGTGTTGTGATGCTGGGGCCACCGAATGGGGGGTCTGAGCTCGTTGATGTGTTTGGAGATTGGGACCCGTTTCAATGGGTGAATGGACCAGCTGGATTGCAGTTGGGTACCGAAGCCGAGAGTGTGCCGAACCAGTTGGAATTACCAGACTTTGAGGTTGGGATCATTGCGGGGCGTACGTCGCTGAATCCGGTGTATTCGTCCGTGATTGATGGGCCTGACGACGGGAAAGTCTCTGTCGAAAGCACGAAGTTGGAAGGCATGACAGATCATTTGGTCTTGCCTGTGACCCATACCTTTATGATGAACAATCCTCTGGTTATGGCTGAGACGGTTCGGTTTTTGCAGACGGGTCAGTTTGACGACGATTTGAGTCTGACGGACGTGATCTTTGGGACTGACTGACGCGATTTAGGTATTTTTGCTCAAAAAACGATGGGGTTCGCCTAAGTGGCAGGCCCGATGATGCGGTTGACGTGGCCCATTTTGCGGCCTGGTTTTGCGTCGGCCTTGCCATAGAGGTGGATGGCGTCAGTGGTTTTGGCGAAGTCGGGGATGCGCAGGACATCATCGCCGATAAGGTTTTGCATGACGACGTCAGAATGCCGGCTGCCGTCGCCCAAGGGCCAGCCGGCGATGGCGCGGATGTGTTGTTCGAACTGGCAGATGGTGCAGCCGTTTTGCGTCCAATGGCCGGAGTTGTGGACGCGCGGGGCGATTTCATTGACGATCAACCCTCGCGGCGTGACGAAGAGTTCGACACCGAGCACGCCGACATAGTCGAGCGCATTAAGGATTTGCGCGGCCAAAAGGACGGCATCGGTGCGCTGGGCTGAGGTCAGATTGGCGGGCACGGTTGTTGTGCTGAGGATGCCATCGGTATGAACGTTTTCGCCGGGGTCATAGCAGGAGACCGCGCCGTCAAGGCTGCGGGCGGCGATGACGGAAACCTCGTGGGTGAAGTCAACGAAACCTTCGAGGATGGCGGGGGCGCCGTTCATGTCGCCTAGCGCTTTGACTGCATCATCGGGAGATTTGAGGCGGGATTGCCCCTTGCCATCGTAGCCCATGCGACGGGTTTTTAGGATGGCAGGCGTGCCGATGGTTGCGATGGCGGCGTCAAGCGATGCGGCATCGGTGACATCGGCGTAGGGCGCGGTTTTGAGGCCGAGGCTGGCGAGGAAGTCTTTTTCTGTCAGACGGTCTTGGCTAGTGGCCAGTGCGGTGCGGTTTGGATGGATCGGTTTGATTGCTTCAAGTGCGTCGAGGGCCGAGGTGGGGATGTTTTCAAATTCATAGGTGATGACGTCAACGCTTTGCGCGAATTGCTTCAGCGCGTCGAGATCGTCATAGCCCTTTTGGAAATGATAATTGGCGACATGAGACGCGGGGCAATCGCCACCGGGTTCATAGATGCAGGTTTTGAAGCCGAGGCGGGAAGCTGCAACCGAGAGCATACGGCCCAATTGACCGCCGCCAAGGATGCCAATGGTTGCGCCGGTTGAAAGGGGATTAGTCATCTGTAGGCTCGTCGGGGATAGAAGCAGAGAGGGCGTCGCGCCATGCGTCGAGGCGTTGGGCCAGCGCGGGGTCTTGAAGCGCGAGGATGCCTGCTGCCAGGAGGCCCGCGTTTTTTGCCCCTGCGGCGCCGATGGCCATCGTGGCGACGGGATAGCCGCGGGGCATTTGCAGGATAGAATAGAGGCTGTCGACGCCGGAAAGCGCTTTGGTTTGTACCGGTACGCCGATCACGGGTACGCGGGTTTTGGAGGCCATCATACCGGGGAGGTGTGCAGCACCTCCGGCACCTGCGATAATGACCTGTAGGCCGCGATTGACAGCTGTTTTGCCATAATCCCAAAGGCGATCTGGGGTGCGGTGGGCGGAGACAATTTTGGCCTCATAGGTGACGCCCAATTCATCTAGCAGATCGGCGGCTTCTTTCATGGTGGGCCAGTCCGATTGGCTGCCCATAATGATCCCAACGGTTACTGCAGTCATATTTGTCCCCTGTCCAAAGGAAGCGGCACTATAGCCGCGCCGCGCCGCAGCGCAATGCGTCTAGGCAATGATATCGGGGGTAATTCGGTCTTCTAGGACAGCAATTTGATCTTTGAGGCCAAGTTTTTGCTTTTTGAGTCGCCGTAGGGTCAACATGTCGGCCGAACGGCGTTCTTGCAGGGCTTCGATGGCATCGTCGAGATCACGGTGCTGGCGGCGCAAAACTTCGAGTTTCACGCGCAAAACCTCGATCGGGTCCATTTCTGACGATGAATTCATAACAAACTGCCCCTCAGCGCTTCAAATATAGGGCATAAAGCGGCTTTCGCCTAGGGGTTGGCCCTTGCGGCATTGGCGTTTCCACACCATATTTTTGAGTGAGGTCGCCGATTTTGGGGCCAATTGAGATGTCGCTTATGAAGGACGTGTCTGATGACGAAACTTGCCTTGGGGACGCACCCCTACCTGTTAGGGTTTGAACAGTTGGAACGGTTGGTAGAACGCACTGCCAAAACCGGAAACGAAGGTTACCCCCCTTATAATATTGAGCAAACCTCCGATCATTCGTACCGGATCTCTTTGGCTGTCGCAGGGTTTACCGGCAGTGATTTGTCGATCACGGTTGAAGACCATACCTTGATGATCCGCGGCCGTCAGGTTGATGACAGTGAAGGACGCATGTTCCTGCACCGTGGAATCGCCGCGCGACAGTTCCAGAGGTCCTTTGTTTTGGCGGACGGCGTCGATGTTGGTGAAGCGATCATGGAGAATGGGTTGCTGCACGTCGATCTGACCCGGCAAGTGCCGGAGAAAGTGATCCAAACCATTGAGATTAAGAAAGGGTAACGTCATGCAGAGCAAACACGAATTGAAGGCCCTTGCGGGAAATATGATCTATCTCAAGCCTGTGGCGACATCTGATTTGCCAGACGAAGTGCGTGAAGATGCGGGATCGCTGGAGACGGTCTTTGCCGTTCACAACACCGAAGGTGAGCAAGTCGCACTTGTTGCCAATGAGGCGATTGCTGCGGATTTGGCGGCGCAGAACGACATGCAGGTCGTATCGGTTCACTAGGGCTGGGTTTGAGGGGCGTTGCCCCTCTTGAGCCTCTTGGGCTCAATTCACCCCAAGGTATTTGGGGCAAGAGGAAAGAGAATTTTAGTCAAATCTTAGATGACTTTTCTCTTTCGGAGTTCTTCTAAGTCATCCTCGCTTAGTCCCAACTTGCCCCAAACGTCACTGTTGTCGGCACCGAGATGGGGTGGCGGAGATGTCGGATGAGGGCGCTGATCCCCAAAGAGGATTGGGCTGCCGAGTAGTTCGAGCATTTCTGAACCGATCGGTAATGCAGCTGTCAGGTTTCTACCAGTAGCCTGCGGGTCCTTGAGTGCGTCTTGAACGGTTAAGACTGGTCCGCTCGGAACGCCTAGGGCGTTTAACTCCGCGACCCATTTGTCGGCTTGCGAAGTGCGAAGCGTTTCTTCCAATACGGTGCGTAGCTGATGGCGATTTCGTTTGCGATCTTCGCGGGTGGCAAAGTCGGGGTGCGTCAGAAGATCTTCTCGGTTCAGGTGCTTAGCCAAGGCCGCCCATTGGCTGTCTCGGTTTGCGGCGATATTGATCGGGTGATCCGCGGTTTCGAATGTTCCAGAAGGCGCGGAGGTGGGGTTTTCGTTGCCGTTTGCCGCGGGATCCACGCCTCCGATTAGGTGATTGGACACGACCCAACCCATTGTCGACATCACGGCTTCTGACATAGCGATATCAAGGAATGCGCCGCGCGGCCTTTGGTTCAGGGCCGCGGAAATGGCAAAGGCGGCGGTTAGGCCTCCGATCGTATCCGCAAGCGGATAGCCGACGCGGGTAGGCGCGGTGTCTATCGTTCCGGTGATCGACATGACGCCGGATATGCCCTGCACGATCTGATCGTAGGCGGGGTCATCTTTGCGTGGGCCAGTTTGCCCGAACCCGCTTATGGCGCAATAGATCAGGGTCGGCTTGACCTCTTTCAGGACCTCGTAACCGAGACCCAATCGGTCCATCACTCCGGGTCGAAAGTTTTCGACCAAGACATCGGTGGTTTTTAGAAGGTGCTTGAGCAGGTTTTTTCCGGTGTTCGATTTCAGATTGAGCGTGACAGATTTTTTGCCGGCATTTTGGGCGAGAAAACTGATCCCCATACCTGCAGCGTTTCGCTCTGGGTCGGCACCAAGTTCCCGTGCGAGGTCGCCCGTTCCCGGGCGCTCCACTTTGACGACCTCCGCGCCAAGTAGGCCGAGTTGATAACAACAGAAGGGTCCGGCCAAGACATTGGTCAGGTCGAGGATGCGGACACCTTTCAGCGGGTTAGTCACCGTCCGCCACACCTTCCGCTTGCGCTTTGGAGCGCAGGCGACGTGCGCGATAACTTGGCAGAACCACAAGGATCGCGGCAATCACCAAAAGACCCAAGGTCATCGGACGTTCCCAGATAAAGCTCACGCCGTCGTAGAGTTGCATGGAGCGGGCGAAGTTGTCTTCCATCATGCCGCCCAAAATGAAGCCAATGAGAAGCGGTGCCAGTGGGTAGTCGGCGAACTTAAGTGCGGTTGCGCAGACGCCAAAGGCGACAAGGATCAACAACTCGGTCGCGTTGTTCTGCCCGATGTAAGCTCCCATCAGAGTAAAGAAAAGGATGAAGGGGATCAGGTAGTTGCGCGGGATGGCCAAGACTTTGGCAATGTAAGGAATGAGGGGCAGGTTGAGGATCAATAGTACAAGGTTGCCGATGAACATCGACATGATGACAGCCCAGAAAATCTGAGGTTCATCGATCATCAGCCGTGGCCCAGGGGAGACGTTCAACGCAATAAGCGCGCCGAGCAAAATCGCGGTCGTGCCGGAGCCGGGGATACCCAAGGTCAGCAGTGGAACGAACGAGCCGGTACAGGCGGCATTGTTGGCGGTTTCGGGTGCCGCGAGGCCTTTGATTGATCCTTTCCCGAATTCTTCTTGCTCTTCTTTCGGCGCAATGTTTCGTTCGACCGCATAGCCGAGGAAACTGGCGATCGTCGCGCCTGCGCCCGGCAGGACGCCGATAAAGAACCCCTGAACAGATTGCCGACCGATGACTGGTGCGATGGCCTTCGCCTCGGTGCGGCTGATGCGCAGGTCTTTGATCTCGCCTTCGTCGCCTTTGAGGTCTTTTGGCTTGAGCACGAGGAAGAGCGCTTCGGGCAGGGCGAACATTGCCATGGCGAGTGTGATAAAGCCAAAGCCGGATTGAAGATCCATGATGCCCATAGTGAAGCGCGGCAGGTTGAAGAGAGCCCCTTCTCCGACAGTCGCCATAATCAGTCCAAGCAAGGTCATGATCATAGCTTTTGCTATTTGACCGGTTCCTGCGAAGGCGGCAATAGCCGAGAGGCCAACGACCATGAGGGCAAAGTACTCGGCCGAATGGAATAGCAAAGCCACTGAGGAAAGGGCGGGGGCGAAGACCATCAGCAGAAGTGCGCCAAGTGTTCCGCCTGCGAAGCTCGCGATTGCAGCGATCGTCAGAGCTTTACCGGCCTTACCTTTTCGCGCCATCGGGTAGCCGTCAAAGCTGGAGGCGACCGTTCCGGCAACGCCGGGTGCGTTCAACAGGATCGAGGACGTCGACCCGCCGAAAATCGCGCCGTAATAGACACCAGCCAGTAGGATAAGAGCGGCAGATGCGTCGCCCAAGGAGATGGCAACAGGAATCATGATGGCAATGATCGACATTGGACCAAGTCCCGGCAGCATGCCGATGAAGGTGCCGATGAGGCACCCCCCGATCACCATCAAAAGGTTCTTGAGTGAGAATGCGGTTTCGAGCCCGATCAGAAGTCCTTCAAGCATCTCAGCCTCCGATAAAGCCCGGCAAGGGGCGCATGTAGATGCCAAGTACCTCTTGCACGAGGTACCAAACGACAAAGGTTGCAGTGAGGGCGACTAGGATCATGATTTTCCAGTTGCGTTCGCCTAAGATGATCGGGCCGAGGATCAGAAACGCTGATGTTGAAAAAATGAACCCAGCTGGACGTAGGCACAAAGCGTAGACGACCATGAGCGCAAGAAGCGCTATGGCTTGGCCGAGATTGTAATCCGTCAACCGTCTATAGTCGATTTCAGGTTCTTTGGGTTCGCTCTTTTCGAGGCCAAACAATACGATCAGACAGGCGATCACGCCCAGCACTGACAAGACTTTGGGGAAGGTGCTTGGCCAAATGGGGTTTCTGCGCATGAAGGGTGCGAGGTTATCATCCATCGTGAACCAAGCGGCGTAGCCGTAGGTTACAAAAATGCCCAACAGAATGAGCGCTATCCATCGGTCGAGTGCCATGTGTCCCCCGGTTTGTTCTTTTGGGGCTCTGCCCCTCTTGAGCCCGTTCGGGCTCAATTCACCCCGAGGTATTTTGGGCAAGAGGAAAGAAAATTTTAATCAAATCCGATCTAGTCTGATCTTGCGGAGCAGGCTGAGGAGCCGATGGCCGTGCAAGGGGAAGGATCTGTCTTTCTCTGGAAAGGGAGGTCTCAAGAGATCTCCCTTTCCTCTTGCCAAAAGTACCTCGGGGGGTGCGGGGGGCTGGCCCCCCGCGTCGGTCGCGGACAACGTCCGCGAAACCGTATTTAGAGGAAGCCAAGCTTCTTCATCAGATCGCCGATCACCTGTTCCTGCTCTTCCAGGAAGCTTTGGAAATCATCGCCTGGGTTATGGATGTTGACCCAGCCATTGCGCGCCCGCACTTCTTCCCACTCAGGGGTCTCGTACATCTTGGCGATCGCGTCCTGATACATTGCCAGCTTGTCATCTGGCAGGCCAGGAGCGCCGAAGAATCCACGCCAGTTGACGAAGGTGGTGTCGATGCCTTGCTCTTTCATGGTTGGCGCGTCTGCATAGGCGTCGACGCGCTCATCGGCGGTCACGCCAATGATCTTCACTTCACCCGCATTCGCCAGATCAACGGCTTCAGAGAAACCGGTGGACAGAGCCGCGATTTCGCCTGAGAGCAGGGCAGCCATGGCGTTGCCGCCCGCATCATAGGGGATGTACTTCACACCCAACGCGTCTTTGCCGGCTGCTTCCATCACCATTGCTGCAACAAGGTGGTCCATGCCGCCAGGAACGGAGCCGCCGCCAATCGCGGTGGCGCTTGGATCAGCATCATAGGCTGCCAAGAGATCGTCCATCGAGTTGATGTCACTGTCTTTACCCACAACCAAGGCTGCGTAGTCGCCGATGGTGCCAGAGACCAGCGTGAGGTCGCGGAAGTTATGTGGGAAAACGCCTGTTAGTGACCGGATCACGATGGGTGTTGAGTTCACCATCAATGTACCGTGGTTGCTATCCGCATTTTCGATCAGGAAGCCGATGGCCTTACCGCCGCCGCCGCCTGACATGTTTTCATAAGATGCGGTACCGACCAAACCTGCGTTTGTTAGCGCCTCGCCAGTGCCACGCGCTGTACCGTCCCAGCCACCGCCGGCGCCGCCGGGGATCAGGAAGTGGATGCTGTCTACAACTTGATGGCCGTCTGCAAAGCTTGGTCCGGCTAGACCAAAGGCTGCAACGGCAGAAAGCAGGGCGCGGCGGCCCAGTTTGAATGTCGTCATGATTTCCTCCCATTTGACAACTGTCCGCAGTGCGGATCAATTATTCGAAAGCTAATCACCTAAACCTGACACCGACCTGTCATCGAAAAAAGTCGAAGGGCATCGCATGAAATTCCTCTTGGTCGAGGACAATAGTGATTTGGCAGGGGCGATTGCGTCTCGGCTGCGTCTCGATGGCCATGTTGTTGATAATGCTGAAACTTTGGAGGACGCCAAGGCCTTTGTCTCCACCGGCGAATATGACATGATCCTGCTCGATATCATGCTGCCCGATGGAGACGGCCGCACGTTTTTGAAAGAGCATCGGGCCAGCGATTTGGATACGCCTGTCATTGTGCTGACGGCGCGCAGCCAAGTTTCAGATAGAATCGGATCGCTTGACCTCGGCGCGGATGACTACCTGACAAAGCCATTTGACCACGCGGAGTTAGAAGCCCGGTGCCGCGCGGTTTTGCGGAGGAAATCTGGCAACGCAAGGGTCACGATTGAAACGGGTGGGGTGGTGTTTGACTCTGTTGCTGGCAGTTTGAAGGTTGCGGGCGAGCCGATCAATTTGCGGAACAGGGAATTGCGATTGCTAGAGTTGTTTTTGAACGCACCTGGGCAGGTGTTTTCCAAGCAGAAGTTGGCGGATCGACTGTTTTCTTATGACGATGATGTCTCAGAGAATGCGATTGAGGTTTATGTCGGACGCTTGCGCAAACACTTAGAGAAATCTGACTTGGGCATCACGACCTTGCGGGGTTTAGGCTACAGGCTTGACCATGCAGACTGATGCTGTTGTGTCAGGATCGCTTCGGAATCGGTTGGTTTTGATCCTGATTGGCGGCGCCGCGGTTCTTGCGATCTTTTTGTTCTTTGCGGTTCGCAGCTATGCGGTGCAAGTCGCGCAGCGGGGGCAAGACAATATCCTTTTGGCATCGGTGACGTCGATGCTAGATGCAGCAGCGTTCCGTGATGGTGTTGCTGAGGTTGACATCCCTTACGCTGCGTTTTCGATGCTGAACACACCGGCTGACGACAGGGTATTTTATGCCATTTATCAGGATGATACGTTCTTGTCGGGGTATAACGATCTGGGCCTTCTCGGAGAAAATCAGGGTGGGCAGCCATCCTTTCAGACGCGGGATTATAGAGATACCTCTGTGCGAGAGGTGACAGCGAGTCGAACGCTAATCGGCGCGGATCAGCGGACGGAAATCCAGATTGCATTGGCTCAGACGCAAGATGCGTTGGCCGATACGCTTGATCAGATTTCCCGCAATGCGGCTCTTTTGGGTTTGGGGTTCTTTGCGCTCGCGGTCGCGCTATCGATATGGGCGACGCAGGCGACTATCAGCCCGCTCAGTCGCTTGACTAATTCCGTGACCCGCAGAGGTCCACAAGATCTCAGTCCGTTCACAAAACCAGTTCCGCAGGAGATGGCACCGTTGGTTACGTCTCTGAATTCTTTGATGGGTCGGCTGGACCAGTCTTTGAGCCAGTCTGAGGATTTCATAGCGGAAGCCGCCCACCGGGTTAGGACACCTTTGGCGACTGTGAGGTCTTATGCTGAGGCGACGCTTTTGCGGGTCAACAAGGAAGAAAATCGCGAAGCAATGCGGTCCATGGTGAAAGCCATCGATGAAAGCTCTCGTGCAGCTGGGCAGCTTTTGGATCATGCGATGATCACCTTTCGTGCGGACCATCTTGAGCGTGAAGAACTCGATTTGGTCGACCTAGTGCGCGATCTGATCCTTCGTCTGACCCCAGTGGCGGATATGAAGGATTTGACCTTGGATTTGCGGGGCGAAGATACCGTGACTTATGCGGGGGATCCGATCTTGTTGCAAAACGCACTGCGCAATATGATTGACAACGCTATGAAATACAGCCCTGCCGATGGTGCAATTGAGATTAGTGTGCGCTCTGAACCTGTAGTTGCCGTCACGGTTTCAGATCAGGGGCCGGGGTTTCCGCTGGATGAAATAGAAACGCTGACGGCGCGATTTACACGTGGGCGCAATGCCGACAACACGATTGGGTCTGGCCTAGGCCTCACCATCGCGCAAGACGTAGCGACCGCGCATGGCGGAGAGATCACCCTGCGCAACAGAGAGGAGGGTGGAGCATGCGTTCTCTTATCGCTCTGATCCTTGGGTTTCTTGCGTCCACCAGCTTTGCGCAAGAGTGGGAGGATCAGCGCCTGTTCAATGACGGCGCTGGTGGCGATGCCCTTCGCGTCTTGTCGAGCACGGATACCAATCTCTTCGCGCCTTTGATTGAGGCTTATGTGGCGGAGAACCCAGATACGGCGGTGGAATATTTGGTGACTGGGACTGCTGATATTGATGGCCTCTTCCGTGAAGCGCCCGAGCGTTTTGATGTTGTCATTTCCAGTGCAATGGACCTTCAGCTTAAGCTTGCGAATGATGGTTTCGCTTTGGCTTTGGATGATGTCGCGCATCCCGAATGGGCCGAATGGCGCAACAGCTTATTTGCCTTCACAACCGAGCCGGCGGCGATTGTTATCAACACCGCAGCCTTTGAAGGCTTGCCTGTTCCCAGCTCAAGGCAAGACTTGATCGGGTTGTTGAGAGACCGCCCGGACCTTTTTGCCGGGCGCGTGGGCACTTACGACATCAGGCGGTCCGGGTTGGGGTATTTGTTCGCCACTCAGGATTCTCGCGCTTCAGAAACCTACTGGCGTTTGATGGAAGTGATGGGTGGGCTTGATGTCCGGCTCTATTGCTGTTCTGGCGACATGATCGACGACCTCACCGACGGGACTATCGCCGTCGCCTATAACGTTTTGGGAAGCTACGCGGAAGCGCGAGTCGAAAGTGGGGAGCGTTTCAAAATCCTGGACCTGTCCGATTTTGAAACGACGATGATGCGAACCGCTCTGGTGTCTAAAGAAACCACGCAAGTGGCAGAGGCGGCATCATTCTTAAGAGCCGTTATCGCGTACCAATCAGATGACGCGTCAAATGCGTCTCCACTGCCGACATTGGCGCAGGACGGGGATCGGGGGGCGATCCCACTTGATCCGGCGACAATGACCTTTCTTGATAGCCTTAAGCGCAAAAAGTTTCTGGAAGAGTGGGAGGATGCTCTGATCCAGAATTAGGGTTAGCGCTTACTGCAATACGCTCGGCCAGTTTGCATTACCCGCCGCGATCCGGCCCGGAATGTCGCGTTCCCAGCGGTTCTGAATACCACGTGAGAAGTTGAGGTAGAGCTTTCCATCCACAATTTTCCATGCTTCTGGAACAGTCGAGGCGGTGTAGCCTTCACTTACCGCGTAAGCGCAGTAGCCACCGTACTGTGGAGCATAGGTTTCAGGATCAGAAGCAAAAGCATCGCGGTTTTCGACGCTGGAAAAACGCCACGTCGCACCATTCCAATTATGCGTTATGCTGGCGTCTCCGGCAACTGGCTTGCCTTCTTCGAAATAGCCAACGGGATCAGCTCCATCGATGGCGATGCCACCTTCTGTGTAGACCGGCGGCGTCGTTTGGGCTTGTACGCAGTAGGCGGTGAAGCCGGCCACGGGAATGGCGGCGAGGGAGGTTAAGACTACGCGGCGGTTTAGGGTCATTGGGAGGTCCTATGCGTTGCGGTTTCGTGTATCCTATATGCGAAATGGCTTCGCTCAAAACGACCCCTCTCACCGTTTGTTTATGGTTTGACACATTTGCAGGTCTAGACCGGCACGAGGTCCAACGCCCTGACAAGCTGTAGACCGACGGGATCAGTTCAACTAACACTTGCATTAGTTCACTTTGGTGCGCCCCTTCCGCATCAATTCGATTTTTGGCGACAGGGTCTTTGAATGAAGCAACTGCTGACGCTCCCAGGCGGTTTGAAACTCAATCGCAAGAATATTGTTCCCGACCTCGTCGCAGGGGCAACATTTGCTGTGGTGAACGTGCCACAGGGTATGGCCAATGCAGTTCTGGCGTCGGTTAATCCTGTCGCGGGTCTCTACGCGCTCATGATCGCGATGCCCATTGGGGCCATGTTCACCAGTTCGGTTTACATGAATGTCTCCACCACCGGCGCACTGTCGGTCGCGGCGGGTGAAGCGCTGAGTGATGTTCCTGACGAGAGCAAAATTTCCGCTCTGGTGACACTTGTTGTTTTGATCGGCCTCGCTCAGCTCGCCATGGGGGTTCTGAAACTCGGCAGCTTGGTGCGGTATATCTCTAACTCCGTAATGACGGGGTTCATAACGGGCATCGCGGCATTGATCATCTTGGGCGCCATTCCGGATATCACTGGGTACGAAAGCCCACTCCCAAACCATCTGTTGAGAATTGCGGATACGATCCTGAATTGGCGATCGCTCGACTACGCCGCAGTTGTGTTTGGGATCGCGACAATAGCCATCATTTTCTATGCACAAACCACACGCGTCGCTAAGTTCGCTTTGATCGTGGCCTTAGTGGCCGTTACGGCGATGGCTCAACTAAGCATGGCTGTCCTGTCGATTGGTGACACCGAGCTTGTGAAAGACGTAGCAGCCATTCCGCGCAGCCTTCCTGACTTTGTCTTGCCAGATTTGGGTTACCTACCGTCGTTGACCCTTCCCGCCATCGCAATTGCTGTGATTGGATTGGTCCAAGGGGCTGGAGTAGGGCAGAGTTACCCCAACCCCGATGGCCGGTTTCCTGATGCCTCCCAAGACTTCGTTGGCCAGGGTGTCGCGAACACGGCCGCTGGTTTCTTTGGAGCGATCCCATCAGGCGGGTCGATGTCGGGTACTGCGGTCAACGTTCAAGCGGGCGCAAAATCGCGCTGGGCAAATATCTTCGCAGGTCTCATCGTCATTGCGATTGTGTTTTTCTTCGTTGGATTGGTCGAACTTGTTCCTATGGCGGCATTGGGCGGCCTTTTGGTTGTGGTTGGGATTCAGAACGTCTCCCCCAAGAACATTCTTATCATTTGGAATACGGGCACACTTCCTCGCATCGCCATGAGCGTGACCTTTCTCGCGACGCTGTTGGTACCGCTACAATACGCGATCCTGCTCGGCATCGCGCTGTCGTTTGTGTTGCAAGTGATGCAAGCGTCGAACCGTGTTGAAGTTCGTGAGTTAGAGTTGGTCGAAAATGGATTTCCAATCGACAAGCCGCGCCCCTATCACTTGGTCGCGGAACGCGTCAGCATTCTACGGGTCAGAGGCGCATTGTTCTTTGCCTCCGCCAAAGCGCTTGAGGCACAACTTCCGGACGCGTCGACTGGTGACAGATCAGTGGTGATCCTTATCTTGAGAGATGTTGACGACCTCGGCAGCACAGTCATCCGGCTTCTGCAGAGATATGCGCAAGAGTTGGCGCAAACTCAGAGTGCGTTGATGCTCGCCGGCGTCAATGACCAACTGATGCGCCAACTCGGTCGGACGGGGTTGTTGGAGCAACTTTCGGCAGACAATGTATTCGCCGAGCAGGATGAAATTGGGGCCGCGTTGAACGAGGCGATCGAGCAGGCGAACGCGTGGATTGAGGGAAAGGGCCAGAGTGTCGGCTAGGTTGGGCGCGTGGCCATGTAGCCAATTGACGCAAGTTACTCATGCGTAGGTCTATGATTTTAGCGCGATTTTTGTGGAGCCTAGGGGAGAACCTAACAGATCTGCAAGTTATTGACATTAAAAGATATTTAGGTGTCGGATTTCGGTTGTGTGTCACACTTCATTGTCACGTATTGCCGTTCGCAAGTTGTCTAAGGTTGCGATGTCCATCACAAGAAAAAACTAAGCCGTTTCCGATTGGACTCATCTTTGTTCCGCAACAGTTCGCGCATCCTGCAGAAAGCTGCGACTGGTACTAACTCGTCTTACAGAACTCTAGTTGAGCCTAGTTGGTTTCATTCACAATTTACCCAGAACGAAACAGTCAGCTCGCCAAAGACTTGGATTGATCCTTGTTTGCTTAGTATGAAGGGCTAAAGTCGACTCTGTCAGCTGAAGTCTAGGACATAAGAATGAAGCCACACAGAACACACAACCAGGATTTGTCGGATGTTTTGACGGCAGACCGGACGCATCATCTCCATCCCTGGCATGATCTTTCGGCTTGGCGCGAAGCCGATCCGCATTGCTTCACCAGTGGCGAGGGCATCTATGTCTATGATCAGGACGGGCGGAAACTTATCGACGGACCGGCTGGCATGTGGGCAGTGCAGATCGGGTACGGGCGACGCGAAATGGCGGATGCGATTGCTTCGCAGGTGATGGAGTTGCCATATGCTTCGCCGTGGACTTCGACGACAGCTCCCGCGGCACAGCTAACCGAACGCATAGCGGAGCTCGCGCCAGGCGACCTTAACACGGTGATGTTCACCACAGGAGGGTCTACGGCTGTCGATACGGCGTTGCGTACCATGCAATTCCTGAACAATCGCCTCGGTCGGCCCGGGAAAAAGATCATCATAGCGCGGGAAAAGGGCTATCACGGATCGACGTATCTCGCGGCCAGCGTCACCGGCAAAGAACGCGACAAGAGCTGTTTTGATTTCGAAGATCGGTTGGTGCGTTTCTTACCCGACATCAATCCTTACATTCGGCCCGACGTCATGACTGAGGCGGAGTGGTGCGATGCCAAAGTTGCAGATCTTGAGAACATGATCGCTGAGATCGGTCCGGACCGTATTGGAGCCTTTATTGCAGAGCCGATATTGTGTTCTGGCGGTGTGATCATCCCGCCTAAGGGGTATCACCAACGCACGCTAGAGGTCTGCCGCGCCCATGACATCCTTTACATATCCGATGAAGTTGTCACTGGCTTTGGTCGCTTGGGACATTGGTTTGCGTCACAGGAGGTCTTTGGGATCGAACCCGACATAATCACCTGCGCTAAGGGCATCACGTCGGGCTATCTGCCTCTGGGGGCCTGTATAATCTCTGACCGGGTGATGGACCGGATGACCGGCGCGGATCACGACGTTCTCTTTCCCAATGGCTACACCTATTCGGCCCATCCAGTCTGCTGTGCTGCGGCGCTGAAGAACATCGAGATCATCGAACGCGAAGGCTTGCTTGGGCATGTGCAGACCGTGGCCCCCCATTTCCAGGCGCGATTGAAAGCGCTTGAGGCGTCGCCTGTGATTGGTGACGCGCGTGGTATGGGCCTCTTGGGCTGCCTAGAAGGCTTGCTCGACGCGGGCAGAGACACTCCGCTAGAGGTGCAGCGCACGCTTGGGGCACGGCTTGATGCTGCCTGTGAAGCGCGCGGGCTTATTGTGCGCCCCTTGATCAACATGTGCGTTTTCTCGCCACCGTTGACCATTTCTCCCGCTGAAATAGACGCGATGTTCGATATCATCGAAGACGCGTTGACCGAGGTTGAGCCCGACTTCGCTTAGACCTCGTTCAAGGCGAGGAGTAGCTGGCTATCAACAGACGGGTGCCTTCAGATGTGGTCCATGCGGCGCTGTCTCCCTGATGCAAATAAGCTGTCTCGCCCGCAGAAAAACTGTGAGCCTCTTCGCCGTCATGTAAGGTTAACGCGCCGTCCAGCACACTTATGAGTTGGTGCTTGGAGGTAGGGGCAGCTGGCATCTGAACTGCGCCATATGTCACCAGATCGACACTCATAGTTCCCGCTGCGTTTAGAAAATCTGTTCGTCGGTCGGCGACATCGGCGGATGGTCCCTGGAGGTCGGGCACCGTGATCCGCTGCAACGACGCATTTTCCGCCGTTGGTGTTGGGCCGTCGAGGATCATGAAGTACTTGAGCACCATCTCAGTCTGTTTCCATTGGCACAGAAAGCCCTTGGGAATTACAAACGCTTCGCCTGCCTTGACTTCGATCTCCGTCCCGTCAGGCAGCACCATTATGACCGACCCCTTGAGCAACAGCATGTATTCGTCCACCGGATAGGGCATCAACTGATCGACAAAGGCCGTGCAGTCCCAGACGCCAGCCATGTATCCTTCACCCTCTATTTCATGATAAAGGTGGCCGCGCTGGACCGGTTCGCCCGATACCAAGGAGGCGTAGTGCATCTGTTCCCAAACTTCGAGGCCATCCGGGCCGTTTGGATCAAAGCGGATGATGTTCGCGGTTTTCGTCATGGCGTATCCTTTTCTGGCGGCTGGTCCTCCCAACACAGGAAGATCGAGTTAGTGATGCGGCGGTACATTCGGATATGACTTTTTGTGCTCGGGTTCTGACGAGCCTCGATATAGGCGTAAGCTTCATCTAGCTGAGCCCGATCACGGAAAGCCATTATTGAGAACCAGCTTTGATCACGGTCGTCGTCTGTGTCCATAGGCGTGTCTGCAACCCGTTTGCCCAACGGACCTGCGCTCACAATCATACCCGCTGAGACTAGGTCTTCGACGAATTCCGCGTAGTCGGCCTGAAACACGTCGAGTTCTTGTCCCGGTTTCAAATCAAAGCTGGAGAGCATGTGTATCATGTATCACCTATAGAGTCGCCGCCGTCTTAAGGCCTTCGAACACCGCTTCTTCAACGGTCCTTGGGCAAAGTGCGTCACCGATGATATGCATCTCGCCAGACCAATCGCGTAGCGCCTCTTCCAGCGCTGTGTCAGACTGCGTGCCAAGGGCGGTGACAAGCGTGTCCACGTCTTCCAAGATTACCGCCTCGCCGCTCAATGTGTGTTGAAAATAGGCGTCTTCGGCATCAAGCCCATGCAAGCGCATGTGCGGTAGAATCTCGACCCCAAGCCGATGTAAATCGCCGAGCCAAGCGTCCCTTGCATATTGTGGGATGGTTTGACCTGCGATCATCCCGTTCACGGCCAACCGTACGTGGCAGCCGTCACGGGCTAGGTGTTCGGCCATACCAAGGCCGACCCAATCACAGCGCCAATCGGCTATGACCGCGCGGGCACCGACATTGGCCCGACCTTCAAGCACCTGCTGGGCAGTAACTAAATGGCCGTCGCCCGCGCCTTCGATCGGCGGCGCGTAGGCCGTGCCGCCCGTGGCCAGCAACAGAACGTCCGGCGCATCGCTTTGGATGTGGTCTGCTGTTATTTTTGTGTTTAGCTGAATTTCGACTCCGGCGCTCTCAGCCTCGCGAGCGAGATTTGTCGTAACCCCGCCGAACTCAGCTCGACCAGGTAGGTTTTGCGCAAGATTGACCTGACCACCAAGCGTAGCTTTTGCTTCATAGAGCGTCACGTGATGCCCGCGCTGTGCCGCGACGGACGCTGCCTTCAGCCCTGCCGGTCCACCGCCCACCACCACAACATTGCGCTGCTTTGTTGCGGGCGACAGAGTCCCAAAAGCCAATTCGCGCCCGGTTTCGGGATGCTGGATGCACGAGATTGGTTGCGCATTGAGCATATGGCCGATGCAAGCCTGATTGCAGGCCACACAGGCGCGGATATCGTCGACCTGACCTGCGACAGCTTTTTGGGGCATTAAGGGATCAGCGATCAATGCCCGCGTCATGCCGCACATGTCCGCAGCTCCATCGCGCAGTACCTGTTCCGCGGTCTGCGGTTGGTTGATGCGCCCAGCGACAAAAATTGGCTTGCTGGCAACCTCTTTGATCGCGGCAGCAAGCGGGGCGGTATAACCGACCTCTGTACGCATCGACGGTACGATATGGGTGGAACCAGCGAGTCCAGCAGAGGTGCCCGCGGTCACATTCAGATAATCCAGCGCTGGGTCCGCGCCCAAAGCGCGCGCAATGTCGAGCATGTCAGACGCGTCAATCCCATCGTGATCCTTCTCATCGCCCGAAAGGCGAATGCCCACAGCTAGGTCGTCACCCGCGCCGCGTCGTGCTGCTGCAATAGCTTCACGCACAAAACGCAAACGGTTCTCGAAAGACCCGCCGTATTCATCATCGCGTAGATTGACACGGGGATTAAGAAATTGCCCCAAAAGATAACCATGTGACGCTACGAGTTCGACACCATCAAGACCCGCAGCCGCCATATGTGCAGCAGAGGTTTCAAATCCCGCGATAATCTCCTCGATCAAATCGGGCGTCAGCGCGCGGGGCATCACGTGGAAACGTTCGTTGGGCACAGCTGAGGGTGCGTAGGCCACCGCATGGGTGCCATCAGCGGCCAAGGTCATCTCTCGGCCTGGATGGCTCAGTTGCGCAAAGACCCGACAACCGTGTGTCTGACAGGCCTTTGCCAGCGCGGCATAGCCGTCGATGCAGCTTGGATCATAAGCGCGTATCGCGGGCCTGCCCGAATTGCCGGAAGGATGCACGCGCGCGGCCTCTATGATCGTTAGCGCTGCGCCACCTTTGGCCTTGGCCCTGTGGTAAGCAACCATGGCGGCACTAGGCTTGTGGCCAACTAACATAACCGCCATATGGCCTGTGGAAAAAATCCGGTTCTTGAGCGTGCAGGGTCCAACGCGCAGCGGCGAAAACAACCGGTCAAACCTATGGTGGGCTTTGGCGGATGTTGCGCCCTCTAGCGTCAACTACGCAGTTCCCGTCTTTAGGAATTCGCGAAGCGGAGCGATACTGTCAGGATCTCCTTCGGCCTCTCGTTCCAGGAACGAGACCGCCGCGATCTCATGCGCTGTAGCGACGCGAAGCGCAGGCAAATCCTCGGGCGGAGCCATGGCCTCCAGCCTTTCGAAAGCGGTGATGTAAGCGGGAAAAGTCTCTCGCATATGGTTGATGAGACCCGGCCAGTCCCGTGGCAGATCTTCAGCCTGTCTACGCCCATTGGCATGTAGCATGTCGGTCGCGCGGGGCTTAAGCGCGTACTTCTCGAGCAAAGGCTGCATAGCCTGCGCGGTATAGCTTTCGATCTCCGCCAGCGTCGCCATTTTCGCCTTGTGCTCTGGCGTGGTCAGGTGATCAGCAAGTGCGGCAAAGAAAGTCTCGCCCTCAATCTCTTCTTCATAATAGAGCAGCACCGTGTCGAGATAGCCTTCGACCAACTTCTCCTTAGGGTCCGAAGTGTGGATATCGCCGACATCAATGCGATCGTGCTTCAAAGGCACGTCGATATCGACAGGTCGATCTAGCTCCTGCCCGTAGCGATGCCCCGCATAAGTCGCCCCAGCCACGATGGCAGGTGCGTCACAGTCACCGATTTTTGCCAACGTAAACGGCAATGCCTTAGCATCGCCGCCCTCCTTTGCCAGTACGTCGTGATAAAGCCGATCGTTAGGCGCGCGTTGCGTAACCATAACTACGTTGGCCACCTTCAAACTCTTCTTTTCGCCCGTAAACGTGCATTCGAATGTTGCGGTCTCTCCATCAAATGCGGTTAAGGTTTGCGAAAGCTCAATCCCAACACCAAGCTTCATCAGATGTGTACGAACCTTCCATCGCTCTGACGTATTGCTCGCCCACTCTGAGACGACTTCAGATGGTGTGGCCAATGTCACGTCCTGACCGGCAGCCTTGAGCCGTTCCGCAATCACGCCGCCCAGATAATAGCCGTCCTCATCATAAACCAAAGTCGGACCATCGGGCAGATTACCCTCCATGATGTCATCGGCGGTTAGAAGATTGATGCCATCGGGTACGGCGATCGGGATGTATCGGTCGCCGTCGAACCTATCTTTCCGCCAGGATGCGCCTGTCGCGATGACAACGTGATCGGCTTCAAACTCAAATACGTCGTTGGCCGTCAGTGGGCTTTCAAGGAACACCTCAACGTTGGGCAGTTTGTGGAACTGTTGCGCGCGGTAATCGCGTACGCGGATGTATTCGCTCATCCCGGGTAGAGCAGCTTCGCCCGGCAGGCGCCCACCCAGTTCGCGGCGGGCATCGGCCAAAGTCACTTGATAGCCGCGTTTGCCCAAAACATGTGCGGCTTCGAGCCCAGCTGGCCCCGCACCGACGATAAGCACTTTGGAGGGCGTTTGCGTTGGCGCAAACCGTTCAGGATGCCAGCCTTTGCGCCATTCTTCTCCCATGGTCGGATTTTGGGTGCAGCGGATCGGAACACCGATGCTGTCGCCAGCATAGCAGATATTACAACCGATACATTCGCGGATATCTTCGAACCGGCCTTCCTCGACCTTCCTAGGCAGAAACGGGTCAGCGATTGAGGGCCGCGCCGCACCTATGAAATCGGTGATCCCCCTGCGGATCTGACTGACCATCGTGTCAGGCGAAGTGAAACGCCCAACAGTGACTACTGGCTTGTCAGTCTGGGATTTCACGAAATCCATGTAAGGTTCCAGCGCGGCCTCTTTGGTAAAGCGCGAAACCCCCATCTCGACCGTGTAATTGGCGATGTTGATGTCCCAGAGGTCCGGTAGACCCGCCAACATCGCAAACATATCACGCCGTTCGCCATGAATAGGCACGCCGTCTTCGCCAATCTCTTCATCGGCTGCAAAGCGCACCGCAACACCGCAGCGGTCGCCCACCGCATCCTTTGTTTCTTCGATCAACTCGCGGACAAGGCGCACCCTGTTGGTCAGGCTACCGCCATATTCATCGCTGCGAGTATTGGCTGTCGGGCTAAGGAAATTCGCCAGAAGATAGGTGTGCGTGGCGTAAACATATACGACGTCGAACCCCGCGTCGCGTGCACGCAGAGCCGCTTTTCGGTGCCAGCGGCGCAGGTTGCGAATATCTTGTTTGTCCATTGCACGGGTCTGAAACGGATGGCCGACTGCATTTGGTACGCTGTCAAGCTCCAGCGCCACCTCCCGCGTCATCATGTTTCCAGACCGCCCGCCACCATACCAAAGTTCTGCCCCAGCAAGTGCACCGTGTTCGTGAACCTTGTCGGTCATCAGTGTATGCGCACGAATGTCGCTGTCATCCCAAAGGGAAGCCGACACGTGTTTGAGGTCGTCGGACGTGGGATGGATCGAGTTGTATTCGGTGCAGATCACACCCCAGCCACCCTCTGCTTTAGTCGCACGCATATCGGCCAGCATGCGCGGGCGTAGGTATCCCATTCCTGTGCAATGTGGCACTTGGTAAAATCGGTTCTTCGCGGTGACAGGTCCGATTTTCATGGGCTCGAACAGAATGTCATAGCGGGGATCGCGGGTCATAACTTAGCCTCGACTTAGTTGGGGGAGAGTTCGACGAGCTCGCGCAGGAACGGAACGCCGTCATGGGGGGCGGCGTCAAGCTCACGAGCGTATCGATGGCCGCTGTAGACAGACGCGGCAATTGTGGACGGGCCGTAAGCGTCACCGATACGGGTCACTTCAGGCCGTGCTAGCCAAAGGTCGTCCACGGGCGTGCGCATTGTAACCAGAACCACCGCGCTCGCGGCCAACACCTGCGGTGCGTCATTGTAAACGTTCTCAAGTGTGACTGTATCTTTGTCGATGGAAGCGACGTTCTGTCCGCAGTGAATCTTGGCACCCAAATCAAGCAAACGCTTTTGAATCGCGTGTTGTTCAAGGGTGTGATGAGTCCAGCTGGAGACTTCAGGGGCAGGGGTCACAAAAGTAACATCGGCACCTGCACGCAATAGCATCTCTGCAACCGCGCCACCCATGTAGAAATGGTCGTCATCAAACACAACCACCGGCCCATCCGGTACAACGCCTGCCATTACATCATCAGGCGTCATTATTTTTGCGCCGTCCGCAATAGATATCCCGCGCGGGTTTTGCCGTCCGATGCCATCGGCGTTCCAGCGCGCACCCGTTGCCAGCGCCACTTGATCCGCGCCAAATTCATCGAGCGTGTCAGGTGTCATCTCGCTTTCCAGATAGAGCGATACGTTTGGCATCTGGCTGATTTGGTAAAGCCGGTAGTCCACGACTCGGCCCCATTCCGACAACCCCGGTAGGCGCCTTTCCCGCGCCACGCGCCCCCCCGCCTCGGCAGCTTTGTCGGCCAATGTCACAGTGTAGCCGCGTTGGCCCAGCGCTCGCGCGGCCTCTAATCCCGCAGGGCCTGCACCTACGATCAAGACGGATGCGTCGGAGTCTTTGGGGGCGATCCTTTCGGGATGCCATCCCTTGCGCCACTCCTCCCCCATTGTTGGGTTTTGAGTGCAGCGGATCGGCGCAGAGTGGTGATCGCCTGAAACACAGATGTTGCAGCCTATACACTCTCGGATGTCTTCGATGCGTCCTTCTTCAATCTTCTTTGGAAGGAAAGGGTCCGCAATGGATGGCCGAGCGGCCCCGATCATGTCGAGTTTGCCAGACTTAACCAGCGACACCATCGCATCTGGCGAGGTGTAGCGGCCGACGCCCACCACTGGCTTGGTCGTGACCTGTTTCACGAAGGCGACGTAGTCATCTTGAAAGCCCGAACCTTTGAAACGCGAGGTTGCGCTATCATGTTCCCAACCGCTGATGTTCACATCCCAAAGGTCCGGCAGTTCGGCAAACATCTCAATGAGCTCGCGCCCCTCGCCCTCACTGGTGATACCCGCGTCGCCCATCAACTCATCGACCGAAAAGCGCATCGCCACGGCGCAGGTGTCGCCGACAGCGTCCTTGGTCTCTTCCAGAATCTCGCGCGCCAGTCGTGCGCGGTTTTCCAGAGAGCCACCATATTCATCCGAGCGGCGGTTCCGGTAGGGTGACAAAAAATGCGACATCGTTGAAAGCTGATGTCCTAGGTAGACGTAGACCAGATCAAAGCCTGCTTTTTTCGCCCGAAGCGCGGCGTCACGGTGCCAGCGTCGCAGTTCGCGGATGTCTTCGCGGTCCATAGCGCGGACTTGCACTGGGTCATACATTTCAACGGGGAAATGTGAGGGGCCGAGCGGCACTTCACGGCTCCAGCGGTTCGCTGTTGTGGCACCCGCATGGTTCAGCTCAGCACCGGCGAGAGAGCCGAATTCATGGATGCCATCGCACATTCTAGCCCAGACTGGTATGTCGCGATCATCCCAAAGCCGCGCACCTGCCCACGGTGTGTGGTCGGCAGTATGGTGGATTTCCATTTCTTCTGTGCAGATCACAGCCCAGCCGCCCTCGGCCTTGGTGCGACGCATCTCGGTCATAGAAGACGGGAACGCGCGGCCCATGCCATTACAGTGGGGGACTTGATAAAATCGGTTCTTCGCCGTTACCGGTCCGATTTTGACCGGTTCAAAAAGGACGTCGAAACGTGGATCTCTGGTCATATCAGTTTCCTTTTGATCGGACTGCTAGGATTTCTTGAGCAACGCGCTGCCCGCTGAGCCAAGCGCCATGAACGGTTGAATAGCTGTGAGGCATGGTCGCTTCGCCCGCAAAAAAGAGCCGGTCATTCACAGGCGTGGCCAGCATCTGACGCGCTCCGGCACCGCCTGGTTTTGCATAGCTGTAAGATCCCAATGTCAGTGGATCGCTGCGCCAGGCGGTCTCGGTCGTTTTAAGGATCATTTTTTCAATGTCGCTTCCGAAAAAGCTCCGCAGCGCATCGCGACAAAGTGCAGTCGTTGCGCCCGGTCCATCCTGTTCGAGCTGATCGGCGCATCGTCCCCCGATAAATCCCGTGGCGAGGCCGGTTCCATAAAAGCCAAAGAAAAGGGTGACGAATTGATCCGAATTCGCGTGGAAATCGAAACGATCGCCTAAGACCGCCTCTTGCCACACAGGATCGAACTCTATTCCAACTTTATTCAGCAAGCCATTCGGCAGTTGGTCGATCGCTCTAAGTGTATCGACGGGCAACGAGGGCTCGAAGCGAATGCGCTCTGCACCTAAGACACCGGTAGATACTGTTACGACCACCTGCTCGGCGCTGAGCGTACCCCCAGGTGTGACAACCTCAGGCGTGGCCCCTCCATGCCGAATTTCTGTGACAGGGCAGCCGCATTTGACCGGCACATCTGCGTGCATTCGGGCAACGAAGGCGCCGTAGCCCCCTTCGACCAACCAATCGCTATCATCGCCCCAATCATAAGCCGCTGTATCGTGGAGTGAGATCATGTCGGCGTCGGCGCCATCCATGGTCGAGATCAGATGCTTTGCAGGCGCTTTCCAAGGTGAAAAGGGCAGCGCGGCGTCGACGGTAGTATCGACCGTACCTTCTTTGACACCGCTGGCGACGTTCCAAATAACGTCTTCGTAGGCGGAATAGTCGGCAAAATCTTCTCCCTCTAGGGTGCGGTCGAAGCAATGCGCAGCGGTCAAGCTCCATTCCGTCTTGTGGAGTCTTGCATCCACCGCTTCTGCCTGCCGCGCAAGCGGGTTGATATTGGCTGAGTGCATCCAAGATCCACCACGGTCGAATGGGGTCGAAAACGTGGTCGTGTCTGTCACACAGCGGCCACCTACATGGTTTGCGGCTTCTAGCACGTTCGTCACAAGCCCAGCTGCACGTAGAGCCTTGGCAGCTGATAGGCCCGCGGCGCCCGCGCCGATGACGATCACATCCGGGTCTTGCGACAAACTCTCCATCACGCGCCCGACCATTCAGGCAACGTCGAGCCTATTTTGATTTTGCTTTGAAACGCACTGCGAGTGGTCGCGCGTCTTCTTGCTCGCATGATCATATCTCGCCCAGATGCCCTTTTGTGTCCTGCGATCTCGCCGCAAACATTTGTAGATACGACGTTTCAATTCACGCGACTATCCGTTCAAAAGCGACGATACGTCAATAGATTCTTCTGAATGACCATTCAGAATGCAAACAATGAGAGCCCGAATGGCGACTATGCTAAAAAATTAATCTATTCCTTGATTTTTTCTTGTTCTCTGAGTTTTTGACGCTTCGGGAGACGAATCTGACAAGAAACGCTTGACAGACTTTCAAATCCAATCCTAGCATTTTGAATGAACGTTCAGATGGGACGTCGGATTATCGGGCATGTCATTCGCGAAGCCCTAGAAACGGGAGCGACCATAACGGGGCGCGCGCAGGGGCGCCCACTCACACCACAACAAACTGAACAACTAGAATGCGCTTGAGTCAATCCAAGCGCTACGGGAGTAAAAGTCACATCATGAAGACACTCAAATCATCATCGAGCGCGTTGCTTGCAGCAATTCTAAGCATCGCGTCAGCACAATTTGCCACCGCCCAAGATCGGGTGCTTAAAGTGACCAATTGGGGCGAATATATTGGCGAAGACACGATCGCCAACTTCGAGGCGGAGTACGGGATCGAAGTGATCTACGACGTATACGACTCCGCTGAATCCATTGATGCCAAGCTGCTTGCGGGCAACAGCGGCTACGATGTGGTGGTCCATGCCAGCGGTGACGCTGCGCGCCTAATCAAAGCAGGAAACATTCTTGCACCACTGGACTTCTCAAAGCTCGACAACCTTAGACATATTGACCCGGCGATCATGGAACAGCTCGCTGCGGAATGGGACCCAGGCAATGTTCACATGTTACCTTACATGTGGGGCAGCCATGGCGTGACCTATAACAATGAGCTGGTGCTGGAGACTTATCCAGATGCGCCGGTTGGCTCGCTCGATTTGATTTTTGACCCTGTGCACATGGCTGAACTGTCGAAATGCGGCGTGTCGTTCCTAGATTCGCCTGGTGACATCATTCCTATGGCACTGTCATATCTGGGCTTTGATCCAAACTCGACAAATCCTGAGGATTACGAAAAAGTCGGCGCAATGCTGGCTGAGATTCGCCCTTACGTGAAGACCTTTGATAACTATGCCTACCAACGTATGCCTCAGCGCGAATTCTGCGTGGCGACCACGTGGGGGCCGGACGGTCTCTTGGCTATGTCAGGTGCGGCAGAGGCGAACACTGGCGTTGTCTTGGATTTCTTCCTGCCACCTGGTGAAAGCGCAGCGCAGCTCTGGGTCGACAGTTGGATGATCCCCGCTGATGCAAAAAACGTTGAGGATGCGCATCTATTCCTGAACTATATGATGCGCCCAGAAGTTGCTGCTGGCGATACAAACTTCGTCTGGTATGCGACCGCGAACATCGATGCCAAGCCTTTGATTGATGAGGAAGTTATCTCAAGCCCAGCGGCGTTCCCGACTTCGGATCAGGTTGAGCTTATGTACACGACTGTAGTCCTGCCTCCGCGAGTTGAGCGTCTGCAAACCAGGACGTGGACGAACTTCAAGGCGGGCAACTAATCCCGACAAACCATAGGTTGCGGCGCATCGTCGGTGCGCCGCAACCTCACTTTGCCAAGTGGATATGGAATAAGAATGGCTGCAATAGATGCGTTCAGCGATACGCCTTGGCTTGATCCTGCGGCTCAGAAGCCATTGGTACAGATCAAGGGTCTGACTAAATCATTCGGGGCGTTTACCGCCATCGACAATATTGATCTCGATATCTATCAGGGCGAACTCTTTTGTTTGCTTGGTGGATCTGGGTGCGGGAAATCAACGCTGCTGAGGATGCTTGCCGGGTTCGAAACGCCCAACAGTGGCGAGATACTCATCGACGGCGTAGATATGGCCCATGTACCGGCGTATGAACGCCCGACAAACATGATGTTCCAAAGTTACGCGCTTTTCCCGCATATGACAGTCGAGAAGAACATCGCTTTTGGACTACAGCAAGATGGCGTTAGCAAATCAGAAATCAAAGACCGCGTGCACGACATCCTAACGCTTGTAGAGCTTCAGGATTACAAAAAGCGCAAACCACAACAACTTTCTGGAGGCCAAAGGCAGCGGGTCGCCCTAGCACGCGCCTTGGTGAAACAGCCCAAGCTGCTCCTTTTGGATGAACCGCTTGCTGCGCTCGACAAAAAACTGCGCAAACAGACCCAGTTCGAACTGGCCAACATTCAAGAACAGGTTGGTGTGACTTTCATCGTGGTGACACACGACCAAGAAGAGGCGATGACCCTTTCCACACGCATGGCTGTGATGGATGCAGGCCGCTTCAAGCAGATCGGCACACCTACCGAGATATATGAATTTCCTGACTCGAGATTTGTGGCCGACTTCATCGGTTCCGCAAACATCTTTGAGGGCAGAGTGGTCGAGGACAGTGCCGATCATATCCTTGTGACGACCGAGGCCTGCGACGTGTTCATAGATCACGGCCAATCGGTGAAGATCGACAGCCGAATCTGGGTTGGCTTACGGCCCGAAAAAATCCGCATCGAGAAGTCCGAAGCCGCCCCTTCAGGCCCCAACCAGATAAGCGGCATTGTGGATGACGTGGGATATCTCGGGGAAACCTCGATCTACAAAGTCAAGCTCGAGAGCGGTCAGATCGTGGACGTCGCAGCGCCAAACCAAATGCGGCCATCCAGCAATAGCGATCGGATCACGTGGGACGATAAAGTCTTGTTGAGCTGGGAGCCATCAAACGCAATGTTGCTCAGTTCATGACCGACGCAACCCAACCATCTGAGAAATCGCCTGCATCATCCTGGATGCGCGACCTGATACGTCGCGCACAAGAGAATTGGCGGCTCATCGTCATCGCGATCCCGTTTGTCTGGCTCCTTTTCTTCTTCTTGGCGCCATTCTTTATCGTCGCAAAGATCTCGCTTGCAGAACTCGCGATCGCTAGCCCGCCTTTCACGCGAATGATGGAATGGTCCAACAATGGGATCGTGACGATCCGCATCGTCTTCGACAATTTTGCTTATATTATCGACGACCCACTTTATTTCGATACGTACTTAAATTCGATCAAGATCTCAGCTTCAGCGACGCTCCTTTGCTTGCTGCTCGGCTACCCCATCGCCTATGCCATCGTACGGTCTGGCCCCGTGGCCAAACCGATCTTCCTCTTTCTGATTATCCTGCCATTTTGGACTTCATTCCTTCTGAGGGTCTACGCTTGGATGGGCCTGCTCGCGGATCAAGGCACGATCAATAACCTCCTGATTGGCCTTGGGCTAATCGATGAGCCAATCCGTATGCTTTACACTGAGTTCGCGGTCTATGTGGGTATCGTCTACACCTATATGCCGTTCATGATCCTGCCGCTCTATGCGAATATGGAGCGTTTGGACGGTAGCTTGAACGAAGCCGCAGCAGACCTTGGCGCCCGTCAAACCACCACGTTTTTCCGCATCACGCTGCCTTTGACCAAGCCGGGTATCATCGCTGGCTCCCTGTTAGTCTTTATCCCTGCGACGGGAGAATACGTCGTGCCGGACCTTCTAGGTGGCGGCAACGTGCAGATGATTGGCCGTGTCCTTTTCAATGAGTTTTCGCGCAACAGCGACTGGCCCGTGGCCTCAGCAGTGGCGATCATGCTGCTTTTCTTCTTGGTCGTACCGATGATGATATTCCAATACTTCCAGGGCAAATCGAGCGAGGTTCGCTGACCCATGACGCAGACCCGATCTCGCTTTTTGACCGTGATGCTGACTTTAGGGTTGGCGTTCTTTTACATCCCGATCCTGCTCTTGGTGATCTATTCGTTCAACAACTCGAAACTGGTTCCTGTCTGGGGCGGCTGGTCCACGCGTTGGTATCAGGAGCTCTTTCAGTCAGAGGAAGTTTGGGAGGCGGTTTTGCTGTCGCTGCAGATCGCTGTTGTCAACGCCACTTTTGCAACGCTCTTAGGCACGCTGGCAGGTCTAGCCATGGTACGTTTTGGGGGATTCCGCGGGCGAACGCTTTTCGGTGGGATGTTGGTGGCACCTCTTGTCATGCCAGAAGTTATCACTGGCCTATCACTTCTAGTGTTCTTTATCTCATTGAGCGAGTTGATCGGCTGGCCCTCGCAGCGCGGTTTCACGACAATCACCATCGCCCACATCACCTTCTCGATGGCATTTGTTGCTGTGACTGTGCAGGCGCGGCTGACAGGCATGGGCCAGACGCTGGAAGAGGCAGCGGCAGACCTCGGCGCAAAGCCATTCAAAGTGCTCACGGCCATTACGATCCCACGGCTGACGCCCGCACTGATTTCAGGCTGGCTTCTGGCCTTTACACTGTCACTTGATGATCTTGTCATCGCGAGTTTTGTCACGGGACCGGGTTCAACGACGCTGCCAATCCTGATCTTCTCGCGCATCCGGTTGGGCCTTCGCCCGGATATTAATGCGATGGCGACCATAATGATCATCGCGATCTCCATCTGCGTGGCCATCGCTGCGATCCTAATCTTCCGCCAACAACAGGCCGAACTTCGGGATCAGCAGATGGCATTTAAGGAGGAGGGGTAATGAACGTCGAAACCCCCTCACGCAAACGCCGGAGCGAGCCGCGTGAAATCCGTCGGCTACAGTTGATCATGGCGGCCCTCGACTCTATCGCCAAACGCGGCTTTTCTGACACCACGCTCAAACATGTGACAGAAGGCGCGTCGCTTTCGCAGGGCGTTGCGAATTACCACTTTGAAAGCAAGGAGGCGCTTTATGACGCCACCCTCGGCTATCTGGCGCGCGAACACTATGAAACGTGGACACGGTATTACGAGCAAGCCAAGCCGACGCCAGCGCATCGCCTTGCCGCTATCATTGCCGCCGATTTTGACAAAGATATCTGCACCAGCAAACGCCTTGCGGTTTGGTTCGCCTTTTGGGGACAGGTCAAGTATCGCCCCAACTATCAAAAAATTCACAACCAATACGACGATGAGAGACACGAGTTGATCGAACGGCTTTGTGCCGAACTGATCGAATACGGCGAGTATGATCTGAATGCCTCCCAAGTTGCTCGTTCCATTGTGGCGCTGTCGGATGGTGCTTGGCTTTGTCTCATGCTCTACCCCAAAGGCACGACTGCTGAAGAATATCACAGCGACAACCTTTTGACCTTGGCTAAGTACTTTCCAAAACATTTCCCGTTGGAGCCATAAGCCATGCAGGATGAGGTTCTTTACGACGTGCAGGTTATTGGGTTTCTTGAAGAGATTTGGGGAGATGGCTTCTTGTCACCAGGTGGCCCCGATGAGGTGGCGCGGGTTCTAACTGGTGTCGATCTTGCAGGCGGCCATGTCCTCGACATCGGCTCTGGCTCAGGTGCCTGCGGGGTTTTGTTGGTTCAACAACACAAGGCCGCACAGGTGACTGGTATCGATGTAGAGGATCCGGTGTGTGAGGCCGCCAACCGACGAGCACAAGCCGCTGGTCTGGGTGACCGATTCCGAATTCTTAAAGTAACTCCCGGACCATTTCCATTTGATGCGTCGACCTTCGATGCAGTATTTTCGAAAGACTCGATCATCCACATCCCAGACAAGGCAAGCATGGCACGCGAGGCCTTTCGCGTCCTCAAACCGGGCGGACAATTTGCTGCCTCAGATTGGTTGATCAGTCACGATGGCACGCCCTCAGCGCAAATGGCCGACTACATTCAGGAAGAAGGTCTCGATTTCGCGATGGCTTCGCCGAGCACCTATCGCAAGGCTATGGAAGATGCAGGCTTTTTTGACGTTGAACTCGTCAATCGCAACCCATGGTACGCAAAAGTGGCTGCGCAAGAGTTGGCTTGGCTGACAGGGCCAAAACGGTCCGAGTTGTCTGGTCGCTATGGGACTGACTTCATAGATCATCAAGTGGCCATTTGGACCAAACTTGTTGGGGTGCTGGAAAGTGGCGAGCATTGCCCCCATCACATTCGGGGGCGCAAACCCGCATGATACGGACAGGTTTCTCGCGTGGTGCAAATGGATTTGACGAAAAATGTTGTGATCTGTTCTCGGTCCGACGCAATTCCGACGGAGTAAGCAAATGAGATACGAAAGACCTCAAACGATCGAAGACGCCACGGCCCTAATGGCAGGGGCTGAGGCGAACGCCTTTGTTCTGGCCGGAGGCACGGACCTTTTAGTGCGGATGCAAAGCGACGCCTTCGAAGCGGATCTGATTGTCGATATTAAAGCAATTTCCGGCATCGATGAGATCACCCAGACCGAGAGCGAATTTGTGATTGGTGCGGCAGTACCGTCTGCGGCGCTGTCTGAAGATGCAGCGCTTGTGGCGGCGTGGCCGGGCGTGGTTGAAGCCGCGAACCTGATTGGGTCTACTCAGATCCAAGGGCGCTGCACTATCGTGGGCAACCTTTGCAATGCGTCACCTGCCGCCGATAGTGTGCCTGCTTTGGTCGCTGCTGAGGCACGGGCTCGGATTGCAGGGCCTTCGGGAACACGAGAGGTTGCAATCGCAGATGTTCCAACTGGTCCAGGGAAGGTATCTCTCTCAAAAGGAGAGATCATCGAAGCTGTTCTATTGCCCAAGCCGGAACCACGCTCTGCAGATGCTTACCTGCGTTTCATTCCAAGAACCGAAATGGACATCGCTGTTGTCGGCGCCGCCGTCAATTTGTCTTTGGATGACGATGGTAAGATCTCCGCCGCCCGCGTGGCGCTTGGAGCTGTCGCGCCCAAAGTTCTACTGGTCGAAGAGGCCGCAGAAGCCCTAGTTGGTAGCAAACTGGACGAAGCCGCATTAGAAGCGCTTGCCGTTGCTTGTTCGAACGCCAGTAATCCGATTGATGATAAGCGCGGGACCGTTGAGTACCGCAAAGAGGTTGCCGGCGTCTTGGCGCGTCGAGCCGCTCAAACCGCCTATGCACGTGCAGGAGAGAACTGATGCCCGCGATTGCTGTCTCTACCACTATCAATGACGATACCGTCGAATTTTTATGCCAGCCGGATGAGACATTACTCGATGTCTTGCGCAACCGTTTGGGACTTATGGGCGCGAAAGAAGGCTGTGGCACTGGAGATTGTGGTGCCTGTAGCGCCATCGTAGACGGACGTGTGGTGTGTTCGTGCCTAGTGCTTGGCGCCGAAGCCGAAGGCCGCACGATCGAGACGATCGAAGGCATGGCCAATGGCAACGAACTGCATCCGCTGCAACGGAAGTTCATCGAACACGCCGCACTCCAATGCGGCATTTGCACGCCAGGTTTTCTGATGGCGGCCAAGGCGCTTTTGGAGGTCAATCCAGATCCAACCGAAACAGAAATCCGGTTCTGGCTTGCTGGCAACCTTTGCCGCTGCACCGGTTATGACAAAATCGTCCGCGCTGTTCAGGACGCCGCCGCCGAGATGAGGGGAGAGACAGCATGAGTTTCGACGCGACATTCCAAAACAAGAGATTCAACTCTGTCGGCACGCGTCCTCTTCGCCCTGATGGCATCGACAAGGTGACAGGCCGCGCGCGCTATGGTGCGGATTTCAACATGCCCGGTCAGCTTGTGGCCCGCGTTTTGCGCAGCCCTCATGCCCATGCGCGGATTAAGGGGATAGACACCTCGAAGGCGGAAGCTGTGAAAGGCGTGAAAGCTATTGTCACCGCCGCCGACATGCCAGATCTAACCGATGGGGACGAGGCCCTTTTTGCGATCCTCGACAATTGCATGGCGCGCGAAAAGGCAATGTATGACGGCCATGCGGTCGCTGCCGTCGCCGCTATTGATGAAAGTTCGGCAAAGGCCGCGTTGAAATTGATTAAAGTCGACTACGAGGTTCTGCCGCACGTTGTGGACGTAGACGCAGCCATGATGGCGGATGCGCCTGTGCTGAATGACACGATCTTCACTCAAGGTGTTGAACCAGCGCCGTCTAAACCGTCGAACGTGGCCAATCGTTCCGAATTCGGACATGGCGACGTCGACGCCGGTTTTGCAAAAGCGGACATCATCGTCGAACGCAGCTACAAGACTGAACAAGCCCATCAGGGCTATATCGAACCACATGCGTGCGTGGCCAGTTGCAACGCCGATGGAACGGCAGATCTTTGGGTGTGCACCCAAGGGCACTTCGTTTACCGGCAAAACTGTGCTGATCTTCTGGGGCTTGAGGCCTCTAAGCTACGCGTCACTTCCTCCGAAATCGGTGGCGGTTTTGGCGGCAAAACCCACGTTTGGGCCGAACCGGTAGCTCTCGCGCTGTCGCGCAAGGCGGGTCGGCCCGTTAAGCTGATAATGTCGCGTGAAGAAGTGTTCCGCGCCTCTGGCCCCACCAGCGCCACGTCGATCGATGTCAAAATCGGAGCGACAAAGGATGGAAAGATCACCGCTGCGGAGGCCACATTACGTTACACCAGCGGACCATATCCCGACATGTGGGCTGAACTGGGTGCGATGACAGCCTTTGCCCCCTATGATCTGGAAAATGTAAAAACCGTTGGCTTTGAGGTTGTAGTTAATCGACCCAAGGTGGCTGCTTATCGCGCCCCATCCGCGCCCATGGCGGCTTTCGCGGCAGAAAGTGCTGTAGACGAGTTGGCCAAAGAAATTGGCATGGATCCGGTCGATTTCCGCATTGCGAATGTGGCCAAAGAGGGCACGCGATCGTCTTACGGCCCTGTCTACGGTCCTATCGGAATCGGCCCGACACTCGATGCCGCGAAAGCGCATCCGCATATGTCTGCCCCGCTTGGCCCGAACCAAGGCCGAGGCATGGCTTGTGGGTTCTGGTTCAACTTTGGGGGTCAGACCTGCACCGATTTAAACATCAGCGCGGACGGTACCGTTACGATTGCGGTCGGTACAGTTGACGTTGGCGGCTCGCGCGCTTCTCTGTCACTGATCGTGGCTGAGGAATTGGGCATCGAATACAGCGACGTCAAAGCGGTGATCGCAGACACATCAACACTGGGCTACAACGACATGACCGACGGCAGCCGAGGGACGTTTTCTACCTCCATGGCAACGATCTCGGCAGCACGAAATGCGATTGAGGTGATGCGCCAACGCGCAGCCATAATGTGGGACATCCCGCTTGAGCATATCTATTGGGAGGATGGCCATGCCAAAGCCGCTGGCAGTAAGCACGGCAATCGTGCCCCTCTTTCGGTCAAGGATATCGCGGCCGAGGCTGGGAACACAGGCGGACCCATTGCAGGGCACAGCGAATTGGTAGCTGATGGTGCAGGCGTGTCGTTTGCCACGCATATCTGCGACATTGAAGTGGATTCCGAAACCGGATCCAGCAGAGTTGTGCGTTATACTGTCATTCAGGACGCCGGCAAGGCTGTGCACCCTGCGTATGTGGAAGGTCAGTATCAGGGCGGCGCCGCACAAGGTATCGGTTGGGCGTTAAACGAAGAATATATCTATGGCGACGACGGTCGTTTGCAGAACCCCGGGTTCCTCGACTACCGGATTCCCGTTTGTTCTGATCTACCAATGATCGACACTCAAATTCTGGAAATCCCCAACCCCAACCACCCTTATGGAGTTCGCGGTGTCGGGGAGACATCTATCGTGCCACCTCTGGCCGCCATCGCAAACGCCGTATCGAACGCGGTGGGCCTGCGCATGTCCCATATACCGCTTTCGCCACCACGTATTCTTGCGGCGCTGAATGCTGCAAAGACGTGATGGTTGAGGTCAAATTGTGGGCGGGTTTGCGCCCGCTCGCCGACAATCAGTCCGTCGCGACTGTTGAGGCCAGTAATATACGAGAAATGCTTCGAAAGCTCGAAGAACGTTATCCTGGACTTGCAACACCGTTCCGGGGTCAGGTTGCGGTTGCCGTAGACGGCGTAATTTACCGTGACGATTGGTCAAAGGAGTTACCTGAAGGTGCCGAAGTGATGTTGATCAAGCGGCTCGCAGGTGGCTAAGAAAACGGGGAGCATTGTCGGATTAAATTGTGTTGAGAGGGGCAGGGTGGTTTCGTAGCGTCTGGGAGTGACCAAACCTGCCTTCTAAAAAGGGCTTCTCAGCCAGTCCCAAGGTCAACGGTTTTGCGGACTTTCCGTATTTCCGGTTTCCGCTCTCGCATCAGAATGTCAAAGACCTCCTGCATGAACGGGACGTCGATGGCAGTCGCGAAATGGCTCTGGTGGAGCATAGAGGAGGCTCCAATGTATCAGTAAGTTATTGATATTAAATGATATTGTGGCGTTGTGTTTCGATCGTGTTTCACACCTCAGTATTTTTTTCTAACCTATTGATCTGTAAGGTTTTGGTGGAGCCTAGGGGAAATTCCACTTCCGATTTTTAGTTTATTAAATTCAGTGACTTAATCCATCACAACTCTGTTGAATGTAACAGTCCTTTGTAAAAAAAAAACCGACAATAACTCCGAAATACCGAAAGGTTCAGCGGTACTGATTTCGAAAGTCAAACCGAAACCCAAAAAGTGCACTTCTCGCAAGACGCTCGCATTAAATCACCTCTACTTCGCGCAAGAAACCCTCTCTTATCAAATCACCCTAAACTGTCTCATTAGCGCTGACGTCAGACAGGGCATTCAGAAAGGGCAGGGCGAAACAATGCAGCACCTGATCGATATGGGTGTTAATTCTGAATTGATGCTCTATTCGCTAAACACTCCACCCGAAGAGATATACATCTTAGTAGAAGAAGAGCTGACGGAAACTCGGATAGCGACCCAAGTCTTGGATTGATCCCAAATTAGAGAGATTTGATATGTTAAGAGTTCTCGTGGTCGCGCTGACCACATTGGCAACAACCGCAAGTGCATCCGGACTTCATGTCCGTGATGCTGATACGATCGTTGTTGACGGGACGCCGGTTCGATTAAACGGGGTGGATGCGCCTGAACTTAGGACCAGGGCAGGACAAGATGCACGTCGATGGATGGTCAGTTATCTGCGTGGCAAGAGTATCGAGTGCGACTTAAATGGCGAGCGTACGCATGATCGCTGGGTCGGCGTCTGCTATGCCGACGGCGAGGATGTGGGTGCTGCAGTGATCGCGGCAGGTCACGCCCTTGACTGCCGCAGATATTCAGGTGGTCGTTACGCGTACTTGGAGACGCTAGCAGCAAAATCGCGGATACGGAGAGCGAGTTACTGCGACTAAACTCTAATACATTAGGCTTCTCCCATAACTATTTGCAGGTATGGTCCGACTGTTTAGTTGATCAGCAATAGAACGCAGCAAATGGCTGTTCGGCCTTTACAGCTGACATTGGTTGTCCGTTGAGCAAACAACCGCTTTGAGCCCTTAGTGACCAATGCTGCGCCTCGCTCATTTTGAAGCGATGGGCGGAAAGCCGAAGTTCGCGGCGAGTGCACGGTCTCCACGACCAGAAGTGAAAAGCAGCCTTTCAGTCAGGGGTGCCACTAGGAATGTTGGGAAAAAGCTTACGGCAGCTTTGAGCAAGGTCTCCTTCTTGCGCAGTCCAACTGTTTTGTTCGTGCATAAGAAGCCATGCGCAGCTTTCGACCCGAAGTTGCCGGTGATAGTACGTCCGAAATTGATGCAATGCATCAGCTATCAGGAAACACATGCTTTCGCGGCCTCCGCGCTATCCACAAATGACCGATTAGTCTGAATAACCGCTTAAGCTGGGCCGTTGACCCGATCTTCCCAGAACTCGCCCATAGCGACGATGCAAGACGTCCCGTTGGCGTAGCTCTGAACGATAAACCAATCGCTGTTTCGCGTCTGTACCCAAATCTCAAGAGTGGTGTCAGGGTCTCGAAGTCCGATGCCTTGTCTTGTCGCCCCGAGGACATTTTCAAGCGTTTCAGTCAGCCTTTCACGGTCGTCGCAATCTAGGTCAGCAATCTGCGCAGCCCCAAAACTTGGTAGCAAGAAACAAAAGGCGAGAGATAGGGCGAACCGCATATTCAAAGGTTAGACCATCGGAATTTAAAACGTAACAGTTTTATGACGACCTGTGGATAATTTTAATCGTGCCGCTCGAAAATCTACCCTAGATTGCATTTAGAGCGACGTCGCCGTCACAAAACCGTTTCAAGAATTAAACAAAACTGAATCCTAGGCGTCACTTTTGTGTCGTGAAACCTACTTAGCGTCGCCCTCAAATTCTTGGGGGCGATATGCTGCATATAGACGCGCTGACAAAGCGGTTTGGTGAGAAGACGGCTGTTGATTCAGCCAACATTGAGGTCGATAAGCCAACGATGATCGGCATCATTGGCCGATCGGGAGCTGGGAAATCGACCCTTCTTAGAATGGTCAACCGGTTGAGCGATCCCACGGAGGGATCGATTGTTTTTGAAGGCGAAAACATCACTGATCTCAAGGGTGCCGCCAAGCGGAATTGGCAATCCCGCTGCGCGATGATTTTCCAGCAGTTTAACCTGGTTCCTCGCATGGACGTTGTATCGAACGTCTTGCACGGAACTTTGAACCAGCGGTCAACCTTTGCGACTTTGTTCAACTTGTATCCGCAATCAGATATCCACCATGCCATCGAGATCCTTGACCGATTGGGTATCGCGGAACAAGCGCCAAAAAGGGCGGAGGCTCTTTCTGGTGGTCAGCAGCAACGTGTCGCGATCGCGCGCGCATTGATGCAGGACCCAAAAATCATTCTTGCCGACGAACCAATCGCATCCCTCGACCCGATGAATGCACAGGTCGTTATGCAATCATTGCGAACGATCCATGAAGAAGACGGTCGCATGGTCATCGCCAACCTGCATACGCTTGATACGGCACGCCGCTACTGCGACCGCGTCATCGGTATGCGAGACGGTCGGATCGTTTTTGACGGCACGCCCGCGCAACTCACAACAGGTGTCGCACGAGACATCTACGGTGCAGGCGCGGATTTTTCGGAGGCTGCCACGTCTACCGAAATCGAAACACTGGACAGGTCTGCAAAACAAGCGGCGGAAGCCGTCGCCTGAGCCAGTTCTAACCCGCGTCAGACGCGGGCCACCTTCATCAAACTTACGGAGAGAACGATGAAAAAGACCCTCGCACTGGCGCTTGTCGCCACAACCAGCCTCAGCTCAGCTGCTTTTGCTGAAGGCATCGACCAGTTTCGCATCGGCATCTTGGGCGGCGAAAACGCGCAAGACCGGATGAACAGCTATGCTTGTTTGCAGGAATATGCATCCGAAGCACTTGGCGTTGAAACAAAGCTGTTTGCCCCTGCGGACTACAACGGAGTGATCCAAGGCCTACTGGGCGGCACAATCGACATGGCTTGGTTGGGTGCGTCTTCCTATGCTGCAACCTACCTGCAAGATCCAGAAGCTGTTGAGCCAGTTTTGGTTAAGGTCAACTTGGACGGTTCCATTGGATATCACTCCATCGGTTTTGCACGCGTCGACAGCGGCGTGACATCGTTGGATGACATGGAAGGTAAAGTCTTTGGCTTTGGCGATCCAAACTCCACATCCGGCTACCTGATCCCATCCATCGAGATCCCTCAGTACAAAGACGGCATCACAATGGAATCCGGTGACTACTTTGGTGAAGTGAAATTCACCGGCGGTCACGAGCAGACAATCGTAGCTGTCGCAAATGGCGACATCGACGGTGGTGTGACTTGGGCAGATGGTCAGGGCAACTGGGAAGACGGTTATAACTCTGGCGCATTGCGCAAGGCGGTTGACGCTGGTCTGATCGACATGAACGATCTGGTAGAGATCTGGAAATCTGCGGTTATCCCAGAAGGCCCTGTTGTTCTGCGTCAGGCGCTTCCTGAAGAAGTCAAAGTCACAATGACAGAGCTGGTCGACGGTCTCTATGAAGCGGATCCAGATTGTGCCTACGGCGTCGCAGCAGGCGATACACTGGGTTTCCAGCCCGTGACACATGACACATACATATCCATCGTCGAAGCACGCAAAGCGAAGATCGGCGGCTAAGTACGTCAAAGACAGGACCGGCAGCCCGCTAGGGTTGCCGGTTTTTTGCATCTGGGGGCAACATGGCAGACATCGCGTTTAGCAGTACGCAACAAAGCGTTTCGGATATCCAATCCCACTACATGGAAATGGTTCAACGGCGCCGCCTCTACGGTGGGCTGATGCTCTTGATTTTCGTTGTGATGATGGTTGCCGGTTTCTACACCGTCAATGAACGCAACGCGGGCGGTTTTTGGGAAGGTCTGCATCAAATCGGAGACTACCCGGCTGACGTTCTTTCCGAAGCTTGGGAAAACCGCGCCGAGATGCCCGCTCTTTTGCTTAAGTATTTCCCAGCCTTGATCGAAACGATCAATATCGCCGCCGTCTCGACCATTTTAGGTGTATTTGGCGGGCTATACTTGTCGCTTCTGGGAACGCGCGGATTGGCCAAATGGCCAAGACTTATTCCGCTTTTTCGTCGTATCTCGGACATCATGCGTGCCGTTCCAGAGATTGTCATTGCTCTGGTCCTCATCTTTGTTCTTGGCGGTGGTCCGGTACCGGCGATGATCGCCATCGCAATCCACACAGCCGGAGCACTCGGGAAGATGTTCTCCGAAGTTGCAGAAAATGCCGATTTGAAACCTGTCGAAGGCCTCGCGTCCACTGGGGCGACATGGTCCCAGAGAATGCTACTTGGCGTCTTACCGCAGGTGGCTCCGAACTATATCAGTTATTCGCTGTTGCGATTTGAGATCAATATCCGCGCCTCTGCCATTCTCGGCTTTGTTGGCGCAGGCGGACTTGGCTACGAACTGCGAAACGCCATGGCTTGGGGGCCCGGGCGATTTGACGAAGCCGCCGCCATTTTCATTCTGCTGTTCTGCACGATCGTCTTCTTCGATCAATTGTCCAGCCGTTACCGTAATCGTCTCACCGAAGGACAAGCTCAATGACTGCTGTCGATATCAATGCATCCAAGCTCGCCGCGGACAGCCTCTTTAAACGTAAGCGTCTTGTGGGCTTTGCCATCCCCGCAGTGATTGTGACTTACCTTATCTACATTTTCTTTTCGTTTGATGTCGCAGGTCTTGCCGGGCGCGCGAATTGGAACAATGCTGTCACGCTTGCTTCCGATAGTTGGTCCTACAAGGTCCACGTAACGCGAGACAATCGTAGTGGTGATGTCGTCTACGCCGTCGAAGGAGAGCGTAAAGGGCTATATCCCGATGGAGAACGCCCGGATTGGGTCAGCGGCGATGATGTCTTGACCATTGACCTCGGCGGCGATCATATAGTGCGATATTTGCCAGACAATCGGACCGAAATTGAGATACCCGGCTTTCCTCTGATCGAGGCGCAGGCTGAGGGACGTAAGGTCACCAGTAATCTGCCTGATGAGCTGCCAGACTGGATTTCTGCATCAGACAGGCGGATTGGGATCACAACCGAGGAAGGACGCATCACACTGACGGGCGCTCGGACCGAAGTGTTCAACTATTTCCCCGGTTGGGAACTCTTCTGGTTCACTCTTGATAGCCCGTACTATGGGCAAAGCTTCACTTCCATTTTCTTTGGTCAGCAAATTGATCCCGAGCGCAGCAATGTATCGGGTGCAGCCAATGACTTTTGGTACAACAAAATGTGGAGACATGGCGATGTTGCTTGGGCGATTGGTGAAACAATATTGATGGCGTTCCTAGGCACAATGGGTGCCGCAATGATCGCTTTGCCGCTCGCGTTTCTCGCAGCAAAACGTTTCTCTCCATTTATGCTGATCCGCGCCACCACGCGCCGTTTTTTTGATTTTGTCCGTGGCGTCGATGCCCTAATTTGGACAGTTGTATTGGCACGTGCATTCGGCCCAGGTCCGTTGACTGGTACGCTGGCCATCTTGATCACGGACACAGGAACATTCGGAAAAACCTTTTCCGAAGCGCTCGAGAACGTGGATCAGAAACAGATCGAAGGTGTGTCATCGACGGGTGCAAAACCTCTTCAGCGCTATCGGTTCGGCGTAATCCCACAAGTGGTGCCAGTCTTGTTGGCTCAGATCCTTTACTTCCTTGAATCTAACACGCGGTCTGCCACGATTATCGGTGCGATCACTGGCGGCGGTATTGGCCTTTTGTTGACCCAAGCCATTCAGACGCAAAAGGATTGGGAAGAAGTCGCTTACTACATCGTTGTTATCATTCTGATGGTCATGTTCATGGATTGGTTCTCTGGTTGGCTTCGCGGCAAGTTGATTGGGCGGAAAGACTGATGACACGTCTGGGAAACGACCCGTTCATTCACCCTGATTGCGAGATCACGGACAGTTCTTTTGGGTCCTTTGTGGAGATCGGTAGAGGTAGCCGCATCGCGCATTCTAGCTTTGATGATTACAGCTATTGCGATCGATATGCCGATGTGGCCAATGCAAAGATCGGCAAGTTTGCAAACATCGCAGCGTTCAGCAGAATTGGTGCGACAGACCATCCCCTGCACACGGCGTCGCTGCATCATTTTCTCTATCGATCTGATGATTATTGGGATGATGTTGGTTGCGATGCGGATTTTTTCGCCCACCGCAAATCCCGCATCTCTGTAATTGGGCACGATACATGGATCGGCGCGGGTGCAATGATTAAACCTGAGGTGACACTTGGAGATGGAGCTGTTGTCGCGGCTGGGGCCGTTGTCACCAAAGATGTCGATCCCTTTACTATTGTTGCCGGCACGCCAGCGAAGGCGCTGCGGTTGCGCCAACCAAGAGAGATAGCCGACCGTTTGATCGCGCTGGCGTGGTGGGATTGGGAGCACCCCAAACTGCGCTGCGCGCTAGGCGATTTTCGCGCTCTCAGTGCAGAGGCTTTCCTTGAAAAATATGAGGCCTCCCAGATGTCAGAAAAACTTCAAACAACTGTCACGGACGGTTTACTCTGACGGTTCAGAGCAACAGGGCATTCCAAATTTAAGGGGATACCCATGCTTAGAATTTCTACAATCGCAGCGCTGGCTGTGTCAGCCGCGCCTGTGCTAGCGCAATCTGTCGATAGCGTCGAATATGGCCCACGGCCCTACTATTTGATTGATCGAATGGCGGATAGTCCGCTCAAAGAAAAGTTGATGTCTTGCGCTGGACAAGAGGCGACGCCGTCTCGCTTCTCAATCGGACACCGTGGGGCACCGATGCAGTTTCCTGAGCATACGGCGGAATCAAACCTCGCAGCGGCCCGCATGGGTGCAGGCATTCTGGAATGCGACGTGACATTTACCGAAGACTTGGAATTGGTTTGCCGGCATGCGCAGAACGACCTTCACACAACGACCAATATCCTTGCCACGCCGCTCGCGGACACCTGCGTGACCCCATTTGCGCCAGCAGATGGTGACACAGACGCCGCTGCAGAATGCCGGACATCCGAAATTACGTTGGCTGAATACCGCACACTGACCCCAAAGATGGATGCAGCCGATCGTTCAGCCACGACTGTTGAAGCTTATCTTGGCGGCACCGCTGATTGGCGCACTGATCTTTATTCCGTTGAGCCTGCGACGATCATGTCGCATGCAGAGTCCATCGAGTTGTTCAAATCCCTGGGTGCGAAGTTTACGCCAGAGCTGAAATCACCGTCTGTGGAAATGCCGTTCAACGGCTTCTCGCAGGAAGACTATGCACAAAAGTTGGTTGATGAGTACAAAGCGGCAGGCGTTCCCGCATCTGACGTTTGGCTTCAATCCTTTAACCTCGAAGACATCTTGTATTGGATCGAAGCGGAACCGGACTTTGGCGCGCAAGCTGTCTATCTGATGGATGAATACAACATTGATGGCTATTCCCCGATGGATCCGGCGACCTGGCCAAACACCATGGAAGAGCTGAAAGCGATGGGTGTAAACTACATCGCGCCCCCGACTTGGATGCTCGTCACATTGGATCGCGAAGAGATTGTGCCGTCTGAACTCGCGATCCAAGCGAAGGCAGCCGGTTTGAATATCATCACCTGGACCATCGAACGTTCAGGACCGTTGGTCCGCGGCGGTGGCTGGTACTATCAGTCAATTGCTGACATCACCGACAATGATGGCGTTATGTATAAATACATCGATGCCTTGGCCCAAGATGTCGGCGTTGTAGGTATTTTCTCAGATTGGCCTGCAACCGTGACTTACTACGCAAACTGCATGGGTCTGGAATAGCTCTGTCCGACACCGGAGTTGGCCTTCGCAAACTCTTGCGAAGGCCATTTCAATTTTCAAGGGTTAGCGTCACCCGATCCCCTGCAAACCAGGTGCGGCCATATTCGACCGGCCGCCCTGACGCATCTACATTGACGCTTGTTGACTTAAGTAAGGGGTCGCCTTCTGTCACGTTTAGATGCAGCGCTTGGGTCGCAGAGGCGCGAACCGCTGTCAGTCGCGTTGACGCTCGGGTGTAATCTTCAACGCCTACAACTTTAAGAGCTTCAGTTATGCTTGTGTTCTCGGCCAACGCCGTAGCAAGCCCGATCAAGCGGTCGGAAGGAAAAACGCTTTCTACAACGGCGACCGGCTGACCATCGGCTAAGGACAACGCGTGATAGGCGCAGATCCGAACACCCGAAGGGATGCGCAAGGCCTGCGCCTCACCCTCTGTTGCGAGACGTTCTTCGACATGCAGGACACGTTTTTCGGGCCGGCGCCCGGCGGCGATCAGGTTTTCGTGGAAACGTACCCGACGCCCGATGGGATAATCGGTCGGTGTCGCCGCAACAAAAGCGCCAGCTCCACGTCGCGTTCGGATCAGTCCCTCTTCTACCAAAGCGGATATTCCGTGCCGAACAGTATGACGATTGACACCAAACCGTTCCGCCAGCGCCGCTTCCGTAGGAAGCTTGTCTCCGGGCGTGTATCGTCCTTCGGCTAAGTCGCTACGCAATGCATTTGCGATCGCTTTCCAAACAGGTGTTTTGGGGGAAATGTCACTCAATCTTCACAAAACTCTTCTGTCATCATCGGTCAGTTATGGTAATATATGTATAGTTGTATAGGATAGAGAAAAGTTGTCGAGATGAAAGACACCTTTGAAGAAGAAAACCCACGTAAACGGTGGATGGGCCTCTTGGCAAAGGCGCCTGCTGGACGCGTCTCGGCGTTGCTGGATGCCTGTATTGCGCGGCCCAGCTTCGAATGGCTGCGCGCTCCGGAAATTGGTAGCACGATGGTGCAAGCACGTGCTGGCGGAACCGGTGCACCGTTTAACTTAGGCGAAATGAGTGTCACACGATGCGCTCTAACGCTCGAAAGTGGCGAAGTGGGTCACGCGTATATTCAGGGTCGGCGCAAGGCAGACGCGGAAGCGGCGGCTTTGGTTGACGCTTTGATGCAAACGGACGCTGCGGAGCAGGTCCGCACGGCGATTCTGGAACCCTTGGCGGCCGAGGCAGCGGCGCGCAGGGCTGCCCGGTCTTCCAAAGCAGCAGCCACAAAGGTTGATTTTTTCACTTTGGTCCGAGGAGAGGATTGATGGACGCGCAAACGCTCGGCGGAGGCTTCACCGAACCCGCAATTCAATCCGCCCACGCTTTTAGGAGCGTGATGGAAGTTATGGCGCGCCCAGGAACGATCCAAGATATTTCGGGAGCAGAACCGCCGTCTCCGCTCTCAAGGGCAGCAGGATGCTTCTTGCTTACACTTTGCGACGCTGACACACCCGTTTATTTGGCGGGTGAGACCAACACCGCAGAAATTCGGGCTTGGATCGCTTTTCACACCGGTGCTCCGTTGATGGGACCATCCCATGCGATGTTTGCCGTCGGGACGTGGGAGGCGCTCGCTCCTCTCAGCGCCTATCAAATTGGAACGTCTGAATATCCCGATCGCTCCGCGACGCTTATCGTTGAAAGCTCCAGCCTCGACGGTGAGGCAACGCTAAAGGGTCCTGGGATCAAAGACCAAGCAAGCCTAAACCTACCAGAGCTTGCTGCGTTCCAAGCCAATCAAGCGAAATTTCCGCTGGGTCTGGATTTCTATTTCACCTGTGGCGACCAACTCGCAGCGTTACCGCGTTCAACGGAGGTGTCTTAAATGTATGTGGCTGTAAAGGGCGGCGAACGCGCTATCGAAAACGCCCATGCCTGGTTGGCAGAAGAACGGCGCGGCGATACCAAAGTAGCCGAACTAACAATCGAACAAATCCGCGAACAACTGAGCCTCTCTGTACATCGCGTGATGGCCGAAGGGTCACTTTATGATCCCGACCTTGCGGCCTTAGCGATCAAGCAATCACGCGGTGATCTGATCGAAGCGATCTTTCTCATTCGCGCTTACCGGACGACGTTACCACGCTTTGGGTCATCCAAACCGATTGATACCGGTGTGATGGACTGCGATCGCCGAATCTCCGCTACGTTCAAAGACTTGCCTGGTGGGCAGATCCTTGGGCCAACCTTCGACTACACCCACCGCTTGCTGGATTTCAAACTCGCCGCAGATGGAGAGGTTGCCGAAGCCCCTTCGCGTGACGTTGAGCCTGCTGATGTGCCGCATGTCACTGAGTTTCTCAATCAAGAGGGATTGATCGAGGAAGCACCGCATGACGACACAATGCCGCCTGACCTTACGCGCGAGCCATTAGAAATGCCGGCTGATCGTGCCCTTCGATTGCAGGCCCTGACACGGTCTGACGAAGGGTTTACGCTTGGCATGGCATACTCCACGCAACGAGGATACGGCAGAAACCATGCTTTTGTGGGGGAACTGCGGATTGGCTCTGTTCCGGTGGAGATGGAGATACTTGAGCTCGGATTCTCAATCGAAATTGGCGAAATCACCCTGACTGAATGCGAAACAGTCAACCAATTCACCGGCTCAAAAACCGAGCCGCCGCAGTTTACACGCGGGTACGGTTTGGTGTTTGGCCAAACCGAACGCAAAGCGATCTCGATGGCTTTGGTCGATCGCGCCCTTCGTTGGGAGGAATTGGGCGAAGATAGCGCAGGCGCCCCGGCGCAGGACGCGGAATTTGTTCTTTATCACGCCGACAATATCCAAGCGACGGGCTTTCTCGAACATATCAAATTGCCACATTACGTCGACTTTCAGTCTGAACTTGAACTGGTCCGCAAGCTGCGCCGAGAGGCCGGCGCGCATCAGGTTCAGGAGGCGGCGGAATGAAAGTGGCTGCAAAAAAAGACTTTTTACGTCTAGAAAGTCGAGTACCCGAGACAAAAAAAAGAGGCCGATCAATCGCCTCCGTCTCCGCCATCTCCTTCACTGTCCCATTCTCCACCGGGCTCAGAGGGGTCGCACATCGAACTTCGTTCGCCTCCGTGCCATTCGACCCAGATATAGACCCCATCCTCTCTTTTTCGGAGAGTGCTACGCCGGCTGTAGTCTTTGAACCAAAGAAAAAGGCAAATACCGACGGTCCAAAAAATTTCCATCACCGAGTCTCCAAAACAGGCGACCAAGCCAATCGGAATGCCAAAGGGCCAAATGCTTTTCCAAAAAGCAAAATTGTTCGAGCAAGCGCTCGTCACGTTAAGTCTCCTTATGTTGTTGAAAATAGTCCGATACGAGGGGTTTTGTTCTGCGGTAAAGGGGCCAATCTATCGCACCCCAGCGCGTCATATGAACCTGCTAAATCGAATACACATCATGTCTGGCCTGCGGATAGCACAACGCACGTAACAGAATTGCGACAAAGGTCTAATGTAGCAGCTCTTCAGCAGCGAGGACCTATTAAATGAAACACGTCGTCTTCGACATCGGTGCAGTGCTGGTTGAGTGGGATCCAGCTTTGGCTTGGGTAGACGACCTCGGCCAATCGGAAACCAACGCTTTCTTGGAACGCATCAACTTCGACAAATTGAATTTGGCCTGTGATGCGGGCGCGACGTTCAATGAAGCTGCATCCCTATTGGATGATTCCGACGACGCCGCTCTTCTGAGGCAATATGTAGAACGTTATTCGCAGACGGTGCCGAATAAGATTCAGGGCACGTGGGATATTCTGAACGCGCTGAAAGCAAAAGATGTGCGGGTTTTCGCCATAACCAACTGGTCGGTGGAGACCTGGCCTCAGGGCTGCAAAGCACATCCGGAACTGGCTGAAGTTTTCGAATTCACGGTCGTGTCGGGTCAAGTTGGGATGATCAAACCCAGCGTAGAGATCTTCAGCTACTTCTGCGTTGAAGCGGGCGTTGACGCTGCCGATTGCATTTTCACCGATGACGGGTTGCACAACTGTCTTGGCGCGAAAGCCGCGGGCATGAACGCCATTCATTTTACCGGACCGGACGCTCTTGAAGCAGGTCTTAAGCAAAGGGGGCTGCTGTGAGTGAAAGCGCCTATAACTTCGCCTATCTAGACGAACAAACGAAACGGATGATCCGCCGTGCGATCCTAAAAGGGTTGGCAATTCCGGGCTATCAGGTGCCATTCGCCTCGCGCGAGATGCCGATGCCTTATGGTTGGGGGACCGGCGGCGTTCAGGTGTCCGCGGCGGTACTCACACCAGAAGATACGTTCAAAGTCATCGACCAAGGTGCAGATGACACAACCAATGCCGTGTCAATTCGCACGTTCTTTGAACGCACCGCTGACGTAGAGACGACGACAGAAACAAGTGCGGCGTCAGTCATCCAGACGCGGCACCGGATACCTGAGGAGCCACTGACCGAAGATCAGATCCTCGTTTATCAAGTGCCAATTCCGGAACCGCTCCGGTTCCTTGAGCCACGCGAAAGCGAAACGCGTAAGATGCACAGTCTTGAAGAATACGGGCTTATGCACGTCAAACTTTATGAAGACATCAGTCGTCATGGCCATATCGCGACCTCTTACGCCTATCCGGTGAAGGTCGAAGGCCGCTATGTGATGGACCCGTCCCCGATCCCAAAATTCGACAACCCAAAACTTGGCCAAATGGCTGCTGTTCAGCTCTTTGGTGCCGGTCGAGAGCAGCGGATCTATGCGCTGCCGCCATACACGGATGTCGTCAGTCTCGATTTTGACGACCACCCCTTTGAGGCGTCTAAGGCCGATCAAGTCTGTGGGCTATGCGGCGCTGAAGACAGCTATCTCGACGAGGTTATCATTGATGATCAAGGCGGGCGGCTCTTTTGCTGTTCAGATACTGATTATTGCACCAGCCGCCGCGCTGCCGGCCATCAAGGTCCAGCATTTCCAGGAAGTGAGGTGGCGGCATGACACCGCTTTTGTCCGTTCAGGGTGTAACAAAACACTATGGTCGGCATATTGGCTGTGCCGATGTGTCGTTTGACCTTTACCCCGGAGAAGTCATGGGGATTGTAGGTGAATCTGGTTCCGGCAAGTCCACATTGTTGAACTGTATGGCTGGTCATCTTGCGCCCGAATCCGGCCAAGTTGTTTTTGATACCCGCACAGATGGGCCAAGAGACACCGTCACTATGTCAGAGCCAGAGCGGCGGATGCTGGGTCGTACCGATTGGGCATTTGTCCATCAGCATGCGCGCGACGGTTTGCGTATGGGTGTCAGCGCAGGAGGGAACGTCGGCGAGCGACTAATGGCGGTGGGCGAGCGCCACTATGGCGACATTCGCGACAAAGCGACCGATTGGTTGCAACGCGTCGAAATTGATGCCGAACGTGTTGATGATCGCCCCACCACTTTCTCCGGCGGGATGCAGCAGCGTCTGCAAATTGCTCGAAATCTAGTGACTGGGCCGCGTTTGGTTTTCATGGATGAACCCACTGGCGGGTTGGATGTTTCGGTTCAAGCAAGACTGCTTGATCTGCTGCGAGGTCTAGTGCGCGATTTGGGTCTGTCTGCCATCATCGTAACCCATGACCTCGCAGTTGTTAGACTACTGGCCGACCGGTTGATGGTGATGAAATCCGGTCGCGTGGTTGAGGCCGGTTTAACCGATCAAGTGCTGGATGATCCGCAGCACGCCTACAGCCAACTCCTCGTCAGCTCCGTTTTGCAGGTATGAGCCATGATTGAACTTAAAGACGTCTCAAAAACCTTTACGCTGCACAATCAGGGCAGTGCTGTCATCGAAGTGATCAACGATGTCTCCCTTTCGGTCGCGAAAGGTGAATGCGTGGCGCTGACGGGGGCCTCCGGTGCTGGCAAATCAACGCTGATGCGGATGATTTACGGCAACTATCTGACCCAAGCCGGTGAAATCCGCATTGGTGGTGTCGATTTGGTTCAAGCCGAACCGCGTGAAGTGATTGCCTTGCGTCGCGAGGTGCTCGGCTATGTCAGTCAGTTCCTGCGTGTTGTCCCACGCGTTCCAACCATGGAGGTCGTTGCAGAGCCGATGCGTGCGGTTGGTGTGTCGGTTAAAGACGCCGAAGCCAGGGCAAAGAAACTGCTGTCGCAACTCAACATCCCGGAACGTCTTTGGTCGCTCTCGCCCACCACATTCTCTGGCGGAGAACAGCAGCGAGTTAATATCGCTCGCGGGTTTGCCCATGAATACCCAGCGATGTTGCTAGACGAACCGACTGCTAGTCTCGACGCGGCGAACCGAGAGGTCGTTCTCTCCCTCATTGAAGAGGCAAAGGCGCGGGGTGCTGCGATCATCGGCATCTTCCACGATGAAGCTGCGCGGGACCGTGTATGCGATCGAGAAATAGATGTCAGTGCTTTCACCCCGAAGATGGCAGCGTGATGACCGGCCGGGTCATCGCCGTGGTCGGTCCATCCGGCGTTGGCAAAGACAGCGTTATGTCTGGGCTGAAAAGCCTTATGCCCGATCTTCATGTCGTTCGGCGTGTCATCACTCGCGAACCAGGCCTCGGCGGCGAAGACTACGACGCTGTTTCGCCTGAGGAATTCGATACGATGGTCCAAAGCGGAGCATTTGCGCTGCATTGGGGGGGCCATAGTCTACGGTACGGCATTCCGATCACCGTGAAGTACCAATTGACCAAGGGAACGGATTGTCTCGTTAACTTTTCTCGCAAAGCCCTTTCTGAAGGGGCCTCCATCTTCCCGAATTTTCTGGTTCTCAATATCACCGCCTCACCGGAAACTTTAGCAAAACGGCTGACTGCGCGTGGCCGTGAATCTGAAGAAGAGATAGCCCAACGCATTTCTGTCGCGCAGAAGTGCTTGCCAGATGGCTTAGACACTGTCGAAGTTTCAAACGATGGACCTTTGAACCAGACAGTTGCCCGGGCCGCGGCACTCATTCAACCGGTGAGGGCGTAGCGTTGGATCAGTTCAAACCGACCGTCCGACCGCTCTCCACAAAGCGCGATTTGATCGATGGGGAACGGTGTTGTTATGGGCGGCAGGTGCTGTTCGACCACAGCAGACCAGTGGGCGATGTCCGCGGTGGGCAGACGTCCGGACAGTGTCAGATGAAAGCGGAACTCCTCCATCACGTAGGGATAGCCCCATTGCGTCAGCAGTGCCTCTTGCCGGTCCGTCAATCCTGCTTGCCGGCGGCGCGCAAGCTCAGCGTCTGGCGCAGGGGCGCGGAACCTGTCCAAGTCGCGAACACAGGCGTCAGCTATGCGCCGCAACCCGGTTGCGTCGCCTTGCGGCGTCAAAGCGAGGAATCCACCCAATGTGGTGAGCGCCAATCTATCACAAGCGGCAGGTTTCAAAGACGCGGCCAGTTCGCCAACGGCAGTCTCAAGGGCCTCAACAGACATACCGTCAGCCAACCTAAACGGCGGCTTCAAGGTGCCATGAAACCCGTACTTCATCGGTGTCATCGTGATGTCACGCAAACCGGATACCTCCGGCTGAGCGGCCACACGACCCGTCACAACGTTCCACCCCAGCCACGCCGCGCCGAAATCGGCCAAGGGGCCTTCGGGTGGGATAAAATAGATCGGAAATCGAGAGTATGACATGAATTCCCCTTTTTCTGCGGCCTCTTTTACAAAGACATATGACAACGGTGCGACAAGCGACCTTTGGCTGGCAAATGCCCAGCTTATCCTGCCTGATCAGGTCCTAAAGGGATCAGTCACCATCGAACAAGGTGTCATCACCGAAATTTCTGAAGGTGACCACGTTCCTGAGGGGGCAACGGATTGTCAGGGCGATTTCGTGCTGCCCGGATTGGTTGAACTGCACACCGATAATGTCGAGCGCCATATCGAACCGCGGCCAGAGGTTGATTGGCCTCATCTACCTGCTTTGATTGCGCATGACGCGGAACTAGCATCAACAGGCATCACCACAGTATTTGATGCAATGCGCGTTGGCTCCATCCATAGCGGCAAAAAGGGGCGTTATGTTGATTATGCTCGCAAACTTGCGGATGAACTTTTGGCTGCGCGTGCAGAAGGTCTGTTCAAGATCAGCCATTTCCTGCATCTGCGGGCCGAGATTTGTTCCGAAACCCTAATGGACGAGCTTGCGGCATTCAGCGCGGATGACCGTGTGGGCATCGTGAGCCTCATGGACCACACACCAGGTCAACGGCAGTTCCGCGACCTCACCGCACTTAGAACCTACGTTGCTAAAAAACGCGGAATGAACGAGGCGGAGTTTGCTGAACATGTCGAGAACCTTTTGGCCTTACAAAAGAAATTCGGCGCTGCTCATGAGGCAGGTGCAGTGAAGGAAGCCCGCCGACTGGGGGCGGTTTTGGCCAGTCACGATGATACAACAGCAGAGCAAGTCGTGACTTCGTCGGCCAATGGAGTTGGATTTGCGGAATTCCCGACAACCTTCGAAGCCGCGAAAGCCTGCCGCGAACAAGGGATCGCGGTTATGATGGGTGCTCCTAATCTGATCCGCGGGGGGTCACATTCTGGAAACGTTGCAGCGGAAGAACTCGCTAAGGCTGATTTACTCGATATCGTTTCGTCGGACTATGTGCCGTCTGCTCTGCTGTTGTCCGCTTTCTATTTGGCTGAATTATGGTCCGACTTGCCGCGCGCGGTTGCGACGGTCACCTGCAATCCTGCGACCGCCGCTGGCCTACGCGATCGCGGACGCCTAGACATCGGCCAGCGCGGCGATGTACTCCGTGTTCGCAAGACCAGCAAAGCACCTGTACTTTGCGGTGCTTGGAGCCAAGGCAAGCAGGTTGCTTGACGATCTAGCTTAGTCTTAAGGCATCACACCCACTCGGAGCCTGGCGAATTTCTCACAGCGCATATAGGCGTGTCCAGGCTCGAACGGATATTGGGGTGCTGCATTGAATGGCAGCTTTGCTTTCAAGAAAAGACCAGCATACACTCCTGGCTGAAGTCGGATCTCGGCACCAAGTCATGACAGTTTCTAAGACTCGGCAAAAGTTGCAGACATCAGGCGACAGTAGGATTGTCCGTGATCCGTGCGTCTAAGCTTTGTTAAATTTTGCGGCCGCGGCGAATGTCAGCTATGTGGACTACGGCCGCCGCAACTTGTTAGCGAGACGAAAGGCAACTTCGGGCCGTCCTTGCCGTAAAGGCGTTGCCTGACCGGCGCACATGCTGCGATCGATCCAACGACGGCTTCGAGCCCAACCTGTGAATTCGATTTCTTCTCTGCGTGCGCTCGCAGCACAGAGAATGCTGTGGGAGCAATAAATCTGATGCTGCCCTTCAGCAGGCAAAGCGGCCATTCGATCAGATGCTATGATGTCATCGTCGGCACTGTGTTGATGCTTGGTTCCGGAGGGAGGATCAGAGGGCACATGATGCCAAGAGTCCAACTCCCAGCCGTCACAACAAATCGTAAAGCCGGGAACGAGGGGCGCATCATCGTTCAGAAACGACCGCAGTCAATAACGCATGCCTCGGGGAGAATGACGGGGCTGAGGCCCCGTCAATTCTGTCAACCCATCGTCGGCATGATGAACTCGAGATCGCCTTGAACATCTTGCGTTGCCCCGTTCATCGCAAAGGCAAGCGCGGGTAAGGACAAAAGCAACCAAAGCCAATGAGGTTTTCTCATGAGGGCTTTCAGCGTTTTTTGTCCCTGTTCCTGTTAGTCAAACCGATAACTCGACGCGGTTATGCCGCCCAAAAGATCGGTTTCGTGGTAGACAAGGGTTGCTGTTGCCTGCTCTGCTGCGCCAACGGCGACATAGATCGGCACCCAATGGTCTTCCTTGACATGGCATTCGCGGGCATGGGGCGCGCTTTCCCAGTTCAGCAGGTCCGCTGTTCGGGCCTCCGGTGCCTTGGCCAGCGTCTCACCCAGCCACGCGTCAAATCCGGCCGAGGGCACTTTTGCCGCCGGGTTCATCTTTGACATGTTGTGGTAGCTCAGGCCCGAACCGATGATCAGAACGCCCTCGTCGCGCAACGGCGCAAGCGCACGGCCGATCTCGAAATGCTTTGCAGGATCATAGGAGCTCAGCATGGACACCTGGATCAGCGGCACATCCGCATCCGGGTACATGATCTGCATTGGCACAAAGGTCCCGTGATCATAGCCCTGTTTGGGGTCTGGCGTGGCAGAGATCCCCGCCCCGGCCAACAGCCCGATGATCCGTTCCGCCAAGGCCGGATCGCCGGGCGCACCGTACCTGATCTGGTAGGTTTCGGGCGGAAAGCCGGAATAGTCGTATTCCATCGTTGGCGCGTCTGACGACATGACCCGCACTTGATCGGCTTCCCAATGACCAGAGATCATCACAACGGCTTTGGGCCGCTCGGGTAGGTCCTCCTCCATTTGCACAAAGGACGCTTCCAGGTTTTTGAAAATCGCGCGTAACTGCGGCACCCATGGCCATGGGCCTCCGCCGTGCGAGATATAGAAGGTTGGCATTTTGGTCATTGTGTCACCTCAGGCGGTAGCGGGCACGGACCGCGAGGTGCGACGTCCCAGGATGACGTACACGGCCAAGGCCAGCAGCACGGCATTAACCGGCAGCACCTCGAGTTCACCACGGTAGATATGCAGGCCCATGGCCAGCACCTGGATTGTTGCGAGGCCGAGCGCAGCCAACGCGGTCAGGCGTGGCATGATACCCGTCAGGACGGGTAGGATCAGGCCTGCAGCCGCTGCAAGTTCGGCAGCGCCGATGAAACGAACGAGCGCGACGGGCACCTCACCGGGCCATCCCATCATAGCCGCCAGGTCAGGGATTGGCTGCGTTGCTTTCATGAAGCCGGCCAGCGCGAAAACGGCCGCCAGAAGAACTTGTGCGCCCCAAAGGGCCATTGTTTTCTTGGACATTGGGAACCTCTACTGTCCTGTTTTCAGATGTTCGCAAACATAGACAGTGAGCCTTATCTCGACTATTTGGGATTTTATGTTTTCACTATCCCATATACGGGACAATTGGAGATCGCATGAACAAGCTCGATGGGCTGGATGTTTTCGTGGCAGTTGTTGAGGCCAAAAGCTTTGCGGGCGCAGCACGCAAACTCGGCATGCCAACCACGACCGTCAGCGCGAAGGTATCGCGTCTCGAAGAGCAGCTTGGCGTCTCGCTTTTGCGACGCACGACGCGCAAGCAAAGCCTGACTGAGGCCGGGGACGCATACTACCGCAGTTGTGCACCCGCGCTTCAAACGATCGAACAGGCCAGTGCCGCGCTGCAACAGAATAGGTCAGAGCCACAGGGAACCCTGCGCATGACCGCCCCACCCGATATTGCACAGATCGCATTGGCTCCGATTATCGACACCTATCTCAAGCGCTATCCGGATGTTCACGTCGACCTTCGCGTGACAAACAGCTTTGTCGATTTGGTCTCGGAACAAGTTGATCTCGCCATACGTATCGGTGAGCTCAGCGACGCAAGCCTTGTTATTCGAACGTTCACAAACGGCTCTTTGTCTCTCTGGGCTGGATCGGCTTACCAGGCACAGTTCACCCTTCCGACCCGCCCCGAAGATCTGGAGCGGCATCGGTTAATCTGGCTTCGCACGCGGCAAAGCAAAATCGACCTCATGGGCCCGGCAGGTGAAACCCTGTCTTTGAAGTCGTCGGGCTGGCTGGACGTGGACGACCTTCAAACCCTAAAGCACTACGTTGAGCAGGGCTTGGGAATTGGTCTTTTGCCACGCTTCAATCTTCCCAATCTGCAGGGTGATCCGGACCTGATTCCTGTCTTGCCGCAGTACAAGACCGCGCCATTCAGAGCGGTCTTTGCCTATACCAAGCAAAATTTCGTGCCGGCGACCGTCCGAAGCTTTATCGACACCGCAGCTGACTTTGCGCGCGGCCGCACGAAGACAATCTAAAGCGTGAATGCGCTCCAACAAGCTTCAAGTGCTGCGATTTCATCGCCCTTGGCAAAGGCCTCCATACCGATCGGGCCATCATAGCCCATGTCAGCCAGAGATTTCGTAACCACCGTGTCATTTATCTGGCCCGCCCCGGGTTAACACCGACCGGGATTGCCTATGACCTGCACTTAGCCGATCCACGGCAGATACGCCTCGCACCAACGGCTCTGCTTTCGATGCTGATACGAAGCACGCAGATCGGATTCTCGCTAGGGAGGTACGGCAGAAGGCCTAGAAGTTTCATAAAGGCCTTTGCGCGCCCAATAATGGGGGGATTGGGATACCTAAGACACTTTCCTTCAAACGACCGCTAAAGAGAAATACAGGGTAGTGCTTGAATTTGAGCGCTGCGGTCGCGAAGGTTCTCTGCGTCAACGAAAGCTGAAAGCGCACAAGTGCACTTCGTCCGCTAAGCGTTCGTTATTTCGAGCCACAGCGAACGACTGCAAGGAGCCCAGACCTCCCAAATGCTGCGCGCTCAGCGAACGTCCGGTTTGCTCATCTAGTCGCAGTGGGAGGATGTCAGGAACCTTCGCGTAGGGTGCTGGGGGTAGCCAGTTTTGAAATGTCCGCGCCAGTCGTGGATCGCCACTCAGAAAGAAGGAACCCAGTTCTGTCTCTTTTGCCAACGTCGTTCGCCCCATGATAATTCCGCCCATCGCGACCAGTGTTGTTTCAACATATAGGTCAACATCCAGATCAGGATCGTGGACGCAAAGTTCAGGAGGCGTTCCTCGTTGGGCCAGAAACCAAAAAGTGTCGTAGTCCGTTGGCTCATCCCTGAAATGAAAGCGGATCACGGATCGCTTGTCAGGCAGAGCGTCTACCTGGAGCACGCTTTGACACTTCCACATCATAGGTGAGGCAAGTGTTCCAGCAAGCGCAACCTCTGCCTCAATGTTCTGCTGTGCCCAGACCCCGAGCGCTTTGATGACAGGTTCCAACGCTTCGGATTTCGGCGTACGGATATAGTCCACGGCACCCGTTGCTTTGTCTTCGACACGTTCAACTAGACCATTGTGCTCCATCTCCGAAAGTCGCCAGGAGAGAACCCCGGGGGAGATGCTGCCAAGGCGTCGTCGCAAAGTGTTGAACCTGGTGGCTCCGGCCCAAATTTCAGTCAGGATTGGAATAGTCCATCTAGGTTCCAGCAATTGGCTGGCACGGGAAATCGGACATAGAAGACCGTATGGTTTGACGTTCATAAGAAACTCCTCACTGCCCATCATACCCAGCAAACGCACTTGGGCTAGTACGCCTGAAGTACCAGCATCAGTACCTTCTACGCACTACTCTGACTGAACTGCGCCATGGTTGAGTTGGTCATCGCATAGTGAGGAGAAAACGATGACACAGAACACCAGGATGACAGGGGTCGCCAACGGAGAGTTGTGGGGCCACCGAGCGCAGGATTGGGCCAAGTATCAGGAAGCCTCAATCGCACCTGTTTTCGATGCGGTTCTCGACCGAACTTGCGTGGGCGAGGGGACAAGATATCTCGACATCGGTTGCGGGGCAGGAATGGCGGCCGCAAAAGCCAGCGCGCTGGGAGCGGTGGTGACTGGTCTCGATGCATCGAGTGCGTTGATCGACATTGCCCAATCCCGGTTACCGGCAGCGGCCTTTCAAGTAGGGGATTTGCAGGAACTCCCGTTTGCAGATGGCAGATTTGATCTGGTGACAAGTTTTAATGCCATCCAATATGCCGGGGATGTCGCCGAAGCTTTGTCAGAGGTGAAACGCGTCCTTGCACCCGGTGGCACAATAGCCATCGCGACTTGGGGCAATCCGGAAGGCATGGAAGCAGCTGAGGTAGTGACAGTTTTGAAGCCGCTCTTGCCGCCGCCGCCACCCAACGCACCGGGCCCGTTCGCTTTGTCTGATGACGAAGTTCTGCGTCAGTTCGTTGAGAAAGGCGGGTTCGAAGCATACGATGTATTCGATGTCGAAAGTCCTTGGTCTTATCCCGATGAACCGGCGGCACTCGCGGGTCTCGCCGCATCTGGCGTAGCTGCCAATGCAATAAGCTTGGCAGGCAAGGATGCGGTGGATGAAGCGCATCGTTCGGCCATCGCTCCATACCGCAAGGCAGATGGTCGGATCGAGTTCGGCGCCGCTTTCAAGGTGGTGCTTGCCAGGTTATCAACTGAATAGCGATTGGCGCGAAAGACTTAGCCCTCAGAAGCGGCCGTTGGATAGCTCCAAAGCAATGGCCGTTTTGTCCCGCCTAGCTGCAGTTCAAATGGTTGCAACCCGCTGCTATGCAGCGAATGGCAGGACTGAGCCCAACCTGTGAATTTAGTTTTCTCGCTGCGCGGAAATCGCTGCAACAGCGTAAATCTCTACGCCGCTGTGCAGCGGGAAAACCGGGCGTTCATTCCATCCGCAGCGGAAACGACACGCTCAAGAATGAGGTCGCGGGACAAGGTCGGCACTCCATCATTCAAAACTAGTCGCCGCTTTCAAACTTCATAAAGCATGGACCCTATTTGCTGGCTCACGCTTTGATCGGGTGTGAAGGCAGCAAGACACATGGCAATGACTCCCATCCAAGGCATGCCCAAGCCTTGCTTTATGCACGCAAACGTTTCTGCCAATGCTCCTGTCGCGGCGTATTCGGGAATGGGATGTATCTCGGGGATCGGCAAGGGTTTAAGGCGCGGAAGCTCAGTCATTCACCATGTCTTCCGGCAGGCTTTCACTCCATTTTCGAAGTTCTTCCAAGAAACCCAGGGCCGTGCGGCCAAACTCCGTGATTTCATATTGAACAGAGACTGGCGCGGTATCCATCACCTGCCGGTTAATCAGGTCTTGTGCCTCCAACTGACGTAGTCTTTCTGTGATCATCTTCTTTGACGCGCCCCCAATCATGCGGGCCAAATCGTTGAACCGCACAGGACCGTCCTTGAGGTGCCAGAGGACCGATCCGGTCCATTTACCGCCAATAACCCGCATCCCGCGTTCGATTGCGCAGGGCTCAATACAGGCGTCATGCACATGGCGGCGCCCCTTTGCGTCGGCTTCCACTCTTGCCTTCATCTTGTTCGCCCTCGCGTGTTATTAGGTTACTAAAAGTATACTGGTTGATTTTTGTATCTTGCGCACGCAACTTCACCAACAGACCTACGCGAGTCAAGAGACTCGCATTTCCAATCCAAGGGTAATCCACATGAGCAACATCTTCATTCTCAACGGCGCACAGCCTTATCCCTTTGCACCGGGCGCACTCAACGAAGCCTTTGCCACTCGCACCGAGGCGGTCCTGAAGGCCCTAGGCCACGACCTGCGGCTCACAAAGGTGGCCGAGGGGTATGATGTCGAGGAAGAAATCGCCAATCACCAATGGGCCGACACAATCATCATGCAGTTCCCGGTGAACTGGATGGGCGTGCCGTGGTCATTCAAGAAATACATGGATGAGGTGTACACCGCAGGCATGGACGGGCGCCTCTGCAACGGCGATGGCCGCAGCCCCGATGCGCCAAAGGCCAACTACGGTATGGGCGGGGCGCTGACCGGCACACGCTACATGATCTCAACCACGTTGAATGCGCCGTCAGAGGCGTTTGACGATTCCTCCGAACCCTTCTTCGAAGGCGCGAGCATCGACGATCTACTACGCCCCGTCCACCTGAACGCCAAGTTCTTCGGCATGACGCCCCTGCCAACTTTCTCGGCTCATGACGTGATGAAAAATCCCAACGTCACAGCCGATTTCGCGCGTTTCGACACGCATCTCACCACTCATTTCGGAGACACGTCCCATGTCGCAACCTGACATTCACCTCTATACCGCCGCCACGATGAACGGGTATAAGCCCGTCATTTTCCTTGAGGAAGCTGAAGTCCCCTACGATCTGACCTTCATCAACTTCGCCAAGCAGGAACAGAAGGCACCGGGCTATCTGAAGCTCAATCCTAATGGCAAAATCCCGACCATCGTGGATCGCGCCGAGGATCGCGCGATTTTCGAATCCGGGGCGATTCTGTGGCATCTGGCTACGAAATACGGAGAGTTCCTGCCGACCGATCCAGTGAAGCAGTCCGAGGTCATGCAGTGGCTGTTCTTTCAGGTTGGTCACATTGGTCCAATGATGGGGCAAGCCATGTACTTCCAACGCATCGCGGCCCCGAACGGGCATGACGAGCCCTATTCGATCAATCGCTATGTGTCGGAATCGCGTCGCCTTCTTGAGGTAATGAATACACGTCTTGAAGGGCGGGATTGGCTAGCTGCCGATGAATACACCATCGCGGATATGGCCACTTATCCATGGGCGCGGGCCTATGTCTGGGCCAAGGTCGAGGTTGATGACCTGCCACACCTTAAGGCGTGGTTTGACCGGATTGACGCTCGCCCCGCCGTGCAAAAGGCCCTGACCATTCCCAAGGCGCAACCGCAATTCTGGGACGCCAAGGCCGACGACGGCGCTTTTGCGGCGGAAAACGCGGCTCGGTTCGCGTCCGACGCCAAGAAGGGCTGAGCCATGGGCGTCGCTCTGATCGGCTATCCGGTATCCCCCTTCGTGCGCAAGGTTCGGGTCGCACTTGAGACGAAAGGGATCAGCTACACGCTTGATCCCATCGTCCCTTACACTGAGCGCGAGAAAGTGCTGACCGTCAATCCGGCGGGGACTGTGCCCGTGCTCATCCCGGGCGAAAGTGCGGCACCGATCACCGAGAGCGCCGATGTCGTGGCCTGGAGCGATCAGACCGTTCCGTCGCCCGCCATCATTCCAAAAGACCCTCAATTGCGTGCCCGCGCCCTCGACGTGCAACGCTTTGCCGACGGTCAGATGGCCCAGGTCTTCGGCGGTATGATGTTCGGTCAACGGATCGTCGTGCCGTATTACTTCGGTAAAGCCCAGGGCAAGGAAGACATGGTACAAAACGCTATTACGCAGCTTGCTCCGCCTTTGCTTGACACCGTGGCGAACCTGATCGGCGACGAATCCTTTGTGGCAAGGGATTTCAGCGTGGCCGATATCGCCATGGCAAGTTGGTTGCGCGGCGCCAGGTTGGCCGGATTTCAACTCGATGAAGCACGCTGGCCGATGGTCGCCCAATGGCTGGGACGCTGTTTCGATCAGCCCGGCTTTGCCTCCGTCATCGCTAGCGAAGAAAAAACCGAAGTCGTCAGATGGGCGCGTGCCCGCTATGCGGCCTGACAGATAGGGATTGATGTACATGGCGTTGCACGATCATCCGATGTGGCGGAAACCACAGCACCATCACGAACTCGATCACACGCATGAACACGTGCACTGGACCGAGCTTTTCTACGATCTCATCCATGTTGTGACGATTTTTCAGCTTGGAAACTACCTGTCGCATCATCTGGATGTGCAGGGTTTCCTGGTGTTTGCGGGGGTCTTTGTCGCGCTCTGGTACGCATGGGGTGAATTGAGCCTTTTCAACTCGATCTACGTCAGTACGGATGTCTGGCATCGGGTAATCATGTCCGTGATGATCTGTACGCTGATGTTCATGGCGGCGGCCATTCCAGCCATAGAAGGGGGCGGCTGGATGTTCTTTGCACTCGGCTTTGCAGCCAACCGCGCCATGCTCGCCGCGCTGTATCTTCGCGCGCGGCGCGTCAATGCGTCCAGCCATTCCATGTGCTCGGAACAGGCCAGGAATTTCGCGATCTTCGCTGTCCTGTTTGCAATCACCGCGTTCCTGCCAAAACCCTTTGCCTTCTGGGCCTTTGCAGCGGTGATGGTGGCGACGCAGCTTCCTTACATGATCCCGGAGGTCTCTGTCCTTCGGTTTGACAGGTTCATCCCGCGGGCCGGTCACATGGCCGAGCGCTTTGCTTTGTTGACCCTGATCGTGCTGGGGGAAGGGTTCTTCAAATTGGTGGTCACTCTCTCGGAAAAGGGCATTTACAAGGTCTCTCCTGACGTGTTGGTCAATTTCGTCATCGGTGGTGTGTCCATGTTCGTCATGTGCTGGATCTATTTTGACTTCGTCGGCAATGGGAAACCAAAGGACAATCGGCCGTCGACACTGATCACGTGGTGGCTGTCGCACCTTTCTCTGATGCTATGTGGTGTGATGGTGGGCGTGGCCCTTGCCGCCGAGGTCAAGGTAGGGTTCTGGGCCCCTTATCCCACCAAATACGCGGCTATCGGCTGTTTTGGCTTGGCCGGGTACATCGCCATGCTGTGGGCTTTGCAGCACGTCATCGAACATCGTGTCGCATCGGAATTCGGTCGCGGGGATGTCCGCTTATTCGGGATCGCATTGGCCATTACCACGTTCTTTATCGTGCCGCATGTTCCTGCAATTGTGGGCAATCTGCTGTGGGGCACGGCCTTGTTTTCCCAGATCATCATCCCGGTCACCCGCGCGTGGCTAAGGTTTCGGCATGAGTGAACACGCAAGCCTTCGCGCCCGGGTCTACTGGTGGCTTGAACGTCCCGACCGAGAAGCCAGAGGCCCACGTTTGCTGGAAATTGCGCTGATCTTGCTGATCACGGCCAATGTCACGGCAGTCATTCTGGAGACGGTCAGTACAATCTACGCCGTATGGCAGCCTGCATTTGATGTCTTCGAGCGCATCTCATTGACGATGTTCATCATCGAATATGCGGCCCGTCTTTGGGTCGTCCCCGAAAACCCGCAAAACCGGTCGCGCAGGGCTTGGGTGGTCACACCATCAGCCATCATTGATCTGCTGGCCATTCTCCCGGCCCTATTGGTGCTGCTGTTCCCAGTTGACCTTCGGATTCTGCGCGCGTTCCGGATCGTCCGTCTCCTCAAGCTGACCCGCTACTCTCCTGCGCTTGGAATGTTGCTGGCTGTCTTCGAGGAAGAGGCAGGCGCTTTCTTCGCGGGCTTTTTCATTCTGATCGTGATGCTGGTGCTTGCGGCTAGCGGGGCCTGGCTAGTGGAACATCAAGTGCAGCCCGACGCCTTTGGCTCGATCCCGGCGGCCATGTGGTGGGCTGTCGCCACACTGACAACCGTGGGCTACGGTGATGTAACACCCGTAACCATTGCGGGAAAAATATTTGGAGCCATCATCACTGTGCTTGGGATCGGCATGGCTGCCCTTCCAGCAGGCATCCTTGCCAGTGGCCTAAACGACCAGTTGCATCGCAGACGCTCCAGCATGCAGGCGGAGTTTCGGCGCGCGCTGGAGGACGGCTTTATATGTGACGCAGAGGAGGTCGAGATCGAAGACCTACGTAAATCCCTCGGGCTTTCCTATCGCGCCGCTCTTCAAATCCGAAGTGAGGTTGAAGCAGAGGTTCAGGCCCGATTGCATCTATGCCCGTCCTGCGGGCGTAGCTTGTCAGATCAAAAGGAGACATCCGCATGACCACATCAACGCCCATTCGTGTCGAAATCGTCTCACACGTGGTCTGCCCCTGGTGCGTGATTGGGTACTTTCAGTTGGCAAAAGCCAGCCGCGACACCTAACCGCGTCGCAAGGAGCAGACCCAGCCCAATGCACATTAAAAAGGTGGCATAAAGGGGGGCAGATGAGGTCTAATTTGTGGGAAACTTAAATAGATAAGTAAAATCAAATATTTAAGGCGAAATTTTTCGAGATTTTGGTGGAGCCTAGGGGAGTCGAACCCCTGACCTCTTGCATGCCATGCAAGCGCTCTCCCAACTGAGCTAAGGCCCCTTACTGTGCTGCGTTCTAGGCAGCGAGCGGGGCGAGATCAAGCAAAAGATCGCGCCCCGGCTGGATTATTCTTCGTCACTGGTTGGCACGTCGGCCAACTCGTCCAGCGATACTGTATCGTCGTCATCGTCGTCGTCGAGGACATCATCGCCCAGATCGGCGTCGACATCATCGTCATCGACGTCATCGTCCAGCACCAGATCATCATCTTCGCTGGCATCCTGCATTTTCTTGGTTTGTGCGTCTTCGGCATCTGCAACCATGGTGCGGGTCTTGCCAGTGTCGACGGCGACCTCATTGCCAGTATACGGGCTGATGATTGGGTCAGCGTTCAGATCGTAGAAACGTTTGCCGGTTTCTGGGCACAGACGTTTGGTTCCCCATTCTTCCTTCGGCATACTCGAATCCCTTTTGTTTAACGTGCTCTTGCAGCGGATCGTCGCCAACTGCCATAAGCACAGCGTGGTGTCAAAGGCTTTGACACGTTTGAATGATGAAGGGTGGATATGGGCCGTCAGTTCAGCATTGGCAACCCCCCGATTGCGGTGAATGTGAAGACATCAGCGCGGGCGCGACGGTTAAGCTTGCGGGTGTCGCGGCTGGATGGCGCGGTGTCTCTGACCGTCCCGAAATACAGCAGTGACCGAGATGCGATGGCGTTTCTGCAAGAGCGGGAGGAGTGGTTGCGTAAACACCTTGGGGATGTAATGCCGAAAGCCTCCGTTCAGATTGGCGGTAGCGTGATGTTTGGCGGGGTAGAGACGCCGATTGTTGCGGCGGAAGTGAGGCGCGCTCGGTTTGAGGACGGCGTATTCTATGTGCCCGATGATGCGTCCCAATCGGGAGTGCGGTTGAAGGCGCTTTTAAAGCTGAAGGCGCGGGACGCGCTTGCTGTGGCGTCGGATCATTATGCAGCTGAGTTAGGGCGGCGGTATACGCGCATAAGTTTGCGAGACACGCGGTCGCGCTGGGGGTCGTGTTCGTCACAAGGGGTGCTGATGTATTCCTGGCGGCTGATCATGGCACCTGTTGATGTGCTGAATTATGTCGCTGCTCATGAGGCATCGCATCTGGTGGAAATGAACCACTCGGCGGCCTTTTGGGAGACTGTGGCGGGGCTGATGCCGGACTATGAGGTGCATCGTCGGTGGCTGCGAGAAAACGGGGATAGCTTGCATCGTTATGACTTCGGTAATTGACAATCGCTTATTTGTGATCACAAAATTACCGCATGATAAGACCTAAAACGCAAGATGGTGTAGGCGCTGCGCATGAGCGTGTTTATCGAACGCTCAGAACCCGCATTCTGCATGGGGAGATCAAGCCAGGAATGGCGCTGACGCTGCGCGGGATCGGGAAGGAATTTGATGTCTCTATGACGCCAGCGCGCGAAGCGGTGCGTCGCTTGGTGGCTGAAGGGGCTTTGTCGCTGTCGTCCTCCGGGCGCGTGTCGACGCCGGAACTCTCCAACGAACGGATTGAGGAGTTAGCGGCACTGAGGGCGCTGCTGGAGCCGGAACTCGCCAGCCGGGCTTTGCCGCGGGCGCACTTGGCACTGATTGAGCGGCTCGAGCAGATCAACAACCGCGTATCGCAGATGGTCGCCCGGCATGATGCACCGGGGTATATTCGGATGAATTTGGAGTTTCACCGGACGTTGTATTTGAGAGCGCAGGCGCCGGCGATGTTGGCTTTGACAGAGACCGTGTGGTTGCAGTTAGGGCCGACGATGAGCGCGCTTTACGGGCGTTTGAACCGGACAGAGCCACCAGCGAGCCATCGGATGATTTTGAGCGCGTTGAAAGCCGGGGATGAGCCGGGTTTACGCTTGGCCATTCGTGCAGATGCGACCAAGGGATTGCGGATGTTGAAGGGGTAGGGCGGGCCCGCCCGCCCACCCCTTTTTCTGGAGGCGCTGCCTCCAGACCGCCGAGGTATTTTTGGCAAGAGGAAATGCTTAAATGTGTATCGCGCCGTCGCCACAGGCGAGAGCGGCTTCGCGGACCGCTTCTGAGTAAGTGGGGTGTGCGTGGCAGGTGCGAGCGAGGTCTTCGGCGGTGGCGCCGAATTCCATTGCGACGCAAATCTCATGGATCAGATCGCCGGCCATTGGGCCGATTATATGGGCACCTAGGATGCGGTCGGTCGCTTTGTCGGCGAGGATTTTGACGAAACCGTCACCTACAAAGTTTGCTTTGGCGCGGCCATTGCCCATAAAGCTGAATTTACCAACCTTATAGTCAACGCCTTGGTCTTTCAGCACTTCTTCGGTTGCGCCGACGCTACTGACTTCTGGGTGGGTGTAGATCACGCCGGGGATGACGCCGTAGTTCACGTGCGGGTGTTGGCCAGCGATGCCTTCGGCGCAGGCCATGCCTTCGTCTTCGGCTTTGTGGGCTAGCATCGGGCCTTCGATGGCGTCGCCGATCGCGTAGATGCCAGCGACGTTGGTGCGGTAGTGGCTGTCGGTTTTGATCTGGCCTCGCTCCGTCATTTCGACGCCAAGCTCTGCAAGGCCGAGGCCGTCGGTATAGGGGCGGCGGCCGGTGGCGAGGAGGACAGCGTCAGCGGTGATGGTGTGTTCGCTGTCATCTTTGCGTAGTTTGTAGGTGACTTCGGCCTTAGTGCCTTTCTTTTTGGCCGACTGTACAGCGGCACCCATGACGAATTTCATGCCTTGTTTCTTTAAGGTGCGCTGGAAGGTTTTGGCGATCTCTTTGTCTTGGCCGGGGGTGATCTGGTCCAGGAACTCGATAACGGTGACCTCTGCGCCCAATCGGGCGTAGACGGAGCCGAGTTCGAGGCCGATGACGCCGCCGCCGATGACGACGAATGTCTTTGGAACCTTTTGCAATTCAAGCGCACCTGTAGAGGTCACGACGGTTTTCTCGTCAACTTCAACACCGGGCAAATCCGTGGGTGTCGAGCCGGCGGCGATGATGATGTTTTTGGCTTCATGCACCTCATCGCCGACCTTCACCTGACCGGCGGCAGGGATCGAGCCCCAGCCTTTTAGCCATTCGATTTTGTTCTTTTTCATCAAGAATTCAACGCCTTGGGTGTTTTGCCCGATGGTGTCCATCTTGTATTGGAGCATCTGCTTCCAATCGACCGTTTGCGCCTTTCCTTTGAGGCCCATCTTGGCAAAATTGGCTTGCGCTTCGTGCAGCATCTCTGTCGCATGCAGGAGGGCTTTGGAGGGGATACATCCGACGTTCAGACAGGTGCCACCCAAGGTTTCGCGACCTTCGACAATCGCGGTCTTGAGACCAAGCTGGGCGCAGCGGATTGCGCTGACATATCCGCCGGGTCCGCTTCCGATTACGATGACATCATAGCTGGCCATGGGAGGCTCCTTTTTTCCTTATTTTGCTTGTACACCGTGCGAACACACAGCGTACACAGCCCGTACATACAAGCTGACATATAGGGGGTGGTCAAATCCATGTGGAGAGGACCATTGCGAGGGTGGCGAGAAAGCCCGTGAACCAGATCAGAGAGCGCCAAGGCGCCCAGCCGAAGTAGTAGGCGGGGACGTATAGGATGCGGGCGGCGAGGTAGGTCCATGCACAGATCGCGGTGAGGCCGGTTGTCTTGTCACCAAGGACGACGACGACAACGGCGGCGGTGTAGAGGATCAGCGCCTCAAAGTGGTTGTTCATCGCGCGGTAGAGGCGGGCGGGTTTGTCGGAGAGCTGGCTTGAGAGCGGGCCACCGAGGTGGGATTCGTCGCGGGCTGAGAGGGTCTTGGAGGGGCCAAGGTCGAGGTTGGCCGAGATCGACATCAGGGCGAATTGAGTCGCTTGCAGGACAACGGCGTAGGCGAGGACTTGGAGTTCAGGGGTCATCAAGTCGCGCTTATGAATAACGGTAGGATCATCAGGAGCAACCCGCCGAGAGATGTGAACCAGGCAATCGACCGGACGAGCGGAAGGCCAGATGCAAACGCGGGAATATAGGCGATACGAGCCCAGAAATAGACTGCTGCACCCAAAGCTGATTGAGCCGTCCCGCTGTCCGTCACGGCGAGCATGAGGGCCAAGGCTGCAAACGCCGGAAAGGTTTCGAGAAAATTACGCAACGCCCGTTGGACACGATCGGCGACGGCGTTTTGGTCACGTGGTTCATCTTGAGGACCGAGGGCCCAGCCAAGGCCCTTTGATAAGTCAGACAAGGTAGCTTGAAAAAGCACGTGAACGATCAGTAGGATAACGGTGTATAGTAGGTAAGTGAGTTCCGGTGTCATTGGCTTGTAACCTTTCGTTCGCCATTTTTTACTTTTTTCATCAAATCCCAGCAATTTTCACAGACGAAGTGTTTTGCTACTTCCGAGTCCTTGTTTGTCGCAAAAATTTTGCCTTCAAATTTTGTTCCGCTCCCAAATTTTTCCCAGCAGCCAGCGCAGTGTTCATGGTCGCTGTCTTTGGCTATGGCTGAGACCACCCACAAGGACGGCATTTCTGACCCCAATGTTGGTTGCCAACCTAGATGCTTTGAAAGCCAATAAACAGTTCCATCGGGAGTACCTTCGTCACTTTCTTTCGACTTTGGTGAGTTCATAGCTGGTTGCCCGGCGTCGCCGGGCAGCGCCTGGACCTCCCCCCGAGGGGAGGGCGCTTCACGTCCACCCCTGAGGTCCGCGCGATGCCCTTATGTGCGGCGCGGAACATCTGTTTAAAGATTCATCAACAACCGACGTGGATCCTCTAGCGCTTCTTTCACGCGCACCAAGAAGGTCACAGCACCCTTACCGTCCACGATCCGGTGGTCATAGCTGAGGGCGAGATACATCATCGGGCGGATCACGACCTCTCCGTTGATCGCCATCGGGCGGTCTTGGATTTTGTGCATACCCAAGATGCCGGACTGTGGTGGGTTCAGGATCGGTGAGCTCATCAGAGAGCCGTAGACGCCACCGTTGGAGATGGTGAAGGTGCCGCCCTGCATCTCTTCCATCGAGAGTTTGCCGTCACGCGCTTTTGCACCCTTCTCGGCAATCGCTTTCTCAATCGCAGCAAAGGACATGGCGTCGGCGTCGTTGATCACAGGCACCACGAGGCCCGTGGGCGTACCTGCGGCGATGCCCATGTTGACGTAAGATTTGTAAACGATGTCTGTGCCGTCAATCTCTGCGTTCACCTCTGGCACTTCATTGAGCGCATGGCAGCAGGCCTTGGTGAAGAAGGACATGAAGCCCAGTTTCACGCCATGTTTCTTCAAGAACAGATCTTTGTATTCGTTGCGCAGGGCCATCACCTCGGTCATGTCGACCTCATTGTAGGTGGTGAGCATCGCGGCGGTGTTCTGGCTGTCTTTCAGACGCTTGGCGATGGTTTGGCGCAGGCGGGTCATTTTCACACGTTCTTCGCGCGCGGCTTGATCTGCGGCGACAGGGGCACGTGGGGCTGGCGCGGTCGCCGCAGGCGCTGGTGCGGACCCACCAGCAGCAACTGCGGCAGCGACGTCGGATTTGGTGACGCGGCCATCGCGGCCGGTGCCGGTGACTTGATCGCGGGTCATCCCAGCTTCGGCCAGCGCCTTTTCAGCGGCGGGACCGTCTTTCATGCCTGCAGGCGCGCTTGCGGTTGCGGCAGGTGCAGCGGCGGCTGGAGCAGGCGCGGCAGCAGATGCGCCCGTGGCGATGACGGCGAGTTTGGCGGAGGCATCGACGGTTGTGCCTTCGGCAGCGGTTATTTCTGACAGGACACCGGCGGCGGGTGCAGGTACTTCGACGCTGACCTTGTCGGTTTCGAGTTCACACAAGATTTCATCCTGTGCCACGGCGTCGCCAGCGGCTTTGAACCAAGAGGAGACAGTCGCTTCTGCCACGCTTTCGCCCAAGGTCGGAACCATGACGTCGATGTTTTCGCTACCACCAGAAGCCGCAGCAGGCGCGGGCGCTTCGGCCGGTTTTTCAGCTTTTGGCGCAGGGGCGGCGGCCCCGTCAGAGATTTGCGCAAGCAGGGCATCGACACCAACGGTATGGCCTTCGGCGGCCACAATCTCAGACAATGTGCCAGCGGCGGGGCTGGGGACTTCGACGGTGACTTTATCGGTTTCAAGCTCACAGAGCATTTCATCGACAGCGACGCTATCGCCGGGTTTTTTGAACCATGTGGCGACGGTGGCCTCAGTGACAGATTCGCCTAAGGTTGGGACACGAACTTCTGTGCTCATTTCTTTGATCCTTGGATGGTCAGCGCATCATCGACGAGGGCTGCTTGTTGGGCTTTGTGTTGGCTGGCAAGGCCGGTTGCAGGGGAGGCCGAGGGCGGTCTGCCTGCGTAAACGGGGCGGGTGTGCTTGGCTTTGATCCGAGTGAGGACCCATTCAAGGTTGGGTTCCATAAAGGTCCAAGCGCCTTGGTTGCGGGGTTCTTCCTGACACCAGACCATTTCGGCATTTTTGAAGCGTTCAAGCTCTTTGACCGAGGATTGCGCAGGGAAAGGATAGAACTGTTCGTAGCGCATGATGTAGATGTCATTGATACCGCGAGCATCACGTTCTTCGAGCAGGTCGTAGTAGACTTTACCGGAACACATGACGACGCGCTTGATCTTGTCATCCGCCACCAGTTTCGTGTCAGAATTGCCGTACTGCGCGTCATCCCACATGATCCGGTGGAAGCTGGAGCCTTCGGTGAATTCCTCGGTCTTGGAGATCGCCATTTTGTGGCGGAGCAAGGACTTCGGCGTCACGATGATCAACGGCTTGCGGAAATCGCGGTGGATCTGGCGGCGCAGCAGGTGGAAGTAGTTGGCAGGCGTAGTACAGTTGGCGACGATCCAGTTGTCCTGACCGCACATTTGCAAGAAGCGTTCGAGGCGAGCGGAGGAGTGTTCAGGTCCTTGGCCTTCGTAGCCGTGGGGCAGAAGGCAGACGAGGCCCGACATCCGCAGCCATTTGCTTTCGCCCGAGCTAATGAACTGGTCGAACATGATCTGCGCGCCATTGGCGAAATCGCCGAATTGCGCTTCCCAGAGGACCAGCGCGTTGGGTTCGGCGAGCGAGTAGCCGTATTCAAACCCAAGCACCGCGTATTCGGAGAGCATCGAGTCGATCACTTCGTACTGCGCCTGACCCTCTCGGATGTTGTTCAGAGGGTAGTAGCGTTCTTCGGTGTCTTGGTTGATGAAGGCGGAGTGGCGTTGGCTGAACGTGCCGCGCGTACAGTCTTGACCGGCGAGGCGCACAGGGAACCCTTCGAGCGCTAGGGAGCCAAAGGCCAGCGCTTCACCGGTGGCCCAGTCGAAGCCTTCGCCTTTTTCGAACATCTCGGTTTTGGCTTTGACCAAGCGCCCAACCGTTTTGTGGATCGGGAAGCCGTCTGGCACGGTGGTCAACGCTTTGCCGATCTCGTCGAAGGTTTCGCGTTTGATCGCGGTTTGACCGCGCTGGTATTCGCCATCGCGTTTGTCCAGATGCGACCAGCGGCCATCGAGCCAGTCGGCCTTATTGGGCTTGTAGTTCTTACCGGCCTCAAACTCTTCGTTCAGATGGGCTTGGAACGCGGTTTTCATATCCTCGATCTCACCCTCTGGGATCAGACCGTCACGGACAAGGCGTTCGGTATAGAGAGTAAGAGACGTTTTGTGTGTCTTGATCTTCTTGTACATCACCGGGTTGGTGAACATCGGCTCATCGCCTTCGTTGTGACCGAAGCGGCGGTAGCAGATGATGTCGAGCACCACGTCTTTGTGGAATTTCTGACGGAACTCTGTCGCGACGCGGGCCGCATGGACCACAGCCTCTGGATCGTCGCCGTTCACGTGGAAGATCGGGGCTTCCACCATCAACGCGATGTCAGTCGGGTAAGGGCTGGAGCGGCTGAAGTGCGGTGCAGTGGTAAAGCCGATCTGGTTGTTTACCACGATGTGCATCGTACCGCCGGTTTTGTGCCCCTTTAGGCCAGAAAGGCCGAAGCCTTCGGCCACGACGCCTTGGCCCGCAAAGGCTGCGTCACCGTGGAGCAGAATACCCATGACCTTTGTGCGGTCTTCGTCGTTCTTTTGGTCTTGTTTCGCGCGAACCTTTCCCAAAACGACAGGGTTCACCGCCTCAAGGTGAGATGGGTTCGCCGTCAGGGACAGGTGTACGTTGTTGCCATCGAATGAGCGGTCGGAAGACGCGCCAAGATGGTATTTCACGTCGCCGGAACCGTCGACATCCTCTGGCTTAAAGCTGCCGCCTTCGAATTCGTTCAGGATCGCGCGGTAGGGTTTTTCCATCACATTGGCGAGGACCGACAGACGCCCTCGGTGCGGCATTCCGATCACGATGTCTTCAAGGCCCAGTTGTCCACCACGTTTGATGATCTGCTCCATCGCGGGGATCAGGCTTTCACCGCCATCAAGGCCGAAACGTTTGGTGCCCATGTATTTGACGTGCAGGAATTTCTCAAAACCCTCGGCCTTGACCATCGAGCCAAGGATCGCCTTGCGGCCTTCCTTGGTGAAGGCGATTTCCTTGCCGTAGCCTTCGATCCGTTCTTTCAGCCAGCCCGCTTCTTCGGGGTTGGAGATGTGCATGTATTGCAGGGCGAAGGTGCCGCAATAGGTGCGTTTCACAATCGCCATAATCTCGGTCATCGTCGCGACTTCGAGGCCAAGCACGTTGTCGATGAAAATTGGGCGATCCATATCCTCTGGCTTGAAGCCATACGAGGCAGGGTCCAGTTCTGGGTGCGGGGTCGCGTCGCGCATGCCGAGCGGGTCGAGGTCGGCCACAAGGTGGCCCCTGATCCGATAGGCGCGGATGATCATCAGGGCGCGGACGGAATCGAGCACCGCAGCGCGGACTTGGTTTTCATCCAGCGTGACACCTTTTTCAACGGCTTTCTCTTTGATCTTTTTGCCAGCCGCTTCGGGTTCAGCGGGCCATTGCCCGTCGAGCGCGGCGGTCAGGTCATCGGCTGGCTGTGGCGGCCAATCGGTGCGCGCCCAGCTGGGGCCTGCGGCCTCTGCTTTCGCGTCCGTTGGGGCGTCACCAAGGGAGCGGAAGAAGGCCTGCCAGCTTTCATCCACCGCGCCGGGGTTGTCGGCGTAGCGGGCGTAGAGCTGTTCTACATATTCCGCGTTGTGTCCTTGTAGAAAGGACGAGGAATGGAAGACGTCGTTGGGGGATTGGTCGTTCATGAGTGAATCTTCCTTTCAAATCTGCCTTGGCGCTTACTCAACTTTTGGGCTAAACCAAGCACTCACAGAGATTTCAGCAGCAAACCCAAATCCCGCTTCCTCAAAAATTTGAGGATCATGATCTTTGGCGGAGAAGGTGGTTCGAGCAACGAGTGCGGAATGGTCTTTTAGAATTTGTAGACCGCCGCTTTCATCAGACTTTCTGCGGTCGTGACTCACTGGAGTTTCATCTCCGTTAGCAAAAATCACACGACATTTTGTAGTCTCGAAACGTTCAGATAGCGTTTCAACGGCCATCGGATTTGAATCATCAGATATCAGTGTGCCTACGTCCAAAACATGCGTAATCGGATCGCCAATTACGAGTATCCCTTGGATCAAGCCAGATCCGGTGTCTGCCTTCTTCTTTTCGTTCCGGAGTTCCAATTCGCGTTCCAATGCCCCGTTGGGCGGGCCAGCAGGGTTTGGTAGATACATCGTTAGGGCACCAACCAAGGCGATAAGCCTGTCAGATTGCAACTCCTGATCAATGCTTGGTGTGCTCCATTCAGTATTGGCTGCTAGATCATGAAGACCTTCCAAGGTGATTTCGTTTGCGCAAAATTCATCTAATTCCTGCGGATGCTCTGCATTCGCCGCAGTAGATAGACTGAACAATATCGCAAACGAGATTAACTTCATTTACTTCGCAATCGCTTCCAGCACGGCCTCACCCAGTGTGGCAGGGCTGTCGGCCACAACGATGCCCGCGGACTTCATCGCTTCGATCTTGCTTTCGGCGTCACCCTTACCACCGGCAACAATCGCACCAGCGTGACCCATGCGGCGGCCCGGAGGGGCTGTGCGGCCGGCGATGAAACCAGCAACAGGCTTCCAACGGCCCTTCTTGCGCTGCTCGGTCAGAAATTCGGCGGCTTCTTCTTCCGCTGTGCCGCCAATCTCACCGATCATGATGATGGATTGGGTTTCGTCGTCATCGAGGAACATGTCGAGCACGTCGATATGCTCGGTCCCCTTAATCGGGTCACCGCCGATACCCACGGCTGTGGACTGACCAAGACCTGAGTCAGCGGTCTGCTTCACCGCCTCATAGGTCAGCGTGCCCGAACGGGATACAACACCGACGGAGCCGCGTTTGTGGATGTGGCCGGGCATGATGCCGATTTTGCAAGCGTCCGGCGTGATGATGCCGGGGCAGTTCGGGCCGATCAGGCGGGAGGAGGAGCCTTCCAGCGCGCGTTTCACGGCCATCATGTCGAGCACTGGGATGCCTTCGGTGATGCAGATGATCAATTCCATCTCCGCGTCGATGGCTTCGAGGATCGAGTCGGCTGCAAACGGCGGCGGCACATAGATGACGGAGGCGTTGGCCTCGGTCACATGTTTCGCCTCATGCACGCTGTTGAAGACCGGCAGGTCAAGATGGGTTTGCCCACCTTTGCCCGGTGTCACACCACCCACCATTTTGGTGCCATAGGCGATCGCCTGTTCGGTGTGGAATGTGCCCTGAGAGCCAGTGAGGCCCTGACAGATGACTTTGGTGTTTTCGTCTACGAGAATTGCCATGATCTTAACCTTTCACCGCTTTGACGATCTTCTGAGCGCCGTCTTTCAGGTCATCGGCTGCGATCACGTCGACGTCTGAGTTGTTGATGATGTCTTTGCCCTGCTGCACGTTGGTGCCCTCAAGGCGGACGACTAGGGGGACTTTCAACCCAACCTCTTTCACCGCTTCGACCACGCCCTCGGCGATGACGTCGCAGCGCATGATGCCGCCGAAGATGTTCACAAGGATACCTTTGACGTTGGGGTCAGAGGTGATGATCTTGAAAGCTTCGGTCACCTTCTCTTTCGTTGCACCACCGCCCACGTCGAGGAAGTTGGCAGGCTCGGCCCCGTAGAGTTTGATGATGTCCATTGTCGCCATCGCGAGGCCCGCGCCGTTGACCATGCAGCCAATTTCGCCGTCGAGGGCGATATAGTTGAGGTCGAACTTGGAGGCTTCGAGTTCTTTCGGATCTTCTTCGGTTTCGTCGCGAAGGGCGGCGACGTCGGCGTGGCGGTAGACCGCGTTGCCGTCAAAGGAGACTTTTGCGTCGAGGACTTTCAGCTCGCCTTTGTCGGTGACGATCAGTGGGTTGATCTCGAGCATCTCCATGTCTTTTGAGATGAATGCCTTGTAGAGGAGGCCCATCAGTTTGACGCATTGCTTGACCTGCTGACCTTCGAGGCCGAGGGCAAAGGCCACGCGGCGGCCGTGGTAGGGCTGGTAGCCGGTGGCTGGATCAACGGTGAAGTTCAGGATCTTTTCTGGGGTTGAGGCGGCGACCTCTTCGATGTCCATGCCACCTTCGGTGGAGCAGACAAATCCCACGCGGGACGTGGCGCGGTCGACGAGGAGCGCGAGGTACATCTCTGTCTCGATGCCGGAGCCGTCTTCGATATAGACGCGGTTAACTTGCTTGCCAGCTGGTCCGGTTTGATGGGTGACCAGCGTGCGGCCCAGCATCTTTTTGGCCTCTTCGGCAGCTTCTTCCACGGATTTGGTCAGGCGTACACCGCCTGCTTCGCCAGCGTCGGCTTCTTTGAATTTGCCTTTGCCGCGGCCACCTGCGTGGATCTGTGCTTTGACAACCCAAAGGGGGCCATCCAATTCACCGGCCGCAGTTTTTGCATCTTCGGCTTTGAGAACGGCACGGCCGTCGCTGACAGGGGCGCCGAAGTCGCGCAAAAGCGCCTTGGCCTGATATTCGTGGATGTTCATTGCAATCCCTTACGTGGCTTTGTTTGGGGCAATGAAGCACAGTGTCGCAGCTAAAAAAACAACTTCGCGAGAATGTTATCGGAAAAAGCGACATTTGTGATCACACTAAGAAAAAGTGTGATCACAAATTAACAAATTGTCCTACGACTCAGTGTTTAAAGGGGTTTGAGCGCACCAAAAACGAAAAGAAGCGCCTCAGAATAGAGGCGCTTCCGTAAGGTAAGTTTGTTGGAATGGATCAGCCCAAGGAGCTGTCGATTCCTTTACACGCATCAACCAAGCCTTTCACGGCGTCGACGGATTTGTCGAACATGGCTTGCTCTTCTTTGTTCATCTTGATTTCGACCACACGCTCGATGCCGCCTGCGCCGATGATCGTTGGAACGCCGACATAGGTGCCGTTCAGACCGTAAGCGCCGTCTACATGTGCCGCACAAGGCAGCAGGCGTTTTTGGTCTTTCAAATAGGCTTCGGCCATTTCGATACCGGAGGTGGCTGGTGCGTAGAAGGCGGAGCCGGTTTTCAGCAAGCCAACGATTTCAGCACCGCCGTCGCGTGTGCGCTGGATGATTGCGTCCAGTTTCTCTTGCGTGGTCCAGCCCATTTCTACCAGATCAGGGAGCGGGATACCCGCAACTGTGGAATAGCGGGCCAATGGAACCATGGTGTCGCCGTGGCCGCCAAGAACGAAGGCTGTAACGTCGCGCATGGAAACGTCGAATTCTTGAGCAAGGAAGTGACGGAAGCGGGCGCTGTCAAGAACACCTGCCATGCCGCAGACCATGTTGTGCGGTAGGCCGGAGAATTCGCGAAGTGCCCAAACCATCGCGTCGAGCGGGTTGGTGATGCAGATCACGAATGTGTCAGGCGCGTGTGCGGCGATGCCTTCGCCGACGGATTTCATGACTTTGAGGTTGATGCCCAGAAGGTCATCGCGGCTCATCCCTGGTTTGCGAGCGACACCGGCTGTGACGATGCAAACGTCTGCGCCTGCGATGTCGGCGTAGTCATTGGTGCCTTTGAGCGCGACGTCGATGCCAGCCACTGGGCCAGCTTCTGCGATGTCGAGGCCTTTGCCCCGTGCGATGTCGCCTTCTTCGGCAATGTCAAAGAGGACGACGTCGCCCAGTTCTTTGATTGCTGCGAGGTGGGCGAGTGTGCCGCCGATTTGTCCGGCGCCGATCAGGGCAATCTTGGGTCTGGCCATGATGTTCTTCCTATGCGAAGTGAATCTGCGGCACTGCCTATTCGTTTGACGCGCAGGGTGCAAGAGTGCTGCAGCGCGGCATAAGCAAAGGTGATCAGCTTGGAAGGTTCCGTTTTCTGGATAACAGCGGTTTTGGCCGCGATCTTCGTCGGTCTTGGAAAGGGTGGTGTTCCGGTGATCACTGCGATGGCGGTGCCGGTGTTATCGCTTGTCATCTCACCGGTCGTTGCAGCGGGTTTGCTGTTGCCGGTCTTTATCGCGTCCGATGTTTTTGGCGTTTATCTGTACCGAAAACACTTTGATCGGCGCGTTTTGACGATCATGTGCGCAGTGATGCCAATTGGAGTCTTTGTTGGCTGGGGGACCGTCGATCTAATCTCTGAAGCGATGGTGACAATATTGCTAGGCCTGATCGGTACCGTGTTTGCCCTCGCAATGTTGCTGGAGCGGCAGGAAGAGCGACCGCGTCGTGAGGCCAAAATTGGTCCTGGAATATTTTGGGGCACAATTACGGGGTTTACCAGTTTCGTGAGTCACTCGGGTGCGACGCCATATCAGGTCTATACATTGCCCCTTCGCATGCCAAAGCTGGTTTTTGCAGGCACTGTGACAATCGCCTTTGCCTATATCAACCTTGTAAAACTGATCCCTTATTGGGCGTTGGGCCAGCTCAACGTTGAGAACCTACAAATAGCGCTGATCCTGATGGTGCCAGCTATCCTTGCTGTGTTTGCCGGGGTCGCGCTTGTACGTTGGATCCCGACAAAGCTGTTTTTTCGGATCGTGGTTTGGGCGCTTCTGCTCATCTCGCTCAAACTTATCTGGGATGGGGTCGGACGGCTCTAGGCGCCTTCATCTGTGTTCGGTAGCGGTTCGGCCACGTGTTGATAGTGTGCCCCAGCTGCGACAATGCAAGTCGGGCCACCGGGTTGGGTTAGAGTGATCGTCCATGTGCCGGTTTCGGTGGAGGCGAAGACCTCCAAAACGTTGTTCGCGGCATCAAGTGCAATGACTTGCCTGCTTTCGCCGAAGCCTGCCGCCAATCTTTCTACAACCGCCTGATGCGGCCCGCAGTTGCGGGTTTGGGCGGGGGCGAGTTGTGCGGTGAGCAACATCCCGAAAAAGGCCATGGATCAGAGAATGAGCTTTTGGTGGTTCAAAGGGCGTCCATTTTGGTTGTAAAAATTGCGTTTGATTGATTGCGTCTCAGACTGCTCGACCGCGTGAAAAAAGCGGTTAACGGACCGTCACGGTCGGTTTGCGCCGCGCCGCAGCATTTTTCGCTTGAATGATTTGTTCGAATAGGGGCATGAATGCGCAACTTTATTGCGAGGAAGATATGACTCACCGTCCCACACGCTCCGCCCTTTATATTCCTGGCTCCCGCGATCGCGCGTTGGATAAAGCCCGTGGGCTGCCTGTGGATGTGATTTTGTTCGATCTAGAGGACGCTGTGGCACCGGATGAAAAGGCGACAGCGCGGGAGACATTGGCGGAGGCGTTGGCTGCGGGTGGATATGGACCGCGGTATAAGGTCGTTCGGATCAATGGAATCGATACAGATTGGGGAGCGGCAGATGTCGCGGCGGTCGCCGAAATGGCGTGTGACGCGGTTTTGTTGCCAAAGGTGAACAGTGCAGCGGATGTCGAGGCTTTGGCGGCGCAACTGCCAGATGTGCCGATTTGGGCCATGATGGAGACACCTGAGGGCATTTTGAACGCAGCCGAAATTGCGGCCCATCCGCGGCTCGAGGGGTTCGTGATGGGGACGAATGATCTGGCCAAGGAACTCAATTCGCGGACCCGAGCGGCGATGCGTGTGTCTTTGCAAATCTGTCTGTTGGCAGCGCGGGCGCATGGGGTCATCGCGATTGATGGCGTTTACAATGCCTTCAAGGACGAAGACGGCTTGCGCGCAGAATGTGATGAGGGGCGTGATTTTGGCTTTGATGGAAAGTCGCTGATCCATCCGGCTCAGGTCGCGATTGCGAATGAGGTGTTCGGGCCGAGCGAGGCCGAGATTGATCTGGCCCATCGTCAGATCGCGGCCTTTGATGAAGCCGTGGCCGGTGGTCAGGGCGTTGCTGTTGTGGATGGCAAGATCGTTGAAAACTTGCATGTGGAGACCGCCCGCGCAACGTTGGCGAAAGCGGACGTAATCGCAACGTTGGAGGCCTCATGATTCTTATTGCAGCTGGTTTGCTCCTTTGGAGCGCGGCCCATTTCTGGAAACGCTTGGCGCCGGAACATCGCGCGGAGTTTAGGGAAAAGGGCAAAGGCATCGTTGCGCTGGTGTCGGTTGCAGCGATTGTGTTGATGGTCATTGGCTATCGTGGAGCGGATGGCACATTCTATTGGGGGCGCTCAACCGCTCTGGTCGGGATCAACAATCTGCTGATGCTGTTCGCCTTTTACCTGTTCGCTAGCAGTGGTGCGAAAACGCGTGTCACAAAATTGATCCGGCATCCGCAGCTTACAGCCGTGGTCGTCTGGTGCGTCGCGCATCTGTTGGTGAACGGGGACAGCCCATCGTTCCTGTTGTTTGGTGGTCTCGGCGTTTGGGCCATTACAGAGATGATTTTGATCAATCGAGCTGAAGGTCCAAGGGAGGCCTATCACGCGGTTGCTATCAAGAAAGAGGTCACTGCGGTGATCGCGACGTTGGTGGTTTTCAGCGTCGTCTCAGCCATTCATATATGGCTTGGCTACAACCCGTTTGGATAGAAGATGCAGATTTACAGACTCCTGACAGAAGATGATACGGCCGCCTTTTGCCATAAGGTTTCGGATGCAATTTCAAAGGGTTGGACGCTTTACGGTGATCCGCAATACGCCTTTGATCATGCCAATGGCGTGATGCGCTGCGCGCAGGCCGTCGTGAAAGAGATCGACGGAGACTATCATCCAGACATGAAATTGGGACAGCAATGAGCAAAACAAACGCAGGTCGTTTTTTCGAAGATTACCGCCTTGGTGAGGTGATCCACCATGCGGTGCCGCGCACTGTTTCTGGTGGGGAACGCTCGATGTACCACGCGCTTTATCCTGCGCGCGGGGCGCTTTATTCTTCGGATGCTTTTGCGCAGTCCTGTGGGCTTCCTGCGTCTCCTATGGATGATTTGATCGCGTTCCATTTGGTGTTTGGCAAAACGGTGCCTGATATTTCGCTGAATGCGGTGGCCAATCTGGGATATGCTGAGGGGAGGTGGCTGAAGCCGGTTTGGCCGGGGGATACGCTGCGGTCGTCTTCTGAAGTGATTGGGCTGAAGCAGAATTCCAACGGGAAATCCGGTGTTGTCTGGGTGCGGACGACAGGGCGCAATCAGCATGGCGAGGCCGTGCTGGAGTATGTGCGCTGGGTCATGGTGCGACGGCGTGCAGAAGGGGATGCGCCGGAGACTGTTATCCCTGACTTGACCAAATCGGTCGCCGCCAATGATCTGGTTATCCCTGAAGGTTTGGATTTCTCGGGGTATGATTTTGAACAGGCCGGCGAGGCGCATCGCTTTGGCGACTATGCGATTGGCGAAGTGATCGACCATGTGGATGGCGCCACGATTGAAGAAGCCGAACACATGATCGCTACGCGCCTTTGGCAAAACACCGCAAAAGTGCATTTTGATGCGACCAACCGTGCGGATGGGCAACGCCTGATCTATGGAGGTCACGTGATTTCGATGGCGCGGGCCCTGTCGTTTAATGGTCTTGCCAATGCGCAAATGATGATCGCTTTGAACGGGGGCGCCCACGCGAACCCATGCTTCTCAGGTGACACGGTTCGGGCTTGGTCCGAAGTTTTGGACAAGGCGGAGACAGACGCTCCGGGCGTTGGGGCTGTTCGCTTAAGGCTTGTGGCGACGAAGGGTAAGATCGGAGAGTGGAAGACCGATGAGGGCAAGTACCACCCGAATGTTTTGCTTGATCTTGATTACTGGGCTTTGATGCCAATTTAAGCTAAGGTCCGATGATTTGTGATCACGCAAAAAATGATCGTGATCACAAATTTCCCAATCACCCGAACTGTGACGTTTTTTCTCAATAATTTGAGCGTCGAAAGCGTGACTCGGCCCTCAACATGGTGCAAAGAGGGTGCGACTGTAGCCACGCCGCAAAGCGGCCCGCAACCGAAGGGAACCGAGTTATGGCTGACGTAAATCGGGGAAACCGGCCTTTGTCGCCGCACCTGACTATTTATCGCCCCCAAATGACATCCATGACCTCTATTTTCGTGAGGATCACTGGCAACGCTTTGATCGTGGCCGCTTTGATGATCGTTTGGTGGTTTGCAGCTGCGGCCACTGGTCCTGAAGCCTTCGCGACGGCTGACGCTTTCCTGCGTAGCTGGTTCGGTGATCTGGTCTTGTTCCTGTCGGTCTGGGCGATGTGGTACCACCTGCTTGGCGGAGTGCGGCATTTGATCTGGGATACGGGCCGGATGCTAAAGGTTGAACAGGCTGAGACGCTTGGCCTTGCCATGATCATCGGGTCTGTCCTGATGACCATCTTCACTATCATCGTGACTTAAGGGAGCGCTGAGATGGCTTTTTTGACTGATCGTAAGCGCGCCTCTGGCATGGGGTCCGCAAAGACTGGAACCGAACACCACTGGCAGATGATGGTGTCCTCGGTGGCATTGCTGATTTTGGTGCCGCTCTTCATGTTCACCTTTGGCAGTGTGCTGGGTGGCACATATGAAGAGGTCGTGGCCTACTATTCGCGCCCTGTTCCTGCTGTAATCGCAATTTTGACGCTGCTGGTTGGCTTTTTCCACTTCGCCAAAGGTGCGCAGACACTGATCGAAGATTATGTGCACGGGCTTGCCCGCAAGGGGCTGATCATTGGCGTGATTTGTCTTTCCTACGGTGCTGCCGCACTCGGCGTTTTCGCCATCATCCGCCTCGCCCTTTAAGCCACGGAGTTTATGAACAATGGCTGCTTATGAATATGAGACGCATACTTATGATGCGATTGTTGTTGGGGCTGGCGGCGCTGGGCTGCGGGCCACGCTGGGTCTGGCAGAGCAGGGGCTAAAGACGGCCTGTATCACCAAAGTGTTCCCGACACGGTCACATACTGTGGCAGCACAGGGCGGCATTGCAGCATCCCTCTCCAACATGGGACCGGATCATTGGCAGTGGCATATGTATGACACGGTGAAAGGTTCTGATTGGTTGGGTGACACGGATGCGATGGAATACCTCGCCCGTGAGGCGCCCAAGGCGGTCTACGAGTTAGAACACTATGGTGTGCCGTTCTCTCGGACCGAAAAAGGTGAGATTTACCAACGCCCGTTTGGTGGACATACGACAGAGTTTGGCGAAGGCCCGCCCGTGCAGAGGACATGTGCGGCTGCTGACCGTACTGGTCATGCCATTTTGCACACGCTTTATGGTCAGTCGGTGAAGCAGAAGGCTGAATTCTTTATCGAGTATTTTGCGACTGATCTGATCATGTCTGAAGACGGGCAGTGTCAGGGTGTTGTGGCGTGGAAGCTGGATGACGGCACCATGCATTTGTTTAACGCCAAGACGACCGTGCTGGCGACGGGGGGCTACGGCCGTGCTTATTTCTCGGCCACCTCGGCGCATACCTGCACGGGCGACGGTGGCGGTATGGTCGCACGTCAGGGTCTGCCGTTGCAGGATATGGAGTTCGTGCAATTCCACCCAACCGGCATTTATGGCGCTGGCTGTTTGATCACCGAGGGTGCGCGTGGTGAGGGCGGTTACCTGACCAACTCCGAAGGTGAGCGCTTCATGGAACGTTATGCCCCGACCTATAAGGATCTTGCCTCTCGGGATGTTGTGTCGCGCTGTATGACGATGGAAATCCGTGAAGGGCGCGGCGTGGGTGCCAACGGTGATCACATTCACTTGCACCTGAACCACTTGCCGCCAGAGACGCTTGATCTGCGTCTGCCCGGTATCTCCGAAAGCGCGCGTATCTTTGCGGGTGTGGACCTGACGAAAGAGCCGATTCCGGTGTTGCCGACAGTGCACTACAACATGGGCGGCATCCCCACGAACTATTGGGGTGAGGTTCTGAACCCAACCAAAGATGATCCGGATGCAATCGTGCCCGGCTTGATGGCCGTTGGTGAAGCGGGCTGTGCCTCTGTGCATGGTGCGAACCGCCTTGGGTCCAATTCCTTGATTGACCTCGTGGTCTTCGGCCGCGCCGCAGCGATCAAAGCGGGTGAAGTTGTGGATGCAGATGCGCCGAACCAGACCTTGAACCAAGCCTCTGTAGACTATGCCTTTGATCGCTTTGACGGTGTTCGCAATGCGAGCGGTACAACCGGCACTGCTGAGTTGCGTTTGGAAATGCAGAAGGCGATGCAGGAAGATGCGGCTGTGTTCCGGACTGACAAAACCTTGGCCGAAGGCGTCAAGAAGATGGAGGGCATCGCGGGTAAGATGGATGACCTCAAAGTCACCGACCGGAGCCTTGTTTGGAACAGCGATCTGATGGAGTCGTTGGAGCTGACCAACCTGATGCCAAACGCATTGGCTACGATTGTGGGCGCTGAGGCGCGCAAAGAAAGCCGCGGTGCGCATGCCCATGAGGACTATCCTGATCGCGACGACAAAAAGTGGCGCAAGCACACTTTGGCGACCGTGAATGGCCCAAAGACGAAGCTGTCTTATCGTCCTGTACATCTTGACCCGCTGACAACAACCGCTGAAGGTGGCATTGATCTCAAGAAGATCGCACCCAAAGCGAGGGTTTATTGATGAAACTTGGAGTTTCGGGCTCTTTTTTCTTGGTCTTTTCATTGGGTTTATCTGCTTGTGCACCGCTGACGCAGGTTGGGCCTACACCAGAGGCGCAAGAAAACGCTGTTTTGCAATGTGCGAGAGATTTTGGGGGTGATGTTTTTCCGATTACCACAAGTGTTCGGATTGAGTTTGGCGCGGGACAGCAATCTGCATTGGTTGAAATTCAACCTAACGAACGCCTGACGCAGTCCCAAGCGAATAGTATCAACAGTTGTGCAAGAGATGCTTTGAGCGCCGAGTGGGAAGGTGTTGATGCCGCCGCTCCTGAGGTCAGCCCGACATTGCAAGAGGTTCAAGAGTTGCGTCGTCGACCAGATGTTCCGACAAGCCCTTGCCCACGCGGTTCCAGCGTCATGCGGGCTGGAACGCAGTATTGCGTGGGGCTAAAATGAGGCCTCTTATCTGGACGCTAAGCGCTGCGACCCTTGTCGCCTGCGCTCCGGTCTCGCCCGAACGGGCGGCTGATCAATGCGAGGAACGCGCCCGTGCGGCTCAGGGGCCCGAGGTTGAGATTGGCATTGGAGTGAACAGCAACAGCGGTGGGTTTGTGAATGGGTCGATTGGGGTCAGCTCGGACTTCATTCGCGGTACGGATCCGGTCGCGCTTTATGAAAGCTGCGTGTTTAATCTGACTGGCGAATTGCCGATCCGGCCGCCTGTTTTGCGGGATTTGTGATGGTTCGAGCTCTGCATTGATATGCCGTTCTATAAACATGAAGGACAGCTGATTTTCTTTGCTCATGTTCCAAAATGTGCGGGCACGAGTGTGACAGAATATTTAGAGGAAAGGTTTGGCAAGCCGGCCTTTGAAGACCGTGCTTTCCGCCGGTCTCCAGCATTATTTCCTTGGACAAAAACCTCGCCGCAACATGTCACGGTAGCTGCTTTGGAGCGGGTTGTACCACTTGATTTCTTTGACCATAAAATTGCGGTGGTTCGGCACCCTATTCCGCGGCTTTTGAGCGTGTTTCATTTCCAGAAACGTAACCAAAAGCAAATCGGTAAGTTGGTTTCGTTCGAACGATGGTTAAAATCGTTACCCACCGTACTGGCTAGTGATCCTTACCGTTTTGATGGACATACCATGCCTCAAAGCGTTTTTGTTCCTGATGAAGCCAAGGTCTTTAGATTAGAAGACGGTTTAGACGCTCTGAAGATTTACCTCGATGAATGCTTTGGGCCGACGTCGTCTGAAAAGAGATTTGGCCATGCAAAGAAGACACGGTCACATCTGAAATTAAAACCTATTCACGAAGAGCTTATCAGAGAGATTTACGCAGAAGATTTTGCCAGATTTGGATACAAATGAACAAATTAAGACCAATCCACTTGGTGTTGCCTTGCCCCTTGCCCAAAGCAGGTCAGGCGTGGGGGGATTATTACTTTGGTCAATCTCTTGCTAACGCACTTCGGAGTCTGGGGCATTCAGTCATTATAACTTGTAACGGGGAAAAGAGAACCTTACTCGGGAAACTGAAACGATCTTTTGGTGCAACAGATGACACTATACCCCGGGAAGCTATCGATCTTGTTTTACGAGGCAAGCGAACGCCAGTTGACCAGTTCAGGAGGCCGCGCTTAAACTGGCTTATCTCGCAGAGCGATCAGTTTAGCCTACAAGATGCAAATGAGGCAGCTTACACATTTGTGGCTTCGCAGAAATTTGCAGATGAGTTGTTGCGACAAGGCGTTAAATGCGAAGTCCTTTTGCAATGCACGGATCCTTCGATATTCTCGCCTGACCGAAAATCGAAAGATCAGACTACAGGTGTACTGTTTGTGGGGAACAGGAAGCGGACGGAGCCACGACCAATTGTAGAAGCTGCGAGGGATGCCGGTTTTGAGGTAAGCGTCTGGGGCGCGAACTGGAAAAATGTAACTGGTCTCGATTTTAGAGGTCGGCATATTCCAAATGCTGATCTTGGAAATCTCTATGCTTCAGCCGGGACTGTTCTAAATGATCATCGTTTTGGAATGCTTCGAGATGACTTTATGTCAAACCGCGTTTTTGATGTTCTAGCGTCAGGGAGACCGGTCGTTACTGAGGAGATGTTTGGAATACCGGAAAAATTGCGGCCGGCTATATTTACCTATCGTTCTTTGGCGGAGATTTATCAGGTAATAAAATCTTCACAGCAGGCTGAAACCGAGGCGCTCTCAACGATTTCCCGAATAGTTCGAGCTAATCACAGTTTCGCACAACGTGCACAGGTAATTTCGGAGCGAATTTCGGTGCTTACGCACTGATTTTGTAAAACCATTATCCGACATTTTACTTGGATTATGGGTAGTGAACGAGTAATTAAAAGATAGCCGAAGGGGGAACGAAATGGTTCAACTCACACTGCCAAAGAACAGCCGTATGGTCACGGGAAAAACCTGGCCGAAACCGGAAGGTACGACAAATCTGCGGACCGTGAAAATCTATCGTTGGAACCCTGATGACGGAAAGAACCCATCGGTGGATACCTACTTTGTCGACATGGACACCTGCGGCCCGATGGTTCTGGACGCGCTGATCAAGATCAAGAATGAGATTGATCCGACGCTGACGTTCCGCCGGTCCTGCCGCGAAGGGATTTGTGGATCCTGCGCGATGAACATTGATGGGATCAACACGCTTGCATGTATCTACGGCATGGATGAGGTGAAGGGTGATATCAAGATTTACCCGTTGCCGCATATGCCTGTGATTAAGGACCTGATCCCGGACCTGACCCATTTCTATGCGCAACATGCCTCGATCATGCCGTGGCTTGAGACGAAGACGAACACGCCTGCGAAAGAGTGGAAGCAATCGATTGAAGATCGCGAAAAGCTGGACGGCGGATACGAATGCGTGATGTGCGCATGCTGTTCGACCTCTTGCCCGTCTTATTGGTGGAACGGCGATCGGTATCTCGGGCCAGCGGCCTTGTTGGCAGCGCATCGTTGGTTGGTCGACAGCCGTGATGAGGCCACAGGCGAACGTCTGGACAACCTCGAAGATCCGTTCAAGCTCTATCGTTGCCACACCATCATGAACTGCGCGAAGACCTGTCCGAAGGGTTTGAACCCTGCCAAGGCGATCTCTGAGATCAAACAGATGATGGTTGAACGAGTGGTGTAACCGCGCAATAGGTTGGTATGACCGCGCTCAATTACGCTCTTCTCCTCGCAACTCTTGCAGGCTTGGCGATCCCGCTGGGCGCAATTCTAGCACGATACGCCCACATCGCAAATCGCCAAATCGCCGATCAGGTGATGCACACGATCGTTGCATTTGGGGGCGGCGCGCTTTTGTCCGCGATTGCTTTGGTTTTGGTGCCTGCGGGTGTCGATGCGCTTTCGCCATTCATCGCGGTGTCGCTCTTTCTTGGCGGTGGGATCGTTTTCTTTATCGTCGACAAGATGCTGGAACGCAGCGGCGGTGGCGGCGCGTTGATGTTGGCAATGTTGCTGGATTTCTTGCCGGAGGCACTGGCTTTAGGTGCGCTACTAGCAACCGAGGCGGCGACGGCTAAGCTACTGGCATTTATGATTTTTCTTCAGAATGTGCCTGAGGGGTTTTCGGCCTTTCGGGAGATGTTCAAGCCGGAGAAATCGAATGGCGCGAAGATCATCATGACCTTCTTTGCGCTGGCGTTGTTGGGCCCGCTTTGTGCCGGTGTGGGGCTGGTGTTTTTGTCAGATGCCCCAGAGACACTTGGGGCCATTATGATGTTTGCAGCGGGCGGAATTTTGTATCTTTTGTTTCAAGACATTGCACCTGAATCGCACATCTCAGGAACGGGCTTTCCGGCTTTGGGGGCCGTTGCTGGATTTGCTTTGGGGCTTGCCGGAGAGATGATTATCGGTTGATCATTGCCTGAACCAAAAGGGAGCCTCGATCATGTCCAATGCCCCATTAGACGCCGAAGAACGGCGCGCCATAGAGCCGGTGATCTGCTACCCGACGGAGACCCTGCCGCAGCCTGATATGGCGCTCTATGCGTCCTTTCGAGACGGTTGGGAGGTTGTGGATACGACGACCGCAGCGCCCAGAGAGGCCGCGGCGATCAAAGTTCCGGCCGGGCATTTTCTTCGCATTCACAGCGTCGAGGGGCCGCAGGTGGGGGATCTCAACTTGTTCAACGCTCAAAACCTTGCAGAACGTTTCTATTCGGGAAAAACCCGCGCCTTGCATGGAACACATATCACCACGGGTGATCGAATGTGGTCTTCTTTTCCGTATCTTAGACCGATGGCGACCGTGACCGACGATACATTGAATTGGTACGGAATGGATCAGTACGGCGGCAGTGTGCACGATGTTATTGGTACGCGCTGCGACCCCTATACGGGCAATCTGTTGTCTGACACCCAGTATCACCATTGCTGTCATTCCAACCTGACCCGCGCCTTGGCGGACGCGGCTGGGTTGTCGATGAATGCGGCGGAGAACCTTGTGCACGATGTGTTGAACGTCTTCATGTGCACCGGCTTTACGCGCGACACGGGGCAGTATTTTATGAAAGCGAGCCCAGTGCGGCCGGGGGATTATTTGGAGTTGTTTGCCGAGATTGATTTGCTGGCGGTTTTGAGCGCCTGTCCCGGCGGAGATTGCAGTTCTGAACATTCAAGCGATGCGGCGGTCTGTCATCCGCTGAAGATGGAGGTGTTGAAGCCAGCCTCGACAGAAGGTTGGCAATCGCCGCCGATTAATGGCTATGATCGGAGCCACGGAAGGTAAGAGGACATTTATGAAGAAGTTATGTTTTGGAATTGTCGTCGCTCTATGTGCAACGGCAGTTTTTGCGGAAGGCGACAGCACGATTTTGGCAGATCAACCGTTCACGTCTACGCCTTGGGCGAACGGGGATTATTATACCGTTACGCTCGAATTGGATGGTTGCATGTTGAGCAAGACGGTAACTGAATTCGACGGTGACGACGTCTCGGAAGACAGTTTGCGCATCGATATTGATTTGGCCCAAGTCGACATGGCGCGGTTGGAAGTTGTCGCTGATGCTGTCACGCTTTGGGGTGCTGATGGCTATGAAGTGATGTGTACCGATATTGTCGGCGAGGATTGTGTCGTTCCCAATCGGCCAGGCGAGCAGATTTCCGTGCCGGAAAGTGTTAGCGCGGAGGCGTATTTGGCAGCCTTTGCCGATAAGGTGACCAGCTGCCAATAGGTTTAGGCAAAGGCAGCCTCTAGCGCGATTTCGACCATATCTCCAAAAGACTTCTCGCGGTCCTCGGACGGCAGGGCTTCATGTGTGATGAGGTGATCGCTGACCGTGAGCACTGCCAAAGCGCGGCGGTTGTAGCGAGCAGCAAGTGTGTAGAGCTCGGCGCACTCCATTTCGACCGCGAGGATGCCGTGGCGGGTCATCTGTTCGTTCAGATCGGGGCGTTCATCATAGAAGACGTCTGCGGAATAGATGCCGCCAACATGGACGGGTGATGGTTTGCTTTCTGCTGCGTGGTAGGCTTTGTGCAAGAGGTCAAAGTCGGCCGTTGGTGCGAAGTTGAGCTCTTTGAACATCCCGATGGAGGGGGTTGAGAGGGTTGAGGATGTGGTGGCAAGGATCACATCGCGGATGCCCACATGTTCCTGCATCGCACCGCAAGACCCGATGCGGATTAGGGTTTTGGCGTCATAATCTTTGATCAACTCGTTCACGTAGATCGAAAGCGATGGCATTCCCATGCCGGAGCCTTGGATTGTGACGCGGTGGCCGTTCCATGTGCCGGTAAAGCCCAACATACCGCGCACTTCGTTGATGCAAACGGCGTCCTTCAGGAATGTTTCCGCAGCCCATTTTGCGCGGAAAGGATCGCCGGGCATCAGGACGGTGTCTGCGATGTCGCCGGGTTTTGCGCCGATGTGAATGCTCATGAGGGGGCCTCCGATGTGTTCGGGGTAGTTTGCGGCAACAGTGCATCAAAGGCAAACCGGTTGTCGGTTGGGCGTGGCCCTGCGGGGCGAGTTTTTTGGCCAAGATGAAAGAGCGGGTTGCGCCCTATTCTGCAGCAATCGCGCTTGGATCGACGAGGGTGACGATATCGGTCATGATCTTGTTCAACTCGAAGTCCTTTGGTGTGTAGACCTTGGCCACTCCCATCGCGCGCAGCTTTTCTGCGTCGTCATCGGGGATAATTCCGCCTGCGATTACAGGGATTTGGCCGAGGCCAGCCGCGCGCATTTTATCCATGAAAGCGGCAATGAGCGGGATGTGTGAGCCGGAAAGGATCGAGAGACCGATGACGTGGGCTTCATCATTGCGGGCGGCGTCGACGAGTTCATCCGGTGTTAGGCGGATGCCTTCATAGGTAATGTCCATGCCACAGTCGCGAGCGCGAGCCGCGATTTGTTCGGCACCGTTGGAGTGTCCGTCGAGGCCCGGTTTGCCGACGAGGAATTTCAGGCGCCGGCCAAGAGCTTGGCTGACGAGGTCAACCTGTTCGCGGATGTCATCCAAACCTTCGGTGCGGTTTGATGGGTTCGCGCTGACACCCGTTGGCGCGCGGTATTGGCCGAAGGCGGCGCGCACAACGTCGGCCCATTCGCCCGTGGTCACACCCACTTTGGCACATTGGATGGATGGGATCATGATGTTGGAGCCGTCTTTTGCGGCGGCGCGTAGATCGGCCAAGGCGGCTTTGACGGCTGCTGCGTCGCGGTCCGATTTCCAGGCGGCGAGGCGTTTGAGCTGATCGGCTTCGGCTTCCGCATCGGCCACCATGATGGCGTCATCACCCGCTGTTAGCGGTGACGGTTCGCCCGCTTGCCATTTATTCACGCCGACAACCGTGGTGTCGCCGGTCTCAATTCCGCCGATGCGGTCTGAGTTCGATTCGACCAAACGGCCTTTCATATAGGCGATCGCGCCAACCGCGCCGCCCATGCCGTCGATTTGCTTGAGTTCAGCGCGTGCACCTTCTTTCAGCGCGTTGACCTTGCGGTCGATGGCTGGGTTTTCATCGAAGAGGTCGTCGTATTCCAGAAGGTCGGTTTCGTAGGCCAGGATTTGCTGCATCCGGAGCGACCATTGCTGATCCCAAGGGCGGGGGAGGCCAAGGGCTTCGTTCCAAGCTGGGAGCTGCACAGCACGTGCGCGGGCCTTTTTAGAAAGCGTGACGGCCAGCATCTCGATCAAGATTCGGTAAACGTTGTTTTCCGGTTGCTGTTCCGTGAGGCCAAGAGAGTTGACCTGCACACCATAACGGAAGCGGCGGAATTTGGGGTCTTCGACGCCGTAACGCTCTTGGCAGATTTCATCCCAAAGCTCGACAAAGGCGCGCATTTTGCAAAGCTCAGTGACAAAGCGGATGCCTGCGTTCACGAAGAAGGAGATCCGGCCGACCATGGCGGGGAAGTGTTCAGCGGGCACTTTGTTTTGCAGGTCGTCCAAGACGGCTGTCGCAGTGGCGAGCGCAAAAGCGAGTTCCTGCTCCGGCGTCGCACCTGCTTCTTGCAAGTGGTAGGAGCACACGTTCATCGGGTTCCATTTGGGCAGGTGTTCGCGGGTATAGGCCGCGACGTCGGTGATCATTCTGAGCGACGGTTCTGGCGGGCAGATGTACGTGCCGCGCGAGAGGTATTCTTTGATGATGTCGTTTTGGACCGTGCCTTGCAGTTTGGAGACATCAGCACCCTGTTCCTCTGCCACGGCGATGTAGAGCGACAAGAGCCAAGGGGCCGTCGCGTTGATCGTCATGGAGGTGTTCATCTGCTCTAACGGGATATCATTGAAGAGCGTGCGCATGTCGCCTAGGTGGCACACGGGCACTCCGACTTTGCCGACTTCACCTTTAGAGAGTTCGTGGTCGCTGTCGTAGCCGGTTTGCGTGGGTAAGTCGAAAGCAACGGAGAGTCCCGTTTGCCCCTTAGCAAGGTTGCCACGATAGAGCGCGTTGGATGCCGCGGCGGTGGAGTGACCGGCGTAGGTCCGAAACAGCCAAGGGCGATCTTTCTGCGTCTGCGACATGGTGGGCACCTCGAATCTTATCGCGCAATATTATTTCGCAAGAATTGATTTACAGGACATTATTGGTCGCTGTCAATTCGCTGCGTTGCGGCATGACGGGATTTACCATTTCTGTTTTCGGTGGCAGTGTCGCCTGATGACGCAACCTATCACCATGCCGCTGTGGGCCTTTGTACTTTTGGTGCTTTTCGCGGCGGTGACGCTTGCATCGCATTTCTTGTTTCCATCAGTGCGTTGGTTTTTCCGCAAACGGGCGGAGCGGCTCGTCGCGAAATTGAACACGAGACTGCAACGACCAATCGAGCCGTTTAAACTCGCCAAGCGTCACGACATGATCCAGCGGCTGATTTACGACCCGTCAATTGCAGAGGCTGTGGTGGAGTACGCGGAATCGCATGACGTACCCGAAAACGTCGCCTTCGAGACTGCCGAACGCTACGCACGTGAAATCGTCCCCAGCTTTTCCGCTACCTTGTATTTCACCGTGGGTATGCGACTGGCGAAGTGGATCAGCCGGTCGCTTTATCGCATTCGACTGGGTGCGTTCGATCGCGAAACTCTCGAAAGCGTGGATAAGGACGCGACGGTGGTCTTTGTAATGAACCACAGAAGCAACATGGACTATGTGTTGGTCACCTATTTGGTCAGCCGCGCCGGTGCCTTGTCTTATGCAGTTGGGGAGTGGGCGCGGATTTGGCCGCTGAGTTCACTGATCAAGATGCTGGGGGCCTACTTTATCCGGCGTAAGTCTCGTGGCCGTTTATATAGGGCTGTTTTGGCACGATATGTGCAAATGGCAACGGACGGTGGCGTCACGCAGGCGATATTCCCTGAGGGTGGATTGAGTTTGACGGGGGCGGTTGGTGAGCCGAAGCTCGGTTTGCTCAACTACATTGTCTCGGGCAATGATCCAGACAAGCGGGACGTTGTTTTTGTGCCAGTTGGTTTGAACTATGATCGAGTCTTGGAAGACCAGTTTCTTGTAAAAGCGGATATCACTGGGGTGCGGCGATTCCGGCCGCCAGTGATGACCGCTTTGGGTGGAACGTTCGGATATTTCTGGCGTTTGATAACGAGACAGGCGCGTGGGTATGGCACCGCATCTGTGGGTTTCGGGACGCCCTTGTCTCTGCGTGAGTATCGCGGGAAGTTTGAAGAAGACGTACTAACAGAAGCGGTTGCAGATGAACTCATGAACCGTATTCGCGATGTCGTACCGGTTCTTTCCGCACCTTTGGTGGCTTCAGCCATCCTGTCGGATCAGCCCGATTCCGAGGCCGACATTGTGCGGTTTGTTGAACAGAAACTTGACACGTTGACGAGCAAATCGATGCCGCGCCCGAAACGGGAAGCAACCGAACTCGTGAACGATATTTTAAAGCGCCTTGAACGGCGCAAGATAGTCACAAGAAAAGGCGGTCAGATTGCTGCGACAGAACTGGGACGGCCAGTTTTGGAGTATTATGCGCGATCTATTGCACATCATTTCGCTGAAGAGGCCGAAATTTCTGCGGTTGCAAAGTAATTAAATTACAAAAATATTAATCATTGGGTTGCAAAGTTACTCTCACGTCGCATATCAAGACGTGGAAGCGCCGATTCTGCGGTGCGGCAATTTTTAGAGAAACCTCAGCGATGGTGACCCCGATGGCCTTGGATCAAAACGCAGACATTCACGTCTATGACGCCCCTCAAAAGGACCTTTATGAAGTTGGCGAAATGCCCCCAATGGGTCATGTGCCAGAACAAATGTACGCATGGACGATCCGCCGCGAACGTCATGGGGAGCCGGATAAGGCGTTCCAGATCGAAGTTGTTGATGTGCCAAAACCGGACAGCAACGAGGTTTTGGTTCTCGTTATGGCTGCGGGTGTGAATTATAACGGCGTCTGGGCTGGCTTGGGCATTCCGATTAGCCCGTTCGACGTTCACAAAGCAGACTTTCACATTGCAGGCTCTGACGCATCCGGCATCGTTTGGGCAGTTGGTGATAAAGTGAAGCGCTGGAAAGTCGGCGACGAAGTTGTCATTCATTGTAACCAAGACGATGGCGATGACGAGCATTGTAACGGCGGTGATCCGATGATGTCTCCAACCCAGCGGATTTGGGGCTATGAAACACCTGATGGGTCTTTTGCGCAGTTCACATGTGTGCAGTCTCAGCAGTTGATGCATCGTCCGAAGCATCTGACATGGGAAGAAGCCGCGTGCTACACGCTGACGCTTGCAACAGCGTATCGCATGTTGTTCGGCCATCACCCGCATGAGCTAAAGCCGGGTCAGAATGTCCTTGTTTGGGGCGCGTCCGGTGGCTTGGGATCTTACGCGATCCAGTTGATCAACACCGCAGGTGCGAACGCGATCGGTGTTATCAGCGATGAAGACAAGCGTGACTTTGTGATGTCGCTGGGCGCCAAGGGCGTGTTGAACCGGAAGGATTTCGATTGCTGGGGGCAATTGCCTGAGGTCAACACCGAGGAATACAACAAGTGGTTCTCGGAAGTTCGGAAATTCGGCAAAGCGATCTGGGAGATCACCGGAAAAGGCAACAACGTTGATATGGTGTTTGAGCACCCTGGTGAAGCAACCTTCCCTGTCTCTAGCTTTGTGGTGAAGCGCGGCGGTATGGTTGTGATCTGCGCGGGCACATCGGGTTATAACCTTACAGTGGACGCGCGTTACATGTGGATGCACCAGAAGCGTTTGCAAGGTAGCCACTTCGCCACCTTGCAACAGGCGAGTGCGGCCAACCAGCTGATGCTGGAGCAGCGTTTGGACCCTTGCATGTCTGAGTGCTTTAAGTGGGATGAAATCCCTGATGCGCATATCAAGATGCGTAAGAATGAGCATAAGCCGGGCAACATGTCCGTCTTGGTTCAGGCCACACAAACGGGCTTGCGCACGCTTGAAGATACAATCGCGGTATCGAAGCGCTAAAATCTACCTTCTAGCATTTCCCGACTGTTAGCAATTTTCGCCCTCCCTAATTCTGGGGAGGGCGAAGTTGTGAATAGCCATCAAAAAGTTATCAATGCTACCATAGGTTGTTAATGGTTCGTTAACTAATTCGCCGGAGGCTGACTATGGGACATAAGTGGATACTCGACGTGTTGACCGATTTAAGGTCCTTTGCCCAAGACAACGATTTGCAACTGCTCGCAGATCAATTGGCGCAAACCACGAAGGTGGCATCGGTCGAAATTGCGGCGACATCCGAAGAGATATCTTTGGTGACGAATGGTGATAGCCAACACAATCGAGCGCTCTTTACGGGAGCTGGGGCGGAAAAAGGACTTTGCTTAAATTCAAGACTGGGTTGTCGGACTGCGCGATTGGTTCGGCGTAGACCACGTTGTTTACCATTGGGTCAGCGCGGACGGCGAACAATTTGGCTTTGGGAGTTACCCGCCAAGTTGGGTCCAACATTACATCGACAAGGACTATCTGCGGGTAGATCCGGTCATTCTTGGCTGTTTTCAGCGGTTTCATCCTGTTGACTGGAAAAGGCTGGACTGGTCTTCAAAATCCGCGCGGCAATTCCGAAAGGATGCGATTGACTTTGGAGTTGGCAACCAAGGGTATTCGGTTCCGATCCGGGGGCCGAATGGACAATTCGCACTCTTTACAGTGTCGCACACATGCTCCGACAATCGCTGGGCAGACCTAACGATGACCTATCAGCGCGACATTATTCTCGTCGCCCACTATCTGAATCAGAAGGCGCTAGAAGTTAAAGACGGCGGAAAGCAGAAGCCGAGCAGACCACTTTCACCTCGTGAGGTTGACAGCTTGACCTACCTGGCAATGGGGTACGGTCGTGGGCAAGTCGCTGATATGTTGTCGATTTCTGAACATACGCTTCGTGCCTATATCGAAAGTGCTCGCGCGAAATTGGGTGCTCTCAACACAACCGACGCCGTTGCTAGGGCGCTCAGCGAGGGGCAAATTTTGATGGGTGGAACCGTTCTGGTCGAAGAAAGTAAATGGCCCGGCAAAGATGAGGCTCTCATAGAGAAAGTAGGTTGAATTTTAAGGACCGGACGGTTCGTTAACCGGTTTCTTAGTTAACACAGCCACCTTTCAAAGGCGTTGAACCTTTGGAGGGATACAGATGATCAGGTTTGTCTATGGCGATGAGATACACAACTATCCAACGCTTCAAGACACGATGCACCGTGACCGAGCTATACAATTCAAACAACGACTAGGTTGGGACGTCGCTGTTGATGAAATTGGGTGGGAGCGGGATGAATACGACGCATTGAATCCGCTCTATGTGATTTGGGAAACACCCGGCGGTAGACATGGCGGCTCTATGCGTTTCTTGCCAACGACGGGGCGGACAATGGTGAATGATCATTTTTCTCACCTCGCCGATGCTCAGATAATGTCACCATTCATTTGGGAATGTACCCGATTTTGCTTATCGCCAGATGCGAATTCTCGCACGGCAGCTTTGCTGTCTGTTGCCGGTGGGGAGTTGGTGCGCGCCTTTGGACTAAGTCATGTGCTTGGCGTTTTTGATGCGCGCATGTTGAGAATTTACAATATGATCGGGACGGCGCCCGAAGTTATCGGAAGCGAAGGCCACGGGCGCGATAAAATCAGCGTAGGGTTGTGGTCTTACCGCGATGAAGTTCGGCGCCGCGTGTTGCGTCGCGCAGGAATTTCATCAGAAATTTCCGAAGCGTGGTTCGAGCGTTCGTTTGGGCGACCAATTAAGTTGTCAATCGCCGCCTGATCCTCTGGCAGCCACTCTCGCGGGCGGGTAGTGTCCCGCCATGAAAGCTCATAACGCGATTTCATTTTCCGAAGATCAGGCGGCTGCTTGGGACGACATAGCGGTTGTTTTGAGGCAATCGGGCGTCGATCTGGATGACAGTTTACTACAGCCGTCGCGCTCTGATGCTTCGTCTATTCTGGCTGTTGTTGGTAAGGCGGGTTCGGGCAAAACCTTGCTGTTGGCGGAACTGTATCGTGCCTTGGAAGAAGCTGGCGTTGACGTCATTTCCGGTGATTGGGAAGGACGAAAGAAGAAAGATCGCCGGACCCTTGCGATACTTGCACCAACGAACAAGGCGGCGAGCGTGTTGCGTAATCGAGGTGTGCCCGCGACGACGATCCACCGAATTCTTTACACGCCCGTTTATGATCCTGAATACGAAAAGATCGCCGAATGGTTGGCCGGGCAAGGCGACAAGCCAGAGATTGAAGGGCTGACAGATGTAGCCCTTGATCGGGCGTTTGCGTCCTATCAGCAGAACAAATCCATTCCCGCGGCCTTGGCGGCGGCGGGGCTGCAGGGCAGCGATTTCATTACGGGCTGGAAACGGCGCGAGGAGCCGTTGGATATCGGGTTCATCGACGAAAGTTCGATGCTGGATAAGAAGCAGTTCGAGGATTTGCAGGAGATTTTCCCGACGCTTCTGTTGTTTGGTGATCCAGCGCAGCTCCCGCCGGTTCAATCCGAGGGTGGTATGGTGTTTGAGACCTTACCCGAAAACCGCGTGTTGGAATTGAACCGCGTCCATCGACAGGATGCAGACAACCCGATCTTGGATTTGGCCCATGCGTTGGCCGACCCGCAGCTCGATTTTTATGGGTTTGAGCGGATGGTGACAGAAGCCGCTGAACGCGATGAAAGGGTTGTTCTCGCACAGCGGGTCGAGGCAGGCCTGATGGCGCGTTCCCCCGCTTTGGTTTGGCGCAATGCGACGCGGATAAGATTAATCCACGCCTTCCGCGCGGCTTATAATGCGCCAGAGGACGAGTTGCTGGAAGGCGAACCGTTGATTTGCGACGGGATCGAATTGCCAATGAAGCACCGCAAGAAACGGCTGGACTTGGAGGCGCGTGGACTAACCAAGGGGGCGCAGGTCATCTACCTTGGGCCGGGGCGCAAGCCGGGATTTTCTCGCCTTCATGTTTTCGGTGCGGAAGACCCGCAAGTGAGCGCCGCGTCCATCGTAAAGATCGAACAGGAAGGGGATGAGGAGCCCTTCATTCCTTTTGCGGCGCGTATGGGTGCCACATTTTTGCACGGGGCGGCAGTCACCATCCACAAGGCCCAAGGGTCGCAATGGGATACTGTGCAGGTGTTTGCGCCTGATATTTATGCGGCCAGTCGCATGGGACGGGTCGAGGCGGGTCAACCGTTGTGGAAGCGATTGGCATATGTGGCGATAACGCGGGCAGAAAACCAATTGCGCTGGGTCGTGCGCAATCGGCTGGGGCGGCCGGAAGGGCCACTCACGGTTGATGATCTACGCGCACCTGCGGCGGAGCTGACCTTATCGGCGGAGGAGCAGATATGAAGACGATCATGGTGACAGGCGCCAGTGGCGGGATTGGGCGTGCAGTGGCAGAAACGTTTCTGGCAGAGGGTTGGATCGTTGGGCTTATGGCGCGGCGCGAAGCGGCTTTGCAGGAGGTCGCGCAGGGGCGCAAGAATGCTGTCGTTTTGACGGGCGATGTCACAAAAGAGACGGACGTTGAAGCGGCGTTCGAGGCATTGATTGCGAAAACCAATCATTTGGACGTTCTTTTCAACAACGCGGGCATTTTTACGTCTGCTGCGCCTGTCGATGAGATTTCGCTGGACGATTGGCAGTCGGCGGTGGACGTGAATTTGACCGGCATGTTTCTCGCTGCACGCGCGGCCTTCAGGCAGATGCGCAGGCAAGACCCTCAAGGGGGGCGGATCATCAACAACGGCTCTATTTCCGCACATGTGCCGAGAGAGGGTTCGATAACCTACACGGCGACAAAGCATGGTGTCACGGGCCTCACGCGGACGATTTCACTGGATGGGCGGCCCTTCAACATCGCTTGTGGCCAGATTGATATAGGCAACGCTGAAACCGATATGTTGCGCGAATTGGCGCGGCGGGCGGTGGAGAACGGTGATGCGCCGCCGCCGATGATGGACGTGCAATTGGTCGCGGATGCGGTGCTGTCGATGGCGAACCTGCCGCTCAACGCCAATGTGCAGTTCCAGACGTTGATGGCGACGCAGATGCCCTACATCGGGCGCGGGTAGCCCTAGCGCCGTATCAGGCTAAACGCAGCTGAGGCCAACCATCCGGCCGCGATCGCGATGGCCAACGACATGATCCCGTACCAGAAGGCGTTTTCGCGCGACATGTTGTAGAGCCAGCGCTCGATCCCGACTTTCTGTACTGGGATCACCGTTTCATGGGTATCCACGATAGTGCCATCGCGGGTGAGCATGATGCGTGTTGCGTAGTCACCTTCGGTCAAGTTGGCGGGCATCTCGATCGAGGTGCTAAAGAGCGTGTCTTCTGAGAGGCTCACTGCACCTTCGTTCAGCTGGTACAATTCCTGATCGCTTTTGATCCGTACAAGTGCCTTCGCGAAGCTCCCGCTGTCGAGCACGTTTGCACCGACCTGCCGCACGGCTTGGGAGGTTGTGACACGGTTTTTTAGGTCTTCTGAGGGGCGCAAGATGTCTTCGAGTGGGGCGTTGCTCGCAACCGCATAGAAGGATGGCGCTTGCTCGATCTCGACCTCGTCTGAGTTTACCCAGATGCCAAACTTGCGTTCTTTACGCCGGATTGTGACGTGTTGGTCGGGGCCCGCGACGGTGATGATGACGCCAAGTTCGCCTTCGGGTTCTGGCGCATCGCGTCGGATGGCGCCAAAAACAAGGATGTCGGAGCCGTCAAAGGTGGCGTTGATCGACACTTCATCTTGGCTGAGGTCTGAAACGATTTCTTCTGCCTGTAACGGGAGTGCAAGCACAAGGAGGAGGGAGAGAAGGCGTAACATCAGTGGCCTCCCGTTCCGATGGAATAGAGTTCCGCCGGCTGCAGGATCAAATCCAGCGCGAGCTTACCGCAGACGGCGATGACCATCAGAGCCAATAGAATGCGCAGTTGTTCTGCTTTCAGATGGACGCCAATTCGTGTGCCGACCTGTGCGCCGATCACACCGCCGACCAGCAGTAATACGGCGAGCACGATGTCGACTGTATAGTTCGTCGTAGCGTGCAACATCGTGGTGAACGCGGTAACGAAGATGATCTGAAAGAGTGAGGTGCCCACAACGACTTTTGTGGGCATTCCGAGCAGATAGATCATGGCCGGAACCATGATGAACCCTCCGCCGACGCCCATGATGGCCGCGAGGATGCCAACGCAAATACCAACCAGAACTGGTGGAATGACTGAGATATAAAGCCCAGAAACGCGGAATTTCATTTTGAAGGGTAGGTTGTGCACCCAGTTATGGCGACGTCGTTTTGGAGCGGCACCTGGCATATTAGTTTGGCGGATCGCTTTGAGGCTTTCCACAAACATCAAGCTACCGATGATGCCAAGGAACACGACGTAGCAGAGCCGGACCAGCAGATCGACCTGTCCGAGGGATTTCAGGTAGTTGAAGATCAACACACCCAAAGCAGCGCCAATCAAACCTCCGATCAGTAGGACCATTCCCATACGCAGGTCGACCGTCTTTCGTTTAAGGTGCGCGAGCACGCCGGAGAATGAGGACGCCACGATTTGGTTGGCTTCGGTCGCAACGGCGACTGCGGGTGGAATGCCGATGAAGAACAAAAGCGGTGTCATCAGGAAGCCACCGCCGACCCCAAACATACCTGACAAAATGCCCACAATTCCGCCGAGGCCGAAAAGCAGGAAGGCATTCACCGAAACTTCGGCGATAGGAAGGTAGATTTGCATGGGCTTGTCCCGCAGACTCAGATGCTGCTGATGCGTATCAGCACCTTTCTGAGCGTCGTGTCAAACCCCTTGGGGCGGTTTTTTCTGCGTTTGCAGCATAAACCGCCCCTTTGGACCTAATCCGTTGCGACAACTGGTTCTAAGAGGCCTTTGCTATCTTTCCTTGACGTAGGGTTCCCCACCCGCACGTGGCGGGATGGCTTTGCCAACGAACCCTGCCAGAATGACCACCGTCAGGATGTAAGGCAGCGCATCGAGCAGCTGTCCGTTCACTTTGAAGCCAAGTGTGTTTTCCAGAAGGTCAGGGCGCAGCGCCAAGGCTTGCAAGAACCCAAAGAGCAGCGTTGCATAAAGCGCGTGCCAAGGGCGCCACTTAGCAAAGATCAGAGCTGCAAGCGCGATAAAGCCGCGTCCGGCGCTCATGTCCTTGGTGAAACCAGCCTGAAGGGCGGTCGAGAGGTATGCCCCTGCAAGACCACAGAGAACGCCACAGATGATCACAGCGATATAGCGCAGTTGGACGACCGAAATACCTGCGGTGTCGACGGAGGCAGGGTTTTCTCCTACAGCCCGCAGGCGCAGGCCAAAGCGTGTACGGTAGAGCACCCACCATGTGAGCGGGACCAGAAGGAACGCGATGTAGACCAAGACAGAGTGGCCGGAGATCAATTCGTAATAGATCGGGCCAATCACAGGGACGCTTTGCAGGCTTTCTGCAAAGGGAAGTGTGATCGGTTCAAATCGTGCATCGCCTTGGAGCGTTGGAGTCCGACCCCCTTGTGCAAACCAGCTTTGCGCAATGACAACCGTCAGGCCAGCGGCAAGGAAATTGATCGCAACACCTGAGATCAGTTGGTTGCCTCGGAATGTGATCGACGCCACGCCATGAACTGCTGAGAGAACGAGAGAGGCACCGATCCCGGCCAAAAGGCCGACCCATGCGCTACCTGAAGTATAGGCGATGGCCGCAGCCATGAAGGCGGCCGCAAGCATCTTTCCTTCGAGGCCGATATCGAAAATACCGGCACGTTCAGAATAGAGGCCGGCGAGACAAGCCAATAGAAGCGGCACAGCAAGACGGACCGAGCTGTCGAGGATTTGGAGGATGGTCAGCAGATCCATGACTTAAGCCCCCTTCGCCGGTTTGCGGAAGGCGAGGAAAATGCGTTCCAATGGCATCCGAACCATATTGTCCAGCGCGCCTGTAAAGAGGATTACCAGAGCTTGGATCACGACGATGAGTTCCCGCGGGATCGACGTCCAAAGCGCCAGTTCTGCGCCGCCTTGGTAGAGGAACCCAAAAAGCAGAGCAGCTAGGAAAACGCCAAAGGGATGGCTGCGGCCCATCAACGCCACGGCGATGCCGATGAAACCAGCGCCTTCTACTGCGTTCAGAACCAGCCGTTCAGCTTCGCCCATCACGTTGTTGATCGCCATCATTCCCGCCAGCGCACCGGAGATCATCATCGCAATCATGATGATTTTGGTTGGGCTTATGCCCGCGTATTTTGCAGCACTTTCAGAGTGGCCGAATGCACGGATTTCATATCCTAAGCGTGTGCGCCAGATCAGGAACCAGAGGGCAAAACAGGCGGCTACGGCGACAAAGAAACTTATGTTTGCAGGCGCGCCGCGGAACATGACGTTGTCGGCAGTCGAGAACATGTCTTGGAACGAAGGCAGATGGGTCGTTTCAGGGAATTTTCCGGTCGCTGGTTCCATAGAGCCTGTCGGCTTGAGTGCGCCGATGAGCAAGAAGTTCAGTAGGGCAGCGGCGATAAAGTTGAACATGATCGTGGTGATCACGATGTGGCTGCCGCGCTTGGCTTGTAGGAACGCTGGGATGGTGGCCCATGCTGCGCCAAAAATAGCCGCAGAAACGGACGCGCCGAGCAACGCCAAAGACCAGTGGGGCCAAGGAATATAGAGACACACAAGAGCAACACCCAAACCGCCTAGCATGGCTTGCCCTTCACCACCGATGTTAAACATCCGCGCATGAAACGCGATGGCGACAGCGAGGCCGGTAAAGATGAAGTTGGTGGCGTAATAGAGCGTGTAACCCCATCCATAGGTTGATCCGAGCGCGCCGTCGATCATCAGCATTAGCGCATCCCAAGGATTTTCACCGATGGCGAGGATTACGATCGCGGATAGGATCGCGGCAAGTAGAAGGCTAATCAGGGGGACGAGGACCACTTCGGCCCATTTTGGCATCACATCCATTACGCGGCCCCCTTCGTCATACCGGCCATCAGCAGGCCAAGTTCTTTTTCATCGGTCTGGTCCGGCATCCGTTCACCCATAATCCGCCCGTCAAACATCACAGCGATGCGGTCTGAGAGGGAGAGGATTTCTTCCAATTCAACGGAGACCAGCAAGATCGCTTTGCCTTGATCGCGCAAGGCGACAATTTGCTGGTGAATGAATTCGATAGCCCCAATATCGACCCCCCGCGTGGGTTGGCCAATCAGCAAAAGATCTGGATTTCGTTCGATTTCTCGCGCCAGAACGATTTTCTGTTGGTTGCCGCCAGAAAAGCTTTTGGCCGCCAGCTTCGGGTTTGGCGGGCGCACGTCAAATCGTTCCATCTTGGCCTCGGTATCGGTGCGGATGGCGGCGTTGTCCATACGGATGCCTTTGTTATAGCGATCATCGTGGTGATAACCGAAGGCGACGTTTTCCCAAGCCATATAGTCCATGATCAGCCCTTCGGACTGGCGATCTTCTGGAACGTGGCTGATCCCGCGTTCGCGGCGACTGCGGCCGTCAGATTTGGCGCCGGTCAGGTCGATCTCTTGACCGTTGACCTTGATCGATCCCATGGCTTTTTCATAGCCGCCCAGCACTTCGAGCAGCTCAGATTGGCCATTCCCTGCGACGCCCGCAATACCAAGAATTTCACCGGCCTTAACATCAAAGCTCACGTCTTTAACGCGGTGAACGCCTTTTTCGTCAGTGACGTTAAGATTTTGAACTTCAAGGATTTTGTCGCCAACCTCGGCTGGTTTCTTCTCAACCCGCAACAAGACTTTCCGACCGACCATAAGTTCGGCCAATTCTGGGGGGGACGTCTCAGAAGTTTTGACAGTTGCGGTCATCTCACCGCGCCGCATCACCGACACCGTGTCCGTCGTGTCCATAATCTCTCGCAGCTTATGCGTGATGAGGATGATTGTTTTACCTTCTTCCTTGAGACGCTCAAGGATACGGAACAACTGGTCGGCCTCGGCAGGCGTCAAAACACCGGTTGGTTCGTCAAGGATCAGAATGTCGGCCTGACGATAAAGCGCTTTTAGGATTTCCACACGCTGCTGCATTCCAACGCCGATGTCTTCGATCAGTGCGTCTGGATCAACGTTGAGTTCATACTCCTCGGCCAGGGCCTTCAACTCTCGCCGCGCTTTGGCCAGCGATGGGCGGAGGAGGGCACCGTCTTCGGCACCAAGAACGACGTTCTCGAGTACCGTAAAATTTTCGACCAGTTTGAAGTGCTGGAACACCATACCAATGCCGGCGGCAATCGCAGCTTGGCTATCAGGAATTGTGGTTTTCTGCCCGGAAATCCAAATCTCTCCGGCGTCGGCCTTATAGAACCCGTACAAAATCGACATGAGGGTCGATTTCCCAGCGCCATTTTCGCCGATGATCCCATGGATCGTTCCGGGCATGACGCGGATGGAGATGTCTTTATTGGCTTGAACGGGGCCGAAGGCTTTGGAAATGCCTTTTAGCTCAATCGCGGGTGCGGTCTCGGACATGAAAACACCAAGTCTGAAATTGAAATGGGCCGCGCCTTACCTCAGACGCGGCCCATGATCTTAGGCCTAAATAGCGCGGATTAGAATTCCAGCGCCGGGCAGGTCTCGTCGCTGGAGTAATCGTGTACTGCCAGCTCGCCAGCTGCGATTGACGCGGCTGCGGCATCAACCATCTCTGCCATTTCTGCAGTCACAAGTTCAGCGTTGAACTCATCTAGTGCATAGCCAACACCTTCGTTCGCTACACCCATCGCGTTAAAGCCGGTTTCCACGTCAACGCCTGCAGAGAATGCTTCGTAAACAGCGTTATCGACGCGCTTGAGCATGGATGTCAGAACCTGACCTGGGTGCAGGTAGTTCTGGTTTGCGTCAACGCCGATAGACAGGATGTTGTTGTCTGCAGCTGTTTGAAGAACGCCTACACCTGTACCGCCAGCAGCAGCAAATACAACGTCAGAACCTTGGCTGATCTGTGCCAGTGTGAGCTCAGATCCTTTAACCGGGTCGTTCCATGCTGCAGGTGTTGTGCCTGTCATGTTTGCCACGATTGTTGCGTCAGCATTCACTGCTTTTACACCCTGTGCGTAGCCACATGCGAATTTACGGATCAGCGGGATGTCCATACCGCCGACAAAGGAGACTGTGCCGGATTCGGACGCCATCGCCGCTAGCATGCCAACGAGGTAGGAACCTTCGTGCTCGTTGAAGACGACAGAGCGGACGTTTGGCTGATCGACAACCATATCGATGATAACGAATTTCGTTTCAGGGTAGTCTGCGGCCACTTCGTTCAGTGCAGTAGCGAATGCGAAACCAGCCATAACGATCGGGTTTGCGCCTGATTCAGCGAAGCGGCGCAGCGCCTGCTCGCGCTGTGCGTCTGATTGCAGTTCAACTTCTGCGAAGGAACCGCCTGTTTCTTCGGCCCAACGCATCGCGCCATTAAATGCGGATTCGTTGAAGGATTTGTCGAATTTACCACCAAGGTCAAAGACGATCGCTGGGTCTGCGGCTGCAGCACCTGCTGTCAGGGCCAGCGCGGCAGTAGCGCTCATCATTTTTTTCATGAATGTCATTGGTCTCTCCCAAGTCGAATGTTGGGGGGTGAGTACAACACAAGCGCTTGTCACCCCCATACAAGCGAGCCGACGGTGTCGGATCATCGTACGATAAGGCAACGACAGGCGGCGGGGGTCAACAGCTTTTTCGTGATTCAGACGGGGTTTACGTTGTTTTCCACAGGAAAACGGCCGCTTACGCAGGGTCCAGTTTCTTTTGCAGGATCAAAGCATCAACGGGCGCACCATTTGTGCGTGCGTAATAGGCAGGTCTGGTCGCGATCTGGGCGAATCCCGCTTTATCATAGAGAGCGATGGCCGGGCGGTTGTCGGCAGCGACTTCGAGAAAAATGGTCGATGCATCTTTTTCTCGGGCTTGAGTAACAAGGTTCTCTAGATTTTTGGTGGAGTACCCTTGGCGTTGTAGCGAAGGGTGGGTCGCTAAGGTCAGGATTTCAATCTCGTCTGCGACCTGTCTTGTGAGGATAAAAGATTGGGCGTCACCGATCAGTGTGACTCTGTTCTGTTTGAGGAGTTCCTCAAATTCCTGCTCTGACCACGGGCGCGCATCATTGAAAGCTAAGGCGTGTGTTTCGGTGAGGGCCTTTGCGATCACGGGATCACCGTCGGGGGAAGATCGCGTGGCGGGGCGGCGTCTGCGGTGCGGATGTACAGTGGGGCAGGGCGTTCGGTGGTACTATGGAGCCGACGCGCAGCGATCTGCGTGATGGCTTCGATGGTCGTTCCTCTTTGTCGAATTGGCTGCCATCCCATAAGGTCGCCAATCTGAGTGGCTACATTCCCCACTATCTTTGGTTCGGACTTAGGATTTAAGGGGGGCATGTCATCACGCCGCATATCGCAAAGAGTTGGCTGGGAAGCTGACCCAACGTCGCCGAAAACTTGAACATAAGCACGATCTCGACGCGCATCTAGGCAACTTACCACGATACCTTCCAAACCATATGCTTGCGCTTCAAGGTTCGAAACGCCAATTGCGGGTTTGCCCAATCCAAGGGCCAGACCGCGCGCCGCTGAAACTGAAATACGAATGCCGGTGAAATTACCCGGTCCGACGCCGACGCCAATTGCATCTAAGTCGCTCCACATCAGTCCATCGGCCTGAAGCATGTCTTCCAGCATCGGCATCAGGTGCTCAGCTTGACCGCGCGCCATTTCATCGACCCGTTGAGCCAGCCGACCCTCACATAACAAAGCGGCGGCGCAATGCGCCGCCGATGTATCAAAGGCTAATATGGTTGGTTTAGGCGGCAACCGGGCGCACCTCAGTCACTTCAGGAATATAGTGGCGCAGAAGGTTTTCAATGCCCATTTTCAACGTCAGCGTGGAAGACGGACAGCCGGCGCAGGCGCCTTGCATGTGCAGGTAGACAACACCGCGATCAAACCCGTGGAATGTGATGTCGCCACCGTCTTGTGCCACAGCCGGACGGACGCGTGTGTCGAGCAGTTCTTTGATCTGATCAACAATCTCGCCGTCAGCGCCGGTGTGCTCTGCATGGCCGCTTGCTGGCGCGTGATCGCCATCCATCACGGGCTGACCGGATTGGTAGTGTTCCATGATGCTGCCAAGGATGGCAGGCTTGATATGGTCCCACTCCACATCGTCCGCTTTCGTCACCGTGACGAAATCAACGCCGAAGAACACGCCCGACACGCCATCAACCGCATAGATCCGAGCGGCGAGAGGCGATTTTCTGGCCGAGTCTGCCGTTGGAAAATCGGCTGTTCCAACGCCAAGCACATCTTGGCCCGGCAAGAATTTCAACGTCGCTGGGTTTGGTGTCGATTCTGTTTGAATGAACATATTCACGACCTTTCTTATCAGGCTTTACAGATGTGGTTGGCAGCCCGTTATGTCAAGTTTAGAATTATTCTAAACCATTAGGTAATGGCTTCCAAGCGCTCTTTTGAAATATCGCCGGGCACAATGGCTATCGGGATCGGCAAGGTGCCAGCTTGGCGGCTGAGTTTTGTGACCAAAGGACCAGGGCCGTTGTTTTCAGACCCCGCTCCAAGAACCAGAATTCCAATCTCAGGGTCTTCCGAGATTTGCGACATGATTTCCTGAACGGCCTCACCCTCGCGGATCGCCAATTCAGGATTGATATTCTGCTTGTCACGCATCCATTTCGCGAAAACCTCAAAATGGACTTCGATACGCTCACGCGCCTCTTCGCGCATGATGTTTCCAACGCCGATCCAATGGTTGAACTCTTCAGGTGGAATAACGGCCAGCACAGTGACGCTACCCTCAGAATGCGCCGCCCGCATAGCGGCAAAGCGCATCGCGTTGAGGCATTCTTTGCTGTCATCCAGAACCACCATAAGTTTGCGCATACGAATTGCCTTTGTCTGTTGGTTCCACAAATGTGACGGAACAGGGTGGGAAGGGCAACAGGCTTCGCAGGTCGCACTTGCGTTTTTGGGGTTTCTAACGATCTTGCTTGTTTAACGGTGAAACTAGGCGGTTCCATGAACGACGGCACAAAGCGGCGATTACTCTTCTTCGGAGGTTTGGCAACTATTGCCGTTGGGTGGCAAATGGCGCCGCGGATTTATGACAGCTTGTCCTCGGACTTTGACTTTGAGCCGTTAGATGATCCTACTGGATACAGGAAGATTTCTGGCGGAGAGATTTCTGCGCCAGTAGATGTGTTTGCAGGGTTAGACGCCGGACCAAGTCGTGATTTGTCTGCTGCCGAAGCTTCGGTAGACGCGGATTTCGAAGAGGCATTATTCGCTGAGAAACAACGCGAGAATGCCGTTCAGGTTGCCTATTTCTCAGATTTCTATTGTCCCTATTGCCGCATACTCAGCAGCGATCTGATTGAGGCCGCAAAGTCAGAAAACATCGACATCACGTGGCACGAAGTTCCTTTGTTTGGGGAGCCTTCAGAACTCGCCGCAAGAGCAGCTATCGCAGCAGGTGAACAAGGCGCTTATGTCCCATTTCACGACGCATTGGTCTCACGCCCAGTGGTTGTCACCCGACCTTACCTTGCGCGATTGGCCGACGATCTGGGACTTGATCAAAGTCAGTTCTGGGCCGATTTCGACAGCGTTGGGACCCAGCAAAATCTGGATCGCGCATCGGTCCTGTTTGATCGATTCAGGCTAATCGGAACGCCGGGTCTTGTTGTGGGGCGGACGCTCGTGCAGGGGCGCATTACGCCGACGAACCTAAGGCAGCTTATCGCGAGAGAACGCGAAGACGGCCATCTAGGCTAGATCGGTGTCTCGGTCGCGGCCCAATCCCAGTACATCTCGCGCACGCGTTTGGTAGTGGGCCCAACCTGATAGTTGGTGTCGTCAAAGGCGCTGACCGGTGTGACTTTCATCATATTGCCCGAGGTGAAAACCTCATCCGCGTCGTGGAAATCCTGGAACGACATCACGGTTTCATGGACCGTTACGCCATCCGCGCGGAGGTTCTTGATATGCCGCGCGCGCGTTATCCCGGCGAGGAATGTGCCGTTGGCGATCGGTGTGAAAACTTCTCCATCCTTCACGGCAAAGATGTTGGCGGTGGCCGTTTCGGCAACATTCCCCATCGCATCGGCGACGAGCGCGTTTCCGAACCCTTTGGATTGCGCTTCTGCAAGCATGCGGGCGTTGTTTGGATAGAGACAGCCTGCTTTGGCGCCTACGACGGCATCCTCCAAAACAGGGCGCCGGAACCGCGTGCGGGTTAGGGTCGTTGTAGCGGTTTCTGGTGCCATCGGTATGGCTTCGAGGCAGACGGCAAAGCCCGTTTCGCCAGTTTTTGTCAAAACTCCCGTCGGTCCGCCATCGATCGCCCAATACATCGGGCGGATGTAGACGGCTGTTTCAGGCCCATAACTTTGCAACCCTTCACGGATCAACTCGATCATATCTTCGGTTGAGACAGAAGGTTTGATGAAAAGCGCCTCGGCGGAGCGGTTCACTCGCTCACAATGCGACTGAAGGTCGGGCGCACGTCCGTTCACAAACCGAGCACCATCAAACACGGTCGTTCCGAGCCAGCTTCCGTGGTCAGCGGCGCGCATGATCGGGACATCGCCAGTGTGCCATTGCCCCTCAAAATAGGTTTTGATGTCCGTTCCAACTGCCATGATGGTCCTCCCTCGGCGGAAGCTAGGTTGGCGCGGTGAAAAGGTAAACCCGCAAACAAAAATGCGTCCGGTGCAGACGGTACCGGACGCATTTGAATTCGGTTGCTAGGACAGGGAACGCAACCGTCCATGTTGGGGAATCATGTGTGCCCTCGTTCTAGGATGTACGCGATTCAGATTTGTGACAGTTCGGACGTCTCGAATTTCTCAAGCAGCGCATTCAAATCGAACCGGCTTGTCGGCAAGGTGAGTGATCCGTCGGCATCGCGAGGCCATTCACTTTCGTCGCGATCGACATAAATCTCGATCCCATTGCCGTCTGGATCATTGAAGTAGATCGCTTGTGAGACGCCGTGGTCTGCCGCGCCTTCAATTTCAACACCAGCGTCCAACGCGCGTCGAAGCGTTTGCGCGAGCGTAGCGAGGTCGGGGTAGAGAAACGCAGTATGGTAGAGGCCCGTATGGCCGCGTGGCGCTGGCGTACCGCCCTTGCTTTCCCAAGTGTTGAGGCCGATGTGATGATGATAACCGTCAGCGCCAAGAAAGGCAGCTTTGTCGCCCATGCGAGTCATCACGTCCAAGCCAATGATGTCTCGATAAAACGCAACAGCGCGGTCAAGGTCGGACACTTTCAAATGAACGTGGCCGATGTGAGGGGTGGCAAGACCAGATTTTGTCATTTTTGAAAATCCGACAAAAATAGTAAGAATTGAAATAGCATATGGGGATGCCCTTCCAATTTACCAGTTTTGCGGATGCAGACGCCCTGTGCGCTACTGCAGATCAGCCACGCAGAAAGCCCACGATATCGTAGGTGTCTTTCAAGATCGGGTTCGCAATGCCACACGCTTTTTCCGCGCCATTGGCAAGGATGCGATCGATCTCGGCAGGGTCGTTCATCAAGCGCTGCATCTCTTCGGAAATCGGAGCGAGTTTCGCGACGGCCAGATCGGCAAGCGCAGGTTTGAACTGCCCCCAGCCAGCGCCCGCGTATTCGGCAATCACGGCTTCTGGTGTCGAGTCGTTCAGCGCCGAATAGATATCGACGAGGTTTCGCGCCTCTGGGCGATCTTTCAGGCCGTCCAGCGTTTCTGGCAAAGGTTCAGGATCGGTTTTTGCTTTTTTGAATTTCTTCGCGATCTTATCCGCATCGTCGAGCATATTGATCCGCTCCATGTCGCTTTCGCCTGACTTCGACATCTTTTTGGTGCCGTCGCGCAGGTTCATGACGCGGGTGGCTGGGCCTTCGATCACCGGTTCGGTTTCAGGGAAGAAATCGACCTTGAAGTCGTGATTGAATTTCGCCGCAATGTCGCGGGTCAGTTCAACATGCTGTTTCTGATCCTCGCCCACAGGCACATGGGTGGCGTGGTAGAGCAGAATGTCGGCGGCCATCAATGACGGGTAGGCGTAAAGGCCAAGCGAGACTTTCTCAGCATTGCTGCCTGCTTTGTCTTTGAATTGGGTCATGCGGTTCATCCAACCGACACGGGCCACACAGTTGAAGATCCAACCCAGCTCGGCATGAGCAGAAACCTGAGATTGGTTGAACAGAATGGACTTCGTCGGATCAAGGCCAGCGGCCATATAGCCCGCAGCGACTTCACGCGTCGCCGTCGCTAGTTCCGCTGGATCCTGCCAGACCGTGATCGCATGCATATCAACCACGCAGTAAACCGTTTCGAACTCTCCGCCTTGCATTCCGACAAAGCGTTTGATGGCGCCGAGGTAGTTGCCAAGGGTCAAACCACCGGAGGGTTTGATGCCAGAGAAGACGCGAGGCGTGAAGGACTGGGTCATGATCGTGTAAAACCGGTCTGGAATTGTCAGAAAACGTCGCTTACTCATGCCAGAGCGTTTGGTCAATGACAACAGGACACCGTGATGGAGCAGTATGAAAGCCCCGTGAATGCCATTCCGCCCGCAGCGATTGCAATGGCTTTGCTGATCATTGGGGTGGAAATCGTCTTTTCTGCCGCGGGCGCTGGCTTTGTTGGCGGGGCTGAGGGGATAGGTTGGCGGTTAAGTGCGCTTCAAGAATATGCCTATTCGCCGCTGGTTTGGGACGCCATCGTTGAGCGCAATGAATACAGCTTTGATCTGCTAAAGAGGTTTGTGACCTATGCCTTCGTCAACAGCAGTTTCTTAAGTTCGATCTTCGCTGCCGCCTTGACCTTGGCGCTGGGCAAGTTTGTGGGCGAGATTTTTGGGAATGTCCCAATGCTCATCGTGTTTTTCGTCTCGATCATATTTGGAGCTTTGGTCTTTGGGATCGTGTTGGATGGCCTACGTCCTCTCTATGGGTCTTTCGTGCCAGTCTACGGTTTGATCGGGGCGTATACCTATGTGATTTTTGTTCGATTAGGCTCGCTCGGTGCAAATCAGTTGCAGGCCTTCCGGCTCATCGGGATATTGCTTGCCATTCAACTTGTGTTTGGCTTGGTATTCGGCGGCGATCAGATTTGGATTGCTGAGCTGGCTGGGTTCATTGCGGGTTTCTTTGCCAGCGTTTTGGCCGCGCCAGGTGGGTGGACAGCTTTTGTAAAGAGGATGCGTCGTCCGCGCTAAGCGCTGCGGCGCATGGCCGATCGAAACTCTGACAGTTTAAACGCACCGATCAGTTGGCCGATGCCGAAGTAACTGACGATCCCGCTGGCGATCAAAATAGTCAGGCCAAGAATGGTCGATGCAGTGTAGGCGGTGTTCGCCAATGCGAGCGTCAGACCGATTAGAACGGCGCTCATCCCAACCGATGCGACAATGATCAAGCCGGTGCGGCGCTTGAGGCGCGCGTCGACCATCGCCGCTTCGCCCATACCGCGCGACCCGCGCCATAGCAGAGCAACCATTGCCCAGCCGGTTGCGGATGTTCCAACAGCTGCGGCGATATAGCCGATGACAGGAGCTAGACCGATGGCCAATGCGGCGTTCAGCACCATCGCAATCAAGGCGTAGCGGAAGGGTCGTTTTGTATCTTCTCGGGCAAAGAACAGCGGTTGCAGAGTTTTTTGCAAGACAAAGGCGGGCAATCCGAGACCATAAACGGCGGCGGCAAGGGCAGTCGCTTGCGTGTCTTCTGCGGTGAAGGCTCCACGTTCGAACAACACGCTGATCAGCGGAACAGGGATCACGATCAGGGCGAACGACGCAGGTATCGTTAGGGCGAGGCTGACTTCTGTGGCGCGATTAAAGGCATCGCGGCTTCCGGCGGTATCGCCTGCCTGCAATCTCCGAGAAAGATGCGGAAGCAGCACGACGCCGATCGCTATGCCGACGACACCTAACGGGAGTTGGTAAAGCCTGTCTGCATAGCTCAGCCACGCAACCGCGCCATCGAAGAAACTAGCGACTTGACGCCCGACAAGCAGGTTGATCTGCACCACGCCGCCAGCCAATGCGGCCGGCAGCGCGATGATCGCAAGGCGTTTCAATTCCGGCGTCATCCGAGGCCGCCCGAATTTTAGCGGATACCCTGCGCGCTTTGCCGCAACCCAGACGAGGGCCAGTTGCGCGATGCCTGCAACGGGGACCGCATTGGCCAACGCGCTGCCAATGTCGCTTGGTTCCGTGGAACCGCTCACGAACGTGACGCCGATTGTGACCACGAATATAACGTTTAGCAACACAGGGGCAGCAGCAGCTGCGGTAAATCGACCGACAGCGTTCAACACGCCTGAGAGTAGGGCCGCGAGAGAGATAAAGAGGATGTAGGGGAAAGCGATCCGGCCATAGAGGACCGCCAAATCAAATCGTTCGTCGCCTCTGAAGCCGGAGGCCATTGCCGTGACGAGGAGCGGCATAAAGATGATGCCAACGACCGAGAACACGGTCAGGATGAATCCCAATCCAACAAATGCATCTTGCGCGAACCGTTGCGGGTCATCGTTTCCTTCCACCTTTTTCGAGAACATCGGCACAAAGGCCATGTTGAACGCGCCCTCGGCAAAAAATCGGCGGAAGAGGTTGGGGAGCGAGAAGGCGATTAGAAAAGCCTCGGCCACGGGACCGGTGCCGAGCGTTGCGGCAATTAGAATGTCGCGGGCAAATCCGAAGATGCGGCTAAGGAACGTCCAAAGTCCCACGGTAAAAAAACCGGCCATGAGGCGGATGGGCTTCATGCGGTGGCCCGCTCAAACCCTTGCGCAATCGCGTCGCGCAGCTTCTTTTCCAAAGCTGTCCGTTTGGAGTCAGAATAGAATTTGAGCCCAACCATGTCCTTTACGTAGAATGTATCCACCACTTGCTCACCATATGTCGCGATAACGGCGGAGGCGATATAGACGTTGTTATATGCAAGAGTTCGGGTCAGGTCGAACAGAAGTCCGGGGCGATCACGGGTGTCGACTTCGATGATGGTGTAGATTTCTGACCCGTCATTGTCGAAGGTGATGTTCGTCGGCACCTTAAACGCCCGTTCACGTTTCTTGATCTTATCGCGATCTTTCAACGCGTCGCGGGCGACCACTTCGCCCTTGAGCGTCTTTTGAATCATTGTGCGTAGTCGCGGCAATCGAGCCTCTTCATAGGGTGCACCGTCTGCATCTTGGACCCAGAAGACGGCTGTGGCGTAGCCGTCTTTCGTCGTGTAGGTCCGTGCATCCACGATGTTTGCACCCACCAAGGCCAACGCGCCGACGACGCGGCTGAAGAGGCCAGGGTGATCCACCATGGCGAAACAGGCGCGAGTTGCATCGCGGTCTTGGTCGAGCATGAGATCGATGGCGACCTCCGCATCATCGAGGTCTTTTAGCAGGTTCGCAAAAACAACCTGTGCTGCGGGCGGCAGACCTTGCCAATAAGGGCCATAATGCCTGCCAACCTCTTTGCGAATCTCCTTTGCATCCCAACCCGACAAAGCCTCGCGCAATTGACGCTTGGCTTCCGCTTCTCGGCTTTCGCGGTTCATATCTTCGAGGCCGTTTTCAAGCGCGTCGCGTGTGGCGCCATAGAGGTTCCGGATAAGAACGGCTTTCCAATTGTTCCAAGTGCCTGGGCCCACGCCGCGAATATCGCAGACGGTCAGGACGGTCAGCAGATCCAGACGCTCCACCGATTTCACTGCATTGGCAAATCCTCGAACGGTGCGTGGCTCCGAAATGTCGCGCTTTTGGGCCACGTCTGACATCAGTAGATGATAGCGAATGAGCCACTCGACGGTTTCACATTCCTTCTTGTTAAGACCAAACCGCGGGGCGATCTTGCGCGCCATTTGCGCGCCAAGGATTGAGTGATCTTCTGGGCGACCTTTTGCGATGTCATGCAGTAGGAGCGCCACATAAAGAACCCGTCGATTGATACCTCGCTCCAAGATGCCAGAGGCTATCGGCAAATCCTCTTTCAATTCCCCATGTTCAATCGAACTCAGGACACTGATGCACTGAATGATATGCTCATCGACGGTATAATGGTGATACATATTGAACTGCATCATCGCGACGATGTGCTCAAACTCCGGCACAAAAGCCGACAAGACGCCGAGTTCATTCATCCTGCGCAACCCTCGTTCTGGGTTGCCGTGCTTGAGCATCAAATCCAAGAAGATTTTGTTGGCTTCCTTGCTGTCACGCATGTCTTGATCGATCAGATCAAGGTTTGCTGCGATCAAGCGCATAGCGTCGGGGTGGATCAAAGTGCCCGTGCGCAGAGCTTCTTCAAAAAGCCGAAGCATATTCAATTTGTCCGACAAGAAGGCTTTTGGCTGCGCAATCGTGATCCGGTTCTGCTTAATCGCATATGGCGGCTTTGCGCGGCGGCGACGCGTGAACAGCCGCTCCAACATCGGTGCCGACTTCTTGCGAGCGTCTTCTTGTGCAGTCAGGAAGATGCGGGTCAACTCGCCAACACGTGTCGCATGGCGGAAATAGTCCTGCATGAAGAATTCAACGGCGCGGCGACCAGCCTTGTCTTTGTATCCCATGGCCTCTGCCACGGCGACTTGCATGTCGAAGGTCAGTTGATCCACGGCTCGATTGGCTATGAGATGCAGATGACACCGGACCGCCCAAAGGAAATTGTGAGCATCGCGGAAAGTATTAAATTCATCCTCTGTAAAGACATCGAACTTCACCAGTTCGGATGCGTCTTGGACGCGGTGAATATATTTGTTGATCCAATAGAGAGACTGCAGGTCGCGCAACCCGCCTTTGCCTTCTTTCACATTCGGCTCAACCACGTAGCGTTGACCGCCTTGCTTGCGGTGCCGTTCCGACCGTTCGGCGAGTTTGGCGTCGATGAATTCTGATGCTGTATTGCGGAACAGATCTTTCCAGAGTGTTTCGCCCAAGGATTTGGCCAAGGCCTCGTCCCCAGTCAGAAAACGGTATTCGACCAAGGAAGTGCGAATTGTGAAGTCTTCTTTGGCAAGTCGGACACAGTCTTTGACCGTCCGGCTCGCGTGGCCGACTTTGAGCTTCAAGTCCCACAGAATGTAGAGGTTGGATTCGATCACGCTCTCGGCCCAAGGCGTGATTTTGTAGGGTGTCAGAAAGAGAAGGTCTACATCAGAGAAAGGTGCCATTTCCCCCCGACCGTAGCCACCGACAGCAAGAACGCTCAGCCGTTCCGCGTCGGTTGGATTGGGGAGCGGATGCAGATGGGTTTTGACGGCCTCGATCACCGATGAGACGACACGATCTGTGAGCCAACTATAAGACGCGGTAGTTTGGTTGGCGGCCAGAGGTGATGAAAGAAAAGCGTCCTTAATTGCTGCACGACCGTCGGACATCGCTTCGGACAGGACTTCAACGATCGCCTTTCGCTGCTCTTTTTGGCTAGAAGCCGCGTCAATATCTCTATGAAGCCGCTCATTGACGGCGGCTTCATGGAAAATGACCTCTGGTGCGCAGATCAGAGGGCCAGCGGCACTTTCGGCTTTAGAAGCCAGCGCTTCCGAAGGATCTTGGTGCTGGTTCAAGGATAACGACCTGGCCTTCTTGCAAAGTTGCGATTGCTAATCCCCGTTCATTAAGACCGTTGGGAAGCAAACGGAAGACACCATTTGTCCCTTGGAACCCTTGAGGCGTGGTCAAAGCAGCCTTGGTGAGTGCGTCTGGGTTGCCAGTGGCAACCAGTGCACCAATGGCAGCGATGCCATCATAGGCCAAACCGGCGAGCGGATGAGGTGTTGCACCGTATGCTTCAAAGAAGCGTGATTCAAAGCTTGCGGTCAAAGCACGGTCGGGGATTGCGAAGACGCCACCTTGAAGACTTGGTAGCGACATTGCCTGCGGCACGGCATTCCAGCGGGTCAGGCCTATGTATTGGATTTCATCTGCGCCAAGTCCGTTGTCGTCAAGCGCTGTCGCAATGATCGGTAGATCGCCCGTCACGCCGCCAGTAAGGAAAACCGCTTGAGCATCATTTGCCCGTAGCGAGGAAGTGATTTGTCCGACGCTTGTAAAGATGCCTTGCTGTGACAAGGGATAGCTCTCGACGCCGGCCAGTTGTGAACCATTAGCTCGCACCGCTGTTGCGATTGCATCTCGGCCGGCCTGTCCAGCGACATCATCGCCATGCACGATACCAATGCGCACAATCCCGTTTCTTGCCGCGTAATTCGACAAACGATTGGCCGTATTTTCGAATGTAGACCCCAAAACAAAGACGTTACCACCGGCAATGGCGGGGTTGTTTGAGAAGGCCAGCACGTTGACGTTGTCACCAGCGACTGCGACGCCAGCAGCGTTTGCGGATTCTGCAAAAAGCGGCCCGAGTAGGATTTTTGCACCGTCATCTACCGCCGTGCGCGCGACCGTCGCGGCTTGGGCTGGGTTTGAACCGGTGTTGTAGACCCGCAAGTCCACGTCCACTCCGTTCAAATCTCCGATCGCCAAACGCGCCGCACTTTCGAGATCATTGGCGATAAGCTGGTCAGATCCTTCCGTGCCGCCCCCGGGAACGAGGAGGGCTACTTGAACAGGAATCGATGTATCAATTCGCTGACCTGTATTTGCATTTGTATCAATCGCGACCGGTTCACAGGCAGCAAGCCAGGCAAATGACAAAAGAGCAAAGAGTTTGCCGATAAAGAATTTTGGCAATGCAACCGAGTGAGACATACGGGTAATCCTCCGAATTGATCCTGTTGCGGGCTTAGAAAATTGGTGAGCCCTTCACCGAATGTGTTAGGAGCATCATAGTGGCGCAGAAGGAAGGGTCCATGACGAATTTCAAGCTAAGCCCTTTGCCAGCCGGCCTTTATTTCGTGGCCACTCCAATTGGCACCGCACGCGATATTACTTTACGCGCGCTAGATATCCTTGCATCTGCCGATGTTTTAGCGTCCGAAGATACAAGGACAACGCGAAAACTCATGGAAATTCATGGTGTTCCCTTGCGAGATCGCACACTCGTTGCGTTTCACGATCACAGTGGACCAAGGGTCGTTGAGCGTTTGATTGCGCAGATGGCAGAGGGGAAATCAGTCGCATATGTCTCTGATGCTGGCATGCCCTTGGTTGCTGATCCAGGTTTTGAATTGGGGAAAGCCGCCGCGGAAGCGGGGCATTCAGTGACCTGTGCACCGGGACCGTCGGCGCCTTTAGCCGCATTGACATTGTCAGGGCTTCCAACGGATCGCTTTGCCTTTATTGGTTTCCTGCCGTCTTCGAAATTGCAAAGACGCGCAGCCATCGCGGAACTGCGTGATGTGGAAATGACGCTGATTTTCTTTGAATCACCGAAGCGCATTGGGGAAATGTTAATTGATTTGTCCGATACCTTGGGGAGTGAGAGATCGGCGGCTGTGTGTCGCGAACTGACAAAGAAGTTTGAAGAGGTGCAAAGAGGTACTTTGAAAGACTTGGCAGATCGGTTTGCCGATGTCGGCGTGAAAGGCGAACTTGTTGTGGTTGTTGATCGGTCTATCGACAATGCCGTGTCCGACGGCGATGTCGATGCGGCCTTAAGACAGGCACTTGGAACGATGCGCGTGAAGGATGCGGCAACCGCCGTAGCTGGCGCGTTAGGGTTGCCGCGAAAGGTGGTTTACCAGCGCGCGTTGGATATGAAGGAACATGAATGACGGGATCAATTGGCTATCATGCGGGTGTTGCATCCGAAAACGCTGTTGCGGCGGCCTATCAATCTGCAGGGTATTCTTTGTCTGCGAATAGATGGCGCGGCAAACGTGGTGAGATAGACCTGATTGCGAAACGAGGCGGGCAAACAGTCTTTGTTGAAGTCAAGAAAAGCAGATCGCACGACATTGCAGCTCAAAAATTGAGTGCGCGACAACAAAACAGAATTTACGGCGCGGCAGAGGAATATCTCAGTTTGCATGCGGATTGTGACGCTGATTGCCGTTTCGATGTGGCGACCGTTGATGCGACTGGAGACATAAGAATTCTTGAGAATGTGATCTTTCACTGACGACACCCCATTGAACTGATCTTTTGGCTGCGCCATGTAGCGAAAGAGAAGATCAACAGCGGGGTGTGCCAATGTCTCTGAAAGTCGCCATTCAGATGGACCCGATCGGCCCAATCGATATCAATGCAGATAGCAGTTTCCGTATCGCGGAAGAGGCGCAGGCGCGCGGACATCAGCTGTTTTACTACACCCCGGATAAGCTGAGCTATCGCGAGGGGCGCATTTTGGCGCGGGGTTGGCCTCTTACCGTGCGGCGCGTTGAAGGGGATCATTTTGAGCTTGGCGCCGAGCAAGAGGTTGATCTGAGTGATTGGGATGTTGTGTGGTTGCGGCAGGATCCGCCGTTCGACATGAGCTACATCACCACGACGCATCTGTTGGACATGATCCATCCAGAGACGCTCGTTGTGAATGATCCGTTTTGGGTGCGGAACTATCCCGAAAAGCTGCTTGTGTTGTCCTTCCCAGAGTTGACGCCTCCGACGATGATTGCGCGTGATTTGGAGACGCTGAAAAACTTCCGTGAAGACCACGGCGATGTGATTTTGAAGCCGCTTTATGGCAATGGCGGCGCGGGGGTTTTCAAGCTGTCGCAATCTGACAGCAACCTGGCGTCGTTGCATGAACTGTTCAGCGGGGTCAATCGAGAGCCATTGATCATGCAAAAGTTCCTGCCTGATGTGAGCAAGGGCGACAAGCGGGTGATCTTAATCGATGGGGAGCCGGTTGGCGCTATCAACCGTGTACCCGCAGCGGGCGAGACGCGGTCGAACATGCATGTGGGTGGGCGGCCAGAGAAGGTCGAGCTGACCGAGCGGGATCGCGAGATTTGCGCGGCCATCGGGCCGTTGTTGCGCGAAAAGGGTCAGATTTTCGTTGGTATCGATGTCATCGGAGATTGGTTGACGGAAATCAACGTCACCTCACCCACCGGCATTCAGGAGTTGGAGCGGTTCGACGGCACCAACGTGGCTGAAAAGATCTGGCAGGCGATTGAGGCGCGGCGCGCCTAAGGTTCTGTTGACGGGACGCGAAAGCTGATGGCTTCTGCTATATGGTGTTTTCGGACAGTTTCCGAGGCATCCAGATCGGCAATCGTTCGCGCCACACGTAGCACTCGGTGGTACCCGCGTGCGGTTAGCCCAAACCTCTCGGCTGCTTGGGTGAGGAGCGTGCGGCCCTCGGTATCCGGTGTTGCGTGCTCTTCCAAAATGGTGCCTTCGGCATCTGCGTTCACCCTGATCGCATCAATCGCATGATAGCGTTTCGATTGCCGCGCGCGTGCGTCTGCCACGCGGCGCGCGATTTGGTCAGAACTTTCGCCATCGGCGGGCAGGTCGAGATCGGTGAATGCGACGGGTGGTACGTCCACGCGTAAATCAAAGCGATCCATCAGCGGGCCAGAAATACGACCTAAATAGTCGTCACCGCACATTGGCACGCGAGCGCAGGCACGCGCAGGGTCGGTGAAATAGCCGCATTTGCAGGGGTTGGCCGCGGCGATGAGCATGAACCGGCAGGGGTAGCGCACATGGGCGTTGGCGCGGGCGACAACGACTTCGCCGGTTTCAATGGGTTGGCGTAGGGTATCTAGCACGGTGCGGGGGAATTCGGGGAATTCGTCCATGAACAAGACACCGTTGTGAGCGAGTGAGATTTGCCCGGGTTTTGCGCCTCGTCCGCCGCCGACGATGGCGGCCATAGAGGCAGTGTGGTGCGGGTCTTGAAAGGGTCGGGTGCGGTTTATGCCGCCTTCGTCCAGCAGACCGGAGAGGGAATGGATCATCGATGTTTCCAGCGCCTCGGCTGGCGTCAGATCGGGCAAGATGCCTGGAATGCGTGCAGCGAGCATGGATTTGCCGGACCCGGGCGTGCCGATCATCATCATGTGATGGCGTCCGGCCGACGCGATCTCAATCGCGCGTTTTGCGCGTTCCTGGCCTTTGACCTCTGCCATGTCACGATGACCGTTGATGTGCTTGACCGTTCCGGGCTGCGCAGAGGTGAGGATGGATTGGCCTGTGAAGTGTTGGACCGCCTGCAGCAAACTGTCTGGGGCGAGGACATTGACGGCGTCGACCCAGGCGGCCTCTGCTCCGCATCCTTGCGGGCACATCAGCGACCGGTCCTCTTGCGCCGCGGCCATTGCGGCGGGAAGCGCGCCGATGACGGAGACGAGGCTGCCGTCCAAAGAGAGCTCACCGAGCGCGACAGTAGCCGCAACATCTTCTGCCGGTATGACGTCCAGGGCGGCCAGGAGGGCCAAGGCGATGGGCAGATCGAAGTGCGATCCTTCTTTTGGCAAGTCGGCGGGGGAGAGGTTCAGTGTGATGCGCTTCGGCGGCAAAGCGATGTGCATCGACGTCAAAGCCGCGCGCACGCGTTCTTTGGCTTCTGACACGGCTTTGTCAGGTAGGCCGACAAGGTTAAAGGCGGGCAGGCCAGGGGATACAGCGTATTGCACTTCGACGAGACGCGCTTCTATCCCTTCAAATGCGACCGTGTAGGCGTGAGCGACCAAAGTGAACCATCCTTAAATTGTTAAGAATGGGTACTGCGATCATAGTGAACGAAGTGTTAACCCGCGCTGGAAGGCCACGGTTGGCGCGTCAAGCCCAAGTCATAGGGAAATGGGTCATAGGTTTCTTTGTCTGCTTCTGCTTTCCAGATGGCGAAGGCCGGATCGGCAAGATGCGCGTTCACGTAGGCCTGAGAAGCCTCAGAAATTGGCAAGTTGTAGGTTGTCATACGGAATGCGACGGGGGCATAGAAAACGTCGGCCAAGGAATATTCGCCAAAGAGCCAGGGGCTGTCGGTGCCATGTCGGCTGCGAGCGAGCGCCCATAGCTCTTCGATCCGCTTGATGTCCTGCAAGACCGCCTCGCTGGGTTCAAATCCGTCCCATGTGCAGCAGATCATGTTTGGGCATGCGTCGCGCAAAGGCATGAAACTGCTGTGCATCTCAGCCGTGATCGAGCGGGCGAGGGCACGGGCGGCTGGGTCTTTTGGCCAAAGCCCCGCGTCTAGGTGGCGCTCAGCCAATGTTTCGCCCATTGCTAAACTGTCCGTCAGGACGTTGCCTTCTGGCGTGACCATGGCGGGCACGGTTTTTGCCGGAGCAATGTGGGTCATTTCGTCGGCCATAGTGCCAGCGTAAAGCCCCACGAGTTTGGTGGTGTAGGGCAGGCCAAACTTTTCCAGCATCAGCCAGCCGCGGTAGGACCAGCTCGAAAATGTCCGGTCGCCGATATAGAGTTCATAGGTCATGGAAATAGCCTATGCGGCTGGGCACGGATCGCCAAACGACCTTTCGTGACATCAGGTATCAAGGGAGATGATTGATCTCTCCACGAAACCATTGCCCATCGGAATAGCGCAAATCCGTGACGGAGAAATTGTCGATCTCAAAACTCATCGCTTTGTAGGGATCATCGCCAACGACCTTTTTAATTTGGGTCATAATGACACCAATGTGGGCGACAGCCACGATATGTTTGGCGGGATTTGTTTGGATCAAATGTTCAACGGCTGCATTCACGCGGCCGGCGACGTCATTCCAGCTTTCACCGTCTGGTGCCGAAAGATCGCCCGGTTTTTCCCAAAAGGCGCGGCTCAGTTCGGGGTCACGCTTTGCGACTTCATCAAATCTCAAGCCGTCCCAAGCGCCGAAATTGAACTCCCTCAGGCGCGGATCATGGGGCAGGCGTACGCGGCGGTCTTGGATGACATCGGCGGTGGTAATGGCGCGGGACAGGTCAGAGGAGATGACGACGGCATCTTGGGGCAGGTAATCGCTGACACGCCCAATCAAATCCGCATCAGACAAATCGGCAGGTACATCACGCCAACCGACGAAGTTCTTTTGATGCGTTGGGCCGTGTCTTACCCACCAAAAATGGGTCACACTGGTATCTCCCCTTTCAACGCGACTGGCAGGCCTGCCAAGACCGCGGTGACCGTGTCAGCCGACGCCGCGACTTTTTGGTTGAGCCGACCCTGCGCGGCCCGGAACCTTCGAGACAGCGCATTGTCTGGCACGATCCCTTGACCCACTTCGTTCGACACAAGAACCAACTCGCTACCGCGGCTCTCTAACGCCTCAATCAAGCGGTCAAACTCCGCGTCCAAGTCATGTTCGGCAAGCAAGATATTGGTCAGCCACAAAGTCAGGCAGTCAACCAAAACGACAGCTTCGGCGGCCTGACGTTCCAAAACACCGACCAGATCGTAAGGTTCTTCGACCGTTTCCCAACCGTCGCCCCGCGACACCTGATGCGCCACTATCTTCTGTCTCATTTCGTCATCAAACGCCTGCGCGGTGGCGACATAGACTTTCGGCTTACCTGTCGCGTCGACAATCCGTTCGGCCAAAGCCGACTTTCCGGAGGCCGCGCCGCCTAGAACGAATGTGAGTTTGTGCAATGCCATCGCAATTCTTTTTTTGATCCAATGCCCGATTGGTGACGTAACCACATCAGTAACCACCCAGAAAGGGTGAGACAATGCACGAGGGAGAGAAGAATGGCACTCGACGGGTTTAATGATCAGACGTTATCCCGCACCGCGATGAAAGCGGAGTTGCTTGACGCTGAGACAGAACTGGCTTTGGCCTACGCTTGGCGCGATCACAAAGACGAGCAGGCGTTGCATCGCCTGATCAACGCTTACATGCGACTTGCCATCTCTATGGCGGCTAAATTCAAGCGCTACGGCGCGCCGATGAATGATCTTATTCAAGAGGCCTCCGTCGGATTGATGAAAGCGGCCGACAAATTTGACCCTGACCGCGGTGTGCGCTTTTCGACCTATGCGGTTTGGTGGATCAAAGCATCCATCCAAGATTATGTGATGCGCAACTGGTCCATGGTCCGAACTGGATCAACCAGCAGCCAGAAATCCTTGTTCTTCAATATGCGCCGCGTGCAAGCCCGTTTGGAACGCGAAGCCGCAGCCGAAGGGAAAGTGCTTGAGCGTCACGTGATGCATGAATTGATTGCAACCGAAGTTGGTGTGCCGATCCACGATGTGGAGATGATGGAAGGCCGTCTTTCAGGCTCCGATTTCTCGCTCAACGCGACCCAATCGACCGAAGACGAAGGTCGCGAGTGGATTGATGCGCTAGAGGACGATGGTCCGCAAGCTGCAGAAACCGTGGAGAACAACCACGATCAGGATACATTGCGGCAATGGCTTTTGTCCGCTTTGGCGTCGTTGAATGAGCGCGAGCGCTTCATTGTAAGCGAACGCAAGCTGCGCGAAGATCCACGGACGCTTGAAAGCCTCGGTGTTGAGCTGGGACTATCGAAAGAGCGTGTGCGTCAGCTCGAAGCAGCGGCCTTCGGCAAGATGCGCAAAAAGCTTGAGGCAGAAAGCTCTGAGGTTTACGCCTTCTTCGCCTAAGCGACGGATTGTCATTCTACCCTAAGTTCGCCTAGTGTCGGCCCGCATATGCAGGAGAAGCCGATGCTGGCGAACAAACATATCCTTTTGATCATTGGTGGTGGTATCGCTGCCTACAAGTCGTTGGATTTGATCCGGAAATTTCGTGAGCGCGGAACGAAAGTTACCGCTGTTCTAACGAAAGCCGGTTCGGAATTTGTGACCCCGCTGAGCGTCTCTGCTTTGACCGGCGAGAAAGTGTTCGAAGACCTTTTTAACCTCACCGATGAGGCCGAGATGGGGCATATCGAGCTCTCGCGCGCTGCGGATTTGATTGTTGTGGCCCCTGCAACTGCGGATCTGATGTCCAAGATGGCCAATGGCGGCGCAAATGATTTGGCTTCCACGGTCTTACTAGCAACCGATAAGCGCGTCTTAATTGCCCCTTCTATGAACGTCCGGATGTGGACCCATGCGGCGGCACAAAGAAACTTAGCCACATTGCAAAGTGATGGGATTCTGTCGGTTGGCCCGAATGAAGGTGACATGGCTTGCGGTGAATTTGGCCCCGGGCGTATGGCTGAACCGCTGGAGATTGTTGCAGCGGCAGAGGCCGCTTTGGGCGACGGTCCTTTGAAAGGGCGGCACGCCATCGTGACCTCTGGCCCAACCCATGAACCCATTGACCCAGTGCGCTATATTGCGAACCGCTCGTCTGGCGCACAAGGCACCGCAATCGCGCGGGCTTTGATGTCGCTCGGCGCGGATGTGACATTTGTAACCGGCCCAGCGAGCCACCCAGCGCCAAGCGGCGTGAACGTTGTGCCAGTTCAGACCGCGTCTGAGATGTTGGCGGCGGTGGAAGATGCGTTGCCAGCCGATGTCGCCGTCTTTGCCGCAGCCGTGGCGGATTGGCATGCTGCCAATGCAGGCGACAGCAAGATCAAGAAAGATGGGAAGGGTCCGCCGTCAATTGAGTTTGCAGAGAACCCCGACATTCTTGCGACGATCTCAAAGCTGAAGAAAAACCGCCCCGATCTGGTTGTCGGATTTGCGGCCGAGACTGATGATGTCATCGAAAATGCGACCTCAAAGCGTAAGCGCAAAGGGTGCGACTGGATTCTCGCCAACGATGTCTCTCCCGAAACCGGAATCATGGGCGGGTCAGCGAATGCTGTGACGCTGATCCATAACAGCGGCGCCGACGTCTGGCCGCGCATGACAAAAGATCATGTCGCGACCCGCTTGGCCCATGCGATTGTTGACCACCTTGGTGCCGCTGAATGAACTCGCCACTGATCGAGCTTTGCTGGGAAGAGTGGGCGGACCCAACACTCGCCCTTCCTAGTTATGAAACCGCTGGGGCCGCGGGTGCCGACATCCGCGCGAATTTTCGCATAGAGGATCGAGGCGCGGGTAAGACCATCGCCGCTGGTGAACGGGCGCTGATACCGACGGGCCTCAGCATGGCGATCCCTGACGGCTATGAGGTCCAAATCCGTCCGCGCTCCGGTCTGGCCCTCAAACACGGCATCGCCCTTGTGAATGCGCCCGGCACCATCGACAGCGATTATCGTGGTCCGGTCGGCATCATTTTGATCAACCACGGCACCGAACCATTTGAGGTCACGCACGGAATGCGCATTGCACAAATGGTCGTCGCACCTGTCGTTCAAAGCTCTTTCATCTTGGTCAATAAACTCAATGCCACAGATCGTGGTCGCGGTGGGTTTGGCTCGACGGGCACCGACGCATGATTATGGTCGCGGCAATGGCGGCGGCGCTCTGGGGCATCGGCGTGGCCATGGGAACCCCGCGGCAAGCGCGTTGGACGATGATCGGTCTACTTCTTGTCGCGGTCATAGCGGTGCAGATCATTTTACCCGACGGCCATCCTTTGCGTGAAAATACCGGCGGGGATGCTCGGTTGTGGGGCCTCCTGCTGGGATTTGCAGCGATTGCCTTCGGCTATCGGATGCTGTTTCAGATGATCAAGGAAAAGGCGCAACCCGCACCTGAACCTCCAGTCCGAAGCGACAGTTTTTCCGAAACAGAAATTGATCGCTACGCGCGCCACATTGTCCTGCGCGAAATTGGCGGGCCGGGGCAGAAGGCCCTTCGTAATGCCAAGGTGTTGGTCATTGGGGCGGGCGGCTTAGGCGCGCCTGCGCTTCAATACCTCGGAGCGGCTGGCGTTGGCACGATTGGTGTGATCGACGATGATACTGTGGAGAACGCCAACTTGCAGCGGCAGGTTATTCATGCGGATCAGCGGATCGGCGATCCAAAGGTGCAATCGGCCGCCGACGCCATTGTCGCACAAAACCCTTTTGTCGATGTCAAAACCTATCATCGGCGTCTAGACGCAGAGATCGCAGAAGAACTGTTCTTAGAATTTGACCTGATCCTTGATGGCAGCGACAACTTCGCCACGCGCTACCTTGTGAACGAAACAGCGGTCAAAGTGGAAAAGCCGCTGATTGCCGCGGCCCTAACCCAATGGGAAGGGCAGATCAGCCTCTATGATCCATCGCAAGGAGGACCGTGCTACGCATGTGTATTCCCGACCGCCCCTGATCCCAGCCTTGTACCGTCTTGCGCGGAGGCGGGTGTGATAGGTCCGCTTCCCGGTGTCGTTGGATCGATGATGGCGGTGGAGGCCGTCAAGGCGATCACCGGCGCAGGGGACACATTGCGTGGGCGGATGATGATTTACGACGCGCTTTACGCAGATGTGCGCACGATCGCATTGAAACCGCGCGCGGACTGTCCCGTTTGTGATGGAAAAGGCGCGGGCTAGGCTGGCAAATCCGCCGGTTCAAGGCTAGCTCCTAAACAAAGGAGATCCGATATGACCAACCCGCTTTTGCAAGATTGGAACACGCCCTTTGGCCTGCCGCCGTTTAATTTGATCGAGGACGATCATTTCGCCTCCGCAGTGGATCAAGCATTGGACGAAGCACGCGCCAAGATCAAAGCGATTGGTGAAAATCCCGAGCCGCCTACTTTTGAAAACACAATTGAAGCGCTGGAATTGGCCGAGGTCGATTTGCGCCGCATCTTTGGCGTGTTCTATGGCGTGGCGGGCGCAGACAGCAATCCAAAGCGCGAAGAACTTGAGCGGGAGTTTGCGCCGAAGCTCAGCGCTTTCGGATCAGAAGTTTCTGAGAACAAAGATCTGTTCCAACGCATCGATACCCTTTGGCAGCAGCGCGAAACGCTTGATTTGACTGACGAACAGCAGCGCGTTCTGATGTTGTCGCGCCGTGGATTTGTGCGCCAAGGCGCTCAGTTGGAAGGCGAGAAATCAGACCGTTTGCGCGAGGTGAAATCGCGGCTTTCTGTGCTGGGAACCGAGTTTACCCAAAACCTTCTGGCGGATGAACGCGATTGGTTCATGCCGTTGGCCGAGGCCGACCTAGAAGGGCTACCTGATTTCGTCATCGCTTCTGCCCGAGCCGCGGGTGAAGAAAAGGAAGCGGATGGCCCTGTTGTGACCCTCTCGCGGTCGTTGATCGTGCCGTTCCTGCAATTCTCGCTTCGGCGGGACCTGCGGCAAAAGGCTTATGAGGCTTGGGCTGCGCGGGGAGCAAATGGCGGCAAGACCGACAATCGCGGGATTGCAGCGGAGACGTTGAAATTACGTGAGGAACGGGCGCAGTTGTTGGGCTATGACACCTTCTCTGACTATAAGCTCGAAACCGAAATGGCGGGGACGCCCGACGCTGTTCGTGATCTGTTGATGCAAGTCTGGGCGCCGGCGAAGTCCAGCGCGGAGGCAGATGCAGACGTGTTGGAAGCCATGCTTCATAAAGATGGCTTCGAGGGGCCGTTGGAGGCCTGGGATTGGCGCTACTATTCCGAACTGCGGCGCAAGGCTGAGCACGACCTCGACGAGGCGGAGCTAAAACCCTACCTGCAACTCGACCGCATGATTGAGGCGTCTTTTGCCTGCGCAAATCGTCTCTTCGGCCTTGAATTCGCGCCGCTGGACAAGACCAGCTACCACAATGATGTCCGCATGTGGAACGTCACTTGCAACGGTGCGCATGTGGCGGTCTTCATCGGGGATTACTTCGCGCGGGCTTCGAAACGGTCTGGCGCATGGTGCATGGCGATGCGTGCGCAGCAGCGGCTTGCGGGTGACATTCAACCCCACGTGGTCAACGTCTGTAACTTCGCCAAACCACCAGAAGGCGAACCTGCGCTTCTCTCCTACGATGATGCCCGCACGTTGTTCCACGAATTTGGCCATGCTCTGCACCAGATGCTGTCGGATGTAACCTACGAAAGCATCTCCGGCACCTCTGTCGCCCGCGACTTTGTGGAGCTTCCAAGCCAGCTTTACGAACATTGGTTAGAAGTCCCGGAAGTGCTCGCCGAATTTGCGACACACGCGGAAACCGGTGAGCCGATGCCGAAAGATATGCTCGACCGGATGCTGGCGGCGGCGACCTACGACATGGGGTTCCAAACGGTGGAATACGTCGCCTCTGCGCTTGTCGATCTGGCGTTCCACGACGGGCCAGCCCCCGCCGATCCAATGCAAAAACAGGCTGAGGTACTGGAAGAAATCGGAATGCCCCATGCGATCCGTATGCGCCATGCAACGCCCCATTTCGCTCATGTCTTTGCAGGCGACGGCTATTCCAGCGGATACTACAGCTACATGTGGTCGGAGGTAATGGACGCAGACGCCTTTGCAGCCTTTGAAGAAGTAGGCGATCCGTTTGACGCAGATTTGGCAAAGAAGCTGGAAGAGACCGTATTGTCCTCTGGCGGCTCTGTCGATGCCAAAGAACTCTACACTGCCTTCCGTGGCCGCCTTCCGGGTGTGGATGCTCTCCTAAAGGGCAGAGGTCTCGACAAAGCAGCCTAAAGCTCTTTCATCTTGGCCAAAAAACTCTCCCCGAAGGGTCGGGCTGATCCTTATTCCCTGACTTCATCGGGAAGCACACCCCAAAGCTGGGCCTTTTGCGCCCAGCCGCGGTAGCCTCCAGCCGTCAGGCGGCACCAGTCGGTGTCGCATTCGCCAAGCCGGGCAATGACGCCCGCTTCGAGAATTGCGGTTTCGAGAGCTTCACGGTCAGGCCGCCTCAGCAAGCTGATCTGTTCTTCGATGATCACGGTACGGACGCCAGACAGCATGGTGTAATGCACCCAGCCACCCAACCCGTCGCGATCGATCACGCGGCGCCAATGGCCATATTCTGCAACGACCTGAAGCGGCATGGACTTGCGCTGAAACACCCAATCGATCCGGTGGCTGAGTGAGGGGCCGCGGCGGACATTGCTTTCATTCGCTTTCAAGGACACGTAGCGGGGTAGGGGTAGGTTGGTTTCAGGCCCAAATACGGGTGCTGTTGCGGGCGCGTTGCTCGTTTGGGAAACCTCTTGTGCCACCGCCGCATGGGCCAAGCACATAGCCACTCCAAGACAAAGCCATCGTCTCCAATTTGCCCACATGGATGCCCTGATCCTTCTGCCGCTCAATTTTGTCGCGCGTGGGTTCTTGTGCCCCGCGTCATATGCGGGCAACCTGACATCAAACGCGCATCTTGAAAAGCGACGAGAGGTGAAGAATGCCAAGCAGAAAGCTAAGTGTTGTTGTCACGCGACGGTTGCCAAACGAGGTCGAGATGCGGATGTCAGAACTTTTCGACGTGACATTGCGCGAAGATGACACGCCGATGACCACGGATGAACTGGCTGAAGCGATGGCCAATGCGGATGTCTTGGTGCCGACGATTACTGATCAACTCAACGCCGCTCTACTGGCTCGGGCGGGTGATCGGCTCAAGTTGATTGCCAACTACGGCGCCGGTGTTGACAACATCGACGTGGCGACGGCGAGGCAGCGCGGTATTCATGTGTCCAACACGCCAGATGTGATGACGGATGATACCGCCGATATGACGATGGGCCTCATCCTTGGCGTCACGCGCCGACTGGCAGAAGGGTTTCGGATCGCTCAGTCCGATGACTGGGGTGGCTGGGCGCCTACGGCGATGCTCGGGGGCCGGATTAAAGGCCGCCGCCTTGGTATTCTTGGAATGGGTCGGATAGGGCAGGCGGTCGCGCGGCGCGCGTCTGCCTTTGGGATGCAAGTGCATTACCACAATCGTCGGCGGCTGCGGCCTGAGGTCGAAGAGGACTTGGAGGCTACCTACTGGGAAAGCCTAGACCAGATGGTGGCGCGCGTTGATGTGCTGTCGATCAACTGCCCGCATACCCCATCGACCTTCCATTTGATGAACGCCCGCAGATTGCGCCTTCTGAAGCCCACGGCAGTGATCGTCAACACCTCTCGTGGTGAGGTGATCGATGAGAATGCACTTACCCGCATGATCCGCGCAGGCGAAATTGCGGGGGCCGGGTTGGACGTGTTCGAACGCGGAAATGAAATCAATCCGCGCTTGAAAGCTCTGCCGAATGTGATCCTGCTGCCGCATATGGGGTCAGCGACTGTCGAAGGACGTATCGAGATGGGCGAAAAGGTTCTGATCAACATCAAAACCTTTGCCGACGGCCACCGTCCGCCGGATTTGGTCGTGCCTTCGATGCTTTAATTCTTCCAACGGGCCGGTAGTTTTTTCGGTGTCTTATTGTTTAAGACAACGCTCATGTAGTGGTGAGTGTTGTGTCGCAGAAAGCCGTTTCCTGACTTATGGGTCAAATAAATGGACCGTCCCATATGACTAAATCCATTGGGTAAGTCACAAACGGGGTCGTCTGTTCTACAGATCGATAGACAATAAGACCCGTTTTTCACGGGGTTTTTTCCCTTGTGTGGGCGCGGAGACGCAAAAGCGATGCCAGTTCTTTTATAAGACATTGAAAGAATTTGTGTCGAAGCTGCACCCAAAGAGTGCCCAATGATCAGTTTTGGTCGCCTGCCATCCAACCAGCGATCAATTTCTTGCGCATGTTTCAAAAAACCTTGGTGCCAAATCGTGCCACTATCGCCCTTGGCTGTTTTGGTATTCAGTTTTAGTTTTTTTTCTCCCAATCCCTAGAATTCGGAAGTTATATTTCGCGTAGTCGGTAAAAGAGTCGCTCCCAGGGATGATCCGAAAACTATTGTCCAAAAGGTAGGCCCGCGAGTCCCCGCCTTTTTGATCAGCTATGCGTTTTTTTGAATTTAGGGTGTCGTTCCGGTTCATAGGAACAAGCGACGAGTTTAGCAGCTTCGTAAATAGGGTAACTTACCAAAGTCATGTAATATCCAGTTCTTCAAAAATGATGCTTATTCTTGTCGGATGTCTTCCGAAAAGAAAGTGAAGAAGTGGAGGAAGATCGGAATAAGTCGGTTTCGCGACACAACGCGTCGGGTGGTTCTGACAGAGCGGGGTGGTTTCCGTCAATCTGTCGGCAAATTCTGATTGAAGGGACTCATTCATGAAAACGCAGGTCAAAGCCCTTGTTGTTGGTGGCGGAGCTGTCGGCACATCTATTGCATACCACCTCGCCAAGGCGGGCTGGGACGACGTCATGCTGTTGGAGCGGGATGAGCTGACGTCTGGGTCTACGTGGCACGCCGCAGGCCTTTTGCCGCTGTTCAATATGTCTTACGCGACGACCCACATTCATAAGTATTCGGTCGATTTCTATAAGAAGCTGGAGGAAGAAACCGGACTGAACGCCGGTTTTGCCGTTGTTGGCAATTTGCGTATGGCACAGACGCAAGAGCGTATGGATGAATACATGCTCTATGCTTCAACGGCTGAGACATGCGACGTCCCCTATGAATGGCTCACACCTGAGCAAATCAAAGAACGCTGGCCGCTTATCCGTACCGAAGATTTGAAAGGTGCGCTTTATCACAACACGGATGGCTACATTAACCCTGCGGACGTGACGCAGGCGATGGCCAAAGGCGCACGCCAGCGTGGGGTTATGATTGAACGCAAATGGCAAGCGGATGGGTTCCATTGGAACGGGACGCATTGGGAAGTCACTTGCACGAAAATGGTTGAAAAAGGCGGCAACCTTGTTCCCTCTGAGGAGCAGATCGTCATCACAGCTGAGCATGTCGTGACAGCGTCTGGCAACCACGCGCAGACCACGGCCAAGAAGCTGGGCATTAAGATCCCTGCGATCCCGGTGGAACACCAGTTCATTGTGATGGATCAAGATCCGGAGCTGGTAAAGTATCGGGCCGAGGGTGGGCAAGAACACCCCGTTATCCGAGATGCTGATGCGCAGTCTTACGTGCGCGAAGAACGCGGTGGTTGGATTTTGGGTGTCTATGAAAAGAACGCGCCTGCCTGCTTCGAACATGGTGTGCCAGACAGCTTCCGCGCTGACCTTTTCCCACTCGATCTAGAGCGGATTGAAGAGCAATATATGGCGATGATCCACCGGGTTCCGTCTTGCGAAGAAAGCGGATTAAAAGATGATTTCAACGGCCCGATTTGTTACACGCCAGACGGCAACCCACTCGTTGGTCCCGCACCGGGACTGCGGAACATGTGGCTTGCAGAAGGCTTCTCTTTCGGGATCACGGCGGCTGGCGGCACAGGCTACTACCTTGCCCAGATGATGGTTGAGGGCGAGGCGGAGATCGACATGGCCTCCCTTGATCCGAAGCGCTACAGCCAGAACTGGATGACGACTGAATTTGCCGCGCGCAAAAACGAAGAGTGCTACGATCACGTCTACATCCTGCACCATCCGGATGAAGAACGCCCAGCCTGTCGCCCGTTGCGGACAGCACCGGCCTACGACCGCCAGAAAGCACGTGGCGCTCAGTTTGGCTGGGTGAACGGATGGGAACGCCCGAACTACTACGGGCCGTTGGATGCGCCAGATAACTTTGACGAAGAAAGCCGGTCCTTCCGTCGCGGTGCATGGTGGCAATATGCGGTTGAAGAGGCCAAGGCCATTCGTGAGGGCGTCGGCCTGATCGACGCAACCGCCTTCACCAAACATGTCGTCAAAGGCCCCGGCGCGACGGCGTTTCTGGATTGGTTTACCTGTAACAAGTTGCCGAAGTTGGGCCGCATCAACCTGACCTACGCTTTGACGGCTGCAGGCACGACCCGTACTGAATACACCATCGTGCGGAATGGCGAGAATAACTACTACCTCGTCTCGGCTGGCGCTTGGACGGAATATGACGCTGATTTCATGCGCAAAGCGGCCGAAGATAAGATGGACGAGTTCGGCTACATCGAAATCCAAGATGTCACCACACAATGGGGCGTCTTCGCGATTGCTGGCCCGAAATCTCGCGACGTTTTGAACGAAGTTATCAAGGACGCTGATCCGGCGACGGCCCTGTCCAACAAGCGCTTCCCATGGCTGTCGGCCCGTAAGATTGAGCTTGGCATGTGTCCAGTCAATGCAATCCGCGTGGCCTATACGGGTGAGCTTGGTTGGGAACTGCATCACCCGATTGAAATGCAGAACTACTTGTTCGATCAGCTTGAGGCAGCCGGTGAGAAACACGGCATGAAGCTGGTCGGTGCGCGGGCGCAGAATTGGCTCCGTCAGGAGAAATCCTATCGTGCCTTCGGGACAGAGCTTGGCCGCGATGCGACCCCGCAAGAGGCAGACCTGCCACGCTTTGTTGACTTGGAGAAGGACTTCCACGGCAAGGACGCGATGGTCGCAACAGGTGTGCGCTCCAAATGTGTAACGCTGTTGATCGATGGTCCTAATGACGCCGATCCTTGGGGCCGTGAAGCGCTCTATCACGATGGCACGCGCGTCGGGCGCCTAACTTCTGGCGGCTATTCGGTGGCCTTCGAAAAGAGCATTGGCATGGGCTATGTCCCGCCAGCACTGGCCGAAGCTGGCACCAAATTGAAGGTCAAGATGCAGGATAAGTTGTGGGACGCTGAAATCGTGCAGGACAGCCCCTACGATCCGAAGAACGAGGTTATCCGCAAGGACGGCTGAACCTAGCGGAACCGGTTCGGAGACAAAGCTTCTACAACGTCGGCTGGCAGAGATGTCGGCCGACCAGTTACCAGTTCAGCGATCAACTGCGCCGCGCCATGGCTCGACTGCATCCCGTATCCGCCCTGACCGGCACACCAGATAAAGCTGGTTTCACTTGGTTCCGGTCCAAGGACCAATTGCCGATCCGGAGCAAAGGTCCGCAATCCGGCCCATGACTTGATCAGACGGGTTACAGGTTCGGTGACATAGCTTTCGTAACGCGCGAACCCTTCGGCCAAAATCATGTCATCGGAATAGGCGTCATGCGGGTCCATCGGATCTTCATCAGCGGGAGAGACGATGAGCGCCCCTGCATCCGGTTTCGCATACCAGCTTTCTCCTGGGCCGAACGTCATTGGCCATTTCGAAACGTCGAGGCCCGCTGGCGCTGGTATACGGCCCATTGAGCGGCGATAGGGTTGCAGGCCAACCGTGGCCAAACCTGCCATCTGAGCGATTTCGTCTGCCCAAGGGCCAGCTGCGTTGACGAGGCATTTCGCATCCAGACGAGTGTCGCTCATGGCTATCGTCCAGCCCTGCGGCGTCTTCTCGATTCCCGTCACTTTTGATTTGGTCAGGACCTCGGCGCCATTGCCTTTGGCCTGCGAGACAAATGTTTGGATCAATCGGTCGGTATCAATGTCCCACATAGCACTGTGATGGGCTGCGCGTGTAACGACGTCTGCGTCGATAATCGGGACCATACCAAGCGCGTCGTCCATGGAGACCTCAGAGAGGCCAAGCGTGCGCATGTCGCCTTCAAATGCGCTGCCTTCGTTCTCTTTGGCGAGCAGCAAAAGCCCGCGCGGCGACAACACGTCAAAAGCGATATGCCCGTCTTCGCTGGCTTCGGTGAGGGCGACGGTAGATGCCAGTCCGTAGTTCTTCTCAAAGGCGGCAGCGGAACGGCCAGAGGCATGGTGCGCAAGCGCATCTTCGGCTTCCAAGATCACGACCTTCCCGTGGTGTGAAAGGTGCGCTGCAGCAGAGCATCCGGCGACCCCGCCGCCGATGATCAGAAAGTCAATCATGCTTCTTCCAATCGATCAGTTGCAGGCGCCGGCTTGGGTGTGAGTGCGCTCAAACGGCTATAGAGTTCGTCGGACATATCGAATGTTGCCGCGGTCAACGAGGGCCTGAGTTGGTCCACGTTACGGGCAGACACAATCGGGTTGGGATGATAGCGACTCTTCAGCACCCAAGACACAGCAAGGCAAGCCGGGCTTACGCCGAGCTCGTTTGCAATCTCCGTCAAACCCTGCGCTGCCGTGTGCATCCAATCGAGGCCATATCGTGCGGCATATCTGTGATCTTCTGACAGCCGCCCTGTGCCGCCAGACGCATATTTTCCCGTCAACAAACCACCGCCAAGGGGTGAATAAGTGGCGGGCAATATTCCCTGATCTGCACACATCGGCAGTAGCTCAACTTCGGCTTGCCGTTTCACAAGGCTATACATCGGCTGGAGTGCATCGATACGGGTGCCAAACTGCCCGGCCAAAGCTTGGGCTTTCATCACTTGCCAAGCTGCGTAATTCGACACGCCGATATGTCTGACTTTGCCTTCAGATTGCAGTTCGGCCAACGTCTCATATGTTTCTTCCAAAGGCGTTTCGGCGTCAAATCGATGCATATAGAGCAGATCGACATAGTCAGTATCCAACCGTTGCTGAGATGTTGAAAACTGCTGTTTGATGTTCTCCGATCCGGCGCCGCCGACATAGCCAACTTTCGTCGCAAGATAGATGTCTTCGCGGTTGTTCTTGATCAACTCACCGAGAATGGTTTCAGACGCCCCGCCTGTATAGGCAAACGCCGTATCAAAGTGGTTGATGCCAGCCTCAAGCGCGTCATGAAAGAGAGCCTCACTTGCGGATTGATCCGCCGTGCCACCAAATTGCATGGCGCCGAAAATAAGCACCGAAGTCGGTTTGCCAGATACGGTTTGGAGAGGGCGTTTCATGCGCGCAGTTTTACGAAAACTGCCGCATCGTCAATTCTCTTTTTTGGGGGGAAAGCACCCAACCGCTGCGGCACATCAACACACGACTAGCAAACACGCAGCGGTTGGAAATTACTAAACAAAAAACTCATCACCCTTCGATAACTGATGAACTGTTTAACCTGATAACACCTGAGTTTTTATTCAGATTTTAGGGGATAGGGAACTGATCTAAATGGACAGGTTGGTCGCTTTTTTTTTGGCCAATCTGGTCATCAGAATCTGATTGTTGATCAATCGGCGAACAAACACACCAAATACGGGAAAAATGGGCCGAGTCATTTCTTTTCTTGGCTAACTTTTGGGTAGTCGAGGCTAACTAATTTTCGCGTGTTTTCTGCGAACTGAAACATGGGATTTGGGAGATGGTTGTTTCGAAAAGCTCCTGCCGCCACGATCGGAATTCAGGTTGGACCTAAATCCAAAAGCGGCGACAGGGATACTAAGAACAAATTACTTGTCACCCTTCGATGAACTCGTAATCAAGGTACTCTTTACCTAAGGGCAAACTACCCGTTTTGGCGGCCTGCCAGAACTGGGCTTTTGGGACAGTTTGTCGCGAATTTTAAGGATCAATCCACAGGTCTCAGGGCCTTCTGTTTCTGGTTAGGAACCAAAGGCAGGTTTTTCGCTCAAACGAGTCGTTTTAGTGATCCAAAAAAAAGCGGGCCCGTAGGCCCGCTTTGAAAACTATCAGGGTTGTTTTACTGCGGGATCTCGCCGCTGACACCTTCGACGTAGAAGTTCATGCCCAGCAAATCGCCGACGCCAATAACCTCACCTTCAGCCAACCAAGCAGAACCATCCTGTTTGTTCAGAGGGCCTGTGAACGGGTGATACTCGCCGGTCCGCATGGATTCGATCAGAGCCAAAGCTTCTGCTTTCACGTCAGCCGGTACAACCTCTGAGATTTCGCCAATCTCGACCATGCCAGTGTCGATCCCATCGAATGTGTCTTCGCTGACCCATGTGCCATCGATAACCGCTTGTGTGCGCTCGATGTAGTAAGGTGCCCAGTTGTCGATGATGGAAGAGATGCGCGGCTCTGGGCCGAACTCTGCCATGTCGGATGCCTGACCGAACGTGTAAACGCCACCCGCTGCCTGTGCAGCCGCTTGCGGTGCGGTCGAGTCAGTGTGCTGAAGAACGATGTCAGCGCCTTGCTCAATCAGAACATTGGCCGCTTCCGCTTCTTTCGCAGGATCGAACCATGTGTAGACCCAGATGATCTTGAACTCGACATCAGGGTTCACGCGGGATGCGTGGATGTATGCAGAGTTGATGCCACGGATCACTTCCGGAATTGGGAAGGATGCGATGTAACCAATGATGTTCGATTCTGTCATCCGACCTGCGATGTGGCCCTGAACCGCGCGGCCTTCATAGAAGCGAGCAGAGTAGGTGGATACATTGTCCGCACGCTTGAAGCCTGTTGCGTGCTCAAACTTCACGTCTGGGAATTTGGCAGCCACGTTGATCGTTGGGTCCATATAGCCAAAAGACGTTGTGAAAATCAGGTCAGCGCCTTCCAGCGCCATCTGTGTCATCACACGCTCTGCGTCCGCACCTTCCGGAACGCTTTCGACGTAGACAGTTTCAACTTGATCGCCGAATTCTTCTTCGACAGCCAGCAGTCCTTGGTGGTGTTCATATGTCCAGCCGCCGTCACCGATTGGACCAACGTAGACAAAACCAACTTTGGTTTTCTCGTGGCCATCTGCCGCTGCGCCAGTGGCGAGGCCTGCGGCCAAAGCAACACTGGTAAGTAGTGTTTTGAGTTTCATGTTTTCTCCCCTGTGGTGGTCGTCCGCCTCAACGTGAGGCGTGAAAGATTCGTCCCAGCGAGCCGGGTGCGCGTCCGGCTGACATAATAACCAGAACGACGATGGTTGCTAGGTATGGTGACATTGAAAGATATTCGACAGGAATGGCCAACCCGGCCGCCTGTAAGTTCAGCTGCAAAACCGTGACCCCGCCAAACAAATAGGCACCCAGCAAAAGCCGTCCCGGACGCCAGCTTGCGAAGACGACGATGGCCAAGGCGATCCAACCGGCTCCGGCGGTCATGCCTTCGGTCCATTGCGGCACGCGCACGAGGCTGAGGTACGCGCCGCCAAGCCCGGCACAGGCTCCGCCGAACATGATCGCTGCCATGCGGATGCGGATCACTTTGTAGCCAAGCGCGTGGGCCGCATCGTGGTTTTCTCCCACAGCGCGGAGGACGAGGCCGAGGCGCGAATATTTCAGGAAGGCCCAGACGCCGAGGCAAATCAGAAGGCCGACGTAGACCATTGGGTCGTGCTGGAAGAAGATGGGGCCGATGATCGGGATGTCGCCCAATAGCGGGATATGCCAATCGGGGAACTCCGGTCCTTTAATGCCGATGTAGCCTTGACCGATTAGAGACGAGACGCCGAGGCCGAAGAGCGTCAGCGCCAGCCCCGTCGCGACTTGGTTCGACAGCAAGTATTGCGTCAGGATACCGAAGAGGACCGATAGTAAGGCACCACCTACGGCCGCGCCCAAGAAGCCAAGCCACGGCGATCCTGTGTTTACGGCGACGACAAAGCCGCACACAGCGCCTGTAATCATCATGCCCTCGACGCCGAGGTTCAGGACACCCGCACGTTCGACAACGAGTTCTCCGATGGCTGCCAGCAGGATAGGGGTCGCCGCCACCATGAGTGAAGCAAGGAGCAGGACGGGGTTGATTGCTGAAAGGTCCATTACGCGGCGGCCCCCTGTCCAAGTCTAATGCGGTAGTTGGTCAAAACGTCGACGGCGAGCAGGAAGAACAAAAGCATCCCTTGCAGCATCTGGATCGCCGCAGCCGGCAACCCGAGATTCGACTGCGCTATCTCACCACCGATGTAGGTCAGCGCCATCAAGCCGCCTGCTAGCAAAATGCCAATCGGGTGCAACCGGCCCAAGAACGCCACGATAATCGCCGTGAAGCCGTAGCCGACATTAAAATCGATACTGATCTGACCGCTCGGGCCTGTGACTTCAAAGAGGCCTGCAAGTCCGGCGAGCGCGCCCGAAAGGCCCATACAGATCAAGATCAACCGCCCGGGATTGATCCCGGCGAATGTCGCCGCACGAGGGCTTTGACCGGATAACTTCACTTGGAAGCCAAAGATGTGACGGCTGAGCGCGACATAAGCGAAAATGACCGCGATGAAGGCCGCGACAACGCCCCAGTGCATCCCTGAACCGGCAATCAGTTCATTGTTTGCAGACGACGACCATTGCGCCAAGTTCCGCGACCCGGGGAAGCCCAACCCATCTGGGTTTCTCAGTAGGCCCAAGGCCATGGAAGCCAACAGCTGTTCGGCCACATAAACCAGCATAAGCGAGACGAGGATCTCGTTGGTCCCGAATTTTACTCGCAACACGCCTGGGATCATCGCCCAAGCCCATCCGCCCAAGGCTCCTGCAAGCACCATGAGCGGGAAAATCAGCCGCGTTTCAGCCGGATAAAGCGCGAGCCCTGCGGCCGCACCACAAATCGCGCCAACGATATACTGCCCTTCTGCACCGATATTCCAAATCCCCGCGCGGAAGCCGAACGACAAGCCAATGGCGATCAAGACCAGGGGTGCCCCTTTGATCAGCAATTGGGGTCGGTAGAACCACGCGAATTCCGAGAAAAGCGGATCAAGGAAGATCGTGCGGATCACCTCAATCGGGTTCTTGCCAAGGGCTGCGAACAAAATGCCGCCAAAGATCATGGTGAGAGCAACCGCCAAGAGGGGCGTTGCAAAAGTCCAGACGCGCGACGGCTGAGGCCGTTTTTCCAACCTAGGCATGGGCCGCCTCCATATCATGAGCACCGCCCAGCATGAGACCAATCTCTTCGACCGTTAGTCCGGCAGCCGGACGCGGCTCCGATAACCGTCCTTCGTTCAACGCGGCGAACCGGTCGGAGATTTCCATCAGCTCATCCAAATCCTGACTGATGCAAATCACAGCCGCCCCTTTGGCCGCCAAATCAAGGATCGCCTGCCGGATCGACGCAGCCGCCGCAGCGTCCACGCCCCATGTCGGCTGATTCACAACAAACACGTCCGGGTCTTGCAAAATCTCTCTGCCAATGACGAATTTTTGCAGGTTCCCGCCCGACAAGGATCGCGCCGCGTTTTCTGGCCCTGGGGTGCGCACGTCAAAGGTCGAAATCACGTCTTCCGCGAAGGCCTTGGCCTCTTTCCATTTCAAGAACCCGCGCTGGGCCAGTGACTTGCGCGTCACACCGGTCATCACCGCATTCTCCGTTAGGCTCATATCCGGCGCTGCCGCATGGCCCATCCGTTCCTCCGGCGCGGCCAACAATCCCATGGCGCGCCGCGCATTCGGGGCAAGTTGACCAACTGGCGTGCCGCGTAGTTCCACCATCCTTGCGGCTGTCTTCATTTCACCCGATAGGGCGGCCACCAGTTCGTCTTGTCCGTTGCCCGCGACACCACCGATGCCCAAAACCTCGCCAGCTTGCACTGTGATGTTCAGATCCTTCAGAGCCGTGCCAAACTGATGCGGGGCAGGGGCCGAAAGCGCCTTGAGCGCCAAAACCGTTTCGCCTGTGTCCGCCGCAGCCTTTTCCGGCACGTGAAGCGACGCGCCGACCATCATCTCCGCCATATCCCGCGCCGATGTCTCGCGCGGATCACAGGTGCCAACCACGGCCCCCAATCTCAGCACGGTTGCGTTTTCGCAAAGCGCGCGAATTTCTTCCAACTTATGCGAGATATAAAGTATTGCAGTGCCTTCTTCAGATAGTTGGCGCAGCGTTTGAAAGAGGATTTGAACCTCTTGCGGCGTCAAAACGCTGGTCGGTTCATCCATAATCAAGAGTTTGGGGTCTTGAAGAAGACAGCGAATGATCTCCACCCGCTGACGCTCCCCAGCAGAAAGATCACCCACAATCCGATCAGGGTCTAACGGTAGCCCGTATTTTTCAGACACCTCTCGTACCCGTGCTGCCACCTGCCGTTGTGGGGGCGGGTTTTCCATCCCAAGTGCAATGTTCTCTGCCACGTTCAACGCATCGAAAAGCGAAAAGTGCTGAAACACCATGGCCACCCCAGCCGCGCGCGCGGCCCGAGGCTCCGGCGGTGTGAACTCCGCACCATTGAGTTCCATCCGACCCGTATCTGGCTTCACCAGCCCGTAGATCGTTTTGACCAGTGTGGATTTCCCCGCACCGTTTTCCCCTAGAAGCGCGTGAATTTCGCCTTTTTGGATTTCAAACGATACATTGTCGTTCGCGACGACGCCCGGATAGGCCTTGGTCAGCCCCTCCAGCTTCAATAGCGTCCCTGTCATCCTGTCCCCATTGCCCCCCGGCGTTCTTCAGTGTTCAGCATCGCCATTGCGACGCCAATTGCAATCTCTTGCGGGTGTTTTCCTAAGCTGGGGTCGCCAATTGGGCAGGCGATGCGTGCAATTTGATCAGCAGAATGCCCCAGATTTGCAAGCCTACGCTTAAACCGCGCCCATTTTGTCGCCGACCCGATCAAACCAACGGACCTAAACCGATGGGACAGCACCGCATGGCATAAGGCGAGGTCCATCCCATGCGAATAGGTCAGAATCAGATGCTCCGCCGTGTCAGGAGCATGGCGCATGACCTGCGTGGGATCAGCCGCCACTAATGGGTTAACATTGTCGGGGATGTGGTCTGGGAACCGATCGGCACTTGTGTCGACCCATGTGATCTCGATCTCAGGCAAAGGCGACAGAGTCGCTATCAAAGCCCGCCCTACATGGCCCGCGCCATAGATCCAAATGGGCCGAGTGCTTTGACTCACGCGTTCCACGATCCAGCCGTTTTTCAGAATCGGCAGCCTGTCAGCCGTTGGGATGTCACCGGCGACCGCGTTGACACGGCGCGCGCAGATATCCCCGTCTGGAACAGACCTTTCACTAAAAACCTCCGTCACAAGCGTCACGCTGCCGCCGCAGCACTGGCCCAAACTCGGGCCAAGCGGAATGGTCTCAACGCGGCTCTCGCCTTCCGACATGTCTCTGGCCTGCTTCGCGGCTTCCCACTCCAATGCACCGCCACCGATGGTACCAGACTGTCCATCAACCCAAACCAACATTGAGGTTCCGGCTTCACGCGGGACCGATCCAGCGGTTTTTGCCACCAAAACCCGTGCGACCTTTCCATGCTTTGTAATCGCGTGGTTCAGCGCGTCTCGATCAAAGGTCATCCGCGGGTCCGCCTAACGGCTGCCAATACTTCTTCTGCTGTGGCGGGAGCCTGAAGATCAGGATAGTTAGGCCCGCAGGACCCGACTGCATCGCTCAAGGCCAGGTAAGCCGAAATTCCCAACATAAATGGCGGCTCACCGACGGCTTTGGATCGGTAAATCGTTTGTGCCGGATTGGGTGCATCCCAAAGTGCAACGTTGAAAACGTCCGGCCGGTCCGAACAGGCAGGGATTTTGTAGGTCGACGGTGCATGGGTCCGAAGTCGGCCCTTATCGTCCCAGACCAACTCTTCTGTGGTGAGCCAACCGGCACCTTGCACATAGCCGCCCTCGACTTGACCGATGTCCAAGGCAGGGTTCAAGGACGCCCCTGCATCATGCAAGATATCCGCCCGCAAGATCCGGTTCTCGCCGGTCAGCGTGTCGATCACCACCTCTGTCACGGCACAGCCTTGAGCGAAATAGAAGAACGGCCGCCCCTGACCTTTGATCCGATCCCACGACAAATCCGGCGTCTTGTAGAACCCTGTGGCCGAGAGGCTGACCCGCGACTGATAGGCAAAGCTCGCTGCTTCGGCAAAGCTCATCACCCGTTCGCCAACATGCACCTCACCATCCTCAAACCGCACCGCATCCGCGCCAACCGCAGCATCCAACGCCAAGGCCTCGGTCATCCGCGCACGGATCACATCGCAGGCTTGCATCACGGCCATCCCGTTCAGGTCAGACCCTGACGATGCCGCCGTTGCGGAGGTATTGGGCACTTTGCCAGTATCCGTCGCCGTGATTTTCACGGTCTCCAAGGGTACCCCGAACCGGGAAGCCGCCACCTGCGCGACCTTTTGGAACAACCCTTGCCCCATCTCGGTTCCGCCGTGGTTCAGATGGATTGACCCATCTTGATAGACATGCACTAAGGCTCCCGCCTGATTGAGATGGGTCAGTGTAAAGGAAATCCCGAACTTTACCGGTGAAAACGCGATCCCGCGCCTCAAAATCGGCTGCTCTGCATTCCACGCCGTAATCTCTCGCCGCCGAACCTCATAGTCAGATGTCACCAGCAAGGCATCCGTCATCCCGTCCAGAATGAAGTCCGTGACCTCCATCCCATAGGGCGTCGTGCCTGTCTTTTGAGCTGAAATACCTGCGGGGGAGGGGGCATTGTCCCCGGGGGCAGCAGCCCCCAAATCATTGGCGTCTGCGGCAGCCATCATTTCAGGATAATAATTGCGACGCCGCACGGCGACCGGATCAAAGCCCAATTCATGGGCAACCGCATCCATAACACGTTCAATGCCCAGCACCCCTTGCGGCCCGCCGAACCCTCGATAGGCCGTGGCGCTTTGGGTGTTGGTCTTCAACCGATGCGATGTGATGCGTGCGGCGGGTAGATCATAAGCGTTATCCGCATGCAGCATCGCTCGATCCGCAACCGGCAAAGACAAATCCATCGCCCAGCCACAGCGCGTATACTGCGTGAAATCGACGGCATGGACACGACCATCGGCGTCAAATCCAACGTCATAGTCGATCCTAAAGTCATGCCGCTTACCGGTGATCATCATATCATCGTCGCGGTCATAGCGCATTTTGCAGGCCCGTCCCGTGGTGCGCGCCGCCACGGCGCAGGCCACTGCTAGAGCGTTGCCTTGGCTCTCTTTGCCGCCAAATCCGCCACCCATCCGACGGACTTCACAACGCACCCCATGCATCGGAATCCCCAAAGCCTCTGCGACTTTGTGCTGTATCTCGGTTGGATGCTGAGTCGAGGATTGGACGACCATTTCGCCGTTTTCCTGTGGCAGAGCCAAGGCGGCTTGACCTTCCAGATAGAAATGCTCCTGTCCGCCCATTTCAAAGGAGCCGGTCAAGCGATTGGGTGCGGCATCCAGGGCCAAGGCAACATCGCCTTTGGTCCAAATCCGCGGTCCGTCTTCAAAGCGGCTATCCGCGGCCAAGGCCTCTTCAACGGTCAGGATTGGTGTGTTTTCCGAGATCTCAATCTTTCCCAACCGCGCCGCTTTTCGTGCGGCCAAATGGCTTTCGGCGATCACTAGAAAAATGGGCTGCCCTACATAGTGCACGGTTCCATCGGCCAACAAAGGCTCATCATGTGCAGAGGGTGAGACATCATTCGCGAACGGCAAGTCGTCGGCGACCAAGACGTCGACGACGCCTTCCGCGGCGCGAACAGCCGTCAGGTCCATCGAGATGATCCGCCCGCGCGCCACCTCTGACAGGCCAAAGGCGAGATGCAAGCTGCCCGCCGGTGTCGGAATGTCGTCAATGTAGCGCGCCGCGCCTGTCACATGCAGTTTCGCTGCGTCATGGGGGAGGGGTTTTGCAACGCTCATATCGACACCTCCAACACATTGACCGAAGCGCCGGAGCTTTCCGCAAAATAACGTCGCAGCATATTTTCCGCCGCTTCTAACCGATAGGCAGCCGACGCCCGCATGTCCGTCATAGGCGTGAAGTCATCTTTGAAACAACTCACCGCGGCCTCAACCGTGTCCCTGTCCCAAGGCTTGCTAACCAACGCGGCCTCAACAGCAGATGCGCGTTTCGGGATGCCCGCCATCCCGCCAAAAGCGATCCGTGCTTCGGCGACCGAACCGGCTTCAACACGCACATTGAAGCATCCGCAGACGGCAGAAATATCCTGATCAAACCGCTTGCTTAGTTTGTAACAGCGCAAAGCATCTTGCCCCAAAGGCACGCGCACACCGGTTACAAATTCACCGAGCGCGCGATTCTGTTTGCCATAGTCGACGAAGTAATCCTCAATCGGCATTTCCCGTCGCGCTTCCCCTTTGCGCAACGTCAGCGTTGCGCCCAAAGCAATCAGCGCGGGCGGGTTGTCACCGATGGGGGAGCCGTTGGCGATGTTCCCGCCAATCGTCGCTGCATTGCGCACTTGAACGGAGCCATAGCGCCTGATCATCTCAGCATAGGACGGATAGTCGTCGCGGATCGTCTCCAATACATCCGTCATCGTGACGCCCGCGCCAAACGAGATCTCGGTGTCGGTCCGCGTGATCTGTTTCAGTTCGACGCATTTATTTAGAAACGCAACCTCGCCCAAGTCGCGAAATTGCTTTGTGACCCACAATCCGACGTCAGTCGCACCTGCAATCAAGGTTCCCTCGGGGTGCGCCTCATACCATGTGGCCAGCTCGTCTTCTGTCTGCGGCGCGAAGGCTTGTGCGGCTACATCTATTGGCTGATCTTCAATCCACTTTGGCACATCCTGTTCCTCAGCCGTCGCAGCAGCACGCACAATCGGGGCATAGCCGGTGCAGCGACACAAGTTCCCCGCCAGTTGGTCGTCGTGATCCGTCGCGCCATTGCGATGCGCCACGGCCATCGACATCACAAACCCTGGCGTACAGAACCCGCATTGAGAGCCGTGATGGCTGATCATCGCCTCCTGAACCGGATGCAGCTCGCCCTCAGGCCCGCTCAACCCCTCAACCGTGCGCACGGCCTTTCCATGCAATTGGGGTAAGAACAAAATGCAGGCGTTCAAAGCCCGTGGGCCCTGATCGTCCGTCACCATCACCGTACAGGCGCCGCAATCCCCTTCGTTGCAGCCCTCCTTGGTCCCGCACAGAGCCACATCTTCGCGCAGCCACTCTAATAGGGTGCGCGTGGGCGGTGCGTCCACTTCAATGGTCTCTCCATTCAGAAGAAACGTAACAGTCATTATGTAAGCCCGCCGCCTTACCAGATGGTTCAGGGTTCCGCTCAGCGTCGATGCGGCGTAGACGCGTAAGCCCCTTTTGACGGAATGAAACCAAGGGAGGGTGGTTTTGGCAAGGAAAAATGCGAATGAACTGAGAGCAGCGACCGTGTGGCCCTTTGGTTTGCCCTTTGTTTAGGCGCCAGTCCTCGCGTCTGTTTAGTCGCTAGTCCTCGCGCCCCTCGCGCAACGTCGTCTGCCACGCCAACCACCCTTGCACTTCAAGGATCGGAGCCATGGAAATCTGACAGGTCCGAACCCGCCCGCGTTTGATGGACCGGACCAAGCCGCTGGCCTCTAGCACCTTCAGGTGCCGCATGAACGTCGGCAGTGCCATATCGTGGGGCTCATGGAGCTCACTGACGCTCGCCTGACCCAGAATCAGCCGCTCCACCACAGCGCGACGTATGGGATCGGATAGGGCTGCCAAGATAGTTGATAGGGAATCGCTCATTTCAACAGTTTCAATGGCTTAGCGCGGGACGTCAATACACTTAGCAATATAGCTAACCATTCTCAGCTTTCCCCGACCTAAACCACAACATATGGTAGTTTTTATGTCTGATCCGCGATTCATCCACCTACGCCTCCACACTGAATATTCCCTGCTTGAAGGGGCTGTTCCAGTCAAAAAACTTGCAGGCCTTTGTGCTGGCGCGGACATGCCGGCGGTCGCTGTCACAGACAGCAATAACATGTTCGCAGCTTTGGAGTTTTCCGAATACGCGGCGGGTTCGGGTGTGCAACCGATCATCGGCTGTCAGGTCGACCTAACCTACCTGCCCGCCGAGCCGGGCAAACACGCCCCTGATCCGGCAGCGGTGGTTCTGCTGGCGCAGAACGAAACCGGCTACATGAACCTGATGAAGCTGAACTCCTGTGCGTATCTCGACGCCGAAGGGCAACTGCCTCAGGTCACTGTGGAAGAACTGGCGGCGCACCATGGAGGCATCATCTGTCTCAGCGGTGGCCCCGATGGCCCCATTGGTCGCCTTTTGCAACAAAGCCAGCGCGCGAAAGCTGAAGCTCTGCTAGACCGACTCGCAGCCATTTATCCCGACAGGCTCTATGTCGAATTGCAACGCCACCCAGGTGAGGGCGGGCAGCCCGAGGCCGAACGCCTTTCTGAACGTGGCACTATCGAGATGGCTTATGCTAAAAACCTGCCACTTGTAGCAACCAACGATGTCTACTTTCCAAAGACAGACCTTTATGAAGCGCATGATGCCCTGATTTGCATCGCAGAGGGCGCTTACGTCGACCAACAAGAGCCGCGCCGCAGGTTAACCGCGCAGCACTATTTCAAATCGCAACAAGAAATGGTGACGCTTTTCGCCGATCTGCCGGAAGCCGTCGAGAACACAATCGAGATCGCCAAACGCTGCGCGTTCAAAGCCTATAAACGCGATCCGATCCTGCCGAAATTTGCCGATGATGAGGTCGCGGAACTTCGCCGCCAAGCGCAAGAGGGATTGAAGTACCGCCTGTCGATCATCGACCATGCCGCACCGGTTGAAGAATACGAAAAACGCCTCGATTTCGAACTCGGCATTATCGAGGGCATGGGCTTCCCCGGCTACTTCCTGATCGTTGCGGACTTCATCAAATGGGCAAAGGATCACGACATTCCTGTTGGCCCGGGCCGTGGTTCCGGCGCTGGATCACTCGTCGCCTACGCCCTACTGATCACCGACCTTGATCCGCTGCGGTATTCGCTGCTGTTTGAGAGGTTTCTCAACCCCGAACGTGTGTCGATGCCAGACTTCGACATCGACTTTTGCATGGACCGGCGCGAAGAGGTGATCCGCTACGTTCAGGAGAAATATGGGCGCGATAAGGTGGGTCAGATTATCACCTTTGGTGCGCTGCTTTCAAAGGCTGCGGTCCGCGACGTAGGCCGCGTGTTGCAAATGCCCTATGGCCAAGTTGATCGCCTCGCAAAGATGATACCCGTCGAAGGCGTCAAACCTGTCAGTATCGAAAAAGCGCTCGCGGATGAACCGCGCTTGCGCGAAGAAGCGAAAGCCGAAGAGGTCGTCGATCGTTTGTTGACCTACGCCCAACAGGTCGAGGGGCTGCTGCGAAATGCTTCCACCCACGCAGCGGGTGTGGTGATTGGTGACCGTCCGCTTGATGAGCTTGTGCCGCTCTACCAAGACCCGCGCTCTGACATGCCCGCGACCCAGTTCAACATGAAATGGGTGGAACAGGCGGGGCTGGTGAAGTTCGATTTCTTGGGCCTGAAAACGCTGACCGTGATCCAAAACGCGGTCGATCTGATCCTGAAATCTGGCCGCGACCTGCATGTGACTGCGGATGGCACCGAACTCTTCCAGCCGCCCGAAGGCGCAATTAACGACATCGGCGCGATCCCTCTGGATGACGAAAAATCCTACGCCCTCTATTCCGCCGCCAAAACCATCGCGGTGTTCCAAGTGGAATCGAGCGGCATGATGGATGCGCTGAAGCGTATGAAGCCGACTTGTATCGAAGACATCGTCGCGCTTGTGGCCCTCTATCGCCCAGGCCCGATGGAGAATATCCCGACCTATTGCGAGGTGAAGAATGGCCAGAAAGAGCTGGAGTCGATCCACCCGCTAATCGATCATATCCTGAAGGAAACCCAAGGCATCATCGTCTACCAAGAACAGGTGATGGAAATCGCGCAGGTCATGGCGGGCTATTCCCTTGGCGGGGCTGACCTTTTGCGTCGCGCGATGGGTAAAAAGATCAAAGAGGCGATGGACGCCGAACGCCCGAAATTCGAAGCAGGGGCCAAAGAAAACGGGGTTGAGCCGAAAAAGGCGCGAGAGGTCTTCGACCTGCTCGAGAAATTCGCCAACTACGGCTTCAACAAATCGCACGCTGCCGCCTATGCCGTGGTCAGCTATCAGACGGCTTGGCTCAAGGCGAACCATCCGGTGGAGTTCATGGCCGGTGTGATGAACTGCGATTTGCACCTAACCGATAAGCTGGGCGTTTATTTCCAAGAGGTCAAAAAGGGCCTCGGCATCGACTACATCCCGCCCTGTGTGAACCGGTCTGAAGCCACCTTTGACGTCCAGGATCAAAAACTCGTCTACGCGCTGGGCGCTTTGAAAAACGTCGGTGTTGAGGCGATGAAACTGATCACCGAAGCACGCGGCGACAAGGAGTTCGTGAACCTCTTCGACTTCGCCCGCCGCGTCGATCTGCGTCGCGTGGGCAAGCGTCCGTTGGAAATGATGGCGCGGGCAGGGGCGTTTGACATCCTCGATCCAAACCGCCGTCGCGTGATGATGTCGCTTGATGCGCTCTCTGCTTATTCCGCCGCGATCTTTGATCAAAAAGCCTCCAACCAAGTCTCGCTTTTCGGCGAAGCGGGCGACGATCTGCCCGAACCACGCCTTATGGGCGGCGAGGATTGGTTGCCAGCCGAACGCCTTGCCGAAGAATTCAAAGCCATCGGCTTCTATCTCTCTGGCCACCCGCTCGATGACTACATGGCCTCGCTCAAGCGCAAGCAAGTGCTGACACTCGACGACGTCACCGCCAAAGCCGAACGAGGGGCTTGCATCGTCAAAATGGCGGGCACAGTTTCGGGTCGGCAAGAACGCAAATCCGCCCGCGGCAACCGGTTCGCTTTTGTTCAACTGTCCGATCCCACCGGCCAATACGAAGTCACCATGTTCTCGGACACGCTAGAAGCGGCCCGCGAACACCTCGACACCGGCAGCCAAGTGGTCATTCAAGCCGAAGCAACGATGGAGGCGGATCAACTCAAGCTCATCGGTCGTTCCGTTTCCCCCATCGATATCGCCGTCACGGACGTTAGCAACGCGGGCCTCCGGCTCTACCTTGAAGAACCAACCGCGATCCAATCCGTCGCCACGATCCTTGAGAACGCAATTCGCGACGGTGTCAAAGGCGGCCGCGGCCCGATCTATTTCTGCCTAATGAATGACGACCTACCCGGAGAGGTCGAGATCGACCTCGGCGATGATTTCCCAGTGAACCCACAAATCAAAGGGGCGCTTAGGTCGCTTGGCGGTGTCATAGAAGTCGAGGAGGTCTAAAGCTCTTTCACCTTGGCCAAAAAATCCCCTGATGGCTGGTCAGATCACCAATGCGGCGGCTTCTGATCTGCCAATGGCACGGACCCACCGCCTTCAAACTCGCGACTGGCTTCTCGCTCCATCAGCATCGCAATACGTTTTTGCGCGAGCGCCAACTCCGTCGCCTGTTGTGCTACGATGTCAGACAACTCATCCACAGAGCGGGTCAGGTGAGCGATTTGTTCTTCAAGATCAGTCTGGGCCATGGCTTGCATGTAGCACGCATGACTTCTGTCCCACAACAGCGTTGCCCCCTTCGTCCCGCCACGCTAAACGGCGGTCAGAAACGTCAACCCTAAGGACAGCACATGGCCAAGGTCAAAAAGCAGCCCCGTCCCAAGGCGCAGGCCCCGAAAGGGTTCCGCGACTATTTTGGTGCGGAAGTGGTGCAGCGCACCGAAATGCTCAGCAAGATCGCCGGTGTGTACCATCACTACGGGTTTGAGGCGCTGGAAAGCTCTGCGGTAGAAACGGTGGAGGCCTTGGGTAAGTTCCTGCCTGATGTGGATCGACCGAATGAAGGTGTGTTTGCGTGGGAAGAGGACAGCGATTGGCTGGCGCTTCGCTATGATCTGACGGCCCCATTGGCGCGGGTCTATGCGCAATTCCGCAATGATCTACCAACGCCTTATCGCCGCTATGCAATGGGGCCGGTTTGGCGCAATGAAAAGCCGGGACCAGGGCGGTTTCGTCAGTTTTATCAATGCGATGCGGATACGGTCGGTGCGCCGACCGTCGCCGCAGATGCAGAGATTTGCGCGATGCTCTCAGACACGCTTGAGGTCGTTGGCATCCCGCGTGGCGATTACAAGATCAGCGTGAACAACCGCAAGGTTCTGAACGGTGTGATGGAAGTCGCGGGCGTGCTTGATCCGTCCGATCCCGACAAATTCGCAAGCGAGCGCGGGATCGTTCTGCGTGCCATTGACAAGCTCGACCGCCTTGGCACCGATGGTGTCCGCGCGCTACTCGGCGAGGGCCGCAAAGATGACAGCGGCGATTTCACCAAAGGCGCGGGGCTTTCGGCGGAGCAGGCTGAAACTGTTATGGGCTTCATGGATGCGCGCCGCGATACAGGGGCCGCCACAGTTGCACGGCTGATGGAACTGGTGACGGGTTCGCAGACCGGCATCGACGGCGTGAATGAGTTGGAAACCATCGCCACACTGTTGGACGCCCAGGGCTACGGCCCCGACCGCATCGTCATCGACCCTGCTGTTGTGCGTGGCTTGGGCTACTATACCGGCCCAGTGTATGAGGCTGAACTGACCTTTGAGGTGCAGGATGAAAAGGGACGCCCGCGCAACTTCGGTTCCGTCTCTGGCGGCGGTCGCTACGATGACCTCGTGAAACGCTTCACCGGCCAAGAGGTTCCCGCCACCGGCGTTTCGATCGGTGTGGACCGTTTGCTTGCCGCGCTTCATGCGAAGGGGCGTTTGACCAAACAAGCGACAGGCCCCGTCATCGTCACCGTCATGGATCGCGACCGCATGGCCGATTATCAAGCCATCGTGGCAGAGCTGCGCAACGCTGGCATTCGGTCAGAGGTGTATCTGGGTAACCCAAAGAATTTCGGCAATCAGTTGAAATACGCAGATAAGCGCAATTCTCCTGTTGCCGTGATCGAAGGCGCTGATGAAGCGGATCGCAGTGTCGTTCAGATCAAAGACCTGATCCTTGGCGCAAAGATCGCTGAAAGCGCCAGCGCAGACGAATGGAAAGACCGCCCGCAGCAATTTGAAGTGGCGCGCTCGGACATGGTCGCAAAGATCAGAGAGATTTTGGACGGTCAGGACGGATGACCACTACCGAACAAATTCTCGGCAGGGCGGAGGCGCTGAGAGCTCAGTTCGCTGACCTCGGTGGGCAGGTTGTGAATGCGGATGTATTGCAACCGGCTGAGACGCTTCTTGATCTCTATGGCGAAAACATTCGCGCGCGGGCTTATGTCACCAGCGACCCTCTGCGCGGCGAAATGATGCTTCGGCCGGACTTCACGGTTCCGGTCGTGCAAATGCACATGGAAACCTTCGCTGAACCCGCGCGCTACACCTATTCTGGCGCGGTGTATCGTAAGCAGGAACAGGATGCGTCCCGCGCCAACGAATATATCCAAGTCGGGTATGAGGTGTTTGATGGCCAAAACCCGGCCGGTGCGGATGCCGAAGTCTTTGCCGCGATTTCAAAGGCGGTCGAGGGCCTCCCGCTCCGTTCTGCAACCGGTGACATCGGGCTGCTGACAGCGGCCATCAGTGGCCTCAAAACAAGCGATGCCCGCAAGGCTGCATTGCTGCGTCATCTCTGGCGCCCTCGGCGGTTCAAGTCGCTGTTGGATCGGTTCTGCGGGAAAACACCGACACCGAATTTCCGCGCGGACCTTTTGGCGGCGGATGACCCGTTTGATGGGGCTTGGGCAGATATCGGTTTGCGCAGCCGGTCAGAGGTCAACGCGCGCATCGAAGCTCTGCGCGATGATGCCAAAACGCCCGCTATCGGCGCGGAAGAACGTGACCTGCTCGATGCGATCCTCGGCCTGCAAGAAACCCTGCCCAACGTTATGAGCGGCCTGCGCGACATCGCGGTCGATTTGCCCGCGATTGCTGGTGCTGTAGAAACGCTTTTCCGCCGGACGGAAGCCTTGGCATCCCACGGGATCGATGTCGATACGCTGCGGTTCGAAGGCAGCTATGGCCGGACCAACATGGAATACTACGATGGCTTCGTCTTTGGGTTTTACTCCACTGTTCGAGCCGACTTGCCACCCATTGCCACGGGTGGACGCTATGATGCGTTGACCGCTCAGCTTGGGGCCGGGCGGGCGGTTCCTGCGGTTGGTGCGGTGATCCGACCTGACCTGCTGATCGCGGTGGAGGAAGGGCTATGACCCTGAAGCTTGGCGTACCTTCCAAGGGCCGGTTGATGGAGAAAACCTTCGATTGGTTCGGCAAACGCGGCGTGACCCTGCGCAAGTCCGGGACTGACCGCGAATACGCTGGTGCCGTTGATGGGATTGACGGGGTCGAATTGGTTTTGCTTTCGGCTAGCGAAATTCCACGTGAACTGGCGGCGGGCCGTATTCATCTTGGCGTGACGGGCTCCGATCTGGTGCGCGAAAAGCTGGCCAATTGGGACAGTCAGGTGGTTGAACTTGCGCCCATGGGCTTTGGCGGTGCTGATTTGATCATCGCGGTGCCGGATTGCTGGGTGGATGTGGACACGCTCGAAGACCTCGACGCTGCGGCGGCGGCGTTTCGGGCTACGCATGGATTCCGCCTGCGGATTGCGACGAAATATCACCGTTTGGTGCGTGAGTTTCTAAAGGCGGAAGGCGTGGCTGATTATCAGTTGGTCGACAGCCAAGGCGCGACTGAGGGCACTGTTAAGAATGAAACCGCAGAAGCGATTGCAGACATTACCTCGACCGGTGAAACTCTGCGCGCCAATGGGTTGCGCATCCTGTCAGATGGTTTGATCCACGCCAGTCAAGCAACGCTGTTTCGCGGGCGCAGGCGTGATTGGACCGATGGGCAGCGCGTGACGCTGAAAGAGTTGCAGTCGGTTTTGGGGATCTGAGTCAGGGGTCGCGTCCTAGCGCACACCAATCTCCGCCAAAGCCTGCGTCAATTCAATCGGCAAGACATCCTCATGCTGGCGCGCTTGAGACAGATCACTCGGCGCGTCATCCACGGGTAGGTATCTCCAGCCCTGAAACGCGCGGCGGGGCGTTGCTTCCACACGGATCAGACCGGGCTTACAGACGATCGCGCAGCGGCGAATGCCGTCAGCGCTGTCATATTCGTCCAAACGCAGAACAGGCTGTCTGCACAAGACAACGCCCTTAATCACCCAAAAGATCGACCCGCCGTTCAGGATTTCATCCCCGCGCTTTGGCCACATCCGTGTGATGTGCCGCGGCAATCCGTCCTCGGTCTGTGCGCGTTTTTGCGATTGCCACGCCTCAAGCCCTGCGACATCTTCTGTGCCGACGGAAAGCTTGATGAGGTGGACTGTTTTGGACATGTTTTCTTGTCGCAAATGAGCCGAGTGGCTTCAAGCAGAAAACCGACCGGATTTCCCATATATTGGGATTGATTTTGTGGCTTTTACTATATATTGATATTCACCTACCTTCGTGATCAGTCCGATCTTTTTTCATGAGTGCTCTGTTCACGAATCCCAATTGACCAACTAAGATGCAGTCCTCGCCTGCCAAATCCTCTACGGAAAGAGACGCCATGACCCGTTTTTCTGCCCCTATTGCTGAGCAAATTTGGGACATGAAGTACCGTTTCAAAGACGCGGACGGCACGCCCATTGACGACACGGTCGAGGATACATGGCGGCGAATTGCGACCTCTTTGGCCAGCGTCGAAAAGGACCCGAAGGCGTGGGAAGATAAATTCTATTCCGCCTTGGAAGACTTCAAATACCTGCCCGCTGGTCGGATCACCGCAGGAGCTGGCACGGCGCGATCTGTGACGCTTTTTAATTGTTTCGTCATGGGCACTGTTCCAGACGATATGGGTGGCATCTTTGACATGCTCAAAGAAGCGGCTCTGACCATGCAGCAGGGCGGCGGCATCGGCTACGATTTCTCCACCATTCGGCCCAAAGGTGCCGCCGTGAAGGGCGTGGCGGCTGATGCGTCTGGTCCTCTGTCCTTCATGGACGTGTGGGACGCCATGTGCCGGACGATCATGTCGGCTGGCTCTCGTCGCGGCGCGATGATGGCGACGATGCGCTGTGATCACCCGGATATCCTCGATTTCATCGCGGCCAAGTCTGACCCAGCACGGTTAAGAATGTTCAACATGTCCGTACTTGTCACCGATCCGTTCATGGAGGCGGTGAAATCTGGTGGGTCTTGGGATCTGGTCTTTAACGGAAAGACCTATGGCACCGTGCAGGCGCGGGAGCTTTGGGATCAGATTATGCAGTCGACCTATGATTATGCCGAACCAGGCGTGATCTTCATCGATCGCATCAATCAGATGAACAATCTGAACTATTGCGAGACCATCGCCGCGACGAACCCGTGTGGGGAACAACCGCTGCCGCCTTATGGAGCGTGCCTGCTGGGATCCATCAATCTCGCGCGGTTGGTCAGCGACCCATTTGAAGCCGAGGCGGCACTGGACGAAGAGGCGTTGAACGATCTTGTCGCGACTGCGATTCGCATGATGGACAATGTGGTCGACGCATCGAAATTCCCGTTGGAGGCACAAGCGCAGGAAGCTGCCGCGAAACGCCGGATAGGACTAGGCGTTACGGGCCTTGCCGATGCGCTTTTGATGATGGGCCTGCGCTATGGATCAGAGGAGGCGGCTCGTCAGACCGACCGCTGGATGCACGCGATTGCCCGCGCCGCATATCTGGCGTCCGTGAACCTTGCAGCCGAGAAGGGGGCCTTTCCCTTGTTCGACGCGGACAAGTTCCTAGCCAGCGGCGCGATGCAGGATATGGACGAAGACGTCAAAGAGGCGATCCGCGAACATGGCATCCGCAACGCTTTGCTGACCTCAATCGCGCCGACCGGTACGATTAGCCTCTATGCGGGTAACGTAAGTTCCGGCATCGAACCGGTCTTTGCCTATGCCTACACCCGCAAGGTGCTGCAAAAAGATGGCAACCGGACGGAAGAAGAGGTCGTGGACTACGCCGTGCAAATGTGGCGCGACCTGAAAGGCGATGCGCCTTTGCCGGACTATTTTGTCAACGCCCAAACCCTTGCGCCTTTGGATCATGTGCGGATGCAAGCAGCGGCCCAGAAATGGATCGACAGCTCGATCTCAAAGACCATCAACTGCCCGGAAGACATCAGCTTCGAAGCCTTCAAAGAGGTCTATATGGAGGCGTGGGACACGGGCTGCAAAGGCTGCACAACCTACCGTCCAAATGACGTCACCGGCTCTGTCCTGTCCGTCAGCGAAGAAAAGCCAGCGGATGAAGCGCCTGCGCAAGTCACCGTCGATGGCGATGGGGCAGAGGTTGTTTATATGTCCGAACCGCTCGACCGCCCGCAAGAGTTGGATGGCGCGACTTACAAGCTGAAATGGCCGGATAGCGAGCACGCAATCTACATCACGGTGAATGATCTGGTCGTTGCCGGTCACCGTCGCCCGTTTGAGGTGTTCATTAACTCCAAGAACATGGAGCATTTCGCTTGGACCGTGGCCCTTACGCGTATGATCTCCGCCGTGTTCCGCCGCGGGGGGGATGTGTCCTTTGTTGTTGAAGAATTAAAGGCCGTGTTTGATCCACGTGGAGGCGCGTGGATGGGGGGCAAATACGTGCCGTCGATACTTGCCGCGATTGGCGGCGTGATTGAGAAACATATGATCGCTACAGGGTTCCTTGCCGGTGAAGGCATGGGGCTGAAGGAAGACCCGAAGGCCGACGTTGTGGCGCTTAACCAAAAGCCAAAGGGTCAGGCCTGTTCGAGCTGTGGATCATACGAATTGCGGATGGTCGAAGGGTGCATGACTTGCGCGTCTTGCGGGTACTCGAAGTGTGGATGATTGACACTCTCTAGTGCGTAACGTGAAATGATCTGGCCGAACCGTAAGGGGCCCATCATGAAATACACCGCCGCCCATTGGGGCGCCTATCAGTTTAATGATGGCGACACCGACCTGACACCTTTGACTGGTGACCCGGCCCCTTCGCGGATTGGGAAAGGTTGGGTCTCTGCGGTGCGCAATTTGGATACACGCGTTCTGAAGCCCGCTGTACGAAAAGGCTGGCTTGAGGGGGACGGCGGGGCGCACCGGTGTAACGACAGCTTTGTCGAGGTCAGTTGGGATCGCGCGCTGGACCTTGTGTCGAGTGAGATGGCGCGGGTGCGTGAGGTGCATGGCGACAGCGCGATTTTTGGCGGTTCTTATGGGTGGTCCAGTTCCGGCCGGTTCCATCATGCGCAAAGCCAGATGCGGCGGTTTCTATCGTTGGGAGGCGGGTTTACCTCGTCGCGTGAGACCTATTCTCACGCCGCGGCTGAGGTGCTGTTCCCGCATATTCTGGGGATGAAGAACACGGCGTTCCAAGATCAGGTGACAGCGCAACCATTGGTGTCAGAGCATTGTGAGATCATGTTGGCGTTCGGCGGTATTTCGGCGCGTACGGCACAGGTGATGTCGGCAGGAAATTCCTATCACGAGGTTGGACCGTGGATTGATGAGTTGGACGCAAAGGGCGTGCGGGTCATCACAATTTCACCTGAGAAGGGAGAGGCCAAAGGCGAATGGTGGGCGATCAAACCTGGGACAGATACGGCGCTGATCCTCGCGTTGACCTATGAGATTGTTGCGGCGGGGAAGCACGATCGCCCGTTTCTTGACCGCTACACAAGTGGTTGGGATCATTTCGAAAATTATCTCGTGGGCCGATCGGATGGGCTGCCAAAAACGGCAGAATGGGCGGCGCAGATTTGTGACCTTCCGAGCGATCAGATCAAGGCTTTGGCCGCTGATCTGATACGGTCGAAATCCATGATCAGTATGACATGGTCGATGCAAAGAGCGGACCATGGAGAGCAGCCAATTTGGGCAGGGTTGGTGCTAGCTTGCGCGTTAGGACAGATTGGACAGCCAGGGACGGGATATGCTTTTGGGTATGGCTCAACCTCACCCGTTGGCCGAGCGGCGAAGTTGTTCCCTTGGCCATCGTTCCCTGTACCGATTAACCCTGTGTCGGAATTCATCCCCGTGGCGCGGATCACCGATTGCCTGAACGCGCCGGGTGAGCCCTATCGCTACAACCTCACAACCCGCACCTATCCCGACATCCGGTTGATCTGGTGGAGTGGCGGCAATCCGTTTCATCACCACCAAGACCTGTGCAAGCTGGAGGCCGCGTGGTGCAAGCCGGAAACCATCATTACCAATGAACACAGTTGGACCGCGACAGCGCGGCGGGCGGATATCGTGCTGCCCGCGACAACGCCGCTTGAGCGCAATGATATGATGCTTAACCGGCGCGATCCGACGCTGCTGTTTATGTCGAAGATGATGGAGCCTGCGGGACAGGCGCGGCACGATTTTGAAATCTTCTCAGAGTTGTCTGATCGGATGGGATTTGGTCCGCTCTTTACCAAGGGGCTTGATGAAGAGGCGTGGCAGGCGAACATGTGGGCGAGGTGCCAAGCTGTGGCCGAGCGGCATGGGTTTGAACTGCCGGAGTGGGAGGCGTTCAAGGAGATTGGGCGTTTTGATATTCCCGATGCGGGGGAACAGCGGATTGCTTTGAAGGCGTTTATCGATGATCCCGAAGGGCAGGCTTTGGGGTCAGAGACGGGAAAGATAACTGTTTCAAATCAATCCTTTGGAAAAGAGGAAATAAAGGATTGCTTCGGGCATCCGGCTTGGATTGAACCGTCGGAGGGCGGGGCTTTGGAGGTGGATGAATATCACCTCATAACCGGTCAGCCTGACACGCGATTGCACAGCCAGAACGATATGGGAGAAGAGTCGCTCGGCTCTAAAATTAGCGGACGGGAGGTGGCGACGCTGCATCCCGAGGCTGCAGCACGGACTGGGGTTGTCGCTGGCGATGTGATCCGGCTCTACAACGCGCGTGGTGCCTGTTTGGCGGGCGTGGCGATTAGTGAGGCGCTTCGTGTCGACTGCATCTCTCTGCCCACGGGGGCTTGGTATGATCCACAGATTGTCGATGGTGACTATCTGGAGGTGCACGGCAATCCGAATGCTCTCACGCTCGACAAAGGCTGTTCGGAGTTGAGCCAAGGGAATGCGGCACACACTTGCGTGGTTCGGGTGGAGAAATGGGTGAAGCCTTTACCGGAGCTCACCGTAACAAAGCCGCCGAGGTTTGTGAGCGAAGCTTAGGCGCGTTCGACGAGGACAGAGCCCACTGAATAGCCTGCGCCAAAGGAGCAAATGATCCCCTTGTCGCCTGGCGTCATATCATCGGAGTGCTTTGAAAACGCGATGATCGATCCTGCAGAAGAGGTGTTGGCATAGTCCTGCAGAATGTTGGGTTGTTCGCCCGCCTCAGGTTCCCGGCCCAGGACCTTTTTACCAATGTAGTCATTCATCGTTTTATTGGCCTGATGCAGCCACAAACGTTTCAGGTCAGCAGATGTCACCCCTTCGTCATCCATATGGGTGGCGATATGTTTGCTGACCAATGGCAGCACCTCTTTAAACACTTTGCGCCCGTTCTGCATGAACTGCATATCGCGGCGGTCTTCCATTTGATCGTGGGTCCGGCGCAGGTATCCGTTGTTGTTGCGGATGTTGTTTGAGAACTGCGTCGCACATCGAGTGGAATGTACTTTGAAATGCAGGCCCTTTGCGTCTTCCTCTCGTTGTAACAGCGTTGCGGTTGCGACGTCGCCAAAGATGAAGTGACAATCGCGATCGCGCCACTCTAGATGCGCAGAACATATTTCGGGGTTAACAACCAGTGCGGTGCGAACGGAACCCGCGCGGATCATGTCCGCAGCGGTTTGGATGCCGAAGGTGGCGGAGGAGCAGGCGACATTCATGTCAAAGGCAAATCCGCCGGCACCGAGCAGCTGTTGGATCTCCACTGCAACAGCTGGATAGGCGCGTTCCATATTGGAGGCAGCGCAGAGCACAAGGTCAACGTCTGATCCGTCGATACCGGCTTGCGCCAAGGCTTTTTGCGCAGCGTCCACGGCGATTTCCGCCATTATCGCGGGCATGTCATCCGCGCGCGGGTTGAGTTTCGGATACATGCGGTCGGGGTCGAGGACGCCTTCTTTATCAAGGACATATCGGCGTTCGATCCCGCTGGCGGCAACGATGAACTCTGCCGAGGAATGAGGGATCGCCTCAGCTTCGCCCGCTTCGATTGCTGCGGCATTGGCGGCATTTTCCTTGTCGGCAAAGGCGTTGAACGCTTCGACCAATTCATCGTTGGTGATGATGTTTTCAGGTGTGAAGACACCGGTGCCAGTGATCGCGACGCTGTGCATAAGGGACCCCTTGAAGACTGATCTGTCTAAAGTGGTTTACCGCAAAGGGCGTGTCGAGTCTGCCCCCACGCTGACCTTGCGTCACTGGCGGTCTAGGTAATGTGTCTTTACCCCTGCAACGCCCGCACCTTAATCTCACCTTCGACGCTTTCTTTCATCGCCATCACCGCAGCCTGTGCTCCGGCAGCTGTGGTGTAATACGGGATCTTGTCGTTCAAACACACAGCACGCATGGAGCGGCTGTCTTCAACCGCGGCGGCGCCTTCTGTGGTGTTGAAGACCAGCGACACCTCTCCGTCTTTCATCTGGTCGACCACCGTGCGGCCGCCTTCGTAGACCTTGTTAACGGTTTGAGCGTCGACGCCCGCGCCTGTTAGGAACTTCGCCGTGCCGCGTGTGGCGTAGAGGGTGAAGCCGAGGTCGGTAAGGGTTTTGGCTGCGGTCAACATCTCATCCGTTTTGTCGGCGTCACGGATGGAGAGGAAGACGGTGCCTTCTGTCGGCAATGTCGTGCCCGCGCCGAGCTGTGCCTTCAGGAACGCGCGCGGGAAAGAGCGGGCCCAGCCCATGACTTCGCCGGTGGAACGCATTTCTGGGCCGAGGATCGTATCCACACCGGGGAAGCGGTTGAAGGGCATGACTGCTTCTTTGACCGAGAACCATGGTGTGTTCGGATCGGCCAATGTGAAGGCATCGCCGAGGGGCATGACGTCCATCGGGTCGTTCACCTCGGCATAGGGTTCACGCATCGGGAAGTTCGTCAGTGGCTCACCGGCCATGAGGCGTGCCGCGATGGAGGCGATGGCGGAGTCCGTTGCTTTGGCTACGAAGGGCACGGTGCGGGAGGCGCGGGGGTTGACCTCAATGAGGTAGACGGTTTCGTCTTTCACCGCGAATTGCACGTTCATCAGGCCGACGACTTTGAGTTCTAGCGCAAGGGCCACAGTTTGGCGGCGGATTTCCTCGATCATCGCCTCAGAAAGCGAGTGCGGCGGGAGGGAACAGGCAGAGTCGCCGGAGTGGACGCCCGCCTCTTCAATGTGCTGCATGATGCCCGCGACGTGAGTGTTTGTGCCATCAGAGAGGCAGTCAACGTCGACTTCCACCGCGCCAGAGAGGTAGCTGTCCAGCAGCACAGGGCTGTCGCCGGAGACAACGACCGCGTCGGAGATGTAGCGTTCGAGCTGGCTTTGATCGCGGACGATTTCCATCGCGCGGCCACCCAAGACGTAGGAGGGACGGATGACCAGTGGGAAGCCGATATCTGACGCGATATCGAGGGCTTCGGCGTCTGTGTGGGCGATGCCGTTGGTTGGTTGCTTCAGGCCCAGACGGTTCACGAGGTCTTGGAACCGCTCGCGGTCTTCGGCCAGATCAATCGCGTCGGGCGAGGTGCCCAAGATTGGGATGCCCGCGTCCTCCAAAGCGTTGGCAAGCTTCAGCGGGGTCTGGCCGCCGAACTGGACGATTACGCCGTGAAGAGCGCCGTTTTCCTGTTCGACGCGTAGGATTTCCATGACGTGTTCGAAGGTGAGCGGTTCGAAATAGAGCCGGTCAGACGTGTCGTAGTCGGTGGAGACGGTTTCAGGGTTACAGTTGACCATGATGGTCTCATAGCCCTGATCTTTCAGTGCATAGCAGGCGTGGCAGCAGCAATAATCGAACTCGATGCCCTGACCGATCCGGTTGGGGCCGCCACCCAAGACGACGACTTTTTTCTTGTCAGAAGGCCGTGCTTCGCATTCCACATCGCCCATGACGGGGGTTTCGTAGGTGGAATACATGTAGGGTGTTTGCGCTTCGAACTCTGCCGCACAGGTGTCGATACGTTTGAACACGGCGGTGACGCCAAGGTTGTGGCGCGCGTTCCTGATTTGCGCCTCATCCCGGCCTGTCAGTGTGGCCAGCCGCGCGTCGGTGAAACCGAGCATTTTAACGGCGCGAAGCTCTTTTTCGGTTATTGGCAGGCCGTTTTTGCGGATGGTTTCCTCAGCGTCGATGATTTCGCGGATGCGGTCTAGGAACCACGGGTCGAATTTGGTGACCGCTTGGATGTCATCGTTGCTGAGCCCTTCGCGCATGGCCTGAGCGATGACACGCAGTCTGTCTGGCGTTTGCTGAGCTAAAGCCTTGGTGATCGCGGCTTTGTCTGGAGCACCTGCGATCTCGATCTCATCAAATCCGGTGAGGCCGGTTTCCATCGAAGCGAGGGCTTTCTGCATCGACTCGTGGATAGTACGACCGATGGACATGGCCTCGCCAACGGATTTCATCGCCGTTGTCAGGTAAGGCTCGGACCCCGCGAATTTTTCGAACGCAAAACGAGGGATTTTGGTGACGACGTAGTCGATTGTCGGCTCAAAAGAGGCCGGTGTGACGCCGGTGATGTCGTTGTCGAGTTCGTCGAGCGTGTAGCCGACGGCGAGCTTGGCCGCGACTTTGGCGATTGGGAAGCCTGTGGCTTTGGAGGCCAGCGCGGAGGACCGTGATACCCGTGGATTCATTTCGATGACGACCATGCGGCCGTCGGCGGGGTTCACTGCCCATTGCACGTTGGACCCGCCTGTTTCGACACCAATTTCGCGCAGGACGTTGATCGAATGCGTTCGCATGATCTGGTATTCTTTGTCGGTCAGCGTCAGGGCTGGGGCGACGGTGATCGAGTCGCCTGTGTGCACGCCCATTGGGTCGACGTTTTCGATGGAACAGATGATGATAGCGTTGTCGGCTTTGTCGCGTACGACTTCCATCTCGTATTCTTTCCAGCCGAGCAGGCTTTCATCGACGAGGATTTGGGCCACAGGTGAGGCGTCCATACCAGTGCGGCAGTAGTGGATGTATTCTTCGCGGTTATAGGCCACGCCGCCGCCGGTACCGCCCATGGTAAAGGCAGGGCGGATTACGGCGGGGAGGCCGATCTCTTCGAGCGCTTCGAGGGCCAGACGTTCGCCTTCCTCGAGGATTTTGAAGCGGTCGTTGCCTTGGATGCGCGGCCAAGCGCGTTGCTGCGGATCATCGGCGAAGGGGGCGGTGACGATGGTGGCTTTCGGGTTTTCAATGCTGAGGCGGTCCATCGCGTCGCGAAAAAGTTTGCGATCTTCGGCCATTTCAATTGCGTCGCGGCGCGCGCCGATCATTTCGACGTTGAACTTTTCAAGGACGCCCATGTCATCGAGGGCGAGGGAGGTGTTGAGGCCGGTTTGACCACCCATGGTTGGCAGGAGTGCGTCTGGGCGCTCTTTCTCGATGATTTTGGCGACAACTTCGGGGGTGATCGGCTCGATATATGTCGCGTCGGCCATGTTGGGGTCAGTCATGATGGTCGCTGGGTTCGAATTGACGAGGATGACGCGGTAGCCTTCCTCTTTCAGCGCTTTGCAAGCTTGGGCGCCGGAGTAGTCAAATTCGCAGGCTTGGCCGATAATAATAGGGCCCGCTCCGATGATCATGATCGACTTGATGTCGGTACGCTTCGGCATGGCGGCAGCCCCTCTTCAATTTTGCAGTTTGGGCAATCCCCTGCGCCCAAATTGTCGTGCGTTATACGCATCAAGCCGCCCTCCGCAAGGGCATTTGGGATTAAATTTAGGACGGACGGTTTCGGTGTCGATGCGTTGAAAATATCCACGGATGAAACCCTATTGTTTTCAATGGGTCATTGGGCTGAAATAGTTGACCCCCGCCGGAGATCGCCAGCGGGGGTCTCGCCGTGAGTGGGCGCGGGCGTCCGAACTGTGCCTCGCTGCTGTTGGTTTGCACTTTCACCGGGGGGGATGATGGCAACTCCATTGGACAGCGATTGTGTTCGTCGCTGACATTCATTTGGGGAAGAGGCGTTGCGGTTTAGAGGGGAAAACCCAACGCGCTTGCGTCAGTTCTGCGGAAATTTCAGCAGCTTTTGAGCAGACCCTACGTCACATTGGGGCCTACCAAGGCCGATGTTGGTCCAATTGGCGTCAAAAACTCGATTGGACGTCCAATATAGCTCTGCACGGCTTGACTTTGGCGCGTTCCCTTGATCAACCCACGCAGACGCGAATTGAGGGATAAATCCATGCACGCTTATCGTAGCCATTCTTGCGCTGAACTGACGTCTGCTGAGGTAGGGCAAACTGTGCGTTTGTCTGGCTGGGTCAATCGGGTGCGCGACCATGGTGGCGTTCTTTTCATCGACTTGCGCGATCACTATGGCATGACGCAGGTTTTGTGTGATCCTGACAGCCCTGTGTTTGCTGATGTTGAGAAGGTGCGGAGCGAATGGTGCATCAGGATCGACGGTGAGGTGAAAGCCCGCGATGCGGATTTGGTGAACCCGAAGATCCCGACGGGACAGATCGAGGTTTTCATTCGCGATATGGAAGTTTTAGGCGCGTCGAAAGAGCTGCCTTTGATGGTCTTCGGCGATCAGGAGTATCCCGAAGAGACACGGTTGAAATACCGCTACCTCGACCTGCGCCGTGAGGCGATGCAAGAGAACATGAAGCTGCGGTCTGATGTTGTGGCTTCAATCCGCAAGCGGATGTGGGACAATGACTTCCGCGAGTATCAAACGCCGATTATTACTGCGTCTAGCCCCGAAGGTGCGCGGGATTTCTTGGTGCCTTCGCGTTTGCATCCGGGCAAGTTCTATGCGTTGCCGCAGGCGCCGCAGCAGTTCAAGCAGCTGATTATGGTTTCGGGTTACGACAAGTATTTCCAGATTGCGCCTTGTTTCCGGGATGAGGACCCGCGTGCAGACCGCTCGCCGACGGACTTCTACCAGCTCGACATGGAAATGTCGTTTGTTGAGCAGCAGGATGTGTTCGATACAATCGCGCCTGTGATTGCAGGTGTGTTCGAGGAGTTTGGCGGTGGCCGCAAGGTAGATGCGCCGGCAGAGTGGGAACAGATTTCGTACCGCGATGCTGCGCTTTGGTATGGGTCTGACAAGCCGGATTTGCGCAACCCTATTAAAATGCAAGTGGTCTCCGACCACTTCCGCGGTTCTGGCTTTGCGATTTTCGCAAAGCTGTTGGAGCAAGACGGCACCGAGGTGCGGGCAATTCCTGCGCCGACCGGGGGCAGCCGAAAGTTCTGTGACCGGATGAACGCCTATGCGCAGAAAGAAGGATTGCCCGGGATGGGCTATATTTTCTGGCGCGAAAAGACGGCGGATGCGGTGGCGCAGGAGCTGGGCATCACCGTGAAAGAAGCGCAGGCCAAGTTGAAGTCTGGTGAGGTTGAAGGCGGTATGGAAGCCGCTGGACCGCTCGCTAAGAACATTGGCCCAGAGCGGACGGAGGCCATTCGCCAGCAGCTGGGCCTTGGGTTGGGCGATGCGGCGTTCTTCCTAGGCGGCAAGCCGAAGACGTTTGAAGCGATTGCGGGTCGTGCGCGGAATGTGATTGGTGCGGAGCTGGGTCTGATTGATGAGGATCGCTTTGCCTTCGCATGGATCGTCGATTTCCCGATTTATGAACGCGACGAAGAGACTGGCGAGATTGATTTCGAACACAACCCATTCTCGATGCCGCAGGGCGGGATGGATGCGTTGAAGGGCGATCCTGAGGATGTTCTGGGCCACCAGTACGATTTGGCCTGTAACGGGTATGAGCTGGTCTCCGGCGCCATTCGGAACCACCGGCCTGAGATCATGTTCAAGGCGTTTGAGATCGCAGGCTATGGTGCTGATGAGGTCGAAAAGCGTTTTGGCGGCATGGTCAATGCGTTCCAATATGGCGCGCCGCCTCACGGCGGATGTGCAGCCGGGATCGACCGGATCGTAATGCTGCTAGCGGATGCGGAGAACATTCGTGAAATCATCATGTTCCCGATGAACCAGCGGGCGGAAGACCTGATGATGGGTGCGCCGTCTGAGCCGATGAATGAGCAATTGCGCGAATTGCGACTGCGGGTACTGCCGCCTGAGGATTGATCCGGCGGGGTTTCGATTTTTTTTGCAAAGATGATGCGAGCATTGGTCTGTCCCTAAGGGGCGGACTGGCCATATCGGGGTGTGTCGGACTTAGCTAGCTTTGTGCTAAGTGAGGTTGCTGGGAGTGAGCGATGGATAGGCCTTTAGGGTTCGAGGTGCCGGAGTTCGAAGCGGTGCCTGAACCACTCGATCTTCATTTGGTTGGGGAATGGGCGGAGCTGAGGCCGTTGGATGCGGTTGGGGATGCACCCGGTTTGTGGTCACAAATGGCGGGGCATGATTGGCTTTGGGATTATCTGTTTGAGCCTGCGCCGCAGACTGAAACTGACTTTGCGGGCATTTTGGAGGATTTGCAGGCCAAGACGGACAAATTTGCCTATGTCATACGCGCAAAAGGGCAGGAAACGCCGCTTGGTTGTGCTTGTTTCTGGACAACGGTGACTTCGATGGGCAGCAATGAGATTGGCAATGTGAACTTATCGCCAGCTTTGCAGCGAACACCCATTGCGACGGAGGCGTTTTATCTGATGACCGATTGGGTGTTTCAGAACGGCTACCGCCGAATGGAATGGAAGTGCAACGCGCTCAATGCGCCGTCGCGGCGGGCAGCGCAGCGGCTGGGGTTCAGCTTTGAAGGGGTGTTCCGCAACCACATGATCGTCAAAGGCCGCAACCGAGATACGGCTTGGTTTGCGATCACGGATCAGGATTGGGTCGGGCTGCGCGAGGCCTATGAGACATGGCTTTCACCTGAAAACTTTGATGCTGCAGGGGTACAACGTACGTCGCTTGCCGACCTCACCGCGCCCCATCTCTTCACGACTGATCCCACACTTACATAGGGGCCGCTGCAGCGAGGCGGGATTGGACCAAAGCGGTGAGTTTCGCGATGCCAATATCTGTTGGCGCACCTTGGTTCCGCAAATGTTTGAGTTGTGAAACGACTCTTTGCAATTCGGTATCGTCAACGCTTGCTGCGACACCAGTGAGGAATTGGGTAATGTAATCGAGCGCCTCTGTTGAGCGACTGTTGCCAAGAACTTGGGCGGCATGGTTGAGGTCATCATGAAAGGCGATGCGATCGGGGTCGACCATTTCCTCGCTCACCGCGCGGGGGGCGGGCGGCTGGCGGTCGCGCGGCAGGTGATCCAAGATCGCGGATTGAAATTCTGCAAGGTTGGCGATGGGTTTGGCGAGGAAATGATCTGCACCAGCCTTTAGAACCGCGTCTTCCTGATCAGGATCGCCGCTGATCCCCAAAATGACATCCAATTTCGGGCTGCCTAGGCTGAGGTTTTGGATCAGATCCAAGCCTGATCCATCGGGCAATCCCACGTCCACGATGACGACCGATGGCCGATAGATGGCGAGGTGGCGGCGGGCGTTTGTGATGCTGTCCGCTCGGCGAATACGCGCGCCGGACTTGGTCGCCATCAGCCGGAACGCTTCACAAGCGAAACGGCTGTCTTCGACAACAAGGATCGTCACGCCCAATAAGGGACGTCGCGCGGTGGGTTGTTGGGCTGCGAGTAGGTCGTCCAGTTTGTCCATGGTGAGTCCCCTTTGAGTTGTGTGTTGTCAGTAGCAAACCATGCAAAGGCTGAATCACTGGTTAAGGACGCGGCGGAATATCGCAGAGGCTTGCGAAGCGATGGGACGGATTGCATAAGCCAAGCAACTTTGAAGGAGAGAAGACCATGATCGGCCGCTTGAACCACGTTGCAATCGCAGTACCGGATTTAGAAGCGGCTTCGGCTCAGTATCGAGGGGCTTTGGGCGCTGATGTAGGTGCGCCGCAAGATGAACCGGATCACGGGGTAACGGTTGTGTTTATCAACCTGCCGAACACCAAGATTGAGCTGCTCTATCCGTTGGGTGAGGACTCTCCGATTGCAAATTTCCTCGATAAGAACCCGTCGGGTGGCATTCATCACATTTGCTACGAAGTGGATGACATTCTGGCGGCGCGGGATAAGTTGAAAGCTGAAGGGGCGCGCGTACTTGGGTCGGGAGAGCCAAAGATCGGGGCCCATGGCAAGCCGGTGTTGTTCCTGCATCCGAAGGATTTCAACGGCTGTTTGGTGGAGCTGGAACAGGTCTAATGGGCATTACATCCGCACTCGTTCTTTATGCCGTCTGTTGGTTCATGGTGTTTTTCATCGTGTTGCCGCTGCGCATGGTCACGCAAGGGGACGAGGGCGAGATTGTACCGGGCACTCATGCGTCCGCACCTGCTGATCCTCAGTTGAAGCGCAAAGCCAAAATCACCACGCTTTGGGCGCTTGGGATCTGGGTGATCTTGGCGGCGATTATTTGGTCAGGCGTGATCACAGTGCGGGATATCGATTGGTTTAACCGGATGTCGCCGCCGTCCCGCTGATCCGGTGATAGAGGTGCGTGAAGGTTGCAGCACCTAGGATCGGGATGAAAAGGTTGATCAGCGGGATCGACAGCGGGAGAGCCATGAGGCAGCCTGCGAACCATATTTTTCCTGTATTTTGACGGCGCAGTTCTTTGGCGCCTTCGCGGCCTAAGCGTCGCATGGCAGCGACTTGGAAGTATTCACGGCCGAGCAGGAAGCCGTTGAGTGCAAAAAAGATGAACACGGACAGAAACGGCACAACCGCGTAGATCGCAAAGGCGAGGACGTTGGCCGCGATCAGGATGCCGAGAAAGTTTACGGTGTCTTTGACCGAGTCATAGAACGGCGTTCGCGGGACAGCTGGCAGATATGGGTAGTGCATATCTTCGACGGCTTCTGCCACATCATCCAGAAAGAAAGATGTAATAGCAGAGGCGACGGGGATCATTAGGAACACTGAGAGGATCAGCATTAGGCCAAGGCTGCCCCAGCTGAGCAGATCGCCTAGCCATGAGACTGGGCCAATGATCGGCAGGGTAATGTCGCCTTCGAAGGTTGGGTTCATAAGCCAGAGGAACAGGCTGTAGACGGCGACGAGGAGGGCGATCGTGAGGCCGACACCGAGCCAGAGCACACGTCTGAAGCGTGGGTCTGCGAATTGACTGACCGCTTTGAAGAAATCGAGAAAGATCATTCCGTGACCCACGTGGTGATTTGATCCATGTTCGGGCGAGGCCGTTCTGGGGGTGTACTGGTTTCTGTGCCGAGGTGGATAAACCCCGCGATGGACTCATGCGCTGCAAGACCGAGGTTTTCCTGCACGAAGGTCGCATCGTGGCTGGCCCAGCCGGACAGCCAATTCGCGCCCCAGCCCGCGGCGAGTGCTGCGTTTAAGAGGGCGAGGCAGGCGGCTCCGGCGGAATAGACCTGCTCGATTGCGGGAATTTTCTCAGACGGCTTAGGCGAGGTCACCACCGCAACGGCGAGATCAGCGTTGCCGAATTGGGCGACGGCTTTGTCGATCTTTTCTGGCTCGATGGACAGTTCCGCACCGCGCGCAGGTATAGCAGCGGCGAGGCGGGCAAGGGCGGCTTTTTCCAGAACGATAAAGCGCCAAGGTTCAAGTTTGCCGTGATCTGGTGTGCGGGCGGCGGCGACCAGCAGTTTCTTGACGGTTTCCATGTCGGGGACAGGGGTGGTCAGCGTTTTTGCTGGGCGCGAGCGTCTGGTCAGCAAAAAATCTAGCGCGTCTGGGTTCGGCGTTGGCATAATCTGTCCCTTCATCTTGGTGCGCCAGAGATAAGGGTGGCGGTCTCTTGTCGCAAGGTTGGGATTTTAGGCGGCGGCCTTCGCAGGTCGATGCAAGAGCCACATGCCTCCGAGGATAAGCGTGGTGCCGAGGATGCGGATGGTAAGGTCACCCGGGACTCCGCGTATCATATCGAGCAGGATGCCGAGAATCATCTGGCCTGCGATGATAAGCATCGTGGTTGAGACCGCACCGATCCGCGTGATGAGCCAACTTGAGGCAGCGATGAATACCACTCCGATGGGACCACCGAGGTAGGCCCAGAGTGGGGTGTTTTCGAGATCGCCTTCGAACAGGCCACCGAGTGCGAAGGCGGCGAGGGTTAGGAAGATCGCACCGACGATGTGGTTCCAGAAGGAGGCCTCCATCGCGGAAGTCGACAGGCTCAGGCGACCGTTGAGTTGTCGGCTGAGGCCAATGAGAAGACCTGCCGTGAAAGCCATGAGGACGAAGTGGATCATTGGCTACCTCCCATGAAGACGAGGAGGAGCGCGCCGGACAGGATCATGCCGAGGGCCGTGAGGTCGCGGATGCTGGGGCGTTTCTTTGGCAGGCCAAAGAGTCCGCGGATGTCTGCGAAGAGGCTGAACACAACTTGGCCTGCGAGGCCCAGCGCAATGGTGCCGGAGAGAGCGAGGCTGGTGTTGACGGTGGCCGAGGTGAGCATCACGGTGAATGCGCCACCAACGCCCGCGAGGTAGGCCCAAAGCGGCGGGCGCAGTGGTTTGGCGCGTTTGGGTTTGAGGACAGCTAGGATGGCAAGGGCTGCGATAGTCCCTGTGACATGAGGGACCCACGAAGAGAACAAGAGAGTGCCGTAGACGGCCAAAGTGCCGTTAGTGAGCACCATGAGCGTCAAGAGCCCACCGGTAAGGAAGGCGATCAGGCTGTAGAGGGGGGCAGTTGTCATTTAGCTTGGCGCGTTATCAGAGTCCGAAGACGCAGCCCAGAGGTTGATATTGGCGTCGCCGGCGATGCGATCGATTTCCTTTAACTCGCTGTCAGAGAATGCAAGATTTCGAGTGGCCGCGACGCAATCTGTGATCTGCTCAGGGCGAGAGGCCCCGATCAGGGCGGAGGTGATGCCGCCGTCGCGCAGGACCCAAGCGAGGGCCATTTGTGCAAGGCTTTGGCCGCGCGCTTCGGCGAGTGTGTTCAGTTCTTTCAAGGCAGCAAGTGTTGCGTCGCTCAGTTGACCTTCCCAGAGCGATTTTCCCTGCGTCATCCTGCTGCCTTCGGGGATGCCGTTTAGGTATTTATTGCTCAAAAGACCTTGCGCGAGCGGAGTGAAAGCGATTGAGCCGATGCCGAGATCTTTCAGCGTGTCTTTGAGGCCATCGGTTTCGACCCAACGGTTGAGGATGTTGTAGCTGGGTTGGTGGATCAGGCATGGGGTGCCGAGGTCTTTGAGGATGGCAGCTGCTTCGCGGGTTTTGGCGGTGCTATAGGAGCTGATACCGATGTATAGCGCTTTGCCTGAGCGGACGATGTAATCCAGCGCGCCCATGGTTTCTTCGAGCGGGGTGTCTGGGTCGAACCGGTGGGAATAGAATATGTCGACGTAGTCGAGCCCCATTCGTTTGAGGGACTGATCACAGGACGAGATGACATGCTTGCGCGATCCCCATTCGCCATAAGGCCCGTCCCACATGTCGTAGCCTGCTTTGGACGAGATGATCAATTCGTCGCGGTGGTGTTGAAAATCGGTGCGGAGGATTTCTCCGAACGCAGTTTCGGCGCTGCCATAGGGGGGACCGTAATTGTTGGCGAGGTCGAAATGTGTGACGCCGGCGTCGAAGGCGGTTTGGCACATGGCGCGTTTGGTTTCATGCGGGGTGTCGCCGCCGAAGTTGTGCCATAAGCCCAGCGAAATGGCGGGAAGCTTCAAGCCGGATGCACCGCAGCGGCGGTAGGGCATTGAATCGTAGCGGGCGGCGTCGGGTGTGTATGGCATGGGGAGGCTCCTGTGATTTGCCCTGTCTATCCCCGTGTGGCGGCGGTTCCAAGGTAGCTTGGCTGAAGAGTGATGGAGAGCAACCTTGACCGAGCGGTCGGTTTGCGTCTCCAATGACTTTGCCGAGTTATTGAAGGGGGAATGATGTCAAAGGGATATTTGATTGCGCATATTCGAGTGCAGGACAAAGAGGCGTTTGAGGAGTTCAAACAGATGTCCGGTGCTGCGATCACGGCGCATAATGGCCGCGTCCTCGTGCGCAATCCAGCGCCGGATCATCGGGAAGGTGGGGCCGAAGGGCTTGCCATTGTGATCGAGTTTGAAAGCCTCGACGCGGCGCGGGCCTTTTATGAAAGTGATGCCTATAGTGAGGCCCGGGCCGTTCGGGAGCGGATTTCAGAAACGGATTTGATTTTGGTTGAAGGGCTTTAGTTGGTTTTTCGGGGCTTAGCTGCCCAATGCTAGTAGGGATTTGAGATGGAATGGATTGTGTTTGGGTTTATGGGTGGGATGGCTCTTATTGTCGCCTTCATTATCGGCTTTGCGTTATATCGTGTGAATTTCGGCAGCGATAAGGATGAGGCCAATCAAGGCCCCAACCTGCAGGGGACCAAAAACGATGCGATTAACACCCATGACAATATGAATAACTTCTAGACCAGACTTCGGATTTGGCGGTTAGGCCAAGAAGGAACTGATCACAAAGAAGATGACGCCTGACAGGAGTGCGGCAGCGGGCACCGTGATGATCCATGCGGAAATTATTGTCAGGAAGTGCGAGCGGCGTACTAACTTTCGACGACGGCGTTCTTCTTTGGAGTATTGAGGCCGGTTTGGCATCGCAAGGCGGGCCTTTTTGATCCGACGCTCTGCATCCCATTCACGAAAGAACCCAACGCCGAAGACAGCACCAACTGCGATATGGGTTGAGCTGACCGGTAGGCCGAGCCAGCTGGCAACGATTACAGTGATCGCGGCGGAGAGCGCGACGCAATAGGCGCGCATTGGATTCAGTTTGGTGATTTGCGCACCAACCATTCGGATCAGCTTTGGCCCGAACAGGAATAGGCCAAACGAAATGCCAAAAGCGCCGATGATCATCACCCAAAGTGGGATCGACACAGCTTGCAGGAAGTCCCCAGATTGGGAGGCTTGGACGATGGCGGCCAAGGGGCCGACGGCGTTTGCCACATCGTTGGCACCATGTGCGAAGCTAAGGAGTGCGGCTGAGACAACAAGTGGGATGCCGAAGAGCACCTTGAGAGATTTGTTTCGGTTCTCCAAGCCCTCAGATTGTTTGCGGATCACAGGGATCATGATGATCCAGATCAGAACGCCAATGGCCAACCCGATCATCAATGCGGTTGGCAAATCAATTTTCATGATCTTTTTGAGCCCCTTTAGGGCAAGATAAGATGCAAATGCACCTCCCATGATTCCCACCAGGACAGGCACCCATGTGCGCGCGGCGGCAATTTTGTCATCCCGATAGATGATGCGTGATTTGATCAGGGCAAGGAAGATGGCCGCGATGGCGCCGCCCAAAACAGGAGAAATCACCCAGCTTGCAGCGATTTTGCCCATGGTGGGCCAGTTGACGGCGGCAAATCCGGCAGCGGCGATCCCTGCGCCCATCACGCCTCCTACGACGGAGTGTGTGGTAGAAACAGGTGCACCAACCCATGTGGCAAGATTGACCCAAAGCGCCGCAGATAGCAGCGCAGACATCATAGCCCATATGAAAATCGGAGTAGTGCCCATGCTTTCGGGCGCAATGATGCCTTTGGCGATCGTCGACACAACGTCTCCGCCGGCGATCAATGCGCCGGCGCTTTCGAAGATCGCCGCGATCGCAATGGCGCCACCCATAGAGAGCGCGTTTGCTCCAACAGCTGGACCCATGTTGTTCGCCACGTCATTGGCACCGATGTTCAGTGCCATATAAGCGCCTAGACATGCGGCAATTACAACGATGAAGGTATTATTTGCTTCGCCAAAGAACAGCATTGCGGTGATCCCAGCGAGGACGACAAAAACTATCGATATCCCCAAACCAATGGTCGGCTTGGCAACAAGAGCAGTCGCAGTTTCTAGATTTGAAAAGCGCGCAAGATCGCGGTCAAGCGTCTCCAAATGGCGTGGATCGCCCTGCTGGTCTGACATCGATAGAATCCCCCGGTTGGCAGCAACCTAGGGAATTGCCTAATAATTTAGCAACTTTTTTTTAGGACTGTTCTTTTTGATTAAGAATAAGTCCTTTTAAGTCGGTTTCATCGACCAATTCAGCGGCTGTTTCCGCGTCAACCCACCTTTGCTGTCTCTCATCAGCTTCGGGATAGGCTTCGGACATGTCGGTGACAGCCACCGAAAAGACCAGGGTTTCGACGGGAATGGACAATCCATTGTCTCGACGTTTTTGGTAGGTGTAGGTACCGATAGGGTCCTTGGACGCCTTGCCATCTTTTACCCCGGCTTCTTCCCAGGCTTCGCGCAAGGCGGTTTCTTTCGAAGACAACCCTCGAATCGGCCAGCCTTTGGGGATGATCCAACGGCGGGTATCGCGGCTGGTGATCAACAGATATTCCCGCGCGTCTTTTGCACCGCGATGGCATAATGCTGCGATCTGCAAATGTTTGGGGCGACGTAGAATTGGGCCTAGGACCTCGTCCCAGGCGGACTGAAGATGATGTAGCATTGCGAAACCGCTCAGATATTTTTTGTTTTATTTGAAATAACTTAGTTGGTTTTTTGCTAAATTTCAAATCGGCGGTTCGTGAAAAGGCTTAAGGTAAGCTGATCTTGCTCATGCGACCGCCATCAATGGTCCAAATCTGGCCGGTGACAAAGCTCGCCTCTTCTGAGACCAGCCAACGGGCGAGGGCCGCGACCTCTTGCGGCGTTCCTGTTCGACCTACGGGATGAATGTGGCCGATGTCTTTGCGGAATTGATCGGGGTCGCCGAGGCTTTCGATGAATGCGGTATTGAGGTCGGTGTCGATCCAACCCGGGGCGATTGCGTTGCAGCGCACGCCGTCAGGGCCATGATCCACCGCCACGGCACGGGTCAGGGCGTGGAGGCCTCCCTTAGACGCACAATAGGCGGGATGGCGAGGGTTGGAGCCGAGACCTTCGATCGAGCCGATGTTCAGGATGCAGCCCTTTGACTCTATGAGATGAGGGAGGGCCGCTTTGGCCAGCATGGCCGGAGCAGTCAGATTGACTTGGATCGTTTTGGCCCAGGTTTCCGCATCCATTTCAAGGAGTGTGCCTTCGTACATAACGCCCGCGTTGTTGACGAGGATATCGAGGCGACCGAAGCGGCGGGTGGCTTCGGTGATGATGGCGTTGGGTGCGTCTGGGTCCGAGAGGTCGGCTTCGATGTATTCCCGCGCACGATCGACCCCGCGCTGGGCGGTCAGAACGGTTGCCCCTGCCTCTTCCAAGGCTTCGGCGATTGCAGCGCCAATGCCACTACGCCCGCCTGTCACAAGGGCAGCTTTTCCGGTCAGATCGATCATTTGACTGGTTTCCCACCGTTTGCCTCGATCAGCGCACCGCAGAGATAGCGGGCTTGATCAGAGGCGAGGAACAGCACGACATCAGCAATGTCTTCTGGTTCGGCGATGCGGCCCAGTGGAACTGAGGCGTTGAGGTCGGCAATCGCGCCTTCGGGATCAAAGCCGCGCGCTGCAAAGCCGCTGCGGAGCATGTCGGTGTTTACCTCATTTGGGCAAACGGCGTTTACGCGGATATTTTGATGGGCGTGGTCCATGCCCAAGCACTGTGTGAGCGAGGCGACTGCGGCTTTTGACATCACATAAAGGGGATGATTGGGGCCGGGATGAACACCCCAGCAAGAAGCGACGTTTACAATAGCTCCTCCCCCGGCGTTGGACATGAGCGGTATCGCGGCGCGACAAATGCGAAACGGGACTTCGACATTGATGGCCATCGTGCGCGTGTAGTCGTCGTCAGTCGCCTTTGTGATGGGGCCGCGAGTGATGATGCCTGCGTTGTTTACGACAATGTCGAGGCCGCCCAATATATCTGCGGCTTTTTGAGGGAGCGTGTCACAGTACGCAGGCTCGGTTAGATCGCCCAAGATCGTGTGATCGGCAGGCGTTTCAACGCGGTCAGCGCCAACCACTGTTGCACCATTTTCTTGTAGCCTTTGAACGATAGCGGATCCGATGCCGCCCGCGGCTCCTGTTACCAAAGCTGTTTTGCCGTTTAGATCGGTCATTAGTCCTCCAATTCACCTGCAAATTAAGGTGATGGCGATTGAATTGCGCGTCATACTCATTGCCGACACCTAGATGTCGCGAAATGCGTGTTGACTCCTTTCTCGCACTGTCTATAAGCCGCGCATTCATTGGTGTTGGTGGTCCTCGTAAGAGGGTCCCTGTCGCCCCTGCAAAATCAGGGGAGAGGACAACGCCCTTCGAAACCTAAACGAAGGAGATCAGCAGATGACAAAAAGAACTGCTGCCAAATACAAAATTGACCGCCGGATGGGCGAAAACATCTGGGGTCGGCCAAAATCCCCAGTTAACCGTCGTGAATATGGCCCCGGCCAGCACGGTCAGCGCCGTAAGGGCAAACTGTCTGACTTCGGTTTGCAGCTGCGCGCTAAGCAGAAGCTGAAAGGCTACTATGGCGACCTGACAGAGAAACAGTTCCGCCGCATCTATGCGGAAGCTGAGCGTGTAAAAGGCGATACAGGTGAAAACCTAATCGGTCTGCTTGAGCGCCGTTTGGACGCTGTTGTTTACCGTGCGAAATTCGTACCAACTGTTTTCGCAGCTCGTCAGTTCGTGAACCACGGCCATGTGGAAGTGAACGGCAAGAAGGTGAACATCCCATCTTACCGCGTGAAAGAAGGCGACGTGATTTCTGTGCGTCAGAAGTCCAAGCAGCTTGAGCTTGTTTTGGTTGCGTCTCAGCTGCCAGAGCGTGATGTGCCTGATTACATGGAAGTGGATCATTCCAAGATGGCCGCAACCTTCACACGGACCCCAGGTTTGGGCGATGTGCCATATCCGGTTGCGATGGAACCAAACCTCGTGGTCGAATTCTACGCGAAGAACTAATCGAGTTCTTCAACCGAAATTCAAAAAGGGCCGCGTCGAAGGATGCGGCCTTTTTCTTTTGGCCACGTCAGTTAGGCACCCTTTTGACGCACTAGGAATCAAACGGCCTCACGGCTAGAAGAGATTGAACAAGGAAAGATGCGATAGGGTCGATGATCACACCACAGCCAGGCATAATGGAAATCGCTTTGTATCAAGGCGGTAAGTCAGAGATCGCAGGGCGTTCGGATGTCCTAAAACTGAGTTCGAATGAGAACCCGCTTGGACCTCCGCCCTCTGCCATTGCCGCTATTACAGCGGCTGCGACGGAGACTCATCGATATCCAAGTACGGATCATGCGGGTTTGCGGGCGGCGATTTCTGAGGTCTACGGGCTGGAAGCCGATCGGGTGATCTGTGGCGTGGGCTCAGACGAGGTGTTGCAGTTCATTTGTCAAGCCTTCACTGGCCCTGGCGATGAGATCATTCACACCGAGCACGGGTTTTCGATGTATCCGATCCTTGCCCATATGGCTGGGGCGACACCGGTGCAGGTGGCGGAAGTGGATCGCAGGGTCAGTGTGGACAATATCCTTGCCGCCCTGACGGAGCGCACGCGGGTCGTGATGTTGACCAATCCGGGCAACCCCACTGGGACGATCATTCCGGAAAGTGAGATCGAGCGTTTGGCGGATGGTTTGCCCAAGGGCGTGATCCTCGTGCTGGATTGTGCCTACATCGAATATGCCGCTGATCACGATGGCGGCGAGGCTTTGGCGCGATCCCGTGAGAATGTGATCATGACCCGCACATTTTCAAAGCTCTATGGTTTGGGCGGCTTGCGGATTGGCTTTGGCTACGGGCCGAAAGCCCTGATCGACGTGATGACCCGCATTCGCCAGCCGTTTAACCTGTCGGTGGTGCAACTGGCGGCGGCAGAAGCGGCGGCGTTGGATTTGAACTGGGCCAAGACCTGCGTTGAGATGAATAAGAGCGAACGTGCCCGTTTGACCGGCTGTCTTCGTCAGCAAGGGATCGCCTGTGATGACAGCCACACAAATTTTGTGTTGGCACGGTTCACCGATGAGGGTGAAGCTACAGCGATGGAAACAGCGTTTCAAGCTGCAGGCATCCTTGTGCGAAAAGTGAGGGGCTACGGCTTCCCTGAAGGCTTGCGAATTACTGTGGGCCGACCAGAAGACAATGACCGCGTGTTAGACGCCGTCGCCAAGTTTAAGGACGCGTCATGAGTGGTGTGATTTACGAGAAAGTAGCACTAATCGGGCTTGGGTTGATCGCCTCTTCGATCACCCATGCAGCGAAGCGCACTGGTTTGGTGGGCGAATTCACTGGATACGCCCGTAGTCAGGAAACCCGCGACATTGCGCGCGAACTTGGCTTGTGCACCGTCTATGATACGGCGGCTGAGGCGGTCGAAGGCGCTGATTTGGTGATCTTGTGTGTGCCGGTTGGCGCGATGGGGTCGGTGATGAAGGATATCGCGCCTCATCTGAAAGCCGGTGCGACGCTGAGCGATGTGGGGTCGGTGAAACGTGCTGTGATTGAAGCGGTTGCGCCACATGTCCCTGAGGACGTGCATTTTGTGCCTGCGCACCCTTTGGCAGGGACAGAGCATTCGGGGCCGCGGTCTGGTTTTGCTGAGCTTTTTGACAATCGGTGGAACATCGTTGTTCCCGCATCTGACGATACGGATCGCGAAGCTGTGGAGCGGCTGAAGACCTTCTGGAAAGGTCTTGGCGCATTGGTGGATGAAATGGATGCGGATCACCATGATCTCGTATTGGCCGTCACCAGCCACACACCGCACCTGATCGCTTACACGATGGTAGGTGTTGCTGACGACCTTGCCCGCGTCACTGACACTGAAGTTGTCAATTACTCCGCTGCCGGTTTCAGGGATTTCACGCGGATTGCCGCGTCTGATCCAACAATGTGGCGGGATGTGTTTCTGACCAATAAAGATGCCACTTTGGAGATCCTTGGTCGGTTCACCGAAGAGCTGTTTGCCCTACAACGCGCGATCCGGACGGGTGATGGGGATCACTTGCACGATTACTTTACCCGCACCCGATCGATCCGGCGTGGGATCATCGAAGCTGGACAGGATACAGATGCGCCTAACTTTGGCCGGGGTCCTGCGAATACGTGAAACGGATTGGGGCATATGTTTTGGCAATCTGCGCCGCGACTTGTGCGCTGGCGGAGGCGCCTGAACAATCGCCTCGCCCAACATCACGTACAATTGCGACAGATGCCCCTCCAGAAGTGACTTGGGATATTGTGCGTCCGGCTTTGCGGCCGGATAGCGTCGCAGCTTACGCGCCGCAGATTGCTTTGCCAGACGTGCAAGATCGACCGCGGTTGCGGCCGTATCTGCGGCCGGATTTGGAACGAGGGGCAGAGACGCGCCCGCAACGGCGGGCGGAGCAAAATCTCTTCGCCTTTAGTCCATACGCGATTTCAAGTTCCCTTGTGCCGACGTTGCGGCCACCTGCAATCCCTCAGCGCTTTGAACAGCAACGGCAGGCGCGGTTGCGGGGGCAGGTCTGTGGTGATCCGGATATCCAAGGAACGGCTGTTGGCCGCGTGGAGGGTCGCGGGCGATGTGGCATCGACAGCGCGGTTCGGATCAAATCTGTCGCGGGCGTTCGGCTAAGCACTCAGGCTTTGATGGATTGCACCACGGCACGCGCACTGAAACGTTGGGTTGAAACCGGTGCCCGTCCGGCAGTCGCCGACATCGGCGGAGGGATCAGGTCATTGCGGGTTGTTGCGCACTATGCGTGCCGCTTCCGCAATTCTGCATCGAGCGGTCGCTTGTCGGAGCATTCCTTTGGTCATGCCATCGACATTGCAGGTATAGGGTTGCAGAATGGTGATGAGATCACGTTGCTCACGGATTGGGGTGGCAGTGAAAAGGGTCGTGCCTTACGCCAGATGTGGCGGGCGGCCTGCGGGCCATTCGGGACGGTCCTGGGGCCAGAATCCAACAGGTTCCACCGCGATCACTTCCATTTTGATACGGCGCGGTATCGGTCTGGTTCGTTTTGTAGGTAGAGAATAAAATGATTGCTTATGTGACCGTCGGTGTCGACGACATGGACTTGGCAAAGACGTTTTACAGCGCCTTTCTGCCCGATCTTGGTTTTGAACTTGAGGTTAGTCCGGAAGGCCTAAATTGGGAGTTGCCAGTCCCCGAGGGCCACAAGTCAATTTCGCCAGATTTCTACGTCAAACCTACCTTCGATGGCCAACCTGCGTCGTCTGGGAATGGATCAATGGTTGCTTTTGAGGCCACGACCCAGCAGCAAGTTCGCGATCTACACGCGGCGGCCGTTTCGGCCGGCGGACGCAATGAAGGCTCTCCAGGATTTCGGGATTTATACGGGCCGAGGTTTTTTGTGGGCTATCTTCGTGATCCGCAAGGAAACAAGATCGCGATCTTTTCAAGCAACCCCAATGAACCTGGGCGGGATGATTGAGTGACACTTGGATGGCTTACAATAGCTGACTAGGCAAGCTCGGCGTTTCCGCCGAGCTTTTGTGTTTTCAAACATTGGCTTCTTGAAAGAGAGTTTCCGCAATTTGCACCGCATTCAGCGCCGCGCCTTTTAAAAGCTGATCCCCTACAATGAACAAGGATGTCGAGCGGCCCGAGGGATCGCCGAGGTCGTTGCGGATGCGGCCGACGAGGATGTCTTCTTGACCCGAAGCGTCTGAGGGCATTGGGAAGTGGTTGAGGGCGCGGTCGTCGACAAGGCGGACGCCGGGGGCGTCGGAGAGTGCGTCGCGGATGCGGTCTTGGCAGACGTGATCCTCAAACCGAATGTTGAGCGCTATGCCATGGGCGCGCAGGATCGGCACACGAATGCAGGTGACGCTGATCGGCAGCTTTGGTTGGCCGAGGATGCGACGGGTTTCGGCGATGACTTTGAGCTCCTCGCCGTTGTAGCCGGTTTCAGGGTCCACATCAGAATTGTGACTGAAAACGTTAAACGCATAGGGGTGTCGGAGGATTTGAGGTTCGAAATCCTCATCTGCGAGATGGGCACGGGTGCCTTCGCGGAGTTCCTCCACCATCTCGGCCCCGCCGCCAGAGGCCGCTTGATAGGTCGACATTGAGAGCCGTGTGATTGACCAGCGTTGGTGAAGCGGTGCGAGTGCGCAGGTGAGGATCGCGGCGATGCAGTTCGGGTTCGCGATGATGGGGGCGTCGGCGAGGGTTTCAGCATTCGCCTCTGGCACGACGAGGGGGACGTTTTCATCCATGCGGAAGGCGGAGGAATTGTCGATCACTTGCGCGCCTTCTGCCACAGCGAAGGGGGCGAATTTACGAGAGATCGTGGCCCCGGCGGAGAAGAAGGCGTAGTCGACGCCTTGGAAGCTCAGCTCGGTGAGTTCCTGCACGATGACCTCGCGCCCCTTGAACGGCAGGCGGCGACCGGCGGAGCGGGCGGAGGCGAGGAGGCGGAGGTCTGAGATAGGAAAATCGCGCGCTTCTAGGCAGCGGATCAATTCGATGCCGACAGCACCTGTTGCTCCAACGATGGCGACGACAGGGGCGGGTTTGGGACGATCTGGGTTTTGAATGTTCATGGGTTTGGTTCTTTGATTGCGGACCGTGGCCAATAAAAAAGCCCCGGTCCTTGCGGCGGGGCTGGCTTTTGATTTTGGTTTAGGCGTCTGTCAGTCGCCCATGCCAAAAAGCCCCCCGCACGAGCGGATGGTCTTTTTCGTCATGGTTGTCTTCGTCATAATTGCCATGGGGTGGCGTATAGGCGGGCGGCGCGCGGTTTGTAAAGGGGGGCCTCCGGCGAAGGTATTTTTGGCAAGAGGAAAGAGGGGGGTGAGACATGGGCTTTACCCTTGTTTTTTTGGGGCCTATAAGCGCGGATATGATGATGCGTGTGATCATACGAATTATTTCCCCGGCGCTCTGAGACCGAGCTGCCGGGCCAAGGTGTCTGAGATGTCGCACCGCCCTGATTCTATACTATTGACGATGCAAGAGGACCGGACGGATGAGCGCCGAGACCCCAGACTATAAAGACACTTTGAACCTGCCGAAGACCGATTTCCCGATGCGGGCGGGACTGCCGAAGCGCGAGCCTGCGTGGTTGGAACGGTGGAATGAGATCGGTGTGTATGACCGGTTGCGTGAGAAAGAAGGACGCAAGCCCTTCACGCTGCACGACGGACCGCCTTACGCGAATGGGCATTTGCATATCGGGCACGCGCTGAACAAGACGTTGAAGGACTTCGTGGTGCGGAGCCATCAGATGATGGGCTACGACAGCCGCTATGTGCCGGGCTGGGATTGCCACGGTCTGCCGATCGAGTGGAAGATCGAAGAAAAGTACCGAAAGAAGGGAAAGAACAAAGACGATGTTCCGGTTGTGGATTTTCGTCGCGAGTGTCGTGTTTTTGCCGACGAGTGGGTAGATATCCAGCGTGAGGAATTCAAGCGCATTGGCGTGACAGGTAAGTGGGAAAATCCATATTTGACAATGGATTACCGTGCTGAGGCGGTGATTGCCGATGAGTTTATGAAGTTCCTGATGAACGGGACTTTGTATCAAGGGTCCAAGCCTGTGATGTGGTCGCCGATGGAGCAGACCGCACTGGCGGAGGCGGAGGTTGAGTATCACGACAAGGAAAGCTTCACCATTTGGGTGAAGTTTAAGGTGGCTGAGCCTGCCGATCATAAATTGGCAGGTGCGCATGTGGTGATCTGGACGACGACGCCTTGGACGATGCCGTCGAACAAGGGCGTCGTTTATGGCAAGGACATTGCCTACGGTCTTTATGAGGTCACGGGCACGCCTGAAGAGAGCTGGGCGCAGGTCGGGGACAGGTACATCTTGGCGGACAATCTGGCGGCAGATGTGATGAAGCGGGCGCGGCTGGAGGAAGATCAGTACACGCGTGTGGCCGATGTTCCGGCGTCCGATCTTAAGGGCATTGGTTTGACTCACCCCTTGAAGGGGGCCGATGGTGGCAATGGCGAGTGGGATGACATTCGTGATTTCCGCGCGGCTGAGTTCGTGACCGACACCGAAGGCACGGGTTTCGTTCATTGCGCCCCATCGCACGGGATGGAAGAGTTTGAGATGTACCGCGATCTGGGCATGCTCGAACAGGTGATCACTTATAACGTCATGGACGATGGTGGATTCCGCGCGGATCTGCCGTTCTTTGGTGGGAAGTACATCCTGTCCCGCAAGGGTGGCGAAGGGGATGCGAATAAGGCAGTGATCGATAAGCTGGCTGAGGTTGGCGGATTGCTCGCCCGTGGCAAGATCAAGCACAGCTATCCGCATTCCTGGCGCTCAAAGGCTCCGATCATCTATCGCAACACGCCGCAGTGGTTTGCATCCGTGGATCGCAAGCTCGATGATGGGATGGGCGAGATGGGAGATACCATCCGGGAACGGGCGCTCAATTCCATCGACCAACTGGTGAAATGGTGGCCTCAGGCGGGGCGGAACCGGCTGTATTCCATGATTGAGGCGCGGCCGGATTGGGTGCTATCGCGTCAGCGGGCGTGGGGCGTGCCGTTGACCTGTTTCACGAAGAAGGGTGTATTGCCGACCGATCCGGAGTTTTTGTTGAAGAACGACGAGGTCAATGCGCGGATCGTGAAGGCGTTTGAAGAAAAGAGCGCCGATGTCTGGTTTGAGGATGGGTTTAAGGAGCAGGTGCTGAACGGCATCGTGAACCCTGAGGATTATGATCAGGTGATGGACGTGTTGGACGTGTGGTTTGACTCAGGTTCGACCCATGCCTTTGTGCTGCGTGACCGTGAGGATGGGACCGAAGATGGCATTGCGGATGTCTATCTGGAAGGCACGGATCAGCACCGCGGTTGGTTCCATTCCTCGCTGTTGCAGGGCTGTGGAACGCTGGGTCGTGCTCCCTATCGGAACGTCGTGACCTGTGGCTTTACGCTGGATGACAAGGGCATGAAGATGTCCAAATCGCTGGGTAATATCATCGCGCCTGCGGAAGTGATCAAACAGTATGGCGCGGATATTTTGCGGCTTTGGGTGGCGCAGGCGGATTACACTGCCGACCAGCGGATCGGGCCGGAAATCCTGAAAGGCGTGGCGGATAGCTATCGTCGGTTGCGCAATACGATGCGGTTTATGTTGGGGTCGTTGCATGATTTCACGGAAAACGATCGTGTGGAGCCCGCGGATATGCCAGAGTTGGAGCGTTGGGTTCTGCACCGTTTGGCGGAGCTCGATGTGCAGGTGCGCAAGGGATATGCGGAGTTTGATAATAACGCGGTCTGGCAGGCGATTTTCACTTTTGCGACCTCAGACCTGTCGGCCTACTACTTCGACATCCGAAAAGATGCACTTTACTGCGATGGGAACACATTGCGGCGTCGGTCAGCACGGACGGTTTTGGATATCCTCTATCACCGTCTGACGACGTGGCTGGCTCCGATCCTTGTGTTCACGATGGAAGAGGTTTGGCTGGAGCGTCATCCTGAAGAGAGCGCATCGGTGCATTTGCAAGACTTCCCAGACACACCAGCTGCGTGGTTGGATGAAGCATTGGCGGCGAAATGGGCGACGATCCGTCAGGTGCGCCGTGTGGTAACAGGGGCCTTGGAGGTGCAGCGAACTGAGAAGGTGATTGGTGCATCGCTTGAAGCTGCGCCAGAGGTCTATGTCGATGCTGACACGGCTGCTATCTTGAACACGGTTGAGTTTGAAGATGTCTGCATCACCTCGGCGATTTCGGTGTTGAGTGGTGCGGCTCCGGCTGGTGCGTTCACGATGGATGATACAGCCGGTGTTGCCGTTGTCTTCAAACATGCCTTGGGCGAAAAATGCCAGCGGTCTTGGAAGATCCTGCCGGACGTTGGGCAATACAACCATCCGGGTGTGTGCAAACGCTGCTCTGACGCATTGGACGAGCTGCTTGCCGACGCATAACCCTCTCAACCCCAATTGGGCGGTGCGCTGTCGGGAGAGTTTCGACGGGCAGGGCGTGATGGGTACGTTTGGGGTCGAGGTGGCAGAGTTGGACGCCGGTCGCGTGGTGCTGGAGATGCCATTTCGCGATGATCTGACGCAACAGCATGGGTTTTTGCACGCAGGCATTGTCACGACCGTGTTGGACAGTGCCTGCGGATACGCGGCTTTTACGCTGATGCCGGAGACGGCAGAAGTGTTGACGGTGGAGTTCAAATCGAATTTTCTGCGGCCTGCCGCTGGCAAGTCCTTTCGCTTTGTCGGAGAGGTTTTGAAACCGGGGCGAACTCTTATGGTGTGCGAAGGGAAAGCCTACGCTGATGACAAGATGATCTCGTCCATGAGTGCGACGATGATGGTTGTCGAAGGGCGTCAGGGGATCAACCGATCATGATGGTGCCGTCGCCTGTCGGAACGCTTGGCGCGGACTTCGAAGGCGGCGCAATTACGCGGCTTTATTGGGATCGGGCGGGCACGTTGCAGGACGGGCCTTTGGCGGATCAATTTAAAGCGGAATTGGATGCTTATTTTGCTGGGGAACGGCAGGTGTTTGATCTGCCTTTGGCGCCCCGGGGGACGGAGTTTCAACAGGCGTTTTATCAGGCTTTGATTGATATTCCTTACGGTGAAACAAGAACCTACGGTGATCTGGCGTCAGAGCTTGGGGTTTCCGCTCAAGCGATTGGGCAGGCGTGCGGAGCCAATCCGATCGCGATTTTGATCCCGTGCCACCGCGTGCTTGCCGCGGATGGGTTGGGAGGTTTTTCCGGGATTGGTGGGATCGAGACTAAAGTGGAATTGTTAAAGCTGGAAGGGGCCGGATCGCTTTTGATCTGAGGCAGAGCCATGAGTGTTTGGGTATTGCTGGCCGTCCTTTTTGCGGCATTGTTGCATGCGACGTGGAATGCGTTGATCAAGGTTGGGGCGTCAAAGATGACGTCGATGTTGATCATGACTTTGGTGCAAGGTTCGTCGGGGCTGGCCATTGCATTGACGCGTACGTTTCCAACGGGTGAGGTTTGGCTGTGGCTTTTGGCCTCTGGTCTGTTCCATTCGGCCTATAAGTTGTTTCTGATCTATGCTTATGAGCAAGGGGATTTGAGTCGCGTTTATCCAATCGCACGGGGTGCGGCACCGATGTTGGTTTTGGTGTTCTCGGCGGTGTTTCTGTCGGATGTCATTGCAGGTTTAGAGTATCTGGGCATCCTTGTTCTGGGGCTTGGTATATTGCTGATGGCGCAAGGCGTGTTTCGATCTGGCGAAAGCGCGAAACTGGTGCCGCTTGCACTTGGATCTGCTGCGATGACCGCGGGTTATTCTTTGGTCGACGGATTGGGCGCGCGCGCGGCGGGGGATGCCATAACCTATGTGGCGTGGTTGTTTGCACTGGATGCTGTGTTCTTTACACCGATTTGTTTTGCGTTGAGGGGGCGGGGCGCTTTAGTGGCCTCGCGGCAGACGTGGGTGATGGGCAGTCTGGCGGCGATGGCCTCTTATGGCGCTTATGCGATCGTCGTTTGGGCAATGACAATTGCCCCAATAGCCTTGGTGACAGCGTTGCGCGAAACGTCGATCCTCTTCGCAGTGATGATCGGCTGGCTCTTCTTTGGCGAAAAGATGGGCGTTCAAAAAGCCGCGGCGGCTGGGCTGATCGTTCTGGGGGTGGTGATCACCCGGCTTTAGCCGTCTTTGCCGTATACCATTTGCTGCGCTGCCCCTGCGGCGAGCAGATAGATCGACGTCGCCATTAGCCCGTAGTGTGCCAGAAGCGGTGGATCAAAGTTGGTCCACGCGGCCCACGCGGCGAAAAACGTCCAAGCAAAGGCCATTGGCAATGTGATCGTGCGCCAGCGTTCTGTTCTGACAGGATGGACGAATTTAATCGGCAGAAACATCGCAAGGGACAGGACCAGAACCAAAGCGAGGCAAATAGACCAATGCGGTTGCAAGGCAAAGAGCACAAGGATCAGCATGTTGAAACAGCCGGGGAAGCCTTTGAAGGAATAATCCTTTGTTTTCATGCGTGTATCGCAGAAATACATAGCAGATGCGAAGGTGATTACAATAATAGCGACCCAACCGCTCCACCCGTCCATCAGGCCCGACACATAGAGCGCATAGGCGGGGATGAAGACGTAGGTGAGATAATCGATGATCAAATCCAGTAGGACGCCATCGAAGATCGGTGCGTTGGTTTTGACATCGTATTTTCGTGCCAAAGGTCCATCGATGCCGTCTACGATGAAGGCGACGACGAGCCAGAGGAACATCAAGCTCCAATTGCGGTCTGCCGCGGCGAGAAGAGCCAACATCGCAAAGACTGCACCGGTGGCAGTGAAGAGATGGACGGCGAGGGCTTTGGTGCGAATGTTCATCACGGCTTTGTGTCTGATTTCCTATGGAAGGGCAACGGTTTTAGCAGTTAAGAGATGCGCCTCCGGCGGAGGTATTTTGGCTCAAAAGACGATCAGGCGCGCGGGTGGGCTTTGTCGTAGACATCCATCAGGTGGGCTGTGTCGACGGCGGTGTAGGCTTGGGTGGTTGAGAGGGACGAGTGACCGAGGAGTTCTTGGATCGCGCGCAGGTCGCCACCTGCGTTCAAAAGGTGCGTGGCGAAGGAATGGCGCATGGCATGTGGGGTGGCAGACGCTGGTAGGCCAAGCTGAAGGCGCGTTTGTTCCATCACCTTTTGGATGGCGCGCGGGTTGAGAGCGCCGCCACGAACGCCTCGGAACAGGGGGCTTTCCGGGGGCAGGTCGTAGGGGCAGAGGTGGAGATAACGGTCGACCGCTTGGCGGGCGGCATCGATAACGGGGACAATGCGGGTCTTGTTGCCTTTGCCGGTGATGCGGAGCGTGGCGGGTAAAGGCGTGTCGCCGCCAGTTAGGCTGAGCGCTTCGGAGATGCGCAAGCCGCAACCGTAGAGGAGCGTGATGACGGCTTGATCGCGAGCTGCGATCCACGGCTCTTGTGTTTGTAGTTCTACCGTTTCGATCATTGCGGCGGCGGCGTCTTGGGCCAAGGGGCGAGGCAGTTTCTTTTGGAATTTGGGTGAGCGGGTGGAGAGGACGGCCGTTGGTTCGAACTCTTCCCGATCGGCCAGCCATTTGTAGAAGTTTTTGACTGCGCTTAAAGATCTTGCGAGCGAGCGCGCGCCCAATCTGCGACCGCGTTCGTGGGCCATCCATGAGCGCATGTCGCTAACGGTGATTTGCGCCATAGGGGCGAGCCCTTGCGGTTCGCCTTTGTGCAACGTCATGAAAGACAGAAAGCCCAAGACGTCGGTCTGATAGGCTTTGAGTGTATTCTCGGACACATTGGCGAGCGCGCGCTGGTGATCCAGCCAACCGGCAAGTGCGTCGGCGAGGGCGGGAGAGATCACCCCAGCCATTGGCGCATCGCGCGTTCGAAGACACCGGCGAAGAAGGTCATCAGGTCGGTGCCTTGCTGCGGCGTGAAGAGGTGTGGGTCTTCGGAGCCGAGGAGGAGCATGCCAGGCAGGCGGCCTTCGCCGAAATCGAGTTTTAGGCAGGCTTCGGAGCGGATGTAGTCGGCCTTGTCGCCGTAAATCTCTTCGCCATCGGTGCGGGTTTGGCGCAGCGTGACTTGGCGGACGGGGATGTCGCGGCCGCGGGTGACATAGGCGTCGGTGAAGCCTTTTTCGCAAACTGAGAGGACATCACCCATTTTCTTGATGGCGGGATCGTCGTCAGAGGTTTCTGTTTCCAAGACGAGGCGGACGACGTCGACGCGGAGTGTGTCCGCAACATCGTGAGACAGGTCATGCAGAAAGTCATCGAACTTAGTTGCATCCAAGAGGCGCAGAACCGCGCGGTGAATTTGATTCGTCCCTGCGAGGTTTTCGTATGCGGCAGCAATGACCGACCGATGTGTGTCCTCCAACCGATCGAGGCGGGAGGTCAGACGTTCCATCGCGATGCCGCGTAGATCGACGATATTGGTGCCCATCGATTGTTCGTTTGCAGCGACGAGAGCATTCATAAGGTCTTGATCTTCCAGAATAACTTCGGGGTCAGCGATGATCTTGTCGCGCACATGCGCATCCATCAGCGGTTTGTTGGTCATGGTCCTGCCCATTCTCTTTTTCAGCATGTCTAGCAGAGGGCAGATGAAGTTTCTGCCCTAAGTCTCGGGTTTAATAGAGAATGATTGTGAAACTGTGGCTTTGAGGACTCGACCGAGGGATCAGGGTTTTTGAGCGACAACAAAAAGGCGCGGTGCCATGCCGCCTTGTTTGATGGTTTGTGTGATCGTGAAGCCAGCGCGTTCCACCATGCGGATCAACTCCGCCTCAGAGAACCGGGCGACGAATGGGGCTTTGCCAACTGCGCGCATTACGGCGATCATTGGGCCGAGGTACCAACTGCCTTCGCCTAGAAGCGCGGATTTTGAAATGAAGATGCCACCTGAAGGAAGCGCGTTGTAAATCGCGCCGAGCGTTTCCTCCATGTTCTCGACCAAGTGCAATAGGTTGAGAGCCAGAACGACATCGTGGCCAGTGCCTGGAAGTTCATGGGCTTGAGCGACTTGGAAGCTCAAGTGATCAAGAGTGGTGTCCGCCAGTTTTTCAGTCGCAATCTCGACCATATTTGAAGAAATATCTGTGCCGATATAGCGATCTACTTGCGGTGCGAGTTCCAGCGCGGTTGATCCTGTGCCGCAGCCAATTTCTAAGACGCGGTGCTGCGGCTGCAGCAAGTCTTTCATGATATCAAGCGTTTGGGTGTAACTTTCCATATCGCTGATCGGGTCTTTAGCGTATTTTTCAGCGGCTTTGTCCCAGAAGGCTGCGGTTGTCATGGTCTGATCCTCAATGTACTCGAAAATATATACTGACGTATGAATTCAGTTTGAATTGCCAATTTTTCTGTATCTATTATACATTTTTGTATGGATTGGCGTGCTCCTAAATTTGATTGGAACCAAGCGCGTGCGTTTTGGGCAACCGCTGAAACAGGGTCGTTGTCGGAGGCCGCTCGATCGCTTGGATTGACGCAGCCGACGTTGGGACGCCAAGTTTCGGCGCTGGAAGACGACCTAGACGTTGTTCTTTTTGAACGCATTGGTAAGCGTTTGGTTTTGACGCCGACCGGGAAGGATTTGCTGACCCACATGCGGCGCATGGGAGATGCGGCACAACAGGTTGAGCTGTCGGCCTCTGGTAGGAACAAGGAGGTGGCGGGCGACGTTTGCGTGTCGGTCACCGATATTTTTGCGCAACTGGTGATGCCTGCAATTGTCGCGGAGCTTCGGCTGCGCGCGCCACAGGTGCGCATTCTCGTGCAGGCGTCGAATTCGCTTTCTGATCTGCAAAGGCGGCAGGCGGATATTGCGATCCGACATGTGCCGCCAACCCAGCCAGAGTTAATCACGCGGAAAGTGCGGGATGGTCAGGGGAAACTCTATGCAAGCCAGCGTTACATCGCCGAAAAAGGCCCGTTCCGGACGTTGGATGATTTGGGCCGAGCTGATTTTATCGGGTCGGGCAACGAAGAAGAGATGTTGGGTGCGCTCAAGGCGATGGGCGTGCCGGTCACGTCAGACAATATCTGTGTGATTTCGGACAGCGGCATTGGGGGATGGGAAATGGCCCGGGCGAGTTTGGGTATTATGCCAATGTTGGAGGAACTGGCCGTGGCTTGGCCGGAGATGCAGATCATTGTGCCTGATGCGCCGGTGTACCCCGTTCCCTACTATCTGACGACACATCGAGAGCTTCATTCCTCTCGTCGGATCAGGTTGGTATTCGATCTTTTGGCCGAGTTGCTTTCGCAACCCGACCTTCCAATCTTTAAGTCTCGGATGAGGTAGGTCTATTTGCCAAAGCTCGGCAAGCGACCTGTCATGCTTTCCATAACCCCGTCGCGACGGATGAGTTTGTGCCAGAGCGCACCGGCGATGTGGGTCATTAGGAGTGCGGGGAGCACGACCAGTGATGCCTCGTGCAGTGCGATCATTGCCCCCATGAAGAGACCGCTGAGCGCCGGTGTTGCGAAACCGAGGGCAATGCCGAGGCCGCTGAGGACGATCGCAAAGACACTGGCGTAGAGGCCGATATGAACGAGTTTGGAAATTTTGTGTTCCCAGGTTGGCGCACTGTCGGGCAGCCGGGTGGTGCCGCCGACAGCTTTGGTCCAGAGCAGGCGCAACAAGAAGACGCCGCCAAGGATCAGTGCGAAGATGATTTCGAATTGGAACAGCGCGGGGTCTGCAAGTTGGGACACATTATCGAGTCCCTTGAAGTAACCGAACGCCAGCAAACCTGCTGATACCCAGTGCAGACCCTTGGTGACAAAGCCATGTGGTTTCGCGGTTTCAGTCATTGTCTGTCCCTTTCTTGTTTCGTGTCGAGAAAGAGATGAGGGATGGACCTGCCGTGCGCCTGACGCCTTCCTTACATGTTTGTAAGAAACCAAAAAGGCCCGCACAGTGGCGGGCCTTCCAAATCGGGTTTTGGATCGCTTACAGGATTTTGATGCCTGCTTTTTCTACATCTGCCATGAAGCCGGCCAAGCCTTTGTCGGTGAGCACATGGTTGGCCATGTTCTTGATCACGGCGGGCGGCGCGGTTGCGACATCGGCACCTATCTTTGCGCATTCGCTCATGTGGTTGGCAGAGCGGATGGAGGCGGCGAGGATTTGGGTTTCAAAGCCGTAGTTATCGTAAATGGTACGAATATCTTCGATCAGTTCCAGACCGTCGAGGTTGATATCATCAAGGCGACCGATGAAGGGGCTGATGAAGGTTGCACCGGCTTTTGCAGCTAAGAGCGCTTGGTTGGCAGAAAAGCATAGCGTGACGTTGACCATCGTACCTTCGTCGCTGAGAGCTTTGCAGGTTTGCAAGCCCGCCCACGTCAGCGGCACTTTCACAGCGATATTGTCGGCGATTTTTGCAAGCTTACGGCCTTCTGCCAGCATGGTGTCTGCGTCGAGGGCCACGACCTCTGCCGACACGGGACCATCGACAATGTCACAGATTTCTTTCGTGACTTCGAGGATGTCACGGCCAGATTTCGCGATCAGAGATGGGTTGGTTGTGACCCCGTCGACCATGCCCAAGGCGTGTAGTTCTTTGATCTGGTCGATTTCAGCGGTGTCGACGAAAAATTTCATAAGCTCTCTCCAGCGGTGGGTTGGCGTTTGGTTGTGTGTCGTTTACCTCATGGGGGTGACTGCCGAAACCCGAAATATGCTAGCGCCAACATGAGCGAAACTTTCTTTCACGAAGGTGATCTTGTTGGTGTGCTGACTGCGCAGCCTCTGGATCGGGTGCTGGATTACAAAGCACCAGAAGGCGGCCTCTTTATGGGTGCGTTTGTTGAGGTGCCATTGGGCCCGCGCAAAGTGCTGGGCGTTGTGTGGGGCGAGGGGGCTGGCGACTATGATCGGTCGAAGATCAGATCGATCATACGGGTGCTTGATGTCCCGCCGATGCGCGAAGAGATGGCAGAGTTTTTGATGCGGGCGGCGGATTACACGCTGACGCCGATGTCCGCGATGCTGCGCTTAGCGACACGTGCGCCGGGGCTGGGTGATGCGCCATCGATGCGTAAGGTCTATCGTTTGGGCGATCAAGAGCCGGACCGGATAACGCCAGCGCGCGAAAAGGTTCTTGGCGTTTTGCGTGATTTTGGGGGGTTGTCGTTCACCCTGAAAGAAGTGGCCGAGATGGCGGGGGTGGGTACCTCTGTCGTCAAAGGGTTGGTTAAACTCGGTGCAGTGCGGGAGGAAGACACACCGCGCGACATGCCCTATCCGCAGCTTGAACCTGATTATGGTGGAAAGGAGCTCACAGAAGATCAGGCGCGCGTGTCTGATGCTTTGAAAGAGGGTATCAGGTCTGGCGCTTACGGGACGACCTTGTTGAAGGGCGTCACCGGTTCAGGGAAGACCGAAGTTTATTTAGAGGTTGTGGCGGAGTGTTTGCGTCAGGGTCGGCAAGCGTTGGTTTTGCTGCCCGAGATTGCTTTGACGGGCGAATTCCTGACGCGGGTGGAAGCTCGGTTTGGGATGAAACCGGCGGAGTGGCATTCCGGCGTGACCATGACCGAGCGGCGGCGCTGCTGGAAGATGGTCGGGCAGGGTGCCGCGCAGATGGTTGTGGGCGCGCGATCTGCGTTGTTTTTGCCGTTCCAAGATTTGGGGTTGATCGTCGTCGATGAGGAGCATGACACCTCTTACAAGCAAGAAGACGGGGTGATGTATAACGCCCGCGATATGACTGTGTTGCGGGCGGCGATCAACGGTGCACAGGTGGTGTTGGCTTCGGCGACGCCAAGCCTTGAAAGCTGGGCGAATGTGGAGGCTGGAAAGTATCAGCGCCAGACGTTAACCGCGCGCTTTGGTGAGGCGGTGATGCCAAAGATGTCCGCGATTGATATGCGTATCGAGGACGTGCCGAGCGGGACATGGGTGTCGCCCACATTGCGGGATGCGATGGCGGAGCGGTTGGAAGCTGGGGAACAATCGCTAATCTTCCTCAACCGCCGCGGCTATGCACCGGTAACGCTGTGTCGGGCGTGTGGGCATCAGATTGGCTGCGATCATTGCGATGCTCGGATGGTGGAGCATCGGTTCCTTAAGCGGTTGATGTGCCATCAATGCGGTGAAACGAAACCGATGCCGACTGTCTGTCCGCATTGCGGGGCGGAGGATCGATTGTCTGCCGTGGGCCCAGGAGTAGAGCGGATGGGGGAAGAGGTGTCGGCGCTTTTCCCAGAAGCACGGGTCGCTGTTTTGTCGTCTGATCTTTACGGTTCTGCCCGTGCAATGAAAGCGCATCTCGAAGAGATTGCGTCAGGTGGCGCGGACATCATCATCGGCACTCAGCTGGTGGCGAAGGGGCATAACTTTCCCAATCTGACGCTGGTGGGCGTGATCGACGCAGATCTTGGATTGCAAGGGTCTGACCTGCGGGCCGCAGAGCGGACGTTTCAGTTGATGCGGCAGGTGGCAGGGCGCGCGGGGCGTGCGGAGAAGCCGGGGGAGGCTTTGTTGCAGACCTACCAGCCGGAGCATGCGGTCATCCGCGCGATTTTGGCGGGGGACGAGGAAAGCTTTTGGGCGGCTGAGGCGGCAGAACGCAAACAAGCCGGTGTGCCGCCTTATGGCCGCATGGCGGGGATCGTGCTGAGTAGTCCGAACGTGCAGGAGGTCTTTGATCTGGGTGGAGAAATGGCGCGTCGGGATGCGCCTTTGCGGCAGATTGGGGCGCAAGTTTTTGGACCTGCACCCGCGCCGATTGCACGGATCAGAGGGCGGCATCGGGTGCGGCTTTTGGTGAAGGTTGAGAAGACAGCTCCGCTGCAAAAGGCGCTGGCGCAATGGGCGGGGCAGTTTAAGCTGCCAAGCAACCTGCGGATGTCGATCGATATCGATCCGCAAAGTTTCTATTGAGGATTTGAGATGTTCAAAGGGTTATCTGCCTTTCCATTGACCCCGGCGAGCGCGGATGGGGTTGTTGACACCGACGCGTTGCAGCAGCTGACTGCACGTCTTGTACCGCATCCCGTGGCCTCGATTGGATTGTTGGGAAGCACGGGCACCTATGCCTATTTAACGCGGGCCGAGCGGCGGCGGGCCGTTGCGGCGGCGGTTGAAGTGCTGGCTGGCAAGGTGCCTTTGATCGTTGGCGTGGGCGCCATGCGCACGGATGAGGCTGTTGCTTTGGCTCAGGATTCGGCAGCCGAAGGGGCCGATGCGGTGTTGATGGCGCCGTTGTCATATACGCCTTTGACGCAGGATGAAGCGTTTGAGCACTATCGGGCGGTGACTGCGGCGGCGGGCCTGCCGATGTGCGTTTATAACAACCCCGGAACCACGCATTTCACCTTTTCAGAGGCTTTGGTACAGCGGTTGGCGGAGGTTGATGGCATCGCCGCTGTGAAGATGCCTTTGCCCGCTGATGGCGACTTTGCTGGCGAAATTGCGCAGCTTGGGCGCGATGGATTTGAGATTGGCTATAGTGCCGATTGGGGGATTGCCAACGCGCTTTTGGGAGGGGCCGGGTCGTTCTATAGCGCCGTGGCGGGGACGCTGCCGAAACAGGTCACGGCTTTGTCGTCTGCCGCTTTGGCAGGAGATGAAGCTTCAGCGCGGGCTGAGGACAGAAAGCTGGCGGAGCTTTGGGCGTTGTGTAAGGCTCGCGGTAGCGTTCGGGTGATGCACGCCGCAGCGACGCAGATGGGATTGATTAATACCCCTTTGCCGTTGCTCTTTTGCCGTTGGAGGCGGACGAGCAGGACGCCTTAGCGGTGATCTTGGAGCAAATTGACGCAACGGTTTGAACAGGGTGTTTTCAATTCGGTCCTGTCATGGTTCTTTGACGGGAGGGAGAAGAACAGATGACCGAAAGCCCGATCCGCGCCGAGATGCTCTTGCCAACCAATGAGTTGCGCGACGATTTGCCGTTTTACACCAAAGTATTGGGGATGCGGGTGGACACTATCTTTCCCGCCGATGACCCAACGACCGCGACGTTTTCAGGCCATGGGCTAAACATTCGTATTCAGAAAGGCGCGCCGGTGGAGCCGGGCGTTTTGCGCATTCTGACCGATGATGTGGCAGGTTTTGCGGATGGGCAGACAGAGCTCGTCGCACCCAATGGGACCAAAATTGAGATCGCGCCGCTCACACCGGTGGCGGAGACACCAGCGGTCGCGCATGAGTTTCAGGTCCGCCGTTTACGGGATGAGGCCCCTTGGATCATTGGCCGCGCGGGGATGCATTATCGTGATCTGATTTCGTCGCGGTTGGGAGGGGCGATCATTGCGAGCCACATTCGGATCCCAGATGGTGGGCCGGTGCCGGATATGGTGCACTATCATACCGTCGGGTTTCAGCTGATCTTTTGCTATCGCGGCTGGGTCGATCTGCTTTACGAAGATCAGGGAGAGATGATGCGCCTTCATGCGGGCTGCTGCGTCACCCAGCCTCCCGGTATTCGGCATCGTGTTGTCTATGCCTCGCCTGATATTGAGGTCATTGAGGTCGGTGTGCCTGCGGAGCATGTCACCACCATTGATCATGAGATGGAGCTTCCAAACGGACCGGCGAACCCTGATCGGGAATGGGATGGGCAGAAGTTTGTGCATCACGAGAAGGACAAGGCGGTTTGGCAGCCCTTCCGTATTCCGGGGTTCAAGGCGCGGGATACAGGCATCAACGCAGGCACCAAGGGTGTCGCGGGCATACAAGTTGCGCAGTTCGAAAGCGGTGATACCGCTAAGACAGTTCACGACGCGGACATTCATTTCACTTTTGTGATGGAAGGCGGCCTGACCTTGCGGGCGGAAGGGCAGGCGCCTTCGACGCTGGAAGCTGGCGATGCCTTCGTGATCCCTCCGGGCTTGGCGACACAGTACACTAAGTGTTCGGACGACTTGGAGCTGTTGGAAGTTGCGTTGCGTGGCGACTTTGGCTCAGAAGTTGTGAACTGACGCAACTTAGCTGTGCATGATTGCCTCTCGCTTCTTTGGAAGGAGAGGCGTAAGCGGGTCGTATGAAAATCGTTCGCCTTTCAGATGCCGGTGCCTATCCGATTTGGCGCCGCCCGATTACATTCCTGATCCTTGGTGCGATCGGAATGCCGATTGCATTCAATACATGGTCTGCCTTGCTGAATAACTTCGTGATCGAAGTGGCGAGCTTTGACGGGTCCGACATTGGCTGGTTGCATACCGTCCGTGAGATACCTGGGTTCTTCGCGATTGGCGTGATCGCCATCCTAATGTTTATGCGAGAGCAGGTGCTCGGCGTGGTGTCGTTGTTTGTACTGGGCATCGCAACGGCGCTAACGTCTTACTTCCCGTCGATGGCCGGTATTTTGACGCTGACCATGCTGTCTTCTATCGGGTTCCATTATTACGAGACGGTGAACCAATCCTTGCAGCTGCAGTGGATTAAGAAAGAGAGAGCCCCGCAAACATTAGGTTGGCTCATGGCAGTTGGATCGGGCGCGACGCTGTTCGCCTACGTCTTGATCGTTTTGACGTGGGAAAGATACGACCTGTCCTACCGCTTCGTCTATTGGATGGGTGGGGGAGCGACGGCTCTGATCGCTCTCTATATGTACTTCTTCATTCCGCAGTACGAGGCCGAGCATCCGCAACGCAAAGAGTTGGTTCTGCGAAAGCGTTATTGGCTATATTATTTGTTGCAATTCATGGCGGGTGCGCGTCGGCAAATCTTTGTCGTTTTCGCTGGCTTTATGATGGTCGAGCGCTTTGGCTTTGAAGTGCATGAGATCACGCAGCTTTATCTGATCAATCTTATCTTTACGATTGTTGCCGCACCCTTGATGGGACGCGTCGTGGCTGTCTTCGGAGAACGGCGTGCGTTGTTGTTTGAGTATTTCGGCTTGGTCTGCGTCTTTTTGGCTTACGGCGGCGTCTACTATTTCGGGTGGGGTGTGTTGGTCGCCGCAGGCCTCTATATCCTAGATCATATCTTCTTTGCGTTGGCGCTGGCGTTGAAGACCTACTTTCAGAAAATCGCAGACCCTGGCGATATTGCCCCAACAGCAGCGGTTGCCTTTACGATCAACCATATTGCTGCGGTCTTCTTGCCAGCAGGTTTGGGATACCTTTGGTTGGTGTCTCCTCAAGCGGTATTCATCCTAGCCGCATCAATGGCTGCGACATCGTTCCTTTTGGCACTGTTGATCCCGCGGCATCCGTCTCGTGGGAATGAAACAATATTCTCACAAAAAGTTGCGGCACCGGCAGAGTAGATAAGCGCGGTCAGACCTCCTATATCTGCAGAGAACCAAAACGGAGGATGCCATGTTTTTCATGTCCAAAGCGAAATCGGAAATGGTCTCAGCAGGTGAGGCGTTGGTCGGTCGCGAGATGGCGATCCCGACGGCAGATACGCATTTTGTCTATGGCCGCCCATTGAACGCGGACGTGCCTGACGGCATGGAAGAAGCCATGTTCGGTATGGGCTGCTTCTGGGGCGTTGAGCGGATGTTTTGGAAGTTGAACGGCGTTTATTCCACGATGGTGGGATATGCTGGCGGCTATACGCCGAACGCAACGTATGAAGAGGTGTGTTCTGGCAAGACTGGGCACAATGAAGTTGTGCGGGTGGTCTACGACCCTGATGTGATTTCTTACGACGATCTGTTGCGTGTGTTTTGGGAAGGGCACGATCCGACCCAAGGGATGCGCCAAGGCAATGATCGTGGGACGCAGTATCGGTCGGGCATCTACACCTATTCTGACGCGCAAGCGAAAGCGGCCGAGGCGTCAAAGGCGGCTTTTGCGCCGAAACTGTCTGCAGCCGGTTACGGGATGATCACGACAGAGATCATCGACGCGCCTACGTTCTATTTCGCAGAAGATTACCACCAGCAATATTTGGCGAAGAACCCGAATGGATATTGCGGCATTGGTGGAACTGGCGTGACTTGCCCGATTGGGGTTGGTGTTTAGTCCCACGCGATTGCACTTTTAGTGGCGGCGGTCTAACCGAAGGGGAACTTTCGAAAGGGCCGCAGCCATGCCGACATTTACCGCTTTGACCACATTGGAAGGGGCCGACCGAGCGAATGCGCTGGGCGAGGCCTTAGAAGCGCTCATGCCGGAGCCAACAGGTGTCGGCGTTTTTGAGGTAGAGGACGATTCCGGCATTTGGGAGGTCGGGGCCTATTTTACGGAGGAACCGGATCAGGCGGGATTGGCCATTCTAGCCACCATGCATGAGGCGAAGCCGTTTGTTGTATCCGAAGTGCCGGATCAGGATTGGGTCGCGAAAGTCAGACGCGAACTCGTGCCGGTCGAGGCTGGCCGGTTCTTTGTCTATGGCAGCCATGACGCCGACAAAGTGCCTGACGGATCAATCCCGCTGCTGATCGAAGCGGCCATGGCCTTTGGCACGGGGCACCATGGAACGACGCTTGGGTGCTTATTGGCGTTCGACAGGCTGATCGAAGATGGGTTCGTGCCGCAAAACACGATTGATGTTGGATGCGGAACGGCTGTTTTGGCGATGGCGGCGGCACATGTTTCGCCCAACAAAGTTCTGGCCAGCGACATCGACCCTGTGGCCATCGATGTGGCGGATGCCAATGCAGAGGCAAATGACTTGGTCGACCGGATTGTCACTAAGGTTGCTGTTGGCTTGGACGATGACGATCTGAAAGCTGCCGCGCCGTTTGATCTTGTCTTTGCCAACATCCTCAAAGGTCCACTAATCCTGCTCGCGCCGTCAATTTGTAACGCGACCGCGGACAATGGTTACGTGATTCTCTCCGGAATTCTGAACGAGCAAGCCGACGAAGTGGCAGACGTTTATACACGGAACGGGTTCAATGTTATTCAGCGAGACAGTATTGTTGACTGGACGACGTTAACGCTTTGTAAATTAAGCAGTTAAAAAGGCAAAATTGCTTCATTTTTCCCGTCCGCCGCAATCTCGCCATATTTGATTTGGAATATGTAAGGCGAATTTTGGGGGAAGGATTGGAGTAGGTCATGACGACTGCACAAGTACCATTTCAAAAGCGTCTTCGCCGGATCGTGCGAGAGCATCAGCGTATGTCAAATGGCGCGACCCATGTGATGCGTGCGGATGGCCTGATCGTAGCACGTCCACGTGTCTACAATCCGAAATTCCCACTGCGTGGTTTGGTCCTTCTTCTAGGTGCGGCGATCCTGTTCAAAGGGTTCATCTACGCGTCATTGGGAAGTGCAACATATGCAGACCGTGTCGGTCAGTTGGCGAGCGGTTCGATTGCAGAGCAAGCGGGCGCTTGGGTGATGCAGCCTGATCTTGCGACACTGGCCGTAGCGCAGTTTTTGAACGCCGTCGGTCTCTAGGACCTGCAAGACAAACTGAGGAAAGCGCGCTTTAGGCGCGCTTTTTTGTTTTTGGATACAAAAAAGGCCGCGCCTGGGAGGATAGCGCGGCCTTTGGAGCTAATATGTTTTGATCAGAAACGACGGTTTGCGATGTCGTCGATGTCACCGCGGACCAAACCGATGTCTTCCAATTCGCGAGCGGACAGTTTGTTCAGCGCATTACGTGTCACGCGTGCGTCGTTCCATGCGATAACGGATCCAAAAGCGTCAGCAACAGCGCGCGTTACGCGGCCAGCGGACATTACGTTAACGGTACGGTTGGTATCAAAAGCAGCCATTGCCTTACTCCTATGTTTTGTTTGTGCTGTCTTGCAACATTTGTTCGTCTGTAAGGCGCATGTATGCCTGTGGATGGGGAATGACCAATGCTGTTTTGACATGACTCATATGCGTTTTCAGAATGCCTCATTAATAGGCGGTGAACGCGATAAGGTTTTGTCGTTTATAGGATTTTTCACGTCGAAAATTGGCGTTTTTTTTGGGTTTTGGACTGTATTTGCGTCAACGCGCTTGGATTTTGTTCGCGTTTTGTGCTACTGCTTGATCAACAAAAAAGACGAGCAGGGGGCGCGGATGCGCGTTTTGGGAATTGATCCCGGTTTGCGGAACATGGGTTGGGGTGTGATTGACGTCTCTGGCAGCCGAATCGCGCATGTCGCGAATGGGGTGTGTCACGGGGTTGGCGTTGCCTTGGCGGACCGGCTTTTGGCGTTGCATGAGGCGCTTGCGGATGTTGTAGCGCGGTATGAGCCGGACACGGCCGCGGTCGAGCAGACCTTCGTGAATAAGGACGGCGCAGGCACCTTGAAACTCGGGCAGGCGCGCGGTGTTGCATTGCTTTCCCTGGCACAAGCAGGGATCAGCATTGGTGAATACGCTCCGAACTCTGTCAAAAAGGCGGTTGTCGGCGTGGGACATGCTGAAAAGGCGCAGATTGAGCATATGGTGAAACTGCAACTGCCCGGAGTGAAGTTGTTGGGCCCTGACGCGGCTGACGCTTTGGCAATCGCGATTTGCCATGCGCATCACGCGCAATCGGCGGGGCGGCTCGATCAAGCTCTCGCAAAGGCCAGCGCATGATTGGGAAAATATCGGGTCGCTTGGAGTATCGCGCAGAAGATCATGTGCTGATCGATGTGCGCGGGGTCGGATATCTTGTCTATGTCTCTAACCGTGTGATGGCGTCGCTGCCGTCAAATGGGGAGGCGGTGGCGCTGTATACCGACTTGTTGGTGCGCGAAGATAATTTGCAGCTGTTCGGATTTACCACCTTGGTGGAGAAAGAATGGCACCGGCTGCTGATGTCGGTTCAAGGAATTGGCGCGAAGGCATCGATGGCGATTTTGGGGACGATTGGTGCTGATGGGGTCAGCCGCGCGATTGCTTTGGGCGACTGGAACGCGATTGCAAAGGCCAAAGGTGTGGGGCCAAAGACGGCGCAGCGCGTCGCAATAGAGTTGAAGGACAAAGCGCCGGGTGTGATGGCCATGGGCGGAACCGTGGCGCAGGCATCAGGCGAAGAGGTGGTGGAGGTCATCGAACCAGTGGCGACACCTACTGCGCCAATGGCAAACCCTTCGCAGGCAGAGGCATTGTCGGCCTTGGGCAACCTTGGCTATGCGCCCGGGGAAGCAGCGAGTGCAGTTGCTGAAGCCGTAGGTGCTGATCCGGAAGCAGATACTTCGACATTGATCCGAGCGGCCTTGAAGCTGTTGGCCCCGAAAGGGTAAGGCATGGATATGTCTGAACCTGATCCAACCTTGCGGCCTGAACGGCAACCAGAAGATGCGGATCGCGCCTTACGGCCGCAGTCATTGGATGAGTTTATCGGGCAGAAGGATGCGCGCGCGAACCTGAAGGTTTTTATCGAAAGCGCCAAGAAACGCGGCGAAGCGATGGATCACGCGCTGTTTCACGGGCCGCCCGGGTTGGGCAAGACAACGCTAGCGCAGATCATGGCGCGGGAGTTGGGTGTGAATTTCCGAATGACCTCCGGCCCCGTTTTGGCGAAGGCGGGGGACTTGGCGGCCATCCTGACCAATTTGGAAGCGCGGGATGTGCTGTTTATCGACGAAATCCATCGGTTGAACCCCGCAGTGGAAGAGGTGCTCTATCCGGCGCTTGAAGATTTTGAGCTGGATTTGGTCATTGGCGAAGGGCCGGCGGCACGCACGGTGCGGATTGAATTGCAGCCCTTTACGCTAGTAGGGGCGACAACGCGTTTGGGTTTGTTGACCACGCCTTTGCGGGATCGTTTCGGCATTCCGACACGGTTGGGGTTTTATACAGTAGATGAGTTGCATGAGATCGTCACACGTGGCGCGCGTCTTATGGGTGCACCCGCTGATGACGCAGGCGCGCTGGAGATCGCGAAGCGGGCGCGGGGGACACCGCGGATCGCAGGTCGTTTGTTGCGCCGCGTTGTCGATTTTGCGGTTGTTGAAGGCGATGGGCGTGTGACGCAGGCTATCGCGGATCGAGCATTGACGCGGCTGGGTGTCGATCATTTGGGCCTCGATAGCGCGGATCGGCGGTACCTGCGCTTGATAGCGGAAAGCTATGGTGGTGGGCCGGTTGGGGTCGAAACCATGTCCGCGGCGTTGTCGGAAAGTCGAGATGCTTTGGAGGAGGTCATCGAACCTTATCTGTTGCAAAAAGGATTGATCCAGCGCACACCGCGCGGGCGGATGCTAGCTCAGGCTGCGTGGACTCATTTAGGTCTGGACGCACCTAAGGGGCAGAGCGATCTGTTCGGATAATCCAAGGTGCCTTGTCGATGAGCTTGAGCCAAGAAGACATTGAAAAATACTTTACCCGAAAAGACGGCACCTATCTTTGCGCGCGGTGGGGGCGGCCGATTGCGCCTGTGATCTTTGGGGTGGACGAGGCGAGCCTGGAGGTCTTCAAAGCAGCGTTGGAGGCGGTTGTCGTCTTAGCAGATCACAAGATGGCTGAGACCGATCCGGAGTTGGGATCGAATCTGATGATCTTTTTCTGCAAGGATTGGGATGAGTTGGCGGCGGTGCCTCACCTCGACAAACTTGTGCCGGATTTGCAGATTTTGGTGAAGCGGCTGATCAAATCAGATGCGAACCAGTATCGGATTTTCAGGTTTGAGGAAGACGGTGCTATAAAGGCGGCTTTTGTTTTTTTGCGGTTGGACGAACATATGGCAAACGCCACGGCGGACACAATCGCTCTCAGCCAAGCGACACAGACCATCCTGCTTTGGTCTGATACGGCATTTATGGATGCCTCGCCGTTAGGGATTGTGGAGGATAAGGCCGTGCTAAAGCCGGAGATCGCCGACATTATACGCACCGCTTACGATCCGACACTACCAGCCGTCGCTCAGGACAAGAGCCACGCGCTCCGGATGGCGGCAAGATTGATGGTGCGGCAATGACCCATAGGCTCCCAGTACGCGTCTACTATGAAGACACCGACATGGGCGGGATCGTCTATTATGCCAACTATCTGAAGTATATTGAACGCGCGCGGTCCGAGCTTGTCGAAGAGATGGGGCTGAACCAGAACAAGATGAAAGATGAAGACGGGTTGGTCTTTGTCGTTGTTCGGGTTGAGGCTGATTATAAAGCACCGGCACGTTTGGATGATCGGTTAGAGGTCGTTACCGAACATCACGCAGCCTCCGCCACACGTTGGGTATTCGATCAGGACGTTCAGCGGGATGGCAAGACGATCTTCCGTGCGAAAGTGACTGCCGTTTGCATGACCATCGACGGCAAACCGGCGCGACTGCCAGCGGAACTTCGCGCAAGATTGGGGTGACGTGGCGCGCCCTTGCGGTTTTGTGACTGCTTCTTTGATTTTAATTCTGCAGAAACTGCGCTAAACTAGCCTCAATAGAGCCCAAAATACGGGCCAGAGGCAGAGCAGGCACATGGAAGCAGCAACCGACTTTACACTGTGGGCGCTTTTTGCGCGCGCGACGATCACCGTAAAAATTGTCATGATCATGCTGATCTTTGCATCGTTTTGGTGCTGGGCGGTGATCATTGATAAGGCGAGACAATACCGAAAAGCGCGGCGCGAGGCCGCCGTCTTTGACATGGCGTTCTGGTCCGGCGAGCCGTTGGACGATCTTTATCGGCAGATTGGCAGCACTCCGCGCGGCGCTTCGGAAACCATTTTCGCCGCTGGCATGTCCGAATGGGATCGCAGCTATGGAGAAAGCGGGCTGATCGCGGGGGCACACTCGCGGATTGATCGATCCATGGATGTTGCGATTGCAAAAGAGGCGGGGCTTTTGCAGAAAGGTTTGCCGGTGTTGGCGACCGTCGGGTCCACTGCGCCTTTTGTCGGGCTGTTTGGGACAGTTTGGGGCATCATGAACGCCTTTATCGAAATTGCAGAGCAGCAGAATACCAATCTGGCTGTCGTCGCACCTGGCATTGCAGAGGCGTTGTTGGCGACGGGTCTGGGGCTGTTGGCCGCCATACCGGCGGTGGTCTTCTATAACAAGCTCTCGGCAGACAGCGATCGGATCATTGCAGGCTATGAAGCCTTTGCCGATGAGTTCTCAACCATTCTAAGCCGCCAGATGGATAGCTGACATGGGCGCGGGTGTGATGAAATCATCGGGCGGTGGGGGCGGCAGGCGTCGCCGCCGCAGCGCGACGCGCACTCAACCGATGTCAGAGATCAATGTGACGCCTTTCGTGGATGTTATGTTGGTGTTGCTGATCATCTTTATGGTGGCGGCCCCGCTTTTGACGGTGGGTGTGCCAGTGAACATGCCAGAGACGGCGGCGAGTGCTTTGCCGACTGATCAGGAAGAGCCCTTGACGGTTTCGATCAAGGTGGATGGGTCTTTGGCCATTCAAGAGACCGATATTTCTGATGGTGATCTGATTGCGCGTTTGACAGCTATTGCCGCAGAACGGGATAGCGACCGGATATTTTTGCGCGCGGACGGAGCCAATGACTGGGACCGTGTTGCGACCGTGATGGGCGCTTTGAACGCGGCTGGGTTCTCCAACATCGGTTTGGTGACGGACATCGGCGGGCCGACCTTTACGGGGTCGGACGGGTAGGCGATGCAATCGGCCGGAACCTATATTTCTGGCGCAGGACATGTCGGGCTGGTCGTCTGGCTTGTTCTAGGGTGGGGGTTCGCAAGCGAACCGCTGCCCTTTGAGGTGGCTGACGTCAGCGTTGTGACCGGTGAGGAGTTTGCCGCATTGCAACGGGCGAGGACACCTGATCCGGAGACGGAGACCCCAACAGCTCCGGCAGCGCCAGCCGTTGAAGACGCGCCAGAGCCGCCGGTTGAAGAAGAAGCGCCAGAGCTTGCGCCTGTGCCGGAAGAGGTTGAGCCGCCGGTTGAGGATTCTGTGCCGCCAGAAGCCCCGGAGCCACCTGCACCTGTTGCTGAAGTGACTGATGAGGTGCCAGAGATCACATCGCCTGATTTGATTGAACAGCCGGAGATTTCCGAGGAGATCGTGACCGATACGCCGAACGCTGCGCCTGCGCAGGTGATCTCGCCTTCTCAGGTTCCACAGCCTCAAACAGATGCGCCAGTTTCAGTTGATACGACGCCAGCTGTTCGGCCTGAAGAACCGACCGAGGAAGCGCCGGTCGAGGAGCCGGAAGAAACCACATCTGCCCCGGACAGTGCGCAGAAGACCTCAGTTGAGAACTTAGAGGTGTCTGGTGCACCTGAAACGTCGATACGGCCTGCGGCCAGACCGCGCCGCCCTGCTCCAGAACCGGAGCCTGAGGCCGAGGTTGCCGAGACGCAGCCATCGACAGCTCAGCAGGTCGAGGATGTTTTGGCGGGGATTGATCTGGGGGAGGCTGTTGAGCAAGGGCCGCCAATGACAGGATCGGAGCGGGATGCTTTCCGCGTTGCGGTCAATGCCTGTTGGGTTGTGGATACCGGCGCGGCTTCGGCAGATGTGACCGTTGAGGTCGCATTTTCATTGTCACGCGACGGTAAGGTCGAGAGCGGCCCAACGTTGGTTTCTGCCAGCGGTGGTAGCGACGCAGCTCAGCGCGCAGCCTTTGAAAGTGCGCGACGGGCGATTTTGCGGTGTCAGAGCAATGGATATGAGCTACCGGCAGACAAATACGGCCAATGGAAAGACGTTGTGATCGAATTTGACCCCACCGGAATGAGGTTACGTTAAGGTATGGGCAAGATGATGCGCAAATTTCAGTATTCCCCTGCGTTTTTGAGCGCGGTGACGTATTAGGATGAAAACGGGCATTAGTCCCGGTTGGTTGAGGACCAGACAGATGTTGAAACAGGTATTGAGCATTTTGATCACTTGCCTCTTTGCGGGCACGGCGGTTGCACAAGATGGGCCGCTGAGATTGCGCATCACCGACGGCGTGATCGAACCCTTGCCATTTGCCCTTCCTGCGTTTCAGGCGGAAACGCCAGGGTCGGAGGGCGTGGCCAATGACATTGCGCGACTGGTTGCTCAGGATTTGATCAACACTGGCCTGTTCCGCGAAATCCCCAATGCGGCTTTCATCAGCACCCCGTCGAGTTTCTCGGCTCCAATTTCCTACCCAGATTGGCGAGCGATCAATGCGCAAGCCTTGATCAACGGCGCGGTGGCGGTGAATGGCGATCAGTTGATCGTTAAGTTCCGGCTCTTTGATGTGTTCTCTGGTCAGGAACTTGGCTCCGGCCTGCAATTGGCGGGCACAGTACAGGGCTGGCGACGTGTTGCGCATAAGGTTGCGGATGCTGTTTACAGCCGGATCACAGGTGAGGGCGGGTATTTCGACAGCCGTGTTGTTTATGTCGCTGAGAGCGGGCCGAAAGATAATCGGCAAAAGCGTATTGCGATCATGGATTATGATGGGGCGAATGTGCAGTATCTGACGGACTCCGCCTCTCTCGTGCTTGCGCCGCGGTTTTCGCCAACGGGAGATCGTGTGCTTTATACCAGCTACGAAAGCGGGTTCCCTCGGATCAATGTGTTAGACGTGGCAAATGTCGGGCGTCGCGCTTTGACGACAGCTCCAGGAGAGATGTCATTTTCGCCGCGGTTCTCACGTGACGGCTCAAAGGTGATCTATAGTCTGATTAATGGCGGCAACACTGATCTTTACATGACCGATCTGGGCAGTGGGCAGCATATTAGGCTGACGTCGGCCCCCTCGATTGAAACCGCGCCGAGCTTTAGTCCGGACGGATCGCAGATTGTGTTCGAAAGTGACCGCTCAGGCACGCAGCAGCTTTATATCATGTCAGCCAGCGGCGGTGACGCGCGGCGGATTTCATTTGGTCAGGGGCGCTATGGCAGCCCGGTGTGGTCGCCACGCGGCGATCAGATCGCGTTCACCAATCAGGAAAACGGTCGGTTCCACATCGGGGTGATGCGGACAGATGGCTCCGAAGAGCGTCTTCTATCGACCTCTTTCCTGGATGAAAGCCCAACGTGGAGTCCGAATGGGCGCATGATCATGTTCATGCGCGAAACCCAAGGTGCGGATGGCACAGCGTCACTTTACAGCATCGATATCGCAGGACGGACGCAACCAAGGCAGGTGCAACTGCCAAGCGCAGCTTCTGATCCCTCTTGGGGGCCGTTACAGCCTTGAAACAATACGCAGGCTCGTGAATTCCCACGGGGCCATTTGCGTGCTAGGTAACAAAGAAAAGCGAAAGAACAGGAAGTCTTCCGATGAAAACAACAACAAAAGCGCTTTTGGTGGTTTTGACTTTGGCGACGGCAGCATGTACGCGGCCTGACCGATTTGGCGGCGAGGATGGCTCAGCGAGTGGTTCCAATGGATCCGGTTTTGATGCGGGCCAGTCGGGTGCGGCAAGTGATCCAACAAGCCCTGAGTACTTCACGCAGACAGTGGGGGATCGGGTTCTGTTTGCGGTCGATCAATCGACTTTGACACCTGCAGGCCAAGCCACATTGGACGGGCAGGCGACATGGTTGATCACCAATGCAGACTACATGGCGATCGTTGAAGGCCACGCCGATGAGCAGGGCACACGTGAGTACAACGTGGCCTTGGGTGCACGGCGCGCAAATGCGGTCAGAGAGTACCTGATCTCAAAAGGTGTTGACGCGAACCGTTTGCGGACGATTTCTTATGGGAAAGAACGGCCAGTAGAAGTGTGTTCCGACGAAAGTTGCTATTCACAGAACCGCCGCGCCGTTACGATCATCTCGATCGGAGCGTTGAGTTAAAGGGAGGGCTGATGCTCAAACGGTTTGCGCTGATATCGGCACTGATGGTTGCTGCGCCGACGTATGGCGCGGCACAGGACGAAACACTGGCAGATATTCGACAGCAGTTGTCTGTCCTTTATGTCGATATTCAACGGCTCAAAACCGAGTTATCGGCGAGCGGAACTTTGACCCAAGGTACGACGGGAAATACGCCCTTGGATCGTCTCAATTCGATTGAAGAGCAGCTTCAAAGGCTCACGTCAAAGACTGAAGAACTAGAGTATCGCGTGAACCGTATCACGGTCGATGGCACCAATCGCGTCGGAGATTTGGAATTCCGGCTCTGCGAGTTGGAACCCAATTGCGACATCAGCCAATTGGGCGATACGCCGACTTTGGGTGGCGTCGATAACGAAGCAACCCTGCCGGAAGCACAGGCCTCGAATGAAACGGCTGATCCTTCCTTGGCTGTTGGTGAACGGGCCGACTTTGATAGTGCTCAAGAGGCGCTTGCGGCGGGGGATTTCCGCGGCGCGTTGGAAAAGCTGACTGCGTTTGCCTCTGCCTATCCGGGATCGTCGCTCGCCCCGCGGGCGTCGCTGATCCGAGGGCAGGCTTTGGAAGCGCTTGGCGAAATGCCCAATGCGGCACGGGCCTACCTTGAAAGTTTTTCTGGTGATCCGACCGGGTCAGTTGCGCCAGAGGCCCTTTATAAACTTGGCTTCGCTCTAGGGGCCTTGGGCCAAACTCAAGATGCGTGTTTGACGCTTGGCGAGGTTGGCATCCGCTTCCCCGGCAGCCCTGCCGTCCTCGAAGCGCAATCAAGTATGCGCAATTTTGGATGCAACTAGATCAAACCGATCCGGTTGTTCAGCAGGTAAAGAAAAACCTCTCTGAGATTTTTGGGGATCGTTTTGATCAACAGCATTTCGTCGTTGCGGTGTCTGGTGGTGGTGACTCGATGGCGATGCTTTACGCCGTTGCAGCTTTGGTTCCGATGGGGCGGTTGCAGGTTGTCAGCGTAAATCATCATTTCAGAGCTGAAGCAGCGGATGAGTTGGCCTTGGTCGAACGGGCATGTCATAGTTTGGGCGTCGCGTGGCAGGCCGGCCATTGGGAATGGGATGGGAAGGGCAACCTGCAAGCGGCGGCGCGCGAGGGGCGCTGGGCGATTTTGAAGGCTATAGCTCAAGCCAACCGCTCAAGCGCGGTTTTGATCGGACACACTGAAGACGACCAAATCGAGAATTTCTTCCTTAGGCTCGCAAGAGGGTCCGGCGTGGATGGTTTGGCGGGGATTCAGCTAAGTTCTCATCGCGACGGCATTCAAATTGTGCGCCCACTATTGTCGATTGGTCGGCAGGAATTGAGGGCATGGCTGACGAGGAATGGGATCGAATGGGCGGATGATCCAACGAATGAAGATTCGGCATATGGGCGTGTCAGAGCCCGACAAATGATGGCGCAGTTGAAAGATTTGGGGCTTACACGAAAGCGTGTGCTGCAAACTGTGGAGCATATGCGGTCGGCGTCTGAAGCTCTCGATACTGCCACTCGACAGTTTGTGCATGATCGCTGCAGAACAGAATGTGGCGACGTCATTATCGGTCTGTCCGAGGAAGATTTTGATAATCGTGAGATATTTCTGAGGGCTGCAACGAAAGCCATCCAATGGGTCGGGGGGCAGGTCTACAAGCCGAGGTATGAAAGCTTGGTGTCCGCAATCGACCTTGTCTTGAGCGGGAAACGCAATACTCTCTCGGGTTGTGTTTTATCGCGTGAAAACAATCGTTTGAGAGTGGGGCGCGAGCTGTCTGCTGTCGAAAATACCCTTAAGTGCACCGGCGACGGCCCCTTCATTTGGGACCACAGATGGATTGTCGAAACGAGTAAACCGATCGATCACGGAGAAATTCGAGCATTGGGTGAGGACGGATTGGCACATTGTTTGAATTGGCGCCAAATTGGCGCGCCGCGTCATACGCTTCTCACAACCCCCTCAGTATGGGCCAACGACACCCTTATTGCGGCCCCAATCGCGGGTTACGAAAACGGATGGACCGCGCAAATTGCCGCGGATTTTGCTGATTGGCTGGTTACGCATTGAAGATCATGAATAAGCGTCTATTTTAAGAGAAACCGCTTGCAGCGCAGAGTTTGGCGCTTGTTTTCCGATTTCGAAGGAGTTCCCCCTTGGGCAACACACGTAATATCGTCTTCTGGGTCGTTTTGTTCCTGCTTGTCTTAGCTTTGTTTAACCTCTTTGGGGGCGGAAGCAGTTCTGGGATCAGCAACACAAAATCCTATTCCGAATTTGTCAGTGCTGTTGAAGCAGATCAGGTCGCAAGGGTCGAGCTGGACGGTGAGCAGGTACGTTACCAGGGCACCAATGGTCAGAACTATGTGACCATCAAACCTGAAGATGCAGCTGTGACTGAGTTGTTGATCGCAGAGGGCATTCCGGTTTCTGCGGAAAGCCAGCAGCAATCAGGTCTTCAAACCTTCCTTGTCGGCCTTTTGCCATTTGTCCTGCTGATAGGTGTTTGGGTTTACTTCATGAACCGGATGCAAGGTGGCGGTCGCGGTGGCGCGATGGGGTTTGGAAAGTCGAAGGCGAAGTTGCTGACCGAAAAGCATGGCCGCGTCACCTTCGACGAGGTTGCAGGTATTGACGAAGCCAAGGATGAGCTGGAAGAAATCGTTGAATTCCTGCGCAACCCACAGAAATTTAGCCGCCTTGGCGGTAAGATTCCAAAAGGCGCTTTGCTTGTTGGCCCTCCGGGCACTGGTAAAACACTCCTGGCTCGAGCGATTGCCGGAGAGGCGGGTGTTCCGTTCTTCACGATCTCTGGTTCCGACTTTGTGGAGATGTTCGTCGGCGTCGGTGCGAGCCGGGTCCGTGACATGTTCGAACAGGCGAAGAAGAATGCGCCCTGTATCGTCTTTATCGACGAAATCGATGCTGTGGGCCGGTCGCGTGGCGCCGGCTATGGCGGTGGTAATGACGAACGCGAACAGACGTTAAACCAGTTGCTGGTTGAAATGGATGGTTTTGAGGCCAACGAAGGCATTATCATCATCGCGGCAACCAACCGACCTGACGTTCTGGACCCAGCGCTTTTGCGCCCGGGCCGGTTTGACCGTCAGGTTCAGGTTCCAAACCCTGATATCAAAGGCCGTGAAAAGATTTTGGGCGTTCATGCGCGCAAGGTACCTTTGGGCCCAGACGTGGACTTGCGGATCATCGCGCGCGGCACACCAGGTTTTTCTGGTGCTGACCTCGCGAACCTTGTGAACGAATCCGCTCTGATGGCTGCGCGTGTTGGGCGCCGGTTCGTCACCATGATCGACTTTGAGAATGCGAAAGACAAAGTCATGATGGGCAGCGAGCGCCGCTCTATGGTGATGACCGAGGACGAAAAGAAGCTGACAGCTTATCACGAAGCTGGACATGCGATCGTCGGTTTGAACGTGCCGCAGCATGACCCGATCCATAAGGCGACGATTATTCCGCGTGGTCGTGCCTTGGGATTGGTCCTGTCTCTGCCAGAACGTGATCAGCTGTCCGTAAGCTTTACCAAGTACAAGTCCAAAATCGCGATGGCGATGGGCGGGAAGGTTGCAGAAGAGCTGATCTTTGGCCCTGAGAACGTGACCTCTGGTGCGACGTCCGACATTCAACAAGTGTCGAAGATTGCCCGTGCAATGGTTACGCAGTTCGGCATGTCCGAAAAGATTGGGCATATCGATTATGCCAACGAACAGCAAAGCTACCTTGGCAACTACGGTGGTGGAACGAACCATTCGGCGGAGACGCAAAAGCTAATTGACGAAGAGGTTCGCCGCATCATCGATGAGGGTTATGAAGAGGCAAAGCGGATATTGACTGAGAAATCGCAAGACCTTGAAAACTTGGCTCAGGGCTTGTTGGAGTATGAGACGCTGACAGGCAACGAAATTACGAAGGTGATAGCTGGTCAACCGCTCAATCGCGGTGATGATGCTGACGACACGCCGCCTTCTGATGGGAACTCGGTCACGGCAATGCCGAAGACCAAGTCCAAAAAATCCCGACCTGATGACGGCGGGATGGAACCAGAACCAACCTAAGACTTTGAAAGCCGCCCTAAGGGGCGGTTTTCTTTTTGCAGTGACCTTCTCGCAGGAATCAGATTGTCGAAAGGTTCCGTTCGGTTTAGCCCTTGCTGTACCAAAGGGAGAGCGCCATGCCAGCACTAGCACCAACAGAATATGTGGCAGAGATCATTTGGCTCGGGGTCGTGCCGGACACCGAGATGTCGCTTCGTTCGGAACCACGCACATCCGTTCACGTGACGTTCGATGGGTTCGAGGGTGAGGATCACAGCGGGCGGACGCGACCTTCGTGCGTGCGGGTCAAGTCGCAACACCCAAAAGGGACGGAGATCGCCAATGTGCGTCAGCTTTCTGTTGTCAGCCAAGAGGAGTTGGATTTGATCGCTGCGGAATGCGGTTTAGACACGATTGATCCGATTTGGCTGGGGGCCAGCTTGGTTGTTAAGGGCATTCCTGATTTTACGCATGTTCCGCCGTCTTCTAGGCTTCAGGGGCCCGATGGTGTGACCTTAACCATCGATATGGAAAACCGTCCTTGTGTCCTTCCCGGTCGTGAAATGGAGAAGGACCAACCCGGCCACGGAACGCGTTTCAAAGCAGCTGCGGAGAATCGGCGGGGTGTGACAGCTTGGGTCGAGCGGCCTGGAAATCTTCAAATTGGCGAACAGCTGCGACTACACGTTCCAGATCAGCCCGAGTGGTCAGCGCCCCGTAAGATACTGTAAATCCGTTTCCCATCCGAAACGATCCACGCATCAATCGACGATTCCGACGTCATTTGTGTCGTAAATTCATGATGTATTCCTGTGCATGCGAAGTAGGTTTTCGCAAAGGTTGTCAAAAGACATCTGTGCACTGAGGGAAAATGATGAGCTATAAATCTGACATTGAGATCGCGCGTGAGGCGAAGAAACAGCCGATTCAAGAGATCGGCGCGAAGCTTGGTATCGGTTCGGACGATCTGCTTCCGTTTGGTCATGACAAAGCCAAGGTTAGTCAGGATTTCATCAATTCTGTCCAAGGCAACGAGGACGGGAAATTGATCCTTGTCACAGCAATCAACCCCACCCCTGCGGGCGAAGGCAAAACGACCACGACAGTTGGTTTGGGCGACGGTTTGAACCGAATTGGCAAAAAGGCGGCTGTTTGTATCCGCGAAGCCTCCCTAGGGCCGAATTTTGGGATGAAAGGTGGCGCCGCCGGTGGTGGTTATGCGCAGATCGTCCCGATGGAAGATATGAACCTGCATTTCACAGGCGATTTCCACGCGATTACGTCTGCACACTCGCTACTGTCTGCGATGATCGATAACCACATCTATTGGGGTAACGAGCAAGAGATCGACATTCGCCGTGTTCAGTGGCGCCGTGTTGTCGACATGAACGACCGTGCTTTGCGTCAGATCACATGTTCACTTGGCGGTGTCGCGAACGGCTTCCCACGCGAAGCGGGGTTCGACATCACAGTGGCTTCTGAGGTCATGGCGATCCTGTGTCTAGCTAAAGACTTGAAAGACCTGCAGCAGCGTTTGGGTGATATGATCGTGGCTTACCGTCGTGATCGGAGCCCTGTTTTCTGCCGAGACATCAAAGCCGACGGCGCGATGACGGTTCTTTTGAAGGATGCGATGCAGCCGAACCTTGTGCAGACTTTGGAAAACAACCCGGCGTTTGTGCATGGCGGCCCGTTCGCGAATATCGCGCACGGCTGTAACTCTGTGATTGCCACAACAACGGCTTTGAAACTGGCCGACTACGTTGTGACTGAGGCAGGCTTTGGCGCCGATTTGGGTGCTGAGAAATTCATGAACATCAAATGCCGTAAGGCCGGTTTGGCACCTGACTGCGTCGTTCTCGTCGCGACCATTCGCGCGATGAAGATGAACGGTGGTGTGGCGAAAGCTGACCTCGGCTCGGAAAACGTGGATGCGGTGAATGAAGGCTGCGCCAACCTTGGTCGCCATATCGGCAACCTCAAGAGCTTTGGTGTTCCGGTTGTCGTTGCGATCAACCATTTTGTGACCGACACGGATGCAGAAGTGCAGGCCGTTAAGGATTATGTGGCCACACAAGGAGCGGAAGCGATTGTGTCCCAGCATTGGGAACATGGCTCGGCTGGGTCCGAAGCTTTGGCCACACGCGTCGCTGAAATTGCCGATAGCGGCACAAGTCAGTTCGCGCCGATCTACAAAGATGAGTTACCATTGTTCGAGAAGATCGAGCGGATCGCAAAATCCATCTATCGTGCGGATGAAGTGCTTGCAGACAAGAAAATTCGCGATCAGCTAAAACTTTGGGAAGATCAAGGGTACGGCAACTTGCCTGTCTGTATGGCGAAAACGCAATATTCCTTCTCGACCGACCCAAATTTGCGAGGTGCGCCAACCGGGCATTCCGTGCCAATTCGTGAAGTTCGCCTGTCAGCAGGTGCTGGTTTTGTTGTTGTCGTCTGCGGTGAGATCATGACGATGCCAGGCCTTCCACGCACGCCTGCCGCGGAGAACATCCATCTGAATGACGACGGCCAGATCGAAGGCTTGTTCTAAAGACCATTGGGATGGGGTGACGCTCGACTACGTCGCCGCCCCACCCGCCATCCCAAAGACAAAGGATTGAAGCGATGACCGGACAGGTGATTGACGGGAAAGCATTTGCAGCTGATGTGCGTGCTCAGATTGCTGAACATGTGGTGCGGCTGAAGGAAGAAAATGGGATCACCCCAGGTCTGGCTGTTATTCTTGTGGGCGAAGATCCGGCAAGCGAGGTGTACGTCGCGGCCAAGCACAAGCAGACGGTTGAGGTTGGGATGGCCTCTTTTGAACATAAACTGCCAGCTGATGTGTCTGAAGAAGACCTGTTTGCGCTGATTGATCAGTTGAACGCTGATCTGACGGTGCATGGGATTTTGTGTCAGTTTCCGGTGCCAGATCATCTAGAAGAGCGCCGCGTTGTGGCGCGGATTGATCCCTCCAAGGACGTGGATGGGTTGAGCGTGGTGAACGCAGGCTTGCTTGCTAGTGGTGAGAAAGGCTTGGTCTCTTGTACGCCGCTTGGATGTTTGATGCTGTTGCGGGATCAACTCGGCAATATGTCGGGTAAAGAAGCGGTTGTAATTGGTCGATCGAACCTCTTTGGCAAACCGATGGGTCAGCTTTTGTTGCAAGAAAATTGCACAGTCACCATTGCGCATTCCCGTACGGCGGATTTACCGGAGGTGTGCCGCCGCGCGGATATTCTGGTGGCGGCTGTTGGTCGCGCAGAGATGGTGAAAGCGGATTGGGTGAAGCCAGGTGCGACGGTGATTGACGTTGGCATCACACGCATCCCGCATCCTGAGAAACCAGGTAAGAGCAAATTGCTGGGTGACGTCGCTTATGTGGAAGTGGCGGCGGTTGCGGATGCGATCACGCCGGTACCGGGTGGTGTTGGACCGATGACGATTGCCTGTTTGCTGGCCAATACGTTGACCGCCTGTTGTCGGGCGCACAATCTCGATGAGCCGTCAGGGTTAACGGCGTAAGCTGGGAAGCCTCCGGCGGAGGTATTTATGCTCAAAAGAGTTAGGTCGTTGCAGCCATTGGAACAGGGAGCGCTTTTTTCCCTGTGAGGATGGCTGTTGCGTTCGGCCCCATGAGGGTCTTGAGCGCCGAATCTGAAGCGCGCAGACCGCCCGTGTAGGTGCCAAAGGCAGGCAAGACAATCCGGCTGTCGTTGATGAGGAATGCAGGTCGGCTGCTACCGGTTTGGAGGCGGCATTTCGGGTGGTAGTGGCCTGAGACTTCGGCATTTGCGTAGGGCGCTGCAATGTGGCGGAAGGTGAGTCCTTCAACCATGTCTTCTGCCTTGTGATCTCCGCCTATATCGATGGGGCCGGGGTCATGGTTGCCTTCGACCCAGATCCAAGTGCGTCCCGCTTGCAATGTTGTGATCCGAGCTTTGTGTTCCTCGGAAAGGCCTAACGCGGCGTCCAGATCGTCGAAGCTGTCGCCAAGGCAGATGATGGTTGACGGGGCCAGCCTTGATACGAGGTTACCAAGGCGGTCCAGTGTGGCTTCGGTTTCATAAGGTGGCAGCATCCGGCCAGACCTACGGGCGATGCGATCTGATTTGCCTAGATGAAGATCAGAGACGCAGAGTAGCTTTTGAGAGGGCCACCACAAAGCGCCTTCTGCCAGCGCCCAGAAGGTCGCGCCATTGAACTCAAATACATGATGTGTGTTCATGATCTGTTCTTGGCATGGGGCTCGAGCAACCGCAAGCGTTAGAAGCCCACCCGCCAGCGGGGTTTTGACGGTGACGTATCGATTTGGTTTAGCCCGGAGGCTTCCATCAAAGCGGCGGCCTCTTTCTCCATCAGCTGTTCACGGCCTTCGCCATGGACGGCGACGCGGCCCACTTCGAGTAGGAGCGGAGCGGCGAGCGGGCTGACGCGGGAGAGTGCGATGTGATCGACGCGCCCCTGCGTGCGGTCGAGCATCTCTTCGATCCGACCGAAATCGACCAAACCGCGCATCGCTTCTTCGCGGGTGATTTGCATCATCAGATGATTGGGATCGTATTTGTGCAGCGTGTCATAGAGAATATCGCTAGAGAAGGTCGCCTGACGACCGGTTTTGCGCGCTTGCGGGCTATTGCGTTCGATGAGGCCGGCGATGGTTGCTGAGGCGCGGAAGGTTTTCTTCATCACAGCGTTGCCTGAGAGCCAAGTGTCGAGGCCGTCGCGCAGACCTTGAGGTTCGAAAAGAGGTGCTGGGTCGGTCACAGGGCTAACGCTCCAGATCATGGTGGCGTAGTCGGTGGCGACAAACCCAAGTGGGCCAAGGCCTTGTTCCTCCATGCGTTGGGTAAGAAGGAGGCCGAGTGTTTGCATCGCGTTGCGCCCGGCAAAACCGTAAAAGACGGTATGTGGTCGCGTGTCGTGGGCGAAACTTTCAACAAGAATTCGGTCGGCTTCGGGCAATTGGCTGTGGCGGGTCTGTAATGTGAGCCAATCGGCGGTGTGTTGCGGGTAATTGGACCAATTTCCTGTTTGCAGCTTCCGTAGAATACGGTGCTGCAGTTGTGTTGAGGTGGCGAATTTGGTGCCCATAAAGGTCGCGATTTTGGGCTTCTTGGCGGCGTCGCGGGTCACTTGCACGGTGAGCTCTCGCATGCCGTCATAACGGACGATTTGGCCGCCGATGAGAAAGGTATCGCCGGGGGTGAGGGTTGCGGCAAAACCCTCCTCGATTTCTCCGATGGGCTTGTAGGCGTTTTTGAATTTAACCTTGAGCGTATCGGTGTCTTGGATCGTGCCGATGTTCATGCGGATGTTGCGGGCCGCGCGAGGATCGCGAAGCTGCCAATGACCGTCCTTTTCCAACAGGCGTTTCCATTTGTCGTAGGCGCGTAATGCGTAGCCACCGGTCGCGCAAAATTCGAGGCAATCATCGAATTCGGCTCGGGTGAGGGCGCTGTAAGCACCGACGCTGGTGACTTCCTGGTAGAGCGCATCAGCGCTAAAGGGGCCGGCGCAGGCGGCGATAAGGATATGTTGGCACAAGACATCGCGTGGGCCGGGGCCTTTAGGATCGCCGTCGAGGTCGTGTTCCTTCACCGCATCAAGCGCGGCGAGGCATTCGACGACTTCGAAGCGGTTGGCGGGTACCATCAGAGCTTTTGACGGCGCGTTGTAGCGGTGGTTCGCGCGGCCGATGCGTTGGACGAGGCGTTTGACGTTTTTGGGCGCGCCGATCTGGATGACCAAGTCAACATCGCCCCAATCGATGCCGAGATCGAGAGACCCCGTGCAGACGATGGCGCGCAGATCACCGGAGACCATGGCGGCTTCTACTTTTTCCCTTTGGCTCCGGTCTAACGCGCCATGATGGATGCCGATGGGCAAATCGTCGGTGTTGGCGAGCCAGAGGTTGTGAAAGAACAGCTCTGCCTGTGCCCGTGTGTTGTGGAAGATCAGCGTTGTTTTGTGTTTTTTTACCTCTTCGAGGACGGCAGGAATGGCATAAGCTGCGCCGCCGCCTGCCCATGGGGGATGCTCTTCGGTGGTGAGCATTTGGATGTCAGGATCGGGTCCGGGATCGGCGTAGAGGATGTCACAAGGATCTGGATGACAGGCGAGGCTGTGGGCGATGGCCTTGGGGTCTTCGACAGTGGCAGACAGGCCAACGCGGCGCAGGTTCGGTGCGAGCGTTTGCAATCGGCCAAGAGCCAGCATCAACTGATCGCCGCGCTTGGATTCCTCGAGCGCATGGATTTCGTCGACGATTACGCGTTGTAGCCCTTTGAAAATCTTAGGAGCGTCTTCGTAGGAGGTGAGGAGGGCAAGGCTTTCTGGCGTGGTCAGCAGGATATGTGGCGGGTCGGCGCGTTGGCGGCGCTTTTGCGTGTATGAGGTATCGCCGGTGCGGTCTTCGATACGGATCGGGAGGTCCATTTCCTCGACAGGCGTGCGCAGGTTCCGTTTGATGTCCGAGGCGAGGGCTTTGAGCGGGGACACATAGAGCGTGTGCAGACCTTCGTGCGCGCCGTCGGCGAGTTCGATCAGTGACGGGAGAAAGCCAGAAAGCGTCTTGCCGCCACCGGTGGGTGCGATGAGGAGGAGCGATGGGTCTTGCGCGCGATCCAGCATCTCTTTTTGATGCGGATGGATCGACCAACCTCGGTTTGCGAACCAATCTGAAAACTCGGGCGGGAGCGGGGTCATGGGCGCGGGTTTAGTCCACGGATGGTTAATTGAATAAGCTCTGGGAGAGCGGTGCTCGCGCCCTCTGGCGCTATATCTAGCGCGGCAGCGATGTCTTTCACCAGGATTCCGATGGTGTTGTCGGGCTCATACCCATCACGGGCAAACTCGATTTCGTTGAAACCGGAGGCGAGCCAGTTTTGCCCCGAAGATGTGTGGATGAGGTCGAGCAGTTTTGCTTCATCCACGTCGTTGGCGTCGGCCCAATCGAGGACCAAACGGGTCATGGCAGTGGAGCTGGCGGCGAGGAGGTTGTTGAGCACCTTGGCCGTCATCGCGCTGCTATAGTCGCCCATCCTATGAAAGTCGCGGCCCATCGCGTTGAACAGCGGTTGAAGGCGGTCAAGCGTATTGGCATCGCCGCCCAGCATGAAACTGAGTGTCGCGTTTTCTGCGCGGATTTGGGCGCCGGACATGGGAGCATCGATTAGTGCTATATGTGTGGGAACTCTGTCTCGGAGTGACTTAACATACGTTGGTGAAAGCGTTGATGAGATGATTATTGCCTCAATATCAGCGGGTTGAGCGGTGAAGTTCTGATCAGTGAAGAGGACCTGGTCGGTCTCAGTTTCATCTCTCACAACAGTTATTAAGATGGCTAAGTTTTGCGCGAAAGCATCCGCTTTTGTTTCAACGCCTTCAATGTTGCGGACATCGAACCCATGCGCATCGAACCCTGCAGAACGCAAAGCGGCCAGCATGGGTTTTCCCATGCGGCCGCATCCTGCAACACCAATTTTGGCGTCAGTTAGTGAACGATCACTTCTTCTTTCACGAACATATTCGCCCATGCGCGGTCGATCAGCTCCGGTGTCATTTGGTTCGGAATGCCTTCAAACTCGCAGATTGAAATCATCTGGTCGATCAAAAAGATTGGCTGATAGTTTGCGTATTCGTTGTCGATCTCTGGATAGCGGTTGTTCAACAGGTGGATCAAAGCGCCTTCATCCAGTGGCATTTGGCGTTTGCGGGCAACCATGGCGAAGATTTTAAGGAAGTTTTCCTGATTTGGACCGTCGATTTTGATCTTGTAGAAGATCCGGCGCAAGGCCGCCTTATCGAAGATCTCATTCGGGTGGAAGTTGGTAGAGAAGATCACGAGCGTGTCGAAAGGCACTTCGAATTTTTCACCTGATTGCAGAGCCAGGATATCCTTGTTCTCTTCCAATGGAACAATCCAGCGGTTGACCAAAGCCTGAGGCGGTTCGGCCTGGCGCCCCAAGTCGTCGACGATGAAGATGCCGCCGGTGGACTTCAGTTGCAGCGGCGCCTGATAGGTCCGAGCAGTTTCGTTGTAGACCAGATCGAGCATGTCGAGCGACAATTCACCACCGGTAATCACGGTAGGCCGTTCGCAGCGGACATAACGCGTGTCGAAGCGACCAGAGGTGCGGCGGAGCGAATTCGGGTCATCCACTTGTTCTTCGGCAGCGGAATGAACGATTGGGTCGTAGACGGTGATCACCTGACCGGAGTATTCGATCGCACGAGGTACATAGATTTTGTCGCCCAGAGCATCACGAATACCGTTGGAGATCGAAGATTTACCATTTCCGGGAGGGCCGTACATGAGGATCGAACGGCCAGCGCCCACGGCGGGGCCGAGGTTGTCGAGAAGATCTTCAGGTAGGATCAAGTGACCCATCGCAGTTGTGAGCCGTTCGCGTGATACGGAAATATTGCGGATCGACTGGCGCTTGATCTGTTCGTGATAGACGTCGAGCGGGACAGGCATCGCACCGAAATATTCAGATTGCGCCAAAGCGTCTAGTGCGCGCGATTTGCCGGCGTCGGTCAGGCGATAGCCCATTTCATTGCCGCTATTCGCATTCAAAGTACCCGTCGCTTCGACCAATAGCTGGCTGCGAGCGAGGTCCATCAATTCTTGGGTGACCGGAATTGGCAGGCAGATGATCTTTGACATGTCAGAGACCATTTCGATGTTCCGGCGGAACATAGTTTTGATCAGAATGTCCCGCATCATTGAAAGGGGCAATTGCATTCCTTCCAGCCGTTTTGGTGCTGGAGGGGCCTGAACGCCGTTAGAGACCTGCATATTCATGGGTTTTGCCTATTTTCCAAAGTACTCGACACGTGGGGATGACCCCGTTTGATGACGGTTTTCTCTGGTTTTTATGGCGAAAACATGGACAAAGCCTGTTCATTCGGGGCTTTGTTACCGCGTGAAAAAGACGTATCCGAGGTAGAAAACAAGCGACATTCCTAAGGGAAAGCCCATTGGGAATTTCTTTGCCTTCTGCGGATCCCAGCTTTCCCAGTCCGGGACAATGCTGCGAATAGGGGTATGTTTCGCAATTCGATGCGCGGCGACACCAGCGAGCATCGTGGCCGACAGGATCAAAACCATCAACTGCCAGTCTGCGAAGGCAACCATTGGCGCCGCAGCCGCGATGAATTTGGAGTCTCCAGCGCCCATGGCTCTGGCCGCCCAAAGCGCCATGCCGACCACCAACATGACCACTGCATGGGTCCAATGCCAAAGGTATTGCTCAAACGGCAGGGCAATGAGGCCGAGCACTGCGTAACTGCCGAGCAGCGCATAAACGGCGTAGTTCGGGATTTTCATGGAGCGGAGGTCGCTCCATGCTACCCAAAACGAGATTGGTAAAGCCGCGATCAGAAACCAACCAGCAGCGTAGGCAGTTAATGGCATGAAGGTTTAGTTTGCAACGTTGTCTTCAAGCGCTCTCAGCGACCGTGTGGCCTCTGCGAAATGCTGCGGATGCGTATCAATTGCTTCGCGCAACAAGCTCTTGCCGGTAATGACGTCGTTTTGCTTGATCGCGGTCAGTGCCATCGTGTGCAGTAGTTGGGCGCGCTCAATCTGGGACATCTCGACCACTGGCAGGTCGTAGTTGCGTTGTGCACCGCGCGCCAGAACGAGGTTGTTCTTCGCGGTAAACATGCTGCTGTTGTGGCGGAGTGCATCAAGGAACAAACGTTCAGCCGTTGCGTAGTCGCCTCGCGTCAGTTTGGAATAACCCCAGTTGTTATAGACACCCGCTGGTGTTGTCGTCAGGCCCACTGCGGTTTCATAGAAGCTGTCCGCCTTTTCCCACTGTTCTTTACTGTCGGCGACCATCGCTTCCAAACGGTAACGTTTGAAGGTCTCATAAGTAGGTGGAATTGTATTGAGAGTAGCCGCTGCTGCATCCCAATCGTTGACGCGGATATAGGCGTCGGCAAGTTCGACGCGGTCGTCATTGGACACTTCGGGATGGGCGACCACCGCCTGCCAAGCAGCAACAGCATCTGAAGCTCGCCCAGCGCGGATCAAGGACTTTGCGAGGCCGCGCATCAGGTCGATACGGCCAGGGTCATTTGCGCTGGCGCCGCGGAAATAGTTCACGGCTTCATCGGGATCGCCGATGGTCAGCATCACGTCGTTTAAATTGGTTTCGTCAACAACATTCAAATCTTGCAGCGCGCGTTCAACCTGCGCGTCGCCAGAGTTATCACAAGCTGACAGCGCTAAAGCTGCCGCAACCGACAATGGAATAAGAATAGGGTGGCGCATGTTTTTGCGTCCTTTTGCTGCTCTGCCTCAGAGCGCGGTCAGGATCACAAAGTCGCCTTGCCCGCGCCGTACCAATTTAAACTCTTGGTTTTGTTGAGAAGGATCGTAGTTCGGATCGTCCAAATTAGCGAGCGCCAAGCGCAAGTTCTCCCGAATTTGGTCGGAATTGCCATTATCCGTTGCAAACGCGCGACGGAAAACCTCGCTCGCTTCTGCATAATTGCCCTTTTCTAGGAGAATGACGCCCAAATTGTTCCAAGCAGCAGGAAAGTCGGGTGCTTCCTCCGTCGCTCGCCTGAGTAGGCTTTCAGCTTGACCAAGCCTGCCGAGCCGAAGGTTTGCTGATCCCAACGCGGAAAGGGTATCTACATTTAGACCTTGTTGGGCCGCCGCGCGTGTGTAGGCTTTTAAGGCCAGTTCAAACTCACCAGCCGCCATTAGCCTATGGCCGACGATCAATCCATCGATGTTGCTCTCACCTGCAACTCCGGGCGCTGCCAGAGGGTCGTTAGACGTATCAAAGCCGCCCTGAGAACAGGCGGCTAAGATTAAGCTTAATATAGCGGCTAAGATAAGCCTCATTCAGTCGGTGCCTTAAACGCCCCCAAGGTTTTGGGAGATGTTGTAAATCGATGGTCCGATCAAAATGACCAAGAGCGGCGGCACCGTCAACATCATCGTCGCCAAGGTCATTTTTGTTGGCAGCTTGTTGGCTTTTTCCTCAGCGCGCATCACGCGTTTGTCTCGCATTTCTGACGCGTACACCCGAAGCGCATCCGCGATCGATGTACCAAACTGTTGTGATTGGATCAGAACGGTCACAAAGCTGGTGATGTCCTGAACGCCGCAGCGTTCAGACATGTCACGCAAGACCTGCTCTTTCGCCTTACCCGCTTTCATCTCATGCGCGACAAGTTCGTATTCCCACGCAAGGTCAGGGAAACCCGCCTGCAACTCTCTTGCGACTCGGATGATGGATTGGTCCAGAGATTGGCCGGCTTCCACGCAGACGAGCATCATATCGAGGCTGTCTGGGAAACCTTGTTCGATGGCTTCTTTGCGCGTGTCGACGCGGCGCGTCACCCAGTATTTGGGGAACATATAGCCGGCGGCACCTGGCCCAACGCCCCACATAGCCATTGCTTGAGTTGTCAGACCCTCATCCCCGGCCTGGTTCGTCTTTAGAATGACTAAGATTCCGCCGATGATGAGACCAACGATGCCAAGGGCAAATTGGCTGAAGTGATAGTATTGGACGGCGTTCTTGCTGCGGTATCCTGCTTGGAGCAATTTTAGCTTAACTGCAGAGAACTCTTCGGCGTCTTGCGGTTCGAGAAACGTAGAGTATTTCTCAAGCTTGCTTTTCTTATTGCTGCCAGCACGCAATTTGGCTGCTTTGCCATCTTCGGAGACTTGCGCGCGCTGCTGTTCCTTCAGCTTTTCAAGTGGATCTTCCTGCTTTTGAAGAAGAATTGGAAGCGTAATCAGAATGAGCAACACGCCCAAAAGGCCAACAATCATCAGCCCACCTTGGGGGCCGAGATTTTGGGTGATAAGTTCGTTGATTTGATCGATCATGGCAGCCCCCTAAACCTTAATGTCTACCAGCGCCCGCATCACCAGAAGGTTGGCGACAAGGAAAGCTGCAACAACAAGACACGCAGGGATAAAGATCGGAGTGCCGATCACGTCATCGAAGTAGTTTGGCTGGATCAGATTGATCACGATTAGGGCCAAGATCGGGAAACCGGAAAGAAGTTTGCCAGACCATTTCGCCTCTGCCGTAATCGCCGCGACACGTCGGAAGAGGCGGAAACGCGAGCGGATAACCTTTGCAAGACCGTCCAAGATTTCCGCCAAGTTACCACCGGATTGCTGCTGGATTGTCACCGCAACAGCCAAGAAGCGCAAATCCTGCATGTCTAGACGTTCGGCCATGGCCTTGAGCGTTTCACCCATGTCTCGACCATATGCGGCCTCGTCCGCGATGATGCCCATCTCGGATCCAAGCGGGTCCGCAACCTCTTTCGCAACGATTGATACCGCGGAAGAGAACGGGTGCCCAACGCGCAAGGACCGAACCATAAGTTCAACTGCTTCTGGCAGCTGTTCTTCGATCATCTTCATGCGGGTCGTGGCTTTTTTGTTGATCCAAAAATAGACACCGCCAATACCCATCGCGATGCTAACCAGTAATCGGACTGGCGCTTCGACGGTTGTACCAACCGTCAGGCCGATGAAAGCCACAAAGCTCACAAACCCCATCAACATGATGAGCTGGGCAGGCGTAAACGCGATATTCGCTTTCTGTGCCTTGGCCGCCAAAATCGAATAGAGCGGGATGCTTTGCGATTTCATGTGCTGGGTCATCTCCTTGCGGAGTTGCTCCAACACTTGTTCGCGGCCACCGCCTTTTTCGAGCAGCTCTAAACGGCGGTTTACTTTGCCGTTCATGCTGATCGATTTGCCGAAGGCGACAAGGTAGATACCTTGGACCATCGCCAAAACAGCGACGAAGATTACACCATAGATGATTAGCTCTGTAGGGACCTGCATTATTCTGCCACCATTGGTTCGAAGATTGCGGGCGGAAGGTCGTAGCCCCACAACTTAAAGCGATCGGAATAGTGTGACCGAACGCCAGTTGCGGTGAAGTGACCGATGATTTTGTTATCAGGCGTCAGACCAACGCGTTGATAGCGGAAGACTTCCTGCATCGAGATAACGTCGCCTTCCATCCCAGTGATTTCGGTGATGGAGGTCATGCGACGCGAGCCATCTTGCAGACGCGAGGCCTGCACGATCAAATTCACAGCCGAAGAAATCTGGGATCGGACCGCCTTAATCGGCATTTCAATACCGGCCATCGCGATCATGTTTTCCAAACGAGACACGCCGTCACGCGCAGAGTTGGCGTGGATCGTTGTCATGGACCCGTCGTGACCGGTGTTCATCGCTTGAAGCATGTCGATAACTTCTTCGCCACGCGTCTCACCCACGATGATACGGTCTGGACGCATACGCAGAGCGTTTTTCAAACAGTCACGCGGGGAAACCTCACCTTTGCCTTCAACGTTTGGCGGACGGCTTTCCATCCGGCCCACGTGAGTCTGCTGAAGTTGAAGTTCCGCCGTATCCTCGATTGTCAGGATGCGTTCGGCATTGTCGATGAAAGATGACAGAGCGTTAAGTGTTGTCGTTTTACCCGAACCTGTACCACCGGAGACGATGACGTTTAGACGGGTCGCCACGGCGGCTTGCAGATACGCCGCCATCTCTTCGGTGAAAGCGCCGAATTGCACCAGATCATCGATGCCCAATTTGTCTTTTTTGAACTTACGAATGGAAACCAACGATCCATCAACGGCGATTGGAGGAACCATTGCGTTGAAACGCGATCCATCTTGCAAACGGGCGTCAACGTAGGGGTTACTTTCGTCAACACGGCGACCCACAGCGGAAACGATCTTGTCGATGATCCGCAGAAGGTGCTTTTCGTCTTTGAACGTAATGTCGGTTAGTTCGAGCTTACCAGCGCGTTCGACGAAGATCTGTTGAGGACCGTTAACGAGAATATCGTTGACGGTTTCGTCTTTCAAAAGCGTTTCAAGTGGGCCAAGGCCCGTCACCTCGAAAAAGAGGTCTTGGCTGAGTGTGGTCCGTTCCTCACGGTTCAGAACGATGCCCATTTCCTCAAGGGATTCTTGAGCGATGGCATTGATCTCTGAGCGAAGGTCTTGTTCGGTAGCTGTTTCCAGTGCCGCAAGGTTCAAATTGTCGAGAACTGCCTTATGCAGCTCGAGCTTAATCTCGCCGAGACGTTCTTTCCGCTTTTTCTCGCGGTCGCCCGACGCAGCTTCTGCAGGTTTGACCGGCCGTGCCTTCATTAGGCTGGCTTTTGGCGCAGCCTCTGCAGGAGTAACAGCAGCCAGAGCGGGTTTTGCCGCTTCTGGCTTAGCTTGATCCGGCTTTTTGTACTTAGAAAACATGGATTACCCCCGTGCCTCTGCTTCATCCGCGTTCACGGCGTGAACGGATTGAGCCAGTTTCATGATTTCTTTTCGTGTCGCGTTCTTGGGAACGCCCGTCGCGAGTGGGACCCCGTGGTCAGCGTTTTGCGCGACAGGCTTGCCGCCGTCTGGCAGCTGAACTTCGATCGAGATGCCAAGGCTTTCGGCCAAACGTTTGACCCTGCTCTTGCCATTGAGGTCTGTGAACCCTGGAGCTTTGTTCAAGACGAACCGAAGTTTGTCGAACGGCAGATCCTCTGACTGCAACGCGCGCTTGAGGCGCAGCGTGTTCTGAGCCGACCGCATATCGAGTTCCAAGGTCGCGAAATAGACGTGAGCGGTTTCGAGAACGGTTTGTGACCATTCGACCATCGTGGATGGCATATCGATAATCACGTAGTCAAAGTTTGTCCGTGCGACTTCAATGATGCGTTCGATGTCTGTCGGTGTAATAAGATCCAGAGGGATCATATCCATCGGCGACGTCAGAACCTGAAGCTTTTCTTCATACGTCATCAGCGCTTGCATGAACGATTCACTGTCCATGGCTTCAGTATCTGTCAGAAGTTCCAGCACCGTTTCACGGCGTGCCAGATCCAAGAAGGTTGCTGCGGAGCCGAATTGGAAGTCAAAGTCCAAAAGGCAAACACGGGGCGCATTGTCCTTGTCGACGTTGGCCAATTCCCAAGCCAAGTTAACTGCCAGCGTCGTAGCACCCGTACCACCCGCCATTCCGTGAACAGCTATCAGAACACCTTCTTTATCGCCCGTTGCTTTCAACTTCGTTTCCTGCTCGGCGATCAATTGAACTTCGGGTTCAGGTGCCAGAACGCGTTCGATGGCATTTGCAAGTTCGTTTTCCGGAAGCGGGTAGGGGACAAACTCGTCTCCACCTTGGCGCAAGAGTTGATGGAGCGACGCAGGGCTTACATCTTCAGTAATCAAAATAACTTTGATCGATTTGGATTTGGCCATCCCAATAATACGGCCAATCTGCTCGATGTTTTGTTCATCGTCCTGGTCCATCGCAACGGCGACGAACTGCAAGTCATCAGCTTCGGACTGCTGAAGAAATGCTTCAGCATCATCAAAACCCAAATCTCCCCAGGTTTCACCTAAGGCGGCTTCCATATCTTCAATTAACAGGTCAAAAATCTGAACGTCCCGACTGATCGTACAGGCGACCAATGGTTGGGACTCAGTTTTTAAAACAGCACTACTACTCATTGCTAACGTCCTTGCTCTTTTGGGCGCTTTGGACGGTATTGCAGCATAATATTGCTCGCAATTACGTCTTCTGCAGCGCCTCACAGAACGCGAGACGCACTGACCCTACGTGCCAAGGTGTCGTTGATAATCGTGTCGGAATTTGGACCAAAAAACCGTAATTGTGCGGTATGTTGCGACGATAGCGGCTTTTAGCGAAGAGTGTTGACGCCGAGGAAAGAACCGGCGTCAACCATTTGTGAGAATTCGTTGGACGGTTTAGCCGCCGCCGCCCGAACCTTGAATATCGCCGCCGCCAGTAGAAATGCTAAGCGGTGAAACTTGCTGACGGAATGTCCCGCTATTGACGTATTCGCGGTAGATGACGCGAGCATATTCGCCATTCAGAACAGTCGGATGGTTCTGAACAAAGCCGGATACCTCGGTCACCGTGCGCCGGTTGCGAACATCACGAGACTCGGTTTGGATCAAAGGTTGGGTTTCACCAAATGAGACTACTGCTTCCAAGCGGTTGCGGTCGATGCCCTGGCTGACCAAGTAGTTAACAGCGCTTTGTGCACGACGAAGGCCAAGACTGCGGTTGTAAGATTGGGATCCAACCAAGTCAGTGTGTCCGAAGACCTTAAAGCGCACCTCTGGGAACTGTTTGATCCAATCGGCTTGCTGTCGAAGAGTTGCTTGGGCAGCGGCCGTCAACTGACTGGAATCAAAAGCAAAGTTGATGGTGTCATCGACTTCAGCTGAGAAGCGGCGCGCCAAATTTATTGTATAGTCAAGCTGCCCAGTTTGAACCAAAGTGTTGTTCATTGTCGCGTTGCCGAAATCTCCAACGTCTAGCTGGGAGCCGGCTTCGCGGTCAAATGAACCTGCTTCACGTATCGGGTCGGCACAGCCTGCCAGTAGGGAAAAGCCTGCGGATGCAATCAGAAGATATTTCATTTTGCTTTTCTCCTATCAATCGTCGAGGACGTAGCCGTAGGACCCGCTAAAGTCCTGACGTGCAACTTCACCGGCACCACCAGCTTGAGGTGCTTCGTCTGCGGCAACTCGGCCGAAGAGGAAGAGATCACGCTCAGTTGGTGGCTGAACTCTGTCCGTTGGCAAGGCCAGCGCTTCGCCGCGTGTGGGTGTCACCAGATGCGGCGTTACGATAATGACCAGCTCTGTTTGACGGCGGGCATACTGCGCACTGCGGAACAGCGAACCAAGGATAGGAACGTCGCCCACCCAAGGAAGTTGGCTATTGAGGTCGGTAAAGTCGTCAGACAGCAGACCAGCGATCGCAAAACTCTCGCCGTCGCGCATTTCAACGGTAGTCGACGTCTCGCGCCGGCTGAAAGCGTCAATTTGGAGGCCATTCACGTTGATACCGTTACTTGGGTCAAGCCCGGATACCGCTGCAATGAGCTCCAAGTTGATGACGTCTTCATCAACCACTCTAGGGATAAAGTTCAGCTCCACACCGAACGGCTTGTATTCGATTGTGATGCCGCCTGCGTCGGATTCACCAGGAACAGGGTATTCCCCACCGGCGAGGAATTTGGCTTCCTGACCGCTGAGTGCTGTCAAGTTCGGTTCGGCCAAAGTTCTGACAACGCCGCGCGCTTCAAGAGCTTCCAACAAGATGCCGATTTCAACACCACCTGCGTTGAACCCGAAGAGGAATGCGCCGTTATTTTCGTTTGATGCCGGTATGTTAGCGCCGAAGGCGTTCGCAACAGCACCTGAGTTGTTCAGAGTGTTGCTACCGCCGCTCGTTCCAAGATCGCCACCAAGGGCAGTGCCCTGGACTGCGAGAGAGGAAGACAGTGATTTGCTCACCGAACGCTGCATTTCGGCAAAGCGAACCTTCAGCATGACTTGCTGGGTCCCGCCAACGCTCATCAGATTTGAAACGCGGTCAGGTGCGTAGCGTTCCGCAAGAGCCATGGCGCGATCGAGGCGGGCGATGGACGAAACCATTCCGGAGAGGACGATACCGTTGTTGGCAGTTCGAACTTCGATATTCTCGCCGGGAAGGATCTGTTGCAGGCGTTCTTTGAATTCTGCGATGTCAGGAGTGACATGGACTTCAACGTTTGTGATCAGCCGACCATCTGCACTGAGCAGCGTGAGGGTTGTTCGCCCTGGCTCCTTGCCCAACACGTAAATCGTGCGATCGGACAGGGACGAGATGTCTGCAATTGTCGGATTTGCGATGGTAAGTTCGGTGAAGGGTGTGTCGCTTTCGACAACTACACCTCTATTCATCGGCACATTAAGGGCGCTCGACGGTGCACCTCGTAGAACTTGCAAAGTTTCGGCGGGCGCGAACGTGGGTGCGCTCGCAAATGCCAAAGTAAGGCCGGCCAAAGCCGCCTTAATCAAACGATCATATTTCATTGTGACCTGCCTCTCCGATCACGGTTTCTTGCGGAAATTATTTTCCTTATTAAGCAGACCATGCCCGCGTTCGGCATTTTTTGCAAGAATCAATGCCTTGTGATGCTTCCCTGATGTGGATAACTGGCAACACGCTTTGCCATGAAAAAAGCCGCACGCGAGACACTCGGTGCGGCTTTCCAGAACCTTCTAAGCTCTTTAGTTGGAGCAGGGGATTGGGATTTCTTTTATCTCTGTCCCGCTACGCTGCCGGATCGTACACACTCGAGGTGCTTCGACCGGTGCTTCCTGAGCGACTTCAACAGGAGCTTCGATGCCGAGAATTTTATTCATGTCGGTTTCGATAACATCAGTAACTTCGATCGTATCGCCTTGGCCGACAAGTGAAAGCGAGAGTGTGCCTGTGCTTTGCAGGGTCGCCAAATCAGCCACATCGCCTGGGGACACCTGAACAGTAACAGTACGGATTGATAGGTTTTCAGCAGAACTTGCATCAGCGCTCTGGTTTACGGCAATCAATTCAACACCAGTTTTGATCAACTTAGTGATCTCGCGGCTCGCGTTGCGTCCCAACGAGTCAACACTTCCGGTCCAGTAAACATCCACCCGGTTGCCCGGCTGTAAGAAACCAGAAACTCCAGTTGATTGGTCGACATTGATCGTGAAGGCTCGAAGTCCAGGGGCAAGAATACCGGAGATGCCGTTAACCTCGCCAGGTGCCGTCACCTTCGCAGCAAGAACCGGTTCGTTTGGTTCCATTTTGCGAGTCACAATACGAACCACATCGGTGCCTTCCGGAAACAACTCTTCTTCGGACGCGAAGGAACCTTCTGGCAAGAAGTCCTTTGCATAGTGAATCTTCACGACATCTTCCATCGTCAAAGGTTCACCGTAGGCGATCTCTCGGTTAACGGCGTAAACTTCAACTGTTGGAATGTTGAGCTGCTGCTGAGCCATAAGTGCGGCATTGGCCTGCTTTTGCGCCGTAAGGTGGTTGTTCACCATATAGACAGCAAAGCCGGCGAGGCCCATTCCAACTACCAAGACTAAAACAAATAGCGCTCGCATTTTAGTACCCCATTATCTTCTGCGATCTCGTTTTCAAAACGACGTAGGTTTCTGAGTGGTGTCAGGACGTATTTGCAACAACGTCATCGCTGATCTGTTCGCTTCCGTCTTCCACGGCACCCAATACTAAGGCACCAACTCCGACCCCCATAAGGACCACAGCGGCTGTCAGTACCACCCAATCGACTGTAACCGCACCTTCATCGGACGACAGAAATGATTTTAACAAATGAAACATGACTTACCTTTCCACTCACTCGTTGACTGTTTTTACTCATAAATTAGGGCGTCAAAGTGGCTTGGCGCTGACATTTTGGGGGAATATCTTGCTCGACAATGATCGCGCACACCAAGCATCATGCTTGGGCCCTATCTGGACAGTTTTACATGCTGGACAGATCGTTAGAGACCTTCGTGGCGAGATCTTCCGCACCCTCAGAGATGATGCCCATGACAAAGATCGCCATGAAGATCGCGGCTGAAGTCAGCACGACGTACTCCACGGTTACAGCGCCATCTTCTTCGGCGCTAAATTTTTTCAAAGCCTTAAGCATCTAAATCCCTCCTCAGGGTGTCGCTAGTTACTCTCACTACTTGGATCGAGATGATCCGGGTCTTTCTAACGATTATGGTTATCGTCGGGAAATAAGGCATGAATGGGGCGTCATATGACCGGAAAGCCAAAAAACCGTTCCTTTTGAGAAACATATCGTTTCACTGATTGCTCCAATCACGCTCTCAAATGATCAATAAAAAAAATCCGCGCTGCGATGGCAGCGCGGATTTCGTACTTAGCAGTGATGCTAAATTAGGTGTTAGCGGCGATGTCGCCAACGATGTTGGAAGCACCTGTCTGAGCACCGCCAGAAACTGCGGAACCAACTGCCAGGCCAAGAGCCACGATAGCTGCCGTCAAAACAACCCAGTCTACTGTTACTGCGCCGTCTTCGTCGTTGCGGAAGTTTTTGATAAAGTTAAGCATGTCGTTCCCTCCTCAGGGTATTGCTAGTTAATTTCAGACCTTGTCGGATCATATCGGACCGGCCTCTTTTGGTCCGATCCCCGACTTGGATGAATATGTTTTCACTTTAGATTTGGGCATGAATTTGACCCGATTGGTGTTATTTTAAGGGGCGTTCATAAATTACCAAAAAATCTATTAAGTATATGAAAAGTAACGTTAAAAAAAATCAAGATGTATATAGTTAACGTCGAGACAGTTGCGTGAATGCGTCCAATGAAAATGAAAATTGACTCATTGTTTCACAAAGCTTGGCCCGCTTGGCGCATTCTGCGATGAAACGAAAAACAAAAAGTATAGATGAGCAGGTAAATGCTGAGATTTATTGGGCGGCTGGCGCTTCTGATGACAATCGGGGCGTCTACACAGGTGATTGCGGAGCAACATACGCTCCAACCAGATTTTACATTTAAACGTATTGGCGTTCCGAGCGCAGGCAGTCGGAATCGCATTACGGTTCAAATCGCACCTGCACCAGCGGCTCCCGTACAGGTGGCGCCCACAGCAACACCGGACGCCCCGACGTCCAACGCTGAGCTGGCTTGGTTTTGGGATAGTGTGTCTCCTGCCTTGGGGGATTCCGGCCCTGGCCGCCTCGAGCAGGCTGTCACCACGCTTAGGGACGCGCCTGATGGGGTGTATCGCCCTACGCCTCGGTTAGAGACGATGAAGCAGATTGTCGCGGCGCATGGGAGCGACATTATCCTTAACTCTATTGGCACGGATATATCGCCAGCGTTGATAGTTGCGCTTATCTCAGTGGAAAGTAGTGGGTCGACAACTGCAGTTAGCCATGCTGGTGCTACTGGACTTATGCAACTGATGCCAGCGACGGCCGAGAGGTTCGGCGTTCAAGACAGTACTCATCCGGCGGAGAACATCAAAGGCGGGGCGGCGTATCTGTCGTGGTTAATGGATCACTTCAACGACGATCCGGTGTTGGCTTTGGCTGGATACAATGCGGGCGAAGGAGCGGTGCGAGATCACGCGGGAGTTCCGCCTTATAGAGAAACGCGGAACTACGTACCAAAAGTGATCGCCGCTTGGACGATCGCGCGGGGCCTGTGTAAAACCCCGCCCGAGCTCATTTCAGACGGATGCGCCTTTGTGATCGACGGCTAGTTACTAGACCTGAAAAACGTCTGCCCAATCTGGATGCCTGCGCCTCAAAGCGTTGATATAGGGGCAGAGCGGGACGATCTGGAAGCCTTCTGCGCGGGCATCGTTGACCAGAGCTTCGGCGAGGGCCTTTCCATAGCCCTGGCCTTCGTGAGCGGGAGCAACACCGGTGTGGTCCGCGATCACGGTCGCTTTGGACAAGATTGAAAACGTCAGTTCGCTTGTCGCGCCGTCGGCATGCTCGATAACGTATCGGCCTTTGGTATCGTCCGCCTCTTTTTTGATCGCTAGATCAGACAATCGCAGCCTCAGTGGCGTTGCGAAGTTCCTCTTCGGTGACGCCCTCAGCCGTTTCAACGATCTTCAAACCACCTTCGACCACGTCCAAGACACCGAGGTTTGTAATAATGCGATCCACCACGCCTTTGCCTGTTAGTGGCAAGGTGCATTCCTTGAGCAATTTGCTTTCGCCATGCTTGTTGGTGTGATCCATCACAACAACGACGCGTCCAACGCCGGCAACCAGATCCATGGCACCGCCCATGCCTTTGACCAGCTTTCCGGGGATCATCCAATTTGCCAGATCGCCGTTCTCCGCCACTTCCATCGCGCCTAGGATCGCCATAGCGATTTTGCCGCCACGGATCATCCCAAAGGATGTCGCGCTGTCGAAGTATGCCGTCTGCGGCAGTTCGGTAATGGTCTGCTTGCCTGCATTGATGAGATCTGCGTCGATTTCATCTTCTGTTGGGAAGGGGCCCATGCCGAGCATGCCATTCTCTGACTGCAGCGTAACCTCCACACCCTCAGGGATGTAATTGGACACCAGTGTTGGAATGCCGATGCCGAGGTTCACGTATGTGCCGTCTTCCAATTCTTGTGCCGCTCGGGCGGCCATTTGATTGCGGTCCCATGCCATGATCTTAGCCCTCCCTTACGGTGCGTTGTTCGATGCGTTTCTTGTGCTCACCTTGAATGATGCGATGGACATAAATTCCGGGCAGGTGGATGTGATCGGGATCGAGAGAGCCCGTTGGAACGATCTCTTCCACTTCTAGAACACATGTTTTGCCACACATCGCAGCAGGTGGGTTAAAGTTACGCGCCGTTTTTCGGAAGATTGCGTTACCGGTTTCATCGGCTTTCCAAGCTTTCACGATGGACAAATCAGCAAAGATGCCTTCTTCCATAATGTAGGTCTCGCCGTTGAAGTCCTTGTGGTCCTTCCCTTCAGCAATCACCGTGCCGACGCCGGTCTTGGTATAAAAGCCGGGGATGCCACAGCCGCCGGCGCGCATGCGTTCCGCCAGCGTGCCTTGTGGATTGAATTCCAATTCTAATTCGCCGGACAGATATTGGCGCATGAACTCGGCATTTTCACCAACGTAAGAAGAGATCATTTTCTTGACCTGACGCGTCTGCAAAAGGATCCCGATGCCAAAGTCATCGACACCTGCGTTGTTGGATGCGAATGTCAAATCTTTAGTTCCGGCCTCCTTGATCGCATCAAGCAATAGTTCAGGAATGCCGCAAAGGCCAAAGCCACCAGCGGCAATAAACATGCCGTCTTCAAGAAGCCCATCCAGCGCAGCCGCTGCATTGGGGTAGATCTTGTTCATGAGGTCCCTCCAGAAAATTTGGCTAAGTAGTGACTGCGGGTCTTCCCCGTGTCAACACGATTGCTGCGTTGCGGCGAAATTTTTGCAACCGGTTGCAATTTAGTTGTCTAGATTGCTTTTGCTAGAACCACGTAATTCTTTGGATACCCGACGCCTCTGGAATCTGTGTGTTGATCAAGACGTGCCAAGATCGGTGCAAGCAGACTTCCAAGAATTCGAATGATTGTGGCGACGGGCAAAGCTAAGAGCCGCGCCCAGATCTCGCCACTTTTAGGCCAAAGCGGTAGATTTTTCGAGAGCCCTCGGAGTTGATATGAGGCTGTGCCGTAATAACCTTCTAGCCAATCAATTGATGAAACTTCGAATCCAGCCTGCTCAAACATGTGTTGATGCGCGAACTGGGTGTAGCGGTAGAAATCATAAGGCTGTTCGTGTTCCTGATAGAACAGCGGAAAGGTGCAGATGATCCTGCCGCCTGGCTTGAGAACGCGCCGCAGCTCTTTCAAAACGGCAATGGGATCGGGCAGGTGTTCTAAGACTTGGTTGAATACGACGTGGTCGAACCGCCTGTCCTCGACAGGAATGTCGACGAGATCGCAGATGTAAGTCTGCGGCGCATATGACTTATCGACCTTCGTAAAGTCCGCACTTTCATAGATCGCATGAGCGAAGAGATGCGCATAAGGCTGCATACCTGCGACGGCATCCAGCACACGTTCCCCTGCTTTCACCCCTTTCGCGAAAGTCTCATTGACCTTCAAAAGGTGATAGCGGGAGGAATTGAAGGCCATCTATTTTTTCTTTTTGGCTGTCGTTTTCTTTTTCGCAGCCGGTTTTTTCTTTGCGACTTTCTTGCCGGTCTTTTCGGCCCGTTCTGCGATCAAGGCTACCGCTTGATCCAGCGTGATGTCATCTGGTGTGATCGTGTCGGGAATCGTGGCATTGATCTTCTCCCATTTGACGTACGGACCGTATTTTCCGTCGTAGACACCTACGGCTCCGCCCGCATCCGGATGTTCGCCCAGTTCTTTGATAGGTTTTGCTGCGCGACCACGTCCGCCGCGGCTTGCGACTTTCTCAGCCAGCAATTGAACCGCGCGGTTCATGCCGACCGTCCACACCTCTTCAAGCGATTCCAAATTGGCATTGGTGCCGCCGCGATCAGAGGTCGATGGCGCGTGCTTCAGGTAAGGGCCGTAGCGTCCGATGTTGGACCACACCATGATCCCGTCCGCAGGATGAGGTCCGATTTCGCGGGGCAGGGCCAGAAGCTTGACGGCTGTTTCAAGTTCAACCTCTTCTGGCGGCCATTCTTTCGGGATCGATTGGCGAGGCGGTTTTTTGTTGTCGTCGGAGACTTCGCCACGCTGCACATAAGGCCCAAAGCGTCCCTTGTGGACCCAGATCTGATCGCCAGCATCTTCGCCAAGCAATTTTCCCTCTGGCGGGATGGCAGACGCCTCCGCCTCTGGGTTGGGTGGACCGAAGGGGCGGGTATATCGGCATTCAGGATAGTTTGAGCAGCCGATAAAGGCGCCACCGGACCGCGCTGTGCGCATGGAGAGACGCCCGTTGCCGCAGTTAGGGCAAAGGCGCGGGTCGGTGCCATCTTCGTTGCGCGGGAAGAGGTGCGGTTCCAGCACCTCGTTGATTTTCTCGAGAACATCGGTGATCCGAAGTTCGGATGTCTCGGCAATAGCAGCGGAGAAGTCGCGCCAGAAATTGCCAAGTACGACTTTGTAGTTCGCGTCGCCCGCACTGACCTCGTCTAGTTGGTTTTCCAGTTGGGCCGTGAAGTCATAGCCGACATACTTACGGAAATAGTTCGAAAGGAAAGCCGTAACCAGACGCCCCTTGTCCTGAGGAATCAGACGGTTTTTCTCTTTCTCGACATATCCGCGGTCTTGGATCGTTGTCACGATGGAAGCGTAGGTAGACGGCCTGCCGATGCCGAGTTCTTCCATCCGCTTCACCAAGGTCGCCTCAGTGTATCGGGGCGGCGGTTGTGTGAAATGCTGCTCCGGTGTGACGCTGTCCTTACTTGCGGCTTCGCCTTCGGCGAGTTGCGGGAGGCGCTTGTCATCATCGTCGACGACCGCGTCGTCTTTGCCTTCTTCATAAATCGCAAGGAAGCCGTCGAATAACATGACTTGGCCATTCGCGCGTAGCATGACTTGCCCATCAGCAGATCCGATGTCAGCCGTCGTGCGTTCAAGTCGAGCGGCTGCCATTTGGCTTGCCATCGTGCGTTTATAAATGAGGTCGTAGAGCTTACGTTGATCCGCATCAGCGATTTTGGCGTCCTCGGTCGATACGCCCATTTCTGTTGGGCGGATACATTCGTGGGCTTCCTGCGCATTCTTCGCTTTATTCTTATACATGCGTGGGCTGTCGGGCAGGTATGTGTCGCCGAACTTCGATTGGATCGCGCCACGGGCATCAGTCACAGCCTCTGGCGCCATGTCGATCCCGTCGGTCCGCATGTAGGTAATGAGGCCGGCTTCATAGAGGCGCTGAGCGACGCTCATCGTCTGCCGTGCGCCAAAGCCAAACTTACGGCTAGCCTCTTGCTGTAAGGTCGACGTCATGAAAGGCGGGGAAGGATTGCGCGTCGCCGGTTTTGCTTCGACCGACTTCACCACCAGATCGCGGCTTTGAATTGCTTGAACAGCCATTTCGGCTTGGGTCTGGTTGGCGATGCTGAATTTTTCCAGCTTATCGCTCGCAAGCACAGTCAACCGTGCTTCATAGCTTTGGCCACGCGCGGATTTCAGTTGCGCTTTGACCGACCAATATTCTTGAGCACGGAATGCTTCGATTTCCATTTCGCGCTCGACCAAAAGGCGCAAGGTTACAGATTGCACGCGTCCGGCGGATCGTGAACCAGGCAGTTTGCGCCAGAGCACCGGAGACAAGTTAAATCCAACCAGATAGTCCAGCGCACGTCGGGCGAGGTAAGCTTCCACGAGCGGTTGGTCGACCTCGCGCGGGTTTTCCATCGCTTCCATAACCGCAGATTTGGTGATGGCGTTGAAAACGACGCGGCTGACAGGCGTGTCTTTCTTGATCGCTTTGCGTGCGGTCAATGCCTCTGTCAGATGCCAACTGATCGCTTCACCTTCGCGATCGGGGTCGGTGGCGAGGATCAATTCGGGGTCATCTTTGAGTGCGTTAACAATCGCTTTGATGTGCTTTTTGCTGTCGCTTGCGACCTCCCACTTCATTTCAAAATCTTCGTCGGGAAGGACGGAGCCATCTTTTGGAGGCAGGTCACGCACGTGCCCGAAAGAGGCGAGAACTGTATAGTCGTTACCCAAATATCCGTTGATTTTCTTGGCCTTGGCTGGCGATTCAACAACAACAACGGGCATGGGAATCCTTTAAAGAAATCGGGTCGTCTGTGATCGCGCAAGATGTGGGGTGTCGTATTGGATTGTCAATCCTGTGATTTCGAGAAGGTGATTTGACACGAAATTTGGCGCGTCTTGAGGCGCTGCCTATCCTGCTTTTGAGAGCAGTCCACCGGGTTGCCGAATGACTTGGCCAGTCATTTCGAGCTCGACCAAAATAGGTGCAACGCCTTTCGCGGGGGTTTTGAGGTCGCGGATCAATTGATCTTCGGCGACAGGCGATGGGCCGAGACGGTTGAGAATTTCTTGATGGAGCTTGTTGGTGTCTCTGAGCGTCCGTTCAGGTTTCCGTAAAGGGAGTTCTGGTTCAGCGTGCGGCGCAATTTCTTTGATGGCCTCGATCACATCCTCTGCGGATCGGACGAGTATTCCGCCATCGCGAATGAGGTGATTGCACCCAGCCGCGCGTGCGTCGAACGGATGTCCGGGAACTGCCAAAACATCTCGCCCTTGATCCAAGGCGTTTCTTGCCGTGATCAAACTGCCGGACTTTGCAGCTGCTTCAACAACGACAACGGCTTTTGCCATACCGGATATGATTCTGTTGCGCGTCGGTAAATGTCGTGCCATGGGCTGCAATCCCATCGGCATCTCCGAGAGGCGCAGGCCTTTATCAGCAATTTTCTTTGCAAGATTGGCGTTCTCAGCGGGGTAGACCACATCGACGCCGCCAGCTTGAACAGCGACGGTGCCGGTTTCCAGTGAAGCCAAATGCGCGGCCGTATCGACACCTCTTGCAAGGCCTGAGACGACAACAAACCCAGCTTCACCAAGTTCTTCGGCAAGGCGGCGCGCCATGCGCGTGCCGAGGGATGAGGCATTCCGTGCGCCGACCATGGCAATCATTGGCGACGTCGAAAGTTCCCGCCGCCCAAGAGTCCATAGGAATGGAGGCGCGTCATCGAGTTGTAAAAGCTCCTTCGGGTAATCAGGTTCCGTTTCTTCGATCAGGACCGCACCGATCTTTTTTCCTGCTTTCAACTCCGCTTTGAGTGCCTGTTCTGCGAAAGGTTGGTATTTGGATACGCCCGCTGCGCGGGCAACGTCGGGCAGGGCGTCTAATGCCGCTCGCGCAGAGCCATGTTCTCCGAGCAACCGGCGATACGTCGAAATCCCTACGCGGTAAGATCGCAGTAGGCGGAGACGGTCAAAACGAGAATCTTCCTGAAGGTGTGGGGTGGGGGGGTGAGTGGAAGAGTGCTGCTTTCCGTTCATCCCAATCTCCGCCTTACTGCAGAATCAGGTTAACCTCGTTAAGGTTAATCGGGCTTTAATCTTAGCGCGTCCTATCCCCGCTATTTCTGGGGGGATGCTTTGACATTAAGCTGCTGCACCACCGACCGTTAAGCCGCCAATCATCAGGCTTGGTTGTCCGACCCCGACCGGAACCCACTGCCCAGCCTTGCCGCAATTGCCGATTCCTGGATCAAGCGCCATATCGTTTCCAATGCCGCGAATATGCTTCAGAGCGGTTGCGCCATCGCCGATCAATGTCGCGCCCTTCACGGGAGCGCCAACAACGCCGTTTTGCACGCGGTACGCTTCCGTACAGCTGAAGACAAACTTACCGTTGGTGATGTCGACCTGGCCTCCGCCAAAGCCGACGGCATAGATCCCGTCGTTGAGATCCGCGACCAACGCTGCGGCATCGGCGTCACCAGACAACATATATGTGTTCGTCATCCGCGGCATCGGCGCATGGGCATAGCTTTCGCGCCGCCCATTGCCCGTGGGGGCCACGTCCATCAAGCGCGCGTTCTGCCGGTCTTGCATGAAGCCGACCAGAACGCCGTCCTCGATCAATGTATTTTTCGCGCTGGGCGTACCTTCGTCGTCAACCGTGATCGAGCCGCGTCGATCTGGAATTGTGCCATCGTCCAAGACCGTCACGCCTTTTGCCGCGATCTGTTGACCCATCAATCCTGCAAAAGCCGACGACCCCTTGCGGTTAAAATCACCTTCTAGCCCGTGGCCAATCGCTTCGTGCAAAAGGATGCCGGGCCAGCCGGGGCCAAGAACCACGTCCATGACACCTGCGGGTGTAGGTTCCGCATCGAGGTTTACGAGCGCGATCCGCAGCGCCTCTCGCACGACACCTTCCCAATGATCGCGTGTGATCAGGCCTAGCAATCCGGCGCGGCCACCACCGCCCATGCTGCCGCTTTCGCGGCGGCCCTGATCTTCAACGATGACGGACACGTTCACCCGCGACATCGGGCGTGTATCCGTGACCAAGGTTCCCTCAGGGCGCAGGATCGTAACTTCTTGCAACGAGGCCGCCATGCTGGCGGAGACCTGAACAACGCGCGAATCCAAGCTGCGGGCGAATTCATCGATCTCCCTCAAGACGTCAATCTTAGCTGGAAACGTCGCTTGCGCCATTGGATTGCCATCAGAATAGAGCTTTCGGTTGGTACCCGCTGGCGCATTTGCCAAAGTCCCGCCGCCGTCTCCAACCGCTAAACGAGCCGTCCCAACGGCACGACGCAGAGCTTGTTCGTTGAGTGTTGTGGAATGCGCATATCCGGCAGTCTCGCCCTTCACGGCACGAAGGCCAAACCCCTCTGACGCATCATAACTCGCCGTCTTCACACGCCCGTCTTCAAACGACAGCATTTCCGACTTCCGACGTTCGAGGAACAACTCACCGTCGTCGGCGCCGCGCGTTGCCTCTTGAACTAAGGACAACGCGGTCTCCTGATCGAAATGAGTCTCAAATGGGCGAAATGCGTCGGATGCCATGTTTGGAAGCGCCTCTTTATGGTCAGAGCCCCAACTTTTTGGGGTGAATGTCGAAAAAGCGGCTGTTTGCCGCAACAGGGGTTCTTGAGTTGTCTCTCAGGATATGGGACATGGGCGCAGACTTACAACGGGATTCCGTCTAACAGACCGGAAACCTCAGCCACAGAGCCTTCGGGTTCGACGATGAAGACAGGGAACATCATGCGACTGACCACCCATCTAAAATCTCTTTGGGCCACCGCTGGTTTGATGCTGGCCGGCAGTGCCTCACTGGCTCAAGACGTCAATCAAGAACTTGAGATCGTCGGTATTCCGGAACCAGCAGGGACAAGCTTCCAACCTGCCGCGACTAAGCTGATGAGCGACATCATTTGGTTGGATACGCTGCTTTTGTATATCATCACTGCGATTTCGCTGTTTGTGATGGGTTTGCTAATCTGGGTGATCGTACGCTTTAACCGCAAATCGAACCCAACACCGGCAACATTCACACACAACTCTCCTTTGGAAGTTGCATGGACCGTTGTGCCAATCGCGATCCTTGTGTTCATCGGCGCGTTCTCTCTGCCAGTTTTGTTCGACCAGCAGGAAATCCCAGAAGGTGACGTGAACATCAAAGTCACTGGCTACCAGTGGTACTGGGGTTATGAGTACACAGACGAAAACATCGCATTCGACAGCTTTATGCTCGCAGAAGAAGAGCTGGCTGACTTCGGTTATTCCGAAGACCTCTATCTTCTAGCAACAGACACAGCTGTTGTTGTGCCAGTGGGCGCGACCGTTGTTATGGACGTGACAGGCGCGGACGTTATCCATTCCTGGACCATCCCAGCCTTTGGCGTGAAGCAGGACGCGGTCCCAGGTCGTATTGCTCAGCTGTGGTTTGCAGCAGAGCGTGAAGGCGTCTACTTCGGCCAGTGTTCTGAGCTTTGCGGCCAGGCCCACGCTTATATGCCGATCACAGTGAAAGTCGTGAGCCAAGAGGTTTATGACGAGTGGCTTGTTGCCGCGAAAGAAGAAAACCCAGCATCGTAAGCGCTGTAACTGGGTGCGGCACTGCCTCGCCCCAATTGCTTTAAGGGCCGAGATAGCGGCCATGCTAGGACAACCGAATGAGCGACGTGAGCGTAGAAACAGGGACCTATGAGGCCAAGATGGGCGACTATTTCGCTCTTCTTAAGCCTCGTGTGATGTCGCTTGTGATCTTCACGGCGCTTGTAGGCATGTTGGTTGCTCCGGTTCCAGTTCACCCTTTCGTTGGCTTTGTCGCCATCCTTTGCATTGCGGTCGGTGCCGGTGCCTCTGGCGCGCTGAACATGTGGTGGGACGCTGATATCGATGCGAAGATGAAGCGCACAGTTGGGCGTCCAATCCCGTCAGGTCGCGTTCAACCGGGTGAGGCTCTTGGCATTGGGTTGGCCCTTTCTGGCTTTTCCGTCGTTCTTTTGGCGCTGGCGACAAATTTCTTTGCGGCCGGACTGCTCGCGTTCACGATCTTTTTCTATGCCGTCATTTACTCGATGTGGCTGAAGCGTTCGACGCCACAAAACATCGTCATCGGCGGAGCCGCAGGTGCGTTCCCTCCCATGGTCGGGTGGGCGGTTGCAACCGGTGGAGCGAGTATTGAAAGCGTCTTGATGTTCGCGTTGATCTTCATGTGGACGCCGCCTCACTTCTGGGCGCTCGCCTTGTTCGTGAAGACCGATTACGGCGACGCGGGCGTTCCAATGTTGAACGTCACCCATGGCACGCGGTCCACACGGAACCATATTCTTGTCTACACCTTTTTGTTGGCTCCAGTCGCAATTGGCCTTGGTTTTACCTCCATTGGTGGCCCTATCTATTTGGCGACGGCTGTAGTCATGAACGCATGGTTCCTAAAAGGTGCCTACAAAGTTTGGAAACGTGACGACGCTGACGCCGAAGCGGACAAGTTCAAAGCAGAGCGCGCGGTCTTCAAAACGTCGCTCTATTATCTGTTTGCCCACTTCGTTGCATTGCTCGTTGAAGGCATCTTGCGCACTACAGGTGCAGGAGGTGTCGCGTGACGATCAAGGTTGAGCACGAGCTTCATGAGCGTCGGAAAGGCCGCAATGTTGGGTTGGGTCTGATCCTTGTAGCGTTCATTGGCATCGTGTTTGGGCTGACGGTTGTGAAAGTCACACAGCTTGGTGAAGCTCAACAATTCGAACGCTTCGATCACGTGGCTCGGCCGCAAATTATTCCAGCCGAGGACGGAGGGTCTAACTGATGCGCTTGTTTCCTAACGTAACCGGCCCGAAGCGGACACTCTTTCAGACGTTGTCTGTCGTGTTTGTCATGGGCGCATTGGCTTGGGCCTCCGTACCGTTCTACGATTGGTTCTGTCGAGTCACAGGTTTTGGTGGCGCTACTAACGTCGCCGAAGATACGACAGGCGTTGTTTTGGACGAAACGATCACTGTGCGGTTCGACGCATCACTTGAGCGGGATATGCCTTGGACGTTCAAACCGGTTGAGCGCGAAATGGAAATCCGCATTGGAGAGATGGGATTGGCCTTCTATGAGGCAAATAACCCGTCTGACGTGCCAGTCGCAGGGCAGGCAGCCTACAATGTAGCGCCCTACCAAGCCGGTGCGTTTTTCGACAAAATCGAATGCTTCTGCTTTGTAGAGCAAGTTCTTCAGCCCGGCGAAACTGTCCTGATGCCCGTGAGCTTCTTCATCGATCCTGAAATCGTCGATGACTACGAAGGCCAGTACATCCACACCATCACTCTTAGCTATACGTTTTACGAGATCGATTTGCTGGAAGATGAGATGCAACAAGCGGCTTTGGGTGCTGAATCCGCTTTGACAACAAACGGCCAAACGGCCATAGAACAGAACTAGACGACCAGCCATAGGGGACATCAACGATGGCACATGAAAAGAACCACGATTATCACATTCTGAACCCCTCTATCTGGCCTTTGGCTGGAGGTCTTGGCGCGTTCGTAATGCTCTTTGGCGCCGTGCTTTGGATGAAAGACAGCAGCCAGCCTTACATGTTCCTAATCGGATTGGCTCTGACTCTTTACGTTATGTATGCGTGGTGGGCCGAAGTTGTGACCGAAGGCAACACAGGTGATCATACGCCCGTCGTTCGGATCGGCCTGCGTTACGGCGTGATCATGTTCATCATGTCAGAAGTCATGTTCTTCGCGGCATGGTTCTGGTCTTTCTTTAAACACGCACTCTACCCAATGGGCCCAGAAAGCCCTGCTGTTGATGGAGTTTGGCCCCCGGTTGGTATTGAAACATTCGACCCGTGGCACCTGCCTCTGATCAACACCCTGATCCTGCTGTGCTCTGGTGCAGCTGCAACATGGGCGCACCACGCATTGGTTCACGAGAACAACCGCCAAGACATGAAGTGGGGCCTGATCCTTGCTGTTGCTTTGGGTGTGCTGTTCACATTCTTCCAAGCCTACGAATACGGACACGCGGCCTTTAGCTTCTCCGGAAACATCTACGGCGCGAACTTCTTCATGGCGACGGGCTTCCACGGCTTCCACGTTGTGATCGGCACGATCTTCTTGCTCGTTTGCTTGCTGCGGCTTCAGCGCGGTCATTTCACGCAAGAGCAGCACGTCGGCTTCGAAGCAGCCGCATGGTACTGGCACTTCGTTGACGTGGTTTGGCTGTTCCTCTTCTTCGCCGTCTACATCTGGGGCGGCTGAAGTAAGCACTGAATTGGAAAACGGCGGACCATGTGTCCGCCTTTTTCTTTTTGGCCCATGGGCAAGCCCTTCACCCTTTTGGCCAACGCCGCTATAGACCGCGCAACAAAAAGGATCTCCTTGTGCGCAAGCTTTTCTTTCCAATCTTTCTCGGTGTCAGCGGGGTCGCGGTCTTGCTGTATCTTGGATTTTGGCAGATGCAGCGCTTAGCGTGGAAAGAAGGTATTCTGGCAGAAATCGATGCGCGGATGACGGGGGCTCCGATCGCCTTGCCGCAGGATCCGACAGAGACTGAAGACGAGTATATTGCAATAGAGCTTTCAGGGCTTATCGGCAACGAAGAACTCCACGTTTTGACGTCCGGGACGGCGGCTGGAACCGGCTATCAGGTCATCACCGCTCTTGAGACAAGCGATGGTCGGCGTGTCCTACTCGATCTGGGTTTGCTGCCCTTGGAAGCGAAAGATTTACCGTCTCAGAACGCACAAGCAGAAATCGTCGGAAACTTGATCTGGCCCGATGATGTGAACGAATCGACACCTAACCCTGACCTTGAGAAGAACATTTGGTTTGGGCGAGATGTCGACGCGATGTCAGATGCCTTGGGCACCGAACCGCTTATGGTGGTTGTCAGAGAGATGTCACCGCCAGACCCACGTTTGACGCCCTTGCCCGTCGACACCAGCACCATAAAGAACGATCACTGGGAATATGCAGTCACTTGGTTCTTGCTAGCCATTGTCTGGGCCATCATGAGCATCTATTGGATCATCCGCACAACCCGCCAAAAGGACGCATAAGATGCGCTATATCTCGACCCGCGGCACAGCGCCTGAGCTGACATTCGAAGAAGCCATGATGACAGGGCTGGCTCGAGACGGTGGCCTCTATGTACCCGCCGACGTGCCGACGCTCAGCCATGATGAGATCGCGGCGATGGCAGGGCTGCGCTATGAGGACATCGCCTTCAAAGTGATGCGCCCTTTCATCGGTGAAACGTTCACAGATGAGGAATTCAAATCCCTGATCGATGCCGCCTACAAAGGGTTCGGCCACGACGCCCGCGCGCCTTTGGTTCAGCTTGCGCCCAATCACTTCCTACTCGAATTGTTCCATGGCCCGACGCTGGCGTTCAAAGATTTCGCAATGCAGTTGATTGGTCAGATGTTCCAAGCGGCTCTTGGTCGGTCTGGTAAGTCTATTACGATTGTTGGAGCCACCTCGGGCGATACGGGCTCCGCCGCCATTGAGGCCTTCCGTGGATTGAGCAACGTCAACGTCTTTATCCTTTACCCGCATGGTCGGGTCAGCGAAGTACAGCGGCGTCAGATGACAACGCCAGTGGAAAGCAATGTTCATGCCTTGGCCGTCGACGGTGATTTTGATGACTGTCAGGCGATGGTCAAAGACATGTTTAATGACTTTGATTTCCGCGAAGAAGTGGAGCTCGCGGGCGTCAACTCAATCAACTGGGGAAGGGTGCTGGCGCAGGTTGTCTACTACTTCTCATCCGCAGTTTCGCTCGGCGCGCCGCATCGCGAAGTGAGTTTCACGGTGCCGACCGGCAACTTCGGTGACATCTTCGCTGGCTATATCGCGAAACGGATGGGTTTGCCGATCAAAGATCTTGTCGTGGCGACGAACCAAAACGACATCCTGCACCGGACGTTGGAAACGGGTGCCTATACTAAGGAAGGCGTGACACCGTCGATTAGCCCGTCGATGGATATTCAGGTGAGTTCGAACTTTGAACGTGCTCTCTTTGATGCCTATGACCGTGACGGAGCGACTGTGGCTACGCAGATGGATGATCTGAAATCCGGTGGCTTTGCCATCAGCCAAGGTGCCTATCAGGCGTTGAAGGAAACCTACAAATCAGGCCGCGCATCTGAGGCGGAAACCAGTGCTGCGATCAAGTCGTATGTCGCGGATCATGGAGAGCTACTTTGCCCTCACTCAGCGGTTGGCGTTCACGTGGCTGAAGACTACCTTGGCACAACACCGATGATCACGCTTGCGACGGCGCATCCAGCGAAATTCCCCGCGGCGGTGGAAGAGGCCACAGGCATTCATCCTCCACTCCCTTCACGCATGTCTGACCTGTTTGAGCGGCCAGAGCGCTTGACCCGCGTGGCGCATGACCTTACGGCGATCCAAACCATCATTAAGGACCGCATCGCTTGACCATCCAACTGCACACATTGTCCAACGGCTTTCGCATCGTGACCGAGGCGATGCCCGGCCTTAAATCCGCGTCCGTTGGGGTTTGGGTCGGTGCGGGTGGCCGTCATGAACGGGTTGAACAGAACGGCATTGCGCATTTCTTGGAGCATATGGCGTTCAAGGGCACAAAGACGCGCACGCCTTTGCAAATTGCCGAAGCGATTGAAGATGTAGGCGGGTACATCAACGCTTATACCAGTCGCGAAATGACGGCCTATTATGTTCGCCTGCTGGAAGATGACGTGGCTTTGGGCGTTGATGTGATTGCCGATATTCTTCTCAATCCAATCTTTGATCCGAATGAGATTGAAGTGGAGCGGGGCGTGATCTTGCAAGAGATCGGCCAAGCGCTTGATACGCCGGACGACATCATATTCGATTGGCTTCAAGAGGCGGCCTATCCGGATCAAGCCTTGGGGCGCACAATTCTGGGTCCATCGGAACGCGTTCAAAGCTTCACGCGCGATGACCTGTCGGGATTTGTTGGTGAACATTACGGGCCAAACCAGATGATTTTGGCGGCTGCAGGTGCGGTGGATCACGATGAGATTGTAAAACAAGCCGAAGCGCTCTTTGGACACTTGCCGTCCGTTAAACCGACGACCCTGATCCAGCCCGCTCGCTTTGGTGGGGCAGAGCGGCGCGAGACCAAAGATTTAGAGCAAGTTCATTTCGCTTTGGGGATCGAAGGACCGGATTATCGCGATCCCAAGATCTACACCGCGCAAATCTATTCCTCCGTCATGGGTGGTGGCATGTCATCGCGGCTGTTCCAAGAGGTGCGCGAACATCGTGGGCTCTGCTACACGATTTTCGCGCAGGCTGGGGCTTACGAAGATACCGGCCTGACCACGATTTACGCGGGTACCTCGTCTGAACAGATAGCCGAACTGGTAAACGTCACTGCTGATCAGATGAAACGCGCTGCAGATGATATGACCGATAAAGAGGTCGACCGCGCCCGTGTTCAGATGAAGGCGGGGCTGTTGATGGGCCTCGAAAGCCCATCAAACCGTGCCGAACGTCTTGCGCGCTTGCTGTCGATTTGGGGTCGTATCCCGTCGCTAGAAGAAACCATTGAGCGTATTGATGATGTAACAACCGCTAAGGTGAAAGCCTTTGCCGGTAAGACGACGAGCCAATCTGGGGCGGCTATGGCGCTTTACGGCCCAGCTGAAGCGGCGCCAAGTCTGGAAGAATTGCGGGCAAGACTGGCGGCCTAATGCTGGGAGTGCGCAAGAAGGTTAAGCTGGAAACAGAGCGGATGACCTTGCGTCCCCCGCAACACAGCGACTTTCGCGCATGGGCCGCAATCCGCAAAGAAAGCAAAGCGTTCCTAGAACCTTGGGAGCCGACTTGGGCGGCTGACCACCTGTCTCGTAAAGGGTTCACCAATCGGGTCTATTGGGCGCAGCGCGCGATTGCGAATGGGACGGCGGTCCCTCTGTTTTTGATCCGGCGCGACGATGACGCGCTGTTGGGCGCAATCACACTGGATAATATCCGCCGCGGGCCTGCGCAGGCCGGGACAACGGGGTATTGGGTCGGACATCCGTATGCGCGATCTGGCTACATGCAAGAGGCGCTAGAGGCAGTTGTACATTATGCGTTCATCACATTGGATCTGAGCCGGATTGAGTCTGGCTGCCTTCCTGAAAACACACCCTCGCGTCGGTTGCTGGAAAAATGCGGCTACAAATACGAAGGTGTGGCGCAAAGTTATCTTCAGATCAACGGGCGCTGGCGGAACCATGTCCTCTATGCGAACCTACGCCACGACCGGCGTGGTCGAACGGATGTGGGATAGGTGATGCTGAACAGCGTGACAGATGAGTTTGAGGCGCAACTGCGCGCAATACTCCCTGAGGGCGCCTTCAGGCCCGACACCGACGGATATTTCACAGAATCCCGAGGTCGTTGGACGGGTCAGGGCCTTGTGGTCGCACCGTCCTCTACGCAAGAAGTGTCAGCCGTCGTCAAAGCCTGCAACGATGCAAAAGTCGGCGTGGTTCCCTACGGCGGCGGCACCGGTCTTGTTGGTGGGCAAATCCTGCAAGACGGCGCGAAACCAGTGGTTTTGTCTTTGGAACGGATGACTAAAGTGCGAGACGTGTACCCGAGCGAGGATACGATGGTTGTAGAGGCCGGCGCAATCCTCGCGAGTATCCAAGATGAGGCCGAGCGGATCGGACGGCTGTTTCCGTTGTCTCTAGCCTCCGAAGGGTCGGCGCGTATTGGCGGACTGCTTTCGACCAACGCTGGCGGCTTGAATGTCCTGCGCTATGGAAATGCTCGCGCCCAATGTCTTGGGTTGGAGGTGGTTCTGGCGGATGGCACTGTTTGGAACGGCTTATCGCGTCTTCACAAAGATAACACTGGCTACGACCTGCGCGACTTGATGATCGGAGCGGAAGGAACGCTGGGGGTCATCACCGCAGCGGCTTTAAAGCTGTCACCGCGTCCCGCTTCCGTTGGGTCTGCCATGATTGCGGTAAAGGGTCCTGCCGCGGCATTGGCTCTGCTAGCTTTGGCAAAGGAGCGTTTGGCCGAAGGGATTTCCGCGTTTGAATTGATGCACCGGCAAGGGTTTGATTTCCTCGATGAAGTAGGCCCCGAATATCATGCGCCCTTGGCCGAGACACCAGAATGGACCGTGTTGATTGATGTTGGTTTGCCAAGTGGCCTGCAAGCAGACGAAGCCTTGGTCGACTTATTTGAAGCAGCGCTTGAAGCCGATTTGGTAACTGACGGCGTCATTGCCCAATCAGAAGCGCAGCGAGAGGCGTTCTGGTTCATTCGAGAGAATATCCCCGAAGCCAATCGGCGGATCGGGTCTATCAGCTCGCATGATATTTCGATCCCGCTGAGTGTCGTCCCAGAGTTTATCAAGATCGGCCCCGAGCAGCTTGAAAAGATTGGTGAGTTTCGGATCAATTGCTTTGGGCATCTTGGAGATGGCAATCTTCATTACAATGTGTTCCCGCCGAAGGGGTTGTCGCGCGCTGACTTCTCGAGCGAACGCGATCAGATCAAACAAGCGGTTCACGATCTTGCGCATGAATTTAGCGGATCGGTCAGCGCGGAACATGGGGTAGGACGGCTGAAGGTCGGCGATCTGGAGCGCTATTCCGATCCTGCAAAACTAACCATGATGCGAGCGATCAAAGGGGCGTTTGATCCCAACGGAATCATGAACCCCGGTGCGGTCTTGCGCTAATCCATACGTTGCGGCTTAAGCCCCTTCGAACTCACAAAGGATGTGGACGTTCATACCCATGTCTTCGAGTTTCTTGCGACCGCCAAGTTCTGGCAAATCGATGATAAAGGCGCAGCCCATCACCGATGCACCTATACGCTCGATAAGTTTGATCCCAGCTTCAGCGGTCCCACCGGTGGCAAGAAGGTCATCGACAAGAAGGACGCGTTCACCCGGTTGAAGCGCGTCGTCGTGGACTTCCATAATCGCTTCGCCGTATTCCAGTTGATAGTCTTGCTCGATAGTCTTGCCGGGCAATTTGCCTTTTTTGCGGATTGGAACAAAGCCGAGCGAGAGTTGGTGCGCAATAGCTCCGCCAAGGATAAACCCTCGCGCTTCAAGCCCCACTACGCGGTCAATTGGCTGTCCGGCATAGGGGTGCAAAAGTTGGTCGATTGCCATGCGGAACCCACGCGGGTCAGCAAATAGGGTTGTCACATCGCGGAACATGATCCCTTCGTGTGGAAAGTCAGGGATCGTGCGGATGTAGTCTTTGACAGTTTTCATCTAAGTATTTCCGAATGTTAGAGGACGCGTCCAGCGACCGCATCAAGTTTGGCGACCAAAGCAGTGTCACGTTTTTCAGGTGCGGTCATGACCGCGTATTCGAGGGCGCGGTCGCAGCCGTGAGGGCAAAGGTCACGCTCTGACCCAAGCAGTTCAGGGAGCCGCGTGACCATATCGCGGGCTTTTGTGCCGTTGCCTTGCAGCGTTTTGATTACATCGCTGACGTCGACCGCCCCATGATCAGGGTGCCAACTGTCATAGTCGGTGATCATGGCGACCGAGGCGTAGCAAAGCTCTGCCTCGCGGGCGAGTTTAGCTTCGGGCATATTTGTCATGCCTATGACGTCACAGTTCCAGACATCGCGGTAAAGGTTGCTCTCTGCCTGTGATGAGAATTGTGGACCTTCCATAGCAAGGTAGGTGCCGCCTTTGTGGACGGTGACGCCAGCATCCTTCGCAGCGGTTTCGCAGGCGTCAGAGAGGCGCGGGCAGGTGGGGTGTGCGACGCTCACATGCGCCACACAGCCGGTTCCGAAGAACGATTTTTCGCGGGCAAAAGTTCGGTCAATGAATTGATCCACAATGACAAAATCACCCGGAGCCATTTCCTCGCGAAACGATCCACATGCGCTGACGCTGATCACATCGGTCACGCCGATACGTTTCAGAGCGTCGATATTGGCGCGATACGGAACGGTTGTCGGGGAGTGCACATGGCCGCGCCCGTGGCGGGGTAAGAACACCATCGGGATACCATTCAAAACACCTGAGAGAACCGCATCTGAGGGCGCGCCCCAAAGGCTATCGATCTCAATCCATTCTGCATCCTGAAGGCCATCAATTTCGTAGAGGCCAGAGCCGCCGATTATCCCAATTTTTGTTTGCATCGATCACCCCTACTAAGCCTTGCCAATGTTGCCCAGCCGCTGACCCGACGCAACAGTTTTGCTTTGGACGTGACATCTTTAGATTCCTCCTATAAAGCGCGCGGACGAGCTTCCTCCCAAAAGGCCTAAAAGATGAGCACTTCTATTCTGGCGCGCTTCGCCGACAGTTTGGCTATTGCCGATCCGAACACTCCGATCACTTCCACAAGGATTCGGACAGAGGTTTTGTCAGGGCTTACCGTGGCCTTAGCCTTGGTGCCCGAAGCTGTCGCTTTCGCTTTTGTGGCTGGGGTTCATCCGCTGGTTGGCCTCTATGCAGCGTTCATGGTGGGGTTGATTACGGCGGTGATTGGCGGACGGCCGGGCATGATCTCTGGCGCGACGGGTGCTTTGGCGGTTGTGATGGTCAGTTTGGTGGCTGTTCACGGGGTCGAATACCTCTTTGCGACCGTGATCCTGATGGGATTGATCCAAATCTTTGTGGGCATCATGCGATGGGGGAAGTTTATCCGCTTGGTGCCGCATCCGGTTATGCTTGGCTTTGTGAACGGGTTGGCGATCGTAATTTTCTTGGCGCAATTGGGCCAATTCCAAGTGCCAGGAACGGCTGAATCTGGTGGTCACGGCATTCCGCACGGCGAATGGTTGTCTGGCATGCCGTTGATTTTGATGCTCTGCCTTGTGGCGCTGACTATGGCGATCATCTGGGTATGGCCGCGCATCACAAATGTCATTCCCGCACCACTAGCCGGCATCGGTATCGTGGCCGGTATCGTGATTGCCTTTGGCCTCGACGTGCCGCGAGTGGGTGATCTTGCCTCTATCGAAGGTGGTTTGCCGCAGTTCCATAATCCATTTGGAACGGGCGAAGGTCTTTATGGTACTCCGCTTGTCCCTTTCACGCTTGAGACGTTCTGGATCATCCTCCCCTACGCTTTGATCCTATCGGCGATTGGGTTGATTGAAAGCCTTCTGACACTGAACCTAGTGGGCGAAATGACGAACCAGCGTGGTGGCGCATCTCAAGAATGTATTGCCCAAGGTGTCGCGAATACGGCCACGGGTTTCTTTGCCGGCATGGGCGGTTGTGCGATGATCGGACAGTCCATGATCAACGTGAAATCCGGTGGTCGTACTCGAATTGCTGGGATTGCGGCAGCTTTGTTTCTGTTGGCGTTCATCATGTTCGCAAGCGGATTGATCGAGCAGATCCCACTGGCTGCACTCGTCGGCGTTATGTTCATGGTGGTGATCGGTACATTTGCCTGGAATTCACTGCGAATTCTGCGGAAGGTCCCGCATATGGACGCCTTTGTGATCATCCTTGTTACCGTTGTGACGGTGGCAACGGATCTAGCTACGGCGGTGGTCGTTGGTGTGGTCGTCTCCGCCTTGGCCTACAGCTGGAACAACGCAAAACGCATTTATGCTGAAACGCATGAGACGCCTGAAGGCGCAAAGGTCTATCACATTCAGGGGCCGCTTTTCTTTGGGTCCGCTGAGGGGTTTGCTGAATTGTTTCAAATCAAGGATGATCCGTCTCTGGTGATCATCGATTTCCAAAACAGCCGCGTGGTTGATCAATCGGCGCTGCAGGCGATCGAGGCGATTGCGGGCAAGTATGAGGCCGCAGGAAAGCGCATCCAACTGCGTCACCTGAGCCATGATTGTCACCAGCTGTTAACCCGCGCCGGTCACCTCATCGTCGATAGTGATGACGATCCCGATTATGAAGTTGCGGTCGATTATGGTGTCCGGACCGGGATCATCGGAGGACACTAAGCGTCAGCCATCGCCGGGGCGGCTCAGGCTGAACAAATCTTGGACCTTTGTGTAGTCGCGATAACCAAGGCGGGCGAGGGGATGGAACTTGGTGACATCGAACTTGCCGTCAACAAGGCAGTCGTCGCGTAAGTGAACGCCGACGACTTCACCAAACACCACTCTATTCGCTTCACCAGGCAAAGTGGTGATCTGCGTCAACTTGCATTCTAGCACCGCCGGCGCGCCATCCACATAAGAGCAGCCAATTTCAGAGCAGGCAGCCTTTGTAAGGCTGGCCTTTTCGAATTCATCGATATCCTTTTCCCAAGGGCCAGAGGTCATGTTCATGGCGTTGGCCATTTCGAAAGAGACGATGTTTACCGCGAATTCGCCCGTTTCAGTGATGTTTGCGACGGTGTCCTTTGTCCCGTCGCGATCGGGCTTTGCGCTTGTCGAGGCGAACATCACTTGAGGCGGTTCATATGCGACCGCGTTAAAGAAGGAATAGGGCGCCAAATTTTCCGAACCATCAGCACCGCGTGTTGAGATCCAGCCAATTGGCCTTGGTGTCACAACAGCGTTGAATGGGTTATGCGGCAAGCCGTGTCCGTCTTCTGGGCGATAGAACATTCGTCTTCTTTCTTTTTCGACTGGTCAGCACGTGCATAGCTTGCATAAATACGCGGGGCTACTCGAAAGACTGATGCAGGCGACAGAATATACACTTGCCACCGAAGTGGCTGACGATTGGTGGGAGGTCGAAGCGCTCTATGATCTGAGCTTTGCCCCGGGTCGATCGGCGCTGTCTTCCTATCGTTTGCGCGATGATGTCGATCCGATTCTAGAGCTTTGTTTGACGGCCCGCGATGGTGATGGTGTCTTGGCGGGGGCCGTCAGGAATTGGCCCGTTCGTGTTGGCGAACATCAAGCTGTTCTTTTGGGTCCCATTGCAGTTCACCCAACCAGGCAAGGGGAAGGCCTTGCCGCACTTTTGATGTGGCGTTGCATAGATTTGGCCCGCTCATTGGAATGGGAACGCATGTTTCTTGTTGGCGATGTGCCCTACTACGGGCGTTTCGGGTTTAAGAAGCTTGAGAATGTAGAAATGCCACCGCCAACCAACCCAGACCGTCTGTTGGCGCTCGATCTTGTTCCCGGCGCTTGGTCGGGTGTTTCTGGGACGGTCGAGCGCGCGATAGATTGAAATTCGCACCCTATTGCATAGGTAAGACCCATGACAAGCGACGCATCCGACATGAAATTGGTCAACCCTGACCCGCCCATTCCAAAGCTGTCTCAAGCTGCAGAAGAGGAAATATTGGCTCTCGCGCAGCGTCAGAAGAAGGCGGCTGGCATCCTTATGAAGGGGATCAATTTTGTCGGCGGTCAGGTTGAGGATACGCTCAAACTGCTGCCTGACGGAACCAAGGCGCAGGTTGATAAGGTCGCCAAGGATGCGCTCAGAACAAGCTATGATGTCGCAGCAAAGTCGAGAACCGGTCGTTGGGCCAAAGTCGCAAGGTCTGACCGAGCGCACAAACTCATGGCGACCGTCAGCGGTGCTGTTGGCGGCTTAGGTGGAATTCCGACTGCCGTTGCCGAAATTCCGCTCGCGACCACAATGATTTTCCGAGCCGTTCAAGGCGTTTCCATTCAATACGGTGAAGATCCCAATTCTGCCGAGACCCGATTGCAATGCCTTGCTGTCTTTGGCGCAGGTGGCCCCGGATCGGAAGATGACGGCGTCGACACCGCGTTTCTAAGCGCGCGTTTGGGGCTGACCGGTGCCGCAGTGAACACTCTGATCGGGAAAGTGGCCCCAAAGTTTGCGGCGATCCTATCTCAAAAACTCGCGTCGCAAGCCGTTCCCGTTTTGGGCGCAGCGGCAGGGGCGGGCACGAATTATGCGTTCACAGACTACTATGTAGAAGTTGCCCACGTTCACTTCGGATTGCGCAAGCTGGCCCGCACCTATGGAGAGGAGCAGGTGCTAGACGCGTTTCATACTGCTCTCGTCGTTGGCAGCATTCCCGTCAACCGGGCTTGATCAACAAGGTAGTCTGAAACTGCTCGGCGTACGGATTGAACGCCGCTTTCACGCGCGTCGTCGATGACCTGTTTGACTTCGGACAAATCAACTTGCCGGATCAGGTGTTTGACCGGTCCGATGGACGCGGGACGCATTGATAGCGTTCTAAAGCCAATCGCTGCAAAGCAGAGCGCCTCGACCGGTCGCCCCGCATCTTCGCCGCAGAATGAGACAGGCACACCATGTGCGTTGCAGCGGTTGACGACTTGTTCGAGGAACCCCAGGAAACTGACATTCAGCGTGTCGTAGCGTCTGCGAACGCGTTCATTTTCTCGATCCGCAGCATAAAAGAACTGTTTCAAGTCGTTGCCACCAACAGAGATGAAATCAACCTCTTCGTAGAAACTTTCAGGAGCGAACCCGAGAGAGGGCGTTTCAAGCATTGCGCCGACTTCGACGGAAGAGGGGAGAGCGTGCCCTAGTTTCTTTTCACGTGCGAGGACTTTGTCGAGCGCCGCTTTCGCTTCTCTAAATTCAGACCGAAGCGTGATGAAGGGAAACATCACCGTAAGCGGCCCACCGTCAGCGGCGCGAACGAGCGCTTGCAACTGCATCCGCAACACGCCTGGTTTGTCGAGCCCCACACGGATTGCGCGCCAACCCATGGCCGGATTCGGTTCATCGTTCGGCTTCATATAAGGCAGCACTTTGTCGGACCCGATATCCAAGGTTCGGAATGCCACGCGCTTTCCGTCAGCCGAGTCCAAGACGCGGCGGTAGAGCGCGGAGAGCTCGGCCCGTTGTGGCATTTTGTTCCGCACAAGGAACTGTAGTTCGGTTCTGAAGAGGCCCACGCCCTCGGCTCCAGAGCTTTCCAACGATGGAAGGTCGGCCATTAGGCCTGCGTTCATGTGCAAGCCGACAGTAACACCAGTCTTGTCTGTCGCCGCTTCGTCGCGGATGGAGGCATAGCGTTCTTGCGCGCGCGTCTGCATCGCCATCTTGTCGGCAAAGGCCGATTGCACTTGATCGTCGGGCCGCAGATGGATGATCCCTTGTTCGCCGTCCACAAGAATGCGGTCGCCGTTGAGCGCTTCTGTCGTGATCCCCTTTGCGTTGATGATAAGAGGGATGGCCCAAGCGCGCGCGACGATTGTCGCGTGGCTGCCGACCGAACCTTCTTCAAGGATAATTCCTTTCAGACCCTTCCCATAGTCCAGCAATTCACCAGGGCCGATGTTGCGTGCAATCAGAATGGGGCGATCCGGCATTTCGGCGCCGGTATCTGCCCCTTGGCCGGTGAGGATGCGTAAGAGCCTGTTGGACAGATCATCAAGGTCGTGCAGGCGCTCGATCATATAGGCATCGCCAGCCTCTCCAAGGCGCGAGCGCGCGAGCGATTGTTCTTTCTCGACGGCAGCTTCGGCAGACAGACCATTCCGAACGTCTGCCTCCATTCGCCGCATCCAACTGCGTGAGTTGGCGAACATGCGGTAAGCTTCAAAGACTTGCTTTTGTTCTTTGTCGGTCGTTTTCGTCCCTGACAGCATTTCATCGACAGTGAAGCGCAACTCCTCGACCGCGCTTGTCAAACGTTCAAGTTCCTGTTCGGGGTCTTCGGAGATTGGGTTGGTCACGACGACGCGTGGTTCGTGCAAATATACCTGTCCGTCGCTGACGCCTTCCTGCGCAACTGAGCCGCGGAACATGACCGAATTTTTGTGCAAGGCAGAGAGCGCAGCACCTTCACCGACGAATGCCCCAAGCTCTGTCATCTCTGCGAGCACCATCGCGACGACTTCGAGGGCGTAGACCTCGTCGATGGTGAATTCGCGAGCGTCCTTAGATTGGACAACAAGGACGCCAAGCGCGTCGCCCAACCGCTGAATCGGCACGCCACAGAACGATGAATACTGTTCCTCACCTGTTTCCGGCATATAGCGAAAGCCTTTGGCAGAAGGGGCGTCGGCGGTATTGATGACTTTCCGCGTCTTGGCGGCGCGACCGACAAGGCCCTCACCAAGCTTCAGACGCGTCTGGTGGACGGAGGCTTTCTCAAGCCCTTCTGTCGCACAGAGTTCCAGGGTTTCAGGGTCGCGGAAAAGGTAGATGGAACAGACTTCGGTCTGCATGGAGTCAGCGATTAGCGCCACAACATGGTCAAGGCGCTCCTGACCCGCGTTGTCCTCAGCCAGCGCAGCTTGCAGCCTTCGTAATAACTTGCGGCTTTCGCTCTCTGTCCTCTCCGCCATATCTTCCTCTTTTGCGTGAGGAATGCTCCCTCAAGCAGCACCATATGTGAGGAACACCTTGAAGGGGAGAGCAAATTTGTGGCGTTTGAGAAAGGACGTTATGCGACGTCGCTCATGCAAAGTTGCTCGAAAAGAGCGACCAGATATGGATGATCAATCGGCAACCCCATTTCGACGGAGAAATCAGCCAACGTCATGCCGTTGTAGGTCATTTCTTCCGTAAGTTCTGGTCCTAGAACCGTTGGCAAAAGGACTTCAATGTTGCTGCCTAGTAGAAATCCCATAAGGGCAAGCGCTGAATATGGCGAAGTCAGCAAGGGTGTTAGCAAAGCAAAACCACGACTTTTACCGCCATTGATGTCATCGTTGACGTGCGAAGACGTATCGATGGAACTGGCTTTTTGATCCAGTCTGGCGTCGTTGGTGTTAAAGTTCAAAACTGCTTTGCCTTAGTTGTTTTCCATTAATTGCCAAAATTTTGAGGCGATAAAATGGAGACATTAAGAGCGCTTTGGTCAGATTTGAGAGAGTGCTAAGCCGCTTTTTCCAACTCAAACGCGTCGTGTAGAGCTTGCACGGCAAGTTCCATGTATTTGCGATCAATCAAGACCGAAATTTTGATCTCTGACGTGGTAATGACTTTGATGTTGATCCCTTCTGCATGAAGCGCCTCAAACATCTTGGCCGCGACACCGGCGTGGCTTCTCATACCAATACCCACCACTGACACCTTTGAGACCTCTTGGTCAGATACGAGATCGTGGAAATTGATCTCACCGGAACCCTTGGCCTCTTCCATCGCCTTTTCTGCGCGAAGCACTTGGTCCGTCGGGCAAGAGAAGGTCATATCTGTGCGACCTTCTTCGGAAATGTTCTGAACGATCATGTCGACGTTCACACCAGCTTCAGACAGCGGTCCAAAAATCGCGGCAGCGATGCCGGGGCGGTCCGCAACCGAAATAAGGGTCATCTTGGCTTCATCACGAGAGTAAGCCACACCGGCAACAACATTGGATTCCATAATTTCCTCCTCATCACAGACGAGCGTTCCGGCATCGTCGGATGGTTCTTCAAATGATGATAACACCCGCAGCCGAACCTTATACCGCATGGCGAGTTCGACTGATCGCGTTTGCAAAACCTTTGCGCCAAGGGATGCCAATTCCAGCATCTCTTCAAACGCGATCTTGTCGAGCTTGCGTGCTTTGGATGTGATCCTTGGATCAGTGGTATAGACGCCGTCGACGTCTGTGTAGATGTCACAACGTTCCGCGCCGAAAGCGGCTGCGAAAGCAACCGCGGTGGTGTCTGATCCACCGCGACCAAGTGTTGTAATACGGCCTTCTGGGCTGATGCCTTGGAAACCCGCAACAACAGCCACACGCATACCTTCGGCGAACTTGGCTTCGATATTCTCTGTTGGGATCTCTTCGATCCGAGCCGATGAATGCGCGTCGGTTGTTTTTACGGGAACTTGCCAGCCCTGCCAGCTACGAGCCGGAATATCCATTTCCTGAAGGCGCAGCGCCATCAGGCCAGCGGTGACATTTTCGCCGGAGCTTACAACTCCATCATATTCGCGCGCATCGTAAAGCGGAGATGTCTCATTGACCCAGCCGACTAGCTCGTTCGTTTTGCCGGACATAGCCGAAACGATCACGATCACATTGTAGCCGTTCGCGACCTCTCGCGCCACGCGCTTGGACGCCCGCGCAATGCGATCAAGGTTGGCCACAGACGTGCCGCCGAATTTCATCACAAGCGTAGGCATTTAGGTCGTTCCGATTGCGTCTACTTAAAGTCCGCCACCCTTTAACGGCCCTTGCTGTGAAGGGCAATGGCAAGCACCAAAGCAGTCGTCAATTGGATCGTTTCGTTGGCACGAACGGCAAAGGCATAACCGGGACACCGTCCTCGATCAGCTTTTTCGCGTCCTTGGCGTTTGTCTCACCATAGATTGCACGCTCAGGCTTGTCGCCGTCATGCATCGCACGCGCTTCTTTGGCGAATTCCTTGCCCACATAGTCGGCATTGGCTTCAACCTCTTTGCGCATTTTCTCTAACGGATGAACGTCACCGGCCGCCAAGGGCGCAACGGCCATCGCCTTTTTGTTCAAAGACGGAGCCATGAGTTGTTTGCTTACCTTTGTCGTGCCGCACTCAGGACAGGTCACCATTCCCGCCTTCGACAATGTGTCGAACGCGTCGGCGGACTGGAACCAGCTTTCAAAACTGTGATCGTGTTCGCAAGAAAGGGTGTAGCGGATCAATGGATCATCCTAGTGAGGTGGTGGCGCTGCTTCTATCGTGACAGTAGCGCGGGGTCAAAGGTGCTGACAATCCGCCGCAGTTCCGGCTCCTGCAGCTTCTTGGCCGCCTTCTTGGGGCTTACCCATTTGCGTTTTCGCTCCTTTTGTTCCGGCCATTTATCGTGAATTTGGTCGACACTAACGGGATAGATCATGACCACAACCGGCGCGGGGTTTTCGCTGAGGGGTTTGACGTAGGAGTAAACACCAAGGCAACGATCAATTGCTTTACCAGTTACGCCAGCTTCTTCCCACGCTTCTTGTGCGGCTGCCTCCGCCGGTGTCTGCTTGTGCATTGGCCAGCCTTTCGGAAGAATCCAACGGCCAGAACGGCGGCTCGTCACCATGCAGATTTTCAGCTTCTCACCTTCACATCGGTAACACAGAGCTGCGAATTGCGTTCTGACATCAGTCTTACCGCCAACACGCAGTTTGATCGGCAGCTGGCCACTTTTCTTAGTTTTTTGATCTTTAGATTTGGCTTGAGCCATCGAACATTCTACGTCCTGACAGGGGCGGTTCTTTATCGTTCCATGAGTGAGTTTTGGACACAAGCACTAACACATGACGAAACCGCTGTTTATCGGATCCGAAATCTATCGCAATTCCAGTTATGGGGATTGGCATCCCTTGCGCGTGCCGCGGGTTTCGACAGTCATGGACCTTTCACGCGCATTAGGCTGGTTGCCGGTCGATCAATATATCACCAGTCCAACCGCGAAACCCGCCGCGCTGACCTCGTTTCACACGGCGGAGTATGTGTCTGCGCTGTCTAAGGCTGAAAAGGATCAAGAGGTGCCAGCCGAAGTCAAAGAACGTCATCACCTTGGCATTCCATCTAATCCTATCTTTCCAGAAATGTATCGGCGGCCGGCGACGTCCGTTGGAGCAGCGCTTTTGGCGGGTGAATTGCTGCGGGACGGCGGGGTGGTCCATGCACCGGGGTGCGGCACGCATCATGGGATGCCGGATCGAGCCAATGGCTTTTGCTATCTCAATGACCCGGTATTCGCGATCCAGTCTCTCTTTCGAAACGGGTGCAGGCGCGTTGCCTACGTCGATATCGATGCCCATCATCCGGACGGCGTTGAGTACGCATTTGAGGGCGATCCTAACGTGCTTATGATCTCCATCCACGAGGAAAACCGCTGGCCGCGGACAGGGGCGTTAGAGGATCGTGGGGCGGGGAATGTTTGGAACCTGCCGGTGCCTCGCGGGTTGAACGACGATGAAATGTTGTTGATTTTGAACAAACTTTTGCTGCCGTTGGTTCAAAATTTCCAGCCGGACGCCATTGTTCTGCAATGCGGCGCGGATGCCGTCGAAGAAGACCCGCAATCGAAACTGTCCCTGTCCAATCGCTCGCACTACGCCGTCGTACGAGAACTGATGCCGCTTTCAGATCGACTGCTCGTCACCGGTGGAGGCGGTTACAATCCATGGTCAGTGGGTCGGCTGTGGACAGGCGTTTGGGGCGTTCTCAACGGAATTGATCCACCGTCTGATCTGATTGACGAAGCTCAGGCTGGTTTGCGGGACATCAAATGGACCGGCCAGCGGCGTTTCAAGGAGCCACTCCCGCATTGGATCACGTCGTTGATCGATCCTCCCAATAACGGCCCTATTCGGGATGAGGTCCGCGGCTCCATTGGCCAGTTAGTTCGCCGAAGGCGCGCCACACAGCAGGTCTAACTGTTCAAAAATTGCCGAGCCATTCGCTTGAAAGGGCGAGGTCGCAGGTCCGGCGGCCAATGCCGAAAGCATGGCTTGGCCCAGCTCTTCTGGCGTCGTCACCTGCCAAACGCTCTGACTCTTCGAGAGTTCTGAGTACCCAGACCTAAAATTATCGATATGCGGCCCATGAATAATTCGGCACCGATATGCAGCGGGTTCATAGGGGGTGTGACCGCCTTTGGGAACGAGCGAACCGCCTACGAAAGCGACTGCGGATGCGCGATACCACCAATCCATTTCACCCAAGCTGTCCGCAACAAAAACGTCGGCATTGGTGGTCGTCCGATCGGATCGCAGCGTTGTCGCAAACCCCGCGTTCTCTGACATCGCTTTGATCGAACGCCCTCTTTCAGGATGCCTGGGCGCAAGAATGAGCCGCAAGTTTGGCCTTTCTTTTTGTGCCAAAGCAAATCCTGCTAGGACAATCTCATCTTCGCCCTCATGCGTTGCTGCGGCCAAGACGGTTTGGTCTCGCTCAAAAGATTGGGCAATTTCGGGAAGAGGGGTTGTCACCGGTGCGTAGAGTTCCTTGAGATTGAAAGGCGGGCAGATTTTAGCTGCCGGTGCTCCAAGCGTTTCGAACCGGTCAGCGGATGCTTGGTCTTGTGGGAAAACGGCTGCGACTTGAGACATGATGCGTTCTGCTGTCTTGGGAAAACGGGACCATGTTTTCATAGTGGAAGCCGACATCCGGGCGTTCAGGAGTATTACGGGAACATCCCGCCTGTGAGCAGTTAGCAATCGGTTCGGCCAAAGCTCGTTTTCAATCACAATAAGTGCAGTGACATCGTTTTTGGACAAAAACCGTCTTGTGGCCGACACAAGATCCAATGGCGCCAATCCAGCGTTCACATTTGCGAATGACCACGAACGCACCGCATCTCGCCCCGTCGTCGTCCCGGTCGTAACTAGGACACTATGCGATTTGGAAAGGTGCAAGATCGCGGGTCTGGCCGCATTCGCTTCGCCGACGCTAGAGAGGTGAACCCAGATTGAGGGGCCTTTTTGTCTCGGGCCTCTGATACGCTCCTTAACATCTGCAGTTGTTTCGCAACCCTTAGCCCACGCTATCATCGACCGACAGAGAACCGCCGTGACGATGAGAGGCAAAACAAGACGATAAAGCAGCAAAGACGCGATCCGGTACTGTGTCGTTGCTGTCTAACAGCGGGCGTTAGGTCAATCCAGTGTTAGCGATCAATGGCATCAGCCAACAACGCGATGGCTTGTTGATAAACCGTAGCCGCGTTCCATTCATCGAGGACAGCGAAATTTGCGGTACCTTCTTGATAGGGTTGGCCAGCTTGCCAGCCTTTCTGCCGCAAGAAATTCGCCGTAGAGGCCAGCGAGTCGGCAATTCCGTAAAGGTCGACCTTCCCGTTTCTGTCTGCATCGACGCCATATGTAATCACGTTCCCGGGCAAAAACTGGGTATGGCCCATTTCGCCATGCGCCGCGCCGCGTTGATCAGAACTCAAGCTGCCTTGATCCACCAGTTTCAAAGCGGCAATCGCGTGAGGTGTGAAGAAATCCGACCGACGGCAATCATATGCAACCGTAGTGATAGAATCGACAACCGGTGTCGTTCCCATGTTGCGCCCAAACCCGGTTTCCATCCCGTGGATGGCAAGGATGATCCCAGCAGGCACGCCGTATACGCGCTCTAGCTGGGTGTAAAATTCAGGGTATTTAGCCTTTTCTCGACGCGCTTGAGCAGCAAATCCATCAATGGAACCTAGACGAATTCTAACAAAGTCGCTGAGCTCATATCTTACCCCGCGCTGATTGCGGTCTGCGTTGATTGTGGATTGAGAGTATTGAGCATTTGCAAGAGCTTGCAGGCCACGTTCACCAACTCCAGCTTGGGCGGCCTCCGCGGCAAATTCCTGTTTCCAGTTGGCATAGCCAGAGGAATCGTTGCCGCAGGTTGCGGCATATGCACCCGTTGAAACCGAGATTGCCAAGATGGGCCAAAGTGATCTGATCATGCAATTACCTCTCTGAAATACGGGCAGCATAGCAATGCAGCTCGTATTCCGAAAGAAAATTACGCGATCATTTCAACTTTAGGGCGATTGCCTTGATCAGTCCCGCGTCCCCGCAAAACGTTCTGACCATTCCTCGCGTTGATCATCTGTGATCTTGGCAAAGAGGTTTTCTGGAACCGTAAACTCGTGACCCTCTGGCAACGCGCTGAGAGCGGTCGCCATGTCGCTAGGCCATTCGGTGTCTAGCGTGTTCATGTCTTTGAACAATGTTGCTGCGGTGGTCGGTATGAAGGGCGCGGAAAGGACAGCGTAGAGGCGGATCAGGTTCAGCGCCAAACGTATCTGCGCTGCGGCTTGATCGGGGTCCTCTTTGAAAACGGCCCATGGCGCTGCCGATTGCAGGTATTCATTGCCCGCGACCCAGATCGCACGCAGTTCGGCAGCGGCTTTTCGGACGTCGATGGCGTCCATATGGGTTTGATAAGCCACAAGGCGCTTATCAAGATCCGCGATCAATGCCTCTTCTTGCGCGCCATATGAGCCGCCTGACGGAACGGCTTCACCAAACTTGGACCGGCAAAACTTGGTCACGCGGCTCACGAAGTTCCCCAACACGTCGGCAAGGTCTTTGTTGACATCCTGTTGGAAGGCTTCCCATGTGAATTCAGCATCCGAGGTTTCGGGCGCATGGCTGAGCAGCCACCACCGCCAATAGTCGGCGGGCAATATTTCGAGCGCTTGATCCATAAACACGCCGCGTCCGCGCGAGGTGGAGAATTGCCCTCCATCATAGTTCAGATAGTTGAAGGATTTGATGTAGTCGACCAGCTTCCAGGGTTCTTGGCTGCCAAGAATTGTCGCCGGAAAGCTGAGCGTGTGGAAGGGCACGTTATCTTTGCCCATGAACTGCGTGTAGGTCACGTCATCCGCGCCTTTATCCGTACGCCACCAGTGTTCCCAATCAGACCCTTTGCCAGCATCGACCCATTCTTGGCTACAGGCAATGTATTCGATAGGGGCGTCGAACCAGACATAAAAGACCTTGCCTTCCATCCCAGGCCAATCTTGGTCGCCCTGTTTGACCGGTACGCCCCAATCAAGGTCACGTGTGATGCCGCGATCCTGCAGGCCGTCGCCATCGTTGAGCCATTTCTTGGCGATGGAGGTCGTCAGGATCGGCCAGTCGGCTTTGCTATCGATCCATTTGGCGATGTCGTCCTTCAAGGCGGATTGGCGCAGGTAGAGGTGCTTGGTTTCCCGCACTTCCAGATCGGTAGCGCCCGAAATGGTGGAATAGGGGTTGATGAGATCGGTCGGGTCCAGCTGCTTGGTGCAATTGTCACACTGATCGCCGCGCGCGCTTTCAAAGCCGCAATTGGGGCAGGTGCCCTCGATGTAGCGGTCGGGGAGGAAGCGCCCGTCGGTATGGGAATAGACCTGTTCCTCAACCACTTCGCGGATCAAGCCCATGTCGTTTAGGCGCCCCGCGAAGGCTTGCGTTAGCGCATGGTTTTGAGGGCTCGACGATCGGCCGAAGTGATCAAAGGACAGGCCGAAACCATCTGCGATTTCGGCCTGAACGCTGTGCATTTCCGCGCAGTATTCAGCCACGGGTTTACCCGCTTTTGCCGCTGCTAGTTCCGCTGGCGTTCCATGTTCATCGGTTGCGCAGAGGAAAAGCACCTCATTGCCGCGCCCACGCAGGTAACGCGCATAAAGGTCCGCCGGCAGTTGGCTCCCGACCAGGTTTCCCAAGTGCTTGATCCCATTGATGTAGGGAATGGCGGATGTGATGAGATGGCGGGCCATGGGGTGTTCCTAAGCGATTTGCGCCGTTTTAACGCCAAGCCCGGCCCGTGACCACAGGCTATTTGCGCTCTCGACTACGGCTTAACAATCGCCCAATCAGGAAAGTTGTGCGCGGCGCGTAGACGTATCTCGTTTTGTATTCTGGTACATCGCGGACGCGCATTCGTGTCAAGCCGAATACGACCAATATCAGGTGCGCAACAGAGATCATGATGAACAACGCGGATGGGCCAAAGGCCGCGATTAATCCGGATGAGGTATATGGGGCTGCGATTGCGCCAACAGCGTAGAAGAACATCAGGGCCGCGGAGAGTTCGACGCGCTGGTCGCTGGTTGCAAAGTCATGCGCATGCGCGGCAGCTACAGAGTAAATTGGAAAGGTCGTTAGGCCAAACAGACCCGCGCTGAGCATAATGCCCCATGTCCCACTTTGGGTTGTGAAGACCGTAATCGCGCAGGATGCCACGGCGGCGACAGACAGCCAGATTAAGACCCAACGACGGTCGAATTTGTCTGCAAGCCATCCCATGGGATATTGCGCCAAGGCACCGCCTGCGACGAAGGCGGCGAGAAAGTAACCGATTTGACTGGCGGCAAGGCCAACTTCTTGGCCGTAGATTGGCCCGACCATTCGAAATGAGGCGGATGATAATGCCGCGACCAGAACTCCAGCCACCGCTAAGGGGGAAGCCCGCCACGCCATCAACGGGCGCAATTTTGTTTGCGTTGGAGTGGTTGGTTGCGTTTGCTTGGTCAGCGCTAAGGGAAGGAGCGACGCACAACACAGGATCGTTAGAAGGTTATATGCGACATAGGTTTCCAAATTCGCCAGCGCGCCGATCATAAATTGAGCAATCAGTGATGTGCCCATGTCGACGACGCGATAGGTTCCCATAGCGCGGCCACGGGTTTCGTTGGTGACTTTGGCCTGGAGCCAAGCTTCTATGACGGTGTAGCAACCGGCGATACAGATACCCGAACCGATCCGAAAAAGCGCCCACCACGCGGCTGAGGTGACAATGACGTGCGCCGCAAGACCAATGGCACCGGTCGCGGCGAAAATCGCAAAAGCGCGGCTATGGCCGACGCTGCCCATGAGGCGAGGCGCCCACCAACACCCGATGAAGAATCCCAGGAAATGCGCAGAACCGAGAAAACCAACTTCGGCAGTCGAAAACCCGAATGAGAGGCCTGTCAAGGCATCCAATGGCCCAACGGCTCCGGATGAAAACTGGAGCAAGCTGATCGATAGAAAAAGGGCTGCAAAGGAAATCAACATACGCATGGTGCATCGGTTGCACCGCTCAACTGCTCAATCTTTCCTGTTTTCGACTTTAGCAGGTCGAAAACGTGTTAAGCGTGCAAGTTATTCGCTTGAAGCTGGAATTCATCAATCTAGGGTCTCCTCAAACAGAAGACGCGAGGGCCCTATGAAAACGCTGCAACTTGGAAGAACAGGTATTGAAGTACCTGATTGGTGCCTTGGGACGATGACCTACGGCAATCAAACGCCTCTCGAAGATGCGCACCTTCAAATCGATATGTGCCTCGACGTTGGTTTGAATTTTCTGGACACGGCTGAAATGTATCCGGTCAATCCGATCCGCGCTGAAACGGTTGGTCGGTCTGAGGAAGTGATCGGCGAGTGGGTTGCTAAGAGTGGTCGTCGGAGTGAACTGACCATTGCGACTAAAGTGTCAGGCGACAATCCCGGTTGGGTTAGGGGGGGCGCCGGATATGATGGCGCTATGATGCGCGAGGCGATTGAAGGATCGCTAAGACGTCTTCAGACCGATGTGATCGACGTCTACCAGATGCATTGGCCTATGCGCGGGTCTTACATGTTCCGTCAAAACTGGACCTATGATCCATCAAAACAAAGCCGACAAGAGACCATGGACCACATGCATGATGTTCTGTCCGCGCTGGGCGAGCTCGTAAAGGAGGGTAAAATTCGCGCGATTGGCATGTCAAATGAAAGTGCCTGGGGCATGACTAAATGGGTGGATTTGGCCGAGGAGCATGGGCTGCCCCGCATGGCGACTGTGCAAAACGAATATTCGTTGCTGTGCCGTTTGTACGACACGGATATGGCCGAGATGGCCGTGAACGAAGATGTGACACTTCTGTCTTTTTCTCCGCTCGCCTGCGGTTTGCTGACTGGCAAATACCAAGGCGGTGTCGTGCCGGAAGGAAGCCGGATGTCAATCGGTCCGGAATTAGGTGGCCGAATGACGCCTCGGACATTGGACGTGACGCAAGTGTATTTGGATTTGGCTCAGAAGCACGGTGTTGATCCGGTTCACATGGCGATGGCTTGGCAACGCACAAGACCGTTTCCTATTTCGGCGATCTTCGGTACCACGACAAGCGATCAGCTGACGCACATTTTGGAAGGTCGCGATTTGGTTTTGACAGATGAGTTATGTGCTGAAATCGACCAGTTGCATCGGGCAAATCCTTATCCATACTGACACCCTGTCGCATAGGCACCATCGTTAGACGATTTGTGACGTGGGTTTGCCTCCGGCGGAGGTATTTTGGGCTCAAAAGACGAAGGGGAGATCGTTATGCCTTTGGAGATGAACAGAGAGGTTTTCATTACCTGCGCTGTGACAGGGTCGGGAAGCACGCAAGACCGCAGCCCGCATGTGCCGCGATCGCCGAAACAGATTGCTAACAGTGCCATTGATGCCGCGAAAGCAGGGGCGGCCGTTGTGCATTGTCACGTGCGCGATCCTGAGACGGGGACACCAGCGCGGGATTTGGCGCTTTATCGTGAGGTGACGGATCGCATCCGGGATGCGGAGGTCGATGTCGTTTTGAACCTGACTGCAGGTATGGGCGGCGATATCGTGTTCGGCTCATCTGAGGCGCCGTTCCCTACTGCTGAAGGTACAGACATGATCGGCGCAACGGAGCGGGTTACGCATGTGGCGGAATGTCTTCCTGAAATCTGCACCCTCGATTGCGGAACGATGAACTTCGCCGAGGCCGATTATGTTATGACCAATACGCCGGGCATGTTGGTGGCGATGGGCACCATGATGACCGAATTGGGCGTTAAGCCTGAGATCGAAGCCTTTGACACAGGTCATCTTTGGTATGCCAAGCAATTGGTCAAAGAGGGCGTTTTGGACAGCCCCGCATTGGTTCAGTTGTGCATGGGTGTGCCGTGGGGCGCGCCTGACGATCTGAACACCTTCATGGCGATGGTCAACAATGTCCCTCACGATTGGACTTTCTCCGCCTTCGGGTTGGGTCGTAGTCAGATGCCATATGTTGCTGCTTCGGTTCTTGCAGGAGGCAACGTGCGGGTAGGTTTAGAAGACAACCTGATGCTCGACAAAGGTGTTTTGGCAACCAATGCACAATTGGTCGAGCGGGCTGCGGGTATCATCGAAAACCTAGGTGCCCGCGTCATAGGCCCTGAAGAAGTTCGAACGAAACTCGGTCTGACAAAACGGGCCCCGTCCGCATGAGGGCGCTTGTAGCAGGTGCTTTTGTCGCTTTGGCCGGGTGCGCGGCGCTGTTTGATGATGAAGTTGGTGGCTTTTTTGAGGTTTATCGCGACACAAGTGTGCCCATTGCGAGCGTGGCTTTGTTCGAACCAGAGAAATACTTGGGCACTTGGTACGAAGTTGCCCGGTTTCCCGTTCCTTTTGAGGCTGGTTGCGCTGGCGTAACGGCGGAATACGGTGCGCAAGAAGACGAGAGTATTTCGGTTAAGAACACCTGCCGCAATCCAGATGGAACCATAAAGAGCACGATCGAAGGCAGTGCAGAGATCGTTGGGCCGGGTCGGTTGGAAGTGTCTTTTCCATCAGTTCCATTCGGAGCGTCGGATTATTGGGTGCTTTGGGTCGATGAAGATTACCAGACTGCAGTGGTTGGTGCGCCGACCGGACGGTCCGGTTGGATCTTGAATAGGTCGCCTGAAATTTCGGACGATCGGATGGCCGCGGCTCAAGAAATCTTGGATTTCAACGGCTACGATCTGGATCGTTTGTTGATTGTCGAACAATAGCCGCTCGGGTTGGGCGCAATCTAAGGAAGATAGTATGACGAAGACGGCAGCAATCATTGGCGGTGGCGTCATTGGCGGCGGTTGGGCTGCACGCTTTTTATTGATGGGTTGGGATGTGAGGCTTTTTGACCCTGATCCCGAGGCTGAACGGAAGATGGGTGAGGTTCTGGCAAATGCGCGCCGGTCTTTGCCGGGGCTTTCAGATACCGCATTGCCTGCTGAAGGTAGTCTGACGTTGTGTGAAACCATGTCCGAGGCCGTGGATGGTGCGACCTGGATACAGGAAAGCGTTCCAGAAAGGTTGGAGCTGAAACAGAAGGTCTATCAAACGTTGCAAGAACACTGCGACGAAAGCGCGATTATCGGATCGTCGACGAGCGGGTTCAAACCTTCTGAGCTTCAAAGTACGGCGTCCCGTCCAGAGCAGATCATTGTCACCCATCCGTTCAACCCAGTGTATCTTTTGCCGTTGGTTGAGGTTGTTGGCACCGGCGCAAATGATCCTGAACGCCTTGACCGTGCGAGTGAGATTTTGACCTCTATTGGGATGTACCCTTTGAGAGTAAGGGCTGAAATCGATGCCCATATTGCGGACAGGTTCTTGGAGGCTGTTTGGAGGGAAGCGCTTTGGCTCATTAAAGACGGCATCGCAACAACGGAAGAAATCGACGATGCGATCCGCTATGGCTTTGGTTTGCGCTGGGCGCAGATGGGATTGTTTGAGACTTATCGTGTTGCCGGTGGCGAGGCGGGGATGCGCCATTTCATTTCTCAGTTCGGACCGGCACTCAGCTGGCCTTGGACTAAGCTGATGGACGTGCCCGAGTTGACCGAAGAATTGACGGATATGATCGCCGATCAATCAGATGCGCAATCGGGTCAGTATAGTATTCGAGAGCTTGAACGGGCGCGAGATAACAACCTTGTATCAATCCTTCGCGGCCTCAAAGCTCAGGACTGGGGTGCAGGTAAGATATTGAACGCGCAGGATAAACGCGTCAGCCGCATTGCCGAAACGCTTGATGAGGTTGAAGATGTTTCGCAGCCGATCAAGACGATAGAACGCGCCGTACCGCTCGATTGGACGGACTACAACGGTCACATGAATGAAGCGCGGTATCTTCAGGCATTTGGCGACGCTACGGATCGATTTATGCTGATCGTTGGGTGCGACGCTGAATATATTCAGAACGGTGGGAGCTATTTTACTGTAGAGACGCACATTCGTCATTTGGACGAAGTGCATGCGGGCCAAACCATTCGGGTCGATACGCAATGCATCGTCGGCGCTGGTAAAAAGATGCATGTTTTCCATCGGATGTGGGAAGGCGAACGGCTTTTGGCGACGGGGGAGCATATGCTGATCCATGTGAGCCTTGAGACGCGCAGACCATCTGAGCCTGGGCCGCAAGTTGCTGGGCCGCTGACCACAGTGGCTAAAGCACATTCTGCATTGCCGCTGCCTAACGGGGCAGGGTCATCTGTGGGTGTGAAATGAAACGGGTCTTAGTAACTGCCGGGGGTTCTGGCATCGGTCGTGCGATGGCAGACGCTTTCGCTGCGGAAGGGTGTGACGTTTGGGTGACGGACATCAATGATCGGGCGTTGCAGGACCTGTCTGGCAAGGCATCTGTCGTTGATGCCTCGGATGAAACAGACGTGGCCAACCTGTTCAAAGAGATCGAACAGACTTGGGGAGGTTTGGACGTACTTTGTGCCAATGCCGGCATTGCCGGCCCAACGGCAGCGGTTCAAGATGTCGAATTGGACGCGTGGCGTGCATGCGTGGCTGTGAACCTTGAAGGTGCGTTTTTGGCCTCGAAATACGCGGCCCCTCTCATGCAAGCTCAAAAGAGCGGTGCGATGGTCTTCACCTCCTCAACAGCAGGCATATATGGCTACCCCAACCGCGCGCCCTATGCCGCGGCGAAGTGGGGGATTATCGGGTTGATGAAGACGCTTGCCATGGAACTTGGTCCTTACGGCGTGCGTGCGAATGCAATCGCGCCAGGAGCGGTTGAAGGCCCTCGGATGGAAGGCGTGTTGGAGCGGGAAGCCAAAGCAAAGGGCATGACCCGTGATCAGGTCTACGAAGGCTATGCTGCTGGTACGTCGATGCGCAGTTTTGTGACCGCTGAAGATATCGCCAATATGGCGGTTTTCTTGGGCTCTGACGGGGCAAGACTGGTGTCTGGTCAGGTGATCGCGGTGGATGGCCACACGGAAAACCCCGATCCCAAACCCTAGCTATCCCTGAATAATCGGGTCATAGATCAGCCATGGAAGCTTGGGTTTGGATAACGATCATGGCGGCGGCGGCGCAAACCGTACGCTTTATGCTCCAGAAACATCTTAAGGCGACCAAGCTTTCGACGGCAGGCGCTACATTCGCTCGGTTCATCTATTCGGCCCCATTGGTTTTGGTCATTGCCTTGTCCTACGCAGGTGTGACTGAGCAGGGCCTCCCCAGTTTCAATGGCCGGTTCTTCATGTTCGCCGTTATCGGTGGATTGAGCCAGATCCTCGCGACGATGTGTGTCGTAGCTCTATTTGCGCACCGAAATTTCGCTGTTGGGATCACATTCAAGAAAACCGAAGTCTTGCTGAGTGCCATCGTTGGCATTGTCGTCTTAGGCGACTTCATTGATTGGATGTCGTTTCTCGCGATTTTACTCGGTTTTGCAGGTGTTTTGCTTTTGAGCGATCCACCGAACGCGGTTGGCAGCTTCGGCTCCCGTGTCTTTAACAAGGGAGCGGGCCTCGGGCTTTTGTCCGGCTTGTTTTTTGGGTTCTCTGGCGTGTCCTATCGCGGCGCATCGCTCTCGATCGCGGAAGGCGACGTCTTTTTCCGCGCGATCTTTACGCTCGCCTTCGTCACTGCGTTTCAAGTTGCGATCATGGCCGTCTGGCTTGTTTGGCGAGAACGTGGAGAGATAATGCAGGTGCTTCGGGCGTGGCGCATTGCGTCCTTAGTTGGCCTCACCAGCATGGCAGGATCAATCTGCTGGTTCACGGCCTTCACTATGCAAACTGCAGCCTTGGTCAATGCGGTTGGGCAAATCGAGTTGATCTTCTCTCTTGCCGCCAGTGCCTTGTTTTTCCGTGAAAAAGTCACCGCCCGCGAATTGCAGGGATTGGGGTTACTGACGCTCAGTATCCTCGCGCTCATATTGATAGGCTAGCTGGGCCACGCGCCTCCAATCCTGCTAACAAGGCGATCTTCATCGTCATTTCTAAAGAATGGGACAGCGCGCCCGGCAGGACCATTGGCGACTCTATCTTCTAGTTCGGCAAGAACGACTTTCGTGATGAATGGTAAGTTGAATTGACGCACGCTATGCAACGGGATCCATTGCAAATGGGACAGTTCGTCCTCGGCCAGCGAAAAATCATCAATGTCGCTCTGAAGATGTTCTGCTTCAAGAAGCAGAAAGCGCGCGTCGAACCGACGCGGCCGGCCTTCTGGTGTGACCGCCCTGAAGAAAAACTCAAAAGGTGCAAAGGGAACATGGCCAGATTTGGCGAACCCGCGCCATCCCTGAGGAGCATCCGTCCATTTCCCGTGCTGTCCAAGGATCTGCCCTGTTTCTTCCCAAAGCTCTCTGACAGCCGCTGCGGCAATCGCATGTGCTGGGAGAAGGCTTTCCTCATTCAATTGAGCGGTCGTGTCCGCTGGCAGGCCATGAACAGGCACTTGATGGTCATTTTGATCAATTGCGCCGCCCGGGAAGACAAATTTCCCCGGCATGAAAACCGCGGTTTTGCCCCGTTGGCCCATAAGAACTTTGGGGTCCGTCGCTTGATCACGGAGAACGATAACCGTTGCGGCGTCTCGAATAGGGACGTTGGACGTCAATTAGGCCTCTTTCCCAAAGCCGTGCATCCGCTTGGCCCATTGGATGGCGATAATCATGCCCTTGAGCCGTGGCAAAAGCCACAGCGATAGTGCGACACTTCCCGCCGTCAAAACCAGCGCCATTGTCAAAGGATCAGGGCGATAAGCGCTCCAGATGAAGTGCATTGCAAAGCCGATGATATGTCCAACAACAAGAATGGTCAGATAGGCCGGTCCATCATCCGCACGATGTGCCGTGAAATCCTGACCGCAGTGAGAGCAACTGTCCGCCGTCTTAAGATACCCCGCAAAAAGCGACCCTTGACCGCAATTGGGACACTTACGTTTTAACCCACGCCACATGGCCGGTTTTATTTCGCGTTCTTCAACAACGTCTGACATTTTCAGGTTCCTTCGTCGAGGTCTACCTATGCCCTTTGAGGCCAAAAAATAAGAAGGAAAACGGCATCGCGAAACTTTTTTCGAATTTTTGCGACGGAAAATCAAAATGCTCCCGTTTCAACAATATCTCCGGCGATTGGTCGGGTCTTTGAAAAGAGGAACAAGATGAAAACGACAGTATTGATGGCAGGTATCTCAGCGGCTTTGGTCATGACTGCGGCGGATGTTCAAGCAAAACCGGGTGGAGATCGCCCAGACTTTGCGACTTTGGACGCGAACGGCGATGGGCAAATCACAATGGAAGAACTCCAAGCACAAGGTCAGGCGCGGTTCGCGGCCGCAGATACCGATGGAAACGGGTCATTGTCGGTCGAAGAACTGACAGCGGCCGCCGAAGGGCGCCGCGCAAATCGCATCGATCGCATGATGGAGCGCCTGGATACAAACGGAGATGGTGAATTGTCTCAAGATGAATTGGCCCAGATGCGCGAACGTCGCGGTGGAGATCGCGTCGAACGTATGTTTGAGCGCATTGACGAAAATGGCGACGGCGCTATCAGCGAGGAAGAATTCGAAACTGCGAAAGAGCGTGGACGCGGCGGACGCCATGGCGGAAAATCTGACCGCAGCTCCGACAGCGACGAAGGTTAAGCACCTCATGAGCGGGGTTTGCGCCCCGCTCATTGCTTGCCAATTCTGTTATGAGTACCAAAGGGCTCAATGACCGATCTTTCAAACGCACCGGATGCTGCACTCTTGGTGGCCTATGCAAACGGCGACCCGGAAGCAGCGACAGTTCTGACGCGGCGCCTGCTTCCGAATGTGTTGGGGCAGGCGACGCGCATGTTGAATGATCGGGCAGAGGCAGAGGATGTGGCGCAAGAGGCGATGATACGGCTTTGGAATGTCGCGCCAAACTGGCGACAGGATGAGGCTAAGGTCAGTACTTGGTTGTATCGCGTTGTCGCCAACCTTTGTATGGATAGGCTGCGCAAGCGTCGCGGCAACGTTGGGTTGGATCAAATCGCTGAAGTTGATGACGGGAACCCTTCGGCGGCGCGAGAGTTGCAAAGCAAGCGTCGTGCGTTTGCATTGAAAGACGCGTTGGCAAAATTGCCGGAACGTCAGGCGCAGGCAGTCGCGTTGCGTCACTTAGAAGGCCTTAGCAATCCTGAGATTGCAGAAATTATGGACATCACCGTTACTGCGGTGGAAAATCTAACGGCGCGTGGAAAACGAAGTTTGATCGTGCTTCTGGCGGAGCAAAAGGCAGAATTGGGGTTTGAAGATGACACAACCTGATGACCGGCTACTGGCGTCTTTGTTTGATGAAGCACGTTCAGAAAATTTGGAACCGTCGGAAGACCTGCTATCTCGCGTCCTCGCAGATGCGGATAAGTGTCAGCCGAAAGCACCATCTGTTTCGGCCGCAAAAGCTTCTTTTTGGGATCGATTGCTTTCTGGCGTTGGCGGCTGGCCGGCTTTAAGTGGCGTAACGGTCGCCGGCGTTGCAGGTCTTTGGATTGGACTCACGCCGCCAGACGTCGTTGATGATTGGGTCGCAAACGCTATGGGAAACACAACGTCGGTCTCTTTTGTGGACGACTTCGCTGGTTTTGATGAGGTAACGCTAGATGGCTGACAGTTCGGAACAAAAACCGCGTCGACTTTGGAAAGTCATCTTTGCGGTCTCTCTTGCCTTAAACGTCGCCGTAATTGGGATCGTGGCTGGTGTCGGATTTCGATTTGCTGGGGGGAAACCACCGCAAGCGTTTGAGTTCGGCTTAGGCCCAATTGGGATGGCTTTAACACCTGAACAAAGGCGAGAAATTGGTCGCTCTTTGCGGCGCAACCCTGAACTCCGTGAACTCGGTCGTTCGCGCAGCGATAGCATGATTGAGAACGTCCTTGAGGTTCTGCGTGCCGAAACATTTGATCCGGTTGCCTTGGATCAAGCGCTGGTGGGGGCGAGGGAACGCGCAAGGGTTCTTCAGTCAGCGGCGCGCGCCGCATTTGTTGCTCAAGTAGAAAGCATGACGCCAGATGAGCGGGCCGCGTTTGCGGATAAGCTCGAGCGAGCTTCTCAGCAGCGTCGAAAACCTTAAGCGGCGTGTGCGCTGAGCGCGACTTTGTCCCGACCGGATGATTTCGCTTCGTATAGGGCTGCGTCTGCTTTGCTAAAGAGGACCTCTGGTGGTGTAAGGCATTTGCCGAGAACGTCGTTGACTGCGACACCAGCAGAGACTGTTATGTTTATTGTGCTCTCGGCACGATCAAAGTCGAAGCTTTCGCGACTTATGGTTTCGCGAACTCGTTCTGCGGCCAGCTCTGCCTGGCACAATGATGTCTCTGGCATAGCAACTAAAAACTCTTCGCCGCCGATGCGAGCAACGAGATCCAAGCTTCTAAAAATTTGCTCTAGGCAGTTCGCGACCTTCTTGAGAACAAGATCACCATGAGCATGACCAAAACGGTCGTTGATCTGTTTGAAATGATCTATATCGAAGATCAGAAGGGCATAGCTTTCGCGCTTTTCAAATGCCTGTTCTGCGACGCCCTTTAGATACGTTTTTGCGTAGCGTCGGTTATACAAGCCGGTCAAGGGGTCCAATGTGGCGGCTTCCAAGCCTGACAATACGCATTTGCGTTGTTTGTCTTGTCGGCGCTTGTGTTGGATCAGGCCATCGATACGTATCGCGAGCTCGTTTGAAGAAATGTCATCATAAACCACTTCGCCAGCCCCAAAATCCAATGCCTGAACCGCAATATCGGAACGACCTTTGGGAGCGACGACCATAATTTGCGAATTGCGCAGATTAGGACGAGAATAGATATCGGATACCAATGCACATGCATCAATATTCCAAGCATCGATGACAAAGACCTCACTGGAAACATTGTCTGCCGAGGTGCTCAACGCTTCTGCGCCTATTCGAAATGAAACGCTGAACTGTGTTAAATTTGCGAACAAGTTCTTGAGGACTGATGCGCGGTTTGCGTTGGCTGGTGCAAGGCAAAGATGAGCAGGCGCAAGTATTGGAACCACCTCTTCCTCAAATCCTAGCGCTTGTGACGTCTCATTCCTAATGTCCCATTCGAGGTTAGCTATTCGACGCCTTAGCAGGCCACGTATGCGAGCCAGCATAAACGCATCGCTAATGGGATGAGGCAAAACCTCATCGGCACCCGCATCAAGTGCTGCAAATCTAGCACGACTGGTATCCGCGATACCAATAGCTACTATGGCGGTGTCTCGAAATTTCGGGTTTGCCTTAAGTCTCTTACAAAACTGATGGCTGTCTTCGACTGGATCCGAAAGGTTTATGAGTAAAAGATCGGGTTTCTCCCGTTCCATCAATTGAAGTGCGTCTTTGCAGGTCGCGGCAGTGAGTGTTTCATATCGCGCAGAGACCAATTTGACCTTCATAACAATCCGATTGGTGGCTACGCTGTCGAGAACGAGTATCTTGCCTGTCATCTTGATTCCTTCCGGCGTTTGACCGCTTCCCGTCATCAAGTTGAGATAAAATTATTAAAAATGCGTTGCTGATTCAGAAAGGATGTTGAATGTCTCCTGAAACCGCTGAAACCATAGCTCTTCAGGCCCTTGCTTGGCTGGTCGGAAATGACGAGGTTTTGCCAGTTTTTCTGGGATCTACAGGCACTTCTGAGTCCGAATTGAAGGAACGCGCGACGGATCACGAATTTCAGGCGTCAATCCTCGAATTTGTGACTATGGACGACGCGTGGGTTAAGGAGTTCTGTGACTCAATTAACCTTGCTTACGAAGATCCACTACGTGCTCGATATGCTTTGCCGGGCGCCGAACAGGTGCATTGGACATGAGCGATCGATCCAAACAGATCAAAGGCGTGATCTTCGACAAGGATGGCACCTTATTTGATTTCAACGCGACGTGGGGCGCATGGGCTGAGACCATGATCGCTGCGGAAACCCGAGGCGATAGCGTTCTGAAACAGCGGCTTGCTGACCGGCTCGATTATGACTTGGAAAGGAAGGTATTCCGTCCGGGTAGTATTGTTATAGCCGAAACCGTTGAAGTGACTGCTGACGCGATACTTGAGGTGCTTAAGTTTGACGATAAATCGGGTTTGATCAAACGTATGAACGATGCTGCCACTCAGGTGCCGCAGATAGAGGCGACGCCCTTGGTGGCTTTTGTGGCCGAGTTGAAAGCGTTGGATTTAAAGATCGGCGTGGCAACAAACGACGCCGAAGGACCAGCTAGAAGCCACCTTTTGCGAGCCGGTGTGGAAAATGCGTTTGACTTCATCGCTGGGTTCGACAGTGGCTATGGTGGAAAGCCTGCGCCCGGACAGCTGCTTGGCTTTTGCGAGCAAGAGGGTTTGCAACCAGATGAGTGCGTTATGGTCGGTGATAGCACTCATGACCTCGATGCTGGCCGTGCCGCGGGTATGATCTGTGTCGGGGTTTTGACCGGACCTGCGCCGGAAGAAGAGCTGGCGCCATTTGCAGACGTCGTCCTTACGAGCATCGCTCAATTGCCGGATTGGCTTCGAATTGGTCGCGTTTAGCGACAAAATTTGTCGCAAACCGAAAATCAACTGCCGGAACATCGCATCACTCTGAGTGGAAGACTTGGAGGATCGATCATGGGCCGTACAGCACGACGCAGAGGCGGAGGGCGCGCGGGCAACGCCGCTAGAAGAGCCACAGCTTCAATTGATCAGATGCCGTGGCGCATTCCCGTTAATATCGATCGGCCGACGGAACCACTTGATGAAGAGGGCGTCGCGGCGATCCACAATGGTGCGATGACGATCCTTGAAGACATCGGGATCGAGTTTCTCAACGAAGAAGCTCTAGAGCTATTCAAAGAGTCTGGATGCACCGTGAATGGCACCAATGTGCGCATGGGCCGCGATTGGGTGATGGAGATGATCGGCCATGCGCCATCACAATTCGATATCACGCCAAGCAATCCTGATCGAAAGATTACCTTTGGTGGCAACCATATCCTGTTCGGAAATGTGTCCTCACCACCAAACTACTTTGATCTCGAGATTGGGAAAAAGGTTCCCGGCACGCGGGCCCAATGTGCGAACCTTTTGCGTCTCACCCAGCACTTCAACTGCATCCACTTCGCCGGCGGCTACCCGGTTGAACCGGTTGATGTGCACGCATCGGTTCGCCATTTGGATGTGGTCTACGACAAGATGGTTCTGACCGACAAAGTTGCTCACGCCTATTCGCTGGGGAAAGAACGCGTTGAAGATGTGATGGAGATGGTGCGCATTGCGGGCGGGATGACGGATGAAGAATTCGAGTCCAAACCGCACATGTATACGAACATCAATTCAACATCGCCGCTTAAGCATGACGTACCCATGATTGATGGATGCCTGCGCCTTGCCCGAAGAGGGCAGGCGGTGGTCGTGACGCCGTTCACGTTGGCGGGTGCTATGGCGCCGGTCACGATGTCCGGCGCCGTCACGTTGTCCATTGCGGAAGGTCTCAGTGCGATTGCGTTGTTTCAATACGTCAATCCGGGCACGCCGTGCGTGATCGGCACCTTTACATCTAACGTAGACATGAAATCGGGCGCACCCGCGTTTGGGACGCCCGAATATATGCGCGCGACTCAGATGACTGGCCAGATGGCGCGGCACTATGGCTTGCCGATGCGCGCCTCCGGCGTTTGTGCGGCCAACGTACCTGACGGTCAAGCGATGTGGGAAACGTCGAATTCGCTTTGGTCCGCCGTGCAAGCTGGCACCAATATGGTCTACCACGCGGCGGGTTGGCTTGAAGGCGGGTTGATCGCTTCGCCAGAGAAGTTTGTAATGGACTGTGAAGTTTTGCAAATGATCCAGCGCTATATGGAGCCTGTGATTACTGAGACAGGTTCGGAAGAGATCGCGCTTGATGCGATCAAGGAAGTTGGCTCAAACGGGCACTATTTCGGCATTGAACATACGCAGCAGCGCTATGAGAAGGCGTTCTATCAGCCGTTCGTCTCTGACTGGCGCAACTTCGAGGCGTGGGAAGTCGCCGGTGGGATCTGGACGGCACAGCGGGCGCATCAAACCTACAAAGATATTTTGAACACCTTTGAAGAGCCGCCGATGGACGAGGGTATCAAAGAAGAGTTACAAGCCTTCGTCGCGAAGCGAAAAGAAGAGGGCGGGGCACCGACGGATTTTTGATCCGACGGTGCTGTCCGCAGCTTAAGACATCTTGATCGCTACATTCTTTGTTTGGACATAGTTCCAGAGCGCTTCTCGGCCTTTTTCGCGTCCGTAGCCGGATTTTCCAAACCCGCCAAACGGAGTTTCGACACCGCCTGCGTACCATTCATTCACAAAGATCTGTCCTGCGCGAATGGCGCGCGTGGCTCTTGTGGCGCGTCCAAGGTCTTTGGTGAACACCCCGCCAACCAATCCAAATTCGGTGCTATTGGAAATTTGGTGTGCTTCTTCCTCGTCCCTGAACGACAGAACCGACATCACCGGCCCAAAAACCTCTTCTTGAGCAATGGTCATTTCGGGCGTGACGTCCGAGATGATGGTCGGTTCGAGGAACGCGCCAGGGATGTTTAGAGCATGACCGCCAGCGGCAACCGTTGCACCTTGATCGACGGCCCCAGCAATCAGCCCTAAGGCGCGATCTCGCTGCTGTTCTGAAACCATTGAACCCATGTTGGCGCCGAACTCAGGTCGATCAATGCCGGGCCCAACAGATAGAGATTGCGCAATTGCAACAGCGCGGTCGACTAATTCGTTCTTACGGCTTTCATGCACGATGACGCGGCTCATTGCAGAACAAACTTGACCGGCATTGAAGAAAATACCCCAACGGATGTCCCTTTCGAACGCGTCAAGGTCGGCGTCGTCATGTACGATGGCTGCTGATTTTCCTCCCAGCTCTAGAACACAAGGAACGACGTTTTTCGCGGCTGCCTCTGCAACACGCGTTCCTGTTGCGACGGAGCCAGTGAAGACAACCTGACGGACATCAGGGTGTCCAGCCAAAGCCGCCCCCGCTTCGTGACCATACCCGCAGAGCACGTTCACGGCACCCTTTGGAAGCCCTGCGGCTTCTGCCGCGTGTCCCCAAATCATAGACGTCACAGGGGTCATTTCGGCACTTTTCACGACGATGGTGTTGCCGGTCGTTAGAGCTGCTGAAACTGATCGAGCGGCCATCTCAACGGGGTAGTTCCAAGGGATGATGTGCGCGGTCACGCCGTAGGGTTCGTAAACCGTATAATCGATATACCCATCGCCGAGTGGGATCGATTTACCTTCGACGGTTTCCGCTTGATTGCCGTAATATTCGAAGTAGCGTGCAGCCCCTCTAATCTCGATCAAAGCCTCCCAAAGTGGCTTGCCTTGTTCTTCGCTCAGCATCTCCGCATACATCTGATCATTGTCGAGGATGTATTGCCCCATGGCCTTCACCATGCGACCTCTTTCCACAGGGCGCAGCGCCGTCAACACACCAGACTCATGAACGCGCTTTGCCGCTTGTACCGCGCGATCAACATCTGAAGCGTTCGCCAAAGCGTGCTCCGTCAGCACGGCGCCCGTGCCTGGATTGGTAACTTCAATCCTGCCAGCGCCACCGTCGACCCAAGCGCCGTCGATGTAGTTTTGATAGTAGTCATTAAAGCGCGTCATAGGTCCTACCCCCCATTTGTTTGTTAGGTGATGCCCAAGCCTATGTCCGCTTGCAAGCAGCTTAACGACACAGACTTTTCCATGACCGACGCAGCGAAGTTTTGCCTTCAATCGGCGCGTAAACGCCTTTTCAACGTCCCGTGGTTGCCATCAGATTGCCCCTTTCAAAGAGCATTGTTAACGCTGTCTGCTAAGAAATATGGGTCTGCCAATGAACCGTTTTGTATTGATGATTGCAGCTGGTTTGCTCGCTACTGTTGGAACACAAGCTTCAGCTTCGCGCAGCTGCACCACACCTGATAACGTCAATGCTTTGGCGTCTGAGATCGCTCGCGGCGTGAACGCGAGCCGTGCTGCCAATGGGCAAAGCCAAGTGTCTTACAATCGCAAGTTGGGCCAAGCTGCCATGGCCCATGCGTGCGACATGGCATCACATGATTTCTTCGGTCATCGCGGTACAGATGGCTCTAACAGCTCGGCCCGCGTTCGAGCTGCAGGGTATAATCACTGCTTAGTCGGTGAGAACCTCGCTTGGGGCTACCCTCGCAGTGAGCAAATCATCTCTGGCTGGATGAACTCAGCAGGCCACAGAAACATCATGCTTCATCCGCGCATTCAGGAATTCGGGATTGGCATCACGATGGGGCCCAAAGGACCAAATTGGGTTCTAGTTGTCGCCAAAAGTTGCTGATCAGACGTCCATCCAAATCGTCACAGGGCCATCGTTAGTCAGGCCGACTTTCATGTCTGCCCCGAACGATCCTGTTTGGGTTGGAATGCCCAGCGCGACGATTTCTTCGATAAACTGCTCGTAAAGTGCGTTGCCTAATTCGGGCGGCGCAGCTTGCGAAAACCCAGGTCGATTGCCTCGAGACGTATCCGCCGCCAATGTAAATTGGCTAACGATCAAGGCCGAGCCACCAATATCAACAATTGATTTGCTCATCTTTCCCGCATCATCGGGGAAAATGCGCAACTTACTGATTTTGGCCGCGAGTTGCCTAGGTTTGGTCTCGTCATCGCCTTGCATGCCACACACTAGGATCAGCAACCCGCGATCAATCGCGCCGATTTTCTCGCCATCGACAACGACATTTGCCGATGAAACTCTTTGTAGAAGCGCTCTCATAGTTCGTTCGCCCAAGGTGGGTTTGCGCCTGCACGGCTGACCGTGATGGCTGCGGCTTTGGCTCCTAATTCTGCCGCACTCACTAGATCAGCGCCAAGTAGGGCGCTTTGGGACAGGCAATTTTGTTGCGATAGTCCTGCAAGGAAACCTGCATTAAAGGTGTCACCTGCGCCAACGGTGTCGACGACGTCGACTTTCTGAGCAGGAACATCCGTCGATCCCGCTTCAGTTAAGATCGTCACGCCATCAGCCCCTCGCGTGAGAAGGACAACTTTGGTCTTGGAGGACAAAAGTGAAGTCGCATCGGTGGACCCTGTCAGCCAGTCAAGATCCTCATCCGACGTTTTCACAATGTCAGACGCAGCCATCATCTTGTTGATCCGCGCCCGATAACGGTCTTCATCCTTGATGAACGAAGGCCGCACGTTTGGATCGATCATCGTCAGCCGAGAAGCAGAGTCGCGCAGCAACAGGGTTTCATAGGCCGTCGCACAAGGTTCAACCACGAGGCTTATACCCCCAAAGAACAGCGCGTCAGCAGTCACTTCAGGTAAGTCATCCACACTCAGTAGCCGACCGGCTGTATTCTCATCGTAGAACGCATAGGACGCGTGGCCGTCGACCAATTTAACGAAGGCAAGCGTCGTTGGGTCATCGCTCCAGTGCACCGGTGACGTATCAACTTTAGACGATGCCAAATGGTCCTTAAGAATTTCTCCAAAAAGGTCATTGGAAAGGCCGGAAAAAAATTGAACGTTTGCCCCTAGGCGGCCCAAAGCGACGGCTGTATTCATGACCGATCCGCCAGCAAGCGGCGCGAAGCAATCTTCGCCATTTGTGGATTGACGGAGCAGCATATCAATCAGCGCTTCGCCGCAGCATAAAATCATGTCGGGGTCCAATCAGTTATTGGCTGTTAGCGATAACAAATCCGACGCCAATGGCAATGATTAAACCAATCAAGACGGCAAAACCGATTTTCCAAGCCGAATAGGGTCGTTCGCCCTGAACGCGACCTGTCCGACCGTTCACAACAAAACGATAGGTTTCGCCTCGATATTTATATGCGGCGACCCAAACGGGAAGGAGGATATGCTTAAACGTCACGTCCTTCACGGTCGTATCCACGGAGAAGACCCGTTGCTGATCGCCTCCGATGTCATACTTCACATCCCGCAAGATCATACGGTCCATATAGTCACGCGCTTCCTTGAAGCCGTCTTCCAAGTCGACCTGATACCCTTCGGCACGGAAACCCGCCAAAAATTCCGGATTGTAAGGTTCCAGTTCGGACAGGTCCCAGGGCTCAAGTCCATCCGTGTAATTCTTTGGAAGGCTCCGAGACGCTAGAACCAATACATCATCAAAGAAACGAGCGACCCGGCCACTTGCCGAACGCCAGCGTGTCTTCCTGACACGAACTTGCTGGCGCTTGCCGTCTCTCATCACCGTTCGTGTTTCGTAGTAATAGGTGCCGCGCTGGCCGCTATATCGGCTTTTGGTATCTGCATCGAAGGTCCAGTAGGGGACGTAAATGCCGTTCATTTTGCGCCCTTTACGGGCGTATTCACGAAGCCCGTTGGGCGCGAACCAAAGCCCGCCGAGCCAAGATTTTAAAGCACCTCGCGCCTGCTTTTCTTCCATCGCAAAAGGAAGCACACCGCGTGGCTTGATATGGCGATGAAGCCCGGTGTCACTTACGACAGGCGTAGCGCAATAGGGGCATTCTGTTGCGTGGACATCCTTTTGAAACTCGATCTGTGCGCTGCAATTTTGACAGTTAATAACGCGCGTTTCTTCGATTTCTGCGTCAGGCAACTGATCTTGGATCGCGGTGTGAAAATCGAGTTCCTTCAAGCCACCACTCACGTGTGACGGTGTTTCAATGAACTGCTTGTTGCCGCAGTGATCGCACGTGAGCTCTCGCTCGCTTGGATCGTAGCGAAGGTCTGAACCGCAAGCATCACAGGGGAAGCGATGCTCTTCAATAACTGCGTCTGTCATAGGATCATTCGTCGAAAGTTGCTTCTATCCTATGCGGGCGGTGGAGGGGGAGGAAGCACTGTAAAGAGTTGTGCAAGTTCCTGCACGTCCTCTGCAGGCAACCAGCCATCCTGTCCTTGGGTCCAAACCATGCTTTCGCGCGTGAGTTCGCCGCTGCTTACTTTTTGACCCATCGTCGCCTTGGAAAATGGTCCAGTGACGTTTCCATCCTTTGCGATGTGCCATACGTGCTCCACCGGCGGTGGCGGTGGAGGAGGCGCTGCCGCGGCAGGTTGCGGCGCAGCACCCCAAGGACCTTGGGCCATCTGCTGGGCCATCGCCATGCCCATCCCCATGCCAAGACCGGCACCCATGCCGCCCCCACCATTTGGGTTGGTCGCGGCCTCAGTCATCGCCTCAGCAGCGGAATATTGAGTGAAATTGCTCAGATCTCCGGCAAGACCCATCGATGTGCGCTTGTCCAGTGCCGCTTCAACGGCGGGCGGTAGGCTTATGTTTTCAATGTAGAGTTCTGGGATCGTCAGACCGTATTCTTTCATTGTCGGATCGATCGCGGTTGCGATGAGTTTGCCAAGTTCGGCGGTATTTGCAGCCATGTCCAAAACAGGAATGCCTGACTGCGCGATCACACGACTGAATTCCTGTACGATGATGTTGCGGATCTGAAAACTGATCTCGTCCATTGTGAATTCACCATCGGTGCCGACAATCTCACGCATAAATGTCGCGGGATCAGAGACCTTGATCGTGTAGGTTCCAAAGGCCCGAATACGTGTCGGGCCGAACTCTGGATCGCGGATCATGATCGGGTTCTTGGTACCCCACTTCAGATTGCTGAAGCGGGTTGTGTTGACGAAATAGATTTCCGATTTGAACGGGCTCTTGAAACCATGATCCCAATGCTGAAGCGTGGTCATGATCGGCATGTTGTTGGTTTCCAACATGTAAAGGCCTGGTGTGAATACATCGGCAAGCTGACCTTCATGCACAAACACGGCGGCCTGACCTTCGCGGACCGTCAGTTTGGCACCGTATTTGATCTCGTGCCCATGACGTTCAAACCGCCAAACCATTGTATCGCGAGTTTCGTCCGTCCAATGAATGACGTCAATGAATTCGCCGGTTAGGAAATCAAGAATGCCCATCTGTTAGGCTCCTTTCTACTTCGTTAACTTGGAGTCGCTGCCGTGATGTCACGGGCGATCATACGTGCAATTGGTGCCGCTTCGGCAGGGGCCATCCCCGTCTCCAACCGCGGATCATATAGGATTTTGAGCAAGAGCTCGTCATGTGTCGTCAAACGGCCAAATTCTTCGTCATCATTGAAAATGGACGGCCGCGCTTGAGGGCTGTCATTGGCCAACCCTAACCCTTGTGCAAGCTCTTCGTGAATACGCGCTGTGCGCAACATGTCGGGGTGTTCCGAGCGCACCACTGCAACGGCTTGGTCATAGCGAGATGAATCCCCTTCGAACGACCCTGCAACAACGCATTGCTGATCGCGCGGTGGGCGCAAAAGGGCGTTGAGGCCTGAACGCGCGATACCGGGGAGGAGCGTTTTGACCCTATCTTCGAACGCATCCGCATCATCCACAGACAGGAACATCACATGGAAATTCGGGTTCTGGTCCGTGACAGTGATGTCCAAGCCAGTCAGGCGGGCGAGGCGCTCGGCATAAGCAGTGACTTCGGCACGGTCTTTGATTTTCTGTTCTTCGGTGACTGTCTTTCCGAACTCCACAGACATCCGAATTGGTTTTTCCCATCGTCTGAGGTCTGAAAGCGTCGCCTGCGGTTTCAGAAAATCGCCGTCGGTGACGTATTCGTCGAACAGCGCGATCCGGACAAAATTCCGCGCAAGGATGGTGTCCGTAATGGGTGTGTCCACGCCACCGCCGTCAGTACGTAACAGCCCTTGTGTCAGAAGGTCATTCTGAAGCCTTTGATAGTAGGTCGCCAAAGCGATGCTTTCCTCGCTTGGCGGAACGACTTCTGTTATGCCGCTTACACCGTCAGGGCGCGCATTTGGTCTTTCGCTTTCCCAAGGCGGAGTGGCGCATCCAACAAGGCCCACAAGACACAAAGTGCCCAGTGGTTTTTTGGCCTTGTCGATCAGTTTCATAGGACCTTAATCGCCTGCGCCCGCAGCGGTTCCGATTGTATCACCGGTCCCGGTCTGACGTGCCTTAGCGGAGGCGAGCGTTTCCTTAAGCTCATGTTCCATATTCTGAAGCTCTTTTTCAGCTTCAGCGCGTTTGCGTTTTCCTTCGTCTGCGATCTCCAAGCTTTCGTTGATGGTCGCGATCAGGTTTTCGTTCGCCTCTTTGACAGCTTCGATATCAAACACACCGCGTTCCATTTCCTGGCGGATAACGCTGTTGGCATCGCGCAAGTTGGCCGCGTTGGCTTTAAGAAGTTCATTCGTCAGATCATTTGCGTCACGTACAGCCTCAGCTGCTTCTGCACTGCGCTGGATCGTGACGGCTTGAGCCAACTGAGTTTCCCAAAGTGGTACAGTATTGACCAAGGTGGAGTTAATCTTTGTCACCAGCGACTTGTCATTTTCTTGCACGAGCCGGATGGATGGCAAAGACTGCATCGTAACTTGGCGCGTCAACTTCAGATCATGCACTCTGCGTTCAAGATCGTCCCGCGCCGCGCGTAGATCGCGCAGCTCTTGCGCTTTCATCACGCCTTGGTCTTCTGGTGCAGCGGCGACTTCAGCTTCCTTTGCTGGGATTTCGTTCGCATCAAGATCGGAGATCTTCGCTTCGCCTGCAGCAATATAGAGCGCCAGCTCATCATAGAAATTGAGCGTCTTTTCGTAGAGCACATCAAGGCTTTCGATATCCTTCAAGAGGACATGCTCGTGCTTCAAAAGGTCATCCGTGATCATGTCGATCTGACCTTGAACCTCTTCAAATCGCGCAACAAACTTGGCCATGGGCGCTGCTCGGCCTGTCAACCGCTCCCACCAGCTCCGCTTTCTGCGCGTGTCGAGTTCAGAAATCGAAAACCCGCGAATTGTGCTGACGATGTTCCGAAGGCTGTCACCTGCCGGCCCAACATCTTTGTTTCGAACGCCTTGCAACATTGATTGTGAAATCTCTTGCAACTCCGCTTGCGCGTTGGACCCAAATGAGACGATCGACTGCGTGTCGGTCATATCCAACTCGGCCATGCGTTTGTTGATTTCTGCGGAAGTTGCTTTGTCGGCAGCGTCTAGTGAAACCAGTTCACCGGCTGGTTCGGCCAGCACGACGGCTGTTACTTTTTCAACTTCAGCCAAGCTGGCCTGCGCTTGTTCGCGAATAGTCTCAGACATAATAATCCCCCGTATTATTTCAGGCTCACGCCTTCACGCTGCAACCGATCGCGCAGCACTTTGATTTCAATATCCATGTCGCTTCTATCATCGAGCAACATCTTCTCTGTCCTTGCTGCGAAATTTTGCTCAAGGTCTTCCAAAAGGGCTTCGTAATTTGCCCGCGCGTCTGGGTCCGGTTTGCGTTCGTAGAGATCTACAAACTTGACCGTCGCATCCCGCGCTCCGCGCAGATAGACGCCCAAGTATTTCCGTGCGGCAGTCAATTCTCTCGGGTCTTCTTCAACTGTTCGGATCATTCGGCGTGCCGTGGCCTGAAAAGCCGAAACACGGTTTTCCAATTGTCTATCTCTCAGACGTTCTATCTGCGTTTGCATAACTTGAAGATGCTCGTCCGCCTCATCCACGACGCGGGCGACGCGGTCCTGCTGGAACGTATCAATCCCTTCCATGCCCTTATCTTTGAGCGGATCAATACCAAAGGCTGCGACATGCAAAGCTGTTGCAATGGCTCCGTAAAGAACGGAACCAATCACTCCGCTGTCGCCAGAGTAAGCGGCAATACCGATCCCGATCCCAGTCAAAGCGCTGGCAAACAACTTTCGAGGGATCGATGGGCGGCGCGCGACCTTACGGGCATTGTATGCTGCTTCCGCGCGAAGACCTTCACGCAAGAGCCATGCCGCCAACGTCAATATCCCTGCACCTATGAGGGCTAAAACAAGGACAAAAGGCCCATCGTTCAGCGAAGTAAAGAGAAGTAAAATACCTGGTAAAAACAGAATGTTCGCCCGCGCACCTGCGGCATCAACGACGCGTTCATCGAAGACTGCCTTCTGGGCTGCCTCCGAGCCATCATTTGACCCGTCCGGGCTGTATTTTCCACCGAACCGCTTAGCCATCAGACCAGTCCCAATAGACCAGCGCAGATGCCAAACATAAGAATTAAGAGTGCCACATAGGCAATGTTCTGAAATGCACTTGGCATATTGTCACCTCTTGCAATCTGAGTGGCCGTTTTTGCGGCTGAAATGGCTGATGTTGTGATCAAGATTGCGGCTGTCACCACCAAGATGAGCACCAGTACTAAGATCAATCTGAACACGATTTAGCCCCTCAAATTCACTCCCTACACATATGAATTAAAACAACATTTTCAATTAGTGGCGTGCTGCTTTCCGTTCTGCATCCAATTTGCGCTTATAGCCGGTTTGTAACACCTCAACGATGACAAGAACGACGACGGAGAAGTAGAATGTCGCTTTCGACATTGGTACCACCTCGAAGCCAAAGACCTTAAGCGCCAAGTCTTTCGCTTCTTCATGGGGCACACCCATGCTTTCGACACCATGAACAGCGGCTTGGCCGGCTTCACCTAAAAGCACCACACCCACGATCAGAAGGATGAATAGACCAAGCACTTCGTACATACGGTTCGCTTCGAGGAATTCAGAAACTCGGTCTGCTAGCAACAGCATCGCAACGCCAGACAAGCCGATTGCAATCGCCAGAATGATAAAGACATCTGTGATCGCCAGCGCTGAAAGTACTGAATCAAATGAGAAAATTAGGTTCATCATCACGATCAAAGCAACCACTTGAACCGCTGATTTGCTGTCCCGTTTTTCGACATCATGGTCGAGATGTTCGATCGTCAGCATGTGTGAAATCTCTTTCACGGCGGTATACATCAAAAAGAAACCACCAAAGAGGAATACACAGGTCGCAAAGTTGACCGCACCCGTCAAAACGCCCTCCCACTCGAAGTACCAGAAAGGCTCTGATAGCGAGGCCAACAGCTGGATCATTGTGAACAAAAGAACGATCCGCAATACCACTGCGATGATGATGCCCCAAGTACGAACAGCTTTCTGCTGGCCTTCTGGTGCGCGTTTGCTTTCGATTGAAATGTAAAGAAGATTATCAAAACCCAATACCGCTTGAAGAAAACACAACATCAAAAGATTGGTCGCGTTTTCCAGCGTAAGAAGATCAGCCATTAATATGTCCCCGGTTGGCTATTTTTGCCACAGCATGCACCGAGGGACAGATTCCAGCAAGGGTTCAACCTTTCCGCTTTTTCCCCATAGTCGGTTTCGCGCCTTTAGTGCGCGTTCTTTGAGGTTTTGGCTTAGGATCAAGGCCAAGTTGGTCCCGCACAACGCGGCGCTTAACTTCTTCGACTTCACCTGATTTGAGGTTTCCAAGTTGAAATGGCCCATAGCTTACGCGGATCAGCCGATTCACGACTGCACCAATCGCTTCCATAGCGCGACGGATTTCTCGGTTCTTGCCCTCCCGCAAAGCGATCGTGAGCCACGCATTCGCGCCTTGCTGGCGATCAAATGTCACATCCATGGGCTGGTAACGCACGCCTTCGACAGTTATGCCTTTGCGCAACTGCTCCAACTGTGGTTCAGTTACGCTGCCTTTGACCCGCACGCGATACCGCCTAAGCCAACCGGTCGATGGCAATTCAAGCTTACGTTTGACGCCACCGTCGTTGGTTAGCAACAACAGCCCTTCAGAATTTAGGTCCAATCGTCCGACCGACATCACACGCGGCATATCGTCGGGTAGGGAGCCGAAAACCGTTTCGCGCCCTTTCTCATCGCGTTCTGTTGTCACTAATCCCGCGGGTTTGTGGTACAGCCAAATGCGTTCCACGTCCGGTTCCTTTACGGGTTTCCCGTCAACAGAAATCCGATCCTTCTCAGTCACATTGAGCGCGGGGCTTGTGATTACCTTGCCGTTGACGCTGACTTTGCCGGCTTTGATCAGCCGTTCGGCTTCTCGGCGGCTCGCGACACCGGCGCGAGAGAGAACTTTGGCGATCCGGTCGCCGGGAGGAGGGGTACTGGTCATACCAACGCCATAGGCGACACACCCCCATCTTGGCAATGACATGCTATTTCATCTTGGCCAATAAACTCGCGCCGTAGGCATCTGACCTTGCAATTCGCGCCACAAAACGAAATCAAAGCGCATGGCTTTCAAGTCTTACATGGATGTAGCTCTGGAAGAGGCGCGCGCGGCTGCGAATCGAGGCGAAGTGCCGGTTGGCGCTGTCATAGTCGGGCCAGAAGGTATCATTGCGCAAGCCGGCAACCAGACAAGAGAGCTGAATGACCCAACGGCCCATGCGGAAGTGTTGGCGATCCGTGCCGCTTGTCAGGCTTTGGGGCAGGAAAGGTTAGCGGGATATGATCTCTATGTAACGCTGGAACCTTGTCCGATGTGCGCCGCTGCGATCTCAAATGCGCGGATTGGTCGTTTGTACTACGGGGCGTCCGATCCAAAGTCAGGCGGCGTGGCTCAGGGACCGCGCGTGTTTAGCCACTCGCAATGCCACCATGTTCCTGAGGTTTATGATGGCATCGGAGCCGAACACTCAGAGAAATTGCTCAAGCAGTTCTTTGCCGAAAGGCGTTAAAGCTCGATCGCTTCCATTACTTGCGGCTCAATTACGTTCACCCCGGGCAGGCCATTCATCAGTTCTTCTGCACTTTGCTCCAAAAGTGGGAATGTCCGATAGTGGCAGGGGATAACAGTTTTGAAGTTGAAATACCGCTTGGCCGCATAAGCCGCGCCCTTCATTCCCATTGTATAATGCCCGCCGGCACAAAGAATGCCGATATCCGGATTGTAGAAATCACCCATCCAATCCATGTCAGCCATAATGTCAGTATCGCCTGAGACATAGATCGTATGACCTTCCGCCTCGATCATAAATCCAGCTTCAGTTCCCGCATATTTGTCGCCGCTCGCGGTTTTCATGGACGAGGAATGGTTAGCGGACACCATGGACACAGCAACGTCGCCAATCTTGATCGTGCCGCCCTTATTGAAATCAATCGTCGGAAGCCCCGCATCCGCGAACGCACCGCAAAGTTCAGGAATGCCGCAGATGGTCGCGCCGGTTTTCTTCGCGATTTCATCAAGTTCTGTTGCGTGATCAAAGTGGCCGTGAGTCATCAAAATATGTGTGACGCCCGCGAGGGCCTCATCCATCTGATCGTCAGGAAACAGCGGGTTTCCCGTTAGCCATGGGTCGATAAGAATGGTTTCACCCGCGATTTCGAGGCGAAAACTTGCGTGGCCAAGCCAAATAATCTTCATAGTACCCTCCATCAGCTAAGAATACGTTAACGACACCTGATTGGATTTTAAAGTGGACTGGTTTCAGCAATTTGACGGCTATTGCGAGCGTACGGATCTCACCTATTTGTCTGAGCCTATCAATGCCGTCACCAATTTGGCCTTCATCGTCGCGGTGCTGATTATGTGGCGGCTGGTCGGCCAAAATTTCCGCGCCGGCATCCTCTGTGTCATTCTGTTGCTTATCGGTAGCGGCAGCTATCTATTTCACACCCATGCCACTGTATGGGCCGGTTTGGCAGACGTCGCGCCCATTGGCGCGTTCATTCTGTTCTACCTCTATCTGGTCAATCGCGATTTGCTGGGCTGGCCACTTTGGGCGGCTCTGCTTGGAACAATTGCATTCCTGCCTTACGCAGCCGCGGTCACAACGATCGCTCAGGCACTGCCGTTCTTTGTCATTTCCAGTTTCTACTGGACCGTCCCGCTCCTCTTGCTAATCTATGCGGCAGCGTTACGCAAAAACCGCCCCAGACTTGCGCGCGGTTTCTTAGTGGGTGCTGTGATTTTGTCGATCTCCATCACTTTCCGTTCGTTGGACGAAATCCTGTGCGACACCATCCCGTTCGGCACTCATTTCCTCTGGCATTGCCTCAATGCTGTGATGTTGGCCTATATGATCCATGTCTATGCGCGCCACGTCCTTGCAGACCGCCCTCAGCCTCGCTAAACGCGTCTCATCAGATTGACCGGAGACAGATATGTCCATCGACACCGAAACCGCCCGGCGGGTTGCCAAATTGGCCCGCATAAAAGTGGAAGATGACGCGTTGCCCGCCTTGGCGCAGGAATTCAACGCAATCCTTGGATTTATTGAGCAATTGAATGAGGTTGATGTCGACGGTGTTGAGCCAATGACGTCCGTAACGCCGCAGCGCCTGAAGCGTCGCGAAGATGTTGTCACCGACGGTGATCAACAGCCGAAAGTTCTGGCAAATGCGCCGGACAGTCGTGAAGGGTTCTTTGCTGTTCCGAAGGTGGTTGAATAATGAGCGATTTGACGAAACTCACTCTGGCCCAAACCCGCGATGCGATGCGCAAAGGCGATACATCGAGCGCTGAAGTTACGGGCGCATATTCAAAGGAAGTTGAAGCGTCTGGCGCATTGAACGCCTATGTCGAAGGCACACTTAATATTGCAGCGAATCAAGCCAAAGCCGCTGATCAACGCATCGCCGAGGGTGACGCCCCTGATATGTGTGGCATCCCACTCGGGATCAAAGACTTGTTCTGCACCAAAGGCGTCAAATCCCAAGCCGCGTCTGGCATTCTGGATGGCTTCAAGCCCGAATATGAATCGACCGTCACAAGCAAACTGTTCGATGCAGGCGCCGTGATGTTGGGTAAGCTCAACATGGACGAATTCGCCATGGGTTCGTCCAACGAGACCTCTGTTTATGGCAATGTGGTCAACCCGTGGAAAGTGGATGATCGCGACCTGACACCGGGCGGATCGTCTGGTGGGTCTGCCGCTGCTGTAGCGGCGGATTTGTGCGTCGCGGCAGCGGGTACAGACACCGGCGGATCCATTCGCCAGCCAGCGGCATTTACCGGCATCACAGGTATCAAGCCAACTTACGGGCGGGTCAGCCGTTGGGGTATTGTCGCTTTTGCGTCGTCACTCGATCAAGCGGGTCCGATGACTAAAGACGTGCGTGATGCTGCGATCATGCTCGAAGCGATGTGCGGGCATGATCCCAAAGACAGCACCAGCGCGGATTTGCCCGTGCCAAACTTCGAAGCCGCGCTGACCGGCGACATCAAAGGCAAAACCATTGGTATTCCAAAAGAATATCGCATGGACGGTATGCCTGCAGAGATCGAGAAATTGTGGTCAGACGGCACGGAGATGCTAAAAGACGCTGGGGCCGAGATCAAAGATATCAGCCTCCCGCACACAAAATATGCGCTGCCGGCGTATTATGTGATCGCGCCAGCCGAGGCGTCTTCAAACCTCGCGCGCTATGACGGTGTACGCTTCGGTTACCGCGCCAAGCTCGACGCGGGCGACGGCATCACCGAGATGTACGAAAAGACCCGTGCCGAAGGATTCGGGGCAGAGGTTCAGCGCCGCGTGATGGTCGGTACTTATGTACTCTCTGCCGGCTTCTACGACGCTTACTATAACCGCGCTCGCAAGGTGCGCGCGTTGATCAAACAGGACTTCGAAAAGGTCTTCGCTGATGGTGTCGATGCCATCCTGACACCGGCAACACCGTCTGCGGCCTTTGGGTTGGGCGAGAATATGGACCCGATCCAGATGTACTTGAATGACGTGTTCACGGTGACGGTTAACTTGGCAGGATTGCCCGGGATCGCAATTCCTGCCGGTTTGGATGCGTCTGGCCTTCCGCTCGGTCTTCAGTTGGTTGGTCGTCCTTGGGAAGAAGGTGATCTGCTGAATGTTGCGTACTCACTTGAACGTGCGGCCGGCTTTGTGGCCAAACCGGATAAGTGGTGGTAATTTACGTTAGGCCGAGCTGATTAGGGGAACGTTGTGAGACTTATTGTTGCGTCTTCCGCGATTGTAACACTTTTGGCCGCTTGTGCCGGTCCAGTCCCTGACAGTGGTCGCGGCGTTGGGTTTTCCAACTATTCAGAGTTTGAACGCCAACGTGCGGAGCGTGAGGCTGCTTTGACAGGTGTTCCGGTGGTCGATGAAACGTCCGCACAGCCTACACCACTCAATTCCGGCACCATAACGTCCGAGGAATTGGCTGCAGTTGGCATCGGACAATCGCAAGACGTTGGTGCGCCGTTGTCTGCGATTTCTGTTCCTCAACCTGCGCCCGAAACAGGCCGGATCGCGGGCGTAGAAGCGTCGCCGGACAACCCAGCTCCGGAGCTTGCCAGCAATCCAGCGATTTCAGACGAGCAGGATTTCAGCGCCGTGTCCTCTCGAGAGAGCATCGAAAGCGATGCGGAACGCCGTGCGGCGCAAGCTGCTGCCCGCCAGCAAATCGAACCTACAGCTCTTCCAACGCGATCAGACAACACCGGTCCGAACATCGTTGCATATGCGCTGAACGCGCCAAACCAGATGGGGCAGGAATGGTATAGCCGTTCGCTCCTGTCAGGTGAATCTCGGTTTCAGCGTAATTGCGCCAGTTACAACACGCCTGACGATGCACAACGCGACTTCCTCGCGCGCGGCGGGCCAGAGAGAGACCCGCGCGGTATTGATCCCGATGGCGATGGGTTTGCCTGCGGATGGGATCCGGCACCGTTCCGACTGGCAGCGGGCAACTGAAGCTCACGACCTATAAATCACCCAATTTCGGTCCGCGCAGAGGCGTTGATCGGCCCAATATGGTGGTCATCCATTACACGGCGACGCCTTCTACTGAAGCGGCCTTGAAAACACTGTGTGACCCCGAGGCGGAGGTTTCAGCGCACTATCTGATCGACCAAAGCGGAGAGGTTTTGTCACTTGTCCCAGAGGCGATGCGCGCTTGGCACGCAGGGGCGGGGCAGTGGGGCAAGACCAAAGATGTGAATAGTCATTCCATCGGAATAGAGTTGTCGAATTCTGGATTTGAGCCATTCGCAGCCGCTCAAATGGATGCGTTGGAAGAACTCCTCGGTGGGATTTTCAAAAGATGGACTATACGACCGGAGCGTGTAATCGGTCATTCAGACATGGCACCAGGTCGGAAGATCGACCCCGGCGTGAGGTTTGACTGGCGCCGATTGGCTTTGTCTGGATTTGGCGTTTGGCCAGAAGGTGGAAACGCAAACGGCAGTTTTGAAGCTTCGATGAAATATTTTGGCTATACAGCTCCGCAGACGGAAGAGCAGTTGCTCAACAGCTTCAGAAGGCGGTTTCGCCCTCAAGCGACTGGTCCGCTTAATGACATCGACCGCGCAATGATCGCCAACCTTGCCCACCGCTTCCCCGTTGACGCAAACGCCACTTGGGTTTAGGCGCACACTCGCGCGGATGGCTGGATGATCGCGGCACCGGACTTGATCTGGGGTCGAGGAAAGTCCGGACTCCACAAAGCAACGGTGCCGGGTAACGCCCGGCGGGGGCAACCCCAGGGAAAGCGCCACAGAGAACAGACGGCCTTGCGTGCAAGGTCACGGTGAAACGGTGGGGTAAGAGCCCACCGCGCGAGCGGCAACGTAAGCGGCACGGCAAGCCCCACCGGGAGCAATGCCAAATAGGGACCTCGCGTGGGCAACCACGGGGTGGCTTTAACCCCAGATGGTCCGGGTTGGCAGCTAGAGGGTGACTGGCGACAGGCACTTTAGATGAATGATCATCCAAAGGGGAAACCCTTGGACAGAATCCGGCTTATAGGCCATCCGTGCGCAGTCGTCTTCTTCCGAGGAGCCTTTTGTGTTCACGGCCATGAGTCGCGTTAAGCCCACGTTTTGATCGACGCGCCTAATATCTAGGCTATCATCTCTCTGGGGACCGCAATGGGCGGCCGATTCCTTTACTTTGGGTCGGCCTATCGGACGTTATGTGACGTCGGATACCTAATCATCAGGGGGATAAAGAATGAAACACCTTACGACTTTTGCAGCCGCCTTTACGGTCTCTGCCAGCGCAGTCTTTGCGGATGGGCACAGCACCGATGTTACCTTCGCATTGGATTGGAAATTTGAAGGGCCGTCTGCCCCATATTTTGCCGCCATCGACAACGGCCACTTTGAAGACGCTGGCTTGGCCGTTGAAATAACGGCTGGTTCAGGTTCGCTGGACGCTATCCCGAAGGTAGCCACCGGCGCATTCCCGATCGGCTTTGCGGACATCAACAGCTTGATCCGCTTTCTCGACCAGAATCCTGGGGCACCAGTCACAGCCGTTATGATGGTCTATGACAAACCGCCTTTCGCCGTTATTGGGCGGAAATCTCTCGGTGTTTCAGAACCGTCAGACCTTGAAGGCAAAGTACTTGGTGCGCCTCCACCTGATGGCGCATGGGCCCAGTTCCCGATCTTCGCGGCTGAAAACGACCTAGATGTCGACGCAATCACAGTGGAGCCCGTTGGTTTCCCAACACGCGAACCCATGCTTGCCGAGGGCAATGTTGCTGCGATCACAGGGTTTTCGTTCAGTTCTTACCTGAACCTCGTGCGCCTCGGCATTCCTGAGGACGACATCTCGACCATTTTGATGGCTGACAACGGCCTCGATCTTTATGGTAACGCGATCATCGTGAACACAGACTATGCATCAGAAAATCCTGACGTCGTCAGCGGGTTCCTTGGCGCAGTGGCAATGGGTTGGAAAGACGCCATTGCTGATCCGGCATCTGTGATGCCAGCGCTCATCGAGCGCAACCCAGCGGCTGACTCTGATCTTGAACAGCGTCGTCTGCAACTCGCGATCGATGCGAACGTTATGACGGACTACGTGATGGAAAACGGGATGGGAACGATCGACGCAGACCGCATGGCTGCTGCGATTGAGCAGATCAAAATCGTTTATGAGTTCCAGAACGAACCAGATGCGAGCCTGTATTTCACAGATGCGTATCTGCCCGATGGTGGGTTCCCAGTTCAGTAGTGCAGATTAAGGGTGGGGGCTTTGTCCCCACCTGAACCAAAGAATACAAATGTCTCCACTGATTGATATCAAGGGCGTTAAACACGCCTATTCCACAGCGGACGGACCGCTGCCTGTTTTGGACGGCCTAGATGTGACCGTCGAAGAGGGCGGTTTTTGTGCGGTTGTCGGGCCGTCGGGTTGCGGAAAGTCGACCCTCACGCGGTTGGTCGCAGGCCTTATGATGCCGGATAAAGGCGAGGTCTGGCTGCACGGCGAGCAGGTCAAAGGGCCGCGCTCTACCGTAGGCATGGCGTTTCAAAACCCTGTTCTCTTGGAGTGGAGGACAATTCTGCAAAACGTACTGCTTCCGTTGGAAATCGTGCCCAATGCATTGAAAGGCAAAGCGGCTGAAGATCGAGCGCGGTTTCTTCTATCGCTCGTCGGTCTTGAGGGGTTTGAGGATAAACGGCCATCCGAACTTTCAGGCGGTATGCGTCAACGTGCTTCGCTGTGTCGAGCTCTTGTTCACCAACCCGATGTTTTGATTTTGGATGAACCTTTCGGCGCGTTGGATGCGTTCACCCGTGAAGACCTTTGGCAGACTATGCACGATGTAAAAGCAAAGGAGCCCTTTACTGCGATCCTCATCACCCACGATCTGCGCGAATCCATTTTTCTGGGCGATCAGGTGGTCGTACTTTCCGGTAGGCCGGCGCGAACCCAATATGTGATGAATATTCCCCGCTCCGACAAACCAACTCTGGACGATCTCTATACGTCGGAAGCTGCAGATCGTTTGGCGATCCTGCGGCAGCAGATCGAGATAGCCCAAGGGCGAACCGAAGCGGAGGTCGAAGGATGAACCCGACATTCCGCAAATTTTTTGTCCCTTTCGTTGCGATCGTCATCTTCCTTGCGCTCTGGGAGGGATTGGTCCGGGTCATGGGGTGGCCGAACTACAAAATGGCCTCTCCAAGCGACTTGATACCCGCGTATCAGCGGTATTGGGATCTGTTCTTGATCATGGGCTGGCAAACGCTCTGGCGAACGGTGGTTGGCTTGATCGTAGCAATCATTGTAGGCACTGCGATCGGTATGATCATGGGGTTCTCACGCACAATGCGCGATGCGCTTTACCCGTTGCTTGTTGGCTTCAACGCCATTCCAAAGGCGACAGTCGTACCCATAGTCGCGTTGATGTTTGTCGGTGCGCATGACTTCAACACCATCTTGATCGCATTCATGATTTCCTTCTTTCCAATTGCGGTCTCGGTCTCGATTGGTCTGTCGACCTTGGAACCGGAGTATCGCGATATCTTGCGGTCGCTCGGCGCATCGCAAACGACAATCTTTTGGAAAATCGCATTGCCCAAGACACTTCCAGAGTTTTTCGGGGCGTTGAAAGTTGCCGTTACTCTCGCATTTATTGGGACCAACCTTATGGAAATCGTGAGCCCGCACGGTCGGGGCCTTGGTGCTTTGTTCGACAGCGGTAAAACGAATTCGGACTACCCATTGATGTTCGCAGTTCTGATCGCTCTCGCTGCATTGGGGATCGTTCTTTACTACGTGGTGGTTTGGTTGGAACGCACCTTTGCTGGTTGGGCGGAGCGTGAATCGCACTAGAGCTGAGTTTTTCCTCCTAAGAGACCACAAAAAAGCGGCGCAAGTGGTGCGCCGCTTTTGTTTTTGCTGGCTTGTTGCTTAGCCGAAGGCCACGCCGTCGTCGCGCCAAACTGCAACAACGGAAGAACGTGGATGGCCTTCACCGTCTGGCCAGCTTCCGCCTGGGTGCTGAACACCGACAAAAGCAACCTTCTTGTCGAGTGACCATGTCAAACCGGTCACTTCGGCGCCGTAAGGAACCGTCATGAAACGAGCGATTTCACCGGTCTCTGGATCGCCCACAAGCATTTGGTTATTGCCCATGCCTGCGAAATCTTCTTCGTTCTTGTAGTTCCCGTCTGTCTGAATCCACAGCATACCATCAGAAGAGAACGCCATCCCGTCAGGTGAGTTGAACATGTTTCCAGGTGTTACGTTGTCAGAGCCACCATATTCGTTGTCATAGACCTCTGGATTGCCTGCCATGACATAGAGATCCCAAGTGAAAGCATCAGACGCATGGTTTTCCTCCGCAGGTGTCCAGCGCACGATCTGACCGTAGTTGTTGGTCTCGCGTGGGTTAGGTCCATTCACCGGCGTTTCATCACCACCTGCATTTGGCTTCACACCTCGGTTCTTGTTATTGGTGAGCGCGCAATATGCTTCGACTTTCACTGGGTTCGTAGCAACCCACTCAGGGCGGTCCATCGTCGTGCCACCTGCAGCAGAGGCTGCCATGCGGGTAAAGCAAAGGACTTCCGCCAACTCCATTTCAACCGTTTCAGGTATCAAAGGCAGCCATTCACCTGTCATGTCGTCGTTGAATTTCGCGACATAAAGCGTGCCGTCATCCAGCAAACCTTCGGTTGATCCACCTTCTTCATAGGTGCCGTTGGAGACGTAGCGATACAGATATTCGCCACGCTCATCATCGCCCATGTAAACAACGACACGACCATCAGACGCGTGGGCCATGGACGCGTTCTCATGCTTGAAACGGCCAAGGGCTGTGCGTTTGATTGGCGTGGAGGTTGGATCGCTTGGGTCGATTTCAGTGATGAACCCATGACGGTGCGGTTCGTTCGGCTCGTTAGAGATGTCGTAACGTGGATCAAACTTTTCGTAGGCATAACGACCTTCGCCGCCGATGCCGTAGCGAGCATAGCCTTCGCCCGCAGGTTCTTCGCCAGTTGCGCCGAAGTAGCCGTTGAAGTTTTCTTCGCAGGTCAGGTAGGTGCCCCAGAGCGTGCGACCGGAACCACAGTTGTTCATAGTCCCTTTGACAGCCATGCCTGTTGGATCAGCAGCCGTTTTGACCAGTTCATGGCCGGCGAGGGGGCCTGCTAGGACCATATCGGTTTCGTGGGTGATACGACGGTTGTAAGGGCTGTCGACGACAATCTCGTAACCGTTGCCGTTGTCCGCCACTTCCATAACTGTGACGCCTTGGAGGTTCTTAAGCAGCTGCACTTCGTCTGCGTTCTGGGGTGTGCCCTTGGAGGCAGCGGGCAGGTTGATTTTCGGGTTCACGTATTCGGAGTTGACCGCGATAACCTCTTTTCCATCGACGTCGAAGAGCTCCATTCCGTCCGTGTTTTCACCGAAAACCTTTTCTGACATGTCGAGCGGCACGCCTGTTGCTGCGGAATAGGCGCCGTCTGCGTCAGAGAAGAGGGGATCGCCCCAGCGGGCGAGGATTTTGGTGGAGTAGCCTTCGGGCACATGCACCTCGAAGTCGGTTGCGATGTCGATGGGTTTGAAGTTGAATTTTGCATGGCCGCCTGCTTTCGCCGCTGTGGTTGTTGAGAAGAGGCCGGTTCCAAATACGGCCGCCCCTGAACCGAATGCCAAGGCCCCGCCAAGAAAACCGCGGCGCGAGACCGCGCGCTCAACCACGGCATCAAATTGGTTCTCGTCTGGGCGCGGATCGCGCATTTCGTCAAAGTCGTCCCATGACATGTCGATGTGAGAAGTGTCGTCCATTTTTTCCTCGCGAGTTTTTGCTAAGTCGGTTGCGAGAGCAGCACTTGCTCCGCCTACCGAATGACGGTTTGCGAGGGTTCTGTTTCAGCCGTGTGACGTTTCGGATTCAGAAATATGACAAGCAAATTTCAGCGGAGCCAACAAATCGCAAGCTCTGGCATTGACTCGCTGCGAGACCTTAGTAAAAGGCAGCTTCCAAGAGATTTCACGCAGGGCGATAGCGCCCGCGATCAGGAGACGGACCATGGCGAAGCCAACCACTATCAAAATCCGCCTGAACTCCACCGCGGGGACAGGCCACTTCTATGTGACAAAGAAAAACGCGCGTACAATGACCGAAAAAATGGTTGTTAAGAAGTACGACCCAGTCGTGCGTAAGCACGTTGAGTACAAAGAAGGTAAGATCAAGTAATTTGATCCCGACTTTGAGTTTTGAAGAAGCCACGCAATTGCGTGGCTTTTTTGTTTTGGCCAGCCGACCCTCCGGGGGAGTTTTGCTGCCAAGATGAAAGAGCGGCGCGGGCTTGATTGGTGGAGACCTAAAACGAAAAAGGGCCAGTCTAAAGACTGGCCCTTTTGTTTGATATGTCGCTTTGCTTATTCGCGGCTGCCAAAGAGCTGCAGCAGGAACATAAACATATTGATGAAGTCGAGGTAGAGGTTCAGCGCGCCCATAATAGCCGCTTTCGCCAACCACTCGCTGTCACCGCTTGTTGCATGTGCGAGATAAGTGTTCTTGATGTTCTGAGTGTCGTAAGCGGTCAGACCTGCAAAGATCAGAACGCCGAGCATAGAGACCGCAAACATGATCGCAGGTGACGCCAGCCAGATGTTAACGATGGACGCAACGATCAGACCAATCACACCCATAATCAAGAATGAGCCCCAGCCGGAGATATCTTTCTTAGTGGTATAGCCCCACAGAGAAAGACCCGCGAAGGCGATGGATGTGATCAAGAAAACCTGAATGATCGAAAAGCCTGTGTAGACTGCGAAAATCCAGCTGATTGATGCGCCCATTGCCGTCGCAAATGCATAGAAGAACAATTGTGCTCCGGCTGCGGACAGGCGGTTAATCATCGCGCCAAAGGCGAAAACCATAACCAATGGAGCGAACATGATCACCCATTTCAATGGGCTCGCCCAAAGTGTTGCACCGAACTCGGTCAGGTATGTGTTGGAACCGATCTGGTAAGGTGTCGGATCGGTAGACATTGCCAAGCCAGACAATGCCCATGCTGCCAAAGCTGTGATCACCATGCCAACTGACATCGTGCCGTAGACTTTGTTCATATGGGCGCGAAGACCCTCATCGATCTCTGCCGTGCGGACACCGCCCGCCGTACGTATCGTTTGATATTCAGCCATTGAGACCTCCAATTGAAAAACGCTGGTGTGCCGATTTCTCAGCAGACTTGGCCTAGATATTGGCGTTTTCACCCTGTTTTTCAACTGTAGAGTGGTGCGACAAGGCACAGAATTCGTTAAATTGTGCCGGTTTGTCGCACCTAAACTGACTTAGCGACGCTGTGACCAGTTTTCAGGCAGATCCCAAGCAGGTCTTGCTGCTTCTTTTTGGGCCTGATCTGGCGTAATGCCGATGTCCTTGAGCTGGGCATCGGAGAGCTTTGAGAGTTCAAAACGCTCTTTGCGAAGCGTCTCGAAAGAAAAGAGGCGCTGGAAGAAAGAGATTTTGGAAGCCGAAGGGCGGGAGGTGATGGCGATGTTCAAAGCAGTCATTGGTTCGTCTTTCGTGATATGATTCTCATGTTGCATTCGGATACTTGATATATCGGTGCGATAAATGTATTAGTAAAATGAATGTTTGATGATATTTATATCAAGGATTGTGATGTAATGCGAAACTTGGATATGACGGCTCTTCGCTCCTTTGTCGCAGTCGCTGATACTGGCGGTGTGACGAAAGCGGCTGGATTTCTAAATCTCACTCAATCCGCCGTTTCGATGCAGTTGAAACGCCTAGAAGAGTCTCTGAACGTTGCTTTGCTAGATCGTTCGTCTCGGGCCATCGCCGTTACGCCAGCGGGCGAACAACTTCTCAGCTATGCCAGACGGATTCTTGATCTCAATGACGAGGTCTATGGGCGGCTAACGTCAGTCGAATTTGAAGGCGAGGTGACACTCGGTGTGCCGCATGACATCGTTTATCCAGCGGTTCCTCAGGTCCTTCAAAAGTTCGCGACGGCTTACCCCCGCGTTCGGGTCCAGCTGTTGTCGTCCTTTACGCGCGGTTTGAAAGCCCAATTCGCGCGCGGCGAGGTTGATGTCATTCTTACAACTGAGAGCGGGTTGGAGCCGGGGGGAGAAACATTAGTATCCGCCCCGCTCGTTTGGGTCGGTGCGCCAGGCGGGTCTGCTTGGAAAAACCGACCATTGCGCCTTGCCTACGAAAACAACTGCTTCTTCCGTGCGGGTGTCCAACGCCGACTAGATGAGGCGGGTATTCCTTGGGATATGGCGGTCGAAAGCAACAACACTCGGACAATCGAGGCGACCGTTAGTGCTGACCTTGCGGTCCACACGATGTTGGAAGGCACGGAGCCACGGTATTTCGAACGGATCCATCATGGTGGTGCGCTGCCAGAACTTGGCGGGATGAACATCAACATGTATTGCCGCGAACACGGCAACAATCAGGTTCTGGAAGATCTCTGCGCGTTCATCACCAATGCATTTAGAAGAGCGCCGGTAGACTTGCCCGAGGCCGTTACGGCTTAACCACAACTTTTCCGGTGGATTTTCGTGCCTCCAAAATGTCGAGTGCCTCTTTGCTCCTTTCCAATGGAAAAACGTGGCTAACATGAGGTTTCAATTTGCCTTCATCGTACCAGTTCATGAGCTCTTCTAGGCTGGCGCGTAGGACATCTGGCGCGAACTTGAGGTAGCCGCCCCAATAAAAGCCAATGACCGTTATATTCTTTACAAGAATATGGTTTGCCGCGATTTGCGGGACATCACCACTCGCAAAGCCGATAATGATGACGCGTGCTTCTCGATTACAGGCGCGTAGTACCGATTTGAATTGATCGCCTCCTATTGGATCATAGACCACGTCGGCACCGCCATGCGACTTAACCACCTCCCGAATATCAACGTCGTCGCTGTCATAGGCGAAATCGGCACCAGCCTGTTTAGCGGTTTCAACTTTGCTCGCGCCCCGCGCAAAGGCGATGACCGTTGCCCCCAATAGCTTCCCAACTTCTACAGCGGTTAAACCAACGCCCCCTGCCGCGCCGAGAACCACCAAAGTTTCGCCGGCTTTCAATTTTGCTCGATGCGTTAGAGCAAGATGAGAGGTGCCGTAAGCGACTTGAAAACCTGCTGCAGCTTCGGCTGGCATATCCGGACCGACCTTGCAGCAAAGTTCTGCAGGGAACACGCCGTATTCTGCCAAGCCTCCTCGGCCGCCAAAGACTGCCACGCGATCTCCAATTTCTAAGCCTTGGGCGTTTGGGCCGAGCTGTTCCACGGTACCGCACACTTCCAATCCCAACGTAAACGGCGGCTCGGGAGTGTCCTGGTATGTTCCTTTGCGCATCAGAAGGTCTGCGAAATTGAGACCGCAGGCCTCAGTTTTTATGAGAATTTGGCCGTCTGTTGGCACTGGAACCGGTACATCGGTTAGCTCCAAGTGACCGTCAAAATCTAAGACCTGATAGGCTTTCATTTTTCGATTTCCCTCTTAAGGCGAGTTGTGCTTAACGGACCCATTGTGATTTTCGTCCGATTTTCTGTTGTTTTGTTCGATTATTGGCCAAATATTAAAATTTGGGCGGATAACCTATCCTTTAGTTAGATGTTACTAATGCAACCATTGCGTGGTGCCCCTTCAACCCGAGATAACCGCTGCACTAAACGCCACCACTCATGCGTGTAATTGAAGGGAACGGAGCCAGAGTTTTTTCCAAGCGCTGGCCGAATAGGAGAAGACATGAAGCATCCAGTCGATGTTTACGTAGGTAAACGCATTCGTCACCGCCGTTGGATGAACGGCACGACCCAACAACAGTTGGCAGAGGCCGTCGGTATCAAATTTCAGCAAATCCAGAAATACGAAACGGGGATGAATCGTGTCAGCGCGTCGCGCCTTTGGGATATCTCTAAGGTCTTGGATGTGCAGATCTCCTACTTCTTTGAAGGCTTGAATGATTCTGTCGAAGAAAGCAACGCAGGCGGTGGGGTCGCGGGCGATGTTTTGACGGATAAAGAAGCGTTGGAGCTTTTGCGTTCTTACTATGCGATCCCAGAAAATCAGCGCCGTCGTTTGTTTGATCTTGCAAGGGTCCTCAGCGACGCCGCATAAGGTTTGGGAAGGCGCAAGGGAAGCGCCAACCTAATCATTGGACGGCCAAGCGACATGACGACGTGGAACACTGAAACCATTAGTGATGTGATCCGCGTCGCCCACTTGGCCGCCGACGCCGCGAAATCCGAGACGCTTAAGTTTTTTCGCGGCACAAATCTCTCAACTGAAAATAAAGACAGCGGCGGGTTTGATCCCGTTACAGCGGCGGATCGCGCAGCAGAGCAAGCAATCCGATCTGTTTTGGCTGCCGAACGGCCGCAAGATGGCATTCTTGGCGAAGAGTTCGGCACCTCAGAAGGTGAAACTGGCCTGACGTGGGTATTGGACCCGATAGATGGTACGCGTGGCTATATCAGCGGCACACCAACATGGGGCACATTAATTTCCGTCGCGGATGAATCCGAACCCAAATTTGGTCTCATTGACCAACCTTATATTGGTGAGCGCTTCTTGGGTGGGCTTGGAGTTTCGTCGATGACCGGTCCACTAGGCGAGAAACCTTTGGGAACGCGCGAAACCGATGCGCTAACGGATGCGACCCTGCTGACGACATTTCCAGAAGTGGGCACTGACCTAGAACGTCGCGCGTTCGAAGCAGTCGATCGGCAGGTCAAACTGACTCGTTATGGAATGGACTGCTATGGCTACGCGCTTTTGGCAGCCGGTCAGGTCGATCTCGTGATCGAGGCGGGGCTGCAAGCCTATGATATTCAAGCGCCGATTGCGGTCATCGAGGGCGCAGGTGGGATCGTGACCAACTGGGAAGGACAACCAGCGCATGAGGGCGGGCGCGTCGTTGCCGCTGCCAACGAAACGCTTCACGCCCAAGCGCTTGCCCTTGTTCGCAGTGTTGTAGATGGCTGAAACGCTTCTAAAGAATGCGCGATGCGTCCTGACAATGAACGACGCGCAGGATGAGCTTTCCAACGTTAATATCCTGTTGAAAGATGGCGTGATCGCTGACATCGGGGTGGGGTTGGAAACCGCAGGAGAGGTCGTCGACGCCAGTCATTTTGTCGTAACGCCTGGTCTCGTGAATACGCACCATCACCTTTATCAAACGCTCACCCGTGCTGTTCCCGGTGCGCAGGACGCGCTTCTTTTTGGGTGGCTTCAAACGCTCTATCCGATTTGGTCGAAGTTCGGACCGGAGGAGATGTTTGTATCGGCACAAGTGGGACTGGCTGAGCTGGCGCTGTCTGGGTGCACGATGACGTCAGATCATCTCTATCTTTACCCCAACGGATCACGCCTGGACGACACGATTGCCGCGGCGCAAGATGTTGGCCTTCGGTTCCACCCGACACGCGGCTCGATGAGCATTGGGGAAAGCGATGGAGGCCTCCCACCTGACAGCCTAGTTGAACAAGAGGCGGCTATCCTAGAAGATAGCATTCGCTTGGTTGACGCCTTCCACGATCCATCAGAGGGGGCAATGGTTCGGGTTGGGCTGGCGCCATGCTCACCCTTTTCAGTCAGTCGTGATTTAATGCGAGAATCGGCGCTTTTGGCACGCGACAAAAGTGTGATGATGCACACCCATTTGGCTGAGAACGATGAAGACATCGCCTATTCGTTGGAAAAATTTGGCTGCCGCCCAGGTCAATATGCTGAAGACCTTGGCTGGACGGGTGATGACGTTTGGCACGCTCACTGCGTGAAACTCGACGGGCAAGAAATTGATCTGTTTGCGAAATCACATACTGGCGTTGCGCATTGTCCGTGCTCTAACTGCCGATTGGGTTCGGGCATTGCGCCGGTTCGAGCGATGAGAGACGCAGGCGTGAACGTCGCCTTGGGAGTTGACGGGTCGGCAAGTAACGACGTCGGTAATCTGATGGCGGAAGCGCGGCAAACCATGCTGCTTCAACGTGTTGCGAATGGCGTTGATGCGATGTCTGCCCGCGAGGCGTTGTATATCGCGACGCGAGGTGGTGCGGAGGTTTTGGGCCGCAATGACTGCGGGCAAATCTCTGTCGGGAAGCGGGCAGACTTAGCGCTTTGGGATGTTCGCGGTGTTGAGGCAGCAGGGTCATGGGACCCTGCAGCGCTCCTACTTGCTGGCCCCTCAAAGGTCTCGCACCTTTTTGTCGAAGGCCGCCAAATCGTTCGCGACGGTCATATCGTGACCATCGATCTCGGAAAGATCTGTGTCAGGCAAAATCAACTGGCGATGGCGCTCGCCAACTAACCATTTCGCCAGCCACCCAAACCTCACGAATGGCACGGTCATCCCCCATCATGATTGTCGGGAAAATGGCGTCCCACGCATGTTCGGCGCGGTTCGCGCGCTGCTCAATCACTTCGGTCGATTTCAAGTTCAGGACTGTGATGTCGGCTGACGCACCAACGCCCAAATGCCCGATTTGGCCTTGTGCCTTAAGCGCGCTTGCTGAACCCTCGGTCGCCAGCCACAACAGTTGCGCAGGGTGCAAGACGTTGCCCCGCAGCTGACCGATCTCATAGGCCGCTGCCATCGTCCGAAGCATCGAAAAGGACGACCCGCCGCCAGTATCCGTCGCAAGCCCGGTTCGAATGCCGCGCGCTTTCAGGCCCGCTATGTCGAACAAGCCGGACCCGATGAAAGTGTTCGATGTCGGGCAATGGACAACAGCAGCCCCGACCTCGGCAAATCGATCAATTTCCCGCTGTTCCAAGTGGATGCAATGGCCATAAAGCCCGTTTTCACCGAGGAGCCCGAAACGCTCGTAAGTGTCTAAATAATCACGAGCGTCAGGAAATAACTCCTTCACCCATGCGATTTCAGGTTTTTGCTCGCTCATGTGAGTTTGCATCAAGACATTGGGGTTCTCGGCCCATAACGCGCCTAGAGCCTGCAACTGTTCTGGCGTCGAGGTTGGTGAGAAGCGGGGTGTAATGGCGTATCGAGCGCGACCGGTTCCATCCCATTTTTTCAGCAATCTTTTGCTATCATCATACGCCGACTGAGAAGTGTCTTTCAGCGTGTCTGGCGCGTTTCTATCCATGCAGGTCTTCCCTGCAACAACGGCCATATTGCGCTTTGCCGCGGCTTCGAAAAATGCATCGACGCTTTCAGGATGGATGGTGCAATAGCTTGTTAGCGTCGTTGTTCCGTGGGCCAAAGCTAGATCAAGCGTTCGACCTGCCACGTCATCCGCAAATGCACGATCACCGAAACGAGATTCTTCAGGGAACGTGTAGGTGTTCAACCAATCGATCAGCTGCTTGCCCCAGCTGGCGATGATGCCAGTCTGCGGATAGTGCATATGCGCATCGACAAAACCGGCACTGATGAGATCCTGCCCATAGTCGGTGACGATCGCGTCTGGATGCTGAGCCCGCAGGGCCGCGCCGTCATCGACCCCGACGATCTGCCCATCTTCGACTAGAACGCCACCCGAGGTGTTTATATGCGCGACGTCCGACCAATCATTTTCGAAAGGATCGCCGGTAAAGGTAAGGGTTTGGCCAAGCAAAAGGTGTTTTGTCATAATGGCAAACTATGACGGGCTTTAAGGAAGGTAAATCGCTTCGACGTGATATTGAGAACTGCGTTGAACCTTCTATGGTGCGCACAAATCAGGTGAGGGCAGAATGAGCGACGCAATCGACGACATCGAAGAGGAAGAAGCCTTCGGTATTTCCGATAAGCTTGTGTCTGATGTCATGGAAGCCGTCGATGCGGACGCCGATGAGGTGGTCGAAGATCTGGTCGATCCGCTTCACCCAGCGGACGTTGCGCACCTAATTGAACAGCTCGACGACAAAGATCGCAAGGAATTCTTGCGCGTATGGCCCGGCGGGATCGAGGGGGAGGTTATCGCCGAGCTCGACGACAATCTTCGCGAAGAAGTCATCGACAGCCTTGACGAAGAAGAACTCGCGGAAGCTGTTCGCGATTTGGACAGCGACGACGTTGTCGACCTTATTGAAGACCTAGATGACGAACAGACCGAAGCCGTTCTTGAAGCATTGGATGATAGCGACAGGGCGCTTGTAGAGCAGGCGCTGACCTATCCCGAAGAGTCCGCCGGTCGGCACATGCAGGTCGAACTTGTTCGCGGCCCGGAGCATTGGACCGTTGGGGATGCGATTGATTTTCTACGCTCGGATGTCGAGTTGCCGGAGCAATTTTATCACATCATCTTAGTCGACCCGCGGATGAAGCCGGTTGGCTACGTCACGCTCGGCCGCATTCTAAGCTCTGATCGCAAAACGCCTCTCAAAGAATTGGAGGAAGATTCATTCCGAACCTTCAATGTCGAACAAGACGTTGAAGAGGTCGCGCAAGCGATCAACCACTATCATATGATCACAGCACCCGTGGTGGACGATGACGACCGGCTGATTGGGGTTATCACTATCGACGACGCCATGGCGTTTCTCGAAGAAGAAGCCGAAGAAGATATTCTGCGGCTGGCGGGCGTTGGTGAGGGGTCGTTATCGGATCGGGTGATCGAGACGACTAAGAACCGCTTCCCGTGGCTCGCGGTGAATTTGGCGACTGCGATCCTTGCGTCTCTCGTTATTGCGATGTTTGAGGAAACACTCTCTGGTCTGGTCGCTTTGGCGATCCTGATGCCGATCGTGGCGTCGATGGGGGGCAATGCGGGCACGCAATCCTTGACCGTGGCAGTCCGAGCTTTGGCGACACGCGACCTAACGGATGCAAATGTCTGGCGCGTTGTTCGGCGCGAGGTCTTGGTCGGGCTGGCAAACGGTATCATCTTTGCCGTCGTGATGGGCGCCGTTGGTTATTTCTGGTTCGGCAATCTGACACTGGCCTACGTCATCGGTGCCGCAATGGTCATCAACCTTGTCGTTGCTGGCCTCGCAGGGACAGGCGTTCCAATCATATTGGAAAAACTGGGCATTGACCCCGCCCTAGCATCCGGCGCTTTCGTGACAACGGTGACGGATGTGGTCGGGTTCTTTGCGTTCCTAGGATTGGCGGCACTATGGCTACTTTAACCGAGATCAAAGCCGACGCGCGCAAGGCAGCCTTTGCGCGGCGCAAAGATGCCCATGCTTTGGGGCAGGGGACATCTGGCTATTTGTCAGAGGTTCTCGCAGGACATCGCGGCGTCCCAATCGCAAGCTACATGGCCATGCGAACGGAGATCGATCCTACCGCTGTTATGGAAGAGGCTTCAGCCTACGGACTTGTGGGTGTGCCCGTGATCCTGGGTGCAGCCAAACCTCTGAAGTTTCGTACATGGACGCCAGATTGCAAGCTCATCGTGGGCGAGTTTGGCGCGATGATCCCTGAGTCTGGGGAGTGGATGACACCTGAGATTGTCATTGTCCCACTCGTCGCCTTTGATTGCAAAGGGGGCCGTTTGGGTTACGGTGGTGGATTTTATGATCGGACGCTGGAACTGCTCAGGTCGCAAAAGCCCACGCTTGCCATCGGCTTTGCCTATGCCGCTCAAGAAGCGGACGACCTGCCGTTGGAAGAAACAGATCAACCGCTTGATTTGATCGTGACCGAGCAAGGCATCATCACGCCTTGATCTCCAATTGCACCTATAGGCATTGCGGCCTAAACGGGTGTTCATGAAAATTCTGTTTCTAGGTGATGTCGTCGGCCGATCCGGCAGAAACGCGGTTATTGGCCAACTGCCAAAACTTCGCGAAGAGTGGAAGCTCGATTTCGTCGTCGTGAATGGCGAGAATGCGACCTCTGGAATGGGTTTGTCCGGCTCCCACGCGAAGTCTCTTTTAGAAGCTGGTGTCGATGTGCTGACCCTCGGCGATCATGCCTTTGATCAGAAAGACATGATGACCTTCATCGCGTCAGAGCCACGCGTTCTTCGCCCTATCAACTTTTCCAAAGCCGCGCCCGGCGTCGGTGCGCGCGTGTTTACTGCGACCAATGGACGAAAAATCCTTGTCGCTCAGGTCTTGGGGCAGGTCTTTATGAAGCGCCCCTTCGACGATCCGTTTTCGGCACTCGACGGTCTTCTCAAGCAGTACCCGATGGGCGGCCAAGTACAGGCAAGCCTGATCGACATTCATTGCGAAGCGACATCTGAAAAAATGGCGGTTGGGCATTTTTGCGACGGCCGCGCAAGCCTTGTCGTCGGTACGCATACGCATGTGCCCACAGCCGATGCTATGATCCTGCCCGGTGGGACCGGTTACCTAACAGATGCAGGTATGTGCGGCGACTATCATTCCGTCATAGGTATGGAAAAGGCAGAGCCGCTAAACCGATTCATAACCGGAATGCCCAAGGAGCGTTTCACGCCCGCGAATGGCGAGGCGACCCTTTCCGGTGTCTATATCGAGACAGATGATCGCACCGGCAAAACCACCCGCATTGAACCGGTGCGCCAAGGCGGTTCGCTGCAATCTCAAGGCCCAAAATGACCACCAAAGAACAAGCATGGCTGACTGCGGTGCTGATCGGACTGGGCGCGCTTTGGGGATTGTCTCAACCCCTAGTTAAGATCGCTGTTGCTGGTCAGTACGAGCCGTTGGGCATGGTGTTTGTCCAGATGCTCGTCGCAACAATAGTCTTGGGCATTGTGCAATTTCGGCGCCTGGGAAAATTGCCGATCAAACCCTCTACCGTCGGCATTTGGCTCATGATTGCGTTTGTTGGAACGATCATACCGAATTCAGCCAGCTATCAGGCCCTCAAAACGATTCCTGCGGGCATCTACTCTGTCCTCATCGCGACAATCCCTATGATGTCCTTCCCGATTGCGCTGGCGATGCGGAATGAGACCTTTTCATCACGTCGATTGTTGGGGCTTGCGGCGGGTTTCGGCGGAGTTCTTTGCATCGTCATTCCCGACGCTAGTCTTCCCGAGCGCGCGATGCTTGCCGCCATTCCCTTGGCCATGTTGGCCCCGTTTTGTTACGCGCTAGAAGGGAACCTTGTTGCGAAACTTGGCACCGCTGGGATGGACGCGATTCAAGTGATGTTTGGGGCGTCTGCTTTAGGTGCGGCAATCACTTTGCCGATGGCACTCAATGCGGGTCAACTCACGATACCGACTATGCCGCTAAACGAAACCGACGTCGCGCTCATTTTCGCATCGGTCATCCATTCATTCGTCTACGTCGTCTATGTTTGGATGGTCGGTCGCGCTGGTCCTCTCTTTGCAGCGCAAGTCAGCTATTGGGTCACCGGGTTCGGTGTCCTATGGGCCATGCTGCTCTTGGGAGAACGATATGCGGGTTGGGTCTGGTTCGCGATGGTCCTCATGGCCTTGGGCCTTACACTTGTTCAACCCCGTCGCCCCCTTGCTTCGAATGAATCTGAAGGCGATACTGTAGGCACGCCAAGCGCTTAGAAAGATATGTTCGAGCTATTTACCTTGTCATCGACCCAAAGTGCGGTGCTGACGCTTGTCGTCGTACTGGTGATGTTCGCGCTTTTCCTCAAAGAGGTTTTTCCGACCGAGGTTGTCGCGATGATCGGGGCGTCGATCTTGTTGATCACCGGCGTGCTTCCCTATGAAGATGCCTTGGCGGTCTTCGCCAATCCAGCACCTTGGACCATTGCAGCGATGTTTATCATTGTAGGGGCCTTGGTACGTACTGGCGCGTTGACCACCCTCACTCAAACTGCCGAACGACAGGCCAAGCAAAACCCTGCGCGCGCGATAGGTGGGGCTCTGGTGTTTGTGGCTCTCGCATCCGGTATCATGAACAACACGCCGTTGGTTGTGGTCATGATCCCCGTATTTGTGCAGCTGGCAAAAACGCTGGGAACATCCGCCTCGAAACTGCTCATTCCGCTTAGCTATGCCGCAATTGTCGGAGGGACGATGACCCTGCTAGGAACGTCGACAAACCTTCTAGTTGACGGTGTGGCGAGAGGGCAGGGGCTTGAACCCTTCGGGATTTTGGAAATCCTTCCGGTTGGCGTCGTCGTAGTCCTATGGACGTTCTTCTATCTCTACTTCATCGGTTCGCGCCTTCTACCGGAACGGACGTCAATGGCGGGTTTGCTTTCAGACAAATCCAGAATGAAGTTCTTTTCCGAGGCAATCATTCCTCGCGACAGCAATCTCATTGGGCGCGAAGTGCTCGACGTAAAACTGTTCAAACGTGACGGCGTCCGATTGATTGACGTGATCCGTGGAGATGCGTCTTTGCGGCGCAATCTTAAGGATGTCGGTTTACAGGCCGGTGACAAAATTGTGTTGCGCACCGCGATGACGGAATTGCTGTCGCTGCAAACAAACAAAGACCTCCGCCGGATCGATCAAGTGTCCGCGGTGGAAACCACGACGGTCGAGGCCTTGATCACACCGAATTGCCGTATGGTCGGGCGAACCCTCGGCTCCATGCGGTTGCGTCGGCGCTTCGCGGTCTATCCACTGGCTGTCCATCGCCGAGACACGAACCTGTCTCAGCTTGATGATGTTGTTATCCGCGTGGGTGATACGCTCCTACTTGAAGGTGCCGCGGAAGATATCCAGCGCTTAACGCGGGAAATGAATCTGGGCGACGTGTCTCTCCCGTCTGAACGTGCTTACCGCCGTGGCCATGCTCCCATCGCCATCGGCGTTCTTCTTGGTGTTGTTCTCCTCGCGGCACTTAACGTCGCACCGATCCTGCTTTTGGCGATGGTTGGCGTTACGATTGTGCTCGCAACAAAATGTATCGACGCCGAAGAGGCTTTCGGGTTCGTCGATGGCCAACTGATGGCGCTAATCTTCGCGATGCTCTGCGTCGGGAGTGCTTTACAGTCTTCAGGTGCTGTTCTCTTAATCGCTGACACCCTCTCGCCGGTTATGCAGGTTTTGCCGGGCTTCTTTGTGATCCTTGCAGTGTACCTTCTGTCTTCAATTCTGACCGAACTGGTCAGCAATAACGCTGTCGCAGTGGTCATGACGCCAATCGCTATCGGTTTGGCCGCAGCGCTGGGCGTCGATCCGCGACCGCTCGTCGTTGCCGTAATGATCGCAGCCAGTGCCAGCTTTGCCACGCCCATTGGCTATCAGACCAACACGCTTGTCTACGGCCCCGGCGGCTACAAATTCGCTGATTTTCTCAAGGTAGGCATCCCTCTCAATCTCTCCCTAGCGCCCATCGTCTCCTTCGTGATCCCATACATCTGGCCACTCTAATGTTCTCCCCGAAGGGCCCGCTTGCAGCTTGGCCCAAGGGTGCCTTATAGAGTGACAAACTCGGAATGATGAAAAGAGGGTACCGATGGCCGGCCACTCCAAATGGGCAAACATCCAACACCGCAAAGGACGTCAGGACAAACTGCGTTCTAAACTGTTCTCTAAGCTCGCAAAGGAGATCACAGTGGCCGCCAAAATGGGCGACCCTGATCCAGAGAAGAACCCGCGCCTGCGTTTGGCTGTTAAAGAAGCCCGTTCCAATTCCGTCCCGAAAGACGTCATCGACCGCGCGATCAAGAAATCGCAAGGCGGTGATGCGGAAAACTACGATGAAATCCGCTATGAGGGCTATGGTCCCAATGGTGTTGCCGTGATCGTCGAAACCATGACCGACAACAAAAACCGCACTGCTTCGACCGTGCGGTCCACCTTTTCAAAGAACGGCGGCAATTTGGGCGAAACAGGGTCTGTTGGCTTCATGTTCGAACGCAAGGGGCAAATCATCTACCCCGGCTCTGTGGGTGACGAAGACACCGTGATGATGGCCGCGATTGAGGCTGGTGCCGAGGATGCCCAATCCGACGAAGAAACCCACGTCATCATCTGTGCCGACACCGATCTGCATGAAGTCTCCAATGCGTTGGAGTCAGATTTGGGCGAAAGCGAAAGCACCAAGCTGATCTGGCAACCGACCACGACAACAGAGTTGGACCTTGAAGGTCTGACCAAGCTGATGAAACTGGTCGATACGCTCGAAGAAGATGATGACGTTCAAACTGTCACAACCAACTTCGAAGCCTCTGACGACGTGATGGAAGCCTTCGGAAATCAATAGCATTTCGCGGGTTGTGAACCCGTGACAATAGGCAGAGTGTGGGCGCATGTCAGATGCGCCTTCACGCCCCATCGTCGGTATTTTCTGGATGGCCTTTACCGGCATCATGTTCGTCTGCGTGACGGCCATTGTGAAATACATCGGTGATGAGGTTCCCGCCGCTCAGGGCGCATTCCTACGCTACATCTTAGGGTTAGTCTTTCTGATCCCGATGATCCGACCGATCCTCGCGGCACGTCTCACCAAACGACAAGTCTTGTTGTTCTCAGCACGCGGCTTTGCCCATACACTTGCCGTCATCTTGTGGTTCTTTGCCATGGCGCGCATCCCCATCGCGGATGTGACGGCGATGAACTACCTCTCACCAATTTACGTCAGCATTGGCGCGGCCCTATTTCTGGGTGAAAAACTCCCACCTCGCAGGCTGGCCGCGGTCGTCGTTGCCTTGATTGGAGCGCTTATCATCCTACGCCCCGGCATCCGTGAAATCTCCCCCGGTCATATCGCGATGATTTTCACCGCTATAGGGTTCGCGGCAGGTTATCTGATGGCCAAGCAGCTGGCGGATGAGGTCGCTCCAGCCGTTGTGGTTGGGATGCTGTCGATCACAGTGACCATTTTCCTCGCGCCCTTTGCCTATGCTGTCTGGGTGCCAGTGAGCTGGGAAAACATCGCGTGGCTCTTCTTGGTTGCCTGTTTCGCAACGGCAGGTCACTACACCATGACACTCGCCTTTGCCGCCGCACCACTCACCGTCACGCAACCCGTCACCTTTCTTCAATTGGTTTGGGCCGTCCTTTTGGGAGCACTGGTTTTCGATGAGGGATTCGATGGCTGGGTGATCTTAGGCGGCACAATCATCATGGCCGCGGTAAGCTTTATCACATGGCGTGAAGCCGTTGCGAGACGTCGGGAGGCAGCAATTTGATTTTTATTGATTGACTAGTCAATAAAAAATAAATTACGACTTTGGTCAGATCTGATCTGAGGAATAGTGATGCCCAAAGTCGGAATGGAACCTATTCGTCGCGCCGCACTCGTCGAGGCGACGATTGCGACTATTGGCGAAACCGGATCCCTGGATGTGACAGTCAGCCAAATCGCCAAACGGGCAGGGATGTCCTCCGCGCTTGCCCACCACTATTTTGGCGGCAAGGATCAAATCTTCCTTGCGGCTATGCGACAGATTCTGCGCGACTACAGTGCTGAAGTGCGCAAAGAGCTCGCAAAGACGACCAGCCATGATCAGCGGGCCGAGGCGATCATCCGTGCCAATTTTGCTGATTCCTGCTTTGACCCGTCCGCTGTAAGCGCTTGGATGACCTTTTATGGTCAAGCGCAAACCAACGCGGAAGCGTTGCGATTGCTAACGCTTTATCAACGCCGTTTGCGGTCGAACCTCATCCACGCCTTACGCGGACGGGTGGCGGAGCCAGAAATCGGCGCAGAGCTTTTGGCTGCGCTGATAGATGGCCTTTACATTCGCGTCGCCCTCACAACACCCGATGAAAATGCCGAGGCAAAAGCTCTCGCCATGCTCGCCCAACTCACGGGAGACGCCCGATGAGCAAACCCAATATTTTGATCATCATGGTCGACCAGTTGAACGGAACCCTGTTTCCTGACGGACCCGCTGAGTCGCTCCACGCGCCTAACTTGAAAGCGCTGGCAGAGGAATCCACGCGGTTCAAAAATTGCTACACGGCCTCTCCCCTCTGTGCACCTGGCCGCGCTTCCTTTATGTCCGGCCAACTACCAAGCCGCACCGGTGTCTATGACAACGCCGCCGAATTCGCGTCCTCGATTCCAACCTACGCCCACCACCTCCGCCGGGCAGGCTATCAAACCTGCCTCTCCGGCAAGATGCACTTCGTCGGTCCTGACCAGTTGCATGGCTACGAAGAACGCCTGACAACCGACATCTACCCCCCAGATTTCGGCTGGACGCCGGACTACCGCAAACCCGGCAAGCGCATTGATTGGTGGTATCACAACATGGGCTCCGTCACCGGCGCGGGTGTGGCGGAAATCACCAACCAAATGGAATACGACGATGAGGTCGCCTACCACGCGACTCGCAAACTCTATGACCTGTCGCGCGGCCATGATGAGCGCCCATGGTGCCTCACCGTCAGCTTCACCCACCCGCATGACCCTTACGTGGCGCGTAAGAAATACTGGGATCTCTATGAAGATTGCGAGCATCTGATGCCCGCCGTCGGCCCGATCCCATATGAGGATCAGGACGCACATTCCAAACGGATCTTGGACGCTAACGACCACGAGAATTTCGAGATCAGTGAAGAACAAATTCGCCGTGCACGCCAAGCCTATTTCGCCAACATCACCTATCTCGACGACAAGGTCGGCGAACTCCTCAACACCCTCAAGGCCACACGACAAGAGGCCACAATCCTCTTCGTCTCAGACCATGGCGATATGCTGGGCGATCGCGGCCTCTGGTTCAAAATGTCCTTCTACGAAGGCTCGGCGCGTGTGCCGATGATGATCTGTGCACCGGATATGGAACCGGGCCTCGTCGAAACACCGGTCAGCAATATCGACGTCTGCCCGACCTTGTGTGATCTGGCCGGTATCGACATGTCCGAAGTCATGCCATGGACCGATGGCGAAAGTATCGTACCTCTCGGCCAAGGCGGATCACGCGACACGCCCGTTGCGATGGAATACGCCGCTGAGGCCTCCTACGCGCCGCTCGTTTCGCTGCGCTATGGCAAGTGGAAATTCAATATGTGCGCGCTCGATCCAGATCAGCTCTACGATATGGAAGCGGACCCGAATGAGCTCACCAACTTGGCCGAAGAGTCGGCGCACCAAGGCACCCGAAACACCCTAAGGGCCAAAGCCGAAGCGCGCTGGAACCTCGATCAATTCGACGCAGCCGTTCGCCATTCCCAAGCCGGACGCTGGGTTGTCTACGAAGCCCTGCGTAACGGCTCCTATTTCCCATGGGACTACCAGCCGCTGCAAAAAGCATCCGAACGCTACATGCGCAATCACATGGACCTCAACGTCCTCGAAGAAAACCAGCGGTTCCCAAGAGGCGAGTGATCGTCTTTTGAGCCCAAATACCTCTGCCGGAGGCACGAAAATGCAAATACAACCGACCGCAAGCCATTTCATCAACGGCGCATATGTCGAGGACACTGCAGGCGATTTCATTGACGTCGTCTATCCTTACACAGGTGAAGTGGTCGCCAAAGTCCACTCAGCCACTCCGGCGATTATCGAACAGGCCATTGCCGCCGCAAAAGCCGCCCAAGCCGAATGGGCCGCGATGAGCGGTGTTGAACGCGGGCGTATTCTGCGCCGTGCCGCAGACATCATGCGCGAACGCAACCACGATCTATCGGTGCTTGAAACGTATGACACCGGCAAACCTTATCAGGAAACCAGCGTTGCAGATGCGACCTCTGGTGCCGACGCGCTTGAGTATTTCGGTGGTTTGGCGGGGGCTTTGACCGGCGAACATATCCCGTTGGCTGGTGGCGATTTCGTCTATACACGTCGCGAAGCGCTGGGTGTCTGCGTTGGGATCGGCGCATGGAACTACCCCACTCAGATCGCAAGCTGGAAAGGCGCACCTGCGCTTGCCTGCGGTAATACGATGATCTTCAAACCGTCCGAAACAACACCGCTCTGCGCACTGAAAGTGGCTGAAATTCTGTACGAAGCAGGCGCTCCGGCTGGCGTCTACAACGTGGTGCAAGGGCTCGGGAACGTGGGTGCATCGTTGATCACTGATCCACGTGTGGCAAAGGTCTCTCTGACCGGTTCCGTTCCAACAGGCAAAAAGGTTTACGCGTCAGCCGCAGAAGGCCTGCGACACGTGACGATGGAGCTTGGTGGCAAATCCCCGATCATTATCTTCGATGACGCTGATCTCGAAAATGCCGTCTCTGGCGCCGTACTGGGCAATTTCTATTCCACTGGTCAGGTCTGCTCTAACGGTACCCGCGTCTTCGTTCAGAAAGGCATCAAAGAGGCTTTCCTCAATCGCATGTCAGAACGCCTAGTATCCGGTGTGAACATGGGCGATCCGCAAGACCCAGATACCAACTTCGGCCCGATGGTCAGCGAAAATCAACGCAGCATAGTTCAGGGTTACATCGAAAAAGGTAAAGCCGAAGGCGCACGCCTTGTGCACGGTGGCGGAACGCCCGAGAAAGAGGGTTTCTTCATCGAACCAACAGTCTTTGCCGACGTCACCGACGATATGACAATCGCGCGGGAAGAGATTTTTGGCCCGGTCCTCTCTGTCCTCGATTTCGATACGGAAGAAGAAGCAATCCGCCGCGCGAACGACACCGAGTTTGGTCTCGCGGCCTCTGTCTTCACAAATGACCTCACCCGCGCGCACCGCGTCTCAGCGGCGTTTGAGGCAGGCACCTGCTACATCAACACACACAACCTTGCTCCCGTCGAAGCACCATTTGGTGGCTCCAAAATGTCGGGCGTCGGACGCGAGAATTCGAAGCTGGCGATCAACCACTACTCCGAAATGAAGACGGTTTATGTGTCGATGAACGATGTCGAGGCGCCGTTCTGATGGAGGCAATAAATCGTGTAGATGCAGTTAAATGGGTTGCGACTATGGTCCAACTCATTGGCTACGGTCTAACCGGTCTGAACTACACGCCTTGGAACATCTATGCCTTCGTAATTGGGATCATCCTTTGGTTCGCTGTCGGTGTGATGTGGAAGGACAGGGCGATAATGGTCGTTCATGTCGGCGCATTCATTTCTCTTGTTGGCGGATATCTGAATGCAAGCTGACTATGTGGTTGTAGGGGCCGGCAGCGCAGGCTGCGCGATAGCCTATCGTCTGGCCGAAGCGGGCAAAGACGTTCTTGTCATCGAATATGGCGGGACCGATGCGGGCCCGTTTATTCAGATGCCAGCAGCTCTATCATACCCAATGAATATGTCGCATTACGATTGGGGCCTCAAAACTGAACCCGAACCGCATCTAGGAGGACGCCGATTAGTCACTCCACGCGGCAAGGTGATCGGCGGATCAAGCTCGATCAATGGTATGATCTATGTCCGTGGCCATGCGCTTGATTTCGATCACTGGGCCGAAAGTGGCGCGGATGGATGGGGTTATGCCGATGTGCTACCCTACTTCAAACGCATGGAAAACTGGGACAGCGGTGGCCACGGCGGCGATCCTGCATGGCGCGGCACCGACGGTCCGCTTCACGTCTCCCGCGGACCTCGCACCAACCCTCTGACAAAGGCATTCGTCGAAGCGGGCAAACAGGCGGGATATGATGTCACGGGCGACTATAACGGCCATCAACAAGAAGGGTTCGGTCCGTTCGATGCGACCATCTACAAAGGGCGTCGTTGGTCAGCAGCAAACGCTTACTTGAAACCAGCGTTAAATCGTCAAAACTGCACGCTGGTCCGCGCTTTGGCTCGTAAGATCGTGTTCAAAGACGGCCGTGCCTTTGGCGTCGAAGTTGAGAAGGGCGGCCAAATCGAGGTCATCGCGGCACGTGAAGAGGTTATCCTTTCTGCGTCGTCTCTGAACTCGCCGAAAATCCTGATGCTGTCCGGCATCGGGCCTGCGGCGCATCTTGCCGAGCATGGGATCGAGGTCCGCGCGGATCGCCCTGGCGTCGGGCAAAACCTGCAAGACCACCTCGAACTTTACATCCAGCAGGCCGCAACGCAGCCAGTGTCGCTCGCCAAACATTGGAACCTGTTCAGCAAAGCTATGGTCGGCGCGCAGTGGCTTTTCACTAAAACCGGCCTCGGTGCATCGAACCAGTTCGAAAGCGCGGGCTTCATTCGATCCAAGGCCGGTGTGGAATACCCTGACATCCAGTTTCATTTTCTCCCAATGGCGGTGAGGTATGATGGCAAAGTAGCTGCAGAAGGACATGGATATCAGGCGCATGTTGGACCCATGCGGTCAGAGTCGCGTGGGTCCGTTACATTGCGCTCTGCTGATCCGAAAGATGATCCGAAAATCCTGTTCAACTACATGTCTGAAGAAAGCGATTGGGAGGACTTCCGCACCTGTATTCGCCTAACCCGCGAAATCTTTGCACAAGAGGCGTTTGAGCCCTACCGGGGGCATGAAATTCAACCCGGTGATGACGCGCAAACGGACGATGAACTCAACGACTTTATCCGCGAACATGTCGAAAGCGCTTATCACCCCTGTGGCACCTGCAAAATCGGCCGCAGAGACGACCCTATGGCGGTTGTCGATCAGGAGATGCGGGTCATTGGAGTTGACGGGCTTCGTCTTGCCGACAGTTCGGTCTTCCCACGGATCACCAACGGTAATCTGAACGCACCGTCGATCATGACGGGGGAAAAGGCAGCTGATCATATTCTTGGAAAGGCACCGTTGTCGCCGGCCAATGACGTGCCTTGGGTGCACCCGAATTGGCAAACAGCGCAGCGCTAGCCCGCTATTCCACCTGATACGGCAGCACGTCACGAAGGTTCAGATCGACCTTCAACTGCCTTTCCAGCGGTGGAACGGATCGTTGGTGACAAGACTTGCGTTCACATATGCGGCAAGAAATGCCAATGGCTTCAAAAGCTTCGGCATTCTTCAGCTGCATGTGATCGGCGTAGACAAGAGCGGATGCGTGTTTAACTTCGCACCCTAGGCCGATGGCGTAGCGACGAATGGGTGCCCCCCAAGCGCCACCAGATTTGCTTACATCTCGGGCAAGGCAGAAATAACGCACCCCATCCGGCGTCTCCGCCAACTGGCGCAAGAACTGGCCGGGCAATTCAAACGCACGGTGCACGTTCCAAAGCGGGCAGGCCCCGCCAAAACGGGCAAACTGCAACGTCGTGGCGGAGTGGCGCTTGGTGATCGTGCCTGCTTGATCGACGCGCACAAAGAAGAACGGAATGCCCTTAGCGCCGGTGCGCTGCATTGTTGAAAGGCGGTGGGCCACTTGCTCCAATGATGCGCCAAATTGGGTCGATAGTATCTCCAGATCGTGTCGCGTCTTGGTGGCGGCATCTAGGAACCGACCATAGGGCATCAAAGCGGCGCCTGCGTAGTAATTGGCCAAGCCAATTTTGGCGATCTCCCGCGACTCTTCGGATTGGAAACGCGCGAGATCGAGCGTCGCTTCAAGAAGCGCATCTTGGGTGAGGAGGGCTGTTTGGAGCAACAATTGAAAGCTGCGTGTTTCGGACGCGGCAAAACGTGATAGCGACAGTGTCTTAGTAGCTGGATCGTAATGGCGGATTTTGTCGTCTTCAGCATCGACGACCTCGATACCCTTGGCTTCTAGCGTCTCGGTTGCCGCGTCCTCTAGCGATTGGCCGTCGGGTAGAGAGGTCGCAAATCGTTCCGCTGCGCGATCAACGGCGTCGATATAGTTGTCGCAATAGTGGAAAAAGTCGCGAACTTCTTCCCACGGCGACGGCTTTAGTCGCGCATCCTCGCGCCCCAAAGCCTCATCCAATGAGGCGAGCCGTTCATGGGTTTGGCGATAGGCAGTGTGCAAATCCAAGAAAGCACGCGCCAACGCGGGTGCGTTCGAGGCCACGAGGCGCAAATCGGCTAAGGCCGGTGTCGGCCCGGCAAATGCGGGGTCGGCCAGCGCTTCTTTCATGTCTCCAATTAAGCGCGCCTCATCTCCGGCTTGAAGCTCGGTCACGTCAAACCCAAACTCTTGCGCCAGTCCTAGCAACACGGCCGTGCTGATTGGCCTGTTGTTGTTTTCCATCTGATTGAGGTAGGGCAGTGACACCGACAATTTCGCTGCGAAATCCTTTTGTGTCAGACCAACACGACCGCGAAGTTCGCGGAGCTTCGCACCTGCGTAGAGTTTAGGGGTCGCCATCGGAGCCTCGCAATTTGCCTAATTTGCAAACTGCCTTTGCAAATCCAGCAAATCAACCCTCGACCTGACGTGCCCGAACGATGACGAATATCATCGAAAGGCAAGCAAGTGCCGAAGTGCTGACCATAACCAATTGAAGGGGAAGGGCACTGTCCCCGCCATCCAGCAATGTGCCTGCGAGTTGAGACAAGACCGCGCCGCCCGTGATCATAATTGCTGCACCAAGTCCGCTGGCTGTCCCTGCTAGGTGTGGTCGGACCGACATTAGACCCACGGATGTGTTTGGCATAAGCAGCCCGTTGCCCAATCCTAGAAAGGTCACAAAGCTAAAGAAAAGAAAGGCGCTGGTGATTCCGGACAGTGTCAGAATGAGCGAGATACCGAGGCCGACAACGGTGATAATTGAACCAGCCAGCGCCATAGCGTTGATCCCAAAACGTTCTGTAAAGCGGCCGGAGATACCATTGCCAACCGCATACCCAATGGCGGGAGCACCTAAAGCAACTCCGCTCCAAAACGGTGTTAATCCAAATACGGTTGCGGAGACATAAGACGCCCCTCCGAGAAGCGCGAAGAAGGCACCGGAACCGAAGGCGGCGGCCGCTGTGTACCCCCAAAATCTGGGTGATTTTAGAAGCTCTGGATAGGTCCGAAGCTGATCGGCAAAACCCATACCGCCGCCACGGACTGTTTCACCAAGATCGAAATAGCACAGCAAAAGAACAGCAATGCCCGCGATCGTTAAGAAGGTAAAAATGGCCTGCCAGCCAAAGGCTTCATCAATCGCTCCGCCAATCATGGGCCCCACCATCGGCACCAAAGCCATGCCCATCGTCACATAGCCGATCATCGATGCTGCTTTTCGTGTGTCGAACATATCGCGTACGATGGCGCGGCTGAGGGAAATGGAGGTCGCCACTGCTGCTTGCAGCAGCCGGAAGAAAAGGAACATTTCGGCAGTGGTGGACAGCATCGCCCCGATCGTCGCCAGAATGAAAATGCTCAAGGACACAAGCACCACGGTTCGTCTGCCAAACTTGTCGCTGATTGGACCGATGACAAACTGAATGACAGCCGTCGCAAGGAAGTAGCCAGAGACGGCCAGTTGCATCGTCGCATAAGACGTCCCGAAATACTCTGTCATCCCGCTGAGTGACGGCAGAAAAATCGACATGTTCAATGCCGAGATCCCAGCCAAGAGGGTCAGCGTTAGAATATGAGGGGGCGATGTTCGATCCAGAAACCGGACCGGATTTAGGGTGTTCATGCCCGAGACCTTAGACCTTTGGTGAGCGATGTCTACCATCAGTTGTATCTTCTTGAATTAGCAGATTTGCAGAAATGCAATCTATATGAGGGCAATATTTGCAAACTTTTCCTTCTCCCAATGTGAGAGCTTTGCTATCTCCCTTTCATTCTCTGGGAGGCCTCCATGAAAGATATCTTGCAAGAACTCGAAGACCGCCGCGCGGTTGCACGCATGGGCGGAGGTGCGAAACGCATCGAGTCTCAACATGCCAAAGGCAAGCTAACAGCTCGTGAGCGCATCGAACTTTTGCTCGATGCTGACAGTTTTGAAGAGTTCGACATGTTCGTCGCGCACCGTTGCACCGATTTCGGGATGGAGCAGCAGCGCCCACCCGGCGATGGTGTTGTGACAGGGTGGGGCACGATCAATGGACGTATGGTCTATGTGTTCTCTCAGGACTTTACGGTATTTGGTGGGTCTCTGTCTGAGACGCACGCTCAGAAGATTTGCAAGATCATGGATATGGCGATGCAGAACGGCGCGCCCGTCATCGGCATCAACGACTCTGGCGGTGCTCGTATTCAAGAAGGCGTCGCCTCGTTGGCGGGCTATGCCGAAGTGTTCCAACGCAACATCATGGCCTCCGGTGTTGTGCCTCAGATTTCTGTGATCATGGGCCCTTGTGCTGGTGGGGCGGTTTACTCGCCAGCGATGACCGACTTTATCTTCATGGTCAAAGACAGTTCGTACATGTTCGTCACTGGCCCAGACGTGGTGAAAACCGTGACCAATGAGGTGGTTACGGCTGAAGAGCTCGGCGGCGCATCGACCCACACGAAAAAATCCTCCGTCGCGGACGGCGCGTTTGAAAATGACGTCGAAGCCCTCGCCGAAGTGCGCCGCCTGGTGGATTTCCTGCCGCTCAACAACCGCGCTAAGCCGCCGACGCGCCCTTTCTTTGATGACGTAAATCGGATTGAGGACAGCCTTGATACGCTGATCCCTGATAATCCGAACACCCCATACGATATGAAGGAATTGATCCTGAAACTTGGGGACGAGGGCGATTTCTATGAAATCCAAGAGGATTTCGCCAAGAACATCATCACAGGATTTGTGCGCCTTGAAGGATCAACCGTCGGCGTCGTGGCCAACCAGCCGATGGTGCTAGCAGGATGCCTCGACATTGATAGCTCTCGCAAAGCAGCGCGTTTTGTGCGGTTTTGTGATGCCTTTGAAATCCCAATCCTGACGCTTGTGGACGTTCCTGGCTTCCTGCCAGGCACATCACAGGAATACGGCGGCGTCATCAAACATGGCGCGAAACTGCTCTTTGCCTATGGCGAAGCGACCGTGCCAAAGGTCACAGTCATCACCCGCAAAGCTTACGGCGGCGCGTATGACGTGATGGCGTCAAAGCATCTGCGTGGTGACTTCAACTACGCATGGCCCACAGCCGAGATTGCCGTGATGGGCGCGAAAGGTGCGACAGAGATCATCCATCGCGCTGACCTTGGCGACGAAGAAAAGATCGCACAGCATACGCAGGATTATGAAGACCGCTTTGCAAACCCGTTTGTGGCCGCCGAAAAGGGCTTCATTGACGAAGTGATCATGCCGCATTCAACCCGTCGCCGTGTGTGCCGCGCTTTCGCATCTTTGCGTGGCAAATCGCTCCAGAACCCTTGGAAAAAGCATGACAACATCCCGCTCTAAACTGAGCATTGCGGCGATGACATTTGCCGCTTTTTCAACGTCAGCATTGGCCCAATCCGTACCGGTCCCCTCCGGCACGGAGATGGAGTTGTTTGACGTAATATTCGAAGAAAACCCGTCTGTCGGTAGATTCAGATTTATTGTGCCCGCAATCGCTCCAGAAGGGCTGGCGCTTCAATTCGAAGATGTGATGGATGACATTGACTACCTGTGCGATGCGGTCGTGCTGCCCGCGCTAAACTTAAACGGACAGAAGACGGACCTGGTTATCATCTCCTTGTCTGAGCAAGAAATCGCCTTCGGAGAGATCGATGCGGATGTGACCCAGTACTTTCAGTCCTTCCAAATCATCGACAACACCTGCATCTGGGAGGCGTTCTGATGTTGCGTCAAATTCTTGTGTCGATTCTACAGACTGGTGCGGTTGAGTCACAGTCGAATGTGTCCGATTTCCATAGTGCTGAAACAAATGCGTTTTCTGCTATTTTGCCCTCAATACAAACAAAAACAAATGGGCTGACCGGATCAAAAAGCCGGCGGCTTGAGGCAGAAAGAAGCAGGTCACACAGATGGCAACCGGAACCAAGGCCTTCGTGGTCGCGGCTCTTATGGCGCTTGTCGCGGTTAGCGCAAGCCAGGGTCAGGCACGAAATACCCCAACAGCCGAGCAGGGCGAGGGGGCTTCGGCACATTAATCTTGTCGAGGTGCTTTGATGGAAAAGCACCGCGGTTTCCCAGGGCGTTTGCCCGGTACGGATTTTCAATTCGTCATTCGACGCGCGAACAAAGCTGGCGCGACAAAGCTCATCGCACGAGAACGGTTTTCGGATAGAAAGCCCGCCGATAGGCGTGCCGACACCGGCTTTATGAAAGCTTTATGGGATCACTTCGGCGCCGAACCCTTTATGAGGGGCAACTTAGATGCCGGCCGTTTGTCGTGGCTTTTTGGTCGCGAGGTCGTTCCAGCGGAAGATCCTTTCGATCCAGAATCCTACGATGCTCTTTTGCAAATTGACGAAGACCTCGCACGCGTCAGCTTTCCTGAAGCCATGGGGGAAAAGTGATGCCTCTATTCGGCGAAATGACGCAAAGTCACCTTCAATCTAAGCGGGAATCCGCTCATTTTGGTCAAACCCCTTTGCGCCTCTTTGTTTCGATGGTTCCGGCAGGCAATCTGAATGCATGGGGAAGAGAGAGCAGCAACTCGGAATCCCCATATTGTCAACACCGTTACCCTTCCCCTTGTCGGCCTGTTTTATTTTCAAACAGGCCGACACCCCCCTCTAATTTGGTTGCGGCGGATTGTGGCTCTTTCAGTCTTCAGTCGCTTGCTTTTCTTTCAAAACGAAACAATTCTCGCACCATCGAGGAAACGAAAGAAAGCAGGCAAGAATGCTTAAAAAAACATGGATCATCGCAGCCGCAGCAACCTTCGGTTTGGCTGGCTGCCTTAACACGGATGCAGAACGTGCTGTTGTCGGCGCGGGCGCTGGCACAATCGCTGCGGATATCCTTGGCACAGATCGTGCTGGGACAGCCATCGTCGGTGCCGCAGCCGGCGTCTTCTGCGACGACGCAGGTATCTGCAGCTAACAAAAAACTCCTGCCCAACTGGGCACACAAACCTATCAATCGCCGTGGGAGCAAGTCTCTCGCGGCGGTTTTGCGTTCAAAGGACCCTTTGCATGTTTAAGAAAATCCTCATCGCCAACCGTGGCGAGATTGCTTGCCGAGTGATTAAGACGGCCAAGAAAATGGGCATCCAGACGGTGGCCATTTATTCGGACGCGGACCGGAATGCATTGCATGTGAAGATGGCGGATGAGGCGGTGCATATCGGCCCACCGCCTGCGAACCAGTCCTATATCGTCATCGACAAGGTCATGGACGCCATCCGCCAAACGGGCGCCGAAGCGGTTCACCCGGGCTATGGTTTTCTCTCCGAGAATGCGAAATTCGCCGAAGCCCTAGAGGCCGAAGGCGTTGCGTTCATTGGCCCTCCTAAGGGCGCAATCGAAGCCATGGGGGACAAAATTACCTCCAAGAAGATCGCTCAGGATGCGAAAGTATCGACCGTTCCGGGCTATATGGGCTTGATCGAAGACGCGGACGAAGCGGTCAAAATCTCCAATGACATTGGCTATCCTGTGATGATTAAGGCCTCCGCCGGTGGCGGCGGCAAGGGGATGCGGATCGCGTGGAATGATCAGGAAGCACGCGAAGGGTTCCAATCGTCGAAGAGCGAAGCGGCTAACAGCTTTGGCGACGACCGCATTTTCATCGAAAAATTCGTAACCCAACCGCGCCACATTGAGATACAGGTGCTCTGCGACAAACACGGCAACGGTGTCTTCCTGCACGAACGCGAATGTTCGATCCAGCGTCGGAACCAGAAGGTGATTGAAGAAGCGCCATCGCCGTTCTTGGATGAAGCAACCCGTAAAGCGATGGGCGACCAATCCGTCGCTCTCGCCAAAGCCGTGGGATATTCCAGCGCGGGTACAGTGGAATTCATCGTGGATGGCGACAAAAACTTCTACTTCCTTGAGATGAACACACGCTTGCAGGTGGAACACCCTGTGACGGAGCTGATCACAGGCGTCGACCTTGTCGAACAGATGATCCGTGTGGCTGTGGGTGAAGAACTGCCAATGCAGCAATCGGATCTAACGATCAACGGTTGGGCAATGGAAAGCCGTCTTTATGCCGAAGACCCATACCGCAATTTCCTACCTTCTATCGGTCGCCTGACCCGCTATCGCCCGCCAGCAGAGGTTGCGGGCGGCCCAATGCTCGAGAACGGCAAATGGAACACGCCTGATGGCAAAGCCGGCGCAACGTCAGATCGCCACGCCGTGCGCAACGACACGGGCGTCTATGAAGGTGGTGAGATCAGCATGTTTTACGACCCCATGATCGCCAAGCTCTGCACTTGGGGCAGGGATCGTGCCGAAGCGATTGAAGAAATGCGTCTCGCCCTTGATGGGTTTGAGGTCGAGGGAATTGGCCATAACCTACCGTTCCTTGCGGCGGTGTACGACCACGAGAAATTCACCTCTGGCAATATGACCACCGCCTTTATCGAGGAAGAATACCCGGAAGGCTTTGATGGTGTTGAATTGCCTGACGACGACATCAAACGCATCGCAGCCGCAACCTCGGCAATGCACCGCGTCGCCGAAATCCGCCGCACACGCGTCACCGGTCGGATGGACAACCATGAACGCCATGTCGGCGCGGATTGGGTTGTTACCCTTCAAGGCCAATCTCACGACGTGACTATTGGGGCCGATAAGGCTGGCGCTACGGTTGCTATCGGTGATGACACCTACCGCGTCGAAAGCGATTGGACACCGGGCCAGCCCCTTGCGCGCCTCGATGTCGATGGCACGCCACTCGTTCTCAAAGTGGGCAAAATCCCTGGCGGTTTCCATGTGCGTTATCGCGGCGCTGACCTGAAGGTCCACGTCCGGAGTCCGCGTCAGGCGGAATTGGCTAAGCTGATGCCAGAGAAACTGCCGCCGGATACATCCAAGATGCTGCTGTGCCCAATGCCGGGCCTGATCGTCAAAGTGGACGTCGAAGTCGGCGACGAAGTGCAGGAAGGCCAAGCGCTTTGCACCGTCGAAGCCATGAAGATGGAGAACATCCTGCGCGCGGAACGCAAAGGTATCGTCTCCAAGATCAACACTGGCGCAGGCGACAGCCTCGCCGTTGACGATGTGATCATGGAGTTTGAATGACCTATTGGGTCACAACACCCCTACGGTCGCGGATTTCCTGCTGGCGCAACGGCATCTTGTCGATGGAGCGTGAAATCTCGCGTACATCCCAAGGTGCGGGTTTGCGCAGCTTGATCTGGCCGTCCTTGCCAACGATGGCGAGCATAAACGCCCGTGGCCGGAACCGCGTACGCAGATCGCTGCGCACATCAGGATCGGTGTCCGTGATCAAAATGACATCGCGGGTCGCGAGTTCGTCAGCTTCAGAAATCAGCAAATCCAACTGGCGCCTGAACTGTGGCTCAAACTCGGACTCACCAAACACGATGATCGGCCGTGCGATCCAACGCAGCTCATCCAAGTCGACCTCCGATGCATCGAATACCTGTGTACGGTCTTCGTTCCAGCGGTCTACCAAACTCTCTTGTGCTGCCGCTGGTCCCGCCAGCAGTGCCGCACCGATCATCGCGAATAAAACTTTCATAACCAAAGATATAGGATCGATTTCCGGCTTTGCTAAGCCCGATCTTACTCAAAGCGGCCAAATCACGCATTTGGCATAAGCGGAGCCTGATATGACTGACAAAACCAAGTGGGAAGAATTGGCCGAAAAGGAACTGCGAGGGCGTCCGTTGGACGATCTGACGTGGAACACGATCGAAGGGATCCCAGTTAAGCCGCTCTATACGGCAGAAGACACGGCGGACTTGCCGCATATGGGCGGGATTCCGGGGCAGGAGCCTTATACACGCGGCGTGAAGGCCACGATGTATGCAGGCCGCCCTTGGACGATCCGTCAATACGCTGGGTTTTCCACGGCGGAAGAATCCAACGCTTTCTACCGCAAAGCGCTCGCTGCCGGTCAGCAGGGTGTTTCCGTCGCCTTCGACCTTGCAACACACCGTGGTTACGACAGCGACCACCCGCGTGTTGTAGGCGATGTGGGCAAAGCGGGCGTTGCCATCGATAGCGTCGAAGATATGAAAATCCTCTTTGACGGTATCCCGCTCGATAAGGTCTCTGTTTCCATGACGATGAATGGCGCGGTGATCCCGATCCTTGCCAACTTTATCGTCGCGGGGGAGGAGCAGGGACATGACAAATCTGTTCTCGCGGGCACGATTCAGAACGACATTCTGAAAGAATTCATGGTCCGCAACACCTACGTCTACCCGCCGGAGCCGTCGATGCGGATCATCGCGGATATCATCGGCTACACCGCTGATCACATGCCGAAATTCAATTCGATTTCGATCTCCGGTTACCACATGCAAGAGGCCGGCGCGAACCTTGTTCAAGAACTTGCCTTCACAATCGCCGACGGTCGCGAATACGTGCGCACAGCCATCAACGCAGGTATGGATGTCGACAAATTCGCACCACGCCTGTCGTTCTTCTTTGCCATTGGCATGAACTTTTTCATGGAAGCTGCCAAGCTCCGCGCCGCGCGCCTCCTGTGGTCCCGCGTTATGGAGGAATTCAATCCGCAGAACCCGAAATCCTCCATGCTGCGGACCCACTGCCAGACTTCCGGTGTGAGCTTGCAAGAGCAAGACCCGTATAACAACGTTGTTCGCACAGCCTATGAGGCGATGGCGGCGGCTTTGGGCGGCACGCAATCGCTTCACACCAACGCTTTGGACGAAGCCATAGCGCTCCCCACAGAATTCGCTGCGCGCATTGCTCGGAACACGCAATTGATCCTGCAGGAAGAGACCGGCGTTACAAACGTCGTCGATCCCCTTGCAGGTAGCTACTACGTCGAAAGCCTTACCCATGAACTGGCCGAAGCCGCCTGGAAGCTCATCGAAGAAGTGGAAGAAATGGGCGGTATGACCAAAGCCGTGGCCTCCGGCATGCCGAAATTGCGGATCGAAGAAAGCGCTGCGACCCGCCAAGCCAATATCGACCGCGGCACAGAGGTTATTGTCGGCGTCAACAAATACCGACTGGCCGAGGAAGAGCCGATCGACATCCTCGATATCGACAACGCCGCCGTGCGCGACGCGCAAGTTGCGCGGATCGAAAAAACCCGTGCTGAGCGGGATCAGGCGGCATGCGATACGGCCCTCGACGAAATTACTCGCCGCGCTAATGAAGGCGGCAATCTACTCGAAGCGGCAGTTGAGGCGTCTCGCGCCCGCGCCACAGTGGGAGAAATCAGTATGGCAATGGAAAAGGCATTTGGCCGCCACCGTGCGGAAGTCAAAACGCTCGCCGGAGTCTATGGCGCGGCCTACGAAGGTGATGAAGGTTTTGCAGCGATCCAGAAATCGGTGGAAGACTTCGCAGAGGAAGAGGGCCGTCGCCCTCGGATGCTGGTCGTCAAGATGGGCCAAGACGGCCATGACCGCGGTGCCAAAGTGATCGCAACCGCCTTTGCCGACATCGGTTTTGACGTTGATGTCGGGCCACTCTTCCAAACCCCAGAAGAAGCCGCGCAAGATGCTGTCGATAACGATGTCCACGTTATTGGCATCAGTTCCCAGGCAGCAGGTCACAAAACGCTCGCGCCCAAACTTGTCGAAGCTTTGGAAGCGGCAGGCGCTGGCGACATCCTCGTCATTTGCGGCGGCGTCATCCCACAGCAGGATTACCAGTTCCTCTACGACTCGGGCGTAAAGGCGATCTTCGGCCCAGGAACAAACATCCCAGCCGCCGCTGAAGATATTTTAAAACTGATCAGAGAAGCACGGAGCTAAAGCTCTTTCATCTCGGCAAGAAAACTCCTGCCAGAGGCAAAAAGGGGCGCATGAGCGCCCCTTTTTCTTATTCTGCTGGTTGAGCAACCGGCTCTTCATTTTGTGCCGGAGAACTGGCCATCATCAAGGCCGCGTAGCCCAAAATGCCGGAAATGATGGAACCGGTAAGAACGCCCATGCGGACTTGGTTCATCATCGCCGCGTCTTCAAAGCTCAAGCTGCCGATGAAGAGCGACATGGTGAAGCCGACACCGGCTAGGCACGATATACCGTAAATATGTAGCCAATTCGCACCATGCGGTAGCTTTGCAACCCCGAGCTTCACTAAGGCAAATGTCATACCGAAGACACCCACTTGCTTACCCACCAAGAGACCAAGCGCGATCCCCAATGGGAGCGGGTCGAGCAGATCGGCGAAGGACATACCTGTCAGAACAACTCCGGCGTTGGCGAAGGCAAAGACGGGCACGATGAAGTATGTCGACCATGGGCTGACCGCGTGTTCCAAGGAGTGCAGCGGGCTTTTGCCCCACCGATCCACGAGCGGGATACAGAACGCCGTCACAACGCCTGCAAGTGTTGCGTGCACTCCAGAGCGAAGAACGAGGAACCACAGGACCACACCGAGCATCAGTGTAGCACCTTGCCTATGGCTTCCGCGCAGGTTGAGGGCGATCATCAGCGACAATGGGAGGAGCGCCCAGATCAGATATTCAACCTGCAGCTCTGCTGTGTAGAAAAGGGCGATGATGATAATCGCACCCATGTCATCCAAAATAGCGAGGGTCAAAAGGAAGACCTTAAGTGAGGTTGGCGCGCGGCTGCCCACCAACGCTAGCAGTCCCAGAGCAAAAGCAATATCGGTCGCTGCTGGAATAGCCCAGCCGCTCAAGCTGGGTAGACCCCAGTTGAACCAAATGAAGACAATTGCAGGAACGGCCATACCACTAACGGCGGCCATGCCCGGTAAAACAACATCGCGTGGGTTCTTCAGTTTACCTTCCATCAATTCGGCTTTGAGTTCCAAGCCAATCAGGAAAAAGAAGATCGCCATCAACCCGTCGTTGATCCAAAGGATCAACGGTTTCTCTAACCCGCGACCGTCGTAAGTAACAGCGAGATACCCGCCGAGGATTTCATTGTAGACCGGCGCGAGGGCCGAGTTTGCGACAATCATCGCGGCGACGGCGCACGCCATCAAAAGCACGCCGCCAAATGCTTCATGTTTGAAAATACGTTCGAAAACAGCGGGGAGGGCCATATCGTTCCTAAATTAAAGTTGACGTTATTTGTCAGATAGCTTGAAAACCCCTTGCATCAAGCAAAATCGGTCGGTTTGGTGGCGCTGAAACGCGTTATTCTGAGGCCCCGAATGCTACATCTCGATCACATAGCTGTTGTTGCGGAAAATCTGGAAGATGGGCGGCGATGGGTCGAGGAAATTTTGGGTGTCCCACTTCAACAAGGCGGCAAACATGACCGCTTCGGTACACATAACTATCTCTTGGGTCTTGGGCCAGATTTGTACTTTGAAGTCATCGCCAAAGATCCAAACGCTGCACCTACTGGACGACCAACTTGGTTTGGATTGGATCACTTCCGCGGGGCACCTCGCTTGGGGAACTGGATTTGCAGCGCCGACGACTATGATGCAGCGCTCGATAGTGCTCCGAAGACCGTGGGCCCAGCTCTGTCGCTGTCTCGCGCTGATATCACTTGGCAGCTGACTGCGCCGGACGATGGCAGCCTTCCCTTTGACGGGGCATTTCCGTCGTTGATCAGATGGGGGGAGGGCGTAGTTCCCCCTCCCGCGAAGCTACCTGACCAAGGCGTCCGCCTCACAAAATGGGAAGTCCATCATCCAAAGGCATCGGACATTGCCAAACAGGTTACGATGGTTGATGACCGTGTTGTTTGGGTCGATGGTCCACAGGGGTTTCGCGCTGAGTTTGATACGCCGGCAGGTACGAAGGTTCTCACGTGATCCGCGCGGCTCTGCCAGAAGACGCCGCCGAGATCGCAGCGATTTGGAATCCGATCATTCGCAATACGCTCGTCACCTTTACGACGGAAGAGAAGTCGGAAGCGGATATCGCCTCATTGATTGCCGAAAAATCCGCTTCGGGTCAGAGCTTTCTGGTCTTTGAGGAGGCTCGAAAGGTAATCGGCTTCGCAACCTACGGCCCATTTCGAGGCGGCCCCGGCTACAAACACACTGCCGAACATAGCGTTATCCTTGCGCCTTCCGCTCGTGGACGGGGTGTCGGAAAAGCGCTAATGACCGAGCTCGAAAGGCATGCAAAGCGTGCCGAAATTCACCAAATGATCGCAGGCATAAGCTCAGCGAACTCGCAAGGAATCCAGTTTCACAAGGCAATCGGATATGAACAAGTCGCCACTCTTCCCGAGGTCGGGCGGAAGTTTGATCAATGGCTTGATCTCGTTCTAATGCAAAAACGCCTCTGACATTTCCAGAACTGTTCGGGTAGGATCACGCCATGTCAATTTGGACTCGCATATCCGAAGCTCTTTCCGCGCTCGCCGCAGGCGAAGGGCTGTCTGCCGTTTTTGATAAGCTTCGGACATCGCCGGAAAAAACCGTTGCGTTTACGATTGCTGTCATCGCGCTTGGCGCCAAAATGGCGAAGGCGGACGGTCATGTGACGCGGGACGAAGTCACCGCGTTCCGTGAAATCTTTCACATCCCCAAATCGGAAGAAGCCAATGCCGCACGGCTCTTCAATATGGCCCGAACGGATGTAGCGGGTTACGATGTTTATGCGCGTCGCATCAAAGCCATGTACGGCGAAGATGACTCCGCCCTGTGCGATCTTATGGAAGGCCTTTTCCACATCGCGATGGCGGATGGAGAGTACCACCCCGGTGAGGATGCGTTTCTTCATAACGTCTCCGATATTTTCGGGTTTGATGAGCGCCGTTTCGTCCGCATCCGCGCGCAATTTGTTCCTGATGCCGAACGTGATCCTTATGACGTCTTGGGCGTTGCCCCCGAAATGCCGATTGCCGACATCAAAAAGGTATGGCGTCAGCGCGTGATTGAGACGCATCCAGATCAGCTTATCGCTAGGGGTGTCCCTGAAGAGGCGTTGAAAATAGCTGAAAAACGGATGATCCAAATCAACCGAGCATGGGAACAGATCTCGGAAGCGCACGCTTGAGGATCGCAACCTATAACGTCGAATGGTTCAATCGTCTCTTCAAAGATGATGGCACCCTCATAAACGATGGTAGCTGGTCTAGTCGTTGGAACGTAACCAAGGCGCGCCAGACAGAGGCGCTTGGGATGGTGTTTTCCAAGATGGATGCTGATGCCGTCATGATCATCGAAGCACCAGACAGCAGCCCTCATCGCGACGGTGTGGTCGCTCTTGAGACTTTTGCAAAGGCGTTTGGGCTGCGCGCTAACAAAGCACTGATCGGCTTCCCTAATGATACGCAGCAAGAAATTGCATTGCTTTACGATCCGCAGATTATGCAGGTCACGCACAAGCCGCTTGCTGATCCCGAACGAGCTCCACGGTTTGACCAAGATTTCTTGCTTGACGTTGACGTCGACGCCAAACCTGATCCCATACGTTGGTCAAAGCCTCCCTTAGAAATCGAAGTTACTCTGCCAAACGACAAGCTGCTCCACCTGATTGGCGTTCACGCAAAGTCGAAAGCGCCGCACGGCGCGACAGAGGAATCCGAGGCGATCCGCATTTCGATCGAGAACCGACGGAAGCAATTGGCGCAGTGTATTTGGCTTAGGCGACGGGTGCAGGCTCATCTGAGTAAGAGCAATCCTCTGATAGTGCTTGGTGACTTTAATGACGGACCGGGCCTCGATGAATATGAAAAACTCTTCGGACGGTCAGGTGTCGAGATTGTTTTGGGCGAGGAAGCACGAAATAAACTTTTCGATCCGCACGCCCGTATGGTTCTAGGCAGCAAATTTGGTGCTAAGCCATCCACCGCGCGGTTTCGGCGGCAAGATGGCCCTTTTTTGCAGGCATTGCTCGACTACATCATGGTGTCCGAAGACCTGATGAGCCATCAACCAAACTGGCAAATTTGGCATCCATTTGACCATCCAGCGTGCTTTGAAGATGTGACTTTACGCGACGCATTACTCGATGCCTCAGATCACTTTCCGGTTGTTCTGGACATCGCTCTCTAGATCGCAGGTTGGATTTATGATACCTTCCTGCGTATGAAAAAAATCGCTCTCGCCTGTCTGATTGCTACGCTTGCAGCCCCGGTTTCCGCCGAAGATGAGGGAACCAGCCTCATGGAAGAGGGGATGCAGATGATCCTGCGCGGATTGGTGCAGGAGATGGAGCCCGCCATCGATGACATCCAATCGATGATGAAGGAATTCGGCCCGGCGATGGACGAATTCGCTGACGAATTGGGTCCTGTGTTAGCGGAACTCCTTAAGAAAGCCGACAGCTTGACTCACTACGAGTCGCCTGAGCTTTTACCGAATGGCGATATCATCATCAGACGAAAGCCAGATGCGCCGCCGTTTGAACCGGATGATGAAAACAAAGAGATCGAGCTTTAGCGTTTGCTGAATTTGACTTGCGTTTCGCAGTCCAGCGCGTCACCCAACGCTTGAAAGCGCGACTGAGCGACCTCGCCATAAAGCGGTTTTGCGATCTTCGACAGGTGAAGGGTCAGTTGTTTAGATTTGGATTTGTACTTTAGGCGGCCAGGTAATTCGTCGCCCGTGAGCCAAAGCATCGCCCCAAATCTCATTGCCGTTCCCAATATCACAGCCTCGCGTCGCTGAGCGGGCGACAAGAGCGTGAACAGATTTTCAAACGGCGTATTCTCAGTCTTATTCGTATAACGGGTCAGAAGCGCCAGCCCGAGCAAGACACGTTCGCTGTGCTTCAAACCACCAAGGTTGGCGCGGGTCGCGTTATCGAACGTCACTTCGGCGCGGTAATCGGGATGCGCACGCCAACTCACATCATGCAAATGACACGCGGCTTGAATGATCCGCCGTCTTTGCCAACCGGCGCGCGGGAAAAGTGGCATCACAAAATCATATAGCTTGCGGCCAAAACCGGGCAGTCGCGCGTCCTTTGCTTCAGCAAATCGCGCAGCCTCGATCAAAGGGTCCAATGCTCGCAATTCATCTGGCATCTGCTCATAGAGCATCCCCTCGCGAATGCCATAAGATGACACCGCGACGTCCTTCGGCTTGAATCGTCGGATCAACTCGTTCAGGACAATAACGGCCTGCGGAACCAGCGACATGCGCGCCTCAGAAATTCCGCACCGCTTACGTAGATCCTCCAAATCGGACTGCGCAATGTACTTGGCCGTCCGGCTGATGCGCCGCGCTGTCATCCGATATTCATGCAGAACAGTCAGCGGATAGCCACGGCGCTCCATGTCGATCCGTGCGATAGCGCGCCAAGACCCACCGACAAGGAACAACCGCATACCTGATGGCATATCCATCTGCTCATGTAGCTCTTTCATGGTGGACTTTACAAAAGAGGCGCGGTTTTTCTTTCCTTTGATCTCGCGCAGTTTCAAAGGACCAAGGGGAGAGGTCACACGCCGCCCAACCCGACCTTCTGCAAGATCAGCAAGCTCCATACTCGACCCGCCGATGTCGCAAACCAAGCCGTAACTACCAGGCCAGCCCAACAGCACACCTTGCGCCGACAATCGCGCTTCTTCCTCGCCATCGATGATTTGGATTTTGACGCCGGTTTTTGCTTCAACTTCTGCGCAGAAGTCCGGCCCATCCTCCGCTTCTCTCACTGCGGCGGTCGCGACCGTAACCAAAGGGAGAATGCCCATTCCTTCGCCAAGGGCGGCAAAGCGGGCGATTGCGGCCAAGGCCCGTTCGCGACCTTGTGGATTGAGGCGGCCGGTTTCAGACAGGCCTGCGCCCAAGGCACACATGATCTTTTCGTTGTAGAAATATGCGGGACTTCGTGCGGCACCGTCAAATACGACCATTCGAACGGAGTTCGACCCCACGTCGATCACGCCAACACGGCTGAGGCCTTTTGCAAGATCGCTGCTGAACAGGGGCTTTCCAAACAGGCCCCAATCGACATGATCGCCGTCGCTTTGTCCGTCCATGAAATTCCCCGTCCGTTGCGCGCAGTTTGAGCGGGCGGACCCGTTGCTGTCAATCGTCGGTATGCGTCAATCGCGGCACATCTGCAGCCCCTGCAGAGCCACGGCCCGATAGCGACGGGTTTTCCATAAAGAAGCGGTGGCAATTGAAAGCGAAACTGCCATCGGGGACGTCCGCGCGTTTGAAACTTCCGTCGCCTATCATCACCCAACTTTGCGCCACATCGTGCAGGTTCGCAGCCATGATTTGACTGATGATTTGCGCCTTCACAGTGGCGTTGTTGATCTCAATCAACGTCTCAACCCGCCGGTTCAAATTCCGGCTCATCCAATCTGCAGAACTGATAAAAACGCGAGCCTTTTTGGAGGGAAGGTTCTTTCCGTTAGCAAAGCACACAATCCGCGAATGCTCCAAGAAACGCCCAACAACCGACTTCACGCGGATGTTTTCTGACAACCCAACCACACCGGGCCGAAGCCCGCATATTCCGCGTACCACAAGACTGATCTTCACACCCGCTTGGCTGGCGCTATAGAGCGCATCGATGACGTCCTTCTCGATTAGGCTGTTCATCTTGGCCCAAATCGCGGCAGGTTTACCCGCGCGGGCGTTCTCAGCCTCGTGTTCAATCATCTCGATGAGGTTCTTTTTCATCATCGATGGCGCAATAGCGAGGTTTTGAAGGCCTTCGGGCTGGGCGTAGCCGGAGAGGTAATTGAACACCTTAGTTGCGTCGCGGCCGAGATCAGCATCGCAAGTAAAGAAACTGAGGTCCGTGTAAATCTTCGCAGTAATCGGGTGATAGTTGCCCGTGCCAAAGTGCGTGTAAGTGACGAGCTTATCACCCTCCCGACGCACCACCGTACTGATCTTTGCGTGGGTCTTGTAGTTAATGAAACCATAGACCACATGCGCGCCTGACCGTTCCAAACGGCGCGATTGGCGAATGTTGGCTGCCTCGTCAAAGCGGGCTTTTAACTCAACCAGTGCCGTGACTGATTTCCCGTCTTCAGCGGCCTCGCAGAGCGCTTCGACGATAGGAGAGCGGTTTGATGTTCGATAAAGCGTCTGTTTGATCGCAACAACATCAGGGTCACGCGCGGCTTGGCGTAGGAAGCGCACGACCATGTCGAAGGTTTCATATGGGTGATGCAGCAGCAAATCCTTGTTGCGGATGGCCGCAAACATGTCGCCCTCGAAATCTTGCACCCGCTCTGGTACGCGCGGCGAGAACGATGGCCAAAGGAGGTCTGGGCGTTCATCCAGTACCAGTTCTTTCAGATCAGCCACGCCGATTAGCCCTTCGACCTCGACCACTTCGTCGCCTGTTACACGCAATTCTTGCATGATCAGCTTGGTCAGGGCTTTTGGTGCATTCGCGGACATCTTCAACCGAACCACTTCACCACGGCGCCGCCGTTTCAGCGCCGTTTCAAATTCGCGCACGAGGTCTTCGGCTTCGTCTTCAACTTCCAAATCACTGTCGCGCAATAGTTTGAATGCACAGCTGCCCTTCATCTTGTGGCCAGGATAGAGGCGACTGACATAAAGAAGCAAAAGCTCTTCCAACGGCAGAACGCGAATTTCGCCTTCTCCGGGCAGTCTGACAAAACGGTCGATCTGAGCTGGCACGGGTAGCAGCGCAAAGAGAGGCTTCTTGTCTTTGACCCGCTCAAGCTGCAACGCCAACGCAAACCCTTCGTTTGGGAGGAAAGGGAACGGGTGCGCAGGGTCAATGGCCAAAGGCGACAAAACCGGAAACACGCGATCAAGAAACACGTTCTCAAGGAAAACAACGTCTTCTTGTCCCAAGTCATCCGAAGCTAAAATGCTAATTCCGGCCTCTGCCATTTCTGCGCGAAGCGCTTTCAAGACCTCTTGCTGTCTCGCCATCAACTTTCGAGCATCCGCGTTGATCAGTTCCAACTGCTGCGCTGGTGTCAAACCATCAATGCTGGGATTGGCATTTCCCTCGTGAACAAGTTCTTTCAAACCCGCCACACGGACAGTGAAGAATTCATCCAAGTTGGTCGCGGAAATCGATAGGAAGCGCAGACGTTCCAACAATGGTACGCGAGGGTTTTCGGCCTCTTCCAAAACGCGCCAGTTGAAACCCAGCCAGCTGAGTTCTCGGTTTACGAACCGATTTGGACCAGTAAGTTCCATGTCCAACGTCATTGGGGCCGGGAAGGGCCCTTCTAAGAAATCAGCTTCCATCATAAGGCTTTCTGCGCTGCAAACTATTGCAGTTACATGACAATTATCGCTCGAAACTGGGTTATTTGTCCAGCAAGGCGGCCGCCATCTTCATACTGACGGGTTTCTTTTCTGCCATAGCGGCTCGATCTAGCTGCTCGACGATCTGCCCTGCTGCGACATAGGAGCGATCCATCCGAGCAGCGATATAGTTGATCACTGCCGGACTGGGCATTATCTGTCGGTCTGCGAAGAGCTTGGTAAGGAGAACTTGCAAGAGCGTATCATCGGGTTGATCGATCTGCACGATAGTTGCTGCTTCCATCCGGCTCTTCAGGTCAGGAAGGGTCAGTGGCCAGCGGCTTGGTGCCATGCTGGCTGTCAAAAGCAATGGTACATGCGCAGCTCGTAGATTGTTGTGCATGTGGAACAGAACTTCCTGTTGATCGGGGGGGAGTCGATCTGCATCTTCTACAACCACTGGCGAAAGACCGATGTAGTTTTGCGGTAGGTCTTGAGAGCTAAGAATCTTGGCCCCAGTCTCTTCCGCGAAGATGCGCGACAGATGGCTCTTCCCACTCGCCTTAGGCCCCACCAAAACCAACTTTAACTCAGGCCAAGCCGACGGGTCACGTAGCATCTCAACCGCGTGCTCATTTGGGGGAGCAACAAAGAAATCCTGAGATTTCAGGCCTTCGGTCAAAGGCCAATCGAATACCAATTGATTTGACATGACTTACTTCGAGGTGCCGCGATACAGTCGGCTTTTGCGATATTGGTCCATCGCAAAACGGGCCAAAACACCAAGCATTGCAGCAACTGGAACGGCAACCAGCATCCCAACAAAGCCGAAAATTGACCCGAAGACGGACAAAGCAAGCAACAGCCAAACAGGATGGAGGCCAATCGACCCACCGACCAACCTTGGTGTGAGGATGTTACCTTCAACGAATTGTCCGAGAAGATAGATCGCAACCACCACACCAATGCGTATCCATTGTGTACCATGGGTGATGGTCTCTCCATCGACGACTTCGGTGTAGCCCCAGAATTGGAACAAGGCCAACCCAATGGCCAAAATACCACCGACGGCTGCGCCGACAAATGGGATAAAGGTCAGAAAACCGGCGATAAACCCAACAAAGATACCATAGTTCAGGCCGACGATTGTGAGGGCGATGATGTAATAAAGGCCGAGCAAAATACAGACCGTACCTTGGCCGCGGATAAACGAGGCGAGTGTGTCGTCGATCTCAGAGGCTAGGCGGCGGATTGTTGGTGCGTGATCGCGAGGCAAAAGCTCGTCGATCTTTGCAATCATGCGATCCCAATCAAAAAGCAGATAGACGGTCACAACTGGAACGACGACCAAAAGCACCAACACGTTGATGAAATTAAGAACGTAGGACACGATCCCATTTAGAAGCTCGCCACCGCGTGCCTGCAGCAGATCGCCAATCGTAACAAGTTGACGCCGCACAATACTGTTTTCGTCACTCATTTGAGGAAAACGATCGCTCAACGTAGTTTGAAGGCTCCAAAATGCTTCTGGAATAGCGCCAAGAAGCGAAGTGGCCTGCTGGATCAGCGTTGGAATAAAGAGCAGGATCAAAATGAAGAACAGCAGCAACGCTGCCAACGAAATGATCAGAACAGAAACTGATCTACTGCATCCCACCCTTTCGAGGCGGTCAGCAACCGGGTCGAGGCAATACGCCAAGGCGCCGCCGATTACAAAGGGCAGGAGGACATGACCCAAAGCCCACAAGACAAAAAAGAACACTGCCGCAGCAATGCCCCAATACAAAGCTTGTTGTCTGACTGATAAGCCCATCGTGTTCCCTTGTTATCCGATTAGATGCGCGTTTGGGCGCTCGGGTGCAAGAGAGAATGAGAGCTCAACCGGCAATTGGTTGAGCGTGATGGCCCCAAAACACGTTCAGGGCCACCAAGTGCCTTAGTGGCAAGCTGGGCGAGTGCCTGGGAGTAGTACTTTATCGATGACGTGGATCACACCGTTATCTGCAACGATGTCTGCGATCACCACGTTAGCAACCTCACCTGTCCCGTCAGCGATTGTGACACCGTTACCGGCGTTGATGCACAGACGCTCACTTTCGAGGATAGGCTTGTAGTAGTTTGCACCTGCTGCAAACATGTTGGACTTCAACACGCGGTCATCTACGTGGTACAGAAGTACGTTGGTCAGTTGGTCTTTGTTTTCAGGCTGCAACAGTGTTTCTACTGTGCCTTCTGGCAATGCTGCGAAAGCTTCGTTTACAGGCGCGTAAACTGTGAAGTTTCCTGGGCCCGCAAGTGTTTCCACCAAGCCAGCAGCCGATACAGCGGCAACCAGTGTTGAGAAACGCTCGTCGCCAGATGCGATTTCAGCGATGGAGGCTGCATTTGCTGCGCCAGCAAAAGTAACAGCCGTAGCAGCGGCCGCGATCATTGTTTTGAATGACATGTGTTCGTCCCTTTTCATTGTAGCACCGCTCTCTTCGTCGACGGCATGTGAAGAGTTACGGGGCGGTCGCGGCATTGGGTCACATGCCTCACGCTCTTGTTAGGAGTGCGAAATCTTTGATCCAAACGCGCTTTTCAAACGTCGCCTCTATTGTCCTTTGGGCAGCACAGCCCTAAACCCAAATGAAATAAAGACATTCAAAGGTCCGATCCCATGCGCATGAGCCGCTACTTTTTGCCAGTATTGAAAGAGACACCACGCGAAGCACAGATCGTGAGCCACCGGTTTATGTTACAAGCGGGGATGATCAAACAGTCGAGCGCGGGTATCTATTCGTGGCTGCCGCTGGGGTACAAAGTGCTCAAGAAGATCGAAGATATCGTGCATGAGGAGCAGATCAAAGCGGGCCATCATCCAATGTTGATGCCAACGATCCAATCTGCAGACCTATGGCGCGAAAGTGGGAGGTATGATGCCTATGGCGCTGAAATGCTGCGGATCACGGATCGTCATGAACGCGATATGCTTTACACTCCGACGGCAGAGGAACTGATCACCGATATCTTCCGTGCCAATGTGACGTCTTACAAAGACCTGCCGCTGACGATGTATCAGATCCAGTGGAAGTTCCGCGATGAAGTGCGCCCGCGTTTTGGCGTTATGCGAGGCCGCGAGTTCTATATGAAGGACGGCTATAACTTCGATTTGACCAAAGAAGACGCGCTTCATGCTTATAACCGCCACTTGGTCAGTTATCTGCGGACCTATGAGCGGATGGGGCTGAAAGCGATCCCGATGCGTGCGGATTCTGGCCCAATTGGCGGAGAGGATACACACGAATTCTTGGTGCTGGCGGAGACAGGCGAGTCAGAGGTATTCTACGACAGTGCTGTGACCGATCTGACCTTCGGCGATCGCGAGATTGACTACGATGATAAAGCGGCCTGTGCTGCTGTGATGGAAGAATTCACGACAAAATACGCCCGCACCGACGAAACCCATGATGAGGCGCTGTTTAACGAAATTCCAGAAGAACGTCGCATGAAGGCTCGCGGGATTGAGGTTGGTCAGATCTTCTATTTCGGGACCAAATATTCCGATGCTTTGAATGCGGCCGTCGATGATGGGCAGGGGAGTAAGGTCAACGTGCACATGGGTTCTCATGGCATCGGTGTGTCCCGCTTGTTGGGCGCCATCATCGAGGCGAGCCATGACGAAAACGGGATCATTTGGCCCGAAGGTGTGACGCCGTTCCACGTCGGAATTCTCAATATGCGCTCAGGCGATGAAGCAGCGGATGCAGCCTGTGAGGACCTATACAAGCAGATCACAGCACTAGGCTTGGAGCCGCTCTATGACGACCGTGATGAACGGGCAGGGGCCAAGTTCGGCACGATGGATATGATAGGTCTGCCGTGGCGGATCACCGTTGGCCCACGCGGGTTGAAGAACGGTGTGGTCGAAGTCACCAGCCGCCGGACCGGTGAAAGCGAAGAGATGCCGCCAGCGGATGCGGTTGCGAAGATTGCCAAGATTTATGAGGGGATTGCTTAGGCAATGACGCGCCGGGTCACATCGTGATCCGGTTCGCACCCGCCCCCAGGGCGGGTGCGAAATATTGACGTTGCAAACTTGGTGAGGTTGCGCGTTGACGCTCTGGTTTTCTTCTTTGCGACGCCGCCCTCGGGTCGGGTGCGAACCTATTGTAGCGCTCTATTTGGCCCGAATCTCCTTTCGTGCTAACGTTCCGCAAAACAAAGAACCCTGAGCAGGTTTCAAATGATCAAAACACTATGCCTCATCGCTGGGGTCTCTGGCGCCGTTGTGGCGAGCCAGTATCCGGCGTTCACGCAGCAATATATCCAACGTCTTGGCGGGCAGGTGGATGCGCTGACGCAAGTTGTGCTGGACTTCGACCGGTCAGCGGTTGAGGCTGGATTGGGCCGAGAAGAAGCGTTGCAGCAGATGACGGGCACGCCGTTCTTGCAGGCGCGACAAACGGATATGCGTGCGACCTTTGCGCGGCATATCGCGTTGCAGGAGCATTTGAACGTGCTGCGTGCTGCAACACCGTTGGAACGATTGGTCATGCCGCATCGGATCGCTGACGAAGAAACCTTTGCCGCGACGTGGGGCGATTTTTCGCCCGCGCTGCCCGTGACCCGTGCAGGGGCCTATGCAGCGGGGTTTGGCGGCTTTGTCGGCTATGTCGCCCTTTTAGTGCTTCTCACGCCGTTTCGAACACTCTACCGTCGCAAACCTAAACAAGCGCAAACCCATCGCGCGCAACCAGCATTGCGCCTGCCTGAACCGGAGTTTGCGCCACCAGCAAGACCACGTTTGATGGGAGAGACGCGATGACCAAAGCATTGATCACTTGGGGCGGCTGGGACGGGCACCAGCCCGACAAGGTTGCGGCGATCTTTGATAAGATGCTCAAGGCCGAAGGGATCGACACCGAGGTCGTCGACCATTTGGACTGTTTTGATGATCCTGATCTCGGCCGATACGATCTGATCGTACCAATCTGGACAATGAGCGATCTGAGCCGGGAGACGACGGCGAAAGTTGGTGAGGTGATCGCGCGTGGCACGGGGCTGGCGGGGTGTCATGGGGGCATGTGCGATGCGTTCCGTAATTCACCATTGTGGCAGTTTATCACTGGCGCAAACTGGGTGGCCCACCCCGGCGGCGATGGTGTCAAACATAAGGTCAATATCATCTCTGATGATCCGCTTGTGGCGGGCATCGACGATTTCGAGGTTGAGACAGAGCAGTACTATTTGCACGTCGATCCAGCGAATACTGTGCTCGCCACGACGCGCACAGATGCTGTGACGTGGTATCACAGCCCAAACGGCGCTGTGGATATGCCGGTCGCTTGGACCCGGCAATGGGGCCTCGGGCGGGTCTACTATAATTCGTTGGGGCATCAGGCGAATGTTGTGGAGAGCGGACCCGCTTACGAAATGCTGCGACGCGGGTTGGTTTGGGCGGCGCAGAGCAAAGCCTTGGCGGAGGGGCAGGATTTGACCCCTTGGATGGCGGAAGGCAACCACTACTAAGCCTGCGCGCTTGCGTCTGGGGCCTTGGCAGGGTTTAACCCTGAGCGAGCAACCAAACAGCAGGCAGGCATGGCCCAAAGCACAGCCCCGTTTTCGAAATTCGAATGGATGATCGCATGGCGCTATATCCGCGCCAAACGTGCCGAAGGTGGTGTGAGCGTGATGACGTGGATCAGCTTGATCGGCGTCACTTTGGCCGTCTTTGCTTTGATCGCTACACTGGCTGTTCGCTCTGGCTTCAGGGCGGAGTTTGTGGACACGATCCTGGGGGCGAATGCCCATGTAACGGTCTATAAACAAACCCAAATCCCGGGCACCAATCAATATACTCGGATCATTCGGGACTACGAAGAGCTCGCCGCTGAGATCGCGCAGGTCGAGGGTGTCACGCGCGCCGCTCCTTTGGTGCGCGGTCAGGTTCTAGGGAACCGAGGCAATCGTAATACTGGCCTTGATCTTTATGGCATCAGCTATGAGGACCTGCTCGGTATCCCTCGGATCGCAGCGCCGCCTGAAAGTATGGGTCAGATTGATCGATTTGACGAAGGGATTGCCATCGGCTCTGGCGTGGCGCGCGAACTGGGCGTCACCATTGGGGACCGCATTCGCGTCATCAGTCCGAATGGTACACGCACAGCCATGGGAACCAGCCCGCGCACCAATGCCTATGAAGTTGTCTACATCTTTACCGCTGGTCGCTTCGACATTGACCGAACCCGCGCGTATCTGCCGATTGCCGAGGCGCAATCGTTTCTCAATAGAGATGGCGTCGCCGATGAAATCGAAGTCATGGTTGAGGAGCCTGATAAGGTTGATGAGCTAGTGCCCGATATCATTGCCGTTGTCGGCGACGGTGCTTTGGTCTGGACATGGCGCGACAGCGCGGGGGCATTCCTGCGCGCACTGACCGTGGAAGACAACGTGATGTTTGTGATCCTGTCGATCCTCGTTTTGATTGCCTCGATGAACATTATTTCCGGCTTGATCATGCTGGTGAAGAACAAGGGACGCGACATTGGAATCCTGCGGACGATGGGGCTGTCAGAAGGATCAATCTTGCGGATTTTCTTTATCTGCGGGGCGGGGATTGGCACGCTTGGCACCATTCTTGGTGTCATTATCGGCTGCCTCTTTGCAATCTACATCGACAGTATTTTCAGCTTTATCAACTACATGTCCGGTGGCGGTGTCTGGGATCCCTCGATCCGTGGGATCTACGCATTGCCTGCCGAATTGCATCTATCGGACGTGCTGAAGGCGGTGGCTTTGTCGCTGAGCTTATCTTGGATCGTCACGATCTTTCCCGCGCGCCGTGCGGCACGGATGAATCCGGTGGAGGCGTTGCGCTATGAGTGAAGTCCTGAAGCTCTCCGGGATCACCAAGACTTACAACATGGGCAAACCTAACGAGGTTCAAGTGTTGCAAGGGGCGGACCTGACGGTGGCGGAAGGGGAGGTCGTGGCTCTGGTTGCGCCGTCGGGTGCAGGTAAATCAACGTTGTTGCATATCGCCGGACTTTTGGACGTTGCGGACAGCGGGAAGGTGCAGATCAAAGGTCAGGATATGACACGTAAATCCGATCGGAAACGGACGGCGACGCGGCGCGAAGATGTTGGATTCATATACCAATTTCACCATCTCTTGCCGGAGTTTACGGCGTTGGAAAACATTGTGCTGTCGCAGCTTGCGAATGGTGTGTCAGAGCGAGGCGCCGAAGCGCGTGCAAGATCGCTGTTGGACACCGTTGGGGTCGGGGAACGCGCAGGCCACCGACCGGCGGCGCTGTCTGGCGGTGAACAGCAGCGCGTGGCGTATTGCCGGGCATTGGCGAATGAACCGTCGCTATTGCTGGCGGATGAACCAACAGGCAACCTTGATCCCGGCACCTCTGATCGGGTGTTTGAGGCGCTGATGTCGCTGGTGAAGGGTACTGGCATGTCCGCATTGATTGCGACGCATAATTTGGAATTGGCAGCACGGATGGATCGCATGGTGCGGCTAACAGACGGTCGGCTGGTCGAGGAAGGTTAAGGTGCGGCGATGAAAGTTTCTGTCGATGAGATATTTGAAACCTCGCAAGCTGCGCTGCTGAAGCACGGGGCAGGTCCGGCGCAGGCGCGCGCGGTTGCTAAGGCGGTCGCGCGAGCGGAAGCGTTGGGCAATATCATTTGTGGCATTTATTATGTCGAAAGCTATTGCACACAGCTAACCTCCGGCCGCGTGAATGGAACGGTCGAGCCGGTGGTGAGCACGCCGCGGGCGGGCTCCATCATGGCGGATGCGCGGTTCGGGTTTGCGCAGCCTGCGTTTGATGCGGGGCTGGAGGCTGCGATTGAAGCCTGTCGCACCAACGGTGTCGCGACACTGTCCGTCGCCCATGCGCATACTTGTACTTCGTTGGGGTACTTCACCGAACAGATCGGGGCCGCCGGGCTGATCGGCATGGGGTTCACCAATGCCTCACCCGTTGTCGCACCTCCGGGTGGGAATAAGGCTGTCATCGGCACGAACCCCTTTGCAATGTCGGTGCCGGGGGTTGGTAAGCTGCTGATGCACTTTGATTTTTCGACATCTGCGGTCGCGCTGGGCAAGATCACCATGGCAAAGGCTGCAGGTGAAAGCATCCCCTTGGGTTGGGCTGTCGATGCCGAAGGGCAACCAACGACCGATCCTGAGGCCGCGTTGAGAGGCGCGTTGGTAAGCGCGGGCGGTTACAAAGGCTGGGGCTTTGGCTTGATGGTCGAAATCCTTGCTGCAGGGATGACGGGATCGGTGAATTCGCTTGATGTCTCTGGATTGAAGGTGCCGGACGGGCCACCGCATGGGCTTGGGCAGTTCTATATTCTGATTGATCCGGCGACCCATGGCGATCATTTCGCCGAACGTTTTGCGCGGGTAGCGGAGGCGGTTGCCGCGCAGGAGGGTGCGCGTATCCCGGGGGTGAACCGTGTTGCGATGAATGAGGTTGATGTGCCGGACGCGCTTTGGGATCTGGTCAGTGGATTGGCGGCTTAAGCCTTTTGGATCAATAAGATACCCGATGCCATCAGGGCCAATCCCGCGGCGCGGGTCCAACTTATTTGGATTTGGGTTGCTCCGAAGAGGCCGAATTGATCGATCAAAGCGGCAGCGACGAGCTGACCGATCAGGACCAGAAAGATCGCGTTGCCAAGGCCGATAATCGGCGCGATCCATGTCACCGACAGTAGATAAAACGCAATCAGGCAACCGGCGAAGAACAGATGCTTTGGAGCCAGCGCCAGTTTGCTGACGTTTGCACCGGTGAGCCATGCAACACCAGCCGCGCAGAGGCAGGCGATGGAGAACAGCACTGTTGCCGCCAGAGCAGGGGAACCGATCTCGCGACCTAACTGCGCATTCATCGCGGCGAGCGTTGGCACTCCGACGCCAGCGAAAAACATGATGATGTGGTGATATGTCATAAGCCCCTCCGCTTAACGCACCATGGCTGCATCGCGCGGTGAGGGCAATCAGGTCTTCAGCCGCAGGGCCGACATCAAGTAGATGTTATATTTTTCAAACTGTTCCGCCGTGCGGGTGTTGCCGGTTAGGCGGTCATATAGCTTGGCGCGCCTGCGTTTGGAGAGGATCATTCCCAGCACGCCATGGATCATTTTGCGCGCCATCGGGCGTTTGCTTTGTAGCTCATCATCGAACCGGTCGACCCCGAGGCCAATGACATGAAAGAGGTCTTGTTCGACCTGCACAGAGGGCGCGACGGAGGTCGTGATGTCCTCTTCTGACAGCACGTCGAAGGCGCAGGTTTCGAGCGCCTCGCGGTAGGCAGTGAGCGCATGGCCCCCGCCCACACGGCTGGTGCGGTTCGGCTGGTAGTAAGCCTCTGTCCGGAAGCAATCCGCGATGATCAGATGGCCGTTGGGTTTCAGGAGGGTTGCGACCTTTGGAAAGGATACCTCCATCGGAATGTATTGAAAACTCTCGGAAAAGAGGCAGAGATCGTAGTTTTTATCGGTTTCGAATTCTTCGAATTTCAGTTCGTAGACAGTTGCCTCAGGCGCATTCGCGCGGCAGCGGTCAGCGAGGTATGCGGAGGGGATGACGATGTCGACTTGGTGCCCAAGCGCAAGGAGCTTTTTGGCCGTCTCACCCGCGCCGCCGCCGATGTCGAGTATGCTCAGCGGGCCTTCGGGCAGGAGTTCAAAGAGCTTGTCGGTATAGGCTTCTTGCGCAGGCCCAACGTGGGCGGCGCAGATGTCGAGCCCATCCCAGATGCCGTAATGCAGATTTTCTTTGCCCGTCAGAAACTTAATCGCCGCCAGACCAATATCGAGGCCCACGGCACGCGTGTCGATTTTCTTGCCCAAGTGTTTGTCCTCATCCCCGCAGGCGACGCTAGGGCAGCAAAGAGTTTCGATCAAGAGATTCCGCGCAACGAGCGGTGGGAGGCGGTAACGCTGCGTTACTCGGCCAGAAACCCGCATAACGACCGCTAATCTGTCTCACTTTAGCTTCAATTCGTTCCTATCTCTGTCCTCAAGATTATTGAGGCACCGGACTATGAAGATTTTAAAACCACAGCTATGGTCGCAACGTGCGCGGCGCTTGCGGGCTGTATGACACCCACGCCTCCGGAGGATGATCTGGCACCGACAAATGACCCAGATCCGATGCCTTCGACGGAGCCCACGCCCTCGACAGAACCGACGCCTACGCCGGAGGGCGATATCGGGTCAAATGGGTTGCCCTTTGCCTCGGCTCAGGAATTATCGGCGCTGCCTGCTGGTACGATCATGTCGCTGAGCATCCGCCGTGTCGCGAATGTTCAAGGCTCTGATACCGTGCGTGTTGAAGATGCGCCGGTCCGGATCGAGGTTGTTGAACCTGTGAGCGGGTCGTCCAATGGGCTGCTTAACGTGACCTTGGATGACGACACGTTTCAAATCCCGATTGTTGGGGATGTAGAGGACCTCACCGGAGCGGACGGAACGATCTATGAATTCTATGAGTTCCTATGTGGCGAATACACTGGGATTTACAATGTGTATTCCGAGGCGGATCGGCTCACGCCGGTCAATGGCCAGCTGAACAGCGAAGGGGTGCTGTTGCTCGGTTTGGAAACGCGACCGTCTGTTATGGAAACGCTGACTGGCGCGGCAAGCTATACAGGCCAATTCAGCGGTGGCGGCGCGTCGGAGGATACTGACGGCAATTTCATCCGCGACGGGTTGGAGGCGCAGGGGAACATCACCTTGGATATCGATTTTGGCAACGCAGATGTCTCTGCCGCGCTGGATGGGGAGTTGAACGGTTTCATCGACTTTACCGGTACTGTGGCCAGTATGGATATCAGCGGCAACGGGTTCGGTGGCGCCTTGACAACCAATTGCGAGGGCGGGTGGTCCTGCGTTTCAAGCTCTGAATTGAGCGGGAATTTCTTTGGCCCGAACGCGGAAGAGGCCGCAGGGATCATCGATTTCGACGTGGCGATCACTGAAGATGCGACGGGTGATGAGAGCCGGTATTTGGGTGTGTCAGGCTTTGCCGCAGGCGACGCGTTTGATGTGATGCCAGAGCCGACGGGTCCGATTGGTCCAAGGCCCGCTCCGCCGCCGGGGTGATCTAGGTGGGAAGGAAGAAAGGCGCCTCGCCAAGAAGTCTGTTCTTACCGACCTTTTCGTATTTTTAGCGATCCGCCCCGAACAAACGCCCCGCCCGGCATCGCCGGGCAGCGCGCGGACCTCCCCCCGAGGGGAGGGCGCTGACGCACCCACCCCTGAGTTCCGTGCGATGCCCTAGTTCTCAGTTGTGATGGCGTTGGGAGATGATATAATAGTCACCTGGTATCGGATCGTTAAGCATCTCCTCTAGCAAAAAGCGCGGCCATATTCTGCCCAGCTACAATTCCTCTTCGATGGAATTTCCGTATCTACCAGAATAAATCCCCAGAAATTTTGTTGCCCGATGTCCGTCCAATCTCGTGCTGCCGTCACTGTGTTGATACGGACCATCAGCAATTAGAAATACTGGTGACCCCGACATCCCTTCTCGTGTCGCTGAATCGACCAAGTATACTGGAGCGCCATCATCGCGTTCGACCATGTGCTCAGTTGCAAGCCAACCGGATTTCCATATTGGAAATGCGCCTTGCATCGACAACCCAAGTGGATATCCTAAGAGGGAGACTTTCATCCCTACGTTAACACGTATTTCGTGCTGCGTAAGATCCTGAAGAGTGCGGTGATGAACTAAGTTATGAGCTTCGGCGTCAATTCGTAAAGCGGCGATGTCAAACTTTTGACCTTCTCCATGCATTAACCAAAGTGGGTCTTCGTTTTGGTTATAGAGAGGTAAAATTATTGGTTCGCGGGAAAGACCAAGTTCCGAACTGTGAAAAATTACTTCTAAATGTGTTGGTATTCGTGTGTTCGGGTCAAGTGTTTGCCCCGTGTAGGTGTTTCTACCGGACAGTACGTGCCAATTTGTTGTTAAAAACAGTTGATTTTCTCGGCGTTGCAAAAATGCTGACGCACTTTCTGAGATTACGTCTTCATTCCAGTAACATCTTAATCTAACGCAAATCGTTGAGTGTGGCTCAATAAAGGGCATCTATGGTGTCTTCAACTTAAACATCCAACTCCTCAACAAACCGCGCGTTCTCTTGGATATACTGGAAACGCAGCTCCGGCTTCTTGCCCATCAACCGCTCGACCAAGTCGCCCGTTTCCCCAGGCATCTCATCGTCAATCGACACTCTAATCAGCTTCCGCGTCGCGGGGTCCATGGTGGTGTCTTTGAGGTCCTTGGCGTCCATCTCTCCCAAGCCCTTAAAGCGCTGGACGTCGATTTTGCCTTTGCCGCCGAGGCCTTTCTCCATCATCATGTTCTTTTCTGCGTCATCGGCCACATAAAGCCGTTTCGCGCCTTGGGTCAGGCGGTAGAGGGGCGGGCAGGCGAGGTAGAGGTGGCCTGCGTCGATCATCGGGCGCATCTGGGTGAAGAAGAAGGTCATCAGGAGCGAGGCGATATGCGCGCCGTCGACGTCCGCGTCGGTCATGATGATGATCTTGTCATAGCGCAGATCGTCGACGTTGAAGCGGGTGCCGAGGCCGACGCCGAGCGCTTGGGTCAGGTCGTTGATTTCCGCGTTGGAGCCGAGTTTTGAGGAGGCCGCGCCGAGAACGTTCAGGATTTTGCCGCGCAGAGGCAAAAGGGCTTGGGTTTTCCGGTCACGCGCCATTTTGGCAGAGCCGCCCGCTGAATCGCCCTCGACAATGAATAATTCCGTGCCGTCGCGTGTTGAAGAAGAGCAATCCACCAGCTTGCCGGGAAGTCGTAGTTTCTTAGTGGCGGATTTGCGTTGTGTTTCCTTCTCGGCCTTGCGGCGCAGGCGTTCTTCGGCCCTCAACACGAGGAAGTCGAGGATCGCGCCTGCGGATTTCGTATCCGCCGCAAGCCAGTTGTCGAAGTGATCGCGCACAGCGCCTTCGGTCATTTTCTGCGCGGCCTCGGTGGAGAGGCGATCTTTGGTCTGGCCGACGAAGGCCGGTTCGCGGATGAAGCAGCTGACGAGGGCGCAGCCGCCGGAGGTCAGGTCTTCGCGGGTGATCGAGGTGGCTTTCTTGTTGTTGACCAGCTCACCATAGGCCTTGATGCCTTTCAGGATCGCGGCCCAGAAGCCGGTAACATGGGTGCCGCCTTCGGGCGTGGGGACGGTGTTACAATAGGACTGGATGAATCCGTCGCGGGAGGGCGTCCAGTTGATGGCCCATTCGACTTTGCCGGGTTCGCCGAACTTCTCTTGGAAATCCACGGTGCCGGAGAAGGCATTGTCGGCGTAGGTGGTCGCGCCGTTCAGGGTTTCCTTGAGGTAATCCGAGAGGCCGCCAGGGAAGTGGAAGGTTGCTTCTGTTGGGGTTTCGCCGTCGTCGATGGCCGATTTCCAGCGGATTTCGACGCCGGAGAAAAGGTAGGCCTTGGAGCGGATGGATTTGAAGAGGCGTGCGGGTTTGAAACGGTGGTGGCCGAAGATTTCCTCATCCGCGTGGAAGGTGACGGTGGTGCCACGGCGGTTGGGGGCGGAGCCGACTTTCTCAACAGGGCCAAGCGGGATGCCGCGAGAGAAACGCTGTTCTACGAGTTCCTTGTTGCGGGCGACTTGGACGACCATGCTATCCGACAGTGCGTTGACGACGGATGCGCCGACGCCGTGCAGGCCGCCAGAGGTTTGATAAGCTTTGCCAGAGAATTTGCCACCTGCGTGGAGGGTGCAGAGGATGACCTCCAAGGCGGATTTGTCGGGGAACTTGGGATGCGGGTCGGTGGGGATACCACGGCCGTTATCGCGGATGGTGATGGCGTAGTCGTCGTGAAGTTCGACCTCAATCCGGTTGGCGAAGCCGGCGACGGCTTCGTCCATGGAGTTATCGAGAACTTCGGCGACCATATGGTGCAATGCCCGTTCGTCTGTGCCGCCGATATACATACCGGGGCGTTTCCGAACGGGTTCCAGTCCCTCAAGGACCTCGATGCTGTCGGCGTTGTAATCGTCGTTACCACCGCCGTTGAATAGGTCGTCCGCCATACCGCTGCTCTTTTTGTTGTTTGGCCCAGTATGACAGGGCCAAACGGCAGGGGGAAGGCGATTTTGTTAAGCTACTTCGTGTGTCTTTGCTGGAAAACGAGTTAACGGCTTACCTGATGAACCCCGGCGCGGCGCACGAAACAGCCCGAAAAACCAACGACGATCTTCGAAGTGGGTACGGGCAAATGTCATGTGTGTCTCCCAGGTGACTTGGTTATGGATAAGAGAGAACCAATGGAATGTGGCTGAATTTGGAAGAATCCACGGCTAGGGGTTTCCAATCCGCCAAAATCACCGATTATCTAAGAAAAGGAGGCGGATATGCGTGTTGTGTTTACAGGTGGTAGCGGAAAAGCCGGTCGCCATGCGATAACAGTTTTACAAAATCAGGGTCATCTTATCCTAAACTTGGACAAAGTGCCGTCTGGCCTCGATGTGACGGAATTGCTGGTTGATTTGACCGATTCTGGTCAGGTGATCGGGGCAATGTCCCAGTTCACCGACTTTCCCGAATTGGATGAGGGGACCGGTGTGCCGCGCTATGATGCGGTGGTGCATTTTGCTGCTGTGCCGCGGGTGATGATTGGCACGGACGGCGCGTGTTTTGAGGCGAATGTCCTCAGCACTTACAATGTGATCGAAGCGGCGGTGAAGCTGGGGATACCAAAGGTCATTTTTGCCAGCTCCGAGACGACATACGGTGTGTGCTTTGCAGACGGCGAAGTGAAGCCAGAGTATGTGCCCATCGATGAGGATCACCCTACCGTCCCGCATGACAGCTACGCCATGTCAAAGGTCTGCAATGAGATGACGGCGAATTCGTTTCAGGCGCGCACCGGAATGGATATTTACGGGCTTCGGATCAACAATGTGATTGAACCGCATGAATATGCAGAGATGTTCCCTCCGTTCATGGAAGATCCCGCTCTGCGGCGGCGCAATATTTTTGCCTATATCGACGCCCGCGATTTGGGTCATATGGTCGATTGTTGCCTCAAGACCGATGGGTTGGGGTATCAGGTCTTTAATGTCGCCAATGAAGACATGTCTGTCGGCATTTCGTCGGATGAGGTTAAAGCGGCGTTCTATCAAGGCGTCCACGAGGCTGCGCCGATGGGGCCGAATGAAACCTTCTACAGCATCAAGAAAGCCAAAGAGTTGGTCGGCTTCGCGCCCAAAAATTCCTGGCGGGATGTGTTGGAGGGCTAGATGGATTTTGCGACCTTCGATCTTGCAGAATTCGAAGCCTCGGAAGGGGAGGCGCAGGCGGCTTTGGCGGCTCGGCTCGATCAGGTGTGTCAGGAAATTGGGTTTCTGGTGCTGACGGGGCATGGTGTGCCGACGGACGTGATTGAAGGTGTTTGGTCCAAGACCGGTGCGTTTTTCGACCAGTCGTTTGACGCAAAGGCCCGGGTGAAAGCGCCAGAGCCGGGGTATCCTTATGGCTATCTAGGGCCAAATTCCGAGGCTTTGGCGCGATCTAAAGGTGAAGACACGCCGCCTGATTTGAAGGAAAGCTTCAATGGCGGCCCGCAATCGGTGCCAGAGGGTGTGACGGACCGAGAGGCGCTGTCGTTTTGCTATGTCCCGACGATTTGGCCTGAGGTGGATGGGTTCAAGGTGGCGTGGACGGCTTACTATGCCGCGATGGAAGATTTGGCGGCGCGGGTGATGGTGGCTTTTGCGGCTGCATTGAATCTGCCGGAAGACTTCTTTGCTGGCTTCATTGATCACCCGATCTCGGCCCTGCGCGCGTTGAACTATCCAGCAACGGGTGCGGTGGCTTTGGAGAACCAGCAGAGGGCGGGGGCGCATACGGATTATGGGTCGCTTACAATCCTTCTTCCTCAACCTGGATCGCAGGGTCTTCAAGTCCGGTCGCCTCAAGGGGAATGGGTGGATGTACCTGCACCTGAAGGGGCTTTTGTGATTAACATCGGCGATCTGATGGCGCGATGGACGGCCGACCGGTGGGTCAGCACATTGCACCGCGTGGTGGTGCGCCCGCATCAACCCGCACGTAAATCACTGGCGTTTTTCCACCAGCCGAACTGGGATGCAGAGATCGTACCGTTGGATGGTTCGGCGGCTTATGAACCGGTCCGGTCGGGGCCGTATCTGATGGGGAAGTTTAAGAGTTCGGGGGCTTGAGCAGGTTATGTCTGTAGTGGGCCGCTGGCTTACGTCGCTAAACTAGAAGGCAGCTTCTTCGCTAAGCTTCGGCTTCTCGCTCTACCGCCCGCAATCGCCAAACCAGTGGAACAATCGCTGCGATCAGCACCGCTGCGACAAGGAAGATCGCGCCGGGGAAATAGTAGCCGTCGGCGTTAACGGAGCGTTCAAAGGCGATGGTGAGAACCAGCGGCCCCAGCACGGCAGCTACGGAGGAGAGGGAGGCAATGACACCTTGAACGAGGCCTTGCAGGTCTTATCCGACCCGATTGGCTGCGAAAGCCGTCAGCAACGGTGGGGCCATGTCAGAGAGCGAAGCAATAGGGAGGAAGACGGCGACGACCCAGACGGTATTGGCGAATCCGAACCCGACCATGCCAATGATCGCCGCGAAGATCGCGATGTTGAGGGTTTTGTAATCCCCGAAACGCTTGGTCAGCTGAGGGAGGACACCTGCTTGCACCACTGCGATTAAGACGCCATAGGCGGAAAGGGTTATTCCGATGGTAAAGCCGTCCCAGCCAAACACCTCGCGGCCCCAGAACGACCATAGGGTGGCGTAGACCATATTGGCGAATTCAAAGACAAAGATGCAAATCAAGGGAATAGCGAGGCCTGCGATCTTGAAGGCGCGTGCAATGGAACCGAAAGGGTTGAGGTCGCGTTTCCCGAAGGGACGGCGTTTTTCGGGCTTCAAGGATTCAGGCAGCACGAAGATGCCGAACAAGACATTGAGTGCCGAGAGTGCTGCGGCGATCCAGAATGGTGCGGTGATGTGCCATCCCGATGCAAGGCCGCCCAAGGCGGGGCCAAGCACAAAGCCGATCCCAAAGGCGGCACCGATCATGCCGAACGCTGCACCGCGTTCCTCGGGTTTACTTATGTCGGCGATATAGGCTGTGGCAGTGATGTAGGTCGCGCCGGCCATGCCAGCGACAACGCGGCCGATCAACAGAACCCAGTAGGTCTCGGCCATGGCCATTATGACGTAGTCAATGGTGAGTGTAACGAGAGCCGCGATGAGGACGGGCCTCCGACCGTAGGCGTCTGACAAACTGCCGATGATTCGACCAAAAAGGAACATCGCCGCAGCATAGGCCGACATCATGATCCCGCCCCAAAACGCCCCCTGCGCAGTGCTCCCCGCGCCAACGCGGTCCATCAGGTCGGGCATGATGGGAAAAACGATACCGATACCGATGGCGTCGATCAGCAGGGTCGCCAGGATAAAGAGGAAGGGGCCGGAGAGTCTCATAAGGGAGAGTTAGCCGAATTTGCGAGAGGTGGAAGGGCTATTTCATTGGAGACGGCAGGAAGTTATTTTTGCTGATGCAATTTGGCGGTTTGTAGATCTTTGATCTAACTGAAGGGAAACGGCAGCTCAAACAGTGCAGCGCAGCGCTGCGCCGCTGGAAATAGCGAGCGCGAGGGTGCTTGTTAAGGCAAGAGTGAGAAAAGGTGCGACGGCCCAGTGTTGCGATTTATGGATGAGTGACTTTAAGCCAAAAACCACAACCAAAAGTATTGAAATGGCTAACAGGGCGATGTTTGCGAGTGACCCAAAGATCCCACCCAGACACGCGCCATTAGACAAAATATCTTGTGACGAGGAGTAAGCCGCAAAGATGGAAATGGAGAGTTGAGTTACTGCAAGGATGGCAACGAGTTGCCAGACAGCCCGTGGGTCGCCGTTCATGCTAGAAAATCTTTCGTCGGCTAATCATCTCGTAGCTACGCCTCCGCCACTTGAATGAGCAGCGCATTCAGTGGCCATAACTCCTTAAATGCCGCCATCACGGTTCCTTCCAAATCCGCCGGCGTACCGATGTCTTTTGAACAAACAACGCCTTTCATCCGCAGTAATTCACCAGCGGGGTGATCTTTGTCGTAAGCGTTGGGAACACGTTTCAAGGCGGGCTCTCGGAAGCCATATCCTTTGGCTTTCAGATCATCGAAAATCCCAAGCAGGCGTTTGTGATCCAGATCAGCGAATTGGCGCCAGTTTTCAAGGACAGGCTTTTCAAAACCCATCATACCGGCCCCTGCGGTGACGTAGTCCAATCCGATCCCAAAGAAGAACACAGGCGATTGGGGCGCGTCGGCTTCGAGCCGCCACATCATATGCATGTGGGTCTTGTAGGGGGTTTTGTCCTTTGAAAAGCGCACATCGCGATGGGGCCGGAAGAGTTTGGATTTGACTGTGGTATCGCTGAGATCAGCCAGTTGCGGGGCGAGCTGATCGAGGAAGGAGAGCGCAAAGGTTTTGAGCACATCGTCATAGGTCCCGCGGTTTTCGTCCCACCAGTCCTTTTTGTTGTTGGCTTGAAGGTCGCTATAAAACGCACGGGCGGTTTTGATGATGTCTGACATGTTGGTCTCCTTGTCAGAGAGTTTAGACAGAGCAGACTGAGCAGACTGAGCAGACTGGGCAGACTGGGTGTCTAGGTTGAGGGTTTACGCCGCTTCAGATCAGGCGTAGCGATTGTGCATGGAACAAGTCGCGCAGACATACCAAGAACACGGACGGGCGGCGTTGAAGTTGGGCTTGCCATTGATCGCGAGCAACCTTGCGCAGTTTGCGATCCACATCACTGATACAATAATGCTGGGCTGGTATGATGTGACAGCTTTGGCGGCGGTGACGATTGCTGGCACTGCCTTCTTTGTCACCTTCATTGTGGGTGCTGGCTTTGCCATGGCAGTGACGCCCTTGGTTGCCGCGGCGGAGGAAGAGGGCAACGACACGCAAGTCCGTCGGATCACGCGTATGGGGCTGTGGCTTTCTGTGATGTATGGCGCGGTCTTCACCATCCCCTTTTTCTGGGCCGAACCGATCCTCTTGGCGGCGGGTCAAACTGAAGCGGTCGCCTCTCTTGCCCATGAGTATCTTGTTATAGCCTGCCTGGGCATGGTGCCTGCGTTGTTGGTGATGACGTTGAAATCCTACCTTGCCGCGCTGGAGCACACGGCCATCATTCTGTGGGCGACTGTGGCTGCGGCCGTTTTGAATGCATTTGTGAATTATGCGCTGATCTTCGGTAATTGGGGTGCGCCGGAACTGGGCATTCAGGGGGCGGCGATTGCCTCAGTCTTATTGCAAGTTGTCACGGTGGTGATCCTGCTGGTCTACGCCTTGCGAAAACTGCCTCAGCACCAGTTGACGCGGAATGTGTTGAAGTCGGATTGGGAAATTTTCGGAAAAGTGTTCCGTCTTGGTTGGCCGATTGGCCTGACATCCTTGGCGGAGGGAGGCCTCTTTTCGGTCAGCGCGTTCCTGATGGGCTGGATTGGCGAATTGGAATTGGCGGCGCATGGGATCGCCATCCAATTGGCAAGTCTGACGTTCATGGTTCATATCGGGTTGTCGCAAGCAGCGACGGTGCGGGCTGGACGTGCTGTTGGTCGCCATGATGAAGGACAGCTGCGGCGCGGTGGTATCACGATCATTGCTCTGTCTGGCATGTTCGCCTTGTTCACGGTTGCGCTTTTTTTGCTGATCCCAGAGGCGCTCATTTCCTTCTTCATCGACCCTGATGAACCGCTGAAGGACGAGCTTATTCAGATAGGCGTTGTGCTACTGGCACTTGCGGCGTTGTTCCAGGTTGTTGATGCGGCACAGGTGATGGCGCTGGGCCTCTTGCGTGGGGTGCAGGATACCACCGTGCCAATGGCCATGGCGGTGGTGAGTTATTGGGTCATCGGTGTACCGGTCAGTTACTATCTGGCCTTTGTGGCGGGGTATGATGAGGTGGGATTGTGGCTCGGTCTTGTTGTCGGATTGGCCGTGGCGGCGGTGCTGCTGATGTGGCGATTTTGGACGAAGAGTGTTCATATCACATAAGCTCATGCCACTTTCGCAAAACCGTTACAAAATCGTCTTACGCGCAAGACGAAGATTGCTGCATTTGAAGGACCCCCTGACATGACTGTTTACGCGCTCAACGGGCTAGGACGTATCGGAAAACTCGCGTTGAAACCGCTGTTGGACAGCGAGGCCGAGATTGCCTTTGTCAATGATGCGGTAGGCGATCCGGTAATGCACGCGCATCTGTTGGAATTCGACACGGTACATGGTCGATGGGACGCAGATTTTGCGGCAACTGAGGACAGCATTACGATCGATGGCGTGACCATTCCGGCGCTGTCGACGCGCAAGATCGAGGAATTGCCGCTGGAGGGTGTCGATGTGGTGATCGACTGCACCGGCGCGTTTAAGACCGAGGCGAAGATCGCGCCCTATTTCGCGGCGGGGGTCAAAAAGGTTGTCGTGTCTGCGCCCGTTAAAGATGGGTCAACGGCCAATATCGTCTATGGGGTGAACAACGACGTTTATGACCCAGCGGTGCATCAAATCGTGACGGCTGCGAGCTGCACTACGAACTGTCTAGCCCCAGTGGTGAAGGTCATCCATGAAGGGCTTGGGATCAAACATGGGTCGATCACGACGATCCATGATGTGACGAATACGCAGACCATCGTTGACCGTCCGGCGAAGGACTTGCGCCGTGCACGATCTGCGTTGAATTCTCTGATCCCGACCACAACAGGTTCGGCCACAGCGATCACGCTGATCTATCCAGAGCTGACCGGCAAATTGAACGGCCATGCGGTGAGGGTGCCCTTGTTGAACGCCTCCTTGACAGATTGTGTGTTCGAGGTGGAGCGGGAGACGACGGTAGACGAAGTGAACGCGCTGTTTGAAGCGGCCGCTGATGGAGAACTCAAGGACATCCTCGGCTATGAAACCCGGCCATTGGTCAGCACCGACTATACAAATGACCCGCGCTCTTCGATCGTTGATGCACCGTCAACGATGGTGGTGAATGGCACGCAGGTCAAAATCTATGCGTGGTACGACAATGAATGGGGCTATGCGCACCGTTTGATCGACGTGGCGCGGATGGTGGGCGACGGTCTGTGAGCCAAAGACCTGACGGATTTGCGGCCTATGTCGCTGTCACGGCGGCCTATTGGGCATTTATGCTCACCGATGGGGCTTTACGGATGTTGGTGCTGTTGCACTTCAACACGCTGGGCTTCTCGCCGGTGCAACTGGCCTATCTGTTCGTGCTGTATGAAATCGCCGGTGTCGTGACGAACTTGTCCGCTGGATGGATCGCGGCGCGGTTTGGGATGACCTTTACGCTCTACGCAGGTTTGGCGATCCAGATCGCAGCACTTGTGGCTTTGGCACAGTTGGATCCGAGTTGGTCCGTTACCGCATCCGTGGTCTTCGTGATGGCGGTGCAGGGCGCGTCTGGGGTGGCCAAAGACCTCGCCAAGATGAGTTCGAAAAGCGCTGTGAAAGTGCTGGCACCAGAAGAGGGTGGTAGCCTCTTTCGCTGGGTTGCGGTGCTGACGGGATCGAAGAATGCGGTAAAAGGTCTTGGGTTCTTGGTCGGCGCTGGATCGCTGGCTCTGTTTGGGTTCGTGCCATCGGTGCTGGGCATGGCGGCGATGCTGGCGGTGATCTTGGTTGCCATTCTCTGGAAGATGCCGGCAGGGCTGCCTCAAGGGCGCAAGGACGCCAAATTCAAAGAGGTGTTTTCAAAGAACCGCAACATCAACTGGCTGAGTGCCGCCCGCCTGTTTCTATTCGGTGCGCGCGACGTTTGGTTTGTGGTTGGTATCCCGATTTATTTCTATTCAGTCCTGTCGGATGGCACGCCAGAGGGGCAACGCGCCGCCTTCTTTATGATCGGTATTTTCATGGCGATCTGGGTGATCCTTTATGGCGCGGTCCAAGCGAGCGCACCAAAAGTTCTGCGTGCCGATAAACGCTCAAGCGGCGATCTGATATCCGCGTCATCCTTCTGGGTAGGGATATTGATCATTGTTCCGCTGGTTTTGACTGCTGCCGTTCTGCTGACAGAAGGACCGTCGACCGGCCTCACCACGTTGATCGTTATTGGCCTTTTGGTCTTTGGTGCGATCTTTGCGGTGAACTCCGCCCTGCATTCCTATTTGATCCTCGCCTTTACCGACAAAGAGCGTGTCACGATGGACGTGGGATTCTATTACATGGCGAATGCAGCAGGGCGCTTGGTTGGCACCGTTGCCTCTGGCCTAAGCTACCAGATCGGCGGTCTTGCGCTCTGCCTTGCGACAGCGGCGGCGATGATCGCCGCCAGCTGGCTGTGTATTAGGCGGCTGGAGCCTTAGTGACCGGCGCCTTCCAGATCGCGATGAAGAGGTTCAGCGCAGCCAAAAGATCAAGCACAATGATTGTTATGGTCGCCCATTGCGGCACAGGGGTCGCATAGAGAAATCCGTAGGCCAGCATGCTGCCGAAAATCATGAATAGGAAGGCAAAGTAGCCAAGCCAGCGCATTCCCCGTGTGAGCCCCATGCCCATCAAAAGATATAGCACGCCAATACTCGCCATCAGCAACGTGTCGCCAAAGATGGCGGCGACAAAGTGCATGATCCCTGACAAGATCACGAATTGTCCGCCCATTTTCAGTGTTCCGAAAGATCCCATATCGTCTCTCCTTTAGTCGTTCGCGCAAGGCATGCCGCCTACGCCCCATGCGAGCACGTCGTTGACGTGTTCTTGCAAGCTGTAAGGTGCAGGCTCGCGGCCTGCGCCCGGATTCCATGCCCAATGCAGGATCAGGTCGTGGTCAAGGTGCGACGCAATGGCCAAATAGTCGCGATCACCGTTTAGCTCCGGATTGCGCAATTGGTTGCAGACCTCGACAGAGGATTTGCCGAACCATTCCGCCTCAACAGGCGCCAGTCGCCAATCCATTGCCACCTGTGGCGCGCTATGCTCTAAGCGGTCGCCGGTGGCGATTTCGCGATAAGCGTGGCAGGTGCTGCACTGGACGAACTCAGCACCAACGCGGCTTTCACCTGCGTTGATGTTCATGCCGTGCGGGCGGGCTTTGCCGTAGCTCGGGCCAGACCAAATCGGCAAGTTCGACGGGCCAACGTGGCAGTTTGAACACCGTGGGTGAGACGCGACCTCATAGATGCGGTCCCAAGCAGCGAGTGCGTCTTCGGTCGAAATACTGCCTTCAGCAGGAGGATTGATTTCGACCGTTTCGCCTGCTGCAAAGGCTTGGGTGCTGATCAGCGAGGCGGCGAGGATCATTAAGTATTTCATTGCTGGCTCACACGAAGTCGACGTATTTGTTAAAGGGCATTTCACGAATGCGCTGGCCGGTGGCCGCAAAGATCGCGTTGCCAAGCGACGGGGCGGCGACAGGGACAGGTGGTTCTCCCACGCCGCGCATTTTCGGCTGGTTCTCCAACCCGCGCACAAAGATTTCAGGCGTTTGATAAAGCCGCATCGCTTCATGCGCGTGATAGTTGGTTTGCAGCGCCATGCCGTCGGAGTAAGTGATTTCCGAATTCATCGCATGTCCCAAACCAAAGACTACGCCACCTTGGACGAGGTTTTCGAAATTGACAGGGTCGAGTACGCGACCGACGTCTAGCGCGATCCAGACCTTATCGATCTTGATGAAGCCGTCATCGTTCGTGACCTGAACGACCTGCGCCGTTGGAACACCGAAGCTTTCGACATAGGCTACGCCACGACCTTGGTTCGGGGCGAGTTCGCCGCCCCATGACGACATCTCTCCAACCGTTTCGAGTGCGATCCGCGACGGTTCGTGATCCATCAGACGAATGCGTTCTTCAAGTGGGTCAGCACCTGCGGCGTGGATGGTCTCATCTAGGATCGTGTCAAAGATGAAACCTGCGCCATTCGCGCCAACAGCCCGCCATGAAGAGACTGGTGCCAACTCTGGCGCGCGATAAGCCCGCATGCGGTAGTTGTCGAAGCCGTAAGGGTTGTTCCATGCACCCGCTGCGATTTGGCTGTCGGGCCCTGGCAAGCCCTGCCCAAGACGACCGCCTTGTGACGCAAGAACTGAGGGAGAGGCAACAGCCACATCAAGACCTACGACCTTTCCGTCAGCGTGAACGCCGGTGCAGCGACCCATGCTGATATGCCGCGGGAAATCGTGGGCGAAGTCTTCTTCGCGGGAATAGGTCATTTTGACCGGTGTCCCTTTCATTTCCATCGCGACTTCGACAGCCTGCTTGATATGCTCAAACTCAAGCCGGTGGCCAAAGCTGCCCCCCATGAATTGGTTGTGGAAGGTGACTTGCTCCGGCTCAATACCTGCGACTGCCGCAACTTGTTGCGTCAGGAAAATCGGCATCTGGTGGCCGGTCCAAATTTCAACGCCGTCATCGGTGACTTTGACGATGGCATTCATAGGCTCGAGCGGCGCATGGGCCACGTAGGGAGAGCGATACTCGGCCTCGACCTTCTCACCTTCAACGGTTGTAACGTCGCCGTCATTGCGCCATTCGCTGTCGAGGTTTTCCTCGCCGAATGAGTTTTCCAGCGCCGTCCAATGGGCGTCTTGCTCTGCCGGGTAGGGGGCTGGGCCCCAATCAAATTCAACAGCTCGGACGGCTTGGATTGCGTACCAAGTGTTCGATGCAACGGCGGCGACGCCGTTTGTGATTGGAAAAACCTTTTCGACGCCGGGTAAGGCTTCGGCCGCAGTCGCGTCAAAGCCCAGCATCTCTCCGCCTTGGCGGGGGTTCACGCAAACAGTGGCGAATTTCATGCCGTCGACCGACAGGTCTGCACCGTACATCATAGTGCCAGTAGATTTTGCGACGATGTCCAGCCGCTCCATCGGCTTGCCGAGATATTTCCATTCGCTTGGATCGCGTAGCGGCGTATCTTTGATCGGCGTGATATCAGCAGCGTCTGCGGCGAGGTCTGTATATTTGAGCTCAGACCCGTCCGGCAAAATCACCTTGCCCATCTCAGTTTTAAGATCGGACACCGGAACACCTGTTTTTGCGCTTGCGGCTGCTTTAAGCGTTTCACGCGCCATTGCACCCGCTTCACGCAGTTTCACGTAGCTGTCGGGCATGGAGGTCGAGCCACCTGTGCCTTGCACCTGGGCAAGTTTGGTGATGCCCCCAACAATACCGCGCATGGTTTCGGCCATGCGGCTGTCGTCTGTCGACATAAACGGAACACCTTCTTCGGCGAAACCACGGTTCCAATAGGCTCCTGACGGTTCGCCGAAGCTGACATCGAAGTCGCCCCAGTCGAGGTCCATCTCTTCGGCAATCAGCGCCGCTTGGGTAGACAGAACCCCTTGGCCTTTGTCGCCATGCGGAGCGATAAGCGTGACTTTTTCGCTATCGATCAAAACCCAAGGGTTGAATGTTACTTCGCCTTCTTCGAGCGTGGCGACGAGTGGGTTTTCAGGTTCTTGACGCGCTGCGAAAATGCCGAAGGCGACACCGCCAGCAATGGCGCTGGACCCGATAAGGAAGGTGCGGCGAGTGATGCTTGATACAATGCCCATCTTTATGCCTCCCGAATTTTAGCGGCGGCTGTTTTCACAGCGGCGCGGATGCGTGGGTAGGTGCCGCAACGGCAGAGGTTTCCCGACATGACTGCGTCGATGACGTCATCGCTCGGGTCTGGGTTGAATTCCAACATAGAGGCCGCTTGCATGATCTGACCGGATTGGCAGTAGCCGCATTGGGCGACCTGATGTTCGACCCAGGCTTCTTGCACTGCATGCAATGTTTCTGGATTGCCAATGCCTTCAATTGTGGTGACATCGCCATTCAAGTCCCCAATGGCGACCTGACAGGAGCGGACGGCTTGGCCGTCAACATGCACGGTGCAAGCACCGCACTGCGCGATACCGCAGCCATACTTGGTGCCGGTCAGTCCGATTTCATCTCGTAGTACCCAGAGCAGGGGCATATTCGGGTCGACTTCGACCTCATGCTCGGTTCCGTTCACAGTCAGCTTCATGGGATCCTCCCCGTTATGCGTGGCGTGACAATTTTACATTTGCGGTCATAATGTCAAATTTGACAAATCAACGCAAGTTGTAAAAAAGGGGGTATGGGAAAGAGTGACGATATCATCGTTGAATGTGCCATCGCGATCATTTCGCAAGGTGGGTACAAAAAAACAACAATGGCTGATTTGGCCGATGCTGCGGGTGTATCGCGGCAAACGCTCTACAATAAATTTCCTAACAAAGAAGAGGTTTTACGCGCGGCGGTTCGGCATGCCCACGCAACTGGGCTGGCTGAAATGAAGCGGCGGTGGTCGGAAGCGGAGTCGGTAGGGGACAAGTTGGAGGCCTTCTTCCAAATTGGTCCTCTGAGCTGGTACGACGCGATCATCGCCTCACCCGACTCAGCGGATTTGATCGAAGGCGTGAACACCCATGCCAGCGATTTGATGGATGAAGCCAACCAAGGTTGGATGGAAACGCTGACTGAGTTGTTTGTACCTTACGGTAACGTGTTGGGCGAGAAGGGGACCAGCGCAGACACTTTAGCGGATTTTGTCTTTGCGACGGGTGTGTCCGCGAAATACAACGCGACATCGCGCGATCAATTGGTGAAGCGACTGGCGACACTAAAGATCTCCACTCTTACCTTGTTAGAGGCTTAGGTCGTGTCGCCTACCGTGTTCCCGCCCACGCCGACACCTTTGGTGCCCGTTGTCAGTAGGGCCGAAAAGTTCCCTGTCGGCCGGATTTTTTGTGTAGGTCGGAACTATGCAGCGCATGCCGCGGAGATGGGCAATTCCGTTGATCGTTCCGCGCCTTTCTATTTCACAAAATCGCCTGCCTCAGTGGTGTTAAGTGGCTCCGAAATTCCGTTTCCCCCAATGACGAGCGATTTGCATCATGAGATGGAGTTAGCCGTCTACTATGGCGAAGATGGCATTTTCGGCTACGGCTGTTCACTAGACCTCACGCGGAGGGATTTGCAGGCGAAGGCCAAGGAAAAGGCGCGGCCTTGGAGCGTCGCAAAAGATTTTGAGAACTCGGCCGTTCTTGGGACGATCACAGAAGCAGGCGACGTGGGGTCGATTGGAGCCCAGCCGATCCAGCTTCATGTGAATGGGGAGACCCGTCAAGACGCGTCGTTGGCAGAGATGATCCACGATGTTCCGACAATCCTATCTGATCTGTCTCAATACTATCGGTTGCAGGCAGGCGACGTGATTTTGACGGGCACGCCTGCTGGTGTAGGCCCTTTGGTCCGAGGGGATCATGCGGTTGGGCGCATTGAGGGGCTTGAGCCTGTGGAGATACGCATCCAAAGTTAGCCCGAATAGATGAGGGCTCAGCATGAACATTGACGGACAAATTGCGATCGTTACCGGTGGTGGTAGCGGACTAGGCGCTGCGACGGCGCGGTATCTAAACGGGCTGGGCGCACAGATCGCAATTCTCGACTTTGATAAGACGCGCGGAGCGGCTGTTGCGTCTGAAATTGGTGGACGGTCTTATCAAGTTGATGTGTCGAATGCGGAGGCCGTCGGCACCGTAGTAGATCAGGTTACGGCTGATTTTGGAGCGGCCGCACGTATTGCTGTAAATTGCGCAGGGATCGCTCCTGCGGCCCGCGTCGTCGGACGCGAAGGGAAGATGTCGACTGACATTTTTGAGCAAACTTTAAGAGTGAACTTGATGGGAACCTATAACGTGATGTCCCACACCGCCCGACATATGCAGATGCTAGACCCGTTGGACACTGGCGAGCGCGGTGTTGCGATCAATACGGCGTCCGCCGCGTATCAAGATGGTCAGTTGGGGCAGGCGGCGTACGCGGCCTCAAAAGGGGGCGTTGCGGCGATGTGTTTGCCCGTTGCACGAGAATTCGCGAAAACAGGCATACGCTGTGTGGCGATAGCGCCGGGACTGTTCCGCACGCCGATGATGGAGGCGCTGCCTGAAGAAACGACCGCAGCAATCACGGCGAACATTCCTTTCCCTGACCGCTTGGGCGATCCTGCTGAATTTGGCCAAATGGTCGCGCAGATCGTCGAAAACCCTTATTTGAATGGAACAACGATCCGATTGGATGGAGCGGTGAGACTGCCGCCGCGATAAAAAACGAATTTTTTGTAGGCTGGTTTGTCGGTCTTGACGTTCTTTGTTCGTCTAATGGGTACAAGAGCGTGGTGCTCTTGGTTTTAGAAAGGAAAAACCATGCAATTCATTTGTCTTATCTATTCTGCCCCAAACTCTGGACCTCAGCCTGGAACACCTGAATTTGGAGGTTTCATGAAGGCCTACGAAGACTTCACCCAAAAGGTGCGGGGCGAAGGCAAACTTGTTGCGGGTGATGCGCTTCAGGGCGTTGAAACAGCCACAACAGTTTCAGTTCGCAACGGCAAAACAGAAACAAGCGACGGACCATTTGCAGAAACCAAGGAACAACTTGGCGGATATTATTTGTTGGACTGTAAAGACCTAGAAGAGGCCATCGAATATGCCGCAATGATCCCAACGGCGGATTATGGGGGCATCGAAGTCCGGCCGATTGTGGTATGGGACAACTAAACTTAACTTGAAAAAATACGAACGATGTCGCCCTCGCTTTCCTCTGAACGGATCATAGAACGAACCATTCGGGAAGAACGGGGGCGGATCCTCGCGTCGCTTGTAGGGAGTTTAAACGATCTTCAGTTAGCGGAAGACTGCCTGCAGGATGCTGTCCTGTCCGCCATGTCGCACTGGCAACGAAACGGGTTGCCAAGATCTCCGGCGGGATGGCTTATAACGGTCGCGCGTCGAAAGGCACTCGATAAGCTTCGACGGGATCAAGTCTTTTCAAAGAAACAAGCTGAAATTGCGATCCTCTTGGAGCTAGAATCTCGCAATTTGGATGAAGTGATGTTCGATGCCATTCCGGACAGTCGATTAGAGCTGATCTTTATTTGCTGCCACCCTTCTCTGGACACAAAGAGCCAAGTCGCGCTGACCCTGCGCACGTTGGGAGGGTTGTCCACTGAGGAGATTGCGGGTGCTTTTCTGGATACGCCTCAGGCGATGCAACAGAGGATTACCCGTGCGAAACGAAAGATCGCGCAAGAGAAAATACCCTTTGTCGTACCAGAGCGGTCTGAACTTCCGGAACGGACAAAAACAGTTTTGAGTGTCATCTATCTCATTTTCAACGAAGGATACTCTGCGACGCAAGGCGCCAGCGCGCATCGAAGAGACTTGACCGATGAGGCTATCCGGTTGGCGCGTATTTTGATGGGCCTGCTACCAAACGACACCGAGGTGGCAGGACTACTAGCGCTTATGTTGTTGCACGACTCGCGGCGAATGGCGCGAACTGATCATGATGGCAACTTGGTTCCCTTACAGGACCAAAATCGCAAGCGATGGAACCAAAGCAAGATCGTCGAGGGTACCGAAATTCTGGAAAAGATATTGCCGCTGAACAGAATAGGGCCGTATCAGTTACAAGCGGCAATCAGCGGTGTGCATGCAAAAAGTAAAACATGGGAGCAGACCGACTGGTTAGAAATAGCCGCACTCTATGATCTGCTCTTCGCCATTCAACCTTCGCCGGTGGTGCGAATAAACCAAGCTGTTGCTATATCTTATGCATCTTCTCCAGAGGACGGTTTGAAACTGCTCAGAGACGTTAGCGAAGTGGCAAAAATTCAAAAGTATCAACCGTACTTTGCCGCGCTTGGTGACCTGCAGGAACGCGCAGGCCAAATTACACAAGCGCGGGAAAGCTAGCTGCAGGCAGTCAATCTCTCTGAAAATGCTGCGGAGCAAGAGTTTCTAAGCGCCAAAGTAGCGCAATTGGGAGGTTAGGAATCAAAAGAGCGCCGATGTGCTTTTGTGCCGGCGTCTTTCAAATCTGAGGAGAAAACCAATGGCAGTCCCTAGGGGAATCGAACCCCTCTTTCCAGGTTGAAAACCTGGCGTCCTAACCGATAGACGAAGGGACCGCGCTTGGTGAGCCGCTTTTAGGGAAAGCCGCTGGTAAGGGCAAGAGGGTTTTTTGCAAAAAGTGACGGCTTAATGTGCGCGCGCTGCGTCTTCGAGGCGCAGCTGCGGGGACTTGCGGCCTTGCCAAACGTTGACGTCCAGACGACCGGCCAAATGGAAGCGCGCTCCGCTGTGATTTAGCAGTTCTTGCCCCATCGGTCCGCCCACCGCGTTGAAGGCAATGGCGTCGAGGCGCGCGCCCATGCCGTCACCAAATGCCACTTTGAGGTGGTTGGTGCCGACTTCTTTCGCAAAGAGAATTTGGCAATCGGGAAAGGCGAATCGTGGGGCGGGGGCTCCGGCACCGAATGGGCCCGCTTTTTCGAGTTGTTCGATCAGATCGACGGTAACGGCACCGGGCATGAGGATGCTATTGAGAGTGAGGTCTGAGGGGCCAAGTTGGCCCGCACCTTGTTTGTCGAGCAGGTCTGTAAGGCGGTTCATCGCGGCGTCCAATTTGCCTCTTTCGACGGTCAAACCCGCGGCCATTTTGTGCCCGCCGCCTTTGATTAGCAGCCCTTCGGCCGCAAGGCGTTGGATGGAGGCCCCTAGATCGATGCCCGAGACCGAACGGCCGGAGCCTTTGCCTTCATCGCCATCAAGGCCAATGACGATGGCGGGGCGGTTGGTGGCCTCTCTCAAGCGTGAGGCGACGATGCCCACGACGCCGGGATGCCAGCCTTCGCCTGCGGCCCAAACGAGCGGGGCATCAAGGCCGCGATCCGTCGCTTGTTCTAATGCGAGGTCGCTGACTTGGTTTTCGATCTCGCGCCGTTCTTTGTTCAGCTCATCAAGCCGGGCCGCGATGTCTTTTGCTTCTTGCGCATTGTCGGTTGAAAGCAGTCTTGCGCCAAGGTCTGCTTTCCCAATGCGTCCGCCTGCGTTGACACGCGGACCGAGGAGGAAGCCGAGGTGGTAAGAACTTGGCGCGGAGTCCATGCCTGCTTCATCTGCGAGGGCGGTTAGGCCGATGCGTTCGCGACGGGCCATGACGCTAAGACCTTGGCGGACAAGCGCACGGTTGACGCCGATGAGAGGGGCGACATCGGCCACTGTGGCAAGGGCCACGAGATCGAGCATCGCTATGAGATCGGGGCCTTGGTGGCCCGCTTCTCGCAGTTGGCGGTTGGTTTCGACCAGCATCAGGAAGGTGACGGCGGCCGCACACAGATGGGCGAGGTCGCCGTCTTCGTCTTGCCGGTTGGGATTCACGATAGCCTTTGCATCGGGCAGGGTTTCACCGCCCAAGTGGTGATCGAGCACAATGACATCAGCGCCTTTGGCAGCGTCAATGGGGCCGTGGGACAGCGTGCCGCAATCCACGCAGACGATCAGGTCGTGGTCACGGGCGAGGGCAGACATCGCCTCGTCATTGGGGCCATATCCTTCGTCGATCCGGTCGGGGATATAAAGCGTCGCGCGGCGGCCCATTTGCCGAAGCCAATCGATCAGAAGGGCGGCGGAGGAGCCGCCGTCAACGTCGTAGTCAGCGAAAATCGCGATGTTTTGCCTTTCGCGAACAGCGGTTAGGAAACGGCTTGCAGCGCGTTCCATGTCTTTGAGCGATCGTGGGTCGGGGAGAAGTTCGCGCAGTTTCGGTTCAAGAAATCCTTCGGCTTCTTGCGGCTCGACACCGCGGCGCACCAAAGTGCGGCACAGCGGAGCGGGCAGGCCGGTTGCCTGTTCCATTGCATCGGACAGCCGGTCTTCGGCGCCTGTCGGGCCGACCCAGCGACGATCTGTTAGGGAGGCGTCGACATTCAGAAATGCGGGTGGATGTTGTGGGTCGCTCATAGAATGCCACAATATAGAGAGGGCGCAGCCTTGGCCACGCTCTCAGAAGATTATCCACAAGATAATTTAGCGCGTTGGGTTGCGGTAGGTCATGCGCCGGACAGAACCGGTCTTGGAACGCATCAAAACAGTCTCTGCGGTGACTGCGCCGACCTCGCGTTTGATGCCAGGCAGCAGCGATCCGTCGGTGACGCCGGTGGCGGCAAAGATGACATCGCCTGTGACCATGTCGTCGCGGGTATAGACGCGATCAAAGTTCTTGATGCCAGCTTTTTCAGCGCGTCCACGTTCATCGTCGTTGCGGAAGGTGAGGCGGCCAAAGATTTGTCCGCCCATGCATTTGAGCGCGGCGGCCGCCAAAACGCCCTCTGGCGCGCCACCGAGGCCCATATACATGTCTATGCCAGTGGTCGCGGCTTCGGCGCAGTGCATCACACCTGCGACGTCACCGTCAGTGATCAGTCGGATCGCGGCGCCTGTGCTCCGAATTTCCTCGATCATATCTTCGTGGCGAGGACGCTCAAGCACGCAAACGGTGATATCGTTGGTGGAACAGCCCTTGGCAGAAGCAAGGGCAGAAACACGCTCAGACGGGCTCATATCCAAGGTCACAACGCCGGGGCGGTATCCCGGACCGACGGCGAGCTTTTCCATGTAGACGTCTGGGGCATGAAGCATGGAGCCACGAGGACCCATCGCAATCACAGCCAAAGCGTTTGGCATGTCTTTCGCCGTCAAGGTCGTACCTTCGAGCGGATCAAGGGCGATGTCCACGCCCGGGCCTGTGCCTGTTCCGACTTCTTCTCCGATATAGAGCATCGGCGCTTCGTCGCGTTCACCTTCCCCGATGACAACGACACCTGAGATATCCAAGCTATTGAGCTGTGTTCTCATCGCATCGACGGCTGCTTGGTCAGCGGCCTTTTCATCCCCGCGCCCAATCAGCGGAGCGCAGGCGATGGCGGCGGCTTCTGACACGCGGGCGAGGCCGAGAGAGAGGGCGCGATCGTTAAAATCGATGGCTGGGGACATGGGAGGATCCTTTATATTCGCATTAGCTTGCGGTTATCGACGCAGTCCACCTGCCGCAAGCCTGTGTGCGCTAACATGCCGATGGTTTGGTAAAGAAAGACCGAAACTGCGGTTAAACAGTCTCGATCCGGATTGCGACGGGGTCGCCTTCGACCAGACCCGTTGTGCTGAACTGTTCAATTGCTTCGTCGACAGCCGTGCGTGTGGTTTTGTGGGTCACAATCAAAACCGGTGCGGAGTGATCTTCGTGTCCGTACTGGCGCATCCGGTCGATGGAAATGCCAGCATCGCCAAGGATGGATGCAATTTTTGCCAGAGAGCCAGGTTTGTCGACCAGCTGAATGCGCAGGTAGTATGGTGCTGCAACGGCGGCGCGTGCGGCGCGCGCCTTGACGAGAGACTTTGCAGGCTGGCCGAATGTCGAAATACGCACGCCGCGCGCGATGTCCATGATGTCAGCAATAACCGCACTGGCGGTTGGGCCTTCGCCCGCGCCGGGGCCACGCAGAACGACCTGTTCAACTGCGTCACCCTCAAGAACCACCATGTTTGTGCCGCCTTGAAGTTGGCCGAGGGGCGATGAGGCAGGGACAAGGCAGGGTGACATGCGCTGTTCAAGGCCACGTCCGGTAAGCTGCGCGACACCAAGCAGTTTGATGCGGTAGCCCATATCAGCCGCTTGGTTAATATCTTCGATAGTGACGGAGCCGATGCCTTCCAGTTCCACCGCATCGAAATCAACCTGCGTGCCGTAAGCGATGGAAGCTAAGAGAGCGAGCTTATGCCCAGCATCGATCCCCCCGACATCGAGCTGGGGGTCAGCTTCGAGGTAACCCAGCGCATTCGCTTCGTCGAATACCTCTTGGTAGGTCAGACCTGCATCCTGCATCCGCGTTAGGATATAGTTGCAGCTGCCGTTCATCACGCCCATGACACGGTTGATCACGTTGCCGGACAAACCTTCGGTGAGCGCTTTGACAACCGGAATACCGCCCGCAACTGCGGCTTCGAACCGGATCAGTTTGCCTGCCTCTTCGGCGCTTTCCGCCAAGGCTTGACCGTGAGTGGCGAGCAAGGCCTTGTTCGCGGTGACTACATCCTTGCCTGCCGAGATAGCGGCTTCAATGGAGTCTTTGGCTGGGCCTTCGTGGCCGCCCATCAGTTCAACATAGACATCCACGTCGTCGCGCTGGGCGAGGTCGACAGTGTTGTCTTCCCACGCATATTCGCTCAGATCAGCGCCGCGATCCTTGGCTTTGCTGCGCGCGGAGACGGCGGATATCGTGATCTTGCGACCGGAGCGGGCTTTTAACAAATCAGGATTGTTCTGGACGATTTTGACAAGGCCGATGCCAACTGTCCCTAGGCCAGCAATTCCAAGGCGTAGCGGTGCGGTCATTGGGTCGTCCTATTGATTAGATTTCGTCTGGCGGGGTGTTATCCAATCGTGGCGCGTACCGCAACGGATCATCTGACGCCTTCTTCCATTCGACTGCGGCTTTCATCGTCAACCACGGGTCCTCGAAGGGCTTCTGCCGTCGCATCCAACTCGTTTAGGCGGCTTTCAATTTCTGCCAGTGGGATGGTCGGCTCTGGCCCGATCGCGGCATTGAGCGCTGATATGTTAACCAATGTCGGATAGGGCGCATCGCGTGCGTCCTGATCTACGGTGTCGTCGAGCTCAGGGAAGGACGCGCAACTGGCGCAAGCAAGCAAAGCAAAGGTCGCGAGAATACGCATAGATAGGCAGTCCTTTCTGTTTTGACTTATAGGCGTGCATCTGAATGCCCCACAAGGGTGGTAAAGCTGCTTGGCAAATGAACGCTTGTTCAGTTAACTTGCGGTATGGCACGGCGGCGCGGTTCTCATTCTGACATCACGGGTCCGAAAATTCGGGAAACCGCATTGCGTTTGATCGCGCAACACGGGTGTGCGGCCGTATCGATGCGCAAGATCGCTGAAGACGTTGGTTTGCAGGTGGGTGCGCTGTACAATTACACGCCCGACAAGCAATCCTTGCTGTTTGATCTGATGGAAACCCATATGGTCGATCTGCTGGCTGAGTTGGGGAAGTTGCCCGCTTTGGACGGGCCAATTGAGCAGTTGGATCAATTCGTCCGGTTCCACATCACCTACCACCTGCCGAGGCGGGATGAGGTGTTTGTATCCTATATGGAATTGCGGAATCTGACACCGGAGAATTGTGAGAGAATTCAAGCGCTTCGATCCCAGTATGAAGGCGCTTTGGAGGCGATCCTAGAAGCCGGAGAGGCCTCTGATGATTTCGCTTTCACGGATCGACATATCACTACCCTGTCTATCATTGCCCAATTGACGGGCATCACAAACTGGTATCGAGAAGACGGTCGATTGACCATTGATGAGGTCGCAACGATCTATTGCGACCTCATTCAGCGTTCTGTGGCTAGTGCGCAGGCTTGATAAAGGTACCGTTGTTGAGGTCCTTGATCGCCTGACGCAATTCGTCTTGCGTGTTCATCACAATGGGTCCGTGCCAAGCTACTGGCTCTTCGATTGGTGCGCCTGAGATCAGAAGGAACCGAATGCCCTCGTCGCCCGCTTGGACCGTGATTTCATCACCGGTTCCGAAACGGATCAAGGTGCGATTACCCGACATATCGCGGATGTTCACTTCTTCGCCCATAACTTCTTTTTCCAGCAAGACGCCGGTTGGCTTGGACGCGTCGACAAACGAACCGGAGCCAGCAAAAACATACGCAAAAGCGCGACGATAGGTGTCGATCTTGAATGATTTCTTGACGCCGGCAGGGACCGAAACATCGAGGTATTGAGGATCAGCTGCAATCCCGTCGACGGGACCGGTTTTTCCCCAGAATTCACCAATGATCACACGCACAGAGGTGCCATCGTCGTCAACAACGGTTGGAATGTCCTTGGACTCAACGTCTTGATACCTTGGTGCTGTCATTTTCAACGACGCTGGCAAGTTGGCCCAAAGTTGGAAACCGTGAATTTGCCCTTTTGAGTTCCCGTGTGGCATTTCTTGGTGCAGGATGCCTGATCCGGCTGTCATCCATTGGACGTCGCCGGCATTCAGATCGCCAGTATTACCAAGGCTATCCGCGTGGCTGACAGAGCCGTCGAGGACATAGGTGATCGTTTCGATCCCGCGATGCGGATGCCACGGGAATCCGGCCTGATAATCCTGCGGATACTCGTTCCGGAAGTCGTCAAACAAAAGGAACGGGTCCAATTCGGTTGGGTCTTGAAAGCCAAACGCCCGATGAAGTTTTACGCCCGCGCCTTCCATCGTTGGAACAGCCTTGCGGGTCTCAGTGACAGGTCTGATAGACATGATTGCTCTCCTTTGAAGCTTAGCTAGAGCGCACGGGGGAAGGCTTCAATGGTCTGATTTGTGCGATGACGCACAGAATTGGTTATCTCAGAGAGCTACGGCCGGTAAACTGCGCGCGGACAATCCCATGATCACCGGTTCCGGTCTCTTTATGATCTTCGCGGTTAAGATGATCATTCACGATCTCGGCCCCTGCAAAACCCCACTCGCGGTCGCGTGACAGGTCGTAAAGCTCTTCTGAAACGAGAATATGATCTAAGGTTTCCATCCGGTTTTTGTAGATGTGAGAATAGTAGACATCCCGTTCGCTCCGCAATTGGAGCATCGTAGAAACGCTGTAGAGGCCAACGTCAGACCCCTCGCTTGGACGCCCATCGAGAAGGAAGGTGGGTTGCGCTGTCATAATATTGAGTGTGTTCGACTGGATGCCGTCGTTTAGATCCCCAAGGACGATGGCAGGTTGGCCGCCACCTCTCAGGTAATCATTGAGGATAACACGCAAGGCCGCAGCTTCCGCGGTACGTCTGATCGTGGAAAGGGAGGAGCCCAATGTTGATTGATGGGCGTGATAGAGGTCGGGATCCCTCTTGTACCAATCCTCTGACGAGACCCGCGTGGGCGCCTTGGATTTGAAGTGGCAGACAAAGACACGGATTGCGTCCTTTGAGCGTGCAGGCTTGATCATGAAACTCAGAACTGGCCTTGAGAATGCGTTGACCTCTAACTCAATAGAAGGGGTTTGGTCGTCTTCGCCGCTCGATCTCAGGAAGCATCCTTCAGGGAAAGTTGTGATCCACTCTGGGTCGCCCTGAAGCATCTCGTTGCGAACCAGCGCGGCACATTGGATTTTCTGTCCGGCATGACCGTCTGGCATGAGGAGCGTATGGGTGCCGTCTAGGCCAGCTTGCTCGACAGCTTCAGTCAGCGCGTCATTGTGCCAATGTTCCTGAAAGCCCCAAACGTCGGCATCGCCTTGCTTGAGCATGCGTGCCGTCCACTCGATTTTCTTATCATATTGATCTTGTGTCCAACCGTCTGGGTCGCGGTACATCCGCAGACCCGGAAGGTTAAGATTATAGAGGTTGAAGGTCGCAATAGAGAGTTGGCTCGCGGGCATGGCAATGTCCTGACTTTGAAAAAGAAGGTCTATAAATGCGAAAACTCTGGCCCTTGGAAACGCTCCTGTAAACAAAAACTGGGCCCAGGTATGGAAATCCATACGGGCTGGTTTGCTGTGGGCGGCCCAAGGCTGGTCAGGGCGTTGGAAACACGGTAATGCGGGCGAAACTTCGGTGGAGAATATAATGCACCCACAACTGTCAGATGGCGTCTACGCGCAGCTTGAAGCCGCACCTCCCCGTCGTGGGTTCGCCTATGCAGTGCTATTGGGGCTTGGGGCTTTATTGATCTATCTGAGTTTCGTCAGCCTCGGCGGTTTTGGCTCCCGCCTTGTCTTGTTGGGTTTCGGTTTGGTGGCGCTTTATGGGGCCGAGAAGCTAAGGACTGCGACAGCGGGTCGTTTACTGCTGACAGACGCAGGTATCGAGGATGGGGATGGGCGCGTTCTTGTCGACTGGGACAACATCAAAGGTGTGGAACGTGGTGCGTTTGCTTTGAAACCGTCCAATGGCTTCACCGTTCACACGAAATCCTCGATGAAACGGGAATGGGCGCCGGGTCTTTGGTGGCGCGTGGGTAAGCGGTTTGGCGTCGGCGGCGTTTCAGCCGCCGGAGCCGCAAAATTCATGGCTGAACAGATTGCTTTCAGGCTCGCTCAGAAGCCGAATTAGCACTCTTGAGTGGATGGGTCATTTCCAACATTGTAGCATACTTGCGTCGTGAAACGCGGACTGATGACTGTGAACGCATTCATTTCGCGACCGGTCATGCCAATGTTGAAAATCGGCTCATAGTCGATCCAAGTCTCTACAAGGAGGGCCATTTCGCCGTCGTACATGATCGGAATTCGGTCAGTTTCACCCGCTAGATCATCAGTTGTAAGAGCTCCGCGTGATCCGCGCTCCTTTGACCACGCAACCTGGTATTCGTCGTCATCTTCATTCCAACGAAATGCGGTGACGCGCAATTCTGGATCGTCATCGATGGGCGACAGGAAATCCAATAGGCTTTTTGCGCCGTCTATGTAGGAAGGTGAGATGTAATCGGCCTCGCGACTGAACATATCGGCGATCGTAATGTTGGCTTTGAAGCTGATGGATTCATGACGATACGCATGAAAGAACTGCATCATTGCAAAGTAGGTCCACGCCAGGATCGGGAGCATAAGGATGGTTTCAACCGCAACGGCGCCGTCCTCTTCCGATTTCCAATCTTGGAATAACTTTTTAACAAATTGACTGATCATCATTGGAAAGGTTCCATTACATAAGAAGAGGTCGCAACGAGTGCGTAGGCCCCACCGCTTTTCTTTGGAATTTCTTTGCCTAGGCCGGTCGTCGGCATCATTGGGTCAAACAATGCACAGACACGAAGAACCATGAGTTCGTTGTTCAAGCCGGGGTTGAAGTTGATCACCGGATTGCCTTGATCTTCCCTATCGACGCAAGCGACATCGCTAGCTGGCTCTACCCAGTTGCGTGGGTCAATACGTACCATTTCAAGCCGCAAGTTTTGATCGCAATCAGGGATGATTGAACCGTATTCGCAAATCGTCTCTGTTAGATTTTCGTGCGTAGCAAAGGGGATTTGCCCGATCCGCACTTGACGCACAGTCGCGTCCACTGCGTGCTGGAGAACGACGTTTCGCATCGATAGCACACCGCCTTCATATGCAGAGCCGAAATAGAAGGCGACCATTGGCAGTGCGATGACGAAATCGAGCGTCGCACTGCCTTTTTCTTCTTTGCCGAAGGCGACGAAGCGGGTCCGGATGGATTTCAGCAAGCCGATCATAGTGTCAGCCTCAGGTCAGTGATCTGGTCAGCGATGGCTTCGAAGATTGCGACCAGTTCGTCGCCGCTGGTTTCGAAGTAGTGACCAGCCGGAGACGACGCGCAATTCGACATAGCCGTGCTGTCAATGTCGTTGCCTTCCCCCATAGCCACAGCAAAAATGATGATACCTGCGTCCTTCGCGGCGTCGCAAATATTGGCCATCAAGGTGTTGCCCTGATTGGTCGTATATTCGTACTGGCCATAGTAATCCCAATAACGATTTGCGCTGCCGTTAAACTCTTCGACATACATGTCGTAGGGCGTCTTACCCGCACCCCAATGGGCGATCATGCTGGGCGTTTGGTAGAAATTGTCGTACAAAGTGCGGGTACCAACATTCTTCCCGTCGGTCATAACAACGATATATTTCTTGGTATCGCTAGGGTTGTCGTTGTCTCCGAAATTTTCGGGACGACCGCTGAAGGCCGAGTCCCGCATACTTGATGGCAGATTAGAATAAACCGATTGGAAAGATGGATCGAGCAAAGCAGCACCCCACTTCAAACCCAAAAATATTGAAGTTGTGCTCCTAGGCTCAAATTGGTTGATGGCTGCCTTTAAGGCATCAGCATTCTGTGAAATCGGGATGATCTCTTCGAAGTCTTCCACGGGGCATGTATAGGACGCCCCAGTGTATCGCTGAAAGTGCTTCGCCTGTGAATAGCTTGGGCCTACGTTCATCGACGTAGAACCAAAATCCGCTGTTGGAACAACGACGCAGTTTGAGAAATAGTGTCGTCTGTCAATGCCGTAGGCATCGAACAATTCCGCGCCTGCGTTCACATGCGCTGTGTAGGGAACGAGCGAAACCGAGATTCTATCTTCATAGTCTTCTTGAAGAAGTGCATCAACAAACGCTGTGCCTGCATCATGAAGAACGTCCATTTTTGACATACCGAGACTAGGAACACTCTCGCTCATTGAGCCTGAAATATCCAAGACGAGGGAAACTTCGACGTTGCCGACACCTTCAACAGCAGTCGCAGAGGCTGCAGCCGTCAGTGTTTCCATACCGAGAATGCGGAGGAAATAGGTGTCCATTGTGAGTTCGCAATTCGCAGTGACGCTTCGGAAGTTAGCGCCAGGGATGACTTGAGGATCGGCCGATAGGCAATTCCCGCCTTGAGATTTCTCAACATAATCACGCACAACTTCCGCTGGGTCACGGACCTGATCGAGATCTGCGGCGGCAAGAACTGCTCGATCCACGGCACCTTGCATAATGGTGCGGCGGGATTCGAACTTCATGAAGTCGACCGCCATCCCAGCAACGATGAGCGTCAAAACAATGATGAACATAATGAAGAATGTCATGCTTCCTGATTCATCTCCACGGAAGCGTCGACAGAATTTAGCAGCTTTTTGAATGTGATCGTTCATCGACCCTTCACCCATTTTTTTCATCATACCGTTCCTTACTCATCTCACAGCGCAGGCGCGCAAACACATTTCCCCGTGGGTTTTAGACCACTGGGCTGTGTCTGAAATTTGGCGGGAGTGTGGAAATATCAGCGGTATTAATCCGCCATTTTGAAACGGTCGATTTCCACCGGTATCATTGTTCACAAGTTTGGAAACAAACATCCGTTTCCGGTGGAGTTTTGGTGATTCCTTCTTAACCAAAAACAAAAGTTTTCATGTCGCATAATTTTTGTGCATCGAAATTTTGCTTGGTCTAACATGATTTCACATAGGCTCGAATTCCGAGTCTCTATTTGCAGCAGCAACACAGTTAAAAAGGAATGCCAAAATGGCTTCTTCATCCTCTCCCAAAGAACCTAGCTTTCGAGAATCCGTCGACATCATGTTCAATCGCGCCGTCGCGTTGATGGGATTGCCGCCTGGCCTCGAAGAAAAGATTAGGGTGTGTAACGCAACATATACCGTTCGGTTCGGTGTTAGATTGCGCGGGGATATTCATACGTTTGTCGGTTATCGATCCGTACATTCTGAACATATGGAGCCCGTTAAGGGCGGCATTCGTTACGCTGGCAATGTCGACCAAGACGAGGTTGAAGCGTTGGCCGCTTTGATGACCTACAAATGTGCCTTGGTGGAAGCACCTTTCGGCGGATCAAAGGGTGGACTTTGCATTGACCCGCGAGAGTGGGATGAGCACGAGCTTGAGATGATCACCCGGCGCTTTGCATATGAGTTGGCCAAGAGAGACTTGATCCATCCGTCACAGAACGTGCCTGCGCCAGATATGGGGACAGGCGAGCGTGAGATGGCTTGGATAGCGGATCAATTTCGCCGGATGAATACAACGGACATCAACTCGGCCGCTTGTGTTACAGGTAAGCCACCCAATGCTGGTGGTATTGCAGGACGTGTTGAAGCGACGGGGCGCGGGGTTCAATACGCCTTGCAAGAATTCTTCCGTCACCCAGAAGATATTGCGGTGGCGGGCTTGAAAGGCACGCTAAAAGACAAACGCATCATCGTTCAGGGTCTGGGGAACGTTGGTTTCCATGCGGCCAAATTCTTGTCCGAAGAAGATGGGGCGAAGATCACTGGGATCATCGAGCGTGACGGTGCATTGCGAGATGATACTGGGTTAGACGTAGAGGCTGTTCGTGCTTGGATCGCTGAAAATGGCGGTGTGAAGGGGTATGATGAAGCACTCTACCTTGAAGAGGGGTCCGCGCTACTGGAAGAAGAATGCGACATCCTCATCCCGGCGGCTTTGGAAGGTGTGATCAACCTTTCAAACGCGGATCGGGTGAAAGCACCGTTGATCATTGAGGCTGCGAATGGGCCGGTGACTGCTGGCGCAGACGAAGTTCTGCGCGAAAAAGGCTGTGTCATTATCCCTGATATGTATGCCAATGCGGGCGGTGTGACGGTGTCTTACTTCGAATGGGTTAAGAACCTCAGCCACATCCGCTTTGGCCGGATGCAGCGACGGGCCGAAGAAAGCCGGCACCAATTGGTCGTGGATGAACTCGAACGTTTGTCCTCTGACACAGGCATCGGGTGGGAGTTGAGCCCTGATTTTAAGGAAAAGTATCTGCGTGGTGCGGGTGAATTGGAACTCGTACGCTCCGGTCTCGATGACACGATGCGCAAGGCCTATCAAGATATGCGAAAGGTCTGGCACAGCCGAGATGATGTGACGGACCTGCGAACGGCGGCATATCTCGTGTCGATTGGGAAAGTGGCTGATAGCTATAAGGCGAAGGGCTTGTAGGCGACGCATTCGGCTTTACCTAAAGTGGGCGCGGGAGAGATTCTCGCGCCTTTTTTTGTTGCCCGTCGTCTCGACTCCTTCCGCACCAATTGGAATAGTAGCCCAATGAGTCTGCCGCCCGGTTTTCTGGATGAATTGCGCACCCGCCTGTCGATGGGACAGGTCGCGGGACGCAAAGTCATGTGGGACAATCGCAAATCCAACCCCGGAAAAGGAGATTTGTGGGCCCCTTGTCCGTTCCATCAGGAAAAGACGGCCAGTTTCCATGTCGACGACAAGAAGGGGTATTATTACTGCTTTGGGTGTCACGCGAAGGGAAACATTTTCAGTTTTGTTCAAGAGACAGAGAATGTCGGCTTTATAGAGGCTGTGAAAATTCTGGCCGATGAGGCTGGGATGCAGATGCCTGATCGCGATCCGATGGCGCAGCAGAAGGCGGATGAGCGCACGGTGCTAGTTGGTGTCATGGAACAAGCGGTGCAGCATTTCCGTTTGAACTTGCAGACTGCGGCAGCGGGTGAGGCCCGCGACTACCTAGCTCGGCGAGGACTAGACGAAGCGGCTCAAGCTCGCTGGGACATCGGCTTTGCTCCCGAAGGCTGGGAAAACCTTCGAACGGCTTTGACTGGCAAAGGTGCAAAGGCAGATGAACTCTTGAAAGTCGGCTTGGTCAAATCGTCTGATAGGGGGCGGGAGCCTTACGATGCTTTTCGAAACCGCATCATGTTCCCGATCCGCGATGCGCGCGGGCGCGCCATTGCCTTTGGCGGTCGTGCCATGGACCCAAATGACAACGCTAAGTATCTGAATTCACCAGAAACGCCGCTATTTGATAAGTCGCGCACGCTATTCAATCATGGGCCTGCGCGGGAAGCGGCGGGCAAGGGGAACCCTCTGATTGTCGCGGAAGGCTACATGGACGTCATCGCCCTGTCGGAGGCGGGGTTTCCGGCGACTGTGGCCGCTTTGGGCACGGCAATTACGGAACATCATTTGCGGATGCTCTGGCGGATCGCGCCGGAGCCGATCCTTGCACTTGATGGCGACACCGCTGGTCTTCGCGCGGCGATGCGTGTGATTGATATTGCTTTGCCTTTGTTGGAGGCAGGACAATCGCTGCGGTTCGCAATCATGCCCGAAGGGTTGGACCCAGATGACCTGCTGAAACAACAGGGCGCGGGGGCGATGCAGAAATTGATCGATGACGCGATCCCGATGGTGAAATTGCTTTGGCAACGCGAAACCGAAGGCAAAACCTTCGACAGCCCCGAACGGAAGGCTGCTTTGGACAAAGCCCTGCTCGACAAGATCAATTTGATCACAGACCTTTCAATCCGCAGCCACTACGGTCGAGCCATCAAGGACATGCAGTGGGAGCTGTTTTCGACCCGCAAGCCGCGGCAACGCTCGTCAACACCAACCCGTCGGGGTGGGTACCGCACTCAAGCTGCTTGGCAGCGGGATGTGAAACCGCTCGCCAGCAACAAAGCCTCCGCTTTGGGGGCGGGGGCTGCGCATGAGGATGTGTTGCGAGAGGCTGTGATCCTTGCCACCGTTCTGGCGACGCCGGCGGTTTTGCCAGAGTTCGATGGTGAGTTGGAGATGCTGGAGTTCCGCGATCAGGAACACGCTCAGATGCGGGATGCGATCATTCGCTACAGTATGAACGAGGATCTCAAAGAGGCGGTTTTGCAATCAATGGGACCGGCACCTCTTGAAAAGCTGTTTGGGCAGAGCCATGTGGCGATAACGCCGTCGGTCTTGAAGGCGGGCGACCTTGAAACCGCACGTCTTTGTTTGGCCGGTGAATTCGACAAAATCCGCACGAGCCGGGGCCGTCCAATGGAAATTGCGGACGCCGAACAAGAGATCACAGGCGTCGCTGACGAAGGGCTGACTTGGCGCTTGGCACAAGCGGCAGCGGCTGAGGAACGCAGTCGCAAAATCGCAGGCGGCGATGACGCGGAATACGAAGAAGCCGAAAATGGCGCAAAATTAAACAAAGATGAACGTGGATCACTTAATAATCTGCTGAATCAAATCGACTTTGCAAAAGGATCGAGACGGACTAAGTCTTGATTTGGCTAAGGGGAACGACTGCAACAGAGCCTAAAAATCAGGCGAATGCTGCTTGCGAATCAGTGAATTGCCATATTGATTCGCGCCAATACGAATCACCCGAATCACTCCGGGTACAGAGCCGACGTATTTTTAAGGGAGCCGTGCATGGCCGCTAAGGACACCGACGACCGCAAGCCAGATCAAGAAGATGTATCGCTCGACATGAGCCAAGCTGCTGTCAAAAAGATGATCGCTGACGCGCGCGAGCGTGGCTACATCACTTATGACCAGTTGAACGCGGTACTGCCGCCAGATCAGGTTTCTTCCGACCAGATCGAAGACGTGATGTCGATGCTGTCCGAAATGGGCATTCAGGTGACCGAGGAAGAAGAATCCGAAGAATCCACAGAAGAGCAGGGCTCAACCGAGGTTGCGACGGTCAAAGGCCCCGGCGAAGTTGCGATTGCGACGGGTGAGACAGAAAAACTCGACCGCACCGATGACCCCGTTCGCATGTACCTGCGCGAGATGGGATCGGTCGAACTGCTTTCCCGCGAAGGTGAGATCGCGATTGCGAAGCGGATTGAAGCTGGCCGGAATACGATGATCCTAGGGCTTTGCGAAAGCCCGCTGACGTTCCAAGCGATCACCATCTGGCGTGACGAATTGCTCAACGAAGACATTCTGTTGCGCGACGTTATTGATCTGGAAACCACCTTCGGTAACCAGATGGGCGAAGACGGTGAAGAGGAAGAGGAAGAGGTTGTCGCCTCTCCAACCGCCGCTGCCGCCCCCGCTGCCAAGAAAGAAGAAGCGCAGGAATTGGATGCGGATGGCAATCCAATAGCGAATGATGATGACGACGATGATGATGACGCGGCCAACATGTCATTGGCAGCGATGGAAGCATCGCTAAAGCCGCGCGTCCTCGAAACTCTCGATTATATCGCGCGCGACTTTGCCCAACTGAGCGAAATGCAAGACGCGCGGATGTCCGCGACGTTGAACGAAGACAGCAGCTTTTCCGACAAAGAAGAGAAGAAGTACCAAAAGCTCCGCCAAGAGATTGTGGACTATGTGAATTCGCTTCATCTGCATAACAACCGGATTGAGGCGCTAATCGACCAGCTTTACGGTATTAATCGCCGGATCATGTCCATTGACAGTGCAATGGTGAAACTGGCTGACCAAGCTCGCATCAACCGTCGAGAGTTCATCGACGCCTATCGTGGGCGTGAGCTCGATCCAAACTGGCTTGCCGATATGGGCGAAAAGACCGGTCGTGGTTGGCAGATGCTGATGGAACGTTCCACCGACAAGATCGAAGAATTGCGTGGCGATATGGCTCAGGTCGGCCAATATGTCGGCGTCGACATCACCGAATTCCGCCGTATCGTTCAGCAGGTACAGAAGGGCGAAAAAGAAGCCCGTCAGGCCAAGAAAGAAATGGTCGAAGCGAACCTGCGTTTGGTAATTTCGATTGCGAAGAAATACACGAACCGCGGGTTGCAATTCCTTGATCTTATTCAGGAAGGTAACATTGGCCTTATGAAAGCGGTTGATAAGTTTGAGTATCGCCGCGGCTATAAATTCTCCACCTATGCGACGTGGTGGATTCGTCAGGCGATCACGCGTTCGATTGCCGATCAGGCGCGCACAATCCGTATTCCGGTGCACATGATCGAAACGATCAACAAGCTGGTTCGGACAGGTCGTCAGATGCTGCATGAGATTGGACGCGAACCGACACCAGAGGAATTGGCAGAGAAGCTGCAAATGCCTTTGGAAAAGGTCCGCAAAGTGATGAAGATCGCTAAAGAGCCGATTTCCTTGGAAACACCGATTGGCGACGAGGAAGATTCGCAGCTTGGCGATTTCATCGAGGACAAGAATGCGATCCTGCCGCTCGACAGCGCTATTCAGGAAAACCTGAAAGAAACCACAACGCGCGTGTTGTCATCGCTCACCCCGCGTGAGGAACGCGTTCTGCGGATGCGCTTTGGTATCGGAATGAACACCGACCATACGCTTGAAGAAGTGGGCCAGCAGTTCAGCGTGACGCGTGAACGTATTCGCCAGATCGAGGCGAAGGCGTTGCGCAAGCTCAAGCACCCAAGCCGGAGCCGTAAGCTGCGCAGCTTCTTGGATCAGTAATGGCACTGTTTTCGAAGCTTTTTGGTGGGAAGTCCGGTTCTAAAGTGGACGCGGAACCCGTTGTCTACGAAGGCTACCGGATTTTTGGTGAACCAGTGAAAGAGGGATCTTCCTATCGTTTGGCGGCACGGATCGAAATGGACACCGAAAGCGGGATGAAGACCCATGACGTCATTCGGGCGGATACGTTCGGATCTCTGGAAGAAGCAACCGAATGGTCCGTTGCGAAGTGTAAGCAACTGATCGATCAAATGGGCGAGCGTCTTTTTGGATGATGCGACAGCACTGGCGGCCTTTCGTGGCCGTTTTACAAGTGTTGCAGCTTCCGTTTTTTTGACCTGTCTCGGCTCCGCTGCTGTTGCCCAATGTGACGCAGACCAAGAGTTGTATTTCTCTTGCTCTTTCTCTGAAGGCGCTAAGGCGGTTCACGTTTGTGAAAATCCGGTCTCGGTCACGTATCAGTTTGGGCCGACAGGCGAAGCGCCGGAACTGATGCTATCGGAAAACGTTCAGGACGTAGACTATACCCCTTGGCCAGGCATCGGGAAGACGATTTGGGAAGAGGTCGTTTTCGAAGATCAAGACTACCGCTACGTGGTCTATGCGGCGTTAGTTCGCAGTTTTCCTGAGAACGAGACCGACGACATAACCGTGACCCCAACAGGGGGTATCACGGTGTTGAATGGCGAAACCGAAATCGCCAACTTAAGGTGCGACGAGGGAAGTGCAGAGTTCCCGTGGGGCACCGGCATCTACGACGCAAAGACCTCGCTTGGGTTTTGTTTCGACGTCAGCGACGGCTGGTCGGCCTGCACTCAATAGAACCGAGCGATTTTATCAAGCGGTTTCTTATATTTAGCGACTTCTGGAACAGTCGCGTCTTCGGCGGCATGACCGACCGTTAAGATCATAATTGGCTTTTCAGACGCGGGGCGATCGAGCGCTGCATTCAGGAACTTCATTGGGTTAGGTGTGTGCGTCAACATCGACAACCCTGCCTCATGCAACGCAGAAATCAAGAACCCCGTCGCGATGCCGACGCTTTCCGGCACGTAGTAGTTTTTGTACCGCGTGCCGTCTTCGAACTCGCCCCATTTTTGTGCGAAGACCACGATCAGCCAAGGCGCTGTTGTCAAATGCGGTTTTTCGGCGTTGGTGCCGATCGGTTCCAAAGCTTTAATCCATTCATCGTCGGTGCCGCGGGCATAGAACTTGCGCTCCTCGATTTCGGCCTCTTCGCGCACCCGCTGTTTTAAGGCTTGGTCCGATATGGCAGCAAAGAACCATGGCTGATGGTTCGCACCAGATGGCGCGCTACCGGCTGCCATGATGCAATCCTCGATAATCTTTTGCGGAACGGGGCGATTTGAGAAATCGCGAACTGTATGTCGCTTGCTCAACTGGACGCGGAATTCAGTTGCTCGCGCAATGGCCTCTTCATCCGATAGGCTGACGTGATCTGGCAGCGGCAGAGCATTGTAGGACATATTGCGTTTGTCGAGCATCGGTCATTCCTTTTTTGTTGCGGCAAAGTAACCCAGCGCACCCATTCTGCGAAAGGTACTATCCATGAGTTTTCACTTGATTTGGCCGATTTTTGGGTTCGGCGAAATGTTACAATCGCTCTCGCAATCTAAAGATGCGTTCCCAAAGGCGTGAACCACCGTTGCAAGACCTTGAAACCTGACGCGCTCAGCTACATTTCACCCTCATAAGAAGGATGAATTCAATGACTCGCATTTCTATGACATTCGCCGCGGCCTCCCTCACTCTCTCCCTCGCGCCGGCTGCTCACGCGTACCAGACCGAGATCGATCTGGATCAGATCGCTCTTGAAGCGGGTGAAACTCTGAATGTGCTTTTTGCCGATCACGATACGGCGCCAAACGGCACATGCTCACCTGGTTTGGATCCTGAGTTGGCATTGGCTTTGGGCCTAACGTCTGAGGCTGGTGAACCAAACCCAGCGATTTCGCTCTCGCTCGCTTGTAACGCGGAGTGATCTAGGCCAACACTGGCCTATGCAGACGACATTTGAGATCGCCACAAACGGGCAGGGGTTGTATGAATTTACGCCCCATGTCCGTACTTTCGTTCAGGGCACCGGGCTGCTGACCTTGTTTGTGCGGCACACATCCTGTTCGTTGCTGATACAGGAGAACGCTGATCCCGAGGTGAAGACCGATCTGCGGAATTACTTTGCGCGCTTGGTGCCTCCGACCACCGACCCATCGATGCAGTATCTGACCCATACCTATGAGGGTCCGGACGATATGCCTGCGCATATCAAGGCGGCGATGATGCCGGTAAGTTTGTCTATTCCTGTCATTGATGGGACGTTAGCTCTGGGAACTTGGCAAGGAATTTACCTTTTCGAACATCGAGATTGGCCACACCGTCGGTCGGTCGTTGCGCATTTGAGCAGTTGACAAGTGAGACTCTGCGCGGCCTCCTTTGATGCAAAGGAGTTCGCTGATGGTTCTTTCCGATGCCCAATTGAGTGCTGTGTCTTACGTTAAAGCGCATAAGCAGCGGCTGAGCGACGACTGCGCGACAATCTTTGATTTCGGCGAAACGGCATGGCGGGAGTATCGGTCTGCGGCTTGGTATGTGGATCGCTTGCGTGCCGAAGGGTTTACAGTTGAAGAAGGGTCCGGCGGGATGCCGACGGCCTTTTGCGCGGAGTGGTCCAATGGCGACGGACCGATTGTCGGTATGTACGCGGAATACGATGCCGTTCCCGCGAATTGTCAGGCAGCCGCTCCAGAGAAAGCACCGCGTGAGGGGCTAAGCTTTGCCGCTGGCGGGCACACGGATCCGCATTCGGCCTTGGGCATTTCTGGCCTTGGCGGGCTATTGGCGACCAAGGCGGCGATGGAAAAGCACGGGATCAAAGGCGGGCTGCGGTTCACGGGGGAACCGGCTGAAAAGGTGCGCGGGTCAAAGCCCATTCACGCGGCCAAAGGGTACTACGATGGGTTGGCGGGGATGTTGTCGTTCCATCCGTTTTATATGCTGCCCATGTGCAATACAGCGCGCTGGGACACGCATTGCGGTGCGGCCTATTCGATGATCTACCGCTTCCGCTGTGAAACGCCTGAGACATGGGGGGCAACAGACGGTGCGCCGATCCCGCAAAGCCATTCAGATGTACGGGCGCCGGGCGCGAATGATGCGATGGTCGCGATGTATCAAGCCAATCGGTATTTGCGGGATACCATGCTGCCGCACTCTGGCGGATGGTCGATTTCAGAGGCGATCCTCAGCGCCGGACAGGCGACGGCAGATAACCTACCCGCGCAGATGGCTGATATTCAGTACATGATGCGGGTGCCGACGATTGTGATGGCGGAGCAGGTGACCGCTGCATTGGATCGAAATGCAGAAGCCGTCGCCCAGATGACGGGTTGTGCGGTGGAGCGGCATTGGGTTTGCAAGTCACGGCATGGGCTGGCCAACCATGCGATGGCGTCGCTGGTTTGGGACAATATTCAAGCCGTTGGCGCGCCTGTTTGGGATGACGAAGCCTTGGCGATTGCGCGTCAGGTGCAAAGGGCATGTGTTCAGTCGGGACAGGATTCGCCACTGATCGATGAATGCTCGTCGCTAATTTCACCGCAGGATGCCGAGGCGGTGTTGCGCCAATCCTTGCCGCCGAACCAACTCAATTCCACGTCCGATGACTACACCGATATGACGTGGCACGCACCGACTGCGCGCTTTTACATTGCGCGGCCAGCGTTGAAGGGTGGGCCATACCCGCCATGGGCGATGAACGCTTTGGGGGGCATTCCGCAGACGATTGATCCAATGGTGCAAGTAGCCGCGAAGGTTTTGGCGACCTCTGCCTTGCGTCTGTTGGAAGATGAAGCGGCTAGAGATGCTGCTATGACTGAGTTCAAGGACCGGACCGGCGGCGGCGTTGGTGGGTCTAAATGGGTCGCCCCTTTGTGCAACTATGAACCACCGATCAATTTCGCTTGGCCAGAGTATGTTGAAACGCCGCGCGGGCGGGATTGGCATATTCCGTCGATGCCGATCTGACACAGGATTTTGTGGCAGCGATTGGGGACTACCCAAACTCTGCACAGGCCCGTATAGTGATTGTGGATAACTTGGGGCAAACCCCAAGACGGGATATAATGAGGACAGGACTATGCGTTGCCCCTTTTGCGGAAACGTCGACACTCAAGTAAAAGACTCTCGCCCGGCTGAGGATCATGTGGCGATCCGACGGCGGCGGTTTTGTCCGGCGTGTGGCGGACGATTTACTACTTATGAACGTGTGCAACTGCGCGATTTGGTTGTGATCAAATCGAACGGGCGGCGCGAGGATTTCGATCGCGATAAGCTCGAACGCTCCATTCGTATCAGCTTGCAGAAGCGCCCCATCGATCCAGATCGTGTTGATCAAATGATTTCGGGCATCGTACGGCGTTTGGAAAGCATGGGCGAGACGGATATCCCATCGACCACCATTGGTGAGATCGTGATGGAAAGCCTCGCCCGGATTGATACGGTTGGTTATGTGCGCTTTGCGAGCGTGTATAAGAATTTCCAAGCGGCGGATGATTTTGACAAATTTGTCAGTGAGTTGCGGCCCGACGCATCCCCAGAGAAGTGAGCGCTAGCCAAGACCGGCGGTTCATGACCGCCGCCCTCACGTTGGGGCGGCGTGGTCAGGGACGTGTGTGGCCGAACCCTGCTGTTGGCTGTGTTATTGTGAAAGACGGTATCGTTGTCGGACGCGCTCGGACGGCCGATGGGGGCAGACCTCATGCAGAGACGCAGGCGTTGACGCAAGCTGGGGACGCAGCACGCGGGGCAACGGTCTATGTGACCTTGGAGCCTTGTGCGCATCATGGGCAAACCGGCCCTTGCGCGGAGGCTTTGGTTTCCGCGGATGTGGCGCGGGTGGTTGTTGCGACGGGCGATCCCGATCCGCGGGTCTCTGGCAAGGGTTTGGATATATTGCGCGCCGCCGGTGTTGAGGTGGATTTCGGTGTGTGTAAAGCGGATGCAGATCGTGATCTTGCGGGTTTCTTTCTGCGCGTTCGTGAGGGGCGTCCCTTTGTGACGTTGAAACTGGCGACGTCCGTTGACGGTCGGATCGCGACGCGGACGGGGCATAGCCAATGGATCACAGGGCCAGAGGCGCGGCGGGTAGTACATGCGATGCGCGCGCGCCATGATGCGGTGATGGTCGGGGCAGGGACAGCGCGTGCCGATGATCCCAGCTTAAATGTTCGGGATATGGGCGATGTCCCACAGCCGGTGCGGGTGGTGGTGTCGCGCGATTTGGAAATACCAACGGATGGCAAACTTGCACAAACCGCTAGCCAGCAACCGGTTTGGCTGGTGCATAGGGAACAAGCCGATCCGAGCGATTGGGTCGCCAAGGGGGCTCATTCATTTGCGGTGTCGGTTTCTGGTAGTGCCGTCGATATTGGAACAGGTTTGAAAGCATTAGGTGAAGCTGGTTTGACCAGTATCTTTTGCGAAGGTGGCGGCGCGCTCGCTGGCTCGCTAATCAAGTCGGAATTAGTGGATGAACTGGTCGTCTTTTCTGCGGGATTAGCAATCGGTGGCGATGGAACACCTGCGGTGGCTGCGATCGGGATTGACGATCTTAATCTCGCGACGCGCTTTGACTTGGTAAACCTACGCTCGGTTGGCCCCGATACTCTGTCGGTGTGGCGTCCAAAGGCTTAGCGCCAGATCTGCGCATAGCTAGCGAAGAGACCTTGCAGTTTTGATAGGCTTCGGTTGAAGGGTCCGGGCCTTGCAAACTCATCATTGGCAATCCGATCCACAACGACCTCCACAGGGCACGCAGTTTTGGTGATTGGGTCGTAGTACCTCGGATAATCAATCAGGACGGCGTGCACTAAAGCGCGTAGATCGGGCAGGGCGGTGCGGCGCGCAATTGGCTTAGCGCGATCATCGGTCAGGCCCCAACCTGCATAGAAGGGAGAGCCGAGGCAAGTAACGCGTTTGCCTCTGATCAAGGCTTCAAAGCCCAGGAGAGATGTTATCGTCCAAATCTCATCCACTGCTTCAATCGCGGCGATTGGGTTTGATTGATCCAGAATGATGTCCGCGTAGTCCGTTGCTTTAGGAACGGCGCCTGTGCGCAATCCTGCTTCAACATCAGGATGGGGTTTATAGACGATGATGGCCGCAGGGTTCGCTTCTCGCACGGTTTGGAGCAGAGCAAGATTTGTTGAAACGTCCGATGTTCCGAGTTTGATGGAGGCATCGTCTTCGACCTGTCCTGGCACAAGGATTTTACGCCCTTTTGGTAGGTCGTGTATCGGTTCTTGGTGCAGGTTGTATTTGGATAAGCCGGTTTTTTGGAGTTTGTCGATCAGCTTTTCAGCCCGCAAAAGCGCGGTTTCCGGCAATTTCGGACTTTGCTCGATAAGGGTTTCGAGGCGGCTTAGTTTCGACGGATCGTAGTAAATCCCGAGATCATCCAAAACGAGCGACAGGGGCGGCGTGAGTTCAGCGCCGAGGCCTTTTGATCGGATAAATCCATCTTCGACACGCACCAATTCCGGCGCATCATCAGTTGAATTGGCCCAGACCATTTCACGCTTTGCCTTTGGCGGCGTTGCCCGCCCGCCGGTTCTGAACTGCACCTTATGCGAACCGCCAAAAAACTTCTGAAACGTTGTCCGCTTCCAAAGACGAATGTCTTGTGCAACCCAGCCTTTGTGATCATCCCGCCATGCGCGTGCCTGCGCGTCTAGGGTCGCGATCACGTCTTCCAATTCGCAGAGTTTATCGCGGTAGGGGTCGTACCACTTTGGATAGAGGATCATCGCTGCGGCAAAGAGTTGTGCGCGGGTGAGTTTGCGTTGTCTGCGCGTGAGGGGTTTGCGGTCGTCCGTTAGCCCCCATCCCATGTAAAAAGGTTGGCCAAAAACGACTGGCTTGTGCCCGGTAAAAACGGCCTCAAACCCAAGTTGGGACGAGACCGTATAGACCGCGATTGCACCATCAAACAGCGTGTAGGGCGAGATTGGGTCGGTGCAGATGCTGATGCGATCATTGCCGTCGTTTTCGTCGAAATACCCGCCGCGATGGCCCGCGTTGGTCTCGGGATGTGACTTGATGATGATCTGCGCGCCAGGGTGTTCTTCTTGGGCGTAATAGAGCATTTCGCGAAAGCTGTTGAGATCGCAACCGCTCGCTTTCACGCTGGCGTCTCCGCGTGTCTGATCGATGACAAGGACATAGCCGGGGGTAGGGGCCAGTAGATTTGGATCGAAGGTGTTGTACTTAGACAGGTGCAGCCGCCGAAGTTGCGCCATGGCCCCCTTTGCACGGTTTAAGAGGGCCGTGTTGTCGAGGGGATCGTCGCGCAGCAGTTCTTCCAAATCAGAAACCGTCGAGGGGTCAAAATGGACGCCCTTCTTATCGATGCTCAGGCCGAGTGGGGCCTCCCCATCACGGCCGGTTCGGACAGACCTTAGAAACGAATCTTCAACGCGGACCAGGTCCGCGTTTGTCGCAGCAGAGACTCTTACTCCACGCGGCGCTGTTGGGCTGTGCCCCCAAACGCCGACAAGATCGTCGCTGGATGGTTTCCCGATGCGGACGTAATACCCAGACAGGCTGAGGATGCGTTTGATCCGGTTTTGGGTCAGAAATCCGCCGTTAAACACATAAAGAGGCCGCGGTTCTTTCACCGCGGCCTTTGGGTTTGCTTCTTGGTGCATTCTTGGTCAGTTGCCAGCGTTGTTGACAGCTTCCGTCAAGCCTGCTGCGGAACCGAGTGTTCCGGTCAACGCCGATACGCCTTTGTTGAACTGTACGAACGGCGCTTCTGTGACATAGACCGTATCTTGATCGCGGATCATGAAGTCTCGTGCGATGAACAGGCCATTGGGTTGCGTGAGATCGAGAACGTAGACCACGCGTTGCGATCCTACGAGGTCGTCGCGGTTCAATAGCTGGTTTGCGACTGAGGCGGGCTCTTCTCGTAGGACGAATACGCCGGTCGGGTCAGCGGCATTGGCGGACAAACCGCCGACTTGAGCGATGGCTTCAATTGCGGAGATCGCTTGGTCTGCGAATTGGACGCGATTTTGCGATCCTGTCGCGCCAAGTGCGGTGAAATACCGTTGGGAATCCTCGACAAAGATACTGTCTCCGCCGCGTAGTGCGATGTCATTGCCGGGGTTTGCGTAGAGGTCTTCAAACCAGATCGAGCCGGAGTGATTACCGCGCACGACCGTGACCTTTGCAATTTCTGGTTCAGAAGCCACACCGCCAGCGCGCGCCAGCATCGTGGCAAGCGTGCGAGTTGGGCGTTCAATTGGGTAAATACCCTGACCGCTTACGCCGCCAACAATAGAAACGGTTGCTCCATCACCGGCGAGACGACGGACCTGCACTTGTGGATCAGGTGTTTGGTCGGCAAGCTTTTCGCTGATGATACGGCGGATGGCTTCAGGAGAATTACCTGCTGCCTTGATCCGACCCGCGTAAGGGACAAAGATAAAGCCGGAGCCGTCGACCTGAACCTCTTCAAGCGGGGTCGCGCTCGCACCGGGCGCTGAGAGCAACCCGTCTTCAACGTTTTCCCAGATTGTTAGGCCAAGCACATCGCCCGCTCGGATCGTATCTGAGCCCACAACACCGGCATTCTTGAAGGCCTCTGAAAACCCAAGTGCCGGGGATACGCCTGCAATGCCATTGATACGATCATCCACGACCATGACGAACGCATTGCCTTCTTCCATGACGGAGCCGGAGAAGATCTCCGACTTGTTCGGGCCTGATCTTGGGAGCAACCCACAGGCCGAAACGGCACCAAGAGTCACAATAAGAGCCGCGCCTTTTGCAAAGCGCAAGGTAAGGGTGATCACTGCTCTGTCTCCTCGACCCTTTTTGGGTCTGCCTCAACTTTTTCTTTTAAGCTACCGGAATCCTGTCAGTTTTCATAGGGACGGCAGGATTGAATTAGTGGCAGGTGAGCAAAAGTGTTGCGGCTGTGCCGCGCAGGTGATCTGTGCCACTAAACCTAGTGGCTGCTATTTTGCCACCCGCAAGGGATGGCGAGGGGTATCGTCGCTCTGACGCAGCGCATCATAAGGGTCGGTAGCTGATAACATCATATCAACCACTTCTCTAAGCAGTTGGCGGCGGCCCTTTCTGGAGTAGTAGCCACCGGGCACTTGGCAGGTGCTGAGAAGATATTTGCGATAGGCCTTGTACCCATCCAAGTTGGGCGCACTCGGCTGATTGAAAAACTCCGCAAGCGGCTGTTGTGAGGTAAACTCCGGTTTGGCGTAAACAGAAGTCCCAAAGGTCTTAAGTGGCATTCCGCGCCATAGGGCCTGCTGTGCAGATGTGGAATTCACTGTCACTGCGGATTTCGCATGATCCAGAATTTGCGCCAACTTCCCGCCCCGGACGTAATGCACGCGGTCCTTGATGCTGTGTTTTGCCGAAAGATTACGAATAACTTGCTTGAGCGGCACGCGTTCTGCTTCCAGTGGATGAGCTTTGAAAACTAGGTGATGATGTGCTGGGGCGCCCTCAGCAAATCCTTGCATCACGATGTCTATAAATTCCTCATTATCCTTCAACGTTGAATGAGCTTGGAAGCTTGCGTCGTGTTCCAATTGCAAAAGTGCTAGATGATAGGGGTAGCCGCCCATCCGAATGCGCTGTGTTGCTTGCCATCGATCGACAGCGAAGAACGGCATAAGAACTAACCGTTTGGTATAGGCAAGCGTTTCTACAGACAGCGGCTGTTTTCGATGCCCCTGGTAGTTTCCGTAACGACCCCTGAACGCCAATAGGAACCAGTGGTAGATCGCGCTGTAAAAGATGTGTTGGCGCATGTCGCCCCAATGGGCCGGAGGCGTTTCAGTGTCAGCGTCGGATTGGTCGAGCTTCGCCGACATCTCAGCAACGCTCATTCTCATCAGACGAGAATGCCCGTTTGTCCCGCCGCGTTCGTAAGTGACCCTATAGGGGCGCAGATATCCTTCTTCGAACGTATGCGCTCGGATGCCTTTCGTGCGTGCCATAGCAAGCGCCTCGGCATGTATCGGTCTGACATCTCCATATAAAACAATGTCAGTGACCTTTTCGCTTTCAACGTAGTCTTCCAAGAACGCGGGCCAATCCGCATGCGGGTTTTGAAAAGCGGTGAAGCTGCCCTTGTCGCGCCAGAACGCACGATCGCCAGCGTTGAACCCGATCCGAGATGTTTTGGCACCTGTTCGTTGCAACATTTTGGCAAGTTGCGAAAAGAAGGGCCCGTGCGGTCCTTGCAGGAATAGAAAGTGGCGTAGGGTTTGATCTGTCACAATGGCAGATTGATGCTCTTGCATTAACCAATCGTCAACGCCTTGGCAGAGTTTGGGGCAAAATCAGAGCTAGAAACTTGTCACTGCGCCGCTAGCTGGCTAGGTCAGTACCAAAGGAGACGCGAAGAATGTTTACTGGGATCATCACCGATATTGGGACTGTCTTGGAATTGGAGCAGCGCGGCGATCTTCGCGCGCGGATAGGGACAGCCTATGACGTCGATGGGATCGATCTAGGGGCATCTATCGCGTGTGACGGCGTCTGTCTGACGGTCATTGCTTTGGGGAGAGAGCCGCAAAACTGGTTTGACGTCGAGATCTCAGCCGAAACTGTTGGGGCGACGAATGTGGGTGAGTGGGAGCAGGGCAGCCTGCTGAACCTTGAACGTGCACTGAAGGTTGGCGATGAACTCGGTGGGCATATTGTGTCGGGTCACGTCGATGGTGTCGCTGAGATTGTGGGCGTTCGTGACGAAGGTGACAGCACGCGGGTGACGTTCCGCGCGCCTGATGGGTTGGCTAAGTTTATCGCACCGAAAGGGTCGGTAGCTTTGAATGGCACGTCATTGACCGTGAACGAAGTAGATGGGGCTGACTTCGGCATCAATTTCATACGGCATACAAAGGCCGAAACCACTTGGGGCGATGTGGCTGAGGGGGATCGGATCAACCTCGAAATCGATACCATGGCTCGCTATGTTGCGCGGTTGCGCGAATACGGATGACGGCTGGGATCGGGCATAACTCAGACCGCGTGATTGAGGCGGGTTACGGTTGGCGCAAGCATGTTTGGACCCAAGCGCGCAAAGAGCTGCTACCGCGACTACCGATTGAGGTCGTGCGCAGGCGGGTTGTACGCGCAAAAGAACTTGGGTTGCCGTATCGCACCTACGCCGGATTGCGGGCCAGCAATGGGCACGATCTAATCGGCTTTCTATTTTCGACGAATGCGTTGCGCATGTTTCGAGACGGCGCTGATATGCCGCGAGATCAGAAAGATCATCTGGAAAAACTAGTGCGGTGTTCTCGCCTTGCGTTGGCGCATAAGCCCGTTGTTGCGAGCGCTTTGGCAGAGCCAATCGATGATGGTTTTGCGGCGCCGATGCTGTCTCATAGTTGGTCAGAAGCTGGTGAAATCCTCCGCTCTGGCCTTGCTGAGGCTGCAGGACCTGCAGGGCGTTTTGTGCTGGTCGCAGAAACGGGTCTGGAACGCGAATGGGCGGAAGCGGCACGGATGGCCGGTGTTCTGAGCGGTGACGCAGTGTTTTCCGCGCGCGTATAGCGCAAACGTGGCGTTCCGCCTCTTTTCTTGGCGCATCTGCTCAGGTATGCGCGTCGCACAAACCGTAGAGGGACGTCGATGAGCACAGCTTACGAAACACCGGGACAGGTCGAAAAAGACTGGTCGGAAGCGATTTCTCCGATTGAGGAGATCATTGAGGATGCGCGGAACGGTCGGATGTTCGTTCTGGTGGATCATGAAGATCGTGAAAACGAAGGCGATTTGGTGATTCCGGCCCAGATGGCGACGCCTGACGCGATCAACTTTATGGCCAAACACGGACGCGGTTTGATCTGTTTGACTCTGACCAGCGACCGGATCGACGAGCTTGGTTTGCCCTTGATGGCAAGCCATAATTCATCGCGCCACGAAACCGCCTTTACGATTTCCATCGAAGCGCGGGAAGGTGTGACCACGGGGATTTCGGCAGCGGATCGCGCGCGCACCGTTTCAACGGCGATTGATGCGTCGAAAGGGGCTGCGGACATTGCAACGCCTGGCCATGTCTTTCCACTGCGCGCGCGTGATGGCGGTGTTCTTGTCCGTGCCGGTCATACAGAGGCTGCGGTTGATATCAGCCGTTTGGCAGGTCTGAACCCATCTGGCGTGATCTGTGAGATCATGAAAGAAGACGGCGAAATGGCGCGCTTGCCGGAGCTCGTGTCATTTGCGCAGCTCCATGGTCTGAAAGTTGGAACGATCAGCGATCTGATTGCTTACCGCCGTCGTCACGACAACCTAGTCAAAGTCAACAAGACGGAAACGATTACTTCCGAATTTGGTGGAGAGTGGGAGTTAAGGGTTTTCTCCGACGAAACCCAAGGTGCGGAGCACATTGCGCTCATCAAAGGCGACATCACAACAGATGAACCTGTTTTGGTGAGGATGCACGCGATGGACCCGATGTTAGACGTGGTGGGTACCGGGCCAAAGGGCCGTCGGAATGAGTTTGGCGATGCAATGAACCTCATTGCGGAAGAGGGGCGCGGCGTGCTTGTGCTTCTGCGCGATGTTCACATGAAGATCGACGCGGTCGATGATGTATCGCCTCAGACGCTCCGCCAATATGGTGTAGGCGCTCAGATTTTGAGCGGCCTCGGGTTGAGCGACATCACATTGCTGACCAATTCTCCACAGCCGAAAGTCGTTGGTTTGGACGCCTACGGTTTGGAAATTGTAGGCACACGCAAAGTCTCGGAGATCGGATAATGGCTGGCCCTTCGCATTACATCAAGCCGCGTGCTGAGATGGACAAGCCCACGAAGATATTGATCGTGGTCTCGCCCTACTACAAAGACATCGCGGACAATATGGTCGCAGGTGCGATCGCGGAGATTGAAGCGTCCGGCGCGACACATGAGATTGTCGAGGTGCCGGGTGCACTGGAAATTCCTACAGCGATTGGAATTGCCGAGCGGATGTCCAACTTTGATGGTTATGTCGCGCTGGGCTGTGTGATCCGCGGGGAGACGACGCACTACGATACGGTGTGCAATGACAGCAGTCGTGCAATCCAATTGCTTGGCTTACAGGGGCTTTGCATCGGCAATGGTATTCTGACGGTGGAAAACCGAACCCAAGCGGAAGTGCGCGCTGATCCTGCCGATCAAAACAAAGGCGGTGGCGCGGCCGCGGCGGCCTTGCACCTTGTTGCGCTGTCTCGTAAGTGGGGCCGTCCGGAGAAGGGCGTGGGCTTCACTTCGGATATCCTTTTGGCGCAAGACGACACAAAATCCGTATGACCCTTTCCAACAATCAAAAACGCAAAATGAAATCCGCTGCGCGCCTTTATGCGACACAAGCGTTGTTTCAGATGGAGCAGTCTGGCCAATCGGTCGATGATGTTTCGCGCGAGTTTGAGGATCATAGGTTTGGCGCCGTTTATGATGACGTCGAGATGCAGGAAGGCGACTCGGACACCTTCCGTGCGTTGATGGAGCGGGCCGTCAATGAGCAAGCGAAAATCGACCAATTGACCGACCGCGCCTTGGTCGCGAAATGGCCCTTGGGTCGCATTGATCCAACCTTACGCGCGCTCTTCCGTGCAGCAGGTGCGGAAATGCTGGAAAACGATACGCCGCCAAAGGTGATCATCACCGAATTCGTCGATATTGCGGGTGCTTTCTGCACCGATGACAAAGAACCGCGCTTTGTTAACGCGGTTCTGGACCACATGGCGCATGAGGTCATGCCGGAGAAGTTCTAGGCTTGTGGACAGCCGACAGCGCCGTTAATGGCGGCTCTGCTTGACGTATCAATCAAAGCGCTCTCAAAGCCACCTGACGTTTCAATCGAAACTGTGACACCTGCGATTTCGCTATCTGCGACGCGGATTTGTCCAAGGCTGCTATTGGGCAGGGTATCATCCAAGTCAGCAGAGATTGTAAGTTCGTCACCGAACCGGAATTCGTTCAAAGAGAGTTGGAGTTTCTGCGATCCGTCAGTCACTTTGGTTAACACGGCAAAGCCCTGTTCAAGTTCGACAGGCTGGTAAACCTCGACACCAGCACCTTGTTCCGTGACATCAAATATCAGACCCGCCGGAGCCGTTGACAGATCGATGGTTAGAGTGACGTCCGACAGACTGCACAGGTTGTTTTCAATCACAAACCTGTCTTTTGGCGCACCTTCTTGAAATCGCAGATTGATGTCCGCTGAGACAAGAGAGGGGGTTAGCGCAAGGGCAATTGCGATGTGTTTCATGGGCGCCTCCTTTTCATCGTATCTAAGTCGATGTGGGCGGCTGGCAAATGACTCTTTAAATTAACCACTTGATTAATTAACTAATTGGTTTATTTTAGCTGTATGATTCAAAACCGCCAACTCGATGATACCTTTGCCGCGCTTGCCAATGGCACACGTCGGGCGATTTTGGCGCGATTGGCAAAGGGGCAGGCATCGGTGAATGAACTGGCGGAGCCTTTCGATATGAGCCTTCCAGCGATCTCAAAGCACATTAAAGTACTTGAAAACGCAGGACTTATTGAACGTGGGCGCGATGCGCAGTTCCGCCCGTGCAACTTAAACGCAGCACCTTTGCGCGAAGTTTCAAACTGGGCAGAGCAATACCGGCATATCTGGGAGGATCGGTTCGACCGGATGGATGCTGTGCTTCAACAATTGAAGGAAGAGAATGATGAGTGACAACTGGGCCCGCATTGAACGGGAATTTGACGCGTCTATTGATGCTGTTTGGGCAATGTGGACCGAAGCCGAAAAGTTTCAATCTTGGTACGGTCCAAACGGCTTCACTATTCCGGTAGCAGAGATGGACGTGACGGTCGGCGGGACGCGGAAGATTTCAATGGAGATGAAGACGCCGGAACGCATCATGCAGATGTGGTTCATAGGCGAATACAAGGAAATCTCCCCCAAAACCCGGTTGGTATATTCCGAAAGCATGTGCGATCCAGATGGGAACGTGCTGTCGCCCGCAAGCATGGGAATGCCTGAGGGGACACCGGATACGACTGAAGTGGTGGTGCAACTGGAAGACTTAGGAGGTCGCACGCGGATGGTTCTGACCCATGTAGGCGTCCCAGCAGGCAGCCCAGGCGAAGGCGGTTGGATGCAGGCGATCGAGAAAATGGCAGGTCTTTTGGGATAGGCAAATGGACGGCAAGTCTAGCTTGTTTTCCCAAAATAGATCTCCTGCCCAAATTCCGACCGCAACAATCGTGCAACAAACCCCCGTTCGGAAAAATCACGGGGGCAATAGCTGGTGTGTGTCGGGTTAGGCGGGAGAAGCCCTGCCGCTTGATAAGTCGCGGCAACAAGTTCGCTACAGAAATAAGTCCGCTCTTCTCTGGTGACTGTGTAGCGTTCGCGTAGGTAGTACCACAAAAGCGCGCTCGTTGATGGGTAGCCGGCTTTCCTAACGTCCGGATCACGAACAAATGCGCTGAGGTTGCTGCGGAAGTCCTCTGTCCGGTCGAGATGCAAGTACCGAGCGGACATCATTTTGTAGCCCCAACGCTCAGCATAGTTTTCCATCCGGCTGGCGAGATCGACCAGCATAGGCCCTGTTGTCAGGTTTATGTGCGACGGATCAGCGTCAACGTCTTGGCCTGGGATGGTCGTGGACTCCCAGAGCAAAAGTTGGTCTTTCGGAAGTTCTGGATAGATGTCCTTCGCTTCAATCACCATCGCAACGTGTGACCAAATCCCTCCTGTAATGAGATCTACGGCATGGGTGAACCAACCGGGGCCACGGAAGAAAATCAGATCTCCGGTCTGGAGGGAGGGCATCACATCACGCCAAGGTGCAAGAGGACGTCTGGGCAAATCAAATCTCCTTTAATCTTCGGGGGCAGGGAGCCAAATTTGGAAACACGTACCGTGCGGTTCGTTAGGTTCAACACGCATCTCGAACCTGTTTTGAGCAGAAAGCTGTTCAACAATCGCGAGACCCAAACCGTGACCATCATAATCTCCCGCGCGTTGGTAGGGGGTCTTGAGCTTTGACAATTGTTCTGCGGAGAGACCTGGCCCTGTATCACGCACCTCAAAGCCTACTCGGTCTTCGTCCGCTATACTCTGAACAGTCACGCCGCCCGTATCGGTGTTCTTAATGGAGTTGGAAACAAGATTGGACAGAACGCGCATCAGCGCAAAGGCGTTTACGATAGCTTTTTTCGACGTTGGAACAGCTTCAAAGGACAGCCCTTTATCGTCAGCCTCGGCTGCAAACATGGTTTTCAAATTATCTAGAATAACGTTGAGTTTGATCTCTTCTCTTTCATCCGCATCGTTTAAGAGAGGTTTATGTGCGATGCCATCGCCAGTAAGTTGTGACTTAACGATTTCATCAAGAAATTCGATGGCGCCACCCAATTCGTCCAACTGTTTTTGGTTGTCTTGTGCAGCGAGTTTCATTGATGTCAAAGGTTGTTGAATGTCGTGCGCGGCGGTCGCTAAACGTTCGGACATCGTACGGCGTTCCTCTGCCGCCTTGAGTTCGGCAACCAACGCCTCTTCTTTCTCCGTACGAAGTTCGCGGACCCGCGCAAACATTGCGCACGACAAAGCGATGGCTTCGAAAGCCAGTCCGAACAGAAAGACGGTCGCAGCTTCCTCGTAGGTATAATACGCGGTGAGAAAATCGCTTAGATTCAAGGGGACGAGCATGATCACGAGCATCAAACAACCAGCAGCAAAGAACCACCGACCGGAAACCCGTTTGATGATTGCAACGATACCGTTTGCCGCGATGAGGCAAATACAGACTGTCGACCAGATAATCACAGGCTCGAAAGGCGCTCCAAGGAAATCGAATGCAAATGTGGTCGCAAGTACTAGTCCTGCAGCAATTAAAAGGACGTTGCCAAGCAATTTCGGGACCTGAGGAGCCGTTGCGAAAAAAGACCTTTGAAACAGCAGATATGACATGAGCGCGAATGCCGCCCACCAAAACCGCATGATCGGATAAACGTATTCAGCTAAGAACGGGATAAATGGGAATAAGCCGAGAACATAGCAAAGGTGAAAGGTCGAAAAAGTCAGGTATAATGCGTAGAAAACCGCAACTCTTTGGTACAAAACACCAAGAAGACTGACCGTCAGAACAGTGACACCTAAGACCAAACCAAGAAGGATATAGATCCTGAGTTCCGAAACCATACGGCGCGTTTCATAGGTTCCAGCATTTTCGATTGATAATGGCGCATAGGACGAATTGTTGGCGTAGGATACATAAAGCGTACCACGACCGTTTGAGGGCATTTCAAATTCGATGTGTTGAAATCGGTCTCGATCCTGCCAGGGTTCAACGTCGGGAAAAAGGAAAAGCGGTGCTGTCGGGAGCGGCTCCCCTTCAATCACGAGATAGGCGACCTTGTGTCCCCAAGCGATTTGATTGAATGCGAGCACCCGAGCTTGGGTTTGATCTGTTGGGTTCACCAATGGTGTCTTGATGTGGTGAACAGCGTTCGACCACCCGAACCCGATTTTCCGCGTTGTTACAGGCGCAAATGAGGTCGCTGGAAGTCCGATCAAATCTTCTAGTCGAAGTCGATCCTGCCACGTTGTCTCGAATGCCGCCGGATCGATCAGATAAGATGAATATTTGGCAAGATTGAACGGCGCTTGTTCCTCATCCAACACCAAAACCCTTTGGTCATCTGCAAGGGCAAGGACAGGTGCGCATATCAACCCGACCAACACGCAGAACGAACGAAGGAGAATTCCCAGTAGTTTCAATTGTCTTGCCGCTCAATCCTACAAGGGAATGGCCCGTCAAATCGCATAGAACTGAAAGGTCAGGTTGAAAAAGTTAACGCCATGCTCACCCTTTGGATGCCCTAAGGTCAAGCATTTGTTGAATGGCCGTTGCTCTGCGCTCGCTTGGAGAGACGCAAGTCGGTTTGTTTTAGAGGAAGTGGTGGCGGGAACCGCAGCGACCGTAGAGGGTTTATTCCCGAGGACCTGTATATACAGGTGGGCGCCGGATAACTGAACCAGGGCTCAGACAGAGCCAGCTCCCTCGGATTTGCTTAAGGCCACTGGAATGTAACCCACATGGAAACGAGAAGAGCAGAACACCGCCAGGCCCCGACGTAAGGTGGGGGGGCGGTTAGGGCAAGTGGTTGTAGGAAATTATTCGGAAGTTGTGAGAAGCCAACCGTTTGGGCCGACCATATCTTCTGGCAGATACTGAACCGCGAGACGTTCGATAATGCCCACAGTGACAAGTGACAAAGCAACTTCCATGAATGTGATGCCAGCTAGAAAACTCATCTCTCTTCTCCCTCGTTACTTAGGAATGTTTTGACGGGGATACATGTTCAAATAATGACCAGAAGGTTAAAAAAGACGGTCATCTCTCATGAAATCCGCCACATTCTGGCCAAAATCGGCTTTTACTTGACGGATGTTTACGTTTTGTTCATGTAAGAGCCATGCCTGAAGATACCTCTCAACTGCAACTGATGCCCGGCCAACTTTTGGCGCGTGGGGTGTGCAGACACCTGCGGCAGCACGATTTTGTCAGTGTTGAAGAGCTGACACCGACCTCAGGCCTCCGCGTCGACGTCATGGCGCTTGGCCCAAAGGGCGAGGTGTGGGTGATTGAATGCAAATCATCTCGTGCAGATTTCCAATCTGATCATAAATGGCAGGGCTATCTAGAGTGGTGTGACCGATTTTTCTGGGCCGTTGATCAGGATTTTCCAACGGAATTGCTGCCCGACGATACGGGCTTGATCATTGCAGATGGGTACGACGCAGAGATTATGCGTATGGGATCAGAAACGAAGCTCGCAGCTGCACGACGCAAGGTAATGATCCAGAAATTCGCACGCCACGCCGCTATTCGAGCGCAAGCTGCGCGTGATCCGAATGCAATTTATGATTGGTAGGCCATGATCAAATATTACTATCCTGATGGAAGTCACTGCTATCGCGCGCTGCACACAACACATGCGGTGTTCAGGGACGATGCAGGCAAACTCATCGCTCGTGCCCAAAAAGCCAGCGGTGAGCTTTATGAGTTTGAGATCGTGGGCTTTGAACTACTTGAGGCCGGTGTTCGATATAGCTGACTTAACCTAGCCGTTCTCGAGTCCCGGAAGTGATTTCACCAAATCGTCGACTGGTTTCATCTGCGTCAGGAAAGCTTCCAACTGATGCAAGGGCAGGGCGCTTGGCCCGTCGCAGAGCGCTTCGTCGGGGTTTGGGTGCGATTCAAGGAACAGACCAGAGATACCCACCGCCAGTCCAGCGCGCCCAAGCTCTGCCACTTGTTCGCGACGTCCGCCTGATGCGGCGGCACCGACTTCGCGCATCTGCAAAGCATGGGTGACGTCAAAAATGATCGGCGCATCGTTACTGACAGATTTCATCGTGCGAAAGCCAAGCATATCGACGACCAGATTGTCATAGCCAAAGTTCGTCCCGCGTTCGCAGAGCAGAATTTGATCGTTACCGGCCTCATTAATCTTTTCGACGATATGGCCGATCTGAGGCGGGCTCATGAATTGCGGTTTCTTGACGTTCACCACCGCTCCGGTCTTAGCGATCGCTGTCACTAGATCGGTTTGACGGGCCAAGAATGCAGGGATTTGAAGAATGTCGCAAACCTCGGCAATGGGCTGCGCCTGATGGATTTCGTGGACATCGGTCAGGATCGGCACATCAAATGCAGCTTTGATGTCGCGGAAGATTTTGATCCCTTCGTCGAGGCCTGGGCCACGGTAGGAGTTGATTGATGAACGGTTCGCTTTGTCGAATGACGCCTTGAATACATACGGAATGCCAAGCTTTTCAGTCACTTCAACGTAGCTTTCAGCGACCTGCAGTGCCAGATCACGGCTTTCTAGCACGTTCATGCCGCCAATCAGAACCAATGGTTTCTGGTTGTCAAAATCGATATCGCCAAGCGTAACCGTCGCCATATCTAGCGGCCCTTTACTGCGCGGGCGGCCAGGGCGGCGGCTTTCAACTCTTCCGCGATTTCGTCTGCTTCAGAGGGATCAAAATCCATTGGGATTTCGATGCCGGCACCTTCGACAAAGATCCGCACCATGCCTAGATCGGTTGGTCCGATCTGAATGTTGGCTTCGATGTCTTTTTCGTCGTTGATGCCCATGGCCGCTCTCCTTGATCTCTTGGTTGCCTAGCGCAGGGCTGCAGTGTTTGGCAAGGTGAGCGTCCTGCTTGATTTGGTGTGAAATTCGCCACAGAATGTGAACTGAGGACTTGTCATCGCGGATGGCGGGGGTTAAATCGCCCCACGTGCCGCCTTAGCTCAGTTGGTTAGAGCGCCTGATTGTGGATCAGGAGGTCCCTGGTTCGAGACCAGGAGGTGGTACCACTCCTCTTTCATATGGTAGCCCTGTTGGCGGAGGTTGCAGCCTCCGGCGGGAGTTTTTTGGCCAAGATGATAGAGCGTATCGTTTCCTTTGAGATCGGACCTAATCCACCGAAGCGGTTGGATAAGGCATTGGCGCGGGATGTGCCGGAGGATGCGTCGCTCAGCCGGTCGCGGCTTGTGAAGTTGTTGGAGATTGGGGCTATCTCAGTTGATGGGGCCGTATTGGATCAGCCGAGGGTTCAGGTGCCGGAAGGTGCTGTCGTTGAAATTACCGTGCGCGAGGCAGAGGAAAGCCATATCGAGGGGGAGGACATCCCTCTTCAAATCGTGTTTGAGGATGACGATCTAATCGTGGTGAATAAACCGGCGGGTATGGTCGTTCATCCTGCGCCGGGCACGCCTTCGGGAACTTTAGTCAATGCGCTGATCCATCATTGCGGTGATAGCCTTTCTGGGGTCGGCGGGTCAAAGCGGCCGGGCATTGTGCATCGGATTGATAAAGAAACTTCTGGCCTATTGGTGGTGGCGAAATCTGACGCGGCGCATCACGGGCTGGCGGACCAGTTTGCGGCGCATAGTGTTGAGCGTCGCTACCTTGCGATCTGCTATGGGGCGCCCGACAGCAATGACCCGCGTTTGCGTGGCGTGAAGGGGGTGAACTTTGAACCGGGGAATATCCTGAAAGTTCAGACCTTTTTGGATCGGCATAAGACAGACCGGCAGCGGCAAGCGGTATTCTTTGATCTTGGACGCTATGCTGTTACGCGGGCGCGGATCGTGGAGAGTTTGGGAACGCCGCCCGCAGCAGCCTTGATCGAATGCTGGCTTGAAACGGGTCGGACTCATCAGATCAGAGTGCATCTTGCCCATTGCGGCCACTCTTTGATCGGTGATCCGGTTTATGGTGGCAAACGCAAGCTTTCCCCAAAGGTGATTGGACAGGCGGGCGCGGAAGCGGCATCGCGTTTTGGGCGGCAGGCACTTCATGCTGCGACACTGGGATTTGTGCATCCGGTCACGGGCGCAGATCTTTCGTTTGAGGCTGAGTTGCCGCAAGATATGGTTGAACTGCTCACCAAAATGCGCGGGCAGGGCTGAAACAAACCATCCCATGTGCGTGAATGCACTGAAATTATCCTAACAATTGGTTAATCCCTCACTCATATAGAAGAAGACGAAAAACGTTTTTGGGCCTCTTGAAACGGTCCGTGAGCGCTACCATATGAATGTTAAGCTTATAAACATAACTGATAGGGGGACAGTATGAGCAACTATACAAACCTTCCGGCCCCATCGCCCGAGCAGGGTCTGAATCGCTATATGCAAGAAATTCGGAAATTCCCAATGTTGGAACCCGAAGAGGAGTATATGCTGGCCAAACGCTGGGTTGAGGACGAAGACACAGAGTCTGCGCACAGGCTTGTCACATCTCACCTGCGGCTCGCTGCCAAAATCGCCATGGGTTATCGCGGCTATGGTTTGCCCCAAGCAGAGGTGATTTCTGAAGCAAACGTCGGCCTGATGCAGGCGGTTAAGAAATTCGACCCTGAAAAGGGCTTCCGCCTTGCGACCTACGCAATGTGGTGGATCCGCGCGTCCATTCAAGAATACGTGCTGCGGTCTTGGTCCATGGTGAAGATGGGTACAACATCTGCGCAGAAAAAGCTGTTCTTTAACCTTCGCAAAGCAAAGAGCCGAATTGGCGCTTTGGAAGAAGGGGACATGCGCCCTGAAAACGTCCAAAAGATTGCAAGTGATCTGGGTGTGACCGAAGACGAAGTGATCAGCATGAACCGCCGTTTGTCAGGTGGCGACGCATCTTTGAACGCGATGGTCGGTACCGATGGAGACAGTGCTACTCAGTGGCAAGATTGGTTGGAAGACGAAGATGCCGACCAAGCGACCGCTTATGAAGAGCATGATGAGCTGACCGCACGACGCGAGCTTTTGGCGGAGGCCATGGATGCTTTGAATGACCGCGAGAAAGACATTTTGATGCAGCGCCGCTTGTCTGAAGAGACGATCACTTTGGAGGACTTGAGTTCTCAATACGACGTGAGCCGCGAACGTATTCGTCAGATCGAAGTGCGGGCTTTTGAGAAGCTGCAAAAGCGGATGAAAGAACTGGCGCGCGAAAAGGGTATGCTGGCGACGGCATAAACTAGTCAAATGAGTGTAAGAACCCCGGTCTTTTGGCCGGGGTTTTTCTTTGCGCTGTCCCACTTGACGCTCTACTGTTAGCGCCAACAGTAGGGGAGATTTGAATGGCCTTTCGTTGGGGAATTCTTGGAGCTGGGAAATTTGCACGGCAACATATGGGGCCGGCAATCCATGCGGCGAGCGGAAACAGTCTTGTCGGGCTTGCAACCTCGACTGCGAGCAAGGCCGAGCCATTTGAGGCATTTGCGCCGAGTTTGGCAGTCTTTAGCGATTATGACGCGCTTTTGGCCTCTCCTGACATTGATGCGGTTTATATTCCACTCCCGAACCATCTTCATGTGCCTTGGACAATCAAGGCACTAGAGGCTGGCAAACATGTGTTGTGCGAAAAGCCGATTGCGTTGAAAGCTGACCAGTTTGATGCGTTGATTGAGGCACGGGACCGGTCAGGAAAGCATGCGGCAGAGGCTTTGATGATCGCGCATCATCCTCAATTCATGCGTGCGCAAGACCTGGTTCAATCTGGCGCAATTGGAAAACTCCGCCATGTGGATGCAGTGTTTAGCTACAACAACGCAGATGACACGACCAATATCCGCCATGATCCGACGAAAGGAGGCGGTGGGTTACACGACATTGGCGTCTACACCTGTTCCGCGGCCCGTCTCGTCAGCGGTGAAGATCCGGCAGAAATAACGCTTTCCCGCATGGAGAAAGAGAGCGGCGTTGATGTTTACGCTCAGTTCGCCGCCGAATTCCCAAGTTTCAGCATGTCTAGCATGGTGTCGATGCGGCTGCACAACAGGCAAGAGGTTGTCTTCCATGGCGATCAGGGATGGTTAAAGCTCAGCTGTCCGTTCAATGCCAATGTGTACGATGTCTCAGAATTGATCCTCGAAACCGCAGTCGGGTCTCGCATTCAGGAGCGGTGGCCAAGCGTAAATCAATACGTCTTGCAGGTTGAGAATTTTGCCAAGACGGCACAGTCCGGCGCTGAATACCCCTGTCCCCTTGAATTTAGTCGGGGAACGCAAAACATGTTGGATATGATTTTTGAAGCTCACGGGCCGCACCCGGCAGGCTAGACGGAGGACGCAATGCAAGACGATCAAACACCCAACGATGCGCCGGAGTCGGACTACGACAATATGTTCATCAGATTGGTGACGATGATCATTGTCGCGGTGCTTTTAAGCATGGCGCATACCTTGCTTGGCCTGATCACCGTCGCTCAGTTTGTCATCATGTTGGTCAACCAGCGGGAGCCGAATGAGCAATTAGCAGAGTTTGGTACGACCATGGGCATGTGGATGGCGAAAGCCGCGCGGTATCAGACAGGTGCCAGCGAAGTGAAGCCTTGGCCGTTCACGCAGCTCGATTAATTCGCCAAGCGAGCACGCAACACTCGGATCATATTCTCACCCATGATTTTGCGGATTTGCGCTTCGGTCAATCCGGCGCGGAGCAGGGCATCAGTTACGGCTGCGAGTTCAGAGGCGTCAAAGCCTGTTTGAACGGACCCATCGAAATCTGAACCCAAGGAGACATGATCTTCGCCAAGCAGGTCTACCGCAGCTTTGATCGACGCGGCGACCCCATCCGGTGAGATGGCGCAAGACGCTGAATCCCAAAATCCGATACCGATGACACCACCAGTGGCTGCCAGGTCTTGCATCAGGTCGTCTGGCAAGTTCCGCGCAGTGCTACAGTGGGAAAAGATTCCGCCGTGGCTGAGTACGAGAGGGATATCAGTCATCTCGATGACCTCTTTCACGACTTGAGGGCTTGAGTGCGCGACATCTAGAATCATCCCTCTTGCGACTACTTCGTTCACCACCTCTCGTCCAAAATCCGTCAAGCCAGCGTCGCTGATCCCGTGAAGGGACCCACCCAATTCGTTATCAAAGAAGTGGTGCAAGCCGACTAGACGCAAGCCTTGATCTTCGAGGCGGTCCAAATTTGACATATCGCCCTCAAGTGCGTGGCCGCCTTCAATCCCAAAGATGCCACCAACCAATTCTGATCCTGCTTCACGATCTGTAAGCAAGCGGTCCAAATCCGCGCGATTTCGGATTAGCCTGAATCGACCGTCAGCATCTTCAACAAGCTCTTCCAATTTCTCGCCTTGATATAAGGCTCGCTCTGCGAGGCTGCCCCATGTTCGGGGCGGCCATAGCTGGCCAATCGCCAATGGCGTGATGTTGTCGAAGGCCTCAGCTGAGTTCTGTTCATTGTTTTGGCCTGCAGGGCTTTTTGTGACGGCCGTGAAGACCTGTACAGCCACGTTGCCTTCGATCAAGCGGGGGATGTCCGTGTGCCCACGATCGGCGCGTTTCGATAGATCGCGCTTCCAAAGCGTGGGGTCGGCGTGCCAGTCGCCTATAAGGAGGTCTGCGTGCAAGGTTTCAGCGGCATCGGAGATCACATAGGGATCATGTTCCGCCACCGCGTTCCGTCCTCGTTCAACGTAACCCGGTGCAAAGATTAAGAACGCACCAACCGCAATGACAATTAGCAACAAGAACCGGCCAAGCCATTTTCCGAATGTTCGCATGAGATCCTCCCTCTCACGCCGTTAGGCTAGTTGGAGGCGCTTGGCTTGCGAAGGATGACGTTGCGGCAGATTACTCCACGGGATCTTTGAACGCGATGCCTTTGTGGCTGCCGTCGCAGAAGGGTTTGTTCTGGGACGCGCCGCACCGGCAAAGGAATACGTTTTTGCCCTTAACGATTTTGTGGCCGGTTCCTGTCGTGAGCTCTACGTTCCCTGCAACTTTCAGCGGACCATCCGGAATGCGACTGGCCGCGATTGGCCCGCCTTGCTCGTCAATGTCTTCTGGAACTTTCGCGACTGGTTCGCCGGATGCGGTGAATCCAGCCTCCACATGGCTGTAGTCGCAGAAAGGTTTGTTCTTGGAAAGCCCGCATCGGCACAGGGTAGCGCGGGTCATGTCTTCGCCCTCGACGTCCATGTCACCTGCAACGGCCAGAGGGCCGTTTTCCAGTACGGCGATACGGTTGATCTTCGGCGGGGCCTCTTCTGCGCCTGTGTTGTATCGGAAGGCCAAGGCACCTGACGGGCAGGAACGGATCATCGATGCGATCTCCTCCGCGGGGGCGTTGTCGGGCTGGACCCAAGGTCGTTGGGCAGGATCAAAAGCTTCAGGAAGTTTTAAAAAGCAATTTCGGGCATGGATGCATTTGGACATATCGAATGTCACAGTGATGTCTTTGCCCACATATTCCTTGCGTCGCATGGCTGATCCTCCCATCGGATTGGCTGATGCGACAAGGCTAGCCGAGACGGATGCGTCCGGCTAGCACTGTTCTTGCACAGAGGCTGTGCTTAGTCTTCCATCGCCTCAAGTTCGTCGATGAACCCTTCGATCATGCTCAATCCCTTATCCCAGAACGCAGGATCGCTGGCATCTAAGCCGAAGGGGGCAAGCAGTTCCTTGTGGTGCTTGGAGCCGCCCGCTTTGAGCATATCAAAGTATTTCTCGCGGAAGTCTGGATCGCCCTCCTCGTAGACCGCGTAGAGTGCGTTCACGAGGCCGTCGCCAAACGCATAAGCGTAGACGTAGAAGGGCGAGTGGACGAAGTGCGGGATATAGGCCCAGAAGGTCTCGTATCCGTCTGCGAAATCGAAAATCTCTCCTAGGCTTTCGGCCTGAACGGACATCCAGAGTGCGTTAATGTCGTCTGGTGTCAGCTCTCCTTCGGCTCGAGCCGCGTGGAGTTTGCATTCAAAGTCGTAGAACGCGATCTGGCGGATCACCGTGTTGATCATATCCTCGACTTTGTTCGCCAAAAGCACCTTGCGTTCGTCTTTGGTTTTCGCCCCGTCCAGCATTTTGCGGAAGGTCAGCATTTCGCCAAATACAGAGGCCGTTTCGGCCAAAGTCAAAGGCGTTGAGGATAGAAACTCGCCTTGTTCAGCCGCAAGAACCTGATGAACGCCGTGACCAAGTTCATGTGCTAAGGTCATGACATCACGTGGTTTTCCGAGGTAGTTCAACATCACATAGGGATGCACCGTTGTTACGGTGGGGTGCGCAAAGGCACCGGGAGCTTTGCCCGGTTTCACAGGCGCGTCGATCCAACCTTCGGTAAAGAACGGTTTCGCGAGGTCGGCCATTTTCGGATCGAAGTCGCCATAAGCGTCGAGCACGGTTTTGGTCGCTTCATCCCAATCGACCAGCTTATCGTCTTCCAAAGGCAGCGGCGCATTGCGGTCCCAGACTTGCATCCGATCCAATCCCAGCCATTTGGCTTTCAGCTTGTAATACCGATGGCTAAGACGCGGGTAGGCGGCGACAACGGAGTTACGAAGGGCCTCAACAACTTCCGCTTCCACATGGTTCGACAGATGGCGACCGGTTTGCGGGGTCGGGAGGTTGCGCCAGCGGTCCTCGATCTCCTTCTCTTTGGCGAGCGTGTTGTGAACGCGGGCGAAGATTTTGATGTTTTCTTGGAAGACTGCCGCGAGGGCGTGGGTCGCAGCTTCGCGCTTGTTGCGGTCTTTCTCAGTCAGCAGGTTCAACGTCGCTTCGAGGTTGAGTGTTTCACCATCAACAGTGAACTCGAGGCCCGCCATTGTTTCATCGAACAAACGGTTCCAAGCAGCGGCCCCAACGGTGGATTGGTCGTGGAGGAATTTTTCTAGCTCATCGGAAAGCTGATATGGCCTCATCGCACGCATCCGGTCGAAAACCGGTTTGTATCGAGCAAGATCAGCGTTTTCTGCAAGCATTCCCGCCAAAGCGTCATCATCGAGGCGGTTGAATTCTAGCGAATAGAACACAAGCGGCGTTGTGAAATTCGTGATCTTGTCCTGCATATTCGCCATGAACTGCGCACGTTCCGCATCGGTCGTGATCTGGTAATAGCGAAGGCCGGCAAAGGACATGATACGACCGGCAATCTCGCTGATCTTTTCGTTGCGTTGCACAGCTTTCAGCATGCCCGCAGCGTCAAGTCCCGCCAACTTACCTTCATAGTCCGCGGCAAAGCTGGCGCATTCCTTTTCAAGCCATTCGAGATCGCTGGTCAGCTCTTTGCTGTCCTCAGCCGGATACAGATCCGTCAGATCCCATTCCGGCAAATCACCGAAGTCACCGCCACCGTTGGCGTTTGCGTCGAATACTGGGGAGGGGAAGCGCATGGGTTATCCTTTTCAATTCTCTTGAGTGCAACATAGGGGTGCGGCAGCCCGGGTAAAACCCAACTGTTCAAAACTTGTAGAGAGCAGCTGGGTTATCGACGAGGATGCGGTGGCGTGTGTCTTCATCGGTGGCAACGCGATGAAATGCGTCCCAGAGGTCTGAACCTTTCGGCATCTCTGCGCCATTCAACATGATATGCGGCCAATCTGAGCCCCATAGGCATCGTTCGGGGTTGGCTTCGACCAAGGCGGCGACGAAAGCGTCTGTTGCGTCATAGGGTGCGTTGGACAGGCGGTAGAGGCCCGAAAGCTTGATGTAGGCGTCGCCATCGGCCAGCACGCGGCAGAGGTTTTGGAAACCGGCGGTTTGTGGTCCGCCAGCGATGTCCGTCGGCCAGCCGATGTGGTCAAAAACCACCGGAACAGGGCAGGCGGCGACGTCTTCGGCCAGCTCTTCCATGTGCTGATCCGCATGCATCAACATTTGGATGTGCATGCCACGGTCGTTAAGGATTGGCGCCATCGCTTTCGCGCCGTCCCAGGTCAAAACGCCACCATGGACATAGTTCAGGCGGACGCCGGAGAGGTTCCAATCCGCGAATTGGTCAAAAGCGGCCTCGGGCGCGCCATCAGGCAGCAGACCGATACCTTTGAACCCGTCGCCCATCTGACGGACCGCTTCGACGGTTACACTGTTGTCTATGCCATAGAAGATGGATTGGACGACCACGCCTCTTGTGATCCCTAAGGCATCGAGGTGGGCGCGGTAGCCCGCGAGGTAGGCGGCAAAGCTCTGCGCTGGATCTTCGGTGCGACCATCAAACAGTGGGAATTCTTTCGGTGCGCCCAAAAGATGAACATGCGTGTCGCAGGCGTCTTGCGGTGCTTTGGTCGCCACGTCTTGTGCGGCGGGCGGAAGGGGCGCGATGGGTTTAGCCATAGAGCTCTAACATCTCTTTCAAGTCGGCTAAGGTATTCGCCTCGGCCACGGGTTTGTCTTTGCGCCACCGGAGCATACGGGGGAAGCGCAACGCAACCCCGGATTTATGCCGTGGTGACGCTTGAATGCCTTCAAAGGCGATTTCAAACACGTGGTGCGGCGGAACCTGACGAACAGGGCCAAAGCGTTGCAATGTGTTTTTGCGCACCCAACTGGTGATCTCCCGAAATTCGGCGTCGGTCAGGCCGGAGTAGGCTTTGGTGAACGGGGTCAATTCATTGCCGTTCCAAACAGCGAACGTGTAGTCGGTAAAAAGGTTCGCGCGGCGACCATGGCCGGCCTGGGCGTAGATCATCACAGCGTCAATTGTCAGCGGATCGATCTTCCACTTCCACCAATCGCCGCGTTTGCGGCCCGAGAGGTAAGGGCTGTCTAGGCGTTTGAGCATCAACCCTTCGGCGTTCAGGTCACGCGACCGATCTCGTTCCTTGGCGAGATGGTCCCAACTGTCGAATGGAACCGAGGACGAGAGGTGGAGAGGCAAGTGATCCGGCGCAGATTTAATTATTTTTTCCAGTCGGTTGCGTCGCTCAGCAAAAGTGACTTCACGAATGTCTCGGCCCTGATCTTCAAGAAGGTCATAAGCCATCAAAACCACTGGAGCCTCGGCCAGAAGTTTTTTGGGGACCGTCTTACGACCAATGCGCTTTTGCAGCGCATTGAAGCTCAGCGGTGCACCATCGCGGAAAGCTAGGATTTCGCCGTCGATCACCGTGCCATCGGGCACAAAATCTTTGAGCTGCGCCAATTCAGGGAACCGATCTGTCATCAGGTCTTCGCCACGAGACCAGATGTGATGTTCCCCTTGTCGGACAATCAATTGGCCGCGAATTCCATCCCATTTTCTTTCAGCATTCCAACCAGTTGGATCGCTGAGTTGATCTAAGTTGTCCAAAGCATGTGCAAGATAGAACGGATAGGGTTTTGACAAATCCGATTGCGGGTCATCGTCTTCAATGAGCGCCTGCCAAGTTGTCGTGTCCGGCGTCCATTGCCCCATAAGCTTGTGGGTCAAGACGGCGGCATCTTGGCCCGTGGTTTGCGACAAAGCGCGTGTCACGAGTTTGGCGCTGACACCAACACGAAACCCGCCGGTGAGGAGTTTGTTGAACAAGAACCGCTGATAGTTGGGAAGCTGTGTCCAAGCGGAAAGAACGGCTGTTTTTCTGTCATCTTCTTCTAGTTTTGAGAAAGATTTTGTCCTAGAAATCCAATATGTAAGACTGTGATCGTCAACTCCCTTCGCTTCGGGCAAGACAAGTGAAATCGTCTCCGCCAGATCACCCACGACGGAATAGCTATCTTCAAACAACCATAGCGGAATACCTGCTGCGTCTGCGGCCCATTCGCGAAGCTTTGACGAGGTCACGGTGCGCTTCGGACGACGGCCGGTGAATAAAGCAATGGTCCAGAGTTTGTCGTCTTCGGTCGCAGTCGCGAAATACTCCGCCAGCGCCGCGACCTTTGCATTTGTCTTTGTCGTTTGGTCGACGTGTCGGAAAAGCTCGGCAAAATCCTTCATTCGTCGCTGTCCTCATCGCCAGTATAGTCTGTCGCAACGATATGCGCATCGTAGCCTTGATCTTCTAACCAGCGCCGAAATTGAGAGGTATATCCGTGCGTTACAAAGATTTTCTCAGCTTCGGTTGCAGCAATCGCTTCGTTCAACCCACGCCAGTCTGCGTGATCCGAGACGATAAAACCCTGATCGGCAGACCGCCTGCGTCGCACTCCGCGCAATGCCATCCATCCCGAGGCAAACGCTGAAGAGGATGGATTAAATTTCTGCGCCCAGCTTTGTGCCAAAACGCCAGGCGTGGCGAGGACCAATGCTCCGGGATAGTCCTTTATGTTCAATTCTGGCGTGACGCGGATTGTGTCCGGCAATGCGATCCCTTGGGCGCGCAACACTTCATTTGTGTTCTCGATGGCGCCATGAGTCAGGATCGGGCCAATGCTGGCATCAACGGTGCTGAGCAGGCGTTGCGCTTTGCCAAGAGCGTATGCGCCAAGCAGAGAAAAGAGCCCTTCGGAATGGTTGGCTTGCCACCATGTGTTGATCTGATCGGCAAGGACGTCTTGCGGTGTCCAATTGAAAACAGGCAACCCGAAGGTGCATTCGCTGATGAAGGCATGGCACTTGACGGGCTCAAACGGTTCGGAGAGGCCGTCATCGACGGTCTTGTAGTCGCCAGAGACAACCCACGCTTCCCCGTCCACGACAACTTTGATCTGCGCCGATCCGGGCACATGTCCCGCGGGGTGGAACGAGACAGAAGCACTACCAATTTTCTGTTCTATGCCATAGAGTTGTGTCTCGATCCTCGCGTCAGATCCAAGCCGATATTGCATCACGGGCTTCGCTGTAGGCGTCGCCAGATAGGCCTTCATCCCCGCACGCGCGTGGTCGGCATGACCATGGGTGATGAGTGCCCGATCAACGGACTTCCACGGGTCAATGTAGAAATCGCCCGCCGCGCAATAGATGCCGCGATCGGTGAAAGTCAGGACGTCACTCATGCCCTGATGGTAGCGCTTTGGAACGCGGAGGCTACAGCTTAAATATTCGCGTCGAAAAGGGCGATTGATTTGGCGTAGAACGTATCCCGAACCGAAGGGACTTCGATCATGATCTCGTGCTTAGCGCCGTCAAACTCATCCAACTCTCCACCGTTCCAGCGCTCCATGCGGCTGTGGATACGCTCTGGGCTGACAATCGTTTCAGCCGTTCCTAGTCCAGTGTAGCAGGGACAGTTCGGGCTCGGCATGTTGTGCAGGGCACGCATTTCATAGAGCGCTTCGCCGATCCAGTTTATCGATGGTCCGCCCAAACCAAGATCAGGATGAGCAGCGAGCTGGCCACGCATGTATTTGAAAAGTTCTGGGTCGCAGGTCAGTTCGTTGCCATCAAATTCCTGCACCTCGACATAGTTGGTCGTATCTCGGCCGGGGGAGACCATTTTGCCAAGGCCGATATAAGGACCGACCGTTCCGAGCACCCAAGCACCAGCGCGCAAGGGCTGCGCAATGGCAACGCCCCACATCGGTGCGGAGAATGCAGCGGCATTCACCGGAAGATGGTTGTGAAGGGCGCGAAGGCCGATGCAGCCCCCCATAGAATGACCGATCAAGAAGAGGGGTTGTGCTAGCCCCTCAGCGCGAACGAATGCGACGACAGCATCGACATCAAGCTGATAGTCTTGGAATTTACCCACATGCCCTAGGCCGCGATCATCGGCTAGGCGATCCGCTAATCCCTGGCCGCGCCAATCAACGGCGACCATATTATAACCCGCTTTGACATACTCACGCGCGGGAAGCCCGTATTTCTCGGCATATTCGGTGCGGCCACAGAACATAAGGATCGTGCCTTTGGCATCCTTGGCGGGCCAGTGAACGACGCGTATTCGCACGCCGTCTTCGCATGTCAGGCAATAAGCCGCACCGCCTTCTGGGCCGTCTGCGACATCCTCAAAATACGGTGCAGCGTTCATGGTTAGCCGAGTACGCCGGACAGTTTCATTGCCATGCCCATGTCGCCGTCAACTTTTAGCTGACCAGTCATGAATGCGGCTGTTGGGTTCTGTTCGCCTTCCAAAATCGCTTGGAATGTTTCTGCTGAAGCGGTCAACGTAACGTCTGCATCGGCGTCAGACGCAGTCGCGCCATTTTCGTCGATGAGGATGCTACCTTCGCCTTCGATGTCGAACTTTGCAGTGCCGTCGAATCCTGCGCCGGCCATTTTTTCGTTCAGGGCTTCTACAGCCGCGGTGATCACGTCGCTCATAAGTTCGTGTCCTTTTTACATTCTGTGATGCGTCTTGCTCTGGCACCTTGCGCCAATAACGCTACATTTACGTTATGGTCACTCGAATTCCACCCTTCAAATGTGCCGTTGCGGCATTTGTGATTTTGCAAGCCGTTTCGTCATCCGCCGTTGCCCAAACGGCTGATCTAGATGCGTTGTTCTTGGAACTTAAGGACGCGGACGAAACCAGTCACGAACGGATCTCAAATGAGATTCGGCTGGAATGGCAAAAATCCGGCTCCGCCGCGATGGATTTACTGTTGCGACGGGGCACGGAGGCCTTGGAAGAGGGTAATGCGCTTGAGGCGGCTGAACATTTTTCCGCTTTGATCGATCATGCGCCGGAGTTCGCGGAAGGGTATCACGGTCGGGCCTCCGCCTATTTCGCAAACGGACTGATGGGGCCTGCGATTGACGACCTTCGCCAGACTTTGGTTCTGATGCCGCGTCACTATGAGGCCATGTTTGGACTGGCCAGCATCATGGAGGGGTTGGAACGCCCCAAGGATGCGCTAGAAGTTCATGAGTTGATTCTGGAAATCTATCCATTGAATCAGATGGCATTGGACGCAAAAACGCGTCTTGAAGAACAGCTTCGGGGTCAGTCGCTTTAAGCTACGGGCCTCCTTGACAGGGTTTGACAGATGAGCACCACCCGCGTCACGGCTGTTTTGGGGCCGACAAACACCGGCAAAACGCATTTTGCAATCGAGCGGATGCTGAACCACCGTACCGGTGTGATCGGCTTGCCTTTGCGGTTGTTGGCGCGAGAGGTCTACGATCGGATTGTCGCAAAACGTGGGCCGAGCGTCGTCGCTTTGGTCACGGGGGAGGAGCGGATTGTTCCGCCTCGAGCGGCCTACTGGGTGTGCACGGTCGAAGCGATGCCCGAGGGCATGGGATGTGATTTTCTGGCCGTCGATGAGATCCAGCTATGTTCAGATGCCGAGCGTGGCCATGTCTTCACGGACCGTCTGTTGAATGCACGAGGATTGAAAGAGACCGTCTTTCTAGGGGCCGAAACCATGCGTGGTGCCATCGCTGCGATGGTGCCCAATGTGGAGTTCATCAAGAAAGAGCGGTTTTCTGAACTCACCTATTCAGGTTCGAAAAAGATAAGTCGAATGCCTCCAAGAAGCGGAATTGTCGGCTTTTCGGTAGAAAATGTATATGCAATTGCCGAGTTGCTGCGCCGCCAAAAGGGAGGTGCTGCCGTTGTGATGGGGGCACTCAGCCCTCGCACGCGTAACGCTCAGGTTGAGATGTATCAGAACGGCGACGTCGACTACCTTGTCGCGACCGACGCCATCGGGATGGGGTTGAACCTCGACATCAAACATGTCGCCTTTTCAGGCCTGACCAAGTTCGACGGGCGCAAGATGCGGCATCTTTTTCCGGAAGAGTTGGGCCAAATTGCAGGACGTGCAGGGCGCCATACGGAAAACGGAACCTTTGGTGTAACAGGCGAAGCGCCGCCCTTGGACGACGAGGTCGCACAAGCCATTGTTCAGCATCGTTTCCGACCCGTGAAGAAACTGCAATGGCGCAACAGCGATCTTCAATTCGGATCGGTCAAACGCTTGGTGCAAACGCTAGAACAGCATACGCAAGATGAATGGCTGACCCGCGTTCGAGAAAGCGATGACTTGGCGGCTCTGAAGGCTTTAGCTCAGGATGAATTGATCGTCGCACGGGCAAGCGATGGCCCGTCGGTGAGATTACTTTGGGAGGTCTGCCGCATTCCGGACTTCCGAGGGATTAGTCCGGTCGAACATGCGGCGCTTTTGGGCAAAATCTTCACTGATTTGCATCAAGATGGTCACATCGACCCAAATTGGTTTGCCCTCAAGGTCGCGCGCATTGACCGCACCGAAGGCGATATCGATACGCTTTCCAAGCGGTTGGCGTATATCCGCACATGGACGTATGTGGCGCAGCGCCAAGACTGGTTGCGTGATGTTTCCCATTGGCGGGAGGCGACGCGCGCTGTAGAAGATCGTTTGTCAGATGCGTTGCATGGCGCTTTGACGCAAAGATTTGTGGACCGGCGGACATCTGTTTTGCTTCGGCGGCTCAAACAGAAGGAGAGCCTTTTGGCTGACGTGAATGAAAATGGTGAAGTAACCGTAGAAGGTGAATTCGTGGGTAAACTCGATGGGTTCCGGTTCCGTATGGACAAAGCTGGCAGCCCGGATGAGGCAAAGACATTGCGTCAGGCTTCGGTTCAGGCGTTGATGCCTCATTGGCATTTGATGGCCGATAAATTTTACAACGCGCCAGATACGGAAATCGACTTCACCGAACAGGGTGGCCTGATGTGGGGCGAGAATGCTGTTGGTAAGCTGGTGTCAGGATCCGAGCCATTGAAGCCCTCGGTCGAGGTTTTCGTAGATGAAGAAGCCGGCGATGACGTCGCCACCAAGGTTCAACGCCGTTTGCAGCACTTTATCGATCGCAAGATCGCGGCTGGATTTGAGCCGCTTTTGGGCTTGAAGAACGACGAGACGCTCGAAGGTCTGGCCAAAGGTTTCGCGTTTCGCATGGTCGAAGGGTTCGGCATCATCCCGCGCGGAGAGATCGCGGACGATGTCAAAGCCTTGGACCAAGATGCACGCGGAACGCTCCGCAAGCATGGGATTCGCTTTGGACAATTTACGATCTTTATGCCGCTTTTGCTGAAGCCAGCGCCGACACGTTTGCGTTTGGTGCTGTGGTCGCTAGCAAAGAACTTGCAGGAATTCCCAGAAAGCCCGCCCCCTGGTCTTGTAACCGTGCCGGCCGAAAAGGGCGCACAACCTGGATACTACGCAATGGCTGGCTATCGCGCAGCTGGTGAACGGGCGATCCGTATTGATATGTTGGAGCGTTTGGCCGATATGTTGCGCGATCAGGATACACGCGGCGGATTTGAAGCGACGGCGGATATGCTTTCGATCACTGGGATGACGCTAGAGCAATTCGCTGATCTGATGCAGGGTCTTGGGTATAAGGCTGAGAAGGGCGAGCGCGCTAAAGTGAAGACGACCCCAACGCCCGCTGCGGACACGGCGCCAGTCGGAGATGAAGCAAAAGCCGACGAAGCACCCATTGAACCTGCTGAGCCGGAAGTAGAAGTGTTCTATACCTTCACATGGGGTGGACGGGCGCCGCGCCAGCAACGTCCTCAGAATGACCGCCCACGCGGCAAAGGCAAGCCAAGGGGAAAAGGCCCGAAATCGAACAAACCGCAAAGCTTTTCTTCAAAACCCAAAGGCGAAAAGAATGTTGATCCTGACAACCCGTTTGCGGCCGCTTTGGCTGGCTTCAAAACAGATTGAGCGACACTCGCGACACCATCCGGTTAGATAAATGGCTGTGGCACGCGCGGTTCTTCAAGTCGCGCAGCCTTGCTGCTGGTGTTGTCTCGTCCGGCAAGGTGCGGGTCAACGGAATGCCTGTTAGCAAACCCAGCAGGTCCGTGGGGCCAGATGACGTTTTGACCTTTACCAAAGAACAAGATGTGCGGATCGTTCGTATCCTTGCTTGTGGCGAAAGGCGCGGACCGGCGCCAGAGGCACGGGCGCTTTATGAAGATATATCACCAGAGAAGGTGATCCGTCCTAAAAACCCGCGATTTGATGGGAAAGGCAGACCAACAAAGAAAGATCGGAGGGACATGACGTCTCAGTTCCGTGATCCATGATCATTCTTGCTTGAACGTGACAAAGACTTGTCCTAACCCACTCCAGTACTGAAACCGAAAGACCCGCTATGACTTACATCGTCAACGACAACTGTATCGCCTGCAAATACACCGATTGTGTTGAAGTCTGCCCCGTGGATTGCTTCTACGAGGGGGAGAATATGTTGGTGATCCATCCTGACGAATGTATCGACTGTGGCGTGTGTGAGCCTGAATGCCCTGCGGACGCGATCCGACCAGATACCGAGCCGGATATGGAGAAGTGGGTCGAGTTCAATCGCAAGTATTCCGAGCTTTGGCCGGTGATCATCACCAAGAAAGATCCGATGCCGAATGCGGATGAGATGGACGGCAAAGAGGGCAAGATGGAGCTCTTCTCCGAAGCGGCTGGCGAAGGTGGCTGATTCGCGGCTCTCTCGGCCTAAGCCTATGAAAACTAGATATTTAGTTTAGAATGAGGGGCGCGCTTTTAGTAGCCCCTTTTTTGTGATATACTCCTAATCAATGACGTCACTACTCTGACCCATTGCCGAGACACCTCTAAACTGACGGAGACGCGAGTCACCGCCGGTTTTTTTGTCGCGTGGCGTGGGTTATATCCATGGAAGGGATAACATGGCTAAGAAGAAACACGAATTTAAGCCGAACGATTTTGTGGTCTACCCAGCCCACGGCGTTGGCAAAGTTGTGGCTATTGAGGAAGAAGAAGTTGCGGGCTTTGCGCTTGAGCTGTTCGTGATTGCCTTTGAAAAGGACAAAATGACCCTGCGGGTGCCGACCAATAAGGTGTCTGATGTTGGGATGCGTGCCTTGGCGACGCCGGATGTCGTCAGCAATGCGATGAAAACGCTGCGCGGCAAGGCAAAGGTTAAGAAAGCAATGTGGTCGCGTCGGGCGCAGGAATATGAGCAGAAGATCAATTCCGGTGATTTGATTGCGATCGCGGAAGTTGTGCGTGATTTGCACCGTCAAGATGACCAGCGCGAGCAGTCTTATTCAGAGCGTCAGCTTTATGAAGCGGCATTGGAGCGTTTGACGCGTGAAATTGCGGCTGTGGCCGGCAATGACGAAGGCGCGGCGCAAGCTGAGATCACAGACGTGTTGGTCAGTCGCGCTGCCTAAGCTTCCTTTGTCGAAATGAAAAAGCCGCGCCCTTTGTGCGCGGCTTTTGCGTCATTATGGCTGACCCATTCGGGTCAGCTGTGCCTTCGGCGAAGGTATTTTTGCTCAAAAGAATTAGAGGGCGCGCCAGCCGATGTCGCGGCGGCAAAAGCCTTCGGGCCAGTCGATTTTATCAACCATAGCGTAGGCGCGGGCGTGGGCGTCTTTGAGGGTCGCGCCGCGTGCGGTTACTGCGAGGACGCGGCCACCTGTTGCGGTGATCTGACCGTCTAATTTGGTCGTTCCGGCGTGGAATACAGCGTTTTGACTGTCTTCCGGTAGTGCTTCTAGCCCTTTAATGACGCTGCCTTTTTCGTAAGTTCCAGGGTAGCCGTTTGCGGCGAGAACCACGGTCAGCGCGTGATCATCTGCCCAATTCGCACTCACGTCGACCAGCCGACCTTCGGCGCAGGCTTGCATGAGATCGTGCACTTGAGCGCCGAGTCGCATCATCAGGCATTGGCATTCGGGATCGCCAAACCGCACGTTATATTCCACAAGGCGGGGTTGGCCGTCTTTGATCATCAGCCCGACAAAGAGCACGCCTTGGAATGGAGTGCCGCGATCTGCCATCACCTGCATGGTGGGGCGGACAATTTCATCGATGGTCTTTTGTGTGACGTCAGCGGTCATCACTGGCGCGGGGGAGTAAGCGCCCATCCCGCCAGTGTTGGGGCCTGTATCGCCGTCTCCCACACGCTTATGGTCCTGCGCGGTGCCGATGGGGAGGATTGTGGTGCCATCGACGAGGCAGAAAAAGGAAGCTTCTTCGCCGTCCATGAATTCTTCGATTACAACTTCTGCGCCAGCCTCACCGAAGTTTCCGTCGAACATATCATCAATGGCGGCGAGGGCTTCTTCGTCAGTCATTGCAACGATCACGCCTTTGCCCGCGGCGAGGCCATCCGCCTTTACAACGATCGGGGCGCCTTGGGCTTGGATGTAGGCTTTCGCCGCAGCAGCGTCAGTGAAGCGGGCGTAGGCGGCTGTTGGGGCGTTGGCTGCATCACAAATCTCTTTGGTGAAGGCTTTGGAGGCTTCCAGCTGAGCGGCCTCTTTTGAGGGGCCAAAGACCGAGATGCCAGCGTCTCGCAAACGGTCCGCCACGCCGGCGGCGAGGGGGGCCTCGGGGCCGACGATGACAAAATCGATGCTATTGGCGGCGGCAAATTCGGCGACTGCATCGCCGTTCAAAATGTCAACGCTCGAACATTCGGCAATCGCGGCAATGCCCGCATTCCCAGGCGCAACGATAAGTTTGTCGCATTTCGGGTTCTGCTTGACCGCCCAAGCCAGCGCATGTTCTCGCCCGCCGCTGCCTAAAATCAGGATATTCATGCCTGTCCCCCGCTTGGCCTTTGTTGAGGGGCGTTCTAAGGTTGGCATCAACGAAGAACAAGGGCAGTTGATGGACCTTTTTGACGAAGAACCTGCGAAGGGCAACGCGCCGGAATTCACTGTTTCCGAGCTGACCGGATCGGTGAAGAAAGCGCTTGAAGGGGCGTTTGGCCGCGTGCGGGTACGTGGAGAAGTGGGCCGCGTGGTGCGGGCCAAGTCGGGGCACCTTTACTACGACATCAAGGATGAGCGGAACGTTATCGCCTGCAATACGTGGAAGGGGCAGGTGACTGGGCTAGGGGTACTGCCGGAAGAGGGGCTTGAGGTGATCGTCACCGGCAAGCTCAGCACGTTTGGGCCGCAGTCGAAATACAACATCAATGTAGATAGCATTGAGGTCGCCGGTGCGGGCGCTTTGATGGCGATGCTGGAGAAGCGTAAGAATGCTCTTGCGGCGGAAGGGTTGTTTGCGCCAGAGCGGAAGAAAGAGCTGCCCTATCTGCCCGAGATTATCGGTGTTGTGACCTCACCGTCTGGTGCGGTTATTCGAGATATTTTGCACCGGTTGCGGGACAGATTCCCGCGTAAGGTGCTGGTGTGGCCAGTGGCCGTGCAGGGTGCGAACTGTGCGCCGGAGGTGGCAAGGGCCATTGAAGGGTTCAACGCCTTGACACCCGGCGGGGCTTTGCCACGGCCTGATTTGTTGATCGTGGCGCGGGGCGGCGGGTCGATTGAAGATCTTTGGGGGTTTAATGAAGAGGTTGTGGCGCGGGCGGCGGCTGCCTCTGACATTCCGTTGATTTCTGCCGTGGGGCACGAAACCGATACGACTTTAATCGATTTTGTTTCCGATCAACGTGCTCCGACGCCAACAGCGGCTGCGGAGCTTGCAGTTCCGGTTCGAATGGAATTGCTCGCTTGGGCCGATCAGCAGGGTGCGCGGTTGACCCATGCTTTGACGAGTGGGGTGCAGCGTCGCGGTCAACGATTGGCGGATGTGGCGCGGGCCTTGCCGCAGCCGGAGGCGCTGACGTCTGTTCCGCAACAGCGGTTTGATCTTGCATCCGGGCGGCTCGATCATGCTTTGCAGCGGGCTGTGGCCCAGAAGCAGTTGAAGCTGGCAGATGCGCCTTTGCGGCCTGCGATGTTAACGCGGGTGGTCGCGCAGGAGCGGCGGCGCGTGGTTGAACTGTCAGCACGGTCTGGTCCGGCGTTGGAACGTCAGGCGATGCGCGCTCGGGATCGTTTGGAGCGCATACAGGTGCGGGCGCCGGATGTGACACAGGCCAAAACGCGTTTGGAGCATGCGTCGCAAAGGTTGTCGTCGATCGCGCGATCGCAGCAGGCGGAACGGGCGAAGCGTTTGGAGGCTTTGGATCGCTTGCGCGAAACGCTGGGGTATCGCGAGACGTTGAAGCGCGGTTATGCGGTCGTTCGGGGTGATGGTGATCTGGTGACGACACAGGCCGCGGCGAAATCCGCCAAATCCTTGGAAATCGAATTTGCGGATGGTCGATTGACCGTTGGTGGGTCAAAGCTACCGGCAAAGAAAGGAGCCGGTGATGGTGATCAAGGAAGCCTTTTCTAACCGCTAACTGAAGAAATTCCCGCAGACCAATGCGCTTGGGTCTTCGTTGGCTTCAAAGATGATTTGGCTGGAATCAGCATTGGTCGCTTGGATGCCATCCGGTGTTTTGAACACAGTCCAGCAGTGGTGTTCATCTGTGCCTTCATAGGCAAAGCAGATGTTCTGATCCGCTTCATACCAGCGGCCTTCGATGCATTCGCCATTGAATGCTGACCACAAGACACGCCGTTGAGGCAGGTAGTGTTCGACCCCGTAGTTTGGGTTTCCGGGGGAACCAAAGGTCAGGACTTTGCCGGTGACATAGGCATCGAATTCCTCTGCCGTCATGGGGCTTTGTGCCGCTGCAGTAGTGGCGAAGAGGAGGAGGGAGATGAGTATACGCACGGTTAATTTTGCCATTTCAATGCGCGATGATCCATAACCTTCCGCCAGCGCGAGGGCAAAAGTGCCAAGGTCGCCATCGCAGGCAGGGAATGGGGCAGCATGGGGCCATCAGAGTGCGGCTCTAGCGCAGTGAAAGTTTTCATCGGTCTTGTGTGGTGTTGCGAATGTCGGGGGGCATTGAGCATCATGGAAGAGGAGAACCAGTGCGGGCTATCCCAGCTGTGAAAGGCAGTGGTGGGTTCGGCCTTGTTGTCATCTATGGTTCGGCTCAAACCATAGTGTTGAACGTAGTCTGACAACAGCAGTTGCGCCGTCGCGTATAGTGCGAGGCCCGTATAGGCGACCAAGCCCGCCACTCCGCCGATCAAGAAAGCCAAAACGAGCATCGCAAGACCTCCAGAAAGATAGACCCAATAGGGGTTTTGTGAATTCGGACGGTTGATCGATTTCAGCCTCTGAGTTTCTGCAGCAAAGCCTTTGCTGAATGAACCAACCCATGCGCGGGCCACATAACGATAGTAGCTTTCGCCCAACTGCGCGGAGTTGGGATCATCACTTGTCGCGACAAAGCGATGATGCACCAGCAGATGAGCTGATGTGTGGTGGCCAAAGAGGATCGAAATATAGACCCACATGCCCAATTGGCGCAGGTCGCGTCGTGATCTATGGATCAATTCGTGGGCGGCTGAGTTGCTGACTTGACCAAAGAACAAACCCGCAGAGATGAACAGCGCGATATTCGCTGCTAGACTGTGCGAGCCGTTCGCCAAAGTCCAAACAACCAGAAGCATCAGCACAAAGTGAAGCGTGCCGATAAGCACCAACAACCCGTCCCCAGCTGGGAATTCGGTTTCTGCGTTTTCGTTCGGTATAATGTTGACCAAACTGTCCAAGGCGAACGTCAGGCTCGTCATGAAAATCAAGCCCAAGGCGACCCACCAACCACCCAAAACCGCGCCAATCGCAATCAGCAAAGCGGGGAGAGTCGTGGCCAGATAGAAACGCAACATGCCGTCTCTATATCACGGCATTTGTTTCTAATAAGAGATGAAAAAAGACCCTCTGTGCGCATTCGCCGCGCAACTGGTTCAGTAGATGTCGCATTTGCTTGGTGTCGAACGACTGCACTGTGTAAAAATGCACTCGAATACCAGGGAGCAGGACATGGCACTCGACGAGCGTAAGGGCGTTTGGAAATCTGGCAAAGGCAAAGGCCGGCATCAGCCGAAAGGCCGCCAGGTTGAAGATCAAGCGTGGGATGAGGTGCGGGCGTTGCTGCGCGGTCGATCCCGTGATCGCGATCTGCTGATCGAGTTTCTACATTTGATCCAAGACGAATATGGCTGCCTGTCCGCCGCTCACATGCGGGCTTTGGCGGAAGAGATGCGGATTTCGCAGGCAGAGGTCTATGAAGTCGCAACCTTCTATGCTCATTTCGATGTCGTGAAAGAGGGCGAGTCAAAACCGCCTGCGTTGACCATTCGCGTCTGCGATTCCCTGTCTTGTGAGCTCGCCGGCGCGCAAGAGCTGAAGAAGGCTTTGGAAGATGGGCTGGATGCGAACGCAGTGCGCGTTGTTCGCGCGCCATGTATGGGGCGCTGTGATACCGCTCCAACTTTGGAGCTTGGTCATAATCACATCGATTTTGCGACGCCGGAGAAGGTTAAGGCCGCGATTGCAGCGGATGACACCCACGCGCATATCCCAGATTATCAGGCGCTTGACGCTTACGTCGCGGATGGAGGTTACGTCGCGCTGAAAGATCTGCGCGCAGTTGGCAACTGGGAAGACGTTCAAGCGAAGATCAAGGAAAGCGGCTTGCGCGGTCTGGGTGGGGCTGGGTTCCCGTCCGGCACGAAATGGGGGTTTGTCCGCGCCAATGAAGGCCCACGCTATCTTGCGGTCAATGGCGACGAGGGCGAGCCAGGCACGTTTAAGGATCGTTATTACCTCGAACGCACACCGCATCTGTTCTTAGAAGGCATGTTGATCGCGGCTTGGGCGGTCGAGGCGGAAAAAGCGTTTATCTACATGCGCGACGAATATCCGGCTGTGCTACATATCTTGGCGGAAGAGATCAAAGCACTCGAAGCGGCAGGTATTGTTGAGCAAGGATACATCGACCTGCGCCGCGGTGCCGGAGCCTACATTTGCGGCGAAGAAAGCGCGATGATCGAATCCATCGAAGGCAAACGCGGTATCCCGCGTCACCGCCCACCGTTCGTGGCGCAGGTTGGTATCTTCAACCGCCCAACCTTGGTGCACAATGTGGAAACGCTCTATTGGGTCGCCAAAGTCTGCCGCGAGGGGCCGGAATGCCTAAACACGACCGAAAAGAATGAACGTAAAGGCCTGCGCAGTTATTCTGTCAGCGGTCGGGTGAAGAACCCCGGCGTTTACCTCTTGCCTGCTGGGTCCACAATCACTGACATCATTGAGGCCTGTGGCGGCATGGCTGAAGGGCACACCTTCAAAGCCTACCAGCCCGGCGGCCCGTCCTCTGGTCTGCTGCCAGCCTCAATAGATGACGTCCCGCTTGATTTCGACACGCTTCAGCCACTAGGCACGTTCATCGGTTCCGCTGCTGTAGTCGTTCTCTCAGACAAAGACAGCGCAAAAGCTACGGCTCTGAACATGTTGCGGTTCTTTGAGGACGAAAGCTGCGGCCAATGTACTCCTTGCCGAGTGGGCTGCGAAAAGGCTGTTAAGCTGATGGATAAAGACCGTTGGGATCAGGAGTTGTTGGGCGAATTATGTACTGCGATGGCGGACGCCTCGATTTGCGGCTTGGGGCAGGCGGCGCCGAACCCGATCAGGTCCACGATCAAGTATTTCCCCGACGAGATTTGAGGCGATAACAGCTCAAACCCTTCCATCCGGTCGCGTTGAAGATTAAGTCTGTGAAAACAACTGATCAGGCGCGACCACATGGCGTTTTTCAAAAAGCTTAAAGAACGGCTCTTTAAATCTTCATCGAAAATCGATGAGGGCTTGGATGCCATTGTCAGTGACGGCGGTGAAGAAGAAACCGTAGAAGTTGCGGAAGCCCCCTCTGGCCCGACACCTGAAGAGATAGCGGCTGCTGAAGAAGAGGCGCGCATCGCGAAAGAGAAGGCAGAGGCTGAAGAGAAAGCGCGTCAGGAGGCCCTTGAGGCTGAACGGGAAGCCGAACGTGAGCGACAGGCAGAGCTTGAACGTGAACGTGAGGAAGAACGCCGTCGTCAAGAAGAGCTAGAGCGCGAGAGAGAAGCGGAGCGCCAGCGTCAGGAAGAACTTGAGCGTGAACGGTTGGCCGAACAACAGCGTCAGGCAGAGTTGGAGCGCGAGCGAGAAGCCGAACGGCAGCGATTGTCTGAGTTAGAAGCGGCCCGCGCGAAAGCTGAAGAAGAAGAGCGCCAGCGGATCGCAGCAGAGCAGAAAGCGGCGAAAGAAGCTGCTCAAGCCGCTGCTGATGCCGCTGAGAAAGCGCGACTGGAAGAGATTGCGCGCCAGCAAGAGGAAGAGCGCAAGCGGTTGGAAGCTGAAGCAGCCGAACGCGAAGCTGAGCGTTCGCGCCTGGAGGCTGAAGCGGCTGAGAAAGAAGAGCAGCGCCTAAAAGAAGCCGAAGAGGCGCGCCGCCGCGAGGAAGAGCGTCAACGCGAGGAAGCGGAAGCGCAAGAGCGCGAAGACCAACGCCGCCGCGAGGAAGAAGATGCCAAAGCGCGAGAAGCCGAACGACAAGCGCAAGAAGCCGAAGCTGCCGAACGTTTAGCGGAAGCCGAACGCCTTGCAGAAGAGGCGCGGATCGCGGAAGAAGAACGGCTTGCCGAACTCGCCGCGCGCCCAGCCCCACAAGCGGTGATGAAACCTATGACGACGCTCACAGCCTCTCCGCTCGATGACTTCGGAGGCGAGGAAGAACCTGAAGAAAAGCGCGGTCTTTTGGGTCGGCTTTTTGGCGGGCAAAAGAAAACCGTTGTACGGCGGACGCTTGATGATGACATGTTGGAGCAGTTGGAAGAATTGCTGATCACCGCCGATATGGGCGTCGATACGGCCCTGCGCGTGACGGCCAATATAGCAGAGGGCCGGATGGGAAAGAAACTCTCTGTCGAAGAGATAAAGACGCTGCTGTCCGATGAAGTCTCTCGGATCATGGATGGTGTGGCCAAACCGATGCCGCTTTATTCCCACAAACCGCAGGTGGTTTTGGTCGTCGGCGTCAACGGCTCTGGCAAGACGACGACGATCGGTAAACTCGCAAGCCAGTTTAAGGCCGCCGGCAAGTCTGTTGTGATTGCCGCTGGCGATACCTTCCGTGCAGCGGCAGTTGAACAATTGCAGGTCTGGGGCGAACGGGCAGGGGTGCCGGTTCTGACAGCGCCGGAAGGTACCGATCCAGCGAGTTTGGCCTTTGACGCGATGGATCAGGCACAACGCGACGGGGCTGATCTGCTGATGATCGACACGGCTGGGCGACTTCAGAACCGCGCGGATTTGATGGAAGAACTGTCCAAAATCGTTCGCGTGATCCGCAAAAAAGACCCAGATGCGCCGCACAACACTCTGTTGGTTCTGGACGCAACCACGGGTCAGAATGCGCTGAGCCAAGTTAAGGTTTTTCAAGAATTGGCCGATGTCTCAGGCCTCGTGATGACAAAGCTGGATGGGACAGCCAAGGGCGGCGTCTTAGTCGCTCTGGCTGACAAATTCGGCCTTCCGATCCATGCGATTGGCGTTGGCGAACAGATCGACGACCTTGCGCCCTTTGATCCCGAAGACTTTGCAAAAGCGCTGGTTGGCTTGGAATGAAACGGCTGATTGCGGCGTTGTTGATGCTGGCTGGATCAGCCAGCGCGCAAAACATGACGCCGGAGTTGTGCACAGAAAGTGTGGCTCCTCTTACGACGTTTGCCGACCTTCCGAGCGTTTCTTCTTCAGTTGCTGCTGATGGCCGATGTACCGCGCTTGACGTGGTTTTGTACCAAGATGAGGCGCAAACACTGCGTGCCGATCGGGTTTATTGGCGACTGGAGGACGCCGACCGATGGATCGATGATGGTCTTCCCCCCACACGGATCGAAATTTCTGCCGAAGGCATTTGGCCAGAGTTCAAAACTGGTGATGTCGTTCTCGACTATTTACTCAGAGTGCAGAACAAGCGTTCGGGACTTTCCGCAGAACTGGTCCTCGACTGGGACGAAGACGAAGATGACTTGCTGCTGGAGGCCGCGTTCCTTGATTTCGGGCCTTTAGGGTATATTGACGCCTCGGCGAAAGTCACCGGCGTCGACTTGGGAAGCCGCTTCGCTCTTCGCACGAGCGCATTGACTGGGAAACTCATAGAGCTGGACATTAAAGTCCAATCAACAGGCCTATTCGAGAACTATGCGCTGTTGCCGCTAGGTACACTCGTCTTGCGAGGAGAGGCTGACCCTGCACGAGCAACCGCGATTATCAAATCTCACGCTATTGATGACATTCGAGCGTTGGATAGCCCCATTCTGACTGAACAAAGCAAGGATGCTTTAGTCGCCTTGGTGGAAGAACTGCCAAACCCCAATGGTATTTTCGAGCTTTCGCTAAGATCAGAAGATGGTTTGGGTGCTCGCAGTCTGGGACCAGCTTTTCTAGCGGGTCGGCTAGATACGATTGCTGATATCCTGGACGCATTGTCAGAGTCCGATATAGCGATCAACTGGACCTCCCTATCGAAGCCGTGACCCTAAGCGAATGGATCGTCAGCCTATCGGGCACAGCAGAAGGCGCGCGGTTGGCGGCGGGGCTCGCGTTGATGTCGGCCTTTGCCCACGCCGTCTTTGGCGCGCTTCAAAAAGGGCGACATGATCCTTGGCTGACACGCGGGGCGATTGATGGCTGGTTGGTGGTCATCTCCGCACCAGTCGCTCTTTTCGTCGTTCCATGGCCGAGTTCTGAGATTGCGGTACTGCTGGCTGGTGCTTTGGCGATCCATTTCCTCTACAAACTCACCATGGCTCTGGCTTATGAGCGTGCGGCATATACCGTCGTTTATCCCGTTGTCAGAGGCACCGGCCCAATCGTCACCGTCATCGCTGCCAGCCTCATCTTTCAGGAGAGTTTTACCGGCCTGCAATGGCTGGGCGTTTTGTGCCTGTCTGGCGGTATCCTTATGATCGCGGTACTGAATCTCCGACAGGAAACACTCGATCCTTTGACGCTGCGTCTTGGGTTGATGTGGGCGATTTTGGGCGGTGTTTTGGTCGCCATCTACACCACCTTTGATGCCTACAGCATCCGGCAAAGCCCTGATCCGTTTACGTTTCTGGCGTGGTTCTTTTTCATCACGGCTTTGGATTTCCCATTCATCGGATGGTGGCGATATCGTCGAATGGATGCGCCGCCTGATCTTGGCCCGCTCTTGTTTCGAGGCTTTGCCGGAGCGGTCATCGCCTGGGTCAGTTTTGGCGGCGTCATGTTGGCCACACTGCTCGATAAAGTCGGCGAAGCTGCCGTCCTGAGAGAAACGTCAACCGTCTTTGCCGCGCTCATTGGCTGGCTGATTTTGCGCGAAAAAGTGGGGATCACGCGAATTTTCTTGATGGCGCTGGTTGCACTTGGGGCCGTCATCGTCGAAATGGGAGGGTAACGGAGGCGATTTATGTCTGAACAACCTGTAAATCCGTGGATCAAACAGCTTCTCGAGCTTGGTCCGACCATTGCATTTTTCGTTCTTTATCTGCGGATTAAGGACAATACCTATACGATTGGTGAAACGGAATATTCCGGTTTCATCATCGCGACTTTGGTTTTTGTCCCGATCCTGCTGGTGGCTATGGGTATCCTTTGGGCGATGACAAAACAGCTCAGCCGGATGCAGATTTTCACGGCCTTCATGGTGGTGTTTTTTGGCGGCCTAACCGCCTATTTCAATGACGAACGCTTTTTCAAAATGAAAACCAGTATCGTCTATGGCAGCTTTGCCGCCATCTTGGGCATTGGCCTTTGGCGTGGCCAAAGTTTCCTTGAATGGGTGATGGGTGATGCTATGCCTATGCGGCAAGAGGGCTGGATGATCCTGACCAAACGTGTGACCGCGATGTTCGCTCTTTTGGCTGTCGCGAATGAGGTCATCTGGCGGACGCAAAGCACCGAGCTTTGGGTAACATTGGAAACTTTTGCCTTTCCCGCTGCGATGTTTGCCTTCCTGATGTGGCAGATCATGGCGCTTCAACAATATTTGATCGAACCGGAAGACGACGCCTAGCGCGCTTGACCTCCGCTGCGCTGCGGCGTATGCAAATGTTGTGGCGATTTGTTACCGGATTGCGGGCCACGTTAAATATGCCGCTAAAAGGTCGAAGGGCGTAGCCCCGATACCTGAACCGGTGTCGGGGTTTTTTGATGGCACATCGCCAAGGATAAGATGATGAGCAACTGGAACAAACGCACCAAAGCCGTTCACAGCGGAACGCGCCGTAGCCAATACAACGAAGTGTCAGAAGCGATCTTTATGACGCAGGGCTTTGTTTATGACACGGCCGAAGATGCCGAAGCGCGCTTTCTGAAAGCCGGTGATGATGAATTTATCTACGCACGTTACGGCAACCCAACCGTGGCGATGTTTGAAGAACGCATTGCCACAATGGAAGGGGGCGAGGACGCCTTCGCGACAGCCAGCGGGATGGCGGCGGTCAACGGTGCTTTGACCTCGATGCTCAAAGCCGGCGATCATGTCGTGTCTTCTCGGGCTCTGTTTGGGTCGTGTCTTTACATTCTGGAAGAGATTTTGACGCGGTACGGCGTAGACGTCACATTTGTGGACGGAACAAACATCGAAGAATGGGAAGCCGCCATTCGAAGCGAGACAAAAGCCGTATTCTTCGAGACGGTTTCGAATCCTACGTTAGAGGTCATTGATACCAAGTCTGTTGCTGAGCTTGCGCATGCTGTTGGAGCGACGGTGATTGTGGACAACGTGTTCGCGACTCCTGTCTTTACCACAGCATTCGAAGATGGAGCCGATGTGATTGTCTATTCCGCGACAAAACACATCGACGGTCAAGGCCGTGCGCTGGGCGGCGTGATCATAGGCACGCGCGAGTTCATTCGCGGGACCGTTGAGCCCTATATGAAACATACAGGCGGCTCGATGTCGCCTTTCCACGCTTGGATGATGCTAAAGGGGCTCGAGACGATTGATCTTCGCGTCCGTGCCCAAGCGCAATCGGCCTTGGCTATTGCGGAGGCTCTGAAAGGGCATGATGCTCTGACCTCTGTTGCTTATCCGGGCTTGGCCGACCATCCACAGAACGCGCTAATGCCAGATGGTGGAACGGTTCTTGCCTTGGATCTTGGAGACCAAACCTCTGCGTTCAAATTCCTGAATGCCTTGTCGATCGCGGTCATTTCCAACAACCTGGGCGACGCGAAATCTATCGCCACGCATCCGGCGACGACAACGCATCAGCGCTTGAGCGAGGATCAAAGAGGCGCGCTGGGTATTGGGCCCGGACTCGTTCGATTTAGCGTTGGGTTGGAGGATGAGGACGATTTGATTGCCGATATCCAAAACGCGCTGAATGTCGCAAAAAGCTGACAATCTGGGGTGTAACCTAGTCAAACGCCTCTCACTTATGCAAAGTTAGCTTCGCAAGGATCAGGCCTTGTGCCGTAATTTCTGGTGGACTGCGCTGTGATCGACCTAAAAGCAGAATTGTCACGTATCTATTGGGAAAATGTTGGAAAAGTTTCAACAGAGCCCCATATCGATAGGTCTGACGGACCAGAGGGGGCTGCTGAGATGAACCTACATTCCCGTGACCTTGATCGTTTGCCCAGCCGTGAAGAGGCTGAGGACGCTTTGGCACTGCTGCGCCGCTGGGCGTCAGATGTCTCCGCTGAAGAAGTGGCGACTCTCGATCCCCTCGTGTCTCGCCTCATTCCCGGGCAAGAAGTGTCGAATTACCCAGCATTGGCGCGCGCATACCCCGACGCTTTTGAGGTCGATGAGACTTACAAAGCGTCGATGCCCGATTTGCAAAACGGGCCGTCCAGCTTGATCCGTGGTGCGAAACAGCAAATCCAGCACGTTGGTATCTCCAACTTCCGGTTGCCGATCCGTTTCCGGACGCGCGACGGCGGGGAAATCACGCTGGAGACCTCAGTTACCGGCACCGTGAGCCTTGATGCGGAGAAAAAGGGTATCAATATGTCCCGCATCATCCGGACGTTCTATCAGCACGCGGAAGAGACCTTTAGCTTTGATGTAATCGAACGCGCGTTGGATGCCTACAAGACGGATTTGGACAGCTTTGATGCGCGAATCCAAATGCGGTTTAGCTTTCCAATGAAGGTTGAAAGCCTCCGGTCTGGTCTGTCTGGCTATCAATACTACGACATCGCTCTCGAATTGGTTGAGACCGACGGCGCCCGCAAAAAGATCATGCACCTCGACTACGTCTATTCATCGACCTGCCCTTGCTCCCTCGAACTTTCAGAGCACGCGCGTCAGTACCGGGGGCAACTTGCGACGCCACATTCTCAACGCTCCGTCGCGCGGATTTCGGCTTTGGTGGAATATGAGGGCGACGTGCTTTGGTTCGAAGACTTGATTGATCAAGCACGCTCTGCGGTTCCGACGGAGACGCAAGTGATGGTGAAACGCGAAGATGAGCAGGCGTTTGCGGAACTGAACGCTGCCAACCCTATCTTTGTGGAAGACGCCGCGCGTCTTTTCACGGAGCAGCTAAAGCTCGATCAACGTATTTCCGATTTCCGCGTCATCGCGAGCCATCAGGAAAGCCTGCATTCGCACGATGCGGTGTCTGTTCTGACAGAAGGGGAAACCTTCGCAGCCGTCAGCCTTGATCCGAGGCTCTTTCAGTCACTTTTCCACGTCGGTTAAGGCAAACTCGTAGGCTAACTCAGCGTCGTTGATATACGACGCTTTGACGTTGATATGCTTGACAGTCTGAACTGGCAAAGCCACCCATACCACATGATTGATTTTCGCCCTGTCGGATATGTGGTCGGCCTTTTGGTGGCAGCGCTTGGCGTGACGATGTTTGCGCCAATGGCGGCGGACATATTTGCGGACAACGGGCATTGGATCGCGTTTTTCCAGTCTGCGGTTGTGACAATCCTATGCGGGTCATTGATTGCGCTTTCCTGTTCCAATGGCGTGACCGGCGGGTTGTCCCTTCGGCAAACCTTCTTGTTGACGGCTATGGTTTGGCTGACTCTGCCTGTTTTTGGCGCTTTGCCCTTCGTCTTTGGAATCACCGATGCCTCTGCCACAGATGCGTTTTTCGAAGCCATGTCCGGACTAACGACGACGGGAGCCACGGCATTCTTTGGGCTTTCTGAACTGCCAGAAGGACTTCGGCTCTGGCGCGGGATGCTTCAGTGGCTCGGCGGCGTCGGGATCATCGTTGTGGCGATGGTTTTTTTGCCAGAACTTCGCGTTGGGGGGATGCAAATCTTCCGATCCGAGGGCTTTGATACAAGCGGGAAAATCCTACCCCGTGCCGGTCAAATCGCGACCAGCATTTCTTACATCTATGTCGGTCTGACCATCGCTTGTGCGCTGGCCTATGCGATCAGTGGCCTATCACCTTTTGATGCTGCGGTCCACGCTATGACAACGGTGTCGACCGGCGGTATGGGCAACTACGATACCTCTTTTGCGTTGTTCGGACCCGGCACTCAATACGTGGCTGTCCTCTTTATGATCCTTGCAGCGCTTCCATTCGTTCGCTTCGTGCAATTGGTTTCGGGCACCGCTGAACCCTTGTTCCAGGACACACAGATCCGTGTCTTCCTATTGACTGTCACCGTCGTCGTACTGCTTGTCGCATCATGGCTTTGGGGGCAGGATGGATCACTGACCGAAACAGCCTTCCGACACAGCCTTTTCAACGTCGTTTCGATCACCACGGGTACCGGATATGCAAGCGCCGACTACATGACTTGGGGTACCTTCCCCATAATGATCATCTTCTTTGTCGGTTTGATCGGCGGTTGTGCTGGATCGACCTCGTGTTCGATCAAAGTCTTCCGGTATCAGTTGCTTTTTGCTTCAATCAAAAGCCAAATCCGTCAGATCCACTCACCCAGCGGTATTTTTAAGCCCCAATATGATGGACGCGCAGTGAGCGAAGATGTTCTGAGTTCCGTCATGGCATTTTTCATCGCCTTCATTTTGTCTATAGGCATATTCTCTGTCGCTTTAGGCATGACGGGGCTGGACTTTGTGACGTCCGTTTCGGGTGCCTCCGCCGCGCTTGCAAATATTGGCCCTGGGCTGGGACAAGAGATTGGTCCAGCAGGGAATTACGCGGGGCTCAATGATACCGCAAAATGGATACTGGCCATCGGAATGTACGTCGGTCGCCTAGAAATCTTGGTTGTCCTAACCATCCTATCCCTCAAATTCTGGAGAGCTTAATGTCCACAAAGCCGCTTGGTGCACAGATTTCGCACATGCTGAAAGATCGCGGGGTCGAAGTGATTTTCGGTATTCCCGGAGTGCACAACCAGGAAATGTACCGCGGGATTGAAGAGGCGGGTCTGACCCACGTTCTGGCGCGGCATGAGCAGGGCGCAGGTTTCATGGCTGATGGGTATGCACGGGCGACTGGGATGCCAGGGGTCTGCTATGTGATCACTGGGCCGGGTCTATGCAACATCATGACGCCGATAGGGCAGGCTTATTCGGACTCAGTTCCTATGTTGGTTCTTTCCAGTTGCCTTGCGGAAACCGAAGCGCGCAAAGGTCAATTGCATCAAATGCGCGATCAAGAAGCGGCAGGAGCCTCGGTGTGCGATTGGTCTGTTACGGCTCGCACTGCCGATGCAGCGTATCACCTTATTGATCGCGCCTTGACGGAGTTTGAGGTCAACAGGCCAAGACCGAAACACATCACTGTTCCGATCCCTCTTTTGGAGGGCAATGCCCCGTCGGCGCCCACCATCGGCGAAATCGCTGATTTGCCGATGGCATCAGAAGATGATGTTGCAATGGTCGTAGACGCGCTGCGAGAGGCTACGCGGCCCTTGCTGATTGTCGGTGGTGGCTGCACCGAAGCCGAGTTCGGAGCGCGTCAACTGGCAGAGAGTTGTGGTTGCGCCGTCTTTTGCACGTATGCGGGGCGGGGCGTGGTGTCCGAGAACAACCCGCTGCACTATGGATCATCTTTAGCGCGGCCAAGCAGCGTTGATGAAATCGCAAAGGCGGATTTGGTACTGGCCGTTGGGACAGAGCTATCTGAGGTCGATCTTTGGCGGGACGAGTTGGGGCATCAAGCAAGCCTCATACGTGTGGACATTGACACCGAAAGTCTCACCTCCGCACGCAATACTGAAAAGATGGTTCTGTCGGACGCAGGATATTTCTTCGATGCCGTTTTAGCGCGTTTCGAGCAGGACGGAATTGAATTGGCTTCAACGGATTGGACCGAAGACGAGGTGCAGGCCGTGAAACGAAAGTGGCGCGGAGAAATCGCTGTGGAACGTCCAGGGATCACGGAACTCGCAGACGCAGTGCGTGCTGTTTTGCCCGAAGACACGATGATCTTTTCCGACATGACGCAATTTGCCTATGGTGCGAAGGAAATCTATCCGATGGATCGATCGGCCCATTGGCATCACCCCTATGGGTTCGGGACGCTCGGTTATGCGCTTCCCGCAGCGATCGGCGGTAAGATCGGTGTCGGTGATCAACCGGTTGTGGCCATCGCGGGCGACTACGGATTCCAATACACACTTCAGGAACTCATGGTTGCGGTCGAACTTGAACTGTCATTGCCGATCATCCTTTGGGACAATGGGAAGCTGGGCGAGATCGAAGACAGTATGGTGCGTGCCCAGATTGCCCCCAACGCGGTGATTCAGAAGAACCCAGACTTCGTTAAACTGGCAGAGGCCTATGGTGCAGCGTCTGCAGCGCCGAAATCACTCGAGGAGTTCCAGACAGCGCTCGCAACCGCTCTATCTGCCAAAGGCCCAACCTTGATCCACGTTACACAAGAAACGGTCGGCTAAGCTTACCAGCAGCTCACCAGCACCGTCTGGTCCGCGGCACGATGTGTCAGAGTTTCTGGGGCCATAAAGGCAAGGCTGTCTGTGGTCTGAACGTCTACCCCAGCGTTGCTTAGGGCTGCGATGATCGCGTCTGCGTCTAACGAAAAACTGACATCGTTAGGCAAAACCTGACCGTTGGCATTCCTCTTCGGTAGCAGCATGCCAAGAACCGCACCGCCGTTGTCGTAAACCGGTCCGCCTGCGTCTCCATCCTGGGCGATGAGGGACAAGCGCTTAAGCTCCTCTTCACCGCCAAGGCCACGAATGTCAGCTAGTTTGCCAAAGGTTAGAGATGGAGCCGTCAAAACACCACCAAACGGGAAACCAGCAACCGCGATATCAGATTGGATACGCGGTACGGATGTTTGAAATTCCGCAACGCTTAGCGGGGCAAGAGCATTGGTGGGTTCGACAATGGCAATTCCAAGATCGGAATCCGTGAAGGTCACTGCTGCATCTATGTCAGAATTTACGGTCAAATAATCGCAGCTACCCGCAAATTCAGACGATGTCAGAACCGCGCCTTTGTCATTGATGTAAAATCCCGAAAGGCTGAAATCCGGTTTGCGAATGGCGAGGCCCGAAACCAGATCGATATTTTGATCTTCACCAGGGCGGGAAAGGGCCGGGTCGAGTGTGCCATCGACGGCGGTGTAGCTTTCGATCATCAGATCCAAAACGCGCCGTCGCCGTTCGTCATCGTTTTCTGGCCAAACCAAAATGAAACCCTTTATCTCACCGTCGGTCAGCTGAACCGAAGCGTAGGAATGTTTGCCGTCGCCAATACCTTCCAAAGTAAATGACGCATTGCGCCGCTCTCTTGGGCCGTCTTGAGGCATGATCTCGAGCGTTTGAAGAATTTCATAAAGACCAAACAGGCGATTTTGGTCCCCTTCCTGAGACACCAAGAGCACTTGAGCGGGAACGTCGCCTTTCGCATCAAATCGGGCGAATGGCGCTTCATATTCAGTAAATGCAACAACGCCTGTAGGGATTTGCATCTGGATGCCGGTCGCATCGTCGCGAACCAGTTGTAGATCCATTCCATCGAGAACCGAATTGTAATCCGCAATCAGCTCGGCGCGTTGGCGCGTTGTAAGTACACCTGTCGGTTCGTGATTGTTCGCTTCCTGCCATGATCGCATAGAGTTTCGAGTCCCGCGCCCATAGAGACCGTCGATTGTGCCCGAATAGAAACCGGCCCATTGTAAAGCGATCTGAAGGTCTTTCTTCTGCTCCCGATCCAAAAGTATTTCGGAATCGCGCGCTTCTCGTAGCGTTTCGTCCGGAATTTGAACAGGTTCGACCTCGGCAATGACGTCTTCGACTTGGTCCTCATCTGCATTACCTGTCAAAGATTGCGCAGTTGTCGGCACGCCACGGCCAATTGGCCAAATCTGGTTCCGAAAAGTGCGACCAGTCGCAATGAAGCTATCGCCAGGGATTTGCCCCTCTCGACGCAGCTGCCGCAACACAAGCTCAGCGTCGTTGCGCTCGTAGGGCCCAAGCACAATCGCATACCACCCGCGTCCGACATCGTAGCCAGCAACGTTGTCCAGCCGGCGTTCGTAAACCTCCGCACGCGATTGCGCTTCGGCGACGCTTGGTTGGGCTTCGATCTGCACCCATGCGCTTTGTTGTGCGAAGGCCGTGGTCACCAAAATGAGGTGGGCAAAAAAAGCAGCAAAAATGCGTGTCATACTCAATCCATAATCGAATCTTTTCACCGTCCCCAAACGGTTGGCGCGCAAATTAACAGAACCAAAGGTTTCTGCACCAGAAATCGCTTCACAAGATTGAGAATATTGAACCCGTGGCCCAATTGACCCTGTTGGCCAGCGGGCCTATTGAACGTGCAAACGCAAACGAGGGCGACATGGCCGACAAACCACGCAGTTTTCAAGAGATTATCCTCAGGCTCCAAAGCTATTGGGCCGGTCAGGGCTGCGCGATTATGCAGCCTTATGACATGGAGGTCGGGGCAGGGACGTTTCACCCGGCAACCACCTTGCGTGCGCTGGGCTCAAACGCTTGGGCGGCGGCCTATGTTCAGCCGTCGCGTCGCCCAACGGATGGTCGCTATGGCGAAAACCCGAACCGTTTGCAGCACTATTACCAGTATCAGGTGCTGATCAAACCTTCGCCGCCTGATCTGCAAGACCTCTACCTCGGTTCCCTTGCTGCAATCGGCATCGATGCTGCGATGCATGACATCCGCTTTGTAGAGGATGACTGGGAAAGCCCGACGCTTGGCGCGTGGGGGCTTGGCTGGGAAGTGTGGTGTGACGGTATGGAAGTCAGCCAGTTCACCTATTTCCAACAGGTCGGCGGGCATGATTGTAAACCTGTCTCGGGCGAGCTGACCTACGGCCTCGAACGGCTGGCGATGTATGTGCTGGGCGTTGATCACGTGATGGACATGCCATTCAACGATCCGCAATCACCAATCCCGTTAATGTACGGCGATGTTTTCAAGCAGACCGAAGAAGAATACGCGCGTTGGAACTTTGATGTCGCGGATACGGACACGCTGCTCCAGCACTTCAAGGATGCCGAAGCCGAATGCGCCCGCATTCTTGCGGAGCCGCATGACGATCCAAAAACTGGTAAACGCATCATCATGGCGCATCCGGCCTATGACCAATGCATTAAGGCGTCTCATGTGTTTAACCTGCTAGATGCGCGCGGCGTGATCTCTGTCACCGAACGCCAGGCCTATATCGGCCGCGTGCGGGCTCTGGCGAAACAATGCGCAGATGCATTCGTGCAGACCGAGGCGGGCGGCCACGCGGCATGATGCAAACGGCGACGCCGATCATACGCACTGATGACTATCAGCGGGCAAAGCAGTTCTATACAGAACAGCTTGGTTTCGCGTGCGTGGAAGAAGCGGGGGAGCCTGTCGTGGGCTTTGGCATCTTCATCCGCGACCAGGTCCGCGTTTTCATTGAAGCTTGGCGCGGAGCGGAGCCGGAGCATGACGGGTGGCGCGCTTACTTCCATGTCACAAGCTTTGACGACTTGGTGGCTGAGTTTAGGGCCAAAGACATCCCGTTCTTCAAAGAGCCTTACGTGACCGAATACGACATGCGCGAGTTCGAAGTTCGTGACCCAGACGGCAACAAACTGGCCTTTGGGGCTGATCCGTAATGGGAAAGGTACTTGGCATCATGTTGGTTTTGTCTGGACTGATTGCAGGCGGCGCGATGTATTATTTGCAGGTCTACGCCTTCTATGAGGAGGTGGCAGTCAGCGAGGAAGACATCGTGCTGACGTCTCTTTTTAGCGGCGAGCCGGAGCCGATCCTCTTTGAAAACTTCGCGGGGATCGACAGCGACAGTAGCCCGATCCGCTATCGCGCCTGTTTCGAAACACCGACAAGCCTCGCGCTGCTGACCGAAACCTATGTCATTGTTGACGAGCCCGAACCGCTTGTTGCCCCTGGTTGGTTTGACTGTTTCGACGCGGAACAAATCGGTGCTGATCTCGAAGATGGCACCGCGATTGCTTTTATGGGCACCGAGAACATTCAATACGGCATCGACCGTATCGTCGCGGTTTATCCCGACGGCCGCGCCTATGCCTGGAACGAAATCAACGCCTGTGGGGAGGTCGTTTTTGACGGCGATCCAGTCCCCGAAGGCTGCCCAACACCACCCGAAAGAGCAAACTGATGCCTGATCTTCTGATCGAACTCTTTTCCGAAGAAATCCCCGCACGGATGCAAAAACGCGCGGCGGAGGATTTGAAGAAACTTGTGACCGACGGTTTGGTCGAGGCGGGTCTGACCTATGCGGGGGCCGCTGCCTTTTCGTCACCGCGGCGGTTGACGCTGTCTGTTGAAGACCTTTTGGCAGAGAGCAAACCTGTGCGGGAAGAACGCAAAGGCCCTAAAGTTGGTGCGCCAGATCAAGCGATTGAAGGGTTCTTGCGCGGGGCAGGCGTGGCGCGTGACGATCTTGAGGTGCGCGATGACAAAAAGGGTCAGGTCTACTTCGCGGTGATTGAAAGGCCGGGGCGTTTGGCTTCGGACGTGATTGCCGAGGTTCTGGAAAAGACCATCCGCAACTTCCCATGGCCGAAATCCATGCGTTGGGGCTCTGGCAAGCTGAAATGGGTGCGCCCGCTGCATTCGATTGTCTGCCTAATGACCGATGAAAGCGGCGCAACGGTGGTGCCGGTGGATGTGGACGGGATCACTTCTGGCGATTTCACCTATGGCCATCGCTTCATGTCCAAAGGCGCGATTTCTGTCACCTCTTTCGATGATTATGAGGCGAAGCTAAAGCGCGCCAATGTTGTTCTGCGCGCCGATCAGCGGGCTGAAGCCATCTGGCAGGACGCCAGCAATCAAGCCTTCGCGCAGGGGCTTGAGGTTGTTGAGGACAAGGGCCTTCTGGCTGAGGTCGCAGGGCTGGTCGAATGGCCCGTCGTGCTGATGGGCAAGATTGATGAAGTGTTTTTGGAACTGCCGCCTGAAGTGCTGCAAACCTCGATGAAAGAGCATCAAAAGTTCTTCTCCGTCCGCAATGCCAAGACGGGCCGGATTGAGCAGTTCATCACCGTGGCCAACATGGAAACCGCCGACAACGGCGCGACGATCCTTGCGGGCAACCAAAAGGTTCTGTCGGCGCGTCTGGCGGATGCGAAGTTCTTCTGGGAAAACGACCTGCGGGTTGCCAAGGGCGAGAAGATGCAGCCATGGCTCGATGCGCAGGCCAATGTGACGTTCCATAACAAACTCGGTTCGCAACGCGATCTGATTGAACGGATGACGGCGCTGGCGAAAGAGCTGGCACCTGCGGTTGGTGTTGATCCTCAGTTGGCGGCCCAAGCCGCACAGGTTGCCAAAGCCGATTTGGCGTCGGAGATGGTCTACGAATTCCCTGACCTTCAAGGGCTTATGGGGCGGTATTACAGCGAAGCAGCGGGCTTGCCTGCCGAGGTCTCTGCTGCCTGTGAGGAGCATTATGCGCCCTTGGGGCCGTCGGACGATGTGCCAACAGCGCCGGTGTCTGTGGCTGTATCTTTGGCGGAGAAGTTGGATAAGTTGAATGGTTTCTGGTCGATTGATGAGAAACCAACGGGGTCCAAGGATCCGTTCGCGTTGCGCCGTGCAGCGCTTGGCGTGATCAGAATTGTACTCAACAACAATATCCGTTTGGAATTGGATACGCAGATTGGCAGCAAAGATTGGTCAGCCGACTTAGTGTCATTCTTCCACGACCGCCTCAAAGTCTTCCTACGCGACCAAGGCATCCGCCATGACATCATCGACGCTTGCATCGCGATGCCGGGGAATGATGATCTGACGCTCTTGGTCAAACGGGCCAAAGCCCTAACCGAAACACTCTCCACCGATGACGGTGAAAACCTGATCCAAGGCTTCAAACGTGCCAACAACATTCTGACCCAAGCGGAAGAGAAGGATGGCGTGGAATATTCCTACGGTGCGGATATCAAATTCGCCGAACATGACGCCGAAAAGGCGCTTTTCAAAGCGCTGGATGAGGCTGACGCTGTGATCAAACCAGCAATGGAAGCAGAGGATTTCACCACTGCGATGACCGCCATGGCGGGTCTGCGCGGACCGATTGATGCCTTCTTTACGGACGTTCAGGTCAACGCGGAAAGCGACGTTCTGCGCCGTAACCGTTTGAATTTGTTGTCTCGCATCCGCTCAACCTGCCTCGCTGTGGCGGATTTGACCAAGATTGAAGGCTGACACCAAGTCACGTCACATTTTCCTTACATTGGGCGAAAACTGCTCCTATGCTGCGGTTGAATACAAGGAATGCCGCAGTGCAGAAACACACAACCTTCGACGAGGTGACTCTGATCACTCCAACCGCCGCCATGTCTCCGGCGGTGCATGGCAATCGTGCGAAGTGTTTGCAGCGATTGATCCGGTTGGAGATGCCGGTGCCAGCGACTGTGGCGCTGTCGTTTGACGCGGTTAGCAAAATTGCCGCAGGTGATCTGCCGGACATGGCTCAGGTCATGGCACCCTTTGGTGAGACACCGTTGCTGTCTGTCCGTCCCTCGAGCCTGAGCCCCGATTGGGGTGGCCCAGCGGCAGTTCTAAATATCGGCATGAACGATGCGCGCCTTGATACGATGAAGGACACCGTAGGTGAGGCCGCCGCCACCGCCCTCTATGCGCGTTTCATCCACGCTTATGCCATCGAAGTGGCACGGCTTGATCCGGAAGTCTTTGAATTGCCAGCAAAACCAACGGCTGACGACCTCAGATTGGCCTTGGAAACCTACGAATTCGAAGCCGACGAACCTTTCCCGCAAGACCCGACTGAGCAATTGGCGGCCGTTCTACGCTCCATGGCGCGTGCTTGGGACGGAACCACTGCACGATTGCTCCGCGAAGCGAAAGGTGCACCTGCGGATGCGGGGCTGGGCCTCGTCGTTCAAGAAATGGCCCTAGGCGTGGGGAGGGACGGCGAATGTGGTTCTGGTGTTATTCAATACGTCGATAGCACGACAGGTAAGCCACAAGTCACAGGTCGCTATCTCGGCCAAAGCCAAGGTCGTGATGCACTTGGAGACGTTGAGGGCGCGATTTACCTGACAAAGGATCCGCGCGGCCGATCCTTGGAAGACCTCAGCCCTGTGATCTTCGCAGAGCTTTTAGCCTACCGCGACCTTTGCCGGTCGCGCTTGCGCGAAGAGATGGAAGTGTCTTTCACGATTGAGAACGGCAAGCTCAACATCCTCGACGCGGTGAAAGTGCAGCGATCCAGCCGCGCCGAAGTTCAAATCGCTGTCGCCCTTGCCGAAGACGGCGTGATCCCACGGGAAGAGGCGGTCTTGCGCGTCAAACCGGCAGCTTTGTCCGAAATGCTGCACCGGCAAGTCGATCCCGATGCAAAGCGCGATGTATTGGTGACAGGCATCGCCGCCAGTCCTGGTGCGGCCACAGGTCAGATCGTTTTATCCGCGAACGAAGCACAGGCAAGTGCTGCGCGTGGTGAGCCTTGTATCCTCGTTCGCCGCGAAACCACTCCTGAGGACATTCGCGGCATGAACGCCGCACATGCCGTTTTGACTGTGCGGGGTGGGGTCACGAGCCATGCGGCTGTGATTGGGCGCGGTCTTGGTCTGCCTTGCGTCGTTGGGGCTTCCGATCTTTCGGTCAACACCCGCCGCGGCGAGATCGAAACGCCGGATGGTCGTATTCTATCCGAAGGCGATGTGATCACCGTCGATGGAACCAGCGGGCAAGTGCTTGCCGGTGCGCCAAAGATGCTCGAAGCCGCTTTGGACGACGCGTTTCAGACGTTGCTGAGCTGGGCCGACGAATTCCGTGACATTGGCGTCCGGGCCAATGCCGATACGCCAGCGGATGCGCAAACCGCCAAGAACTTCGCGGCGGAAGGGATCGGCCTGTGTCGAACTGAACATATGTTCTTTGAAGGCGACCGCCTAGGCATGATGCGCGAAATGATCTTTGCGGAAACCGAGGAAGATCGCAGGGCCGTTCTCGAACGACTGCTTCCGCTGCAACGCGCCGACATGAAAGAATTGTTCTCCATTATGCAGGGAAAACCGGTCTGTATGCGTCTCTTTGACATGCCGCTGCATGAATTCCTTCCTTTTGACAAAGCCGGTCAGCGGGATCTTGCCGCCTCACTCGCGCTGCCTTTGCCGGATATCGTTGAGCGTGTTCAGGCGTTAAGTGAGTACAATCCGATGCTCGGTATGCGAGGTATTCGGCAAGGGATCGCCTTGCCCGAGATATATGAAATGCAGGCGCGCGCTATTTTTGAAGCAACGGTGGACGCCGCGAAAGATGGTATCAACATCGTGCCTGAGATCATGATCCCACTGATCAGCGCGATGAAAGAGGTCGAGCTGATCAAAGCCCGTATCGATGCCGTCGCTGCTTCTGTTCAGGCAGAACAAAGAGCGGAGTTTGATTTCAAACTCGGTGTTATGGTCGAAACACCGCGCGCAGCTTTGCGCGCCGAAGATATTGCGGAGCATTCTGAGTTTTTGTCGTTTGGAACCAATGACTTGACCCAAATGACATATGGTTTGTCTCGAGATGATGCAGGGCGCTTTATGTCCACCTACGTCCAGCAAGCCGTCTACGAAGAAGATCCTTTCCATACGCTCGATATCGAAGGTGTGGGCGAACTGCTTTCCATCGGTGCGGAACGCGGGCGAAAGGGCCGAAAAGACGTGGTTCTCTCAATTTGCGGAGAACACGGCGGTAGTCGAACTGCGATCGCTTTCTGCCGCACCGAAGGGTTTGACTATGTGTCTTGTTCGCCATTCCGAGTTCCGCTTGCACGACTGTCGGCGGCGCAATTGGCCCTGAATGAACGCCTTATGTAACATTCCAAGCTTTATGTTGCTTGCTGCGGAAACAATACGGGTTCGCATGCTTTCACTGTTTACATTCAAGAAACAGTGAAAACGTCGCACTTTACGTCGCCTTAAATTTGCCTTAATCACCGCCGCGCTTGCACGGAGCTGGCCGTGTGACACCTGTGGTGGGACAAATGTTGAAGTGGGGCCGCGGCCTTTTGGTCGCTGCGGTGACGAGTTTTGTGGCTTTTGCGCCTGCGACTCTCTCTGCAAATGAAGTTCTTGAAAGTCGACTTGCGGCCCTTCTTGGGCAAGAGAGCGAAGCGCTTAGTGCTATCCCTGACCGCCGTCTGGCTGCGCTGACATCTGTTCCTATTCCAGTTGAACGAGCAGCGTCAGCGCCGACTGAATTCGACTACACCAATGACTTCTTGGCGTCTCTGCCGGCCGCCTCTGGCGATTCTCATTGGCAGTGCCTTGCGGAGGCTCTTTACTTTGAAGCACGCGGCGAAAGTACGCGTGGTATTTTTGCAGTAGGCGAAGTGATCCTCAATCGTGTTGATAGCGCGTCTTACCCCGACAGCATTTGCGGTGTGATCAACCAAGGTACCGGTCGAAAGTATCAGTGCCAGTTCACCTATACCTGCGATGGCTATGCCGAGAACATCAATGAACCACGCGCATTCCAGAAGGTCGGCAAAGTAGCCCGGCTGCTAATTGACGGAATGCCGCGTGAGCTGACCGACGGTGCAACGCACTATCACACAAAGTCGGTTAACCCGTCTTGGGCGCGTCGCTTCCCTCGAACAGCGTCGATTGGTTACCACTACTTCTACCGCCAACCGACCCAACAGGCGCGAAACTAAAGTCGTAAATCTGCATAAAGCTGCCGCCTCATCTTCTTGTGGGTGAGGCGCTGCTAGCGTATCGAGTTCTGGTATCACAGGACGACTGCCCATGAACGACGATATTCGCCTTGCATTTGCGCATCCATCTGAGCGCGCGGCTGCCAGCACAGATGTGCCTTATGATCGGATTTCTTTGCGCGACTATACCGTTGAGGTGGAGATTGGGGCGTTCCAAGCAGAGCGTGGCAAACTTCAGCGGGTCAAATTCAACGTCGTTGTGGAGGTGCTGCCCGACACAGGCCCAATCGATGATGATGTAGATCGCATCTTGTCTTACGATAAGGTGATCGAGGCCATTCAGGTCGAGTTAGAAGCTGAGCGTATTAACTTGCTTGAAACGCTTGCCGCGCGTGTCGCGGAACGCATTCTGCTTGAACCCATGGCAGAGCGCGTATTTGTGCGGATCGAAAAGCTGGATCGCGGACCGTTTGCGCTGGGTGTTGAGATCGTTCGTTCTAGTGATGGCGCCCAGCCCGCGGGGCAAAATGTCGTTGACGCTCCACATCCTCGCGTCTTGTTTCTGTCCAATGATGCGATCTCCTCACCAAATCTAAAGGGCTGGATCGATCAGCTTGATGACCGCGAAGCGCCGTTGATCCTTTGTGTCGGAGCAGGAGACTTACAGTTGCCGTCCACCGGGCATGCGATGACTCAGCGTCGGATCGACTTGCTAGCGATCGAGCAAAACGCATGGGTTTTGGCCGCTCGTGATTTGCGCTGCAAGGTTGTTGCAACGCGGACTGAACTTGATTGGGCGATGAAGAACGGCCAGATTTGCGTTTGGGCACCGTCTAAGATCGTACTTGATGCCGTAGAAGGGCCGTCAGTTTCTCCACGTGATGCTGTGGGGCTGGCGGCTTGGTTCGCTGAGGAGATGCTTGCGAAAGAGCTTGTGGCCATCGGAGCGGTTGCACCTGAAGTTTCCATGCCAAAGCGATCTGTATCCGTAGACGAAGCCGAGCTATGACCAAAGCATATTTTCGGCCAATCGTTCGTACCGAGCCGGCGCGTCCGAAAGACGCGCAGTTCTTGGCAGGGGGATGGTGTTGGTTTGATCAGGTTGAAGTGCTGATCAGAAATGGCGCATCGGACATCATACCGGCTTCAGAACTTTCCTCCGACACACGTGATTTGTTAACGGCCCCACGTTCTGACCTATCGGGCCTCAGCTTTCATCGACCACGCCTTATGGGTATCCTGAACGTGACGCCTGACAGTTTCTCTGATGGTGGGGAACATGTGTCTGCATCGGCAGCTGTCGAGCGGTCAGCCGAGATGATTGCGGATGGCGTCAACATCGTTGATGTAGGTGGCGAGAGTACGCGGCCGGGGGCTGACTTTGTACCATCTTCCGAAGAAATCGAACGCACATGCCCACCGATTGCACAGGTTCGGGCAGCCCATGGCGTTGCACTCTCCATCGATACAAGAAAGGCCGATGTAGCTGAGGCTGCGGTCAAGGCAGGTGCCTCCATGATCAACGATGTCTCCGGCCTTTCGTTTGATGCTGGAATGGCTGAAACCGTAGCAGCATCTGGTTTGCCTGTCTGCGTCATGCATGCGCAAGGCGATCCGAAAACGATGCAAGACAAGCCAGAGTATGATGACGTCCTGCTCGATGTGTATGACTACTTAGAAAAGCGTATCGAGTTCGCCGTAGCGGCTGGGATAGACCGGACAAGGATCATAGTTGATCCCGGTATCGGTTTTGGTAAAACGCTCGAACACAATCTACAGCTCCTCGAAGGCATAAGCTTGTTCCATGCGTTAGGATGCCCAATCTTGTTGGGCGCATCCCGAAAACGGTTCATCGGTACGCTGGGCAATGCGCCGGATGCCGCCGACCGATTGGGCGGGTCTGTTGCTGTTGCGCTTTTCGGCGTCAACCAAGGGGTGCAAATCTTGCGCGTCCACGATACATTCGCCACCAAGCAGGCGATTGATCTGCACATGGCAATGATCGGGGCATCAAGGAATGACGCGTAAACTGTTTGGTACTGACGGTGTGCGAGGCACCGCAAACACCTATCCAATGACGGCTGATATGGCGCTCAAAATCGGGGCGGCCGCCGGTCGATACTTTCGCAACGATGGCTCAAACGGACATCGTGTCGTTATCGGCAAGGATACTCGGCTTTCGGGGTATATGTTCGAGAATGCTTTGACGGCTGGTCTAACCAGCACAGGCATGAACGTCCTCCTTCTTGGCCCGGTTCCGACACCTGCAGTAGGCCTGCTGACCACATCCATGCGTGCTGACGTCGGGATCATGATTTCCGCCAGCCACAACCCTCACCATGACAATGGGATCAAATTCTTTGGACCAGATGGGTTCAAACTGAGCGACGAAGCCGAGATGGAAATCGAGCGTCTCATCGAGAGTGACATAGAACCCGCAAAGGCCGAAAACATTGGACGCGCCAAGAGGATCGATGACGGGCGGTTCCGCTACGCTGAGCGCGTGAAATCCACGCTTCCGTCGGGGATGAGGTTGGACGGCCTGAAGGTCGTGATCGATTGTGCGAATGGGGCAGCTTATCGTGCCGCGCCAGAAATCCTGTGGGAACTGGGCGCGACGGTTGTAACTGTTGGCACAGATCCAAACGGGTTCAATATCAACGAAAATTGTGGATCGACGTACACCGACACAGCTGCAGCGGCCGTAGTTGCACATGGCGCAGACGTGGGCATTTGCCTTGATGGCGACGCAGACCGCGTGATGATCATCGACGAAACCGGCGCTGTTGCCGATGGCGATCAGATCATGGCGCTGTTGGCGACACAGTGGGCCGATGCGGGTCGCCTGACAGGGGGCACATTGGTCGCGACGGTGATGTCGAACCTTGGTCTGGAACGTCATTTGGATGCCAAAGGTCTTCGGCTCGAACGGACCGGCGTAGGAGACCGCTACGTTGTGGAAGCGATGCGTCAGGGAGGCTTCAATCTTGGCGGAGAGCAATCCGGCCATATTGTTATGACCGATTACGCAACAACAGGGGATGGCTTGCTGGCTGGGCTTCAATTCCTATGCGCCATGATCGAAACGGGCCGCAAGGCGAGCGCATTGACGCAGCAATTCGATACCGTTCCGCAGCTTCTCAAAAACGTGCGCTATGCTGTTGGTTCTGATCCACTGTCTGCCGACACGGTCAAAACCTCCATCGCAGACGCGGAGACCAAGTTGCAAGGCAAAGGTCGTCTGTTGATCCGTAAATCAGGCACAGAACCTTTGGTCCGCGTTATGGCGGAATGCGAAGACCCTGACCTGCTGGTGCGGGTGGTTGACGGGATTGTGTCTGAAGTCGAAGCGGCTGCTTAGGGCTGGCCAGTGTAATCCTCTAGGAAGTACCGCGCGACGAGTTGCCGTTCTTCACCTTCCAAGCGATCTAGGACAGACCACTCCAAAACGCTGACATCGCATAGATCGCGCGGCTCGTTCCCGTCGTTGTACCAAAACTCTTCAATGCCGGCTTTGTTCGGGTGCGTCTCTGCCATCGCATCCAATTCTCGATACAAAGGCAAAAGAGCTTCCTCGGTCTCAATCTCTGTCATCGGTATATATTCATAATCTGCTGCTAAACCGATACGCGCTGCTTCGCGCTTCGCTTGCAAAAATGCTTGGAGCGTCTTTGGATCCATATTCCGCATTAAGACAATTTTGTGGCCTAATGACTTAATTAGAAGTTCCGGCTTATCACCAAAGTCGATGGTGTAGGCTTCGATGCAGGCCTCCAAAGATTTTTCGGCTTCTCCTATAAATCCTGCATGGTAGCCTGCAACATAGTCTTGCAGCATCGTTCCGGGTAAATTGAACGCACCTTGGTCAGAAGGAATTGACAAAGCGAATGGCAAATAAACCATGATTTTTTGTAGCGATGAATCTTCAATATTCCCGTCGTCCTGCCACCGTGCAACTCCTTCCAACCTTTCGGCTAAATAATTCCGCAATTCGGGATCGCGCCAAGTTTTGTATATGTGATCGGTGTAAACCGCGATGCTATTTCCCTCAAAACCATAAAGTGCAGCGGCTTCGGGTACGAAATCATTGCGTGACGCAAGGTGTTCAAGAAGATCGGATAAGCGGTTTGTATTGTCCTGTGACTGGCCAGCGACAGGAAGTGCAGCGAAGGCGAAATAAAGGGAGAAAGTGATATATTTTAGCATAATGGGCTCAATTAAGAAGAAAGAAACTGGCGTAAGATATCATTGCCAGTCCAAATATCATGCCAGCCCCCTTCAGGCGAAAGGTTAGCGGCATGGCACGGGTGTCTGGTTCGTTTTTGCTGAATACCCATACCAACCAAGAGACTCCAAACGCCACAGCCATTACGAAACTTATAAAGATCCCAAGGATAACTGTAACGAGTAGAAGATTATCCAAGGTTGACAGATCTTGCACACGACTATCAGGGAGTAATGAGGCTGACGCGCACAACAGGCCAAGCGCGAGGAGGCTAAGAACAAAGGTTACAAACAACTGTGTCCGGTAGGTCATCGAGGCGTGTTCCAAATCTTAGGTAAGAGTGTGCTGCAAAATATCGCAAAATCAACCCCTAAGCTTTCGGTAACCTGGTAGTAGGGTTGACGATCGAGAAAAACCTATTCGATCGGTGTTTTGCGTTGCGCTAGCTTTTTCAAACTTGACCATTGGCTGATGGCCAGGCCCAATAAAGTCAATGCAAGAGCAGCGAAAAATCGTAGGGTAAGAACCTCGCCTAGAACAAATGCACCAAATGCCATCGACCACAGTGGAACTTGGTAATTCACCAATGTCATAAAAACAGATCCGGCCGTCCGGATGACTGTCACGCGCAAAAGTGCGGCTAATGCAGTTGGCAATAACCCTAAGAAGACAATTGCAAAACCTGCTTCTGCGCCCGCCCATTTGGGAACACCTTCCAAAGCCAATGCGACTGGGGTTAGGCAAACGGAACCGATGATGAGTGCCCATGTCGCCAAAGCAAGCGGATCCATTGGAGGAAAATTTCGGGTGAGGATGCTTGAAACTGCATAAGAGAATGCGGCCAGAAGGCAGGCGATTTGACCCAAAGGCTCCAAACCTGAGCCTATTTGCAACACTCCGGGGCCGATCAATACTGTCGCGCCGGCGAAGCCCAACAAGACACCGATCGCTTTTCTTAAACTCAAGGGTTCGTCCGAAAAGATGTGTGCCAAAGGCAAAACAAAGAGCGGTAATGATGCCATCGAGATGCCGGCAAAAGCCGAGGGTACATATTGCTGCCCCCAACTCAACAGCGAAAACGGCAAGGCGGAGTTCAAAATGCCAATCGCCACCATAAGGCTCAAAGCACGTCCTTTTAACATCGGCAATTTGTGTCCTGTGGCCTTGAGGAGGATCAACAAAGATGCCGCACCAAGCGTGGTACGCGCGCCTGCTACGGTAAACGGTCCATAGCCACGCAAAGCAATGGTCACGACCATAAATGTCCCGCCCCAGATCACTCCAAGGGCAAGAATGCTGAACCAGTTAGATAGGGTGGGTTGTGTGGTCATGGGGCTTTCCGATCATGGACTGTGGGGATTGTCCAGACGACACAGAAATAAAAAAGGGCGCCGTCTAGGGCGCCCTTTTGATGATGGTGGGTCGGCCCTTAGTTCTTGGACTTGTCGACCATTTTGCCTTCGGAAATCCAAGGCATCATGCCGCGCAGCTTTTCACCGACCTGTTCAATCTGGTGTTCGTCATTGATCCGACGTGTAGCTTTAAAGAACGGCTGACCAACAGCGTTTTCCTGCATGAAGTCACGCACGAACTTACCAGTTTGGATGTCTGTCAGAACGTCTTTCATCGCCTTTTTCGTGGCTTCGTAAGGAAGTACGCGTGGGCCAGAAACGTACTCGCCATACTCAGCGGTGTTGGAGATGGAGTAGTTCATGTTCGCGATGCCGCCTTCGTAGATGAGGTCCACAATCAGCTTGGTTTCGTGCAAGCATTCGAAGTAAGCCATTTCAGGCTCGTAGCCGGCTTCGACCAATGTTTCAAAACCCATGCGGATCAGTTCAACGATACCACCGCAGAGAACAGCCTGTTCACCAAAGAGGTCTGTTTCGCATTCCTGACGGAAGTTGGTTTCGATGATGCCGGAACGGCCACCGCCGATTGCAGAACAGTAGGACAGGCCGATTTCCAGCGCTTTACCGGAAGCGTCTGTGTCGACTGCCACAAGGCACGGAACACCGCCGCCTTTGGTGTATTCGCCGCGTACGGTGTGGCCTGGGCCTTTTGGCGCCATCATGATGACGTCAACGCCTTCTTTCGGCTCAATGAGGCCGAAGTGCACGTTCAGGCCGTGGGCGAATGCAATCGCGGATCCGGGCTTTAGGTGATCGTGAACGTATTTCTTGTATGTTTCCGCCTGCAATTCGTCGGGCATTGTGAACATGATGACGTCGCACCATGCAGCCGCTTCGGAAATGCCCATGACGGTCAGGCCTTCGCCCTCAGCTTTCGCAGCAGAAGGGGAACCTTCGCGCAATGCGACGACAAGGTTTTTCGCGCCTGAATCGCGCAGGTTCAAAGCGTGTGCGTGGCCTTGGGAGCCGTAGCCGAGGATGGCAACTTTTTTGTCCTTGATCAGGTTCACGTCGCAATCGCGGTCGTAGTAAACGCGCATAGTATTTCTCCAGAGTTGGTATCTGGCGGTGCTTATGGGTCAGTTTTACGTTGAGTTCGATAGTAGATTTCTAGAAATCCGATAGGAAAACGAATTTGTTATTCTTCAAATTTTAAATTATTAGTAATTCTATGCTCGATGATCTCTCCCGCTCTATTCTGCGGCATCTTCAAAATGACCCAACGCTCGCCGGTCCGGAACTGGCGGATCGGGTCAACTTGACGTCGGCGCAAGTCACGCGCCGCTTAGACAAATTAACAGAAGAGGGGATCATCAAAGGACAAGAGGTGCAGATCAATTGGGCTGCTCTTGGTTTCACCGTGCAGGTTTCTTTGCGCATCACGCTCGACAAAACAGCCTCTCGCGCTTTCGATGAGTTTCAGGCCGCAGCGCGTGAGATTGCAGAGGTCTTGGAAATCCAAACTTTCCTTGGACGTGTCGATGTTCGCTTGTCGCTCGTCGCTCGTGACCTCGCACACTATCAACAGGTCTATCGGGAACAGATTCTGAAGCTGCCCCATATTGCTGACATCGAAGCCTTGATGACCGTGTCCGAGGTCAAAAGGGCTGAGGTGCTGCCGATATGATGTTGGATGACCTCGATCGCGCTATTCTGCGCGTCCTGACGAAAGACGCGACCAAATCCGCCAGCGCCTTGGGGCGTCTACTTGGGCTGTCACAACCGGCGACGTGGCGACGTATCAAACGACTCCAAGATGCAGGTATTTTAACCGGCCGGCGTTTGGTTCTTGATGCCGAAAAGCTCGGCTTTGGTGTAACGGTGTTCCTCGGTGTGAAATTGGCCACCAAGGGCAGAGTCAGCCTAGAGGATTTCGAACGCGCGGTCTCTGCCATCCCAGAAATCCAAACGGTTGAGCATGTCTTAGGCCTCTATGATTATCGCTTGCGCGTGGTCGCCCGTGATCTTGCCGATTTTGAGCGTGTCCTGCGCCGGCGGATTATGACCTTGCCCGGCGTCGGTGATGTGGAGGCCAACGTTCTTCTTAGCGAAGAGCGCTTATCCGGCCCCATTTGAATACGATGGGAAACACCGCGGTCGCTTTTCGAGTACTTTGGCGAGTTTGTATACCCAGTTAGACTTTGCTTTCCTGTTCTATGACGCTTAGCTGATTTCCAAACGGAGGAATGATCATGGACGGAACCCCACAGTCAGTTGACCCAGATGGTTTGATGGAATTTTCAGTGGTCTTCACCGACCGCAGCCTTAACCATATGAGCAAAGCCTTTCAGGGCGTGATGAACGACATCCGCGATATGCTGAAAGAGGCCTACAACGCCGATAAGGTCGCCTTGGTCCCCGGTGGTGGAACCTATGGGATGGAGGCTGTCGCCCGTCAGTTCGGTGCAGGCTCTCATGCCTTTGTCGTGCGCAACGGCTGGTTCTCTTACCGTTGGTCGCAGATTTTCGAGGCCGGTGACTTTACCGCCAAAACAACGGTGATGAAGGCACGCCAGTCGGGAAACGATACACGCGCGCCCTTTGCGCCGGCACCAATCGAAGATGTTGTCGCCGCCATCAAAGAAGCGAAGCCCGACGTGGTGTTCGCTCCCCATGTCGAAACCTCAGCAGGAATCATCCTGCCGGACGACTACGTATCGGCCTTGGCCGACGCCGCGCATGAAGTTGGGGCGATCATGGTGCTCGACTGTATCGCCAGCGGCTGTGCGTGGGTCGATATGAAAGCAACCGGCGTCGATGTTTTGATTTCAGCACCACAGAAGGGGTGGTCTTCGACACCGAGCGCAGGGTTGGTGATGATGTCTGATCGTGCGGTCGCGCGGATGGAGAATACGACGTCCGATAGCTTTGTTGTCGATCTCAAAAAATGGACTCAGATCATGGACGCCTATGAAAACGGTGGTCATGCGTATCACGCGACAATGCCGACAGATGGTTTGCGCGCGTTCCGTGACACTATGCTGGAAACACGCGAATTCGGCTTTGAGAAACTGAAAGAGGCGCAATGGGCGCTCGGTAACGCCGTGCGTGCAGCTTTGGCTGAAAAGGGCATCAAATCCGTCGCAGCAGAAGGGTTCGGCGCGCCGGGTGTTGTTGTCAGCTACACCGATCATCCGGATATCCAAAACGGTTCAAAATTTGCGGCTGAGGGTATGCAGATTGCCGCAGGTGTGCCTTTGCAATGTGACGAACCAGACGATTTCCGCACCTTCCGATTAGGGCTTTTCGGTTTGGACAAGCTCTATGACGTGGATGCAACGCTTGGACGCTTGCTGCCAGTCTTGAACAAAGTTCTTTAGCCCTTTGCACCAAGCCCCATGCGCATCAGGCCGGTACGGATCGGCTTGATGTCATGCAGGGCTTGGACACCCCACCGGCGCATATCTTGGAAGACCGGATTGCCCGCGATGGACGCGCGGTTGAGCATATCGATCCCGTTCACCCGCAGCTTGATGTCTGTATGTCTCGCCCGCTGGTACGCGTCGAGCATAGGCGCTTCGCCAAGGGCTTTCCGATGCTGCTCTGATAGGTCCAAAAGGCAGCTAAGGTCTTTCAGGGACATATTCAGCCCCTGCGCCCCAATGGGCGGCATCACATGCGCCGCTTCCGCAACGAGGGCGGTGCGGGGTGCGGTAAGGGTCGAGGCAAGCTGACTAATGATTGGCCATGTCGTGCGACGCGTGACGAGGGTAAGCGGGCCTAAGACCCCGGCGCTCCGTTCTGTGGCTGCCAGATTGAACGCATCCTCATCAAGATCGCGGAGGCGCTTCGCATCGGCGGCATTAGTCATCCAGACGACTGCGGAACAGGGTCTGCCTTCGTGATCCGGCAGGGGGACCAAAGTAAACGGTCCACCAGATTTGTGCACTTCGGTCGAGATATTCTCGTGAGGCGCGTTGTGACTGACGGCAAATGTCAGCGCGGTTTGGCCATACCGCGTTGTGCTGACAGAGATACCCGCCGCCTCACGCACTGCAGAGCCGCGACCATCGGCGCCAATCACCAGTTTCGCTGTGACTTTTGATCCATCCGTCAACCTGACCAACGCTGCCGACGTCCGGCTGACCATCGATTTGAAACCCACGCCAGTGCGAAAATCGACATTCTCCAAGTCTTCGAGGCGGGCAACCATTTCTCTGCGCAAAAGCCAATTGGGCAAATTCCACCCGAAAGGATTGTCGGAAATGTCTTTCGCTTCAAACGCCCGCTCAACCGGCGGCTCTTTGGCGGCATCCACAATGGCCATGGTTTGGAGCGGCGTCGAAAAAGGCTCCAACTTTTCCCACAGACCGGCTTTGTCGAGAAACTCTTTGGCTGGTTGTAAGAAAGCCGTGGTGCGCAGATCGGCACCGGCGTCTTTGATCGATGTCACTGGCGGCTTTGGGTCGACGATGGCAACGCTAAAACCCGCAGTACCAAATGCCGCTGCTGCTGTTAGGCCGGCAACGCCGCCACCGCAAACTAGAATATCGCAATTTGTCTCAACCATAGCCCAGATATAGGCCGTCTATATCGCGTGGGAAAGAGACGACGGTCCCCCTGCGACATCAAGTGCTTGCGTTATTGGTCATATCTATGCTGAATTGATACGCACGATACGACGAGGTCAGACATGCGAGATAGAACACTAGGGCAAAGGGATGCCTATGATCTGATCTTGGAAGCGATTGATAGCCATATCTATAAGCCGGGCGACCGTCTGGTCGAAAGTGATTTGGCCGAAAAATTTGGTGTCAGCCGAACCCCCGTGCGGGAAGCGTTGCAGCGCTTAGAAACACAATCCCTCTTAACGCGCGACGGCCGCTCTTTGATCGTAGCGTCGCTCGACCACACGCAACTTTCCGAACTCTATGTGGTGCGGGGTGAGCTTGAAGGTTTGGCCGCGCGCCTTGCGTCGCGTCATGCAACGCCGGAAGAGGTGCGTGTGCTGCGTGATATGCTTGAGGCTGACAAAAAGCTTATTGATGATCCAGAGGGCCTGAGCCGTGCGAACCGTCGCTTCCATAAGCAAATTCACCTTGCATCCCACAATCGGTTTCTTGTCCAACAACTTGATCTCGTGCACCGCTCAATGGCTCTTTTGGCGTCCACTTCCATCAAAGCAGAAGGACGCGGCGCGGATACATTGAAGGAGCATGAAGACATCGTACAGGCTATCGAGTCTGGCGACGGTGATGCTGCGTATCAAGCGTTGCGGGATCATATCAGTGCAGCCTATGAGATCAGATTACGCTTGGATGCGGAAGCTGTTGAAGCTGACCGCTAGCGCGACAAATCGATCCCATGGGCCGTTTTGTCCCAGAAGAACGGCCGCCAAAAGAGTTCTGATAAACCTTTGAGCGCCCCTAGGGTGGCCAAAGGAAAGTAAAAGACCATCGTAGGCGCCCATTTCATCAGCCAAGATTTCCCTGCGCGATGTGCTCCTATGCAGTTTGTGGCCAAATTGATGCAGGTGGAAAGAAGAAAGATGGCCGTCAGAACTACAAACTGGGGCCTGCTTAGGAGCGCAAAGAGTGGGTGAGGTAACCCGAATGGGATAACCACGACCGTCCAAAGTAGCGGGGCGAGCAGAAATGGTGACAGGGTTCCCAAAAACAAAACCTGAAAGCCAAAGAACCGCCAAGCCCCTAACTGACGAAACAGTTCAAGAGGCCTGCGCATATGCACCGCATAGGTTACCGCGTATCCCTTTAACCACCGCGAACGCTGCTTGATCCACGGCCACGCACGCGCATTTGCTTCCTCGTTCGTGACGGAGAGCATAAAGACCGTTCGATATCCACGTCTGGCCAGTCTTACACCTAAGTCGGCATCTTCTGTGACGTTGTGAGCGTCCCAACTTCTAAGTTCATTCAAAGTGTCTCGCCGAAAGAAAAGCGTGGTCCCACCCAGCGGGACGAGCAGACCCATTTTGGCGTAGCCCGGTAGGATGACTCTGAACCAGCTTGCGTATTCCAACGTGAAGCACCGAGATAGCCAGTTTCCTGCGTCGTTATAGTAATCTAGGCGGCCTTGGACACAGGCGACATCGGGGCCAGCGCGCGCGAATGTTTCTGCCACGTGACGAAGCTGATCGCTTTCGGGTGCATCCTCTGCGTCGTAGACCCCCACAATCGAGCCGCTGACAAAATTGAGTGCATAGTTCAGCGCACGCGGCTTCGTTCGGAGCTTACCCTTGGGCACTTCGATGACGCGCATCCAATCGGGCGGCTCTTGTTTCGAAATGGACGATTTCGTCACGAGATCATCATTTTCGACAACAAAACAGAGGTCGAGTTTGCCCCTTGGATAGTCCAGTTTTGTAAGGCGAGACGTCAAAGGCCCTGTCATGTCCGCTTCTCGAAACAAAGGCACCAGAAGCGATATGGTCGGCAATTCATTTTCTCGAAGCGCCAGTCCTAAACTCTCTTGGGGGTTGGCTTTCTGGAGTAAGGAACAAAGTTTCAAAGCTGTCCCCAAAAGAAGGATCAGAACGACCCACCCAAATGCGATGCCAAATGCCAGGAGGGGAAAGAAAAAGGCGCATAAAATGCCGAACGAACAAGCGACAAGAGCAAAGACTGCAGCCCTTTTGGAACGCCATGTCCGGCAACTGTCTGCTTCGTCCAATGCCGTTTCGGCGTCATAGGCCAAATTTGATCGGAAGGTTTCGAGTAACAACGCTCTAAGCTTCTGGCTATCCGCCTTAAGCAAAACAAAACGATCGAAAGGCGCCTCGAGCATTTCCGGCTGTTCCTGGGCGAGCGTCAAATCTGTGCACAAAAGGACGGTCGTGTCGCCAAAGACCCGCCACGGAAGCACAGAGTATCGAATACAAAATTGCGGGTCTGCCAAGGCAAGAAGTCGAGGGTCGGGCGGCTCGGCAATTGGATCGACCAGCGACGAACGGACCGCGGCCTGCGAAGCAGCGCTTTCTGCCCTTGGCGAAGCATCAGATTTGATACGTCTGGTTGCAAACACGGACGACCTCACAACATACGTTGGAGGTACCTGCGCTTGGTTAATGGGCGGTTAAGCTGCCCGAGCCGCCATCGCCTCCGCAAACCGCTCAAACAGGTAGTAGCTGTCCTGAGGCCCGGGGCTGGCTTCTGGATGGTATTGTACTGAAAACACAGGGCGGTCCGTCATGCGGATCCCGCAGTTTGACCCATCAAAGAGCGATGTATGCGTTTCTTTGACACCCTGAGGCAACGTCTGACTGTCCACCGCGAACCCATGGTTCATCGATGTAATTTCGACCTTGCCGGTTTCGATATCTTTCACCGGATGGTTCGCACCATGATGCCCGTGGTTCATCTTGATCGTCTTTGCACCGAGGGCCAAAGCGAGCATCTGGTGCCCCAGGCAAATGCCAAAGACAGGAACATCGGATTGTTCCAACACGCCTTGGATCATCGGAACGGCATATTCGCCTGTCGCAGCAGGGTCACCAGGGCCGTTGGAGAGGAACACCCCATCTGGGCTCAATGCCAAAACGTCTTCTGCTGTTGCAGTGGCGGGCAGGACTGTCACGTCACACCCGGCTGAGGCGAGGCAGCGCAGGATATTTCGTTTTGCACCATAGTCGATTGCCACAACTTTGTGCTTGGGCTGGTGTTGCGGGCTGTACCCTTCAGGCCAAGCCCACCGCATTTCGTTCCAGTGGTAAGACTGCGCGCAAGTCACTTCCTTCGCCAAATCCAACCCTTCCAAGCCAGAGAATGCGCGCGCTGCTTTCACCAAAGCATCAATGTCGAAGTTCCTGTCCGGATCATGCGCCAAGGCCACATGCGGTGCACCTTGCTGCCGGATTGCCCGCGTCAGACGACGCGTATCCACGCCTCCAATTCCGATACGGCCACGTTTAGCCAGCCAGTCTCTCAACTCTTCTGTCGCACGCCAGTTGGAGGCAACGGTCGGATCCCATTTCACGACCATACCGGCGGCAACCGGATCGGCGGTTTCGTCATCTTCAGGGTTCACGCCGGTATTGCCGATGTGAGGGAAGGTGAAGGTCACAACCTGACCGGCATAGGAGGGGTCGGTCATGATCTCTTGATAGCCGGTCATCGCCGTGTTGAAGCACAGCTCGGCTGTTGTTTCGCCGGTGGCGCCGAAACCAAATCCATAGAAAACAGTGCCATCCGCCAGCGCAAGGCAGGCCGTGGGTTTGCTGTTGGCGTTGTCCGACATGGCAGTGTCCCCCGTATGCACAAATTGTGCTGGTACTAAGGGCGCACATGAAGAGGGTCAAGAGGTCAATGGACCTGATTTGCGAGCAAATTGACCTTATGTCGCGACCGCTTGTCAGATGAAAAACCCGCGTCTATGTTGGCCGCTCGTTCAAAGCAGATGGGACAACGCTTTTATGGACATGCGCACACGGGTCAACGCGGCTCTGAAAGATGCAATGAAATCGAAAGAAGCGGATCGGCTGTCAACACTCCGGCTGATCAACGCAGCGATCAAAGACAAAGACATCGCTCTGCGCGGTGAGGGGGACGACAAAACCGTCACCGATGCCGACGTGCTTGCGATCATGGGCCGTATGGTCAAGCAGCGCCAAGAAAGCGCGCGCGCTTATGACGAAGGCGGGCGTTTGGAACTCGCGGAAAAAGAACGCGCTGAGATCAAGGTGATCGAAGAGTTTCTGCCGAAACAACTGTCCGAAGCCGAAACCGAAGCCGCCGTCGATGCCGCTATTTCCGCCGTCGGGGCGGAGAGCATCCGGGACATGGGGAAAGTTATGGGCGAACTTAAAGGCAAGTACACCGGTCAGATGGACTTCGGGAAGGTCGGGCCGCTGGTTAAGGGGCGGTTGGGCTAGGTAGTTCCCAAAAAAATAGCAGAAAAGGCCACGGTTTTTGCGTGGCCTTTTTTGGTTCACCACCGATCGTCTAATCGGCGCTCGTGAGTTTTCCTCAGACGTAGTTCATTTGCTTTGCGCGCTTCATGCTCGAGCATTAAGTCGCTGTGCGTTGCGCTCGGAGGGTGAGGAAAATCGGTCCTTGCAGCCGTCAGCAATGTTCGTGATAGTATGCCTAACATAATCTTCTCCGTTTTTGCCTCTTGAAAGCAAATTAACCACTTTGGAGGCTTCTAGAGGCTCAATATGAAATTCAAAATATTAAAAAAACTTACATATGGAATGGTCTAGAGTTCCTTCCCTTCCAGCTTTGCGTGCACTTGAAGCTGCAATTCGGCATGAGAGTCTGTCAAAGGCGGCGGCGGAGCTCAACGTTACCCATGCGGCGATCGCCCAGCACGTTCGCGCCTTAGAAGTAGAGTTTGCAACTTCGCTTATGATGCGATCTGGGCGGGGCGTGGTTGGCACTGTAGACGGAAAAAGACTTGCTGCGGGTCTCAACGACGGTTTTTCTACCATTGCCGATGCAGTTGAAGATTTAAGAAGTCAGATCGATGACAGGCCTTTGAATATCACCCTCACGCCTGCATTTGCTGCGAGTTGGCTTATGCCAAAAATTGGTGATTTCTGGTCGAAGCACCCTGAAGTTTCTATCAATCTCAGCCCATCATTGGGCTTAACAGATCTAAGACGAGACGGCTTCGATCTTGCCTTACGATATGGCGCAGGAAACTGGCCAGGCTATCAGTCGGAACTTTTGGTTGGGTCTGAATTTTGGGTGGTGGCCGCCGAGAAGTTGATCGGTGATGAACGCTTCGCCTGTGTCGCCGACCTAAACAAATTTCCATGGCTGATGGAGGATCACATGATGGAGCTACAGCAGGCCATCGCGCGAGAGGGACTAGATCTTCTGGACGTCGATTTGAAAACCTTGTCGACCAATAGCCTTGTTATTTCTGGCGTAAAGGCAGGCCTTGGGATCACCGCACAGCCAAAGTCTTTGGTCGAAGGTGACGTCGTTCGCGGTGATCTGATCAAATTGTGCGAGCTGGAACAGCAGGGTCTTGGATACTACATCGTGACGCAAAGGGATCGCCACCCCAAAGGATTGAGGGAATTTGTGAGATGGTTGCGATCTCAGCGATAGCAAAGGTGACTCAATATCTGTCTTTGCTCAACTGATGTAATGCGACGAGAGGCAGGGCCAGCGCAGACATCAATAGGCAAGGACAGTGCTATTATGCAGCAAACCCCACGGCTCAAATGCCCGTTCGAGTGATGTCCAAAGCCTTTGGGCCTTGTCGTCCGACAGACCAGAAACTTCAAATATTTCTTTCACGCACCTCCTTCCATCAATCGCTGCAATCAAGGGCGCGATGTCTGGCTTTAGACTGATCTGAATACGTTCACTTCCCACCCGCAAATTGGGAAGCTTCCTCGCCGCCACAGCGTTTGCGAGCGGTTTCGGGGCCATGTTGTTGAGATGTGGAATGCGGTCGGGAAGGGGCGAGAGTTCTGGCGCTTTATCCTCGGCGCGCCGCGCATACCCTACATGTGTCTTGATGGTCCCGCGAAGCGCTTCAGCCACACCCATCGCTTCAACGGCTGACGAGCCCGACGGCGCATCAGCGAGCGTCTCAATATCGTACAGCCCGGGTTGGCTGAACTGAGAAAGCGACCATCCGGTCTGATCCAAAGCGTCAATCCACTCTCCCACCCTATAAGCACGATCCTGACTGTGCAGCAGTAGGTCGTAGAATCCCGCATCACTTTGCTTGTGGTCGGCGACGTGTGGGTTTCTCTTGATGGGATGACCGTCTGGGATCGCCGCGAAGACTTTCTTGGCGTGTTTGATTTGGCTCTTAGGAGGCAGATGACCGTAAAGCGCGTTGAAGGCGTCCTGTAGCGGATAAACACCCGAACGACCGTAGGGCGCATAAACCATGAAACCGAGGCCGCCATTCGGTGCTATGGCTGCCTTCAAGGCCTTTAGGCCAGCGAGAGGGTCTGGCAGGTGATGCAACACGCCGCAGCAGTCGATGTAGTCGAATGGACCGTAGTCAGGGGCATCAAGAAGTGACCCTGTGACAAAGGTAATCCCGCCCAAACCACGTTCCTTCGCGCGGGCTTCAGCGATTTGGCGCGAGGCGGTTGACAAGTCGATATAGGTGATCTCATACGGCTTGCCGGCATCGGTCAGACGCTGAGCCAGCTGGATCAACCCATCGCCTGTCCCGCCACCCGCAAAAAGGGCGCGCAAAGGCTGCGACCAATCCCTTTGTCCGCCCCAAAGGTGATGGTCCATCTCTTGCGGGATGGAAGGCGAGCCGGTGATCAGCCGCTTAGCTTCATCCTTGGGATTTCTCTCCGGGTATGGGAAGGCTTCGTATTGCGCCTGAACTTTGCTCATTTCGCTCTCCAACTCTTCGGAAAGGTGCCGGAGGCAATCCGCGTTGGCAAGCCGTCAGGCCTGTCGCAGCAAACAAAAAGCCCCGCTCAATGGCGGGGCTTTCTCAATTCTCAAACCAGCTTAGTGGGCGTGGCCTTTGTCCCAGTCTTCCTGCTTTGGAAGTGTCTCGAACGTATGCTCTGGTGGAGGGGACGGCAGGGTCCATTCCAGCGTATCAGCATATTCGTTCCATGGGTTCGCCTCTGTTACGCGCTGACCCCAGCGGAGTGTGTAGAAGATCACGCCAATGAAGAAGACGAAGGATACAAAGGACAGGAACGCACCCCAGGAGGAGATGTAGTTCCAGTAAGCAAACGCCTCTGGGTAGTCGATGTAACGACGTGGCATACCCTGACGACCCAAGAAGTGCTGTGGGAAGAAGGTGATGTTTGCACCGATGAACATCGCCCAGAAGTGCAGCTTACCTGCCCATTCAGGGTACATGCGGCCGGACATCTTCGGCAGGTAGAAATAGATACCTGCAAAGATCGAGAAGACCGCACCAAGGCTCATCACGTAGTGGAAGTGTGCAACCACGTAGTATGTGTCGTGATACGCGCGGTCCACACCCGCCTGAGACAAGACAACGCCTGTCACACCACCCACGGTGAAAAGGAACAGGAAGCCGAAGGCCCAAAGCATCGGTGTTTTGAACTCAACAGAGCCGCCCCACATCGTGGCGATCCAGCTGAACACCTTCACACCTGTGGGCACCGCAATGACCATTGTGGCGAGCATGAAGTAGGACTGCTGCCGCAGAGACATGCCCACTGTGTACATGTGGTGCGCCCATACGACGAAGCCCAGCACCCCAATTGCAACCATCGCATAGACCATCGGCAGGTAGCCAAAGATCGGCTTGCGAGAGAATGTCGCGATAACGTGGGAAATGATGCCGAAGCCGGGAACGATGATGATATACACTTCTGGGTGTCCGAAGAACCACAGAATATGCTGATACAAGATCGGGTCGCCACCGCCAGCAGGATCAAAGAAGGTTGTTCCGAAGTTCCGGTCTGTCAACAACATGGTGATCGCGCCGGCCAGAACTGGCAGGGCAAGAAGGATCAACCAAGCTGTCACAAAGATCGACCAAGAGAACAGCGGCACTTTGTGCAGGGTCATGCCCGGCGCACGCATGTTGAGGAAGGTAGTGATCATGTTGATCGCGCCAAGGATCGAAGACGCACCAGAGACGTGAACCGCGAAGATCGCCAAGTCCATCGACATGCCGGATTCTGTTGTGGACAGCGGTGGGTAAAGAACCCAGCCAACGCCAGATCCTAGCTGACCGTTGCCGCCAGGAGCCAACATTGACGCAACACCAAGCGACGTACCAGCAACATACATCCAGAAGGACAGGTTGTTCATACGTGGGAACGCCATATCCGGCGCGCCGATCTGCAGTGGCATAAAGTAGTTACCAAAGCCGCCAAAAAGGGCCGGAATAACCACGAAGAACATCATCAGGACGCCATGATAGGTGATCATCACGTTCCAAAGGTGCCCGTTCGGGGTACATTCGGCAGAAGCGTCAGCGATAAAGCGCGCGCCTTCGAGACACATGTACTGCACGCCTGGGTTCATCAACTCCAAGCGCATGTAGACGGTGAAAGCCACCGAAATGAAGCCGACGATGCCGGCGACAAACAGGTATAAGATACCGATATCTTTGTGGTTTGTAGACATGAACCAACGGGTAAAGAACCCGCGGTTGTCTTCGTGCTCATGGCCGTGGATGGCTGCGTCTGCCATGTGGCTCTCCTCGCGTTGGCTACCTTGGTACAGGGTTCGAGTCGCACTCGTCCCCGCGATTTGAACCGCTTCTAGTCGAGTGCGCCGCGAGGGGCAATAATGGAAGTGCGTTTTAGGGGTGGGTAATAATGGCGCAGGCTTTGGGCTAATCGCCTACAAAGGGGCAGGTTTTCTGCAAAGCAACGTCAACGTCATTCATCGTTACGGGCAAGCCCAAATCCGTTAGCGAAGTGACCCCGTGTTCCTGAATGCCACATGGTACGATTCCATCGAAATGGCCGAGGTCGGGTTCGACGTTTATGGAGAGCCCGTGAAAGGACACCCATTTGCGCAAGCGAATGCCCAAAGCGGCAATCTTGTCTTCCGCTAGTGAGCCATCGATCGCTTTGGGTTTTTCCGGCCGTTGCACCCAAACCCCCACGCGACCGGCCCGCCGTTCGCCCTTGACGTTGAACTGATCGAGGGTCTCGATAATCCAATCTTCCAACTGGGAAACAAATGCGCGGATATCGCGTCCTCGCTTACCGACGTCGAGCATCGTATAGACAACGCGCTGTCCCGGCCCATGGTAGGTGTATTGCCCACCACGCTTGGCTTCAAAGACGGGGAAGCGATCAGGATCGACCAAGTCTTCGATCTTGGCCGACGTCCCAGCGGTGTAGAGCGGGGGATGCTCAACCAGCCAAATCAGCTCATCAGCCTCGCCAGTAGCAATCGCGTTGGCGCGTGTTTCCATTGCGTCCAAGGCTTCGCTGTAGTCGGTCAAGCCGTCAGTGATTTTCCATTCAACCATTTCGACCTCTAGGCAATAGATCGGCATTCCTCAAAGCGCTCATATAACTACGGCTCACCGGAATAACATCCCCACTTGTCATGTGGCACGCCGCCCGATCCCCCACACGCTCGATACGTTCGATTTGATCGGTTGCGACCCAGTGGGATCGATGAACCTGCATGCCATGTGTCGGAGCGACTTCTTCAATCGCGTCGCTTAACCGCATGAGGACCATGAATTGGCCCTTTGATGTCATCACATTTACGTAGTGGTCAGACACCGAAAGCGCGATCAGTGCCCCACGTTTTTCCAACGGCAGCCGGGACAGGATTTTCGGTGCGGACCGTTCTTCCAATTCATCCACAAAGAAATGAATTCCGACGACAATTGCCGCGCAAATGGGGATCACCCTCAAAAAGTGCTGACCCCATTCCCAAAGGTCAACAGGCCAGACGCCCAGCATCACCCCATTGGCGACACCAATGAAAACTGCGACTGTTAGTGAGAGCGCCAGTGTCGTGACGAGCAGTCGCGACCATATAGCCCATCGCTTTAGTATCACTTCGAGCATGTCGCTGACTAAACTGCCGATACAATAGGTGCTGATCACGATGAAGGACCAGTAAAGCAATCGCGGCCACAGTTCGAAATAGGCAAAGGTTTGAAACGGGCCAGACACGCCCACGACAAGCGACAAAGCGATAAGAACGACCCAAGTCTTTTTGCTCGATAGTTCCGTCCGCAAGGCACGCTGCGCGAGTTGAAAGGGGCTGTCATTCACGAAGTATTCTACCCGTTCACGTAGTTTGCGTTGTCTCGCGCTCAGAATTGCGTCTCTTGCGAACGTAGTAAACCCGAATGCTTGAGGCCTCAAATGGCAATATCGCTCGCCCCCCTTTTAGATGCACCGCTTGAAATACAGCTCCATGTCGTCTGCGCCATTTCAGCAGTGATCCTTGGACCGATCACTTTGCTCAGGCGGTCCCGCGACCGATGGCATAAGGTTTTGGGCTACAGTTGGGTTGTGGCGATGTTTCTTACTGCAGCCACATCGTTCGCGATCTTGGATCGTCCAATGATCGGACCGTTTAGCATAATTCACGGATTGTCGGCGCTGACCCTTTGGGGGCTTTGGGATGGCGTGGCCGCAGCAAGAGCAAAAGATATCCGCCGCCACCAAGCGGAGATGAGGAACCTCTATTTCTGGGCGATGGGTGTCGCAGGACTGTTCACATTCTTACCGGGGCGGCGCATGAACCAAGTCTTTTTCAGTGCAAACCCAGAGATTGGTTTTGTCGCTGTAGCGATCACAATCGGAAGTCTTCTGGTATGGTACGCCAAGCGATCTAAATCAGCGGCCATTTAGGCAAGTTTTTCGCTTGGCATCTCTCATATCCTGCACTAGAAGCGCCCAAGCTAGGATTTGCGATCGTGGCGGAATTGGTAGACGCGCAGCGTTGAGGTCGCTGTGAGGTAACACTCGTGAGGGTTCGAGTCCCTCCGATCGCACCACACCTCTCTCTAAATTCGATGCTTCGGCACGCCCGCTAGGGCAATATGGTCAGCCACACCCAAACGGTAACGATAGAAAACGCCGTTCCCAGCAAAACGCTACTGGCTGCGACCCGCTTGGCGCGCCCATACATATTCGCAAAGACATAGCTGTTGATCCCTGGGGCCATAGCCGCGGTGAGGATTGCGGACCGGAACGCGTCGACACTCAGCCCATAGGACTTACCCAGAACCCAGACGATGGCAGGGTGCAGGATCAGCGAAACAGAAACCACATAAAGAATGGTCCGCATATCGCCTTCTGGCCGGTAGCGATACAAAACACCGCCAAGTCCAAACAGTGCCGCGGGGAGGGCCGCACGGACCATAAGGTCAATGGCGTCCCACATGACGGTCGGCACCGGCACGCTGAATAAATTGACGATGAACCCAAGCGTGATCCCCAAGATCAGCGCATTGGAGAACATCGCCGTAAGCACCTTTCTTGGCATTGCCGCGTAGGACGATCCCCGATTGCGCACGATCTCCATCGCGGTGATCCCAATGCCATAGCAGAACGGCGAATGGATCGCGATGATTGCGTAGTTCGCGGTTAGTGCATCTACGCCGTAAGCGCGCTCGGTAATGGGCAAGCCGAGCAGGAGGGAATTCGAGAACAAGCCGCAAAACCCAATGGCCACACAGTCTTCCCAGTCTCGTTTGAAGAAATAACGGGCCCCAAGAAAACAAGCCAAAAACCCGCACAGGGCGCCGACATAGAAGCTGATCATCAAATCCAGATCGAAGTTCTGTTCCAAATCAAGGGTCGAGATGGCGCGGAACAGCAGGCAAGGGATGGCGAACTTCTGAGTGAACACCATCAGACCATCGACGCCAGCTTCTGAAAATAACCCGCGCCAGACGGCAAAGAACCCAAAGCCAATGACAAGGAAGACCGGTAGGATGACCTCGATCAGCGCATTCATTCGGGTCGTCCTTGCGCCATGGGTTAATCCTGTATCGTGATGGTCAGACCATCGAACGCTGGTTGGACATGATCAGGCGTTTCGTCATTAAGCGTCTGATAATCCAAGTCATTGTGCAGATTGGTCAAGACGGCCGACTTTGGTTTTGCCCGTTCAATCCACTCCAAAGTATTGGCAAGGTGGGAATGGCTTGGATGCGGGGTACGTCTCAGCGCATCAACGATCCAAGTGTCCAATCCGTCGAGGACGGGCCAGCTGCTTGCGGGAATGTCCGACACATCAGGAAGATACGCCACACCTGCAACACGGAATCCCAGGGCGTCGATTGTCCCGTGCTCTACCTCAAATGGCGTTAAGGTGATCGGCCCACCTGCGCCGTCAATCGTGATGTCACCGTCGATGGTGTTGAGCTCAAGGATAGGCGGGTAGGGCGATCCTTTCGGCTGCACGAAAGCATAGCCAAAGCGATCCAACAGCGCATTGGAAGTCGGACCATCGGCCCAGACTTGCAGTTTGGTTCGCGTGTTGAAAACGATCATGCGCAGATCGTCGATGCCGTGCACGTGGTCCGCGTGTGAATGGGTGTATACAACGGCGTCGAGGTGCCCGACCTCTGCATCAAGCAACTGCTGGCGCATGTCTGGCGAGGTATCAATAAGAACCTGCGTGTTTCCATCCGGCCCGCTGCGCGTAATCAGAAGCGAACAGCGTTTCCGCACATTCTTTGGGTTCGTGGGATCGCACTCCCCCCATTGTCCACCCAAACGCGGAACGCCTCCAGACGACCCGCAGCCCAATATGCGAAACGACAGGCTCATGCGGCGGCTTTCCAGAACAACCGGTCAAAGTTGGCTGTGGTTTGGGCCGCGAATTCCTCGTAGCTCACCCCAAAAACCTCTGCCCCGACTTTAGCCGTATGCGCGGTATAGGCCGGTTCATTGCGTTTGCCACGGAAGGGTGGCGGGGCAAGGTAGGGGCTGTCGGTCTCAACCAAGATCCGATCAATTGGGGCGGTAGCAAAAATATCCCGTAGTTCTTGGCTTTTCGGAAAGGCGGCGATGCCGGACATCGACAGGTAGAAATCCATGTCCAATGCTGCTTTCGCGAGTGCTGCGGAGCTGGAAAAACAATGCATCACACAACGATAGGCCCCGTTGTCGTAGCCTTCGCGCAAGATCCGGGCCATGTCGTCATCCGCCGCTCTTGCGTGGATGATCAGTGGCAAGCCGGTTTCCCGCGCCGCGTCAATGTGAATGCGGAGTGACAGCTGTTGGATGTCCTTGCTATCGGCGGTGTAATGATAATCCAACCCCGTCTCGCCAATACCCACAAATTTCGGATGCTGCGCCAAGGCAATCAACTCATCCACGGTTGCCAAAGGTTCATCAGCGGCGCTCATCGGGTGGGTGCCAGCAGCGTAGTAAACGTTATCGAACTCTTCCGCGATGGCCCGCACCTGAGGTTCCAACCGCAACCGCGTGCAGATTGTCACCATGCGGGCCACACCAGCCTCTGCCGCGCGCTTGATAATGTCCGCGCGCTCCCCCTCGAAATCAGGGAAATCCAGATGACAATGGCTGTCGACGATGTCCGGGTTGCTCATCAGCGCGCTTTCACTCTGCGGCGATGCAGAGCGCCGTCTCTTCGATCTTGAAAACCATATCGAGGATCAAGGCAGCGGGGTCAAGGTTGACGGCCCTCCCGTGCCTCGATCGCGCGCCCAAAGACTGCTGCAGATCCGCCCAAGCGCGCGCTGCCTGATCATGTGGTGACAGTCGCGCCAAAAGCCGCGCTTCGCCAGGCGCGCCTTGGCTGTCCGGTTCTCCCATCAATCCAGCGCGCGCGGCGCGGGCGAGGAAGTGATCGATCAGGTCGAGTGTCATAGCAAACCGCACCTCGGCTCCACGTCCTGTGCAGCTTTCCGCGAGTTTCAGCGCCGCCGGTCGCGCGATGCGGGGTAAACCGTCGAACAATTGGATCAGCTCAGCATAAAGCTGCAAACCATCGTGATTCATCAACCGGATCGCATCGCCCGCCGATCCGCCGCAAAGCGACCGCAAAGCATCCGGCGTATCCGTATGTTGTCCTGCCTGTTCCAAGGCCGCAGCGAGAGACTGCGCGTCCAACGGTCCGCAACGCAATTCCCTGCATCGCGACCGGATTGTCGGCAAAAGGCGAGACGGTTGATGTGCGATCAGCAAGATTGTGGTGCGGGCAGGGGGTTCTTCGAGTTCTTTGAGAATTGCGTTCGCGGCGTTCCGGTTTAGCTCATCCGCTGCATCCACAATTACGACGCGTCGACCGCCGTCGGCCGCGGACAGTTGAAAAAACCCCTTCAATCCCCGAACGGCATCAACGGTTATGTCCGCTTTCAATTTGCTGGTCTTCTCGTCCACGGGGCGGCGCACAACAAACAAGCGCGGGTGTGCCCCCGATTGAACAAGTTTCGCGTCGGGATGATCTGGCGGCACTCTCAAATCGGTCGCTGGTGCCGCCTCCCCAAACAACCCATCATCGGGCGCTTCGGCCAAAAGGAACGTGGCAATTTTCCACGCCAGAGTGGCCTTTCCAACGCCACGCGGACCAGTGATCATCCACCCCGAATGAAGGCGCTTTGAGTTATAGGCGTCCAAGAAACCTGCAACTGCAGCATCCTGACCAAAAAGCCGCTCCGTCTCGCGCGGGTGTGGCGCACCCTCAATTCGGTCAGGCTCCGGCAGGTCGTCACTCATGTGCGTGCCGCAAATTGGGTCGCGACGTCTGCGGCCACCTCTTCAATGACGCGATTGCCGTCGATCAACACGCATCGTTCCTCGGTCTGAGCGAGGTTCAAAAATCCATGTCGCAAGGTTTCCTGAAACCCAAGGCCGAAATCCTCAAACCGATCTTCACCAGACTGTCGCGCAAGACCGCGGCGCAAAGCCTCTTCTGGGTCCATATCGATAATGAACGTCAGATCAGGCTCGCGCCCGATCATAAGCCGGTGCAACTCATCGACCGTGTTGCGTAGATCGCCTCGCGTAGCACCCTGATAGACCCGCGTGCTATCCGCGAACCGATCTGAAATCACGGTCTTTCCCACCTCAAGCGCTGGCAAAATGGTCCGTTCCAAGTGATCTCGGCGGGCTGCAGTGAAAAGTAAAATCTCAGTCTCCGCCGTCCAACGATCCGGCGCACCTGTCAAAACCAACTGACGAATTTCTTCCGCGCCGGGGCTGCCACCCGGTTCGCGTGTCAGAACAACGTCGTCCAAACGCTCCGCCAAAAGCCGCGCTTGGGTCGATTTGCCCGACCCATCAATACCTTCAAAGGTTACAAACATGCGGAAATACTACTCGCCCTAGGCTGGATTGTCTTCTGCGCCCAAGGCACCAATTTTTTCAAGCAGAACCTGAGCAGCGACACGCAATCGCGTTTCAAATCCGCCTTCTGCAACATCATCCGTAGCCACCAATGGCACGGTCGTTTCCGGAAGTCCATCAACCGTGATGACCAATTCGCCAACCTTGTCGCCCGCCGCAATAGGGGCTTGCAATGGACCATCATAAACGACCTGCGCATCGACGGCATCTTGATTGATCACAGGGAGCAGTAAGGCAAGATCTTCCGCCACAGTCAGACCGACGGTAGGCGAGTCCCCCATCCAGACATCAGCCTGCGCAATCTGAGAACCAGCGCGCACAACGTCTTTCTGCGCAAACTGACGAAACGCCCAGTTCACAATCTTTTCGGCCTCTTCCGCACGCTCGGCTTCGGAATCGAGGCCGGTGAGCACAAAGATCACGCGACGGTCACCCTGTTTTGCGGACCCAACGAGACCGTACCCAGCCTCTTGAGTGTGTCCTGTTTTCAACCCGTCCGCCCCAATGCCCAGACCCAACAATGGGTTGCGGTTATTGCTGTTAGCCGGTGCACGCCCGTCAAAAGCAAAGGTCTGTTCATTGAAAAGGGGATAGTAGGTCGGGAAGTCTGTTATGAGGCGGTCTGCAAGTGTGCCCAAATCCTTCATCGACATCCGGTGCCCGACAGCCGGCCATCCGTTCGAATTTTTGAACGTCGAGTTGGTCAGCCCCATCTGCTGGGCACGTTCCGTCATCATTCGCGCGAAGGCTGGTTCCGTTCCACCAATGGCTTCCCCCAAAACCGCGCTCGCGTCGTTGCCGGACAGAACGATGACGCCACGAAGTAGATCTTCGACCGATACGCGATCTGTCGTGTCCAGAAACATGGTTGAGCCGCCATAGGATGCCGCATGTTCAGACACCGGCAAGCGTTCGTTAATGCCCAAACGACCATCCGCGACGGCCTCAAATGCCATATAGATTGTCATTAGCTTGGACATGGAGGCTGGCGGCAAAGGCTCGTCAGCATTCTTTGACATCAAAACCGTGCCAGTGGTTTGATCCAGCACATATGCAGCTGTTGCCTTAGTATCGAAGGCTTGTGCAGCGGCCGAAACAGCCCAAAGCAGTCCAATAGAAATAGAAGAAATGACCAAACGCGTCAGTCGCGGCATCGAAAGCCCTTTCGCTTAGTTGGTTACAAAATACGCGTCAGTAAAGCCGAGCGATTTCACTTTGTTCAGCACTTCAGCGCGATCCGCGGAGGTCGGAGAGGGGCCAACAATGACCCGCCAGAAAGGCCGCCCATTGCTGGACTGAGCCAACACGGTTCCCACCAACCCGTTTGAACTCAAAAGCTCATTCGTGCGTTGTGCATTATCCTCTACGCTGAAGATACCAATCTGGATGTAGGGCTTGTCCAAGTTGGAAGAGGGCGCAGACGCTACTTGCGGCGTCGAAGTCGTCGCGTTAGCGGCAGCCTCAGCAGCAGCAATCGCGATAGCAGCCGCACCCGTCAACCCTTCGGTGCTTGTTTCGCTGGGAGTTTCCGTTGCCGGCGCGCTTGCAAAAATATCGCTCAACGTCGATGCCGCAGCACCTGAACTTTCTGCCGGCGCATCTGCCACCTCGGCAGAAGGTTCATCCAATGGCGTCGCTGTTACCGCCGCAGGGGCATCCAAGGATGCCGTCTCCAAAGTCGGTAGTTCTTCAACAGGTGCCTCTTCGCGCCTTAGAGCTATAACGCTCAATTGCGTCGGCGCACCGGCCAATACGCCCAATTCCTCTGCGGCGTCCGATGATACTTGCAAAGCTGGGCCCGCGTTCTCACGCTCTCGGCGGAACAAGGCTCCGATGACCGACGATCCATTGGCGTTGTTGCGAATGATGACCCGCTCCGGATCTACCGCGTCAGGGTGTGCCACCCAAACGCCGCCAAGCGATGGCCGCCCGTCCCAAAGGCCGTTTTCATCGACCGAAAATACCTCAGGTGCCTCTACGTCACGCTCAACCAAAGACACAGAAGGCGCCGCGAACGTCGATGCGCCAGCGGATTCTTCGCCACCAAAGCTGGGCATCTGAAACTCGCCATTCTCATCACATCCAGTCAGCACCAATGCGCCGATACTGAGTGCCAGTACCTTTGTTTTCGCATGTGATTTCAAAGCGTTGCTCGACATTGTCCGCCCTTTGTATTCTTGGTCGCATTTCGCCTCGAACCTTATGGTTTGGTCCGTTCTGCACTTGCGACACCCCACGTTTGCCATAGCCTAGCGTTTCAAGCCCTATTTTGAAAGAGTTGAGGCCACTTTGTCGGCGGTTTTCCCCAAAGCGCAAACCTCTCTTTTCGAATCAAACGAAGGTCGCTAAACGGGGCGAACGTGGAAGCTTGGCAGAGTGGTCGAATGCACCGGTCTTGAAAACCGGCGAGGGTGAAAGTCCTCCCAGGGTTCGAATCCCTGAGCTTCCGCCACCCACTCATTTCTCTCAATTGTCCTAAATGGCTTACACCTCCGTTTTCTGTGTAAAATAGAGGAAAGTGGAGGCTTTGACCTTATTCTAGATTTTTCCACTTTGTCCTGTATTCATTCCTTGTGTGGTACAAAAAGTGGTATTTTGAATGGCAGCGCTGAGCGGGAAGCTCACGAAGAAGCTAGTTGAGAATCTCGGCCCGGGTCGACACGGAGATGGGGCGGGGCTCTATTTGGTTGTCGATCCCTCCGGTGCCAGACGCTGGATTGTGCGAGTAACCGTCAAAGGACAGAAGAACCGCAAAGGGGCTCCGCTTAGAACAGACTTCGGTTTGGGTGGCGCAGATGTCGTGACGCTGAACCAAGCCAGAGAACGCGCGCTTGAATATAGGCGAATGGCGAAGTCAGGCCTTAACCCGCGCTACAACACCAATCGCGAGATCCCAACCTTCGAAGAATTGGCAAAGCAAGTTCACATCGAACGGCTTCCAACATGGAAGAACCCCAAGCACGGCCAGCAGTGGATCAACACACTCAGAGACTATGCCTTCCCGAAGATCGGAAGAATGCCCGTTGATAGCATCGGGCAGCCAGAAGTCTTGATGTGCCTTTCTCCTATTTGGACATTGAAGCACGAGACGGCCAAGCGGCTGGCTCAGAGGATCAAGGCGGTGTTGGATGTGGCCAAGTCGCGCGGCTTCCGCGATGGAGAGAACCCTGTGACTGCTGTGAAGGACGCAGGTGTTCTCCCGAAAGTCAAAGCAAGGCCTGTGCATCATGAAGCGATGCCATGGCGCGATGTGCCTGCCTTCTATGCGGAACTAGAGAAGCGCACGGCCACAGCAGCCAAAGCGCTGCAGTTCACGATATTAACAGCCTGCCGCACCTCTGAGGTGTTGGGCATGACTTGGGAAGAAGTTGACAGGGATGCACAGCTTTGGATCATTCCGGCTGAGCGGATGGAAATGGGCGTTCAGCATCGCGTTCCTCTCACGGATGAAATGATCCGTATCCTCGAAGTCGTGAAACCTCTTGGAGGTGACTATGTTTTCAGAGGTCAACGACGCGATGCACCATTGTCCAATATGTCGATGCTGATGTTGCTGCGCCGTATGGGACGCGAAGAGTTTACTGTCCATGGCTTCCGTAGCAGCTTTCGAGACTGGGCTTCAGAGGATTCAGGCATTCCGCGGGAAGTTGCAGAGGCGGCCCTGGCGCATCAGGTTGGGTCTGATGTGGAGAGAGCGTACGCGAGATCGGATTTGTTGGAGCTTAGAAGATCCTTAGCGGTAGCTTGGTCAAAAATGGTTAGTTTCGAAAGGTAATCTCTCATGCCAACTTACTATAGAACCGTAGAGCTGGCTGAAGTCTGTTTTCTGTCCGAGGCGGTAGAGTTTTTGGCGCTAGGTCGCGTCCCTGAGAAGCAATTTCTCATTCATCCGCCGAAGGACGAGAATGGTCGGTATCTTTTTGGTCATGACGGCAGGTTCCATTGGGAGGAAATGCCAGACAATTTTGAACCGTTTAACGACTATCCCGAAGATTTCTTCGATGAAAACGAGTTTAGGTTTTGCAATATTGAAATGCCTGAACGCTATCAAGAAACAGCAGAGTCCTATCACTTCGGAGAGATTTCAGACGCGCTTTCGGCTTCAGAGAAACCTCGGTTGTCATACTTTTCTAGCCTCCAAGAAGAGGTTCAGGAAGAAATCATCGTCGAGGCGCATAAAGCTGCGTTATTTTTGAGCGGTGTATCACAAGACTTGAACTCTTTTCGCAGCGCGAACTCGAAGTTTCTACAGCGATTGGATTCGGCATGGGCGAAAATCTATCAAGCAATTCAGTCAAATGATCTAAAGGTGCAGGCCGTCGATCTCTCAACTTGGGAAAGACTGGCGGACGATGGTAAATATGAGAAAGCGGCGAAATTCATAGATGTTCCAAATGAGCATTTTAGAATTGGGCACGACTATCGACAAAATTCTCTGGAAATTGGCGAGTTGAGGTATGTTGCAACTAGAGTCAACACAACTGAACTGGAAAGACTGTTGGAGCCAGTTTTCCGGGTGCTTGGTGCAATTTCTGTTATGCAGTTCGGAGATACAATAGTCTCAGATTTTGAAGGGCGTCGAAGCCCCAGAAGAAGAGGTGCGCCGGAAATTGTCAGTTGGAGTGAGGTTCGCGACTACATCCGCGACATAGAGCGAGAAGGTCGACTGCCCGAAAAGAAAGAAGCTGTCATTGAGATGGCGATTCAGTTTTGTAAAGAAAAGTTCGGAAGGACTGTGGGCCGCTCTACAGTTCAGGTGCAACTTAAGGCTTTCTTCGCCGAATTGAGTGCCAAGAATAGCGCCCGATAATGTCGATTTATGGGCATTTTTATCGGGCTTTTCTGGCTTCAATTGCTGTTCTTTGAGTTCGATAAAATCGTTATCCAATTGCTATCACAACCAACCCAAAGAATGGGATTGCTGATGGCAGAAATCTTCGACAGTAAACGAATCTACTTCCCTGAGGACCCAGAGCTCCGGGTGCTCGGTACAGTGGAAAAGCTTGCCCAATGGCGGCACTTTAACCGTGGCTCTGCGTTCATCCGGATAGGCCGACGGATCGGCTATCATGGCTCCGACCTCAATGCTTACCTGAGCGCGCAACGCGTCGATCCAAGTAATGAGGCCGCCTAATGAAAAACCCCCACCTCGCGTGCGAGACATGGGCTTTTCGAGTGACATTATCTGCCACCGTAGCAAGTAACGATAATGGCACACCGAAACGCCCACAAGCAACCCCCACCGACCGGCGCTACCGCTGGTGCCCACGCAGCAATTCCGTTCAGCGGATGAACATCAGGGAGGGCCGGATCATTGATGTCTAACGTGATTAATCTGGGCCCTCTTTTGAGGTGCTGCCATGGGTAAGAGCAACAAGAGAAAGGGAGAGGGGCAATACGCCCCTCTTCCATACGGACTGCTTAAGAGCGACGCCTGGCGCAGTCTAAGTGGACCGGCCCTTAAGGTATTCTTGGAACTCCACACACGCTTCAATGGCAGCAATAACGGGAAGCTTGTCCTGTCGTACTCAGAGGCTTCTGACACGCTTCATATGGGCCGCGCTTCGGTGCGTCGGGCCTTCGAGGATCTCGTAGAGAAAGGCTTCGTAGTTCTGGAGAAGGAGGGCAATTGGTACCATCGTAGAGCCCATGAATGGCGACTGACAACAAAGCCGGTTCAGAAGCTGGGAGGTCGACAGCCTCCGACCAATGACTGGCACAAATACCGCGCTTAGAAAACAAAAGTCGGTTTTGATTTGGACCATCAAAGGGGGTCTGTCGTTCCGTATCAGAACCGTAAGGCGCGTCTTCGTTCCGATCTAGAACCCGTCAGGGCCAAAAACGGCGGTCCTCTCGGTTCTAAATCGGAACACTAATATTACCACTCCCTATAAGGAAACGCCCATGAGTGACGTCCCAGTTGAGTATGAAAACAAGTCGAGCAGTAAGCTCTACCCAAAGCTCGTCAAAGACGGTGAGAACGAATACCGAGCGGAAATCCCGGAAGGTCTGCAGATGAATGACCTGTTGGGCACAGAAACGATTGATGCTGCGCATGGGATCTTCCAAACGGCGCTACATTCTCTTGGCAAGTCAGCGGAAAAATACGGATCGATGGCCTCTGCGATGTTTGCTGAACTGGAACCGCGCGATGCCATAGAGGCTATGCTTGTGGCGCAGATGACGGCGACGCATGTCACAATCTCGACGTTGACTGAGCGTTTGACTTATCAGACTTCTACCGAGATCAGAGAAAGCCTCGAACGCTCTGTAACGCGGCTGAGCCGAACCTTCATTGCTCAGATGGACGCATTGAAGAAGCATCGCGCAAAGGCTCAGCAAACCGTACGTGTTGAACGGGTCACGGTGAACGAAGGTGGACAGGCCATCGTGGGCGATGTCAGCGGAGTAGGGGGCGGCTGACATGAAAAGCGACGATAACCCCATAAACCCTGTTGAGCGCCTCCAGAACGCCCCAAGGTGCACCGCTCGGGCAAAGAGCACAGGTCAAAGATGCAAGTGCCCGGCGAAGAGAGGTTGGTCCGTCTGCCGCCTTCACGGCGCTGGCGGCGGCGCACCGCGCGGCAAAAAGCACCCGAACTACAAACACGGGATGCGAACCAAAGAGATGCAAAAAGTGCGTAGGCTCGTGAGAGAGCTTTCGAGCGGTTCTGACCTCTGAATTTGGACACTGGTTAACGCAGAAGGAAATAGGACTTGCCGCTCATGGATAGAAAGATGACGCACTCTATTCCTGAACATTGCATCGATGGGATAGAAAAACTCGCAGAAGGCGAGCTCGAACGGTCGGCATTGGCCCATGCGCAGACAATGGATCCTCGTTCGGGGAATGACGGCTATGAGCCCAACTTTGTCTTTTTCCAACTAGGCCACGATGATCCGGAGCTGAACAAGAGCATTCTTTTAAGTTGGATTGATCAACTTCTTCTTCTCATAAGACAGACAATGAGAACCTTGTTGAGAATAGCTTGAAACCTGATGTTTTGACCGCAAGATATCGCCTCCGATCAAAAGCATCGAATAAGCCCAGTTTTGAGCTGGAAAAGACAAGATAATGTCTATTGACCGCCCTAAAGCGCTAAGTGCTCTAAAAGGGCCTCTTTCGTCAGGTCTTTGCGGTCTGACCTGGAAACGATCCGCCCGCGAGACATGATCACAATGTCATCGGCGATCCGATAAGCAAAATCTGCATTTTGCTCAACCAAGATGATCGCCATTTGGTTCTCATTACGCAAACTGGTCAGCGCTTCGCCGATTTGTTGAATTACGTTTGGCTGAATGCCTTCCGTCGGTTCATCCAGCAAGAGCACTTTTGGTTTCGTTATGAGGGCTCTTGCGATGGCCAATTGCTGCTGCTGCCCCCCCGAAAGGTCGCCGCCGCGTCTTGAACGCATCTTTGCCAGAACGGGAAAGAGCTCATAGACCATGTCTGGAACGGAGCGATCCGATACGGGCAGGCAGGCGAAACCAGTTTCGAGGTTCTCTAAGACAGTCATCATGGGAAAGATCTCACGCCCTTGAGGGACGTAGGCTATGCCCACGCGCGCCGCTTCGTGTGCGGTTAGGTGCACCAAAGGCTGCCTGTCAATCGTCAATGTCCCTTCGAAAAAGGGATGTCGACCGGCGATAGATTTGAGCAAGCTTGTCTTGCCCATGCCGTTGTTGCCCATGACGGTTGTAATCTTACCAACATCGGCCGTTAGGCTGACGTCATATAGAATCTGGCTTTGGCCGTACTTAAGGGAGAGGTCTTTGATTTCAAGCATGATCGCGCCCTAGGTAAACGTCGATGACACTTTGCTTTGAGGTAACGTAGTCCAACGACCCTTCCGCGAGCACCGCGCCCTCATGCAAGACCGTTACTTTGCAGTCCAACCGCCGCACAAATTCCATGTCGTGCTCCACTACAACCACGGCTCGTGTCTTGGCGGCCTCTTTCAAAATTGTTGTTGTCTTTTCCCTTTCTTCGACCGTCATTCCTGCTGCAGGTTCGTCCACCAGAAGCAGACGAGGTTCCTGCGCCAGTAACATACCAATTTCGAGCCATTGTTTTTGCCCATGGCTTAGCTCACCAGCGACGCGTGTTAGGCTTTCTGCTAACCCGATCTCCTTTGCGATTGCCTCAATACGTTCGGCGTTCCGTGTTGTCTTGCGATGCGTCAAGACCGCGAACGGTCCGCGTGGGTTTTTCAGCGCCATGGCAAGGTTCTGACGCACAGTTTGAGCTTCGAAAACTGTTGGTTTCTGAAACTTGCGGCCGATCCCTTCCATCGCGATTGCGCTTTCGCTCATACCTAAAAGAGAAATATTTTGCTCTCCCCATGTGACGGCACCAACGTCCGGCTTCGTCTTTCCGGTCACGATGTCCATAAAGGTCGTCTTGCCAGCTCCGTTCGGTCCAATGATCGCCCGAAGTTCAGCTTTGTCGAATTGGATGGACAAGTTGTTGATGGCTTTGAACCCATCAAAGGAGACGGACACTCCGTTAACTTCCAGCAGCGCGCCGCTCATGTGTCTTTCCTCACCAACTTGTCGAACAGCCCACCGATCCCTTGCGGGAAGAACAAAGTAACTGCGACGAATGAGAAGCCTAGTAGGACCAACCACCAATCGGTCCACTGAATAGTATAGAACCCAAGCGGGATATCAGGCGCGCCGCCACCGGTGAACCAGCTTGATAAGAGTGAAACAAAAGCCGCACCGATAACCGCGCCGTACAGACGTCCTCGTCCACCTATGGCGACCCAAACGGCAAGGTAAATTGAAGCGATTGGTGCGATCTCGCCAGGGTTAATGATACCTGCTTGAGGATAGTAAAGTGCACCGGCGATACCTGAGACGATAGCGGTTATTGTGAAGACGAAGAGCTTGTATCGCTCCACGTCATAGCCAAGGAAGCGAACGCGCGCTTCGTTGTCTCTGATCCCTTTGATTACACTGCCCATCTTGCCGGCCACGATCCATGCAAAAAAGATGTACCCGAGACCTAGTGCAAGCGCAGAAACCCAAAAGAAGACCAAAGATATTGAGGTCTGGGAAGCATCTTCGAAGCCTGGGATGTTTTGAAGGCCGGAGAGTCCATTGTTGCCGCGCAATCCGCTGTCATTCTGAAAGAGGTAGAGCGACAATGCCAGTGTCATGGCTTGCGTGAGGATGGAGAGATAGACACCAGTGACGCGGCTGCGGAAAGCAAGCCATCCGAAACCAAGGGCGAGCAGACCGGGTATCAGGACAACGAAAACAAGCTGCAAAAACAAGCTGTCCGCAAACGCCCAAATGAACGGAAATTCTGAGCTTCCGACCACACCGAATATCTGATTGCCGATGGCTGAGGTGATTTCTTCGGGTGTCGGGGGCAGGGGCTGTCCAGCGAGGCTTTCAATTACAATTGCTTCGGTCCGAGCGTACATGAGCCACATCCCGATCGCATACCCGCCAAGGCCAAAGAAGGCGAAATGTCCGAGTGAAAGGATGCCGCAATAGCCCCAAACAACGTCCATCGCCACCGCGACAAGGCAAAGACAAAGGGTCTTGCCCAGTGTCTTTACGAAGCTGGTCGAGAGGAGCGCAACTCCGGTAACTTCTGACAAAACAGTAACGCCCAAAGTGAAGATCGAAAGTACGAGCAAGAACCAAAGGACAGACGGGTTTTCTGAGATAAATGTCTTTCGCATGGCCTTAGTCCGCCGCAGCTCGGCCTTTGGGCGCAACGATGCCCTTTGGTCGGAACTGTATGAAAAGGATGATAAACAGGATCATGTAAGTCTGCGCCGCCAAGGTGTTTGATGGGTTCATCCACTCGATCACCTTTTGCAATCCGCCGATCATTCCTGCTCCGGCAAGGGTGCCCCATACGTTGCCGACCCCGCCGACGACGACAGTCATGAAGCTTTGCACGATGTAGTCTGATCCCATTTCAGAGGTGACTTTGGCATAGAGCCCTATGGCAACACCGGCAATTCCCGCGATGCCGGAACCCAGCCCAAAGGTGAGCATATTGATACGGTCGGGATTGATCCCCATAGAGGCCGCCATGCCGGAGTTCTGCGTTACCGCGCGCACCTCCAAACCCAATCGTGTCCGCTTTAGGATAAAAATGATCAGAGCAAGGAAAATCAACGCCAAGACGAAGATCGCGATCCGAATATAGCTGATAGAAATAACATCATTGATAACCAAGGCACCGTCGAGCCATGCCGGCGATGTTAGTGGACGGGCCTGTGTGCCAAAGATGTTCTTTGCAAGCTGTTGAAGTGCGATAGAAATGCCAAAGGTTGCCAGTAAGGTTTCTAACGGCCGATGGTAGAGATGCCTGATCACCAAGCGTTCCATGGTGACGCCAGCACCAAAAGTTACAGCAAAGGCAAGCGGCAAGGCAATCAAAATCGACAGGGTATAGTCAGGGACAAAAATCTGAACCACGTAGCCAGTATAAGCGCCCATCATAATGAATTCGCCGTGCGCCATGTTTATGACGCCCATAACACCGAAGGTAATGGCGAGGCCGATCGCTGCGAGAAAGTAAATCGATGCAAGGGACAGAGCGTCGAGGCCAAGATCAATCGCTTGAGATACAGCGACCTGATTTTCGATTGCGACTAAAGCTTCGCTTGCGGCATCCGTCACAGCGGCGTCGCTTTCATCATATTGTTCGAAGAAAACAAAGGCATTGACGGTGTCGGTTACGTCCTTTGAGTCGATCAATGCTGGGGCGAGCCCTTCGGAGGCAAGAGCGCGATAGACCGAGATCCTAGACGCCTCGTTATCGAGCTCAGCAACCGGTACACCAGAGACCTGACCATCCGTGATATTCGCAATAAGGGCGTCTTTGATTTGCCCGGCTGTGATCGGCGGATCTGCGAGATCAGATTCAACCAAATAGGTGTAGGCTTCATCCACCGTCAGGTCTTGGCCGGGCACCAAAGTCCGGGCAAGATTTGCACCTTCAGGCACCTCCTGAGTGAACGCGAGGTTGGTTTTTAGGATCGTATTCAATACGGCGCGAGCTTCGATTGAGATATCTTCAGACAAAGATCCAATTGCTTCGACCCGTAGGTCCGATGCATCGCCGTGAAGAGCTGTCATCATGACATTCAGGCGCTCTTTGCGCTCTTTAAGAGCTGTATCAGGTTCGGCATCGATGGATGCAGCAAGTGGCTCCAATTGCGATGCGTCCATGGCCCGCGCGATTGCGTCAACAGCCTCGATCCGTTTGGCGAGGTCAGGATCAAGCAACTGGAATTGAACCAGTGCTTCACCGATGACGCGGCGCACACCGCCGTTTGGACGGATTGCGCTTGTTCCGTCAGCAGAACCAACTTCACTCCCGGTTTCCAAATCAAACAGGAGATCTTCGCTTTGGCGAAAGAACAGTCCGTCTGCGTCGCGCTGGACAATTTCGCGGTTGCGCCACGCTTCAAGAAACGGAACCGCCTGAGAATTTCCGTTGGCCAATAGGTCGTCCAAAAAAACGCCGACCGATCGACGACTCGGCTTTGCGACCTCGTCTGCGTGAGTTTGTAGAATGTCTTGTAGAGATTGAGCTTGGATCTGGCTTGCAGGCATCAGGCAAAGCGCAAGCACCATCAATAAGTATCGCTGCAAAAGCATCTTGCCCGTAGTTCCCTAAAGAAGTTTGCGCTGCGCAGCATCAAGCCGCGCAGCGCGTTGCTTTGTTAGTAGTTGGAAGTAAGCTGTACACAGGTCTCTGTTTCGGTGTTGTACATACCGCAACCAAGTTCCTGCCAGTCTGAGACGAGTACCGCGGACTCAGGCAAGAAGTCCGTCCATGCATCGCCTGGGACTTCTGTTGTCTGGCTCACGATATCGAACTGACCATCCGCTGTGATTTCGCCAATCAATACAGGCTTTGCGAGGTGGTGGTTCGGAAGCATTACGGCTGTACCACCTGTCAGGTTCGGGAACTCCTGACCGTACATTGCCGCGCGAACCGCATCAACGTCAGTTGTGCCTGCTTCGGTGGCCGCGTTGACCCACATGTTAAAACCGATGTAGTGCGCTTCCATTGGATCGTTGGTCACGCGTTCATCACCCATCTTGGATTTCCACGCTGCGATCCATTCCTCGTTCGCTTCAGATTCAGCGGACTGGAAGTAGTTCCAAGCAGCCAAGTGGCCGACGAGGTTGGTTGTATCCAAACCAGAGAGTTCTTCCTCACCAACGGAGAAGGCAACAACTGGGATGTCGTCAGCGGAAATGCCTGCAGCAGCCAGTTCTTTGTAGAACCCAATGTTAGCGTCACCGTTGATGGTGGAAATTACGCCAACTTGCTTGCCGTCTGCACCAAGTGCGACAACATCGGCAACAATCGTGGCCCAGTCAGAATGGCCGAAAGGAGTATAGTTCACGAAGATGTCTTCCGCAGCGATGCCATTAGACTGCAGATAGCTTTCGAGAATGTTGTTTGTTGTGCGAGGGTAGACGTAGTCTGTTCCGAGTAGAGCAAATTTTTCAACGCCCAACTCTTCAAGGAAGTAATCTGTTGCAGGGATCGCTTGTTGGTTAGGCGCTGCACCTGTGTAGAAGACGTTTTTGGAGCTTTCTTCGCCTTCATACTGAACAGGATAGAACAGAAGGCCATTAAGTTCTTCGATCACCGGAAGAACGGACTTGCGGCTTACAGATGTCCAGTTGCCAAAGATAACGTCCACATCGTGTACAGTCAGCAATTCGCGGGCTTTCTCGGCAAAGAGGGGCCAATCGGATGCTGGGTCAACTACAACAGCCTCGATCTCACATCCAAGCACACCGCCATTTGCGTTTTGCTGTTCGATCAGCAATTCCATTGTATCTTTGAGAGTGGTCTCAGAAATAGCCATTGTTCCAGACAAGGAGTGCAGAACACCTACTTTTACCGGGTCTTCGCATGCGTGCGCAGCTGACGCCGTGAGAAGGCTGGCCGCGACGACTGAGCTTACGGGAAGAAATCTAACCATGATGTGTTTCCTATTTTGGCTGCACACACCAAATTTGTCCCCCAAGTCTTTCGGAGAAGACTCATATGGCCTATCTGTGGTGGCACAGCAGTAATGTTGGCGTCTCACAGGGATTAAATCTGCCAAGATGGTCCTGTGAGGCGTTTTGATTGCGCTAAGCGCTCGTGGAACAAACCTTTATATGTGGAATAGTTCCAGCAGGACGGCGAGATTCACAGACGGTCAGAGTTAAATGATCTTTTTTTTTCGCACTTTTCGATTGTCTGCCTGTTTTTTTTGCATGAGGTGGGCGTTACCGTGTCTTCCGCGGTTAGTGCGAAGCGTATCGACGCAAGGTGGGAAGTTGTGACGGTGTAGTGTTTTTGCACAGTCAATTTTTGTAACTTGCCGCTTTCTATTCAATTGGTAAGCACGCTGGTCAATGATGTTCGGTTGCACATGAATATGCCAAGCAGTTGGCTCGAAAGGCCACTATTTCTGCATGGCTTATGGTTGAGCCTTTGAGTCCCAGATTCGCAATTATCCGTTGACGTAAGCATCTTCCTTTTGCGCGGCCGCGACGGATTGCGTTCTGACCTTGATATATTCCTCTAAGTATCATGTATGAAAATCATCTCGACAGAGCTGCTTGCAAATTGCGATCACTCCAGAGGTATTGCTATCGGTCGACTCTGCCCGCTCCGCCGACTTCTAAGTTTTGACATATCTCGCCGCCGCAGCGAATGTCGGAAAGCGGACAAACCTGCCGTTCAATATCTGTATCTAGAGGTCAACTTTGATGTTTGAGGGCGAAGGGACCACAGAATTACGCGCTCAAAACATCAACCAAAGCATGACGACCGCCATGCCCACCATCATCAGGTTCTCTATGAGGCTCACAAACCCAAGTGGCACGTTTGAATTTCCACCAATGCATGCGCATTTAAGCTCTCGTTTGTCGATGTAGACGGCTTTAAAGACGCTAACGGCTCCAATAACGGCAACGAAAAGTGCTGCGGGAGCTGACATCCAAGTTAGAATCATGCCGGTCATTAGGATGCCCGCACCCGTTTCCACAAATGGATAGATATATGCGTAGGGCACCCACCTCCGCGCAAGAAGGTCGTAGTTGAGGAACATCGTTGAGAAACCCTCGATATCGCGCAGTTTCTGCATGCCGAGAAGGATCATCGAGACGGATATGAACCAGCCCAGTGTTTGCCATGTGATTGCACCTAGAAACCCAATGGAAAGCGCAATTGCGGTCAGAGCTGCCACGGCGAAGAGATAAAGCACTGGCCGGTAGGTGGTTGCCTTAGGGTCCCAGCCGGTAAGCTCTTCGCGTAGTTCCGTATAGCCGCCAACACGCTCGCTATCGATCCACGCTTGGGGCGTCGTTTTAACGTCGTACTCGGCTTTGAAGGCGTCCACTTCGGCGCGTGTTCGGAAGAGCCTGTCGTCGACATCATATCCTTGACGTTCGAGAAGCCAGCGAGCTTTCTGCCCAGATGGGCAAAGGTGGTCTGGCAGAGCCATCCGATAAAGCACAGCCGTTTTGCCCACCGCCACTTCGACCGGATTTGTGTCAATGTCGGTTACGTCATGCGTGTCCTTAGGCATTGATTTTCCTTTTCGATAAGCTTGTTTTGAGGGCCGTGCTTGCGAGAGTACTCCTCAATCCTATATACCCCCATAGGGTATATAATCAAGACTATGGACTAAAATCTGTATTCACTCGACTTTTTACCCGGCGGCATGCGAAAAGAGACTATGTACGAAAACCGCGAAGCCTCTTTGAAACGTCTGAAACGCTTGGAAGGTCAGATCCGTGGGATTGCCCGTATGGTGGAAGAAGACCGTTATTGCGTTGATGTCCTGACACAGATCGCGGCTGTACGCGCAGCGTTAAAAGGTGTCGAAAAGCTCGTGATTGATGATCACGCATCCCATTGCATCGAAGATGCGCTTGCATCCGGTGATCGGGAGGACCAGCGGGCGAAGTTCACCGAACTCCTTGAATTGCTCGATAAGGCGCGCGGCTAAGCCGTCAAAGATTGACGGGTGGTGTCGTGACGCTTGTGAGCGTCGCCGTCGCCAACAAGATCAGTATCACCGCCAGCATTTCCATTGAAATAGAACGCCGCAGGGCATGGGCTGCACCGGGTTTCTCAGAGCGCAAGGCAGGAACCAGCCTTACCTTATTCCAAGCTGCTAAGCCCAGAAGGACAGCAACAATCGCGACTTTGACCAGAAGTACTAAGCCGTAGGCCGTTCCAAATAACGCAGCGGAAGAGCCTGAAAGCAGCCAAGCGAGCGATGTGCCCGCGAGAATTAGAGCCGCCACTCCGCCAGCGGCGAGATTACCAAAATAGCGCAACAGATCCGCACTGGCTGGAGCAAGTGCTGCCCGCCGCAAAGGTATGAGGGCGCCAACCCAGAAAGCCGCAGCAAGAAGATGCAGCACTAGTAGGACTGATAGGGCAACTCTGGGCTCCCCAAGAGCGTGGCCCACTTGAGCAAAGGATATCGCTACAGTCAGGCTGCCTGCCAGAGCGATCCATAGTCCAATACGTGGCACCAGAATTGCAACTATCGCAAGTTCGCCAATCCCGCGCCAAATCGCGGCCGTACCAAGTGGGCTTTCCCAAACCAAACCGAGCATCATTGGGTTGGTCGCGCCCCCAAAGCCCATCCCGGAAATCCGTGCCGCGCGGATGCCGAACCGGACGGCCAGAATGGCGAGGCCGACAAGCGCCAAACCGACCGCAAGTTGCCTCGCAAGGCGCAGTATCGAAGCCTCAGCCCTCTGAGAAAAGACAACTGAAAACAGCACGCCTCCCATCGCGAGCAAAGCCGCGCCGTAGTCAATAGCTTTGGCCAAGATGGCCAAAACAACAAGACCGTCGATAGGCGCCAGTCCAGTCACTCAGTGACCGTGAAGGAAAAGCTGCCTTGCATCGGGTGGCCGTCCGACGCCATTCCGCGCCAGTCGAAGCGATAGCTTCCAGGCGAAAGCTCGTCCGATGGCAAAGCGCGGAACTCTGTAGCGGGGTCCATACCTGTCTCGCGTTCGATTTCGACTTCTCCATCTGGAGAGGTCAGCGTGACTGATATGATGCGCATCGGATCATCGAACCGCATTGAAAGCTCCGGCACTTCTGTGACTGTCGCACCGTTGGCGGGTGTTGTTGCCTCTGACTTCGAATGAGCAAAGGCAAGAGTGGGAGCAACTACGACGGCCAAGCCGAGAAGCGTTTGTTTTAACATCTGAATTTTCCTCTATTCGGAAAGGGCGTTCAATTCGTCGTGATACTGACGAAGGTCATCAGGCCAAGTTGATTTGATGAAGGACAGCACCGCAATGATCTCGTCATCGGCAAGGACGCCGTCATAGACTGGCATGCCAGATGGTGGCGCGTTCTCCATCAGACCGGGAAGCCCATATTTTGTGAGAGTGAAAAGCGTTTCATCATTATGGTGCCACGTATGACCGGTTGCGTCATGTGGCGGTGCTGGCAGCAGTCCATCTTCTCCGGGTATACGCCAGTTTGGCTGCCCCTCTAGGCGCGCGCCGTGACAGGCGGCACATTGGTCTGCGTAGATGCTTTGCCCCGCGGCGATCACTTCGGCGTCGTAAGGCGTCAAAATACCTACCGTTTGTGAAGATTGCGCCAGAACAATTGCGGCTGCGAAACCGGCGAGCGTGAGCCCACCGGTTAGCAAAATGGCTTTCCGACTTACCATCAAGTGTCGAATGGCTGCGTCGTGCCGGCGCGGTAGTATACCGTACCGGTGCCAGCCTCTCCGCCAAATGCAATGACATCGTAGCGGGCGGACGGGTCGTCGCCCATGCCAGGAGAGCCCATGGGCATGCCTGGAACAGCAAGCCCATTGATGTCCGGGCGGTCATGCAAAACGGTTTTCAATGCTTCAAACGGCACATGCCCCTCGAAGACATATCCATCGGCCTCTATGGTGTGGCAGGAGGCGAGCTGAAGCGGAATGCCGCGCTCTAACTTTTGCGCCTCGGGATCTGTCAGTTCCTCGACAGTGACGGTGTAGCCGCGAGCGCTAGCTAGGTCAGCCCAGGCGTGACAGCACCCGCAGCCGGGCGAAGCGAGAACGCGCATAGGTGTGCCAGCACGAACAGGCAAGGCAGTCATGACAAGAGCTGATGCAGATAGGGCGGTGAAGTGACGACGTGTGATCATGTCTGTCGGTCCTTTGATTTGAAAGTTGAATAGACTGCGGGCCAGCGCCCGTTGCCGCTCAGATTTTCGGAGGACCGGTTGGGACAGCCAGGGTCAGGTTTGCAAAGTCGAAATTAGCGTCCAGAACACCAACAACCGATCTGCTCGCGGGTATGACCTGCAATATAGCAGAAGTGGCCGTTAAATCGCCAAAGCAGGGAATTGACCCCATGCCGTTGGTGGTGTCGCAGCAGCCCGCGAGTGCCTTCTCAGCATCAGCCAAAGGATCGCTTTCTAACACTTCAGCGTCGTGGGTGGCGTGATCAAATCCATGGTTCAAGCCATGCATAACAGATGCGGCGGATGAACCAGCGAATGCAAATACTAGAATGATCGACAGAACCAAGCGAAACATGGTCAATACCTACTAGGGGTATATCTTTTTGACAAGTCACGAGGATGTGTCGCTGTAACCGAGCCTAATTGCATCCGTTATGGCTACGCCACATCTCCGGGTCATGCCCGTCTGGATCAGTGGCACAGGGAGCATCAGAATAACCACGTAGGACCGGGTACTGACTGACTTGGGCGTCAGCCAGTAATGGTAAAGTCAACAAATGGGCATTCAGATGAATTAGGCGGAGGGCTGCCCGCGCTCGACCTGCTTCGGTCACCAGCCGTTCAAGCGCCTCAGCATCTGGCGCACCTTAAAGAAAAGCTGTATCCAACGCTTGTTCCGCCGCAACGAAGCGCTCGCCAGCCGTTATAGCGTCTGCCTGCATCTGCGCACTGATCACCTCGATATCGCTGCGCTGCTGTTCGGTCAGACCGATTTCGGCGGCAAGCTCAAGAAGGTGAGTTGGCCCTGGAACACCATTTAGCTCAGCGGCGCGGGCAAGTCCCCACCCGCCGCCACGCGCGATTTCTTCTAGGTCTTGTTCTGAAAGTGACTTGATCAAGCGCGTTTCTTCACCTGCGTAGGTGGAAGGCGTCGAACGATGGCTTCCATCGTGGGTTTGAGACAACGCGATATTGGGGAAAGCCATCAAAAGAAGTGCAAAGTTTTTGATACACATAATTGAAGTCCTTGAACGATCCAGCATTTGCACCAAGGCATTGCATGGCGCGGGCAAAACTGAACATAATAGAAATTATGTCAGATCATTTGCTTCATTATTTTGATGGCGCACCCAAACTAACGTTGGACACGGGTGAAACGCTGTTTAGGCGAGGCGATCATGTTGAATGGGCGTTTCAGATCAGTGATGGGCGCCTTTCTTTACAGCGCGCACTGCAAGATGGTGGGCTTTTGACACTGCATACAGCAAATACGGGAGATCTAGTGGCCGAAGCGTCCCTTTTTGCGGATCGATATCACTGCGATGCTGTGAGTGATATCGCTACGACGGTTTCTATGATCCCCAAAGCCAAGTTAGTCGCGCATTTGGAGAATACGGCCTCGTCAGACCATCTTTCGATCAAAGCTTTCGAGCGCACAGCAAAAGAGGTACAGAGTTTGCGCACCCGCATTGAGATTATGCGCAGGCGAAAAGTGGCAGATCGTCTGGATGCCTATCTTGAGCTCTTTGACCACCCGAAAGAGCGTGAGTGGGTGCGCGTCGCTGATTGGATCGGGGTGAGCCCAGCCGCACTCTATCGTGAGCTTGCGAAGCTTCGAGGGAACAATTCGAGCTAAGCTTGATCCAAAGTCGACATTCGTCGCGACACAGCATCTTGGTAGGTATGGGCTCAGAGCGGTCATTCGCTGCAGTTGGGCTTTACGTCTCCAAAACGCTTTTCCGTACAAGAAATACTTTCTCATGTGGTATTAAGTGTGGTATAAATTTTGGGGATTTAACTTAAATCAATTATTAACAATAATTTAGATAGATAGTGTGGCGGACTGAGCTTCCGCCACCCCCATCGATAATTGAGATCCTGAAAGACTCCTCTAGGCAATTTTGAACAGCAATCGCTTGTCAGATAGGCCCGAATACGGCGATCATTCCCCAAAGTTTCATGCGACTTCCGAGCCTTTCATGACGGAAATTTAACCAACTCTTGTGATTGCCTTTACCTCTCCAAGTTAGAATTTTTGGATGCCTTTATCGCGCCGATCATGAACCTGAAACGCATGTGCTACTTCGCCAGCACCTGTCTCGCGATTGGGACTGGCGCCTATGCGGATGGCGTTCAGGATGAAAATCAGCACGATGGTGTCCCCCATAAATCGGTGTTCGTTTACGAAATCGAATGGCAGGTTTACTGTGAACTGAACGCCTGTGCTGCGACTGAAGGGCAAATATGGTTGCTTTGCGTTGGTGGTGATCTTTTCTTAACGGCGAAGGAAGGCGTCGAAATTCAGCATTGGTACAACCGCAGCGCCCAACCTTTGCCACTGACGGAACCATTGGACAGCTTTCAGGTGAATACGCTTCTCGCAGAAGGAAAGCTCGTATTGCTCGCTGTTCTTGGCGAAGCCGTCGTGCAGATCGCTCGAATTTCGACCCCACCCATCGCAAGATTTTTGGAAGCGATGGAGCCTTATGCATCTTGCGTGCCGCCGGATGGGCCGAATTCCTATCGCCTCTTGCTTGATGATCAGCAACGCGCCAATCAAAATCAAAATGTGTCAGTCAACAAGCCGCAAGTCGAATTCGCGATCCGGTCTCAGACGGGTGCGTTCGAATAGCTATCGTCCAAGACGACGCGCGATATCTTCCGACAGCCGTAAGACTGCCCGCGCTTGAGCGTTTGCAATGGCTTTCGAGCCTGCGCCGCTCAGCGGTTCGACAATATCAAAGCTATGCGAGGAGTTGCGGAAGCTGATGCCATCCCCACCAACGAAATACTGGCCACTCAAACGGAACGAGCCATCAGTTCCCGCCAGCATCTGAGTGACCCGCACGTCCACAGCAACATCCGGCAACCCGACGAAAGGCCAAGGCTCCGGTCCAACTGTTGCATTCAAAATCTCATCGAGTTGTTGGGTCATGGAAAGCGTGACAGCACGCTCTGGGTCATCGGCCCATAAAATATCCGCACTCGTGCCAATGACGCCGGGAGAGATCTCGACGGCAACCTCTTCGGATGCCGCATAAGTCGGCAGCGACACGGTGCGCAACATGACCGAACCGACAAGCGCTCTAATCCGCAGCTCTGAAGACACGGGACTGAATTCCAATCTATTCGCTGGCGCGGATGTGCAGGCAACGAGCGCCGCAAGAAATAGCGGGGACAGGAACTTCATCATCTTTATCGCCCTCGGATTAATGAACTTGGGTTGCGCTGAATCGTGCGTGCCAGTGCGGAAATTGCATCTGCAGCGTCTTGGATTCCTTGTAAGGTCGTCAAGGCCTCAGCCCCAAATCGCGACCGGCTGCTATAGCTCTCGACCACTTCGCGAGACTCCCTCACCAATGCGTTGGCCCTTGCAATGAGATCAGGTAGGTCGACGGTTGCATCCTCCAACGCTTCAGCAGCACCACTTGCGGAAGACAATGCCGAATTCAAGTTCTCAACTGCGCCGCCTGTTCGGAGGTCGGAAAGAATGCCTCTGAATTCGGCAAGCGACAGATTGAGGTTCTCGGGCAGTTCATCGACACCGTCTGCACCCAAAAGTGCGTCAATGGATGCCAACGTCTGGGTTGCCTCGTCGATCAGCTCCTCAACTTTCAGCGCATTGGCCTTTTCTGCCAAACTTTGCAGTTCTGCCGTAATGGCGGGCAAGTCAGCGCTGGCGGTTTCGATGCTGTCAGCGGCCGCCGCGGCGCTCGTGATGGCGTCATCCAGTTTCAACACCAACTCTGCTGCTTGGATTTGGGCGAGGATTGCATTCAAATCTGTCACCGTTGTACGCAAATCGCTCGGCAGGGCTTGTAAATCTTCCGACGCCATGAAGCGTTCCGCTTCAACCAAGACGGCGCGAGCATCGGCCAAAGTCTCGTTCAGAGAAGCGGGCAGGGCCTGTGTCTCGTCACTTGCGATAAGCGTATCGATGGAGTCCAACGTCGAAGTCGCCTCGGTCACGAGGGCTGCCAATTCAAGTGCGTTTACCTTGGTTAGAAGGTCTTCAAGCGCTACAGAAATCTCCGATAAGTTTTCTGTACCATCGGAAATGTTGGACGCAGCCTCAGTGGTCACTGTCAAAGCGTCTGTCAGCTGCGTCGCTAGTTCAGCCGCTACAAAGCTCTGCACAAGGCCGTCGAAGTCACCAATGGCGTCCCGTATGTCGGGCGGAATGCCTTGAACGTCTTCAGACGCTACAAGGGCTCGTGTTTCTTGCAGCAAGCTCGCCAATTCTTCCGGGACGTCGCGCACGGACTCGTCATTAGCCAACCGCTCAATGCTCGCCATCAGGTCAATGGCACCTTGCAGCAACTCTTCGATCGGCAATCGCTCGATACGTGCCAGAACTTCTTCGGCCGTCTCGGCAACATCTGCGATGGCAGCGTCGGCGGTTGGAATGATCGGGTAGGGTTCCAAGTCGATATCCAAAGTGGCCGGCGTGGCGTTTTCCTCTTCGATCAGTTCGACGATCAAAGCGCCGGACAAAATATTTGCCGTACTGAGACGTGCACGAAGGCCGTTTTCCACATAGTCGGCAAGAAACTGAAGCGCTTCTTCCTCTGTCGTATCAGCATCCATGCCGATCCGGTTTGTTTCCAATGACAAGATCGCCTGCAACTGGACGTCGGCCTCGCCGTCCATCTCATTAATGATCGCGCTCAAATCAGCGACTTGGCCGATGCGAATACCTTGGAAGCGCACTTCAGACCCTTTTGTCAGCCCGCTGACCGAGTCATCGAAAAGGACCGCAATCTCAACTGTCGGTGTGTTTGGATTCACAAAGACGCTGTTGCGCGCGATCTCTTCATCTTCAAAAATATCAAAGACATAGCCTTGCGATACCCGCTCCCCACCAGACACCACGGTATCAAACGCCACGCCCCCTTCGATCAAAGACGCAATCGAGTTCACGTCAAGTTCCACGCCACCTGCGCCGAGCGACAAAGAAAACCCGCTGGTGTCCCAAAAACGGGTCGCGGTGGTCAGGATGCGGTCATACGGGAAGTCCACAAACCCATCCACGATGACATTTTCCCCATTGGCGGATAGGCGCGGGGTTTCGAGCGTTCCAACGCGTATCCCTCGGTGCAGGATCGGCGCACCCTTTGAAAGCGCGCTCCCATCTCTTGTGCGCAGCGTGATGGCGGTGCCTAGCTGATCGAGGGTGGTCAGCGGCGCCGAATCCATGCCGTAGAATTCAGTTTGCGCGACATCGGCGCTGCCGTCCCATGTCCCTTCGATGAAGACACCAGACAAAACCGTCTCAAGTCCGGTAACGCCCCGAAGACTCACATCGGGCTGAACCACCCAAAACTGTGCATCATCATCGAGGTAGGGCGCAACTTCGTTGTCTACGCGGACCGAAACGATGACGTCGGTCAGACCTTCGTCAAACGCGACTTTCTCCACCGTTCCAACTTCCACATCGCGAAAGCGGAGCACAGTTTCACCTGCTCGGACGCCCGAGGCGCTTTGAAAGATAATGTCAATCAACGTGCCGCGCTGGCTGTAGTTTTGCCACGCGACCGAGAGCGAGGCGATCAATGCGATCACCGGCACGATCCAGACCCACGACAAACCGCCGCGCGACTTACGCACGTCCATGTTAGCAGCTCTTTGTGGGTCGCTCATTCTGTATTCCTGCTCGCATCCCAAATCAGCCGCGGATCAAAACTCTGCGCGGCTAACATGGTGAATATCACCGACAGCGCAAAGCTTACAGCGGCAATTCCCGGATTAATTGTGGCGATTGAATCGAGTTGAACCAAAGCCGATAGAATGGCGACCACAAAGACGTCAATCATCGACCATCGGCCTATAAACTCGATGACTTCATAGAGCTTGTGGCGCTGATGCATGTTCAAAATAGACCGGCGCTGCACGCTGATCGCGAGGTAGATGATCGCGATGAATTTTCCGATTGGGATCACCACAGAGGCAAAGAAAACGACAAAGGCGATGTCGTAACTACCCAGCTCAACCAATTCGACCACACCACCAAAGATGGTGCTGTCGCTGGTGTGACCAAGCGAGCGGGTCATAAGCATCGGATAAAGGTTTGCAGGGATGTAAACGATCATCCCAGCGATCAGCCAAGCCCAAACCTTCTGTAAGCTGCGCTCGTCACGGCTTTGAAGGGCGGAGCCACAGCGCTGGCAGTGAGGCGCACTGATCACCTCCACTTGCCCGCACCGGCGACAGGCGACAAGGCCGGCCTCGCGCGCCGTGGTCAAGCCCGCGCTGTGTCCAGTTCTTCCCAAATCGAATACCTGCAAATCAATTGATCTTTGAGAACCGTGATGACCACGAGCGCTGCGAAGGCCCAAAACGCGGGGCCAATGGTGACAGTGGCCAGTCCGGCGACTTTAATCAGAGCGACTGTCACGCCCACCATGAAAATTTCGACCATCGACCACGGGCGTAAACGCTCAGCCAGCGCAAAGGCCTGCCTTGCATAGCGGCGTGGTTTCGCGCCGCGTGTCAAAGGGCCAATTGCGTAGATCAGTGCGATCAATCGGGTCAGTGGGAGGATGATGATGAATCCTGCAACAGCGATTGCTAATGGAAATCCCCATGAGCTTTGGAAGGCTAGAACCGCGCCAATGACCGATGTATCGCTTTGTCGCCCTTGAACATCTAAGTCGAGGAACGGAAAGCTGATAGCGGCGATCATCAAAACCACCGACGTCAACGCAAGACTCAAAACGCGCGCGAGGGCAGAGGACCGCGATGTCATCAAAGGCGTACCGCATTGGCGGCATGCCGCGGTCTCGCCTTCAGACAGCGTCATTGCGTTGTGCAATGTGTCACACTGCGAGCAAGCAACCAAATCTTCAAGCGGAGGAAGCGACATAATTGATCCAAACGACAGCTACTTTGAAAGTAGTCGTTCCAAGCACAAAGTTCCATGGCCAAAGGTGCTTAACCGAACGTTCAGGTAATGACGTTTGGCGCCTGTCTGCCAGTGCGCGATTTAATGCCAGACAGGTCTTCGGCTGCCTCGATCACGGCTGAAAGCGCGATCTGAGGGTCTTGGCTTTGTTTGGCATGATCTAGTTCCAGCCGTTCTAGGTAGACCCGAATAGTTGCACCTTCGGTACCCGTACCGGAAAGGCGGAAAACAATGCGAGCATCGTCTTCGAGAGAAATACGCAGCCCCTGACCAGTGGAGCGGCTGTGGTCAATCGGATCGTCATAGGCAAATTCGTCCGCCGAGATCACGCGTAGCCCACCAAAACTCTGCCCCGGGAGCACACCCAACTTACCGCGAAGCACGCCCATAATCCCATCAGCGGTCTCGGTCGGGATCGCTTCATAATCGTGTCTGGAATAGTAGTTCCGCCCGTAAGTCTTCCAATGGTTCGACATAAGCTCTGGCACGGAAGATTTTGTTTTTGCTAGGATGTTCAACCAAAGTATAACAGCCCACAAGCCATCTTTCTCGCGGACATGATCGCCGCCAGTGCCTGCGCTTTCTTCTCCGCATAAACGGACTTCGCCTGCGTCCAATAGGTTACCAAAGAATTTCCAACCAGTCGGTGTTTCGAAACATTTCAAACCCTTGGCGGCGGCAACGCGATCAACCGCGCTGGATGTGGGCATCGATCGAGCCACCCCCACCAAACCATCACGAAATGCTGGAGCGGCTTCGGCATGGGCTGCCAAAACGGCGAGACTGTCAGAGGGGCTGATATACATGTTCGGACCGACGATCATATTGCGATCCCCGTCGCCATCGCTCGCAGCGCCAAAATCGGGAGGCGTACCGCCGGTCATTAGTCCCATCAACTCCTTTGCCCAAACGGGGTTTGGATCAGGATGACCTTTATTAAAATCTAGGCTTGGGGTGGCATTGATCACTGTGCCCGCAGGCGCGCCTAGATGATCTTCTAACAGCGCCTTTGCATAAGGCCCCGTCACGGCGTGCATCGCGTCAAAGACCATTCGAAAACCTGACTTCAGAAGCCCTTTAATCTCATCAAGATCAAAGAGTTGCGCCATCATTTGAATGTAGTCATCAGTCGGGCTAACCACGTCGATCTTCATGTCACCAAGGGTCGTTTGCCCGATTTCAGCAAGGTCGATGTTAGAAGCGTCTGCTATTTTGTAGTGATCAATAACTTCCGTCGCTCGAACGATCTTCGCGGTGACTGCTTCAAAAGCAGGCCCACCATTCGGCATGTTATACTTGAGCCCAAAGTCCGCATCGACGCCGCCGGGATTATGGCTCGCTGACAGGATCAAACCGCCATCAGATTTATGCAACCGAATAAGATGCGAGGCTGCGGGCGTCGACAATAACCCATTTTGACCGACGATGACTGTCGCCGCACCATTCGCGGCGGCCATTTTCAGAATGATTTGAATAGCTTCTGCGTTGAAGTAACGGCCGTCGCCGCCCAAAACCAGTGTCTTTCCTTCGATGCCGCCAATGCCGTTGAAGATGGATTGAACGTAGTTCTGCAAGAAGGGCGCTTTCATGAACACGCTTGTTTTCTTGCGCAGGCCAGACGTGCCTGGCTTCTGCCCGGCGATGGGTGAGGTTGGTATCATCGTCATAGAATTTTATTCAAAAACATTTCGAAACAGTTACCGCAGACATGGCCCCAGCTCTAGTCACCGGTCAAGGTGAAATCAGCTTCAAGCGGAGCTCCAATGACACGTTGCGCGTTAGGAATATCGTTGCTTTCCGCGCGGCGCGTTGCAGCTGCGCGGCTCAGATTCAGGCTCAACCATCTCTGAATCAACCGCGCTCTTATTTCTGGCATTGGAACGTCCAAGAAGGCTGAGACATCCCAAGCCTGCTGCAAGGCAGACCAAGGGGCCTCGTCGAAGAGAAGGTAATTCCCTTCTAAGATCACGACAGGACATTCCGGCGGGACGTGGATTGCGCCAGCGATAGCGATGTCGCGGGCACGGTCAAAAGTAGGCGCAACGACATTATCTCCGCGTCGCAACGCATTGATCATGCGAATAAAGCCAGCAACATCAAAGGTTTCTGGCGCGCCTTTGCGTGCCAGCAGCCCGTGGGCTTCAAGCAGCGAATTGTCCAGATGAAACCCGTCCATCGGAACCACAACATTTACACATTTCTGAAGCGTCAAACGGCGGGACAACTCACTTGCCAGCGTCGATTTCCCGGAGCCAGGCGCACCGGCAAGAGCCACAAGCAGCCGCGGATTGTTTGGGCGAAACGCATAGATACGGTCCGCCAATAAATTGACGTGATTGGTTATGTCTTTCACGAGACTTTTGCCTGCACTGCTTTGTTATTGGACACACGTTAGCGGTCCGAAGTGAGTCGGGCGACCACAAAAGCTCAAATTCTCACTTTCTGGGCAAAGGCTTGCTGGAAAACAGCATAGGAGTTCCTTAGGGTTGATCAAAACAAGGGATTTTCAGCTTAGTGCGCAATTTCTTCGTTAAAAGCTACGACCTTGCGTGGGCTGTTTTGCAGACCGCGGGGGACAGGCAGCTTGCCTTCATCGCCGCTGGCGTGTCTTTTTTCGGAGTTTTTTCAATTTTCCCTGGAATTGCAGCAGTCATTGCAATTTTCGGGCTTGTTGCAGATCCGGCCGTTGTAGCTGACCAATTTCAGTATTTCGAAGAACTCATTCCGGAGCCGATCTACAACATGATTTGGGACCAAATCTCCAGACTATTGGGCGCAAGCAGTGAAACTCTTGGTTGGGCAACGTTTGTATCGACGACTCTAGCGATCTGGTCAGCGCGGGCAGGGGTTTCGGGGTTGGTGCGTGGGCTTAACGCAATAGCCGATGAGCCGCCGAGGAATGGTGTCTTTCAAGCCGTGTTCGCGCTAGGGCTAACAGTCATTCTTATGGCGATGGCGCTCGTGGCAATCGGGCTCTTCGTCTTTGCACCAATCATTTTGACCTTCTTTCCATGGACAGGTGATGGCGCGCTACGCTTAGAAATCATGCGTTGGGTCATTGGGCTGAGCGTTCTTTTTGCCGCCCTGAGCCTGCTTTATCGTTTTGGACCAAATCAAAAGGACGCTCGGATCAGGTGGGTTACAGCTGGTGCGGGTTTTGTCATTGTGATGTTCGTCGCGGCGTCGTCAGGCCTAACCTATTACCTTGCGAATTTCGGCAGGTATAACGAAATCTATGGTTCAATCGGAGCCGTCATCGCTTTGCTGCTTTGGGTCTACATGGCGTCGTTCCTCATCCTCTTAGGTGCCGCATTGAATGTTCATGTCTATGGCGGCCTAACGGGTAGGAGTGCGGACTAACTGCTTAAAGAAAAAACTAGATTTGGCGAATCACCCGCGCTAAGCTCGTCCCAATAAAACGACGTGATCCCACAAAAAAATAAGGGACGCGCATTGAGGCGGAGCAACAAGAATGACGGCAGTGGACGTGAATCCGCGCCCGTGGTCTGGGCGGTCTAACCCTGTATCAAATGTAAGCGAACGTGGCCGAAGGTGGGTTTCTGACTTCGCGCGCCGAACGCAACGCCCTCAACCGACGCCCAGCAGAGGGCATGGGATAACGGTCAACGGACTATCAGAACCAAACGTGACTGTTTTGGTAACGATCGCAGGACAGGCGCTCTCGGTGCCGTCTGACGAGAATGGTCAATGGTCCGCAGCCTTTGTAGATATTCAAGTGCCGGCCGGAACAATTGAAATTCCTGTCAAAGCGATGACGACCGATGCGTCCGGCCAAACCACAACCGTCGAAGGCATTGTGCAGGTAGAGACCTAAACCTGACCGCCAGCGATTTCGATCGTCTGGCCATTCACGCTCCGCGCCCCGTCTGAGCAAAGCCACAACGCTGCTGACGTGATTTCATCGACTTGCAAAAGGCGATCGTGCTCATTTCCTGCGGCAAACACGGCCTTTGCGGCGTCCTCGTCCAAGCCCAAGCGATCCATCAGACCCGGCAATTGCTGGCGAACGATGTCCGTCTCAACGTAGCCGGGGCAGAGCGCGTTAAACGTCACGGGGTGGGTTTTGTATTCCAAAGCCAAACCACGGATCAATCCGACAATCCCGTGCTTTGACACGGTATAAGGCACCGCGCGGTTCAAGCCTTTCACCCCTGCAATTGAGCTCATCACAATCATCCGTCCCGGTTGATCTTCAGGAATGGTCGCAAGGGCCGCTTGAAGCGTTAGAAACACCCCGTCCAGATTGGTCGCCATCATCCGACGCCAATCGTCCATTGTGACTTTGGCAAAGGGTTTGCCTTCTGCAATCCCTGCATTTGCAACGCAAATCTGGATCGGCCCATGCAATATTGCTGCCTCTGCGACCCCTTCACGAACCGAGCCTTCGTCGCTCACATCCATGACCAATGGAAAGAGATTCTCCGACTGCGCGGCGGCCTGTTCCAAAACCTCCACCCGTCGGCCGGTGATCGTGACCTGCGCACCTTGTTTCGCCAAAGCCAACGCTATGTCGAGACCAATGCCCGTGCCTCCGCCGGTGATAAGTGCGTGTGTGTTTTCAATCTGCATGCCTGTATCGTGGCCTCTTCGGAATGCCGTGACAAGCGGTGATCACCTGGTAAACTCGCTGATATGAGGTGGCTCGACATTCCACCAAGTTGGCTCGCCGGAATGGCTTTTTTGACGTGGCACTCTGGAGGACCACTTGGCGCCTTGAGTTTTGGCTACGGCATAGCACTATGGTTCGGGGCTGCCATGGTCGCAGTTGGGCTGATCCTCATGGTCTTGGCTGTCCTGCGCATGCAAGCCCATCGAACCACACCAATTCCCCATATGTCGCCGAATGCCCTAGTGATGGACGGTGTTTTCGCTCTGACCCGAAATCCAATTTACTTGGGTGACCTATTTATTCTCTCCGGGCTGATCCTACGCTGGAACGCACCACTCGCTGTTCCATTAGTATTTTTGTTCCAATTCATTCTCCTCCGCAGGTTCATCCTTCCGGAAGAGGCGCGGATGAAAGAACATTTTGGCGCAGAATTTGATCAATACGCTAAAAAGACGCGACGTTGGCTTTGATCGTTAGCGCAATCGGTATAATTTCCCGCGCCTGATCCCTTGTGAAATATTATTGCGCGCTATAATCCACCGCTACCCAGTTCCTATTGAAAAAGGGGATGACCCGTGAAAATCGGCTCACCAAAAGAGATATTCGAGGGCGAAGATCGCGTCGCAATGACGCCTGCGTCCGCAAAAGACCTTCAAAAGCTTGGTTATGGCTGTGTGATCGAAGCAGGCGCAGGTGCCGCTGCTGGTTTCTCCGACGCCGCGTATGAAGAGGCTGGCGTTGAAGTCGTCAAAACCGGCGCTGCTTTGTTCAAAGCCGCAGACATCGTCGCAAAGGTCCGCCCGCCAGAAGACAAAGAGATCAAGCGCCTACGCGAAGGTCAAACTCTGATCTCCTTCTTCTATCCGGGTCAAAACGAAAAACTGATGGAAGCGGCCAATAAGCAGGGCGCGACGGTCATTGCGATGGATATGGTGCCACGCATCAGCCGTGCTCAAAAAATGGACGCGCTGTCCTCCATGGCGAACATCGCCGGTTACCGCGCGGTCATTGAAGCGGGCAACAACTTCGGCCGGTTCTTTACAGGTCAGGTCACGGCTGCTGGTAAGGTTCCACCTGCGAAGGTTCTGGTTGTCGGCGCTGGTGTTGCCGGTCTGGCCGCCATCGGGACAGCGACCTCGCTCGGTGCCATCACCTATGCTTTCGACGTGCGCCCAGAAGTGGCAGAGCAGGTCGAATCCATGGGGGCTGAGTTCGTCTTCCTCGACTTCGAAGAAGAACAGCAAGATGGGGCCGCAACAGGCGGCTACGCCTCCGTCTCTTCGCCAGAATTCCGAGAAGCTCAACTTGCGAAGTTCCGCGAATTGGCTCCCGATATGGACATCGTCATCACAACAGCCCTGATCCCGGGCCGTGACGCGCCAAAGCTCTGGCTGCAAGACATGATCGACAGCATGAAGCCGGGTTCGGTGATCGTTGACCTTGCTGCTGAACGTGGTGGTAACGCCGACGGCACCGTGATGGATGAGAAGGTTGTCACCGATAACGGCGTCACCATCGTTGGTTATACGGATTTCCCAAGCCGGATGGCCGCGCAGGCCTCCACACTATATGCGACGAACATCCGTCACATGATGTCTGACCTAACGCCAGAAAAAGACGGCACGCCTAATCACGACATGGAAGATGACGTGATCCGCGGTGCAACTGCAACGCACCAAGGTGAGATCACATTCCCACCGCCACCGCCAAAGGTTGCCGCGATCGCGGCGCAGCCAAAGAAAGAGGTGGCGCCTGAACTAACGCCAGAAGAAAAACGCGCGGCAGAAACGGAAGCCTTCAAGCAACAGACCAAACAACAGGTTATGCTTCTGGGTGGCATGGGTGCATTGATCCTCGGGATCGGCCTGATCCCAGGTATGCCCGCGAGCTTCATGCAGCATTTCATCGTGTTCGTTCTGTCCGTTTTCATTGGCTTCCAGGTGATCTGGAACGTGGCGCACTCGTTGCACACACCACTGATGGCGGTCACAAACGCGATCTCATCAATCATTATCCTCGGTGCGCTGATCCAGATCGGATCGACCAGTGCGCTTGTGACCATCTTAGCGGGGCTCGGCGTCTTTATGGCATCGGTGAACATCTTTGGTGGGTTCCTCGTGACACGGCGCATGCTCGCCATGTTCCAGAAGTCTTAAGGAGTAGAGGACAATGGAAAACGCATTTACAATCGCGGCCTATGTCGTCGCGGCGATCCTCTTCATCCTTTCCCTTGGCGGTTTGTCAGGGCAGGAAAGCGCGAAACGCGCCGTTTGGTACGGCATCGTCGGTATGGCAATTGCTGTGCTGGCCACACTCTTCGGCCCAGGCTCCGGCCTCTGGCTCGCCTCCCTCGTCCTGATCGCGGGCGGCGCAGTCGTTGGCTATCAACTTGCCACCAAGGTCCAAATGACCCAGATGCCAGAACTCGTCGCGATCATGCACTCGCTCGTTGGTTTGGCGGCGGTTTTTGTTGGCTTCAACGCTGATTTCACCATCACTCAGGTAGCGGATTTGAAAGCAGCGGGTGACACCGTGACCGGTTCTTTTGCGGAACTTGTCGCAAAGAAAACGCCGATTGAGATCACCATTCTCCAGATCGAATTGGTCTTGGGTGTCTGGATCGGCGCCGTCACCTTCACGGGTTCCGTCATCGCCTATGGCAAGCTCTCCGGCAACTCATCGCTGTTGCCTTTCAAGATCGATACGGCAGCAAAGCAGTTCCCAGGCGGTCACATGCTGAACGCAGGCGCAGCAGCGCTGTCCATCATCTTCGCGATTTGGTACTTCAACGGCGGTGGCTTTGGCGCGTTGTTCTTGCTGACACTTCTCGCGCTCTTCATCGGCTACCACCTGATCATGGGCATCGGCGGCGCGGATATGCCTGTCGTTGTCTCTATGCTAAACAGCTACTCCGGCTGGGCGGCGGCGGCGATTGGTTTCAGCCTCGGCAACGACCTTCTGATCGTTGTTGGTGCCCTCGTCGGCTCTTCCGGTGCGATCCTTTCCTACATCATGTGTAAAGCGATGAACCGCTCCTTCGTCTCTGTCATCCTTGGCGGCTTCGGCGGCGCCACGGGTGAGCAGATGGCCGTGGAAGGTGAACAGGTTGCGATCGACGCCGACGGTGTTGCAACCGCTCTGAACGAAGCGGATAGCGTTATCATCATCCCAGGCTACGGTATGGCGGTGGCTCAGGCGCAAACAGCCGTGGCCGAACTGGTCCGCAAGCTGCGCGCCAAAGGCAAAGAAGTGCGCTTTGCAATCCACCCTGTTGCGGGGCGCTTGCCAGGCCACATGAACGTGCTCTTGGCGGAAGCCAAAGTGCCCTATGACATCGTGATGGAAATGGACGAAATCAACGACGACTTCCCAGATACGGACGTCGCCATCGTGATCGGCTCCAACGACATCGTAAATCCAGCGGCGCAAGACGATCCTAACTCCCCAATCGCCGGGATGCCGGTTCTGGAATGCTGGAAAGCCAAGCAGGTCTTTGTCTCCAAACGTGGGCAGGGCACAGGCTACTCCGGCATCGAAAACCCGCTGTTCTTTAAAGAGAACACGCGCATGTTCTACGGTGATGCGAAAGCATCCTTGGACAGCTTGCTGCCCAAGATCGACTGATCTAGGCCAAACAAAATCAAAAGCGCCGCAGCCAAAACTGCGGCGCTTTTTGTTTCCGGAACCGGCCCCAATCAAAGAACTGTTTCGCAAACGTGGTCAATCAATGGTCATGATTTGATCTTCTTTACGCCACTCCCGTCCGTAACACAGCCGTTAACCATAATTGGGGAACGAGCAGATATGACCCAAATGACATCAACAGTTCGCGCTGCTTTGGCGGCCACATCACTCGCCGCGTTGGCCGCCTGCGGTGGTGGTGCAACAAGCACGGGCGCCCCGACATTTGGCGGTGTCCTGAGCGCTAACAGCTCGCCCAACTTCTCCGACCTCCGACCTGTCCTCACCTCAGCCGAGGAACAACGCGAACGCGTGCAAGGCTTCGCTGGGTCGCGGTTCACAGCCATTCCAGACGACCGCACAGTTATTTTCAAAGGCTATGGCGGCGTCGACCTAGACTTTGCTCCTTCGACCTCTCCTGATCTTTCGGTCCTTGGCGACGCGCGCGTTGTTGTTGACTTTGAGAACGATCAATTCAGTGGCGCCATTACGAACATGATCGCCACAGGTGCCAGCAACAACGTCACCGGCGTTTTGGGCGACTTTACCTTCACGGGCGGCTCTGTGGGGGGCGCAAATCCGAATAATTTCTCGCTCGACTATGAGGCTGATCTGCTCGTCGGTCCAAACGATGTCGAGCTGAGCGGGACCATGGATGGGATATTCCGTGGGACCCGCGCTAATCCCGGCGATCGCAATCCGATCAAGGCGATCGATGCGACCGACACAAACCCGACGATCACAACTGGCGTTGGCCTAAACGGTGCGACGGCCCATGTGATTGGGGAAAGCTTCTTCCCGACAGAGTAGCGCTAAGCCTCGCGCCAAGCGCCTTGGTCTAACCCCTCAACGGTCCATTCACCGATCCGCCAGCGCACCAGTCGAAGCGTCGGAAATCCGACATGCGCCGTCATCCGCCGCACTTGTCGGTTTCGGCCTTCGTGAATTGTTATCGAAATCCATCGGTCGGGAATCGACTTGCGATACCTGACCGGAGGATCGCGGTCCCAGAGTTGTGGCCGATCAATCAATGCGACCTTTGTCGGCCTTGTCGGCCCGTCTTTGAGGTGCACGCCATCTCTCAAAGGCTGCAGATCTTTGTCGGTTGGATCACCCTCGACCTGCACAAGGTAGGTTTTGCTCATCTTTGATTTCGGATTGCTGATCTTTGCCTGTAGCCGTCCGTCGTCCGTTAGCAGTAGCAACCCCTCGCTATCCCGATCCAACCGTCCGGCGGGGTAAACCTTTGGGATATCGATGAAATCCGAAAGTGTACGCCGCGGAATAGGGCCTTTGGCGTCGGTGAACTGGGACAGAACGTCAAAAGGTTTATTAAAAAGTATCAGCTTGGCCATGTGACGACTTAACGGTGCAGTGCGCAAAAGGGCAACTACATTTAGCTGCCCTTTTCGGTATACAATTGTATCCCTTTAACATATTGGAATTAAATGAAAAATATTGAAACGTTTTTTGTTTTGCAGTAGGTGGGGTCAAGACCAAAGGACAATGCACCATGCCGCCGATTGAAGATCACCCCCAACGCTACGCTTTGGCGAATGAACTCCACGCCCGTCCGTTTCCAATCATAAAAGCGCCAGGTCGTGCGGCTTACCTTGCTATCAAGAGGGCGGATAACGCAGTGGCACGTGATCGCAATGCGGATCGGGAGCACCTGCTTGCTTTGCTCGACCGATACGGTGCACCTCATCCGCAGCCTGATGCTACGCATTATTCGGGGTCCATAGGACGCCACTTTCTAAAGTGGGAAAGTCACACTGAATTCGTAACCTATACCATCCTTGGGGAAGGGGTCTCAGACACGCCATTCGATGCCAAAACCTTTGGAATGTTTCCTGAAGATTGGTTGGACAATGCACCCGGAACCCGAATGACGTCGGCTCTTATCCGAATTGAGGAATTGGAAAACGAACAATCCGTTATTCAAAAGACGGAAGAATGGTTTGCCCCAGAAAGCCTCGCCATTAGTCGTGTTCTCAACGACGAACTGATCGTGTCTAGCGATTTCCGCATTGATGAAGGTGGTCATATCCGGTTCGGTGTCTTTGCTCGTAAGGGGGCCGGACCGCGTCGGATTGGCCGCGTTGTTCAACGCCTGACTGAGATCGAAACCTACAAAGCCATGTCCATGCTTGGACTTACACGCGCCCGCGAACTGTCGCCCAAAATGGGGGCGATGGAACAACAACTTGGCACATTGCTCCACGACATGGGGCAGGGTGATCGACCTGCTGATGAGGTATTGCAATCGCTTCTGACCGTTTCCGCCGATGTTGAAAACATGATCGCCCAATCCGCATTTCGCTTCAGTGGCACAGCCGCCTATTCGCGGATCGTGAACCAGAGAATTGAGGTCCTGCGTGAAGAACGCTTCAATGGTCTCCAGACTTTTGCGGAATTCATGATGCGCCGCTTCGATCCTGCAATGCGCACCGTCGCCTCGACCGAGGCGCGGCTCAAGGCGCTTTCAGATCGGGCAATGCGGGCAGGGGATTTGCTACGAACGAAAGTCGATGTTGATCGCTCCGCCCAAAATCAAGAGTTGCTGAGCAGCATGAACAAACGTGCTGACGAACAGCTTCGGCTTCAACGCACGGTCGAGGGGCTGTCGGTCGTCGCGATCAGCTACTACGCGGTCAATTTGGTCGTATATGCCTTTGGCCCAGCCGCAGAAAGCGTTGGCTTGAGCAAAACCTTGCTCGCTGCCGGAGCGACGCCAATAGTTCTTTTGGTCGTCTGGTGGCTGATCAAGCAAATCCACAAACGGATTTCTTAACGACCGCGTAGCCTTGGATCGAGGGCGTCGCGCAGTCCGTCACCGATGTAGTTCACACTCAAAACGGTCAGTGAGATCATCATACCTGGTAGGATCACTCGCTCTGGGAAGTTCACCATACGCGGCACGCTGTCGTTCAGAATTTTGCCCCACGTTGCGAAGTCAGGCGGGAAGCCCAACCCAAGGAACGACAGAGCACTTTCCGTGATGATCGCCGTTGCCAGCCCTAGTGTCGCAGACACCATGATCGGAGAAAGAACGTTCGGGAGAAGGTGACGCGTGATCATCTTGCCGGACGGTGTCCCAATGGACCGTGCAGCGAGCACAAATTCACGTTCCTTAATGGCCAGAATATCACCACGCACGATCCGCGCGGTTTGCATCCAACTCGTTATGCCGATCCCAACAACCACAAGCACGAATATACCCTGTTCTGGCCCAAGAGCAGCGCGCAACGAGTCGCGGAAAAGAAGCATCATAACGAGCAGAAGAGGCAGCAAAGGCAATGCCAGCATCAGATCGGTGAATCGCATCAGGATGCCATCGAGCCGGCGGAAATAACCCGCCAACACACCGACTGTTGTTCCTAAGAACACGGCAAGGATCATCGCCGTCCAGCCCACGGCCAAACTGATTCGTCCGCCCTGCATCAGGTTTGCCATGATGTCTCGGCCAAGGTTGTCAGTCCCAAGCGGATGAGACCAACTCACCTTTGCGTCGCCGTTCCAAAGCGCGGTGTAGATCGGACGGATATCTTTGTTCCGAATGTCCAGCTTTGTCGGGTCAACCTGCCACAGCCAAGGCCCGATCACCACAAAGAGCGTGATTGAGACAAGGAAAAATAGCCCAGCCATCGCGCCTTTGTGCGATTTGAATTGATCCCAAACATCCCACCATTGGCTGCGGGAGACGCTGTTCTCGATACGATCTACTGTGGCCTGATCAGTCATAGCGGATCCTCGGGTCTAGGACGCCGTAGAGCACATCGGCAATCAAGTTGAAGAGAACGATCAACACCGCGAATAGGAACGTGATTGTCATCACCATTGGGATGTCGCTGCCTTGAATGGCGATGATCAAAAGCTGACCAATACCATTCACCTTAAATACCTGTTCAGTAATGATCGCGCCGCCGAAGATCGCGGGAATACCCAACGCGATAACGGTCACGACAGGGATCATCGAGTTGCGCAGGACGTGCTTCATCACGACAACGCTTTCCTTCATTCCCTTCGCGCGGGCAGTGCGCACATAGTCCTGACCAAGGTTGTCGAGCATGGATGCGCGCATGTAGCGGGCGATCTGCGCGGTTGTTTGCAAAGCCAATACCATCACTGGCATGATCATCTGCTTGAACTGCTGCTTAAAGCTCTCCCAATCATCGACGACCAAAGTGGTGTCATAGATCGATGGGAGCCAACCAAGCTGCACAGAGAAGATAAAGATCAGCAAAGGGCCGGTGAAGAATGGTGGGATCGAAAACCCAATCATGGTCACGAAGGTACCGCACTGATCGAAAACCGAGTATTGCCGGTAGGCAGAGATAATCCCAATTGGCAGTGCGATCAAAACGCCCACGATGTAGGACATGCCAACGACCCAAAGCGTCTGTGGGATGCGTTCTGCAATGGTGTCGAATACGGGGCTGCGCGACTGGAAGCTGATGATCCGTTGCGCGCCGTCGGCAAAGTTCGTGCCGAAGATACCGTCAATCCAATACTGCGGTTCGACGATAAAGAACTGATACAGCCAGAGACTAAAGCGCGTATACCACGGCTCTCCCAGACCCAGCGCCTCGCGCATCTTCTGTTTGACTTCATCTGGGATAGTCAGCGGCATCTGCCCCATTGGATCGCCGGGGGCGAGCTCCAACAGCAGGAAAATAACCAAAGCGATGAACAAAAGCGTCGGGATCGACAGCAGCAATCGTCTGATCGTGAAAGTCAGCATAAAGGCGCCTTAGGTCATGTCTTTGAAGAAACGAAACGGCGGGGCCCGAAAGCCCCGCCCAAGAACCGATTAGCGGTTGTCGCCAGTTCGGTACCAGTCAGCTACATTCCATAGCTCACTGTCCCAAACGTTCAGCTCAATGCCACCAAGGCTGTTTGCATGGGCAGACAGACGGCCACGGTGTACCAGTGGGATCATACCACCTTCGGACACCATGATGTCGTTCATCTGACGTGCAAGAGATGCGCGCTCATCTGCATCAGCAGTCCCTGTCAACTGTGCGTGAAGGGCATCGTACTCTTCAGAACAGAAGCGGCTGATGTTCTCACCCTGCCACTGTGTTGCTGGGCTTGGTGCCTTGTCGCACAGACCGTTGGCAAGATAGGCCTGCGGGTCAGTACCGTTGAAGGTGTTCGCATACATTTCCATATCAGCATAGAACTTCTGGAATGTGTCAGGCGAACCTGGATCACCACCGAAGAACACAGACGCGTCAATGTTGCGCAGTTCAACTTCAATGCCAATCTCAGACATCCACTGCTTGATCAAAGCTTGGAAGTCCTGACGCACAGCGTTTGTAGATGTCTGGTAGAGCATCTTCATTTCAACGCCGTTTGCTTCACGCACGCCATCACCATTGGTATCGACGAAACCAGCCGCATCCAACATCGCGTTCGCGCCAGCAATGTCCTGAACGTCACAAGTGAACGTGTCAGAGTTCACCGCCGCAGGAGCAGGGATCCAGTTACAGGTCACTCTACCCGCTTGGCCGTAGCCAACTTCAACCAGCAGTGGACGGTCGATTGCCATGGACATCGCTTTGTAAACGGCTTCCTCGCCCAAGAATGGGTGTGGGCCGACCACGGAACGATCATCAGCGCTCAAAGACGGATCAGGGTTTGTCTGGTTTAGCATGATACGCTCAACCAATGGACCAAAGCCCGCGATTGGCGTGCCGAGGCCACCTTCTTCCATTTGAGCGATCACATCTGGTGCCAACTGAAGGTTCCAAGCGTAGTCAAATTCGCCTGTTTCCATAACAGCACGACCCGCAGCTGTCGCATCACCGCCACCTTTGAAGGTAACGGACGCAAAGGCTGGCTTACTTGCATCGCGATAGTTTTCGTTCGCAACCATCTGGATCACGTCGTTTGTCCGGAATTCGGTTACAACGAATGGGCCAGTACCAATTGGGCCGAAGTTCTGGTCAGTACATTCTGGTGCCTTTGCACCTGTACAATCCGCGAATTGAGCCGCTTGGATGATTGGGCTTTCACCACCGACGAACGGGCCGTATGGGAACGGTGTCGGCTTGTCGAATGTGACCTTAACAGTCAGATCGTCCAAAGCTTCAACGCTGGATACGCCTTCAAACTTTGTCAGCTGCGCACAACCCATGTCTGGGTTCATGCAGTAATCTGCAGTGAACTTTACGTCCGCAGATGTGAAAGGTGTGCCGTCTGACCAAAGGATACCTGGCGTGATTTTCCATGTGATCGACATCAGGTCTTCGGAAACGCCACCGTTCGCAACTGTTGGAACTTCGTCCACCAGCCAAGGTGTCAGCTCACCGGAGCTGTTGTAGCGTGCCAAGGGCTCGATGATCATAGAAGCTGATTCAACGTCCTTGGTGCCGCCGGAAAGGAATGGGTTTAGGATCGATGGCGCCTGCCAATAAATGATTTTGACTTCGCCGTCCCGTCCGCGCTCACCTTCGTGCGCGTCGGCCAGAACCATCGGGGCAAGTGCAGTTGATGCAATTGCACCCAATAGGGCTGTTTTAACCTTCATAATGGTCTCCTTGTTGTGATGTTGCCGCTGGCTTGGTGCGTGCGGCTTACAAGCGAGGAGGGTAAGAAATGCCGTGGCATTCGCTTACATGATGTCATGCTATCCCCCTTCGTCATGGAGAATAGTTCACCCCCGATTCCAATTTAATGCAACCCTTAGAATTGATCAGTTGTTCAAAAAATGAGCTTGACCTGGGGGCAGTTTAAGCCACTCACTGTTTGACACGGTCCTCTAGGGCTGCAAGCTTTAGGCTTAATCAGGGGGACGCACATGCTCGACGAAAAGCCAATTGCAGACATCCAAAACCTTCGCGTGGAGTTTCAAACGAAGGGCGGAACCGTGGTTGCTGTCCAAGACGTCTCGATCGACGTCAAGCCTGGCGAAACCGTATGTATTGTTGGCGAAAGTGGCTCCGGTAAGTCCGTGACATCGCTGTCTTTAATGCGCCTCGTTGGCTATGGCGGCGGAGAAATTACCAACGGTGTTATGACATTTGAGCATGCCGATGGCACTTCGGAAGATCTGGCCAAACGTTCCAGCGAGGACATGCAGGAAGTCCGCGGAAATGAGATCGGAATGATCTTTCAGGAGCCGATGACATCCCTGAATCCTGTATTCACCGTTGGAATGCAATTGACCGAAGGGCTGCGCCGTCACAAGGGAATGTCTAAAAATGAGGCAAAAGAGAGAGCGATCGAGCTCTTGCGACAGGTCCGAATCCCTGAGCCAGAGCGGCGCCTGGCACAATACCCCCACGAGCTTTCCGGTGGGATGCGCCAAAGGGTCGTTATCGCTATGGCGCTCGCCTGCGAGCCACGCCTCCTGATCGCCGACGAACCGACAACCGCTTTGGACGTAACGATCCAAGCTGAAATCCTCGCGCTTATGAACCGCCTCAAGAAAGAGACTGGCACCGCGGTGATGTTCATCACTCATGACATGTCCGTCGTTGCTCAAATCGCCGACCGAGTCGTCGTTATGTATCGCGGCGAGAAGGTCGAAGAGGGACCGGTTGAAGAGATATTTTCCAACCCTCAGCATTCCTATACCCAAGCTCTCTTGTCTGCGGTTCCCCGGCTAGGGGAGATGAGCGGCAAAGATTTGCCGGAGCCGATGAAGCTGCTCGGGAAAGAAACTGGTTATTCGGACCCAATTCCGGGGACAAATGAACCATTGCTAGAAGTAAAGAACCTAACCACCCGTTTCCCCGTAAAGGGCGGTCTGTTTCGGCGCACGGTTGCCAATGTTCATGCTGTTGAGGATGTGACCTTTACTCTGAACAAAGGGCAAACGCTCTCCTTGGTTGGGGAATCGGGCTGCGGAAAGTCATCTTGCGGGCGGTCTATTTTGCGACTGGTTGAGCCAACCTCCGGTCAAATCATCATTGACGGCAAAGATATCCGATCTCTCAGCAACACCGCACTACGCGATGCGCGGCGCGATATGCAGATGGTGTTTCAAGACCCGTTTGCATCGTTGAACCCACAAATGACGCTCGGCGATCAGGTCGCTGAACCTCTGATTAACTACAACCTCGCCAAAGGGGCAGAGCTGAAAGAACGCGTTGCTAAACTCTTTGATCGCGTTGAGCTGCCCCGCAGTTTCCTTGAACGCTACCCGCACGAACTGTCCGGCGGCCAGCGCCAACGGATCGCCATCGCCCGCGCACTCGCCGTGAATCCAAAGCTCATCGTGTCTGACGAGGCGGTCAGCGCGCTTGACGTGAGCGTCCAAGCGCAAGTGCTTAATTTGATGATGGAATTGCAGGCTGAACTTGGGATTTCCTACCTCTTTATCAGCCACGACATGGCCGTTGTTGAGCGCGTAAGTCACCATGTCGGCGTGATGTACCTCGGCCGAATTGTTGAGATCGGCCCACGCAGGTCAGTCTTTGAAAATCCGCAGCATCCCTATACGCGAAAACTGATGTCAGCGGTTCCAGTGGCAGACCCCAAGAACCGTATGTTGACAGGTGATCTGGACTTCACACCAATCCCATCGCCGATCTTCGACACGACTCACGAAGCTGAAGTTAGCCGCTATGCCGAAGTTGCTCCGGGTCATCTTGTCTTGCAAAATAAATGGGGTGGCCATGACGGCGCGTGAACTTCTTGATCGTCTGATCGGGTTTCCAACCGTCAGCTCGAACAGCAACCTCGACCTGATTGATTTCGTTGAGGAATATCTTGATAGCTTCGGCGTGAAATCAACCCGTGTCCCGAATGAGGACGGTACAAAATCATCGATCTACGCTAGTGTCGGTCCAGAAATCGACGGCGGTGTCGTTCTCTCCGGCCATACAGATGTTGTCCCCGTAGAAGGCCAAGCATGGGACACTGATCCGTTTTCCGTCGTTGAAAGAGACGGCAAACTATTCGGACGTGGCACCTGTGACATGAAAGGCTTTGATGCGCTCGCTCTTGCTATGGTTCCTCATGCCATCAACGCAGACCTCAAACGCCCCCTACAGATCGCACTCTCTTATGACGAAGAGGTCGGCTGCCTTGGCGCACCTCCGATGATCGACCACATGGTCAGCCACGGATTGCCGCGTGCGTCCTCCGTCATCGTTGGCGAACCTTCGATGATGCAAGTCGTGACAGGCCATAAGGGTGGATTGGGATATAACGTTCATTTTCATGGGTTTGAGGTGCATTCTTCAATCGCATATCAAGGTGTATCCGCGATTATGATGGCCGCGAAACTGGTCGATTGGTGCAACCAGATGAATGATGCCAATGCGGCCGGGACGCCATCGCCATTGGCGGCGCAATTCGATCCGCCTTACACTTCACTCCATGTCGGAATGATCTCTGGCGGCACGGCGCATAACATCACCGCGAAAGACTGTGAGTTTGGCATGAACTTCCGCTTTGTCCCCGGCGACAGCCCTGAGGAGTGGAAAAAACGGTTTTTCGCCAAAATTGCAGAATTAGACGCGGAAATGAAAGCAGTGGTTCCCTCAACCGGCATCACAACCGAAGAATTCTTCAGCCTGACGCCACTCACTCCAGAAGAAAACGGCAGCGCAGAGGAACTCGCCCGCCGTCTCACAGGGGACAACGGCAGCCACGTCGTCAGCTACGGCACCGAGGCGGGGCAGTTCCAAGAGCGCGGCTATTCTGCGGTCGTCTGCGGCCCGGGCGACATCGCCCAAGCGCATCAGCCGAATGAGTTCATTACGGTCGATCAGTTCGAAAAGGGCGAAGCCTTCTTAAAGCAGGTTGTTCACCAACTGACGCTTTAGGCCGCTTCCGTCTTAGAAGTCGTATCCGCCGCACCAACGCGCGACATTGGAACAGCGTACTCCAGCAGAATTTGCAGTGCTTCACCTGCTGGGATGGCGGATTGACCCATTTCCATCAATTGCGCACCCGCTGCGGCCCAAGAAATCGGCCAGCCAGCATAGTGCTCATCATAGCGGTTCAAAATCCCGATCATGTCTTTCCAATGGTCCAACAACAGAGTGATCGGTTGTTCTTCGACGAACCGGCCTTGTGGCATCTTCGCGGTTCCAAATTCAGGCGTACCAATCTGAGCATTATGTCGAGAGACCAGTTCCTGAAAATCCAGTGTCTTGGTTTCACCCAGAAAAACAGCTTTGCTTTGCCAAACACGGTAGAGCGACGAATTGCTGCCAAAAACCAGATGATCAATACGCTTGGCATGGGCCGCAGGATCCTTCGGCGCGTTCTGCTGTTCGGCCGTGAGACCCGCGGACATGGCGCAGGAATAACCGGCTAGCGCCCCAACGATTCCTAAAGCTTTTTCAAGATGGACGCCATCGTCGGTCTTGGCGATGTCAAAAATCGCATAGACGAGATCATTTCCCGTCGCCTCATAAACAACGAAGGGGTTGTTTTCTTTCGCATTTTCGACAGCTGCCTTCATCTGAGCCAGCGCAGGGCTTGCGTCTTGGTCCGATGCAGAAATGTGTTTGGTGTCAAAGCCGAGCATAAATTTACCTTTCATCCCACATCGTTAAAGGATCGAAAAACTTCGGTAGAAAGATGGCGCTTAGGGGGCATTTATTGTGCCGAATTTGATCTATGTGGATAACTCGATCAAATCCGCGTGGTTCTAGCAATTTATGGGTTAAGTATCACTCAAAACGCAACTATAGGTAGATTAATTTGCGTATTTTTCGCCACAATCTGTACGCATTTCCAGCTTGTCCCTCCGCGCTATCTTCTTAACATGACCGCAAAATAAGGAGCTTCCGATGCCGATCAAAAACCGCTTTTCCGAAATGCTGCCCGAAATCACTGCGATCCGTCGTGACTTGCACGAAAATCCAGAGATTCTGTTTGAAACCCACCGGACTTCGCAAGTGGTCGCAGATCAGCTAAAGGCGTTTGGCGTCGATGAAATCACAACTGGGATTGGCCGCACCGGCGTCGTTGGCGTGATTAAAGGTAAGACCGACACCAAAGGCAAAGTGATTGGATTGCGCGCCGACATGGACGCGCTCCCGATTCACGAGCAAACAGGATTGGAGTATGCCTCCAAAACGGACGGCGCCATGCACGCCTGCGGTCACGACGGTCATACCGCTATGTTGCTCGGTGCGGCAAAGTACCTTGCTGAAACGCGGAACTTTGACGGCACCGTTGTTGTCATCTTCCAACCGGCCGAAGAAGGCGGCGGCGGCGGTCGCGAGATGTGCGAAGACGGCATGATGGACCGTTGGAACATTCAAGAAGTCTACGGCATGCACAATTGGCCAGGCAAACCGGTCGGCACCTTCGCCATCCGAGCAGGCTCATTCTTCGCCGCGACCGATCAGTTTGACATTACTATCGAAGGGAAAGGCGGCCACGCTGCAAAACCTCAGGAAACCGTGGACAGTACCTTGGTTGCTGCGCATTGCGTCGCCGCTCTGCAATCCATCGCCAGCCGGAACGCGGATCCAGTTGATCAGATTGTTGTGTCCGTAACCTCGATTGAAAGCAGCTCCAAAGCCTTCAACGTCATTGCCCAGCGGGTCGAGATGAAGGGAACCGTACGCACCATGTCTCCAGAAATGCGCGATTTGGCTGAGAAACGCCTCAAAGAAATCTGTGAAGGCGTGTGCGCCGCATTTGGCGCAACCGCCGATGTCACCTACCATCGCGGCTACCCATGCATGGTCAACCACGACGAACACACAGAATATGCCGCCGAAGCGGCGCGAGCCGTATCAGGACAATGCGAAGATGCCCCACTCGTTATGGGCGGCGAGGACTTTGCCTTTATGCTGGAAGAACGGCCTGGAGCTTATATCCTTGTCGGCAACGGTGACACTGCAGCGGTTCACCATCCGGAATACAATTTTAACGACGAAGCAATCCCAGCTGGATGCAGTTGGTGGGCAGAAGTGGTTGAGCAGCGGATGCCTGCCGCCTAACCAATGGCGATTGTGTGGCTCAAAGAACCGCAAGAAGCCAAACTGCGCTTCTTTCACGCCATCTCTGACGCCGAAGGTGCAGGGCGGTCCATGCGAACATGGACTGTCTCCTTCCGCGGCTTTTCTCAAACAGAAGACCGCGCGGAGGACTGCCTCAAACGGGCTAAGAAACAGCCGCGGTGGTTTGGTAGCCGCTGGCTTAAGCGGGCCTTCATAAAAGGGCGCTACAACCGCTCTCGCCGCTACTTTCAAAAGAACCAAGAGCAGATTGCGGTGTGTTGGCAGGGTCTGACCGGTACCCGGCGGGCTTTCATGTTGGGCGCCATTGATGCCGGCGCGGATACGCTTTTTGCCGAGCTCGCGCCTCTACCGGGTTACAAAACACTTGACCCGCTAGGCGTGAACGCCGAAGGCAGTATTCCGCAGGACCGGTTTGAATACGACGCTGTGGTGGCTCAACCGGATGTCCTCGCTGCGATCGCTGGTCAATTCCAATCTCGACAATCCCGCAGATCAGACGTTGGGCAATTGGGCGCACTCCCGCAAGACACTGGGCCGTTCCTCTTCGTGCCGCTTCAAGTGCCAGACGACAGCCAGATGATCCTTTTTGCCGACTGGGTGCAAAGTGCGAAGGGCTTTGTCGAAGAACTTGCCAAGGCTTCTACGTATTTGCCTGAAGGATGGCACTTACGTCTCAAAGAACACCCGTCGTCAAAGATACGGCTGACACGCCACATCGAAAAAGCCATCAAGGGCGGAGCGCGCATGGTCTTGGACAATGAAACGGACAGTTTTGAACAGCTCCGCGCGTCTCGGGCCGTTGTCACGGTAAATTCTTCCATGGGCTTGCAAGCGATGTTCTTTAACAAGCCGGTCGTCACAACGGGCCGAGCCTTCTACGCCATCCCTGGGCTGACGACCCATGCGAGCAGTGCCAAGCGGCTGAGCGACCTTTTCGAACAGGCAGAGTCGCTGTCCTTTGATCCCGATTTCCGGCAGCAGTTCCTGACATGGCTCGCCACGGAGTATTACGTCAAAGAAGACGAAAATGGCTATGACATGGATCAACTCCGCGCCCGCATCGCAGAGGCGCGCGCTTGATGTTCGGCCCCCGTACCATCAGTAAACTTTCCATCACCCCGCCCGACGCCTTAGAGGGCAGGGCAGGTCTGGCGACCTGCCTGATTGTGCGAAACGAAGAACGCCATATTGGTGAATGGGTCGATTTCCACCTCAAAGCGGGCGTCGAGCATTTCGTGGTCTACAACAATGGCTGCAGCGATGGGACGGTCGATGTGCTCAAACAGCGCCTAGCGCCGGACCAACTGACGCTCATGCCATGGGATCAAAAACTGAGCGACGGTCGAAGCGGTGCGGAAATCCACAATCAGGTGCTGGCTTACGCACACGCACTGCGCAACTTCGGCGGCCGGTTCCGCTGGATGGCCTTCATTGACGTTGATGAATTTCTGATCCCGACCGAAGCCAGATCTTTGGTAGAGGCACTCGCCCCCCTCGACACCGCGAAACACATCTCTCTCCCGTGGCACATGTTTGGCCGAAACGGCCATGAGGCAACACCCGAGGGTGGAGTTTTGACAAATTACCTCAACCGCGCGCGCGATCCCTTGGCCTCCAGCCATGCGCTTAACTGGAAATGCATCGTCGATCCTTGCCATGTCACTGGCGTGCGGGTGCATGGGTTCGAGGTGAACGGTCAGGCAGAAGGGGCTAACGATGTCGGTAAACCGGCAAAACACGCGGGCCGCGCTGATCAAAGTTTCTACTCCCGCGCCGCAATCCAGTTGAACCACTATTACACCCGGTCCAATGCTGAATTACAGGCCAAGATCAACCGCGGTTCTAACAAAACCGTTGAGGCGCAAAAGCACATCAAGCGCGTGATGCGTATCGTTGATGCCATCGAAGCGGACACGGTGGAAGATCGCACAGCTTTGGATTTTCTGAATAGGCTCTAGGACGGCGAAGCCGGCCAGCCCCCGACCCTCAGCGTGGGAGGGGCTTCACCCCCACCCAGGGTCTTGGGCTGGCCTCATTTCCTATGTAATAGGGTCCGCCATGGACCACGATTTAGTGCACAGCGTATGCACGGGCTGTGTACGCCCTGTGTACGCATGGAGTACTCGTAAAATAAGGATTTTATGGGTTTGGAGGGTGCGAGGGATTCACCCGCCTGTGTGACTCATATGCCGAGAGACTTGACCATCCACACGTTGCCGCGAATAGTCAAAATCATGCCCCTGAGGCTTCAACGCAATCGCCGCACGGATCGCATCTTCCAACACCATATCGCTTTCAGAACTGCGCAACGGAGCCCGCAAATCCGAATGCCCTTCCTGACCCAAACAGGTGTAAATCTCACCCGTGCAGGTCACGCGCACACGGTTGCAGCTTTCGCAGAAGTTATGGCTCAAAGGCGTGATAAAACCGATCTTCTGACCGGTCTCTTCCATCCGAATATATCGCGCTGGTCCGCCTGTGCGTTCGGCCAGATCGGTCAGTTCTGACCGTTCCGCCAACCGCGCCCGAACGTCTTTCAATGACCAATATTGGCCGATCCGATCTTCATTTCCAATGTCGCCCATTGGCATGACCTCGATAAAGGTCAAATCCATATCTCGTTCCGCACACCAATCGGTCAGCGTAAAGAGTTCATCTTCGTTAAACCCTTTCAGCGCAACAGTATTTATCTTCACCCGCAAGCCCGCTTTTTGCGCCGCATCAATGCCTTTCAGCACCTGCTGCAACCGGCCCCAGCGGGTCACGTCTGCGAATTTCTGTTCATCTAGCGTATCAAGCGACACGTTGATCCGTCGCACGCCAGCCGCATAAAGATCATCGGCAAAACGTGCCAATTGGCTACCATTGGTGGTGATCGTCAATTCGTCCAACGCACCGCTGTCGAGGTGCCGCGACATGCCGTTGAAAAACGTCATGATCTCTCGCCGCACCAAAGGCTCACCCCCTGTGATCCGCAGCTTTTTCACGCCCAAACGGACAAACGCCGAACACAAACGGTCCAGCTCCTCCAACGTCAGCAATTCTTTCTTTGGCAGAAAGGTCATGTTCTCCGACATGCAGTAGACACACCGGAAATCACACCGGTCGGTGACGGAGACCCGAAGGTACTCAATAGCTCGGGCGAAGGGGTCTATCAGTGGCGCGCTCATACGGCAAACCTAGGGCTGGGCAATAGGGTGCGCAAGGGTAGGGCCGCACTCTTGTTCCAGTTTCTTCCCCCGCGTACAATCACAATCATGAGACATTTTTTTTTAGGCGCTTTTCTATTTCTCTCGGCCTGTACAGAGCCCTTGTTTCAGACGCCCACTGGAGCGACTGAAACCACTCCACCTGAGACCCTCGATCCAACACCACCACCGCCGCCGCCGCCCACCGCGCGGACGGTTGAACAATTCGACACAACTTCGCAGGAAGATCGGATTGAAGCGATTACCGTGGTCCAAAGAACTGGGGAAAGGTCACTCGGCGTCACGAATGTGTCGCTTGGCTCATCCGCTGATCCGGGGATTTGGATCAAAACCGCTCAGGTGACGGAGCTTCAACTGGGACGTGCTGTGTATTTGGTGACGGGAAAGTCGATCAACATCGAATTGCGCCCTTCAGGAGGAGAGGCAGGGTCAGCAAGTCAGTTGAGTTTGGCAGCGATGCGGTTGTTGGAGATCCCATTGACCGACTTGGCTGATGTAGAGGTTTTCGCGAACTAGAGTTTAATCGTTAACCTATGGGCGGAAACGACCCTAGCTCGGCAACTTCCGCGCCGCTTCCTTCCTTGCGAACGGCTTCATGTCAGCTCCATGCTTGTCCAAAAACGCCACCACGCGAGGGGCATCATGCTTTGACAATTCACGCAGCCACCACGCGATGGCCTTTTGAATGAACCAGTCATGGTCAGGAACATAAGACGCGGCCCAACCCAGCACCCGATCTCGCGCTTCTAATTCTGCCGGTTTCGGATGGTTTTGCTTCGTCCAAGGCAGCGTCATCACCAATGCCGCGCGCCTTGTCCACATGTGATCGGAAGTCGTCCAAGCCTCCACTTGATCCAACCGCGACGGCTCCCAAGCCAAGCGCTTCTGACCTGCCATCGATGCGTGATCTGCCACGGCCCAAGCGTCAAACGACGGCACCCAAGACGCAATCAAATCCCATGCCCCCGTGTCATCCGGCCTAATCCGCGCTTGCGTGAGCAATTTTGCCGCCGCGACCCGTCCTTCGTGTATATTGGTGTCCCAAAGCCCTGAGGCGAGTGCGAGACGGTCATCGAGTTCAAGTGCTTTCCGCCACTCTTTCACGTTCGCATCGATCACAGGATTAGCCACGCCGAGATAGGGACGATCCAGCTTGTGATAGGCCTTCATTTTGGCAGCCTTCTGAGAATCAGAGCCCAGCGACGCGATGGCCTCTTCCGGTGTCATTCCACAGTGACCGATTTTGCCAGATTGCGTGGTTGATCGACGTCCGTGCCTTTTGCAACAGCCGTATGATAGGCCAAAAGTTGCGCCGGAATAGCATATAGGATCGGGGCTAGAAAATCATCGACTTCTGGCATGATCAACGTCCGCCATGTCCCTTCACCAGCCTCCTGCGCACCCTTTTCATCAGTGATCAAAAGCACCTTGCCACCCCGCGCCATGACCTCTTGCATGTTCGAAACAGTCTTCTCAAACAACGCGTCGCGTGGGGCCATGACAATCACAGGAACATTCGGATCGACCAAGGCAATTGGGCCGTGCTTCAATTCGCCGGAGGCATAGGCCTCCGCATGTATATAGCTGATTTCTTTGAGTTTTAACGCACCCTCATGCGCCAAAGGATACATCTGCCCACGACCCAAAAACAGAATGTCACGCGCCTCCGCCAATTCACCCGCAAGGGCCTGCGTCTGGCTTTCGATATTCAGCGCCTGATTGATCATCCCGGGGAGGGCGCGGAGCAATTTCAGTTTGTCGGCCACTTCTTCCGCCGACATTTCCCCTCTATCCTGCGCGGCCTTCAAAACCAACATCGCCAAGGTTGTCAGCTGGCAAGTGAACGCCTTCGTCGAGGCAACACCGATCTCTGCGCCCGCCAATGTTGGTAGTGGCAAGTCGCTTTCCCGCGCGATGGAGCTTTCGGGCACATTCACGACCGAAAGGATGCTGTCCGCCTTTTCGTCCATGTATCGCAACGCGGCCAAAGTATCTGCAGTTTCCCCAGACTGGCTTACAAACAAGGCGACAGTGCCCTTTGAAACGGGCGGTTCGCGGTAGCGGAACTCGGAGGCGACGTCGACCTCAACCGGTAAACGTGCGTGTTGCTCAAACCAGTATTTCGCGACCATACACGCGAGATAGGCGGTCCCGCAGGCGACGAGCGACATGCGCTCCACTTTGCCGAAATCCAGCCCCGGTTCCGGCAGTTTCACCTGCATCGCACCAGTGTCGATGTAATGTGCCAAAGCGCCTTGCAAAACTGTGGGTTGCTCTGCAATTTCCTTGGCCATGAAGTGCTTGTAGCCGCCCTTGTCGACCATCGCGGTGTCGATCTGAATGACCTTCATGTCGCGATTGGCGATGTTCCCGTTGGCATCGCGGATTTCCACGCTGTCGCGGGTGACTAAGGCCCAGTCACCTTCATCAAGATAGGTGATCCGATCTGTCATTGGGGCAAGGGCGATGGCGTCGGATCCGACGAACATTTCCCCTTCGCCGTGGCCAATCGCCAAGGGTGATCCCTTACGGGCCGCAATCAATAGATTGTCTTCGCCATCAAATAGGAAACACAATGCATAGGCCCCATCGAGCCGCGCGATGGTTTGCTCCGCTGCATCTCGCGGGGCGAGGCCTTCGTCCAAGTAGTATTGCGCCAACAGGGCAATGGTTTCGGTATCGGTGTCGGTCGAATATCCAATGCCCTTATCGGCTAAAAATTCACGCAACTCTTTGAAATTCTCAATGATCCCGTTGTGAACCACAGCCACACGTCCAGCGCGATGCGGATGGGCATTATCCACGGAAGGGGCACCATGGGTTGCCCACCGTGTATGTCCAATTCCGGCCTTACCTGCCAAGGGCTCGTGCACCAGTAGGTCGGACAGATTTACCAGTTTCCCGACGGCTCTCCGGCGGTCCAATTTTAAGTCATTGATCGTCGCAATACCCGCGCTGTCATAGCCGCGATATTCCAACCGTTTTAGCGCATCGACCAAGATCGGTGCGGCTTCATGGTTGCTCAGGACCCCTACAATTCCGCACATTGTCAGGCTCCTTTCGCCTGTTTGGCTTTCTTGGACTTTAACTTTTCGAACATTCGACGGGCGAGGCCCTTTTTGTTGTCCTGCCGACCGCGTGCCACCGCAAGGTCGCCATCAGGCACGTCGGAGGTGATCACAGACCCGCTCGCCGTCATGGCTTCATGGCCGATCGTGACAGGGGCCACGAGCATGGTGTTGGACCCGATAAAGGCATCTTCCCCCACCGTTGTTTTGTGCTTGAATACGCCATCATAATTGCAGGTGATCGTGCCAGCGCCGACGTTCGTGCGCGCGCCGATCTCAGCGTCGCCGATGTAGGATAGGTGGTTCACCTTTGCGCCTTCAGCAAGAACAGCATTCTTAACTTCGACGAAATTTCCAACCTTCGCCGCTTCCTGAAGCTCAGCCCCAGGCCGTAGCCTTGCATAAGGCCCGACTACGGCATCGCGCGATACATGGCAGCCTTCCAAATGCGAAAATGCACGGATCTTTGCGCCGCTTTCGACGGTCACTCCAGGTGCAAAGACCACGTTTGGTTCGATGATTGCATCGCGCCCGACGACGGTGTCATGCGCGAAATAGACGGTCTCGGGCGCGGCCATGGCAACGCCGTCGTCCAACGCGGCTTGTCGCGCACGCGTTTGAAAGGCCGCTTCCGCCGCCACCAGTTCAGCGCGGCTGTTGATGCCCAAGGTTTCCGCCTCGTCGCAGCGCTCGACCGCAGTGGAAAGCCCCCGATCTCGTGCGATGCCGACGATGTCGGTGAGATAATATTCGCCCGCCGCATTGTCGTTTCCGACCGCTTCAATCAGAGAGAACAAAGTCTGAGCATCCGCCGCAACAACGCCGCTGTTGCATAACGCAATCGCGCGTTCCGCCTCAGTTGCGTCCTTGAATTCGACAATCTTTTCAAGAGTATTCCCGTTCGTTACCAAACGGCCATATCGCGCTGGATCAGCGGCTTCGAAGCCCAGAACAACAACATCTGTGTTGGTCTGTTTCTCTTGCAAGGCTTCAAGGATCTCACTCGAAATAAACGGCGTATCCCCATAAAGAACGATGGCTGTGCCCGCGAAGCCAGCCAAAGCGTCCTTCGCTTGAGCCACCGCATGGGCAGTCCCCAATTGTTCAGCCTGAACGACCACCTGCGCCTCAGGGTTCCAACTCAAAGCGGCTCTCTCAACGGTCTCAGCCCCATGTCCGGCAACCACGATAGTTCGCTCAGCATCAAGCGGAACAGCCGATTTCATCGCGTGAACCAACAACGGCGCGCCTGCAATTGGGTGCAACACTTTCGGTAAGTCCGAGTTCATACGGGTGCCTTTGCCCGCCGCCAAAATAATAAGGGCTGTCGCCATGAAAGTTCTAAACCTTTTTCTTTTCTTGGCGTTTTACCCGAAAGGGCACTGACCTCAAGCCTTTGGGGCTTCACTTCCGATTACGCATCGTTACAGAAGGGCGGAAGGGAGAACGACATCTATGCGCACAGTGGTCTTTGATTTGGACGGCACTTTGGCCGACACCAGCGGCGATTTGATTGCCGCCGCCAACACTTGTTTCCGTGGTTTGGGGCTAGGGGATGTCCTTGATCCTGAGAAAGATGCAGGCACGGCTTTGCGTGGCGGGCGCGCGATGTTGCGATTGGGATTTGAGAAGACTGGCAGTCACGGCGAGGATGAAGTGGATCGGCAATATCCGATTTTGCTTGAAGCTTACGCGCGCGATTTGGATCGGCACACAGTGCTCTATCCCGGCGCGATTGAAGCGGTCCGGCAGTTGAAAGCCGACGGATACATTGTCGCGATTTGTACCAACAAACCCGAAGCCTTAGCCGAGGAACTTATGCGTCGTTTAGGCGTTCGAGAAGAGTTTGATGCGCTCCTAGGGGCAGATAGCCTACCAGTTCGCAAACCCGATCCAACGCATTTGATTGAAACCGCGAAACGCGCAGGCGGTGATCCGAAGCGGATGCTGCTCGTCGGCGACTCGGACACGGATCGCAATACTTCTTCGAATGCAGGAGTTCCCTCAATCTTGGTCACATTCGGACCGAGCGGCGAGGATATGGCGGCGCTGGAGCCAGAAGCGTTATTAGACGACTACGCCGACTTGCCGCGGATTGTGAAGGACCTCATTGGTTAAGGTCTATTCGGATCATCCGAAAAGAGGTGTTGGGCCTCCCAATGCGGAAGAAACGTCAACGACCAAAGGATTGACCAAAGCCAATTCAATCCCCAAGACTTGGGCCATGACGGAAGTTTTTAAAGGCAGTTTCACGCAACAAGAGCCGATCCCCGAGGAAGGGATCGAAGCGGCGCTCGCCGTGATGCGGGGCGGCCGGTTACACCGGTATAACGTCGCCGATGGCGAAACCGCTGAAACGGCTTTGCTTGAGGAAGAATTCGCTGCGAGTGTCGGGGCGAAGTACTGTCTGGCCGTCGCATCTGGTGGTTACGCGATGGGGGCGGCATTGCGCGCGTTGGGCGTTGATCCGGGCGACAAAGTTTTAACGAATGCGTTTACATTGGCCCCCGTACCGGGAGCCATTGCCAGCGTGGGCGCGACCCCAGTTTTCGTGGGTGTCACCGAAAACCTGACCATCGATTTGGAAGATCTGAAGGCGAAGGCGGATCAAGCGGATGTCCTGATGCTCAGCCATATGCGTGGGCACCTTGCGGATATGGATGCTTTGATAGCGATTTGTGACGCGCAAGGGATTACGGTCATTGAGGATTGTGCGCACACAATGGGGGCCGCTTGGAACGGCGTTCCGTCAGGCCGCCACGGCAAGATCGGGTGCTATTCGACCCAAACCTATAAGCACGTGAACTCCGGCGAAGGCGGGTTTCTTGTGACCGACGATGCAGAGGTCATGGCCCGTGCGATTATGCTGTCCGGTAGTTATATGCTTTTCGAACGCCATCGCGCTGCACCGCCTCCGAAGGCCTTTGCGCAAATCAAATATGAAACGCCGAATGTCTCTGGCCGGATGGACAATCTTCGTGCTGCGATCCTACGCCCTCAGCTGCTCGATCTGAAAACCCAAGCGAAGCGTTGGAACGAACGCTATCGTGTGATGGAGGAAGGGTTGACCGGCGTTTCTGGCCTGACACTCACCACCCGCCCGGACAAAGAATCCTTCATAGCCTCTTCCTTTCAATTCCTTCTGCTGGATTGGGCCGATGAGGCCGTAAACGAGGTGATTTCCCGCTGTGCAAAACGCGGTGTAGAGCTAAAATGGTTCGGCGGTGCTGAGCCTGCGGGATTTACCTCTCGCTATGACAGTTGGCGCTATGTCAAAGCGGAGCGGATGCCAGCGACAGATCGCATCTTGTCGGCCATTGTAGACATGCGTTTACCGCTGACGTTTAGCTTGGAAGATTGCGCTTTGATCGCGCGGATAATCCGGCAAGAGGTCGAGACAGTTTATCAAGCCAGCGCCTAATTTGTGTTGGCGGCGCAATCCCGCGGACTACCTGTTTGGCATGACTGATAGACCAGATATCTTTGACTGCGCTGACGCAGCAACCTTTCGCCAGTGGTATTACTTGAAAGAAGAGCTTGTCGCCTTCGCCCGTGATCATGGGTTTCAAAGCACGGGTGGCAAATTCGAGATTGCTGACCGGATCGCGTACTACTTAGATCACGGCGAAGCACCGCCACCAGCACCAAAAGCGCGCAAAGCGACTTCTACTTTTGACTTGCATTCTGGGGATTTGAGCGACGCAACTGTCATTACAGACAGCTACAAAAACACCCAGAACGTGCGGCGGTATTTCAAACGCCACATCGATGGTTTCGCTTTTTCGATACCCTTGATGGACTGGATGAAAGCCAATGCGGGGAAGACTCTTGCCGATGCTGTCGTCGAGGCAAAGCGGATCAAAGATGCCAAACGGAAAGGTGTGAAGCAGCCGGACCAACCGCACAATCAATACAACGCCTACACCCGTGCCTATTTTGCGGCCGTCACGGATGGAACGCAGGAAGAGGTGCGGGCGCTTTGGGCGGAGCGGCGGAAACGGCCGGGGCCATATGTATTTGACTTGAAAGACCTTGATCTTGTTCGAGCGCAGGAATGATCACGACAAAATGCTGGACAGCTTAGACGTCTTCTGATTAAAATGAACAAGTGTTCAATTAATTGAGGGACTCACCCAATGTTCCTGTCTTCCATGACGTTCGATCTTGGCGAAGAAACCAATGCGTTGCGGGATATGGTCCACGCTTGGGCGCAAGATCGGGTGAAACCACTGGCTGCTCAGATCGATAAGGACAACGAATTTCCCTCTGAGCTTTGGAAAGAGATGGGGGAGCTTGGTCTTCTTGGCGTGACTGTCGGCGAAGACTACGGCGGGGCGGGAATGTCCTATCTTGCTCACACCGTCGCCATCGAGGAAATTGCACGGGCCAGTGCATCGGTCAGCCTCAGCTACGGTGCGCATTCGAACCTTTGTGTCAATCAGATCAAACTGAACGGCTCAGAGGAGCAAAAGCAGAATTATCTGCCGCGCCTGATTTCGGGTGAGCATGTCGGGGCTTTGGCTATGTCAGAAGCCGGGGCAGGGTCGGACGTGGTTTCGATGTCGCTCAGAGCGGAAAAGCGGAATGATCATTACCGGTTGAACGGCAATAAGTACTGGATCACCAACGGGCCCGACGCGGATACATTGGTCGTTTACGCGAAATCCGATCCCGATGCGGGCTCCAAAGGGATCACAGCGTTTTTGATCGAGAAAGAAATGACGGGTTTCTCGACTTCTGTGCATTTCGACAAGCTGGGGATGCGCGGATCGAACACGGCGGAGTTGATTTTCGACGATGTCGAAGTGCCGTTTGAGAACGTCTTGGGCGAAGAAGGTAAAGGCGTTCGGGTTCTGATGTCCGGTTTGGATTATGAACGGGTTGTTCTGGCTGGGATTGGCCTTGGCATCATGGCCGCCTGTTTGGATGAGGTCATGCCTTATATTTCCACCCGCAAACAGTTTGGGGAACCGATCGGCAACTTCCAACTGATGCAAGGAAAAATAGCCGATATGTACACGGCGATGAACTCTGCACGGGCCTACGTTTATGAAGTCGCGCGTGCTTGTGATGCGGGGACGGTGACGCGCCAAGACGCGGCGGCGTGTTGTCTTTATGCTTCTGAAGAGGCGATGAAACAGGCGCATCAAGCGGTGCAAGCGATGGGTGGTGCGGGGTTCCTGAATGACGCTCCTGTTGCACGGATTTTTCGTGATGCGAAGCTGATGGAAATTGGGGCTGGCACCTCCGAAATTCGCCGTATGCTGGTCGGGCGAGAACTCATGGGGACGATGAGATGAAGTGGTCTGCCCTCGCGCTCGTGATGCTTACGTCTCCGGTTGGTGCAGAACAACATTTGGCCGAGTTACGTCAAAGCATCTTGTCTTGCGAAAGCCAAGATTGCGTTGGGGAGGCGGCGAGTTTTTGCATGGACAATACCGAAGGTGGCCAATCGACATTCGGCATGCAAAATTGCCTGATCCAAGAAATGCAGGTCTGGGACGAATTGTTGAACGAGGCCTATGGAGAGGCGCGAGCGACGGCAAAATCGTTGGATGCCGTTGATTTGGAAACCTTCCCTGAATATGCCGTGCGCGACACGCAAGTCCGCGATGCGCAACGCGCTTGGATCACGTTCCGCGATGCAAATTGCGCAATGGACTATGGCCTTTGGGGCTCCGGCTCCATGCGTTTGATTTGGGGCGCCGAGTGTTTGTTGCGGATGACAGCGGAGCGGACATTCGATCTACGCGCTTATGCAGAGTTTTTTGAATGAGAAACTGGGTTCTGTTCATCCCATTCGCCGCGTTGGTCGTCCTGTCCGGCTACCTCGGCTATCAGATGGGCAAGGTTGCACCTCCCTCCGAAGGCGACGTCATCGCACGCTGGGCGGAGGAGTATGTCGCTTGGGCGGGTGGTGATGCGAAAGCCACCGATTGTTCTGCGACCCCTGGTCGGGGCGAGGTTTGGATGATCATAACCTGCGTCCCCGACGCGCCACAGCAATCGATAAGTTACCAAATCAACCGCGCTGGCCAATTGGTTCAGCCGGGCGCAGGGCAATCAGGACCGGAGGCTTAATGTCACGCGAATTGCATTTAGAAGCCTTGGCGCTCGTTCAATCCGCTGCCAAAGCAGCTGCTGCCGGTGGCGGCCAGAAATCTCGTGAGCGGCATTTGAGTCGAGGCAAGATGCTACCCCGTGATCGGGTGGCTAACCTATTGGACGCCGGATCGCCGTTCCTTGAGGTTGGTGCGACGGCGGCACATGGCATGTACGATGGCGCCGCCCCATGCGCAGGCGTGGTCGCTGGGGTTGGGCGGGTCCATGGCCAAGAAGTGATGGTTGTCTGTAACGACGCCACCGTTAAGGGCGGCACTTACTACCCGTTGACCGTCAAAAAGCACCTGCGGGCGCAAGAGATTGCGGAACAGTGCCGTCTGCCTTGCGTTTATCTGGTCGATAGCGGTGGCGCAAACCTACCCAATCAGGATGAGGTATTCCCAGATCGCGAACATTTTGGCCGCATCTTCTACAATCAGGCGCAAATGTCAGCCAAAGGTATTCCGCAAATTGCGGCCGTAATGGGCTCGTGCACGGCGGGCGGAGCCTATGTGCCCGCAATGGCGGATGTCTCCATCATCGTGAAAGAGCAGGGGACGATCTTCCTTGCCGGCCCACCCTTGGTCAAGGCCGCGACGGGCGAAGTTGTCAGTGCCGAAGATCTTGGCGGCGGCGACGTGCACACGCGCCTTTCCGGCGTCGCGGATTATCTGGCCGAGGATGACGCCCATGCGATCGCCTTGGCGCGGCAGGCTGTGGCGTCTTGTGCGTTGGATAAGGCGATCTCAGTCAAGCGTGAAACGCCGGAACTGCCTGCGCTTGATCCTGATGCCCTCTTTGACGTTGTCCCCGCCGATCTGCGCACACCCTATGACATTCGCGAGGTTATCAAGCGGATCGTTGACGGCTCTCGGTTTGATGAATTCAAAGCGCGGTTTGGCGAAACGCTTGTAACGGGCTTCGCCCATATCGACGGGTGGCCTTGCGGGATAATTGCAAACAACGGTGTGCTGTTCTCAGAAGCCGCGCAAAAGGGCGCACATTTTGTGGAGCTGTGCAGTCAGCGCAAGATCCCATTGATTTTCCTGCAAAATATCACTGGCTTTATGGTCGGTCAGAAGTACGAAAACGAAGGCATCGCGCGGCACGGAGCCAAGATGGTTACGGCTGTCGCCACGACAAAAGTGCCCAAGATCACTATGGTGGTTGGAGGTTCTTATGGCGCGGGCAACTACGGAATGGCTGGGCGCGCGTATTCTCCGAATTTCATGTGGTCCTGGCCCACATCCCGCACGGCTGTGATGGGCGGCGAACAGGCGGCTGGCGTGCTTGCGACGGTGCGGCGCGACGCAATTGAACGCAAAGGCGGGGACTGGAGTGCTGAGGAAGAAGCAGCCTTTAAGCAGCCCACTATCGACATTTTCGAGGAACAGTCGCATCCGCTCTATGCCTCCGCCCGTCTTTGGGACGATGGCATCATCGACCCACGCAAAAGCCGCGAAGTGTTGGCCTTGTCATTATCCGCGTCACTGAATTCTCCAATAGAGGACACGCAGTTCGGCGTGTTTCGGATGTGATGGAGGATTTTCAAGGCAAGATAGAAGATCATTTCTTCGCCAAAGAGCAGCATGTTTTGAGTGTGCTTTTCGAAAGAGGCCTGCCAACAGTCGGGATGCAGATCGAAGTAGGGCCGGTGACATGCAACGTTTTGGGAATTGAAGAGCCACGTTTACATCCTTCGACAGGTAAACGTGTCGACCTTTATGAAAAGCAATCCTGCTTGACTGGCGCAAATGACAAGCCGATTTGGATGTTGCGTGTCGAACCTATCGATACCGGTTCTTACAATCCAAAACTCCACACAAAGGTTGTGCAGAAATCCGAAACCTTCAAATTCGGCGACTCTGAAGACTTGAGCCAGCGGCTGATTGCTTTGGTTCGGTCCGGAAAGAAAACAGCCACCTGCGGCGCGTTGCGAGACTTCGAAGACGGTGGAGAGGCTCTGCCGGTTGTCGGGCGCCGAGACATCGCGCTCAACTGGGACGGCTCACCTGCTTTGGTCATTGAGACGACTGAAGTGACAGTTCAGAAGTTCTGTGATGTGACAGAGGCTTTCGCCTTAGCGGAAGGCGAGAACGAAACCCGCGACGGCTGGGCACGAGATCATGAAGCGTTTTTCGCACGAAATGGCGGGTTTGACCCGGAGATGATGCTGGTTTGCGAGCGGTTCAAATTGGTGGAGGATTTGGCAAGTGTTTAGCAAAATCCTAATCGCCAACCGGGGTGAAATCGCCTGTCGTGTCATTCAGACCGCAAAGAATATGGGTGTAAAGACCGTTGCGGTCTATTCCGATGTGGATGCGGATGCCTTGCACGTCCGCCAAGCGGATGAAGCGGTGCGGCTCGGCCCTGCGCCTGTGGCGGAAAGCTACTTGCGCGGTGATCTGATCGTTCAGGCCGCACTTGATCGTGGGGCGGAGGCCATTCACCCCGGTTATGGCTTTCTGTCAGAAAACCCGGATTTCGTAGAGATGGTTGAAGCGGCTGGGCTGACGTTCATCGGGCCTTCGGCAGAGGCGATCCGCGCAATGGGATTGAAGGATGCCGCCAAGGCTTTGATGGAAAAGGCTGGCGTGCCGGTGGTGCCGGGTTATCACGGGGCGGAGCAGGGCGCTGAGCATTTGGCCCAACAGGCAGAACTAATTGGCTATCCCGTCTTGATCAAAGCCGTCGCAGGCGGTGGCGGCAAGGGGATGCGGTTGGTCGAAGCGGCGGGCGATTTTGCCGATAGCTTGCAAAGCGCGCAGTCAGAGGCGCAGACGGCCTTTGGCAATGCCGATGTTCTGATCGAGAAATACATCACCGCCCCGCGTCATATCGAAGTGCAGGTCTTTGGCGACGGTAAAGACGCCGTGCATCTTTATGAACGCGATTGCTCGTTGCAGCGGCGGCATCAAAAGGTGATCGAAGAAGCTCCAGCCCCCGGCATGACCGAAGAGGTTCGCGCCGCAATGGGCAATGCGGCGGTGCGCGCGGCAACGGCGATTGGATACAAAGGCGCGGGTACTGTTGAGTTCATCGTGGATGGATCAGACGGTCTAAAGCCAGACGGGTTTTGGTTCATGGAGATGAACACCCGCCTGCAAGTCGAACACCCCGTGACGGAGGCGATCACCGGCGTTGATCTGGTCGAATGGCAATTGCGCGTCTGTTCGGGCGAGGCGTTGCCAATGGAACAGGCGGACATTCCTTTGAATGGTCATTCGTTTGAAGCACGGCTCTATGCAGAAGACGTTCCTGCGGGTTTCCTACCTGCAATCGGTCACCTCGATCATCTTGCATTCCCAGCAGACGCGCGGATAGACAGTGGAGTTGAGACAGGCAGCGAGATTTCCCCGTGGTATGACCCCATGATCGCTAAGATCACGGTTCACGGCGCGGACCGATCTAGTGCTTTGGCAAGGCTGTCCGGCGCTCTGGAAGGCACCGAGATCGCAGGGACCGTCACGAACGTAGCGTTCCTACAACGGCTCGCCAAAGATGCGGATTTTGCTGCCGCTCGGATCGATACGTATTTGATTGCTAGGAAGGGTGAGGCACTTGTTGCTGGCGTCACTCCGACCGCTGAAACCTTGGCTTTGGTGGCACTCACCGCTTCGGGAATTGATCTTGAGGCCTCTATGCTCGGTTTTTCGCTATGGGGTGATTTTGAACAGGAAGTGATCCGTTTGCATGGCGAAGATAGCTACACCGTTCGATATCGCTGCTCCTCAGGCGTGTTCTTTGCTCAAACGCCATTGGGCGACGCAGAGCTTACAGACGTATCTGGTTCTTTCTGGTGCGCGGGGAAAAAGCTTCCACGTGCGTTACGGCACGGCTCCAAGGTAACTTTATTCGGTGCAGAGCCGATCACCTTCGAAATCCCGGACCCGCTCGCACGCACTGCAACGGGCGCTGCTGAAAACGATGTTAAAGCCCCGATGCCCGGTTTGATTCAGGCCTTGGCGGTTCAAGCGGGTCAAACTGTTGCCGAAGGCGACCGTCTTCTCGTCCTCGAAGCAATGAAGATGGAGCATGTTTTGAAAGCGCCACGCGACGGTATTGTTCAGTCAGTAAGCGTCGCGGAGGGAGATCAGGTTGTTGCTGGGTTTTTGATGGTCACGTTGGAGCCGCAGGAATGATCCGGCTGCACCATTGTCATCAGACACGCTCGATGCGGTCACTTTGGTTACTGGAAGAATTGGGCGTCGATTTTGACCTGATTTGCTATGGCTTCGACGGAGCGATCAAGACGCCGGAGTATCTAACGCTCAATCCAGCGGGGCGGGTGCCGACACTAGAAATCGACGGTGACGTTCTGTTCGAAAGCGGTGCTATTGCGGAAGCTCTGTGCGATCGCTTTTCACCTGATGGATTGGGGAGGTCTGTGGGCAACCCCGAACGGGCGCAGTGGCTCAATTGGGTTCACTACGCTGAAACGATCAGCCAGCACACCGCCGCTTTGACGCAACAGCACATCATGCTGTTTGAGGATCACATGCGCAGCCCTGTGATTATGAAGATCGAGGCAAAGCGCTTGGCAAAGACCTTTGCCGCGGTTGATGCAGCCATTATGGATCAGGGCTACCTTCTCAAAGACGGCTTTTCGGCCGCAGATATCGGTGTTGGGCAGGCTGTTTATATGGGGCAGCACTTCGTCGCTTTGGCTGACTTTCCAAACCTCGCCGCTTGGTTTGATCGGATCACCGCGCGTCCTGCGTTCCAGCGCAGCCTAACGGACGGCACGCCGCTTTATGCCAAAGACTTCTACCCGCCATGGACGGCTGCATGATGTCAGAGTTTGTGACGATACACGAAATGGGTCTGCGGGATGGGTTGCAAAATGAACCCAGCGCGATCTTGGTCGATGACAAAGTCGGCTTGGTGAATGCACTTGCAGATGCAGGGCTACGGCAGATCGAGGTCGGCTCTTTCGTCAGCCCCAAATGGGTGCCGCAAATGGATGACACAGACAAAGTAACCGCGGCTTTGCCTGCTTTGGACGACGGCCAATACGACGTGCTGGTCCCCAATATGAAAGGTTGGGAAGGGTTTTCCCGTTCTTCACGGCAGGGAACCTACGGCATCGCGGTCTTCATTTCGGCTTCCGAAGGGTTCTCGCAGGCCAATTTGAATTGCTCGATCGCCGAAAGTGTCGAACGGCTGCGCCCAGTCGTCGATGTGGCTGTGGGTGAGGGCGTGCCTGTCAGAGGTTACGTCTCCTGCGTCACGGATTGTCCGTTCGACGGACCGGTCGCGCCGGAGGCCGTGTCGCGCGCAGCGGCGGCTTTAAGAGAAACGCACGACATGCCAATCTCGCTTGGAGATACGATTGGCAAAGGCACACCGGACCGCATAGGCGCAATGCTGGAAGCAGTGCTGCAAGCGGTGCCTGCGACCGATCTGGCTGGGCATTACCATGACACCAGCGGCAAAGCACTGGCAAACATCGATGTCTCGCTCGCGCTGGGCCTTAGGCATTTTGACAGTGCGGTTGGCGGGCTAGGGGGCTGCCCCTATGCCCCAGGCGCACCTGGCAACGTTGCCACAGAAGCCGTTGTCGCGCATCTCCATGCCATGGGCTATCAAACCGGCGTCGATCCGGAACGACTGCGCCACGCCGCTCTTCTGGCTCAAACGATCAAAAGGAATGCCCGTGAAAACGCTCAGACTTGAAACGGATGACCGAGGTGTCGCGACACTGTCGCTCTCGAGGCCAGAAAAGCACAACGCCATGTCGGCGGAGATGATCGAAGACTTGCAGAAGGCTGCTGAGACACTCGCCACTGATCCAGATGTGCGTGTTGTCGTTTTGGCTGGCGATGGGCCGACATTTTGCGCTGGAGGTGATCTGCGCTGGATGGAGGTCATGGTGAAAGCGGCTCCTGCCGAGCGGCGGGAGGGCGCGATTTTTCTGGCCAAAATGCTACACACGCTTAATTCCCTGCCAAAGCCGGTCATCGGGCGGTGCCATGGGAATGCCTTCGGCGGCGGTGTTGGGCTATTGTCGGTCTGCGACGTCGCCATCGGGGTGGAGGGCAAAAAGCTGGGCCTGACCGAGACGCGGCTTGGTTTGGTTCCGGCCACGATTGGGCCCTATGTGGTTGCTCGGATGGGCGAGGCAAAAGCGCGACGTGTGTTTATGTCATCGCGGGTTTTCAGTTCCGAAGAAGCCGTGGATTTGAACCTGCTAGCGCGGGTTGTGTCAGAAGCGCAGCTTGACGAGGCTGTGGAGGCTGAGGTCGCCCCTTATCTTGAATGCGCGCCCGGCGCGGTGGCCAATGCCAAAGCGCTGGCCCGCCGACTTGGGCCGGTGATCGACGACGCCGTGATCGAGATGAGCGCTCAGACCTTGGTGGATCAATGGGAAGCAGGCGAAGCGGTGAAGGGCATCGAGGCCTTCTTTGCGAAAGAAAGAGCGCCTTGGGCGTCCACGCGTTAAGAATTTGCATCGGAGGTTGAAGCCGTTGCGATTGGTTCGAAACTGATAGAGTCGAAGTAGGCGCTTGTTGTCGTATATGGCTCCACAACCCCAGACCAAACCGCGATCGAGGGGTCGGCGGCCCAAATATTCGCGAACAAATGACTTGGAACCGATGGGAGGGGGCTATCGCTTGCCAAGACTTCGAAAACTAACGCGTCATTGACGTACCATCTGATCCCATTAGGGGACCATTCGAACGCGTAGTCGTTCACGCTTTCGGATGCATCAAAGCCCAATGGCATGAAATGGTTCGTTAATTCCCCGTCGACAAACCAAGCGACATGCAGTTGTGTCGGGTCCTTGCCAAGAATTTCAATGTCGATTTCGTCATGGCGTGTCCCGTAATGCGGCCCCGTGTAGGTGAAAAAGCCAGTCACAACGCCGACGCCTTTACCAGCCTGAAAGCGGGATCTGTAAATGCCGTACTATTGCGTTTCTAAGCTGCGGATTGACGCGCCTGCAAACCTGTTCAGACCGTCGTGCGGTGATAGTTTTAGCCGCAGGCCATTGTCGGCAACAGCTTGAGAGGCACGCCAATCGGTATCGAAAGCCGGATGGCTGAAATCATATTCAGCGATGTGCCAAACACTGCGATCAAGCGTTTCAAACCGGTCGAGCAGCGGCTCTGCTTGAAGGCCATATGCTGACAAAACACTTGCGATAAGAACCGTCCTCACAACGCCCACCTCCCGTTAACCAGTTAACCGTTAACCATTTGTTAACTATTAGCTGGCGCAAGGTAGGTCATTGCATTTTAGGACTCATGGTTAACGCTGATCCGGTGCCAGCCCATTTCTAGGGGCAAAATGCCCCATCAAAATGCGTTCAGAATGGCCGAAGTCCCGTTGACCCTTGGCAATGGCGCGGGTAGATAGCCTGTAGCCAAGCCATAGGGCGCAGTCAGCGCCGCCAGGGAAAGGACCATCCTTTGCAAGAGATGCTCAGCGAATACCTCCCCATCATGATCTTTCTGGGGCTTGCTATTGCCCTAGGACTTATCCTTATTCTTTCCGCCGCGATCGTTGCTGTACGCAACCCTGACCCGGAAAAAGTGTCTGCTTATGAATGCGGATTTAACGCTTTTGACGACGCACGGATGAAGTTCGACGTGCGGTTCTACCTCGTCTCAATCCTCTTCATCATCTTCGACCTTGAAGTCGCGTTCCTATTCCCATGGGCTGTGGCCTTCAAAGACATCTCCATGGTCGGGTTCTGGTCGATGATGGTGTTCTTGGGTGTCTTGACCGTCGGCTTTGCCTACGAATGGAAAAAGGGAGCGCTGGAATGGGAGTGATGACCGGAACTCAGGTCGGCGCTGATAAAGAAGCGGCCACCAGCGCGTTGAATGCGGAGTTGCAGGACAAGGGTTTTCTTGTGACCTCCACCGCTGACATGATCAACTGGGCGCGGACGGGGTCGCTGCACTGGATGACCTTTGGTCTGGCCTGTTGCGCGGTTGAGATGATCCACACCTCCATGCCACGGTATGACCTTGAGCGTTTCGGAACCGCACCACGTGCCTCCCCGCGCCAGTCTGACTTGATGATTGTGGCCGGTACGCTGACCAACAAAATGGCGCCTGCGCTGCGTAAAGTTTACGACCAGATGCCCGAACCACGCTACGTGATTTCCATGGGCTCCTGCGCCAATGGCGGTGGCTATTACCACTACAGCTATTCCGTTGTGCGCGGCTGTGACCGCATCGTGCCGGTGGACGTCTACGTGCCTGGCTGCCCGCCAACGGCAGAGGCGCTGCTATACGGTATCCTCCAGCTGCAACGCAAAATTCGCCGGACAGGGACGATCGTGCGATGACCGCGCGTTTGAAAGGATACGACGATGAGTGAAGCCCTCGAACAGCTTGGCGCACATCTAGAGCTGAAGCGCGCGGATTGTGTCGTGTCTTGGGACGTCGCGTTTGGTGAATTGAACGTCACCGTCGCCTTGGCCAACCTTGTGAGCTTTGTTGAGTTCCTCAAGAAAGACGGCAATTGTCAATTCTCGAGTTTGGTGGACATCACGGCTGTTGACTATCCAAGTCGCGCCAAGCGGTTTGACGTAGTCTATCACTTCCTGTCGATGTACCAAAATCAGCGTATCCGCTTGCGCGTTGAGGTGCGCGAAGAAGACATGGTGCCGTCGATCATCTCTGTGCACCCGTCCGCCAATTGGTTTGAGCGCGAAGTCTTCGACATGTTCGGCATCCTGTTCTCTGGCCACCCAGACCTGCGCCGCATCCTGACCGACTACGGCTTCCGCGGATATCCGCTGCGTAAGGATTTCCCGACAACGGGCTACACCGAAGTGCGCTATGATGAGGTGCAAAAGCGGGTGGTTTATGAGCCGGTGTCGCTGGTTCAGGAATACCGCCAGTTTGATTTCATGAGCCCATGGGAAGGGGCGGAGTACATCATGCCAGGCGATGAGAAGGCTGAGGAGAAGGCGGGATGATGGACGGCGATATCCGAACCAACACCTATGATGACGGCTCCACGGACGCTCTGACAGGCGAACAAAAGATCCGCAACTTCAACATCAACTTCGGTCCGCAACACCCTGCGGCACACGGTGTTTTGCGTCTGGTCCTCGAACTCGACGGCGAGATCGTCGAACGCTGCGACCCGCATATCGGCCTGCTGCATCGTGGCACCGAAAAGCTGATGGAGAGCCGCACCTACCTGCAAAACCTGCCATACTTCGACCGCCTCGACTATGTGGCGCCGATGAATCAGGAACATGCGTGGTGTCTGGCGATAGAAAAACTGACGGGCACAGAAGTGCCGCGCCGTGCGTCGCTGATCCGCGTGCTCTATTGCGAAATTGGGCGGGTGTTGAACCACCTTTTGAACGTGACCACGCAGGCGCTCGACGTTGGTGCGCTGACCCCGCCTCTTTGGGGCTTTGAAGAGCGTGAAAAGCTGATGGTGTTCTACGAACGCGCCTGCGGTGCACGTTTGCACGCAGCCTATTTCCGCCCCGGTGGCGTGCATCAGGATTTGCCAGACCAGTTGGTTGAAGACATTGATCAATGGGCGATTGAGTTCCCCAAAGTGCTTGACGACATCGACGGGCTTCTGACCGAAAACCGTATCTTCAAACAGCGCAACGCCGACATCGGTATTGTCAGCGAAGAAGACATCCAGAACTGGGGCTTCTCTGGCGTTATGGTGCGCGGTTCTGGCTTTGCATGGGATTTGCGCCGTGCGCAGCCTTATGAATGCTACGACGAGTTTGAATTCCAAGTTCCTGTGGGCAAGAACGGCGATTGCTATGATCGCTATCTTTGCCGCATGGAAGAGATGCGCCAATCGACCTCTATCATCCGTCAGGCCTGCGAAAAGCTGCGACATGAGAAGGGTGATGTGATGGCGCGGGGCAAGATGACGCCGCCAACACGCGGCGACATGAAAACCTCAATGGAAGCGCTGATCCATCACTTCAAACTTTATACCGAAGGGTTCCACGTGCCTGCCGGTGAAGTTTACGCCGCTGTCGAAGCGCCAAAGGGCGAGTTCGGCGTCTACCTTGTGGCGGATGGCACCAACAAACCGTATCGCGCGAAACTGCGCGCACCTGGCTATTTGCATTTGCAAGCCATGGACCATGTGGCCACGGGCCACCAACTAGCCGACGTCGCCGCAATTATCGGTACAATGGACGTCGTATTTGGGGAGATCGACAGATGATGAAACAGATTGCTTTGGTATCCGGCTTTGCCGCCTTGTCCGCCTGTTCAGGTGGCTTGGAAGTGCCTGACCTAAGAGGGGCCGGAGAAGGCCTCTTTGGCGGCGGCTCCGACGCAGCTGTTGAAGACGCAGCGCCAGCCTTGACCGCGAAAGAGCGTTTGGTCGCTGCCGTTGAGGCTCAGGGCTGTGTCATTGATCCGACAACAATCAATGCTGTTCTGGCCAGCGCGCAGTTGAGCACGGATGACCTGCAAACAGTTGTCCCAGAGCTTGAAGCAGAAGGTCGCATCGTTGGTGCAGGTGAAACCGCGCTTCGGATCGTTTCAGCGAACTGTCCGGCGGTCTAATTTCCCGACACGATGAAGACTGTTCGGATCATAGGGTATGTCATCGGCTTTGGTCTGCTGGCGTTTGGCGCGTGGTTTCTCATCGCGCCTGAAGCCGCATTGGCAGAGACGTCGCACCGTCTGGATACGTTACCTTACGTGATGGGCGGACGTTATGCGTTTTTTGGCGCGATGCTGATCGGTGCGGTCTATCACGGTGATCCCTCTGTTACAGCCTATCTCTTGGCAGGATTTGCGGGGCTCGGCTTCTTCGACGCGATCCTTTACGCTTCTTTTGATCCATGGCCACACCTCGTCGTCGGGGTTCTAAGCCTCGCTGTCTGTTTGTTCTTCTTCCAACATCGAAAGTCTGCATCCTAATGCTTCGCCGTTTGTATCATGACCAGCCAGACGCTTTCGCGTTTACGCCCGCCAACAAAGCTTGGGCGGAAGGGCAGATCACGAAATATCCAGAAGGCCGTCAAGCCTCTGCGGTGATCCCATTGCTCTGGCGTGCGCAAGAGCAGGAAGGCTGGCTGACGCGACCCGCGATCGAGCATGTCGCCGAAATGTTGGATATGGCTTACATCCGCGTGCTAGAAGTGGCGTCTTTCTACTTCATGTTCCAGCTGCAACCGGTTGGGTCGGTCGCGCATATCCAGATCTGCGGCACGCTCTCTTGCATGATTTGCGGGGCCGAGGATTTGGTGGCTGTTTGCAAAGAAAAGATTGCGGCGAAGCCTCATACGCTATCCGAAGATGGCAAGTTCAGTTGGGAAGAGGTTGAATGCCTTGGGTCCTGCGCTAACGCGCCTATGGCTCAAATTGGCAAAGACTATTATGAAGACCTGACGGCCGAAAAGCTGGGTGAACTTATCGACGAAATGGCAGCCGGTCGGGTGCCAACGCCTGGCCCTCAAAATGGTCGTTATGCCGCCGAACCTTTGAAGGGCCTCACGTCATTGACCGAATATGACAGCGGGAAAACGCAATACAACGCGAGCGTCCAACTGGCGACGGATTTAGGCGATACGATCAAGCGGATCGACGGGACAGAGGTGCCACTGTTAACGCCATGGATTGCCAAAGCATCGAAACCCGCAGCTAAGAAACCCGCGGCGAAGAAAGCGACAGCGAAGCCTGCCACAGCGAAGCCCGCTGCCAAGTCGAAAGGCCCGACCAAACCTCGGACGATGAAAGCGCCGCGTAAAGCAGGTGCCGATGATCTGAAAATGATCACTGGCGTGGGCCCGAAGCTTGAGCAAACACTCAATGAATTAGGCTTTTGGCATTTTGATCAGATTGCCAAATGGACCAAGGCAGAGATTGAATGGGTCGATTACCGGCTGAAATTCAAAGGCCGGATTACTCGCGACAAATGGATCGCTCAGGCCAAGAAACTTGCCAAATAATTAGACAGAGAGGCCACAGTTTGTGGCCTTTCTCGCTCTTAACCGCAAAAAACTTATAATTTCCCTCACAATTGCGCTAATACCACGCGCAAGTGGCACAAATAGTCCACGCAATAATTGATGGGTTCCGGCGGTGCCGACCCAGGGGAGATTGAAGAATATGAAAGATACAGCACCTAAGAGTTCTGGTATCGCGGCAGTCGCGACGTTGTTTGGGCTCGTTGCAGCTGGCATTTCGTGGGTTGCACTCGGCTTTTCGATTGTGGGCGCGATCATCATTGGTGTCATCGTTGCATTGCTTATCATTTTGGTCCTGTCATTGGGATGGCGTGAACCGCAAGAGGGTCCGCAAGGTGTGCGTGATCTGGGACCTGCCAAGGCAGAAGATACACCTGCGCCGAAACCGGCGGCAACTGCGGCGGCCGCAACCGCAACCGCACCGGTGGCTGAGCCAAAGCCAGCACCTGCGCCGGAACCTGGACCTGCACCAAAGGCTGAAGAAAAGCCAAAGGCAGCAGCGGGGCCCAAAGCCGCGGCCAAGCCAAAGGCAGCTGCGAAACCAAAGGCAGCGGCCAAACCAAAGCGTCCTCCGGTTGCGCCTGATGGAAAGCCAGAGATGCTCAAAAAGGCGCGCGCTGGCGGCGCAGATGATTTGAAACAGATCAAAGGTGTTGGACCAAAGCTTGAAAAGATGCTCAACACGATGGGCGTCTATCACTTTGATCAGGTTGCCGGATGGCGCGCGAAAGAAGTGAAGTGGGTTGATGAAAACCTCGAGGGGTTCAAAGGCCGCGTATCGCGCGACGAGTGGGTCAAACAGGCCAAAGTCTTGGCCAAAGGCGGCACCACTGAATTTTCCAAGAAAGTGAAGAAGGGCGACGTTTACTAAGACGCGCTTTTCAGGCAAAAATTGCCCTGTCCGCTGATTGGCGGGCAGGGCTTTTCTTTTGAGGGTTCCATGACCGACAACCACACGCCAGAAACACAAAAAGAAGGCCGGACCATCGCCATAACTATCGCGATTGCAGGGCTTCTAAGCATTTTGGCGCCAAACATCGTTGAGACACTTGGTTTAGCACCACGGTACGAAATCCTGCTCTACCTATTTTCTTTGGCTGCGTTCTTTTGGGCACTGGTGGTGACGTGGAAGCTGTGGCAAAAGACACGAAGCAAATGAAGACCCTCGTAGCCAAAAGGGACCGCTGACCGATGCTTAAGGATCAGGATCGCATTTTCACCAACCTCTATGGGATGCATGATCGCACGTTGAAAGGTGCGAAGCAGCGTGGCCATTGGGACGGGACTGATAAGCTGATCAAAAAGGGTCGTGACTGGATCATCGACGAAATGAAAGCCTCCGGTCTGCGCGGTCGCGGCGGGGCTGGCTTTCCGACGGGCCTGAAGTGGTCCTTCATGCCGAAGGAAAGCGATGGGCGTCCGGCTTATCTGGTGGTGAACGCGGACGAATCCGAACCAGGCACATGTAAAGACCGCGAGATCATGCGCCATGATCCGCACACGTTAATCGAAGGTTGCTTGATCGCGTCTTTCGCGATGAATGCGAATGCCTGCTACATCTACATTCGCGGCGAATACATCCGCGAAAAAGAAGCACTGCAAGCCGCGATTGACGAAGCTTACGAAGCTGGTTTGGTCGGTAAGAACGCTGCAAAATCCGGCTGGGATTTTGACATCTATCTGCACCACGGGGCAGGTGCCTATATCTGCGGTGAGGAAACAGCGCTGCTCGAAAGCCTTGAAGGCAAAAAGGGTATGCCTCGGATGAAGCCGCCGTTTCCGGCAGGCGCGGGCCTTTATGGTTGTCCGACGACTGTGAACAACGTTGAATCCATCGCGGTTGTACCGACCATCCTACGACGGGGCGCAAGCTGGTTTGCGGGTATGGGTCGCCAGAACAACGCGGGCACCAAGCTATTTGCGATTTCAGGTCACGTGAACAACCCTTGTGTGGTTGAAGAAGAGATGTCGATCTCTTTCGAAGAACTGATTGAAAAGCACTGCGGCGGCATCCGTGGTGGCTGGGACAATCTAAAAGCCGTGATCCCTGGTGGGTCGTCCGTGCCATGTGTGCGCGGCGAACACATGAAAGACGCGATCATGGATTTCGATTATCTGCGCGGCGAGCTCGGCTCGGGCCTCGGCACCGCGGCTGTTATCGTCATGGATGAAAGCGTCGATATTATCAAAGCGATCTGGCGGCTGTCGAAATTCTATAAGCACGAAAGCTGCGGCCAGTGTACGCCGTGCCGTGAAGGCACCGGCTGGATGATGCGTGTAATGGATCGCTTGGTGCGCGGTGAGGCAGAAGTTGAAGAGATCGACATGCTGTTTGATGTGACCAAACAGGTCGAAGGTCACACGATCTGTGCCTTGGGCGATGCGGCCGCGTGGCCAATTCAAGGTCTGATCAAGAATTTCCGCGACGAGATTGAAGATCGGATCAAGCACAAGCGCGTTGCGGTGGCAGCGGAATGATCCGGGCGGGGCTTTCAGTTTTCGCACTTGCTGCGGTGGCGGCCTGTAGTTCAGGGCCAGCGGTGAATCTGGATACACCCGCCGTTCAAAATATCCTGTCGCAGCCGTTCCCAGAATACGCTGCCAAGTTGCGGATCGCGCAGCAAATCGCTGCGTCCTGTGATCGTTACGATTTCAACATGGATATGCAGGTCGCGTTGAGCGCCGCGCGCCCCGATACGGCCAATGGTCGTTTGATCGAATTCCGTCAGGTTCGCGGAGTCGAGCTTGCAAAAGATGTTGAAACTCGGTCTTTCCAAGCGAAACATGGCGTCGTGGTTGGCGTAGACAACCTTTGTGCGGCAGGTGATCGGGAAGTTGCGGAACAAACTGGTATAAGCGCGTTTCTTCAGGCGAGTTGATGCATCTGGCGGAGTTCAACTTCGGGACGCTAAAGCATCCATTTGATGATCCACGGATTGCAGACTTTCAGAACAACATTGATCGGGTGAACGCCGTCGCCGAACGTAGCCCAGGTTTTGTTTGGAGATTGTCGGACGAAGACATGGAAAGCGTTCAAGAGGATCAAGAAGGGCCTTTGGCTTTGCGACCCAACACCGCGTCGACGCTTTCAGTTTGGACCGATGCGCAATCGCTTTATCATTTTGTCGAAAAAACACTGCATGCACAGTTTATGCGGCGGGCTCATGAGTGGTTCGTACCAGATGATCGTGGCCATCTGGTGATGTGGTGGATCGAAGAGGGCCATAAGCCGACTGTCGCGGATGCGCTTCAACGATGGACGCTCCTGCAATCACAAGGGCCGGGAGAGCATGGTTTCGGTGCGGCTGAACTTGCGACTTTGGTCAATGGTTCAAGCGCCAGGGTGGGTTAGGGAGCCATCTTATGCATCTTGCTGAACTCAACATTGGCCGCTTAATTGCCCCGACCGATGACCCGCGCGTCGCGGAATTTATGAACAACCTCGATCGCGTGAATGGGCTGGGTAAACGTATGCCCGGATTCATTTGGATGATGGAAGGATCGGGTGAGCCGGGAACTGGAAACACGGAAGCCAAAATCGATGGTGATCCGCAATTCGTATCAAACCTGACGGTCTGGGAGAATTTGGAAAGCCTCGAAACGTTCGTTTATAAAACCCTTCACGCAAAATTTTTGGACCGCAAAGCAGAATGGTTTGAGGTTTTGGGTAAACAACACTTCGTCATGTGGTGGGTCGAAGAAGGGCACCGACCCAGTTTGGAGGAAGCTTTAGAGAAGCTTGCCTACCGTGAGAAAAATGGCGATAGCGACGCGGCGTTCGGCTGGGATTGGTTGCGCTCTCAAAGAGGCTGAACCGCACAATTGGCGGTCTCGCGCGCACCCAAACCAAATGATATTGAATAACTCGCCTAGGTTGGACACATCTGTTGGCATAAGTTCTCCCGAAAGAGGTCCCTATGTCTCGTTTATTTATTGTTTCGGTTGTCTCCATGATCAGCCTCGTCGCGCTGTCAGGAAGCCTTCAGGCGAAACCTGAATTGCGCGAAGTGGCGCACGTTCGCAACGGGATCATTACCGTTGGGATCGCCTATGAGATTAGCCAGAAATGCGGATCAATCCGCCCGCGGTACATTCGCGGCTTGAATTTTCTCGAAGGCCTCAAAGGGCACGCTCGAAATCTTGGGTACTCGGAAGCTGAAATTGATGACTACATCAATGATTCTAATGAAAAAAATCGCCTTGAAGCCTTGGGTCGTTCAATGATGGCAGAGATGGGTATCGTTGAGGGCGAAGAAGCCACTTATTGCGCGGTCGGTCGCGCGGAGATTGAGGCCGGCTCAGGGATTGGTAGCCTTCTGCGATAGGCGCAGATTTTCGATCAAAAAATCGTCGTTCTGACTGGTATCGGTAGGCTGGCTGCGTTAGAAACCCCGCAGCACAGCCGCCCGTCCGTTTGGGCGTGGCAAGCCAGGGAACAAAAGGCACGCCAATGTCTGATCTACGTAAAGTCGTTATCGATGGAAACGAAGTTGAAGTCGATGGGGCGATGACGCTCATCCAAGCCTGTGAAGAGGCAGGGATTGAGATCCCAAGGTTCTGTTATCACGAACGTCTTTCAATCGCCGGAAACTGCCGCATGTGTCTGGTTGAGGTTGTCGGCGGGCCGCCAAAACCTGCGGCGTCCTGCGCGATGCAGGTGCGTGATTTGCGCCCCGGTCCTGAAGGCCAGCCGCCAGTTGTGAAAACCAATTCGCCGATGGTCAAAAAGGCCCGCGAAGGCGTTATGGAATTCCTTTTGATCAACCATCCGCTGGATTGTCCAATCTGCGATCAGGGTGGGGAATGTGATCTGCAAGATCAGGCTATGGCTTATGGTGTCGATTTTAGCCGTTTCCGCGAACCAAAGCGCGCGGTTGATGATCTTGATCTGGGCCCGCTTGTTGAGACGCACATGACCCGCTGCATTTCCTGCACGCGCTGCGTACGTTTCACCACCGAAGTGGCGGGCATTACGCAAATGGGCCAAACCGGTCGCGGCGAAGATGCAGAGATTACCAGCTACTTGGGCGAAACGCTCGACAGCAACCTGCAAGGTAACATCATCGATTTATGCCCCGTAGGTGCACTGGTTTCGAAGCCCTACGCCTTCACGGCGCGCCCTTGGGAGTTGAGCAAAACAGAATCCATCGATGTGATGGATGCCCTTGGTTCCAATATTCGGATTGATACGAAGGGCCGCGAAGTCATGCGCTTCCTTCCGCGAAACAATGACGGTGTGAATGAGGAATGGATTTCCGACAAAACGCGCTTTGTCTGGGATGGCCTGCGTCGTCAGCGGTTGGATACGCCCTACATCCGCGAAAACGGCAAGCTGCGCAAAGCAAGCTGGCCAGAGGCTTTGTCCGCTGCGGCGGCTGCCATGAAAGGCAAAAAGGTTGCCGGTTTGGTGGGAGATCTGGCGTCTGTCGAAAGCGCATATGCTCTGAAACAGTTGATCGAAGGTCTGGGCGGCAACGTCGATTGCCGGACCGATGGTGCGAAACTGCCAGAAGGCAATCGCTTTGGCTATGTCGGTAACGCGGCCATCGAAGACATTGACGACGCCGAGGCGATCATGCTGATCGGCTGTAACCCTCGGACCGAGGCTCCGGTCCTGAACGCTCGCATCCGCAAGGCTTGGACGCGCGGTGCCAATGTCGGAGTCATTGGGCCCAAAGTTGATCTGACCTATGATCACAGCGACTTGGGCGACACGCCTGAAGTTATTACTGATCTGTTGGGTCGCGATCATTCGGGTGTGCTTGAAAAGCCATCACTTATCATCATCGGGCAGGGTGCTTTGTGCCGCACCGATGGCGAAGCGATCCTTGGCAATGCGATCAAGCTTGCGGAAAGCACCGAATCGAAATTCATGGTGCTGCACACCGCTGCGGGTCGCGTTGGTGCGATGGATGTTGGCGCTGTCACCCAAGGTGGGGTGATGCAGGCGCTTGATGGGGCCGAAGTGATCTACAACCTTGGCGCGGATGAGGGCGATATCACCGGCGATGCCTTCAAGATCTATCAAGGATCTCACGGCGATCGCGGTGCGCATGGTGCAGATATCATCTTGCCCGCTGCCGCCTACACCGAAGAAAACGGCTTGTTCGTGAACACAGAAGGCCGTCCGCAACTAGCTATGCGCGCAGGTTTCGCGCCGGGTGAGGCCAAGGAAAACTGGGCAATCTTGCGGGCCTTGTCTGCCGAGTTGGACGCAACATTGCCATTCGACAGTCTGGCGCAACTTCGCAACGCATTGATTGAAGCGCATCCGCATTTGAGTGCCATCGACGAAGTGGCCGAGAATGAGTGGACCTCTGTCAAGGCAGGCAAGATGAACAAAGCGGCGTTCAAATACGCTGTAGAAGAGTTTTATCTAACCAATCCAATTGCACGGGCGTCTCAACTCATGGGCGAACTGGCTGCGAACGCCAAGGCGCGCAGCACTGCGCCGATGGCAGCAGAGTAGGGATGCGCGCGATGGTCTTGCCGTTCCTTGCCGCCGTAGCTTGCACCGCGTCAGATGCGCCTCGCGCCATTGGGCCGTCCTACGATGGGATCGAAGCGGAGAGTTTGGACGACACACTCATCAATATCCGCGCGACGGTGTCTGGCGACGCCACGGCAGAGGATGCGATCCAATATGCCGAATGCGCCGTTGCGCAATTTGCACTGTTCAACGGATCATCCTTTGCACGGCAACTGCGCACAACAGTTGAGACTGTTGATGGCGCATTGGTCGCTGACACAGCTTACTCAATTTCCGAAGATGTGCCTGCTGGGGTGCGCAAGATGGACGCCGAAGTGGTCATGGCCGCATGTCGCGATGCTGGAATACCGACGGTGTAGGGGACTGATATGGTTGAATTCTTCACTCAAACCAACACAGGGATCGTCCTGCTGACACTCGGGCAGTGTTTGTTGGTTCTCATCCCTCTTCTGATCTCTCTGGCGTTCCTGATGTACGCTGACCGGAAAATCTGGGCAGCGGTGCAGATGCGTAAAGGCCCGAACATTGTTGGTCCATTCGGCTTGCTGCAATCCTTTGCGGACTTCCTGAAATACATTGTGAAAGAAATCGTCGTCCCCGCGGGGGCTGACAAAGCGGTGTTTTTCCTTGCGCCGATGATTTCCTTCGTTCTGGCTGTCGTCGCTTGGTCGGTGATCCCATTCAACGATGGTTGGGTCTTGTCCGACATCAATGTTGCCATCCTCTTTGTCTTCGCGGTGTCCTCTTTGGAGGTTTACGGCGTCATCATGGGCGGCTGGGCGTCAAACTCGAAATACCCATTCCTTGGATCGCTCCGCTCTGCTGCGCAGATGATCTCTTACGAAGTGTCTTTGGGATTGATCATTATCGGTGTAATCATCTCCACTGGCTCGATGAACTTCGGTGCTATCGTGGCTGCCCAAGACACCGGCGCAGGCATCTTTGGGTGGTATTGGGTCGCGCATTTCCCGATGCTGTTCCTCTTCTTTATCAGCGCCTTAGCGGAAACCAATCGCCCGCCGTTCGACCTGCCAGAAGCAGAATCTGAATTGGTCGCAGGCTATCAGGTTGAATATTCCTCCACGCCCTTCCTGCTCTTCATGATCGGGGAATTGATGGCGGTAGTGCTGATGTGCGCGCTTGTATCGCTCTTGTTCCTTGGCGGCTGGCTATCCCCAGTGGGCTTCCTTCCGGATGGCATCTTCTGGATGGTGATCAAGATGGCGGCGTGTTTCTTCGTCTTTTCGATGGTGAAGGCGATCACACCGCGCTACCGCTACGACCAGTTGATGCGCATCGGTTGGAAGGTGTTCCTGCCAATGTCCCTCGCATGGGTCGTGATCGTGTCCTTCCTCGCTAAATTCGAAGTCGCCGGCTCCACTTGGGCCCGCTGGACGTTGGGAGGCTGATGGTGGCAACCGCACGCGAAAATGCGAGCAATCTCTATATGGTCGGCATCCGTGATGGCCGGCCTGAAGAGGCTGTGGCTGCGTGCACTGGTTCGCGCTATCGTCAGCACTCCACCGGTGTTCGAGATGGAAAAGAAGGCTTCGTCGAGTTTTTCAAGCCCTTCATCGAGCGCAACCCGAAGCGCGACATACAGATCGTTCGGTCTCTTCAAGATGGTGACAAAGTCTTCGTCCAAGCCTTTCAAAGCCTCAATGATGGCGAGGCCAAATGGGTCACGATGGATTTCTTTGACAGCGATGGCGCAGGTAAGATTATCGAGCATTGGGATGTCATCGCCGGATACTCAGACACAAACCCGTCAGGGCGATCTAGCGTCGATGGACCGACAGAAATCGTTGACCTCGATCAAACTGCCGCGAACCGGGCAATCGTGAATGACTTCTTGCAAACCGTCCTGATCGGCCGCGACGTCGAGAAGATGAGCGATTTCATCAACCCGGATCAATATCAGCAGCACAACGCGGATGTAGGTGATGGGCTGGAGAGCTTCAAAACGCTCTACGCCGCTGAAGACTGCCCATTGTCCTATCAAGAGAACTTTTTGACCGTTGCTGAAGGCAACTTCGTTGCCACGCTCAATAGAGCCCAGTGGAATGGTCAAGATCTGTGTCAGGCGGATTTGTTCCGTGTTGAAGACGGCAAGATCGTAGAGCATTGGGACAACTCAGAGCCGTGCCCACCGGCAGCTGAGCTTGTCAATTCAGGAAAGTTTTAGGAGAGGCCCCGATGGACTATAACCGCGCTGCCAAATATTTCCTGCTGACGGATGTGTGGAAGGGGTTCGGCCTTGGGATGAAGTATTTCTTCAAGCCAAAGGCGACCGTGAATTATCCGCATGAAAAGGGGCCGCTGTCCCCTCGTTTTCGTGGTGAACACGCGCTGCGTCGTTATCCGAATGGGGAAGAACGCTGCATTGCCTGTAAGCTTTGTGAAGCAGTGTGCCCCGCGCAGGCGATCACAATTGATGCGGAACCGCGCGATGATGGGTCGCGTCGGACCACGCGCTATGACATCGACATGACGAAATGCATCTATTGCGGTTTCTGTCAGGAAGCCTGCCCAGTGGATGCGATTGTCGAAGGGCCGAACTTTGAATTCTCAACCGAGACGCGTGAAGAGCTTTTCTACGACAAAGAGAAACTGCTTTCGAACGGCGACCGCTGGGAAGCTGAGATCGCGCGCAACTTGGAAATGGATGCGCCGTACCGATGACCGATAACCCTTTCGAAGCCATGATGAAACTCTCCCAAGACTGGGCCAAGCAAATGGCACCAGCGATGGAGACGTTCACCCCAAAAGGTTTCGAAGAGATGTTCCCAACCATGTCCAAGGACATGATGGAACAATTCATGGGGAAGGGGATCAGCCCAGAGGGCCTCGATGCCAAAACACGGCTGCTTTTGACGCTTCAGGGTCTGACAATTCACGGCGCGCAGGCAGAGGCGCAAATCCGCCTGACAGTGCGCCATCTGATCGAAGCCGAAGCAACCGAACAGGAAATCGCAGAGACCATCGGCCTTGCTGCCATGTTCGGCGGCGTGCCTGCGATGACAAAGGCGATGGAGATCGCCAATGACGTTCTGAACAAGGACAAAACGACATGACAGTCTTTGCCTTCACCTTTTACCTTTTTGCCATCGCGACCGTCGCGGGCGGGTTGATGACGGTGATCAGCCGCAACCCGGTGCACTCAGTCCTCTGGCTGATCCTCGCGTTTCTATCGTCGGCGGGGCTCTTTGTGACGCTGGGGGCTGAGTTTGTCGCGATGCTTTTGATCATCGTTTACGTGGGTGCGGTCGCGGTGCTGTTCCTCTTTGTGGTGATGATGCTCGATGTGGATTTCGCGGAGCTCAAAGCAGAAATGACGAAATACCTGCCTTTGGGTTTGCTGATCGGCGTCGTCGTGCTGATGCAATTGGCGCTGGCCTTTGGCGTCTGGGGTTTTGCCGACGCGGCGGAGACGAATATCGCAGCGCCCGTGGGTAACGAACAAAACACAGCGGCGCTCGGCTTACTGATCTACGACAAATACATCATCCTCTTCCAACTCGCAGGCCTGATCCTGCTAGTCGCCATGATCGGCGCCATCGTTCTGACCCTGCGCCACCGTGTGGACATCAAGCGTCAGAACATCGTGGCCCAGATGCACCGTGATCCGGCGAAAGCGATGGAGTTGAAGGATGTGAAACCGGGGCAGGGGCTTTAAGAATGATCGGACTTGAACATTACCTGACGGTCGCTGCGGCGCTTTTTGTCATTGGCATTTTTGGGCTTTTCCTGAACCGGAAGAACGTCATCATCCTGTTGATGAGCATCGAATTGATGCTGCTAGCGGTGAACATCAACTTCGTCGCCTTTTCCGCCTATCTGGGCGATCTAGTGGGGCAGGTCTTCACGCTCTTCGTGCTAACCGTTGCCGCGGCGGAGGCCGCCATCGGCCTCGCCATTCTTGTTTGTTTCTTCCGCAACCGCGGCACCATCGACGTTGAAGACGTCAACGTGATGAAGGGTTAAGACTATGGAAACCATCATTCTCTTCGCCCCACTCGTCGGCGCGCTGCTTTGCGGGTTTGGCTGGAAGTTCATCGGGGAAACCGCGGCACAGTGGGTGGCGACGAGCCTTTTGTTCCTCGCCGCGATCCTGTCTTGGATCGTGTTCCTGACCTTCGACGGCACCACCGAAAGCATCCAGATCCTGCGATGGATTGAATCCGGCACACTCAGCACCGATTGGGCCATTCGGATGGACCGATTGACCGCGATCATGTTGATCGTGATCACCACGGTCTCAGCGCTCGTGCACCTCTATTCCTTTGGCTATATGGCGCATGATGACCATTTCGCTGAAGGGGTCAGCTACCGGCCACGCTTCTTTGCCTATCTGTCGTTCTTCACCTTTGCGATGCTGATGCTGGTGACGTCGGACAACTTGATCCAGATGTTCTTTGGTTGGGAAGGCGTGGGCGTCGCGTCTTACTTATTGATCGGCTTCTACTACAAGAAACCCTCCGCCAACGCGGCCGCGATCAAAGCGTTTGTGGTCAACCGAGTCGGTGACTTTGGCTTCGCACTTGGCATCTTTGGCATCTACTGGGTGACCGACAGCGTGAAGTTCGAAGACATCTTCGCTATGACGCCGCAACTGGCAGAGATGACGATGCCGTTCCTCTGGGCGGAATGGAATGTCGCCAACTTGCTGGCATTCCTTCTGTTTGTTGGCGCGATGGGTAAGTCTGCGCAGTTGCTGCTCCACACGTGGCTACCAGACGCGATGGAAGGGCCAACACCTGTGTCCGCGTTGATCCACGCAGCAACCATGGTGACGGCTGGCGTGTTCCTCGTCTGCCGTATGTCGCCGCTTTATGAATACGCGCCAGAGACGCAGCAATTCATCGTCTTCCTTGGGGCAACAACAGCCTTCTTCGCTGCCACCGTGGGCTTGGTGCAAAACGACATCAAACGCGTCATCGCCTATTCAACCTGTTCACAGCTTGGATACATGTTTGTGGCCGCTGGCGTGGGTGTCTATTCGGTCGCGATGTTCCACCTGCTGACACACGCGTTCTTCAAGGCGATGTTGTTCCTCGGCGCGGGCTCTGTGATCCACGGAATGCACCATGAACAAGACATGCGGAACTATGGCGGTCTGAAAGACAAGATGCCTTATACCTTCTGGGCCATGATGATCGGCACGCTTGCCATCACTGGCGTGGGTATCCCGCTTCTATATATCGGTTTCCCTATTGGCTTCGCGGGCTTCGTTTCAAAAGACGCAATCATCGAAAGCGCTTTTGCCGCGGATGCGGGATATGCCTTCTGGATGCTCGTTGTCGCGGCCTTCATGACAAGCTTCTACAGCTGGCGCCTGATGTTCCTGACATTCTACGGCGAACCGCGCGGTGACAAGCACACGCATGAACACGCCCACGAAAGCCCCGGTACGATGCTAACGCCTTTGGCGGTGCTCTCCGTCGGTGCGATCTTCTCTGGTATGGTTTTCTATGGTCCGTTCTTCGGATCGGATGAGAAAGTCGGCAAGTTCTTTGGCTATATCGAAGCCACCGAAAAAACCGAAGACACAGCCATGGGATTCAGCCTGATTGCCCCAGCTTATGCGGCGGGCGAGGAAACAGACGATCACTCGGAAGACGGTAAGAAAGAAAAACCAGTCCAAGAGCCGGGCGAGGGCGCGATTTATCATAACCCCGACAACCACGTTCTGCATGATGCGCATTACGTGCCAAATTGGGTGAAGTTGAGCCCCTTCATCGTCATGGTCGCAGGCTTTGCGCTGGCTTGGCTGATGTATATCCGCCGACCAGACCTTCCGGCGAAACTCGCGGAACAACAGCGCCCGCTCTACAACTTCCTGCTCAACAAATGGTACTTTGACGAGCTTTATGATTTCGTCTTTGTGCGCCCTGCAATCGCTATCGGGAACTTCCTCTGGAAACGCGGTGACATGGGCGTGATTGACGGCGGCATCAATGGCTTGGCCATGGGCGTTGTTCCGTTCTTCACACGTCTTCTGGGCCGCATGCAGTCCGGCTATATCTTTACTTACGCCTTCGCGATGGTGATCGGCATTGCTGTTCTCCTGACATGGGTCTCTCTGAGCGGAGGAGCCAACTGATGGGCAACCTTCTTTCTCTCACCACGTTTATTCCGCTGCTCGGTGCATTGATTCTTGCGATCTTCCTCCGTGGGGACGATGCGGCAGCACAGCGCAACGCGAAATGGGTGGCTTTGGCAACGACCATCGCGACTTTCGTTGTCTCGCTCTTCATTCTGTTTGAGTTCAACCCGCAAGACACTGGCTTCCAGATGGTGGAAGAGCGGGAGTGGCTCCTTGGCCTGAAATATAAAATGGGTGTGGACGGGATTTCGATCCTCTTTGTCATGCTGACGACTTTCTTGATGCCGATCGTGATTGGCGCATGTTGGGACGTAAAGGTTCGGGTTAAGGAATACATGATCGCCTTCCTGTTCCTTGAAACACTGATGCTCGGCGTCTTCATGGCGCTTGATCTGGTGCTCTTCTACCTCTTCTTCGAAGCAGGCCTGATCCCGATGTTCCTGATCATCGGTATCTGGGGCGGGGCAAACCGGATTTATGCGTCTTTCAAGTTCTTCCTTTATACCTTCCTTGGTTCGGTTTTGATGCTGGTCGCAATGGTTGCGATGTATGTGGACGCCGGAACCACAGATATTGAGACCTTACTGACCCACAGCTTTGGGTCCGAGAGCTTCAGTCTCTTGGGTATTCAGATCATTGGCGGCGCACAGACACTGATGTGGTTGGCGTTCTTCGCGTCCTTCGCGGTGAAAATGCCAATGTGGCCGGTCCACACATGGTTGCCCGACGCACACGTTCAAGCTCCAACGGCGGGTTCCGTTGTTCTGGCGGCAATCCTGTTGAAGATGGGCGGCTATGGCTTCCTGCGCTTCTCTCTGCCGATGTTCCCGGTGGGGTCGGAGGTGATGGGGCCGCTTGTCCTGTGGCTCTCTGCCATTGCGATTGTCTACACCTCGCTGGTGGCGCTGGTGCAGGAGGACATGAAGAAGCTCATCGCCTATTCGTCCGTCGCCCACATGGGTTACGTTACCATGGGTATCTTTGCGGTGAACCAGCAAGGTATCGACGGCGCGATCTTCCAGATGCTGAGCCACGGGTTCATTTCCGGCGCGCTCTTCCTCTGCGTTGGTGTGATCTACGACCGAATGCACACGCGAGAAATTGATGCCTACGGCGGTCTGGTGAACCGGATGCCAGCATACGCGCTGATCTTCTGTTTCTTCACGATGGCCAACGTCGGCTTGCCAGGCACATCCGGCTTTGTCGGTGAATTCCTGACTTTGATGGGTGTCTTCCAGGTCAATACCTGGGTGGCCGTAGTTGCAACCACGGGTGTGATCTTGTCCGCAGCCTATGCGCTGTGGCTTTACCGCCGCGTTGTAATGGGCGATCTGATCAAGGAAAGCCTCAAAACGATCAAGGATATCACACCACGCGAGCGCTGGTTGTTCACACCGCTTGTGGCGATGACCCTTTTGCTTGGCGTTTACCCAAGCCTCGTGACCGATATTATTGGCCCGTCTGTTGAGGCCTTAATTGGACAATATGACACAGCCACCGCGGCATTCGAGGCGGCTAACCAGTACGCACAGAATTAAGGAGCGGCCCTGATGCTATCCGCTGATATTCAAACCATCATGCCAGAGCTGGTTCTGTCGATCTATGCGATGGTGGCCTTGATGGGCGCTGTCTACACCGTCAAGGACGGAGCCGCAGGTCTTCTGACTTGGGGCACTGCGGGCGTCTTCGTTCTGCTCGCCGTCTGGATCGGGATCAACGGCGATGGGGCGACAACAGCCTTTGGCGGCATGTTTGTCGATGACGCCTTCGCCCGATTTGCAAAGATCGTGATTCTTGTTTCCGCCGCCGTCGTTCTGTTGATGTCAGAAGGCTATATGCAGCAACGTGGGCTGTTGAAATTCGAATACCCGCTTCTTGTCGCACTCGCGGTTGTCGGCATGATGGTTATGGTCTCTGCTGGCGATCTGATGGTTCTCTATATGGGCCTCGAGCTGCAATCCTTGTCGCTCTACGTCGTCGCATCCCTGCGTCGTGACAGCGTGAAATCAACCGAAGCCGGTTTGAAGTATTTCGTCCTTGGCGCGCTATCGTCCGGTTTGCTGCTCTATGGTGCGTCTTTGGTCTATGGCTACACCGGTACAACGCTCTTCTCTGGCATCATCGCCACGGTAGAGCAGGGCGTTTCGCTCGGCCTTCTCTTCGGTATCGTGTTCCTTCTGGCGGGTTTCGCGTTCAAAATCTCCGCCGCTCCCTTCCATATGTGGACACCCGATGTTTACGAAGGCTCGCCCACTCCGGTGACAGCTTTCTTCGCTACCGCGCCGAAAATGGCGGCGATGGCGCTCTTCGCGCGCGTTGTTCATGACGCGTTTGGTGGGATTGTTGGCGATTGGCAGCAGATCGTTGCGTTCCTCTCCGTCGTGTCCATGTTCCTTGGCGCGATCGCGGCGATTGGACAACGCGACATCAAACGCTTGATGGCCTATTCCTCTATCGCGCATATGGGCTTTGCCTTGATGGGCTTAGCCGCTGGCACAGCGCTCGGCGTACAGGCGATGCTGGTCTATATGGCGATCTACGTGACGATGAACGTCGGCACCTTCGCTTTGATCCTAACGATGGAAAAAGATGGGCGGCCCGTTACAGATATCTACGCCCTTAAGCAATACTCCAAAACGCAGCCTTTGATGGCCTTGGTGATGCTGTGCTTGATGTTCAGCCTCGCAGGTGTCCCGCCGCTTTTGGGGTTCTTCGGTAAGTTCTACGTGTTGCAAGCCGCCTATGACGCTAGTCTTGGTTGGCTGGCCGTTGCAGGTGTGATCGCATCCGTCATCGGTGCCTTCTACTATATCCGCATTGTATACTTCATGTACTTTGGCGAGGACACAGAAGCGCTTGATGGCAGCCCTGCACCAGTGCTTTGGCTGACGGCGGTTGCATGTGGGGCCATCGTCGCGGTGGCTTGGGTGCCGGGGATCAACCTCTTTGGTGTTGATCCCTTTGCGGCGACCGCAGCGGCTGCATTGGTCAAGTGATTGAAGGGGGGACGACGCTTTGACCCCCGACAAACACCCCAACTGGCCTGAGGGCCACCGTTGTATTGTTCTAGATACCGTCGATAGCACAATGGCAGAGGCGGCGCGGCGTGCGAGTGATTTGCACTACCCTACATGGATCATGGCGCGCGAACAGACCGACGCACGGGGCAGACGCGGGCGCCCTTGGGAAAACCCAAAGGGCAATCTATCTGCGACCTTGCTGATGAAGCCTCTCTGTACCGCTCAAGCAGCGGCGCAACGCTCTTTCGTGGCGGCGAACGCGCTATTGGAGGCTTTGTCTCTCTACATCGACCGGCGGAGAATTTCTCTCAAATGGCCGAATGACGTGTTGATCAACGGTGGTAAGGCAGCTGGTATCTTGCTGGAAAGCAGCGGGCGTGGGCCGTTCGTCGATTGGTTGTCCGTTGGGATTGGCGTGAACTTGTCTTATGCACCTGTGGTTGAGGAGGCTGCATTTGCCCCTGTCAGCGTGGCCGGAGAAGGGGGAGAGCCGGTACCACCGGAAGAGTTTCTTGTGACCTTGGCAAATGCCTTTGCAACGCAAGAGAAAAAGCTCGACGCCATGGGCTTTACGCGCATTCGCGAGGATTGGCTGAAACATGCTGCACGCCTCGGCGATACGATCACAGCGCGCACCACAACTGAAACAATCGAAGGGTTGTTCGATACCATCGATAAGGATGGGAACCTCGTTTTGATCACTGCCAAAGGCCCACGCGCTATCCCTGCGGCGGATGTGTATTTCTGATGTTTGGTTAGACCGGCGCAACTTGCGCTTTCGCCAAAACCCGCTATCCCTTCGCCACCTGAATAAGCTTGAGAGATCGCTATGCTTCTCGCCATCGACTGCGGCAACACCAATACCGTGTTCTCCATCTGGAATGGGGAAGAGTTCATCGCGCAATGGCGCACGGCGACAGAGTGGCAGCGCACGGCGGATCAATACTATGTCTGGCTCTCCACACTGATGAAAATCCAGAACATTGATGTTGAGATCGACGAAGTCATCGTTAGCTCGACTGTGCCTCGCGTTGTGTTCAACTTACGGGTTCTGTCTGACCGCTACTTCAACACCCGCCCGCTTGTCGTAGGAAAGCCAGAATGCGCGCTGCCAGCACCGCCCCGTGTCGATGAAGGCACGCAAGTGGGTCCAGACAGGCTCGTCAACGCGGCCGGCGCCTTTGACCGTCACGGCGGTGATCTGATCGTTGTGGATTTTGGTACAGCCACCACCTTCGATGTCGTGGCATCCGATGGTGCCTATGTCGGAGGTGTCATCGCCCCAGGTGTCAATCTGAGCTTAGAGGCACTCCATGCCGCCGCCGCCGCGCTTCCGCACGTGGACATCAGTAAGCCGCAAAAAGTCGTTGGAACCAACACAGTCGAATGCATGCAATCGGGCGTGTTCTGGGGTTACATCGGCCTTGTCCGTGAGATTTGCGACCGGATCAAAGCCGAACGTGGCGTTGCGATGAAAGTCATCTCCACCGGCGGCCTTGCCCCCTTGTTTCAGCAGTCTGCTACGCTATTTGACGCATTCGATGAAGACCTCACGATCCACGGCCTGACCGTGATCCACAAATTCAATAAGGACCTTACATGACGTCTCGCCTGATTTACTTGCCGCTCGGCGGCGCTGGCGAAATTGGCATGAACGCCTACGTCTACGGCTACGGGCCAAAGGATGCAGAGCGTTTGATTGTCGTGGATTTGGGTGTGACCTTTCCCGATATGGATGGCACCCCGGGTGTCGATCTAATTCTGCCAGACATATCCTGGCTGGAAGAACGCAAGGCCATGATCGATGGCATCTTCATCACCCACGCACATGAAGACCACGTGGGCGCCGTCGGTCACTATTGGGAACGCCTCGGTGCCCCGGTCTTTGCGCGCAAGTTTACAGCCAACATCGCAGCGCGAAAGTTGGAAGAACACGGCCACCCTGACGGCGTTCTGACCGTGATGGGCCCTTATCCCGAAACACGAGACGTCGGACCCTTCAAAGTGTCCTTTGTTCCGATCAGCCATTCGATCCCCGAAAGTTCCGGTCTGATCATCGATACCCCAGAGGGCAGGTTGATCCATTCTGGGGATTTCAAAATCGACAAAACGCCTGTTGTAGGGGAGGCGTTTGACGAAGATCTCTGGTCCGAGATCGCGAAGGATGGCGTCAAAGCGCTGGTCTGTGACAGCACCAATATATTCTCCAAAGCCGAAGGTAGGTCAGAGGCCTCGATCGCGAACGAGGTCGAAGAGCTGATGCGCGATGCACCGGGGATGGTCGTCGCAACAACCTTTGCTTCTAACATCGCTCGTTTGAAGACACTCGCGGTGGCCGCTGACAAAGTAGGCCGGTCCGTATGCCTGCTCGGCCGTGCGATGCGTAGGATGGTGGAAGCGGCGACGGATACAGGCCTGCTGAAAGATTTCCCGTCTACGGTCACCCCCGAAGATGCCCAGAACATCCCGCGCGAACATCTGCTTCTCTTGGTGACGGGTTCACAAGGTGAACGCCGCGCGGCGTCAGCCCAATTGGCGAACGGCAAATATCTTGGTCTGAAGATGAAAGAGGGTGATACGTTCCTTTTCTCTTCAAAGACCATCCCCGGCAACGAACGCGGCGTGATCCGGATCATGAACCAATTCTCAGAAATGGGCGTCGATGTGGTCGAAGATGACACGCGCTACCACGTTTCCGGCCACGCCAATCGCCCTGATCTTGAGCGGATGCACGAGATCATCCAGCCGCAAATCCTTGTGCCCATGCACGGCGAACACCGCCACCTGCGAGAACATGTGAAGGTTGGGCATGCCATAGGGCTCAAGGGTATCGTTGCGGTCAACGGCATGATGATTGATCTGTCTGGAAACGCACCCACTGTCGCCGAATATATCGAAACGGGTCGCACATATCTTGACGGGACCGTTCAAATTGGCGCCCTTGATGGCATTGTCCGCGAGCGCATCAAAATGGCGCTCAACGGCCATGTCATCGTGACATTGATCGTGGACGAGAATGACGAACCTTTGGGCGATCCTTGGGTTGAGGTTGCAGGGCTGGCCGAGACAGGCACGTCAAACGCAGCTTTGGTCGAAGTGCTGGAAGAAGACCTTGGTCAATTCCTGATGCGCGCTGAGGGTAAGACGTTGCGTGACGATGTGAAGTTGGAGAAAGAACTCCGCTCCATCGCGCGGCGGTCCACGCAGGCCGAGATTGGGAAGAAACCTGAAGTGACGGTGATTGTCAGTAGGTTGGGGTAGGGCTTGGCGCGGCCAAGAATTGCAGCCGGAAGACAAATACTGCGTTCATTCAGAACAGGGCCTGGTCTCGCAGAGTACATGTCCGCACTCGCCCGCCGCTCCTGCGAGGGTCACGGAGTTTCCGCACTTAGATGTGGTCTTGGCTTTTTCCCGTCTGATCTGGAAAGGCGTTCGGCGACATAGAGGTTCAGCGCGATCGCAAGCCACACCGAAATCCCTTCGCCAACGATAGTATTGGCCCCCATCAGCGGCATGACCGTCGCCTCAAAAAGGGCGCGACTTGCCCCGAAAAGGCCAAAGGCGATGACCCGCCGCATCCATTGCCGATGGCGCAGGACATCTCCGCGCCTGATTGTCAGAAACGCCATGCAGAGCGATACACAGACACCAAGACTGGCAAAGGTCATTCCGGCGTAGTGCAGCCATGCGTCTGGCGATGCAGGAGGTAGCCCTATAAGAAGAACGGCAGTCAGCCCGAACAAAAGCCCAGCGACTATGGCGATCCGCCCAGCAACGCGATGAAGCGTGCGATAGCGCATTCGCAGTTTCGTCGAAAACTGCAGCGGGGCAAGAACACAGAACAAAATGCCCGATGCAATGTGGATCGCGATTGGCTCCGGCGATACGAAATACTCCGGTTGAACCAGGTCATGCATCATGCCTTGGGCATTTGAGCCTTGTAAAATGCCACCTAGGACAAGGGCGCCCGGTAGCGCCGGAACCGCGCCGAGCAGGGCGATGCCCGTTGGCCCTTGGAAGATTGTTGTCAGTTTGTTCATCGTCTTACCTATTCGATCGTCAGCCCTAGGCATCGAGCGCCCAAATTTACCGCCGTTGCATCACGCTTGAATAGTTGCGCGGGGTTAAGGCCTGATTCCTCTCGTTGCAATTTCGAGTTAACAGATAGGCGATCTGTCACAGTCACGGCATGACCACATGTATCATTCACTTGACCCTTCGTAACAGAGTCGCGTCGGACAACTTGGCTGAGGCATGCGATTGTTCTTGGTCGGTACTCACGATAGGAAACGCCGACGTAGACATGGATTACATTGAGGAAGCATCATCCCGCAAAGCTGACTCCGCGCTTTTAGCCCCTCCCACGCTCCGCAAAGCTCATCGCGAGGAAACCCGGCACGTCATCCCCGACACCTACAACGGTATTCGCAGGTTCATTCCGACCGCGCCCACGTCCGCCGCGCTCACGCTTGGGTTTTTCCGCAGCATTCTCAGCAGTCTCAGGCGCGGCTTCAACCTTCGGCGCTTCATCCTTCTTCCGGCCGCGACTTTTGCTCTGCTTCGGCTTGTCGTCCTGAGCCTTCTCTTTCGGTGGCTCCGGCTTCATTGGGCTTTCCACGCGAGGGATTTCCAATTTCACCAATCGTTCGACATCGGCAAAGTTCTTTTCGTCTCGTGGCACGCAAATCATCATTGCCGTGCCTTTGCGGCCCGCGCGCCCTGTACGACCGATCCGGTGCACATAGTCTTCTGCGTGGCTGGGCACATCAAAGTTGAACACGTGGCTCACATTGGGAATATCCAATCCACGGGCGGCAACGTCTGACGCGACCAAGAACCTGATGGAGCCATCGCGGAACCCATCCAGCGTTTTCATCCGTTGTGATTGATCCAAATCGCCATGGATAGGGGAGGCGTTATAGCCGTATTTCTTCAACGACTTCGCACAGATATCGACGTCGGATTTCCTATTGCAGAAAATGATCGCGTTTGTGCAGTCATCCCCTTCGGCATCGATCAAGACCCGGAGCAATTTCCGCTTTTCCGTGCCCTCGCGATCCTTGCGAGAGGCTTTGAACATCACAACGCCCTGCTTGATGTTTTCTGAGGTTGTCGCCGCGCGTGCGACTTCGATTTTCACAGGTGCTGAGAGGAACGTATTGGTGATCCGCTCAATCTCTGGCGCCATGGTGGCAGAGAAAAACAGTGTCTGGCGGGTGAATGGTGTTTTTTTGAAGATTTCCTCGATGTCAGGGATGAACCCCATATCAAGCATGCGGTCGGCTTCATCGACAACCATGACTTTGACGTCAGACAAGATAAGTTTGCCCCGTTCAAAGTGATCCAAAAGACGGCCCGGCGTCGCGATCAGAACGTCGACGCCACGGTCGATGAGCGCATCTTGGTCCTTGAAACTGACCCCACCGATCAACAGCGCTTTGGTCAGTTTGGTGTATTTCGCATAGGTGTCGAAATTCTCCGCGACCTGCGCGGCCAGCTCTCGGGTTGGGGCCAGAACCAAAGACCGTGGCATCCGCGCCCGTGCGCGGCCACGGTTTAGGAGCGTTATCATCGGAAGCGTGAAACTGGCGGTCTTGCCTGTCCCCGTCTGCGCAATGCCCAGAACGTCTTTGCCCTCACAAGCGGGCGGAATGGCACCGGCTTGGATTGGTGTAGGCTCGGTGTAACCGGCCTCTTCAATGGCTTTTAGAACTTTAGTATGAAGCGGAAGATCCGTGAATTTTGTCATTACTATCCAAATACTTACAGCGAACGGTTGCCGTAGTTTTTGGGACGCAGCTACCAACGCGTCCCTGCGTCGGGCGATAGACGTATTCTACCGCTGGCGGTTGCCTAAACGAAACGCGCCCTGCGGTCAAGAAAGCCCTTATTCCGCAGGGATTTAGGTGTGTTTTCCGTCACGCTTTGCTGATTTTATGATCGCTCAATGCCTATGTGCTGAACGCAGTTGCATGTAGCTGCGCCATATAGCCTGCCGACAAAACCTTCACCATGGAAGGCGGGGTTAGGACTTCGACATTGCCTTCAGGTGCTGTTTCGCACGGGCCGTATCCTTCGACAGAAAAAGGCCGAACCACCTCCTCGGTTACCAGATAGATTTTTCTCTTATGTCGATACATCGCGCCGGTCGGCAGAGCCATTGCCTCCGCCCAATACGTCTTCTGAGACCGCGATCGCGGGTCGACCCGTTCCGCATGGAGCGCCCGATCTATTTGTTTTGCGCCAGTATCGGCCCCAAAGGCATCATTCCAAGCTGTTTTGAACGCCTGATACGCCTCCCGCCTGCAATACCCACAGGGCCTATGCCCCGCCGCAAAGGCCGTGGCTTCATCTAAAAAGAACAATTCCGTCCACTTGCGGCCCGACATCACGTCGCGCTTGCGCCCTTGCCAGTCCAAAACACAACAAATCCAAGCGTGATGGCTCCAGCGTTTGTTCGCAAGCTGTTTATCCGGACCGTGAATAATTCCCCGATTGCCGGTCAAAGTTCCGCGCGCATCGATTGCAACGATTTCGCCGTTTGGTAAAACGCGGTTTTGAAGCGGCATGGGAAACTCCTCTCTGCCGCATCAGGCTACATCAAATGCCGGATCAGACCATCATTTCCTTGGTCGAGGACAGCGTGACATCGGGATAATCCCGCTCCACACGATCAATATCCCACTGCAAGCGCGTCAGATAGACAACGTCGCCGTCGTTATCCTCCGCGATATGCTGTTTATTTGCGGCGGCGAATTTGTCGACGGCGTCTTTGCCCCCATGAACCCAACGAGCAGAAGTAAATTGCGACGCTTCAAACCGAACGGGCAGGCCATATTCCATCTCAATTCGGCTGGCGAGGACTTCGAACTGCAAGGCGCCCACAACGCCAACGATGAAACCCGACCCGAAAGTTGGCTTGAAGACTTTCGCAGCCCCTTCTTCGGCAAACTGCATCAGTGCTTTTTCAAGGTGCTTCGCTTTCAACGGATCACCCGCACGGCAGGTCTGCAAAAGTTCTGGGGCAAACGAGGGGATGCCTGTTACACGCACCGTTTCGCCCTCGGTCAACGTATCTCCGATCCGCAGCTGACCGTGGTTCGGAATACCGATGATATCGCCAGCCCAAGCCTCCTCAGCCAACTCTCGGTCAGAGGCGAGGAAGAGCACGGGGTTAGAAACCGCCATTGGTTTCTTCGTTCGAACGTGCGTCAGCTTCATGCCACGTTTGAAATGGCCGGATGCCAACCGCAGGAACGCCACGCGGTCGCGGTGTTTCGGGTCCATGTTCGCCTGAACTTTGAACACAAACCCAGCCACAGATTTCTCTTCCGGCGCGATCTTGCGCGGTTCTGCCGATTGGATCTGCGGTTCCGGTCCATAGGTGCCGATCCCGTCCATCAGTTCTTTCACCCCGAACGAGTTGATTGCCGACCCAAACCAAATCGGCGTCATCGACCCATTCAATAACGCCTCAGGATCGAGCGGCGGCAAAAGCTCTTTCGCCATCTCGATCTCTTCAAGGAACTTGCCCAGCAAATCAGCCGGAACATGTTCCGCCAGTTTGGGATCATCCAGCCCGTTGATCTCGACGCTTTCTGCCACCTTGTTACGGTCCGCGCGATCCATCAACTCCAAGCGGTCTCGAAGGATGTCGTAAGTCCCGATGAAATCGCGCCCCACACCAATTGGCCAAGAGGCTGGTGTCACGTCAATCGCAAGGTTTTCCTGAATTTCGTCAATGATCTCAAACGTATCGCGGCTTTCACGGTCCATCTTGTTACAAAAGGTTAGGATCGGAAGATCGCGCAATCGACAAACCTCAAACAGCTTTTGCGTTTGGCTTTCGACACCTTTCGCGCCATCAATCACCATCACAGCCGCGTCCACCGCCGTCAGAGTGCGATAGGTGTCCTCGGAAAAGTCAGAGTGACCGGGCGTGTCGACCAGATTGAAGCGATAATTCTCAAAATCAAACGACATGGCAGAGGCGCTGACCGAAATGCCACGATCTTTTTCCATCTGCATAAAGTCAGATCGTGTACGCCGTGCTTCACCTTTTGCGCGCACCTGTCCCGCCATCTGGATCGCACCGCCGTAAAGCAGGAACTTTTCCGTCAAGGTCGTCTTGCCCGCATCTGGGTGCGAGATGATCGCGAACGTCCGGCGGCGGGCGATTTCGGCTGGAAGGTCTGGTCGATTTGTCATGGCGCTCGTTTAGGCGGGTTTCGGGTCAATCGCAATCGCTGCGTTTGGGGCTGCCGCGTCAAAGTGAAGTTAGGAAAGAATTAACCAAGCAAAACCAAGATGGCTCTATGTTTGGTCGCTCCGTTCTTGCTCTTGTCATTGCCGTGGTTTCCATGTCCGCTTGCGGCGGATCTTCGACGTCTGGCGATGTTGATCCGATTGAGGCGCAACCCCCCGAAGTGGTCACAGGCCGGTTTGATGTGCCGCAGTCCGGTACTGCGCGGTACTCAGGGTTCATGAACCTGAATTTGCCAAACGGCGCAATCCGCGAAACGGCGACCGGTAATCTATCACTCTCTGTCGATTTCTCGGCCTCAAGCGATCAGGTCACGGGGCAGGCCCGGGGATTTTCTATCCCCAGCAGCGGTAGCCTGACGGGCACCATCTTTGTCACAGCCGGAATTCTTAAGGTGGAGCAGAGCAACACCCCCCCCTGGTTTTGAGGCGGAGATCAGCGGTGCGCTGCGGGGCGGGTCTTTGATCAATAGCCTGATCACCGGCGACATGGTGACGGAGTTCGAGAAAACGGACTTGTCGTCCGCGATTGATGTTGTGTTTGGCGATGTGACAACCACTCAAGGGATCGATATTTTCGACGGATCTTTTTCCGTGGCCAAACAGTAGTCAGCTGGATGCAGCTTCGCGTAACAGCCGAACAGCATCGGTCGGTGGCAGGAGCGAAGCGCTTACTTCATATCTCAGGTGATCTTTCGTCGGTTGGGGTCCGCTCCCCGACAAGCTGTCCGGCAAAGCCGCACGGTTTCTGGCGTCAATCAACAAAGATTCTGCAGCGATCCCTTCGGCATAGATGATCTGGTGGCTGTCAAACAGCAGCTGAAAGTAATCCACGTAGCCGCCAGGTTGCTGGATAACCCTCTCGCCATCGACCAAATTTCCCACCTTGACCAGCACGTCACTCCGCCCCGTGCCGAGCTTGTCCTGGCGTTGATAGACAAAGAGCCTGTGATCCGGACTGACGAGGAGGTCATTGGCGTTATGCAAAGCTCCCTTCGTAATGAGGATCGGGGCAAAATCCCCCGTCGCGCGGATCGTCGTTTGCCCGATCCATCGAATGGGCTGCGGACCTTCATCGCGTGTTAAAACGCGATCACCGACGTTCAATTCTTCAATTGGAACCTGAGCGCCATTTCCCAGAGTGATATGGGTGCCTTTTGAAAAGGACACGCAGGCCACCTCTGCAAACCGTTGTGTGGCTGCATGGCGATCCACACGTACCAATCGGTAGTCAGATTGGGGGGTAAGGCGCGCAAGCGGCAGAAGATACACTTCCTCGACGCCCCCATCCTCCAATTCGACCAACAAAAGAATTTCTTGGGTGCTGCTGTCGGTGCCCATAACCGTCACGCAGCTATCCAGTACCACCTGATTTCCTGCGCGTCCCGTCGGACTGTCACCTGCAACCCGAAAAGAACCAGTGTCGTCAACCAACAACGAAAGCGCGCGTCTCTCCCTTCGGCTCCAAAGACGATAAATGTCATCCAACACAAGATCATCCGCAAATGACATGCCTTCGCCTTGGGCGACACCTTCGCTGACCGGAAAATCGTCCGACACATAAACGGAAATAGTCTGAACCGATGAATTGGTGGCCAAAGGAGCCTCGGGTTGGTCTGAAAGTTCCTTGACCCTATGAAGGCGATTTGGCCCCGTCAACGGGTAGGATGAACTGGTCGTTCACCGATGCCGGTGCTAGGTATCGCTGAAACACTACCACACATGGGAGCATCGGTATGGACCTCGGAATTCGCGGAAAGAAAGCATTGGTATGCGCCTCCTCAAAGGGCCTTGGCCGTGGGTGTGCCGCGGCATTGGCAGAGGCGGGGGTCGATTTGGTGATGAATGGCCGGTCCGCCGACAGCCTAGCAACCGCTGCCGAAGATATTCGCGCGGCCTTTGGGGTTGAGGTTACTGAAGTAGCGGCCGACGTTAGCACCGAAGCGGGGCAAGCCGCTTTGCTTCAGGCCGCAGGTTCTGTCGACATCTTAGTCAACAATGCCGGTGGCCCCCCCCCGGGCATGTGGACAGATTGGTCACGCGACGATTTCATCGCGGCGCTGGATGCTAATATGCTGGCGCCTATTGCTCTGATGAAAGCGCTGCTGCCCGGAATGATTGATCAAGGTTGGGGCCGCGTGGTGAACATTACGTCGGTATCTGTGAAATCGCCCATCCCACAGCTGGGCCTCTCTAATTCTGCTCGTGCTGGTCTGACAGGTTATGTAGCCGGTACCGCCCGCCAAGTTGCGCCAAACGGTGTAACAATCAACAACCTGCTCCCAGGCATACACGCCACGGATCGCGCAATCAGCCTGGACACCGGAGTGGCAGAGGCGCAGGGCATCGATATCGAACAGGCCCGCCAGAACCGATATGCTACGATCCCCGTGCGTCGGTATGGCACCGCTGCTGAATTTGGCGCGACTTGCGCTTTCCTATGTTCTCAACACGCAGGGTTCATCATCGGTCAGAACATCTTGCTAGATGGCGGAGCTTACAACGCGACGCTCTGATTATGTCCGGTTTTAGCCTGAAAGATCAGCTGTTTAACGAAGTTACCGTACGCACCTTGGCGGTGCCATTTGGCGCAGCAGGCGTGTTCGATGCGGATCGTTTTGTCGCCCGAGTTGTGGCCGCTATGCCGCCTTTGGAGCTGAAAGAACGGATTAATCTGATTGCGGATGAACTGATCGGTGTTCTACCAAACGACTTTCCCGATACAGTTATGGCAATAAGAGCGTCTCTTCCGCCACCGCTTGATCCGACCAGAACGGACGATGACTTTGGCTCTTTCATCTACGCGCCGCTCGGAGTTGTTGTTGAGAAACACGGGATTGAGGACCATCTCGATTTAAGCCTGGATCTGCTGGAAGACCTGACACAGCGGTTTTCGATGGAGTTTTCCATCCGTGCCTTTCTGAACCGGTGGCCGAACGAGACTGTAAAGCGGATGAACGCTTGGGCGCATCATGAAAACTACCATGTCAGACGGCTCGCCAGCGAAGGCCTCAGACCAAAACTCCCTTGGGGCAAGAGCATCCCGCAAACGACCTCGGATCGCTTGCCCGTACTCGATGCGCTTCACGCAGACAGTACGCGGTTTGTCACAAGATCGGTCGCCAACCATCTGAATGATATTGCAAAAAGAGAACCTGATGTCGTGATTGATTTGCTCGACAATTGGATCTCGAAAGGACAACAAGATCGAAAAGAACTTGATTGGATGCGCCGCCACGCGTTGCGCAGCTTGATCAAAGAGGGTCATTCCGGTGCGATGGCGCATTTGGGGTATGACGCCAAGATCGCAATAGATGCAGCTGAGGTGACGATCACGCCTGATACTTTGGCAATAGGTGAAAAGGCCGAAATCACGGCAAGCTTTACGGCGCCGAAGGGCGGTCCGATCATCGCCGACTACGTTATCGATTTTGTCAAAAGCAACGGGTCATCCGCGCCAAAAGTGTTCAAAATGAAAGTGTTGCAGGCGAAACCTGATGCAGAGATCGTTCTAAAGAAGGCCCATCTTTTCAAGAAAGGTGCCACGACATTCACCCACTATCCGGGCGTTCATCGCATCAGTCTTCAGATCAACGGTCGGATCGTCGCGTCCAACCAGTTTGTCTTGTCCTAGACATCGATACGCGCTAGGGCATTTTGAACCTTACAGAATACGTCGGAAAATCTGTTTTGACTGACACGCCGCGTCTTGCGTTGACCAATATCTCAAAGTCCTTCGGCGGTCAGAAAGTCGTCGATGATGTGAGTCTGGATATTATGCCGGGGCAGGTCACATGCCTACTTGGGCCGTCTGGATGCGGCAAGTCCACAACGCTCCGGATTACCGCTGGTGTTGAGATGCAGGACAGCGGCTCGATTCATCTTGATGGCAACTTGATCTGTGACACCAAACACCACGTCCCGCCAGAAAACCGCTCTATCGGTTTGATGTTTCAGGATTTTGCGCTCTTCCCCCACCTCAGCGTGGCTGCAAATGTGGGTTTTGGTATTCCCAAATCAGAAGCACACAAGCGCGTCCCAGAGCTTTTGGCAAAAGTCGGGATGCAGCGCCACATCGATCGCCTTCCTCACGAACTTTCGGGAGGAGAACAGCAACGTGTAGCTCTCGCGCGTGCTCTTGCGCCACGTCCGCGCGTTATGTTGATGGATGAACCGTTCTCCGGTCTCGATGATCGCTTGCGAGACGAAATTCGGGATGAGACGCTGGATGTCCTCAAAGCCGAAGGGACTGCCGTTCTTCTGGTCACGCATGAGCCGACGGAAGCTATGCGGATGGCGAATGAGATCGCCTTGATGCGCAAGGGGCGCATTGTGCAACGGGGTGCGCCCTATAACATTTACAACTCACCCATTGATTTGGACGCAGCCAAATTCTTCAGCGATATTAATATCATATCCGGCGACGTTCAGGGTGCGTTGACCCGAACGCCTTTTGGGGAATTCTTGGCGCCAGGTGTTGAAAACGGCCAAGTCGTTGATATCTGTATCCGTCCGCATCACCTAAAAATCGACTTCGACCGACACGGACGCGGACCTAACCCTACACCGTCGGATGGCACCGCTGCGCGGGGCGTGGTAAAGCGCGCGCGTTACGTCGGATCGCAGAGCATTGTTGAGTTCAAGATGGATTATGATGGGTCTATCCTGACAGCCCACGTTCCTTCTGTGTTTTTGCCCAAGCCAGACACGCCCTTGTGGTTGATGATCCGGCGAGATCGGTGTTTTGTGTTCCCGCGCAACTGACGGAGACACCATGACCACCACGCACGACGCCCTCGAAGATCCGCGCAATGCGGACATTTTGATCTATGTGAACGGTGATGTTGTTCATCGTGATGAGGCCAAAGTTTCTGTCTACGATTCTGGCTTCATGCTGGGGGACGGCATGTGGGAAGGGATGCGCCTTTACGATGGCGTTTGGGCCTTTTTAGATGAGCATATGGATCGTTTCTTCAATTCCTGTAAGGCCGTGTCTTTAGATGTCGGCACGGACAAAGCGGGCATTGCCGCCGCCTTAGAAAAAACCCGACAAGCCAATGAGATGCACGACGATGTTCATTGCCGTTTGATGTTAACGCGCGGGGTCAAGGTCAAGCCATTCCAGCACCCTTCGCTGTCCCAATCCGGCCCGACGCTCGTAATTATCATGGAACATTCGAAGCCCGCCGATAACCTGCACAAAAAAGGCATTCGGCTCGCCACAGTCCCGCAAGTACGTGGGCTGCCGATGGCGCAGGATGCGAAATATAACAGCCATTCCAAGTTGAACTGTGTGATAGCCTGTTTGCAGGCGGAACAGGCGGGCGCTGATGAGGGGCTGATGCTCGACCCGCATGGGTTCGTAAATACAACGAATGCTTGCAACTTCTTTATCGTTCGTCGAGGCGAGGTTTGGACCTCTACGGGCGACTACTGCATGAATGGGGTGACGCGTCAGAAGGTGATCGACCTGTGCCGCGAGAACGACATTCCGGTCCTCGAAAAGAATTATTCCCTTTATGAGGTCTATGGCGCGGATGAGGCGTTTCTGACCGGCACCTTTGGCGCTCAAACACCGGTGGCAGAGATTGATGGCAAATCCATCGGGACAGGGGATCGGCCCGTTATGGCGCGGATACAAGCGCTTTATAAACAGGCGATTGCAGATCACGTCGCGGCGCAGAAAGGATAGATCATGCTACTTGATACGCCCATCTGCGACTTTGGCTGGCAAGCGCCGGAGTTTACACTGAAGGATCCCGATGGAACGTCTTTCAAAATGACAGACCATTTGGGAGACAAAGGCCTGCTGGTCGCCTTCATTTGCAACCATTGCCCCTATGTGAAAGCGATTGCGGATCGACTGGCGGCGGATGCAAAAGTGCTTCAATCCGAAGGGATCAACGTACTAGCGGTTATGTCCAACGATTACCTGAGCTATGCGGCGGACGGCCCTGAGAACATGAAGAAATTCGCCAACCAATACGGCTTCACGTTCCCTTATTTCGTGGACAAAGATCAATCCGTCGGCCAAGCCTATGGCGCTGTTTGCACCCCTGATTTCTTCGGTTTCAACAAGGACGGCGGCCTGCAATATCGCGGACGTTTGGACAGTGCCGCAATGGGCGACCCAACGGATCGAGTGCCGGAGCTGTTAGATGCGATGCGGCAGGTGGCCGAAACGGGCGAAGGTCCAAAGGATCAAACCCCGTCCATGGGCTGCTCGATCAAATGGCTTTAGCGGTTCAAACGCGCTGAACGACCGCCGCGGCGCTTGACCAGCTTTGATTTACGCTCGGGCAGGTCGTCCATAACGGCTTTGCGTTCATCGCCTGTCATGCGAGACCAAGCACCGATCTCTTCAATCGACCGCAAACACCCTGTGCAAAGACGCGCCTCTGGGTGGATCACACAGATCTTCACGCAAGGGCTTTCGATCTCATCCCGCTGCCAAATGGCGTCACTGTCTTTCACGTCTCAGCCTTTCAAATGCGCCATGCGATCAAGCGCTCCTTGCAAAATATAGCTGGCCGCGACGTGATCAATGACCTCTGCGCGACGTTTTCGTGACGTATCCGCCTCCAGCAGTGCGCGTTCTGCCGCAACCGTGGACAGTCGTTCGTCCCAAAACGTGATAGGAAGATCGGTCAATTTCTCCAAATTCCGCGCGAAAGCCCGTGTTGCCTGACACCGCGGTCCTTCGGAGCCATCCATATTCATCGGCAGTCCAAGAACAATACCATGCGCACCACGTGCTTTGAGAAGCGACAAAAGCTTTTCAGCATCGACGCCAAATTTTTTCCGTTTGATCGTCTCTACAGGTGTCGCAATCTGCCGAGAGCCATCGGACACGGCCACGCCAATCGTTGCGGTCCCTAAATCTAGCCCTGCGATGGGGCCAAATGCGGGCAGGGCGCTTTGGAAGTCTTCGACGTCATCAAATGTCATTCCGACACCCCGATGACCGACGCAGCATCGCGCAGCACGGCCACGGCATTTGGGTCGCTCCCGAAGACCTCAAACGCCTCGCGCAATACCGTCTGTGCGGTCTCAATTTCGCCAAGCACACTATAGGCGCGCACCAATCGCGCCCAATCCGTGACAGGCCCGCCTTCGGTGGCAAGTCGGTCCGAAAGGCCGCCGATCATGTTGGCAATCATCGCCGCCCGATCCTCTTCACTGAGGTTTTCAGCGGCTTGAATGGTCGCCAAATCCGGCCCACTGAACTCTGGTAGGCTATATTCAATCCCCGCACGTGCGGCAGCGTTTTCGATGTAGTTTCGAGCCAAAGCGACATGGAATGTATCAGTGCCTGCGTCTACCAACGGCCGCCAAAGTCGAAACGCAATATCGGGCCGTCCGGTTTGATTGTGCATTGCTCCAAGGTAGTAGCGACCTGCAATACTCTGTTCGTCCCGTCGCAGCAATTCACGGGCGACATCTTCCGCCTCTTTTGAGACAAATCCATCAGCCGCTGCGACCAGAAGATCGGCCAAGCGCACCAATTCTTCGTCCGAGCCGCCATCGCTCAAGGCGATCACGCGCGCTTGTGCATCTGCTGCGGCGGAATAGTTCCGCAATTCGGTCTCGTGGAACGCCAAAAGTTCCCACCCTTTCAAATCGTCAAGTCGCGTCGGCATGATGTCTCGCAATTGCTGGACGCTGGCCAAATACTCTTCCGGCGCATCGACCTCCGGCGGTGGCGGAGCAACCGCAACCATATCGGCTTGCGATGGTCTGGTCTCCCGCAACTCCTCAGCCTGTGCCAAACGCTGCGCAAGTGGTTGATCTGCTTCACCGGGGGCACCTGCTATCCAATACGTGCCGACCGATACCGCGACCAAAAGCACCGCCGCTCCGATTGCCAAACTGCGACCCGGCCCTTCAGTCGCAACGGATTGTTCATCTTTCGCCGCAGCCAATAGACGACGCGATACCTCTACACGCGTACGTTCAGCGCTGTCGGCATCCAGCGTGCCTCGCGCGACATCGCGATCGATCTCTTTGAGTTGGGCCTTGTAAACAGCGACGTCGGGCGAGGAAGTGTCTTCTGTTGACCCACGCAAAAGCGGCGCCGCGACAAAGACCGCGACAATCAGCGTCAGCAACAAAACCGTGACCCAGAAAATCATCAAGTCTCCCTTCGTTCGCCCCCTACGTAGTGGGGCTAAGCAAGAAGGAAAAGGCTCTGCGACCAAACGCACCTAGCAGATCACGATCTGTTGTCGCAAAACTACCCAAGTGTGCCGCTGCGAGTATCCTTCGATCTTTGGAGTAAGGGCACACACTTGCTAAGGTTTTCAGAGCCATGACCGGGGATTCGACATGAAGCGCTATTCCGCCTTTGCCATCGCCAAAGAAGCGTTCCGCCAACATACGGGTTGGACACGCGCTTGGGCGTCGCCTGAGCCAAAGAAGAATTACGATGTGGTTATCGTGGGCGCAGGTGGTCATGGTCTTGCGACCGCGTATTACCTCGGCAAGAATTTCGGCATCACCAATGTCGTCGTGATCGACAAAGGCTGGCTTGGTGGCGGCAACACAGGCCGGAATACAACGATCATCCGCTCGAACTACCTGCAAGACCCATCTGCCGCGATTTATGAAAAGGCGCGCAGCCTGTATGAAACCATGTCGCAGGATCTGAACTACAATGTGATGTTCAGCCCGCGCGGCGTGATTATGCTGGCGCAGACGCAGCACGAAATCCGTGGCTATAAGCGCACCGCGCATGCCAACTCGCTGCAAGGGGTCCAGACCGAATGGATCGGTCCTGAGCGGGTAAAAGAACTGTGCCCGATCATCAACCTTGATGGCCCACGCTATCCGGTTCTGGGTGGTCTCTGGCAAGCGCGCGGCGGCTCTGCCCGTCACGACGCTGTGGCTTGGGGCTATGCGCGGGCCTGTTCCGATATGGGCATGGACATCATCCAGCAGTGCGAAGTCACCGGCGTGATGACTGAAGGCGGCAAGGTCAAAGGCGTGAACACCTCCAAAGGCGATATCCTTTGCGACAAGCTAGGAATGGTTGTTGCGGGTCATGCCTCTGTTCTTGCGGGCATGGCGGGCTTCAAATTGCCGATTGAATCTGTACCGCTGCAGGCGCTTGTGTCAGAGCCGATCAAGCCTTGCATGGATGTGGTCATCATGGCGAACACGGTGCATGGCTACATGAGCCAGTCTGACAAGGGTGAGATGGTCATCGGTGGCGGCACCGATGGGCACAACAACTACACCCAGCGCGGATCGTTCCACCACATTGAAGAAACCGTGCGTGCCTTGGTCGAAACCTTCCCGATGATCGCGCGGTTGAAGATGCTGCGTCAGTGGGGTGGGATCGTGGATGTCACGGGCGACCGCTCTGCCATTCTATCCAAGACGCCAGTTGACGGGATCTTTGTGAACTGCGGCTGGGGCACCGGCGGGTTCAAGGCAATCCCAGGCTCAGGCTGGGCGATGGCCGAGCTAATGGCCAAGGGCTACTCACCGCTAACGGAAGAATTTAACATGTTCCGCTTCAAAGAGGGCAAGTTCATCGATGAGAGTGTGGCCGCAGGGGTGGCGCACTGATGTTAAGAGCCGTCGCTCCAATTACCCAACCCATGGCTGGTGCCGATAGCTCGTTGCTTTCGGTCGATGGCGCTTTCAGGAGCGTGCGGTCGGTGCGAGGTCTGACTAAGCAATTTTCTGCGCTGCCGCCTTGCCCACCAAATTATGCCTATCAAAAGAGCTGCGTTAATGACCATCGCGAGGATGAAGATAAAACCAAGGCTTTCCATCCTACGCATATAAGTGCGATGACTGCTGATATCAAAACCACAGGCACGGCGGCAACGCAGGGCAGCGCCCGAACCACCCCCACGGGGCGGGCGCTTCGCGACCACCCCTCGGTTCGGTCGCTGCCCTCAGCGCAATCTGGCCGAGTGCTTATCAGCGTTTCAGCCAACCCACGCCCAAATCCGTCGGGGATTTTTGCCGATGTGGTCTCTGCTGTTCGATCTGCTTTGATGCAGATGTCAGCAAAGGAGACCGCACAATGGTTGATTTCACAGACAAATACGAAGTTGAAAAGTCCGGCAGCGCGGGCGTTTACATCGCCGCAGCTTTTGTCATCGCAGTCCTGCTCTTCATGCTTTTCGCAGGCGACGGCGGGACGGTCAGCGATCCGGCCCTTCTCACAACGCCAGAGGCCACAGCCACAACTGGCAACTAAGAACGACTCCACCACATCACGACCAACTTACGGCGGATACGCATGCGTGTCCGCCTTTTTGGCGCTTACATACGCCCTGTGTACAGGCTGTGTACGCTCTGTGTACGCAAAACTTACCCACTTTTCAGAGGCTTGCCCATGCTGATCCTGCGGTGCCCATATTGCGGCGTTGACGTCGACGAAACCGATCTTCACGGCGGTGGAGAAGCGCATTTGAAGCGCTACGGTCCTGGTTCAACGGATGATGAATTCCACGACTATTTGTTCATGCGCGAAAACCCGAAAGGCGTGCATTTTGAACGTTGGCAGCACAGCTATGGCTGCGGGAAGTGGTTTTTGGCCGCCCGCTGCACGGCGACGTTGGAGGTGTTTGGAACCTATCCGGCTCAAACCACCGAGCCACCAAAGGAGGTTGTTGAAGCCATTAAAGCCAAACGTCCGAATTGGGAGGTTTTGTGATGAGCACGCGTTTACAGTCTTCCTGTCGTTTGTTGAATAAAAACAAACCAGTATCCTTCACCTTTAACGGAAAGAAGTTACGCGGATACGAAGGCGACACGCTTGCTTCCGCGCTCTTGGCGAATGATCAGCTGTTGGTTGGGCGTTCCTTCAAATACCACCGTCCACGCGGCGTTGTTGCCTCTGGTGCGGAAGAGCCAAATGGCCTCGTCAACCTCGGGCGCGATGGGCATTTTGAGCCGAACCAGCGCGTGACAACGCAAGAGCTGTTCGACGGTTTGGAAGCCACATCGCAGAACCACTTCCCAACGCTCGAATTCGACGTTGGTGCGATCAATACACATTTAAGTCGTTTCCTACCGGCTGGTTTTTATTACAAAATGTTCATTCACCCGCGTCCGTTCTGGAAGCACGTGTATGAACCTTTCATCCGTAAATCCGCGGGCTTGGGTAAAGCGCCAAAGGACCGAGATGCAGATACCTACGAACACTTCCACGCCTATGTGGATGTCCTGATCGTAGGTGGTGGCATCGCAGGTCTGACGGCTGCTTTGGCTGCTGGCCGTGCAGGCGCGCAGGTGCTTTTGATCGAGCAGACAGCCCATTGGGGCGGTCGCGCGATGGTGGATCAGCCAGAGATTGACGGCATGTCAGCGGAGGCTTGGGTTGCTCAGACATTGGCGGAGCTGAACGGCATGGCAAACGTGCAGACCCGCATTCGCATGATGGGGTCGGGCGTATATGACCACGGGTTTGCTATGGCCTATGAACGGCTGGGTGATCATGGTCCACATGACGGGCCACGCCATCGTTTGTGGAAAATCCGCTCCAAGCAGATTGTCACAGCGACAGGGGCTATTGAGCGGCCATTGTCTTTTGCAGCCAATGACTTGCCAGGTGTTCTTCTAGCCTCCGCTGTGCGGGATTACGCGTTGAATTACGGAGTGTCCGTTGGGGATCGCACCGTCGTAGTCACCAACAATGACGATGCCTACCGAACTGCAATTGCTCTAAAAGAAGCTGGTCTCGAAGTTCCAGCAATCATTGATGCCCGCACCGAAGCCACGGGCGAACTTCCGGAAGCTGCGCGCGCTTTGGGTATCCGTGTTGAGACGGGCAAAGGCGTGGCCACGGTCAAAGGTGGCAAGCGCGTCACGGGAGTGGCGATCTGTGCGCAGGCGGGCGAAGGCTCCGTCCTAGAAGAAATCGCATGTGATTGCGTAGCTATGTCGGGTGGCTGGTCGCCTGTGGTTCATCTGTGGTCCCACTGTGGCGGTAAGTTGAACTGGGATGACGAGCAAGCGATGTTCCGCCCCGATCCAAAACGCCCACCAATGAACCAGAATGGGATCGGTTTTGTTTCTACGGCCGGGGTTGCCAATGGCTTCCTCAGCACCGAAGGCGCTTTGACCGACGCCTTTGCAGCAGGTGAAACCGCGGCCAAACTGGCAGGCGCAAAAGGCAAAGCCGGCGAGGCTCCGATGGGTGCCGACGCGGCGGAACAGCCGATTTCACCTGTTTGGCTGATGCCACAGGGCGCGTCTTACAAGCTGCGCTCAAAAGCGTGGCTCGATTTCCAAAACGACGTGAAGGTCAGCGACGTGCAATTGGCCGCCCAAGAGGGTTTCGAGAGTGTCGAACATGCCAAACGGTACACCACGCTGGGCATGGCAACCGATCAAGGGAAATTGAGCAATATCAATGGCCTCGCGATCCTTTCTAAATCCTTGGATTCTGAAATCCCGAACGTGGGCACGACGACTTTCCGTCCGCCGTATACACCGATTTCGATGTCTTCGATTGCCGGTGTCGCGCAGAACGAGCTATTCCAACCGCTACGCAAAACACCTGTGTCCGATTGGTCAAACGACAACGGTGCCGACAACGAACCGGTTGGCGCGTGGCGTCGCGCGTTTGCCTATGTGCAGTCCGGCGAAAGTGTGCATGACGCGGTGAACCGTGAGGTGAAGAACACCCGCGAGAACCTCGGGCTGCTTGATGCTTCAACGCTTGGCAAACTGATCGTCAAAGGGCCGGATGCGGGCAAGTTCCTCGACATGATGTACACCAACATGATGTCAAACCTGAAGGTCGGCAAATGCCGTTACGGTCTGATGTGTACCGAGAATGGTTTCCTGATGGACGACGGTGTTGTCGCACGCATTGATGACGACACATGGCTGTGCCACACGACCACCGGCGGGGCTGAACGTATTCATGGCTGGATGGAAGATTGGCTGCAATGCGAATGGTGGGATTGGAAGGTCTACGTCGCCAACGTCACCGAACAATTCGCGCAGATTGCCGTGGTTGGCCCGAATGCGCGCAAGGTGCTTGAAAAACTGGGCGGTATGGATGTCTCGAAAGAGGCTTTGCCGTTTATGGAATGGCGCGATGGCAAGATCGGTGAGTTCGATGCACGAGCTTACCGGATCAGTTTCTCTGGCGAACTCAGCTATGAAATCGCTGTCCCTGCGAGCCAAGGCCGCGCGTTTTGGGATGCGCTGATTGAGGCGGGCGAAGAGTTTGGCGTGATGCCTTATGGCACCGAATGCCTGCACATCCTGCGGGCGGAGAAGGGCTTTATCATGATCGGGGATGAGACCGACGGTACGGTCATTCCGCAAGATATCAACCTTCAGTGGGCATTGTCGAAAAAGAAAGACGATTATCTCGGCAAACGCGCGCATGAACGCAGCCATATGGCTGACCCAAACCGGTGGAAGCTGGTTGGGCTTGAGACGTTGGATGGCTCCGTGCTGCCGGATGGGGCCTATGCAATCGCCGAAGGTACGAACGAGAACGGGCAGCGGAACACGCAAGGTCGCGTGACCTCGACCTATTACTCGGCGAACCTTGGTCGAGGTATTGCCATGGGGCTTGTACACAATGGGCCTGATCGGATGGGTGAAGTGATCTCCTTCACCAATATCGATGGTGAGCCGATCCGTGCGAAGATCGTCGATCCGGTGGTCTATGACAAAGACGGGGAGAAGCAAAATGTCTAACGCAGTCAGCGCATTGGACGGCCAAGTGGCCCCGGGTGAAGTGACCGTTCGGGAATTGGGCCTGCGCGGGATGATCACGCTTCGCGGGGATTTGTCGTCACGCAAGTTGCAGACCATCTGCAAAAAGCTGACCGGCGTCGCGTTTCCAAAGCAAGGCGGCGTGGCGTCTGAGGGCGACAAGGGCTTGGCGTGGATGTCACCCGACGAAGTTCTGGTGATGGTGCCTCATGCCGAGGCTTTGGAGGCTGTGGCCGCGATTGAGGCCGCGCTAAAGGGCGAGCATTTCTTGGCCGTCAATGTCTCAGACGCCCGCGCGGTGTTCTCCGTGCAAGGTGCGTTTTCGCGAGAAGTGATCGCGAAGTTGGCTCCAGCTGATTTGCATCCTGATCGGTTCCAAGAAGGCATGATGCGTCGGACCCGTTTGGGGCAGGTAGCGGCGGCGTTCTGGATGGTCGATGAAGAGACGTTCAACGTGATCTGTTTCCGATCGGTGGCGGAGTATACGTTTGGGTTGTTGAAGGCATCTGCGGATGCGGGGGAAGTTGGGTTCTTCGGATAACACAGCGATCTCCCAGCATTCTTTGTTTGAGGGAGGCGGAAATGCTTGGATCTGACAACTTCAAAGTCGAGTTCACTACAGCGCGGCTCCGTGTTCAAAGCTGGGACAGCAGCGCCGTTGCGTCAACATGGCCGGATACTGACGTGACCGGACTCAGGCGACCGCTTACACCAGCGGTTCTGCATCACCTACCACCTTCAATGCACTTAACGGATTTCGACGAAGAGATTCAGGGTTGGGTTGGTGAACGGTTGGATGAGAGCAACTTATTGAAAGTGAACTTCGAACAACGGCTTGTCGGATTGATTATTTTGGCTGTCGAGACGACTAAATCGCGGCGGCCAAACGTCCATATCGGCTACTTATTGGCTGAAGATACCTGAGGTCAGGGTTTAGCAAGCGAATTGATTGTTGGGTTGGTGGAAGCTTTGTCACTTCTCGCGCCGGTCAGATTGGTGGGTGGTGTGGAGCGGGGAAACTCTGCGTCCGCACGTGTTCTTGAAAAAGCTGGTTTCACCTGCGACGCACAGGTCCCAATGGATGGTGTGGATACTTACTTGTTAGATATTCCAGAAGCGGGGTAGGTTTCCAACCCATTTTGCTAAACCTGATTTTTGAGGGGTTTCGAACTCTACCTGTAGACGAGTAGACCGTCGGAAGATTAAGCTTCAAAAGATTTTGTTTTCGTTGGAACGACAATTATGTCCGGAAATTCCGTTATTTCAGCCGTAGATGTTTTCGCGCTCCCCCTTTGGCTGTTGGTTCTGCTGGTTCTTATCCTCATCCCGTCTGCAGCGCTCCTAGGTTATCGTACGGGGCGTCACACTCATGGTCTTCAGCAGGACCTTCCATTGGACAAAAAAGCGCAACCGAGCGATACCTCGATTGGCGCCTTCCTTGCACTTCTCGGCTTGCTTTTGGCCTTTACCTATTCCTTCGCCTTGTCGCGGTTCGACGATCGCAAAGATGGGTTGTTGTTAGAGGCTAACGCGCTCGGAACGGCTTTTGTGCAGGCGATGTTGTTAGAAGAGCCAAAGCGAACTGACTACCGCGAAACAATTCTGGCTTACGCCGAGACACGCAGCTTTGGCACGGCAATGAACCGCGATGGGACGCCTTTGGGGGATTTGTTGAATGTATCTCTCGAACGTCAAGCGGCCCTGACTGACACGCTTGAAACTGTCCTCGCGTCCGATGTCGAAGCCGCGATCCGCAATTCGATGACGGGGAGCCTAACGGATATTCTGGACGCGCATACCATTCGGGTCGAAGCGCAGGCGGATAGCATCCCGCAAGCGCTCAAATACTTGTTGGCGATGGTAGCTGCCTTTGCCGTTTTCATGGTTGGCCATGATGCCGGGATCAGGGGCAAACCTTTGACATGGCGCGTCTTGGCGTTTTCCGGGTTACTCATCATAGTGCTGGTACAGATATTTGACTTTGAACGTCCAGCCTCAGGGATCATTCGGGTGCCAGAGACCATCATGTTGATCACGATAGAGGATATGCGTTCAGAACTCGCTGTTGAACAGTCGTCGCTTCAGTAGGTCGTCATTGACAAATGGGGACTGGACCACTCTATCGGTGTTCTAGCCCCCTGTTGCCGAGAGCTGACATGCATATCACAGAACCCGCACGCCAGATTGATGTTATTCACACAACTGATGTTTTGGTTGTTGGCGCAGGTCCAGGTGGATTGGCCGCGGCCTTGGCGGCTACGCGGGCAGGTGTTCAAGTCACTTTGGTCGAGCGGTTCGGCTGCTTTGGTGGAAACATAACCACCGTCGGCGTCGAAGGCTTTGCGTGGTATCGCCACGAAAAGACGGTCGAAGCCAATGGGATTGGACGCGAATTCGAAGACAGAGCCAAGGCGATGGGGGCAGCCGTTCCGGAATCGCAATCGTTGAGCTACGAGTTAGATAGCGAGGGTTTTAAAGTCGTTGCGGACCAGCTGGTCGAAGAGGCTGGTATCACGCCGATGCTCCACCGGATGTTTGTTGCGCCGATTATGGAAGGCGACCGGATCACCGGCATCATCACTGAATCCAAAGCAGGGCGCGAAGCGATCTTGTGCAAGGTTGTTATCGATGCCACGGGCGATGCTGATATTGCGCATCGGGCAGGCGCGCCGGTTACGCATCCGCCACGCGAAGAGCTACAAGCGGCGAGCGTTATGTTCCATGTCGCCGGCGTGGATAAGGCGCGCTTTATGGATGACGTCCGTGAAAATCCTCAGACCTATGCCGATTGGTCCACAGGCGAATGGACGGTTGAGACAGATGGGAAAGAAGACGAGATGTTCTCGCCCTTTCTCAAGAAGCCTTTCGAGGTTGCGCGCGACGCTGGTGTCATCCCATCTGATTTGACGACGATCGCAGGGACTTGGGGTGCTGTGCATGACAGTGGCGAGATGACCTATATGAACCTCGTTCATTTGGGCAATTGTGATGGTACCGATCCTGCTGACCTGACCCATTTCGAGATCGAAGGGCGGCGGCAAGCGATGATGGCGATTGAAGCATTGCGGCGCTTTGCGCCGGGATGTCAGGAGGTGCGGCTACGCAATTTTGGGATGACCCTTGGTGTGAGGGACACTCGGAAGATCGACGCTGTTTACAATATGACCGAAAACGATGTGCGCCATGAGGCCCGTTTTGAAGATAGCATTGGTATCTATCCCGAGTTTATCGATGGCTACGGGATTTTGATCCTCCCGACCACAGGGCGCTACATGCATATTCCCTACCGGTCCCTTCTGCCGAAGAGCGTCAAAGGCTTGCTTGTTGCAGGCCGTGCAACAGGCGGGGACCGTGTTGCCCATGCTGCGACACGCAATATGGCATGTTGTGCTGTTGCAGGACAGGGCGCTGGGATTGCCGCGGCTCAAGCCGTCAAATCAAAGGCTGAATTGGACATGGTCGATCTGGATGCAGTGCATAAGGAATTAGACCGGCAGGGCGTCCGCAGGCTTTAGGATTTCAACCTTCACTGCAACGCTCAATCGCGCTGAACTTCATTGTCGCGAGCTGAAATACAGCACTCGCCAAATGCTTTCGACTTGACGCCACGGCCAATCACGCTTTTTAACCCCATAGAACATTACCCAACAGAAAGATGGTCCGATGGCATTTTCCCTTCCTGATCTTCCCTACGCACATGACGCTTTGGCTTCCAAAGGCATGTCCGCTGAAACACTCGAATTCCACCACGATCTGCACCACAACGCCTATGTCACGAACGGCAATGCGGCGATTGCCGGGACGGAGTGGGAGGGTAAATCCCTCGAAGAGATCATCGTCGGCACATACGATGCGTCTGCTGTTGCGCAGAACGGGATCTTCAATAACATCTCTCAGCTTTGGAACCACAACCAGTTCTGGGAAATGATGGGTCCTGGCGATAACGCGATGCCGGGCGAGCTGGAAACAGCGCTGGTCGAAAACTTCGGTTCCGTCGATGAGTTTAAATCCCAATTCTCCGCCGCTGGCGCAGGTCAATTCGGCTCTGGCTGGTGCTGGTTGGTGAAAAACGCCGATGGATCTTTGGCAGTGACCAAGACCGAAAACGGTGTGAACCCGCTTTGCTTTGGTCAGACAGCTTTGCTCGGCTGCGACGTCTGGGAGCACAGCTACTACATCGATTTCCGCAATAAGCGCCCAGTCTATTTGTCGAACTTCCTCGACAATCTGGTGAACTGGGAAAACGTTGCATCCCGCATGTAATCCCATTTTCTGATTGAATTACTGAAAGGCCCGTGGGACGTCTCACGGGCCTTTTGTTTTTTGGAGTTGCCAAATGGGACCGACGTTAGAGCAGATCGAAACCGCCGCCGAACGATTGTGCGGTGTGGTGGTTGAGACACCGGTGCTGAAGTTGCAGCAGGCGAAATGGCAGGGCTTGCCAGTAGAGGCGGATGTGACAGTGAAGCTGGAGTTGTTTCAGCAGACTGGCAGTTTTAAAGCGCGTGGGGCTTATCTTGGGATCGCGGGGTTGGACGATGCAGCGAAGGCTGCCGGGGTTGTAGCGGCCAGCGGTGGCAATCACGCGATGGCGGTGGCTTGGGCCGCGAACGCCGCTGGTGTCGATGCGTTGATCGCGATGCCTGAAGCGACTGATCCGACGCGTGTGGAGGGCTGTGAAGCACTTGGCGCGCGGGTTGAGTTATGCGCTGATATGCCAGCCGCGTTTGAGGTGATGGAGCGGGAGGCGGCTGGCGGCCGCTTTCTGATGCACCCGTTTGAGGCGGAGCATATGGCGCTTGGCTCGGCGGTTCTTGGGGCAGAGTATCTCAGGCAAGCCCCCGAGGTGGAGGTGTTTGTTATTCCGGTCGGCGGGGGCGGGATGATCAGCGGCATGTCGCGGGCGATTAAGCTACTGAAGCCCGACGCCTTGGTGTTTGGCGTCGAACCTGTTGGCGCGGATAGCATGAAGCGGAGTTTCGAAGCCGGTGAGCCTGTGCGATTGGAGCGGATTGATACGATTGCTGACAGCCTCGGCTCACCCTTGGCGATGCCTTATACGTTTGGAGTGGCACATGAGAATGTTGACGAGATCGTCCATCTCACAGACGCACAGATGGTCGAAGGAATGCTCGCTTATCTCGACGTTCTGAAGATCATGGCAGAGCCCGCCTGCGCAGCCAGCCTTGCCGCGATTTGCGGGCCTTTGAAAGACCGGTTGGCTGGCAACTGCGTTGGCATCATCGCTTGCGGGTCGAACATTGGGTCTAAACGATTTGAAAGCTTAGTTTCTTAGAGCAAATTGCAACGATGACTCCAGCGCGTGGACATCCGGCACAACGGTGACGTAAGACAGGATGTCCGCGCCCGCAAAACCTTCGCTGACCACATGGTTCATCAGGCTCAAGAGCGGCGCCCAATAGCCTTCTGTGTTTACAAGGAAGATTGGTTTGCTGTGCAGGCCCAGTTGCCGCCAAGTCAAAGCCTCGAAAAACTCATCAAGGGACCCAGCGCCGCCTGGGATCATGACAACCGCATCTGCGTTCATGATCATCACCTTTTTGCGCTCGTGCATTGTTTCGGTGATGACAAAGCTATCGAGGTCTTGCTTGCCGACTTCCCAATCCATCAAATGGGTCGGGATCACGCCAAATGTCTTCCCGCCAGCATCCTGAACGGAATTCGCGACACGCCCCATAAGGCCGACATCGCCCGCGCCATAGACCAAGCGCCAACCGTTCTTGACCAGCATAACACCGGTATCCTCGGCAGCTTTGGCATAGGCGGGGTTATTTCCGTCGCGAGAGCCGCAATAAACACACACTGATTTAGGAATTGCGCTCATCACTGATCCTCACGATAGCTTGTCTTTGACGGTACTTAGTGCTGTTGTTATGGTCCCACAACCTTACGGGCTGCCAATTCTGTAAGGTGTGGGGACGCAACGAATAAATGGTGGTGGAAGATGGCTTCAAATTCGGGTCAGTTGGCCCTGGGTGCGCTCGCGGCGGCGGTCGTGGGCATAGGGGTTGTCTGGTTGGTTCCACGGCCAGAAACGGCTGTTGTTGCGCCAGTAGAAGAAGCGGCTGTCGCACCTGCGGAACAGGCAGCTGTTGCGTCGGGTGAAGGCGCTGCGGTGTCGACGACTGATGAGGTTGCCGAAGCACAGACCGAAGCCGTCGAAACGAGCCCTGAGGAAGATGTTGTAGCGGTTGTGGAAGTGCCGACTGTCGGAATGCGTGTCGAAGGGGACGGCATCATGGTCGTGACAGGTCGGGCCATTGGTGCGTCGGATTTGGACATTCTTCTTGATGGTGAAGCGCTGGAACGTGTTCTTGTCGGGGCCAACGGTGATTTCGCGACTGTCCTATCCGTTCCACCGTCATCGCAGGGTCGTATCCTTTCGGTAATCGCCGATCCCGATGGAGAGGCGATCGCATCTGTCGAAAACCCGTTGATCTTACCAAGCGTTGAACAAGAGCCGTTGATCGAAGACGAGGTAGTTGTCGCCGGGGCGGTAACCTCTGTTGACGAAGGCGATCTAGCTGAGGCCGCGGCCGCTACAGAAGAGACGCCGACCGAAGTCGTCGATGTAGCCACTGATCAAAGCGAGGCGGAAGATACGACTGATACCGAAGTCGCGAGCGAAGATGCTGAAGTTGAGTTGGAGCAGCTCGCTAACGCTGACGCACCCGATGCGGTAGAGAAGCTTGCCGAAGTGCAGGAGCCAGCAGAGGTAGTCGAAAACACGGATTTAGTGTCTGAAGAAGAGGCGTTAGCAGATGCTTCTGAATCGCCAGCAATCGAAGAAAACGTGGCAGAGATTGAAGAAACAGAAACTGTAGTCGCGGAGGCGGAAGCGACTGCCAGCGAAGCCGCCTCGGAAGCTGATACTCAAGCAGAAGTCACAGATGCCACTTCGACCGCCGAACAGACTGAAACCCAATTGGTGGCAGACCAGGACGGCGTTCGGGTCGTCTCAACCGGGCCTCAGGTACTGTCCAACGTTGCTTTGGATTCGATCAGTTACGATCCAACAGGCGAAGTTCTCTTGACCGGCCGCGCCACAGGCGAAGGTTTTGTTCAGGTCTATGTCGACAATCAACCCGTCACTACATCTCGGATCACCGAAGGCGGTGACTGGCGCACGGATCTGCCAGAGGTTGATACCGGCGTTTACACGCTGCGGATCGATGAGGTCGACGCCGAAGGGGAAGTCGTCAGCCGAATTGAGACACCGTTCAAACGTGAAGAACCTGAAGCCGTTGCCGCGGTTCTGGCCGAAGAAACCGCAGAGGATGACTTCAAGGTTGCAGTTCGAACCGTTCAACCAGGTGCGACGCTCTGGGCGATTGCGCGAGAACAGTTTGGCGAAGGGGTCTTGTACGTCGCTGTCTATGAGGCGAACAAGGATCAGATCAGGGATCCAGACCTAATTTACCCCGGACAGGTTTTCAAAATACCCGAATTGTCAGAATAATTCCGACAACACTGGCACTTTGTCTCTGCGCACCCTAGGTAGAGTGGCCGAGCGGAGTCCTCTATGCGCAAATTGACCAAGACAGACGCCAACCTGAATAACGAACGTATCCAAGGCTGGAACGTGATCAAGCGGGTTGTGCCCTACCTTTGGCCGGAGGGTGAGACGGGTGTGAAAGTCCGCGTGGTTGCTGCTATGGCGGCGCTACTGCTGTCTCAGGTCATTGCTGTTTTGACGCCGCAGTTTTTCGCGCAAGCGGTTGACGTGATGACGCCAGAGACGGCTGATATTGGTACCTACCTCGGCTTGGGCGCCGTGGGATTAACGGTAGCCTACGGTTTCGCGCGCTTGATGACAGTTGGTTTCCAACAGCTGCGTGATGTTATCTTCACGCCTGTGGGCCAGCGCGCTTTGCGCAAGCTCGCCTTGGAAACCTTCACCCATATTCACCGCCTGTCGATGCGCTATCACATCACGCGTAAAACAGGTGGTTTGAGTCGGATTATCGAACGCGGTGTCAAAGGCGTTGAGTTCCTTTTGCGGTTCTTGCTGTTCTCGGTCGGACCGTTGATTTTACAGCTTTTGATGATTGCTGTCATTTTAGCGTTTCAGCTCGATCCGCTATACTTGGTGGTCGTTGGTGTCACCATTGTTGTCTATTTCTGGTTTACCTTCGCTGTCACAGAATGGCGTGTGAAGATCCGCAAGGTCATGAATGATCAGGATACGGATGCGAACCAGAAGGCCATTGATAGTCTGCTGAACTTTGAGACCGTTAAGTACTTCGGTGCGGAGCGGTGGGAAGCTGAACGCTATGACAGTGCGATGAAGAAATACGCGCAAGCAGCGATCAAGACGAACTACACGCTCGCGTTTCTGAACTTCGGTCAATCGCTGATTATCACTGCGGGATTGGTCGCGGTCATGGTTATGGCTGCGCTGGGCGTGAATGATGGAACGCTAACGGTTGGCGATTTCGTTTTGGTCAACGCTTACATGATCCAGATCACCATGCCGCTGAATTTCCTTGGTACGGTTTATCGCGAAATCAGACAGGCGCTCATCGATATGGGCGATATGTTTGATCTTTTGAAGCAGCCGGCAGAGGTTCAGGACAAGCCAGATGCAAAGGATTTGGAGGTCAAGGGTGGGGCGATTTCGCTCGCTGACGTGGCCTTTGGATACGACGAAGAACGTCCAATCCTGAAAGGCATCGATTTGGATGTCCCTGCTGGCCAAACGGTTGCGATTGTTGGGTCTTCTGGTTCAGGCAAGTCAACAATTGGACGCTTGTTGTTTCGGTTCTACGACGTCAATGGCGGAGCACTCACGATTGATGGTCAGGACGTGCGGAACGTGACGCAAGAAAGCCTGCACGCACAGATCGGAGTGGTGCCGCAGGATACTGTTCTGTTTAACGATACGGTCTATTACAACATCGCCTACGGGCGACCCGATGCGACGCGGGATGAGGTGATCGCCGCGGCTAAGGCTGCAAAAATACACGACTTTATCGAAAGTCTGCCGGACGGTTATGAGACGACCGTTGGGGAACGCGGTTTGAAACTGTCGGGCGGCGAGAAGCAGCGCGTTGGCATAGCTCGGACCTTGCTCAAGGACCCACCGATCCTTTTGCTGGATGAGGCAACATCGGCTTTGGACACGGAAACCGAACTCGAAATCCAAGCCGAGTTGGAGCACATGGGCCACGGGCGCACGGTCATTACCATCGCGCACCGTTTGTCTACGATTGCCAATGCCGACAAGATCGTGGTGCTGGAAGATGGTCACGTTGTTGAGCAAGGCACACATGATGAATTGCTCGGGTTAGATGGCCGCTATGCCCATCTTTGGAACCGTCAGTTAGACGAAGAAGAAATCGCTTAACTTTCCGAATATTGCCTTAAAGCTGCCCTTGGTACGTCAATCAGTCTCGAAAGATGTGATTCAACTTTAAAGCGAAACACAAGTGAGATTCTTAAATGCGATTACCGATCCTAGCTGCCGTGGGCATGACCTTTGCTTTGTCTGGCTGCCTTCAAGATGCGGCGACGCTATCGTCGTTTTCTGATGTATCAGCGTCAGGCTTCATTGATTCCGGTTTAGACAATCCCGGCGGTGTCGTTATCAGAGATGCCGATGGCAGCGGCTACGCCTTCGCTGCAGGTCGGGTCACGGGGAGCGGGCTAAAGGCGACGTCTGGCGTCATTAACGGTAGCACTGTCGCGCAACCTCCTTCGGCTGGTACGGCTCGGTTCGATGGCACATATCAGCTTTACCGGATTTCGATCATCGATTTCGATCTGTCTTCGATCACTGGATACACAACAAGACAAGGCGGCAATATTGCTTTGAACGTGAACTTTGGCGCTGGAACAATCAGCGGTTCTGATGGATCGCTTTCCGTAGATGGCCGTTTCCGCGGAACAAGCATGAGCGGCGACGTTACCTATGAGGGCGTTGACGGCGATTTGACGGGTCTTGTCGGGAGTGATCGCGCGATTGGTGCATTCCACGGCAACGACGCCGACCTGATTTATGCTGGCGGTTTCATCGTCGACTAAGCGCCAACTTCACCAGAAAAAAGCCCGCCAATTCGGCGGGCTTTTTTTATTCTGCTGCTTGCAGCGGCGTCACCGTGGACGGTTTGTCGGGATCGTCCTGATCGGTGTCTTCCACCTCAACCGGCTCGTCATCTTCCCAGATGATCTGAGGTGACTTCAGCTTGCGTGCGGAACGGTTAAGGCGGAAGTCGCTGCGGCGTGTGCGCCCAACCCGACCGAAGAAGCCAGCTTGCAAGGTGTTGATGAAGCCGTAGGCACCCGCCGACGCCCAGACACGCAAGGCAAGCATGGATGGGGTGAAGACCAAGGTCAGCACCGTCGCGGTACCAAGGCCGAAGACCACAGCTGTCGCCAATTGCTTCCACCAAAGTGCTGTTGGGCTGTCGACCGAGTAGCCGCCACCAAAGAAGTCTAGGCTAAGACCAAACATCATTGGCGCAAGTCCGGCCATTGTCGTGATTGTCGTCAAGAGCACGGGGCGGATACGCGCCTCTGCCGTCCGAACGATCGCTTCAGCTTTCGGCATATAGCGGCTGTACTCCTGATAGGTGTCGATCAGGATGATGTTGTTGTTCACAACGATCCCAGCCAGAGCCACAATACCCGTACCGGTCATAATGATGGAGAATGCCTGATCCATGATCAGCATGCCCCAGAGCACGCCTGCGGTCGACATCACAACCGCCATCAGAACCAGCAAGGAGTTGTAGATCGAGTTGAATTGCGCCAGCAGGATGATGAACATCAAACCCAAAGCACCAGAGAATGCGACCATCAGGAACTGGCCAGACTCCGCTTGATCTTCCTGATCACCGGTCCATTCCCAAGAGATTGATGCAGGGAAGGGGTCAGTCTCTAGCCATTCGGTCAGTGTTTCGATGCGTTCAGTCGGGCTCACAACGGTCATGGTCAGATCGCCGGAGTTGACTTGACGCTGAAGGTCATCGCTTTGGTCGTAGACCTCTTCAGTCACAACAGTTGTTTGGCCCGTACCGTCGGTTAGTTTGACCAAGCCGGAGTCAACGGCCGCTTTGACATCGAAGTAGCGTTGTTGGTCGACGCGGCTGATCTCAGCCAGTTTCTCAACCGGTGTGATTGTCGTGAAATTCGACAATGGGACAAGGCCGGTGGGTGTGCGGACCTTGAGATCTTCAAGCGTAGACAGCACGCGATCTTCCTCAGGAAGGCGCACACGGATTTCAATCTCTTCGTCGCCATCAGCGGGCGTATAGGTGTCGAGCAAGATGCCGCGTGTCACAAGCTGCACCATGCCGCCAACTGTGGCGACATCTGCGCCATAGCGGCCCGCAGATTCAACGTCCACGTCGATCTGCCAATCAATACCGGGCAGGGGTAGCGTGTCTTCTTGCTGCGCCAGACCATCAAGGTTGTCGAACTGTTCACGGGCTAGGGTGGTCGCCGCCAATAGTTCTTCCCAATCATTGCCTTTGATCCGCAGGTGCACAGGCTTTGCAGAGGCTGGTCCCATGGCAAGGTTCAATACCTCGAACCGGATACCGGGGATCAGCGCTAGATCTTCTTCCAACTCAGCAATGACTGCGTTTCCGTCGAATGCTGGATCAACCTCGGTTGTCGTCCAAGGGATGAAGCCGAGCAGCGTCGTTTCACGCTCAACTACAGGGCGTTCGTCCCATGGTACCATCTCGAGTTGGACCTGACCGATTTCGTCAGCAGGACCCTGTGCGCCGCCGGTGTTGTTGTCCAACCCACCTTGGCCCGCGAAAGAGAAGGCGCTTTGGACGGCTGGATGCGCGATGACAACATCCTCTACCTGTTTCACCAGACCGTCTTTTTCGGTGACAGACAGGTTTCCGCGCGCTTGAACGTAAACGATTGCCTGCTCTGGCTCAGTTTCTACGAAGAATTCAACGCCATTATTGTTCGCGCCAAACGTCGTAAATGTGTACATAACGAACGCAACAACCGCTCCGATAGTCACAACGGGCATGATTGGGTTTTTTGTGATGAAGGCGATGAAGTAGCCAAAGAGCGACCTGTGATAGCCTGCGTCGACATTCTTACGTTCCCATCTGATTGCTGCTGCACCCATTGTGATGGATGCAAAGACCGCGCCAGTAAGGAACAGGGCGATGCCTGGTAGCGACGCGACCAAACCGTCTGTCTGGACGGCTTCACCTGAGAAGTAGCCAGGGTTCAGCGTCAGCATGGCGCCAGCAAAGACTGTCATCAATGCGACCGGAACAAGCGCTGCGCGGATGACCCAAGGGAACGATGCGCGAAGCCAATCTGATGCTCCGCCGAACATCCGGCTGAGGCGACCGGTGACACCGCCCATAACAGGCAGGTAGATCAATGCAACGACGAGCGACGCAGACAGAACGAAGATCAGTGTGACCGGCAACATGCCCATGAACTGCCCTGGAACTCCAGGCCAAAAGAGCATTGGCAAGAACGCACACAGCGTTGTCGCTGTGGAGGAAATGATCGGCCAGAACATGCGCTTGGCAGCTTCTGTATAGGCCGCCATTGGGCCAGAGCCATCTTTGATCCGTTTGTCGGCGTATTCGACCACAACGATCGCACCATCCACCAACATCCCGACCGCTAGGATCAGGCCGAACATCACGATGTTGGAAATCGTGATCTCCATAATCGCGAGGAGGGCGAAACAAAGCAGGAAGGACGTCGGGATCGCAAAACCTACAAGGAGTGCGGGTCGTGTACCAAGTGCTGCGAGGACCACGATCATCACGAGCGCGATGGCGGTCAAGACTGAGCCTTCCAACTGGCTAACCATAGAGGCCACGTTCCGCGATTGGTCATTGGAGGTGCCAACTTGGATCGCTGCTTGAAGCTCAGGCGACCAAGTTGCGCGCTCTTCTTCGACGGTCAGCTTCACCAATTCAGCAGTATCGATCAGGTTGAAGCCTTTGCGCTTCACGACCTGAAGAGCGACCGTATTTGTTCCGTTAAACCGTGCAGTGCCTTCTCGATCTTCGAAGGTCATTTTGATGGTGGCGAGATCGCCAAGAATGACGACGCTATCGCCGTTTTGCTTCACCGGCAGATTGTAGACGTCTTGCGGCTCGCTGAACGAGGAGGGGATTTTGACCGCGAAGGTTCCTTGTTCAGTCTCCACTTCGCCTGCTGCGATCAGCAAGTTGTTTTGCGTGACGACATTGATCAACTCGCCTGCAGTCACGTTGTAGGACTCCAGCTTGAGCGGGTCGATCGTGACTTCAAGCATCTCATCGCGTTGGCCAGCGAGGCCCGCTTCGAGGACCGCGTCGAGGCTTTCGATCCGGTCCTGGAGGTCTTTGGCCACTCGCACAAGGGTACGCTCAGGCACTTGGCCTGTGAGGTTCACAATGACGATTGGGAATTCAGAGAAATTGATTTCGTTGATGGAATAGTTCTCTGCACCTTGCGGGAAAGACCCTTCGGCGGAGTTCATGGCGTCTCGGATATCCGCGAGAACCTTCGTTTTGTCCCACCCAAACTCGAATTCCAATGCAACGCCAGCATAACCTTCTGCCGCCGTACTGCTCATGGTTTTCAAACCATCGAGATCGGCAAGCTCCGTCTCCATGGGTTTTACCAGTAGGGTCTCGGAGTCAGCCGCAGAAATGCCGGGGAAGGGGACAGAGACGAAAATCGCAGGAATTTCGATGTCGGGCTCACCCTCTTTTGGAAGGCCGACATAAGCCATCGCGCCGGCCGTAAGGGACAGCACGATAAAGGCTATAACCATCCGCGCCCGTGACGCGGCCCAATCAACTATTCCAGTCATCCTTCAGCCTCGCTGAATGTGGGTTCGACAAGAACACCGTCTACGACGTATTCCTGACCTACCGTAATAATATTGACCTTTTCAGGCAAATCACCAAGCCAAATGCCCTCGGTTGTGTCGCGCAATGCGGTCACTTCCATAAATTGCGCTTTGCTTTCATCATCGATGACTCGAACGCCAAGCGCTCCGTTGTCATCCAGTGTCAGAGCGGACTGTGGGACCAGGTGAGCGGTTCGACCGGCAGATGCGATCAAAATGTCGGCTGTCTGGCCGTCGCGGATCGCGAGGTCGGTGTTTGGTACTTCGACTTCAACACGGAAGGTCCGGGTTACAGGGTCTGCAGAGCGGGAGATAAAGGTCACGGTGCCACGGACTTGTGAGTCGTCTGTAAGACGGGCACCGGCTAATGCGCCCAGCTCTACCTGCGTCACCTTATCCTCTGGAACGAAGCCGACGAGCTTGATCGGATCAAGTTGGATAATCGTTGCGCAAGGTGATCCTGGCTGCATCAGGGATCCCAACTCTGCCGAGTCTGTTTCCAATAGGCCAGAGAAGGGGGCTTTGATCGCAAGGCGATCAATTTCGCGCTGTCCTGCGGCCACGCCTGCTTCCGCGGCTTGGATACCCGCGTCTGCGCTTGCCAAGCCTGTTACTGCCCTTTGACGCCCTGCTTGCGCTGCTTCCAACGCGGCTTCCGCGCTTATCACGCGTGTCTCTGACGCAAAACCATCCTCAGACAAACGCACAGCCGCGTTCAAGTTGATCTCTGCTTCAGCAATCCGAGCATCGGCTTCTGCGACAGCAGCCTCGGCCTCAGGAATACGACCTTGGGCTTCGACCAAACGCGCCTCGGCCTCAGCCAAAGAAACAAGGCGGGTGCCTGGGTCAAGCTGGCACATCGTATCGCCGACGGTGATCTGAGCGCCTTTGCGCAGAGGTTCCGAAATGACCAAACCAGCGGTTTCGGCGGCAACCATAACTTGCCGCGCTGCTTCTGTGCGACCACGGACAACAACAGCGTTTTCAATCGTTTGAGCTTCGGACGCCAAGGCGACGACACGCACGACTTCAGAAACTTCCTCCTCAGAGGCGTCCATCTCGGTTTCAGCCATCTCGGTAGTATCAGCTTCAGTGGTCTCTTGCGCAGATGGCGCTGACTCCTGCGCAAATTCAAAAAGCCGATCTCGTTCGAAGATTAAGAGATAAAGGGCAGCCGTAACAAATACTGCAGTGATGATCGGGACTATCTTCATTTTGCACCTAACTGGGCTGCTTGCACTTCTTCGTGCTATTTATGGTTTTGTTACGGCAATTAACATATCTCGGTTCAAAAAAAATCAAACTAAACCGATCAGTTCATTTTATGCACTTCCGTTAGGTCAATCAAGCTTTGATTTCTGCGCTGCCGCATAGCTGTTTTTTGCCCGTCCTGCACAATGCCTTGGCATTTGGTTAAGCTTCAAGCTAAGAGGATGGCTAAATGAATGCGCCGGTAGGGGATCAGGGTGAGCGACACTGACAGTTTTATCAACGAAGTGACCGAAGAAGTTCAGCGCGACAAGCTCTATGGCCATGTACGTCGGTACGGTTGGATTGCAGCGGTTTTGATCATCGTTTTGGTTGGTGGTGCAGCTTGGAACGAGTATCGCAAAGCCTCTGCCGGGACTTTGGCCGAAAACACCGGCGATGCGCTTATGGACGCGTTAGAGCTTAACGATATATCCGCACGACCAGCTGCATTGGCTGACGTGACAGGTGAGGGGCCAGCGGTTGCCGTAACCGCGCTGGCGGCCGCGGCCGCCCAACAAGAGGCCGGCGACCTAGAAGCAGCTGCAGCAACTTTGAATGAGTTGGCGATCAACACGGATATTCCGCCCATCTACGCTGATCTTGCGGCCTTCAAGCTCGCATTGATCGACACAGGCGATGACGCCGCACGTCGCGCTTTGCTCGATGGTCTGGCACAGCCGGGTGCACCGTTCAATTTGCTGGCGCAAGAGCAGTTGGCCTACATGGACCTCTCAGCCGGCAACCAAGACGCGGCCGTCACGACTTTGCGCGCAATTATTGAAGACGCAGGCGTGACACGAGGCTTGCGCGATCGTGCTCAAACCATGATTGTGGCACTAGGGGAAGAGCTTGAGCCTTCGCCAACGGAGTAAAAGTAAAAGCGGAGCAATTCGCTAGGGAGCAGCCCGTGACGGTAAGATCATTTGTTGGTGCAATGGCTGGTTTGGCTTTCTTGGCCTCTTGTGGCGAACAAGATGTCATTTTGCCGGGTGAAAGGTTGGACCTCCGCCCAGATCAAGCGATAGAGAACGAAGTACGTCCGATCAACTTTGCGTCGCCTGTTGCCAACGCGAACTGGACACACCGAAACGGCGAACCTGACCACAGCATTCGTCATCCCGCTTTAGGCGCGAACCTCACGCAGGTATTCTCCGTCGACATCGGAGAGGGCGACAGCCGTCGCGCAAGAATTACAGCCGATCCGGTTGTTGAGAACGGCGTCGTGTACACTTTGGATGCGCGTGCAAGGGTGTCGGCGACGAATATCAATGGCACAGCGCTTTGGTCTGTCGACCTTACGCCATCTAGCGATGGCGCCAACGACGCTTCTGGTGGCGGGCTTGCGGTTGATGATGGTCGTTTGTACGTCGCAACTGGTTTTGGTGAGTTGACGGTCCTGAATGCTGCGACGGGTAGAGAGATTTGGACGCAGGATCTGGACGCCCCCGGTGGATCGCCTCCCACTGTCCGTGGTGACCTAGTTTATGTCGTCACGCGCGACAGCCGCGCATGGGCAGTAGAAACGGACACCGGGCGCATCCGCTGGCAGATCAACGGTACGCCATCGGTTGGCAACTTTTCTGGCGGCGCTGGTCCAGCTGTAACGAGCGAAATCGCGGTATTCCCGATGCCGTCGGGCGAAGTCTTGGGGGCCTTCCCTCAAGGTGGACTGCGCAGATGGTCGAGCGTTGTAACCGGCCAGCGCTTGGGAGAGTCCGCAGCTGATATTTCTGACATAGCAGGCGATCCCGTCATTTCTGGCGATCGCGTTTATGCGGCGAACTTCGCTGGTCGTCTCGTTGCGATGAAAACGACCAATGGCGACCGCATTTGGACGGCGACTGAAGGAGCCGTCAGCCCCGTTTGGCCCGCGGGCGGTTCAGTCTTTGTTGTGAATGAGATTTCTCAGCTGGTGCGTCTGGATGACAGGGATGGTTCCGTCATTTGGAAAGTTGACCTTCCAAAGTTCACCGAAACGCGGTTCCGCCAGCAGAGAACGGTCTTTGCACATTATGGACCGGTCTTGGCCGGTGGCCGCCTGATTGTTGCATCGTCTGATGGGGTGATCCGTCAGTTTGATCCCACATCTGGCGCTCTCGTCGGAAGCGTCGCTATCGAAGGTGGCGCAGCGTCAAATCCAATCGTTGCGGGGCAGACATTGTATGTTGTCTCAAAAGATGGGCGATTGGTGGCTTTTCGTTAGTGAAACTTTAGTGTATCGGCGCGCATCTGACGTTTCAGGATCGGATCGATGAGTTTTACGCTGGCCATTGTTGGCCGTCCCAATGTTGGTAAGTCCACGCTGTTCAACCGCTTGGTTGGCAAGAAATTGGCTTTGGTTGATGACCAACCCGGAGTCACGCGTGACTTGCGGGAAGGCGAGGCACGTCTAGCCGATCTGCGGTTCACCGTAATTGATAGTGCTGGCCTTGAAGAAGCGACAGACGACAGCTTGCAAGGCCGGATGCGGCGTTTGACCGAACGCGCTGTTGAGATGGCCGATGTTTGCCTTTTCATGATCGACGCGCGGCAAGGGGTTTTGCCAGCTGACGAAGTGTTCGCTGACATCCTTCGGCGCAAGAATGCGAATGTGATCCTCGCGGCAAACAAGGGCGAGGGGCATGTCGCGGACGCTACGATCCTAGAGGCCTATTCCCTCGGGCTTGGTGAGCCGATACGGCTTTCGGCGGAGCATGGTGAAGGGATGGGCGACCTTTTGGCCGCTCTGCGTCCGATCCATGACGCGCATGAGGAACGGGCCGCGCTGTCAGCGCCCGAGGTTGATGTCGATGTGTCCGACGATGATCCCGATGCGCCTCGGGTTCCCACCTATGCGAAACCGCTGCAGATTGCGGTCGTGGGGCGACCGAATGCCGGCAAGTCGACTTTGATCAACCAGATCATTGGCGAGGAGCGTCTACTGACCGGACCGGAGGCAGGGATCACGCGAGATGCGATTTCCGTTCAGAAGGACTGGAACGGCGTACCGATGCGGATTTTTGATACCGCTGGGATGCGTAAGAAGGCGAAAGTTCAGGAAAAGATCGAAAAACTTTCGGTGACAGACGGTTTGCGCGCGGTCAAGTTTGCCGAAGTTGTGGTCGTGTTGCTGGATGTAGAAATTCCTTTCGAACAGCAGGACTTACGCATCGCGGATTTGGCGGAGCGCGAAGGGCGGGCTGTGGTTTTGGCGGTCAACAAATGGGACGTCGAGACCGACAAACAAATCAAACTGAAGAAACTGCGCGAAGATTTTGCACGGCTACTCCCACAGCTGCGGGGCGCGCCTTTGGTGACGGTTTCGGCAAAGACGGGCAAAGGTCTTGAGCGTTTACATCAAGCTATCATGCGCGCGCATGACGTCTGGAACCGCAGGGTCACGACCGCGCATTTGAACCGCTGGCTGACGGGTATGTTGGAGCAGCACCCACCACCCGCGCCAGGCGGGCGTCGGATCAAGATGCGCTATATGACTCAGGTGAAGACGAGACCGCCGGCGTTCGTCGTGATGACGTCGTTTCCTGATCAGGTACCGGCGAGCTATTCTCGTTATCTTGTCAACGGGTTGCGAGAAGACTTTGATATGCCAGGGACGCCAATTCGCCTGACCCTAAGGGATCAGGGCGAGAAGAACCCCTATAAAGGCCGCAAGAAATCGCAGCCTTCAAAACTGTCAAAGCATCTCAAACCAAATCGTGGAGATTAGATCGCGCACGTTAAGTGCGCGACCTAGTGCGTTGATTTGTTTATCTGCCTAGGCCTTCAAATGTGCCGCGTGGGTCCGGTCCGATGCCGAGCCAGCCTTCGGTAACGGCTTCAATGTGGTCGGTCACTCTGACTTTCTGCGTCTGGCCCTGAATCGTTGCTTCAATGGCTTGGAAACCCGTTAAAGCTTCAAGGTCAGCCTTGATCTGCTCAGGGGGAGAAATGACTTCACCCGTGCGCGCGTCTGTTGCTTGGATGAAATAGGTGATGTTGTGAACAGCAGAGGGTGCTTTCTCACGGGCAATTGGTGACACACCGTGAAATTCAGAGACCTGCACGTTTAGGTTCACCGGGCGCGGTCCGTTCAATTCGCTCGCACCGCGTGCGACACCTTCTCTTACAATGTCAGCGACCTGGGCTTTCCGATCTCCACGCGGATCGCCGTGCCACACGATGTCTGCGACAGGTACGAATGAGTTTTCTTCGCTGACGGTCAATTCGTCTGGCACGCTGACAGACACGCCCACAACGTTCCAACCGCGTGTGACATCGGGGCTCAAAGGTTGTGCGAAGTCCGTCTCAAATGACGTGGAACAGGCCGCAAGAGCGGTAAAGCAAAGCGCTTTTGCTAGGGTTTTCATTGCACTACTCGTTTTGTTTTTGATCGTTATTGAGGGCTTTCTAGCATTTGAAGGTGGTGAGATTGTGTCTTTGTTTGACGGTTGAGGTGACGATTGAGGCTTACTTGCAACATTTCGCCAAACGCGATGCCAAAGGGCATGGAAACCCCGACTTGTTTGATGCGGGCAGGGACTGCAGGCTGAACCGATGAAACGTATCGCTATTTTCATCGATGGAACATGGAACCGTCCTGACGCGCAGCATCCGACCAACGTGCTCAGACTGTCGCGTTGCGTGCACCACTACGACCGAAAAACAAATGTCCCTCAGTACGTCATCTACACCGCTGGTGTTGGATCGGGGGAAGGTAGTACGTGGCTGGCGCGCAAGCTGGACCGTTGGTTTGGCGGCGGATTCGGTTGGGGCAGCCTTGCCTTGATGGAGAACGTCTATCGCCGTTTGGTCTATGCCTATGAACCAGGTGATGAGGTTTTCGTCTTTGGGTTTTCGCGCGGCGCATTCGCGGCGCGATCCTTGGTTGGGTTGATCCGAAGTTGCGGTATCGCGCCGCGTAGCCATTTGGACCGCATACCGGAAGCGGTTGCGCGTTATGTGGATCGGAGCGGGGCCACGCATCCCGAGGACTCCTCCAGCTATGAATTTCGCGAGAGTTTTGCACCGTTTACGGCGACAAGCGACAAGGAATTCAAGTGGCGTCGCGAGCGGGGAGATACCGAAGCGATCCGCTTATTTGTCGACTACGTGGGTGTCTGGGATACCGTGAGTGCGTTAGGTTTACCGAAGTGGTTTCCGGGCTCCAAGTGGTTTAACCAGCAGTATGAATTTCATGACGCCAACCTTTCCTCTTCAGTGCTTTCGGCAAGACATGCAATTTCACTTGATGAGAGAAGGTCAACGTTTCCAGCCCATCCTTGGTGCAACATTGATCAGCTCAATGGACCGATCCTGACCGCCAAAGGGCCAAAACAGCGCAAGCCATTCCTTCAGCAATGGTTCCCCGGAAATCATGGTTCTGTCGGGGGCGGGGGGCGTCGGATTGGTCTGTCCTCGATAACGATGCATTGGATTGCACAGGGGGCGGTTGATGCGGGTCTATCGATCAGTTGGGAAGATTTTGACAGACAGGCGTGGCGTTTATCGGTTTTGGAGAAACTGGACAATAAATTCGGCCCGGTAGGCGCAGTGAACTGGGTCTTGCAGCAATCCAAGAAAGATCGAAAGGGACCAAGCGATATGGAAAACCTATCTCTTGCCGCGTTGGATCGGTTCCAATTGGATGATGACTACCGACCCAAGCCGTTGGACCAAATTTACCACGAGCTTTACGACCTTAGCGAAGAGGAATGGGGCGAATTACGAGGTCAGATGATCGCGCGGGATGGCGGGCCAACGCACGATTTGGACGATGGGCGGCGTCCGCGAGACTAAAAAAGCCGAGGATGCCCTCGGCTTTCTGTTTATTCCAACGCACCCTCTGCCGTGATCCGCGTTTTGCCTCTCAAATACGGGTGCAGCGCACTCGGCAGGTCAACTGACCCATCCGCTTGCTGTCCATTCTCCAGAACAGCAATAAGCGCGCGGCCAACGGCAAGGCCCGAACCGTTCAGAGTGTGCAGAAATTCAGGCTTGCCCCCCTCGGAGGGCTTGAAACGCGCGTTCATCCGGCGTGCCTGATAGTCTCCACAGGTCGAAACGGAGGAAATTTCGCGATACGTATTCTGGCCGGGAAGCCAAACTTCAATGTCATGCGTACGTCGCGCGCCAGCGCCCATGTCGCCAGTGCAAAGGACGACGGTACGGTAGGGCAGCTCAAGCTTTTCTAAGATGCCTTCGGCACATTTCGTCATGCGTTCATGTTCTGCTTCCGATTGCTCCGGATGGCAGACGGTGACCATTTCCACTTTCTCAAACTGGTGCTGACGCAGCATGCCAGAGGTGTCACGCCCAGCCGATCCCGCTTCGGAGCGGAAACACTGTGTGTGCGCGACGTATCGGCGTGGCAGATAGCTCTCTTCCACAGTCGAGCCATTGACGATGTTTGTCAGCGTGACTTCTGCAGTCGGGATGAGCCACCAGCCGTTTGTTGTTCGGTAGCTATCTTCACCAAACTTCGGCAACTGCCCAGTGCCATACATCATGTCTTCTCGGACGAGGACGGGGGTGATCGTTTCGGACAACCCGTTTTCTTCGACGTGAGTGTCGATCATGAACTGCGCCAGTGCCCGGTGAAGACGGGCAACAGCACCGGAAAGCAATACGAAACGACTGCCAGAGAGTTTGGCGGCGGTTTCGAAATCCATACCGTCTTGAACACCGGCAATTTCGTAGTGTTCAACGGGGTCGAAATCGAAATTACGCGGGTTGCCATGACGGCGGATTTCGACGTTGTCGTCTTCATCTTCACCGTCAGGCACATCATCGTAAGGCAGGTTTGGAATGCCCATCAGCAGATCGGTCAGCTGAACGTCCAACTCTTTGGCCTTGTCGTTCAGCTCCGCGATTTCGGATTTCTTGGCACCGACCAAAGCACGGAGACGTTCAAATTCGGCTTCATCGCCTCGGCCTTTGGCGGCGCCAACTTCTTTGGCAGCTTTATTGGCTTCAGCTTGTGCAGCCTCTGCAGCTTGTATAGCCGCGCGGCGCTCGCCGTCGATCGCAAGAATTTCGGAGGAGGACGCTGCTGCTCCACGACGGGACAAAGCTGCATCAAAGGCAGCAGGGTTGTCACGGATCGCGCGAATATCGTGCATCGGTCTTCTCCTTGGTTGTCGATGTGGGGGTCATATGCCCAAAACGTTGGACGAAATGAAGTGTGATTTTAATTGAAAGAAGAAATCAAAGACAAAAGCTCTTCATTTGGAATAACCGCGAAGGCATTACCATCGGCCTTCGCAGCGATCACCGCGACAATTTGGGGATTGTCTTGGCTTCCGACCAAGACCGCCGCGCCGGAATTTCCACCGATCACGGGGCAACCGACAAGTAGTGGGCCTTGATCCAGAACCCGGTGCTGGCAATTCCGGGTTAACAGGGGCGCTTCGCGGTTCTTCTGGCTATAGGTCAGGTAATATACCGTTTCCCATGGTCCAGGGACGCGCGTGATCGGCAGCGGCTCCACCTCGGTTATCGGATCAGTGAGGCGCGCAAGAGCCCAATCGTTGTTGAGCATCCGTAACCCGTCGTTTGACACCGGTGTATAGCTGTCAGGAATGATAACTTCAGCAATCGAACTTGCAGCGATTGCGGTCCCGTTGTTCCACCCTGCTGCAAATGTATATTGTCTCAGTTCACTTGGCGTGTCGTCCCTTGCCACGTAAAGACAGTGAGCTGCTGTCAAAATGTAGTTTGGTGCAACAAGCGTTGCAGTGCAAAGACCATTGTCTTGTTTGCGACCGCGAACGAGCTGACCAACGGCAGCAAAGGGCTCCTGCTGTTCTGCCGATAAAAGGCGAGACTGTTGTGCTAAAGCCTTTGAAACGTTCAGCGCTAGCACGAATATCGCAGCGAGTATGATTGACGGTTTGATCATAAGGCACCATATGCACCTAAACACATCGGTGGGAAGCAAAAAACTAGTGAGCAGCGTTGCTATTTTGAGGCCGCGCTCATAGTGTGCCGCGACCTCCACTCAAGGCCTTTGCGCCCAACTAAGACCAAGGATAGGACCCACCATGGAAGGCATTCAATCAATCATTCCTCTTATTCTGATTTTCGGGATCATGTACTTCCTTTTGATCCGCCCACAACAGAAGAAGATGAAAGAGCATCAGGCTATGGTGGCGGCGCTTCGTCGCGGGGATCGGGTTGTGACGCAAGGCGGAATTAAAGGTAAAGTGACCAAGGTCAAAGAGGGTGAAAACGAGATCGAAGTTGAGATCGCTCAGGGTGTCACCATCAAGGTGGTTCAATCCACGATCGCGAACGTCGAAAACAAGACTGAGCCTGCAAAGTAATTCTGATCTAAGGGGCACTAGATGCTTCATATCTCTGCCACCAAGCAAGTGATGATTTGGCTGACCGTGGTGGTCGGCCTTTTGCTTGCTTTACCCAACGGGTTTTATGGCCAAGTTGAAAGCTACAACGATGCCGTTGAAGCTGGCGAAGAGGCGACGGGTTGGCCGTCGTTCCTCCCATCAGGCTTGGTAAACCTTGGCCTAGACTTGCGCGGTGGCGCGCATTTGTTGGCCGAAGTGCAAGTCGAAGACGCGCATGAAACACTCATCGAGTCGCTCTGGCCGGAAATTCGTCAGGCCTTGGGTGCCGAGCGCGCGACTATTGGTCCTTTCCGTCAAAGTGCCGATGCGCCGCCTGCGACATTGCGCATTCAGTTCCAAGAAACGGATGGCATCGATCGGGCGGTCGAGATCATTCGGGGATTGGCGCGTCCGGTGCAATCGCTGACTGGCGTAGGGGCCAGCGATATCGAAGTGACCCGTGGCAGTAACTTTGTCACTGTTGAGCTGTCTGAGGCTGAGAAGGACAACATTAACGAACGCACCATGCAGCAATCGTTGGAGATCATTCGTCGCCGGATTGACGAGGTCGGGACACGTGAACCGACGATCCAGCGTCAGGGTGCAGAACGAATTTTGGTACAGGTGCCGGGGGTTGGCTCTGCGCAGGAAGTCAAAGACATTATTGGCACGACGGCTCAGTTGAACTTCCAACCGGTTGTTTCGATTGCGAGTAGTCCTGATGGGATCGCTGGCCCGGGCAATGAAATCCTTCCAGAAGCAACACCAGATGGTGTTGAGCCCAGCGTCTATTACGTTCTTGAACGCACGCCTGTTGTCACAGGCGAAGAACTTGTCGACGCCCAACCATCGTTCGATCAGAACGGCAGTCCTGCGGTTAACTTCCGGTTCAATGTAAGTGGTGCGCGGAAATTCGGGGATTATACTCTTGAAAACATCGGTCAACCTTTTGCGATTGTGCTGGACGATGAAGTGATTTCGGCTCCGACCATCCAAAGCCATATTGCTGGTGGATCGGGGATCATCACCGGAAACTTCTCAGTCGAGGAAAGCACCAATCTTGCGGTTCTACTGCGGGCAGGGGCGTTGCCTGCGGAATTGGAGTTCCTTGAAGAGCGAACAATTGGTCCTGAGCTTGGTCAAGACAGTATCGACGCCGGGCAGATCGCCTGTATCGTTGCCGGGATTATGGTGCTCATCTTCATGTTCCTCAGTTACGGCCTTTTCGGCCTGTTTGCGAACGTTGCCTTGATAGTTAACGTGGGGCTGATCTTTGGATTGCTTTCTTTGATTGGCGCGACCCTTACCTTGCCAGGTATCGCGGGGATCGTTTTGACGATTGGTATGGCGGTGGACGCCAACGTGATTGTGTTTGAGCGCATCCGTGAAGAGCTGCGAACCGCCAAGGGCCCTGCACGTGCCATTGAACTTGGATACGAGAAAGCGCTGTCTTCGATTTTGGATGCGAACATAACGACCTTCATTACCGCGACGATCCTTTTCGTTATGGGTTCAGGGCCGGTACGTGGGTTCGCGATTACCTTGGGATTGGGCATTATCACGTCGCTCTTTACTGCAATCTTTGTCACCCGCGCCTTGATCGCCATTTGGTTTGCGCGGCGTCGTCCGAAAACGATCGAGGTTTGATATGCGTCTAAGACTGGTCAAACAGTGTACAAACATCGATTTCTTCAGCCGCGCGAAATTGTGGCTGGGTATTTCCGGATTCATGATGGTTCTGGCGGTCGTGTCTTTCATGGTGCAAGGGCTGAATTTCGGGATCGACTTCCAAGGCGGCACAAGCATCCGTACGCAAGCGGAAGCGCCGATCGTTGTGTCGGAGTACCGAGACGCGATTGACCCCTTGGAACTTGGGGATGTCTCCATCACCGAGGTTTTCGATCCGAGTTTCGAAGAAAACCAAAACGTCGCAATGATCCGTATCCAAGCCCAAGTAGGCGAAGAAAGCGTGACCAACGAAACAATTGGTCAGGTTCAAACGGCGTTGCAGGCGATGGACCCGACACTGACGTTCACCGCTGTTGAATCCGTTGGTCCGAAGGTCTCGGGCGAGTTGATCCAAACCGCCTTTATTGCGGTTGCTTTGTCGGTCTTGGCGATCCTTCTTTACATCTGGCTAAGGTTTGAATGGCAGTTCGCTGTCGGGGCGGTTCTTGCACTTGTTCATGACGTTGTACTGACGGTCGGCGTATTCTCGGAACTTCAGATCAAATTCGATCTCGCTATCATCGCAGCGATCCTGACGATTGTGGGCTATTCGATCAACGATACGGTGATCGTCTATGACCGCGTACGCGAGAACCTGAGAAAGTACAAAAAGAAAGACCTCAAGGACGTTCTGAACATCTCGATCAACGAAACGCTGTCACGGACATTGATGACATCTGTGACAACGATGCTCGCGCTGCTGTCGCTCTTTATCCTCGGCGGCGATGTGATCCGCGGGTTCGTCTTTGCAATGATGTGGGGCGTTTTGATCGGAACCTATTCGTCGATCTTTGTCGCAACCGCGATTCTTTTGGTGCTTGGCGTTAAACGCGATTGGTCGAAAAAGGCCGTCGCTGCTGGCACGCGCTATGGAGACATCGACGCCTGATGCGTCTGAATGAGGTCGAATATAACGACAGTCAGCCGATTGATGGCTACGGTCCGGGGTTCTTCCGAATTGGCGGAAAAATCTATGAAGGAGCGACAGCCGTCTTGCCGTCTGGCGTGACGTCGTGGGGTGGTTACGTAGACACTCAGACGCTTTTGGACGCAATCGCAGACGTCGATGTGATCTTTGTGGGGACAGGCAAAGAAATCGCGCATATGCCTGCTGATTTCCGCTCTGTTTTTGACGACTCCGGAATAGGGGTTGAGGCGATGCCATCACCAGCCGCGTGTCGAACCTACAACGTCCTGTTGAGCGAAGGGCGTCGTATCGCACTAGCGCTTTTGCCGGTTTGATTGGTTAGGCGTGGCGCGGTAGGTTCCAACGCATGACACTATCGGTTCGCAATCTGACAATTTCACGAGGCGGTCTGCCATTGCTGGACGGCGTCAGTTTTGATGTGCCAGCGGGCGAAGCGCTCATCCTTCGCGGCCCCAACGGGATTGGTAAGACGTCACTGCTGCGCACGCTCGCAGGGCTGCAAGAGTCGGAAGCAGGTGTGATAGACGCCGACCCCGATGAACTTTTGTATGCCAGTCATGCAGACGGTGTGAAATCGCAATTGACGGTGGTCGAGAACCTAACTTTTTGGGCAGAGGTTTACGGCCAAACCGTGCCTGAAGAGGTCTATGAACAGTTCGAATTGGCTGATTTGAAATCGAGGTTGGCTGGAACGCTCTCAGCGGGGCAAAAGCGCAGGCTCGGACTGGCGCGGTTGGGTGTCGTCAATCGTAAGGTTTTGCTGCTGGACGAACCAACGGTGTCGCTTGATCAGGTGTCGGTAAAGCGATTTGCGAGCTTCTTACAAGATACCCATCTTGCAGCGGGCGGCAGCGCTTTGATCGCGACGCATATTGATCTGGGGTTGGATTCACCAACTTACGATCTTTCTCAGAACACTTCCGAGCCGACCTCACTCAATCAGGACGAGGCGTTTCTGTGAAGGCGCTTTTGCTTCGAGATTTACGCTTAGCGATCCGGGCAGGCGGAGGATTTGGCCTTGGCTTGGCCTTCTTCCTGATCGTGATCGTCTTGGTGCCCTTTGGTGTGGGGCCGGAACGCGAGCTTCTCAACGCAATTGCACCCGGCGTTTTGTGGGTTGCGGCGTTGCTGGCATCGTTGCTGTCGCTCGACCGAATTTTCGCGCTCGACTTTGAGGACGGTGCCTTAGCGCTTTTGGCCACTTCACCACTTCCTTTGGAAGGCGTTGCATCGGTCAAAGCTGTTGCGCATTGGATCACGACAGGGCTGCCCCTTACAGTTGTGGCCCCGCTTTTGGGTTTTTTGCTGAACTTACAGCCAGCGGCCTACAGCTTCCTTTGGATTTCGCTTTTGATCGGAACACCAGCGCTTTCGGTGATCGGGACTTTTGGAGCGGCTTTGACGGTGGGGTTGAAACGCGGTGGTTTGTTGCTGTCTCTGCTGGTTTTACCGCTTTACGTCCCTACATTGATTTTCGGCGCTGAAGTCGTGCGACGCGGTGCTGATGGCTTGAATGCGACAACGCCGATGTTGCTGCTGGCGGGGATCACGGTAGGCGCCTTCGCGCTACTGCCATTTGCTTCGGCAGCAGTGTTGCGGGTCAATCTGCGATGAGTGGGTATTGAGGCCAGGGAAAGAGCACGTTAGGGACCGTTCATGTCAGTTTGGGAATTTGCAAATCCAAGACGTTTTATGGGCTGGACCGCCCCTGTCTTGCCGTGGGCTTTCGGCCTCGCAGGCGTGGCTTTGGTGACAGGGTTGATCTGGGGCTATTTCTTCACGCCAGACGCGGCGCGGTTCGGGTCGACGGTGAAAATCATTTATATCCATGTGCCCGCTGCGTTCATCGCGATCAATGCATGGATCATGATGTTGATTGCTTCGCTTATCTGGTTGGTCAGACGCCATCATGTTTCGGCTCTAGCCGCAAAGGCAGCTGCGCCGATTGGCCTTGTGATGACGGTGATTGGACTGGCGACGGGCGCAATCTGGGGCCAGCCGATGTGGGGCACTTATTGGGCCTGGGATCCGCGGCTTACATCGTTCTTGATCCTGTTTCTCTTCTACATCGGCTACATCGCACTTTGGGCCGCGATCGAGGACGGGGATACAGCTGCTGATTTGACCTCTTGGCTCTGCCTTGTTGGGTCTGTCTTTGCGCTACTGTCGCGCTATGCGGTTCTGTTCTGGAACCAAGGCCTGCACCAAGGGGCGTCGTTGAGTTTGGACGCGGAAGAGAACGTCGCAGATGTTTTCTGGTTTCCGCTGGTGCTGTGCATCGTTGGGTTTGTGTTGTTGTTCATTGCACTTGTGCTGCTGCGGACCAGAACGGAAATCAGGCTTCGCCGCGCGCAGGCTTTGGAAAGACGGATGGCGAGGGGCTGATGCCGGATTTAGGAAAATACGCGACCGAAGTTCTTTTGTCTTACGGCGTGACGATCCTTTTGGTGGTCGGTCTGGTCTGGGTCAGCTGGCGTCAGGCCGCGGCGGCCAAACGCCGGTTGGAGGCTCTTGAGGATGCCTAAAATCTCTCCTCTCATGCTGATCCCAGTGCTGATTTTCGCAGGCTTCGCGGGGCTGTTTCTGGCCGGCATGTTTCGAGAGAATGCTGGCGAAGTGCCATCAACGCTGATCGGTCAACCGGTGCCTGGGCTACCGACGGAAGCGGTGGAAGGCACTGAGCAGATCGTCATGGAAGATTTTACCTCAGGAGAGATCACGATTGTGAATTTCTGGGCCAGTTGGTGCCCACCATGTCGGGCGGAACATCCGACGCTTTTGCGGTTGAGCCAAGAAGGCTACCGGATCGCAGGAATGAATTTCAGGGATACGGGTGATCAAGCGCGGGACTATTTGGTTGAGGACGGTAACCCTTTCTTTGCCACAGGCTTTGATTCGCGAGGGCGGGTCGCGCTAGATTGGGGGGTGACGGCGCCGCCTGAGACCTTCATCGTCGGGCCGGACGGGACCGTGCTGAACCGGTTCATTGGACCGCTCGTTGGGTCTGATTTTGATCAACGGTTCTTGCCGATGCTTGAGGCGGCAGAGGGCAGCTAAAAGGCGCGCTACCGCGCATTTCTATTCGGCGAGATGAGATGCGCCGCTCGGTTCGGACGGGGGCTAGTTGCGGTGGTTTTGAGTCCTGCTGATAAGCGCTTGAGGGGGCACTTTGCCCCTCAAGACGCCTTGTAGAGCATTAGATGAGTCGTGTCCGCGTCAAGGCGACCTCAGCAAGCTGAGGCGGCTGCGCCGACCTTGACCCGGCCAAGACTCACGCGGCTTTGGCGAGGTTGCGTAGCACGTAGTGCAGAACGCCGCCGTTTTCGATGTAGTCGATTTCGACGGCGGTATCGATGCGGCACTTCAAAGTGATCTCTTTGACGCTGCCATCGGCCATTTCAATTTTGGCGGGCACCTCTTGCAGCGGCTGGACGCCTTCGAGACCTTCGATCGTGACGGTTTCTTCTCCCGTCAGGCCGAGCGATTTGCGGGTGTCGCCACCGGTGAACTCAAAGGGGATCACACCCATACCAACGAGGTTGGAGCGGTGAATGCGTTCGAAGCTCTCTGCGATCACGGCCTTTACGCCCAGAAGAGCTGTGCCCTTTGCCGCCCAGTCGCGGGAAGAACCAGCCCCGTATTGAACGCCACCGAAGATGACCAAAGGTGTACCGGCTGCCTGATGCGCCATTGAAGCGTCAAAAATTGACGTTTGTGTTCCATCTGGCCCTTTGGTGTAGCCGCCTTCCACACCGTCGAGCATTTCGTTCTTGATGCGGATATTGGCGAAGGTGCCCCTCATCATGACTTCGTGGTTGCCGCGGCGGGAGCCGTAGGAGTTGAACTCTCGCACCGGAACTTGCCGGTCCAGGAGGTATTGTCCGGCTGGTGTTGTGTCTTTGAACGATCCGGCGGGGGAGATGTGGTCGGTGGTGATCATGTCGCCCAGAACGGCGAGCACCTTTGCATTGACCACGTCCGAGATTTTGCCAGCCTGCGCCCCCATGCCTTGGAAGTAGGGCGGGTTTTGCACGTAAGTCGAGGCGGCAGGCCAGTCGTAGGTCAAGCTGTCTGTGGTCTCGACCGCTTGCCATTTCTCATCGCCTTTGAAGACGTCAGCGTACTTGCTGATGAAGGCCTCTCGTGTGACGGTTTGTTCGACCAAAGCGTTGATTTCTGCGGAAGTCGGCCAGATGTCTTTGAGGAACACATCATTGCCGTCTTGATCCTGACCAATGGCCTCTGAGCTGAGGTCGATGTCCATCGTACCTGCGAGCGCATAGGCCACGACAAGCGGTGGAGAGGCGAGGTAGTTTGCGCGTACATCCGGGCTGATCCGGCCTTCGAAATTGCGGTTGCCAGAGAGGACGGAGGTGGCGACGAGATCGCCCTCCGCAATTGCCTCTGACAATTCCTTTTGGATCGGGCCGGAGTTTCCGATGCAGGTGGTGCAGCCGTAGCCGACCAGGTTGAAGCCGATTTTGTCGAGATCGTCTTGCAGGCCTGCTGCTTCGAGATATTCGGAGACGACCTTCGATCCGGGGGCGAGGGAGGTCTTGACCCATGGTTTGCGGTCGAGGCCTAAGGCGGCGGCCTTTCGCGCCACCAGACCTGCGCCGATCATCACATAAGGGTTTGAGGTGTTCGTGCAGGAGGTGATCGACGCAATAACGACCTTGCCGCTTTCCATCGTGTAGGCTTCTCCCGCGACTGCAACTTCTTTCCCCAACGGGCGTTTGAACGTGTCTTCCATCTCTTTGCGGAAGGCCGCTTTGGCGTCGGTAAGCGCGACATAGTCTTGCGGGCGTTTCGGGCCGGAAATCGCGGGAACGATCGTGGCCATGTCGAGGTGGAGAGTGATCGTGTAGATCGGTGCATAGTTTTCATCCCGCCAAAACCCGTTTTCCTTGGCATAGGCTTCGACCAGAGCGATGCGATCTTCGTCGCGGCCGGTGTTGCGCAAGTAGCGAAGTGTTTCTCCGTCGATTGGGAAGAAGCCGCAGGTCGCGCCATATTCCGGCGCCATGTTGGCGATGGTGGCGCGGTCTGCGAGGGGCAACCGATCCAGCCCTTCGCCGTAAAACTCGACGAATTTACCGACAACGCCGAGTTCCCGCAGCATTTCAACGACTTTCAGAACGAGGTCGGTGCCCGTCGTTCCTTCCATCATTTCGCCGGTCAGTTCAAAGCCAACAACCTCCGGGATCAACATGGAAACAGGTTGGCCCAACATCGCGGCTTCCGCTTCGATCCCACCTACGCCCCAGCCCAAAACTGCGAGGCCGTTGACCATCGTTGTGTGGCTATCTGTGCCGACAAGCGTGTCGGGGTAGGCGACTTCTTCTCCGTTTTGATCGGTGTCGGTCCAAACGGTTTGCGCGAGGTACTCGAGGTTCACTTGGTGGCAGATGCCGGTTCCAGGAGGAACCACACGGAAGTTATTGAAAGCGCCTTGGCCCCATTTGAGGAACTGGTAACGTTCCATGTTGCGTTCGTATTCGCGGTCCACGTTCATTTGAAACGCGCGCGGGTTGCCAAACTCATCGATCATCACCGAGTGGTCGATGACGAGATCAACAGGATTGAGCGGGTTGATCTGTTCGGCGTCACCACCAAGCGCCACGATCCCGTCCCTCATCGCAGCAAGGTCAACCACCGCTGGCACGCCGGTGAAATCCTGCATCAGAACACGGGCAGGGCGGTATGCGATTTCTCGAGGATTTTTGCCACCGTTTTTGGCCCAATCTGAAAAGGCCCTGATATCATCAGTGGACACCGAGAATCCGTTATCTTCAAACCTTAGCAAGTTTTCCAAGACGACTTTCAGCGCAGCGGGGAGCTTGGAGAAGTCGCCTAGGCCGGCCTCTTCGGCGGCTTTGATCGAATAGTAAGCAATTGTTTTATCGCCAATCTTCAGGGATTTGCGCGTTTTAGCGGTGTCTTTTCCGACGGTGACGGTCATGGCAGTACCTTTCTAGGAACGAGCGAGAGTCGCCTTAGTATCGGACTTGAAAATAGGCCAATCAAGTCACAAAGGGTGTTTGGTAGTGCAACCTTGGGTTGGGGATTGAAACATCCATAACGAAAGGCTCGCAATTCGTTGATTGGTCATTTCAATGCTCATTCCTTAGTTCTGGTTGAAGGAAACGAGGACTTTCGACCATGCGCGCACTTTTGTCGGCCTTTACGATAGCTTCAACTGTTTTTGGCAGTGCTGTTGTTGCTGAAAACGCAACCGTTGTGGAGCTCTATACGTCACAAGGGTGTTCGAGCTGTCCGCCAGCCGATGAAATTCTAGCGGAATTATCCGATCGAGACGACGTCATCGCTCTGGCCCTACATGTGGACTATTGGGATTACCTCGGCTGGGTCGATGACCTTGCCAACCCTGCTCACACTGAAAGGCAGCGTGCTTTTGCCCGCGCCAAGGGTGCTAGAACGATCTATACCCCGCAGATGGTTTTTGGTGGTGTTGATCATGTGATCGGCTCCCGCCCGATGGAGGTGATGGAGCAAATTGAGAAACATCGGGCTGAAGCAGATGCTGTTGAAGTCTCTCTCAGCCGGAACGGCGATACGCTTCGCATTGACGCGACCCAGGTTGGTACTTTCAATGGGGACGCCGTGGTGCAGATCGTTCGGTTTATGCCAGCCGTCACACGCGATATTCGCCGGGGCGAAAACGCTGGACGCACCTTGACGTACCATAACGTCGTCAGCAGCTGGCAGAATGCAATGACTTGGGACACCGGTGAACCCTTGGCGATTGAAGCCACGGTGAGCGGGTCGGATGCAGTTGCGGTGATCATTCAGGACGGAACCGACGGTCCGGTTCTAGGTGCTGCTCAGCTCCGCTGATTTGCCGGATTTGTTCTTCCATCTGCGGTGAATCCAGAACCATTGCTCTGGCGCGTCTTCGATCCGCTTCTCTAGGCTTGCGGATATGTCTGTCATCATTTGAACCGGATCGGTGTGCTGTATCGGCGCATCGAGTTCCACCGAGAAACTCAATCCGTCATCCAGCCGTTTCCCAAAATACGGTATGACCAAAGCATCAAAACGAAGGGCAATTTCCGAAGCTGAAAACGCAGTGCGGGCGGGCTTTCCAAGGAATGGGAGCAGTTCTCCTCGGTCATAATTCACATCGAATAAGAGCGTACCCATGCCGCCGGATTTGAGGTGTTTGGAAAACCCCATCGTGCCGCGTTTGCCTTGTTCAAAAACAGGTCCGCCCCAGCTGGTCATGGTCTTTGAATAGTGTTCGTTAAAGTAGGGGTTCGCCATGGGGCGATAAAGTCCGCCGATTTCATACCCCATGCGCGTGAGGACTTGTCTGGGCGCTTCATGGTTTCCGTAGTGGCCCGTCACGAAAATTACAGGTTGTTTTCGGGCCTTCGCTTCCTTCAAGGCTGAAACACCCGCACCTTTCGCTTCGCAGTCTTTGATCCAATCGCCAAACTCTTCATGGGAATAGTTTTCAATGAGGGTGCGGCCAAAGTTATCGCAAACCCCTTCAGCGATTTGGCGGCGCCGTGTCGGTGACATGTCAGGATAGATGAAAGCTAGGTTTTCCTCAGCCCGCTTTCGATAGCCAACCAATGGACCAATCGCGCGCCTTAAGGCGCTCCCCATCATCGGGACGCGGCTTTGGTAGGGGAGCTGCATGACCGACGCGATCAACCCACGCAATGCACGATCGGCCAACCAATCGGCTTTGGTTCCTTGCAAGGGTGGCGACTTAGTCATTTAGCCAGAATAGGCTGATTATGAAGGCTTAGGAAGGCCGGTTCCGATCATACTGTCGCGCGTGACGAGCTCTGCCAATTGGTCCTGCGACCATCCCTCGGTGCCGTCTGGGCGGTTGGGAATAACGATGTAACGCATGTCTGCGGTACTATCGTGAACGCGCACTTCGATATCCGGCGAGAGATCCACACCAAATTCGCTCAACACCTTTCGAGGCTCGCGAACTGTCCGCGACCGGTAGGCGCGGGATTTATACCAATCGGGCGGAAGGCCCAGCAGGTTGCGTGGATAACAAGAGCACAGAGTGCAGACGACCACGTTGTGAAGGGTTGGCGTGTTTGGCAGTGCGATGAGTTTCATCGGCCCGATGTCATATCCCATTTCTCGGGTCGCTTGTGAGCCATCGGCGAGAAGGGCTGCGGCAAAATCTGGGTCTGTCCAATACCGTGCCACGACTTGCGCTCCATTCGCCGGGCTGCGTGCGTCCATGGCATCAATCTGGCTTGTGATCTGTGCTGCTGTAAGTTCACCCTTTTCGATGAGGAGTTCGCGAACAGCGATCTCCATCGTTTGCCAATAGGTCAGTTCAACGTCATCGTTTTTGCGATAAGGGTGTCCTGATGGTGAGAGGTGGTCGTGATGGTCATGTGGCATCAGGTGTCGAGCTCCTCTAACCAATGGGAATAGATTTCGGCTTCGATCGTGTCGCTGGGGTTGTCCGTTTCTTTGCCCCATACCTCAGACATGGAGAAACGCACGCGGCATAGCGGCAGCGGTTCTGCTTTGAGGCCATAGGCAAGTTGTTCGGGATTTGGAAACGGTCCAAGCACGCGCTCTACTATGCCCGTTTTGCCGCGTAGGTAATAAGGCGTCCGGACATGACCAGGAGGCGAGTAGGATTTCACACGAACGCTTTGGCCACTAACCATTTGCGGCGTCCCCGTAGGTGTTGCCGCGCATTTTGACCTCTTCCATGCGCTGACCAAGTTCTTCAATCGTGTAGACGCCGTTTTCGATGAGGTTCTGGTTCACAGAGGTGATCCATCGCTCATAGTAGCTCATTGTTTCAAATGCTTCAGGCCCCATGTCTTCCAACACGCGCCGAAGCCCGTCGACTGTAAAGAGGCCCTTAACATTGCAAAGTACCAAGAGGGCATCCACGCGTTTTTCCCAAAGCGCAAAATCGTGTTCGTCTAGCAAAACGGGGTCGGATGCATTGCCGCCCATGTCATGCCATCTGCGACCAGAATCTGTCATTTTGCCTGTTTCCATCTGAGATTGGTCATTGCTGTGATTCGAAACTTTGCTTTAATTTTCGCGTTTTAGTTGAGGTTTTGCGAAACCAGATACCCCCTACTTGTAAGGGCCTGTAAGTCGTTGGTACTCAGGGGGGTGAGAGATAGTGTCGCATTATGAATGGTTTGGACAATCGCCAAGAGCTCAGACATTTCCTCATCACTGAACTCTCGATCTGAGCGTGCGAAACTTCCAATACTTCGGGAGTCGTCGTTTGCAATTGCCCAGGTCATTCCAAATTTCATGCCAAAATCGGCGGCGGACGCTATTACCCCTTTTTCATCTAGGTGAACGAGGTCTGACCACCGAATTGTTCCTTGGTTTTCAAATCCCCACATCACTGTCGGATCCTGCATCAAGAGCCCGTTTTCAGAGTAATGCTTGTTCCATTCCTGTGAATAAGACTGGAATAAATAGCTGGGTGTTGTCAGTCGAATTTGAAAGGCAAGAGCGAAACCTTTAGAGGCCTTTTCACTTAATTCCTCAAGTTCGGAACAAAATTTCACATCTTTTGACATGGTTGATATCACTCACCTTACAGTTGATTGTTTAGTAGAAACTGTCTCAAAGTACATATACCAATAAATAACTAGTGTGAGATCAATCCTATCGCATACTCAAGTCCAAATATATGCGGAGAGAAAATTCAGTTAAATCGAATGGCAGCTATCGAAATAAAAGCTTTGGGTGATGATGACCTGACAGAAGTTGCACCTTCTGGCTATTATATTGCTTTGCGCGTTGGATTTGCGTCTCCGGTGGAGGAAATTAACTATCTCCGCAGCGATTGGGTTCAGCACTATACGCGGCAGCGTTTTATGATGTTTGATCCGGTGGTTCGTTGGGTTCATGCAAACGTCGGTATCAAAAGGTGGACCGATTTAGCGGATGATGACCCGAGGGGGATTCTTGGTCAGGCTCAGACTTTTGGGATGAGATACGGTGTCGCTGTTTCGGTTTTCGATAACAATACGGCCGGACATCGGTCTTTTGGTTACTTTACGCGTTCTGATCGCGAATTTGCCGCAGCTGAAGAAGAAGCGCTTCTTGCTTATGTCACACGTCGTCACTTGGAAATGGCACCGCCGACCAATCTAACATCAGCTGAAATAGAGGCGTTGCGCCTTGTAAAAGAGGGACTTCGCTTAAAGGAAGTTGCGCACGAACTTGGCGTATCTGAAGGCGCGATCAAACAGCGTATCAAAAACGCAAAGGCGAAATTGAACGCCAACACCAGCTCTCAGGCTGCGACCATTGCGGCGCAGCACGGGATTGTCTGAAGACGTTAACGGCTAATTAACTTATTTTTCTCCGACTGAACGGGAATTCCTCAACAGGATTCTCGTGATGATTGCTTTTGTTTTTAGTTTCGAATTTCACATTCTAGGAGAGATAAAGAATGAAAAATATGGCGTTTAATTTTATCCAGTTGGCCAAATACGATGATGCTTTTTTTAGGTTCTTGGAGTTACGTAAGCGATTTTTTGTGGATCAGTTGGAATGGGATATTCCCCATGACGATGCGATGGAAATGGACCAATACGACAATCCAACAGCTTGGTATTCATTAGTAGAATATAACGGTGAGATTGTGGGCGGCGCCCGGACCATGCCGACAAATGCGCGGTGGGGATCGCATGGTTGCATGTTGACTGATGCGATCAACGGTAAACTCGTTGATATTCCGGACACGGTTTTGAGCGACGCGGTGTCGGAACCCAGCATTTGGGAGTGCACGCGGCTGGTGATTTCCGATGACTTAGACACTCAGGTTGAACGCGCGCAGTGCCTGTACCTAATTGTCAGTGGCCTTGTTGAGATGGCGGCGTCCCAACAGGCGCAGCATCTGATATCGCTTTCGCCTTTGGCTCTTACGAGAGCGCTGCGTCAGTTGGGTTTTGGTGCAAAGCGCATTGGTGCACCTTATCTGAACGAAGGGGATGGGCGTCGCTATGCGGTTCTGACCATGCCTGCTGTGCCAAGCAGCAAATCTCAGGCCGTTGTCATTCCAGTTTCACCTAAACCTGCTGAGGAGCGTCAGTTGGCCTTTAACTAGGCCCGTCGACGTGGGGTGGGCAGGAGGCTGGTCCTCCTGCCGATACATTTAACCGAACACACGCGCGAAAATCGTTTCGACATGCTTGGTGTGGTATCCAAGGTCGAATTTCTCGCGAATTTCCTCTTCGGAGAGCGCTGCTCTTACATCTTCGTCCGCCAGAAGTTCCGTCTGGAAATCAGCACCTTGTTCCCAAACCTTCATCGCATTGCGCTGGACCAGCTTGTAACTGTCTTCTCGACTGACACCAGCTTGCGTCAACGCAAGCAAAACGCGCTGCGACATGACCAGACCGCGGAATTTATTCATATTGGCGAGCATGTTCTCTGGATAAATCACCAGTTTTTCAATGACACCGGCAAGTCGGTTCAAAGCAAAGTCCAAGGTAACGGTTGTATCAGGACCAATCGCGCGTTCAACAGACGAATGGCTGATGTCGCGCTCGTGCCAAAGCGTTACGTTTTCCATAGCTGGAACAACGGACATACGCACGAGGCGGGCGAGGCCGGTAAGGTTCTCTGTTAGGACAGGGTTCCGTTTATGCGGCATCGCCGAAGAGCCTTTTTGGCCTTTGGAGAAGAACTCCTCCGCTTCCAAAACTTCGGTGCGTTGCATGTGGCGGATTTCGGTTGCAATGTTTTCCATCGAGGACGCAATCACACCAAGGGTCGCAAAGAACATCGCGTGACGATCGCGAGGGATGACCTGTGTGCTGATCGGTTCGGGCTTCAGACCCATCTCGTTACATACATGCTCTTCGACAGCCGGATCGATATTTGCAAATGTGCCGACTGCGCCTGAAATCGCACCGGTTGCGATTTCCTCGCGGGCGTTGATAAGACGTGTCCGCCCGCGATCCATCTCGGCGTAGAACCGCGCGAAGGTAAGGCCCATCGTTGTTGGTTCAGCATGAATGCCGTGGCTGCGCCCGATGCGCACTGTGTCTTTGTGCTCCAGTGCGCGCTCTTTCAAGGCGGCCAGAACGCGATCCATGTCTGCAATTAGGATATCAGCGGCACGAACGAGTTGGACGTTCAAAGTGGTGTCGAGAACGTCGGAGGAAGTCATGCCCTGATGGACAAAGCGTGCTTCGTCATTGCCGATGATCTCTGCCAGATGGGTCAGGAAGGCGATGACATCGTGTTTTGTGACCGCTTCGATTTCGTCGATACGGGCTACGTCAAATTCCACATCTTTGGCTTTCCACACGGCGTCCGCGTTTTCCTGTGGGATCACTCCAAGTTTGGCCATCGCATCGCAGGCGTGCGCCTCAATCTCATACCAGATGCGGAACTTTGTAGCAGGGTCCCAAATGGCGGTCATTTCTGGGCGGGAATAGCGAGGAATCATCGTGTGATAGCCTTTTTGTGATTGGGCAGCAGGTTGTGTCGCGTCATAATGGGGGGGAGGGAAAGCCTCAAGGGAGGATCGTATGTTCAAAGCTTTGATTGTCGCGGCAGGATTGGTGCCGACATTGGCAATAGCCGAAGAATGGACGCCGTTGTTCGAGGATGCGGCCATTCAAGAGGCGCTGGCAGATCGAACGGTGCGGTATGATGCGCTGACATTTCAGATTTTCGGGGCGGCCGGAGACACGCAATATATCACCGAACGTGCGAGTGAAGGGCGTTGGGCCGCACGCGGTGGACAATATTGTAGCGTTTGGCCACCTTCAGACGTTTGGACCTGCTATGATTTCGCCGTAAGCGGAAACTTGGTTCGCTTCATTGGCTCAGATCGCAGCGTGAGTGTCGGAACCTACGAAGAATAATGCTGCAACCTTCTGATTTCTTAGGTCTCTGGGGCGTCACCCGGACGATCGAAGACCGCCATTCAAACCAAACTGGCCGTTTCGACGGTGAAGCGACGTTCGCCCAAAATTCAAGCGGCACCTTGTCATATTTAGAAACAGGGCAAATGCGATTGGGGCAGGGGCCGTCAATGACGGCAACGCGGTCTTATAAGTGGCAATTCATTTATAGTCAGGTCAACGTCTTCTTTGAAGATGGTCGGCCGTTTCATTCTTTTGAGCCTGTTGGAAAATCAGCTGGAACCGATCATCCGTGTGGCGATGATTACTATACTGTGGCCTATGATTTTCTGGACTGGCCCGGCTGGTCGGCGGTTTGGACAGTGAGCGGACCGAGGAAGGACTACACCTCTACAACGAAATACATGCGCGACTGATTGCGCCAACAGTCTTGCACCTTTCCTTTCGCTCGTGCAGAAAGCGTCAAATTCAAAGAGATAGGAGAGTGGGATGGCCCTCGCTATGAATGATAAAGTGCTGGTTGAAGCCTTCGGTGCAAACGAAGGAACAGCTTTGCGCATCAAACAGGCTGTCATGGTCGTTTTGGGGATCGTGGCAATTTGGATTGCAGCTAAAGTTCAGGTCTTCCTGCCCGGTAATCCTGTGCCGATCACATTGCAAACATTCGCCGTTTTGACAATCGGCGCAGCTTATGGCCCTCGCTTGGGTCTGCTGACAATCGTTGGCTATCTGGTCCTCGGTGCGATGGGCGCAAGCGTTTTTGCAGGCGAAAAGGCTGGCCTGACCTATATGATGGGTGGCACCGGTGGCTATTTGGTTGGCTACGCATTGGCCGCGCTAGCATTGGGCTATGCGGCACGTCTGGGTTGGGACCGCAACATTCTGTTGATGGCCGTAGCTATGTTCATCGGCAACGCGCTGATCTACATCCCAGGTTTGCTTTGGCTGCATCAGTTTGCATCTGGTTGGGAGCAAACGCTGCAGTGGGGCATCACACCGTTCCTGATTGGTGACGCGCTGAAGCTGGTCCTTGCGGCTTTGGTTGTGCCTGGTCTGTGGAAGCTGATCGGCGACGCACGCGCCTAAGCGAATACCTTACGGTTAAAGAAAGGCGCGACCAGTTGGTCGCGCCTTTTTTGTTGTTCGGATCGAAGTATCTTTTCGCGCGCTAAGCCAGCGACGTTTCGACATGCGCTCCGGCTTCTAAGGTTTTGTGAACTGGACATTTGTCTGCGATCTCAAGCAGGCGCTGGCGTTGTTCGTCATCAAGCTGGCCGGTTAGCGTGATGTCACGCTTAAAGACGTCGATCCGCTCCCCGTCGATGTGGCTTTTGTTGTGGCTGATGTCGACGTGAACACCTTCCAATGGCCATTGCTTGCGACGGGCATACATGCGGATCGTCATCGAGGTACAGGCGCCCAATCCGCCGGACAAGAAACCATAAGGCGTGAGCCCGCGGTTCGTTCCGCCCACGCTGGCAGGTTCATCGGCAACTAGATGGTGCGGTCCGGATTGTACGTCTTGAAGAAATCCAGCAGCATCCGCTTCGGTCACTCGGAGAATTCCTTCCGGGACGTCCGGTTGTGTAGGGATTTCTTCCATCGGAATGTAGCGTGTTGCCCAGGTCGCTATCGTGTCGGCAGCATATTCTGCATCCTTCGAATCCGAGACGAGGTGGTCCGCGCTGTCCAAGGTCACAAAGCTTTTCGGGTGTTTTGCGGAAAGGAAAATCTGGCTCGCGTTTTCGATGCCTACGGTTTGGTCTAGGGGCGCGTGAAGGACGAGCAGAGCTGCGTTGAGGTTTGCCACACAGGACTCAATACTAGTCTCTGTGACATCTTCGACGAAGTCCTTTCCGATAGTCAGTGGGCGACCGCCCAAGGTAACTTCAGCGGAGCCATCTTCCAAAATCTTTGGGATCGCATCGGAGAAGTTATGCGCGACATGGCCCGGATCAGCGGGCGCACCGATAGTCACAACGCCTTTGATGGTGTCCAACTGTGAGGCAGCTTTTAAGACCGCCGCTCCGCCGAGAGAGTGACCGACAAGCAGGCTTGGCTGGAGCCCACGTTCTACCAATGCATCATGGGCTGCACGAAGGTCCTGGACGTTGGAGCTAAAGCTTGTGTTCTCAAACGCGCCACCGGATTGACCGATCCCTGTGAAATCGAAACGCAACACCGCAAATCCCATTGAGGCGAGGCGGGCGGCGATACGACGGGCGGCAGAGATGTCTTTTGAGCAGGTAAAGCAATGCGCAAAGATCGCCGTTGCGACATGGGGGCCTTCGGGCATTTCAAGTCGGGCGGCGAGCATGTCTCCAGCATGTCCGGGGAATGTGAAACGTTCTGTAGGCATGACGATCTCCTTTGTTGCGCCCAAGGTGAGGGCAGGGAACCGTCAATGCAACGAAAGTGTCAGGCTGTCACGTGAGAGTGAATTTAGTTTCCAGTTAGGGCCGGATCGAAGGGATACTTCGTCAGGTTTTCATAGCCGTCTTCTGTAATGAGAACCTGATCTTCCAGTTTGATTGAGAAATCGCCGCCTTCGGGACTAACAAGTGCTTCGACGCAAAGCGTCATGCTCGCTTCGAGAGGGTAGTCGAACCGATGTGAATCATCGTGGTCTGGATACCCCACGTGAGGCCATTCATCACACAGGCCAACGCCGTGCATCATGCAAGAATACTTTTGTTTTTGGTATTGGCTGTCCAGCTTGTGGCCGTTTGCCACCAACTCTGGGATTGTCACACCCGGCTTTAACATTTCCATATTTGTCTGAATATGCTCGATCCCATGGTTCATGGCATCGATCATGTCCTGACGCGGTTTCTTGTCGCCAATCCACCATGTCCGACTGATGTCGATACAGATGCCGTAAGCGCCTACAAGATCAGTGTCAAAAGCAACGATTTCGTTGTTTTGAATTATACGTGGCCCACATTCTTGGAACCACGGGTTGGTGCGAGGGCCAGATGCCAGCAGCCGCGTTTCGATCCATTCTCCGCCGCGTTTGATATTCTCTGCATGTAGGACAGCCCAAACATCGTCCTCGCTTACGTTGCCATTCGGAATGTTGTCTCGGGCGAAGGCCTCCATTGCGTAACAAGCGTCTTCGCACGCCAAGCTCGCGCACCTCATCGCTTTAATCTCATCAGGGCCCTTTATCGCACGCGCCTTTTCGGTGACTTCTTCGCCATCCATGAGTTCAAAGCCCCGTGCTTCGAGTGCCTTGGCCCCTCGAAGCATGATCTTATCAACAGCAAGCCGCGTATTGCCACCAGCGTGGGCCCGCATGATTTCGGTTACCTGAGCGGAGAATGCATCTGCGTTTTCGTCAATGCCGTCACCAACGCTGAAATAGAACATCGACGCGCCGGAGAGGCGCTCTTTGACCAGATCATTAAATTCTGAAAGGAACGGCGCATTCTTATAGTCCCAAAGAACCATGTGCCCATCAGCACAAACCAAACAGGCCCGAAAGGGATTATGCGTGTTCCAAAGCTGCATATTCGTGCTGTCGGTCGCGTAGCGAATGTTGAGCGGGTCAAACATAAGCACGCCGCCATAGTCGCGTTCATTTAGCCGATCGACCAATCTCTTATGGCGAAAAGCGCGCATCGTGGGGAGGTCAGGCAGCTCCAATCCTGCCGCAGCCCATTCGCTGAACGCCAATTGGGTTGGGCCGATTTCCATCCGGTCCTGATCATTGGGTGAACCGTCAGCAAGTGTTGCGCCACGTGATGGGTCTATCTTACGGGTGTCGCGGTAGTGCTGGTTCATCAGGCTGGCCTCCCTCTAGCACTATTAGCTTGGAGGTCTGAATCCTGTTTGGTCTGGTGGATTTGCGACGAATCCTATGTCTATTTGCGGCCAAAACGCGAAAGAGGCGCCCAAATTGACGCCTCTTTGCAAGATTTCAAAGTGAATTAGCAGCTATAGTAGAGCTTGTATTCCACAGGGTGCGGGCAGTGCTCGTATTCGTACACTTCTTCCCACTTAAGCTCCATGTAGCCTTCCAACTGATCTTTGGTGAACACGCCACCTTCGAGCAGGAAGTCGTGATCTGCTTCCAGTGCCTCAAGGGCTTCGCGGAGGGAGCCACAAACAGTTGGGATTTCAGCCAATTCTTCTGGTGGCAGATCGTAGAGGTCTTTGTCGGAAGACGCACCTGGGTCGATCTTGTTTTTGATGCCGTCAAGGCCAGCCATCATCAGAGCGGAGAAGCAGAGGTATGGGTTCGCAGATGGATCTGGGAAACGTGCCTCAACGCGCTTTGCCTTCGGTGATTCAGCCCAAGGGATACGAACACAGCCAGAACGGTTGCGTGCGGAGTAGGCACGCAGAACTGGGGCTTCAAAGCCTGGGATCAGGCGCTTGTAAGAGTTCGTGGACGGGTTGGTGATCGCGTTCAGTGCTTTCGCGTGCTTCAAAACACCGCCGATGAAGTACAGAGCTTCTTGTGACAGGTCAGCGTATTTGTCGCCTGCGAACAATGGCTTACCATCTTTCCAGATGGACATGTTCACGTGCATACCTGTGCCGTTGTCACCAGCAATTGGCTTTGGCATGAAGGTTGCGGATTTGCCGTAAGCCTGAGCCGTGTTGTGGATTACGTACTTGTATTTCTGCAGTTCGTCCGCCTGGTGTGTCAGCGTGCCGAAGATCAGGCCAAGCTCATGCTGGCAAGACGCCACTTCGTGGTGATGCTTGTCAACTTTCATGCCCATGCGCTTCATGGTGGAAAGCATTTCGCCACGCATGTCTTGTGCATCGTCTGTTGGTGGCACTGGGAAGTAGCCGCCTTTGACACCAGGGCGGTGGCCCATGTTGCCCATTTCATATTTAGTATCCGTGTTCCAAGCGCCGTCGATCGCGTCGACTTGGTAGGACACTTTGTTCATCGCGACAGAGTAGCGAACGTCATCAAAAATGAAGAATTCAGCTTCTGGACCGAAGTATGCCGCGTCACCGATGCCGGAGGACTTCAGATAAGCTTCAGCGCGCTGCGCAGTGGAACGTGGGCAACGCTCGTAGCTTTCACCTGTGTCAGGTTCGACGACGGAGCAGTGAACGCAGACAGTTTTTTCGGCGTAGAAAGGGTCAAGATAACCGGTGGATGCGTCTGGCATCAGCTTCATGTCCGACTGGTCAATCGATTTCCAGCCAGCGATGGAAGACCCATCAAACATGAAGCCTTCTTCAAGGAAGTCTTCGTCGACGAGGTCGGCAACAACTGTTACGTGCTGCAGTTTGCCGCGCGGGTCTGTGAAGCGGATATCGACGTAGGTTACGTCTTCATCCTTGATAAGTTTAAGAAGGGCTTTGTTGTCCATTCTTTGATTTCCTCTAGCAGATTGTAAGGGATTTAAAGCGCGTCTTCGCCGGATTCACCGGTACGAATACGAATGGCTTGTTCGATGGGGGAGACGAAGATCTTACCGTCACCAATTTTGTCGGTTTTTGCAGATTCGATAATCGCCTGAACCGCGGCATCGACTTGGTCGTCGGCAAGAACGACTTCGATTTTGACTTTAGGCAGAAAATCGACGACATATTCGGCGCCGCGATAAAGTTCGGTGTGGCCTTTCTGCCGTCCAAAACCTTTAACTTCAACGACGCTGAGACCTTGGACGCCGACATCTTGCAGCGCTTCTTTTACTTCATCCAATTTGAAGGGCTTAATAATCGCTTCGATCTTTTTCACGCCCGCGACTCCTATGTTGCAATTTGGATTCCTCAGATCATCTTTGACGGGAAGAGCCAATTCAGCCCTCCAAATCGCGGGCTCATAGGTGGATTTGAGTATCTTAATGACTGCCGTTTGAGCAATTTGCTCAAAAAGTAGTCAGTGTGAAAACATCTGCGTTTCTGGTGATAGGGCCTCTTCCTATAGCTAAGTTTGTCGTGCTTTTCTTTGTGACGGGCCGCTTTGTCAGATCAGCAAAACGAAAAATGCCGCCCATTAGGGCGGCATTCTCTCGAAGGGCGGAAGTTTTGAGGCCTCCTCCGAAAATCTTACAATTTTCGGTTTACAAATTCTTCAGCGTTTTGGCTTGCACCTCATAGCGGGGTCGACCCAACGCGCTGAATTGTTTTGACGATGAATTGAGGCGAAATCGTGCCGAAGGTTTGGTTATTTCGCGATGGCATTTTGCGCTCGCTTCTCTTGTCGGGCTTTGTTAGATACCGCCAGAATCAACTTCGGTTGACGTGTGCGGGTGTGGCGAAATTGGTAGACGCACCAGATTTAGGTTCTGGCGCCGCGAGGCGTGGGGGTTCAAGTCCCTCCACCCGCACCACATTGATCTTAAAGCAAAAATCAAAGTCTTTTTGCGACCATCACTAGGTAGATGATCAGCGTTCGAGTAATTCTGCCAATTGGGCAGCTGCTTCTCGCAAAGGTGCTAAGACCGTAACTAGGTCATTTATCGTTTTGCGTTGCTCCGGTGCATGGATTGAAAGGGTTGAAAGCAGTCGCCCGCGGCTATCTAGAACAGGGACGGCAATGGCTGTCATACCTTCCATGAACTCTTCGTCATCCGTCGCGTATCCTCGGGCTCGAATGCCTTCGAGTTCAAGCTTAAGCAAATCAGGATTGGTGATCGTCTTGTCCGTTAGTTTGTCCATGCGGTGGTTTTTGAGAAACCGCATGAGATAATCGGACCTCATTGACGAGAGATACATTTTGCCGCTGGCAGTGCAGTGGAACGGCACTTCTGTCCCGATGGGGAGTTGGATTCTAAGGGGCCAATGCGTCTCCACCCGATCTAGATAGAACATTCCTTCTCGTTCAGGGATCGCGAGATTACAGGTTTCTTCGACCTGAACGGCGAGCGCTTTGAGAATTGCAACCCTAACAGTGCGGATACGCTCTGATGATATCGTATCTATAGCGAGACGCCGCGCCCTTGGCCCTGGGCTATAAGATCGACCATCGACATCTCTTTGCAAGAATCCTTCCGCTTCAGCGGTGGCAAAGAGCCGGTGAAGGGACGGTTTAGGGAGACCTAAGACCTCATTTACCTTGGTTGGCGTGACGGGAGCCCCAGCCTTCGCGACCTCTTCCACCAGCACAAGTAGCCTGAGGTTGGTCGGGATTTGTCCGGGGCTCTCAAAACTATCGTCCGCCATGACTCACTTCTATATCAAGGTAGCAAAGCCAATGCCGTTGCTGGCACCAACGCCACTAGGAACCATATCGCGAGAAGCGACACAAGATAGATTGAGGAATAGCGCAACAACCTAAAGTACGGCACTCCCGTCACACCTGAAGCCACGTATAGGTTTAGCCCGTAGGGTGGCGTGATAAAGCCGATGGAAGCACCGACGAGGAAGATCACTGAGAAGTGGACAGGATCAACGCCGACGTTCGCCGCAATGGGTGCAAGGATCGGGGCAAGGATGATCGTCACTGGGAGAGATTCCAAGATCATGCCTGCCACAAAAACCATAGCCATTGCCGTGAACAGAACTGGGTAGTAGCCACCCATTGAATTCACAAAGGTCCCGATGGTTTCTTGCGCGCCGAGCAGCGACAGGATTTGCTGCATCACAACGGATACGGCGATGAGCGGCGCCAATATACCGGTGATCTGCGCAGACCGCACAACGATCGACGGTATCTCGCGAAGCGTGAAACCATCGACGACCAATTGGGCTGCAAATGTCTTTTCATCCACAGGAACGTCAGATTTCACACCCATGGTGCGGCTGGCAAAATGACTGAGCATGCCGACGATGATACAGAAACCAACGGTCACACCAGCGGCCTCGGTTGGTGAGAACTTGCCGGTGTAGATACCCCAGAGCACCAGACCAATTGCGAAGAAACCGAGCCAAGCACCAATGCCGGTCATGATCACGCGCTTCATAGACAGATTGATCAAGAAGCCCCAACCGTTAATGGAGCAAACGATGAAACAGGCGACCATCATAGCCAGAACCATCAAGGTACCCGGGATGATGCCCGCGATAAACAGGTCAGAAATCGGCAGGTTCATCAGGAAGCCATAGACGATAAAGATAATCGATGGCGGGATGATGATCCCGACACAACCACCCGCCGCGGCCGTCGCAGCGGAGAAACGTTCATCATAGCCGCCTTTAACCATCTCAGGGTGCAACATTGAACCAATGGTCGCAGTCGTTGCCGAGTTTGATCCGGAGATCGCAGCGAAGAGACCACAGGCACCGAGCGACGCCATCGCTAAGCCGCCACGGATCCAACCGAGACAGGCATAGGCAAAGTCCGACAATCGCTTTGCAATACCTGACTTGTTGATCAAGTCACCTGTCAAGATGAACAGAGGCATGGCCATCAAGGCGAAGCCGTCTTTGAATACGTTCAGCAGCTCGGCGCCGGTATTGTCCAGCGTCAAATCCAGCACAAAGCTGCACCCAACGACCCAGTAAAAGATGATGAGAAGAACAGGCGTGCCCATCATGAATAGAAAGGTCACCCCAAGCGAGATAATCGTAATCCAAGTTGCATCGGTCATCTTACGTGTCCCCTCCGATGACAGCTTGCTCAATCATTGGAGCGCCGCTGCGATATTTGCCGAGATCCTCGATCATGTTTTCGATGGCGCGGGTGGCCAAAAGGATGAAGCACAACGGCATCGTGAACATGAACCACCAGCGCATGATGTCATCCGTGCCAAGGACGATGGCAAAATTGTCGTATGTATTGACTGTCGCCCGGGCTGTCGTCGTTACGACGATGATGCAGAAGATCAGCCATAGGACGTTGTCAAAGGTGAGCCAAAACATCTGACCTTTGGGTTTCATCTTAGTGCGGAATTCAGAAAAGCTGAGGTGCGTCCGGAGGCGAACATTTAGGACAGCTCCGTACCACGCCATGATCATAAAGAGCAGCGGTGGTATGGTTGTTGACCAAGGAACCTGTGCGTTGAAGCCAAATCGCTGGATCACGCCAATGAAAATAATCGCGGCCATCACAATGTAGGAATAAACCACGATGGTCCGTTCCGGTGTTCGTTCAAAAAGGACCAAGATGACAGGGACACCGATTAGGATAACCCTTTGATAGCCGCCGGTGATCGTCTCTAGCCAGCTGCCAAAGGGATCCCAGAAGGCGGCGACAAGGGCAATTGTTAGGAAGAGAGCAATGATCGGATGAGTAAAACTCGTTGTGGGTTTGCCTCGCCGCTCTTCTAGTCTTTCAGCAAGACGTTCGCGGTAATAAAGGATGACCGCGCCGATGAGTGTGAGCGGCGCAAATACCAGCCACGCCCCATTGGAGCGGTAAGCTTGCACAACTTTGAAGTTGATATCGCCGCTTAACGTCGCGTTGACGATGGTCGCGGCATCCGACCAGATAGACATCTGGCTCCCCCCTGTATTGTTTTTATTCCAGCACTATGCGGTGGAAGTGCTTTTTAGAAAAGGGCCGGCCCGAACTCCTCTTTCGGATCGGCCCATTTTTAGACTTTAGGAAAGGGCTAAATCAGCCTTTCCACCAGCGACGTGGCTCAACGTTCTCTGGCAAAGTATTCGCATCAATTGTGCGAACTTCGTCGTAGATTTCCTGGTAGGTGTCAGCGCCACCTTGCCAGCCGTTGATGCGCTCACGCCATTCTTCCCAGAGCTGTGGCTGGAATTCTGGTGAACACATTTCTTCAGCCTTACGAATCTCTTCTGGGGACAAGAATGCGTTGCGCACGTTGTTCTCAGCAAAGATTGTACCTGGAAGCTGTGGATCAGACTGACCAACTGTTTTCACAAGAGCTGCTTCGTTTGCAGCCTGAACGTGAGTTTGTGCCCAGTAAGATGATTCCATCACCGCGTCTTGTAGATCGCCGCCAAGGCTATCGAAGACTGAAGCAGACATCGCCGTGTGCTCAGTACCGCAGAAGAAGTTCAAGTGAACCGACTGGGATACAACTGGAGACATGTTTGCGTATGCCACAGCAGATGCCCACGTTTCAGCGCCGTCGATCAGACCTTGCTTCAGACCGTCGAGCGTTTCTTCCCATGCAACTGGAACTGGGTTCAGGTTCAAAGCTGTCATCGCGATACGACCCAGCTGAGTACCTGTTACGCGGTTCTTCGTGCCGAAGAGCTGCTCAACAGATGTCACCGTCTCCTTGTCTTCCCATGCCAGACCCAACTGGATGCCGCGAAGTTCTGCGTGTGAGAATAGGAACTTGAGGCCGTGGCGGCGCTCATACGGTTCGCGCAGCAGAGCCATAGACTTCGGAGAGTAAAGGAAGTGGTACTGGTCTGCGCGGTTCCGGAACATATACGCGTAGTCCAGAACGTTCAGGTAGGGCGCACCACCTGCAGAGTTCTGTGTAGATGCTGCGTAAATGTCAACAATGCCCTGTTGCGTTTTCTCAACACAAGACACCTGGCCACAGATTTGGTTGTCACCGATGAACTCAACCCGAATCTCACCATCAGTCCGTGCCTCGAGGTCACGGGCGAATTCAAGCGCACCAGCGCGCTCGATAAGAAGGTTGCGGGCATTGAAGCCAGCGGCACCAAATTTCAGGGTGAAACGTGCTTCTTTTGAGAAGCGCCGCTCGTAGGTGGATTCGGCCGCGGACGCCAAGTTTGCAACGCTCATTGCGCCACCAAAGGTGCCTGCCGCCAGTAGTGTTGAGCTTAGCCCGTATTGACCAGCGATCTTGAATAGATCGCGGCGCGAGATCCCGCTTAACTTATCGCCAACTTTCATGATTTCCTCCCATGCTGTCGATTATTGAGACTATTCGTTTCAAAAAAGACTAGTATAGTATAACAGTTCTGCATAGTGTTTTCTGAGCTTAACCGAGGAATAAGACATTGGAAGCCGATTTTATTGTTGTTGGAGCTGGTTCTGCGGGCTGTGTTTTAGCGAACCGGTTAAGTCAGAACCCACAGAATCGTGTGGTGCTACTAGAAGCTGGTGGGCGCGATACGAACCCTTGGATTCACATTCCTGTCGGCTATTTCAAAACAATCCACAATCCGAAGGTCGACTGGTGCTACAAAACAGAACCAGATCCTGGGCTGAATGGCAGGTCAATTGAGTGGCCGCGCGGTAAAGTCCTCGGTGGGTCCTCATCTCTAAACGGACTTCTCTACGTGCGTGGCCAACCGGAGGATTATGACCGCTGGCGACAGATGGGGAACATCGGATGGGCTTGGGACGATGTCTTGCCACTGTTCAAACGCGCTGAAAACAATGAACGCGGTGCAGATCCCTTTCACGGCAACGAAGGACCGCTGTCGGTTTCCAATATGCGTATTCAAAGGCCTATTACCGACGCTTGGGTTGCAGCGGCACAGGCCGCGGGCTACCCGTTCAATCCGGACTACAATGGAGAGGAACAAGAAGGCGTTGGTTTCTTTCAGCTTACTGCGAAGAACGGTCGCCGTTGCAGTGCCGCTGTGGCGTACCTCAACCCAGTTAAGTCACGGGAAAACCTCGAAATAATCACCCACGCTCAAGTCGATAAAGTTGTGATTTCAGAAGGCAGAGCGACAGGGGTTGTCTATTCGGATCGATCCGGAAACCAAAAGACAGTGACGGCAAGAAAAGACATCATTTTGTCTGGTGGTTCGATAAATACGCCTCAGATCCTAATGCTGTCCGGCATCGGTGAAGCGCCGCAATTGGCCGAGAACGGCATCGACGTGGTTAAGGATTTGCCGGGCGTGGGAAAGAACTTGAAGGACCACCTGCAAGCGCGGCTTGTCTACAAATGCAATGAGCCGACGCTAAACGACGAGGTAAGCTCACTCTACGGGCAGGCTCGGATTGGGTTGAAATATCTGATGTTCAGATCAGGCCCTATGACAATGGCTGCGAGTCTTGCTACGGGTTTCATGAAAACGCGACCAGAAGTCGCGACACCTGACATTCAGTTTCATGTTCAGCCTCTGTCCGCAGAGAACCCGGGCAAAGGTGCAGACAAATTCTCAGCCTTCACGATGTCGGTTTGCCAACTTCGACCCGAGAGCAAAGGTGAGATCAGGCTACGCGGCAATAATCCCCGCGAGTACCCGAAGATCATCCCGAACTATCTGTCCACTGAAACAGACTGTCAGACCATTGTTGAAGGCGTCAAAATCGCAAGAAAAATTGCGCGGCATGCGCCACTAACCAGCAAAATCAGTGAAGAGTATCGACCCAACGATTCGCTTGAGATGGATGATTATGAAGGCACGCTGGATTGGGCTCGGAACAACACTGCCTCAATTTATCATCCGACGGGCACCTGTAAAATGGGCACGGGAAAAGATGCAGTCGTAGATGCACGGCTCAAGGTGCACGGCATTGAAGGGCTTCGTGTTGCTGACTGTTCAATTATGCCAGAAATTGTGTCCGGAAACACAAACGCTCCTGCGATTATGATTGGAGAGAAGGCGTCAGATCTGGTCTTGGAAGATCTTTGATTGGCGTGATGTCTAGCTCCTAAATTCGGTGATGACGGCGGTTCCAGGTGAGGTTGGTCCGCCCATCGCCCGGAGTTCGGCGCTAGCGTCTTCCAGGCGAACTTCGCGCGCCACCATCGGGCTAATGTCCACACTTCCGCGCTCAATCAGATCAAGAAGGCGAGGGTACTTCCAAGACGGCATGCCCCTAGTTCCAAAGAAGGACAACTGCTTCATATAAATGGCACGCATGTTCACATCCATTCGGCCGTCGCCGGTCGGCATTCCAATTTGAACATGCCGACCCAAAGTCGCAAGGCATTCAATTGATGCATTCGTTGTTTGCTGAATGCCTAGGGCTTCGATTGAGACCTGCGCGCCGCCGTTCGTGATATCGAGAATAGCTGTGACTGCGTCTTCCCTGGCTGCGTTGACGGTTGCATCCGCACCATGTTCTTTCGCGTGTTGTAGCTTCTCGTCCACGACATCTACGACGACAACCTGACATCCCAACATCTTGGCAAGCAGGAGAACTGACAGCCCGATACCGCCCGTTCCATGCACCGCAACCCAATCTCCTGCCTGAGCATGCGCTCGATCTGTGAGGGCATGCCAAGCTGTGGTGACGCGACATCCTAAACCAGCCGCAAGAGCGGGCGACAAACTGTCTGGCAGGGTGACGAGGTTATGGTCGTAAGGAACGGCAACGAATTCTGCATAGGCTCCTGGCGTCCCGAACCCCGGTACAATTTGGTCAGCGCAAGTGTTCGAAACACCGGTTTGGCATGCTGGACAACTGCCGCAAGACAAAATGAAAGGGGCAATTAAACGTTCGCCGACCTTGCGAACGGCGTTTGGGCCAGCCTCCACCACTGTCCCACAATATTCGTGACCAAGAATGGAACCATTTTTTACCTTTGGATGGCCGCCTGTCCATCCATGATAGTCTGACCGACACACGCCACAGGCTTCCACCTTGAGCACCACACCGTTGTCGGGACAAATCGGGTCAGGAACAGTTTCGATGGATAAGTCTTGGTTAAAGTCTCGAACTACAGCTGCGCGCATGGACTTTCTCCTCGTTAGACCGGTCGTTCGCCCTTGACCGTGACGCGCCGACCCTTGCGTTCTGCTGGCCAGTAGTCCCAAATCGCCCGATGCATGCAACACCGATTATCCCAAAAGGCCATGTCATTGAGCGACCACCGATAACGAATTTGATAATCGATATGTTCTGCGTGCTGGAACAACATCTCAAGAATTGCGTCGCTTTCAGAGTCAGACAGCCCATTGATTTTGGTCGTGAATGTCCGGTTTACAAAAAGTGACTTTCTCCCCGTATCAGGATGCGTTCTGACAATGGGGTGAGTGGCTTCTGGACAGTCGATATCTTTGTCATTTCGTCCGCGGTCACTGTAGCGACCTTTGTAAATATGCTCAGAACTGTGCAGCGCTGTGAGACCGTCCAGCATCTTTTTAATTGGTTCCGACAAGTCGTTATAGGCGGCGTAACTGTCGCTAAACATTGTGTCGCCACCACAAGGAGGAAGAATATGCATTTGAAGCATTGTACCAAGCGGAGGTGTTTCATCGCACGACACATCTGAATGCCAGAACTCTCCATTTGCGACTTTGGAATCTTTGGTTGCATGGATCTCAAAAATTTCAGGAAAGCCCGCCATGGTCGGAGCAGCCGGATGCGCATGAAGTGGCCCAAATCGCTTGCCAAAGTCGATGTGTTGCTGTGGGGGGATTTCCTTTTGCTCTTTGAAAAAGAGCACCTGATAAGTGTGAAACGCCGCTTCTACCTCCGCAAACTGTTCATCTGAGATAGGTTCGCTCAGGTCGACACCATAAATTTCCGCGCCCAAATTTGGGGCAAATGGCACTGCAGAAATGGTGTTGTAGTCGTTTGATTTTGGCTGGACCATTTTGGGTCTCCGTTGACTGTGTCTTTTGAACAGAGCGTTACCATCAAAAAATTTTTCGTAAAAACGAAAAAATATTGACCTTAAGTCAAATTTTTTTCACCTATTGGATTGTCGAACAAAGGGGAAAGTTTTGAGCATTCGTGCCCTTCGAACACTCGTGGCTGTTAGCCAAAATGGAAGCTTCCGCGCTGCGGCGGAAGCTGAAAACCTGACGCCTTCAGCCGTAAGTCACCAAATGAAAGGTCTCGAAGACCAACTTGGTGTCGAGCTCTTCGATCGCTCTGCGAAATCGGCTGTGCTGAATTCACAAGGACACTTACTCGCCACCCGTGCTGAGAGGATGGTCAATGACTACGACAACCTTGCGATGGAGATTTCTCCTCAAGGTCAGCTCGCAGGCGAACTTGCCCTTGGCGCCGTCCCCACAACACTGACTGATATTGTGCCCAAAGCTCTCGCAGACCTTCGCGTTCTGTATCCTGCACTAAAAATTCGACTGGTCCCCGGATTGACGAATGATCTTTTGATGCAGCTCGAGCGTGGCCAAATACAAGCAGCCGTCATTTCCAAACCTGATGTTTTGCCCGCGAAGCTAAAATTTTCGAATATTGCAGTCGAAGAAATGATGCTTTTGACATCGACCTTAGAAGAGGCGCTTGATCCAATCGACCTCCTTCAATCACGGCCATTTATTCGTTTCTCGCGCGATGCTGTCGTGGGCAAGACGATAGAGGCATGGCTTCAAGAACATCAAATCCATGTCTCTGAAGTGATGGAGTTGGAGGGGCTCGAGGCCATCACAAGCATGGTTGCCAATGGAATTGGCGTGTCGATTGTTCCTTGGAACCGGAAAGCCCAAAAAATCGACAAAAGACTACGATGGGCACCACTCGGCGACAAAGGACCTAGAAGGATCGTCGGACTGGCAAGCCGACCTTCATCGACTACCGGGCAACTGCACGATGTTTTGCATTCAGCCTTAGAACAGTCGTTTCAATGGGGGGTCTCGCATGATGTTTAGCCACAGCCAAGGTGGTCTAGGTGCCTTGCAAGCGGCGGCTGATGAGGTTTTTTGATCAGTTTGTGCAGCCAAAATCATGAGACCATCCGTGACTGATCTAACCCTGTCTCGCCCATATAGTCGCAACGCACCACCGGCGCCAGATTCTATCTATTCACTTTATGATGCATTTCTAAGGTTTGAATTGGGAGCATAATCTTTAAGAATTGTTTCCAAAGGCTTGGGGCGGGATAGTGCGTAACCTTGGAGGCTTTCAAAGCCGAGTGCGCTGAGGCTTTCGACGTGATTTTTTGTTTCTACGCCTTCTGCAATGAGCCCAACACCAAGCGCACGCCCTAAAGCGACAACGGCTTCCATTAGAGATTTTTGATCGTCTTCCTCTGCGAATGCATTCACGATTTCCCGCGCAACTTTTAACCGGGAAGGTTGTAGCGCCAAGACGCCAGAAATGGACGCGTGGCCGGTTCCGAAATCGTCAATTTCAAGCTCAATTCCCATCTCATGGATTCCCGTGATATTTCTTTTTTGAATGTCCGACAGCTCATCCAAGCAGACGGTTTCCAGCACTTCAAAGACCAACCGCGAACGAGGAATTTGAAGGGACCGTAGCTTTTCGAGAAATTTGGGCGAACGCAGCCAAGTGGATGAAATGTTAACGGCCATCTTTGGAATTATCAGTCCACTGTGATCGGTAAGTTTTAGATCTGCTAAGGCTTGCTCCAACACTTGCATGTCGATCTGGTCTGCCAGGTTCATTTCCTCAGCGAGGTCAATAAACTCAGAGGGCGGGAGGATTCCATGTTTAGGATGTTGCCATCTCACGAGCGCTTCAAGCCCTCTGATTTCCTGTCCGGTGGCGTCGAACTGTGGCTGATAATAGGAAATGAATTGCCCTTTTTCTATGGCTTCTAAGAGGTCGTCGGCGACAGATTTGCGGTTTTCGACATCCTTTCTCATGTCACTATGGAAAATGGCGTATTGCCCTTTACCAGCCCTTTTTGCTGCGTAGAGCGCGATATCTGAATCCATAAGGATGCGTTCTGGTGTGAATTGATCGCCCTCATCTCCTCGGCGACTGCGTGCAATCCCAATGCTGGCTCCAATCCGGCAGATTTCGTCGTCAAAGGTTACAGGCTCTTTTGCCTGAGCGATGACCTTTTGCGCGATTTCCACGTCCCGGCCTTCGCGGCTGTTGTTCTCAAGGACAATCACGAATTCATCTCCGCCTATACGGCCAACGAATTTTTTTTCATTTGCGCAAGCCTCTAAGAGGTCCGATACATGCTACAGCACATGATCACCTGCAGCGTGCCCAAGGGTGTCATTGATGGTCTTAAACCCGTCCAAATCGATATGGAGCACTGTAACAGTGTCATTTTGCCATCCAGCCCTCAAAAAACGGTCCCGCAACACCTCATCAAGATTTCGGCGATTGCCAACGCCTGTCAGGCTGTCGTGCATGGCATTAAATTCTGCATTGGTCTTTGCCTCTTTAATGCGTCCAATCAATTCGTTTAATGGTTTTCCGATAATGACCCGCAAGGCGAGGTAGTTTGTGAGGAGGGCGACCATCAGGCCGAAAACCAATATCATCATCGAGAGTTCGCGTTGTCTTTGGCGCGCAGCGGCAACTTCAGCGTCGGTCCAGCGTACGAAGAGGTCCGCATCCTGATCAAACCAGACGGGAACGGTCGTATCCTTATCTGCCGCGCTCGATTGGCATCCTAGGCCTACCGGCACTTCAATCAGCGCATCAGTTGATGCCGGATCGCGCAGTTCGGCGCACCTGATCGCAGGATCAGACATCAAAGTCAGCATGATCTGTTCTGCTGACAAAGCCTTTAGAGCGTCTTCCGCTTGAAGCTCATCTGAAATTCGTTCGAGGCCACCAGCGATACGTGCACTGAGATTGCCAATACGCAAAGATACGCGTTGTTCCACATCCGAAACGACGTGCTTGGACAGGACATGCAACCCGATTAGGGCGCAAATCAGAAACGTTGGTATTAGCCAAGCCGATAAGCGCAGATATAGGTTAAGTACGCGTGATGGGACCACGCCAGAAACTGACATTGGGCGTTCAGTACTGAGCGACCAGACCGGCGCTGACCAGTTCTTTGAGTTCGGAACGATTATCGATTTCTGTGCGAATGACTTTATAGCCTCGATCCGTGGCGGCCATATAGTAGTCAACGTCGAATTGGCCACCTTCAGCATCCACAAGATCCGCACAGATAATGAAATAATCATCACTCGCCATAATCATTGGGTGAGCCGTGGTCGGGTAGAGTTCTACCAAATCCCCGGATTCTAATTCGACATGAAGCACGACCCCCTCAATCAGGCTGCGATCGACGTGGCGTTGCATAGCGACCTGTAGTTCGGTTCGAACTGTGACCCGATCTTCATCGGCCGCACTGGTTGGAGAAGACAGCGCAAGAACCGTAGCAATGCTGAGGGCGCTGATCGCGGAAATCTTTTTGATGAACATTGAGATACCCTTTCGCTTGAATGTCTCAATGGTGCTATTCCGTCGTCGCTTAATCGCTGCTTAAGTGGGGGGAGGGCGATTGTGTCAAATGCAATCTATTAACCTTTTGGAGGATTGGTGTGAGCCCGAATTGGGGTGTTTCTCCTCGACAATGCCTTAGCACCATTCCCTTCCATTTCTTTTTATCGAAATCCCCGTTCGAGCCCTTGCGTCCTTGGCCTCTGCGCTCTAGAAGATGCCAGATTTTTTGACACCGACGGGCCGCGACGGGGCGGCCTTTGTCTTTTGGGAGAGGACGCTCCAAATGCAAGTGACCGAAACACTCAATGAAGGTCTGAAGCGCGGCTATCAGATCGTTGTAACAGCAGAAGAGCTGGACAACAAAGTCACCGAAAAATTGACCGAAGCGCAGCCGGATGTGGAAATGAAAGGTTTCCGCAAAGGTAAAGTCCCTATGGCATTGCTCCGCAAGCAGTTTGGTCAGCGTTTGATGGGTGAAGCGATGCAGGAAAGCATCGACGGCGCATTGAATACTCATCTGGAAGAAAGCGGCGATCGTCCGGCGCAGCAGCCTCAGATGAAGATGACCAATGAAGATTGGAAAGAAGGCGACGACATCAACGTTGAAGTGTCTTACGAGCGTCTTCCAGATGTGCCAGAGACGGATTTCTCCAAAATCAAGCTGGAGCGTATGGTCGTAAAGGCTGACGACGCAGCAGTTGACGAAGCATTGGGCAACCTTGCTGAAACCGCGCAGAACTTCGAAGATCGCAGAAAAGGGTCTAAGGCCAAGGACGGCGATCAAGTCGTGATCGATTTCTTGGGTAAAGTCGACGGCGAACCATTCGAAGGTGGTCAGGCTGATGACTATCCATTGGTTTTGGGCTCAAACTCCTTCATCCCAGGTTTTGAAGACCAGTTGGTTGGCGTCAAAGCTGGTGAAGAAAAGGCTGTTGAGGTGACTTTCCCAGAGGAATATCAGGCAGAGCATCTTGCTGGTAAGGCCGCTGTGTTCGAATGTACAGTGAAAGCTGTCAAAGAGCCGAAAGCTGCCGAGATCAATGATGATATGGCCAAGCAGTTCGGTGCGGAAGACCTTGCCGCGTTGAAAACTCAAATCACAGAGCGTCTTGAAGAAGAATACAAAGGCGCGGCCCGTGCGGTCACAAAACGTGCGCTTTTGGATGCTTTGGATAAGAAAGTGAAGTTCGAACTACCAGAGAGCCTTGTAGACGCCGAAGCGGGTCAGATTGCCCACCAGTTGTGGCATGACGAAAACCCAGATGTCGAAGGCCACGATCATCCAGAGATCGAAGCTACGAAAGAACACAAGAAGCTGGCAGAGCGCCGTGTGAAGCTGGGCTTGTTGTTGGCTGACATTGGTCAGAAGGCAGAGGTTCAGGTCACAGACGCTGAGATGACTCAGGCGATCATGAACCAGGCACGTCAGTATCCGGGGCAGGAGCGTCAGTTCTTTGAATTCGTTCAGCAAAACGCTCAGTTCCGTCAGCAACTTCAAGCGCCAATGTTCGAAGACAAGGTTGTCGACCACATTTTCGAATTGGCGGCCGTTAAGGACAAAGAAGTGTCCAAAGACGATCTGACAAAAGCTGTTGAAGCGCTCGAAGACGAGTAGATCCAGCTAAACCACCTAAGAAAGGCGTCTCTATTGAGACGCCTTTTTTGTTTTGGGCAGAATTTCCTTACTCAGTAAAAGCTGGCTAGATCGCATTCTCCACCCTAAGGTGCCTTAGGGGAAACTACGGAGACTATTAATGCGTTTACTTATTGCTGCGGCTTTGGCTGTGTTTGGTTTTAGCGGGGCTGCTCATGCTTGCCCTGATTTTAGATTGCAAGCAGTCGAAGCTTATCAGGCTGCAGGTTCTCAATTGAGACAGCCAAAGTTCTTTAACGTTGTTGCTGGAGGGGACAACTATATTTGGGATTGCCCACAAATTCGTCCCGGGACCGATCAAGGGGCAGGGTATTTCACATCTGCGCCGGATTTCTCGTTCAACCTGAATGGGATGGGCGGACTACGCCTTGTCATCAGCGCGATCAGCGAATGTGACAGCGCGCTTCTGATCAACACGGCCTCTGCAGGTTGGTACTATGACGATGATGACAACGGGAACCTTGATCCAAAGATCATTCTGACCCGCCCAGCGAACGGACGGATTGATATCTGGATGGGGACTTACGACGGTTCATTCTGCAATGCGCAGCTACGAATGGAAACTTTCGCTAAGTAAACAATGGCTTAGTGCAAAAGAAAAGGCCGCGCCAAATGAATGGCGCGGCCTTTTTTTGTTTAGCTTCGACTTACTCTTCGTCTGAGCTGTCGTCGCCTGCGTCTTCAGCTGCTTCGTCAGCTGCTGGCAAAAGCTCGTCGTCTTCCGCCTGAGCTGCGCCGATGTCGTCGAACAGCTGTTCGATTTCGAATTCGGCCGCTGCTTCTTCTTCAGCTGCCAATTCTTGGATCGACTTACCGGATGCCTGCAGCTCTGCCTCTTCCTCAGAACGAGCCACGTTCAGTTGGATTGTAGCTTGAACTTCTGGGTGCAGGTTCACTTCGACATTGTGCAGACCCAATTCCTTGATGGGACCGGTAAGAACAACTTGACGCTTATCAACGGAGAACCCGCCTTCGGTTGCAACTTCGGCAGCGTCACGCGTTGTGACAGAACCGTAAAGCGCACCAGCGTCGGACGCGGAACGAATCACGATGAACTGCTGACCGTCGAGCTTTTCAGCGAGGCTTTCAGCTTCTTTCTTGGTCTCAAGGTTGCGTGCTTCCATCTGAGCCTTCTCGGCATCAAATTTGGCGAGGTTCGCAGCGTTCGCGCGCAGTGCCTTGCCCTGAGGCAAAAGGAAGTTGCGTGCATAGCCTTGTTTGACGTTCACAACTTCGCCCATCTGGCCAAGTTTTGCGACGCGTTCGAGTAGGATGACTTCCATCTGTCTAACTCCTTACTTCACAGCGTAAGGCAGCAGGGCAAGGAAACGTGCGCGTTTGATTGCCTGTGCAAGCTTACGCTGGTTCTTTGCGCCAACAGCCGTGATACGAGCTGGAACGATTTTGCCGCGCTCAGAGATGTAGCGCTGCAGCAAACGAGTGTCTTTATAGTCGATCTTTGGAGCGTTTTCGCCCTCAAACGGATCGGACTTACGACGGCGGAAAAATGGTTTAGATGCCATTACTTAGGTTCCTTTCCTGATCTGATTAGCGGCGCTCGCGACGGCTGTCGCGTTCGTCACGTTTCTGCATCTGGATGGATGGGCCTTCTTCGTGCGCATCAACCTTGATGGTCAAAACCCGCATGACGTCTTCGTGCAGACGCATCAGGCGCTCCATCTCCTGAACAGCAGGTGCAGGTGCATCTGTCCGCAGCAGGGCGTAATGGCCTTTGCGGTTCTTGTTGATTTTGTAGGCCATCGTTTTGACGCCCCAGTACTCGCTTTCCAGCAGCTTGCCGTCGTTGTCAGCAAGAACAGTACCGAAGTGTTCAATGAGGCTTTCAGCTTGCGTGTTGGACAAGTCCTGACGCGCAATCATAACATGCTCATACAGTGGCATGTGATCTCCATTCATGTTCGACGCACTTCAAAGATCTGAGCTTTCAATCCGGCTACGCCCATATCACGAGAGGATGCGCAGTTAAATTTCTGCAACCGGATGGGGCCTTTTACACCAATACCCCTGCAGCGCAACCTTATTTTGCGGGCCTTCGGCGACCGCAAATAATCCTTTACCTTACCTTATTCATTTCCCGAGCCTGCCCAGATTTGGCCGCGTTCCAAAGCGAACTATTGAGGATACAGTGGAGAACAAGATGACTGATATTTCGTTCGTCCGTGAGACGGGAAATGTTGGTAACGAGTTTCGCACAAAGGCGTTGCAAGGGCGCGCCAAAGTGCAAGGGTTTCGGATAGAAGATACATTCTGGGGATACATCGTTCATGGCGATGGATCGCATAACCTTGTCATGGTCATTGCCCAATTGCTGGCAATGTTAACTGGCGCTTTCTACCTTGCTTTAAGCATTGCAATTTTCAGCATGCCTAAACTGGCCTTGGATCAGTATGGGATGGCGTGGCGCGCTGGAGCTTCGGTCGTCTTTGTTATTCTCGGCGGCTATCTCGTTTGGTTCGCAAGTCGGGGAACAGTCACAGAAATCCAGGTGGACATTCAGAAAGGTGAAGTGCGCCGAGCGCTCCGCAGCCGTGCAGGCCGCACAACAGTGTTGGGTCGTTATGGTTTGGACTCAATCGGCGGCGTTTTTGTCGTTCGTTCTAAGCAGAAAGAAGGTGAGGCGAGCTTGGTGTTGCGGTACCGGAATACAGCTAAAACGCTCGAAATCGCTCGGGGTCGTCCTGCTGCCTTACAGCGCCTGAAGGATCGCATCGGACGTGATTTGATCCTGTCTGAACAAAATGTCTCGATCGGTTAGAAACTAGGCAGAACTCCACAGTTCACAGACAATTAAGCGCCCAAATGGGCGCTTTTTTGCGTTTTTGGGGGGTGAACAGTGTTTGTTCGATTTTGCGGGATTGATCGCAGATGGTTTCGCGCTTCTTTCATTCAATATCAAATCCGTCACTTCAAAGGAAAAGACAATGAAACACCTTATTGCAGCTACGGCTCTAGGTCTGAGCGCGGTCGCAACGCAAGCTACTGCGGCGCCAGAGGCTTACATCCTCGATCCAAGCCATAGCCAAATTATTTTCAACTATAACCACCTAGGCTTTTCCACCACCTACGGGATGTTCTCGGGCTTTGAGGGCGAGATCATGTTCGACCAAGATGATCCAGCAGCGTCTTCCGTGTCCGTGTCCATGCCTGTGATGAGCATGTTCACTGGGTGGGAAGCTCGTGATGGTCACTTCATGTCGGGAGATTTCTTTGGCGCTTCCGAAGGCGATCTGGTGACATTCACGTCCACTGGTATCGAAGTCACTGGTGACAACACTGCTATGATCACAGGTGACTTGTCCATGAACGGCGTTACCAAATCGGTTGTGTTGGACGCGAAGTTGAATCAAGTCGGTGAACATCCAATGGCAAACACTCCTTGGGCTGGTTTCGACGCCACCACAACTATCCTGCGCTCTGATTTCGACGTGGGGAATTTCGCGCCATTCGTCAGCGACGAAGTGAACGTTCAGATTTCAATCGAAGCGCAGAAAGCTCCATAAACTCCTGTGCTTTTGGCGGAGCCCTTAGCGGGGCGCCGCCTTAATTTTCTTGTTGGCGTTCGGCGGTTAATTCAACCGCAATATCGACTCCGAATTTCAAATTCGTTTCGTCCGGCATGGACGCGCCAACCCCAAAATCCAAACGATTGATCGATGTTGACCCGCTCATTCGAGCGGTCTGACCGTCTATATCTAGAGTAAAGGGCAGTGATATTGGAACCGTTGCGCCTTTGACAGTTAGAGTTCCGGTCGCTGTAAGTTGGCCGTCAATTTCTGCGATGTACGCCGCAAAAGTCCCTGTCGGGAAATTGGCTGAGTCGAAGAAGTCAGCGCCCATCGCCTGACCAGTCACCGACCCGAGCGTAAGAGAATCGATGGCTATCGTAGTTTCGACGGTCCCAGTTTTTGTCGCAGGGTCGTAGTTGATCGAGGCGGTCCACTCTTCAAACCCACCCGTTACAGGGCTGCCGAACTGCGTCACGGTGATCTCAATTGTGCCGTCTTGAACGACCCAATCTGACGCAACCTGTTGAAGGACCGTTTCGGACTCAGCGGTGGCTGTCGTTGAGGATGTAGCGATAAACAATCCCGTCGCTGCAAAGATGATAACTGCGAGCGAAGCGGGTGCGACGGACTTTTCAGTCTTTGGCAATTCAAGTTTGCCAATCGTGCCGAACCACATGCGTTTCAAAGTTTCGTCGCGATCAATGAAGACGTGCTTCAAAGCCCCGCCAATGTGGGCGAGCAGTGAGAAAAGCAGGACCTTTGTCCAAATCCAGTGAATATCGCCCGAAAGATGAGCCAAATCTTCATTCTTGGGGACAAAGGGTAGGCTTTGGCCGAAGGGCCACCAAATTGGGGCGAAGCCAGTCGTGGCTGCATGATGAATCCAGCCCGACAAAGGAACCAGGACAAGCGAGCCATAAAGCAGCCAATGGACGACGTCGGCTGCAAAGGTCTCCAACTTGCGTTCCGGATGAAGAGGCGACGGCTTTGGTTGCGTCAACGCCCAAGCTATGCGGAGCAGCGCGACGAAGAAGACCGTTACGCCCAAAGTTTTGTGAAGGGAAAACAGCCAAGCTTTCCTTGCGAGCTCTTCGCTCGTCTCAAAAGGTGCGCCATTTGCGATTGACCCAAGTGGCATCAAGATGAGGATTAGAACTGCGGTCACCCAATGAAAGGACTTCGTGACAGTTCCGTAGTGCGTTTGGCTGTTGGCAAGACTCATTGGATGTTCCACTTCTGCAATTGCTCGAAAGCTATCACGGGTCTGCAGGCATTCAACTTATGCAAATCGCTGAGGCTCTGTGCATAACGCCACAAAAGGCATTTGACTTGTGATGCGTCACGCTGCGGGTTAGGTCTGAATGAACAATAAAAGGGGAGCGACAGATGCGGGCGTTTGTATTTCCGGGTCAAGGTGCACAAACAATCGGGATGGGTAAAGCTTTGGCTGATGCCTATCCGGCTTCAAAGGCTGTTTTTGATGAAGTTGATGAAGCCTTGGGCGAAAAGCTGTCAGATTTGATCTGGGAAGGCGATATAGAAACCCTGACCCTCACGGCGAACGCACAACCGGCCCTTATGGCGACGTCCATGGCAGCTATGCGGGCTTTGGAAGCCGAGGGCGTGACTATGGATCATGTTGACTATGTAGCTGGTCATTCCTTGGGGGAGTACAGTGCTTTGGCAGCGGCTGGGGCGTTCAAAATCGGGGATGCTGCGCGGTTGTTGCGGACACGTGGTGAGGCAATGCAGAGCGCTGTACCGGTTGGTGTTGGCGCCATGGCTGTGTTGTTGGGGCTGAATTTCGACGCAGCGCAGGCCGTTGCGAGCGAAGCGGCTCAAGGTGACGTGTGCCAAGCTGCGAATGACAACGATCCGTCGCAAGTTGTTGTTTCGGGGGATAAAGCGTCGGTTGAGAGGGCTGTTGAAATCGCCAAGGAACAAGGCGCGCGTCGAGCAATGTTGTTGCCAGTCAGCGCACCATTCCATTGCTCATTGATGGCGCCAGCGGCCGAAGTCATGGCGCAAGCATTGGCGGAAGTGGACATTGAACGCCCCGCTGTTCCGGTGGTGGCGAACGTTTTAGCGAAGTCAGTCAGCGACCCGGCAACGATCAGATCGCTGTTGGTTGAGCAGGTCACAGGTTCTGTACGGTGGCGCGAGAGTGTGTCTTGGATGGCCGAAAACGGTGTGACTTCGACAGTTGAAGTTGGCGCAGGCAAAGCGCTGACCGGCATGATCCGGCGCATTCACAAAGAAATGGCGACAGCGAATGTTGGCACGCCGGAAGATGTTTCCGCCGTTGCTGCGGAAATTAAAGGATAAGAAGAGGCAGGATATGTTTGATCTTACAGGGAAAAACGCACTCGTAACCGGTGCATCAGGTGGAATCGGTGGGGCCATCGCGAAATCGTTGCATGAGGCTGGGGCAACAGTTGGCTTGTCCGGTACGCGCGTTGAGCCTTTGGAGGCTTTGGCGTCGGAACTTGGCGATCGTGCGCATGTATTGCCGTGTAACTTGAGCGACGCGGAGGCTGTTACGGCGCTCCCAAAGTCAGCGGCCGACGCGATGGGGTCGGTTGATATTCTGGTCAACAACGCGGGTATCACACGCGACAACATTTTTATGCGAATGTCGGATGAAGAATGGGCCAGCGTCTTAGAGGTCAATCTCACTTCAACTATGCGTCTTTGTAAGGGTGTCATCCGTGGCATGATGAAGTCGCGTTGGGGAAGAATTGTGAATATTTCCAGCGTCGTAGGGGCGACAGGTAATCCTGGGCAGGCCAATTATTGCGCGTCAAAGGCGGGTATGGTCGGGATGTCGAAATCTATCGCCTATGAAGTCGCGAGCCGTGGCATTACCGTAAATTGCGTGGCTCCGGGCTTTATTACGACAGCGATGACAGACAAGTTGAACGACGATCAGAAGTCCGGAATTCTTGGTCAAATCCCTGCCGGTCGCATGGGGGAATCAGATGAAATAGCGGCGGCTGTACTGTATCTTTCTAGTGCTGAAGCCGGATATGTAACGGGGACGACCTTGCATGTGAACGGCGGTATGGCCATGTTGTAGGTGCTGGTCGCGGCGAGCGTTGGAAAACATTTGCGTTGGGGCATTTTCCTGTTATAGGCCGCTCAGCCATTTTGGGTCGACGCATTTCGATCCACTGAAAACCGGGTGAAGACCCATAAGAATGTGAGGAATTATCATGAGCGACGTCGCAGACCGCGTACGCAAGATCGTAGTTGAGCATCTTGGTGTAGAAGAGGACAAAGTTGTAGAAGGTGCGTCTTTCATCGATGACCTTGGCGCTGACAGCCTGGACACAGTTGAATTGGTTATGGCCTTCGAAGAAGAGTTCGGCATCGAGATCCCTGATGACGCAGCTGAAACAATTCAGTCCTTCGGCGACGCCGTTAAGTTTATCTCTGAAGCTGCCTAAGCCTCATTGAGATTTTGAGTAAGGCGGCGTTCCTTCGGGAGCGCCGTTTTCGTTTGTCTTAGGCGAGTGATTGCCGCCAGCCCTTGCCCGATGCAAAGCACGTGGGGTAATAGGGAACAAAGAAAAATTGGGGGGCGTGAAATGCGTCGAGTCGTCGTTACAGGTTTGGGATTGGTCACGCCACTAGCAGATGGTGTTGAGGAATCTTGGAAGCGTATTTTGGACTGTCAGTCAGGTGCCGGAACCATCACGGGCTTTGACCCAGAAGGGTTGGCGACCACTTATGCATGCGAAGTCCCTTTGGGAGACGGAAGCGACGGTACGTTCAATGCCGACAAATACATGGACCCTAAGGAACGTCGTAAGGTCGATACGTTTATCGTTTTCGGTATGGCGGCCGCTCAACAGGCGATCGAAGATTCTGGCTGGATGCCTGAAGACAATGAAAGTCTGGAACGCACCGGCATTTTGATTGGCTCTGGCATCGGCGGATTGAATTCGATTGCGAACGCGTCTTTGATCCTCGAGGAAAAAGGACCGCGCCGTATTTCGCCATTCTTTGTGCCAGGTGCGTTGATCAACCTCATTTCGGGTCAGGTTTCCATCAAATATGGCTTTAAGGGGCCGAACCATTCTGTCGTTACGGCTTGTTCTACAGGCGCTCACGCAATTGGTGATGCCTCACGTTTGATCCAACACGGCGATGCAGATGTGATGGTTGCTGGCGGTGCGGAAGCCGCGATTTGTCGTTTGGGTATCGCTGGATTTAATGCGTGTAAGGCGCTCTCCACAGAACGCGCGGAAGAGCCGACTAAGGCAAGCCGTCCTTGGGACAAAGACCGTGACGGTTTCGTTATGGGCGAGGGTGCTGGCATCGTCATTCTTGAGGAATACGAACATGCCAAGGCGCGTGGCGCGAAGATCTATGGCGAAGTCCTTGGCTATGGGTTGAGCGGCGATGCGCATCATATCACGGCACCTCCACCGGATCATGAAGGCGCAGAGCGCGCGATGAAAGCTGCTTGCCGCGACGCAGGTATTGAACCAAGCCAGATCGACTATGTGAACGCGCACGGCACGTCGACAATGGCAGATACCATCGAACTTGGTGCGGTGGAGCGCCTCGTTGGGCCAGAGGCTGCTGCAAAGCTCACCATGTCATCGACAAAATCAGCCACAGGGCATTTGCTTGGGGCCGCAGGCGCGATCGAGGCGATTTTCTCCATCCTTGCGATCCGCGATCAGGTGGCTCCGCCAACGATCAATTTGGACAACGTTGATGCCGAAACGACCGTTGATCTTTGTGCCAATTCCAAGCGAGAGAAAGAGATCAACATCGCGTTGTCGAATTCCTTTGGGTTTGGCGGAACAAACGCAAGCGTGGTCTTCGGGAAAGTCAGCTAAATGATCCGACATATCGCGTCGAATGCGATTACGTTTCTTATCGTCGCGCTTTTTCTTCTAGCTGGCGTGATTGCGTGGGGCGGCAACACCTACCGCGCCGAAGGGCCGTTGGAGACAGCTATTTGTTTGCAAGTGCCTAGCGGATCTAATTTCCGTGATGTTCGGGATGATTTGACGGCCGAGGGCGCGATTTCCCAGCCATGGCTTTTTATGGCAGGGGCGGATTACTCTGATAAAACAAACCAATTGAAGGCTGGTAGCTTTCTGATTGAAGACGGTGCCTCGATGGCTGAGATTGTTGACGCGATCACAGGTAGTGGTGTCAGCACTTGCGGAACCGAGATTGTCTATCGGATCGGGGTGACGCGCTCTGAAGTTCAGGTGCGGGAGTTGGATCCCGCTACGAACCGCTTTGGGGAGGTTGCGTCTTTCAATCCTTTGGAAGAAGAGGCTCCGGCTGAATATCTCGAAGCCAAAGAAGGGCAGGATACACGGTATCGTATCGCTGTCGCTGAAGGTGTCACCAGCTGGCAAATTGCAAACAGCTTGAACGCGATAGATGTCTTGGACGGGGAGATCGCCGAGATCCCCGCGGAAGGCAGCCTTGCACCGGACAGTTATGAATTCCGTCCGGGCGATGAAGCATCTGAAATCATCGCGGAGATGGAAGGGCGGCAAGAGACCATTCTCGCGGACGCTTGGGCGAATAGAGCGGACGGTGTGCCGTTGGAGAACCCCGAAGAAGCGTTGATCTTGGCAAGTATCGTTGAAAAAGAAACCGGCGTTCCTGAAGAACGCGGGCAGGTGGCGAGCGTGTTCACCAACCGTTTGAATGAAGGGATGCGTTTGCAAACCGACCCAACCGTCATTTACGGTATTACGAGAGGTCAGGGCGTGTTGGGTCGTGGTCTTCGACAGAGTGAACTTCGTGGTAATACCCCTTGGAATACCTACGTTATTGATGGTTTGCCGCCAACGCCGATTGCCAATCCTGGACGCGCCAGTATCGAAGCCGCATTGAACCCCGATAGTACGGATTTCATCTTCTTTGTTGCGGATGGAACAGGTGGACATGCCTTCGCGACTAATCTCGCTGATCATAACCGCAACGTCGCCGCTTGGCGGGCGATTGAGGCGGAGCGCGCCAACAATTAAGCCTTCTCAAAGGCCTGAGACCGGACCTGTCAGATTATTCTGACGGGTCTTTTTTATTTTTGTCCTAACAGTTTCGGGAAATAGAAAGGAGGGTTTGCCCTGATCCCGCGGCTGTCAGGTGCAAGGAAACGAGGTTGATGGGAAAGAAAAAGCAAAAGAAGGCGCTCCTTCGAAGGGCGCAAATGGCGCAAGAACGCATTGATTATTTGCGATACGTTTACAAAGGGTTGCGTGAATACCTTCAGGTCCAGTTGGGCGAAATTCTCCCGATTTCGACGGAAACACCAAGGCCGCAAGTGAAGAAGGCCGAGGAGATGATGAGCCTTCAGATGCAACTGGCAAAGGCTGAGGAGGCCTTCGATGAACAATTCAACCCCGCCGCAGGTGAAGAGTTCGACTACGACGAACTCCGGGATCAAATCGGGCGCGCGCTTGATCGCATCAGAGAGGCCGAACACCCAATCCCAGTTCTTGAAAGGGTTGAGCGAAGCTCAGATTAAAGCGCTTCCGTATCTCTTTGAGTTTTGGGCGATGCCGCACCAGTTACCGCCCGTTGGCGACTGGCGCACTTGGGTCATTTTGGGGGGCCTGGTGCTGGAAAAACCCGTGCGGGGGCGGAGTGGGTCAGGTCCATGGTAGAGGGGCGTACGCCGCTAGGTGAGGGGAAGGCCAAACGCGTTGCTTTGGTGGCGGATACCTACGATCAGGCCCGTGATGTGATGGTGTGTGGGGACAGCGGTATCATGGCAGTGTCTCCACCTGATCGGAAACCCTTTTGGGTGGCAACAAAGCGGATGCTGATTTGGCCGAACGGAGCGCAGGCGCAACTCTTTACCAGTCAAGATCCAGAGGGGCTGCGCGGCCCTCAATTTGACGCGGCTTGGGTGGATGAGTTGGCCAAGTGGCGCAATGCGCAGGACACTTGGGATATGTTGCAGTTTGCATTGCGACTCGGGGGCGATCCAAAGGTGTGCGTGACGACGACCCCGAAGAATGTCGATGTTTTGAAAGCCTTGTTGTCACGTGAAAGTAGGGTCAGCACTCATGCGACAACTTTTGCCAATGCCGCTAATTTGGCCCCTGGCTACCTAAAAGAGGTGCGGGCAAGGTACGAAGGGTCACGCCTTGGTCGGCAAGAATTGGACGGTGTGCTGTTGGATGACGTGGAAGGCGCTCTGTGGACGGTTGATCAGCTTGACGCTTTGACTACCGCCAATCTGCCGGAGTTTTCGCGGATCGTTGTCGCAGTCGATCCATCAGTGACGTCAAAGAAATCTGCGGATACCTGCGGGATTGTTGTGGCGGGGGCCGTCATGGAGGGAGAACCACACCGATGGAGTGCCGTCGTCCTTGCTGACTTAAGCGTAGGCGAGGCGACGCCAACGCATTGGGCGTGGGCGGCTGTCAAGGGATACCATGATTTCGATGCTGATCGCCTCGTTGCCGAGGTCAATCAGCGCAGATACTTGGGAAATCATCCAATTCCAGAGTGCTGAGTTGATCGTGCCAAACACCTATCGATTGACCAAGTTTCTGCGAGGCCAGCATGGTAGCGATGCGAAGATGCCAGATGAATGGCATGTCGGATCGCGGGTGGTGTTGCTCGACCAGTTGCCAGATCAGGTGACGATCCCCACAGCCGCAAGAGGGCAGCCACGCCACTATCGCTACGGTCCTGCGTCTCGTCCACTGGGTGATCCGACCTATCGCTATGAGGTGCAGAGTTTCCAAGGCGAGGGCTGGAGACCGTATCGCGTGGCTCATTTGAAAGCCAAACGTACCAACGCCGATCTCAAAGTCTCTTGGATCCGTCGCACGCGTGTAGAAGGCGATCTTTGGAAAGACACTGAGGTTCCATTGGGAGAAGCGGAAGAACGTTACCATATCGAGGTGCGGCAAGCAGGCGATGTTGTTCGGACCCAGACCACGACCTCCGAAGATTGGATCTACCAAGCGGCTGACCAAAGCAGCGAACTCGGAGCAGGGAGTTTCGAGATCGCAGTGGCCCAAACCTCTGACCGCTATGGGATCGGTCCGTTCCAAATCGTGACTTTGACGAACTAACATGCGACCCATTCATTTGACCGATCTTGATACGGTCGTCAGAGCGGTTTTCGACCTCGACACGACTGAGCGTCGCCGTAAACTCGATGAAATCATTCAGAACGCAGACACGGCGGATCGCTATCGAAAGCGGTTCAAAAAGCCACATCCTCTCTACGGCACCGGGCGGCTTGGAAGCGCAGTGACTGGCGAAAAACAGTCGATCACCTTTTGCAATGCCCATTATTGCGCCTGCCTGCGCGATCTTCTGGAACGGCTTGCTGCGAAATGAGCGCATCATTTTGCGTGATTTCTCAATTCAAAACTTTCAACTTGGTTCAGATCGCCTATGTGGAGTAGGAAGAAAGCCTAGCTGAAGGATAAAGCCCATGGCCATTGCACATACCTCGATCCGCGAAGTTGATCCGGTTTGGCAGCGTATCTGCGACGAAGGTCGCGAGGCGATCGAACAGGAACCACTTGTCGGTGCTTTGGTTCATGCGGGTATCCTGAACCACAGCTCTTTCGAGAACGCGCTGGGCTACCGTATCGCGATGAAGCTCGCCTCGACCGAAATGTCAGAGCAAACTATGCGCGACATCGCTACCGCCGCTTATGAAGCCGAGCCTGAACTGGCAATGGCAGCCCGCGCAGATTTGGTCGCCACCTATGACCGCGATCCAGCATGCCATCGGTTCTTGCAACCTTTGTTGTTCTTCAAAGGCTTTCAAGCGATCCAAGCCTATCGCCTTGGTCATTGGCTTTGGGAGAACGGTAAAAAAGATCTGTCATACTTCATCCAGATGCGAACGTCAGAGGTGTTTGGTATCGACATTCACCCCGCCGCGCGTATCGGCAAAGGGATCATGATCGACCACGCGCACTCAATTGTTGTGGGTGAAACTGCTGTTGTGGGCGATAACGTCTCGATGCTCCACTCTGTTACCCTTGGCGGGACCGGTAAAGAGGATGACGATCGACATCCGAAGATCGGCAATGGTGTGTTGATCGGCGCGGGCGCGAAAGTTCTTGGAAACATCCACGTTGGTGACTGCAGTCGCGTCGCCGCAGGGTCAGTCGTTTTGACGGACGTCCCTCCGAAGAAGACCGTCGCTGGAGTTCCTGCAAAAATCGTGGGCGAGGCGGGTTGTTCCCAACCCGCGATCACTATGGATCAGTTGCTCGGGGATATTTGAGCCCTTCTACGTTCGGTTTTCCTACGCTCGTACGGAACAGAAAGCATCCTCTGGTGTAAATTTCGCCATGACAATTCAACCTAAGGTGTGAATTTCCTTAACAGTTGGCCAAAAACCTGCATCATGTAGGCAGCCAACAACTAGGGAATTTCGCAATGATCTCGACATTAGGTGATATCCTACCCTTTGCCGGCGGTCTTGCGCTCAGTCCACTCCCGCTCGTCGCTGTGATTGTCATGTTGACCGGTGCGTCCGGCAAAAGAAACGCCATCGCCTTCGCAGGAGGGTGGTTTACAGGCGCGCTCCTTTTGAGCGGATTAGTGATCTTGCTGGTGAACGGAGCGTCTGGCCAGACAGGTCAAGAACCTAAGACACTCAGTGGCATCATCAAACTTTGCTTTGGGGGCCTATTGCTTTTTCTCGCTTGGAAGCAATGGGGGTCTCGCCCAGAACCGGGGGAAGCCGTGGAGGCGCCCGGTTGGCTTGTTGCTCTGGACAGTTCTTCCGCGGCCAAATGCTTTGGGTTTGGCTGTTTCTTGGCTCCGATCAACGTCAAGAACTTCCCAATCATCGCATCAGCTGCGGCCATCATCGCAGCGAGCGGTCTCGGCGGCGTTCAAATGACTTTTACAGCACTCATCTTCGCGTTTCTTGGAACAGCTGGATTGTTGATCCCAATCGTTCTTTACGTAATGGGGGGTGAGACCGCTCAGGAAACGTTACAGGCTTGGCGGAAGTGGCTAGAGAAATACAATGCGATTATTCTAGCCGTTCTCTTCTTCTACCTAGGCTTAAACGCCTTTGGTGAAGGGCTCTCTATTCTGTTTTAGGTCCAATAGAAAAAGACCCCCGTCCATTACTGAACGAGGGTCTATGTTTTTTGGGATCGTTGGGACGCTCTAAGCAAGCATACCCATCGGGTTTTCCAAGTTCGCTTTGATGGCTTTCAAAAGGTCTGCCCCCAAGGCCCCGTCAATGACACGGTGATCCACGCTCAAGGTGACGGACATGACCGTCGCGACCGCCAATTCACCATCTTCGCCAACGATCGGCTTTTTCACTCCGGCCCCGACGGCAAGGATCGCTGCGTGGGGTGGGTTGATGATCGCGTCGAAGTTATTGATCCCGAACATTCCGAGGTTCGAGATCGCAAAGCTTCCGCCTTGATATTCATGCGGAGCAAGTTTGCGGTCCCGTGCGCGGGAGGCTAGGTCTTTCATCTGCACGGACAGCGCTGACAAAGACTTCAAATCAGCGTCCTGCAGTACAGGCGTGAACAACCCGCCTTCGATGGCCACAGCCACAGCAACGTCTGAGCGTTCAAATTTCAATGTCCTATCACCGGCCCAAACGGCGTTGGCCTCCGGCACTTGTTGAAGCGCCAGTGCACAGGCTTTGATGATGAAGTCGTTCACAGACAACTTTACGCCGCGCTCTTCCAGTTGTTTGTTCAACTGGCTGCGGAACTTCAGCAGCGGATCAAGATTGATGTCGCGACGCAGATAGAAATGCGGAACGGACTGTTTTGCCTCGGTTAGACGCGCAGCGATCGTTTTGCGCATACCGTCGAGGGACACTTCTTCATGCGGACGATCTGCATATGTTTTAAGCACGACGTCTGTCGACGGACCGCTTGCAACAGCAGTGGCAGCGGGCGCTGCGGCTGGTGCAGGTGCGGCCGTGGCAGCTGGTTTGGTTGCGGCAGGCGATGCGCCTTCAACATCTGCTTTCACAATCCGACCATGAGGGCCTGACCCAGCGATGGTCGCCAAATCCAAACCTTTGTCGGCCGCAATCCGGCGCGCCAAAGGTGTAGCAAAGATGCGCGTTCCATCCTTCGATGGAGCGGCAGGGGCCGGAGCAGGGGCTGCGGACGTATCGGAGCTTCCTGCGAGGGCCGCCTCTGTGCCCGCGTCGGCACTTGCGGCCTCCGGCGCTTTGGCCGCAGGTGCGGCACCAATGTCATCCGCGCTTTCGCCGTCTTCAAGAAGAACCGCGATCACATCATTGACCTTCACACCTTCGGTGCCTTCGGCCACGAGGATTTTGCCCATGACGCCTTCGTCCACGGCTTCAAATTCCATGGTCGCTTTGTCGGTCTCAATCTCGGCGATCAGATCGCCTGATGAAATGGTGTCGCCTTCTTTGACCAGCCATTTCGCCAGCGTGCCTTCTTCCATCGTGGGAGAGAGGGCGGGCATCAAAAGTTCAATTGGCATCGTCTCTCTCCTTACCGATAGGTCACTTGCTTGACCGCCGCGATGACTTCATCGGTGGTGATCAACGCATGGCGTTCGAGGTTGGCGGCATAGGGCATCGGCACGTCTTTACCGGTGCAATTGATCACTGGCGCATCGAGGTAATCAAAGGCCTCTTGCATGATCACGCTGCTGATGTAGTTGCCGACGGAGCCTTGCGGCCAGCCTTCCTCTACAGTCACGCAGCGGTTGGTCTTTTGCACCGACGCCAAAATCGTTGCGGTGTCCATGGGACGCAAGGACCGAAGGTTGATCACTTCTGCATTCACGCCTTCCTCAGCCAGTTTCTCAGCCGCCTCTAGCGCGTACGTCATGCCAATCCCGAAGGACACGATAGTTACGTCATCACCAGAACGCTCAATCTTTGCCTTGCCGAATGGAATGGTGAAATCATCCATCACTGGCACATCAAAGGACCGACCGTAGAGGATTTCGTTCTCAAGGAAAATCACAGGGTTCTGGTCACGGATTGCTGTTTTGAGCAAACCTTTCGCGTCAGAGGCGGAATATGGCATAACGACCTTCAGGCCAGGCACCTGCATGTACCATGCGGCGTAGTCCTGAGAGTGTTGCGCACCCACACGAGCAGCCGCACCATTGGGACCACGGAACACCATCGGTGCCCCCATCTGACCGCCGGACATATAGAGCGTCTTAGCGGCAGAGTTGATGATGTGGTCGATGCCCTGCATGGCAAAGTTGAACGTCATAAACTCAACGATGGGCCGCAGCCCGCCGAAAGCGGCGCCTGTGCCGATCCCGGCAAAACCATGTTCGGTAATCGGTGTGTCGATGACGCGTTTGGAGCCGAATTCATCCAGCAAACCTTGCGAAATCTTATAGGCACCTTGATATTCGGCGACCTCTTCTCCCATTAGGAAGACCGTATCGTCGCGGCGCATCTCTTCCGCCATCGCGTCGCGCAGGGCTTCACGAACGGTGGTTTGCTTGACTTCGACGCCTTCGTCCCAATCTGGCGTCGTGTCTGCAACGATAGAAGCAGGTGCCGCAGCCGGTTCCGCAGCAACGGCCGCCGGAGCTTCGGCAACTGGCGCGGCAGCTGGGGCAGGGCTTGCGCCGGCTTCGGGCACTTCCTCACCTTCTTCAACGAGTATGGCGATCACTTCGTTCACTTTGACGCCTTCGGAGCCTTCGGCGACGATGATCTTACCAACGATACCTTCGTCAACCGCTTCGAATTCCATGGTCGCTTTGTCTGTTTCAATCTCTGCGATGATGTCGCCAGAGGAAACGGTATCGCCTTCTTTCACCAGCCATTTGGCCAATGTGCCTTCTTCCATTGTCGGGGAAAGCGCGGGCATGAGGAGTTCAATTGCCATGTCTTAGACCTCCGCCTCTGCATAAATGTCTGTCCATAGCTCTTCCAACGCTGGTTCTGGACTTTCTTTCGAGAATTCAGCAGCCTCGTTGACAACGGCCTTGATCTCTTTGTCGATCGCCTTGAGGTCTTCCTCAGAGGCATGTTTGCCGGTCAGAAGCATATCTCGAACCTGTTCGATTGGGTCGCGTTCATCGCGCATCTTCTGCACTTCTTCGCGGGTCCGATATTTTGCTGGGTCCGACATGGAGTGGCCGCGATAGCGATAGGTTTTGACTTCAAGGATGTAGGGCCCTTTGCCGGCGCGGCAGTGCGCAACGGCACGTTTACCGGCCTCTTTCACAGCGAGAACGTCCATTCCGTCAACTTCTTCGCCGGGAATGCCATAGGCCGCGCCGCGTTCCCAAAGGGACGGGGATTTGGTGGAGCGGGCCACGGATGTACCCATAGCGTATTGGTTGTTCTCGATCACGAAGACGACCGGAAGATCCCAAAGCTCCGCCATGTTGTAGGTCTCATAGACTTGGCCCTGGTTCGCGGCACCGTCACCGAAATAGGTAAACGTGACGTTGTCGTTGCCTTTGTATTTATCCGCAAAGGCCAGTCCTGCACCTAATGGCACCTGAGCTGCGACGATGCCGTGGCCGCCATAAAAATGCTTCTCTTTCGAGAACATATGCATGGAGCCGCCTTTACCTTTGGAAAATCCGCCTTCACGACCGGTCAATTCGGCCATGATGCCTTTCGGATCCATTCCACAGGCGAGCATATGTCCGTGGTCGCGATAGGAGGTGATGCGCTTGTCGCCATCCTTAGCTGCAGCTTCTAGTCCAACAACAACGGCCTCTTGACCGATGTAAAGGTGGCAAAAGCCGCCGATCAAACCCATGCCGTATAGCTGGCCCGCTTTTTCTTCAAAGCGGCGGATCATCAACATTTCGCGATAGTAGCCTAAAAGCTCTTCCGCAGAGACGTTGGATTTTTTGGTTGATTTCTTTGGTGGCATAAGGTTCCTCCCAATGCGTCCGTAAAATAGTTTAACGTTAAACTATTTATAAATGATGCGGATTCAAAAATCGAGAGTCAATGCGCCCCTGCGTCAACTTTGCGGCGCATAACCGCTATGCGTTCAGTTAATAACGATTTCGTCGGCGCGGATGAGGCCCAGCACATCACGTGCCTGTTCATCCAAAAGGTCCAGATCAAGGTAGGTATCGGACAGGCGACGCGTGAGGTTTTCCATGCGTGCAACCTCTGTTTCCAAAAGGGCAAGTTCAGCGGAAAGGGCGCGGCCCTCTGCGTTGACTTCCGCTCTTTTGAAGACGCCATAGTCGCCTTGGACCGCGGCAAAGGTAAAGTACAACCCGAGCATCAAAGTGCCGAGAAAGTAAATCAAAGAACCCATTGCTGGTCTGCTGCGTCGGATCATGGTTGCCTGCCTTTTCCGCCTCTTGCTAGGCGGGTGCGAACAGATTCGCACATCTGATTCGCCTTGTGAATCCCAAAAATGAAGGCTCCACAAAAAAAGGGCCCGAAGGCCCTTTCTCGACGTCTAGGAGACGTTAGCCAGCCATCGAGGCCGCCTGTATTTCATCAATCGTATTGGCAAGCATACCGTTGAAGTCTTCCTCGGTCTGTTGGGCGGACAAGCCTTCTGTCAGCGCGCGAGAGAAGCTGGCGATCACGCCGTTGTTCTGCGCGAGGCGACGATTAGCCTCCGTGCGGTCATATCCGCCTGACAAAGCAACGACACGCAGAACATTTGGATGGTCAACGCAAGGCTGATAGTGACCTGCCACTTCCGGTAGCGTGAGTTTCAGCATTACCGGCACATCATCATCCCAAGCGTCCAGCTGCTTTGAAAGCTCGGCCAGCAATAGGTTTTCAGCCTCGGCTTTGTCGTCGATTGAGATTGTAACCTCAGGCTCCACAATCGCGACAAGGCCATGGCCGGCGATCTGTTTTGCGATCTCAAACTGCTGCTCGACGTTAGCGGCAATGCCTTCAGCATTCGCCTCAGAAATAACAGAGCGCATCTTGGTTCCGAACATACCTGCATTCACGGCGCGACCAAGCGTGTCGTCCAGTCCATCAATGGGCTTCATCATCTGAACGCCGTCTTTGATGTCTTCCAAGCCCTTGTCGACCTTCAGAAACGGCACCACGCCATTTTCGTCCCAAAGCGCCTGTGCAGAGGGTTTGTCGCCAATCATACGATCCATCGTCATTTCGAAAAGGATAGCACCCACTACCTTTTCACCGGTGAACGACGGTGCATTGATGATCCGGCTGCGCATCTGATGGATCAGATCGAACATTTCCGCGTCGTTTGAATATGCGTCTTCTTCAACACCATAAAGCCGCAATGCCTTCGGCGTTGAACCGCCTGATTGATCCAAGGCGGCAATAAAGCCGTTTCCGGATTTAATTTGATCAAGCTGTTCTTGGTTAGGCATAGACGACGTATCCAACATTTCGAAAATCCACGGTTAAAGGGCCCCACACCCCGCTGATAGGGGAGAGAAGTTAACCAGACAATGACGGTCGCGCTAACGGTTGCGCTAACAAACGGTCTTTACTGGGAAAGTGCTGCGACACCGGGCAAAATCTTGCCTTCCATCCACTCTAGGAAGGCCCCGCCAGCGGTGGAAATGTAAGTGAAATCGTCAGCGGCACCAGCCTGATTCAAGGCCGCAACCGTATCGCCACCACCGGCGACCGAAATCAGCTTGCCAGCTTTGGAAAGCGACGCCGCCTTCTTCGCCACGGCGTTTGTGGCAGCATCGAACGGCTCGATCTCAAACGCGCCGAGTGGGCCGTTCCACACCAGCGTCTTGGCATTTTCGAGTACCGATCCGATGTAGGCAACTGTTTCAGGTCCAGCGTCTAGGATCATCGCATCAGATGGGCACGCATCCGGTGCGACGGTTTCATTGGCTGCATTGGCGGCAAATTCACGTGCAACAACGATGTCGCGTGGCAGGATGATTTCGCACCCTGCGACGTCGGCTTTAGACAGAATGTCTCTTGCCGTGTCAGCCAGGTCATGCTCGCACAGCGATTTGCCCACATCGATGCCCTGCGCGGCAAGGAAAGTGTTGGCCATACCACCACCGATGACCAAGTGATCAACCTTGCCGACCAGATTTCCCAAAAGGTCGAGTTTTGTTGAGACTTTCGCGCCACCGACCACAGCTACAACAGGGCGCTCAGGCGTCCCCAAAGCCGCCTCAAGCGCACTAAGCTCTGCTGCCATCAAGCGACCTGCACATGCCGGACGCAACTTTGCGATGGCTTCCGTGCTGGCATGCGCGCGGTGCGCGGTAGAGAACGCGTCGTTCACGTAGACATCGCAAAGCGACGCGAGGCGTTTGGCAAACTCTGGGTCATTGGCTTCTTCACCCGGGTTGAAGCGTAGGTTTTCAAGCAAAAGGACCTCATTGCCTTCCATTTCTTTTACCGCGTCGCGGTAATCGGAATTGGCCCAGGTCACGGGGAGGCCCAACACGTCGGCAACAGTTGGAGCCACATGTTCCAAGGACATCTTCGGCACAACTTTACCTTTGGGCCGGCCAAAATGCGCCATCAGAATAACTGAGCCGCCCGCGTCTTGGATGTCATAGACCGTCTGCGCGATCCGTTCGATCCGCGTGGCATCGGTGACTTCGCCGTTTTCCATCGGAACGTTGATATCGACCCGAACCAAGACCCGCTTGCCTGACAAATCCATCTCATCGAGTGTTTTCCACGCCATAACGGTCTCCAATCTGGTCAAATATGCCGCTCACATGCGCGATAGAGCGCGCGCCGTCAACCGCGCCAAATTCCTTCGCTCAGGAATTTGCCAAGACTTTTGCGCAAAAGTCTTGCGCCCGTTAACGGCGCTTTGACTTGGCAATTCCACCGCTGCGCCATATGTCAAAGCAAATCTGAGAAACAGGAGACCGGCATGGCCGACATCAAAGACCCCGAAAACACGATCATCATGACACTCAAAGACGGTGATGTGGTGATTGAACTGCTGCCAGATGTGGCACCAGCGCATTGTGAACGTATGAAGGAACTGGCGCGTTCAGGAGCTTACGACAATGTGTGCTTTCACCGCGTGATCGATGGCTTCATGGCGCAATCGGGCGACGTGGCAAACGGCAATATGGAAAACAACTTCAATATCGGTCGCGCAGGGACAGGCGGTTCCGATATGCCAGATCTTCCTGCAGAATTCTCCAAGATCCCGCACGCACGCGGCTCCTTGGGTGCTGCGCGTTCGGCAAACCCGAATTCCGCCAACAGCCAGTTCTTCATCAATTTCAAAGACAATGACTTCCTGAATGGTCAGTACACTGTTTACGGTCAGGTGATCTCTGGCATGGAACACGTTGACGCGATCACACGCGGCGAGCCGCCGATGAATCCCGATCGTATGATCAGCGTTAAGGTGGCCGCAGATGTATAAGCTCGCGGCAGCATTCGCGGTTTTGGCCTCGCCAGCGCTTGCGACTGGTTTGGAGATCGATATCGAGGGCGAAGCGAACGGCACAATCGTCGTCGACCTCTTCGAAGACACTGCCCCGCTGCATGTGGCTCAGATCACCTCTATTGCTGAAGGCGGCGAGTATGATGGCGTTGTCTTTCACCGCGTGATTGATGGGTTCATGGCGCAAACGGGCGATGTGGAATTCGGTCAGCTTGGCGGCGACATGCGGCTCGCAGGTCGAGGTGGGTCGTCTTTGCCTGACATTCCGGCAGAGTTCACTGATCAAAACTTTGACCGCGGCATTATCGGTATGGCCCGCGCGCAGAACCCAAACTCCGCCAACAGCCAGTTCTTTATTATGTTCGAAGAGGGGCCATTCCTGAACGGTCAATACACGATCATCGGTGAAGTGACATCAGGCATGGAAATTGTGGATCAGATCAAGCGCGGAACCGGTGCGAACGGTGCTGTCGTGGGCCAACCCGATGTGATGACGGCGGTGCGAGTGACCGACTAATCCGTCTCTACATGTAGGGGTAAAGAATTAGGGCGCGGTGGTTGACACTGCGCCTTTTCCATTCGCTCATGCGGGCATGGATAAGAAATCAAACATCGACCTTTTTGGGGCCGTCGCACTCACAGGTTTTGCCCTTCTTTTAGCGTTCAATCAGGTGGTCATCAAAGTCACCAACGGTGGTTTGCAACCCGTCTTCTTTGCGGGAGTAAGGTCGGTTGGCGCCGTGTTCTGCCTATGGCTCTGGTTGAAATGGCGGGGTATCCCGCTTCAGTTTAACCGCGAAACCGCATGGTGGGGTGTGGTGACGGGTGTCATCTTCGGCTTTGAGTTTCTCTGTCTGTTTATGGCGTTGGACCTGACAACAGTCGGTCGAACCGGCGTCATCTTCTATTCGATGCCAGTTTGGCTTGCGCTGATCGCGCATTTCACGCTTCCGGATGATCGACTGACGCCGATCAAATCCCTTGGCCTTGTTCTCGCCGTCGCGGGTGTGGCTTGGGCACTTTTGGATCGAGACGGTGGCGAGGCGAGCGTCTGGGGCGATCTCGCCGCTTTAGGAGCCGCTTTGGGTTGGGCGATCACTGCGATGTTGGCGAAAGCGTCGCCGCTTAGAAAGGAGCGGCCTGAAATGCAACTCTTTTGGCAGGTGCTGATCTCTGGGCCGGTCCTCATTGTCGCGTCGCTCTTTTTCGGTGATTTGATCCGTGATCTTCAACCTGTCCACATCGCCGGATTGATTTTCCAGATCGTAGTCGTGGTGACCGCTGGCTTCGTGTTTTGGCTTTGGCTTTTGTCGATCTACCCAGCTTCTGGCGTGGCTTCTTTCAGCTTCCTGTCCCCGGTGCTTGCCGTCTTTCTTGGGTGGCTCATGTTGGGGGAAGAAGTCGGCTCATCGCTGATTGTCGCCCTTGTCCTGGTGGCGATTGGGATCGTTCTAATCAATCGACCGTCAAAGGTTTAGGTCCCGCAGAACGTCCGCGTCACGACTTCAGATGCAACAGGTGCTTTCGCAAACTTCTCGTTCGCCGTGTTGGGATATGTCACTGCGGCGAGCATGTCGTGGAAGGGGGCGAAATCGCCCTCAGCGCCCGCTTGGATCACGGCTTCAACTTGGTGGTTGCGTGGGATCACCTGAGGGTTTGCCGCTGCCATCATCTCCGCATGGTTTGGCGTCCGTCGCTCCTGCCAACGATCTACCCATGCGCCAAAGGCATCGCGATCCGCGAAATGATCCGACGCGTTGATGCTGCTCAGATTGGCAAATGTATTGGTAAAGTCCGAACCACCGGCTGACATCAAATCAAGCAAATCGTTGATCAGATGGGTGTCGTCCTTCGTGGGCACGTCCAAACCTAGCTTTGCGCCAAAGAATTCCAGCCAAGCCGCTTCGTAGAGGTCAGGAAAGCGGTTCACGCTTTCTGTGAAGGCTTCAATGGCTTCGTCTTGATCTGGCATCAAAGGCACCAGAGCCGTCGCCAGTTGTGCCATGTTCCAAACGGCAACACGAGGTTGGTTGCCGTAAGCGTATCGGCCCATCTGGTCGATGGAACTGAAGACCTTCATCGGTTCATAGTCGTCCATGAACGCACAGGGTCCGTAGTCGATGGTTTCGCCTGAAATGGTCACATTGTCCGTATTCATCACACCGTGGATGAAGCCCAAGGACAGCCATTTCGCAACTAGCCTCGCGTGCCGAGCGATCACGGCGTCCAAAACATCTTGAGGGCCGGTTGCCTCAGGATAATGCCGCGCAATCACATGATCTAAAAGCGCTTGGGATGCCTCAGTATCTCGCCTCGCAGCATAAACCTGAAACGTGCCAACACGGATGTGGCTTTGCGCGACACGTGTAAACACGGCACCGGGCAGAGCCGTTTCCCGGTAAACGGTTTCCCCAGTCGTCACAGCAGCCAAGGCACGGGTCGTCGGCACGCCCATAGCGTGCATGGCCTCGCTCACAATGTATTCGCGCAGTACAGGGCCTAGCCACGACCGCCCGTCGCCATTGCGAGAATAGGGCGTGGTGCCAGACCCTTTGAGTTGGATGTCGCGGCGGATGCCATCTGTGCCGACGACTTCGCCTAGTAGGATGGCGCGCCCATCGCCAAGCTGCGGGTTCCAATTGCCAAACTGATGGCCTGCGTAGAGCTGCGCCAATGGAGCGGCCCCCTCTGGTATAGTATTTCCAGCAAAAACCTCGGCCGCGTCGTCGCCGAAGGATATACCAAGCTCGGCAGCTAAGGCGTCGTTCTTTGCAATCAACGCGGGTTGCTGCACCGGCGTGGGTCGTTGTGCCGTGAACATATGGTTCGGCAGCCGAGCGAAGGAATTGTCGAAAGGGATCTGGACAGTCATGGTTCAGATATAGGGCGGGCGGGTCACGAAAGAACCCGTGTCATCAAGGCGTATTTGTCTCTCATATGAAAACCCAGCCGACGATAGAGGCTCTGTGTCGCACCGTCGTTCCGGTTGACCTCAAGATGAATGGCTTTCAAGCCCGCGCCTTTGAGCGCGCCAATCACACTGTTGAGTGCTTCCTGCGCCAGCCCTCGTTTACGCACGTTGGGCCTGATCCAGATTTCATCGAGGAACCCATCCATACCGCCAAGCTCTAGCGACCAGCCGAAGGAGATGATCAAGTAGCCGACTGGCGCATTCTTAGGTCCGAAAAGATAGGCGACAGCCAGTGGCGTGCCTTCGAGGATTGGCATCACAGACGCTTCGCGTTCTTCTGCGCTTGTCTCAATCCCGATCTCTTCATGGAACTGAGCTACCATGGTCAGCAGCGCGTTTGCGTCCTCAGGCCCGCACAGATGAATTGCTGATGTCATAGCCGTGCCAACCTTTCTGTAAGCAGTGAAAAGAAGCCGTCGGAATCAAGATCGCCCATGAACATGGCATTGGGTTCACGACCACTAACGCGCCACCAATCGGCAACAGTCATGCCTAAGGTCAATTCGCTTTCGGTCTCGATCTCAACATTCACGAAGCGACCTGTAAACAGGTCCGGCTTGATCAGGTAAGCGATAACACAAGGGTCGTGCAAAGGCGCGCCTTCGCTCCCGTATTTCTCTTTGTCGAAGCGCTCAAAGAAATCCGTCCACTCCGCAACCATCCGACCTGCACGATTACCAATCGATCGAAAGGCTTCAACCAGAGGACGTGTTGTTAGTGCTTTGTGGGTAACGTCGAGCGGCATCACCGTGAGTTTGACGCCGGAACCAAAGACGATCTTCGCAGCCTCTGGATCAACGTAGATATTGAACTCGGCCGCTGGAGTGATGTTGCCAACTTGAAAATACGCACCACCCATCAGGACGATCTCTTGCACACGGTCGACGATATCTGGCGCCCGTTCAAAGGCCGTCGCGATATTGGTGAGCGGGCCAAGGGGGCAGAGCGTGACGGTGCCGAACGGTTCCGCACGTAGGGTCTCAATGATGAAGTCAACGCCGCCTTGGTCTTGAAGCGGCATCGTTGGATCGTCCATTTTCGGGCCGTCTAAACCGGTTTTCCCATGAACATGTTCAGCCGTAACCAGCTTGCGTTTGATCGGCTCCGCTTCGCCGGCAAAGACCTTGGTTTCGGGTTTTCCAGCCAATTCGCACACAATCCGCGCGTTCTTTTCTGTCAGCGGCAGCGGCACGTTTCCGGCCACAGCGACAACGCCCAAGACGTCAACGTCCTCGGGGGAGGCCAAGGCCAATAGGATGGCGACTGCATCGTCTTGGCCTGGATCCGTGTCGATGATGATTTTGCGTGGGGACATGTAAGCCTCTTTGCCTTTTTCCCTTAGAGTGGCGCTTGGTGAGAATAAGGGCAAGCGGCATTTTTTTGCGCACTATCGGCCTGTGGTTGCCGGTTTTCAGGCTCAAAGAGACTGATCCTTCCACCGCCGTTCTGGTCGATCACTTCTGGCACGCAATTGCGCAAAATTACAGGGAGCGAGAGCGGGCATTTCGACGGACAAAGGACCCGTTCATATCTGCTTTCACACCGCGCATATCGCGCTGTGATGTGAAATGGAGATCCCAATGACCAAAGCCACCCACACTCTTGCATTTGTAACGATATTCGCTGCAACGCCTGTTCTGGCGATGGATGCCGAGATCGATGCCGACGCTGATGGAATGTACAGTTATCCCGAGCTTCAAACAGCGATGCCTGAGATGACCGAAGATCAGTTCATCGTTATGGACGTGAACGGAGACGGACTGCTCGACGAGACAGAAGTCGCTGCTGCGACAGAAGCAGGGCTGCTACCTGCTACTGAAGGGTGAATGAGTTTGCGCCCGGTCCTTCATGGTGTCGGGCGCATCGCTTTAGGAGGTTTTCGCTTCCGAGCCACGGGCAAGGGCCGCGACACCTGTTCGCGCCACTTCCTGCAGACCCAAAGGCCGCATAAGGTCAGCAAAGGCGTCGATTTTCTCAGGCGTGCCAGTAATTTCGAAAACAAAACTTTCGAGCGTGCTGTCCACAACATTGGCACGGAAAATGTCTGCCAGACGGATCGCTTCGATGCGGTGATCGCCTGATCCTGCCACTTTCAACAGGGCCAATTCACGCTCAACAGTCGGGCCTTCTACGGTCAAGTCATGGACCTGATGTACGGGCACAATCCGGCTGAGCTGGGATTTGATCTGTGTGATGATCTGCGGCTTGCCGGAGGTCACAATCGTGATGCGGGACCGATGTCCTTCGTGATCCACCTCGGCCACGGTAAGGCTTTCAATGTTATAGCCGCGACCAGAGAAAAGCCCGATGACGCGGGCGAGCACGCCAGGTTCGTTGGCGACGATCACAGCCAAAGTATGACGCTCAACCTCATCGCCATAGCTGGAGCGGAGGTTGTAAGCAGAGTGGCTTGTTGCGCCTTTTTTGATTTTTAGTGGGGACATCTTGTCGTCCTTCAAAACGTTATTTTATTGGTACACCGTGCGTACACAGGCTGTACTCACAGCGTACACAGCCCGTGCATACAGTTTTCATCACACCATCACCGCGCCGCCGGCTTGAATGGCGTTGGTGGTGTCCGCATTTTCGCCGAGCAACATCTCATTATGCGGCTTGCCAGATGGGATCATCGGGAAGCAGTTTTCGTGCTTCTCGACCAAGCAATCGAACAGAACTGGACCGTCATGATTGATCATCTCCATGATCGCATCATCCAGATCATCGGGGTCGCTGACCATGATACCTTTGGCGCCGAAAGCTTCCGCCAGTTTGACGAAATCGGGCAGGGCTTCGGACCATGATTGGCTGTAGCGCTCGCCATGCAGAAGCTCTTGCCACTGCCGGACCATGCCCAGACGTTCGTTGTTCAGGATGAATTGCTTGACGGGCAGGTTGTATTGAACGGCTGTGCCCAGCTCCTGCATGTTCATCAGCCAAGACGCTTCGCCTGCGACGTTGATCACCAGTGCATCGCGGTGTGCCAGTTGCACACCGACAGAGGCAGGGAAGCCGTAACCCATGGTGCCCAGACCGCCAGAGGTCATCCAACGGTTCGGATCTTCGAACCCAAGGTACTGCGCCGCCCACATTTGGTGCTGGCCCACTTCGGTGCAGATGTAGCGATCATGGCCTTTGGTCAGAGCTTCCAACCGCGCAACCGCGTGTTGCGGTTTAATGGTCTTGCCTTCTTGCTTGAACTTCAGGCAATCGACCTGTTTCCATTCGTTGATTTGATCCCACCACTTGGACAGACCTTCTTTGTTGGTCTTGCGTCCGCGAGATTTCCAGACCTTCAAAAGGTCTTCCAACACGTGAGCCACATCGCCCAAGATTGGGATATCCACGCGTATGACTTTGTTGATGGAGGAAGCGTCGATGTCGATATGCGCTTTCTTTGAGCCTGGGGAGAATTTATCGACCAAACCGGTGATCCGGTCATCAAAGCGCGCGCCGATGTTAATCATCAGATCGCAGTCGTGCATCGCCATGTTGGCCTCATAGAGACCGTGCATGCCTAACATGCCCAGCCAGTTTTCGCCAGAAGCCGGATAGCAGCCTAACCCCATCAGAGTTGATGTGATTGGGAAATTGGTTTCTGCCACCAGTTCGCGCAGCAATTGGCTTGCCGCAGGGCCAGAATTGATCACGCCGCCGCCGGTATAGAAGATTGGGCGCTTGGCGGTCTCCATGGCTTTCGCCAATTCGGTGATTGCATCCAGATCGCCTTTGACCTGTGGCGCGTAATGGGTCTCTACCTGACGGGCCTCAGTATATTTGCCAGTTGCGAATTGAACGTCCTTTGGAATGTCGATCAGAACCGGACCGGGACGGCCGGAGGTTGCGACATGAAACGCCTCATGCATCGTTGCCGCCAGTTTGTCGGTTTCTTTGACAAGCCAGTTGTGTTTCGTGCAGGGGCGGGTGATGCCGACGGTGTCCGCTTCTTGGAAGGCGTCTGAGCCGATCATGAAGGTTGGAACCTGCCCGGTCAAAACGATGATTGGGATCGAGTCCATCAATGCATCGGTCAAGCCGGTGACGGCATTTGTCGCGCCAGGGCCTGATGTTACGAGTGCAACGCCCGGCTTGCCGGTTGAGCGTGCATAGCCCTCTGCGGCGTGAACGGCGCCTTGTTCGTGGCGCACCAGAATGTGCTGAATATGGTTCTGCTGAAAGATCTCGTCATAGATTGGTAGGACCGCACCACCGGGATATCCAAAGACGACCTCCACACCTTGGTCTACCAAGGCTTGAACGACCATTTTTGCACCGGTCATGGTTTTACTCATCTGTCTCGCGTCCTTTTCTACCGCGTTGCTCTCAGTCACAAAAAAACCCCCGAGGATGTCGGGGGCGCATGGGATTGTTATGGTCTTACCGTTACCGGCCCACGCGCATCATATCCACCACTAGTACGAGAATAGATTTCATCTCGGGGTCCTTTCGTGTGGCGAGACCCTATGCGGCAGCGCAGAGAGCGTCAACAGGAGATGTGGAGAAAATTTCGCCAAAGGGCGAAAAATTGCAACTTTATTTCAAAGTTGGTTTTATTTAGGTGCTCCGAAGTGTCTTGCGAAAGACAAACAACCCAAGCAGAGCAGATAGCAACAGTGCAGCACCAGCGGGGAGCGGAACGGCCTCGGGAGAGTTTGGAGCAGAGCTGGTGCGGAATGTTGGGAAGGGTGCTCGTACGAATGGAGACGTAAAGTCAGGAGGATTGAACGATGCGGTCTCACCTGATGCATAAACGCGGCAGCGGAAAATATCGCGCGGCTGTTTGAATCCAGATATGGTGGAGTCCTCCGAATTTCTCTTAGCGCCGAAGCTGAGCCTTTGAGGTTCAGGAACTGAAGAGTGGTCTTCGCCGCCCATCGCGTAGCCCACGACATGCGGCATCGACATATTCAGCCACGTAACACCCGAGATTTTTGGCGTACGCGGTTGGCCTGGTGCCGCAGGTTGGAATGTTGCTGTTCGCAACCAAGCAAGGCCGCCTTGTTCCGACGAGGAGAGGGCGACATTGAAAAAGTCATTGGGGAACCCACAGGTGGAATCTTGTTCGCGCACAACAAAGGTCGTCAAGTTGGAAATTCTTTCTTCGCCGTCTTCTTGGTCCGGCCAAGACAGCGCGTTTCCGGTGGGGAAAGAAACTTCGCTTGTACTCGTTTCCTCCGGTCGGAATCCAATCTCGGTCTCGCTCGTTTTAGTTCTGTACCACCGAATTCTGGGATCATCGACGTCCGTAAACCGGCCGTTCCGCTGAAGGAGGCGGAAGATAACTTTGCGTTCCGTGGCCAGCCAATGTTTGATTTCCAGCAGCTTCTCCGGCTCGTCCTTTGCGTTTTCCAAGACCTCTAGCGGGCTCAGAAAACGAGGCGTGCGTGCGGTGAAATTGATCTGATAAATGTTGCGCGTCTCGATGCTCCGCGCGGCAGATACGTTCTCAAGCTGGATGTCTTCTGTCAAAGCGAATGTCGCAGCAGAAAGAGGCCCACTTGCAACCATCGCAAGAAAGCCAATCAAAGCGGATATGATAAGAGTGAACCTTTTACCCTTCATCCAACTCTCCAACAGCGTTTGCGACAGGCGCAAACTCAACAACCCCAAGATGACGGTTAATTTAGTCTTAATTGGGGCATTAGGATGGTTTGGTAGGGGTTAGAAGGTCAGTGTAATTATTTTATAGTTTTATCTTAAATATTTGAAATATATTTATAATATATAGTTTATTGGGTGTAGAGCAGGTGGGTCTGTGCCTTGGTGGGCATCGACCATCTTATTTCGATCGTCGATGCCGCCATTTTTGATCTAAAGGCGCTGAGTTTACTCGCCGACTTTATCCTGAGTTTTGGTGTTGAAATCATCCGCACTGTGGCGTTCGTGTAGCTGCTCGGACGGTTCACCCCACGCGCGGTTCACCATCTTGCCGCGTTTGAACGCGGGGCGAGCGTTGATTTCGTCAGTCCAGCGGATAACGTTGGTGTAGCTAGCAACGTCGAGGAACTCCGCCGCGTCATAGACAAGACCTTTCACCAAAGCCCCGTACCACGGCGCTGTGGCCATATCAGCGATGGTGTATTCGTCACCGGCAAGGAATTGGCGCTCAGCAAGGTTGCGATCTAAAACATCGAGCTGGCGCTTTGCTTCCATCGCGAAGCGGTTGATCGGGTATTCGAATTTCTCGGGTGCGTAGGCGTAGAAATGTCCGAAGCCACCGCCAAGGTAGGGGGCGGAGCCGTGCAGCCAGAAGAGCCAGTTCAGAGTTTCGGTGCGTTTGGCAATGTCGGTGGAGAGGAATGCGCCGTATTTTTCAGCCAGATAGATCAGGATCGAGCCCGTCTCGAAGACTTTGACGCCGTTCGATTTGTCCAGCATCGCGGGAATTTTGGAGTTTGGGTTGATGTCAACGAAGCCAGAGCCAAACTGATCGCCTTCTTGGATGTTGATCAGCCACGCGTCGTATTCGGCCTCATGACCAGACTCGAGCAGTTCCTCTAACATAACAGTCACTTTGACGCCGTTTGGTGTCGCGAGTGAATAAAGCTGTAAGTCATGCTCGCCAACGGGCAATTCTTTGTCATGCGTTGCGCCTGCAATCGGGCGGTTGATATTCGCAAACTGGCCGCCACTTTCGGCATCCCATGTCCAGACTTTCGGGGGGGTATAGGTCATAGATCACTCCTTTGTTAAAGGTTAAGTAATCTCAATTGGGGAGGGTGCAATGTTTGTCTTTGCACAATGCTTGTCGAATTATCTAACGCCTCTACCTGAGTGATATGGGTGAGCATGACCTTCCTCCAATCGCCTTGTCGGTTCGACAGCCGTGGGCATGGGCCATTGTGGCGGGCCACAAACGGATCGAAAACCGAACAAGGGGGGCGATCCGCTCTGGCGGGATGGACTGTCGCCGGATTGCCATTCACGCAGCAAAGGGATTGAAAGAGGACGAATTCCACTGGGGATATTGGCGGTTGCATCGCCATGGCGTTCAATGCCCTCATCCCGCAGAACTGCCGCGCTCCGCGATTATTGGCGTCTGTGAAGTTGTTGATATCATAGAGCAAAGTGACAGCGAATGGTTTGGAGGGCCATGCGGTTTGGTTCTAGAAAACGCATCGATGTTCGATCCGATCCCTGCGAAAGGCGCTCTAGGATATTTTGAATGGCAAAAGGGCGGCACTCTCGCCCCGCCCACCATGTGGATGAATTCGTTTGACGCGCCCAATGGTGACGAAAACACCCTGTCGCTGTTTGACAGGCTTGAACCGAGCTTCAAAACGGACCCTAGCCGCCCCAGTCGCAAACAAAGGGCCTAGTTGTCATTCGCCAAGAACCCACCTGACTGCCGTGTCCAGAGATCAGCATAGAGCCCCCCAGCCGCAAGCAATTGGTCGTGCGTGCCATCTTCAACCACGCGACCCTCGTCCAGAACAACGATCCGGTCCATCTGCGCGATGGTCGACAGCCGGTGCGCGATCGCGATAACGGTTTTGCCTTCCATCATCCCATAGAGCGTCTTTTGGATCGCGGCCTCGACTTCGCTGTCTAAAGCCGATGTCGCCTCATCCAAGATCAGAATTGGCGCGTTCTTGAGCATCACACGTGCAATCGCGATCCGCTGGCGTTGGCCGCCGGAGAGTTTCACACCACGTTCACCCACTTGCGCGTTGTACCCGGTGCGACCTTCAGGGTCCGCAAGATCCTGAATGAAGCTATGGGCCTCGGCACGGGTGGCTGCGGTGATCATGTCAGCCTCACTCGCCTCAGGCTTGCCATACATGATGTTGGCGCGCACGGAGCGGTGCAGGAGGGAGCTGTCTTGCGTGACCATGCCGATGTGTTGGCGCAGACTGTCTTGCGTCACATCTGCAACCGACTGGCCATCGATTTTGATGGATCCACCTTCGGCGTCACGAAAACGCAGCAACAGGTTGACAAGGCTTGACTTTCCAGCGCCCGACCGACCAATCAAACCAACCTTTTGACCGGCAGGAATTGAAAGGCTCACGCCATCCAGGCCGCCACGGGTTTTGCCGTAGTGATGCACCAGATTGTCGATCTCGATGGCCGCATCTGTGATTTGAAGCGGCTGCGCGTCATCTTTGTCGACCACGTCCTGCTCGACCGCGATTGATTGCAAACTTTCGCGCATTGTGCCCGCGTGTTCGAACAGGCGGATCACAACCCACATGATCCAGCCGCTCATCCCGTTGAGGCGGATTACCAGCGCGGAAGCCGCGGCAACTTCGCCAACCGTGATCAAACCGTTGGTCCAAAGCCAGACTGCGGGGCCGAGAACGCCAACCATAAGAAGGCCGTTCAAGGCATTGAGACCAAATGACAATTCGGTCATCAGGCGTAAGAATCGCTGGAACCGCAGCCGCAACCGTTTCATCGCGGACAGCGCATAGGCTTCTTCACGCTCGCCGTGGGCGAAAAGCTTGACAGTTTCGATGTTGGTGTAGGCGTCAACCACGCGTCCGTTGACCATAGACCGCGCATCGGACCATTTTTCAGACGCTACAGCGACCCGCACCGCGATGTATTTGACGTAAAAGATGTAAAGCACCAGCCAGATCATCATTGGAATGCCAAGGCGGTAATCGATCTGGCTCAGCACCAAAGTAGCGCCGACGACGTAGGTGAAGGCGTACCAGATGCCCTCGAAAGCCATATAGGTGCTATCTTCTATCGCAGGACCAATTTGCATGACGCGGTTTGACAGGCGACCGGCGAAATCGTTCTGGAAGAAGCCACTGGATTGACCAAGCATGTGTCGGTGCGCACGCCAACGCGCTTGTTCCTGCATGTTGGATGCAAGCGTTTGTTCCAGGAACAAGTGGTTGAAGGTGATCACCAAGGGCCTCAGGAACAGGATGAGGAGGGCGACGATGATTACCTCAACATTATGTTCGGCCCAGAAAGCAGACGGGCCGGCCTCGGTCATCAGGTCGATCAGACGGCCGGAATAGAAGACAAGTCCGCTTTCCATGATGGCGACAAGGAAGCCGGTGAGGGCCATCCAAGGAAGCCATTTGCGAAATGGTGTAAGTTGCGAGCGGATATAGGCCCAGAGATCAGACGGCGGAGTATCGCGTTTTCTGGCAACAAATGCGTCTACGAGATTTTCGAATTTCCGAAACATGGTGCCCTCCGTCGGGCAAAAAGTAATAAAGATGAAAGGGTGGTTGGTGCGAGGCCAACCCAACAGGACCGGCGCTTAAGTTCGCGGGATAAAGGTCCTGAGCTGAATCATCTTTGTTACTCCATCATGAGTCGTCGGGTACTACCTACAGGAACCCAAAAGGTTTGTCAGGTCTCTTTTTGGTTGCTTCGCAAAGGGTAGTTCTTGGAGCTAGATACTGGTGCCCTGAAGTACGCCATGCTCCATCGCGTAACGCGTCAAACCGGCTGTGCTGCTGATCCCGAGTTTCTTTTTGATGTTGTTGCGATGCGTTTCAACGGTCCGCACTGAAATTCCCAATGAGTTGGCCACTTCTTTATTGGACTTGCCTTGGGCGAGTTCCAAAAGAATGGTTTGTTCGCGGTTGGTAAGCGGTTCGCGACCATCAGCGATCTTGGGCGACAAGGACCCCTTGGCACCGGTACAAAGATATTCGCCACCCGCCATAACCGTATCAATTGCCGTGCGAATTTCCTCTGTGGGTACATCTTTCAAGATATAACCCTTTGCACCGTGGCTGAGCGCGGTAGAAATGTATTCAGGGCTATCGTGCATCGACAGGATCGAGATGCGCGTCTCTGGTCGTTCTTCAAGGATCATTTCGGTTGCGTTTAACCCATTGATGCCAGGCATGTTCAGATCCAGCAGCATCACGTCAGGTGCAAGAGCCTGCACTTGCTCCACCGCTTCTTTGCCATCTGTTAGTGTCCCCACGACAGAGATATCGTCATAGCTTTCCAAGATCGCCTGGATGCCTTCTGTGACCATCGGATGGTCGTCAACTATGCAAACGCGGATCGTCATGCGCTTTCCTTCTGGGGGTCTTGTGGGCGCAGCATGTGCGTTAATGGTACTTGGGCGTCAATGGTCGTGCCGTCTTCTGAAGACATAACGCGAAGACTGCCGCCGATCTGTTCGATGCGTTCTTGCATGTTTCGCAATCCGAGCCCTGACACGCGCCCGCGCGCGGCGGCGGGCCAAACCATGCCAGTGCCATCATCGGAGATGCGGAGCAGGGCGCCGCGTCTGTTACCTTTGAGCGAGACAGACACATGGGAGGCCTGCGCGTGGCGCTCGATGTTCGTGAGGGCCTCTTGCGCGATGCGGTAAAGGGCGATCCGGGCTTCCTGATCGAGGCGGTTGCGGAAGACAACGGTTTCAAACTCGACATCGATAGAGGTGCGCGTGCTGAAATCATCCGTTAGCGCTTGAAGAGCAGGGCCAAGGCCAAGGTCATCCAGCACGCCGGGGCGCAGATCGCGACTGATCCGTCGGACTTCTTGGATAGCCTCGCCCAACCCGTCGATCCCTTTCTCTAGGCTTTCGCCGGAACGTTCATCACCCAAACCGATGCGGCGACGTGTCAATTCGAGTGCATAGCGTACACCGACGAGCATCTGGCTGATGCCGTCGTGAAGTTCGCGCGCGACGCGGCTGCGTTCTTCTTCCTGCGTGTCGATGATCCGCTGGGTCAGCGCTTTGAGTTTGACGTCGGCCAGTCGCCGTTCGCGGATGTTGAGAACGAGGCCTGATAGGAAAACGCCCAATACAGCGATCGATGCAATGATTAAGATATAGAAGGATGTCCGATTGATACGGTCTTCGACGTCTGCTCGCGCAGCGGCAACACTTTCAACAACATCATCGATAAAAATGCCTGTTCCCACGACCCAGCGCCAATCTTGCAGACCGTTGACGTAAACGACCATCTGGCCGAGTTCGCCTGTCGAAGGCTTTGGCCACTCAAAGCTGTGATATCCGCCGCCGGTTCGGGCAATCCGGATGAGTTCATCGGTGATCGGAATGCCGTTGCCGTCTTCCAACCCGCTCCAATTCTTGTTGATCAAGTCGGTTTGCCGAGGGGCGACGAGGTTCATGCCGTCATAGTCGAATACGAAGAAATACCCATCTTGGCCATAGAGCATAGCCGCTAGTTCTCGACTGACGGCGAGCTTCGCTTCTTCGTCATCGGGTGCCGCGCGACCGTAGGTGTTCACGACGGCGGTTCTAGCGATGGATAAGTAGTTCTTTAGTTCGTCTTGCTTTGCCTGAATCAACTGACTTTCGAGTACCGCAATCTCGCGTTCGGCGAGTTGCCGCGACTGGCTGGTGACGACCAAAGAAATCAGGGTAACAGCGAGGACGAGCGGAACCGTTGCCAGAAGAAAGACCTTCTGACCATAGCTGAAGTCGAACCAATTTCGGATGCGCGCAAAGAGCTGAACCATAGGCCTTGGGTACGCGGGAATCAGCAGCGAATCAAATTCGAATCTTCTCGAATCAACAAACTCACGGTTGTGTTAGCGCCCAACATATTTGCGAAATTGGTAAGATTTGGTGACAAAAGCGTCAAAACTACGCAGTACTACGGATTTGCCAAAAACCTGTCCTGCGCTAACTTTCGCCTACGAAATGATCCGCTCGGACTCCATAACGGAGTCACGGGTGACGGAACCTAATGGGAGGAAATTCATGGATCGTCGTTCTTTTCTAGGCAAAGCAGCACTCGGTGGGACAGCCGCAGCTGCGTCAGCATTGGCAGCACCTGCATATGCACAGGGCAACCGGACGCTGACACTTGTCACAACTTGGGGCCGCGGCCTTGCAGGTGTGCATGACGCAGCACAGCGCGCCGCTGATACAATCACAGCAATGTCTGACGGCAGCCTGACAATTGATCTGAAAGCGGCTGGTGAACTCGTCGGCGCGTTCGAAGTGTTTGACGCAGTGACATCCGGTCAGGCCGATATGTACCACGGTGCGGACTACTACTTTGTCGGTCAGCACCCAGGTTATGCCTTCTTCACATCCGTACCATTCGGTATGACGCCAGGCGAAATCATGAACTGGTACTACAACGGCAACGGCCGTGCATACCACGATGAGCTGGGCGAGATCTTTGGTCTGAAGTCCTTCTTGGCTGGTAACACAGGTCCACAGGCTGGTGGCTGGTTCGCGAAAGAGATCGCAGGCCCAGAAGATTTCCAAGGTCTGAAGTTCCGTATGCCAGGTCTGGGTGGTCAGGCTCTTGGCCGTATGGGTGCGTCCGTACAGAACCTTCCAGGTGCTGAAGTGTATCAGGCGCTTGCGTCTGGCGCGATCGACGGAACTGAGTGGATCGGCCCATGGGCTGACGAAAAAGCTGGTTTCCAGGAAATCACAAAGTTCTACTACACAGCAGGTATGCACGAGCCAGGTGCGGCTCTGTCCCTCGCAACGAACCTCGACGTCTTCAATGAGCTGTCCCCAGCACACCAGAAGATCATCGAGATCGCAGCGGCAGAAGCACACCAGTGGAACCTTGCACAGTTCATGAACAACAACGGTGCAGCGCTTCAGCGTCTGCAGGCCGGTGGTGTTAAAGTTCTGGAATTCCCTGACAGCGTTTGGGATGCCATGGGCACAGCAGCTGCGGAGACTATGGACCAGTACGCAGGTGACGATCTTTATGACCGTCTGCGCGCAGACTACAACGAATCCATGGCGGCATCATCCGGCTGGATTCAGCGTTCCGAAGGCGCATACCGCGCTCAGCGTGACCGCGTAATGGGCTAATCGCCTTATCGTTTGGGCCTGCTGATGACGGCGGGCCCATCCACACTCATTCCAATAATTTCGTACGGTGCGGGTCGGTCTGATCCCCGTACAACTCGGGGGCTTCGATGGAAGAAGAGATCGCCTGTTCAGGCTTTTTCCGCGCGAATGCAGAAGACACAATCAGCTGTCTTGAAAAATTCCAAGAAAGTGGGGGTATCCAATTCGTCGCTGGCGGACTTGTTGAGGCACCCTACAATTTGGTTGCAGCACTCTCCAATCCATCCTCTTGGCTTGGTTGGTTGGGGCATGTTTCGCTGGACCAGAAAATTCAGGACCTAGAAGCGGCTCAGTCCTTGATCCGATTTGTCTACTACGGCGCGTCCTGGGAGCTGTTTTTCGTACTGTTCTTCATCTTCCTCGTGACAACAATCATCGGGCTTTTCCGTAACTCCTTCATGTGGGCCTGTGTCCGCGGCCTCGAAGGGTTTGCGAATGGGGTAGGGCGTTTCTTTGCTTGGGCCGGCCTTTTGATGGTGCTGCAACAGATCGTCATCATCTTCATGCAACGTGTGTTTGCCGTGTCAGAGATCAGTATCGGGCTTGGCAAAACAGTGACCTATGACGTGAGTTGGTGGTCGGAAGAACTAAAGTTCTACAACGCCATGATTGTTTGTATGTGCGTCTCTTATACGTTCGTGCAGGGCGGACATGTGCGGGTCGATTTGGTCTATTCCGCGGTAAAATTCCGCACAAAGCGTCTGATCGACATGTTCGGTAGTATCGTCTTTATGATCCCCGCAGCCTTGCTGACATACTTCTACGGCTGGTTCTTCCTGTGGCGCCATATGGTGACTCCGAAGCTGTCCGCTTCAGATGCGTCGAAAGACCTCGATAGTCTGTTGAACAAGGCGCGCGCGTTGAAGTTCAACGTTGAGACGATCGGCTTCTCGCCAAATGGGTTCAATGCTTACTTCCTGTTTAAAGTCCTTTTGGTCGCCTTCACGATCTTGGTGATTTTGCAGGCCGTTGCGTTCTTCTATCGCTCTTACCTCGAGCGGAAAGAGGGTGAGGAGAGCGAAGGCAAATACCTTGACAAAGATCAGCTGGGCGATCCGCAAGCTGAGCTTGTAGCAGAAATTCACTAAGGGCTAAGACAGATGCTTTTCGGACTTGATGGCGTAGAAATTGGCCTGATCATTGTGTTCCTGACGCTTTTTGGAGCGATCCTATCAGGGTTCCCAGTTGCGTTTGCGATTGGCGGCGCCGCCGCGATCTCATTCACAATCATTGCTATCCTCGACGGTGGCGGTCTTTTGACGCACTTTGCGATTGATCGCACAACAGACGCCTATAAGGCGGTCATAGCAGAGGGGGCGAAACCAGACGCGGTCTCGGTCTTTACCCACCCGGACTTGCCGCGATACGCAACGGCCTTGTTCCCGAATGGTTGGGAACAGGCGCTGGACCGCAACGTGTCCTTCGTAGTGAACCGTATGAACGAGCGTGTTCTGGCTGGGCAATCCATCGAAACACTTCTGGCGGTTTTGATGTTCGTGATGATGGGCATCACGTTGGAACGGTCCCGCATCGCTGATGAACTACTGACCACGATGGCGAAGGTTTTTGGCCCGCTGCCGGGCGGTTTGGCTGTGTCCATCGTTATCGTGGGTGCGTTCCTTGCAGCCTCCACCGGTATCGTTGGTGCGACGGTTGTGACCATGGGCCTGCTTGCGCTTCCGACCATGCTGAAGAATGGCTATTCACCCGAGCTTTCAACAGGTGTGATCGCCGCGTCCGGTACGCTCGGTCAAATCATTCCACCGTCGATCGTGATCGTTTTGCTCGGTACTTTGGCGGGCGACCTCTATTCAGCGGCTCAGGAAGACCGTGCACAGCTTGCCGGGTGCTCAGACGCTTTGACGCTTCTAGGTGAGCCTGCAGTTGTTTCTGTTGGAACATTGTTCCAAGCGGCGCTTTTGCCCGGCATCCTTCTGGCCGGCCTATACGCGGCATATGCGTTTGGTTACGCGCTGCTGAACCCGTCCAAAGCGCCTGCTGTTCCAATGGGCGGCGCGGCTGGTGATGAAGTCATCACACGACGCGATAGTCTGACATGGTTCCTTGCCATGCCGATACTGTTGATTGGCTTTGTGATTGTAGGAAGCCAAGCCAACCTGATCGGCTCTCAATCAGTCATCGTGGATAGTTATACCGACGCGGGGCAGACCGCTTCCCTCCGTACCAACGTCGGTGACGAATGCGCGGCCTCTATGATTGAATTGCACGGGCAAGACGCTTGGGATCAAGCGTTGGCAGAACAGGCAGCGATCGACGAAGCTGGTGGTGTCGCGCAAGCTCGAGAGTTAAGTGAGGAAGAGCGACAGGCCCTTGTCGAAGAACGAATTGAGGCTGCTGCACCTCTAGGAACTGGTCTCACCATCGGTGCATTGTTGCTGGGTCTTGTTCTTGTCCTCGCACGCGGGGTCACACCGTCGAGAGATCAGCGTCCAATCATTATTGGTGCCATTGGTGTTGGTCTGATCTTGCTCGTTGACCTGCTGTTCATCGGACCACTTACGACACCTGGTGCGACCACTTTGTTGATTGCAATACCGCTGATCATTGCCTTCCAAGGGCTGAAGGTCGCCGCGGTACGAATCTTCAGCAATGAAATCCTGCGCGTGGTCTTCCCACCGTTGGTTCTGATCGTCGCAGTACTTGGTTCGATCCTTGGCGGGATTACAAACCCAACACCTGCTGCGGCGCTAGGTGCGGGTGGTGCGATTATGCTCGCCGCCTTCCGCAAGCTCCAAGATGAAGGTCGTGACGGGCGCATGGTGCTTTGGACGGCTGCGGCTATCGTGACGATGCTGCTGGTCGGCGTAAACTTCGACATGCGCCTAGGGCAAGAGGTCGTTCTGTTCGAGAACTATGTGGCCTTCTTTGTTGCCTTCGGTGCGTTCCTCTTCTCTATGTTTGGCATCCTGTGGTGCTGCTGGACGTTGTGGGCAGGGGGCGTGTTGACGCCAGTGGTCCGTGAGACTGCGAAAGTTACCTCGATGGTCTTCACAATTCTGATCGGGTCGCAGTTGTTGAACCTCGTCCTGATCTCATTCGGTGGAGAGCACTATATTCAGCAGTTCCTGAAATCCTTCACCTCGGAATGGACCGTCTTCATTATCGTGATGCTGGTACTGTTCATTCTCGGGTTCGTGCTCGATTTCCTTGAGATTATCTACATTGTTATCCCGATTGTGGGGCCGGTTATCTACGGCGGCACCTTCGATCCGAAGTGGGTGACGATCATGATTGCTGTGAACTTGCAGACGTCGTTCCTGACGCCGCCTTTTGGCTTTGCGCTGTTCTACTTGCGGGGCGTGGCACCGAAAGAGATCACCACAGGACAAATCTACCGCGGTGTGCTGCCCTTTATCGGCATCCAAGTGCTGGGGCTTGCGTTGCTGGCGGCTTTCCCAGCCGTGGTGACGATCATTCCGAACCTGTTGCAATAATCGCGTAGCAGTTGACCTTTAACAAGATGAAAGCCGCCTCTGGGCGGCTTTCGTAGTTTTGAAGGGGGCTTCATCAAACCGTCACATGGCGCGGATATGCCTGCGTCAAAAGGGACTACATTTGGCTGTTGTTCTTCGCATTCTACCAGATATAGTCGAAGGTAAGCGGCCCAAGGCGGGAACCCCGCTCTGAGGCCCTGAGGCGACAGAGTAAGGGTACTTTTGACCATGGACGGTGATTTCAGGACGGAATTTGTGCGTGAACCCGGGGCGTTAAAGCATTTCCCTGCGCTGGTTCTGAACGCGGATTATCGCCCGCTGTCTTATTACCCATTGTCGTTGTGGCCGTGGCAAGACGCTGTGAAAGCCGCATGGCTCGATCGGGTCGACATCGTCAGCGAATATGATGAGGTTGTGCACAGTCCAAGTACCTCGATCAGGATACCCTCTGTGGTGGTTCTGAAAGACTATGTGAAACCTCAAAAGCGCGTGGCCTTCACGCGCTTTAATTTATTTCTGAGGGATGAATTTAAATGTCAGTACTGCGGCGCCAAGGGCGATCTAACCTTTGATCATGTCGTTCCGCGTGCCAAGGGTGGGATCACGTCGTGGGAAAACGTCGTTGCCGCGTGTAGCCCGTGCAATCTCAAAAAGGGCAGCAAACTGCTTAGTCAGACGTCCATGTCACTTCAAAAGAAACCCATTCAGCCCGCATCTGGGCAACTAATGGATATGGGGCGGAAGTTTCCACCAAACTACCTGCATGAAAGCTGGATGGATTATCTCTACTGGGACGCCGAACTCGAAGCGTAGATTTTGCATCTGGGATCGCTAGACTAATTCGAACAGTCTGCTAAAAGGCCCTCGTTAGCGCTAACAAAATCTTGGAGTTCCCATGGTCGCTCGTGTCATTCCGGTAGAACCTTTTGATCTGGTGATTTTTGGCGGAACGGGGGATTTGGCCCGGCGGAAGATTTTGCCCGGCCTGTTCAGACGCTTTTTGTCTGGTCAGATGCCTGAAGACTCTCGCATCATTGGGGCCGCTCGAAGTGACCTCGACAGTCTCGGTTATCGTGAGATGATCAAGGAAGCGATTGCAGAGTTTGGTGGGGAGGAGAAGTCCGAAACTAAGGCCATCGCGAAATTCCTAGATCGGCTTGAGTATGTCCCCGTCGACGCGCGTGGCGAAGGTGGATGGAGCGAGCTTGCGGCGCTTGTTCGGTCTGACGTCATTCGCGCGTTCTACTTCTCAGTTGGCCCAGGGCTTTTTGGTGATCTCGCGGAACGTCTGCATTCCTACAAGATTGCAGACCGCGACAGTCGGATCGTCGTTGAAAAGCCGTTTGGTCGCGACTTGGCCTCGGCGCAAGAGCTCAACGAGACCCTCGCTGAGCACTTCAAGGAAGATCAGATTTACCGGATCGACCACTACCTCGGCAAAGAAACCGTTCAGAACCTGATGGCAGTGCGGTTTGGAAATGTCTTGTTCGAGCCGCTATGGAACAATCACTACGTCGATCATATCCAGATTACAGTTGCTGAGACGGTCGATGTGGGTGGGCGCGGGGCGTATTACGATAAATCCGGTGCGATGCGCGATATGGTGCAAAACCACCTGATGCAGCTGCTCTGCCTGATCGCAATGGAACCGCCTAGCCAGTTTGGTGCCGATGCTGTGCGGGACGAAAAGCTAAAGGTTATTCGCGCATTGGAACCGGTCGAGCCGCATCACATTGTACGTGGGCAATATGAGGCAGGTAAGGACTCGAAGAGTTACCGCGAACACGCTGAAAACCCTAGGAGTTTTACTGAAAGCTTCATTGCAATGAAGTGCCATATCTCGAATTGGAGATGGGCAGGTGTGCCGTTTTATATGCGAACCGGCAAGGCGATGAGCGAGCGTGTGTCAGAGATCACCGTTGTGTTCAAAGACCTAGGCCATTCGATCTTTGAAGACGATGACAAGCGGCATCGAAATATTCTGTCTATCCGGTTGCAACCCAACGAAGGTATGGACCTGCAAGTGACCATCAAGGAGCCGGGTCCCGGCGGTATGCGCCTCATTGATGTTCCCTTGGATATGACCTTTGCAGAAGCGCTTGGTGATGAAGCGGAGGATGTTCCAGACGCATACGAGCGGCTGATCATGGACGTTATTCGCGGCAATCAGACGCTCTTTATGCGGGGCGATGAGGTTGAGGCGGCTTGGAAGTGGACTGATCCGATTATTCACGGATGGGAAGCGCGCAATGACGTGCCGAAAACCTACGAACCCGGTTCAAGCGGACCTGAAGATGCGATGTTGTTGATCCACCGCGATGGCCGAAAGTGGCGTGAAATCAAAGGGTAGTCAGATGAAGTTAATTGAATACCCCGACAAAGAAATGATGATGATGCGCCTCGCCGATATTTTGGCGAGCGAGCTGGAAGATGTTCTCTTGACCCAAGACAACGCATCGTTGGCAGTGCCCGGCGGCACCACACCGGGGCCGGTCTTCGATAGTCTTTGCGGTGCGCCGTTGGACTGGTCCCGTGTGTCTGTGATGTTGACGGATGAACGCTGGGTGCCCGAAAGTTCGGATCGTTCCAATACGCGTTTGTTGCGTGGGCGGTTGCTGATGGGGCGAGCGGAAGCGGCGAAGCTGGTGCCCTTGTTTGCAGAAGCGGAGCATCCAGAAGATATGCTAGATGAACTGAATACGGGTATTGAGGAGGCAACACCGATCTCGGTGATGCTTTTGGGCATGGGGGCTGACATGCATACAGCTTCTATTTTTCCCGGTGCAGACAACCTTGAAGCAGCTTTGACGGGCGATGCAAACCTCGTCGCTATGCGGGCGCCGGGTGCACCGGAACCTCGTATTACGCTGTCAGCCAAGGTGATCAATGCAGCGATCAACAGGCACATTGTGATTGTTGGACCTGAGAAGAAAGAGGCGCTGGAACGTGCGCAAATTCTGCCTGCGACGGAAGCACCGGTGTCGGCAATTTTGCAAGGAACAACAGTGCATTGGGCGGAGAAGTGAAGATGTGGGATCAGCTCAAAGCACATCATGAACACGTCAAAAATCGCAGGTTCGAAACGCTTGTTGACGCGGATCGTGCTGAGGCGTTCAGTGCCGAAACCAGCGACATGCGGTTGGACTATTCGAAAACAAATATTGACGCTGATGGCTTAGAGCTACTGATCGATCTGCTCGAAAGCGCAGGCGTTGGTGACAAGCGTGCTCAGATGTTCTCTGGCGGGAAGATCAACGAGACCGAAGGGCGCGCTGTTCTGCATACGGCACTACGCAATCTCGACGGTGGGCCGGTTTTCGTCGATGGCGAAGATGTCATGCCCGGTGTTTTGGAGACGTTGGAGCGGATGGAGAAATTCGCTGCCGCAGTTCGCGACGGGTCTTTTAAGGGAGATGGCGGCAAGATCACCGATGTAGTCAACATAGGGATCGGTGGCTCTGATCTTGGGCCAGCGATGGGCGTTTTGGCCTTGGCCCCATACCATGATGGGCCAAAGTGCCACTTTGTCAGTAACGTCGATCCGGCGGATATTTCTCAAGTTTTGCAAGGGTGTAACCCCGAAACGACCCTTGTGATTGTGGCGTCAAAGACATTTACGACAATTGAAACCATGACCAATGCGCGGACGGCGATGGCTTGGATGGGAGAGAGCGTGGCCGAACCGGGTGCGCAGTTCGCCGCTCTTTCAACTGCGGAAGATAAGACGGCTGCCTTCGGTATCGCCGCCGAGCGTGTTTTTGGGTTCGAGGATTGGGTTGGTGGGCGTTATTCGATGTGGGGGCCGATTGGGCTGTCATTGATGATCGCGATCGGCCCCGACGCTTTCCGAGCGTTCTTGCGCGGCGGGCAATCAATGGATGTCCATTTCCGGTCAGCTGAATGGCACGAAAATATGCCCGCACTCTTGGCGCTGGTGGGTATTTGGCATAATCAAATCTGCGACTATGCGACCCGCGCGGTTTTGCCTTATGATAATAACCTCAGCCGGTTAGCGGCCTATCTTCAACAACTGGAGATGGAAAGCAACGGAAAGGGTGTCAGCATGGATGGTGCTGATCTGGATGGCCCGTCTGGCCCGGTTGTCTGGGGCGAACCAGGGACGAACGGGCAGCATGCGTTCTACCAACTGATCCATCAAGGTACGCGTGTGATCCCATGCGAGTTTTTGGTTGCTGCGCGGGGTCATGACGATGCGTTGCACCACCAGCATCAGTTGATCGTTGCCAATTGTCTGGCGCAATCCGAGGCTTTGATGAAAGGTCGCGATCTTGATGAGGCACGCTCGAAAGTAGCAGAAAAATTTAAGGGCGCGGAACTCGAGCGGCAGGCGCGCCATCGCGTATTCGCAGGCAATCGCCCGTCAGTAACGATTACTTATCCTCAGCTGACACCTTTCGTTTTGGGCCAGATCATCGCCCTCTATGAGCATCGAGTTTTTGTCGAGGGCGTGGTGCTAGGCATCAATTCTTATGACCAATGGGGTGTTGAGCTTGGCAAGGAACTTGCTACAGCGCTGCAGCCAATCGTTGAAGGTGCTCAGAGCGTTGAGGGCAAGGATGGCTCAACTGCCGCACTTGTGGATTTTCTCAAACGCCATGGTGTGTAAGTTGCTATTGATCGGCTAGCGTGCCCGAAAACAAACTAGGGCAGGCACGATGACGGTTGAGATGATTTCCTATGCAGTGGGCGCAGCAATTTTGGTTGCAGCGTTTCTGGATGCCAAAGTGGCTAAGATCCCGAACTGGATCATCTTTGTTTTGCTGGCGCTTTTTGTCGCACAAGCGGTGATGTTTCCAACAACGTTTGATCTCTACTGGCAGATTGGCGTGGCTGCGGCTGTGTTTGTCGCTGGCCTTGTTTTGTTTGCACTTGGGGCAATCGGAGCCGGCGCTGTTAAATTCGGCGCGGCGATCATGCTCTTTATGCCGCTCGAGCAATGGGGCTGGCTGCTGGGGATCTTTGTCGCGGGCCTCTTTTTCTACACGTTCCTCTTCATCCTGCTGCAAGGCATGTTCGGAAGTGAGGACAGCAACTGGGCGGCGCTTCGAAAGCGGATCGTGCCGATGTCATGGCCCATCGGCACGATGGCTCTGGCTGGGTTATTCTATCTCTAGATCGCCGCTGTCACGATCACTTCGACCTTGAAGCCGGGCGTTGCGAGTTTCGCTTCGCCGGTCCAACGAGCCGGGGCGCAGCCTGGTGCAACCCAAGCATCCCAAACCGCATTCATTTCTGCAAAGTCGGCAATATCCGCGACCCATATTTGGGTGGTCAAAAGCTTGGTTTTGTCGGTCCCGGCTTCGGCCAGAAGCCGATCAACGGATGCCAAAACAGCATCGGTTTGTTCGGTGACAGAAGCCCCCTCAGCGCCGACTTGGCCTGCGAGGTAAGCGATACCGTTGTGGATGACGACCTGGCTCATGCGAGCGCCGGATTCGATGCGGGTGATGTCTGACATTTTGACCTCTGATCATGTAGTGGAGCGGGTAACGGGAATCGAACCCGTAACTTAAGCTTGGGAAGCTCGCGTGATACCTTTTCACCATACCCGCAGTGGACCAACGAATAGGCAGGGAACGCGGTAGGGTCAATAAGTGCTAGGCAGCGATCTTTATGGCGTCAGGCTCAAAATAAGACCGTGCGGGGCGACCAAAGACAGCGTGGGTGGGTTTCACGCTGGTCCAGATGTCGCGGAGTTCGGGGAATAGGAACAATAGTTCATCTCGTGCGTCTTGATCGAGTGACCCGATGGCAGAAGGACCTGGCGAGTAGGCTTCGCTCAATGCGCCTTCTGCGAAGATCAACTCGTGCTGGTCAAAAAGAATGTGGAAATAGACGACCTCTTTGCAGTCCAAATCTAGGACGGCAGCGCCCGAACCCAGTTCTTGCCCAACACTCTTGGCGCGGAGAAGGGTTTCTTTGCCTCCAATCCGGCGGGCCATGCCGTGTTGAGGTGACACTCGCAGGTCGCGTTGGTTACCAAAAGCGCCCTCTTTGATGATGTAGGGGCGGAGTTGGGGATATTGGACAAGATCATCTTGGCTGACATGTCGGCGGCCCACCCAGCGGACCGTCTGGAAGCCATGGTCAGCTGTTAAGATTTGATCGCCAATTTGGATGTCTTCCACCAGCTTTTCACCGCCAAGGGCGACAATGCGGGTACCTTCGGTAAAGCAAGGGGCTGCATCCTTGAATATGGGGCCGTCGACTTGAGATCGCTCGACTGAACGTTCTGCATCAATATTTGTCTGACTTTGATCCTTTAAGATCATTTGGCCCACCTCGGAACATGACACGGCCAAATTGAAGCCGCAGATTTAGTCTCAGGATGAGCGGCTGTCCCGTGTACACACTCATCTGTTGTCGAAGAGACTAAAATCTCGTGTCGGATTTAGGGCGCAGACAACAAAATGAGTGTCCAAATTTAGGCAATTTGGAGACAACTATGATGCTTCAGAAGGTGTGTTGTGAGGCGGAGTTAAACGCGGCGACGTCTCCGTCGACGCCCGCCTGCTTCTTCATCTCCACCACCTTGGTTGTGATTGATGTCGGGCAGATCGACCAAGCTGTTAAGGATTGGGAAAGGTTCGGCAGAATTCGGGATCGCGGATGCATTTACGAAATGCTCTTGGAACCGTGGTTCAATCGCGGTCTCGATCTTCTCGATGTTCTGCACAGTGGTTTCGATGTCTTTGCGCGCCTCGGTGTTAAGCAACGCGATGCGTGCGCCGGTGCCAGCGGCATTGCCAGCGCTTGTCACCTTCTCAAATGGGGCATCGGGGATCATACCAAGAACCATCGCATGCTTCGGGCTGATATGTGCACCGAATGCGCCTGCTAGGACGACGCGATCAACGGCGTCGACGCCGAACTTATCCATCAGTAGACGAGCACCTGAGTAGAGCGCGGCCTTTGCCATTTGGATTTGACGAATATCGACGTTGGTGACGGTGATCTTGGGCCCGCCATCGGCAGTGCCATCGTGGATCAGGTAGGAATTGGTGCGGCCTTCTGGGAAGCAGCGACCCGTACCCGTTTGCTCTGCAGAGCCGATGAGACCGGGGCCATCAACGATACCTGCAAGCCTCATTTCAGCGACGGCTTCGATAATGCCGGACCCGCAGATGCCGGTGATGCCGGTCGCGGCCGTCTGGGCTTCAAACCCTTCTTCGTCTGACCAAAGATCGCACCCGATGACACGGAAGCGGGGCTCTTTGGTGACAGGTTCAATCTCGATGCGTTCGATGGCACCGGGGGCTGCACGCTGACCGGAGGAGATTTGTGCGCCTTCAAAGGCGGGGCCAGTGGGAGACGAACAGGCGAGAACTTTTTCTTTGTTGCCCAGCAGGATTTCTGCGTTGGTGCCAACATCCACGACAAGGACAAGATCGTCGGATTTATCAGGGGCTTCTGACAAGGCTACGGCTGCCGCATCGGCCCCAACATGGCCGGCGATGCAGGGCAGGATGTAGACACGTGCGGCGGGGTGGAGATTGAGGTCCAACTCTAAGGCACGCAGCGCGAGAGCCTCCGACGTCGCTAAGGCAAAGGGCGCTTGGCCCAGTTCGAATGGATCGATGCCAAGGAAGAGGTGGTGCATTACTGGGTTGCAGACGAAAACGGCGTCGACGATCAGGTTACGATCAATCTCAGCTTCAGATGCGATTTGAACGAAAAGAGCGTTCATGCCTTCGCGCACGGCTTTGGTCATTTCATCTGCGCCGGATGGGTTCATCATGCCATAGCTGACACGGCTCATCAGATCTTCGCCGAAGCGGATTTGCGGGTTCATGATGCCGGAGGAGGCGACAACCTCTCCGGTCGTGAGGTCGCATAGATGTGCGGCAATTGTGGTTGAACCCAGATCGACAGCGAGACCGTAGATTGAGCCGTCGTAAAACCCTGGCCAAACTTGCATGATCCGAGGGCTGAAGGTGTCGTCGCCCAAATGTACGGCGCAGGTGACCTTCCATTCGCCTTTTCGAAGGGCGGGTTGCAGGCCGGTCAGAACGCCAAGATCGGCCTCAAGCTCTGGCAAGTCCCAATCGGCGCGCAGGGCTTTGATCAGCCGCTCAAGATCGCCAGATGGGTCGTGCATGTCCGGTTCTTCGACTTCCACGTAGTAGAGCCGCGTCGACGGGTTCATCACGATCTCACGCGCCTCCGCGCGCTTGCGTACCACCTGTCTATGAACTTGGCTTTCTGGTGGGACGTCAATGACGACATCGCCTTGAACGGTTGCTTGGCAACCAAGGCGGCGGCCTTTGGTGAGGCCGCGAATATCGTCGTAGCGTTGTTCTACGCTGTTCCATTCTGAGAGAGCATCTTCATCCACGGTCACGCCGTGCTTCGGGAACTCGCCAAAAGACGGCGTAATCTGGCATTTCGAGCAAATTCCGCGCCCGCCACAAACACTGTCCAAGTCCACGCCAAGTTGGCGTGCTGCCGTGAGGATTGGGGTGCCAACTGGGAAGTTCCCACGCTTGCCAGACGGGGTGAAGATGACGAGTGGATCGTTGCTCATACGTTCTGCCTATTTTCCGTTGGGGCGAATGTATCGCGAGCTGTTAAAATGGGAAGGCCAGATCGCGGCATAATCTTCATGCGGAGCGTCACTTATTTTAGGAATTCAACGCCTGTGATCCAAACCGCGAGAGGGACGGGTAAGACCGCTATCATGAGCGTCAGAATGACCCATCTGGTTTGGAAAAGGCGTGTCAGACCAGCCGCCATCATGATCCCGCACCGCCACCAATGGCGAAACTTCCTGGCAGGTTGATCAATATCCCGATGCTAACATAGCGATAGGCCACGACGATCCGCCACAGCCAACTGGGGAGCCGTTCGGTCAGTCTTTCGAGCCGGTCGTCTCTTGCGCTGTTTTGCATACGGTCCAACCACCTGCAGACACGCAACATTCGAAGGTCTTGAAAGAAGGACTGCAGCCACTTCAAGGGGACGTTCTGGCCGATTGAGAATGCGATAAACAGCCCCAATAAGGTTGCTGCGTAGACAAATGGAGCGATGTCGGCGCATTTCATCAAAAGAAGAGCGATCCCGACTTCTACACCAGGCATGAATGGAATGGCGAGGAGGAGGGCATAGCCGACAAGGACCAGAGCAAGGGCTCCAATCATTGCGCCGGACTGGGTCGCCCCATCGAGCTTCATAATTTGAGTCGTAAGCCATTCAAATCCAAGGAAAGCAAAGTAGGTGAATCCCGCAATAACCCCAAACCTAATGGCGAGGCGTGGAAGGCTTTTCCTAAGGGGTGTCGGCTGGAGATCAACCGTGGGAGCAGGTGGCATGGCAACAGCTTGCGCGTTAAGGATTTAAGTCACAAGCCAATTCTCTGATTGGGGGTTTCGGTTCGGCGTGATCCATGCGATAGGGACGTGCCAAACGACGCCACACCTAGGAGACGGTTGATGGAGATTCGCGAGGCTCTCACCTTTGATGATGTATTGCTTGTTCCGGCGGCCTCTTCGGTGCTGCCATCAACGGCTGATACGTCCACATTTGTTACCAAAAGCATTGCCCTGAACATCCCACTTTTGTCCTCTGCGATGGACACGGTGACGGAAAGCCGGATGGCGATTGCCATGGCGCAGGCTGGCGGTATGGGCGTGGTGCATAAGAACTTGGATGTCGATGCGCAGGCCAAGGAAATTCGACGCGTAAAGCGGTTTGTTTCCGGGACTGTTTACAACCCGATTACTCTAACGCGTGACCAGACATTGGCGGATGCAAAGGTTTTGATGGAGCGCTACCGCGTCACCGGCTTCCCGGTGGTTGGTGCGGACGGTCGTGTCGAGGGCATCGTGACGAACCGCGATATGCGGTTTGCGCATGATGATGCGACACCGGTGCATGCGATGATGACGTCATCTGACTTGGCGATGATGCAGGAACCTGCTGATCTGGATGAGGCGCGTAGTCTGATGCAAGCTCGCCGGATTGAGAAGCTGTTGATCACGGATGCGGAAGGAAAGCTGACTGGTTTGCTGACGTTGAAAGACAGTGAGCAGGCGGTTCTGAATCCGATGGCGTGCAAGGACGAGTTGGGGCGTTTGCGCGTTGCTGCGGCGACGGGCGTTGGAGACGCTGGGTTCGAACGTAGTGAAGCGCTTGTAGATGCTGGTGTGGACATGCTTGTGGTCGACACAGCACATGGTCACTCCGAAGGGGTGGCAAAGGCTGTCGAACGCGCGAAATCGCTGAGCAATCAGGTTCAAGTCGTTGCGGGGAATGTCGCTACGGGTGAGGCGACGCGCGCATTGATCGGTGCTGGGGCTGATGCGGTGAAGGTCGGGATTGGTCCGGGGTCGATTTGTACGACACGTATGGTGGCTGGTGTGGGCGTGCCGCAGTTGACGGCGATCATGGACAGTGCTGCGGCGGCTGGTGACACCCCTGTTATCGCAGACGGCGGGATCAAATTCTCTGGCGATTTCGCCAAGGCGATTGCCGCCGGTGCGTCATGTGCGATGGTTGGTTCGATGATCGCGGGAACGGACGAGAGCCCAGGAGAAGTGATCCTGTACCAAGGGCGATCCTTCAAATCTTACCGCGGTATGGGCAGCATGGGCGCGATGGCGCGTGGCTCGGCGGACCGGTATTTCCAGAAGGACGCGGCGACGGACAAACTTGTTCCTGAGGGGATCGAAGGGCAGGTGCCCTACAAAGGATCAGCTGGTACAGTCATTCACCAATTGGTTGGTGGTTTGAAGGCTGCTATGGGCTACACCGGCAACGCGACGATTGAAGAGATGCGCAGCAAGGCGAATTTCGTGAAGATTACCGGAGCGGGCTTGAAAGAAAGCCATGTGCATGACGTGCAAATCACGCGTGAAAGCCCAAATTACCGCGTCGGGTAGGGCGTCGTGACACCTTCTGCGCGATACGCGGCAGCAATCGAAGTGCTGGATGTTATTCTTGGCGCAGAACCTGCCGAGAAAGCTCTGACCAATTGGGCGCGACGCAATCGGTATGCCGGTTCAAAGGACCGTGCGGCCGTTCGGGATCATGTGTTTGATGTTCTGCGGAAAAAGCGATCATGCGCGGCCTTTGGTGCTGGCGAAGACGGAAGGGCGCTGGTGTTAGGCCTGTTGCGTCAGACGGGGATCGATCCACTGTCTGTCTTCACCGGCGAAGGCTACGCGCCGGAGGCGTTGACGGCGGCTGAGCTCAAGTTCGAAGAACCGACTTTGTCTGAAGCCGAAGCAGCGGATTTGCCCGATTGGATTTGGCCACTTTGGTGCGCGGGTTTAGGGGACAAGGCCAGTTCGGCTGCCCAATCGCAACGGGAACGTGCGAATGTGGCACTGAGGGTGAACAAACGATTGGGCACTGTCGACGACGCCCTCCAATCTTTGGCATCGGACGAGATCGAGGCAATAGAGCATCCAAATGTGACTGGGTGCCTAAATGCCGTCAGCAACCAAAGGCGCTTGGCCAAAAGTAAAGCCTATCAGTCCGGTTTGGTTGAGTTGCAAGATGCGTCATCTCAGGCGGCCGTGCGTAGCTGGCCGATCAGCACGGGCGATCGGGTTTTGGATTTCTGCGCCGGTGGGGGAGGCAAATCACTGGCTCTTGCTGCCATATTCGACGCCTCGGTGACGGCACATGACAGTGTATTTGATCGCATGGCAGATATTCCAGTCAGAGCCGCGCGCGCTCGCGCGTCGATCAACGTCGTTAAATTCGAAGGTTTGAAAAAGTTGCCTCATTTCGACGTCGTCTTATGTGATGCGCCGTGTAGTGGATCAGGTACCTGGCGACGAACGCCAGACGCCAAGTGGCGACTAACCGAGGACGAACTAAGAGATTTTCAAGATCGTCAGGTCTCTATTCTAGAATCTGCGTCAAAGTTTCTAAAGAAGGGGGGTATGCTAATTTACTCAACTTGTTCGATTTTGCAGGTGGAGAACGGTGAAACTGGCGCTAGGTTTCTGAATGGAAACCCTAATTTCGAAAGGATCGCCGAAGAGCTTATTGTGCCTACTTCGGAAAATGACGGTTTCTACCATTGCGCGTATAAAGACATTTACTAATTACCTTAAATTGTTAATGGTGTGATTTGTTATTAACCACCCTTTAAGTATCCGCCAGCTATTAGGATACAAATGTATTATCGAGGTTTTGCCACGTGTCTTTGACGGACCAAACCGAGCTAAACAAATCAGATTTTCCTTCAAATAGCGCATCCGCTTGGCTTTTATTTCTGATCGCCTTTGTTGCCGCTCTGTTGGGTCTCATTACAACTGACCGGCTGTTCAGTTCCGGTATGAACATAGTCGCAATCACTTTGTTTTGTTTCTTTGCGCTGACCATGCTGAACGATTTTCGCATCGAACGGGCGAAGATCGTGAAAGTTGAAGAAAAGCAAAACCTTATTGGGTGTGTTCAATCGATCGTTATGCACGAACCAGACTCCGCGTTGCTGACCGATCTTGACGGCGAAATCCTTTTCATGAACGAAGCTGCGAAAGAACGATTTTTGCCAATTGAAGACACGCATCTTTCCGCAGCTCTAAGCGGACTTTTCGCCAGTCCCGAAACTGTTTTATATCCGCTGTTTTCAGGCGCATCAACTTTAGGGGCCGCACGAAAGGAATTGCGGACAAGAGATGGGGTTTTCCGGTTCACTGTCGTCCAAGTTGGTGCAAACGCTTTGTTGTGGCGCATGGACCAAGCCGCTGTTGGCGAAAGGGAAAGGACAAGGGCTGCAGATGCTTTGACCTTACCGATGCTCACAATGGGGCCGAGCAATGCGATCTTATATTTGAATGAAGCCTTCCGAACTCTGGTCGGCGGACGACCGAAGTCGATCAAGCAGATTTTTGGCGAGACAACGATTGAATCAGGCAAGATTTGCACGATTGAAGGGTCAGATGGACCAACGGAAGTATTGTTGGCTACGGTTGAAGGGACAGGCGGACGTCTTGAAGTCTATGCGCTGCCAGCACCATCAGAAATAAAACGAAGCGCCGGCCCAAGGTCGATCAACGGGGATTGGGAGGCCATAGAAGACTTGCCCGTGCCGTTGCTGAAAATCTCAAGGGATGGGTCGGTCGAAGCCTCAAACCGAGAAGCGCGCCAGCTCTTTGACTTGGAGACGACAGAGGGAAAACGATTGATCGATCTTGTCGATGGATTGGGCCGCCCGATGGATGGCTGGATCCAAGATGCAATGATGGGTAGGGGCGGTAGCGCATCACAGTTTCTACGCGGACTTGGGACAAAATATGAAACTTTTATTCAGGTCACTTTGAACATTTCTGACGCTGCGGACGGACGGCATTTGATTGCAGTTCTTAACGATGTGACCGAGTTTAAGACACTGGAAGCTCAATTTGTGCAAAGCCAAAAGATGCAAGCAATTGGCCATCTTGCTGGCGGTGTCGCTCACGACTTTAACAATCTTTTGACAGCGATTTCAGGGCATTGCGATTTATTGTTAGAGCGGCATGATCAAGGCAGCGCAGATTTTGGAGATCTGATTCAAATCCATCAAAATGCCAATCGCGCGGCTGGACTGGTGAAACAACTCCTTGCCTTTTCGCGAAAACAGAATTTGCAGCCCGAACGCGTTGATTTGAGGCATACGCTTGCTGATCTTACTCACTTGCTGAACCGCCTTGTTAGCGAAAAAGTTAGCCTGTCTTTCGAACATCAAGAAGAATTGGGAGGGATCAAGGCGGACAAGCGCCAGCTTGAGCAGGTGGTTATGAACCTTGTCGTTAACGCGCGCGACGCAATGCCTTCAGGAGGTCAGATTAGGGTCATCACACGCAACCGGCACTTGGACAACGACATTCTGCGGGATCGGGCAACCGTACCTGCGGGACGCTACGTCGAGCTTCGCGTGGTCGATGAAGGAGAGGGCATTTCACCAGAGGTTATATCAAAAATCTTTGAACCGTTTTATACAACAAAACGGACTGGTGAAGGTACGGGGCTCGGATTGTCGACGGTCTACGGGATCGTAAAGCAGTCGGGTGGATTTGTTTTTGCCGACAGCAAGATTGGTCAAGGAACGGCCTTCACCATACTTCTTCCATGGCACGATATGCCTGAGCAGGAAAGAATGGTTCAGGCGCAGCCCGTTCCTGAGCCCTTGGCGTCTCGCGGAGAAGGTGTCATTCTCCTGGTGGAAGATGAAGCGCCGGTCCGATCTTTTGCTTCGCGTGCACTAAGATTGCGTGGCTATACAGTTCTGGAAGCAGATTGCGCCGAAGCTGCGCTTGAATTGCTCGATGACCCAGAGCTTTACGTCGATTTGTTTGTAAGTGACGTGATCATGCCGGGAATGGACGGACCGACGTGGGTGAAACAGGCCCTCGGCGAGCGCCCCGACACAAAAGTCGTGTTTGTGTCCGGCTATGCAGAGGACGCGTTCGGTCCGGAGGGCAACCAGATGCAGAACTCCGTTTTCCTCCCAAAGCCTTTTTCGCTTGGTCAGTTATCGACGATCGTACAGCAACAGCTTAACTAGGCGTGTGCTGAGCTTTCGAGATAGGCTGCACATCCAGTCAGTGCCGCAAAATCATCAGAGATTGCCGCGACGCTGAAGGAGTTCATAAAGTCTTCGAAACGACCCTTCGCGCGAAATGCATCTACGAAGCCAAACTCTGACAGGTGAGGGGCAATGGCTCTAGAGACGCCGCCGACGAGGTAGATGCCTGAAAATGGTAACTGGACCAGCGCGAGGTCGCCGCAAACCGACCCAAGGATTTGGACAAAGTGCCGAACTGCGCGTGTGGCTGCGGGGTCTATGCCAGCTTCGCAGTCAGCAACGATGGTAGCTGCGTTTTTGTGAGCAGCGCCTTCTACGCCACAGCAGTGAAAGTTGTAGAGATTTTCCAAACCGTTGCCAGAAAGGGCATGTTCAATTGTAGGAAAGCCAAATTGCGCATCAAAATGCGCAGACAGTTTCCGATCCATTTCTGTGTTAATCGGCAATGAAATATGCCCAGATTCTGAAGGCGGAATGAAGCGACCATTAGGCGTTTCGAAAACCGGCGCGATGTTGAAACCAGTTCCGAGCCCAACCATCATCCGTGTGGTTTCTTTTTCGATAGAAGTACCGTGGATAATTTGTGTTTCACTTTCGGGCGGCAGATGCCCAAGCGCATGACCTTGGGCTTGAAGGTCATTTAAGATCGCGGTGTTTTCGGCCTTTGAAGCATCAGCGAGCGTCTCAAGGTCGATTTCCCAGTTTAAGTTTGTCATCGACGCTTGGCCATTGCGGACAGGACCGGCGATGGCAATGCAGGCTGCAGACGTGTCGACGCCACCTTGTTCCTGAATAAACTTCTTCAAAACGTCCTGCAGGCTGGAATGGGCGGTGTTTTTGTATTTTGTAACTGTTTCCGGCAGCAGCATTTTACCCCGCGCCAATGCAACACGCGTGTTCGTGCCGCCGATGTCGGCAACGAGGTTTAGGGTATTGGGTGCGTGGGCCATGTCGTCTCGAATCTATCGCGTTATTGCGTCTTTGAGCGCGTGATATGAAGCCTTTGGCGTCCGGTGCAAGGTGTCAAAGTCAACATGCACCATTCCGAAACGTTTTTCGTAACCAAAAGCCCACTCATAATTGTCCAAAAGTGACCAATAAAAGAACCCTTTGACGTTTGCCCCTTCTTCTATTGCCTTCAAAGTGGCCTGCATGTGCTCATCTACAAAGCCCATACGAACGGGATCATAGACGGCGCCGTTTTCGACTTTGTCGTCCCATGCCATGCCATTCTCTGTAACGAAAATGGGCATCTCGCCAATGTATTCTTTGGACAGCCACGTTAGGAAATAACGCAGACCTTCTGGATATATCTCCCACCCCATTTGGGTCTTTTCGCCGGGGCCTTCCGCGCTTGATACATGCGGCCACGGTGTTTTTGGATCAGCTGACACCTTATGGCGCGTATAGTAGTTCACGCCCAACCAATCGATGTCTTGGGATATTTCTGCCATGTCGTCTTGCCAGTTTGCAGGCATATGCGGGCCAAAGCCAGCAAGCGCTTCTTCTGGATAGGTGCCGCGTTGGATCGCTTCGATGAACCAACGGTTGAAGATCGCGTCGGCTGTTGCCGTAGCATCCTTTGCAATTTGGCTATCGTCCGCAGGCTCAGTCCGGTCAAAGTTCAGCACGATACCGCAGTTGTCTTGGCCGAGGCTCCGCAAGCGCGTCATCGCGCGGCCATGTGCTTTCATAACATGGTGCATTGCGCGAGACGCTGCACGGATGTCGCGCAGGCCCGGCGCATGATGGCCCAAGAAATGCGAAAGGAATGCGACGCACCAAGGTTCGTTCAAAGTCGCCACGGCCTCAACACGGTCACCGATGCGTCTTGTAATGACTTCCGTGAAATCCGCGAACCAATCTGCAACGTCCGGGTTTGTCCAGCCACCGAGATCAGCAAGGGCAGAGGGCATTTCCCAATGATAAAGTGTTTGGTAGGGCTTCAATCCGCGATCCAACATCGCATCAACTAGTCGGTCATAATAATCCAATCCCTCTTGGTTCACAACACCGCGACCTTCCGGCATCACGCGGGCCCACGAGGTCGAGAAACGATAGGCGTCCATTCCAGCGTCTTTAAGCAGATCAAGATCGCTCTCATACAGGTGGTAGTGGTCACATGCCACGCTGCCGTCTTCTGCACGAACAACGTTACCGGGGGCGGCCGCGAAGGTATCCCAATGGGTAGGGCCTGCGCCACCGAAGCTATGGCCTTCGATTTGGTAAGCCGCAGTGGCTGCACCAAAGGCGAAACCGTCAGGAAATTCGGAACGTTTGAAGTTCATTGAAAGTCTTTCTAATTCGGGGCAGGGCCGGTCGAACGACCGACGGTGAGTTCAGCTTCGAACAGGATATTCTGCTGTGGCGTTGTGGGATCAGAGATCTTTTGTAGAAGCATTTCAGCGGCTTTGCGGCCTGCTTCTCTTACAGATGATCGCGTTGCGGTAAAGATGGGTACATCGCCGCCATTTTGAAGGTAGGACAGCATGTCGTCATGGGTGACGATGGACAGGTCCTTACCCATCACCAGACCGCGTTCTTCAATGGCACGCCGTACCCCAAGCGCAATGATCATAGACGACGCGACAACGGCTGTCGGTGCGTCAGAACGGTCCAGGAGTGTGCGGGTGGTTTCGTAGCCATATTCCTCGGTCATTTCTTCCGAAAAGATCAGGCTTTCATCTATGTCGAGGTCTTCGGAATTCAGAGCCGTTTCGTAGCCGAGGCGGCGGCGGCGTGCGAAGTCCATAACTTCGAGTCCGTTAATCAGGGCGATGCGTCGGTGCCCGAGATCAATCAGAAACTGCGTTGCGCGTTCGAAGGCGTGCTTATTGTTAACGTCCAGCCACTCATAAGGTTCCGAGATTTCGCTGGCACGGCCATGAACCACGAATGGCAGTCCAATTTCGTTCAGTAGGGGGATGCGGTCATCCGCCATGCGCGGTCCGTGAATAACGACTCCATCGACCGCGCGTCTCGATTGCAAGCCGCGATAGACGGTCTCTTCATTTGCATCGGCATTTACAATTGAAAGGATCATCTCATAGCCATTTTGCGCATAAATTTCGCCAGCGCCCGCAATGAAGTCACCGAAGACAGGGTTCACCATTTCATGCTTAGAGCGCGTAGGGATGACATGGCCGATAGCCAGTGCCTTGCCTGTTGCCAGACCTTTCGCGCGGGAGCTTGGGGAGTAGTTGAACTTCCGCGCGGCCATCTCAACGCGGGTGCGGGTGGCTTCACTGACCTCAGGGTAGCCATTTAGAGCGCGACTGACGGTCGTTTGACTAAGGCCTAGAGTTTCGGAGAGTTCTTTAAGGTTCATGGTCCAAAGCGCTTTAAGTACGGTTATCCGCTTCGCGATTCCCTGCATTTTATGTTTCGTAATCGTTTCAGTAAACTGAAATCATCAAAAAACCAAGGGATAGTTGATGCTTGACTTCACGCTGCTTTTAAGAGAATCTCCCACTCATCCAAAGCGCTTTGGTTTTGTTCAAAGCAAAGTCGAGGCATGGAAAACAATAGGTTTGCGCCCGCGTTGGGCGTCATTTGGGAGGATACCTAATGAAGAAAACACTGTACGCCAGTGCGGCTTCGGTCGCTCTTCTTGCGTCCGCTGCGCACGCAGGAGGTCACTTGGTTTTTGCGCCGGGTGAAGGGGACTTTAGCTGGGATGAGTATGAAGCTTACGCGGCAGGCGCACCTGATCTGTCCGGTCAGACTGTTACCGTCTTTGGCCCTTGGCTGTCTCCAGAAGACGACATTTTCCGTTCCGCGATCGCATACTTCGTCGATGCGACTGGCGCGGAAGTTACTTACACCGGTTCTGACGGTTTTGAGCAGCAGATCGTGATCGATGCTGAAGCGGGCTCTCCACCAAATATCGCTGTGTTCCCACAGCCTGGTCTGGCTGCAAACATGGCAGCGCAGGGCCTGTTGACACCACTCGGCGGTGACATGGCCAGCTGGGTTTCCGACAACTATGCGGCTGGCTCTTCCTGGGTTGATCTGGGCACATATGCTGACGCCAATGGCGATGACCAGTTCTATGGCTTCTTCTACAACGTGAACGTTAAGTCTCTCGTTTGGTATGTGCCTGAGAACTTCGAAGATGCGGGCTACGATATTCCTGAGACAATGGAAGACCTGATCGCTCTGTCTGAGCAGATCATCGCAGACGGCGACACTCCTTGGTGTATTGGTCTGGGTTCCGGTCCTGCGACAGGTTGGCCAGCGACTGACTGGGTGGAAGACATCATGCTGCGCACACAGTCCCCAGCGGATTACGACGCTTGGGTCTCCAACGAGCTAAAGTTCAACGATCCTAAAGTTATCGAAGCGCTAAACACATTCGGTATGTTTGCGAAGAACGACGATATGGTTGCTGGCGGTGCCGGTGCTGTTGGTTCAACGGACTTCCGCGACAGCCCTGCAGGTCTCTTCACATCGCCACCACAGTGCTACATGCACAAGCAAGCGTCCTTCATCCCGGCATTTATGCCTGAAGACGTTGTGATCGGCGAAGATGCAGACTTCTTCTACTTCCCATCCTTCGCTGAAAAAGATCTGGGTAACCCAGTTCTTGGCGGTGGTACGCTGATGGCTGTGACTGACCCATCTGACGCGACAATGGCATTCATGGAGTTCCTCCAGCAGCCAATCGCGCATGAGATCATGATGGCTCAGACAGGCTTCTTGACGCCACACTCCGGTGTGAACCTCGACGCCTATAAGGATGCGACGCTGCGTGGTCAGGGTGAAATCCTTCAGAACGCAACAACCTTCCGTTTTGACGGGTCTGACCTGATGCCAGGTGCCATCGGTGCCGGTACATTCTGGACAGGTATGGTTGACTTCGTCGGCGGTGCGTCTGCTGAAGACGTTGCTGATGCGATCCAGAACAGCTGGGACGCGTTGAACTAAGTTCGACCATAGATTGAGATTGGTTTCGGGCGCTGTCACGTGCCCGAAACCACCAAACGGCAAGGGGAACACCGCCGTTAATTCGTCAGGGAGGGGACGATGAATCCAGCAATTCAGGCCATGATAACTATGATCGTCGGGATCGGCGGTTGTATCGTTTATTTCTACGGCGCAAACCTTCTCCTTGATAAGGTTCTGTTCCCTGCAAAGGGTCCGAATGCGGGCCGAAACATCAACCGAGCCAATATGATCCGTCCGTGGTTGTTCTTGCTGCCCGCGATCTTGGCTTTGGGTCTTTACCTTGCATATCCCGTATTCGCGACGCTGCGGTTGAGCTTCCTCGAAAGGCTCCCCGGTAACGAATACGCATTCGTTGGTTTTGAGAACTACACCAAAATGTTCGCGGAACCGAAATTTACCGAAGCCATGATCAACAACGTTTTATGGTTGATCGTCGTGCCTGCCGCATCGACTGCCCTTGGGTTGTTGGTGGCGCAGCTGACAGATCGGTTGCCATGGGGCAATGTGGCGAAGTCGATTATCTTCATGCCAATGGCGATTTCATTCGTCGGCGCGGCAGTGATCTTCAAATTGGTCTATGAAGCGCGGCCCGTAGATGTCGCTCAAATCGGTATCCTAAACCACCTCTACCTCACGTTCGGTGGCGACGAGCCCCAGCAGTGGCTGACCATACCGTTTTGGAACAACTTCTTTTTGATGATCGTATTGATCTGGATCCAAACCGGCTTTGCGATGGTGATCCTGTCGGCGGCCTTGCGTGGCATCCCCGAAGAAACGGTCGAGGCAGCGATCATTGATGGCGCCAATCCTGTGCAGATTTTTTTCAAGATCAAAATTCCCCAGATCACGTCGACCATCGTGGTGGTCTGGACCACGATCACGATTGCGACGCTCAAAGTGTTCGACATCGTGTTCGCGATGACAAACGGCCAGTGGGAAACCCAAGTTCTGGCCAACTACATGTACGACAAGCTGTTCCGCGCGAATGATTGGGGCATGGGATCCGCTGCGGCGATGATCATCATGCTGATGGTAACGCCGATCCTTGTTTGGAATGTTTACAACGCTCGGAAGGAGATGCGCTGATGGATGGTCTTTCCGGTCAGAAGCCAATCGTCGTTTGGCTGCTTAACATCTCTGTTGTCTTAATCGTGCTTCTGTGGTTGTTCCCGACGCTTGGCCTATTTGTGTCGTCGTTCCGAACAGGGGATCAGATCACGGCGTCCGGCTGGTGGTCGGCCATGTTCCCAGCAGAGCAGACCTTGCAAATCCGCGCGACTGATCCTGATGAGTTTCGCGTAGAAACAAGCGATGGTGTTTTTGTTGTAGAAGGTCAGATTTTCGGGGATGAGCCATTTGAAGGCACGATACAAGCTTGGTCAACGTCGAGCCGTCGTTTGGGCGAAAACGCACCTGGTGACACCTATGACATGGGCGACGGCGAAAGCTTCACCTTGAATGCTGATGGCACTTACATTTGGCAGGGCAACGACGACCAAATTTCGGGGCGTGCTCAGCGGGTCTTTATCGACGCTGAGACTCCGCCGGAATTTACTTTGGATAACTATAACTTCGTATTGTTCGACGAGGACAATTCCGAAGGGATGATGAAGGCCTTTTTGAATACGTTGACCGTCGTTATCCCGGCAACTGTGATCCCGATCTTGATAGCGGCTTTTGCGGCTTACGCCTTGGCGTGGATGGATTTCCCGGGGCGTGCTCTGTTGATCGCGGCCGTGGTGGGGCTGTTGGTCGTGCCGTTGCAGCTTGCGCTTATTCCGCTGCTGTCCTTCCATAACTCTATTGGGATTGGCAAAGGCTATCTTGGGGTTTGGTTGGCGCATACCGGCTTTGGGTTGCCTTTGGCGATCTACTTGCTGCGAAACTACATGGTCGGCTTGCCAAGAGACATTATCGAGAATGCGAAAGTCGATGGCGCAACAGACTTCCAGATCTTTGTGAAGATCATCCTGCCGCTGTCGTTCCCTGCGTTGGCGTCCTTTGCGATCTTCCAGTTCTTGTGGACATGGAATGACCTGCTTGTCGCATTGGTGTTCCTGATCGATGCATCCGGCCAGACAACGGTTATGACGAAACAAATCGTGGAACTTCTGGGCACCCGTGGCGGTGACTGGGAAATCCTCGCGACTTCCGCTTTCGTGTCAATCGCGGTGCCTTTGGTCGTGTTTTTTGCAATGCAAAGATATCTGGTGCGCGGTTTGCTCGCCGGGTCAGTGAAATAGGAAAGACGACGAATGAACGTGGCGACAGCAGCCAAATTGGACAATGCCGTGAGCAAAGATTGGTGGCGCGGAGCGGTGATCTATCAAATCTACCCGCGTAGCTATCAGGACAGCAATGGGGACGGCGTGGGCGATCTGTTAGGGATCGTGCAGCGTTTGCCTTACATTGCGACGCTTGGCGTTGATGCGATCTGGATATCGCCGTTCTTCATGTCACCGATGAAGGACTTTGGATACGACGTCAGCGACTATTGCGATGTCGATCCGATGTTCGGAACTCTTGCCGATTTTGATGCCGTGGTTGAAACCGCGCATCGTTTCGGCATTCGTGTCATGATCGATCTGGTGCTGAGCCACACCAGCGACCAGCACCCTTGGTTTGCTGAAAGCCGCGCCAATCGCGACAACGCCAAACACGATTGGTACGTTTGGTCTGATCCAAAGCCGGATGGCACACCGCCGAACAATTGGTTGTCCATCTTTGGCGGCTCTGGCTGGCAGTGGGATGCGCGGCGCGAGCAGTATTACCTCCATAACTTTCTCGCTTCGCAGCCGGATTTGAACTTCCACAATCCGAATGTTCAGGACGCTTTGCTGGATGTTGCCACGTTCTGGTTGAACCGCGGGGTTGATGGGTTCCGATTGGATACGATCAACTTCTATTTCCACGATGCGCAGCTGCGCGACAATCCCGCGTTGCCGCCGGAGGAACGGAATTCGACAATTGCGCCGTCGGTGAACCCTTATAACCACCAAAAACACCTCTACAGTAAGAACCAGCCAGAGAACCTAGAGTTCCTGCGGCGTTTACGAGCGGTAATGGAGCCCTTTGGCGCTGCTGCTGTGGGCGAAGTTGGGGACGCTCAGTTTGGGCTTGAGATCATGGGTCAGTACACGGCCGGCGATGATCTGATGCAGATGTGTTACGCCTTTGAATTCCTCGCTAACGCGAAGCCGTCTGCGCAGGAATTTGTTGATGTGCTTTTGAAGGTCGACGATGTCGCAGCCGATGGGTGGGCCTGTTGGGCGTTTTCGAACCACGACGTGCAGCGCCATGCCTCTAGGTGGGAACTGACAGCGGCAGGCCAGCGCATGTTCGCGACGCTGATCATGTGTCTGCGCGGGTCCGTTTGCCTCTACCAAGGGGAAGAACTTGGTCTACCAGAAGCCGACGTAGCTTTCGACGACTTGCAAGACCCCTACGGCATCGAGTTCTGGCCCGAGTTTAAAGGCCGCGATGGCTGCCGGACCCCGATGGTTTGGGAGAAGAGCAATCAGTATTCAGGCTTTTCTGAAGCCAAGACTTGGCTGCCGGTTGCGCATGAGCATCTGCAGCTCTCGGTCGAAGCGCAGGAAGACGATCCAAGCGCGTTGCTGCATCATTATCGCAAATCGATCCATTTCCGCCAAACCCACGATGTTTTGGCGGTTGGCGAGCACAGCGATCTGACCGCATCTGGCGATGTGTTGTCTTTCAAGCGCACGCTCGGGGGACAGACGATCTTCTGCGCGTTCAACATAAGCGATACCCCATCCGATTTGGACTTGCCGTCTGGATCTTGGTTGCCAATCGGCGCCGAGTTGGGGAGCGCACAAATTTCACAAGATGGGAAACTGCATTTGGGTCCGTGGCAGGTTTGCCTCGCGCTCAAAAAGTAGGGAGGGGAACACCTATGGCCGACCTTAAGCTGACGGATGTCGCAAAGACCTATGGCGGAACAGTTGATGTTCTCAAGAACATCAATTTGGACATTAAACAGGGCGAGTTGATCGTCTTTGTTGGTCCGTCTGGTTGCGGTAAATCGACCTTGCTGCGGATGATTGCAGGGCTTGAGAAGATCACTGGCGGCACGTTGGAAATCGACGGGCAGGTGGTAAATGACATTCCGCCAGCGCAGCGCGGTATTGCGATGGTGTTCCAATCCTACGCGCTTTATCCTCATATGACCGTGCGAGATAACATGTCCTTTGCCCTGAAATTGGCGAAGAAATCCAAGGCCGAGATCGATGAAGCGGTGAGCCGAGCGGCCAAGATCCTGCAGTTGGAAGATTATCTCGACCGTTTGCCAAAAGCGCTTTCGGGCGGTCAGCGGCAACGTGTGGCTATCGGTCGTTCGATTGTGCGTGACCCCAAGGTTTACCTTTTTGACGAACCGCTTTCAAACTTGGACGCAGCCCTTCGTGTGGCAACTCGGATTGAGATCGCGCAGCTGAAAGAGTCGATGCCCGAAAGCACGATGATCTACGTGACGCACGATCAGGTCGAGGCGATGACGTTGGCCTCAAGGATCGTGGTTTTGGCGAACAAGGGGATCGCGCAGGTGGGGTCACCTTTGGAACTTTATGAACGGCCAGAGAATGAATTCGTTGCCCAATTCATCGGGTCACCCTCCATGAACCTTCTGCCAGGCGAAATCGTTGAAACCGGTGAGCAAACAACGATCAAGTTGGCTGGCGGTGGTATGGCGGTTTCTGCTGTGCCGACACAGGAAGCTGATAAAGGATTGAAAGTGAACGTTGGCGTACGTCCTGAAGATATGGTCGAGACGGACGGTCACTACGTTTTCGAAGGCAAAGTCGACATCATTGAAGCCTTGGGCGAAGTGACGTTGCTCTACTTTGAAAAGGATGGTGACGCAGATCCGGTGATCGGTAAACTCCCCGGAATTCATGGCGACCTACGGGGCAAGACTGTCCGGCTGACCGTCGCCCCGGAAAAGGTGCAAGTTTTCCACAACGGCACTTCTCTCTATTATCGCTAGTGCACAACCGCCAAGTGCTTGAGCAAGTCCTCCGCGGCATCGTCCGCGGGGAAAAACAACTCGATCTTTAGGTCTTCGATGGCTTCATCGGCGGTTGTTCCAAATTGAGCGATGGTACCGAAGAGCGACAGTGTCTGTTCTCCTAATTTGAAGACCGTCGGTATTGCAGGAAGATTTGGCTCCGAGGGTGTGGCGTCTGATGATAATATGTCGGCTGCTGCATCAAGTTCTGGAATACCGCCCTGAGCGGCGCTTTCACTTCGCAGTCGCAACGCACTGTGATGGGCAACTTCAGGCCAATTTTCAATGAGGTCCTGAAGAGTGGGGTCTTGGATCAAATCCAACATGCTCGATCCCTCGGTGACACCAAAGGTTCCGAAAATGCGCTTTGCGGGTTCGTTCATCCGCCGAATGACCCACAATCGATCAAGGGCAAGTCCGGGATAAGGAGCATGTTGGGTTAGGGTCCAGTCAATAGCCTTCCGATTGGGCAGCATTTCTGCATCGTCCCATTCGCGTTTTGGGTATTTCGGGGCATAGCCCGCCGAGGTCAGCATTCGGTTCCGTGCGTCCAACGGAACCGACAAGGCATCGCTCAATTGTTGGACCATTTCGCGACTAGGTTTTGAGCGGCCTGTTTCCAAGAATGACAGATGGCGGGAACTGATGTTGGCTTCAAGCGCGAGGTCCAATTGGCTATAGCGCCGCTGCTTTCGCCAATGACGAAGGATGTCAGGGAAGTTTTGCATGAGGGCATCCTAATTCTGAATGTTCAGCGTGTCAGTTACCTATGAGGTAATTGTTTTCTTTCTCTCGTTTCGGCCAAACAGCCCTCGATAGGTCAAAAAGGAGAAAGCCTATGACAAGAAAACAAAAAGTGCTTCGGATCAATGCCGAGATTATCATGATATTCGGGGTGTTATTTGCGCTGGCCGCAATACCGTGGGTCTATAGTTGGATATCGTTTTTCTTCGATATTGCGCATTGGCCATTCAATAGCGCGCCCGAGGCTTTGGATCCGACCGGCCGCCTTATGATCGCGATCAGCGGTGGCCTAACGGTCGGTTTGGGGGCCATGGTTTGGACTGTCGCCACCGAGGTTCTGCCCGTCGCCCCAAAGGAAGGGCGGAAAGTTGTACTTTATGCCGCAATCGGTTGGTTTGTGACGGATTCTACATTTTCGGTCGTAGCGGGTTCACCGCTAAATGTGTTGTTGAACCTGAGTTTTCTTCTGATGATGGTCATGCCTTTGCAAAGAAAAGGGCCCGCCGAAGCGGACCCTGCACAGACGTAGTGATTTGCTTAAACGCGGCGGCGACGACGGCCGCCGCGTTCGCGACCTTCGCCAGGTTTCGCAGGCGCGCGGTTGAATTTGATCCACTCACCGCCGCCTTCGTCATTGTTGGTTAGGAAGTTGGCCGCACGGATGGCTTCCATTTCCTTGCCAGCTTTGGGCTTTGTCGATCCCATTCCGAAAAGCTGAACAAAGGTTTCATCGTCCATGCCTTCCGGCAGAATGACACCAGCAGCCTCAATCTCGGCTTTCTTCTCGGCAAGTTTCTTTGGGCCGATTGGAAGCGCCACAGGGTTCATGATCGCAGAAGTCATGCCCGCAGTCATTGCCATAGGAAGGAAGGCGTTGTTGATCCCATGACGGTTTGGAAGACCGAAGGAGATGTTAGACGCTCCGCATGTGGTGTTTACACCCAATTCCTCGCGCAGTCGGCGAACCAGAGTAAAGACTTGTAAGCCAGCGGTTCCCATGGCGCCGATTGGCATAACCAGCGGGTCGACGACGATGTCATGGGCTGGAATGCCAAAGTCAGCAGCGCGCTCGACGATTTTCTTTGCAACGGCAAAGCGGACGTCTGGGTCTTCGCTGATACCGGTGTCGTCGTTGGAGATCGCAACTACTGGGACATTGTATTTCGCGACGAGAGGCAGAACCATCTCAAGGCGTTCTTCTTCACCGGTGACGGAGTTCAAAAGTGGACGGCCCTCAGCAGCAGCAAGGCCGTTTTCCAAAGCGCCAGGAACGGAGCTGTCGATGCACAGCGGGCAATCTGTGACGGCTTGAACCTTTTCGACGAGTTCTTTCATCAGTGTCGGTTCGACAAAGTTGTTATCCGCATAGCGCGGGTCTTCTGCCATTTTGTTGGAGAATACCGCACCAGAGTTGATGTCGAGGATAGTCGCACCGGCAGCAACCTGTGCCAAAGCGTCGGCCTCCACGCGGCTGAAATCGCCACGCTCCAACTCTTCGTTCAAAATTTTGCGGCCGGTTGGGTTGATCCGTTCGCCGATCACAGTGAACGGCTGATCAAAACCAATGACAGCGGTCTTGGTTTTGGATTCGACAATAGTGCGTGTCATACGGCTTCTTTCGTTGGGTTGGCAGGAGCGGTGGACGCACCGCCATGGGCTATCGCCCAGTTTGCATTGGTCTTGATCCCGCCGAGCGGGAAGAAGTGGACATTGGTGATGTTAAAGTCAGGGTTCGCAGCTTTATGGGCGGCAAGTTCTGTCAGAACCTCGGTTGGCTCATAAGGCAGTAGTAGTTTGGTAACGTCCATCGCGCGCTTTTGCAGCACCTTCAGCGATGGGCCGACGCCGCAAGCGATTGCGAATTTGATCAATGTTTGCAGTTTGGCAGGACCGGCGATGCCGATGTGGACCGGAATATCAACACCAGCCGCTTTGATCGCGTCAGCCCATTCGATAATCGGACCAGCTTCAAAAGCGAACTGTGTGGCAAGCGCCATTTGCGCGTCAGACGTTTCGTTGAACTTTTGCTTCCAGTGCAGCGCATCCATGACGTTTTTGTCGGATCCGTCTGTGTCGATGTCTTTGTTGCCCTCAGGGTGACCTGCGACATGCAAGTGTTTGAACCCAGCCTTGCCAAACAGACCGGTTTCCAAAAGCTGCATGGAGCTGTGGAAGTCGCCGTGCGGTTCAGCGACGCCGCCTGCCAGCAGGAGCGCTTGTTCGACGCCCGCTTCGCCCTGATAGCGCGCAATCCAATCGGCAAGAGTGGCTTCATCTTTGATGATACGGGCAGGGAAGTGCGGCATCACGTTGTAGCCGTCTGCAGACAGGCGTTTTGCGGTCGCGACCATGTCTTCAATCGGCGTGCCTTCGATGTGGGCTATGTAAACGCGCGTGCCAGCCGGAAGAAGTGTTGTGAAGTCTTCGACCTTTTCCGCGGTGCGCGGCATAACCTCGATCGAATAGTCCTTAAGAAACGCTTCCATCTCTGGATTGAGCGTTAATTCGACATCTGCTTGTTTCTTTTTGAATGGGAGCAGGGACATAAGCGCCTCCTTAAGGCGGTTGACGGGGGTGTCAGGCGGGCTCACGCCCAGCCATCGTTGGCGATCAACGCCTTGAGTTTCTCGGTGTCGTATTCTTCTTCAATACGCGCGACCTGTGCGGCGGCGACTTCTGCGTTTGCGCCTTCAACGGGGAATGGATCAGCTTTGCGGAAGCCTTCGAGGTAGGCATCACTTTCGGCGGCACCTGATTTCATCGCGGCACGGTCAATCGCTTGCTCAAACCGCTCCGGCAAAGGCATTTTCGTCCCGCGACGTCCTTTTCCGACGATCACCTGCGCAGGCATGTCCCGCCAGTAAACGATTGTGACATCAGCCATTGATTCTCTCTCCGATCCGCTTTCGCGCGTTGTGCATTTCTAGCATTGCGATTTTGTCGCAAAGGACGATTTTCGACATCACGCGAAACATCCGCGACGAAGCGGATATGCCGTAGATATGCATGACCTGACCACGTTCAAAATTTTCAACAACTGGTTGAGGAAGATTCACGTGCCTTGCAAGGACACTTGTTGCGGCCTAGGTTAGGGATAACTTGAAAATTGGAGGGCGTGAAAATGGCGCCCAAGCGTCCCAAAGGTGCGGGCGCGTTCCCGAAAGCGGTAGAGACCCCCGCGCCAAAATCTCCTGATCCGGAGACGCCCTATGCAGCGTTGGATTTGGGGACGAACAGTTGTCGCATGCTGATTGCCCAGCCGAAGGGCAGCCAGTTTCATGTGATCGATAGCTTTTCCAAGGCCGTCCAACTTGGGCAGGGCCTAGAGGGAAGTGGCCGATTGTCGCGTTCGTCCATGAACCGGACGATCAGCGCGATGCGTATTTGTAAGCAAAAGCTCGAGCGGCACGGTGTGCAGCGGATGCGCTTGGTCGCGACCGAGGCTTGTCGCCGTGCCCGCAATGGCGTGGCTTTTGTAAAGCAAGTGAACAAAGAGACCGGTTTGAACCTCGAAATCATCAAGCCCGAGGAAGAGGCGCGTTTGGCCGTGGTGTCCTGCGCACCGTTGGTGAGCACCAAGACCGAACAGCTTTTGGTGGTCGACATTGGTGGCGGATCGACCGAGTTGGTCTGGGTCGATCTGACAAAAGTGCCGCCGCGCGAGCGGCCTCGGTCGATTATGCGGCTTCATGCAGGGTTTAAGTCTGACCCAGGGCCATTTGCCGCCGCCAAGGTGGTGGATTGGATATCTGTCCCTTTGGGTGTCGCGACCTTGCGCGATCAATTCGCTGATGTTGAGGACGATGCAGCGCGGTTTGCGTTGATGAGTTGGTTCTTTGAGGAGAACTTGGCCGATTTTTCTCCCTACGCCGCCGAACAGGCGAAAGAGAATTTCCAGATTGTCGGAACCAGCGGGACGGTTACAACGGTAGCGGCCTCGCACCTTGGCCTTAAGCGGTATGACCGAACAAAGGTCGATGGCCTGCGCATGACGTCCGATCAAATTGATGCGGTTATTCATGGTTATCTGTCTTTGGGACCAGAGGGCCGCCGTGCCGACCCGCGCATCGGGAAGGACCGGCAGGCGCTGATCATGTCTGGTTCGGCCATCTTGCAGGCTTTGATGCGGCTTTGGCCGACAGATCGGCTGTCCGTCGCGGATCGCGGTCTGCGGGAGGGGCTACTATATGCTCAGATGTCCGCCGATGGCGCGCTTGAAGATGCGCCGTTTTGATGGCACATGCCTGATCTCTGACGAAGGCTAATGGCGATATGGTCAAGAAACCCGGAAAAAAGAACACAAGCGGACGCGGACAGCGGGATTTGACCGTGAAGGTCAAGTCGGCACGCGGCCGTAAGATGAGTTCGACGCTTTGGCTGCAACGGCAGTTGAATGATCCATATGTGAAACGGGCTCAGAAAGAGGGCTATCGCGGTCGGGCTGCTTTCAAAATTTTGGAACTGGACGAGAAGTTCCGCTTTCTTGTGCCGGGGGCTCGCGTTGTTGATTTGGGATGCGCACCAGGCGGTTGGTGTCAGGTCGCAGTCAAACGCGTCAATGCTTTGGGGACACGGACAAGCAAGGCGCAGGGGCGTGTTCTGGGCATTGATTTGCAGGAAGTCGAACCAATTGCGGGTGCAGAACTTCACCAGTTGGATTTCATGGATGATGATGCCGACGAGAAGGTAAAGGAATGGCTAGGCGGCAAAGCAGATGTGGTGATGTCAGACATGGCGGCTGCGTCCTCTGGACATAAGCAGACGGATCACTTGCGGATCATCGCGCTTTGCGAAACGGCGGCTTATTTTGCATTTGACGTCTTGGAGCAGGGCGGCACGTTTGTGGCCAAGGTTCTGGCAGGAGGTGCCGAGGGCGATCTTCAAAAACTCCTGAAAGAGAAGTTCGAGAAGGTCGCGAACGTGAAACCGCCGTCCTCACGTTCAGACAGTTCTGAGAAATTTGTCGTGGCTACAGGATTCCGGGGCTAATCCGCGTTTGGGAAGAACAACTGTTCGCCTTCAACTTCATAAGCCGCAATCGCCTCTTGCCCATCGCTCAGAAGCCAATCTCGCAAGGTCGCTGCATCAGTGAGGTTCGCGCGCGGGCAATGATCCGGTGAAATTTTTACAACGCCATATTGGTTGAACAGATCAGGATCACCTTCGAACAGAATCTCAAAATCACCCTTGTTCCCAAACCGCAGCCAAGTGGCGCGGTCGGTCATCACATAAGCGTTCAAGCCGCGCGCCGTGTTGAGCGTTGCCCCCATGCCTGCGCCGGTTTCGAGATACCATGTTCCGCTGAACTCTGCCGGATCGATACCGGTTGGGGCCCATAGGCGCAGCTCGGCCTTATGCGTGCCGCTGTCGTCGCCGCGGGACATAAATCGCGCCTCTGCACCTGCAATTGCGGAAAGAGCGGCTTGGACGTCATCAAGCAGGCGAATTTCGGCTGGGTCGGCGGGTGGGCCGACGATGACAAAGTCGTTGTACATCAGATCAGCACGGTTTGTACCGAACCCGTCTGCAACGAACGCCTCTTCGGCCTCTGTCGCATGTACGATCAGTAGATCGCCATCACAGTTCCGCGCGTTTTGAAGCGCTTGGCCGGTGCCAACAGCGACGACCTGCACCTCGATCCCGCTTTCGGCCGTAAAGGCAGGTAGGATGGCGTCGTAAAGTCCCGAGTTCTGCGTGGATGTCGTCGATTGCAGCGTAATCGGGTCGGCGAATGCCGGTGCGGCCAAGAGAAACGGAAGAAATCTGATCATAAGAGCAGATCGCCCGCGAGATAGCCCTTTGCCGCGTCCGATTGCGGCGTTTGAAAGAATTTTTCCGCCAATGTGTGTTCCGCGATCTTTCCTTGATGGAGGAAAAGAACATCATCTGCCAAACGTTTCGCCTGTGCGCGGTTGTGGGTCACAAGGATGATTTTGACGCCAGCCGCCGAGGTGTTTCGGATCAGATCCTCGATTGCTTTGGTTGCTGAAGGGTCAAGGCTGGCTGTGGGTTCATCCAAGAGCAGAAGGGATGGGTTAGACGCCAACGCCCGTACAATCGAGAGCCGTTGCTGTTCGCCACCAGACAGCGCGCGCGCTGGGTTCTCAGCAAGGCGCGTCAGGTCCGCAGCGACCAAAAGTTCTGCCAAACGGCCCGAACGGTCAGCCTTTGGCACTTTGGCGAGTTTCAATGCGTGATTGAGGTTTGCACGGACGGAACGACGCAAGAGGATCGGGCGTTGAAAGACCAGCGCGGGGTGCTCAAAACCATCGCCGAATTCAACTACGCCAGAGGTCGGTTTCACCAAATCCATAATCACACGCAGCAAAAGAGATTTGCCCGCGCCGTTGGGTCCAATGAGCGTGGTGATGCCGTTGCTCGAAATCTCTGCTATGACGCCGTCGAGGAGGTTTCTACCTTCATGAGACAAACGAATGTCCGTCAATGTCAGCGCGTCCGTGTCTAAACGGATCGACGGGCGGATCGGGACGACTTCAGCGCTCTCAGACATGGGCGAGTTCCCGACTGCGAGGGGCCAGCGCGTAAACGGCGGCATTGGTAAAAAGTGCGATGATCAGCAAGATAATCCCCAGAGCCAATGCCATGGCGAGTTCACCACGAGACGTTTCTAGTGCGATGGAGGTCGTCATCACGCGCGTGACATGGTTGATGTTGCCTCCGACGATCATCACGGCCCCAACTTCTGCAAAGGCGCGACCCAGACCGGCGACCGCGGTCGTCAATAAGGTCGGATGCGCCTCGCGCAGTAGCGTCATCACCATTTGGGGGCGAGTTGCGCGCATCGCTCGGAGGGTCTCTCCATGTTCAGCGAGCAGGCCTGCAATGGTACCGCGCGTGAGTGAGATGATGATCGGTGTGATCAAGACGATCTGAGCGATGATCATTGCGGTGGGTGTATAGAGCAGCTCAAGAACAGCGAGCGGGCCCGCTTGGCTAAATAGCAGGTAGAGTGTCAGGCCCACGACGACTGGCGGAAGACCCATGGCTGCGTTGAAAAAGAGTATGATCGCACGTCTTCCAGGAAAGTTTGAAACGGCGAGTAACGCGCCGATGGGGAAACCGATGATACAGGCCAAAATCAGAGCCGTAAGCGAAACGCGCAACGACAACAAAACAATCCCAATCAATTCGGGATCACCAGAAGCGATAAGGGCGAATGCCTGTTGGAACGCGTCGAAAAAGTCCTGCATGCAACACACTTAGCGCAGATAATCCGAATTGAAGAGGGGTAAAGTGATCGCTCACAAGGTTTCGATCTCAAGCTAAGTGAAGCTGTGTGCCCCAATCTTGACAGCGCATAGCCAGACGCTCTGAAGGCATCCCATCTGTCACAAAATGTTCGACCTCGGATAGCGATGCGATCCGAACCGGTGCTTTGCGCGTAAATTTCCCGCTGTCGCCAACGACAATGGTTTGACGCGCGGCTGTGATAATTTGCTGGCTCACGCGAACTTCTTCCGGGTCGAAATCCAGCAAATCACCCTCTGGATCGATGGCGGATGCTCCGATAACGGCAATATCGACCTTAAAGCGCTGAATGGCGAGGGCGGCGAGATCTCCAGTTAAGCCCCCGTCGGCGCGTCGCAAGCGACCGCCCGCAACAACGACCTCGCACGATTTATGCGGCGCGAGGATGTTCGCCACGTTCAGATTATTCGTCACAACCATGAGATTTTGATGGTTGGAAAGCCTCGAAGCAACGGCTTCCGTGGTGGTGCCGATGTTTAGAAAAAGCGAAGCGTTATCAGGGATTAACGTGGTTGTTTTAAGAGCAATTCTGCGCTTTAGATCGCGATTTAACGACCGCCTGGCATCATAGCCAATATTTGCGACGCCCGAAGGCAGCGCCGCCCCGCCATGAACCCGTTCGAGCTGACCACTAGCGCTTAATTTGCGTAGGTCGCGTCGTATGGTTTGGACAGCCACTCCCAAGGACATCGACAGACGCGTCGCATTGACGATTTTGGTCTTTCGGGCTTCTTCTAGAATAGCGGTGTGGCGTTCAGCTTCGTTCAACTGTTCGGACTCTTTTTAAGGCGAACATGCGTTTGCTTTTGGTTGCATATTTTATCGGAAAATGGTTGCTCGCATTAAGTTCGTATAGGAAAAAGCGAACATTGTGTCCAGTTCTGGTTTCCCAGGTATTTTTGGTTGGTTAAGCCGCCCACAAACGAGGAGCAGGACATGAACCCCGATTTTGATCTTTTTGTAATTGGCGGCGGCATCAATGGTGTCGGGATCGCGCGTGACGCGCAAGGGCGCGGTCTGAAGGTCGGTCTTGCCGAGATGGATGATCTGGCCTCTAAAACCTCATCTGCCTCGACGAAACTGTTCCACGGTGGGTTGCGCTATTTGGAGTTCTTTGAATTCAGTTTGGTGCGTAAGGCATTGATTGAAAGAGAAGTTCTTCTACGAGCCATGCCGCATATCAGCTGGCCGATGCGGTTTGTCTTGCCCTATCACAAGGACATGCGGTTTGAGGGTGAAACACCGACGTCTAAACTGCTTTCGACGGTTATGCCTTGGATGAAGGGTCGCCGCCCATCTTGGCTAATCCGACTGGGTTTGGCGATGTATGACAATCTTGGCGGGCGAAAGATTTTGCCGCGGACACGAACACTACATTTACAAACAAATCCAGTGGGTAAGCCGCTAAAGTCAAAGTTCAAGCTCGCCTATGAATATTCCGATTGCTGGGTCGAAGATTCGCGATTGGTTGTTCTGAATGCCCGAGACGCCGAAGAGCGCGGCGCGAAGATCATGACCCGGACTAAGGTGGTATCAGCTGAGCGAGTTGATGGCCTTTGGTCTATTGTTTTGGAGAAGGATGGTAAACAGCGCACGGTGGCTGCGCGGGGTCTTGTGAATGCAGGTGGTCCATGGGTTGAGGATATCGTTAAGAACACCGTTCGGCTGAATTCGACCGAAGGCATCCGCCTTGTCAGAGGATCACATATCGTTACTAAGCGTTTGTTTGATCATGAAAAAGCGTACTTCTTTCAGGGCGAAGATGGGCGCATCATTTTTGCGATTCCTTATGAGACAGACTTCACCCTGATTGGCACGACCGACGCGGAGCATATGGAGTTGAATGAGGCTCCAACTGCAACGCAAGAGGAACAAGATTACCTGCTGGAATTTGCCAACAACTACTTCACGCAAACGCTGACACGCGATGATATTGTCTGGACCTATTCGGGCGTGCGGCCGCTTTATGATGATGGAGCTAAGTCTGCCACCGCCGCTACGCGGGACTATGTGCTGTCACTCGATACAAATGGGCCGGTTTTGCTGAGTGTTTTCGGTGGGAAAATCACCACCTATCGAAAGCTGGCCGAGAATGTTCTAGCCAAACTAGAAGATCACGTTGGTGGAACTGGGGACTGGACGGCGGAGGTTCCGCTGCCCGGTGGAGATTTCCCAGTGAGCGAAGTAAACGCCCGAATTCGAGCGTTGAAAGAGGATTATCCCTTTTTATCAGACCGTTGGGCGAAGAGGCTCTTTCGCGCCTATGGCACAGATGCAAGAGACATCTTGGCGGATAGTCGGTCAGCTACCGACCTTGGCCAAGATTTCGGCGCTGATCTCACAGAGGCCGAAGTGCGGTGGTTGATGAAAAAGGAATATGCGTTGACGGCAGTGGATGTTGTTTGGCGTCGAAGCAAGCTGGGCTTGCGACTGAACGACGATCAAATCCGCGCAATTGACGACTTTATGAAATCCGCGGCCTAACTTATCGTGGAATGGAACAAATCAGGGAGGATGCGTCGATGACCTATATTTTGGCCATTGATCAGGGAACCACGTCCAGTCGGGGGATCATCTTCGACAAAGACATGAAGATCGCGTCGATCGCTCAGCAAGAGTTCAAGCAGCATTTCCCCAAATCCGGCTGGGTGGAGCATGTTGCCGATGATCTCTGGACCACGACAGTAGCAACTGCCAAAGGCGCAATTGAAAAGGCAGGTATTTCGGCGAGCAATGTGGCCGGGATCGGCATTACGAACCAACGCGAGACTACAATCGTTTGGGACAAGCGGACGGGTGAAGCTATTCACAAAGCGATTGTCTGGCAGGATCGGCGTACAGCAGATATGTGCGAGGATCTCAAATCCGATAACTTCGAAGCGGAACTCACTGAAAAAACGGGACTTTTGCTTGATCCTTATTTCTCCGGAACAAAGGTGAAATGGCTTCTTGATAATGTGGACGGCGCGCGCGCGGATGCCGAAGCTGGTCATTTACTGTTTGGCACGGTGGATTGCTTCCTGATCTGGAAGCTTACGGGCGGCACACGGCATGTGACCGATGCCACTAATGCTGCTCGGACCATGCTCTATAACATCCGCGAAAACCAATGGGATGCAGACATCTGCTCCAAGTTCGGAATTCCGATGAATATGTTGCCGGAAGTACTTGATTGCGCTGCTGATTTTGGCATTTCGCATGGGGATATCCTTGGCGCTGAACTTCCAATCCTTGGTGTCGCAGGTGATCAGCAAGCGGCCACGCTTGGACAGGCATGTTTTGAGCCGGGGATGCTCAAATCGACCTATGGCACGGGGTGTTTTGCGCTCTTGAACACAGGTGGCACGTTGGTGAGCAGTCAGAACCGTTTGTTGGGCACAATCGCATATCGCTTGGATGGGAAAACGACCTACGCGCTGGAAGGGTCGATCTTCATCGCAGGCGCTGTGGTGCAATGGCTGCGCGATGGGTTGGGGATCATTGCCAAAGCGGCCGATACCCATCCCTTGGCTGAAAAAGCTGATCCGGAGCAGGAGTTGTACCTTGTTCCGGCGTTCACTGGTATCGGCGCCCCGCATTGGGATGCCAATGCACGCGGAGCGATCTATGGCCTGACCCGTGGCTCAGGCCCAAATGAATTCGCGCGGGCAGCCCTTGAAAGCGTGGGCTTCCAAACGCGGGAGCTTTTGGAAGCGATGCAAGCCGATTGGGACGGTGCTTCCGGTGATGCCGTCTTGCGCGTTGACGGTGGTATGAGCGCGTCTGATTGGACGATGCAATTCCTCTCGGACATCATTGATGCGCCGGTGGATCGGCCCGAAGTGCTGGAGACAACAGCGCTCGGGGTTGCTTGGCTGGCCGGTATGCGGGCAGGGGTTTATCCGGATCAGGCTGGATTTGCTGCGAACTGGGCGCTCGATGAGCGGTTTGAACCTGCGATGTCTGAAGAAACACGCAAACGACGGTTCGCAGTTTGGAAAGATGCGATACGCCGAACACTGAGTTAGTGTTGGGCGATATGCCAGAGGTCAAATTCAACGCGGTGTAACGTTTCGAGGTCACGCCGGATGCTCGGATCAAGGGTGACTTCGAAGTCGGGAGAGACGTTGCGCCGCTTGGTTTCTATTGGAACATCCAGCCTGTCACGTAAGAACTGTAGATATCGTTTCTCCGCTTCATATTGATAGAGGTGATCAATTCCGAGTTCATCATCGAGGCCGGTGAGAAACTTGGACTGGGAGCCAATGTCCGCGAAGCTGCGCGGCAGATCCTTCATGTACTCCACCACGAATTCGTTAAACGTGACGTCGCGTGTGCTGTTGGGCTTGCCGATAAGCTGATCGCGACAACGATACCGGAACCAACTGCTCAGCCATTCAACTGGATGCCGGATGAGCGCGAAGGTTTCCATATCTTGAGGTGCGCCAAGTTCTTCAAAGGTTGGTTTAAGGATTCGTTCGTATTTTTGAACGCTGGCGTGTTTCACAGCCGGCGGATTACGAAATGTCATCGAGGCGCGTGGCGACAATGCGCCGTGCAAAGCCGTGGATCCTGTCTTTGTCGTGGCAAAGATCACCAGTTTTTTCTCAAAGAATACAAGCATATGGCGCGGCTATTGCGTATTTGGTTCGGCGAACCTTAGCGCATCAATACTTCTTTAACCACCTTTGAGAAAGGATGGGACATGAAGATTTTAGTTGAAATGTTCTTGTTTTGGTCTCATTAAGCAATGAGAACAGAAAAAGAACATCAGCAGTGATTGCCGCCCCGAGACGGGCGTGACATAAGGACAGGAAAGATGGCAGCAACGGCAGAACTCCTTTCGATGAGCGAAAAGAAAACATCCGATAAGCAAAAGGCACTGGATAGCGCGTTGGCACAGATTGAGCGTCAGTTTGGCAAAGGCTCGATCATGAAACTGGGCGGTGAAAACCAGTTTCAGGACATTGAGGCAACGTCGACTGGTTCCCTGGGCTTGGATATCGCCCTCGGCATTGGCGGCCTTCCAAAAGGCCGGATCATTGAGATCTACGGTCCTGAAAGCTCGGGTAAGACGACGCTGACCCTTCACGCGGTCGCCGAAGAGCAGAAAAAGGCAGGGGTTTGCGCCTTTGTTGACGCGGAACATGCGTTGGACCCTCAGTATGCCAAGAAGCTCGGTGTAAACCTTGATGAGTTACTGATTTCGCAGCCTGACACTGGTGAGCAGGCTTTGGAGATCGTAGATACGTTGGTCCGCTCTGGAGCGGTTAACTTAATCGTCGTGGACTCGGTTGCTGCTTTGACGCCTAAGTCAGAACTTGAAGGTGACATGGGCGACAGCAGTGTGGGCGTTCATGCGCGTTTGATGTCGCAAGCGATGCGGAAACTCACAGGTTCGATCAACCGCTCGAACTGCATGGTGATTTTCATCAACCAGATCCGGATGAAGATCGGCGTGATGTTTGGTTCGCCTGAAACCACGACAGGTGGTAACGCGCTGAAGTTCTATTCCTCTGTCCGTCTCGACATCCGCCGTATTGGCGCGATCAAGGATCGGGATGAGGTTGTTGGTAACGCGACCCGTGTGAAAGTTGTTAAGAACAAAGTCGCGCCGCCGTTCAAACAGGTTGAATTCGACATAATGTACGGAGAAGGCATTTCCAAGAATGGGGAGTTGCTTGATCTTGGGGTGAAGGCAGGCGTTGTTGAGAAATCGGGTGCGTGGTTCAGCTACGGCGATGAGCGCATCGGGCAGGGCCGCGAAAACTCGAAAATGTTCCTGAAAGAAAACCCATCCGTCGCTTGGGAGATTGAGGATAAGATTCGTGCGGCACACGGCTTGGATTTCGACATGGCACCGAATGATCCCGATAAAGATGAAGACGACAGCCTCGTCGAGGTCTAAGGGCATCAACATATGATGTGAGAGGGCATCGCAACAGCGGTGCCCTTTGTTATTTGTGCTGTGGACCTTTGCGGGGGGCAGGGCTATTTCAGGCAAAGATTATTGATCAGCCTGGATAGAGACCATGACCAGCCTTGCCGACATTCGCTCGACCTTCCTCGATTACTTTGATCGGCAGGATCATGAGGTTGTGGCCTCCAGCCCGCTTGTGCCGCGAAATGATCCAACGTTGATGTTCACAAATTCGGGTATGGTTCAGTTTAAGAACCGCTTTACCGGTATTGAAAGCGGGGACTACCAGCGAGCGACCACGTCGCAGAAATGTGTGCGCGCGGGCGGCAAACACAATGACCTCGATAACGTCGGCTATACGGCGCGCCACCACACGTTCTTTGAAATGTTGGGGAATTTCAGTTTTGGCGATTATTTCAAGAACGAAGCCATACCCTTTGCTTGGGAACTGCTGACCAAGGACTTCGGCATCGACAAGTCAAAGTTGATGACAACGGTGTATCACACCGATGACGAAGCTTTTGAGATTTGGAAAAAGCTCGGCGTGCCAGAGGATCGGATCATCCGCATCGCAACTGATGACAACTTTTGGCGGATGGGCCCGACAGGGCCATGCGGTCCGTGCACTGAAATCTTCTATGACCATGGCGATCATATCTGGGGCGGGCCTCCGGGCTCTCCAGAAGAAGACGGTGACCGGTTCATCGAGATTTGGAACGTCGTCTTCATGCAGAATGAGCAGTTCGATGATGGCTCGATGGTGCCGCTTGAGATGCAGTCGATTGATACGGGCATGGGGCTTGAGCGTATTGCAGCTCTGCTACAAGGCAGCCATGACAACTATGACACAGATCTGTTCAAAGCCCTGATTGAGGCGTCTGCTCATGCGACCTCAACCGAACCTTATGGCGATCAAAACGTTCATCACCGCGTGATCTCTGATCACTTGCGGTCTACGTCATTCCTGATTGCTGAAGGCGTCCTACCGTCGAACGAAGGTCGCGGTTACGTGCTGCGGCGGATCATGCGCCGCGCGATGCGTCACGCGCACCTGCTTGGCGCCAAAGACCCGGTCATGCACAAGCTTGTTCCGGCTTTGGTTCAGCAAATGGGAGCTGCTTATCCAGAGTTGGGTCAAGGCCAGAAGCTGATTGAAGAGACATTGTTGAACGAAGAGGTGCGGTTCAAAACAACATTGGATCGCGGGTTGAAGCTGTTGGATGATGAGTTGTCCGGCTTGCCCGAGGGCGCTGATCTGCCAGGTGAGGCCGCGTTCAAGCTTTATGACACCTATGGATTCCCGCTCGATTTGACGCAGGATGCCCTGCGCGAAAGGGGGCGTGGCGTGGACAGCGATGGTTTTGATTCGGCTATGGCGGAACAAAAGACCAAAGCGCGCGCGGCGTGGTCCGGTACGGGTGAAGCTGAGAATGCCGCGATCTGGTTTGATGTGGCTGAAGAAAATGGTGCAACGGATTTCCTAGGGTACGAGTCAATCTCTGCGGAAGGGCAGATCGTTGCCATCGTGCAAGACGGTGAGGCGCAGGACAGCACAACAGGCAAGGTTCAAGTCGTTCTGAATCAAACGCCATTCTATGCCGAAAGCGGTGGTCAGGTGGGCGATGCAGGCGTTCTCAAAACCGAAACCGGCACGGTGCAAGTGACGGATACCAAGAAAGTCGCGAATGTCTTCATCCACATTGGCGAGTTGACGGATGGCGAGATTAAGAAAGGTCAGGGTGCTGAGCTTTCCGTAGATCCCGCTCGCCGTACGGCAATTCAAGCCAACCACTCTGCGACACACCTGTTGAACGAGGCGCTACGCAACCGCTTGGGCGATCATATTGCGCAGCGCGGGTCTTTGAACGCGCCAGACCGTTTGCGGTTTGATTTCAGCCACAACAAGGCCGTTGATGCGTCCGATCTAAAAGCGGTTGAGCATGAGGTGAACGCCTTGATCCGCCAAAACTCCAGCGTTGAGACACGGATCATGACGCCGGATGATGCGCGGGCTTTGGGCGCTCAGGCGCTCTTTGGCGAGAAATACGGCGACGAGGTGCGCGTGGTGTCGATGGGAATTGCCGAAGGCTCTGGTAAAGGCACCGATGGCGAGACGTATAGCTTGGAACTGTGCGGCGGCACGCATGTGAAACAGCTAGGCGAGATCGGAGCGTTTGTGGCATTGAGCGACAGCGCATCGAGCGCCGGCGTGCGCCGGATCGAGGCGCTGACGGGTCAGGCTGCGCTTGATCATTTGTCGGCGCAGGCCGCGAAATTGCAGACCGTGGCGCAGACGGTGAAGACGCCCATCGGCGAGATCGAGGAGCGCGTGAAAGCCTTGCTGGAAGAGCGCAAGGTGCTGTCCAATGAGGTGGCTCAGCTGCGCCGAGAGTTGGCTGTGGGCGGCAGCTCTAGCGGGCCTGCGCAGGATGACATCAACGGTGTAGCCTTCATCGGACAAACGCTATCAGGCGTATCGGGCAAAGAACTTCCAGCGCTTGTGGATCAGTTCAAAGATCGCGCTGGTAGTGGTGTCGTTCTGCTGATTTCTGATGCAGGTGGTAAAGCGGCCATCGCGGCGGGTGTGACGAAAGATCTGACTGAGAAATTCAACGCGGTTGATCTGTTGCGCACCGCTGTCGAAGCGCTTGGTGGAAAAGGCGGCGGCGGGCGTCCCGACATGGCACAAGGCGGCGCTGCGAGTGCAGAAAAGGCCGATGACGCGATTGCTGCCGTGAAGGCGAAGCTGGCCGAATAGATGCCGACTGCTCTTTGGATTTCTCATGTCTCGGTCATCGATCCTGAGGCGCACGGCGAATATGCGAAACGGGCGGTTGCTGCCATTGATGAGTACGGCGGCGATTTTTTGGTACGCGGCGGCGCGTCGGTTCAGTTAGAAGGCGCCGAACGTCAGCGGCATATTGTGGTTCGGTTTCCGAGCCTGAAGGCCGCTCAGAACTGCTACAAATCCGCGACCTATCAGGAGGCTCTGTCCTTCGCCAAAGGTGCATCGGAGCGGGACCTATACATCGTCGAAGAGGTGGAAAGCTGAGCACGCTGGCCGAAATGATGGCGAACCATGCAGCCGCCGGTCGTGTCGAATGGATCGGGCTGCGGGCCGAACGATTGGCTGAGATTGATGTCGTCCATGTAGCCGAAGTGAATGCGGCTGGTTTGGTTGGTGATCATGGGCGGGCCGGGAAACGTGCGGTGACATTGATCCAAGCAGAACATCTGCCGGTCATTGCGGCTTTGACGGCTCGCGAGACAGTTGCGCCGGAAGAGCTACGTAGAAACTTCGTAATCTCAGGCATCAACCTACAAGCCTTGCGCAAGGCGCCGCTTCATATCGGTGAGTGCACCCTTCAAATCGAAGGTCCATGTCCGCCCTGTTCCCGCATGGAAAAAGTGCTGGGCCACGGCGGATACAACGCCATGCGATGCCACGGCGGCTGGTACGCCAGCGTTGTTTCCGGCGGGCAAATCAAGATTGGTGACGCCGTCCGACCTTAGGCAGGTGTGCTGAGGAGCTCCCCGATTTTCAAGGCGCGCATCGGGTTCCCATCGACCTTCAGCTTGCGCGTCATGAACGCCGTCGCCGGGTTTTGTTCACCTATCGCGATTTCGTAGAATACTTGGGCCTTCGCCGTCAGCGTAATGTCGGCGTCTTGATCGCTTTCGATCGCGCCAGTTTCGTCAACATAGAATGTCGCAAACTCGGGCATCTCCAACCGGACGCTGCCTTTGATGCGATCTTTCGCACGCGCGCTGATAACGTCGAGCATGGCTTTGGGTGTGAGTGTGGTCATAGAGGTCTCCTGTCGCGCCAGAGGGTCATGACAGGAGTGGGAAGTCTACTGTGACGTTGGGTCTCGACTAGTTCGCTGCTTTCGCCATCCGTTTCCGTTCATGCGGATCGAGGTAGCGCTTGCGCAGGCGCACCGCATTGGGCGTGACCTCGACCAGCTCATCGTCGTCAATATAAGCGATGGCTTCTTCAAGGCTCATCCGCACCGGCGGCGTAAGGCGGACCGCTTCGTCGGAGCCAGATGCACGCACATTGGTGAGTTTCTTGCCCTTGAGCGGGTTCACTTCCAGGTCATTTTCCCGGCTGTGTTCGCCGATGATCATGCCTTGGTAGACGTTTTCCTGCGCGCCGATGAACATCTTGCCGCGTTCTTCGAGGTTCCAGAGCGCGAAAGCGACGGAGGTGCCGTTCTCCATCGAGATCAAGACACCCTGACGGCGGCCTTCGATCTTGCCCTTATGCGGTGTGGAACCGTGGAAGATACGGTTCAAAACGCCGGAGCCGCGTGTGTCGGTCAGGAATTCGCCGTGATAGCCGATCAAACCACGCGAAGGCACATGTGCTACAATGCGGGTCTTACCAGCACCGCCGGGGCGCATCTCCACCAAATCGCCTTTGCGCGGACCAGTGAGTTTTTCAACAACAACGCCTGTGTATTCGTCATCCACGTCGATGGTAACTTCTTCGACGGGTTCCATCCGCTGGCCGTTTTCTTCGGTGTAGATCACCTGAGGGCGAGAGATCGAAAGTTCGAAGCCTTCACGGCGCATATTTTCGATCAACACGCCCATTTGAAGTTCGCCGCGCCCGGAAACCTCAAACGCATCCCCGCCGGGCGTATCTTCGATTTTGATCGCAACGTTGACTTCGGCTTCTTTCAAAAGGCGTTCGCGGATCACGCGGGATTGCACCTTCTTGCCATCGCGACCGGCAAGCGGGCTGTCGTTGATCCCGAACGTGACGGTGATCGTTGGCGGGTCAATCGGCTGGGCAGGGATCGGTTCTTCGATGCTGACGTCACAGAGTGTGTCAGCCACGGTGGCTTTCGTCATGCCTGCGATGGTGACGATGTCGCCAGCTTCGGCTACGTCGATGGGCTGTTGCATCAGGCCGCGGAAGGCCAAGATTTTGCTGGCACGGAATTGTTCGATCCGATCGCCTTCGCGGCTGAGCGCTTTGATTGTGTCACCCGCCTTGAGTGTTCCGCTTTCTACTCGGCCTGTCAGGATGCGGCCAATGAAAGGATCGGCGGAAAGTGTTGTGGCCAACATGCGGAACGGTTCGTTCCGCGCGGCGATCTGGGCAGGGGCAGGGACGTGATCAACGATCAAATCGAAGAGCGCGTCGAGGTTTTCCCGCGGGCCGTCGAGATCGGAGTCACACCAGCCGGAGCGTCCGGACGCGTACATGGCAGGGAAATCCAACTGGTCGTCGCTCGCATCAAGGTTGGCGAAGAGGTCGAACACCTCGTCCAGAGCCTTGTTAGGATCGCCATCTGGTTTGTCGACTTTGTTGACGACGACAATCGGACGCAGGCCAAGAGCCAGAGCTTTGGACGTTACAAACTTGGTCTGCGGCATCGCGCCTTCTGCCGCGTCGACCAACAGAACCACGCCGTCGACCATGGACAAGATGCGTTCAACTTCTCCACCAAAGTCCGCGTGGCCGGGTGTGTCAACGATGTTGATCCGCGTGCCCTTCCACTCAACAGAGGTACATTTGGCCAGAATGGTAATCCCACGCTCGCGTTCGATGTCATTGCTGTCCATCGCGCGTTCGGTGATGGCTTCGTTGTCGCGATAAACGCCGGACTGTTTGAGCAGCTCATCAACGAGTGTCGTTTTGCCGTGGTCAACGTGCGCGATGATCGCGATATTGCGGATATCCATAGGATCGTGCCTTCAAAGGGAGGTTTGAGCGCGCGCATAGCCTGTGTGGCGCGCGATGGCTAGCCCTGAAATTTTCGCAGCTCCGCCCTTTGGGGAGAGTCTTTTGGCCAAGATGAGAGAGCTTTTGTGATCTTAACTGTCTTAGATTAAATTTATCGCGCGACGTATCGGTCTTTGCGGTGGTTCAGGCCAATGATGATGTTCGTTGCGACCGCGCCGATAAGGGACCAGAAGACCAGATCAATCGGCAGTATGAAAATCGTGGCAAGAAAGAGGCAGGCATCAAAACCGAGTTGCGTCCAACCGGCCTGCCAGCCGGTTTTGTCCTGAAGATAAAGCGCCAAGACGCCGATTCCACCGAGCGATGCGCCATGGCGGAAGACTATCATCAAACCTAACCCGCTGCATGCACCGGCGAGGAGAGCGGCGAGCCAGTTTGGCAATTCCTCCAGCACGAGATAGGTTTCAAGCAGTTCGGCATAAGCGGAGACCATCGCCACGGCAATGAAGCTCTTGATCGTGAAACGGGGTCCGAGGCGCAGCCAGCCGAAGACGTAGAAGGGCAGGTTCAAAATAAAGAACCAAACACCGAAAGAAAGGTCAGATACATAGCTAAGAAGGACGCCAAGGCCTGCAGTTTGACCTGTGATCAATCCTGCAAAGCTCAAAAACTGGACGGCCAAAGCGCACATTGCGGCACCGACGAGAAACGCGAATAGATCCTCGTGCCACTTATGATCCAGTGATTTATGCGGCTCGGTCATGGGTTGTTTGATCTTTAGGTCGAGGCAGTAGGAACCTACATGGCGGCTTGCAAGTTCTCGTCAATCTTCTCAAGGAATCCTTCGGTGGTGAGCCAGCCTTGATCAGGTCCGACAAGCAGCGCGAGGTCTTTGGTCATATGGCCGCTTTCAACCGTATCGATGATCACTTTCTCAAGGGTTTCTGCGAAGGTTTTTAGTGCATCGTTGTCATCGAGCTTAGCGCGATGTTTCAAGGCGCCGGTCCAAGCGTAAATGGATGCGATTGAGTTGGTGGAGGTCGCTTCACCGCGTTGATGCTGGCGATAATGACGGGTCACGGTGCCGTGGGCGGCTTCTGCTTCAACGATCTTTCCGTCCGGGGTCATCAGTTGTGATGTCATCAGGCCAAGCGACCCGAAGCCTTGCGCAACAGTATCGGATTGCACGTCGCCATCGTAGTTTTTGCAGGCCCATACGAAGCCACCGGACCATTTCATCGCAGAGGCGACCATGTCGTCGATCAAGCGGTGTTGGTACTCGATACCCGCTTCATCGAACTGCTCTTTGAATTCTTCTTGGAATATCCGTTCGAAGATCAAAAGGAACTGGCCGTCGTATTGTTTAAGGATGGTGTTCTTAGTCGACAGGTAAACCGGCCAACCGAGGCTTAGTCCGTAGTTGAAGGACGCACGAGCAAAGTCTTCGATGGATTTGTCGAGGTTATACATCGCCATAAAGACGCCGGAAGAGGGCGCGTCGTAGACCTCATGCTCGATCACGGTGCCGTCTTCGCCAACGAACTTCATGGTTAGTTTGCCGGGGCCAGGGTATTTCATATCCGTGGCTTTGTATTGATCGCCGAAAGCGTGGCGGCCGATCACGATAGGTTGGGTCCATCCGGGAACAAGACGGGGGACGTTTTTGCAGATGATCGGAGCACGGAATACGACGCCGCCAAGGATGTTTCGAATCGTCCCATTGGGCGAACGCCACATCTCTTTCAGACCGAATTCCTCAACACGGGCTTCGTCTGGGGTGATCGTGGCACATTTCACCCCAACGCCGATTTCCTTGATCTTTTCGGCAGCATCGATGGTGATTTGGTCGTTGGTATCGTCGCGGGCTTCAATGCCGAGATCGTAATAAAGCAAGTCCACGTCGAGGTAGGGCAGGATCAGTTTCTTCTTGATGAAATCCCAGATGATACGGGTCATCTCGTCTCCATCAAGTTCAACGATGGGGTTCTCTACCTTGATCTTTGACATGGTGTTCCCTCTTTAGGCTTTGGCTACTGGCGACCTAACGCAAATGTTGGAATAGGGGAAGTAAACCTTCGTAGCAGCACAGGCATTTTGTGGGAAAATGGGGGTGGCGAAGATGGTAGGCCCGGCAGGACTTGAACCCGCAACCAAAGCGTTATGAGCGCTCTGCTCTAACCAATTGAGCTACAGGCCCGCCATGTTGCGTGGGTAGCATAATCACCACGACGGTCAAGAGAAGAGCAAAGGGTGTGCGGCGACGCCTATGCGCTGTTGCGGAGCGCCGTTTCATCCGCTAGGTCAGCCGCGAGCGAGAGGGGATCGTCGATGACAAAGAATGGGCTGACTTACGCGGACGCTGGCGTTGATATCGATACTGGAAACACGCTTGTAGAGCGGATTAAACCCGCAGCTAAGAAGACAGCGCGGTCCGGCGTCATGGCAGGGCTTGGCGGTTTTGGGGCGCTTTTTGACCTTAGAGACGCCGGCTATTCCGACCCGATCCTTGTCGCAGCGACAGACGGTGTGGGGACAAAACTGCGCATCGCAATCGATACTGGAAATGTCGACACTATTGGGGTCGATCTCGTCGCAATGTGCGTCAATGATCTGGTCTGTCAGGGGGCCGAGCCACTGTTCTTTCTAGATTACTTCGCCACCGGCAAGCTCGATCTAGATGATGCCACGAGGATCATCGAAGGGATCGCTGCGGGCTGCGAGATGTCGGGCTGCGCGCTGATCGGCGGTGAAACCGCGGAGATGCCTGGGATGTATGAGGCTGGCGATTTCGATCTTGCCGGCTTCTCGGTTGGCGCGATGGAGCGGGGCGCGGATTTGCCGCGTAACGTTGCCGCGGGAGATGTCTTGCTGGGCTTGGGGTCCAATGGCGTTCATTCGAATGGCTATTCTCTTGTGCGCCATATCGTAGATGTCTCTGGTCTGAGTTGGAGCGACGACGCTCCTTTCACGGACGAAACACTTGGCGCAGCATTGTTGGCGCCCACACGTCTATACGTGAAGCAAGCTTTGGCCGCGATCCGGCGGGGCGGAGTGCATGGGTTGGCTCACATTACCGGTGGTGGCTTGACGGAAAATTTGCCACGCGTTTTGCCTGAGGGATGCGGCGCATCGATCAAGTTGGATGCATGGGACTTGCCGCCGGTGTTCAAGTGGTTGGCTCAGGTTGGTGGTATGGCAGAAGCTGAGATGCTGAAAACGTTTAATGCGGGGATCGGTATGGTGCTGGTTGTTGAGGCGGCGAAGGCGGATGACCTGACCGAACTGCTGACCGAAATGGGCGAAGCAGTTTATCGCATCGGTGAAGTCACCTCAGAACCAAACATGACCTATTCCGGCACTCTGCTATGACCAAACGCGTTGCCATCCTTATCTCGGGTGGTGGGTCCAACATGGTGACACTCGTCAAGGCGATGCGGGCAGGGGGATATGGCGAGCCGGTTCTGGTTGGGTCGAACAGACCGGATGCGGGTGGTTTGAACAAGGCAGCGGAGCTAGGTGTTCCGACCGTTAGCATCGATCATAAAGCCTTTGGCAAAGATAGACGCGCTTTTGAAGATTCTCTGCACGCGGCACTTATAGACGCTGCACCAGATGTGATCTGTCTCGCGGGTTTCATGCGCGTATTGTCGGTCGAGTTCATTGCGCCATGGGAAGGACGGATGCTCAACATTCATCCGTCTCTCTTGCCCAAATACAAGGGCCTAGACACCCACCAACGGGCTTTAGATGCGGGCGATAACGAACATGGCTGCACGGTCCACGAAGTAACCGCCAAGCTGGATGACGGCCCGATATTGGGGCAGGCGATAGTATCGGTTCGAGTAGGTGACTCAGCTGACGATCTCGCGGCGCGTGTTTTGGAACAAGAACACAAACTCTACCCAGCGGTCCTAGAGCGGTTTTTGAGCGAAAACCCAAAGACAGTGATAATTGACGCACGCGACCGTTCTTGATCCATAAACTATGGTCAGACACGCTTTTCATTGGCTTTGCCCTAGCTTATCAAAAGTAAAAGAGAAAAAGCTGAAAAGGCCGCACAGGGTTTTATGAAAATCATTACAACGACCGAAGCGTTGCAAGAGTTCTGTAACGAGGCTGCAAGGCGCCCTTACGTCACGGTAGATACAGAGTTCCTGCGGGAGCGGACCTACTACTCCAAACTATGTCTGGTTCAACTGGCCTACAAAGACGAAGACTCTCAAGACGCTGTTTTGGTTGACCCCTTGGTCAAGGGGCTGTCGTTGGAGCCACTTTATGAGTTGTTCAAAGACGTGGGGGTCGTCAAAGTCTTTCATGCAGCTCGGCAGGATCTAGAGATTTTCTTCGTTGATGCCGGCCTTATTCCGAAACCGCTCTTTGATACACAGGTCGCAGCAATGGTTTGCGGATTTGGCGATCAGGTTGGCTACGAAACCCTTGTGCGCAAAATTGCGCGGTCTTCATTGGATAAGTCGTCTCGTTTTACAGATTGGTCACGCCGGCCACTTTCGGATGCGCAACAAAAATACGCCCTCGCTGACGTGACACATCTTCGGGACATCTATGAATTCTTGTCCGAGAAATTGGATAAGTCTGGCCGGAAGAAATGGGTCGCGGAAGAAATGGCCGTTTTGAACGACCCAGCGACCTATCAGGTTGATCCTGATGAGGCGTGGAAAAGGGTGAAGACTCGCACTAATTCGGGCCGTTTCCTTGCTGTTGTGCGTGAACTAGCGCGGTTCAGAGAAACCTATGCGCAATCCAATAACGTGCCGCGGAATCGGGTCTTCAAAGACGATGCATTGGTGGAATTGGCATCGACCAAGCCTCAGAACGAAAAGGACCTCAGCCGATCTCGGTTGCTTCTTCGCGAAGCCAGAAAAGGGCCGATTGCCGACGGTATTATGGAGGCGGTGAAGGCTGGGTTGAATGTTCCGAACGACGCACTGCCGAAACCAGACCGTAGTCGCGAGAAATTGCAGGTGAACCCGGCCATCGCAGACATGCTCCGCGTGCTTTTGAAAGCTAAGGCGGAGCAGGAGGGCGTCGCTCAGAAACTGATTGCCTCGTCTCAAGACCTTGATGTTTTGGCGGCTGGCGGTCGCGATATTCCGGCGCTCAAAGGGTGGCGTGGAGAAGTCTTTGGCAAATCAGCCATTGAGCTGTGCGAGGGCCGTGTCGGCCTTGCCGTTGACGGGTTGAAAGTTGTGACTGTCGCGCGTTAACGCCGCGAAATGCGCGAGTTTTGAGATCCCTGCACCTGAATTGACCGGATTTGCGACAGCAGCTGATTGTCGACCAGATATGCCACCGTGATCTGGCGCGGCTCTCTTTGCGCGGTTGTCGCTATTGCTGGTGTCTGAACGCGGAATGCGAGGTTTAGAACGCCGTTCTCGATGGATGTCGGAACCAATTCAGCGTTGAATTGAGATGGCGCCGTCGTCGTACCTGTCGCGCGCACGATGGCTCCGTCAGGTGTGCGGTCGACAGAAAGATCGACGACAGAACCTATCAGAGTACGGGCATCAATTACGCGATCACCAGCGTTCTCTGGCACCAATGGCCTGAGAACTACCGTTCCGTCTTCATTTGCGACAGTCTCTGATCCGCCAAACCAATTGAGGGGGTTGAACCGAGATTGGTAGATTTGGGAACACCCTGCGACCGCCAAAGATGCAGCTAAAACCATCGGCAATACTGGACGCATCGCAAACCCCTTCATCGTTCATTGCAAAATGGGTAGCCCAAGTGGGGCGCTATGAAAAGCCACGACTGGACCTTTCTGGTTTTGCGTCCTAGATCAATCGAACGAAATGATGGAGCAGACCCATGGCGACAGCCGCTTTCGAAGAAATCGCGGAAGACTTTGAATTCCTGGATGACTGGGAAGATCGCTATCGCCATGTCATCGACATGGGCAAGGCGATGGAGCCTTTGGATGATGCTTTGAAAGTCCCGGCCACAAAAGTTGATGGATGTGCATCGCAGGTCTGGCTGCACCCAAAGATTGAGAATGGCGTCTTCTCGTTCAAAGGGGACAGCGACGCGATGATCGTACGTGGTTTGATTGCAGTATTGGGCGCACTTTATAACGGCGTACCGACAGCCGAGATCGGTGGCATTGATGCCCACGCAGAGCTTGGCCGGTTGGGACTGAACGATCACTTGTCAGCACAAAGATCGAACGGCCTGCGCGCGATGATTGAGCGGATCAGGCAGGTTGCCAGCGCTTAGAGGGTTTTGAGCGTTGTTTCGAGATCGCCATATCCGGTGTAGCGATACTCATAGGTAAGGCCCATTTTTGCCGCATAGCTTTCGGCCAATTTCTGAAGGTCTGGATCGTTCAATTGCGCCTGATAGACCAGTTTTTCGTAGTTCCCAAAGTACATATCGCGCAATTCCGGGTGGCGATCGAGGCCCAGTGGCTTCCAAACAAACGCGTTGAACTGGCGAACAAGAAAATCCGTTAGATAGAAAGCGGTCAGTTCATCGCGTGCTTCAAAAGCGTCGTTGCCTTCGAAAAAGCTATAGCAATGCGGGCCTTTGACCATGCTGACACCCAGTTCCTGACAGGCCGCTTCAAGAAGCCCGCCTGTGCCGCAATCTGCGTAAACAACAAAGATGGAGTCGTAGTCGTCATTGTATTTTGTCACGGCCTCTTTGATGGCGGGCACAATGCGCTCCGGATGATTGTGGTAGATCGCGGGCAGGCACTGAAGATCGAGATGGGACAATCTGTTCTGCTGCTGCACCGCGATGATCTCACGCGCCAAAGCTCCGCAAGCCAAAAGCAACACGCGACCGTCGCCAGTTGCGTCGAGTCCTTGTGTAGTCAGTTCTTCATCGCTTGTGTGCATTTTGGCTGGACCGCCGATCTAGGACTACATTCTAATCCTTAGCTTGATCGTTTTCGGTGGTTTCATGGCGCTTGGAAGCGACTCGTAACAGCAAAGAACCGGCTAAGGCCAATGCGCTGAGCGCAGTCAGACCTAGGATCGGGCTAATTGATATCGACGATACGAGGCTTGTCGCGATCCATACCGTGAAGGCAGCGGCGCTGACGACGGTTACAAGGATTAAGAGCAGAACGTTTAGAGGCATAAGAAATCTCCTATGTCCTACAGATAGGTGCTCCTTTCATTTGATTCTAGCTAATAAAACTAAGCGCCCCGGCGGCAATTGCGGGAGAAATCAAACCTAGGAAAGTCTTGGCATGTTTTAAGAGTGAGTCGTCGAGTAGTTCATGAAACCCACCACCCCGATGGGCCGCATTGATAATTGCAGAGAATTTCTCCTGGTTCGCACCCATTTCGCCTTCGCGGAGATGCCAAAGTTGATCGATGTGTTTTTGCTTTTCGGTTTTCTCCTTAGGAGCAGTTGGCGGATCCAAGAGAACAAAACCATCCTTATTCCCTTTGATCTGCAGTTTTGGCGATGGCTTTGGGCTGGAAACAAATGGCGCCAAACCACTGGTGGGAACTGTATAGACCAGCATCAAAACCAACGTGAAACCGGTGCCAATGGCAATTAACCATCCTTCGGATAGGTCAGCGAGGGCGGTTCTTAAGTCATCGGTCGCATTCAAGTAGGCGCTTAGGAAAGACGCTACCAGGCTGACGTAGATGATGAATAAAATATAGCCGATACCCAGAACGCGGGAAAGCAGTGCAACGAGTTGAGTAGAGGTCGTGGCGGTCAGTCCATTGTCGAGGTAAGGGGGGACTGGAACCTTGGCAGGCCAGGTCGCAGTTGTTTGGGCCTGTATAGTCACACTCGTTTTTGGTGGGTTAGGATCATCGCCAAGACCGATCAAAGCAATGTCGATCGTATTCTCAAGTTTAAAGTGCTCCGATAGGTTTTCTTTCAGTGTTTTTACATGCAGCGCGATTTTAGCGGCTTCAGGGTAGTTGTGTCTGTATGCTGCGACACCAAATGAGGTCACAAACGTGAGCGCAGTGACTTGAGCGGCGGTGAGTGAAAAGATCACAAGGCCGTATGCCTCATGTGGCAATTCGAGGATGCTTGGCAAATCGAGAATGCGCTGGAAGCCGATCATAAACACAGCAAATGTTAATATCGCCAGTTGAATCGAAATATTTAGCGGGTATCGAAACCTAGAAAGTTTGTGACCGACAGGAAAGAGATTTTGCTAGTGCCGTCGGACGATCCGCACTTGATAGATCCACATCATCATTAGGATGATGTTGGTAAAGATACCTGACGCGACCAAAAATATATTCACCACGCTGTGCCGTATGGATACGAGCAATTTCCGCCTTTTCCGCGTCGCTTAATGACGTTTCAAGCTCTGCTAATTTTTCCTCTTCGGCCAGTAACAGTGCAGGTGAAAGCCCTGTTTCTATTTGCTCTTGAGCAGCCGAAATTTTTGCCTCTATTTCGGCGATTTTGTTTTCAGTTTGGCTTGATCGTAATTCTTCAATTTGCGCGTTTTCTTCTAACCGTTCATCGACAAACCAGAAAATGAAAGCCGTGAAGATCCAAGGGAGAATAGCGAAGCAGGCCCATCCCAAACAGTGCAATAGGAGCGACGATTCGGAGAGGCGTTCTTTGCGCGTGATGGATGATTTGTAACTGGTGACAAATTTCTTGGCACGAGCCGTGTCGGCGACGTCCAAGGTAATGACTTTGGGAGGTAACGACATAAAAAACCTCAAATAGGGTGATGAGGCCGCAATATTCGTGTTCCGTCAATAAAAAGGGCGGCCGTGCCGCCCGATTTCACATTCCTTGGCCGCCTACCTTACATTTGATTGTGCTTGCGTGCGACGAACTCTTTTGCCGTTTCAACAGCAACGGCAGCGTCTCGGCAGTATGCGTCTGCACCAATTGCCTTGCCAAACTCTTCGTTCAATGGCGCACCGCCGACGAGGACGATGTAGTCGTCGCGCAAGCCCTTTTCGACCATCGTGTCGATCACAACCTTCATGTAGGGCATTGTCGTTGTCAGAAGTGCAGACATGCCAAGAATGTCAGGCTGCTCGTTCTCGAGCGCTTCCATATAGTTTTCGACTGGGTTGTTGATACCAAGATCAACCACTTCGAAACCAGCACCTTCCATCATCATGGAGACAAGGTTCTTTCCGATGTCGTGAATGTCACCTTTCACGGTGCCAATCACCATCTTACCCACTCGAGGCGCGCCTGTTTCGGCCAAGAGCGGCTTTAGGATCGCCATGCCGCCTTTCATAGCGTTTGCGGCCAACAGAACCTCTGGAACAAAGAGAATACCGTCGCGGAAATCGTTGCCTACGATGGTCATCCCGCCGACCAAAGCTTCGGTTAGAATGCGGTATGGTGCCCAGTCCCTTTCAAGAAGGATATTAACGCCTTCTTCGATTTCTTCCTTCATGCCGTCATACAGATCGTCAAACATCTGCGCGACGAGGTCTTCGTCATTCAGTTCTGACAGGATGATGTCGTCTTCTTCATCAGACATGGGGCGCTCCTTTGGCGGCACTGCGTGCGTGTAACTCTAGGATTCTTATTGCTTTGTTGCGGCGAATGTCACGCGACAATTTGCGACAATTGTGGAAACGTCACCGACCCATGATTGCCTGTGTTCTTATTTTGTTCTAAATTCGGTATATGAACGCATGCAATTCAAAAGACCGCCATACAATCAAAGGGCGGGGGGCCTGTTCAAATCCGGCTGTCCGCTTTGATCAACATCGCACAGATGCATTTGATGATGGGTGGGATCTGGAGGAGGATTTACCGACCTTGCGGACTGAGGTCTCGATTGAGCGTCCTCGGAAAGTCATCACCCGGAATACGTCGCCCGACTTATCTTTCGACCGGTCCCTGAACCCATATCGTGGATGCGAACATGGCTGCGTCTATTGCTATGCGCGGCCAAGTCATGCGTACCTTGGGATGTCACCTGGGTTGGATTTTGAAACGAAATTGATCGCGCGACCGGATATGCCGGCTTTGCTAGAAAAGGAACTGCGTCATCCGTCCTATATGCCGAAGACCATAGCCATAGGTACCAACACGGATCCTTACCAACCCATCGAACGCGATCATCAGATTATGCGTGGGGTCCTTCAGGTACTCAGTGATTTTGATCATCCGGTGGGTATTGTCACCAAAGGGGCTCTGATCATGCGCGACATCGATATTCTTGCGCCTATGGCGGCGAAGGGTTTGGTGCGTGTGGGGATTTCGATTACCACTCTTGACGATAAGACGGGCAGGGCGATGGAACCCCGCGTGCCTTCGGCCAAGGCAAAACTGCGTGCGATCAAGCAGTTATCGGATGCGGGGATCCCTGTTCGAATTATGGTCTCGCCGATTGTTCCGGCGCTGACCGATCATGAGCTTGAAACCATTTTAGAGGCCTCCGCCAACGCGGGTGCGGTGGCTGCATCGTCGATCGTTTTGCGTTTACCGCTCGAAGTCTCGGTCTTGTTCAAGGACTGGCTTGCTGAACATTTTCCTGATCGCGCGGAGCGCGTGTTGGGTCGCGTTCGGGAACTGCATGGTGGGAAAGATTATGACCCAACCTTCGGCAAGCGCATGACAGGCCAAGGAAAATGGGCCGAGCTTATTCAGCAGCGTTTCAAGCTAAAAACGCGTCAGTTGAGGTTAGATCGTACGTTGCCGCAGCTTCGTACGGACTTGTTCCAGGTCCCTTTGAAATCGGGGGATCAGCTGAGCTTTTTTTGACCTAGGAGGCGCTCATTCGAGCACGAACCGCCTCTAAACGTTCCAGCAAGGGCAGGATGGCGTCTGCGTTGCCTTTGACCACAGTTGCATCCAGCTTTCCAGAAGCATCAAACCAACGTGGCGGCATATCTGAGGGCAGCTCAGCAGGGGTAAGTGCGTCGAGATCGATTGATGGTTCGGGTGCAGCGTCGGACACCACCTTCAGCGGTGTAATTGCATTTTCTTTTGCTTCCGCGACCTCAGGTTCCGGTGCCGGTGCTGGGGGCTCCACAACCGGTGTGGCGGTCGTATCGGCTTCTTCAGTTGGGATCGGAGAGCCTACCAACGAAGCCACGTGTTTGACGCCGTTTTCACGCAGCAGTTTTTGCGCGCCTTTGATCGTAAGGCCTTGTTCATGCAGGAGGTGTTTGATCCCGGCCAACAGTGCGATGTCATCAGGTCGATAATAGCGCCTGCCACCTGCGCGTTTTACGGGCTTAATCTGGCTGAACTTACTTTCCCAAAACCGCAACACATGGGCAGGGGTGTGAAGCGCCTCTGCGACTTCGGAAATTGTTCGGAACGCGTCTGGGGCTTTTGCCAAACCAGATCTCCCTTAGCTTTTGTTGCCCGCAGCCACTTTATCTTTCATCAAGTGCGAAGGGCGGAAGGTCAGAACGCGCCGCGGGTGGATCGGCACTTCTTCACCTGTTTTGGGGTTGCGACCAACACGGGCCGCCTTATCGCGGATAGAAAAGGTGCCAAAGGAGGAGATTTTGACCGACTCGCCGCGCACGAGCGCGTCAGAAACATGGTCCAAAACGCTCTCTACCAAATCAGCGCTTTCGTTGCGGGACAGTCCGACCTGAGAGTGAACGGCGTCTGCTAAATCCATACGTGTCAAAGTCTTATCGGACATTTTTCCCCCCAAATTTTCAAGAACCATAGGGCGAAGGGAAAATGAGAGTCAATAAAAACCACAGCTTAGCCGCGTGTATGAAGTGTTTCGCTCTACCAGCGAATAACGGCAGAGCCCCATGCAAGCCCGCCGCCAATCGCTTCTGTGACAATGACGTCGCCTTCTTTGATCTGACCGGCCTCGACACCGACAGACAAAGCGAGTGGGATCGAGGCCGCTGACGTGTTGCCATGATCTTGAACGGTGACAACGACACGATCCATGCCCACGCCCAGTTTTTTGGCAGTGGATTGGATGATGCGGATGTTCGCTTGATGAGGGACAACCCAATTCACATCGTCAGCCGTTAGGCCAACTTTGTCCAAAGCTGTGTGGGCCGTTTGGGCGAGTTTTTCCACGGCGTGGCGGAAGACCTCTTTGCCTTGCATTTTAAGCACACCGGTTGTCTGGGTGGACACACCGCCGTCAACATAAAGAATGTCTTTATAGCGCCCATCTGAGTTGAGATCGGTGGACAAAATCCCACGATCATCAGAAGTTCCGTTGCCATCCTGCGCTTCTAGCACCAATGCTCCAGCACCGTCGCCGAACAACACGCATGTCGAACGGTCGGTCCAATCCATAATGCGGCTGAACGTTTCAGCACCAATCACAAGTGCACAGTCTGCCTGACCAGATACGATCAATGCATTGGCATTGGCGAGCGCATAGGCAAACCCAGCGCAGACGGCTTGGACGTCGAATGCAAAGCCCTTTGTGTTGCCCAATTCATTTTGGATCATTGTGGCACAGGATGGGAACGTCAGGTCCGCTGTTGAGGTCGCGACGACAATTGCGTCTATGTCATTCGCGTCCAAACCTGCATGCTTTAGGGCATTGCGAGCGGCGGCTGCTCCCAAGTTTGAGGTGGTTTCGCCAGGGGCTGCGAAGTGACGGCGCTCAATGCCTGAGCGCGATTTGATCCATTCGTCTGTGGTATCGAGTGTCTTTTCGAATTCCGAATTTGGCACCACCCGTTCGGGAAGGTAGTGTCCAACCCCTTTTACCACTGCACGACGTGTCATTCAGTCTATTTTCCTGCTTCGGCGGCCTTTGCGGCTTCACCTTCTTGGATCGCATCTTGTGCGAGTGACGCAGCGGAAGCAACCCGTGCCGCCAATTTGTCAGAGAAACCAGATTGGGCCAGCCGATACGCCAACTGAAGAGCAGCGGAAATACCAGTTGCGTCGGCACCACCGTGACTCTTAACGACAGTTTTGTTCAGGCCGAGGAAAACACCGCCATTTACGCGGCGCGGATCAATTCTTTTGCGAAGACGGTCGAGTGATCCACGAGCTAGCACCGCACCAAACATAGATACAGGGTTGCGCACTAAGGCAGAACGCAAGAGTTCAGAAATCAACGTCGCCGTGCCTTCACCAGTTTTGAGAGCGACATTTCCCGTAAATCCATCCGTGACGATCACGTCAACTTTGTCAGACGGCATGTCGCCGCCTTCGACGAATCCGACATAATCGAACTCGCCACGATCTGCCGAGCGCCCGATCAAATCATGGGCAACCTTAAGCTCTGCACGACCTTTGTGCTCTTCGACACCAACGTTCAGAAGGCCGATCCGCGGACGTTCCAAATCAAAGGCATTGCGCGCATAGGACGCGCCCATCAATGCATATGTCAGCAAATCATCTTGGTCCGCACGGATATCAGCGCCCGCGTCGAGCATGACATTAAAGCCTTGCTTGTTTCGAGATGGCCATAAACACGCAATGGCAGGACGATTGACGCCCTCCGCCTTGCGCAAACGCATCATCGAGATCGCCATTAGGCCACCAGTGTTACCGCATGATACGCAGACACCTGCGTCCCCATTGCGCACGGCTTCCACCGCTGACCACATCGATGTCTTCTTGCCGTGACGCAGAACATTGCTTGGCTTGTCGGTCATTTGCACGACGTCTTCTGCGTGCTGGATTTTCACCCGATCGCTGATGCCACGACGCTCTAGTAGCTTTCGCAACTCATCTTCTGGTCCGTGCAAAATCGCGCGCGCCTGAGGGTAGCTTCGTAGAAACATCGAAAGGCCCGCAACCACCGTTGCAGGCCCTTTGTCTCCGCCCATGGCGTCGACTGAAATCACGTGTGATGCGTCCGGTGCCGTTGGAGCCGTGTCCGTTTGGCTGGGCGTCATCCTACCTTGCCTTTCGCAGCTTATGCCGCGTCTTCGTCAAGATCGATGTCGTCTGTCATCGCAACAACTTCGCGGGATGCGTAGTGGCCGCAAGATGGGCAAACGTGGTGTGGGCGCTTCAGCTCGCCGCAGTTTTCGCATTCCTGCGGGTTCGCGGCAACAAGCGCATCATGTGCGCGGCGGTTGTTGCGGCGCGACTTGGAGACTTTATTCTGCTGGACAGCCATGTCTCAACCTTCGTCTAATTGGGGGGCGTTTCGCCCAGTTTTCATTCGTTCTGACGGGCACCTAAGGCATTGCGCGGGCCCTGTCGAGGGGTATCTCAAAGAGGCCGCGAACATACTGCGATTCTTTTTTATGGCAAGGCCTTTGTGACGACCTCTTTTAGGTTACGTGTCGGTCTTCTTTTCAAGGGCATTTTTCAATGCACCGAGGCCCGAAAATGGCTTTGCTTCGTCGTCTGTCATGGCCGAAACGCCCGGTTCTGCAAATACGGCTTCGCCTAGTTCCGCATCCTCTTTCCGTGGGAATTGCGGCAGAGCTAGAGATAAGGCTTCGATCATGACGTCCATAACGTCAATTTCAGAAGGCAGTTCGTCGACTGAGTCGTCCTCGGGCATCTTAATCTCGGTGCCGTCCAACTCCGGCATCTCAGCGACGTAGAGACGGCGAACGTTTTCGTCCAATCGGGTTGTCACTGGATCAAGAGTAACAACACAAGGCTGAACAACGGTTGCTCCAAGTTCCCCTGACAATTCCCAATCGTGTCCACCTACGGCCTGCACCTGACCTGAGAACCGCAATTTCTTTATCCCACTGATCCCGAGTTCGTCAGCAATTCCAGCTCGTTGCTCGGCGTCAAACTCCAAAAGAAAAGCGGTCGGCTTTTTTGTCGGCAAATCCGCGACGCGCAGAAGGTGGCTTAGTCGTTCAGGCACCAGACGTTCCATTCTTGAACAAAGGGGGTGGCTTGATGTAGACCTCGTTAAAAGGCGCGCGACGCCAAAGCAAGAGGGCAGGTAGGTAATGAATAAGCTGCGGTCGATGCGGATGCTTCAACGAACGATGCTTACCGCGACACTTGCCTTGGCCATCGGCTGTACACCCCTAATCCGAAACCACGGGTATATCCCACCGAATGAAGATCTGACCCGCATCGTCGTTGGCCAAGATACGCGAGAAAGCGTTCGTGCACTGGTAGGGCCACCTTCCGCAGACGGTGTTCAGCGCGGCGGTGACTACTATTATGTTCAAAGCAAGTTCCGTACACTTGGCGTCTTTGCCCCTGAAGAGATCGAGCGACAGGTCTTGGCCATTCGTTTCAACGACTCTGGCGTTGTGACCAATATTGAACGGTATGGCCTCGAAGAAGGACAAGTTGTCGTGCTATTCCGTCGTGTGACGGACACCGGTGTTCAAGACACCACGTTTATTCGCCAACTGCTTCAAAGCATCGGCCGGATCGATCCGGGGCAATTCCTCGGGTCTGACGGCTAAGCGGGATAGTTGGCTGCGACAAGCCAAATAGCTAGGACTGCTTCGATCGCGAAATAGATAAACGCCTTTGTGAAAGGCGGTTTGTCCAACACCAGCGACAAAAGCCTCCCCGCTGCTGCGCCTACGTAAGCGACACCCAGCATGAAATAGGATTCCGGCGTGCCCAGAAGCAGGCAGGCGTTTCCAGTGACAACGAAAAGGCCACCGACAGACGCGCGTACCTCGCTAAGCCCCATCGTATTGCCATCAGTTTGAAGGTAGAGCGCCCCCATCGTGAAGCGGGGGGCAAGAAAGCCAAAGCTACCAAAGACAATGGTGAGCACTGCTGCGATGATATTTAGAATGTCGATCATAATGTCCTCTTTTGGGGGCTCTTACGACGAAACCCCAGATTTGGACGCACTTTGTTTTGCCCGAGCATAAAAAACACTCTGTGCCAATTCATTGGTGTAGGCAGCTAGTTCTTCCAAATGGCGATCGGTTGCCTCAGCGTCTCGCGCTTCAATGGCATCGGCTGTTGCCGTGTGTAGTGAAACAATGCGCTCCCGAGATCTCGCCGTGAAGGTGATCATGTTCATTAGAGGCTGCATGGCTTCAACCGCGCCCGCAAGTTGATAAGACAAGACCGGATTGTCAGCCGCGTCGACCAAGGCACGATGAAATGCGACGTCGGATGCACAAAAGGATTCGTCAGAGAGCCCCGGTTGAGCCTGTCTATGCGCCTCTGCACGCATGGTGGCGAGGTGGTCCGCCGTTCTGCGTATGGTCGATAGCGGTGCGCAAGCCCGTTCAAGAGCATACCGCGCCTCACAGGCGGTCTGAAAGCTGACGGCGTTCATAGAGAGCAAAAGCGTCGATGTGGTAATCTGTTGGCCGTAAGCGTCTGGATAGGTCAGCTTGTTGACGAAAGCGCCACCTGTCGCGCCGCGTTGGGTCCGAATGAGGGATTGCGCCCCAAGTCGTTTGAGCGCTTCTCGCACAGTCGGTCGCGACACACCAAATTGATCGGAAAGTTCCGACTCAGAGGGCAGTCTTTCATCTACGCGAAGATCACCCGAAATGATAGCAGCTCGGATTGCTCCGGCGATCTGGGCTGACAAGTCAGCATTGCTGTCTGGATCGATTTTCATTTGTCAGACATTTAATTGTCTGACATATGATTTGGCAAGTGCTGAGTCGCCCATTGGGAGGTGTCGTGTCTCATATCATTCGGTCATCACTTTGGCTGACGTTCTTCGCTGCGATCTTAGCGGCGTGGTGGGTTATGTACATGATGAGTGTCGATATGGACCTCGATTGGATCGGTCGTCCCGGTCCAATGGGTGAGGCCATGCGCCAGATGGACCCTCGGATGCCGATGTACATGCCAATGGCGAACTTCGGACCTCTTTTTGCGATGTGGGCCATTATGATGGCCGCTATGATGCTGCCAACCATGGTGCCGACGCTTCGGGCCTATGAAGACCTGATGGTCAGCGCAAATGGGACACGAGCAGGGTGGGTTGGCGTGTTGTTGGGATATTTTATCGTTTGGGTTGCGTTTGCTGCATTGATTGCGAGCGTGCAGTTGGCTTTGCTATTCGGCGGTTGGATCGACATGCTGGGGATTGCGACGAATGTTTGGCTATCCGTCATCCTGCTGATCGCTGTTGGGCTTTTTCAATTCACGAAAGCAAAAGAAGTCTGCCATGGCGTTTGTCACAGCCCAACGACATATTTCCTGACACGTTGGCGGACCGGTTTTTCAGGCGGATTGCGAATGGGTCTTGGACTGGGTGCCTTTTGCGTCGGCTGTTGCTGGGGCTTTATGGCGCTTGGATTTGTGGGCGGCGTAATGAGCCTGCTTTGGATGGGCGCTGCTACGTTTTTTATGGTTTTGGAAAAATTACCCCAAATCGGGCATCGTGTGACGAAGCCCTTGGGCGTTGGATTGATCCTTGGCGGGATCGGACTGGCCGTTTGGTCACTTTAGGAAAGGTCGGGATATGGCTGAAAAGACACGGAAACCGGGCGACAAGCTGAAAATCTCTCAGCGGATAGATCAGCGGATGGAAAACAATCCATTGCGTCGGAAAAAACGCCCAACGGAGTGGAAGATCAAAGGAGAATTGTTTCTGAACTGCTCTTGTACAGTCTTCTGTCCTTGTGTGGTGTCGCTTGGTGCGCATCCTCCGACCGAGGGGCATTGCCACGCGTGGATGGCCATTGCGATCGATGAAGGCCACTTCGAAGGGGAGGACCTTGGCGGCCTAAATGTTGGCCTGTTGGTCGATATCCCGGGGCGCATGGCAGAGGGCAATTGGAAAGTTGCGGCCTACGTTGACGAACGCGCGACCCAAAAGGCCTACAACGGCATTCTCAAGATCTTCAGCGGTGAGGCCGGTGGCACAACCGGCCTGTTCACCATGTTAGTAAGCGAAATCATCGGCGCCGAGCGCGAAAAAGTCGAGATCGTGCGCGACGGCAATAAGCGCGGCATCTACATCGGTCGCAAGATCCAAGGTGAGATTGAAACGGTTTCGGGCCTAAGCGCTGATCACCCAGTGATGATTACCAATTCGAAATACTGGATGGGTCCAGATATCATCGCGGCCCGCGGTCTGAAATCTCGTGTGCGCGACTATGGTCGTGTTTGGGACTTTGGCGGTAAATCTGCCGAGATCTGCCCGATCGAATGGCAAGGCCCTAACCCTTAGGCCCGTTTCAGGAGTACCGACAATGGCGATGATCTCACCGTCCCGCCGCCTTCGCAGGACGCCGTTCTCAGATGGTGTCGAAGCTGCAGGTGTCAAAGCCTATACGGTTTATAACCGCATGCTCCTTCCGACGGTTTTTCGTTCACCGGTGGAGGATTATCGCCATCTCAAGACCGCAGTGCAGGTCTGGGATGTGGCTGTTGAGCGGCAGGTCGAATTGCGCGGGCCCGACGCATCTCGATTGATGCAGATGCTGACGCCGCGCGACTTGCGTGGGATGATGCCGGGTCAATGCTACTACGTGCCGATGGTGGATGAGACCGGGGGAATGTTGAATGATCCGGTTGCATTGAAGCTAAGCGAAGACCGGTGGTGGGTGTCCATCGCTGACAGTGACTTGCTGCTTTGGATCAAAGGTCTGGCCTATGGCTATCGCCTAGATGTCCTCATTGATGAGCCAGACGTGTCCCCTTTGGCGGTCCAAGGGCCGCTAGCGGACGACCTTATGGAACGCGTCTTCGGCGACGGCGTTCGGTCGATCAAATTCTTCCGGTTTGGTTGGTTTGATTTTAACGGCCATAGCTTTGTCGTTGCGCGGTCCGGCTATTCAAAACAGGGCGGGTTTGAGATCTATGTCGAAGGGACACAGAACGGTATGCCCCTTTGGAACGCGCTCATGGAGGCGGGCAAAGACCTCGACGTCTACGCTGGCTGCCCGAACTTGATCGAACGCATCGAGGGTGGGCTGCTTTCTTACGGCAACGACATGACACGAGAGAACACACCGCATGAATGTGGGTTAGGCCGGTTTTGTTCCACGCAAACCGCAATTGGCTGCGTGGGGCGCGATGCGCTCTTGCGGGTTTCAAAAGAGGGACCGGTGAAAGAAATTCGGGCCATCCGGATCGAGGGCGAGCTACCGTCTTGTGATCGAGTCTGGCCTCTGATGGACGGAGACAATCAGGTCGGGCAGGTGACGTCCGCTGCCTATTCGCCGGATTTCGAAACCAATGTCGCCATCGGCATGGTACGCATGACCCATTGGGACCCAGCGACAGATTTGGATGTGATTACACCGGCGGGGATTTTCCCCGCCATCGTGAATGAGACGTTTTGGATTTAGGATAGCGCTCTGGTCTTGAGGCCGATGAGCGATCACTCGAAGGAGAAGATGATGTTTAACGCATTGGTGGTAGAAAAAGACGACGAAGGCAAAACATCTGCTGCGGTACAGCAGATCAGCGAAGACCAACTGCCAGAAGGTGACGTGGTTGTCGCTGTCGATTATTCGACTGTGAACTATAAAGACGGTCTTTGCATTGGACCGGGTGGTGGCTTGGTTCGGAACTACCCGCATGTGCCGGGAATCGACTTGGCAGGCACGGTCGAAAGCTCTTCTGATGATCGCTACAAGGCTGGTGACAAAGTTGTCCTGACTGGTTGGCGCGTTGGTGAAGTGCATTGGGGCGGATATGCGCAAAAAGCGCGGGTCAAAGCGGATTGGTTAGTCCCGCTACCCGATGGTTTGGACACGCGACAAGCGATGGCGGTCGGAACTGCGGGCTTTACCGCAATGCTTGCAGTCATGGCGCTGGAGGATCACGGCATCAAAGATGGCCCAGTCCTAGTTACGGGTGCCGCAGGTGGCGTTGGTTCGGTCGCGACAGCGATCCTCGCCAAGCTGGGTCATGAGGTTGCTGCGGTGACGGGGCGTCCTGAGACTTCTGACTACCTGACTGGCCTTGGCGCGACGCAAATCTTTGCACGGGAAGAGTTGAACGAAACAACCAAGCGCCCGCTTGAAGCCGAAACATGGGGCGGTTGTGTTGATGCTGTCGGTGGCGACATGCTGGCGCGTGTCTTGGGCCAGATGAAATACGGTGCGTCCGTGTCTGCCGTAGGTCTTGCTGGTGGCGCTGGTCTACCAGCCACGGTCATTCCGTTTCTGCTACGTGGGGTCAACTTGCTTGGCATTGATTCTGTCATGCAACCCTTCGAAAACCGTCAACGCGCATGGCAGAGGATCGCTTCAGACCTACCAATGGATAAGCTGGACGCGATGATTGAACCGGCTGTTTTGTCTGATCTGCCAAAGCTCGGCAAAGATATCTTGAAAGGCCAAGTGCGTGGCCGTGTCGTGGTAGACGTGAACGCCTAACAGATTGATTCTGGGGGCAGAACGTTGTCCTCAGAAAACACCAAGGGCTCCGGTGTCGGCGCAAAATCATGTCCGAAATGTCCTCTATTGTCGTTTGCAACCGTTGGTAGAACGGCGCTTGGGTGCGACAACATGTCGCAATTATCATTTGTGGAATGTGCAAACTCCCTTAGGCTGATTGGCAATAAAAACAGCCAACAGGGGAGCTACATGTCAATTCAACCACCATTATCGGACCTTCCGATTAAGACAGCGGAGAGCGGGTTCTACCGCGGCTTCAGCGTCAGTGTCGCGGTCGTCAGTAAGATCATAATCAGCCTACTTGTGGTTTGGTGTATCGTCTGGCCGACCGAAGCGGGAACCATTCTTGGCGAGTGGAACACCGCGATCTTAGGTCAATTTGCAGCATGGTATATCTGGGTCGTTGCGGCTTTCGTTCTTGTTTGTATTGGTTTGGCAATTTGGCCTTCGGCGGGCCGTTTAAACCTTGGCGCCGATGGTGAAAGGCCCGAATTTTCCAATTTTTCTTGGTTTTCGATGATGTTTGGTGCAGGCATCGGCGTGGGAATGCTCACCTGGGCAGTCGCAGAGCCTGTAGCACATTTTCAGAATAACCCTTCTGTTATTCAAGGCATCACAGACCCGCTAGACCAAAACAATGTGCGAACAGCCTACGTTTGGTCTTACCTACATTGGGGATTTAGTGCATGGGCGTGCTATGCAATTGCAGGGCTAGTACTTGCATTTTTTAGCTACCGCCGTGGATTGCCGCTCACCATTCGGTCTTCATTGACGCCGATATTTGGCAAGTCTTTGTCAGGCCCCATTGGTCATATCATTGATATCGTCGCCGTGGTCGCGACCATTCTGGGTGTCGCGCAAACGCTAGGGTTCGGTGTGGAACAGTTTGTTGCTGGTCTCACTCGAATTGGCATCGGTGGCCTTGCCTTAGAAGATGGGTCTGCAACGACGCTCGGTATCGTCGTCGCGCTTCTATTCATCATGGGCGCGTCAACCTTGTCAGCCATGTCAGGCGTCGGCAAAGGCATCAAATGGTTGTCGAACATCAACATGGTTCTGTCCATTGTCCTGCTCGGCTTCTTTATCCTCTTTGGTGCAACTTGGTTCGGCTTCTCCGCGTTTTTCGTGGGTATCTGGGATTACATCCTGCAATTGCCGTATCTAAGCTTCAACGTCTTCCGTTCTGACGGGGTCGAGGGATCTGAGGCCTTCTTGCTTGCACAATGGCAAGGCTGGTGGCCTGTGTTTTATTGGGCATGGTGGATCGCGTTTGCACCATTCGTGGGTCTGTTCCTTGCGCGTATCTCTCGAGGTCGGACGATCCGGGAATTTGTTCTCGGCGCAATGATTGTACCGGCGCTGATGTGCTTTGTTTGGTTCGCTTGGGCCGGCGGTACTGCGATCGATCTGGAGTTAAACGGCGACGCAAACGGGGTTGTCTTGAACGCTGCCAACGGCGACAAGATCTTTGCGATGACAGAGTATATGCTCGCACCTATTTCGCAGTTCCTTGCATGGTTGATGGCTGTCTTGATCGTTGTTCTCTTGATGACGTTCTTGGTGACATCTGCTGACTCCGCGGTTCTGATTGTGAACACGATCAACGCAGCGGGCGACGAGGGACCAAAGGCGCGTCCTCACATCCTGTTCTGGGGTTCCGCCCTGGCACTTGTTGTTGGCGGGCTTTTGATCTCAGGCGGGACCGGAGCCATTCAAACAGCGATGGTGATTGGTGCGCTGCCATTCTCGATCGTTATGGCCTTGATGTGTATCGCTTTGATCAAAGCCATCTTTAACGACGGTCGGCGAGCGGCGGCGGGGGTTCAATCCGTCACGACGTCGGGTTCGACGGCACCAGCTGAATAAAGACCAAAAACTTGGAAGCCCTCTGAAGCATGACTTCGGGGGGCTTTCTTTTTGGTTGTAGGCACTTGATTTCCAGCAGGTCAGTCTAGGTCATTGGGAAAGACGACGACAGGCCTTCTCATGACATCCCCAATCATAATGTGGTTCCGGCGAGATCTTCGACTGGGTGATCACCCTGCGCTTACAGCTGCTTGTGAGAGTGGGCGACCTGTCATCCCAATTTTTGTTCTAGACGAGCTAGTCGAAGGTTTGGGCGCTGCGCCGAAGTTTCGGTTGGGATTGTCGGTGAGCGTCTTAGAGAGCGAGCTTTCGTATCGGGGGAGCCGACTTGTTCTTCGTAAGGGGCGGGCGATTGACGTTCTAACCGATCTCATTCGAGAGACAGGTGCAACGGAGGTTCATTGGTCGCGGGCTTACGATCCCGATGCCAAAGACCGCGACACAACCATAAAGGCGGCTTTGAAAGAGGCGGGCATATCGGCGGTCAGTCACCCGGGCCACGTTCTATTTGAACCTTGGACCGTTGAGACAAAAACCGGCGGTTTTTACCGGGTCTTTACGCCAATGTGGAAGTCGGTGCGGAATACGGAGGTTTCGGCGTGCTTGCCTGAGCCTGATCTGATCCCCGCTCCAAATGCCTGGCCTGAAAGCGACGATCTGACGTTGTTGAACATGTCAAAGGATATGAGGCGCGGCGCTGAGATCGTACACCAACACTGCGTTGTCGGTCAGACGGCGGCAGCAGATCGCTTGTCGGAATTCATCGAAACAAGGATTGCGCGTTATAGCGACGATCGCGATTTCCCCGGTGTCAAAGCGACGTCGGGCCTTTCTGAAAACCTCACCTATGGGGAAATAAGTCCGCGCCAGTGCTGGCACGCGGGTTGGGAGGCGTTTCGGCAGGGGCATGATCAGGCCGAGGTTTTCCTGAAAGAACTGGTTTGGCGCGAGTTCGCGTATCACTTGGTCTTTCACACGCCGCATATTGTGTCTCGGAATTGGCGAGAGGAATGGGATAGGTTTCCGTGGAACACGGATGAGGCTCATCCTCATGTCGTTGCTTGGAAACAAGGACGAACAGGTATTCCTTTTGTCGATGCCGCGATGCGGGAAATGTATGTCACCGGCGTCATGCACAATCGGTCAAGAATGATTGTCGCGTCGTATTTGACCAAAAACCTGATGAGCCATTGGAAAATTGGCGAAAGGTGGTTTGCAGACTGCCTGATCGACTGGGATCCGGCGAGCAATGCGATGGGGTGGCAATGGGCTGCTGGTTCGGGACCAGATGCGGCTCCATATTTTCGTGTGTTCAATCCGGTGACACAGCTCGACAAGTTTGATCGTGATGGAGTTTACCAGAAAAGCTGGATTGCCGAAGGATACGGCCAACCAAGCGATACGGCATTGTCATACTTTGACGCTGTTCCCAAGCATTGGCGACTTTCACCCGCAAACACTTATCCAAGTCCTCTTGTGACGCCAGAGGCAGGACGCGCCAGAGCGCTTGAAGCATATGCAACGCGTGAGAAGGTCAAAGCGTAAATGACCGCAAAGCAACGGAAAGACGTGACTCTTTGAAATCACGAGTTAATTTAAATGAAGCCGCTGGTGCCACTCACCATCGGGGAGAAGACCATCGGGGGAAGACCATGATTTTAACGTCGACAGAGGGGCAAAGTAATCTGCCGCGTTATTTCAAACCTGTGTTTGAAAAGATCAAAAATGTTGAAAAGGGCCGTTTGGACATCGTTCTTGAAGATGGCCGTCGGTTTCGGATTGAAGGTCCCGAAGCTGGTCACGTCGCAGAGGTGCACATCCACCACCCAGACGTTTTCGCGCGGACCATTCGTGAAGGCGACATGGGGTTTTGCGACGCCTATCTGGAAGGTCAATGGTCAACACCCGATTTGATGGCCTTCATGGACATGGTCCATGATGGTGCCGAAGACATGTACGACGGATTTCCGGGGCAGGCTTTGGTGCAAGCCTACGAGAAAATCCGGTTCTGGTTACAGAGCAACTCTAAGAGACAAGCAAAGAAAAATATTAGTTATCACTATGACTTAGGGAACGACTTTTACGCACTTTGGCTTGATGAGACGATGACCTACTCGTCGGCAAAATTCGAAACGGGTCAAGAAAGCTTAGAGAAAGCGCAAACTCAGAAATACGCAAGTATGGTTGATCAGATGGGCGCTCAGCCTGGCGATCATATTTTGGAGATCGGCTGCGGTTGGGGCGGCTTTGCCGAATATGCCGCGAAAGAGCGCGGGCTTAAGGTGACATGTCTGACGATCAGCCAAGAACAGTTTAACTACGCAGTGGAGCGCATTGAAAAGGCAGGACTTTCTGATCAAGTTACTTTTAAGTTGCAGGACTACCGAGATGAAACGGGTGTCTACGATGGGATCGCCAGCATCGAAATGTTCGAAGCAGTCGGGCAAAAGTATTGGCCTGCCTATTTCAACACCGTCAGGGATCGCCTGAAGCCGGGCAAACAGGCGACTTTGCAGATCATCACTGTTGGCGAACATCGCTGGGACGCCTACATTTCGCGGCCGGACTTCATCCAAAAATACATCTTCCCCGGAGGCATGTTGCCTAGCCCATCTAAATTGCGTGAGGCAGTTCAAAATGCGGGGCTAAAGGTTGAGAAATCAATCGAATTTGGGGAAAGCTATAGCCAGACTTTGCGGCGCTGGCACGAGACGTTTAACGAAAAATGGGATCAGGTCGCTGCGATGGGGTTTGACGATCGTTTCAAACGGATGTGGAACTTTTACCTGACCTCTTGCGCGGGAACGTTTCATAGCGGAAACTGCGATGTAACGCAGATTACCATTAGTCGACCAGCATAAGGGCGGCGATAGGCGAGCAGGAGGACAGATCATGCCAACCACAGGACGTTTGGTCGGTGCCATTTGTTTTGCTGCTTTGGGTCTCTATCTGGGCTATCTTGCTCAACCTTTCTTTGAAGAAGGCCGCATCCCTACGTACTGGTGGCCGCTCTGCGGATTGGCTGGCGCTTGGTCGGGATGGGTTGTCGTTGGAAAACGCGCTGGACGGGGTTATTCGCCTGCGATTGGCAATGGCCTGACGGGAACCGCAACACTCATTTTTTGGATTTTGTTCATCATGTCTTTCGTGGACATGATCGAAAAGTCGTTTCGGCGGTCGTATGATGATCCTCTAGAGGCGCTTGTTGATGTCTTTCAGCTGGGAATTGAGCACGCTGTTCGATTGGGGCAGATGGACGTTATCGTAACTGCTCTTGTTGGTGGCGTGTTGGCGGGGATCGTAACAGAATTTTTTGGGCGTCGTTTCGCTTAGGACATCATTTTTGGTGCATGAACTCGGCATTCGAATTGATTTTCTAAGGTGCCCGATGGCTTGAGTTTAAAGACGTCGGCGCATAGAGAAGTCGGGAAAAGAGCAGGGGCAGGAAAGTCATGGCAATCAGATCAGATTTGGCAGATGCGGTTGGAAATACACCGCTCATCAAATTGCGCGCCGCTTCTGAGCAAACCGGGTGTGAAATTCTCGGCAAAGCAGAGTTTTTGAACCCCGGGCAATCCGTCAAGGATCGCGCCGCCCTTTTTATCATTCGTGACGCAATCGCGAAGGGTAAGTTGAAACCGGGCGGTACAATCGTTGAGGGAACGGCTGGAAACACTGGCATTGGTTTGGCCCTGGTTGGCGCGTCGATGGGGTTCAAAACAGTAATCGTGATCCCGGAAACTCAGTCCGAAGAGAAAAAGGATATGATCCGTCTTGCCGGTGCTGAATTGGTTCAAGTGCCGGCGAAACCCTATCGCGATCCGAACAACTACATCCGCTATTCGATGCGGTTGGCGGAAGAGTTGAACAAGACCGCGCCGAACGGTGCGATTTGGGCGAACCAGTTCGACAATACAGCAAATAGGCAGGCTCATATTGAAACGACAGGCCCTGAAATTTGGGAACAAACCGGTGGCAAAATTGATGGGTTTATCTGTGCGGCAGGGTCCGGCGGAACTGTTGCTGGTATGGCGGCGGCACTTCAGCCCAAAGGTGTTAAGGTTGGCTTGGCCGACCCCGATGGCGCGGCGCTTCATAGCTACTACACGACTGGGGAGTTGAGCTCGTCCGGTGGGTCCATCACTGAAGGCATTGGGCAGGGGCGGATCACGGCCAATTTGGAAGGGTTCACTCCTGACTATTGCTACAACGTTCCGGATCGAGAAGCGGTTGAGATCGTTTTTGACCTTCTCGAAAACGAAGGTCTGGTGATGGGCGGATCAACTGGGATCAACATCGCCGGAGCCATTCGGATGGCAAAGGACATGGGACCCGGACATACGATCGTGACCATCTTGTGCGACTACGGCACCCGCTATCAATCAAAGCTCTTCAATGCTGATTTCTTGCGCAGCAAAGACTTACCTGTGCCAAAGTTCCTCGACCGCGCACCGGCCGATCTACCGGTGATGTTTGAGGACAACTGATATGGGGGCCATGTTCAGGGTCTTCCTGACCATTATGGTCTTCTGCTTTGCGCTTCCAACTCTCGCGCAAGATGATACCTCGACTTTGCCAGAGACAACTGTTGAACAGGGCGCCGCAATCGCAACGGCGATAGATGGTTCTGATCTTTCGGACGGTGAGAAGGCCGCTGTGGCTTGGTCAGTTGTCGCCAAGGCTGCTGAGGAGATCGTAAAGCGAGAAGATGCTTCACCGTTTGCGCTGAACAGATTCCGTGTTCAATTGTTGGAGTGGAGAGACGCTTTTCTGAGTCGGCAGGGCATCAACGCAGAACGTATCGCAACGCTTGACGCACAGATAGCGGCACTTGGCCCGGATCCAGCAAGCGATGACACGTTGCCGGCTGAAGCACCGGAGATCACCGAGCGCCGGAATACGCTGCGTGATCAACGGGCAGAGCTTGCAGCGCCCGCGCAATTGGCAGCCGAAGGGCTGGCACAAGCGAATGGCCTTATTTTGGAATTGGATCATCGCATTTCCCAGATCGAACGCGAGGAGCTGACAACGCGAGGGCCAACGCCGCTTAACCCGATCTATTGGGGCCCGGCCGTAGCGTCCTTGACTGAAAGCGTGACGAATTGGGGCAAGGAAAGCAGCGCTGGGTTTTTCGCGCGTCTGCGAAATGGCTCTTTAGAACGTGTTCTACCCGGCGCGATACTTCTGATTGGCGTCGCCATATGGATTGCATTCAAATCGAGAGGTTGGCTGGCGTCATGGCGCGACTCGGTTGTCGCAAACCAATCTCGTTGGAAGCCTATTCAGGATTTTTTCCTCGAATTTTTCAAACTGGCGTTGCCGTTGCTAGCTTTGACCCTGTTTGTATATGGCATTCGCCGCCTTGGCATTTTTGGCGTTGTGGGCAATCCAATACTCATTGCACTCGCCTCTGCGGCGACAATCACGATATTCGCGCGCTGGCTTGGTTCTGAGTTTTTTCCGATGGGTGAAGAAACGGGGCCACTTAATTATGCGGAAGAAGACCGTGCTGTCTTCCGAAGGCTGACATTTTTACTTGGCCTAGGGATCGCGGGCCTCACAGTTTTCGAAGTCCTGATGTCAACGGCGGATGCCGAAAACATCTCAATTGGTGTGATCCTATTCCCTATCAACTTTTTGGCAGCGATCGCTTTGTTCCGGTTTGGCCGGAAATTGCGGGACACAAAGCAGATTACGGAAACAGAAGAAATCACGGGCCGCATTCGACGCTATGTTGGGTTCTTGTGTATGTTGGTCGCCATCGCGGTGCCGCTACTGATCGCAGCGGGTTTTTCGTTGGCGTCAAACGCGTTGTTCCGGCCGTTCGTACTGTCTTTGGCGCTCGTTGGTTTTATGATGCTTTTGCACGTTCAGATCAGCAGAAGTTGGTCATTGTATAGAGGGCGCACCGAAGATCAGTCCGATGCGCTGGCACCAGTCCTCATCGGCTTTGTCCTGACGTTGGTCACCCTACCGCTCCTTGCACTTGTTTGGGGCGCGAGTTCATCTGATTTGGCGGAATGGTGGGGCAGATTCCAGAGCGGTATCACGGTCGGTGATACAACAATCTCTCCTTCAGAGTTCGTATCTTTCGTTCTGGTCTTCATCATCGGTTATGTGATCACCGGCTTTGTTCAGTCATTCCTGAAATCGACCATCTTACCGCGGACCAGCATCGACATTGGTGGTCGGAACGCCATCCTCGCTGGCGTTGGATATGTAGGTGTGATGCTCTCGGCCATTTTCGCGATCAATAGCGCTGGAATTGATTTGACCAGCATTGCACTCGTAGCCGGTGCCTTGTCGGTTGGTATCGGTTTCGGCTTGCAAAACATTGTTTCCAACTTTGTCTCTGGCATCATTCTTTTGATCGAACGCCCCGTCAGCGAAGGCGATTGGATCGAAGTGAATGGTCACACAGGCTATGTTCGCCGGATTTCTGTCAGAAGCACGCAGATCGAAACCTTTGATCGGACAGACGTCATCATACCAAACGCGGATCTGGCGAGTGGCGCAGTCACGAACTGGACGCGCGGCAACTCCGTTGGGCGCGTGATCATTCCTGTCGGCGTGGCCTATGGCAGCGATACAGAGAAGGTGATGGAGATCCTAAAAGACGTGGCGATGAAGCACCCTATGGTTCTTCACTATCCGGAACCATCTGTTCTCTTCATGAGCTTCGGCGATAGTTCTTTGGACTTTGAGGTTCGAGCCATCCTCAGAGACGTCAATTTCATTCTTTCTGTGCAGTCAGAGATGAACATGGAGATATCAAAGCGCTTCGAAGAAGAAGGGATCGAAATCCCGTTCCCACAGCGCGATCTATGGGTCCGCAATGCGCAAGATCTCACCAGTGGTGGAAAGGAGTAGCAAAATGACGACGCCTCTCTTTCGAAACGACGCGTACCTTCGTGATGCACCAGGCACAGTATTGTCGCACACAGAAGAGGGCGGCATCATTTTGGATCAATCGGTTTTTTATCCGACATCGGGCGGCCAGCCGGGCGATAGTGGGCGACTGACGTGGGACGGCGGCGAGATTGAGATTGCCACGGCGATAAAGGGCGAGGGGGATGAGATTATTCTGGTGCCGGCCGAGCCTGTGAACCTGCCCTCGGTTGATACTCAAGTAGCGCAAATCATCGATTGGGACCGTAGGTATCGCCACATGCGTGTTCACACCGCGTTGCATCTTTTGTCAGTCGTGATCCCATTGCCAGTGACAGGCGGATCAATCTCGACGGAAAAGGGGCGTCTGGATTTTGACATGCCAACTGCGCCAGAAAACAAAGATGTGTTGAACGATACGTTAAATCGACTGATCGCCTGCAAATTCCCCGTGACCGAAGAATGGATCACAGAAGAGGAGTTGGATGCCCAACCGACCCTCGTCAAAACAATGTCTGTCCAACCGCCTCGGGGTGCAGGTCGCATTCGGTTGGTTCGGATCGGCGAAGGTGAAAACACAGCCGATCTTCAACCTTGTGGCGGAACCCATGTCTTTAACACCGATGAGATAGGCACGGTCCGGATCGGGAAAATCGAAAAGAAGGGGCGTCAAAACAGACGTGTCCATTTGTTCCTCGAATGAAGTTAAGAATAGCCTGTCTCGCATTTTGCGCATTCGTTGCTATGGCGTCTTCTGCAAGCGCTCGAATGGAAGGCTGTACGAAAGATCAAGAGACGACAATTAAAACAGCAATCGCCGACGCTAAACGACTGGTAACAACAGCGGCTGCGAATGTTGGCGAAAACGAAATCTTTGAGAGATGGTTCGGCAAATACTCTCCGGCGTCTGGCGAGATCGTTCGAGCCAATCTTAAAAGCATTGCCTCGGGATTGCGGACTGGCGCCGTTACAGCGCGCTGTGCACGAGTGAGCCCACAGGACTGCGAGGTAGGCACCTACGCTTACGTTTACGGCGATGAGGCTTACCATATCAACATCTGCCCAGCGTTCTTCAGGCAGCCCCTGATGTCAATCCTTCGGCCCGGAACGGAACGTAGTGACAACGGATCAAAGGCCGGAACAATCGTTCATGAGATCAGTCACTTCGCTGTTGTGGCAAGCACCGAGGATCACTGTTATTCAAGGTCACTTTGTCAGGACATGGCAGAAAGATCACCTGCGCGAGCCCTCGAAAACGCTGACAGTTATCAGTACTACGTGGAAGACGTGACGCATTTCGCAGATCAGGAGTGAGCTTCAGTGCTCGGCATCGGCGAAACTTGAGAAACCAATTCGAACGTGCATCAGAAGCCCTTGCAACACATCAAAAGCGCCGCTAAAGACAGCGCTACGCGGACAGGTGGCCGAGTGGTCGAAGGCGCACGCCTGGAAAGTGTGTAGGCGGGAAACCGTCTCCAGGGTTCGAATCCCTGTCTGTCCGCCACTTCCACAAAAGCCATGACATTCAGTCGTTGCAGATTCTAGCTTGATAGTCGGAGAATGGCAGCTCGATCAAAACCAAATTGGTTTCGTCTGGTGTCATACTCAGCTACGACTTTTTAGAACAGTTGGAGTTAGACATGCGCGCGGTAACCTATTCACAATTCGGCTCAGCGGCGGAAGTACTCAACCTCTCTGCGCTGTCAACACCTTCACCGGCAGAGGGGGAAGTTCTAGTTCGTCTTTCAAATTCTGCTGTAAATCCATCTGATGTTAAAGCTCGCGCGGGCGGTCGTCCGGGCGTGTTAAAGCCGCCATTCCCTACGATAATTCCACACAGCGACGGTGCAGGTGTCATCGAAGCTGTTGGCGAGGGCGTTGACAAAAGTCGCATCGGCGAACGTGTTTGGATTTGGAACGGTCAGTGGAAACGTGCCTTTGGAACTGCAGCGGAATATATAGCGCTTCCATCGGAACAGGCTGTGCCACTGCCTCAAAAGACTTCCTTTGAAGAAGGGGCAATTCTAGGAATTCCTGCGCTAACTGCGACGCATGCAGTGCTTGGTGGCGGTTCGCTTGACGGCAAGACACTCTTGGTGAGCGGCGGCGCTGGGACGGTTGGTCATCTCGCCGTTCAGGTCGCGAAAGCCTCCGGAGCTCAGGTGATTGCCACGGCCAGGGGATCAAATGGTTTGGATGCAGCCAAAGGAGCCGGAGCCGACTTTGTGTTCGAGTATTCTGACCCCGACCTAGCGACCAAAATATTGGATGCAACGAATGGTGCTTTAGTGGATCGAATTGTCGAAGTTGAATTCGGGAAAAACGCGCAGACCAATACGACAGTCATCGCTGAGGGTGGAACCATTGCTGCCTTTGGGTCTGCCAAGGAAATGGAACCCGTACTACCTTTTTATCCTCTGATGTTCAAAGCTGTGACGCTAGATTTGGTTCTTGTCTACTTGCTCAATAGTGCTGAACGTCTGGCTGCGATCAACAATCTGACTAACTTGCTTGAGCAAAATGCGCTTCAGTTTCGTATTGCCGAAACTCTTCCACTAGAGGAGTGCGCAAAGGCCCATGACCTTGTTGCGAACGGAGCACGGGAAGGGTCTGTTTTGTTGAGGATTTGACAGGGATGTTCGCTCAATCGCCTTTGTAACTTAACCCCACAAAAAGGTTAATTGTTGTTTTTTTGCTGAAGGTCATACTGTCCCCCGACCGCGCGATAAGCGCCAAATGACTTTGGAAGGCGTGAATGACAGTTTTTGCCGCTCCTTTAAGAGCGATTGTTGCCAGTGTCTTGCTGTCCCAAAGCGCTTACGCAGAAGGCTTTGAATCGCCAGAAATCCTAATCTTAGGTGACAGCCAATTGCCGTTTGGGTCTGGACCGGCCTTTGTCGAATTCTTTTCTGATTTGGCAACGTCCTGCAATGCGACGCCAGAGCAATTGCACGAACTAGAAAAACTGGGCGAAAGTCGCGTTGCAGTGATTGGTGTCCGGTCAACGTCCTTGCCAACCTGGATGACGCGTAGCCGACGGGGTAAATCCGCACTTTGCGATGTTGATCCGAATTGGCGGGTGAATGCTGGATCTTTCGGCGTGATCAATACGACTGAAAACAAATATGTTCAGATCGGTCGGGGCGAAGCATATCAATTCTGCGCACCCAATCAGACCGCTTTTGAGACAATGTTTCGAGAGGATTACTACACGCCAAAGATCACTTTGATGACGTTCCTTGGCAATTCGTCTCGTCGTTGGGCCAATAGTCTAGACCGCGCTATCGAAGACATTGAAAAGCTGAACGGCCAGTTGCCTGAAGGCATGGGGTGCATCTTTATGACGACCCAGCCTGCGTATAGGAAGAGCATCGTCGAGATGCGACGTAAGGCTCAGGAAAACCTAGAGTTGGCGTTTGAGGTGACAGGCAGCCTGTGCAGTTTTGTCTCTGGCGCGACAGAAGCGACAATTGCCTCGCATCAAGGCAATGCGTCTTTCTTTCGCCGACGGTCCAACGGGTCGGTCAAAGACCCTTATCATCCAAATGAAGAAGCAGCTTCAGTCTTTTTTGATTTAGAGCGAGACGCTATTTGTTCCGCTGTTTTCGATCAACTCGAAGGCGTCATGCCTATGGAGGCGATGACGGCTCAAGTCCTCCCTTAGGCGAAATCTGTGGTTGGCATAGATTGCACCTGACGATTTCGTGGGGTGACTTGAACGCGCACCATGCTTGGTGCAGGAAGCCCCAAACAACGGATTGGATCGATCATGCGCGCAGCAGACGTCATTGCCAAACGGCTTTATGAACAGGGATGCAGGTGGGCCTTTGGAATGCCGGGGGGGGAAGTTCTGACCCTTCTGGATGCTCTCGATAAAGCTGGGATCACCTTTGTGATGTGCCGCCATGAAAACGCGGCCGGTTTTATGGCAGAAGCCACGTATCACCGCACCGGCGCACCTGGCATTCTACTTGCCACGGTTGGCCCGGGGGCGCTGAACGGGATCAATGTGGTCGAAAACGCGCGTCAAGATCGCGTGCCGATGATCGTTTTGACCGGCTGCGTTGATGCTCATACCGCGCAGATCTACACCCATCAGGTGCTGGATCAGCCTCAGGTGTTCCGTCCGATCACGAAAGAAAGCTTCACCTTAGATGCCCGCGCGGCGCATGTGATGATCGACAAAGCCATCGGCATCGCGACAGAGGGCCGCCCCGGTCCCGTACATATTGACGTGCCAATCTCCGTCGCAGATGCAGAGGCGACGGGCGAAGGTATCTTGCGCTTTGATGCTTTGCCAGTTGTGGCAACCGGCCCTCTGATGGATGATGCGAAAGCCCAATTGGCAGCGGCGAAGCGCCCTGTGATTATCGCAGGATTGGACGTCTTGTCAGACGCAGGCGCTGCGGCTGTGACGCAGGCGGTGGAAGTGCTGCAAGCACCGGTAATCACGAGCTATAAGGCCAAAGGCCTTATCCCTGAAAGCCATAACCTGGCTCTTGGCGGCGCGGGTCTATCGCCAAAGGCCGATACGATACTTTTGCCTCTGATTGAACAGGCCGATGTGATCCTGTGCATCGGCTATGACCCGATCGAAATGCGGCCGGGGTGGACGGATCCTTGGGATCCCAAGACGCAAACCATCATCGATGTGACAGCCGTGTCGAACACGCACTACATGCACCAAGCAACGCATAATATGGTCGGCGACCCCGTAGAAACGGTCAAGGCCTTGCTGCCGGACAACCGCCTATCCGGCTGGGATACCAACGCAGCAGTAGAAGCCAAGCGCGCCATCACCGCTGCCTTTGCACCATCGGAACACTGGGGTCCGGGACAGGCGATCGCCATCTGCCAAGAGGTTCTGCCCGATGATACGCTAATCACCGCCGATAGTGGCGCGCATCGCATCCTGCTCAGCCAAATGTGGAACTGCGGCTTTCCGCGCGCTCTGACCCAATCCTCGGGCTTCTGCACCATGGGATGCGCCGTGCCGCTGGCTATGGGGGCAAAGCTAGTCGACCCGGATCGGACAGTTGTATCCTTTTCCGGCGACGCAGGTTTTTTAATGGTGGTTGGCGAATTGGCCACCGCCGCGGAACAAAAGATCGCGCCGATCTTTGTCGTGTTTGTCGATGCCTCTCTTGCACTGATCGAGTTGAAACAGCGCGGGCGCCAGATGAAAAACGTCGGTGTGGATTTTGACCGCACCGATGTCGCCGCCGTTGGCCGCGCATTTGGGGGGAATGGTGTGTCTGTCTCAGACCCTGACGCCTTGAGGGAGGCTTTGGTAGAAGCCGTAGAGTCAGACGCCTTTACCGTCATCGCAGTCGACATAGACAAGCGGGCCTACGATGGCACATTCTGACGCACCCAAAGCCCTCGATGGCGTTCTTGTTCTGGATTTGTCGCGCATTTTGGCAGGGCCAACCGCCACGCAAATGCTGGGTGATCTTGGCGCAACCGTAATCAAGATCGAAAACCCCAAAACCGGCGGTGATGACACCCGACGTTGGGGGCCGCCATATGTCGAAACACCTGACGGGCATTCAGACCTCAGCGCTTATTTTTTATCCGCCAACAGGAACAAGTTCTCAGTGGCGGCGGACTTGTCCACTCCTGAAGGTCAGGCACTGGTGAAAGAGATCGCGAACCAAGCCGATATTCTGGTCGAAAACTACAAAACCGGCGGCTTGGCGAAATACGGGTTGGATTACGAAAGCCTCAGCGCTTTAAACCCTGCGTTGGTCTATTGCTCGATCTCGGGCTTTGGTCAGACCGGTCCGAACAAGCATTTGCCGGGATATGACCTGATGGCCCAAGGCTATGGTGGCATCATGTCCATCACGGGTGAGCCTGATGGTGCACCGATGAAGGTTGGCGTTGGCATCGCGGATGTGATGTGCGGCATGTACGCCTCCATTGGTATTCTTGCTGCTTTGCGCCATGCTGAAGCCACAGGCGAAGGTCAGCAGATTGATCTCGCACTGGTCGATAGCCAGATGGCATGGCTGATCAATGAAGGCACAAACACCCTCGTCAGCGGCAAAGCACCACAACGCCGCGGCAACGGGCATCCAAACATTGTGCCATACGATGTCTTCGCAACCGCAGATGGCCACATCATCCTAGCCGTAGGAAATGACCGACAATTCGAATCTCTCTGTGGCGCTATGGGGCGCAGTGATCTCGCCGAAGACCCTGATTTTACAACCAATCCGCTTAGGATTGCCCATCGTGATCGTCTCACGGCGGAAATCTCTGTAACATTTGCTGGCAAAACGTCAGCCGACATTCTCAAATCATTACATGACTTTGGCGTGCCAGCTGGTCCGATTCACAAAATTGGTGAAGCGCTCAACTCCGATCAAGCGCAAGCACGCGGTGGTGTTGTGCAAATTGAGGCAGCAACATCGACGGGATACGTTGAACTTCTGGGCAATCCGCTGAAATTCTCCAAAACACCCGTGAGTTATGGCAAAGCTCCGCCGAGGTTTGGCGAGGATACAGATAAGCTTGACCAGTTGCTTACTGATCGAAATGTGTCAAAGAGTTCACGATAAATCCAAGTCCAATCACATTTTCGAGTGGTAACGCGGTGGTGAGAGGTATCAAGGTGCAACCTAATTTATCTCCGTGCTGTAAATTAAGAGTTAATACGAGACGCATTCATGCGAACAGACATAAGCACCTACCAAGTCAGCTTGGATGACGACATAGCGCTTCAACATTGGAACGGCGTCATTCATGGTGTCCTATGTCACGGACAAGCGACCGGCGATCATCTGAATTCTTTGCTGGAAACGGCTCCCGATTTTGCAATGGGCCATGCGATGAAAGGCCTGGCATGTTTGATGCTAGGTCGTCGCGAACTTGTGCAAGTCGCGCAAGGAGCTTGTGACGACGCCTTCAAAAAGCTCGATCTCGGCGGCGCGACAAAGCGCGAACGCCTGTGGTGCGAAGCACTTGCCGAGTGGCTGGCGGGCAAGCCCTCCAACTCTATCGCCAAAATGGAACAAGCGCTTATCCTGAACCCTGCTGACACCATCAGCATGAAGTTGTCGCATGGCATCCGCTTCATGCTTGGGGATCACAAAGGCATGTTGTGGTCGATTGAACGCTCAATCATCGCCCATGACGAAAGCCATCCGCTTTATGGCTACGCACTTGGCTGCCGCGCTTTCGCTTTGGAAGAGGTCGGTCGCTACGCCGAAGCTGAACAAATTGGCCGTCGTGGTCTGGATTTCGCCCGTGACGATGCCTGGGGCTTGCACGCCGTTGCGCACGTCTACGACATGACACATCTGACGGCGCAGGGTATCGCGCTGATCGACAATTTCCCCGACGCTTGGTCGCACTGCAACAACTTCCGCTTTCATGTCTGGTGGCACAAGGCGCTCTTGCATCTCGATCAAGGTGAGATCGAAACCGTTCTCAATCTTTACGACACTAAAATCCGCGATGAGAAAACCGATGACTACCGCGATTTCTCCAACGCGAGCTCTTTGCTTTTAAGGCTTGAATTAGAAGGCGTTGATGTCGGGAACCGTTGGGATGAATTGGCGGTTCTCGCCGAAAAGCGCTCAAATGACGGATGCCTCACGTTTGCGGATATGCATTATATGCTGGCCCTGATGGGCGACAAAACCGAGAAAGGCGCTTCACGTCTGACGCGTCGCGTCATAGAGACCGCTCAAACGAATGATGACGTAGGGCGTGTGATGCGGAAACCGGGTGTTGATCTGTCAAAGGGCATCGAAGCTTTCGGAGAAGCAGATTACGCAACAGCGTTCAACTTCCTCAAAGGCGCGCAACCTCAATTCCAAAGCATGGGGGGCAGCCACGCCCAACGCGATGTGTTTGAGCGCCTCACCATTGAAGCCGGACTTCGCGCAGGCCGTTTGGAAGATACTGAACTGCTTCTGGGCACGCGAACCGCGTTGCGCGGCAACCAAGAAGACAGCTTCGCGGCCTCTCGCATGGCAAAGATACAAGAGTTGCGGTCGGGTCCGACCCTGTTCACCGCTGCAGAATAGGCGGGTTTTGCCCACATGACTGCTGCTAATACTCCATTGCGCGCCGATCCTTCGGCGATGTCACCGCAGGTGGCTGCGCCGCGACGTGAGCGTGACATCCGTTTGGATTTCTTTCGCGGCATTGCGATGTTTATCATTCTGTTTGCACACACGCCCGGCAATCCTTGGACCTCTTGGATTCCAGCGCGTTGGGGATTTTCAGATGCGACCGAAATGTTCGTCTTCTGCTCTGGCATGGCGAGTGCGATCGCATTCGGCGCTACCTTCGATCGGGCGGGCATGTTTCTAGGCACCGCACGCGTCGGGTATCGCATTTGGCAGGTATACTGGGCGCATGTCGGGCTGTTCTTCGCCACAGCTGCATTGACCGTGTATTTGACCGAGCTCGATATTACGTCTCGGAACTATTGGGGACAGCTAAACCTTTGGATGCTCTTCGTTGAGAGCGAGCACTGGGAAAACCCGAACATATTGCTGAGCTTTATGACACTCCGTTGGGTGCCAAACCTCTTCGACATCTTGCCGATGTATATGGTTATTTTGGCGATGATGCCGGTGGTGATCATCCTCTCTCGGATACATTTCGGTTTGGTTGTCTTTGCAAGTGTTACAATGTGGGTCTTCGCGCAGCGCAATTTGATGGAACACTTCGGATTGCCTTACCTAAACTTCACGGCTGAGCCGTGGGTAGGGAACGACAATTGGCAAAGACGGTGGTTTCTCAACCCATTTGGATGGCAGCTGCTCTTTTTTACAGGTTTTGCCTTTATGCGCGGATGGATACCAAAGCCGCCAGTCACAGCTTGGCTTCTTTGCGTCGCGGCTTTCATCGTTATCCTGAATATCCCTTTCTCAAACATCGGCGTTCGAGAGTTCGGCTTTGAATGGGCCCGCGAATGGCGGATGGATCACAGACAGTGGTTTTCCAAAACCGACCACGGCATTTTGCGCTATGTACAGTTCCTTGCGCTCGCATATCTCGCTTGGGTGTTTGCGGGCGACAAAGGCTCTCGCATTCGCGCGGGGACAAGTGCGCTAGGGCGATCTTGGGGCAAAATCCTTGCGATGATTTTGAAGGTTGGACAGCAGTCTCTTGCCGTTTTTGTTGTGTCGATCATTGTTGGTCGTTTGAACGGATTCATATTGGATGTTTTCGGTCGCGATGCGGTCGCCGTGACCCTCGTCAACCTGTTTGGAATGGCGGTGTTAGTTGCGACTGCCTACCTCGTTGGCTGGACGAAATCCCAACCTTGGCGCGTTACTGGAGGTTCAAATGTTAAGGCGTGAATTTTTGGCGTTTGTCGCGGCTCTAACGGCATCTCCGGCGCTCTCCCAGGAGGCGGAAAAGAAAGGTCTGCAATTATCAGATGGTGCTGCCTTTGATCCAAACGATGTGTTGGAGATGGCCCGTCGTTTGGCGCAGTCACCTTATGTTGCGCCGACACGCATTCCCGAAGAATGGACCGAAATCGACTATGAAGACTACGTCTCGATCTGGTTTGATGTCCGCAATGCACTTTGGAATGATGAGCCAGACATACCTCTGCGCCTCGATGTCTTTGCGCCGGGTCTTTATTTCCCAGTCCCGATCAATATCTCTGTGGTAGAGGAGGGCATTGCCCAACCGTTCGCATTTGATTTTGATCTTTTTGATAAGACAGACAAATTTCCAGATTTACCCGTGGATGAGACGCTTGGGTATTCCGGTCTAAGGCTCCGGGCTGAGCTTGAAAAGCAAGGCATCTATCAAGAATTCGCTGTCTTTCAGGGTGCGAGCTATTTCCGAGCCATTGGAACAGGTGATATTTACGGCCTGTCTGCCCGTGGGCTTGCGATTGATACGGCTTCTCCGAACGGCGAAGAATTTCCTGATTTCCGCTCTTTCTGGATCGAGAAACCAACCGAAAGTTCCAAAACATTCGTGGTTCATGCGTTGCTTGATAGCCCAAGTGCCGCAGGCGCGTATCGATTTGAGATCACCCATGGGCAACCTCTGGTCATGGACATCACTGCAAATATCTTGCCGCGTCGCGATTTAAGGAATGTGGGGATCGCGCCCCTTACCTCGATGTTCCAATATGACCAGACAAACCGGTCTCGTTTTACCGATTGGCGTCCTGCGGTCCACGATAGCGATGGGTTGCTGATCAACAACGGAGCGGGCGAGACCATTTGGCGTCCTCTCGCCAATCCCGTGAACCTCCAAGTCAGCGCCTTTGTCGACAACAACCCCAAAGGTTTTGGTCTGATGCAGCGAGCGCGCGAGTATGGCGACTTTGCTGATCTACAGGCGCACTATCATCGCCGGCCTTGCGCATGGGTTGAACCCAAAGGTGAGTGGGGCGAAGGCTCGGTCACGTTGGTTGAAATTCCGACCCCTTCGGAGATTTTCGACAACATCGTTTGTTATTGGCAACCGAATGGCGGGCTTCCTGCGGGTTCCGAGAATACCTTCGAATATCGTCTAACTTGGGGCGATGATGTTGCGCATGGCGAAGGTCTAATCGCGCTCAACACAATGATTGGATCGGGTTTTGACAACGACGGGATCATCGTTGCGATTGACTTCGAAAACGGTCCAACGGTGCCCGAAGACCTGTCCGAGATCGACATCGTTGTCAACGGCAGTGCGGGCAATCCCAGCGGCGGGGTCGTGCAACGCAACCCAGAAACCGGCGGCCCTCGGCTCGCCTTCAAATTCCATCCGAGCGAAGAGAAACTGATCGAATTCCGCGCGCAGCTTTACAAGGCAGGCGCACCGCTGACGGAAGTCTGGCTATATCGGTGGACTGCATGACGAAATACGCCGCCAGCCATATGCCGGAGCGCGCGCCGCTTGAGATGCGTCCGCAGACGTTCCGGCAAACAGCTGCGCCTCGCGTCGCCAGCACAAAGGCGCAGCGAAGCCGATGGCTATGGCGCGCGGCGGCGTTCATCCCTACGCTGATTGTGACGATCGTGATCTGCGTGTCAGTAACTCGTTACCTCGCCCACGGCGGCGTATCTTCAGTTGAAGCGATGGCTGTCGGATTAGTCGGTTTGAGTACGGTCTGGCTGTTCTTTGCGGCGACTACGGCTTGCCTTGGCATGGTCAGCTACGCGTTTCAAACCGATGCCACCAAGTCGGAACGCAACGCTCCTCCACAAAACATCGCATTATTGATGCCAATCTATAACGAGACGCCGCATGACGTCTTCGGCAATGCGTCCGCTATGTTGAGAGAGCTTCAGGGCACCACGGGCGATCGATTTAGTTTGTTCATGTTGAGCGACACCAATGATCCTGAAATCGCAAAGCTTGAGGATCGCGCCTTCTCGATTTTGAGCGCCGAATTTCAATCCGAAGCCTCCGTCTATTATCGCCGCCGCGCTGAGAACACCGACAAGAAAGTGGGCAATATATCCGACTGGATTGAAAACTGGGGCTACGCCTACGATGCTATGTTGATCCTAGATGCGGACAGCTTGATGAGCGGCCGCGCCATCCGTCAGCTGGCGGATGCTTTGGCATCGGACCCTGATGCTGGTTTGATTCAAAGCCGACCGGTCTTAATCGGCGCTGAAACGCTCTTTGGCCGTGTCCAACAGTTTTCGAACGCTGTCTATGGATGGTTGGTCGCGGAAGGCATCGCGAGTTGGTCGCAAGGCGAAGGGAATTATTGGGGTCACAACGCCATCATTCGAACCCGTGCATTCGCTGACAGTGCGCGTCTGCCGTATCTGAAGAGCATTCGCGGCAATAATCAGCTGTTTCTAAGCCATGATTTCATCGAAGCGGCGATGCTGCGTAGGGCAGGTTGGCGTGTCAGGCTTTTGCCGCGTGTGGGCGGCTCATATGAAGAAACACCTGTCACGCTCATCGACTACGCGCTGCGCGACAGACGTTGGTGCCTTGGAAACATGCAGCATCTTCGGATTCTAGCGGCGCGCGGGTTTCACCCCATCTCGCGCCTTCATCTATTGCAAGGCGCGCTGGCGTTTCTGATGTCACCAGCATGGCTCGCGGCCTTGGTGCTGTGGTCATTCGTGGGCATGACAGACGAGGGCACAACAACCTACTTCTCAGCGGCCAATCCGCAAACCCCGATTTGGCCCGAGGCCATGACCTATGACATCGGTTGGTTTTTCTTGCTGTTCATCTATGGAATGCTTTTGCTTCCGAAACTGATCGGCGCCACGCTCTATGGTTTGCGAGCAAGAACGCGGGCGGCATATGGTTCTGGTTTGACATATATCGGGACGATTTGTGTCGAGCTGTTTTTGTCTGTGCTCTACGCGCCAGTGATGATGGTCCAACATACAATTGCTACTTTGCGTGCGTTTGTTGGCTGGTCGTTTGATTGGGCTCCCCAAAACCGCAATGGCGGGTCGTATGGCTGGAAGGAAACGCTGCGCTTCCATTGGGTCGAAACGCTTTCCGGTCTCTTGATCTTAGGGGGTGTTGCTAGCGGTCAAGTCTCGCTTTTGATCTTGCCCATTGCCATCAGCTTGGCTGGCGCTGTACCGCTTTCTATGCTCAGCGGGATGCGCGTTTCGAACGCGACTGCCCGTATGCTGCGCCTAGATACGCCAGTATCGCTCAGAGAACCGGCGATTGTTTCAAGCGCGCGTGCGGAACGCGCGAAGTTCAGAGCTTGGGTGAACGAACAGCCAGAGCCCGTCTCAATCGCGGCGGAGTGAATGGCGGTAAACCATCACCGCACCTAAAAGCAAAAGCGGTATTGCAAAAGCACGGTAGGTGATCTGCAAATTGAAGCCGATGTACGAAGCGTAGGAACCGTTAAAGAGGAGCAAGCTTTCTTCGATGCTTGTTCCCTCGAACCCCATTGAGGTGTTGATGCCCGCTTGCACAACGAACAGCAGCAAAGCCCCGCCCAGAAAACCAAATACGCCCCAACGCAACGGGATGATGAAGCCAACCACAAGGGCGAGGACGGATATAAATGAGATGAGGGTCATAGGCTTTCGTACCAGTTGATGACCAGATCAGGCCAGCCGTTGGGTATCGTGTGGCCGCCCGGGAAGACGGCGAGTTCAAGTGCAGTATCAGCATCACAACGATCCCAGGCGCGACGCAAGAACGGCCCGTCGGTGACAAAGCGGTCCGCACGTAGATGAACGCATCCGTTTGTTTCCCGCCAGATTTGGAGCGCTTGGAAAATATCTCCCTGGGCAAAGGCATCTGGATCGGTGATTGGAACCCCGTTCACAACACGACCTTCCAAGGGAACGGTTGTATCCGTCCATCCGTGGGTGTGCAGCATTTTGACAGGCCCCTCACATCTATCTGGGTGAGGACGCCAGAAATTACCCCCGATCGGTACGAAAGCCGCGAAGTTGTCGGGTCCCAGACATGCTGCGTAGGCTGTCATCGAGCCACCAATCGAAAATCCACCTAGAATGAAGTCATCGGGGTTGAGATCAAAACGTGATACGGCATCGGCTTTGACCTCAGCCAAAAAGGCCACCTCGTTCTGTTGTTCGCCTGTTGCGGGATGAAAGCGCCATGTCCGGCCATTGCGGCCTTCTCGCCGAACGCCATCTGGTGCGATCACTGCGAACCCGCGCTCGAGAAAACCGTCGACCATACGTCGATTTCGCAACGCGCCTTTGCCCGAACCGCCCCATCCGTGCAGATAGATCACTGCGCCGTTTGGCTCGTCCGAGGATGGCAGTTCAATATAGTAGTCCCGATCTCCGACAGAACAGGCTGTCTCAGCCGAACAGGCCATGACCTGCGTTGCAAGCAAAGGAATAATGGAAAGCGCGGCTAGAAATCGGATCATGGAGTGGTTACGGGCAATCCGCGTTGGAGCCAGCCGGGGCCCGCGCGAGATCCCAACATACCTTCCGGCACATCAACGGTGGAGGCGATACCAGCCTCTTCGAATAGGCGGGTGACACGAGCTGAGCGCACACCTCGCGCACAAATAACGGCAACGGGTTGTTCTGAATAAGCGCGGGCCGCAAGGACCGCTTCAAGAAAGTCATCTCGCCGCATGTCGATCCCGACGGCACCCTGAGGCAACCCGGTTGTCGCCCATTCGTCTGGTCGGCGGACATCAACGAGGAGAATGTCTCCGGCGATGGCGGCTTCCATCGCCTCAGGAGGTGTCATGACCCGCGCCGTGTCTGCGCGGGCCAAATATTGTGTGCCGATGAGAACTGTCCCACCCGCCAAGGCGACGGCCGCGGAAGTCAGTAATAATCGGCGGGACAGTTCCATGAACGAAACTCAGTTCACAGGTGCCGAAGAAGAAAAGCTTGGAATGGTGCGCGTGGACGCTGCTTGTGGTTCGATGCCTGTCCAGTTGCCATCAGCCAGTGTGATGTTGCCTGGAATGTCTTCTTCCCAGAAACCTACGACGTTTTCAGTGATGTTCAGGTAGAGTTTGCCATCAACGATGCGCCACAGGTTCGGGTTTGCAGGAACCTTACCACCTCTGGACACGCCGTATGCGCAGTGGCCGTCGAACTGAGGCGCGTATTGCGCTGGGTTGGCGAGGAATGTGTCGCGGTTAGCTTCTGACGAGAAGGCCCATGTCGCGCCGTTGTATTCGGCCGTGATGTTTGCGTTGCCAGGAACGCCTTCGGGCTGGGCAGTGCCCACAGCTGACTGATCTAGACCAAAGTAGGCGACAACGTCATATCCAGAGGCAGCAAAACCGGTTTCATCGATGTATTGTTCTCCTGCAAAAGCAAATGAAGCAGACGCAACAAGTGCGGCGATGGATGAGGCGATGAGTTTCATTGTGTAGGCTCCTGAGAACGGTTTTCTGGTTCGCGCTCAGGATTAACACCATACACGTTTCGAACATATGGCCACTCGCGAGACTGTGATGGGCTGTGCGTAAACTGAAATGATTTGGAGTTGGCACAAGAAGAGGCGATAAAGAGATTGGTTGAATACATTGCTTTTCTCACCCCAAGTCAGAATTACATACTAGGAAATCTACAACACTGCCCTGTAGCTTTTGTTTGAAAGTCATTGTGCCGGTGGTAACGTCAATAAAATCAAAATCCCAATTGCTTTGGAAAACAAGAAACATGACTTCAGCCCCCGTCGCGTATTCAACAGATGGCCGCACGTTCCATTTCTCCACGGACATAAAAAGCGGCCGCGAAATTGGAAGCTACGTTCGCCTTGAAACGGAAGATGGCAGTACCTTCCTCGGACAAGTTCTGGATGCAGAGATCAAGGGGATCGGGACCGGTTCGATGTCCGTTTCTGGCATAGGTGAAATTCGCGCTATTACCGACGGTGAAGCGATCTTGGATGGCAAGCCAACACCATTCGGAAGTGCAACCCTGTCTGACGTGGACCCAAAGCTCGTACATGCGTATTTTGAGAAGCTGCGTGGATCTAAAGCAGGGCTCAATATCGGGCGCATGAAGCGGGTAGGTGACAATGAAACTGCGACACTTCAGGCCGCTGGCTTTGGCCGCCACACCTTGGTTTGTGGTCAGTCAGGTTCGGGCAAAACGTATTCTTTAGGTGTTGTCCTAGAACGTTTGCTTATGGAAACAGACCTTAGGATCGCAGTTCTTGATCCCAATTCCGATTATGTGAATCTGAACGAATTTGGTGGTGCGGATCGGATGGGGTTGGACGCCTTTGAGAAAGAGAAGTTGTCTGAACGCTATGCGGAAGCGTCGCGTCGCGTATCCATTCACGGGACACGAGATAATCAACAGCCACTCCAAACGCGTTTTGGCAGATTGCCGATTGAACAAAAGGCCCTGGTTTTGGATTTGGACCCGTTGCGCGACGCGCGGGAATACAACGTGCTCGGGCGCATTGTCAGAGAGATGCCGAATACCGAATATTCCCTTTCAGACGTGCGCCAGAAAGCGGCGTCTATGTTTGATGACGGAGCACAAAACCTGGCAATCCGAATTGATAACCTGAATGTCGAAGACATGAGCATTTGGGCACCCAATGATGCTCCTGCTATGCTTGATCTTATTCCCGAGGATTGGAGGGGAATTGTCCTGGACCTCGGGAGTTTACCTTCCGCGAATGAACGGTCCTTGATGGCTGCGAGTGCGGTGCACTTTTTCTGGCAAACCAGACATAGGCGCCAGCCTACATTGCTTGTGATTGATGAAGCCCACAACGTGTGTCCGCAAACGCCAACCGATCGCTTTCAAGCCATGGCAGTCGAGGATTTAGCCGCGATCGCTGGTGAAGGCCGCAAATTCGGGCTCTATCTTTTGCTGGTCACACAGCGGCCGCAAAAGCTTCATGCAAATGTTCTCTCACAATGCGAAAATATTCTTTTGATGCGTATGAACTCAAAAACGGACATCGATCATCTCGCTTCCGTATTCTCTCATGTTCCGGAGTCGATGATCCGGCAGGCTTCTTCATTTGGTCTTGGCGAGGGGTTGGCTGCGGGGCGAATTTCTGCTGATCCGATGCTCTTCAAGACAGGAACCCGTTTCTCGGTGGAAGGCGGAAGTGATATTCCAGCGACGTGGGCGGAACAGCGAAAGAAATAATCGCATCGGTCACGCGCCTTAATTTTAGGTCTTTTCGAAAGGACATTCTATGCATCGAGTATTTCTGAATGCCGCAGTTCTTGCGCTCGCGTCCCAAGCATCGGCCGAAGGCGAGCACGTGGTCTTTGGATCAGCGACCTATCTTCAGCGTATCGCACTTGCGCCCAATGCTGTTTTGATACTCGAAGCTCAGTCCGAAGACGGACAATTGATTTCGGAAGGACGTATCGCAACTGAAGGCCAACAAGTGCCAATCCCGTTTGAATTGACAGTAGAAACTGATGGTGAATACCAACTACGCGTTGGGATCGCTGAGGTTGGACAGGTTACTTGGCTTGGTGATCCTGTCACCGTGATGCAGGACGACGTTGGTGAAATCATCTTAGCGCCTTACTCAGCGCCTTTGTTCGATTTTATATATCGATGTGGCGAGCAGATGATCCAAACCACTTATGTTGACGAAACGCTCATTATGGACAGCGGAAGCGACCGGCAACCACTTCAGCAAGTTCGCTCAGCGTCTGGTGCCAAATATGAGCTGGAGGCAGATCCAAACACCTTCTTCTGGAGCCAAGGCGATACCGCATTGGTGTCCTTGAATGGCTATCAATTCCCAGAGTGTAGTTTGGCGCTACCTCCGCAAGCGGACTACATAGCAGGTGGATTGGAGCCATTCTGGTCGGTTTCTCTTGATGCGGAAACCATGGCGCTAGAACGGGAGGGGATGGAGGATCTGTCGCTTGGGCCTTCCGAGGCGGAAATGGATGAGCGAGGCGATATTACGATCGTCGCTTCAGATACTGAACGTGCTCTACGAGCGGTTCTACTGCGCCAATCCGTCGAGTGTAGATTTGCGTCTAAGGCTATTCCCTATCCAGAAGCGGTCAGCCTCTCTATGGGCGATGAGGCCATCGCTGGGTGCGGTGGTGATCCCTGGGCATATTTGACCGCACGCACTTGGGTGGTCGAAGACATCAACGGTCAGGGCGTGATTGATACAGCTCGAATAACAATCGGATTTGACGCTACAGGTATGATTTTTGGATCGGGGTCCTGCAATCGTTACAACGGATCCGCTTCTTTGAGCGCTACAACTCTGGAAATTGGACCGGTCGCAGGAACCTTAATGATTTGCCCAGAGGCTTTGATGAACCAAGAGCGAAAATTGTTTGACGCTTTCGAGAATGTTTCAAGCTTCAAAATAGATGAAACGGGTGCATTGACGCTCACCGGTGCAGAAGGGGCATTGATTACAGCGCGTGCTGCGACTGATGGAAGCGCGCCTTAGTTAAACTCCGCAATGACTACCGAAAGAATAAACCCGCATTTGAAGTCAAATGCGGGCGGTATTTCGGGTTTGTGTAAAGGACTTTGGCTAATTAATCACCTGGCTGCGCTGTGGGTGCTGGTGCAGGTTTTGGAGCTGGAGACGCCGCCGCTTCTGCTGATTTCGCCGCTGCCTCTGCAGCCGCGGCAGAGCGTTCAGCTGCATCAACCGCGCTCTGAACATCGCTTTCCATCTTTTCTTGACGTTCTTGCCGGTTCTCTTTGACCTCTTTGAAGATATAGATCGGGATCAGGATTGCGGCGATTAAAGAACCGAACCACACGAGAAGTGTTGCCGCGAGTAGGTTCGCGATGCCGCCAACGTTCATACCGGGCATCAGCAAGTCAGTGATGACGAGACCGGCCATAATGACAACTATGGCTACACCGCCACGCAATTGAGGGATTTGTTGAAGCGACATCTTCGTGATGATTGGACCTGCGATCGTTTGGAAAACGGAAAATATTAACACTGCCAATATGAAAGCAGTGAAATCAATAGTGAAACCAGTCAATAAAAGCGTCGCAGCAAATAGACCAGCTGCGTTTGCAATCAGGTAGGATGCAACGGAAATTAAGAACTTTATCATTGTATGTCCCTCAAAGGAATGTTCCCAAAATTATTGGTTGTTCAGGCACTTGTCGATGTACCTTCCAACCGGCGGCTTCCTCTAATTTTAGCTTGATCAGCTCAAATTAGACAAGCAAAATCGATGGCGATCAAGATAGCAGTTTTAATTCAAACACACGCTCAAATTTTATAGGACGCCTGATCGAAGGCCTTACGTATCCTGTTATCGTTGAGCTTTTGCAGATCAAGAACTATGTTCCAGTTTGTTCTGTCGAATAGGCTGTAACGCCTTCTCGACAGCGTGAAGCAGTTCGACACGAGATACTGGCTTCATTAATCTGATATCATTCATCTGAAAGACACTGTCTTGAACGGTGGCTTCGCTAGCATATCCGAACAAAAAGATCGTTCGGAGGCTTTTGTCCACCTCGCGCAACGTTTTTGCAAGCTCTGGCCCCTGAATCTCGCCTGGCATTGTTATATCTGTGACAAGCAAATCATAGGGACCGCTGTCGCGGAAAACTTCTAAAGCTTGGTCTCCACTGGCAGCGGTCTCGACAGCATAACCATTGGAAACGAATATGCTCCGAAGAATGTTGAGTATTTCAATTTCATCATCAACTACAAGAACGCGTGATTTACTATCAGGGCTTTCTTGGTCTCCAACTTGGACGCTTTCGACCAAGTCTACCGTGTTGTTATCCTCAGCGGTTGGAAAATACATTTTGATGGTGGTGCCGACTCCCACTTCAGAGTAGATTCTGACAAAGCCGTTACTTTGTTTGACAAAACCCTGAACCATTGAGAGTCCCAAACCTGTACCAAATCCGATTTCCTTTGTTGTGAAAAACGGATCAAATAATCGGCCTTGTTCAGACGTTTGTATGCCTGTTCCAGTATCAGTAATTGACAACATAACGTAGCGACCCTGCGGCACATTTTCTTCTATGTCTTCGACTTGTCTTTGGTCGACGCGCAGATTGCTGGTTTCAATCGTGAGTTTTCCACCTTCAGGCATTGCGTCCCTTGCGTTCACGACGGTGTTAACAATCGCACTTTGAAGGCTGGTAGGATCAAGACTTGTTCGCCAGCATTGGCTTTGTAGTATTGTTTCGATTTCAATATTGGATGGAATTGTACGCGACAGCCAACGTTCTGTTTCCTGGACAATCGTGTTTATGTCCAAAACTGTCGGCTCTAGAGATGACTTTCGAGCGAAGGCCAGCATCTTCTTAGTCAGGTCACCGCCACGTTTGGTCGCAGCAAGTGCATTCGTGATCATGTCACCGCGTTCGCTGTTGACCGCAGCATTGTCTCGCTCCTCCTCAATTTTAAGTTGCTCCAGATTACCTAGGATAATGGCAAGGATGTTGTTAAAATCGTGTGCGATGCCCCCAGTGAGTTGGCCAATGCTCTCCATTTTTTGAGCCTGGTTCGCGATCCTTTGCGCGCGGAGTAACGCCGCTTCGTTTTGTCTAAGATTGGTGAGGTCATAGTTCATGCCGACGATACGTTCAGCTGTTCCCTCTTCATCTCTCACTACCATCGCATTTCCTTTGAGGTGGCGGATTGCTCCGTCAGGCAGAACCACGCGATACTCGGTGTCATATTCTGATATTCCCTTCAGCGCCGCCTCATACATCTGATTGAGGTGTTAGGTATCATCAGGATGAATTACGTTCACCCAGGACTGGTAGTCGCAGGTTTCACTTCCCTCCGGCAATCCGTGAAGTGCGACACTGGTTTTGTCCCGCTTCGCGCTACCCGACTTAAGGTCGACGACCCAAGTTCCAATGCCGCCGGCTTCTTTGGCTAGTTGTAGAATTTCTAGTGTCTCTTTTTGGGTCCTTTTCTCTTTCTACCAATGACTTAGTCTTATCGGATAAGCCCCTATCTCGTTCGTCTTTTGTACGGCCTAGCAAATAGCCAGCGACAATATATACGGCCGAACCGATAATTGCCGTCGGCAAAGTACCAGTTAAAGTCTTTGGTCCGAAACCAATAGAGTACGCATAGATCACGAAACTCGCCGACAGAATTCCAGCTATCGTTCCGGTTTTTAACCCACCAAAACCTCCAGCGAACGCCGTGGCAGCAAAGAGTGACAGAAACGGTACAGGAAAAATAAATTGTAACGCTCTTCCGATTTCTATCAGCGTAAGAAACACGACTACTGGAATTAGTGACAGAGCTGTCCTAAGAGGTTGGTAGGGTGGCCTCATTACCTATAAGCCCCAAGCATATGCATTTGTGGTCTGAGGTGCCCCAAAATGTCCGGGCACGATCCTTTTCTAATTTGTGCTATTCTACAACGTTTACTGTGTTGCGGCAATCTGGCACACCACTTCCACTATCGTCTTATGTCGGCTTTGCCGAAGTTCAGCTTGCTGTTGTCTAGCCCCCTCGGTTAGCACCAAAAATTATCGTTTCTCTAGTGATGTTTCTGAAGCTCTGTAATCGTCACTAAAGTAACGTGAATAGCGTGAAGAGATTGTTTTGCAGCGTAACTTGTTTTTCAGTTTGCAGATTGGTGTGGCATCAGAAACCTACCAGCCTCAGGCCAAGATAAGGGAACTTCTTTGAGGCTCAAAAGACCACCACGAGGTCCATAGGTATAGTTTCATCAGAGCTGACCTTGCGACGTCCTGCATGATGATCTTTATTTAACAAAGTTGCGTGACCTTGCCCCGTCATGCAGGTCGCTAGCCATTCTGAAATTTTCCCTATCGGCATGGCTAGCGGTCAAACACTATAACAGGCCTTAGTACTCAAGTACTGACATACGGTTTGGGCGCCTTGCCAGATTCTGTTTTGAACAGCCATGTTCCACAGAAGCTCTTCCAAAATCAATTTGGCTGGGGATTTGGATTTCTTTAGAATATCAGTCTACCCATGTTACGCGTCACGTAAGTCAGCGCCGTAGTGTTCGCAGTCATGATTTTACACACCAATGTTCCCCACGCTTAGACCGCAACCCCTATTTTTGGGCTTTCAATTAGACAGCCTGACAAAAAGAAACCCGGCGGTAGGGAGTTTAAAGCTCGTCACTATGCTCCGACGCGAACCAACATTTTTCGATTGTAAGCCAACTGTAGTCTACGCAGGGTAGGGCCTCGGTTGCCCCCTTTTCTATGCCTTCGAAGTCGAAGTGTATATCTGGTACCAAAGGCACTTCGCAATCTAATCCGTCGTTGACTGAGCACCGTTTTCGAGAAAGACCCCTAGAGAAGCACAGCCAAAAGAACCATCGTGATCAACTTAATGCGCGTATTTCACTCCAAAAGGCCGAATTCGAAAGTATAGGCAAGACCCCGGTTGAAAGCATCAGCTAGAGGGTCAGTCGCAGCCGGACGCGCCTTTGTGTAAGACGACTCCATACACCGCCGAAGGCATGAGATCGCCATTGAATTGCGCGTTTATCCCCGAATGCACGCCGACCATGCAAGTGGAAGAATATGCAATCAAACGGATGTCGATTTCACTGTGATATCCAGAGCTTGCCTTACCATAAACGCGAAACACCGGCCAATCGGTGTCGCAGGACGCGCGCGTCGCAAGTGGTGCTTTCTCCATAGCCTGTTGCAGCCATTGTTTCATGTCTTCCCGCTCTTCGAAGAGACTAGTCATGCGGTCAATCTGGGACATTTCATAGCTGAGCGTATTGAACGTGAATCGGCTGCTACCACCAATAGTTACGTCGACTTCGTGCCCTTTGGGATGGGCGATGGAGGGCAAACGCAGCTCTCCAACCATAGCAACACCTTCGGACTGACGCATAAGCCAATCGCCATCCAGAAGTTCTGAGATTCGGTCGCGATCCGCGCCGCATAGGCTTTCGTAAACAACAGATACGGCAGGAGCCGACGATGGTGTGGTAGGTTCGATCTCTACAACAGGTTCGAGGGGAAGTCGGCCGGTATTGTGGTAGGTAATGATAGGCAGAAAGGCTGGTAGCGCGGTGTCAGCCTGTTCCAGAATATTTGCGCAATTCCCAATCGAAAGCTTGTGGCGAAGGGTGATCCCGCTGAGGCTTGTGACGTCCGCAATCTTGTCCAATGCTTTTTCACAAGACCCTTCGCAGAGCCGGGCTGTGCCTACAAAACCATCTATGCACGCTGAAATCGCTTCGGTCAGTTTGCTCCGTAAATCGTCAATTGTCTGGGACTGAGCCGGTGTATGAAAAATTATCGCCAGAGAAGTTGCAAATACTTTGACTTTTCTAATTAATCTGAACTTGCGTAGCGTCACCACCAACTTGGAAAAAAACCTGGCTGTCCATAAAGCCATACTCTTCGCCTCAAACAAACACAAAATTTATAGGATCGCATCTAGAGGAGATTGTAAAGCTTCCGCAAGGATGGCGCTTTGTATGTATTCGACATTGCCTATCGTTCGTTCCGGAATTCAGCGGCAGGTTTGGTTAGCACCGGATGTTTGTTTGAGAATCGTGAATGAAAACGGTGGTGGTCTATGAGAAACCCATACGGTGTCGTTGAGGAAACCCAAATCTCTACCTAAAGAATTGGTAGTTGCTCTCGATCCACTCACGCTGGCCTAACAAAGTGGGCAGTCTTGCGAGGCTTTACTACGCTGGGGTCACACCGCTTCGACACTGTTTTAGGTTTTGATTGTCGATCTTTCCAACCCATAACGATGGGGTCCAAACGAAAAAGGCTGGTCCGAAGACCAGCCTTTTCTGGGGCTAAGATAATTAAGGCTTTTTCTTTGCTTTTCGACGCATCGCGGCCATGCCACCAAGGCCAGCCACCAAAAGCAAACCAGATGCTGGAACTGGCACCGGGTTTACTTCCACGGATGCGAGCGTAAAGGAGTCGTTACCGGCTGCAATCACGCAGAAGAATGCAATACAGCCATCAAAATCGTCAGAAAATGGCTCACCATATGCCACAATCGTCAACTCTTTCGAGACGACGCCTGGCAGATCAAGAGAGTTGTCATCGCTTGTGTACGTCCCGTTGGATACGTCAGTAATCAAACGGGCATCATCATTGTCATCCCAAAGACCGAATGTAATGTTAGACCAAACCATTTCTTGATCGAAGGTCAAAATCAAGCGTTCGGAACTGCCCAATGGGCTACCATCTACTTGATCTGGCTGGCTGTCAGGAGCTCCGTCAACGCCCAAACCGTCGGCGTTGTATGTAACCGAGCATCCGCCGTAGTTAAATATCCCAAGTGCATCGCAAGACAAGCTGACACCAGACCCAGCTCCGTTGCCGGAGTTTGTAAAGTCAATAACCGCTGCTGATGCTGAGGTGGATCCAATAGCCAGCGCCGAACCTAGCGCAACACCAGCCAGTCTTTTCAAAGAGAACATATCTTTCTCCAAAATTATTAAGTTAGTTAAATTACACGTAAAGGGAGAAACCGAAATAACTTCCTTACCTAATTTTAGCCACAAAATTACCAAAGTGTTAAGCATTTTCTGCACATTTCTTTGAAACGGTAGGTTGAAATCTGTTGGCGCATAACATTTCAGCACGAGGTATTTTTCTAGAAGAATTCTCGAAGGAGAAGAAAGAAGACTAAGTTATTGAACCTAAAAAAATTAAAATCTCTGTGTGATTGCCGATTGAGGTTTATGATAGTTTAGCTCGCCATAATTCGAAATACCGTGTTTCTCTAATAGCAACAGTTATTCGACGGTCCATTTTCCGAGTTCGGAGTTCAATTGAGGCGACTTTGTGTCACAATTTGTTCGACCAGTTTCGCAAGGTGTCTGTCGCGATCTGGTGAAATTTAACTTCCGCTCTAGACTTTCGAACTATGTGTAAGAAAGGCTGTTATCGCTTACGGTTCGGATTAATCTCCGACCATTCAAGAACCGCGTTCGAGGTGCTCGATGATCGTGGGTGTGGCGTTGTCTGCACGGAAATATTATTGCCGCCACCAGCAGTTAGTCAGTAATACCATCAGGGGGTAAGTCTTCGCAGTTTTGCTACTGCAAAACACTAATTGCTCAACGCTTGCCTCGAAAATCCAAGTAATTATTTGGATTACGATAGATCCCGCTTGAAACTCTCACATAGTAGCGCGTATCTCGAGTATCTAAGTGTTTTGATGCAATAACTTGAGAGTTTTGGCTCCGGCGGTAGGGATCGAACCTACGACCAATTGATTAACAGTCAACTGCTCTACCGCTGAGCTACGCCGGAACACTTGAGCGCGTATAGCAATGAGATTCTGGGGCGTCCAGAGGGATTTTGAAATTTGTTGAGGGAATAAAACCTGTTGGCTCAGCAGTCAGATAGTACGACGAAATAGGGCGTCCGGTCGAAGTGTCGGTTGGGCGGAAACTTCGCCACGTTTGCTTAAATCAATGAGATGGGCGAAGAGGTTTCGGGCTGCCGCAGGATGCAAAGCAGCTGGTGTGTCCGAATAGATCTCGGCGGTGAGTTGTTCCACGGTTTTGCTACCGTCCGCAAGTGCGGCAAGGATGTCGTTTGTGCGTCCGCGTCGATGCTCCAAAAGCCATTCGATCCGTTCCTTAGCGGCGCTGACCGGCGCGCCATGGCCGGGGAAGAGCGATTTAGGTTTTTCTGAAAGCAGACGTTCGCAAGAGTCCATGAAATCTGACAAATCACCATCGGGGGGAGACACCAGAGAACTGGCCCAACCCATCACCAAATCACCAGTAAAGATCGCGTCGTCCCAACCAAGGCTGATGTGATTTCCCATATGTCCGGGCGTATGGATGACTTTCAGCGCCCATTCCGCACTAAAGAACATTTCACCGTCTACGACCTCTCGATCCGGAACGAACCATGGATCAACGCCCTCACCACCACCTACGAAACCGGCAGCAGCCAAGTTGGTCATGATCTCGCTACGCCCTTTGGAGCTATCGCCAAATGCCAGAACGGGCGCATGAGTTTGGTCGGCGAGTTTGGACGCAAGAGGCGAGTGATCAAGGTGGCTGTGGGTTACGAAGATAAGCTGAACCTTCGCATCGCCGATCACTGAAAGAAGTGCATCCAAGTGGTCTGGGCTGTCAGGGCCCGGGTCGATGATGGCCAGGTTTTTTGTTCCTAGTATGTAGGTATTAGTGCCCCGAAACGTCATCGGTGATGGATTAGGGGCTACGATACGTCTCAGGCCTGGCGCGATTTCCTCGGCGACGCCAATTGGTGGATCAAAACTTTCCTGCTCCATAACCGCTTTCCGTCGCTTGCGCTGCTCGTTACTGTCAAACTATGTTCTTTGGTTGGCTCAAACAATACATGCCGCGCGGTCTCTATATGCGAGGCGCGCTCATTCTTTTGTTGCCCGTCTTAACCATTCAGCTTTTGGTTTCGGTTGTTTTTATTCAACGCCACTTTGAGGGCGTAACGGATCAGATGGTGGATGCTGTCGGGATCGAATTGAGGTTCATTGCCGATCTAGCGAGCCTAGAAAACAGCCAAGACAGCGCTATGAGCAATATCTTGGCCATTGCTGAGCCGCTGGAAATGGACGTCGCTTGGGTGGAGGAAGTGCCTGAAATTGGCAACGATAGGCAGTGGATGGATTTCACCGGCAATTCCGTGCGCGCCTATCTTCTGAGCGAAGTCCCTGAGATTTCGGAAATCTCTTTGGCAAACCCACGCATCGTGACAGTTTGGATGGAGACACCTGCTGGCATCCTGCAACTTTCGTTTCCACGAAAGCGCGTTTCCGCCTCTAATCCTCACCAGCTTCTTGTGATCATGGTGATCCTTGGCGGTTTGATGACTCTGATCGCTTATTTCTTTCTTCGAAACCAACTGCGGCCAATCAAGCGCATGGCGGACGCAGCCCAAGCTTTCGGCAAAGGCCAAAAACTGGATTACTCTCCTTCGGGAGCGGTCGAGGTGCGGGCGGCAGGAGCGGCTTTCCTCGATATGCGCAATCGGATCGAACGGCAAACACAGAACCGAACGATGATGTTGTCCGGTGTAAGCCATGATTTGCGAACGCCCTTGACGCGTCTTCGGTTGGGGCTGTCGATGTTGGATTCTGAAGAGGCCGCACCCCTGATTGCTGACGTTGACGAGATGCAATATTTGCTGGACGGCTTTCTTGATTTCGCGAGATCGAGTTCCGCTGACGAGCTCGAGCTGGCAGACCCGCATGAGTTAGTGCGAGAAGCCGTAAGCAAGGCACAGCGCGCCAATATGAATGTGACCTTGGGTGAAAGTGAAGGCGCTACAGATTCCACAAAACTTAGGCCCGCGGCCATTAGTCGAGCTTTAGACAACCTTTGCAGCAATGCATTGCGTTATGGGACCCAGGCGGAGGTCAGCGCCGTCATCACAGACAAGGCGATCCGTTTCATTGTTGAAGACAATGGGCCGGGTATTCCTGTCGACCAACGTGAAGCGGCATTAAGGCCTTTTGAGCGCCTTGATCCTTCGCGTAATCAGGACAAGGGGTCGGGCGTCGGCCTCGGTTTGACGATCGTGAACGACGTCGCGCGCACCCACGGTGGTCTGCTGCGCCTAGGCGACAGTGAAAAGCTTGGAGGTCTTAAAGCTGAGATTGTTCTACCGCGTTAACGTGACGTAGCTCATTGCTTTAACTTGCTTTGAACTGCGCAATATGATCGCTTGCAGCCATTCAATCGCTTTTGGGAGGGATCGCATTGGATAGTCTCGTCTCGGTCTTTTTGCCGCTATCACTTGCAATGATCATGTTCACGCTCGGTATTGGTCTTACCGTGGCTGATTTCCGTCGTGTCGTTGAGCGCGGAAAGGTCTTTCTAGTGGGCGCGCTTTGTCAGGTCATGCTGATACCAGTCATCGCCTACGGCGTGATCATGGCCTTCGGGATCACGGGGGAGATTGCGGCAGGCATCATGCTGCTTTCGTTTTGCCCAGGAGGCGTCACGACAAATGCGGTTTCTAAATTTGCCAATGGCGATGTGGCGCTTTCGGTTTCACTGACTGCTGTTGTGTCGCTCCTGTCCATTGTCACCGTCCCATTCCTAGTCGCGTGGAGTGTGGGCCACTTCATGGAGGCGGAAGCGCCAGAGATTTCGGTGACATCATTGGCCATCGCTATGGTTTTGATCACCACACTGCCGGTGTCTCTTGGAATGTTGATCCGCAGTTTGCGGCCCGCGGTTGCCGATCGCATAGAGCCCAAGCTCTTCATCGTGACAGGCATCCTTTTCGTGGTGATTATTCTTGCTGCAATTGCTACGAACTGGGGGCTGTTCGTAACCAACTTTGCGCTACTAGGCGGCGCGCTGTTTACATTGAATGTCGTCGCAATGGTTGCGGGACTCCTTATCGCGGCATTGCTGGGCTTTACATGGAAAGAACGGAAAACGATTTCCATCGAAGTCGGCATTCAAAACGGCACGCTGGGTATAACACTCGCACCTTTGATCATCGTCAGCGCTGGTGCGCTGCCCACCCTGGCTCTGCCATCTGCTGTCTACAGCGTGGTGATGTACGCCACGGCCTTGCCATTCGTTCTTTGGCTGCGGAGCCGCCACGATGCAGGCTGACGTCGTAGTCGTAGGGGCTGGACTCGCAGGCCTCGTGGCCGCCGCAGAACTGGGCGACCGGGGCAAGAAAGTCATCATCGTCGATCAAGAAGGGCCGCAGAACCTTGGCGGGCAGGCGTTTTGGTCTCTGGGTGGGTTGTTTATGGTCGATACGCCAGAACAACGTCGAATGGGCATCAAGGACAGCCATGACCTTGCTCTCCGAGATTGGATGGGGACGGCGGCTTTTGATCGGGCCGAAGATGACTGGCCCCGGAAATGGGCAGAGGCCTATGTTGACTTTGCGGCCGGAGAGATGCGCCCGTGGCTTCATAAGATGGGGCTGCGATGGTTTCCTGTTGTTGGATGGGCCGAGCGTGGCGGGAGTTCGGCGGAAGGCCACGGAAACTCTGTTCCACGGTTCCACATCACTTGGGGAACGGGGCCAGGGGTTCTTGAACACTTTATCCGTCGCTGCAAAGAACACGAAAATGCTGGCTTGATCAGCTACAAGTTCCGGCACCAAGTTGACCGGATCGATATGACCAACGGTACGGCAACCGGCGTCAGCGGGACAGTTCTTGCCGATGATCCGGCAGAGCAGGGCGCGCAAACCAATCGGGACAAAGTCGGTTCATTCGAGATCAAAGCGAATGCGGTTATCGTGGCTTCCGGCGGGATCGGTGGCAACTTTGAAATGGTGCGAAAGGTTTGGCCCACGGAGCGCCTAGGGGCTGCGCCCAAGACTATGTTATCTGGTGTTCCCGCACATGTTGATGGCCGCATGATCGGCATTGCGGAAGACGCTGGCGGCCATTTGATCAACAAAGATCGCTTATGGTTCTACACTGAAGGCGTTCGCAATTGGGATCCGATCTGGCCGCACCATGGCATTCGTATCCTCCCAGGGCCGTCGTCCATGTGGTTCGACGCCGAAGGCAATCGATTTGCACCGCCTGCCATGCCCGGCTTTGACACTATGGCAACGTTCAAAGCGATATTGGACAGCGGTTACGACTACAGCTGGTTCATTCTGACCCAAAAGGTGATCAAGAAAGAATTCGCCCTTTCCGGATCTGAACAGAATCCGGATTTCACATCCGCAAAGTGGAAAGAGGTCATCAAACAACGCATTCTTTCTGGATCGCGGGCGACCGATCCGGTTGAGGCGTTCAAGGAGCATGGAGAGGATTTTGTCGTCGCCAATTCGCTTTCCGAGCTAGTAGTTGGAATGAATAAAGTAGTCGGAAGCGCTCTGCTGGACGAAGACAAAATCCGCACACAAATCGAGGCGCGGGATAGCCAAGTTGGCAACCCCTATGCGAAAGACGCGCAGGTCATCGCGATCAATGCCGCACGAAACTACCGTGGGGACAAACTCATACGCACGGCAAAGCCGCATCGGTTCCTTGATCCGGACAATGGCCCTTTGATCGCCGTGAAACTGAATTTGCTCACTCGCAAAACCCTTGGCGGCCTTCAAACCAATCTTGACAGTCAAATGATCGGCGCGGACGGGCAAGCTGTGCCTGGCCTATTCGCCGTTGGGGAAGCCGCTGGTTTTGGCGGCGGGGGCTATCACGGATCCAATTCTCTGGAAGGAACCTTCCTTGGAGGATGCATCTTCTCAGGTCGCGCTGCTGGCCGGAGCAAGGCGACTAGCTAACTAGTCGTCGGAGCGAAATTACAAAAGTCTCTTGCCTAGTGATAGCTCACGGGTGTTCTGTATTCACAGCTTGCCGGAAAAGGGACATCAATGGTGGCTGCCAGAGGGTTTGAAGACCACGAATACAAGACCCGAACAACAAATGCTCAATCCAGAATGATGGAATTGGGTTTAACTGCCTTGTTGCTCACGACCGAAACCGATGTACGGTATTTCACCGGTTTTCTAACGCGTTTTTGGGAAAGCCCAACGCGCCCGTGGTTCATTGTGATTCCGTTAATTGGGGAACCAATCGCTGTCATTCCGTCTATTGGTGCAGATTTGATGGCGGGGACTTGGATTTCTGATATTCGGACCTGGCAATCGCCGGATTTAGAAGACGATGGCGTCTCACTACTCTGCGACGCTTTGGATGAAGTTGTTCCCAATAACGGACAAATCGGGCTGCCAGATGGCCACGAAACCCAAGTGCGGATGCCATTGGCCGATCTGATGCGGCTCCAAAAACGACTAGAACCGCGCCAAATCGTGGGCGATCACGGTATCTTGCGTGACCTTAGAACGATCAAATCTGAAGCAGAAATTGCTAAGATTGAGACCGCCTGTCAGATTGCTGGTCGAGCGTTTGATCGGGTTCCTGAAATTGCCAAAAAAGGAGAGCCTCTTGATCTGGTGTTTCGTAGGTTTCAGATGCTTTGCTTGCAGGAGGGAGCAGATTGGGTTCCGTACTTAGCTGGCGGGGCGGAGCAGGGTGGCTATAGCGACGTCATTTCTCCTGCCAGTCCGAAGGAATTGGTGTCAGGCGACGTTCTAATGCTCGATACAGGTATGGTTTTTGACGGCTATTTTTGTGACTACGACCGCAATTGGTCGATTGGGCGGCCCAAGCATTCGGTTGCTGACGCCTTCAAGAAACTAATCGACGCGTCAGATGCCGCCTTTGAATTGGCGAGACCTGGCAAGACTGCCGCGGACATGTTCCACGCTATGAACAATATCCTGTCGGTCGGTGGTCCTGACACTGGGGCAGGGCGCCTCGGCCACGGATTGGGCATGTCATTAACGGAATGGCCGTCTTTTATTCCGACTGATCACACTGAACTGAAACCAGGTATGGTCCTCACGTTGGAACCCGGGATCGCTGTTGAAGGAAAAATACTCGTCCACGAAGAAAACATCGTCATTACAGACAATTCAGCGCGGTTTTTGTCGCCGAGGGCTGGTCGGGAACTGCAGGAAATATGATCCAACTCCCCTACACATTAGGTGCTGATGATCCACGCGTTTTGCCCATCGGACTCATTGTTCTTCAAGCAGATGAAACGCTCGAGATCGAATTTAAAACAACTCTGTCTGACCTCGAAAATCCCGTCTATGTAACTCGCATTGCAAGCGCGGAATCAGTGTCAAACGACACGTTAAGCGCTATGAAAGGGGACATCGCCTCCGCCGCATCTTTGCTGCCAAATGCTCGAAAATACGCTGCGATTGGCTATGGTTGCACATCCGCAAGCTCAATCATTGGCTCCGATGTCGTGAGTGATCTTGTGCGATCTGTTTGTGACGTCAAACATGTAACCGATCCACTTAGAGCCGCCTGTGAGAACGCGAAGTTTCTGGGCGTAAATCGTTTTGCTCTACTCTCGCCCTACGTTGAAGAAGTAAATCTACCTCTACGATCCGCCTTTACAGACTATGGAATTTCCACCGATGTTTTTGGAAGTTTCTCCGAACCCAGCGAAGCAAATGTCGCTCGAATTTCAACGAAGTCAATTGTTGAGGCCGCTTCACAGCTAGGGCAAGATGAAAGCGTCGATTCTGTCTTCTTAAGTTGCACGAATTTAAGGACTTTGGAGGCAATTCCCGAGATTCAAAACCGAATCCAAAAACCGGTATTTTCGAGCAATTTTTGCTTAGCTTGGCATCTGAAGGCACTCAGTTCCGACTAATTTGATAGCCATACGCGACACATTCGCCAAAAACTCAACAAAAAACTTGCGCCAAGACATTGGAATGATCTCTACTGCTTTGGATAGTGTCCTCGGTTTTTGGGCGCTTTGGGAAAGCCTAAGGGAGATGGGGTTTGACAGATACTGCGGTTGATGAGGCGTTCGTACAATTTGATCGCGTTCAGAAATCTTACGACGGCGAAATCCTTGTTGTAAAAGATCTCAACCTCTCGATGCCCAAAGGAGAATTCCTGACAATGCTTGGGCCATCAGGTTCGGGCAAGACCACCTGCCTTATGATGCTCGCTGGGTTTGAAACAGCGACACATGGTGAGATCCTCTTAGACGGCCAACCAATCAACAACATACCACCACATAAGCGCGGGATCGGTATGGTATTTCAGAACTACGCATTGTTTCCGCATATGACGGTTGCAGAAAACCTCGCGTTTCCGCTTGAAGTTCGCAAGATGGGCAAGAGTGAGCGCGATCAAAAGGTCAAACGCGCCTTGGATATGGTTCAAATGGGTGACTTCGGTGGTCGTCGACCTGCGCAACTTTCTGGCGGTCAGCAGCAAAGGATTGCCTTGGCGCGTGCGCTGGTTTTTGAGCCTGAGCTTGTTCTGATGGACGAGCCACTGGGCGCGCTAGATAAACAGCTCCGCGAACACATGCAGTTCGAAATTACGCGCCTTGCGCATGATCTTGGCATCACGACCGTCTACGTTACACACGACCAAACGGAAGCATTGACCATGTCGGATCGTGTCGCTGTTTTCGAGGACGGCCGCATCCAACAGCTCGCACCACCTGATGAACTTTATGAAGAGCCCGCGAACAGTTTCGTCGCGCAGTTTATCGGTGAAAATAACACCCTGTTAGGCGAGATTGTTGAAGTAGGTACGGATAGTTGTGTGGTCAAACTGGACAGCGGAGAGTTGATCGACGCCCTGCCTGTAAACGTTTCGAACGTTGGGGATCGAACAAAAGTCTCCATTCGTCCTGAGCGTGTGGAATTCAACAAAGACCGCCTGAATCCTAACGCCCATACGATCAAAGCTGAGGTCAAAGAATTCATCTACATGGGTGACATCTTCAGATTCCGTCTTTCAGTGGCTGGAAATGATGACTTCATTGTGAAGACACGTAACGCCCCAGATGCAGTTAAACTCACACCTGGCGAGACAATCGAAATCGGTTGGTTGCCTCAAGATTGCCGGGCGCTTGACGCCTGACAGAAATGCAGAGCCTTTGAGCTCGGCAGAACAGTGGTCAAGGGAGTTGTCCGCCCACCTTGCACCACACAAACAAACGGCGGAACGACGGGAGTAAATGTATGAAACTATATACTTCGATTCTAGCAATCGCTGCCGCTTCAGTGGCGGGAATGGCGACTGCCCAGGAAATGACGATTGTGTCATGGGGTGGTGCGTATACTGAAAGCCAGAAGCGTGCTTACCACGACCCTTATTCAACAAATACGGGTGTGACGATCATCAATGACGACAGCGCCGCTGAGGCCGTGGCCAAGCTGCGTGCCATGAATGAAGCTGGTAACGTGACTTGGGATGTTGTTGACGTAGTCGCTGCGGATGCGATCCGCCTTTGCGACGAAGGTCTCGCTCTGGAAATCAATGCAGATGAGCAGCTTGCACCAGCACCTGATGGTACACCTGCATCCGAAGACTTTGGTGATCTGATCGTAAGCGACTGCTTCATTCCGCAGATCGTTTACTCAACAACATTTGGCTACCGGACAGATCTCGTTGGTGACACACCGCCAACAGACGTTTGCGCCGTGTTCGACACTGAAGCATACCCAGGCATGAGATCGCTTGAGAAGCGCCCAATCAACAACATGGAATGGGCTCTGATATGTGACGGTGTTGCATTCGAGGATGTCTACGACGTTCTAGAAACAGAAGAAGGTCAAGAGCAGGCTCTCGCCAAGCTCGACACGATCAAAGACAGCGTGATCTGGTGGTCCGCTGGTGCTGACACACCTCAGTTGCTCGCAGACGGTGAAGTTGTGATGGGTTCCACATACAACGGTCGCCTGTTCTCGCTGATCGAAGAGCAAAACCAGCCGGTTGCGATGCTTTGGGACGCACAGGTGTTTGACCTTGATGGTTGGATCATTCCAACAGGTCTGAGTGAAGAGCGCACACAGCGCGCCTTGGACTACGTCTACTTTGCGACGGATACACAGCGTTTGGCTGACCAAGCGAAGTACATCTCTTACGGTCCCGCACGCGCATCTTCTGCGCCTCTTGTTGGAACACATGCTGATCTGGGTATCGAGATGGCACCACACATGCCAACTGATCCAGAGAACTCCAAGCGTACTTTCCTCTACAACTACGAGTTCTGGGCTGACTATCGCGACGACATCGACGCGAAGTTCCAAGCTTGGCTGTCTCAGTAAGCGTAGAAATCAACATCGTGGAAGGGCCGTTTGGCCCTTCCTCCTTTGACTAAGCGGACCTAGACCATGTCAGATACAGCTCAAGATGGGCCAATGCTTGCTGCCGATGGCACAACGTTAAAACAAAGTCTGGCAAGAAGTTTACGCCGCGAAAAAATGCGCGCGCTTCTACTGATTGCGCCGCTTCTGATTTTTATATTCCTCTCTTTTGTCGTACCAATTGTCTCGATGCTGTTCCGCTCGATCGAGAATTCCATCCTCCAGGACACACTCCCCGAGACGGTGGTCGCACTCGAGAATTGGGATGACCAAAGCGGCGAACTGCCCGATGAAGAGGTCTATGCCGCGTTCGTGCGGGATATGTTGGTGGCGGTGGATGCCAAAACCCACACGCGGTTGGGCACACGTCTAAACTATGAAGAAACAGGTATGTCTTCGATGTTCCGCCGATCCGGCCGTCAGATCAGTCGATTGGACCCGGTGGAAGATGCACCGTTCAAAGACAAGCTAATAGACATCCACGATGGATGGGGAGACGTAAATACTTGGGCCGTGATCAAGACCCATGCCGTCCCCTATACCAACGGCTACTTTTTGAATGCTGTTGACATGCAACGGACGCCAGAAGGCGCACAAGCACAGCCGGAAAGCAAGCAAATCCTTGTGAAACTCTTCGGGCGAACGCTCTATATGTCTCTGGTCATTACAGGTTTTTGCATTCTGCTCGGTTATCCAATTGCATTCTTACTCGCGAACCTACCAATGCGGTCCGCGAATTTGTTGATGATCCTCGTGCTTTTGCCGTTCTGGACATCGCTTCTGGTCCGAACATCGGCTTGGAAAGTCATGTTGCAGCAACAGGGCGTCATAAACGATACGCTTGTATGGTTAGGCCTCGTTGATGATGCGGCACGATTAATCATTATCAACAACCAAATCGGCACGATTGTCGCCATGACACATATCTTGTTACCGTTCATGATCTTGCCGATGTACTCGGTTATGCAAACCATTCCGCCAACGTATGTACGTGCTGCAAAATCCCTTGGTGCAACCAATTGGACGGCATTCTGGCGGGTCTACTTCCCACAGAGTATCCCTGGCATCGGGGCCGGATCCATCCTCGTGTTTATCCTCGCCATTGGCTACTACATCACGCCCGAAATTGTTGGCGGTACACAGGGTGTCTTTATCTCTAACCGTATCGCCTATCACATCTCATCAAGTTTGAATTGGGGATTGGCCGCTGCCTTGGGAACAATTCTCTTGGGCGCGGTATTGATCCTTTACTGGGCCTATGACCGGATCGTTGGAATCGACAACGTGAAGTTGGGGGGCTGAGACTATGGCTGCATTAACTCCAGTCGAACGCGCTCCGCTGTCCTTCGTCGTTCCAGTCGTCGCTTTAGCAGGGGCCATTCTCGGCCTGTTTGTTGGCACTGCGAACGGATCTGGCTTGATGGGAATACTTATCGGCGCTGCTCTTTTGGCCGTGGTTTCTTGGGCGATGATTGTGGTGATCAAGAACGAGCGTGTCGCGCGCTGGGGCTTAGTAATCGCCTTTGCTATTCTGGGTTTCGTTTTAGGAAGCGTTCCTGGCGGATTGATCGGCCTAATTTCCGGCTGGTTCTTCGGGTGGTTCACGTTTTGGCTGTTTGAAAGTCGCTACCGAATGCGTCTTTTGCCCTATCTGACACCTCGACAGGTTCTTTGGCACTATGCGTTTCGAGTGATTTGCGGAGCGATTTTTGTGTTCCTAATAACACCGATTTTGGTGGTCATTCCGCTAAGCTTCAACGCTCAGGATTTCTTTACCTTCACGCCAGAGATGCTGCGTTTTGATCCGGAAGGATACAGCCTCAAACACTATGAGGATTTCTTCACAAACAACGAATGGCAACGCAGTTTCAAGAATTCACTCCTGATTGCGCCGATCGCAACGATCATTTCAGTGACGCTCGGCACGTTGGCTGCCATTGGCTTGTCTCAAGCACACGTGCCTGGCAAGCGCGCCATTATGGCGATCCTCATTTCGCCAATGATCGTTCCCTTGATCATCTCTGCAACTGGTATGTTCTTCTTCTATTCGAACATCGGCAACTTCCTTGAAGGCACGCTTGGCATGAACAAGACCTTTGTGGGTTATGTGAAAGTGATCTTGGCCCATGCGGTCCTTGGCGTGCCGTTCGTCATCATCACAGTTACAGCAACTCTTGTTGGGTTTGACCGATCTCTCACACGGGCGGCGGCAAACATGGGCGCCGATCCGGTCAAAACCTTCTTCAAAATTCAGATGCCATTGATCCTGCCTGGCGTCATCGCTGGTGGCCTGTTTGCTTTCATCACGTCGTTCGACGAAGTGGTCGTCGTACTCTTCGTTGGCTCCGCCAGCCAGAAAACGCTGCCGTGGCAGATGTTCACAGGATTGCGTGAACAAATCAGCCCGACGATCTTAGCGGTTGCAACTATCTTGGTTGTGATCTCAATTGCGTTGCTCACAACGTTGGAGCTGTTGCGCAGACGCTCGGAGCGCCTGCGCGGGATGTCACCGGGCTAGAGGCGCTGTGCGCCTCACCCGATCACTGGTGCTGGAAATAGTCTTCACAATCGCCTTCGCGATAAACATCCGCCGTACAGCAATGCAATCCGCCACCAAAGGCATAGGCATCGCGTAGATCGACTTCCACGACTTCCATGCCGAGCTTATCCATCTGCTCGGCTTGGTAGACCTCGGATTTCTCGACGCAGACCGTTTTCGGGTCGAGGACCAGAACGTTCATCGACAGCCAAACGCTTGAATAGCACAGTGGCGGCGGAGTGTTATGGGCCGGCTGGGCGGCATCTACTATTTCCCATCCATTGCGTTCGAACAATGCGCGCTGATCTTTAGGCAAACGGCGCTGCGGGTTGTTTAGGATCAGACCGGGATGCAGTGGAGTAAACGTCGCATCGATGTGGATTGGGTAGGGGTCGCCGGGGAAGTTTACCGTGTGGACACGGTGATCGGGGAAGTGGCGGCGCAGCCATTCGATGCCTTTAAGATTGGTGGTGAAACCATGTTGAACGACCAAATCTTTGCCGAAGCGAAGCACGTCAGCCGCGTCGAAAAGAGGTTCTTCCTCAGTCGTCACAAAGAACTTTTCTTCTGCCCACTGCAGGCGTTTTTCCACACCGATTTTTTCAGACAGATAGTCGGGGTGATAATCCGCATCCGTCAGGCGCGGTTTTGGCGCGGCCTCATGCCGAAAATTTGGGTCTTCTTCCCAATACTGTTTCATCAGAGGCCGGTAGTTCAGATATTCGAACCAACGACAACGATAGGACATGGTCGCTTCAAGGATTTCTGATCCGACCGTCAGCAGAACGTCTCGCGGCGGCATACAACCGAACTGGCTATCGGTGTGGAAATCTGGCGTGGTAACGGGTCGCGAATGGTCGATGGAGTTTGGACGGTCCACACGCACTCCTCGAGCTTCGAGCTGAGCGGCGAACTTGTCAAGAAGCTCATTGGCCCGGTCGATTGTTTCCTGTGGTCGACGGCCCCACTGGCCACGCATATCGCTATCTTCTGGCACCTTGGCGTCTAGGGCCGGTTCCTCTGGTGGGATATGGCAATCGTCGGCGCGGCCAACGATGACGTGTTTGAGCGGATCCCATTCGTTCCAACTGTTTACGACTGTCTTTTGCATAAAACTCTCCCCTGCGATCGGAGAATCCGTAAGTGCTTTGGCAGGGTCAGGCAAGAGAAAGGCGACGTTTACGTGCTGCTCTTATTACGTTCGTGAAAGATGAAGCCGATGAAGTTCATTAAAACTTGCGCTGCAAGGATTTGCGTACTCTCGGTCGGGTCATAGGCGGGCGCGACTTCTACCAAATCGACACCGACGATATGGTTCCGCTTGGAAAGACCCTGAAGGATTTCGAGCACGTCGTAGTAAAGGAACCCACCATGGCTCGGCGTACCAGTACCTGAGGCGATTGAAGGACAAAACGCGTCAATGTCGATGGTCACATAAACCCGCGCGCCTTGCGGTATGCGATCCAGCACAGCGTCCGTTCCCAATGCTCGTACCTGTCGAACGGATAGAATGTCAGAGCCTCTCGCTCGCGCATCCTCATAACCTTCCTTGGCGGTTGAGGACACATTGCGGATGCCCAGTTGGGTCATGCCGGAGACGTAGTCTTTCTCAATCGCGCGTCGCATCGGATTGCCGTGTCCCGCGGTGACGCCGTGCCGTTCATCGACGAAATCCAAATGTGCGTCGATCTGGACGATATGGATCGGGCCATTTTCGGCGCAATCATCTGCGAAAGCATTGATACAGGGGATGTTGACCGAGTGGTCACCGCCGATGACAACGGGCAGGGCGCCAGCTTGGAGAGCTTTCCTCACACCAAACGCGATGTTTTCGTGGCTTTCGTCGGTTTTGGTATGAATGATGTCAGCATCGCCAAGATCAGCAATGCGAACTGACGCGTCCAGATAGGTTGCATCGTCTTCGTGGTCATAAGCGCCAGCATGGCCAAAGCTAAAGAGCGTAGATGCCTCACGGACAGCACGCGGCCCAAACCGCGCGCCAGAGCGCCATTGCGTGCCAAAATCGAAAGGCGCACCAAGGATCGCCACATCTGCGTCGATCGATTCCCAATCCTCCACGTGTCGCGACTTAGCGAATGTGGAGATACCGACAAACGGGAGGTTTAAGCGACCGCCTTTGTATCCATGATCTTGCATTTGTTCGGCCTTCAAGTCGTTGCGTTTGTGCTAGTCTTGGTTAAACGCTTCGCTAGATCAAACGATAAATCCAATCACCTCATGATGAATGGATTTGCCATCGGTTGATCAGACGTATTTAGCCAAACCGTTTTTGTTCGCGTGTATTCATGGATTGAGTCCACGCCGGCCTCGCGACCATATCCTGATTGGTTGAATCCACCGAAGGGCGCGATCGGCGAAATCGCGCGATAGGTGTTCACCCAGCAAATCCCGGCCTTGATCCGCGATGACACGCGATGTGCGCGGGCTACGTTTTGGGTGAAAACGCCGGAGCCAAGCCCAAAGGGGGTGTCGTTGGCGATCGCGATGGCTTCTTCTTCCGTGTCAAACGGAATCAAAGACATAACCGGGCCAAACATCTCAACTTTCAGTGTTTCGATATCTGTGTTTGGACATGTGACCAAAGTTGGTGCAAAAAAATTGCCATCTCGGTCAGGTTGATAGCCCCCGAACCGAATTTCGGCGCCTTGAGATGTGGCTTTGGAAAGCGTGGTTTCGATCTTGTCGACCTGCGCCTTTGTGCAAAGAGGACCGATGCGAGTTGCGGCTTCGAGAGGATCGCCGATTGTGACATCCGCCATTTTCTCCTGAATGCGGGTAGCTAGATCATTTAAGATGGAACGATGCACGATACCGCGTGATCCAGCGACGCAGCTTTGGCCAGATGCGCCAAAGTTTCCCGCGATCAACCCATTGGCTGCACCTTCGAGGTCGGCGTCTTCAAACACAAGAATCGGGGATTTACCACCAAGCTCAAGTGACGTGACAGCAAAGTTCTCTGCTGAGTTGCGGACGACATGGCGCGCGGTTTCCGGCCCACCAGTGAAGGCAATGCGATCGACGTCTGGATGACGTGTTAGCGGAATGGCGCAGTTTTCGGCATCACCGGTGATAACCGAGACCACACCCTTTGGAAAACCCGCTTGCTCAACCAATTTTGCAAACTCCAGCATTGGGGCAGGGGCAATTTCTGAGGATTTCAATACGACTGAACAGCCTGCAGCGAGTGCCGGTCCAACCTTAGTCGCCGTAAGAAACATCTGAGCATTCCAAGGGACAATCGCGACCACGACGCCCAAAGGTTCGCGGCGCGTGAAAACGTGCATGTCGGGCTTGTCGATGGGCAAAACCGCGCCTTCGATCTTGTCGGCCAGTCCCGCAAAATAGCGATAGTAGTCGGCAACATAAGCGGTTTGCGCCGACGTCTCTGCCAACAACTTGCCGCTGTCGGTAGTTTCGATTTGACCCAGATGCGCCGCATTTTCTTCAATCAGTTCCGCCAGCCGATACAGTAGTTTCCCGCGATTGGTTTGCGTCATGTCCCGCCATTCAGGGTCATCCAGAACACGCCGTGCCGCCGAGATGGCTCGGTCAACATCATCGGGAGATGCACAAGCGAAACTGGCCCAATCCCGCCCAGTCGCCGGGTTCTGGGAGGTCATGGTTTGCCTCTCTGATCCCTCGCACCAAGCGCCATCAATGTAGAGTTGGTAGTGTCGGTTCTTGCTCATCTCAGGTCCTCACTGAAACTTTGGCATGACGTCTTCGATAAACCGCGCAAGGGACGCGCGTTTCCGCTCAAAGCTCATGCCGCTGTCGATCCAGAACGAATATTCATCATAGCCTAAATCTTCGTATTTCTTAATCCGATCCGTAACTTCGGTAGCGGTTCCAATTGTTAAGTCTCGTGCCAAGTTGTCTTTCGACATCATCTTGTTGTTGGCGATATCTTCGTCCGTCAGTGGGTCGATCTGGCCTTGACGGACGTCTCGCTTGTTTTGGAACCATGCGCCAAAGTAGTTGTAGAAGCGCGATAGTTCTTGCGATCCACGCTCCACATCTTCGGCGTCTGCTCCCACATAGGTGTGGTGCAAAAGCATAATTTTCGGACGCAGACCATCATAACTGTCGCAGGCGTCGTTAAACCGGCCCATAAGGGTTTCAATCTCTTCCATCCCTTGCCAGAGGGGTGTGACCTGAATGTTGAACCCGTTGTGGACGCCAAATTCGTGGCTGTTGGGATCGCGTGCTGCAATCCATATCGGTGGGCCATCCTTTTGAACAGGTTTTGGTGCAGAGGTGCTGGAAGGGAAATTGAAAAATTCGCCCTCATGCGCACAGTCGCCTTTCCAAAGTTGTGGCAGCAACAGAGTAATCTCCCGCATCCGCTGGCCGGCTTCCCATGCATCCAATCCGGGCATCAAGCGTTCGTATTCATAGGAATATGCGCCCCTTGCAATCCCTAGTTCGATCCTGCCGCCGGTCATTAAGTCGGCGGAGGCCGCTTCACCGGCCAATTTGATAGGATGCCAGAAAGGCGCGATTATTGTTCCAGTCCCCAGACGGACGTTTTTGGTATGGTGTGCTAAGTTCACCAGCGACATCAGAGGGTTTGGCGCGATGGTAAAGTCCATTCCATGATGTTCACCCGTCCAAACAGCACGCATTCCAGCATCGTCAGCCATCTTACAGAGTTCGATAAACTGATCATGCAGCGCATCCTGTGGTTGGTCATTTGTAAGGCGCTCCATATGCGCAAACAGTGAAAACTCCATGGGTCAGCTCCTTTCCGAAAGTGCGTGTGTTTCGCCTTGTCGATCGTCGCCCAGATACAGAGCAAAATCGCGCGTCTCAGCTTCAACGGCATAACGCTGCATCAAGTCGGCGATGGGTTGGGTGGTATATGTGAGTGTTGAGAGTTCTTGCGCAGGTACCGCGAAAAACGGATTGTCCTGTGGCAGCTTGGACGCTGTGGCGAGAATGTAAGAATAATGTGTTGTTGCGTCGTCAAAGACAGAATAGGCAGCGCCAAGGCTCACTGAAATGCCTTTGTCGTCCAGTGCTTGATGCAATGTTTTGCGTAGGTTTGAGCGCCCTGTTGTTCTAATATGTGGTGGTTGAAAGCCCTCAGAAACTTGTTCCAAAAGGATTTTGCCGTCCACTTCGATCAGCGCACCGCAGACGGCTTGCTTATCCGCGGTATCTGCCACCTGCCGTTCGAGGCCAAGGCTGAAGTATTTTCCACCCGCATAGCCCAGTCCAGCCTTGTCCTGGTGCTGGAAAGTATCAACTCTCCCGATCAGAACGCAGTGGTCGCCCGCATCGAGCACGTCGAGGGTCGTGCAGGAAAACTGAGCGGTCGCGCCATCAATGAGGGGCATGGCGTTGGCATCTAACTGATGCGGAACTCTTGCGAAGCGATCCCCATTATAGCTTGCGAATGTATTGGACACATCCTCTTGCCCTTCGGCGAGAACATTGACCGCAAAGTGCTCAAAGGTTGCGAACGCCTTATAGGATGACAAAAATTTGCCGGGGCAAAACAGCAAGAGCGGCGGGTCGAGCGAGACGGACGAAAAAGAGTTGGCCGTAAACCCCAAGGGCGTGTCATTGGCATCACGGGTCGTGATGACGGTTACCCCTGTCATAAAGCTGCCAAAGGCATTTCGAAGGACACGGGTATCCAAATGAGTCATTGTGCGGCGCCTTCCAAAATTTCCAAAAGAACCGAGTTCACTTGATCGGGGTGGGTCATGGGAAGCATATGCGCGGCACCTTCGACGATAATTGCGCGCCCGCGAGGCACGATTTCGGCCATCGTTGTCGACATTGCTGGCGTTGAGTTCGGCTCTTGTACGCCGGTCATGAAAATGGATGGACAGGCAACGTTCGTCAGCAGTTCACGGTTTGGAATTTGGCTGTAGGCAAAGGCTGTGTAGGCCGATTTGTAGGCAGAGGGATCAACTGTTTCGAGCCACGATCGACACGCGTCACGTTCTGGGCTTTCCTTGTCTTCAAACCAACGCTCGAGCGTCACCGATGGATCAACCTGCGTTACCCCATCCAATTCATCGGCACGAGATTGCACGGCTTTGGCGGCCGCATTGCTTCGATCGAAGATGGCATTGAGCGCGACGACTGTCTCGACGAGGTCAGGGTGTTGTTTCGCCAGTGCCAAGGCAAGCATCGATCCCATCGAATGTCCCACCACGATTGCAGGGAACGGCAACGAACCAAGAATGGCTGATGTGACATCCAGATAATCCGACATTGTTTGTGATGATCTGGATCGCTTGTTTTCCCCGTGTCCAAGCATGTCGGGAGCAAACACTTGGGCGTGGTTCGCTAACCCGTCCAATTGCGCAGCCCAAGCCTCCGCTCGCAAACCTACGCCGTGCAGAAACAGCACGGGCTGCCCTTTGCCTTTTACGATCGCCGGGTATCCAGCGATCTCAGACCGCGGCTGGGTTGTCCACATCATGACCTAAATCCTTTAGATCCTGGTACCGATCGCCGATGCGATGATGCGGACGACCTGAGGTTGCAGCGCCTAGCACGATCACGACTTCATCGTCTCGCGGCGCATCAGGGATCGCGAACTGGATCGTAAGATAATGCGATCTTCGCCCAACGTCGTTCGTATCCATCAAGGGCACCATAATAGGTGCATTGGCACCGCCTCGCGTGTTCGTGAAGGCAAGATAGGATTTCGCGTCGACGGCCTGTCGGTAATGGTTGCCAAATGGCAAAGTATGGATAAGGCCAAAGGCTTGAATTTGAGGTTTCAAGTCTTCTACGAAACGACCCGCCCATGGGTTTTGAATAATGGCTGCAACAGCAAACATCCGCCAAGGTCGTTTGGCGGCTCTAAATCCCTCGATCAATATCTCTTCGTCATATGTAACGATTTTACGAATCTGCGGTTTCATGGAGCCTCCGACATCTTCTTGCGAATTTAGAAAGCGCCAGAATCTTTGACAAATGATGGCTCCATGTGCTTAGGCATTAAAAAAGCTAATGGATAACTTGATCAATGGCGAAATCGCTCCCACCGCTAACTTGGTTTCGATCGTTTGAAGCTGCAGCTCGGACGTTGAGTTTTACAGCCGCTGCAGATGAGATTGGCTTGACCCAATCGGCGGTTAGTCAACAAGTCAAATCTCTGGAGATGCGACTTGGCGTGCTGCTTTTTTCAAGGCGACCTCGTGGTCTCGCCCTCACGGATGAGGGGCGGAAATTACTGCCTCAAGTGGGTGCGGCTCTAGAAACTCTTTCTGCTGCGGCAAAATCATTTGAACTTGGCCCCTCAACAAACCTGCTTACCATCGCGACTTCCGTAAGTGTGGCGCAGTGGCTCATAACTCCTCACTTGTCAGAGTTTCGAGAGCAACACCCTGATATCAATATCAGAATTCTCAGCGCTGTGTGGCCAGACGATTTTCAAGTCGCACGCGCAGATGTCGAAATCCGTTTTGGATCAGATAAGCAGGTCGGCGCCAACGCGGAATTGCTAGAACCCAATGCATTGGTGGCATTAAAATCGCCGAGGCTTCAAGGCAATCTCGCGGATCTACCGCTTATCGAGACGGTCGGTACTTCTGTGAGTTGGTCAGACTGGAAGCAGGACGGCGATCAAAAACTCAAGCCAACTATCTATACCGATACATATGGCATGGCCTTACAAATGGCGGCCGACGGAAATGGTGTCGCCTTGATCAGCGAACTTTTGGAGCCTCATGCGGTTTCAACCGGTCTGGTAGAGAGGGTCGATGAGCAAAAGTTGTTTGGTCAAGAAGGGTATTACCTATCCGTAAACGAAGGTGTGCCGGAGGCCGAAGAATTTCGACAATGGCTTTTGGATAAATTGGCTTCAGTTCAATTTACCAGTCAAGAGTAAGCCAACGTCCAAGACGCTGCTATGGCGGAGAGACAGGGATTCGAACCCTGGGTACCCGTAAAGGCACAACGGTTTTCGAGACCGCCCCGTTCGACCACTCCGGCACCTCTCCACAATTGTTTTGACTAGATAACTTCGCACGGCGCCGCAAGATAGACTTTCGAATTGATGTTGTTCACAAATGCTAGTCGTGGTTTGCGACGGCGCTCAAATGGGACACAAAGTTCTTAGGTGAGTCCTTCGCGACGATACGCAAGTAAGGAATTCGAAGTTCTAGGTGAATTCAATTTTATTTCGATCTGAAGACCTGAACGAATTGTCACTTGTCTGGGTCAGATCGCGACTGAGACCTTATGCTGCACATTGATATTTCGTAGGCGAGCGGACCACACTAGTTCGCGCATTCGACGGGACTAATAGAGAGGATAATCGTCGGAGGACTGTGATCCTGCGATCCGGCAACGTGATCGAGCAAATCCTGAAAGTTGTTTCCTGCCACATCCTCTAGCGTTGGGTCCGCCAACAGTTCTAGCTCTTCGACCGGCCAAGGAGCGAGCGGCGTGAAGCTGACTTGCTGCTCCATGTTTTCGACTTCAAAGTGGCCCTTTATTTCGGTGCTCGTCTTTGTTTCAACGCGCAGGGCTCGCTGCAGCAAGTGGCGGTCGAAAGGACGGTCCAATGTTACAATCAGGGGATCGCGCGTTCCGGTGCAAGGTGCATTTGCGCTCCATAAGGAAAGGTCAGGGCGCGTGCGAAGGGCCGAGGTCACATTGAACGTTTTAGCAAAGCCGGGCAGCACGGATAGTCCGTCGGCAGAATACCAGCCACTGTTTACTTCAAGTGTGTATCGCCTCCCTTCGAACAAGGCCGGGCCAAGCGCAACATTGGTCGAGACTTCGCGTTTGATGCGGCCCGGGTCGATCAAGAGTGTCAAACGTGTCCTATCTTCGTTCCACAATTCTTGTTTGAACTGCATGAATGCGGCGGCGTCTACAACGCCTGCTTCGTCAACCAAACGGATGTAGTCAAAAGCGACCTGAGGCTGCATTGGAACGGAGAAGTGTAAGAAAAAGCGCAGCGTATTTTCGGGGAGCACATCGCCGCTAGGATAAGCCGCTGTCACCTTAGCGGGCTGAGTTGCAACCGCTGCGGCAAGAGAAAATGGAACCTCTTGCACGTCGCCGTCGTTACCTATTTTTGCAACGTATGTTTGCCCAGCTTCAAAGCCAAAGGCAGGAACGAAAGTCAGCGACGTTTCGTTCACAAAATAGCGGCCAGCGATAGCGGTGTCTGCATCGGCCACAAACACCTCAAGCATATCAGGATCGGGCGTGCCTTCTCCGATTTTCAGAACCAATGGATCTGTGGCGCTTTGGGGAACGGTTAGGTCTTGTGCAAACGTCATAGGAGCTAACGCGGTCATAAGGACCGCCACAAGCGTGGCGATCCCCGTTTTGATCTTCATATCAATCATCACTGCAGCCGAGTTGGATCAGGCGCATACTGTGGGAAGTCGAATTCCGCGCGCATGTTGTGAATGCGATTGGGGAAGAACGTCGGATTGGTGTCGAGGTTCAGATCGCCGGTGTAAAGATCACGTGTGATGGAGGCCAGCATACCGTCACCGACAAGCGTCATATGCATCGACATGCCGTCAAACATCACCGCTTCACCAACGGGGCCAAAAGGCATCACCGGATGCAGGTCGAGTTTGCCGCCTCGCTCGAAATCGGTGTGATCCACGACCTCTGCATCTTGCAGTCCGGCCACCGGAATGACCTGAGGGGACCGGCTGTCGTTGGTGACAAACAACATCGATTGTCCCTGCATCTCAAATGGGATCATGTCGAGCGGTTGGCCATTGCCGTAGTCCATGATGGTGTTGGCCGAAATCTTTGCGCCATCTTGGATATCTTCCAGCGGCACCAGAACGATCGGGCTACATGTGTACGCCGCTATTAGTTGTGGTTTGCCGTCGATCTCTTGCACGGACATGGCCCGGATCGGCGCGCGGCTTTCGTACTGGTCATGCGCGATGTGATACATCTCGACATTGGTCACGCCCTGCGTGCCGTCAAAAGGGTAAGCAATTCGACGCAGTGAAGAGAGGAAGTTGTCATGAGCTTCGCCGGCGACGAATAACTCCCCGTCATAGAATTCAATATCCATGATGGCGAGTGAGCTAAGCGGGATTTCCCCCTTTGCCACGTCTCGTTCCAAATGGGGCATTGGCCCCATGCCGCGCACCCCAAACGTCGTCTCGCTTTCTGGGAACTCGGTGAGCGCCTGCATTTGGAAGTCGAGCGCGGCCAAATCAACTAAGCTAACTTCTTGGTCCTGCGTCACCCGAATCAGCGCTGGCTGCGTGCTAGAGTTACCGATCCGCGTGACCGAGATATAGAGGTCATGGCTCACTGGATGTGACGCCATATCGTTCAGCTCAATCGCGTGGACGCCTACGCCCAAAAGCTCCGCAATCTTGGCATCTATGTTGGTGATGGCACTTGCCGCGCTTACAGAGTCTGTGATCTGGGACATGGGCCGGGGCCGCTATGACGCTTTGATCGCACCAAGCTTTCGCGCAACTGACGAGCTACGAGGAACTGCGATTGGCACCTGGCCATGGATGACCTTTGGACGGCAAGATCATCCAGCCTTTGAAAATTGGTCCATTGAATCTTGGGCGCAGTATCCGCATTTGCAAGTTGGCTTGCCTGCGCCGACAGGTCGCGGGGCTATTGATCAGGCCGTTGCTAAGTTGGGGGTCGAGCGGCGCATCGGTGCTGTGGTACCACATTTTTCCATGGCCGCTCCAATCCTAACAAAGACAGATATGCTGCTTTCAGTTTCCTCAGTTGCCATGACCGAGATGGAGCAGATCTATGGTTTGGAAAAACGCCCTGTTCCGTTTGATGTGGAACCGCTTGAGCTGATGCTGTTCACCAGCGCCATTAGCACCGACCAACCCGAAATCCGCTGGTTCCGCGATTGCGTCGACAGAGCCGCGCGCGACCTTCTGTGAATCTCATTCACCGCCTTTCAATAACTTTTACTTGTCTTCGCTCGATACCGCGCTCCATCTATCCGCAAGCGAAGGAGTCCAGCTATGACCACATCCGTTCCTATTATTGCGGCCACCCACCCAGCAAAAGCCGATCTTGAGGAAGGGAAGGACTAATTCTGGTGCCGCTGCGGTCGGTCAAAGTCGCAACCCTTTTGCGATGGCTCTCATCCAGGCACAGGCATAACGCCAATCAAATTCTCGGCGGGAAAGACCGGTAGCGCGGTGCTTTGCCAATGTAAGGCCACCGCGAACAGCCCCTTTTGCGATGGCACCCACGCAAGACTTGAGGATTTGAAAGCTGGTGATCCGTCACCTGAACCAACGTCCGATGTACCGCAAGCTACCCCCACACCGGAGGAACCGACGGTTGCGCGCATTCATGCGTTGGCAAAGGATGGCCTGTCCAAACTGGGTCATCACGGCGAAATGGGCGCCATGGGGGTGCCGCGCAAAGATCTACCTCATTGGGATGACATCCAAATACTCCCCGCTCAGATGGCGCGAAAGCCACTCCTTGACGATGCCGCGGTCGCAACCTCAGTCACCATCGGACCCCGTGCGATACGCCCTCTTGAACTCGACATCCCGCTCTTTGTCTCCGACATGAGCTATGGCGCGCTCTCAGAAGAAGCAAAGACAGCATTGGCGCGCGGCGCACAAATGGCCGGTACTGGTATCTGTTCTGGCGAAGGCGGAATGCTGCCCGAAGAGCAGGCCGAAAACAGCCGATATTTCTACGAACTGGCCTCAGCTCAATTCGGTTGGTCTCTGGACCATGTGACCAAGGTACAGGCTTTCCACTTCAAGGGCGGTCAGGGTGCCAAAACCGGTACTGGCGGCCATCTGCCCGATGACAAAGTTCAGGGCAAGATCGCAGAAGTACGTGGTCTGGAACCGGGTCAATCCGCGATCTCACCAGCAACTTTCCCCGAACTTCACTCCGCCGCTGATTTCAAACGCATTGCCGATGAAGTACGTGAGCGGTCAGGCGGGATTCCAATCGGATTCAAGCTGTCTGCAAACCACATCGAAGACGATATCGATTTCGCGCTGGAAGCAAGTGCCGATTACATCATTTTGGACGGGCGCGGCGGCGGGACCGGAGCGGCCCCGCTAGTCTTCCGCGACCATATCTCAATTCCCACCATTCCCGCTCTTGGCCGGGCGCGGCGTCATCTCGACACCAAAACCGGCCGAGAAGTTACGCTGGTGATCACCGGCGGGCTGCGCGTTGCTGAGGATTTCGCGAAGGCCATGGCACTGGGCGCGGATGCTGTCGCTGTGTCGAACTCAGCCATGCAGGCCGTTGGCTGCATCGCAGCGCGGATGTGCAATTCGAACAATTGCCCAGTTGGCGTGGCGACGCAGAAGCCAGAGTCACGTAAACGGCTCGACGTACAAATCGGTGCCGAGAAACTTGCGCGCTACTTTGGCGCTTCTGTTGAATTGATGCAGGTGCTTGCTCGCGCTTGTGGCCATGACAGCCTTTCAGATTTTGACGTTAGGGACATCACAAGCTGGAAACGCGAAGTGGCTGAGCTAAGCGGTGTAACGTACGCAGGGGTGGGGCTCTAACCTAGAGGCTAAGGAATAAGTTCGATTTGCAGCTTCAGCGAAGTCACTTATTGATCCTACCAATTGAAGTTCTAATCGCCGAATCCTGCCGCGCAGAACGCAACTAAATGATCGACGCTCGCGGTATGACTAGTACCTTCCCCCAACGCTGATATCCTTCGTTCTGACGTCACCAAGGCCAGCATTGCACTTACAGTGAAGACAAACCCTTCAGCGATCCTTTGACGCGACAATTTTGGTAGGAGACACTGAAGTTCTTCCATGAACTTGTGCGCGGTCGGGTCAAAATGTTGGGCGGCAATCTCTGTCCATCGATCATCGACGGAAACGAAAGCGACCAATTTTGCATAGTTCTGCCAGCGTGGATCTTCCTCGACCAGATCAAAGAGCGGTCGAATGAAAGCGCTCAAAACTGACCGCAAATCCATAGGTTTGCTAACCCCAGCTGCTTCCAACGCCGCAAGGCGCGCCTGTGACAACGTTTCTGCACGGCGCGCAACAACGGTGTTGAACAAGGCCTCTTTTCCACCTCCATGATGGTGAATTGTTCCGACCGGTTCACCAGCGGCGGCAGCTATGTCTCGAATCGTTGCTCCATCGAATCCACGGGTGGCAAAGATGGTTTCCGCTGCGTCAAACACCCTCTCTCGGGTCTGCTTGGCACGTTCGGAGAGTGCTCTTTTCCTCATCTTTCCAGTGGCTTGCGAATTGCTCATTCTTATACCTTGCCTTAGATTGAACACTTGTTCAATCTAATTGTGAAAAGGGAGGCACGGATGAGCGTCACACGTAAACGGTTTGCTCTGATTGGAGCGGGGCCAATGGGCCTTGCGACGGCAAAGTTGCTCGTTGAGCATGGAATAGAGTTTCAGGGTTTCGAAATGCATTCGGGCGTCGGGGGGCTCTGGGACATCGATGGTCCACGCTCCACTATGTACGAGTCTGCGCATCTGATTTCGTCAAAGCGGATGACCGAATTTGCTGACTTTCCGATGCGTGATGAAGTGGCTGAGTACCCTTCACACCGCGACCTCAAAGAATACTTCCAAGAGTTTGCGAAGAATTTCGACCTAGAGCGCCGTTATCACTTTGGCGCGACAGTTCTCTCGTGCACGCCATTGGGCGGAACAGGGGAAGGCTGGACGGTCACGTGGAAAGATGCGGATGGTGAATATACCGAAGAGTTTTCTGGGGTGCTGATCGCCAACGGAACATTGAGCACGCCAAATCTGCCAGAATTCAAAGGTGATTTTGACGGGGAACTCATTCACTCGTCGGAATACCGCTACGCTTCACAGTTTGACGGGAAACGCGTTCTTGTCATTGGCGCTGGCAATTCCGGTTGTGACATTGCTGTCGACGCCATTCATCACGGCACATCTTGTGATCTCTCAATGCGGCGGGGGTATTACTTCGTACCAAAATATGTTTTTGGCAAACCCGCCGATACAATGGGCGGAGCGATCAAACTCCCGATGCGTCTTAAACGTATCGTCGACGGAACTATTTTACGTTGGTTCGTCGGTAATCCACAGAAATATGGCTTTCCGAAACCGGATTACAAACTTTACGAAAGCCATCCAATTGTGAATTCGCTGGTCCTTTATCACGCGGGTCACGGTGATTTAGAGGTTAAACCTGACGTCGAAAGGTTTGACGGCAGGATGGTTCATTTCAAAGACGGAACCAGCGCGGAATACGACATGATCCTCGCAGCAACGGGGTATAAACTTGACTATCCTTTCATCGACAGCGCCTTATTGAATTGGAACGGCGATGCCCCGCACCTTTACTTGAACTGTTTCCATCCTCAGCGCGACGATCTCTTTGTTCTGGGAATGATCGAAGCTTCGGGCCTAGGTTGGCAAGGTCGGCATGAACAGGCTGAGATGGTGGTCCGATACATTAAGGGCCTAAACGATGGCTCCAAAGATGCGGCCGAGCTACAAGCGACCAAATCTGGCGACTTTGACCGTGCAACTGGTGGGATGAACTATATCGATCTTCCGCGCATGGCGTATTACGTCGACAAAGCAACTTATCGAAAGGCTGTGACAAACTGGATCGGTAAGTTGAAAGGGTCGATTGCATGATGGACGAAACCCTCCTTAATTTTTCGCCAGCATCCCTAACACTGCTCAATGGAATTTTGGCAATTGTGATGTTCTCGATCGCGATTGATCTTTCCACTCGCGATTTCAAATCTCTCGCCAAAGCCCCCAAACCCGTGCTCGTCGGTTTGGCATCACAGTTTCTAGTACTGCCATTTCTGACCTATCTTCTGGTGCTGGTTGCCCAACCGCAAGCCTCGGTCGCTCTCGGCCTGATTCTTGTCGCGGCTTGCCCTGGAGGAAATATCTCGAATTTTATCACTCATCGAGCAGGCGGAAACGCCGCACTTTCAGTGTCGATGACCGGTTTTGCGACGGTGGGTGCTATTGTCTTAACCCCAATCAACATCGCGTTTTGGGGTGGCCTTTATGGACCCTCCGCAGAAATCCTGAAAGCGACTTCGATTGACCCGATTAGCATAGCTATCACTGTGAGCCTGATGTTGGTCCTGCCTTTGATCCTGGGTGTCACATTGAACGCAAAGCGCCCAGATGTGACACAGAGAATTCGCAGGCCCCTGCAGTGGTTGTCCATGGGCATCTTCGTGGCCTTCATTATCCTCGCTCTAGCGGCGAACTGGACGCATTTTTTGGCCTTCGCAGGAGGCATTGCTGGGCTCGTCATCGTGCACAATGCGCTTGGTTTTGGCGGGGGATACACCATTGCAACCCTAGCAGGGCTGTCCCCCTATGATCGTCGGGCTGTCACTATCGAAACAGGCATCCAAAACTCTGGCTTGGGCCTTGTTCTCATCTTTGGTTTTTTTGGTGGACTAGGGGGCATGGCTGTCGTCGCTGCTTTCTGGGGTATCTGGCATGCAATCGCAGGATTGACGCTCGCAGCGTTCATGGCCCGGACGGAGGCCGCCGTATGACCCGTATTCTGATGACAGGCGGCGCGGGCATGGTCGGTCGCGCGGTGTCGAAGAAACTGTTCGGGGAGAACGTCATCGTTACGGATCTCGCTGATACCGACCCACCACTAGGTCCCAAATTTCGACGGTTGGATGTAACCGGTACCGATCCGGAAGTCGTCATTGCGGAAGAAAAGCCTGAAGTCGTCATCCATTTGGCGTCTATCGTAACCCCCCCGCCGGGAATGACGCGAGATCAGGCGTTTGCCGTCGACGTGACGGGAACAAGAAACGTGCTAGACGCCTGTGTCAAACATGGTGTTCGGCGATTGGTCGTCACAAGTTCCGGTGCGGCATATGGGTATCATGAAGACAACCCCATCCCGCTGACGGAAGATGCCCCATGCCGTGGTAATCCAGAATTCGCCTATGCCGACCACAAACGGCAGGTCGAAGAAATACTCGCCCGTGCACTGGATGATCACCCTGAACTGGAACAGGTCATTTTGCGGGTTGGAACGGTTCTGGGCGAAGGCACAGACAACCAAATCACAGCGCTCTTTAAGAAAAAACGGCTATTAGCGGTAAGAGGCAGCGAAAGCCCCTTTGTATTTATCTGGACCAACGACCTCGCCGAGATCGTCAAACGCGCCGCCACCGAAAGTCCAGCCGGGATTTTCAATGTTGCAGGAGATGGATGGCTTACGGTCGATGATCTTGCGCAAGCGCTTGGTAAAAAAGTTCTGCGGCTTCCAGCCTGGCTCTTAAAATCTGCCTTGGCGGTGGCATCCCCCTTGGGCCTTTCTCAATACGGGCCGGAGCAAGTGCGGTTCCTTCAGTTCCGTCCCGTTCTTTCGAATGAGCGTCTAAAAACGGAATTTGGGTATACGCCGAACCGAACCTCCGCCGAGGTATTTGATCTTTGGAAACGTGAGGCCTGGCTATGAAGACGGCTATCATTTCAGGTGGGAACGGCGGTTTGGGTCGTGCCTTGGCCGCTCGACTTGAGGCCGAAGGGTGGCATTGTGTTTTGTTGGATGTGAACATTTCGGGGCTTCAAAAGACGGTTAGTCGCACACCTATTGCGATTGATCTGACAGACAGCGCCGCGTTACAGGCGGCTTGCGGTGAAATTGTCGCGATGCGCTCTTCTATAGATTTAGTCATCTACAATGCAGGTGTCTCGCAGATTGGACCGTTTGAAGATACATCTATGGAAAGCCATCGCCGAGTGTTCGACATCAACTACTTTGCCGCCGTTGATATGGCGCGCGCTTTTGTTCAGCCCGTCCGCGACAGCAAAGGCACGCATCTTGCGATTTCATCGGTCGCTGGGTTTGCTCCGCTTCACCATCGAACAGCCTACGCGGCATCAAAACATGCCATGCAAGGCTTCTTTGCTTCGTTGCGCTCAGAAGAAGCGCCATTTGGCGTTTCCTGTCTTATCGCTGCACCGAGTTTTATCGCCACCAACATCGGCAACGACGACCGAAGCGAAGACGGGATCGTTCGTCCTGGTTCAGCCGCAGACGGCATCGACTATATGTCGCCAGAAAGTGCCGCCGATGTGATCTTGCGCGGGCTTAAGCGAACAAAGGCGTTCATTCCGGTCGGAAGAGTTGCGCGCATTGCTTCCCTGCTCATGCGCGCCTCACCGCGATTTTATCAAACAATGATGCGGCGCAAGATTTCCAACAATCAAAGTTGAAACAGAGCTTCTTCTTGTCCCTAGAGAACGGTCTGATGATGCGCTCATTACCAATGTTGATCAGTCGTAGCCAAAAATAATAGCCAAGCGCTGGGTTTGTTAAGTTTATCTCAAGAGTTCAAATCTCTTAGAATATCTCTACAGAGACTATCTCGAGCCTCATCATCGTCAGAGTTTTCAGCCCAGATTCTGTCTATTTCTAGCGTTCCAACCGGCACAATTACGTTGGCGATTTCGGGCGGCGTTGTGTGATCGACGCGACCTTCTTCCCAGTCATGAAGTGCCGTTGAATAGCGAACAGCGGCTCCACTGAACGGTAGCCTTAGAGTGCTTCCTTCGGCATGGAACTTTAGTCCGTCACCCATCTCTTCTCCGATGAGTTTCAATCTGGCGCCTAGCCGGTGTTTCAGGATAGCGACGAAAACGATCGCTGCGGAGAAAGTGAATTTGTCGACGAGAACTCTGACTTGCCGCCACTTGGCTCCGGCCACTATTGCATCGATCAGAGGTAAGGTTTGAAGGAAATTTCCCCCGGTATTGCCTCTAATATCGATTACCAAGTGTGTCTCTGGTGACGACGCAATACATCCTGCTGCTTCGGAAATTGCATCCGCTAAGTCAGTACCTATGGGATCAAAAAAACTTGGTAGGACGATAAGTAACCCCACTGGATCGAAAGACTTAATCTTCATTAAGGAGCAAGGACTCCAAGATGCATCGGTTTTCCCATGTTCGTTTGATGGGTAAAAATCGGTTGAGCAGACGGCTTTCGAAGAGTCCAACGAGATACTGAAACACATTCCATTCACATCGCGCATTTGATATTCAAGTGTATCACCTCTCAAATTCACCCCTAAGCGAACCAACGCGCTTGGCCACACAAAGAGTATTGGTCTAATAACGCGCTTTCGTTGGCTCGTTCCCGCGAGGAATGGCGTGGAGAGGTGCTCGAGATCGTCGATGCCCACACCATTTATCGAAATCAGTTCACCCCCGATGGCTGGATAAAAGCCAGGTGGGGTCTGCATTAGTCTGACGGAGTTACCGACGGTTGCGAACCTGAGGGGCAGCGCAGAAATGGATTGATTGGGAATGAGGCGCGTATGACCATTCCTTGGTAATGCCATCAGGCGCATAACCGACAACAAGAAGTCGTCCCTTTGCTTCGCTACCGCAAACATTCGGGCTTCGAGAATTTGAGAGTTCAGTTCTGCCCTATCTACCGCGTTGAAGCTCGGATCGGTCGGCAGAATAGTTCGTTCTATGAGCTCAAGATCATCGATTAGCGACATGGAACTATGCATAAGCAATCCCTGGGGCGTGTCTAGGAAAGCCGCATCGGTCGATCCAAAGGCGCAGCCGTCACTAAGCGTAGGTTTTGTCAAACAGGTAACTACGACTGAAATTGTTTCGGCCAGGAATGGTAAATTTCTAGCTCATACTGATCATTTGACAGGCTGCGATCACCTGAAACCTAATCAAGCGTCGCTCTAATGTTCCTAGAGGAAACGGACAATCTGAGAGAACTTTGGATCTTTTGAACTCACCTCATGTCACCTTGCGCTTCTTTGACGTGGCCGAAAGTCTGGCAATTAGTGCGGAGAGTATAAAAGCCTGACTATAAGCTTTCTTTGAATTTTCCTCATGAACCCTTAAGTTTGTCAAAGAACAGAGAGGTAGGATGATGTTGAAAATTGCAGGTGCCGGAACTTTTGCATTGGCTTTGGCAACCATGCCGATTGCTGCGGTCGCGCAGACCAACAAAGCCGAGACGCTGTATGAAACACTGCTTCTACCTGAAGTGATTACGTTGATGCGGGAAGAGGGTCTAACTTACGGCTCCGACCTCGCCGATGATTTCTTTCCAGGTCGGACCATTGCCGACTGGGATGGCGTTGTGAACGTAATCTACAATGCGGACAAGATGGAGGGGGAGATAAAGGATGCTTTCAGTGCTGCGTTAGAAGGTGACGATGTTGATAGCATGCTTGCGTTTTTCCAATCCGAACTTGGCCAAGAGATTGTCCAATTGGAAATCTCCGCCCGTCGAGCGCTGAACGACGAACAAGTCGAACAACTGGCCGAAGAAAACGCTGCCATTGCCATGCAAGATGAAACAGATCGGTTCTTGCAGGTTGAAGAATTCGTCGATGTGAACAACGTTATTGAGTCGAATGTTGTCGGCGCTCTAAATTCGAATTTCGCATTCTATACTGGCCTACTTGATGGCGGTGCGTTCGGTGATGATTTGACCGAAGAACAAATTCTGAATGATGTTTGGAACCAAGAGCCGGACATTCGCCAAAACACGACAGAATGGGCTTTTTCATTCCTTTTGTTGGCGTACCAGCCATTGAACGATAGCGATCTGCGGCAATATATCGAATTCTCAAAGACGGATGCCGGGCAGGAATTGAACGGTGCATTGTTCGAAGCATTTGATGGGATGTTGGAGCGTATCTCTCGTGATCTGGGATTGGCGGCGAGTAAGTACATGGGCCAGCAAGAGCTTTAACTGTGCCAAAGGACATTCGGCGCGCGGCCCAAGATGAGCTTCCTGCCGTACTTGATCTAATTCAACGGCAATTTGCCTATATGGATGATCGGATCGACCCACCGTCGTCGATGTATCGTCTAACCGTTGAGGGTTTGACGCAGACCGACGTTTGGGTCGCTGGCGACCCGATATGCGCCTGCATGGTTCTGACACCAGTTTCCGACCACCTCTACCTAGGTAAAGTCGCGATCGAACCGGCCTATCGGGGGCAGGGTCTGCTCGAAGAACTTGTAAACCGAGCCGAAGACGTCGCTCGAGAGCTTAGATTGAACACCATTCAATTAGAGTCTCGGATCGAGTTGAAAGAAGTCCACCGAGCCTTTGCAAAAGTTGGTTTTCAGGAGGTACGAACAGGCGCTCACGATGGGTATGCGAAGGACACTTTCATTGTTATGGAAAAGGCGGTCGAGTAGGGGCCGTTCTCAATTCGATTGCCCAAGAAAGCCTTTCCGAAAAGGGCTTGACTTGAACCCGTCATAGACCGATAAGCCGCCATCCGTACGACGCGTTCGTGCGGTGTTTTTTGATTCTACGCCGAAAGGCGCGCAGTTGGCAGGTATTCAACACCCAAACGGGGGCCTGATTGACGCGGAAACTAAGGAAGACGATATGTTTGCGGTTCTCAAAACCGGCGGCAAGCAGTACAAAGTTGCTTCAGGCGACGTACTCCGTGTCGAAAAGCTGGCAGCATCTGCTGGTGACAAGGTACAATTCAACGACATTCTGATGGTTGGCAGCACAGTCGGCACCCCCTTCGTAAAAGGCGCGGGCGTTCAGGCTGAAGTCATCGATCAGATCAAAGGCCCAAAGACGATCAACTTCGTCAAGCGTCGCCGGAAGCACTCTTCCGCACGGAAGAAAGGCCACCGTCAGCAGCTGACATTGGTTCGCATCGGCGACATCCTTGAAAAAGGCGCTGACAAGTCCGGTGTTATGGCGGCTGTAAACGGTGCAGGACTTGCGGTTGCGGCGGCTCCGAAAAAGGCAGCAGCAAAGAAAGCGGCTCCTAAGAAAGAAGCAGCACCAAAGGCTGAAGCGAAAGCAGCGGCAGGTGGTGACGATCTGAAGCAGCTGTCCGGTGTCGGACCAGCGCTTGAGAAGAAACTACACGCAGCAGGCGTTACCACATTCGCTCAGATTGCGGATTGGACGGCGGACGATGTAGCTGCTATGGACGAGAAACTGTCATTCAAAGGCCGGATCGAGCGTGAAGGTTGGATCGAACAGGCCAAAGAACTGGCTAAAGGCTAAGGAGAGAGACACATGGCACATAAAAAAGCAGGTGGTAGCTCCCGTAACGGACGCGACTCAGCTGGTCGCCGTCTTGGCGTGAAGAAATTTGGTGGCGAAGTTGTCATCCCAGGCAACATCATCATCCGTCAGCGAGGCACAAAAATGTGGCCAGGCGCGGGTGTTGGCATGGGTAAAGATCACACAATCTTTGCAACTGCCGAAGGCCAAGTGAAGTTCCACAAAGGACTCAAAGGCCGAACATTTATTTCCGTCCTTCCGATGGCGGAGGCCGCCGAATAACCGATCCAAGGTAACGAGAATTTTAGGGGTCGGTGAAAACCGGCCCCTTTTTCTTTTTTTGGCCATACTCATATGTGAATTGGCCGCACGCGTATTTCGAGGAGGAAATACAGATGATGCATGAAACCGTAACAAACCCTCAGGCAACGATTAATGCTGAGCGTTTTGTGCTGCGCCCGCTCAAGGCGTCAGACGCTGGTTTGATCACCATGTACTCCTCCGATGAGAAACTGGCGCGCGGAACACGCTCCATCCCGCATCCATTGCCGCCGGGCACCGTTGAGGCGCAGATCGCACGGGCCAATGATCCTGATGTACCAGAAGATATCTGGGCACTGGATGGAACGGCCTCTGGCCATGCAGAAGTATTGGGGCTGATCAGCCTCACGCGTATGGACCGGAACCAATCAGAGGTCTTCTATTGGATCGCTCCCGCGTTCTGGAACGTTGGGTTTGCCACCGAAGCTGTGAAAACTGTACTCGCAGCCAATCCACACAAGGCGGATCACTATTTCGCCGAAGCCTTTCAGGACAACCCGGGCTCGGCTCGTGTTCTCACGAATTGTGGATTTGATTATTTAGGCGATGCCGAGGCTTTCTCGGTCGCACGTAATGCGGTGGTGCCAACATGGACGTATACGCTGAAAACCGGAGTGTAGTTCCTGAACTCCATCAAGATGGTCTGACCCTTCGTCCGATTGTTCGCGGTGATGCGGATGCGATCGTGTCCGCTTTATCTCAATGGCGCGTCACACGATGGCTAACCAGCGCACCATTTCCCTTTGGCTATGAAAACGCGATTTATTTCATTGACGAAATCGCAAATGCCAAAGGTGAGCCTTTTTGGGGCATTGATCAGGGGAACGGCCTCATCGGCGTCATTTCGGTTAAGCCGGACCTTGGATATTGGTTGCATCCCGATCATCACGGCAGAGGGATCATGTCGCGTGCCGTTGCTATGGCCTGCGATCATCATTTTGAAGCGCCCTATGGCGAACTCGTTTCCGGCCATTTCTTGGGAAATGAGCCGTCGCGAGCCGTGTTGCTGAAAGCCGGTTTTGAAGACAGCCATCAGGAAGAAGCCGTCCAACTTTCGACCCAGAAAACGGTTGTGATCCAACGAATGCAGCTAACCCGCGACCGTTGGCAGACCTTGAGAAGCCAAGCGCAATAGACTAGTGCGAAGCAAACGCCAGAAAGCCACGCTATGAAATTCCTCGATCTTGCAAAAGTCTACATCCGCTCCGGCGGCGGGGGTGCGGGATGTATTTCGTTCCGGCGTGAAAAGTTCATTGAATACGGTGGTCCTGACGGCGGCGACGGTGGCAACGGTGGGTCGGTGATTGCCGAGGCTGTCGACGGGCTGAACACCTTGATCGACTTCCGCTACCAACAGCATTTCTTTGCCAAAAACGGTCAGCATGGGATGGGAAGTCAGCGAACCGGTAAGAGCGGTGATGACATTATCTTACGGCTCCCCGTTGGTACCGAAATCCTCGACGAAGATGAGGAAACTGTTTTGGTCGATATGACCGAAGTGGGCCAGCGGTTTGTGATCGCCAAGGGCGGCAATGGCGGCTGGGGCAACCTGCACTTCAAATCGGCTACGAACCAAGCACCGCGTCGTGCCAATCCAGGGCAGGAAGGCATTGAGCGGACAATCTGGCTCCGCTTGAAGCTGATCGCGGATGTTGGGCTGCTTGGACTGCCAAACGCCGGGAAATCGACGTTCTTGGCGGCGACTTCCAACGCGCGGCCAAAGATCGCAGATTATCCCTTTACCACATTGGTTCCGAACTTAGGCGTCGTTGGCGTCGATAACGTGGAATTTGTTGTGGCGGATATTCCGGGGTTGATTGATGGAGCATCCGAGGGAAGGGGACTAGGTGACTTGTTTCTTGGGCATGTTGAACGGTGTGCCGTGCTGCTGCATCTGGTTGATGGCACGTCAGGTGACCCAGTGGGAGACTACCGAACGATCATTCAAGAGCTTGAGGCCTACGGCGGTGGTTTGGCAGACAAACCCCGCGTGACGGTTTTGAACAAGATCGACGCACTTGATGCAGAGGAACGCGCGTTCCTCAAAGAAGAGATCGAAAATGAAACGGGCGTGTCTTTGATGTTAATCTCGGGTGCATCGACGGAAGGCACGCAGGACGTTTTACGTGCTTTGCGGTCTGAGATTGACGACAATCGTTTGCGCGAAAAGAAGGCCCTAGAAGACTCAAGCGAGGACGAACCATGGCAACCCTAAGCGACGCCAAGCGTCTGGTTGTCAAAATCGGCTCGGCCCTTCTGGTGGATCGAGAAACAGGCAAACTTCGAGAGGATTGGCTGAAATCTTTGGCCGAAGACATTGCCACTATTCGGGCGCGCGGGACAGACGTTATCGTTGTCTCCTCGGGTTCGATTGCCCTTGGCCGCGGCGTTTTGGGCTTGCCGAACGATGAACTGTCATTGGAACAGTCTCAAGCTGCTGCCGCTGTTGGGCAAATCCGTTTGGCGCGTGCCTACGAAGAGGCGTTGGAGCCCTTTGGCATTAAAACCGCCCAAATCCTTGTGACGCTTGAAGACAGCGCCAACCGGCGGCGATACCTCAATTCCCGCGCGACCACGGAGACGCTTTTGGGGCTCGGCGTTACGCCAATCGTCAATGAGAACGACACTATCGCCACTGATGAGATACGCTATGGCGATAACGATCGATTGGCCGCTCAGGTTGCTGTAACGGTCGGTGCGGACCAATTGGTTCTGCTGTCTGACGTTGATGGGCTCTATACGGGCAATCCGATCGAGGATGCCAACGCGACGCATATACCGTCCGTTGAAGCCATCGATGCCTCGATCATGGCCATGGCTGGAGATGCAGGGTCCGGCCTCTCCAAAGGTGGTATGAAGACCAAAATTCTGGCTGCGCGCGTGGCGACGGATGCAGGCTGTGCGATGGCAATTACATTAGGGTCACCCCTTAACCCTTTGAGTAAAACGGAAGAAGGTGCGAAGGCTACTTGGTTTTCTGCCGCGCTGTCTCCGCAAGCGGCCCGAAAGCGCTGGATTTCCGCAATGAAACCTCAAGGCACCGTCACGTTGGATTCCGGTGCCGTCAAAGCCCTTCTAGGAGGCAAGAGCCTTCTTCCTGCCGGTGTTACGAACACCACGGATGGATATGGGCGCGGTGATCCGGTTGAAATCGTCTCTTCTAAGGGGGATATTCTCGGTGTGGGACTTTCTCGATATACCGCTGAAGAGGTTGCACTAATAAAGGGCCATAGGTCTGATGAGATCGAAGCGATTTTGGGCTACGAAGGCCGCGCTGCTTTGATCCATCGCGATGACATGGCTTTGAATGACAGGACAGTACAATGACCGATATGACACCTGATCTGATGAATAGGCTTGGCGCTGCAGCGAAGGCCGCGGCGCGGGAATTGGCCACAGCCAGCGCAGAGGCAAAGACAGCCGCGTTGAATGCTGCTGCAGATGCCGTTTGGGTGCGTCGGGGCGAAATCATCGAGGCTAATGGAAAAGACCTCGAGTTCGGGCGCGGGAAGGGCCTCAGCGATGCGATGATGGATCGTCTGATGCTTGATGAAACCCGCATTCAGGGCATCGTAGACGGTTTGCGCAACGTCGCTGTGCAAGACGAACCAATTGGCGCGGTCACGGATGAATGGACGCAACCGACTGGGTTACATATCCAGCGCGTTCGAACGCCAATTGGCGTGATCGGCGTCATCTATGAAAGCCGTCCGAATGTCACTGCCGATGCGGGTGCTTTATGCCTTAAATCCGGGAACGCGGTTATTCTCCGTGGTGGATCAGAGAGCTTTCATTCCTCTACAGTGATCCATGATTGCATGGTCGAAGGACTTCGCGCCGCTGGTTTGCCCGAAGCTGCGGTCCAACTGGTGCCAACGCGCGACCGGCAAGCTGTTAAAGACATGCTGCAAGCTACTGACTATATTGACGTAATTGTTCCTCGCGGGGGCAAGGGTCTTGTCGGATTGGTCCAAAAGGAAGCGAGAGTTCCTGTCTTCGCGCACCTTGAAGGCATCTGCCACATCTATGTGGATGCAACGGCTGATCTCGAAAAGACCCGTCAGGTTGTTTTGAACGCCAAAACACGTCGAACAGGTATTTGTGGGTCGGCGGAGTGCTTGTTGATCGATCAAGATTTCTGGGATCATCACGGTGACATTTTGATCCGTGACCTAATCGCCGCCGGTGTCGAAGTTCGCGCGTCTGGCGCCGCTCAAATCGACGGCACGGTCGAGGCGCAAGCCGATGATTTTGGGCATGAATTCCTCGATATGATCATTGCGGCCAAAATCGTCGATGGCGTGGCCGCCGCCGTCGCTCATATCCGTGAATTTGGCTCTAACCACACCGACGCGATTATGACCGAAGACGATACTGTGGCAGACGTATTCTTCCGAAATCTCGACAGCGCGATCCTGATGCGCAACGCCTCCACTCAGTTCGCGGATGGCGGCGAGTTTGGCATGGGGGCAGAGATCGGCATCGCGACCGGCAAACTACACGCACGCGGGCCTGTCGGCGCGGTTCAGCTGACCAGTTTTAAGTATCAGGTGACTGGCGACGGTACCACGCGTGCCTAATAACTGATCGAGAATTGGTTGGGGTTCGCATCGTAGCTTAAGCTCCGCCCCATCTCGGAAAGCGCTAAGGGCAGGAGCGCAAACTGCACTTCTGCAGATGTCACATCCTCGCTCAGAGAAGGATCAGCCAAGGACGCCCAGAGCGTCTTGTTAAGCCGGATATTTTTGCCCTTTGCTGAAAGGGACCATGAGCCGTCCTGTTCTTCAATAACTATCTCTCCACCAGTCGTGAGGCACGTTTCCAGGCATTGGATCGCTAAGAAAGCGGCTTGAGTGTCCAATCGCACAACTGCGTCGCGACTTTTCCAGACATAGTCATATTTTCCGCTCTTGGACATCTGCTCCAAGATGTTTGTAATTTCGCTAGCGCGAGTGAATTGCCCATCTTGCGCACCACCATATGCAATTCGAAAAAACATGATGCGCGCACTAGCTGCTTCTGCACTTTGTCCAATCAGTTCGATTTCATCCGTTGTCGAACCATTGCTCAGGCTCAACAGTTCCACACCATTGTTGATTGCGCCAATTGGGCTAATTAAGTCATGGCAGATGCGAGAACCCACCAGTTTGGCGAGAGTATTGGTCATAAATTAGGTCTCGGTTGGAACGTTATGAATGAACTGAATTCGATTTTGACACCCGGTTCGCTGGTCCGACATCCCGCCCAACCAGATTGGGGCTTGGGGCAGGTGCAGTCGAACATTGCGGGTCGGATTACCGTCAACTTCCAAGACGCTGGAAAAGTGGTGATCGACGGTCATAGGGTCGTCCTCGAATTGGTAGACCTAGCCTAACACAGCGTAAGGTTGTGTAATGCATTGGGTCAAGACAGAGATATGACTGATTGTCAGAAGACTGGTTAACATCTACCTAACAAACAGCTTGTTGAGACGGTCCAAAGGCGGAATTGTGTCCGATACCCCAAATTTCCGTGCATTCTTTGCGTCGAATGATGCGCATTTGGCCGCGGCCCAGCGCTTAAGACACGATGTGTTTGTCAGAGAGCTAGGAGCGCTCCCAACAGATGCCTCAAAGGAAATAGATCGGTTTGATGAGCACGCGGATCATTTAATTTTGGTGGATGAATCGCGATGCGAAAACGATCGCGTTGTGGGTGTCTATCGTTTGATGGACAAAAGGCAGGCTGAAAGTGCTGGAGGTTTTTCATCTGCAAATGAATATGACCTAAGCCCGTTGGTTTCTTCCGATCGTCGCATACTCGAGCTTGGCCGCAGTTGCGTCCATCCCGACTATCGGGGCGGTATGGCGCTTATGCATTTGTGGCAAGCTCTTGCTGAGCACATTCGGAGCAATGACTTTGAGGTACTATTTGGCGTCGCATCCTTTCATGGCGCGGACGCCAATGAACACGCCGAAAGTCTGACCCTCTTGCATCAGAATCATCTGGCACCGATGCCTATGAGACCTTCCTCAAAAGATCCTGCAGAATTCAATAGAAAGTCGCGTGATGCCCTTGACCGCCGCAAGGCCATGGCAAACATGCCATCGCTGATCAAAGCTTACTTGCGGCTTGGGGGAACGATTGGAGATGGGGCCTTTGAAGACAAGGCGTTCAATACAACCGACGTGTGCATGATTGTAGATGTTGCCGAAATGGATGATCGCCAACGATCGCTTTATGCGAAGGCGCCGAGATGAGCAGTACGTGGTATTCGGATGATATTCCGCCAAGACCGCCAGTCGGCGCGCGGGGAGCGGTCGTCGCGATCTTGCGCGGAGCTTTGCTTCTCACTCTGATCGTAGCAGGCCTATTGGTCCTGCTTTTTTTGCGGCTTTTGGAGCGCCCAGTTTTTGGTTCCAAACGTCCGGTTACGCCATGGATTACTCAAGGCGTCTGTAGAACCGCGCTCCTCATTCTTGGCATACGATACCGCATCACGGGCCAGCCTATTGTTAGCTCTGGGGCCTTGGTGGCCAATCACTCAAGTTGGCTGGATATATTCGCGCTCAACGCCGCCACGCGGCTTTATTTTGTTTCAAAGTCAGAGGTTGCGGGATGGCCCGGCATCGGATGGCTCGCGCGAGCGACCGGGACGGTCTTCGTCGTGCGCGACAGGAAAGAGGCGCATCACCAAGTCAAACTTTTTGAAGATCGACTTAGGGAAGGGCATAAACTGCTCTTCTTTCCGGAAGGCACTTCAACTGACGGACTTCAAGTTCTTCCATTTAAGCCGACGTTATTCGCAGCGTTTTTTGGCAAGGAGTTTGATGGCATGAAGCTTCAAGCTGTGACTGTGAACTATGCGGCACCGGAAGGTCGGGATCAGCGGTTCTACGGATGGTGGGGCGACATGGACATGGGGCCACACCTCTGGTCAGTGCTCGGTACGCTCAAACAGGGTTCAATCGAAGTGGTCTTTCATCCGCCAGTCGTTCGAACGGGTTATGCCGATAGAAAGGTAATGGCGAAAGAACTCGAAACTCAAGTGCGGGATGCCTTGACGGCTAAGCCATAGCGGCCACAAAATCCAAGAGTCTGCTTTCGGGGTTGTCCGAGGTCCAGATTTCATCGCCAATGCCGAAGAAATCGGTGAACGGGGCAAATTCCGAGATCAGCTGATCGGTCAAGGCACCTTCGGCAACGACCGGCACTTCGATCATCTGCGACCACCACTGAAATAGATCAAGCGGCGCAAGGTCTCCGCCACCCAAAGCTGAATCACCAGTTGGGCCAAAGGCGATGTAATCCGCACCAAGCTCACCGGCTGTCATACCGTCGTGGCTTGAGTTGCCGCAGTAGGCCCCAACGATTGCATCGTCCCCAAGTTCCTTGCGGACCTTCAAGACAGATCGAGCCCCATCCGAAAGGTGAACACCGTCAAGCCCCAGACGTTCCACCATTTGCACATGTGTGTCGATTACCAAGGCAACGTCACGGGCCTGTGTGACTTCGCGAAGGGCGTCCGCCGCACGGATCACCTTGTCTTCTTCATTCGTACCAAGAGTTAAGCGGACACAAGCCACAGGCGTCGCATCAAGACAACGGGCGAGCGTCGTTGGGTAGGTGGAAAGATCAAAGTCCGACGGGGTGATCAGATAGATCTGTGGCTTTTCGGCGGCGTCTGTCATGCCAATCCCCTAAGGTCTTCAAACTTCGCGCGTTTTAGCGGTGTTTTCGGCGCTTGGCTATGGGGTTTAGCGATCTGGTGACTTAGTCGGCTCGGCCACAGCAGTGATTTTTCCAATCCTTGCCTTGCCTACAAGCTAAGCGTATCACGCCGCGATCTTGTTAAGGAACGCCCAATGCCCAGCGCCGCACCACAGCCCGCATTCGTTTTGATCCGCCCTCAGATGGGCGAAAACATCGGTGCGGCGGCGCGCGCCATGTTGAATTTTGGCCTCGACCGGATGCGGATCACCAGCCCGCGCGACGGGTGGCCTAACCAAAGGGCGGTCGCAATGGCCTCGGGCGCCGGACGAGTGTTGGACGACGCACAGCTGTTTGACAGCACCGCTGACGCAATCGGCGACTGCGTTTATGTCTATGCAACCACGGCTCGACCTCGTGAATTAACCAAACCGGTTTTCTCGCCAGAGGCCGCGATGCGCGACGCCGCCCAGCGCATCGTGCAAGGCCAGAAGGTCGCGGTGATGTTCGGTCCGGAGCGGGCAGGGATGGAGAACGATGATATTTCTCGCGCGAATGCCATAGTAACTGTGCCAGTGAACCCTGAATTTCCAAGCTTGAACCTAGCCCAGTGCGTCCTCCTCATGGGATACGAATGGCGACGAGCGACTGAAGAGGTCGTTGCCCAGACCGTCAGCATGGAAGGCGATTGGGCCGAACAGATCGAGATTGAAAAGCTCGCGGATCACTATGAGAATCGGATGCAGGATGCGGGGTTCTTTTATCCGGAAGCCAAGGCTGCGAACATGAAGATCAACCTGCGCAACCTATGGAGCCGTATGCCATTGACGCGGGCGGATGTGCAAATGCTGCACGGGGTCTTGCGCCAGATGGTACGTTGGAAAGAGCGGGGGGATGAATGATGGATCGGTTCGACACATCAGGGCACGACAAAACGATGATGGCGGTTGTCACCACCGGCAATGGTGGCTTTGACAAGCTGGATTATCGCGCGGTTCCAATTCCTCAACCCAATGCCGGTGAGGTTTTGCTTCGTGTCCTAGCGGCAGGCGTAAACAACACAGAAATCAATACGCGGCTCGGATGGTATTCATCCTCCGTGACAGAAAGCACAGACGCCACCTCTGATGAGCAATCCGAAAAAAGCGAACAAAAGGCTGATGGCGGCTGGAACGAAGCAACACCGTTCCCATTCATCCAAGGCACCGATTGCTGCGGACGAGTTGCAGCCGTGGGCGAGGGCGTGGATGCGGCGAGGATCGGAGAACGCGTGATCGTGCGGGCCTGTATGCGCCCTAATGGTTACGACACGTTGGACAACATCTGGATGGCATCTGACTTTGACGGAGCATTCGCCGAATACGTCGTGGTTCCTGGTTCCGAAGCCTTCGCCGTCGATGTCGATTGGTCAGATGCTGAGCTGGCTGCCATTCCTTGCGCCTATGGCACCTCTGAGAACATGCTACACCGCGCCAATGTGAAAACGGGCGAACATGTGTTGGTGGCCGGTGCCTCCGGCGGTGTCGGCAGTGCCACCGTCCAACTTGCCCTTCGGCGGGGCGCTAAGGTCACAGCGATTTCGGGGGCTTCGAAACATAATCAGTTGCGATCGCTCGGGGCTTATCATCTCCTCGACCGTAACGAAGATGTGGTTGCAGCGCTTGGCGAGCAATCTGTTGATGTGGTCGTTGACAACGTCGGTGGCCCAGGTTTTCCGAACATGCTGAAGGTGCTGAAACGAGGCGGGCGGTTCGTGACGTCGGGTGCAATCGCAGGGCCAATTGTGTCGCTCGATATGAGAGACATGTACCTCAAAGACATCCAGTTGATCGGGTCAACGGCTTGGGACGAACCAGTGTTTCCGAACCTCATTTCCTACATCGAAAGAAGCGAGATTAGGCCGTTCCTCGCAGGCAAATATCCTTTGTCCGAGATTGTTCAGGCGCAAAAGGACTTTTTGGAAAAGAAGCATGTTGGGAAACTTGTGCTGATCCCGCCTCAACCTGAAACTTAACGACCGGCGCATCTGTCGTTTTCAGACAAGACCATCTCTTATGCAATGTTTTATCATCCCTATAGCGGGAGGATCAATCATGGATGCGCAACACCTCATCAATATGGATCGCTTTCCAATTTTTGAGGAAGGCGAAAATCGTGCCGCGCTCGTAAAACAGGTGCAAGCAGACTTAGCCGATGATGGGTGCGCCGTCCTGAAAGGTTTCGCGAGCAAAGTTGGATTGGCATCGATGTTGAAAGAGGCGGAAGCGTTGCCCATAAAGGTCATAAATCGACGGGCCGTACAAACGCATATTTCACGCAAGACGATCCCTGTTTACCTCACGACCACCCTCGACGGCAGTTCTTTGATCGTTCCAATTGCTTTGTGCCTGCCGATAATTTCCCACCCGAAGGGCCACTACGCAGCCTCTACGAAAACGTTGTCTTCTCCGGTTTCGTCAAAAACTGCCTACAAGAAGATGCGTTCTTTCCATACGCCGACCCCTTGGCAGATGTGATCGTGAATGCGGCGGAAGAGGGCAATGGCTTCCCTTGGCATTTTGACACCAATAACTTCACGGTCACTCTCGCGCTTCAGAATGCGGATGAAGGCGGCGCATTCGAATATGCCCCCAGTGTTCGTAAGGGCGATGAAAACTTCGCTGAAGTTGCGCGTGTGCTCGATGGGTCTTCTGATCTGGTCAAAACACTTCACCTCGAACCAGGTGATTTACAGATTTTCCGGGGGCGGTATTCGCTTCATCGTGTCGCCCCACTATCGGGGCCAACGCCGCGCTATGTGGCAATCTTTTCTTGGGTGGATCAACCCGACATGGTGGCAACCCCAGAACGCTGTAAGCAACTCTACGGGCGCGTGCTGCCTATTCATTACGAACGCGCCGGCCTGCGGAGCGATGAATTTATCGATTAGAACGGTAGTTTTGCCGCACCACCTTGTCCTGTCTGGTCGGGCACCATAGTTTGCCGCCCAAGACAGGAGGCCCCAATGGCAGACAAACCGCGTTCCATTTTTGAAGACGTCGGCACCACCGAAAAACAGGTGGCAACGCCGGGGGCGATTGATCGTGGCGGGCAGGGTGCTCGTGGCGCTATTCGCGCTTGGTTATTTGTTCTGTTTGGGTTGGTGGCTGTGATGATCGTCGTCGGTGGGCTGACACGTCTGACAGATAGCGGTTTGTCGATCACGGAATGGAAGCCAGTAACCGGGGCCTTGCCGCCGATGTCGGCAGAGGCGTGGGATCTAGAGTTCGAGAAATACAAGCAAATCCCCGAATACTCCGAACAAAATATCGGGATGACGATGGAGGAATTCAAAGTCATCTATTGGTGGGAATGGGGCCACCGGCAGCTGGGCCGTGTGATTGGCCTCGTGTGGGCCATAGGCTTTGCCTATTTTGCAATACGGCGACAAATCCCGACCGGGTGGACCCAGAAACTCTTGTTCATCGGTGCCCTTGGAGGTCTTCAAGGGGCGATCGGTTGGTGGATGGTATCGTCCGGCCTCAAACCTGGGATGCTTGATGTGGCATCCTATCGTTTGGCGATCCACCTTGGACTGGCCTTTGTTATCTTCGGATTTATCGCTTGGTACATCATGCAGCTGTCTCGACGAGAGGCTGATTTACTGCAAGCGCGTCGAAGCGGTGATGCAAAGATGTGGTCGATGTCGACGGGTTTGATGCATTTTGCCTTTCTGCAAATCCTGCTTGGCGCTCTGGTCGCGGGGATTGATGCGGGCAGGGCTTATCCAGATTGGCCGTTGATGGCAGGTGGTTTCTTTCCGCCTGAACCTTTTGGCCTAACACCTGTCTGGCGAAACTTCTTTGAAGATGCTGGGTTGGTTCAATTCATGCATAGAATGGCGGGGTATCTCCTGTTCATCTACGCGGTCTATGTTTGGCGTATGGCCAGCAAAAGTGCCAACACCTCCATCCGATTCAGCTTCAATCTCGTGCTCGCGATGATGTTACTACAAATGGTCATCGGTATCGTGACAGTGATGTATTCCGCGCCATGGAACATTGCGATCGTACATCAGATCGGAGCCATCGTTTTGTGGGTGTTGATCCTACGTGCACGATTTATGAGCCGCTATCCAATCCCCCAAAAAATAGCAGGAGCCGCCTGATGAGTGCCTATGATGACCTAATGGCTTATGAACGCCAGACCCAAGCTTTGTCGCAGGTTGCTGGGCGACTGGGTTGGGATCAAGAAACGATGATGCCGGAAGGCGCGACGCCGCAACGTGCGGAAGAACACGCCGCTATGGCAGGCGTCCTTCATGCGCGGCGCACGAATCCTCAGGTTGGGGAATGGTTGGCGAAGGCTGAGGCCACCGATGACGTCGCCAGGGCCAACCTCTACCATATCCAGAAAGACTATGATCGGACGATGCGGATGCCGTCCGATTTAGCCGAAGAATTGGCCAAGACGACATCTTTAGCGCATCGCGTATGGGCGCAGGCCCGTGCCGACGAAGATGTGGCATCGTTTTTGCCGATGTTGGAAAAAGTGCTCAAACTGCGCAGAGAAGAGGCTGCAGCTGTCGGTGACGGCGGTGACGCTTATGACGCGCTGCTTGACAGCTATGAGCCGGAGGCAACCGGCGCTCAAATTGCCGGAATGTTTGACGCCTTACGGCCACGGCTTGTGGCGTTGCGCGCCGCTGTTTTGGACAAGCCGGCGCCAGTGCAGCTAGACCAAACCTTCGATGAGGCAGGGCAGCTGGCCTTGTCGCAAAGACTCGCGCAAGCTTTTGGCTACAACACCGAAAACGGTCGCATCGACAAAGCGGTGCATCCCTTCTCTAGCGGGTCCGGCTTGGATGTCCGGATCACGACGCGCACCAGTGCTGATGATCCGTTCAATTGCTTCTATTCGACAATCCATGAAGTTGGTCACGCGTGCTACGAGCAAAACATCAGTGTTGACTACCTTCTGACGCCGCTCGGCGGCGGTGTGTCGATGGGTGTCCACGAAAGCCAAAGCCGGATTTATGAAAATCAGCTTGGCCGCAGCCGCGCGTTCTCAGGGTGGCTTTACGGTCAGATGCGTGATCAGTTTGGTGACTTTGGAATTTCGGATGAGGACGCGTTCTACGCTTGCGTCAATCGTGTCTCAGACGGGTTCATTCGGACTGAAGCTGATGAAGTGCAATATAACCTGCACGTCATGCTACGTTTTGATTTGGAGCGCGCTTTGATCGCAGGTGATTTGACGGTGGCCGATCTTGAGGCCGCATGGAACGACCGCTTCCTTTCTGATTTCGGCTTTGCGGTTGATAAGCCATCAAATGGCGTTCTGCAGGATGTGCATTGGTCGGAAGGCCTGTTCGGATATTTCCCAACCTATTCTTTAGGCAACGTTTATGCGGGCTGTTTACATGCTGCGTTGCGGGAGGATGTTGTGGATCTTGATGACCATCTGGCACGAGGGAACACTGAACCGGCGACAACATGGCTGCGCGAAAAAGTTCAACAGTACGGCGGGTTGATGAAACCGGTTGAGGTGATCGCTCAGGCGTCCCGTCAGGAGCCGAGCGAAGGACCGTTGCTGGATTATCTTGAGGCTAAGTTTGGCGGGATATACGGGCTTTAGCGCTTTTGGCCGAGCGACCCTTCGGGGAGAGTTTTTTGGCCAAGATGAAAGAGCAAGTTAGTCCCAGTTTGGCGGGCGCTTTTCTAGGAAAGCGTTGATGCCCTCGTCGGTGTCGTCATCTGCCATGTTGCGGACCATGACGTCGCCAGTGAACGCATAGGCGTCTTGCGTGGTCATTTCAGCCTGCGCATAAAAGGCGCCTTTGCCATGGCGGACGGCGCTGCCGAGCTTTTCTGCAATGGTTTGGGCCAGTTCTAAAGTCGCGGCGGCTAGATCATCCTCTGGCACATGTCGGTTGATCAAACCCAATCGCTGCGCTTCTTCTGGTTCGATAAAACGTCCTGTGGTCAGCATCTCAAACGCTGCCTTGCGTCCGATGTTTCGGGTCAGTGCGACCATGGGTGTCGAACAAAAGAGCCCAATATTGACACCGTTGACGCCAAAGCGCGTGCCCTCGGCAGCAACAGCTAAATCGCAGGTCGCAACGAGCTGGCATCCTGCAGCTGTTGCGATCCCGTGAACTTGAGCGATTACGGGTTGGGGCAGGGATTGAATCTTGCCCATCATTGAGGCGCATCTATCAAAAAGGTTTTTGAACGCCGCCGCTCCGCCATCGTCGTCACCGCGTTTCGCTTGCATTTGCTTCAGATCATGCCCAGCGCAAAAGGCTTTCCCCGCCCCGCCTATGATCACAGCTTTCACCGAAGCGTCCGACGCGAGCGTATCCAGCATAGACGTCAACTCCGCCAACATTTCATCCGACAAAGCGTTCAAGCGTTCGGGGCTATTCAAAGTCAATTTCGCGACGCCGCCAATGTCTTCGCGGATTAGGATTGTCATTGCCGGACCTTTCGTGATCATCTGCCTCAAACCAAGAGGTTCATATGACACTTAAAATGGACGCCGACGCTTTGAAAGCGTTTCTGAAAGCGGAATTCCCACAGGTCTGCGATGATTTTGAGATTGAGCGCCTGGATGAAGAGCTTTTAACCGTTCGTTTGGTGACATCTCAAAGACACTTAAGGCCAGGTGGGACGGTCTCTGGCCCATCCATGTTCGGCTTGGTCGATGTGGGTGTCTATCTCGCCATACTGGCGCGCATTGGTCCTGTCGCCTTGGCCGTGACGACCAATTGTAGCATCGACTTTATGCGCAAACCTGTGGCCGGGGCGGACCTTCTGGCCGAAACGCGTATCTTAAAGCTCGGTCGCGTCTTGGCTGTAGGAGATGTGTTAGTTTACAGCGAAGGGGATGATCGGCCCGTCGCTCGCGCATCGTTAACCTATTCGATCCCCCCGAAATAAACTTAGCTTTCCGACCCCTTAACGTTTAAAGGCTCGCCCAAGGATCACGCCAGCTGCAAGAGCGACACCGAAGATCGCCGCATTTGTCTCCTCTGGGGTTGGATTTTCGCCGTCTGCTTTCACCTTACCCGATGTGAGCGACGTTAACGCTTCGATTGCTGAGGTGATGTCGCTCTCTTGCTGGATCGCTTTGCGCTGCATCATCGACCTTCCGACAAGTATCAAGACGCCAGAAATACCAAAGACCAAGGCAGAGACAGTCAAAGCGGCGAGCCACATCTCCATAAATGTCGAAAGCCATAGAAAACAACTTAACGCCAAGAACGCGATGGCGAGACCGATAAAACTAAAGGCAACGACCTCTAATGCGACGCCAGCGGTCCGTTTCTTTACGTCACCAAATTGCGACGCGATGAATGCTTTCATAAGATCTTCGAGCATCTGTACGTTCATCGCCGCGTTATCAGACCAACGAGGAAGCCAACTCCAAGCGCGACGGCCGCCGCTTGAAGGGGTTTCTCTTTAATCTGGTCTTCGATGGATTGTGTGGACTGACGGGCGCGTTCTCGGCCCTCTTCGAGGATTTCCTTCGAACGGTTTAGAAGTGTTTCCGCTTCGGCAATAGCTGCATCGCGCTGCGCCACGGCTTTTGTTTCGCCAATCTCGCGTAAAAGTCGGCTCAGTTCGACGATATCATCTCTGACCACTTGAAACTGACGTTCAACATCAGTGCGGCCGGTGCCCTCGGTTGCTTCGATCATGGATTTTCTCCTTTTGCTCAGAACTATTGATGCGCTTCGCGAGCAGTAAAATAGATATACGCAAAATGAAACGCGCATAGAGCTAAAATGAATTTGACATGTAGACTTATAGTTGTGCAAGTAGGGCCGAGAACTCAATTGATTATTGCAAAGCGTTTGTAATTTTTGCCACTAACTTCGATTTGGCGACCAATTGTTCTATTAGCGCTGTTGCTTCGACCAGATTTACCCGATTTCTATGGGGTAAAATAATACCTAATTTGCAATGCTTTGTTTTTGCATGGATTTTCATAGTAGAACGCTGTTGACTGGTAATTCCGCAGCTATATAACGCCCCAATCTGAATGACAGGGCGTACGCGCCCCTCAACACTCGAGACCGATATGAAAACCTTTACCGCTACTCCCGCGGATATCGACAAGAAATGGTACGTGATCGACGCCGAAGGCATCGTTCTGGGCCGTCTCGCGTCGATCATCGCGATGCGCTTGCGCGGCAAGCACAAGCCGTCCTTCACACCACATATGGATATGGGCGACAACATCATCGTCATCAACGCTGAGAAGGTCCAGATGACCGGCAACAAGCGTGATGAGCGTTATTACTGGCACACTGGCCACCCAGGCGGCATCAAGTCCCGCACGAAGGCTGAGATCCTCGAAGGAGATCACCCAGAGCGCGTAGTTATGAAAGCTGTTCAGCGTATGCTGCCCGGCGGCAAGCTGTCCCGCCAGCAAATGACACACCTTCGCGTTTTCGCTGGTGCCGAACATGGCATGGACGCGCAGAAGCCTGAAGTTCTGGACGTTGCTTCCATGAACAAAAAGAATACGAGGACTGCATAATGGCCGATCAAGTCAACTCACTCGAAGAGCTGGGCCAGGTCGCTGAGGGTGTCGAAGCACCTGAAGCAGTGGTCGAAACTGTCATCAACCGCGAACCAGTTCGCGACGAACTCGGTCGTTCTTATGCGACCGGTAAGCGGAAAGACGCGATTGCTCGTGTTTGGATCAAGCCAGGTTCCGGCAAGGTCACTGTGAACGGCAAAGACATGCCTGTTTATTTTGCACGTCCAGTTTTACAGATGATCCTGCGCCAGCCATTCCAAGTTGCCGGCGTTGTCGACCAGTTCGACGTTATGGCAACTGTCAAAGGCGGCGGTTTGTCTGGTCAGGCTGGTGCGGTGAAGCACGGTATCTCTAAAGCGCTGCAGCTTTACGATCCGTCCTTGCGCCCATCTTTGAAAGCCGCTGGCTTTCTCACACGCGACAGCCGCGTTGTTGAGCGTAAGAAATACGGTAAAGCAAAAGCACGTAAGAGTTTCCAGTTCTCCAAGCGTTAATCTGCTTTGCAAGAGTTACGGAAGGGCGGTCCTTGAGGCCGCCCTTTTCGTTTGTGCGGGCGCTACCTTTCAAACATCAAGCGCAAGGTGATTGGTGTCACCCGCGTGATGCTATCAAGGTTCGCCAGCCCTTGCAGGACATCAACACCTTCATCGACGCCCAGCTCTTCAGTAGACAGATAACCAGCCGTATTTGTGCTGACCATCACGCGATTGGGTGCCACGCGCAGAATGTAGGCGTCTAGATAAACATCGACATCATTCCCAAGCAGGTTCAGTGTTGCTTCGATTTCCATCTGGGTACTCTCGCCTGGGCGGAGCTTTTTGATTTCGTCCAAGTCGACCTCAGCGGATATTTCAGCTGTCGCAAGGCCGCGGAACACATGTTCAGCCATGCGCTCGTTTCTGATGTCTATATTGGTGTCCAAGGTCGTTAGATCAATTGCGACGTCGACGTTGCCATCATTATCGACCGTTCCAATGAGGCCAGAGAACGTATGGGCTTCTCCGATGAAATCGTTCTTGATCGACCCGAATGAGACGACAGACTCAGCGGGGTCAAGATCCCAAGCCGCCGCGAATGTTGGCAGAGTGGTTAGGGCGACTGCAGCAATGGTTGACTTAAAATTCATTTGTTAGGTCCTTCCTGTTGTTGTTTAACCGGGCGCACGCGTTGCGCTGTATGAGATGGAAACACCCAAGGACGTGAACTTATTCGATGGCTGACAAATATTTCTCGCCAACAGAGCTGAACAGCGCACTTGAAGACGCAATTCCATCGATTTGGCGCTTTGCGATCGCCTTAACGCGTAACCAACCCGACGCGGATGACCTGACGCAAGCGACCTGTCTTCGAGCGATTGAAAAACGCACGCAGTTTGAGCGTGGTGGCAACTTTAGAGCGTGGTGCGCCACGATCTGTCGTTCCATTTGGCTGAACCAACTTCGCGCCGAGCGGGTCAGAAAGACCCAAGACATAGATTCAGTCTCGGAAGAGGCGCTTGCGTCGCTCGCACCTGATGCCGAAACGAATATTTTCGCTGCTGAAGTGTTTACGCAGGTGATGCTGCTCCCCGAAGCTCAGCGCGAGGCGGTCTTTCTTGTCTATGCCGAAGGCTATCGATATTCGGAGGCAGCTCAGATACTTAGCGTCCCTATCGGGACGATCATGAGCCGATTGTCAGCTGCACGGCAGAAATTAAAGTGGTTGCAGTCCGATGAGACTGTTCAACAGGGAAAAAGATGAGATGACCTATACCGATGAAGATCTGATCGCATTCCTTGATGGCACGGCATCGGAAGAGCTTGCAGCGTCAATCGAAACGGAATTGGCGGAAGATAGCGATCTTGAGGATCGTTTGATGAGACTTGATCCTTTGAGCGCGCCGGTAAGCGATGCATTTTCACATTTGAAAGGCCCGGCAGAAAGCGCTGTGGATTTGCCCGCTATCGATCCTGAGGCACGTGCAGGTTCATTGGCAAGGTTCTTACCTTTGGTCGCTGCGGCCGTGTTAGGCGCAGTTGTTGCAACGGCTCTCATGCCGCCTTCACCTGATGCCGCAGATTGGCGTGTTCAGGTTGCGAATTATCAAGCTCTATATGGTGAGAGCACCGTCTCAGCGACTCAGTTTTCATCAGAGGATTTGGCAGAGCAAACGACCGTGGCAGGGCAAGAAATCGGCCTTGCTGGATTGGAAACCGTTCCAGAGCTGGCAAATGGATTGACCCATGTGCGAACGCAAGTCTTGCAAGTCGACGGGGTTCCATTGGCACAGATCGTCTTTCGTACGGATAACGGCATTCCTGTCGCGCTCTGCGGGCTGCCGAGGGACAGCGGAACGGCTGTATCCGAAATCGGCGTCGGCTCCATGTCAAAGATGCGGAGCGCATCGTTTGATACGGGGTCGCATAGTTGGCTGCTAATCGGCGGCAAAGACAGTGACTTAATCGTCGAAAACGCGAAGCTTTTCCAATCAGCCCTGGAAGGTCTTGATGCGTAAGCCTACCGAATTGGGACCGAGAGCCGAAGGTGGAGGGTCTCTAACCCGGGATTGGTTTCCCAAATGTGAGCGTTGGAACGGTGGTCATAGGCCACGACAGCGCGGACGCCGTTGTCAAACTTATAACCAAACCCGATGGAGCCTCGAAATTGAATGAAGCCGCCAATATCGGGGCCGTCACCGGCGGCGTAGAGGCCAGGCATGGCGTAGGTTTCGAAATAGATCGGCGCGTCCAACAGGTGCTCGCTCGTCCATTTCAAGCCGGCGCCGACCCAAGCGTCACCGGTATCCGTTACAGACGCTGAAGCAATGGGTTGGAAAGGGCCGTACTTTCGGCCGAAGTCATAACCTATCAGGATTTCTTCGCCGATCCAGCGGTTGTTGAATTCTGTTCCACCTAGCTGGACATGCCAACGCGCTTGATCTTCGGAATAGGCAAGGCAGCTTGTTTGGCAATCGTTCAGATACATGTCGGTGAAGCCGAACACGGCAAAGACACCTGCCAACCAACCTTCCATACCGCACCATCCTAAGAAATTTCAGAATCAACTTAAGGCGCTGTTTAGCAAGCAACCATTAAACGGAATATGCCTATTTGTCGGGCGCCACCAAACCGAGGCCACGAAGATACACTCCGATGCCGGTCTCTAGCAAATCTTCTGGCGGGTAGGGGCTTTTCGTCCCCGGCGACCCGCGAGCAAAGAGTTCGACGACCCCGTGGCTCATCGCCCAGATATGGGCAGAGAACATCTGTGGGGGCGGGCGCTTTTGTTCCGGAATATGCTGGCTCAGGTCAATTGCCGCTTTCTCCAACACGCCCAAAGCTCTGGTCGCGACTGCATTCAACTCTGGCGTCCGGTTAATGGAAATGCCCGACTCAAACATAGCGATGTAGTGGCCCGGGTATTTTTGGGCAAACGCCAGATAAGCGCGTCCCGTCGCCTCAAACGCAGCCAAGGCCGACGGCTGCCCCTTGGAATAGGCGTATTCCATAAGGTCGGCAAAAATCTCGTAACCTTGGCGCGCGGCCTCAGCGATGAGGTCTTCACGGCCTTCAAAGTGTCTATAGACAGCAGCCGGTGTTACACCGGCCTCGCGAGAGGCTTCGGACAAAGTGAAGCCAGTAGGACCTTTTGCCTCGATCAGTTTGAGACAGGCCTCGACCAGCGCTTCGCGCAGGTTTCCGTGATGATAGCCGCGTTTAGGCATCCCAGATGTCCGGTCCGCCCGCTACCAAGGGATCAATGTCTCCGATGGCCTTTTTGTCTTTGAGGTCATAGTCAACAGCGCTCAAAACACTTCGTATGGCATTCACGCGGGCGCGACGCTTGTCATCAGAGCGAACGATCGTCCAAGGCGCATGTGTGCTGTGAGAGCGATCAAGTGTTTCACGGATCGCATCTGTGTAAGCGTCCCATCTATTCAAGCCCTCAACGTCGATCCAACTAAGTTTCCAATGCTTTAGCGGGTCTGTTTCACGTTCCAATAAGCGTTGAAGTTGCGTCGCACGCCCCACGTTGAGCCAGATCTTAAAGAGCTGAATGCCGTCATCAATCAGCAGGTTTTCAAAGTCGGACACCTGATTGAACCAATGGGCACGTTGTTCGGGTGTGCAGAACTCAAACACATGTTCGACGACGCCACGATTGTACCAACTGCGGTCAAAGAACACGATCTCGCCCGCTGAGGGGAGATGTTTAATGTAGCGTTGGAAGTACCATTGGGTCGATTGACGATCAGTGGGCTTGGATAAAGCGACCACACGCGCTTGACGAGGATTAAGATTCTCGCGGAACCTTTTGATTGTGCCTCCTTTTCCGGCTGCATCCCGTCCTTCAAAGACAACCACGATCCGGTCTCCGCGTTCCCTGACTGAAGCCTGAAGCTTTACCAATTCGATCTGCAAGTTGGCCAAAGAAACTTCGTACTCTTTCCGACCCCAACGCTCATCATAGGGGTAATCAGGGTTAAGAATGTCGCCTTTCTTCGCAGTCTCAACTGCCTCGCGCACCTCGGCTGGTGCGGATTCGTTGAAAAAGCGGCTGATTCCGCCGTCAAATGGTTTGTCCATGACGCCTCCTGACTTCGCTTTAATATGGGGTTTGGCGAGGCCTAGCGCAATCCAGCCCGCGCGGCCGCACGTTCAATTGCAGCGACCGTTGCATCTGGGTCTGCATGGTGCGGCATGTGCCCAACCCCTTGCAATTCTGTCAAATTTGCCGAAGCAACGATTTTGCGAAGCTCATAAGGATGCACGTTGATCGGCACAGTTGCATCAAGCGTTCCATGCACGATCTCAATCGGCAACTCCAACTCGGGATACCGTTTGGACATTTCAACCACATGCGGGCGAAGTGTGTTCACTTGTCGTACATTTGCACGGAACTGCGACGGTCGAAGTGTAAGGGCGCCGCCTACGTAATCCGCATACCCCTCCGGCACAGGCTGAGGCGCGAATATCCCGTCGATTGCATTCGAAATACGCTGATCAGAGGCAAATGCGGAAATGAAAGGAATTGTGGTGACACCGCCGAGCGCACTGCCATTCACGCGGTAATACTGGCCCAACTCACCAGGCCAAGGCATGAGCACGCCCGCAAGCGAGACGATCGCTGATGGGTTGGAAGGGCTTTCGCTGTCCAGGGCCAGATTGGCCCAAGCCATCGAGACGATACCGCCAAAGCTGTGACCCGCAATGATTGGCGCCTCGATCTCCAGAATTTCAGATGCCTTGCGCAGCATTTCAGCCTGCGCCATCGGGCTATCACCTTCGGTCGCAAAGGCCTTGTCGTCTAGGCCCGGAACACGGTCCGAATACCCCATACCGGGGCGGTCAAAGACAGTGACGCGAAACTGGTCGGATAGCCGGCCGACAAGATCAAAGGTGAATTCACGCACGTTACCGCCGGCACCATGCAACAGCACCAAATCAGACCCATTGCCTTCTTGGACGTAGTGGATGCGTCGGCCGTCGATTTCAACAAATTCACCGATGGGTGGGAATTGAGTCTCTGCTGATTGTACGCGTGCATTGCCTCTCACCGCGGTAAAGGCGGCTCCTGCTGCGATGGCTGCAGCGGCTAGGGTAAATGTTCTACGTGCCAATCTCATCGATGTTGTAATGTGTCGACTGATAAATCTCGTTAATCCAATTACCATATAGGAGGTGCGCGTGGCTCCGCCACCGGTTCATCGGTTGTTCCGTTGGGTCATTTTCGGGGTAATAGTTTACAGGAACATTTATCGGCGTCCCGTTCGCGATATCCCGATCATATTCGCCCTTCAGCGTACCGCTGTCATATTCGAAATGATTGAAAATATAGATCGCACGGTGATCTTTATCTTCGACAAGCGCAGGGCCCACCTCGTTGCTTGTCAGCAAGGTTTGCAAACCGGCGGCATCAATCTCATCCTGTTTCATCTCAGTCCAGCGGCTCACCGGAATAACGCAATCGTCGGAAAAACCGCGCAGATAAGGCGAATTGGGTGCGGTGTTCACATGACGAAAGCAACCAAACGCTTTTGCGTCTAACATGTGCTTTTTCACGCCATGGAAGTAATTGATCATCGCCATCCCACCCCAGCAAACGCCAAAGGTTGAGTGCACGTTGGTCTGGGTCCACTCCATGACTTCACGAAGTTCGTCCCAATAGGTCACATCGGTGAACTCAAGGTGCTCAATCGGGGCACCCGTGATGATCAAACCGTCGAACTTCTGATCTTTTACGTCCTGAAACGGCTGATAAAACTCAGCCATATGCGCGGCGGCCGTATTTTTGGTTTTGTGCTCCGACATCCGCAGCAACGTCAGTTCGATCTGCAGCGGCGTCGCACCGATCAATCGCGCAAACTGGTTTTCAGTGTCGATCTTCTTGGGCATCAGGTTCAGCAAGGCAATCCGCAACGGGCGGATATCTTGACGTGATGCCGTATCTTCTCCCATCACCATCACACCTTCGCGCGACAGCACGTCAAAGGCGGGAAGGGCACTTGGGAGTTTGATAGGCATTGGTTTTATCCAGTTTGGTTGGAGGTCATGAGATAGGTGGCTTAGCCACGCATCTCAAGCGCTTCGGCGACAACGTCGATGAAATCGCCTGCAGATCGCACTGTTGTGATCTTCGCCGCTGGTATGTTTAAGCCCCACCGATCGGCCATCGCTTTATAGCGCGGCTGTCTATGGGCCAAAGCGGACGCATAGGTCCAACGAATGAAATGATCCGGATCGACCTTTTCAGCGGCAACGCCATGCTCACTCAGGTAGCGGGTCCAGCATTCCAAAAGGAAGGCAGGGTCGTACGACATAGGCTTGGGCTCTTTGTCGAAACGACGGATCAACTCTTCTGTGTGTTCCTCAGTACCCTCAATCCAAATCATCAAGGTCTTTTCGGACAGATCCGCCATGATCGGGTCATTGGGGTTATTTACGTCAACCCATTCACAGATCGATCCGCCGGTATCGCAGATAAAATGAGGGTAACCATAGAGATCATTCGCGCGGTCGATGAAATGGCCGGTGTCATGAAGGGCTGCAATCTCAGACGCTTGGAACTGATCCTGACGACGCGTGTATTCATCCCACAAAAGCCCGCCCTTATCGGGATCGCCCGGTTTTCCAAGGTAGGATGACATCGGCTTCAGATCGTCGAAGGAGATATTTGAGCCGATATAGATCGAGTTCGATTTTAGCAGATCGCGCAAAAAGGGAACCTTCATCGCCTCACGTTTGGCGTTATCGGCAATCCGTTCACCCATATAGCGCGTGCCAATGCGGTAATCGATGGAGTAGTGAAACCAATCACCATTGTCGCGCAGCATCTTAGAGATATGGGTTTTCCCAAGACCAGACATCGCGAACACAAGGACGCGTTTTTGCGGGGCGTTGCGCCAATCAGAAGCAGACGAATAGATCATGCAGGCTGGTTACGCTTTCTTTTCAAAAGCTGCTAGCCATCAAAACTAAGCCGTTGGTCGATTTGGCCTAAGTTGTTGCCAAAATCGCCTTGTCGCATAATGATCAGCGATATTAGATTTGAGGATTTTTGTTGTGAAGCATGCGCTTCTTGCCATTTCTATCGCTTTCGCAGAACCTGCAATTGCCGATGAGACGTCAGATGCGATTTTGGACAGTTGGCGCGCATGGGCGGATGAATACGGGATCACTGAAACATCTATCGCAGTTGGCAAATCCGGAGAGATCATAGCAACCGACGGGATCAATCGGCAAAGCGATGTTGGCTATCCGATCATGTCTCTTTCTAAAGCGATCACCGCTGTTTGTTTGTCAGATGTGCTGGCCGAAACGAATTACAGTTTCGAGACTAACCTTGCAGATCTGCAGAGCGAATTCTCGAAAGTTAGTATTCAGATACCAAACGCACTTTCCGACGCCACACTTGGTCAATTGATGACGATGACGGCGGGTTTGGAGCCAGACCTGACGCAAGGCGACTTCAATCGAAGCTATCGCTACGGTGATACACGCAACATCGGATTATCCAAACAAGCGCTCCAATCGCGTGGGCTACAGGGTCGGAACGGCAACCACTTTTATAACAATGGATCATATGCACTTCTTGGAGCTTTGCTGGAAGCGCTGACGGAAACCGACAATGTCACAGCCTGCGCATCTCGCGTGTTTCCAGAAGTCACAGGTGAAACCGCAAAGTTTGATGACGATTGGACCGGTCTTGCCGCCTTTGGAGGGTGGTCAGCATCTGCCGAAGACTATTTGAGCTTCGTCATGTCCGCCTACGATCCAGCTGGCGACATCGCTTCGAACCTCTTGCGCTTGCCGAATTACCGTAACCCAGAGCGCGGATGGTACTACGGAGTTGGCACATACTTCCGTCTTCGTTCGCCGCAGAACATCTTTTGGCACCACGGCGCGCTATGCGGAACCCGCGCACCCGATCAGGGGTCATATTTCGCCTATTACGACAACGGATATGCCGTCAGCATAAACTTCAACGCGTGTTCACGTGAGCCATTAGGGATTGCTCTAGACGGAGTCCTTTGGGAGGCTTCTCATTAGGCCCTAAAGCACCCGCGCCAAGAACTCTCTCGTCTTTGGGTCGGTTGGATTTTCAAAAAGGACGCTCGGAGGGCCTTCTTCTACGATGCGTCCGTCTTTGAGGAAGCACACTTTGTCTGCTGCTTCTCTGGCAAATCCCATCTCGTGCGTCGCCAGCATCATTGTCATGCCGCTGTCCTTCAGAAGGCGCAGCACCTCAAGAACTTCTCCCACCAATTGCGGATCAAGTGCTGCAGTGATCTCATCAAACAGCATCACTTCAGGCTTCATCGCCAAAGCACGAACGATCGCCACGCGCTGCTGCTGGCCGCCTGAAAGCTGGTCGGGATAATGTTCCATACGGTCCGCAAGGCCGAATTTCTCAAACAAAGCCTCAACCTCTGGCCGCAACTCCTGTCGGGACTTCTTGTAGACGCGACGGGGTGCCAGCATGACATTCTCAATCGCGGTCATGTGCGGGAACAGATTGTAGCTTTGGAACACCATGCCGATCCGCCGCCGAACAGGCATAGGGTCTAGCCCGGGGATGGAGATGTCCTCGCCATCAAGGAAGATCTTTCCGTCTTCAATCGGCTCGAGCAAATTGATGCAGCGCAGTAGCGTCGATTTTCCAGCCCCGGACGCGCCAATCAGACACACCATCTCACCCTCTGCAACATCCAAACTGATGCCATCACAAACGGTATTCGAGCCAAACCGTTTTACGACATCGCGGAGCGAGAGTTTCGTCATCAACTGCGTTCCCGGTTCTGTTTGGCCAACAAATAATCAGCGTAGCGCGTTGCCGGAATGGTGACGGCGAGGAAGATGACGGCGGCACCCACATAGGGCGTAAAGTTCGCCAACAAGGATTTGTAGACACCAGCCTGCCGGAAAATTTCGACGGGCCCGATGAAGCTGAGGAGGGCGACATCCTTTTGCAGAGCGATGAGCATATTCATCTGGGCAGGGATTACGCGGCGTATCGCTTGTGGCAGAATAACGAACCGCATCGTGTCAGACTCGCTGAGTCCTAGTGACTCAGCCGCAGACCGTTGGCTTTGATGTACCGATTCAATGCCGGACCGGAAAATCTCTGCCACATAAGCGGAATACGTCAGGATCAACGCTAGCGAGCCCCAGATGTAGGGCGAATTCCATGGCCGCGGCAAACCCAAACCCGGAATGCCAAATCCGATCAGGTAAACCGTCAGAATGACTGGAACGCCGCGAAAAATATCAGTGTAGGCGGCGCCCAATATCCGAAGCGGAAAGAGTGCAGGGCTGCGGACATCTCGGGCAAGGGCCACGAGTAACCCGAGGATGGCAATCAGAGGCGCACACCACGCAAAGATTGCGACATCCAGCATGAAGGCCTCAAGCAATCCCGGAAAGGTCTTTGCGAAAACGTCCCAATTGAAAAAGCTCTTTTGAACCTTTTCCCAACCGGGCGCCATGGGCACCAAAAATAAGACAGCCAGCACAACGATTGTTGTGCTGCTACCCGCAATAATTAGGGATCGGCGTCGGAGCCGGTCTTCGTAGATTTGGCGGCGGGTGCGCCCCGCCGCGCTTTGGTCCGCCATTTTAGTCGATCAATGGCACGCCAGTGGTGTCCTGCAGCCACTTCGCTTCGATCTCGGCCAATGCGCCACTGTCTGTCAGTGCGGCAAGTGCTTCGTCAATGCAGGCCTTCAGCGGGTTACCATCTTCCATAAGCATGCCGAACTGATCTGGATTGTCCGTGCGGTCTGCTGGGAATTGGCCCAAGATGGACGACCCTTCGATCATAACTGCGCTCAGGAAAAGAGCAGTCGGTAGATCAAACAAAGCCGCGTCGATCTGACCGGCCTGCATCGCAGCGGTAACGTCCGCGTTGTCGCCATATAGGAGCGGATCACTGTCCGGCTGAATAAGGTCTGTCAGCATTGGAACAGCGGTTGTTGTTCCAACAGCACCCCAAAGGAGGCCCTTCAATCCTTCCAGCGTTGCTTCCGCATTCTTGCCTTCACCAACGACCAATACTGCCATCGGTGCCGAATAGTAGGGGGCCGAGAAATCAACAACCTCGTCACGCTCCGGCGTGATGGAATATTGCTGCATGTTCATATCGAAGTTCTTAGCGCCCGGTTGAATGGCTTCGTCAAATGACGACCGAACCCAGACCACGTCATCTGCCGAAAAGCCCATTTCTGTAGCCACCGCATAGGCAACAGCAGCTTCAAACCCTTCGCCGCTTTCAGGGCTGTCGTCCATCACCCAAGGGTAATAAGCCGGATTACCTGTTGCGATTGTCAGTTTGCCTTCAGTCAGCGTTTTACCGGCCGCGCAATGTCCACCAGCCAATGCGGATGTTGCGGTTAGAGCGAAGACAATTGAGATGAATGATGTCGTTTTCATGTGGCCCCCTAAGAAAATGGTGATTTACTTGGCCCGAGTATGGAGCGTTTTTGCCGCGTGTCTAGCTGGTATTATGAACAGACAATACTGGCGCGCTACGACGCTCAATCGGTTGTGTAAAAGACGATCACAGCGGTACTAAGACGCAAGGGGATTCGAGAATGGAACCAATCACACTGACATTTGAAATGACCGTCGTGCTTGGCCTGCTGGCCTTTACGGTGTTCCTCTTCGTGTCAGAGATTGTCCGGATCGACTTTGCCGCGATCCTTGTGATGGTTTTGCTCGGCGTTCTCAGTCAGTTGCCAGGGCTTAGCAACCTTGCAGATGTTCAGCATCTCTTTGACGGGTTTGCCAGTAACGCGGTGATATCGATTATCGCTGTTATGATCATTGGGGCGGGGTTGGACAAAACAGGCCTAATGAGCAAGGTGGCGGCCGCCATTCTCAAATTCGGCGGAACAACCGAAGTGAGGATCATTCCGATCATCTCTGGAACCGTGGGCGTCATCTCGAGCTTCATGCAGAATGTGGGCGCGGCCGCTTTGTTCCTCCCAGTGGTCAGCCGGATTTCTGTGCGAACCGAGATACCGCTCAGTCGACTTTTGATGCCAATGGGGTTTTGCGCGATCCTTGGCGGTACGATGACGATGGTTGGGTCTTCGCCGCTGATCTTGCTTAACGACTTGATCATCAGTTCCAACGATATGCTTCCCGAGGACAGTCAGATGGAACCGTTTTCGTTGTTCTCTGTCACACCAGTGGGCATCTGCTTGGTTTTCACCGGTATCCTCTATTTCATGCTTCTCGGGCGTTGGGTTCTGCCGAATAGAGGCAAGGATGAGGGGAGCAGTGGTCAATCGGTAAGAGATTACCTTAAGAAGATCTACGGCCTTAAGTCTGATCTTGTTGAGGTCATCGTTCCCGAAGGCTCAATCCTGCGGGGTCAAACTTTCGAAGACATCATGGTCGCTCACAACCTCTACATTCTGGGATCGTATCACAAGGGCCAAAGGTTCTTTTCACCTGTAACCTCGACCACAGTCCAAGACCCATGCCGCCTTGCCATCATGGGTAGGCGCAAGGTGATCCAGGCCATCGCTGAGGACTATGGCTTGGAAGTTCTGCCCGAGCTCGACATATTTGCGGAAGCCTACGCGCCGACCGTCGCAGGTGTGGCAGAGGTCGTCATCCCACCTGACTCCGATCTCATTGGTAAAACCGCACGTGACGTTGTGATGCGTAAGACATATGGCCTAGGTCTGCTTGCCATTCATCGGGGCGGGGATACGCTGAGCCTCGTTGAGACTGAGGATCATGCTGTCACAGACATAAGCAACGAACCGCTCAGGGCAGGGGACACGCTCGTGGCTTTCACAGCATGGGATCGTCTGGCCCGTTTGACGAAAGATCGCGATTTCGTGGTGGTGACGAGTGATTTCCCGATGGAAGACCTGCGCCCGAACAAAGTGGCATGGGCCTTGCTGTTCTTTGCAATTACGCTCGGCCTCATCCTCTTCACCGACCTGCGTTTGTCTTTGGCTTTGCTGGTCGGCGCTTGCGGTATGATCGCGTCGAATGTGCTGCGCATTGACGAAGCCTATGAAGCGGTTAGCTGGCCAACTGTGTTCCTCCTCGCCAGTTTGATTCCGTTGGGGCAAGCGGTGCAGAACACGGGAACTGCCACGTGGATCGCTCAGGAAATCTTGGAGCTTCTAGACGGCTGGCCGATTTGGGGCCTGCAGGCGGGCATTGCGGTCTTGGCAACGGGTTTCACACTGGTGATGTCCAACGTTGGTGCAACGGTCCTCTTGGTTCCTCTCGCTGTTTCCATTGCCGTGGCCGCTGGAGGTGATCCCGCGATCTTTGCGCTTACGGTGGCTATCTCCACGTCGAACAGCTTCCTCATTCCAACGCATCAGGTGAACGCGCTGATCATGGGGCCTGCAGGCTACAAGGTTGTGGATTTTCTCAAGAGCGGTGGGATCATGACGATTCTCTTCCTCATCGTGTCACTAACGATGATGAACGTGGTGTTTTGATTTTAAGGAAATAGAGTGCTGCCCCGCGCAAATGCGAGGCAGTTTTATGTTAAGCTGCGCGCTTGCGACGGGCAGCGATGCCAAGGCCGCTTAGACCAGCGAGTAAGAGCAGCGATGATGCGGGTAGCGGAACCGGTGCAACGTCGAGAGTTACGGTTGCTTGTGCTGTAGCACTATTTCCAAAACCAAAAACGCTACCTTCTTCTAACTCAACAGTAAAAACTGTGCCATCGTCGAGAGAGACTTGTTGCGTACCGGTCGTCCACTCGAGGACACCTCCGCTAAGGAAGCCAGCGAAGGTGCCGAACCCCCCAAAGCCTGAGTCACTGACAGATCCGCCCGGAGCTTCAAATGCAAGAGTAGCCTCTACTGCAAAAAGCCCACCACCATTGAAACTCTCAACGTCGACAACCGAGAAGTCAATAAAATCAAAGCTGTAAGAGTCCCCAACGCCAAGATCAAAAATTTCATTGTCGAGATCGGCCGACGGCTCCGCAAATATTGCAGCACCAGCCGATAATTGCCCTGAGATGAAAGCTTCTGATCCAGGTCCATCCACATCAAACGATACTGTGGAAGCAGTGGCAGATGTTGCGGCTAGAGGGATGGCGATAGCGGAAGAAATTAATAAGTGTTTAATATTCACGGTAAAAACCCCCTTTGACTAAGAAAATGGGCAAAATAAGCCCAACTAATCATAACAACTACCGCGTAGATTGTGAAGAAATTGTGTCAAACGCCTTATTTTGGCCAAATTTAATGCTCTGACCAAAGGCAGCTTTAAAGGAATTGGTTCGCGCTAAGCGGGCTTAGTGCCCGCGCCAAATCCAGCCGCCGCCTAAGATACGGCTGCTTTTAGGATCATAAAAGACGCAGGCTTGCCCAGGGGACACGCCTTCTTCGGCAACGAGAAGTTCAACCTCGGCCTCAGTGTCTGAAATTGGGCGGAGAACTGCATCTGTGGGCGGGCGTGTGGAGCGTACTTTGACTGCGATCTCACGCTCACCGCCGGACAAAAAACCGCCGTCGCCAATCCAATTGATCTCGCGCAAAGGAACGCGGCGCGTTGCTAGCAGTTCTTTCGGCCCAACGACCACCTGCTTAGCGTCTACATCGAGTTTCACCACATAAAGCGGATCAGACAATCCGCCGATCCCCAGACCGCGCCTTTGACCGATGGTGTAGTGGATCACCCCCTTGTGCGTCCCGAGTGCATTGCCATCGATATCAACAATTTCTCCCGGCTCGGCTGCTCCGGGACGCAATTTCTCAATCACGGCCGCATAATTTCCGTTCGGCACAAAGCAAATGTCTTGGCTGTCCGGCTTGTCGGCCACACTCAGACCGTATTTTGCAGCCAACTTGCGAGTTTCATCTTTCGATGGATGATGCCCAAGCGGAAAGCGCAGGAAGTCTAATTGCTCCTGAGTTGTGGAGAACAGGAAATAGCTCTGGTCCTTGGTCGGATCTGCTGCACAGTGCAGCTCAGCACCTTCGTCACCCATCATGCGCTGGATGTAATGGCCGGTCGCCATACAATCGGCATCTAGATCCTTTGCGGTTTCCAATAGATCCTTGAATTTAACGCGCTCATTGCAACGGATACATGGCACAGGGGTTGCGCCAGCAAGATAACTATCAGCGAACTCGTCAATAACGGCTTCTTTGAAGGTGTTTTCGTAATCCAAAACGTAATGTGGGAAGCCCATTTCCTCCGCAACACGGCGCGCATCATGAATATCACGACCCGCGCAGCATGCACCTTTTTTGGCCAATGCCGCACCATGATCATAAAGCTGCAGCGTCACGCCAACGACATCATAGCCTTCTTCCGCAAGCATGGCAGCGACGACGGAACTATCCACGCCACCCGACATCGCAACAACCACCCGCGTTTCCGAGGGCGGTTTCGCAAAACCGAGTGAATTGAGAGCCGGATCAAGTGGCATAAGTCGCTTCCAATACAAGTTCGAACGAAAATATAGGAAAATCTGACGTATATCCAACCCCGGCAAGTTACCAGTCCTTAAACCCCTTTGGAGAAGATGAGACTTCAAGACGCTCAAGGGGTGAGTAGGAAGATGTATTTGAAGAAAATAGACGGCCCGCGATCCGTCACATTGCCCAATGGAACAGTGATGACTCGGGCCGACCTGCCGTCGCAATCAACGCCAAGGTGGGTCGCGTCACGTAAGGCGAAGGTTGTTATGGCTGTCTCAAGTGGTTTGATCAAACGCAGTGACGCGTTGGAGATGTATGCGCTGTCAGAAGAGGAATATACCGAATGGGAAACAGCAGTCTCCAGACATGGGATTGATGCTCTAAAAGCAACAACCGTTCAACGCTATAGACAACCATAGGGTGTATCGTTACTGTTTTTCTCGAAGCGGTAACCCCCGATTAACCATTCCGCTTTTAGGTTTATTGCAACCAGTCCGTATTTTTGGAGAGCGTAGAATGCGTGTTCTTTTAATTGAAGATGATCCCACCACTGCAAAGAGCATCGAATTAATGCTCAGCCATGCCAGTTTGAACGTTTACACGACCGAATATGGTGAGGAGGGGATCGACCTTGCGAAATTATATGATTACGATTTGATTTTGTTGGATATCAACTTGCCTGATATGACAGGACATGAAGTCTTACGTCAGCTGAGATTGGCTCGCGTCGACACGCCAATTCTAATTTTGTCGGGCGAAGATGACACGGAAAGCAAACTCCGTGGGTTCGGCTTTGGTGCCGACGACTATCTCACGAAACCCTTCTTGCGTGAGGAATTGATTGCTCGCATTCATGCAATCATTCGCAGGTCCAAGGGCCATGCCCAGTCCATCATCAAGACTGGTGCTGTGAATGTGAACCTTGATGCAAAGACTGTGGATGTTCAGGGAAATACAGTCCACCTAACGGGCAAAGAATACCAGATTTTGGAGCTACTTTCCTTGCGCAAAGGGACGACTTTGACCAAGGAAATGTTCCTTAACCATCTTTATGGTGGGATGGATGAACCAGAACTTAAGATCATCGACGTATTCATCTGTAAGTTGCGTAAGAAATTGAGCGAAGCGACTGGCGGTCAGAACTTTATCGAAACGGTTTGGGGGCGCGGATATGTGCTGCGCGATCCTGAACCAAAGCAAGTTGAACAGCCAATAGCGGTGACTGCTTAAACGCATTCTTTCACGCCCCACTCACGATAAAGCGTGTGACGTCTGGACCTGCCTTTGAAGCAGACCTACTATTTCAGAAGTTGAAGTTTTAGATCTGATCAAGGGCAGGACCATGACGACCAAAGTAGAGCGTTCTTCGGTTGATCTTGGTCGATTGCTTATACTGGATCCGTCTGTCGTGTCGGAGACAGATGTTGCAGGTCTCCTTGAAGACCTGTCTTCAATTCTCAACCGAGCCAATACTGAGTACCACACAGAGGACGCTCCAACCCTTTCGGATGCGGACTACGATACACTCAAGCGCTTGAACACTGCGCTAGAAACACGGTTCCCCCAACTACAACGGGCCGATAGTCCAACTCATCAGGTCGGCGCGCCGGTTTCAGATGGCTTTGGGAAGGTCAAACATGCCGTCCGAATGTTGTCTCTCGGGAATGCGTTTGAGGAAGAGGACGTCGAGGATTTCTCCAATGGTGTTCGCAAGTTTCTTGGCTTAGGCGAAAGCGTTCCGCTGGCATTCACGGCGGAGCCGAAGATTGACGGGCTTTCTCTGTCACTGCGGTACGAGAATGGCCAACTTGTTCAAGCTGCGACACGGGGCGATGGCGAAACTGGTGAAAACGTAACAGCCAATGCGAAAACCATCGATGACGTACCTCACACCCTGACGGGAGCGCCTGAAGTGCTAGAGGTCCGTGGCGAAGTCTACATGTCGCATGAAGATTTCGCCGCATTGAACGCGAGGCAGACCGAAAAGGGTGACAAAGTTTTTGCCAACCCCAGAAATGCGGCTGCTGGATCACTTCGGCAGTTAGATGCCACCATCACCAAGTCACGCCCGTTGAAGTTTTTTGCCTATGCTTGGGGAGACCTGTCTACGCCTTTGGCATCTACTCAGTCGGCGGCAATTCAACGTCTCGCAGACCTAGGGTTTAGCACCAACCCTCTTACAAAGACCTGCAATACGACGGCGGAGTTGCTCGCGCATTACCACCATATCGAAGTAAACCGTGCTGATCTGGGATATGATATCGACGGCGTGGTCTACAAAGTCGATGACCTTGCCTTGCAAAACCGACTGGGCTTTCGCTCAACCACCCCACGTTGGGCGATCGCGCATAAATTTCCCGCCGAACTCGCGTGGACGCGGCTCGAGGCTATCGACATACAGGTCGGCCGTACCGGAGCCCTCTCTCCGGTGGCACGGTTGGAACCGATCACTGTGGGCGGTGTTGTCGTCTCCAATGCCACTCTTCACAACGAAGACTACATTGCGGGTCGCGACGGAAACGGTGATCCGATCCGAGAAGGCCGCGACATTCGTGTCGGTGACTGGGTTCAGGTTTATCGCGCCGGTGACGTGATCCCAAAAATAAATGATGTCGACCTCAAGCGTCGCCCTGACGACGCAACACCTTTTGAATTTCCGCAACGATGCCCCGAATGTAACTCACTCGCCGTTCGCGAAGCGGGCGACGCGGTACATCGCTGCACTGGCGGTGTGATTTGTCCTGCTCAAGCGGTCGAACGTCTGAAACATTTTGTGGGCCGCGCGGCTTTTGACATTGAGGGTTTGGGTTCAAAACAGGTCGAGCAGTTTTATTCTGATGGTTGGGTCCAAACACCCGCTGATATTTTTCGCCTACGGGAACGCTATGGCGACGGGCTTCAACAGCTGAAGAACCGAGAAGGTTGGGGCGAAAAGAGCGCCAATAATCTTTTTGATGCTATCGATGAAAAACGGCGCATCCCACTCAATCGGGTTATTTTCGCTCTGGGCATACGCCATGTGGGTGAAACGGCAGGTAGCATTCTTGCGAAGCATTATGGCTCTTGGAGCAATTTTGCCGATGCGATGGACGCGGCGAAGATTGGGATTGGCATGTCGTGGGACGATTTGATTAGCATTGATGGGGTGGGCACCGTTATGGCGGAAAGCGTCATCACTGCGATGCAACACCCCTCTGAGCGGGACAGCATCGACGCCCTTGTTGCGCAACTCGACATCGAAGACGTTGCTGCGCCTGACACTTCGGATAGCCCAGTTGCAGGAAAAACTGTGGTCTTCACAGGCACGCTTGAAAAGATGACCCGCGCAGAAGCCAAAGCGCGGGCGGAGGCCTTGGGCGCTAAGGTGTCTGGATCTGTTAGCGGCAAAACTGACATTTTAGTAGCTGGACCTGGGGCTGGGTCAAAAGCCAAGAAAGCCGCTGACCTCGGCGTTGAAACCATCGATGAAGACGGCTGGCTCACGCTCATCGGTGACGCATGAGCACACGGCCGGAAGTACTATTTCCGCTCTTTGGAAGCCTGACGAAACTTGATGGGATCGGCCCGAAGACCGCGCAGAACTTTGAAGGGTTGGGAATCGAAAAGCCCCGCGACCTTCTGTTCACCTTGCCCTTCGCCGGTATTGATCGACAGCTTCGCTCCAGTATCCGCGGCGTCGTTCCCCCTGCGACCATAACCGTTGAGGTCACGGTTCAGGACCATAGACCGAACCGGCAAAAGGGTCGCCCGTATCGGGTTGTTGTGTCGGACAGCGAAGACAGTTTTCAACTAGTGTTCTTTCACGCACGAGGGGATTATCTGCAAAAGCTACTTCCGACAGGTCAAAGACGTGTCATCTCTGGTAAGCTGGAGGTGTTCGATAGCATCGCTCAGATGGTGCATCCTGACCATGTTTTGCCGGTCGAGAAAGCGGATCAAATCCCGGCCTTTGAGCCCGTTTACCCTCTGACGGCCGGTGTGACGCAAAAAGTCATGTGGAAAGCCACCCGATCGGTTTTGGAGCGCAGGGTCGACCTTCAAGAATGGATCGACCTGAGTTTGAAAGCCCAGCAGGGTTGGCCGGATTGGCACCTGGCGATCACGTCTGCGCATGCACCTCAATCCGCTTCCAATGTCCTTCCGACAGACAAGTCCCGCGAGCGATTGGCCTACGATGAATTGATGGCGCATCAGCTGACGTTGGCTTTGGCGCGCGCGACGGCCCGCAGGGCAAAAGGTCGTGCGTCTGTGGCGACGGGCGCTTTGCAAAACAAAGTTCTAGGGGCGCTGCCATACGACCCCACCGGTGCGCAAACACGTGCCGTTGGCGAGATCATTGATGATCTTGGCGCACCCGTTCGGATGAATCGACTTCTGCAAGGCGATGTTGGGTCTGGCAAGACGCTTGTAGCTCTAATGGCACTCTTGGCCGTGGTAGAGGCGGGCGGGCAGGGTGTCTTGATGGCGCCGACCGAAATCCTTGCGCGGCAACATTTGGAAGGACTTCAGCCTCTGGCGGAAAGCGCTGGTGTGGTTCTAGAAATCCTCACGGGGCGGGACAAAGGTGCGGAGCGGGCCAAGAAACTGGCAGCTTTGGACGCAGGCGACATTCAAATTCTGGTAGGTACCCATGCGGTCTTTCAGAAAGGAGTGGAGTTCAAAGATCTGAGGCTTGCGGTCATTGATGAACAACACCGCTTTGGAGTTGCGCAGCGGATGCAACTTGGCGCCAAGGGTGAGGCCGTTGATGTTTTGGTGATGACCGCAACGCCTATCCCACGGTCACTTGCACTCGCACAATACGGCGACATGGATGTCAGTATCCTCGACGAAAAACCGCCTGGTCGGACTCCGGTACAGACAGCTTTGGTCTCAACCGACAGGCTAGACGAAGTCGTTGAAAAACTTCGCAAAGCTGTGGCGGATGGCAAACAAGCCTATTGGGTTTGCCCCTTGGTCGAGGAATCCGAAGTCATGGAAATGACCGCGGCTGAGGAGCGGTTCAAACAGCTACGCGCGGCCTTGGGCGAAGGTGTCGTTGGGCTTGTCCATGGGCAGATGCCGCCCGCTGAGAAAGATGCGGCCATGGCGAAATTCGTGGCTGGTGAAACGTCTGTGTTGGTTGCAACGACTGTGATTGAGGTTGGCGTGAACGTGCCCAATGCATCGATTATGATGATCGAACGGGCCGAGAGCTTTGGTTTGGCACAGCTTCATCAGCTCCGGGGGCGCGTCGGTCGGGGTTCGGAAGCATCTACTTGTTTGATGCTTTATCAAAATCCACTGACAGAAACCGGTCGTCGAAGGCTAGAAATTTTGCGCGAAACTGAGGATGGGTTCAGAATTTCTGAGGAAGACTTGGTGATGCGTGGAGCAGGCGATGTGATAGGTACAGCGCAATCTGGCCTGCCACGATTTCGCATTGCAGACCTTGAAAGCCAAACGGCGCTGATGGCGATGGCTCAGAAAGATGCACGCAATTTATTGCACGATGACCCCAGCCTCGAATCAGAACGCGGGCAGGCGGCGCGTGTTCTTCTTTGGCTGATGGAGCAGGACAAAGCTATTCGTTTGATTTCAGTGGGTTAACTTAAAGTGGGACATTTTGTTCACAAATGTTCTTAAAAAGTTCTTTACATGTCCTTGACCATATGAGAACAAAGAGGCAACAAAACGAACAGAGTGCAGGAGCCGCCCAATGGCTAAGGAAATCAAATCAGTTGTGATCCGGTCCAGTGATACAATCATTGGTGATGCTTTGGGTGCCGTGGCTTTGTTGGTGATTTTGTTTGTCGGTCTGTCCTTGCCCGGGATGGTCTGACCTGCCACGGTCTTTTGTCCGGCTTCTTGACGTCTTTGTCCCGCAAAATTGGACGTCTGTGACCTGCCTGTCCCATGTCTATATCCCCCGGGGTTTGCCTGCCCCTTATGGACCGCCGGATAAAAGACCCAATTCCTGCCGCCGCTGCCTTTACCCGAGGTAAGCGGCGGTTTTTTCTTTTAAGGTAGCGGTTTAGGACGCGGCCTTCGCGTTCTCTAGCGCGTCTAATGTGGCGTCAAACGCCAACATGATCGAAGCGTGCCGGTTCTTATAATCCTTAGCAGGTTGTAAAACCTCTAAGTCAGAGAACGGTGCACTCGGAGCATTGCCGTCTTCTTTCAACATTGCAAAAAGTTGGTCACGGCCGGTTTGGATTTGATCTTCGGTCAACCCGATAATATTCGCTCCAACGACAGCTGCCGCGGCTTGTCCAAGTGCGCAGGCCTTCACGTCTTGACCGTAGTCAATCACCACACCATCAGAGAGTGCGATGTCAACGGTAACGGTAGACCCACAGACCGGGGACCGCTTCTTGGCCGTTGCTGTAGGCACGTCCAAACGTTCGGTATGGGGCATGTCCGCCGCCAACGCTAAAATGCGTTGCGAATACAGCTTCATGAGGTCTGTGTCAGACATAGGAATTGCCCTTCGTTCGTCTGCCCAATAGATAGGGCTCAATCCGTTTTAGGGAAAGACATCACAATGAAATTTGATCCGGCCACACTGACGTATAATGACGCAGGGCTTATTCCAGCCATCGCGCAAGATGCAAAATCAGGGGAAGTCTTGATGATGGCGTGGATGAATGCAGAAAGTATTCAACAAACGCTCGAGACGCGGCAAGTGACCTATTGGTCCCGCTCGCGCCAGGAGTTTTGGGTCAAGGGTGCGACCAGTGGCCATACGCAAGCGCTCGTGGACTTTAAGATCGACTGCGACCGGGATTGCATCTTGGTTGAGGTCAATCAGAAAGGACCGGCGTGTCACACTGGCCGCAGAAGTTGTTTCTATACCGCAATTGAAAGCGGTGAAGAGGTCGAAATCCTCAAACCTATGATTTAGTGAGACCGATCAACGCTCTGATATCATTGGGGGATGCGCCATCTGTACGGTATTTTGAGATGGCTCTGGCGTCATCTCGTTTTGCGAGCCTCTTTCCGTCGTTATCGCGGATCAGTCGGTGATGATTATAAACGGGCGTCGGCAAGCCCATGCCCGCTTGGAGCGCGACGTGGATGTGAGTTGCATCGAATAGGTCTTCACCACGGACAACATGCGTGACGCCCTGCGCCGCGTCATCGAGCACAACGGACAGATGATAAGATGTGCCCATCTCCCTACGCGCAAGAACAACGTCGCCGACGTTTCTGACGAGGTGATTGAGATCGACACGGTGTTTCTCGTCGTTCCCACTTCCGGTTTCTTGGAAAGACAGACCCTCCAGTGCGCCCTTCGGGAAGGTTGACCAATCCAATCGAAGCGCTTTGTCAGGAGGTGGTTCAGATGGGTAGTGATCTCGATCCGTCACAGAATTTCGACAGGTCCCAGGGTAAATTATTCCATCAGGGCCGTAATTTACGGCGCCTTCTTGAGGTGCCGATGCTGCCTCTTGTATGTCGCGCCGATTGCAAGAGCAGGCGTAAAGTAACCCATCCCACCACATCTGTTTCAAAACGTCCCGATAAGATCCCAGGCGATCGGATTGGCGCATCACCGGTGTATCCCAAGTGATGCCAAGCCACTCCAAATCATCGTAGATCTGTGCTTCCCATTCGGGTCTTCCGCGCGATTGGTCGATATCTTCGATCCGCAAAAGAAACGTTCCACCCGCTGATCGAGCCATATCGTGAGCTAATAATGCCGAATAGGCGTGCCCAAGGTGCAAGGGACCAGTGGGTGACGGTGCAAAGCGTGTTATCACTTGCGGCGCAGGACGATGATATCCGAATTCATACCGACATCTTCTAGATGTGGGCCATTTTTACGGAAGAGGCATTCTACACGACCACTGGCAATTTCATCGTCTAACGCTTTGACATAGCTACCATCTTCGAGAGTTGGGCCATTGTACGAAAACGCCAAATATCCGCCAATTCCAAGCTTATCGATCAAAGCAGATAACGTTTTTGGCGGCGCGGCACCCAGACTTACAACACCTACTGCGACGATGACTTCATAAGAGCCTTGTTCGAAATCCATATCTCCGGCTGTGGAAAGCCATGTCTTTTCGTACAAACCAGACGCGGTTGCCTTGTCGAGCATTTCTGGGGTGATGTCCGTTCCATGAAGATGCTCAAAGCCCAGGGTTTTCAACGCAGCGCCGGAAATGCCCGTACCACATCCAAAATCCAAGATAAGGCTTTGTTTATCAGCGAATTTCGCAAGGACATCAGCAAGCCGCGCGGGAGTTTTATATCCGCGTTCGGTGACTTCCTTGTCGTAGGTATCCGCCCAATCTGCATAGACAGAGATGGTTTCCTCAACCGTGCGAGGTTTCCAAAGTTGTGGGCGGAGGACGTTCTTATCAGTCATAACAAGAGGCTAATGCGGAAGATTAAGCCGCGTCCAGTGACTTTTGTGCGAGCCAAGCGTTCCAATCCGCCTTAGCGCGGTCTGTGTAGGCTTTGTACCTGTCTTTGCGGCCTTTACGACCGCCTTTGACGCCGTCGATCGGAGGAAATAGCCCGAAGTTCACGTTCATCGGTTGGAACGTCTTTGCGTCAGCACCTCCAGTGATATGCGTAACAAGCGCGCCCATGGCAGTTGTGTGTGGGACAGGATCCAAAGCTTGACCAGTCATCTCTGCAACAGCCATGCGACCCGCCAAAAGCCCCATAGCAGCGCTTTCAACGTAGCCTTCGACCCCAGTTATCTGCCCTGCAAAACGAATGTTTGGGCGCGAATGCAATCTCATCTGCTCATCAAGTAACGTGGGAGAGTTGATAAAGGTGTTTCGGTGGATGCCGCCGAGGCGCGCGAACTCTGCGTTCTCGAGGCCAGGAATTGTTTTAAAAGCATCCTTCTGCGCGCCATATTTCATCTTTGTCTGAAAACCAACGATATTGAAAAGTGTCCCGAGCGCGTTGTCACGGCGCAGCTGAACGACGGCGTAAGGTTTGTTGTTTGGATCATTGGCATTGGTCAGGCCAACAGGCTTCATCGGACCAAAGCGCAACGTTTCGCGCCCCCGTTCGGCCATCACTTCGATGGGCAGGCAGCCGTCGAAATATTTCGCCGTTTCGCCTTCTTTGAATTCGGTTTTGTCGGCGTCGAGCAGAGCGTCGATAAATGCCTCATACTGATCCTTCGTCATAGGACAGTTGAGGTAGGCGGTACGTTCTTCCTCCGTCTCGCCCTTGTCGTAGCGGGACTGCATCCAAGCCGTATCCATATCAATGCTATCTGCGTAGACAATGGGTGCGATAGCGTCAAAAAACGCTAGCGCTTCTGCGCCGGTTTCATTTTTGATGGCCTCAGCAAGAGAACCAGATGTCAGAGGCCCAGTGGCGATGATCCAATTTCCATCAGAAGGCAGCTCTGTAATCTCTTCATATGAAACGGAAATTCTAGGGTGATCCTTCAGGGCCTTAGTTACGCTTTCAGCAAATGGATCACGATCCACAGCCAGCGCGCCACCAGCTGGTAAACGGTGCTTATGAGCTGTGTGCATAATCAACCCGTTGGCTTGCATCATTTCCCAATGAAGGAGGCCAACCGCGTTTTGCTCGTGATCGTCAGACCGGAAAGAGTTTGAACAGACCATCTCGCCCAGGTTCCCGGTACGATGGGCGAAAGTTTCGACTTTCGGGCGCATTTCGTGGATAACAACGTCAATGCCAGAGTTCGCTGCCTGCCACGCCGCCTCAGATCCGGCCATCCCGCCGCCGATAATGTTCAATGTGTCGCTCATGCCCGCGATTTAGGCCAACCGCGGGCAAATGCAAAGGGGTGTTAGAAATTTGGAGTTAGCTCAAAAAAGCTGCGACCATCAAAGGTGGTGCCACGATTGGTTCCGAATTGGATCTTAGCGCCAAGCTCGATGAAATTGCTTTCGTCTTCAGCGCCTGCAGCTTCTGCGGAGCGTTGACCGACTTGAGCATAAAGTTCTGGGCCGTTACGAATTTCATAGGTTCCACCGATCGCCAAACGACTTGCGTCGAAATCATCCCCATTTGCCACATCAAATTCGACAAAGGCCGAGAACTGATCATTTATGTGATACAAACCATCAACGCCAAACATCATTGGCTCCTCGTCTCCACCGGATACCATAGCGACATATCCCTCAACTTCGAATTGTTCGTAAGCTGCGCCAGCTTCAACGCCATTTATGTTGCTTGAGCGTGTTTCATCAGTATCAGAGTCGCCGATAACATCTCGGCCAGTAAAGACGCCTACGGAGCTGAAATTGTTAAGGTGGTAAATAAAATGAAGCGTGGAACTGGCGAAGGTAAGGTCGTTATCTTCGATGCTGTAACCTGTCAAATCAGCGCCGATCGCAAATCTCTGGTAGAAATTATATTCCGCCGCTCCAAAATATTCGGTGATAGATAAATCTCCGCCCTCACTTGGGTAGGCATAGCTCAAACCGAGCTCGCCACCGAATTGCTGTGCGTATGAAACTGTAGAGAACGCAGAAATGGCCGCTGCGCATACGGCTGTTTTGTAAAACATGTGCTCGCCTCAATTTTATCGTGAGGTTCTTAGACCTCTTATGGCGAACCTAGCGGCTCACCCTTGAGGCAACAACACATGATTTTCCGAGTTTAAAACTATTCCGAAGGTGTATCAGTTTCGTCGCTATCGTCGTCTTGCTCAGCAATCCAAGCGACGCTGACCACCGTTTCGCCCTTTGCGGTGTCGAAAACTTTTACGCCACCGGCGCTACGGCTGCGGAAGCTGATGCCTTCGACAGGCACTCGGATAGATTGACCGGTTGATGTGACGAGCATGATTTGATCGCCCATCTCTACAGGGAAAGAACTGACGAGATCGCCGCCGCGCATCGCCTTATCCATCGCAGCAACACCCATGCCGCCACGGCCACGAACCGGGTAGTCATGACTTGAGGAAAGTTTACCAGAGCCTTGTTCTGTAATGGTAAGTATCAGGTTTTCGGCCGCTGACATTTCAGCATAGCGTTCCTGACTGATCGCACCAGCGAAACCATCCTCGTCATCATCGCTTTCGGCGTCATCGGCCAAACCTGCCATGGCGCGGCGCATCTTGAGGTAAGCCGCACGTTCTTCTGGATCAGCCACGAAGTGACGGATAATCGACATGGAGACGACTTTGTCATCGCCGGTCAGCTTCACACCACGTACACCCGTGGAGGAGCGGCTGGTGAAAACTCGCACATCCGTCGCAGGAAAGCGGATCGCGCGACCAGAGGCCGTTGTCAGCATGACATCATCATCGTTGGAGGCAATGCGGACATCGATCAGCGACCAGCCCTCGCTATCGCCTTCGAATTTCATCGCGATCTTGCCGTTTGATTTCACATTTGTAAAGTCTGACAGAGCGTTACGACGCACAGTTCCAGCATCAGTTGAGAAGACAACCTGAAGATCTGCCCATTCTTCTTCGGGTCTGTCGACGGGCATTATTGCCGCGATGGAAACGCCTTGCGGGATGGGCAGGATATTCACAATCGCTTTGCCCTTGGCAGTGCGCGACCCAAGTGGCAGGCGCCACGTCTTGAGTTTGTAAACCATCCCGTCGGTGGTGAAGAACAGAAGCTGCGTATGGGTGTTCGCGACAAAGAGCGTTGTCACAACGTCCTCGTCCTTGGTCGCCATAGAGGACAGGCCTTTGCCGCCGCGGCGTTGCGCGCGGAAGTCGGCGAGCGCGGTGCGCTTGATGTAACCGCCAGAAGTCACGGTGACGACCATATCCTCTTTTTCGATCAGATCTTCGTCTTCCATATCGCCGGACCAATCGACGATTTCGGTGCGGCGCGGCACAGCAAATTGGTCTTTGATGCTGGATAACTCATCGCGAATAATCTGCATAATCCGGTCGCGAGAGCCAAGAATTTCCAAGTATTCTCTGATCTTTGCGGCAAGTTCTTGAAGTTCGTCCGTGACTTCTTTGACACCAATCTGGGTTAAGCGCTGCAAACGCAATTCCAGGATGGCACGCGCTTGTGTTTCGGACAGATTGTAGGTGCCGTCTTCATTCGCTGTATGGGTCGGATCGTCGATCAATTGGATATATTCCATGATCGATTCAGCAGGCCAACGGCGCGTCATAAGCTTTTCACGCGCTTCCGCTGCATCGGCAGAACTACGGATCGTGTTCACGACCTCATCGATGTTCGTCACCGCAACGGCCAAACCGCAGAGGATATGGCTGCGTTCACGCGCCTTGCGCAGCTCATAGGCCGTCCGGCGAGCGACGACATTCTCACGGAAATCAATGAATGATGTCAAAAACTTACGAAGCGTAAGTTGTTCGGGGCGACCGCCGTTCAAGGCCAGCATATTGCAGCCGAAGGAGGTTTGCATCGGGGTAAATCGGAAGAGCTGATTCAGCACGACTTCTGCGGTCGCGTCGCGCTTTAGTTCGATGACAACCCGAACGCCGTTACGGTCGGATTCATCTTGCACATGGGCTATGCCTTCAATGCGTTTGTCGCGCGCAGCCTCGGCGATGCGGTCGATCATCGAGGCTTTGTTCACCTGGTAGGGCACCTCGGTGATAACGATGGCATAGCGGTCCTTACGAAGCTCTTCGACCTCCGTACGGGCGCGCATGATCACACTGCCACGGCCCTCCAAATAGGCCTTCCGAGCGCCTGAGCGGCCCAGCATGATGCCTCCGGTCGGAAAATCGGGGCCCGGCACGTATTCGATAAGTTCTTCGCTGGTAAGATCTGGATTGTCCGTCAGCGCAAGGGTCGCGTCAATGACTTCGCCCAAATTGTGGGGAGGAATGTTTGTCGCCATGCCGACCGCGATACCGCCAGCTCCGTTGACCAGCATATTGGGGAACTTGGATGGCAGCACAGACGGTTCGCTCTCCTTGCCATCGTAGTTGTCCACAAAATCGACGGTTTCCTTGCCGAGATCATCGGTCATATTGATCGTGACTTTTTCTAAACGGCTTTCGGTGTAACGCATGGCTGCTGCATTATCGCCGTCCATGGAACCGAAATTACCCTGACCATCGATCAAAGGCAGCGACATGGAGAAATCCTGAGCCATACGGACCAGCGCCTCATAAATCGCGCTGTCACCGTGGGGGTGGTAGGAGCCCATCACGTCGCCGACGGATTTGGCCGATTTTCGGTAGGTTTTGTCGTGCGTGATGCCCTTTTCGTACATCGAATAAATGATGCGGCGGTGGACCGGTTTTAGCCCGTCACGAAGGTCGGGAATCGCCCGTGAAACGATGACGCTCATCGCGTAGTCGAGGTAGGACGTTTTCATTTCGTCCATGATCGAAACCGTTGGTCCGTCGTATGCGGGGCGCTCCATAGGGATTTCGTCTTCGTTTTCAGGTGTTTCTGGTGTGTCGCTCACGCAAATTATCCCCAGTGAATGGCCTTTGCCCTAGGCCATATTTCGTTGGGGAATTTATATCAGACACCGCATATGTGGGCAATGGCGGGGCGGGAAAAACCTGTCAAACGGCGTACACAGGGCGTACATAGCCTGTACACACAGCGTACATACGCAGCTGCTTATCTGGCGCGTTGGAGCATCCCAAAAAGGTCGCGTGGATCGTCGGGGTCGGCGATCATATCGAGATCATCAAATAAGGGTGTGTCTTTGATCCGGCTGTGGACGTAGCGCAGTGCGGAGAAGTCTTCGATCGCAAAGCCTACACCGTCGAAAAGGGTGACCTCATTGAGAGAGGTACGGCCTTCGGTTTTGCCTGCAAGAACCTCCCAAAGCTCTGTCACCGGGTGGTCCGGGTCCATCTGCTGGATTTCACCCTCGATCCGCGTTTGCGGTGGGTATTCCACGAACACAGAAGAACGCGAAACGATATCGCGGTGCAGCTCTGTTTTGCCGGGGCAATCGCCCCCGATGGCGTTGATGTGGACACCTGCACCGACATGGTTGTCGGTGAGGATCTGTTGCATGTCCTTGTCGGCGGTCGCGGTCGTGATGATTTGCGCGCCCTCGACGACCTCTTCGATCGACGAGCAGGGTTCAACCCGCAAACCGGTAGTGACAAGGTTTGCGGCGCATTTCACGGTGGCTGCTGGGTCAATGTCATAAAGGCGCACGGTTTCGATCCCGCAGTAGGCTTTCATCGCGAGACATTGGAATTCGGATTGCGCGCCATTTCCAATCATCGCCATGGTTCTTGCGCCAATCGGTGCGAGCGCTTTGGTGGCGACTGCGGACATCGCAGCGGTGCGCAGCGCCGTTAGCACCGTCATTTCGGACAGCATAACGGGATAGCCGGAATAAACATCTGCGAGCAGGCCAAAGGCGGTGACGGTTTGTAGGCCTTCGCCTGCATTCTTGGGGTGGCCGTTGACGTATTTGAAGCCATACATCTCGCCATCGCTGGTCGGCATGAGTTCGATCACACCGACATCAGAGTGGGATCCGACGCGAGGGGTCTTGTCAAATAGCTCCCACCGTTTGAAATCGGCTTCGATCTCATGAGCGAGATCACAAAGAACCTGCTCGATTCCAATGTGATGGACGAATTTCATCATGTTCTCAACAGAGACGAAGGGCACCATGGCGAGTTTGGATGGCTCTAGGGTCATGAGGAGTAATCCCGTGTTGGTCGGTCAAAGACGCGGCGGCCCATGAGCGACGCTGTGAGGTCGACCATCAGGCTAGCGGTTTTGCCGCGGTCGTCGAGGAAAGGGTTAAGCTCAACAAGGTCGAGCGACTGGACGAGGCCACTGTCGGAGAGCATTTCCATCACTAGATGCGCCTCACGTTCCGTGGCACCGCCAGGGACTGTGGTGCCAACGGCGGGGGCGTGCAGCGGGTCGATGAAGTCGACGTCGAGCGACACGTGCAGGACGCCATTCGCGGCTTTGATACGGTCAAGGAACGCGGCCAGGGGTGTTGCGATACCGGTTTCGTCAATGCGACGCATGTCTACCACGTCAATGTCGAGGCTTTGCAGAACGGCATTTTCCGCCGGATCGACGGATCTGATCCCAATCATGCAGATGTTCTTGGGATCGACAGCAACGGGGAGGTCTGGGAATCCATCAAACCCGTCGCGGCCGATATAATACCCAACGGGAGTGCCGTGCAGGTTGCCGCTTGCTGTGCTTTGTGGCGTGTGGATGTCAGTGTGGGCGTCAAGCCAGAGGACGAAGAACGGCCGGTCTTGTTTCGCCCAATGGGCCGCCATCCCGCTGACGGTGCCGGCGGCTAAGGCATGATCTCCACCCATAAAGATAGGGAAGCCGGTCTGTGCGACGTCGAGTGCGGTGCGTTGAAGGGCGCGGGTCCAACCAATGTTCTCATCGAGTTTATGCAGGTGGCCGCTGTCCTTGGTTGCGACAGGGTCAGGGGCAACATTGCCGATGTCTTGAGTGAAATGTCCAAGTGCTTCGAGCGCTTCTGCCAGCCCTGCGGTGCGGTAAGCATCGGGACCCATCAGGCAGCCGTTTCTGGCTTTGCCACAGTCGAGAGGGACACCGACGAGGATACAGTTCTTTTGTGTCATGATCACAGTATGCGGCCAAAACAGATACTCGACCTATACTTCAAATCGTGCGAAACGGATGAATATTGATCGATATGGATGGTACTAATGGACGAAATGGATACTCAACTGATCCGATTGCTGCGCCGCAATGCACGGGCGTCGCTGTCGGAATTGGCCGCTGATTTGGGCGTGCAAAGAAATACGGTGCGGGCGCGGTTGGCGAAGCTGACGAAAGCGGGAGAAATCGTAGGCTTCACAGTCCAAACCAAGGCGGACGTGCAAGAATATCCAGTGCGGGGGTTCATGATGTTGGAGATCGCCGGGCGACAAAGCGAGCGGGCGGCAGCAGCGTTGTTGAAAAGACCGGAAGTTCAGGCGGTGCATTCGACCAACGGCAAATGGGATTACATTGCCGAGATTGGTGCCGAGACACTCGAAGACTTTGACGCAGCTTTGACGGCCATCCGTCGGACCGAAGCGATTGGTCGAACAGAGACAAGCATCCTTTTGTCGACGCGTAGGTGATTGGGCGGAACGGTGCTCAAACGAGCTTGTCCAAAAATCTAAACTGTTTTGCCGGCCCTCTGTGTTAGTCTCCGTCTCATAACTTAAGGAGATTTCTATGCGCGCTCTATTTCTCGCACCTGTATTTGGCCTGATGGCCTGCGATCCCTTACCGACCACACCCGAAACGGATTTGCCTTTCTTTGGCGATGGGTATCGTGCGGAAGGGGATCAATGTCGGCGAGTCGGTGAAGATGCTTTCACCAATCAATTCCTTGATGACATGGCTGATCTTGTTGGCTGTCCCGAGGATATGGAGAACCTTGGCGTATTCGCCCTCGATACAGGTGGTGTAGAAGTCGCGCGGAAGGATGGGTTTGTTTTGTACTCGGTGCCACGCGGCTAGGATTTTCGCGCCGCCGCCAGCCAGATCAATGCTAGAGCAAATGAGAACAGGGCATTCCAGCTGGCCATCGAAAGCGTCAAGAATTCCCAGCTGACTTGGTCACACATGACGAGGCGTGGACCGTCGGTGGACAAAAGATCGTCTCCCGAAAGACCTCCAAGGCCAGATCCTGTGCAGCTCGACGGGCCTTCCCACCAATCCCGTTCGACGCCGGTGTGGTAGACCCCTATAGCGGAGGTCGTCAGCGCCGCTAGAGCGCCAAGGTAGGCCAGCACGGGCGCCGGAACAAAGAAGGCGACGATCCCAATGGCTATCGCTGCGAAATGAGGCCAGCGTTGCCAATAGCACATGGTGCAGGGCGGGTAGCCCAAGTACTGAAAAATATATGCCCCCGCGAGCAATGCGAAGGAACCTGCGGCTGCAAGGGTGGTGAGCATTTGGCGCGTCATAGGAACCTCAAGGCGGCGAACCCTCCGATGAGGAGGATGCAAAATACTGTAAAAACCAAACCGAGTCGTTTTTCGATAAACTCTCGGATCGGTTCGCCGAATTTCCACAAGAGCGTCGCAACGATGAAAAACCGAAGGGCGCGGGCGATGATTGCAGAAATGATAAAGACCGTAAGCGATAGCTGCGTTACTCCCGACATGATCGTAATGACCTTGAACGGGAAGGGGGTCACGCCAGCGATCAGCACGGCCCAGGCGCCGTAGGCGTTGTAGTTCTCTGAGAAGGCCGAAACGCTGTCGGCTTTACCATAGAAATCAAAGATCGGCTGGCCGATGAGCTCGAAAAGCGAATAGCCGATGTAGTAGCCAAAAAGTCCGCCTAGAACCGATGCAACAGTAGCGACGCCGGCGATGAGGAATGCGCGGCTGGGGCGGGCGATGATCATTGGGATCATCAAGACATCTGGTGGGATCGGAAAGAACGAGGATTCGACAAAGGCAACGATTGCTAGTGCCCAGATCGCATAGGGCGACTCAGCTAAGCCCATCGTCCAATCGTAGAGCCGTCTTATCATATGGTCCTCGAAAACCTGCCTGAGCTGCTTAGGCCATGGGATCTTGGTGGCGTCAAGTTGGTCCATTCGTATGGCCGGCGTTAGAAACGCATATTTACTGCAACTTACTCCGATTGACCGATTGACGGTTTCCGACTTCGCGGTTAGGACAGCGCAACGTGCCGATGTGGCGGAATGGTAGACGCAGGGGATTCAAAATCCCCCGATGGCAACATCGTGAGAGTTCGAGTCTCTCCATCGGCACCACCGCAAATTTCGTTGTAAGCTCTTTATTTTTTAACCGCCAGCCAATGGGTGTAGCTAAACAAGAACAGGTGGCTACCGAGAACTACTGTTTCAGAGCAACTCGCCTTCATTCTTGTCCGCTTTCGTTGGACTTTTCGAAAACACTTTTGAATCGGATTCGAACGAAGAAAAGCAAACCAAATAGAAGCCAGCCTTCTCTTTTTTGTTCGATTTAGATGTTAGTCGTTTAAAATTCCTAGTTTGCGAAGTTTGTCAACCAAATGCGGCAAATGAGAACCAGCCAGTTGAAAAAATTTTCCGCCCCCAGACTCGACTATTGGCTCTAGTGCTCTCCTCCTACGCATAGTGTGAGGCTTACCGACAACTGAAGCTATTTCAGGTTTCTTGAGCAGGTCTAAAGCTTCTTCACAAACAGTTCTTACCAAATCTATGCCATTACAAGGTAAGTTTTCCATCTTCGGGTCTGGTCGATCAGGTCGGCCATGGCTTTCTCCCAATGCACCTTTGGATAACAATTCTTCAAGCTTAGGTAGCTTTGAAGGCTTATATTCTGACGAGGCATCTTTTTCAGTATGGTCATACTTAATTCCAAAGATCTTTGGGGCGCCTGCCAGAATGAGGTCATGATGTAGCTGATGTTCACGAAGGGCTGCGGCATCCAAAAAATTTGCTGCATCGTTCAACGATTTGAATGCAAGTGGGTGAAGCCGTTGACTTCCCAAAAACTGACCAGCATGCATGCGCATTACCGTTTCTCGATTGAATATCGGCCAAAATGGCAGGCGATACCCTAGGGAATGAAACCTCGCGGCCAATTGGTCTGAAATAACTCTTTCGCGCCAAGACACAAAATGCTGCTCTTCATCAAACATGTTTCTTAATTTTTCTAAGAACTGTCTGCCATCTTCCACAGATTCTTCAAACTCGTTGGGAGACTTGAAGTTTCCTCCGAAAACCCCACTACTCCAGAACCCATCTATTCTGTTGTGAAACCAACGAGGGATTGCCCATCTTCCGAGCCTTTGTTCTCTCCACATGGCAAGAATTTTCTTTCGACCGCTCTTCGACTTTGGTGCAATTTTGTTGTTTGGCTCAATTTTTGAATCAGGAAAATGGGAGATTAACTTAAGTCCTAACGTGTCGTTTAGTTCCTTCGCTATTCTAAGATCATCTTTCATTCTCGGGTTGCTAACCAAGTCTATTTTGCCATTTTTGTTTAGTTCTCGGAATTCATCTAAGCCAAATGCCTCTATTGCGGTCGCAAGAATACTACGGCTATCTATGCCCCCCCGTGATGTCAAAAGTGAGTTTTTCATCTGCAGCGACCAAAGTTCGGAATCGTCCACAAGTTTCTTGACGATATTTGTCCATCGAATCCTGATAACTGTGAGAAAATTCCCGAAACCGAGGGACAAGCGTGGCCTGACTCTTGGTGCAAACAATTTCGCACCACGACGGCACCACTTGTATTTCGGCAATACATGTCTGTGATGTTGTTGGGAACTGGGCAATGGCACCGACGTATCGCCAAGCTTGCAAAACATCTTGTAAAACCGTTAGCTTAGAACCGCGAGTATGGGCGATGTCTAGAAGCCTATCAAAAGACGGAGAAAGTGCCCAAAAATCAGGGAGTCTCAACAAGAATAAGGGCACAAGTCCAGAGTAGTCGCCGTTCACGCCAATAAGTTGCTTCGTCCTTTCAATTGAGATGAAGATACCATCCAGATCTTTTGGCTAAACGCCGTGTTTTTCACGATATACGCTGGCACCCTCGACCCCTTGAAACAAATCATATCCATCGAAAAAATATCCTGCGAACTGGTCATTTTCAGGAAAGTTATCCGTTCCAATCACAAAGTAGCTGCTTAACGTTTTCTTGGTCATATACTTATTTTTAGTTTTGTTTGTAATTGTTTTGGGTATGCGCAAATTGCGCGGGGCGGGGAACGAGATTTTGTGGTATCTCCATCCTTGTTAAATTGAAGGAGAATTTGACAACTGGTCGACTTAGCACAACTCGTTAGTTGTCTTGGCCAGTGAGGCTTTAGATTTTATTGAAACACTTTACGCGCTAAAATACGTACCTGTTATCGGCAAAAATTTTGAAGTAATTTGGCTTTGAACCTTGTCTGCAGAATTAGAAAACACGCCTACAAGCGCAGAGTTCGAGAGGTTTTGCGGATTCAATTTCTTACAGAATTTCTTGGCGAGGTTGCTCCAGCTTCGCGCGGCCCAAGAACTGGCGGCCTCCTGTCTCTGGGTTAGGCAACCATAAGCCTTCCGATGTCACCTCTACTTCAACGACACCGTCTACTTCATATGCTTCGAAATACTGCTGAAGCGTTTCGATCATATCTACCGTAAACTCAGCCTTTGAAATTAATTTCGGGTTCTTAATCATATTGGTCCCTTAGAGGTTTGCTCTGGTGCTTGGCCAAGACACTAGGCGTCCCTGTAAAAAGTAAAGCGTATGTTAATAGTTGCGGAAAGAAGTAAATTTGACTTTCCGCGACGTCCTTAATTTTGATTACCCTCGTTCCAATTGACCCTTACGTCAATTGGATAGTTCCTTTGTGCGTCTTTTCTCAAATTTCCGCCAATCTTCCGGTGTATCGAGGTCTAAACGTGCTCTGTCTCCGTCCAGCGGAACGAGCGTCGTTTGGTCTTGGAATCGCTTAACGATTTCAACAGCACCCTGATCTCCGCTGAGTTTTGCAAAATCGGGCCTTAGGCTGCTATCGAACAGTATCGGGTGGCCAGGCAACCCAGTCTCGGTCGTTGCACGAACAATTTTTGCCGCGGGGTGGCGCTGTTTTTCCTCGAACAGACGCAACATGTCCGCAGTTTCAATGTCCGGCATGTCGGCCAGCAAGATCATGAAGGCGGAGCAGGGCGGGAGGCGCTTGATTGACCCTCTGAGTGTTCCACCAACTCCTTCTTTCGCGTCCGGAATATCATAGCATGCGACGGGTTCACTTCGGAGGAGCTGGTAGCGCGGATGCCAAGGGCCTGGAATGGCAACGAATACAGGTTTTCCTGTCGCGATCGCGCGTCTGGCGGTTCGCAACAGCAATGGAGTTCCATCGATGTCTTGCAGGAGTTTGTCCTTGCCGGACATTCGGCTTGAGGTGCCGGCTGCAAGTATCAAAATTGGCGTCATGTAGGAAAGCTAGTGCGCTTACCCGTTAAAGACCACGCCTTTTGGTTCAAATAGTGGTGACGTGATCTGTGACGCGCTTCTGAGTTGTCCAAGGATCTCAATCTTCACTTTGAGGCCTTCCTTTGCAACTTCACGAGGTATCAGCGCCATCGCAATCGACTTGCCTTGGTGGTGACTGTACCCGCCAGAGGTGCAGAACCCTATCACTTCGTCATCAATGAAAACAGGCTCATAAGCGGTTACATCTGCATCATCAGCGTCCACTTCGAACACGACAGCTGTGCGGTCTGGTGGGGTCGCACGTTCAGATTCGGCCGCTGCGCGACCAATGAAATCAGTATTCTTAGACCATTGAATGAACCGGTCCATTCCGGTTTCTGCGGCAGTGTAATCTGGCGAGAACTCACGCAGCCACGATCCAAAATGGCGATCCAAACGAAGCGACATCATAGCTCGCATTCCAAAGGGGGTGAGGCCCATGGGGTAACCTGCTTCCCAGAGTGTCGCCCAAAGTTGCCGTTGATCCATTGGATCGCAATAGATTTCAAAACCCAGATCGCCGGTGTAGCTGACCTGTTGAACTGTGCAGGTGACTTGTCCGACGGTCATTTGGCGGACGTCGAGGAATTTCAGATCGGTCGCGTCTCGGGTACAGGCGGCCAGCAGGTCTCGCGATTTGGGTCCGGCTATCTGGAAGCCGGTGCGCCGGTCGCTGACGTTGCGGACGCGGAGGCCAACTTGAAGGTGCTGCATGAACCAGCGGTAATGGATTTCCTGATAGCCATAGCTTGCGGTGAGCTGGAAGTTGTCTTCCGCAAAGCAACTGACGGTAAAATCCCCAAGAAGTTTGCCTTTCGGGCTTAGCATCGGCGTGAGCGTCATCCGGCCTGGTTTCGGAATGCGGCCTGCCATGATCTTGTCGAGCCATGAACGGGCATTGGGGCCAGTGATTGCGAATTTGCCGAAGTTCTGAACTTCGTTGATGCCGACACTTTCGCGGACGGCTTTGACCTCTCTCGCTGTCGCCTCGAAGGCGTCCGAACGGCGGAAGGAGGGCGTTTCATAGGTGGGTTCGTCGCCCTGGGCGAAGTAGTTCGCAACTTCTAATCCAAATTGATGGCCCCAGACCGCACCGAGATCAGAGAAGATGTCATACATCGGCGTGGTGCGATGAGGGCGTGCGGCGGGGAGTTCTTCGTTGGGGTAGGTGACGGAGAAGCGGTTTTGATAATTCTCGATCACCCTAGGGCGTGTGTAACCCGGCGTGATCCATTTGCCGTAGCGCGCCACATCCATCGCAGTCACGTCGCGTTCACATTCGCCCTCGATCATCCATTGCGCCAGCATCAAGCCAACCCCGCCGCCTTGGCTGAAGCCAGCCATGACGCCGCAGGCAGACCAGTAGTTGCGCACGCCTGGGACAGGGCCAACGAGCGGGTTGCCGTCTGGGGCAAAGGTGAAGGGCCCGTGGATCACGGATTTCACGCCAGAGCGTTCGAGGATCGGGAAGCGTCGGTAGGCAAATTCGATAGAAGCTTCGATTTTGTCGAGGTTGTCGGGCAAAAGTTCATGACCAAAATCCCAAGGCGTGCCATCAACAGCCCAAGGTTTGCAAGGTTGTTCATAGAACCCGATGCAAAGCCCGCGCCCTTCTTGCCTGAGATAACTTTCGCCTGCTGGGTCCATCACATGCGGGTGTTCGGTGTCGCGTTCATAGATTTCGGGTACGTCGTCGGTGACGATATACTGGTGCTCCATCGGATGAAGAGGTGTGTAGATCCCAGCCATGGCGGCGACTTCGCGTGCCCATAGACCAGCAGCATTGACCACATGTTCGGCATGGATTGTGCCTTTGTTCGTCACGACGTCCCATGTGCCGTCTGACCGCTGATTGGTTTCTTCGACCTTGGTGTGAAGCTCTATCTCTGCGCCGCCCATTCGCGCGGCCTTGGCATAGGCGTGGGTGGTGCCGGATGGATCGAGGTGGCCGTCGAGAGGATCGTAAAGAGCTCCGATGATACCATCGGTGTTAGTGATCGGAGCGATCTTTTTGATCTCGTCCGGACCAACGATTTCGGTTTCCAGCCCCATGTAACGGTGCTTGGCCCGTTCGGCGACGAGCATATCAAAACGGTCTTGATTGTCCGCAAGTGTCACGCCGCCGACGTGGTGGAGACCGCAGGACATGCCAGTGATCTCTTCCAACTCACGATAGAGCTTGATGGTGTAGCCTTGCAGCGCGGCCATATTGGTATCGCCGTTCAGTGTGTGAAACCCACCAGCTGCGTGCCACGTAGAGCCTGAGGTGAGTTCGGAACGCTCTAGAAGGACGACATCTGACCAGCCGAGTTTCGTCAGATGGTAAAGGACTGAGCAGCCCACAACGCCACCACCGATTACGACAACGCGCATGGAAGTTTTCATGGATCGATCCTTCTTAAGTTTGAAAGTAAGTTGTACCGAAAATCGCACGGCGCATAGCCAACCAACGACAGTTCGTGTCGGATTTTGATATATGACAGGTTTCAGAAGTTTGAGCGGTCTATGATCGGAGATGCGCTAATTTAGCGGAAGCAGAAAGGATTCCCTCCCATGAATAAAATTTCTTCGCTTTGTTTCTTAACCCTCTTCGCGACGCAGGTCCCAGCCGCTCCGCAAGGTTATGACTTGAACCTGTCAGAATCGCGTATCGACTTTACTTATGATCTACAGGGGTCTGAATTTGCGGGTGAAATACCTATTTCAAGCGCAGATGTGGCCTTGGACTTTCAAGATCTCTCGAACTCTGAAATCTCGGTTACGTTTAACGTCTCTGGCGTTCGCACAGGATTTAGCCCTTTAACGGAAGCAATAAAATCCGAGTCAGTTCTTGCCACCGGCCAATTCCCAACAGCTACATTTAAGAGCGGGACAATTGTTCAAAACGGTGCGAAAGCGCAATTGAACGGACAACTTACACTGCGAGGTGCGACACAGCCTGTGACCTTGAATGCAGAGATTTTCAGGCAACGAGGCTCTGAAGTCGGTGACCTTAGTGAGTTAGTTGTTCTTATTACCGGCTCATTTGATAGGCACGCCTTTGGTGCGAGCGGCTACTCGGGGCTTGTGGACCCCGAGATTGAATTGCGTGTCGTCACAACTTTGGATCGTAACTAGCTGTATTCCCTAGGGAATGATGCGGGTATATTTGGAGCCCTGAAGGGTCGCTCCAAGACGCAGCCCTGCTTGGCCGAATACGACTGCGATCACCGGCGACAAAGACGTCAGAGTGTCCGCCCGAAGGACTTCGCCTTGATCTGAAACGGCGTATTCAAGGTCCGCACCCGCTGTCCAACCGTCAGATGACCGGAAATCTTGGAGCGCTTCAGGTGTCATGAAAAACAGAACGTGGCTGTATTGTTGTGCGCCAATTTGGAAACCCGCGGAGGCTGATGTTGCACTGTAGTAGTCGACGGTGCTTTCTCCAACTCGGAGCGCGCCGCGACCATAGGCTCCACCAAACCCTAAACCAATCTCAGAGACGAGAGGCATGACCAGCTGACCAGAGGCGCGGTTCGCCAACTCTCTTGTGTCGGGGTAGGTCGCGTACATGAAGTTGAGTGTCTCATCAACGCGGGCGTCGATCGTGGCGGCGCCCGTGCTGCCGATGCCATTGCCGCACGCAGCAAGAGGAAGCGCAGCAGCGCTCAACGCGAAAGTGCGTCTTGAAAGATGTGTCATGGGTTTTGCCTTATACTGCCGATACCTGAGGCTTCTGCCTTCTTGCGTTGCACTATAAAGTGTCTTGCGCGAGGTGTCACGCTCAAGATTTCGGGTGGGGCGGATATCGGACTAGCCGTTAAGTGCTTTCGCAATCCGTGGTGCGAAATAGGTTAAGATACCGTCGCAACCTGCTCTTTTAAAACACAAAAGACTTTCCGAGATGACCTTATCGCCGTCTAGCCATCCATTTTCAGCAGCCGCCATAAGCATCGCATATTCGCCGCTCACTTGGTAGGCATAGGTCGGTACACCGAAAGTATCCTTCACACGCCGGCAAATATCCAAGTAGGGCATTCCCGGCTTCACCATGATCATATCGGCGCCTTCATTTAGGTCGCGTTCAACAAGCCGCAATGCTTCGTCAGAGTTCGCAGGGTCCATTTGGTAGGTGTTTTTGTCGCCGGTCAGAGCAGAGGAAGCGCCGACCGCATCGCGGAAAGGTCCATAGAAGCTAGAGGCATATTTGGCGGTGTAGCTTAGGATCGTAACATTTTGATATTTATCGAATTCCAACGCTGACCGGATAGCTGCAATTCTACCGTCCATCATATCAGATGGACCGAGAATATCGGCACCGGCCTCGGCTTGGGCGAGTGCCATTTTGACCAGTGCCTCGACGGTACGATCATTTACGATTTCCCCATTTTCAACAAAGCCGTCGTGGCCATTGATATTATAAGGGTCGAGCGCGATATCGGTCATGATCGCGATATCTGGAACCGCGTCTTTAATCGCGCGAATAGTGCGATTGCTGACATTGTCCGGATCCCAGGCCATGGCGCAATCTTCGGTGCGTGCTTCCATGCCTGTGTATGGAAAGATGCAAATCGCGGGGATGCCTAAGACGTGGGCTTCCTTGACGGCGACTACAGCGCGGTCGACGGTTTTACGGGTCACGCCCGGCATCGAAGGAATGGGCGTTTCCGTGTCCTCGCCATCCATGACAAAGATCGGCCAGATTAGGTCATTCGTCGTCAGAACGTTTTGCCGTGCCAAGCGGCGCAATGCAGGTGTTGCACGCATCCTGCGTAGGCGCGTGTTCGGAAACGGGGCGACGGTTGGTTTCATGATCGGGCCTTTCTTGTCACACCCAATGTGGTTGCATGGATTTTGTGACTTCACAAGGCTGGGCATTTGCCACCTCCGGCTATAGGTTCCGCCGCAACACGGTTGCCACTAAAGAGATCCCCCCTTGGATTGGAGTTCAACGTTATTGCAAGTCATCGACCTGCGGTCGTTTTCGTCCGTCTGGTATTGGATGGCCGTGGCCGTGGTGTGGTCGTCGGTGAGCCATTTTGTTTTGGGGATTCCCTACGACCTGATCCAACGTGCAAAGCGCCATGAGGGTCAAGTGCTGGTCGATCTAGAAGATGTTGTGCGGGTGAACGTGAACCGATTTATGCACATCGGTGAAACTGCCGGTCTTTTCCTTGCGTCCTTTGCGACGTTCCTGCTGACAGGGTTACTGGTTCTGGGTTTTTTCTATTGGATCGAATTGGCACAGGCTATCTTCTTGCTCGCGTTCCCGTTGTCGATTGTAGGGATGGTGACTTTATCGACCGCTCGAAAGATCTCGGTTTCGGATCCTAAAGGCGAAGACTTATTCGGCGTTTTGCATCGCCACAGGTTGATTACTCAGAGCATCGGGATGTGCGCGCTTTTTGTGACCGCGATGTTTGGCATGTACGAAAACCTTGATGTGGCACGGCATCTAATTCAATAACTTGACCTCGCAAAAATGAGGGGTATGTCCGCCTCATGTCGGCAACTCAACACATTACAATTAGTGGCGCCCCTGAAGGGTTTGATGCGCAGGTAGTATTGCAAGAGATTGCAAAGTCAGACGCGCCTGTTTGCTACGTAGCGCGGGACGACAAGAGGCTGGCAGCGATGCAGGCGGCGCTTTCATTCTTTGCGCCTGATATGCCGGTAGTTGTTTTTCCGGCGTGGGATTGTTTGCCGTACGATCGTGTGTCGCCAAATGCGGATGTGTCTGCGTCGCGGATGGCGACTTTGGCCGCTTTGGTCCATGGGATGCCGTCACAGTTCGTTTTGTTGACGACAGTGAATGCAGCAACTCAGCGTGTGCCGCCCCGATCTTTGTTGAAAGAGGCTGCTTTTACGGCGACCGTGGGCAAGCGGATTGATGAAGACGGGTTGAAGACGTTCCTCCTGCGGATGGGCTTTACGCAAAGCCCAACGGTGATGGAACCCGGGGACTATGCGATCCGAGGCGGCATTATTGATATTTTCCCGCCGGGACAGTCAGGCCCGATCCGCTTGGATTTGTTCGGCGATGTGCTGGACGGGGCGCGGCGGTTTGATCCGGCGACGCAGCGCACGACGGAAAAGCTCAGCGAGATTGAACTTGCGCCAGTGTCTGAGGTTATTCTGGATGACGCCGCGATCACTCGGTTTCGGCAGAACTATCGGATCGAGTTCGGCGCGGCGGGCACCGATGATCCGCTTTATGAGGCGGTGTCAGCGGGGCGCAAACACGCGGGCGTTGAACATTGGCTTGGGTTCTTTCAGGACGATTTGGAGACGCTGTTTGACTACCTCGACGGGTTGTCGATCATGTTGGACGATCAGGTTGGGCCAAGCCGTTTGGCACGGTGGGAGGCGATTGAGGATCAATATGGGACGCGGATGCATGCGCTTGAGCAGAAATCACGAATGGATACCGTCTATAAGCCAGCACCACCGGCGCTTTTGTATTTGGACGATGCGGCTTGGAATGCTGCGGTTTCGGATAGGCGTGTGATTCAACTCGCTGCACTCCCTCAGGCAACTGGTTTGGGTGTGACAGATGCCGGCGGTCGGGCAGGGCGGAACTTTGCTCCAGAAAGGCAGCAAGAGCAGATCAGCCTGTTTGGCAGTTTGGCGGAGCATCTGAAAGCAAAGCTGGCGGATGGGCCGGTCGTGATTGCCTCCTATTCCGAAGGCGCGCGGGAACGTTTGACGGGCCTCATAGAGGACGAAGGCGTTGCGGAAGCGATTCCTGTGTCAGATTTCTCTCGCGTTGGGAAAAGCGGGCTGCATCTCGCGGTTTGGGCCTTGGATGCGGGCTTCGAGGCTCCCGGGCTGACGGTGATTTCAGAGCAGGACGTTCTGGGTGATCGGCTGATCCGGCAGACGAAGAGCAAACGTCGCGCCGAGAATTTCCTTACTGAGGCGACTTCTTTGGCGCCGGGTGATTTGGTTGTCCATGTTGATCACGGTGTCGGGCGGTTTAAGGGACTTGAAGTTGTGACGGCCTTAGGCGCTGCGCATGAATGCTTACTGCTGGAATATGCGGAACAGGCGAAGCTTTACCTGCCGGTTGAGAACATCGAGCTGCTTTCCAAATACGGCCACGACACGGGGCTGTTGGACCGGTTGGGTGGCGGCGCGTGGCAAGCGAAGAAGGCCAAGCTGAAAGAACGCATTCGCCAGATTGCCGAGCGATTGATCCGCGTGGCGGCAGAGCGCGAATTGCGGTCAGCGCCGGTAATGGAGCCGGCCGATGGACTTTGGGATCAGTTCCTTGCGCGCTTCCCTTACGCTGAGACGGACGATCAATTGCGGGCTATCGAAGACGTGTTGGACGATATGGGGTCCGGCCGCCCGATGGATCGTTTGGTGTGTGGCGACGTTGGCTTTGGCAAGACAGAGGTGGCGATCCGCGCGGCCTTTGTCGCAGCGTTGACCGGCGTGCAGGTCGCAATCATTGCGCCGACGACATTGCTGGCGCGGCAGCATTATAAGAACTTTGCAGAGCGGTTCAGAGGGTTCCCAGTGAATGTCCGGCCCTTGTCGCGGTTTGTGTCAGCGAAAGAAGCGAACCTGACGCGCGAAGGTATGGCGAAGGGCACCGTTGATATCGTCGTCGGCACCCATGCGCTGCTGGCAAAAAATATACGATTCAAGAACCTCGGGCTGCTCATCATTGATGAGGAACAGCATTTCGGGGTGCAGCACAAGGAACGTCTGAAGCAGATGCGCACGGATGTGCATGTCTTGACCTTAACCGCGACGCCGATCCCTCGAACGCTACAACTGTCGCTGTCAGGCGTGCGCGATTTGTCGATCATCGGCACGCCGCCGATCGACCGGTTGGCGATCCGCACTTATGTAAGTGAATTTGATACGATCACGATCCGTGAAGCTTTGTTGCGGGAACACTATCGTGGGGGTCAGTCATTCTTGGTCGTTCCGCGTATTTCTGACATTTCGGAGATGGAAACGTTCTTGCGCGATCAGGTGCCGGAGGTGTCGTTCATCACAGCCACCGGTCAATTGGCGGCGGGTGATCTAGATGACCGGATGAACGCCTTTTACGATGGTAAGTATGATGTGCTGCTGGCGACGACGATTGTGGAATCGGGTTTGGATATTCCGACGGCCAACACCATGGTTGTTTGGCGGGCGGATATGTTTGGATTGGCCCAGCTTTATCAGATCCGCGGACGCGTTGGCCGGTCAAAGACACGCGCTTATGCCTATCTGACGACAAAGCCACGTCAGCGGTTGACGGATACGGCGCAGAAACGACTGCGCGTGTTGAGTTCGTTGGACACGCTCGGGGCAGGGTTCACGCTCGCCTCTCAGGATTTGGATATTCGCGGGGCGGGGAACTTACTCGGCGAAGAGCAATCTGGCCAGATGAAAGAGGTCGGATACGAGCTTTATCAGCAGATGTTGGAAGAGCAGATCGCTGCGATCAAATCCGGCGCAGCGGAAGGAATTGTGGACGATGGTCAATGGTCGCCGAACATCAACCTCGGCATACCGGTGCTCATACCAGAGGACTACATTCCAGATTTGGATGTCCGGTTGGGGCTTTATCGTCGCTTGTCCGAATTGACCACCAAGGTGGAGCTGGAAGGCTTTGCCGCTGAATTGATTGACCGATTTGGCAAGCTGCCACGTGAGGTCAATTCACTCATGCTGGTCGTCCGCATCAAAGCCATGTGCAAAAAGGCGGGGATCGCGAAGCTGGATGCCGGGCCCAAGGGCGCGACGATCCAGTTCCACAATGACAAGTTTGCGTCACCGCAGGGCTTAGTCGAGTTTATCAATGACCAGCGCGGATTGGCGAAGGTCAAAGACAACAAGATCGTCGTGCGGCGCGATTGGACCAAGGAAAAGGACAAGATCCAAGGTGCGTTCAACATCGCACGGGATTTGGCACAGAAGCTTGCGGAGGAGAAGAAGCGGGCGAATCGCTAGTCTTCGTCGCTTGGCCTTTTGATCTTTGTCGTGAACCAGAAAGCGACGGTGGCGAGGAGGGCGACGGCGAGTCCTAACGGGACCGGAGTTCCGTTGAAGGCAAGACCGACAGGAATAGCGATAATGACCGCGCCGACCGTTGCCACGGCAGCAATGGCTGACGCTGCCAAACCCGCGATGTGAGGCAACGGTTCCATGGCGAGCGCGTTTAGGTTGCCGATGGTCATGCCGGCGCCAAAGAAGCAGCTGACAACGAAGACGTAGAATGACCAGAAGCGCACTGTTTCACTACCTGTGAATTGGCAAGCGACCATGATCAAGGCGACTGTTACGTTCACCTGAAACATGCGCCTGATAATCGCGCGCATGCCGTATTTCCCGACTATGCGCGCGTTGAGGAGTGATGCGCTCGCTGAAATCACGGCGATGCTACCGAACCAATAATGAAAGTGCTCGCCTTCATCGAACACCAGATCAAAGATCTGTTGGATCGATGAAAGAGAGCTGAACAGGATCCCGAAACCCAAAGTTTGTACGATCATTGAGAGGCGCGTTGTTTCTGTGGTCAAGACTTCTTTAGTGGCTTCAATCAATTTGCCAATTCTAAGCGGTCGACGAAACTCCGGCATGAGCGTTTCCGGCTGGCGGATCAGGAGCCAGATTGAGGTAGCCAGAGAAAAAATAACAAAGGCAAGGAAGATGGAGCGCCATCCAAAGCCTGCAATAATAAAATAGCCGAGCGTCGGTGCTAATGCGGGCACCAAAGAAAACACGAGCATGACGAAAGACGAGATGCGCGCCATGTCGCGTCCGCCATAGATATCTCGGATCATTGCGAGTGCGACAACGCGAGGTCCGGCGGCACCCAATCCTTGAATGGTTCGTGCGATTAGCATCACTTCCAACGTTTGCGCATAAAAGGCCCAAATCGCCGCACCGCAATAGAGCACCGCACCGCCGATCATTACGGGTTTTCGTCCAAAGGTATCGGAAAGAGGACCGGTGACGAATGTGCCAAGTCCCATGCCAAACACAAAACTGGTCAGGATCAGTTGCGCATTGTTAAGTGCATCGGGGCTAAGCTCTGCGCCAATCTCTGGAAGTGCTGGCAGCATTGCGTCGATAGAGAACGCGACAGTCGCCGCAACCATCGCCATAAGGGCGATGAATTCGGTTTGAGATAGGCGCTTGGCGTCGTGGGTCACTCCGCCGCATCCAACTGCTGCTGGATGTCTTCAATCACCTTTGCCCACATCTCAGGCGGTTGCGCGCCGGGCACAGCATGTTGGTTGGCAACGATGAAGGTTGGCACCGACTGGACCCCCATTTTGCGGCTGTGAACGTCGCGTGCGCGGATGTCGTCGATGTCGCTGTCGGAGGCGAGGAGGCGGGTCACCATACTGGCGTCCATTTCTGCTGTATCGGCGAGATCGGCCAGAACTTCGTGATCGCTGATATCGCGCCCGTCGACGAAATAGGCTTTGAACAGAAGGTCGACCATTAAAAGCTGGCGCTGTTCCAAACCGGCCCAGTGGATTAAGCGGTGCGCGTCGATGGTGTTGGGTGTTATCTGGATTTTGTCGAGGTGCATCTCGACGCCAGAATTTTCGGCATGAGTCACCACCGGCCCATAAGAGCGAACGACGCCTTCTTTCCCGCCAAACTTGGTTTCGAGGTATTCGCGACGGTCCATGCCCTCTGCGGGCATATCTGGGTTCAGTTGGAACGGGTGCCATTCAATCTCAAACGGATGGTCGGGGTATTGAGCAAGCGCCTTATCGAGGTTGCTTTTGCCGATGTAGCACCACGGGCAGATCGGGTCGGAGATAATATCAAGTTTGACCATGGTCGGCCTCCCAATCTTGTTTGAGCTTTTGCCGGAGCAGTTTGTTGTTGTTTCCACGCGGTAGCTGGTCGACGCGAACAAAGATGCGAGGGCGTTTGTAATCCGCGATTAGATCGCGCAAATGGTTTTGTATCTCATCCTCCTCTATCACGTCAGACGCGACGTAAAAGGCCGCAATCAAAGAAAGGTCGGATTTTAGTCTGACTTCTGCGCAGGCTGCTTCTGAGATTTTCGCACAGGTCGAGAGGGCTTGTTCGACCTCAATTGGGCTGACGCGGTGGCCTCCTGCGTTCATCATGTCATCTGCGCGGCCTTCGAATGTGATCGAGCCATCGGGATTTCGGGTGCCGATGTCGCCCGTCAGAAACCAGTCGCCGTTAAACCGTTGGCGCGTTTCTTGCGGTTGGTCGAGGTAGCCGACCATAAGGCCGGGATCGCTTTTATGGATGGAGATGACGCCTGTTTCCGAAGGCTCGCCGTTAGATCTCAGGTCGATCCGCCGCCCTGTTTGGGGAAAGCCAAGTGTTCCGGTCGGCGCGGGGCGGTCGGGGCTGCCCGACAAGAAGGTCGAGCATTCCGACATGCCAAATGCTTCGTGAATGGCCGTGCCCGCTTTGGTTTCCCAGTGCGCACGCGTGATGTCGGGGAGTTTTTCTCCAGCGGACAGGGCGTGCCGAAGTGTTGGCACTTTCGGAAACTCTTGACGCAGCATTCTACGGTAAACGCCGGGGCTGGCTGCGAAGAGGGTTGCTTTGTGTTCAGCGATGAGTGTCGGCAAGTCTTCTGCTGCGGTTCCCTCTTCTGGGATGAGGGCTGTTGCGCCTACGGACCATGGGTCCATCAGGCCAGTGCCGAGGGTGTAGGTCCAATTGAAGGCGCCAGCGTGCATCATGCAGTCTTCGGCAGAGAGATCGTACCAGTCTTTGATCATCATTCGGCGCGCCCAAATTGCGCGATGAGCATGGACGACAGCGCGAGGTGAGCCCGAGGTGCCAGAGGTGTAAATGATATAGGCGGGGCGGTTAGGGTTGCCGTGGTGGTAGCCATTGAAATCCACGGCCGCCGTGTCATCGATGAGCGGAACAGTCTTTGGCGTTGGTAGCCCTTTGTCTGCGATTGTGAGGTTTGGTTTGGTTTCCAAGGCCATTGCATCGATTTCAGTTTGGGTGAGCTTGGAAGACGTCACGATCGGAACGCGATCGACAGCGATGGCTGCGAGATAGGCAATCGGAAAGCGTTCGGTATTCCCAAGTCGTAACATAACCCGATCACCTGGGCCGAAGGTTTGCGTCTCAATCTGCGCTGCAAGGCATTGAACGCGATTTTCTAGGTCAGCGTAGGTAAGTGATAGATTGGCCGATCCGACAACTTCCAACGCAGTCTTGCTTGAAAGTCTCGTGGCATGCCTCAAGACATATTCAGCCATGTTGAAGGGGGTAGGGATGGTCATATGTCACGGCTAGCTAGAACAGGTAGAGGTTGCAAGACGTCCATCGTGGTCGCTATATCGCCACATGACCAACGATGATCCAACAGCCATTATCCGAATAGCCCGAGAAAATGGGGAGGCCGAAGTCGCCGCTCCTCTGGATCTGGGTGCACGCGTGCGCGACCTTCGCAAAGCGAAGCAATGGACGCTAGAGCAAGCGGCCAATCAGGCTGGATTAGCGCGATCGACTCTATCGAAGATTGAAAACGGTCAGATGTCGCCGACTTATGAAGCGCTCAAGAAACTCGCTGTCGGGTTGGATATCTCAGTGCCGCAGCTCTTTACCGCGCCAAGCAAGGGGCAGATCAATGGCCGATTGAGCGTGACAAAAAATGACGAAACATCCGTGCAGATGACGACGACTTATGAGCATGAGTTGTTGGCGGAGTCCCTGACACGCAAGAAAATGCTGCCCTATCGTGCGCGCATCAGAGCGCGAGACATGTCAGACTTCGATGGTTGGATCAGGCATGACGGTGAGGAATTTTTGTACGTGCTGACCGGTGTCGTAAAGCTCTACACGGAATTCTATGAAGCGATTGAACTGCGTCGTGGCGACAGCGCCTATTACGACGCAACCATGGGCCACAATGTGGTGTCCGTTAGCCAAGACGATGCGACAATCCTTTGGGTTACGTCTCTGACCTAGGTTCGAAGAGCTTTGGCAGTACGATTAGCGCAACGGTCATGCCGATTGCCTGAGCCACGACAAACATCGCGATGTGACTGGGATTGATCCCTGCGAATGTATCGCTGAACCCTCGGGCGATCGTCACTGCGGGGTTTGCGAAGCTGGTCGAACTGGTAAACCAGTAAGCTCCTGTGATGTAGAGTGCTACGAGTATCGGAACAGCGTCGAGTTTTGATCGCAGGCCACCGACGATGACGAACAACAGGCCAAATGTCGCCATGACCTCACTGATCCATTGCGGGCCGCCCGTTCGCGCTGTCGTACTGGTTTGAAGAATTTGCAAATCAAACATCGCGTGGGTGAGCCAAACGCCGATGATGCCACCGGCGATTTGGATGGGAATGAAGGCTGCGGCCTCGGAGGCTGGCATTTCACCTCGCAAGGTGAAGTAGGCGGTGACGGCCGGATTGAAATGTGCGCCGGATATTGGACCGAGCGTTGTGATGATTACATAAAGAATGCAGCCCGTCGCGATGGCATTGGCGAGGAGCGCAATAGCCACGTTTCCACCGGCGAGCATCTCACCCATAATGCCGGATCCGACCACGCCAATCAGAAGAAACGCGGTGCCGAACCCTTCAGCGAGAAGCTTTTGAAACACGGCTCAAAGCACCAGATCGGCAGCGCCGAGGACCACTTGACCTGTCGTGACCGCGGCTTGGCCAGCGATGCGGGCTGGCGTGCAGGCCGATGTCAGAATGACGGCGCTTAGGATGAGATACTTCATATCTGCCTCTTCAATTTTTCCGCAGATGTAGCGCCTTATTCTTCCCACCACCAGACATCAGGTTGCCAACCGGGCCAATCGCCAAAGATGGGAAGTTCTTCGGGGAACTTGAGGCGGGTATCGTGGGCCTGTCGGCTGATGTTCCATTGATAAATTGGGATGACATAGCGGCCCGCCGTCAGAGTGCGGTCGAGCGCTTTAACTGCTGCGACGAAATCCTCTTGGCTTGGTGCGTTCAACAGGTGACCGATCATCGCGTCGACGGCTTCTGACTTAACGCCCATCAAGTTACGTCCACCAGGTTCGTCTGCGCGATCCGAACCGTAGTAGGCATATTGCTCGTTGCCGGGGGAGAGAGAAACGCCTCGTCGGTAGTAGGTCATGTCGAAGTCATAGGCGTCGGTGCGTTCTCTATATTGTGCGTTGTCGACGGCTGTTATGGTGACCTCGATACCCAGTCGCGCCAAGGCCTGTGAGAAGATGTCGATTATTGCGCTGTTCTCGGAACTGCCTGACTGAAGCAAGATTTCGAAAGTAAAGGGGTTACCCTCAGCGTCCGCCATGACGCCGTTTTGTACGGTGTAGCCGGCGCGTTCCATCTGCTCTAGTGCTGTGGCGATACCAGCGCGGTTACGTTCAGAGCCATCACTAACCGGCAAGTCGTAACCAAACAATGCGCCGAGTGGCAATTGATCGCTGTAAGGCTCGAGCAGCTCCGCGACGCGTCCTTCAGCGGGTCCGTGTTCCATCGAGAGCGGGGAATTAGACCAATAAGATGTGATCCGCGGCTGTGCCGATCCTGTCATCGCTTCATTTATGAATTCAAAGTTGAAGGCATGAAGCATCGCATCGCGGACGTGCCAGTCTTCAAATTGAGGACGACGTGTATTCATCACGTAGCCGGTCATCCCGGACGGGCGTTCATGGGGAAGGACAGATAAGACCACTTCGCCATTCTGAACGCGCGGGAAGTTATATTGGCTTTCCCATTTCGCGACATTGAATTCTCGGTTGGCGTTGACCTCGCCGACTTTGAACGCTTCGAACGCCGCTGTTTCGTCGCCGTAGAATTCCAGTCGGATTTCGTCGAGGTTTCCTGTCCCGCGTCGGAATGGCACGTCATTGCCCCAATAATCTGGATTGCGTTTGAAGGAGATAAACCGTCCAGCTTCGAAATCGTCGATGACATATTCAGCCGAGGTGATGGGAATGACCTCAAGCCCGCTTTCTGTGAAATCGAGGCCCTCCCATTGGTCCTTTTTCAGGATGGGGCGCAAACCTGCCAGCAACGCAAGTTCACGATCCTCAGTGTTGAACGTGAAACGGACGGTGCGTTCACCAACCTGTTCCAGGCTTTCAACCTTTTCCCAAAACCCTCGGTAGCGGCCGTGGCCCTGCGTGCCGAGTGTTTCATAGGACCAAATGATATCATCCACAGTGACGGGGGAGCCATCGGAGAACTTCGCCTCTGGTCGGAGAGTAAACTCGACCCATTCACGGTTTGGGCCGGTTTCTATGCTTTCGGCCAAAACACCGTAGAGCGAGAAAGGCTCGTCCAGCGATCGGCCCATCAAAGTCTCTTGCATGAGGAACCGCAGTTGCCAATGCACCGAACCTTTCTGAATGAAGGGGTTGAGACTGTCGAATGTACCAACACTCGACGTAACGATCTTGCCGCCCAAGGGTGCATCGGGGTTTGCATAGGGCAGGTGAGTGAAGTGAGCAGGCAACGCTGGGTCGCCATACATGGCTATGCCGTGCTGATCGGCAAAGGCGGATGTTCCGCAAATGAAAGCTGAAACTGCGGTGAACCGGCGCAATAGGCGGAAAAACTCTGGTTTCATTTTGGAAACAATCCCCGTGCTCGTTGTTTTCTTTGAGCTTGACCGTAATCAGGGTTTCTAAGGTTTTCAAACTTTTAGCTTGGACGAAGGCACCTAATTGCTTATAAGGAAGTCACTGCTCGATAGGTTTCTTGCCTGTATGAAACCTGCCTCAATAACTTTACGCCCGCTTCGTGCGGGCGTTTTTTTTAGGAAACGCAGGTTTTTTGCAAGGAATCCCTCACAACCCTATGCGGAAATTGGTGATTCTTAACGTCGCTTTCCCCGTTGGCTATTTTGCAGTTGCAGCATAATCTCTGCACAAGCAAATCTGAAAGGGCGCATCATGGCAAAGACGGCTGTTATCACGGGATCGAACTCTGGCATTGGATTGGGTGTGGCGTGGGAAATGGCACGCGCTGGCGTCGACGTTGTTCTCAACTCCTTCACGGATGATGAAAAAGACCATGCTTTGGCTACGGAGATCGCGAAGGAAACTGGTGTTAATGCCCGCTACATTCAGGCCGATATGTCCGACGGCGACGCCTGCCGCGCTTTGATTGAGACCGCGGGCGGCTGCGACATCTTGGTAAATAATGCCGGTATTCAGCATGTGTCGCCGATCGAAGATTTTCCAGTAGAAAAATGGGATGCGATCATCGCGATTAATATGTCTTCTGCGTTTCACACAACGGCTACGGCCTTGCCGGTGATGCGAGAACGCGGCTGGGGCCGGATTGTGAATATCGCTTCTGCGCACGGATTGACCGCATCGCCATTTAAGTCGGCCTATATTGCCGCAAAACATGGTGTTGTCGGAATGACAAAAACAGTGGCTTTGGAGACTGCAAGGGAACAGATCACCTGTAATGCCATTTGTCCGGGCTACGTTCTGACACCGCTTGTCGAGGCGCAAATCCCAGATACGGCCAAGAAATACGGAATGACCGAAGAAGAAGTGAAGCAGAAAGTCATTCTGGAACGCCAGCCTTCCAAAGAGTTTGCAACCGTTGAGCAACTTGGTGGGACAGTCAATTTCCTGTGCTCCGACGCGGCGGCTCAAATTACCGGCACCACTATTAGCGTGGATGGCGGCTGGACAGCGCTTTGACCAAACGTATCAACCTCGCTCTTCAAGGCGGCGGTGCGCATGGCGCTTTCACTTGGGGTGTGTTGAAGGTTCTGTTGCAGGACGAGGGTATCGAAATTGCAGCGTTGTCAGGAACGTCGGCTGGTGCATTGAATGGTGCTGTGGTGAAGTCAGGCCTTGTTGCGGGCGGACGCGATGGTGCTGTTGAGAACTTGCGGTGGCTTTGGTCGCAGATTGGCGCGGTAACAGAGCCGGAGTTTGCGCCTTGGATGTCGGCGCTGTCCTCATCGGCAGCGTATTGGGCGAAGGCGCTTGAATTTTCTCCAGCTTATGCGGCGTTCGATTTCACCACGCGGATGACGTCGCCTTATGTTTATGGGCCGTTGATGCAAAATCCATTAGGTCGGATCGTTGGCGATTTTCATTTTGACGAGGTCTGCGCACCTGACGGACCGCAACTTTGGATCTGTGCGACGAATGTGCGGTCTGGAAAGATCAAATTGTTCTCTGGCAAAGATATCGGACCGAAGGCGATCATGGCTTCAGCCTGTTTGCCGAGCCTGTTTCAAGCGGTGGAGATTGAAGACTCAGAGACCGGAAAACTAGAGGCCTATTGGGACGGCGGATACACCGGCAACCCAGCCTTGTACCCCTTGTTTCACCCCGACTTGCCAGATGATATTTTGGTGGTGAACATCAATCCGCTCTACCGCGAAGAACTGCCTACAAACAGTCAGGCCATCCAAAACCGGATCAACGAGATCAGTTTCAACAGCTCGTTGTTGCGTGAATTGCGGTCGATCAGTTTCGTCAAACGCTTGTTGGCCGATGGCACGATGGGACGGGGTAGTATGAAAGACGTTCTGGTTCATATGATTTCCGACGATGAACTGATGAACGCATTGAACGTTGCGACGAAAACCATTCCGACGCCTGTAATCCTCGATCGGTTACGTTCAGCGGGCGAGGCGGCAGCCAAAGCGTTTCTAAGCGCGCATCGCGACGATCTGAACGAGCGTGGAACCGTTGACTTGGAGGCGATGTTTAGCTGATCAGCTTAAGTGCCAGCGCCCACATAACAACACCGATAATGACGTCGAGGATGCGCCACGAGCGTGCGGACTGAAGAACGGGCGCCAATAGTCGTGCGCCATAGCCGAGGCCAAAAAAGAAGACGAAAGAGGACGTGACCGCTCCGATTCCGAAAGCGGTACGTTCAGGACCTGCTGGGAAATCTGTGGAAATTGCACCGATAAGGCCCAATGTGTCGAGGTAGACGTGTGGGTTGAGCCAAGTAAACGCAGCACCAGTCGCCAAAGTCGCCCAAAGACCCGCAGATTGTCCGCTGAGTTGCATGGCATATTCGCCAAGATAGGCTGCCCAAAGCCGCATGGTTCCGTAGACGAACAAGAATGCAGCTCCGCCCCATGCCATATAGAGGGGCAGGTTAGGGAATTGAGCGACAATCGCGCTAAAGCCAAGAACCCCCGCCGCGATCAATATCGCATCGGAGGTCGCACACAAAAGGCAAAGCCAGAACACATGTTGTTTCGCCAGGCCTTGGCGCAGCACAAATGCATTTTGTGCGCCAATGGCAAGGATCAAAGAAAAGGCTGTGATGAAACCGGTCGTAGCGGCGGTGAGCATTTAAGGGTCCGGTTGCGGTGGAACAGTTCCATCGGGGTAGACAAGACCCGCAGAAATAACAAGCTTCGCCGCGTCTTCAACGGACATATCAAGCAGTCGCACATCTTTACGCGGCAGGAACAACAAGAAGCCTGATGTTGGGTTTGGCGTCGTAGGTAGGAAAACGGTCGCAACGTCTTCGTCTTCTGACGCGATGGTTTTGACTTCGCCCTTTGCATCGGTTGAGACAAAGGCAATCGCCCAAATGCCTCTGCGAGGGTATTCGATCATGCAGGCCTTGTCGAAAGAAGTATCGCGCTGCGAAAAGACGGTTTCGGCGATTTGTTTGACACCGTTGTAGACGGAGCGGATGACAGGCATCCGGTCCACAATACCTTCGCCAAAGCGCAGAAAGGATCGCCCGAGCAGGCCCTTACCGATCCAGCCGACTACGACTGTGAAGAATAAAAATACGATGACGCCAAAGCCGCGAACGTTAAAGGAAATCTGTTCTTCGCCCTCAAGACCGAGGGCCCAGTTCACAATTTCCTCGGGATGATAGGCGCTTGGGATAAATGGCCAAACCCAGCTGTCGATCCACCCAACAACAGTCCAAATCAACCAAAGTGTGAGAGCAATTGGCGCAATAATAATGATACCGGCCAGAAAGTTGCTGCGCAGCCGAGAGATCAACCCCGGTCTGCGACGGCGCAGGTCATCAATATTCTGTTCGTCTTCCATGAATGGGCCTTCACCGCGTCAACGACTGACATGTAGGCGTGCTGTGGACAGATCACAAGAAAATGTAGCAACACAGCGTCTGGTCTTCACTTACTTTTGCATTTTGATGGAAATTTCAGCAGCCAATCGGGCGTTGTTTCGCACCAGAGCGATGTTGGCGTCAAGCGAGCGGCCTTTGGTGAGTTCGAAGATACGCCCTAACAGGAAGGGGGTGACGTCCTTTGCGCTGATGCCTTGGACTTCGGCTTCGGTCAGAGCTTGGGAGATGATTGGTGATAGGACCTCTACCGATATTTCGTCGTTGGCTGGAATTGGGTTGCAGATCAGTTGTCCGCCTGACACGCCCATAGCTGCCCGCATAAGCTGTGCTTGAGCAACGTCAGCGGCCGTATCCATGCGGATCGGTGCCGGTAACTCGGAGGTGCGGGACCAAAAGGCGGGCAGGGTGTCTTGACCAAAGGCAATGACTGGTACGCCGAGCGTTTCGAGCACCTCGAAGGTTTTTGGCAAGTCCAGGATGGCTTTTGCGCCTGCGGCCACGACTGTGACCGGTGTCTGCGCCAGTTCTTGCAAGTCGGCAGAGATGTCAAAGGAGGTTTCAGCGCCTTTGTGCACTCCGCCGATCCCTCCAGTCGCGAATACCTTAATGCCAGCCATATGGGCAGCGATCATTGTCGCAGCCACGGTTGTGGCCCCATTGCCTCCTTGCGCGATGCAGGCCGCCATGTCGGCGCGGCTTAGCTTGGCAACATCTTTGGCTTGGCCCAACTGTTGCAGCTGCTCAGGTTCAAGCCCGATATGAAGGGTTCCGTCCAACACTGCGATGGTAGCTGGCGTTGACCCTGCCGCACGGACGTCAGACTCCACCAGTTCGGCGGTTTGGACGTTCTGTGGATAGGGCATGCCATGGGTGATTATCGTGCTTTCCAGCGCAACGATGGGCGCGTTGGTTTCACGGGCCGCAGCGACTTCGGCGCTATAGGCGATCGGGATCATGAGGGCGTTTCTCCAGAAACATATGTTGCGGCGGCTTTAAGGGCGCGTTTGAGAGCGTCTTCTCGGTTTGCTCCGCCAACTTCAGACGCGATATGCGCGGCCATGAAGGTGTCTCCTGCGCCGGTCACGCGAGTGACAAGAACAGAAGGTGGCGTTTGTGTGATAACGGATGATCCGTTTGCGTCGGACACAGAACTGCCGCCATCTGTGACAAGCACGCGATGTGCGCCGCGTTCCACAAGGGCGAGAGCGGCCGTTTCGCTTTCCGTGAATTCGGTATTGCAGAGCAATCCCGCCTCTTCGAGATTGACGTAGAATGTTGTCGAGCTGTGGCCGATGAAGGTTGAAAGGCGCATTGCTTTGCCTGGGGACGCGGGTGCGATCCGAATGTCTGCATCCTTGAAGAAAGGATCTTCTGCGATGGATTGCAACAATTCGACCGTCAGATTCCCGTCGAGGGCTATCGGACGATTATCGATCGGCAAAGAGCCGTCGCGAAAAGAACGGAGTATCTTATCGCCAGCAGCTTCGAGTGAATGGGCGTCGGCAATGGCGGCGATCAAACCATTCGCACCTTCAATCGCCATATAGACATCGGTGGGGAGATCATCCGAGCGATATACGTAGTCGCACTGAATGCCCATTCTTTGAATCTCACTGATCAGCTCATTGCCCTCAACATCCTGACCAATCGCTGACAAGGCGGTCGGTGTCATGCCGAATTGTTTAAGTGTCATCGCAATATTCAAAGCCACGCCACCGGGCAGGCGAGTGATCCGCCCCGGCACGTCAGAACCAATACGCATATGATTGTTGGCGCGGCCGATCACGTCCCAAAGGAACGAACCGATACAAATGATGTCAGGTGTTTTCGTCATAGGCCCACTATGTGCGGCAGACCTTGGTGATGCGCAAGCCTACTCTGGCACAGCCCATGTCAGATTTGCCCAGAGCGTTTCCCAGACCGCGCCGGTATCTGCGGCCAGTTGTTCGGAGGGCTCACGCAAAACAACGGCATCCGCCATATAGCTATGACCGGCTTTGACAGGGATGGTCGCGACTCCGTTCTCGTCGGTTCGCACGAGGAAGATCGTGACCGTCCCATCTTGGGCCCTTTCGAATATCTCGATCTGTTCGTCAGCACGAACATCTGCGCCGTAGTAGAGCTGCAGCCGCATCTCAGTCAGGTCAGCGGTAGTATACGGATTGTCGAGCGCCACAATCTCTGTCGTGAAGCCAAGTTTGCGGTCATTCCCTTCGCCGCCATCGACGGAAATGAGAGACTTTGAATAGCGTGAATAGGCCTCGGAGAACCCGCTTTCGGGCAAGCCACGCTCAGCGTGGGAGGCGGCGGCATCGCCGAGGTCTTTGTGGTCGACGAATTTCTGGAATTTTTCCCACTCGTTATATTCGATGAGCGACGTGTTGGATTGGTAAGCGATCACGTGGAGACCTGAGCCAAGCGGCTCAAGTTTCATTGCTGGTCGATCCCCAATACGGCCTTGGATGTTTGCGAACTGCCCACCATTGACCGCCACAAACCTACGGAACTGGTTCGGGAAATACGCGATGTTGTTGCCCTCAAAGTTTTCGCCGTTGACAAGGTTAGCAACGGCCATATCTTGCGGCGCAACTTCGTAGGCGGTGGGCTCGATCCATAATTCATGCGCTTGCAAGGGGGATGACAGCAGTGCAAAGGCAAGGGCAAGACAACGCATGAAAAACTCCGTTTTTGGTATGACTAAAGTGACCGTGACAAAGGTGTTGTCAAGCTGTGTCGCATTGTTCTTCACATTGGCGTCAATGGCGCAAGCGCATGAGGTGCTGCCGTCGATTGCCGACATGACCCGCACGGATGACGGTCTGGTTTTTGATGTGGAGTTAAACCTCGAAAGCTTCATCGCCGGTATTGACCAGGCCTCGACACTCGACACAAACGACGCGGCCGAAGCGGATTTCTATGATGAATTGCGGGCGTTGGAGCCTGCCGAGCTTGATGCGGCGTTCCAAGAGTTCTGGCCTGACATGGCATCGAAGATCAATGTGATCGTCGATGGCACGCGCGGCGAACCTGAACTGACAGAGGTCACCGCCGCAGAAGTTGGTAACTTTGAACTGCCGAGGAATAGCCAAATTCAATTTGTTGTTCCGCTGTCGGATGATGCCGACAAAGTTGCAGTAGGTTGGGCGCCTGAGTTCGGAGCGCTCGTTTTGCGTCAGATGGGCGTAGATGCGCCTTACGATGGGTTCCTCGAGGCCGGATCATCTTCGCCGGAGGTGTCTTTGGCAGGCGGCGATCAGGCCAGCGGATGGCATACATTCGTCAACTATATACCAGTAGGCTTCGATCATATCGTTCCAAAGGGCTTGGATCATATCCTCTTTGTGCTGGGCCTGTTCTTCTTGTCCACGCGTATGGGGCCACTCTTGTGGCAGATTTCAGCGTTCACATTGGCGCATACTATTACTTTGGCTCTAGCCGCGCTCGGGTACGTTAACCTCTCCGGTACGCTTTTTGGAGGCCGTATCGAAACCATCGTGATCGTCGAGGCGTTGATCGCTCTCTCAATCGTTTACGTCGCCATCGAAAACCTGTTCACCGAAGGTCTGTCTCCTTGGAGACCATTCATTATCTTCGGATTTGGCCTTTTGCATGGGTTGGGTTTCGCGAGCGTTCTGGCTGAGTTTGGTTTGCCGCAAAGCAGCTTTATCCCGGCACTCATCGGCTTCAACATCGGGGTTGAGATTGGTCAGATTGCCGTTGTGGCAGTCGCTTATATTATCGTCATGAAAGCGGTTTCTTTGGACAAAACAGGTACCGCAAGCAAGATGACTGCTGCGGGATATTTGGCTGTGATGGTCGTTCTGTTGGCGTTGATTATCCCAGTTTCGGGATGGGCAAACGGCTCTGATGTGATCATCTTGATTGTCACTGCCGCGATATTGCTGGGCCTGTCGGCGGCATCCAGCGTTGTGGGCCGTTACGATAGCTATCGCGAAATGGTCGCTATGCCGGGTTCAATCTTGATTGGTGTGGTCGCAGTTTACTGGTGCGTTGAGCGTCTTTTCTTATAGAGCGAGAGATTGCTAGGTCAGGATTACCTGACCTTGTGTCAACCTAACGGTAAAACATACTTGCGGTGGGTAGCCAAAGGGAGCCCTACGCATGACAATACGATTGCGCCCAGCCACTTTAGATGACGCCCCTGATATTGCCGCCTTGACCAGTATAGCCGGTGAGGGGTTACCCGAAGCCGTTTGGAAGGGCATGGTTCACCGAGGAGAAACACCACTAGACGCTGGCGCTCGATATGCTGCGCGTATGGAAGGTAAATTCTCTTGGAAGAATGCCACCGTCGCTGAGATAAATGGCGAAACCGCGGGTATGATGATTTCTTACGTGACGGCATCCCAACCCGCACCTCTGACCGAAGATATGCACCCTATAATTCGGCCACTGACGCTTCTGGAAAATCAAGCCCTCGAAACCCGATATATCTATGTTCTCGCAACCTATGAGCAGTTTCGTGGCAATGGCATTGCCCACTGCATGTTGGAAGATGCGGAGGCCCACCCGGGCAAAAGAGGTGTGTCCGTCATCACGACAAATCGCAATGCTCAGCGCCTAGCGTTCTATGAAGAGATGGGCTATCGGGACGTCGCGCAGGCGCCTGTGATCAAGACCAATTGGAACACGCCAAATGAATCGTGGCATTTGTTGCTGAAACCCTAAGTTTTCATCGATTTTCGCTCTTGCCAGAGTACAAAACCCATTCTATACGCCGCCTACTTAATCCCGCAGGCGGGGGCGGGTGCAATGGGGAGACATCCCAAAGCATCCACCGGTTGACCATATAGGTTGATCCCCCGCTGAGGCTTGAAACCGGAAAAGGATACGGACACATGGCTCTTCCTGAGTTCACCATGCGTCAGCTGCTCGAAGCTGGCGTTCACTTTGGCCACCAGACAGCGCGCTGGAACCCAAAGATGCAAAACTACATCTACGGCAGCCGCAACGGCATCCACATCATGGACCTGACCCAGACAGTTCCAATGTTGGATCAAGCGCTTCAGGTCATCCGTGACACTGTTGCTAAGGGCGGTCGCATTCTATTCGTTGGCACAAAGCGTCAGGCTGCCAAGCCAATTGCTGAAGCTGCTGAGAAATCCGCACAATACTATATGAACCACCGTTGGTTGGGCGGCACGCTGACAAACTGGCAGACTGTATCCCAGTCGATCAGCCGTTTGCGCGCAATTGAAGAAGCCGCGGCAACTGGCTTTGCTGGTTTGACCAAAAAAGAGCGTCTTGGCATGGAGCGTGAGCAGGGCAAACTGCAAGCGTCTTTGGGCGGCATCGCTGAGATGGGCGGCACGCCTGATTTGCTCTTCGTCATCGACGTGAACAAAGAAGACCTCGCCATTGCAGAAGCCAAAAAGCTTGGCATTCCTGTGGTTGCTGTTGTGGATACAAACTGCACACCAGAAGGTGTCGATTACGTGATCCCAGGCAACGACGACGCAGCCCGCGCAATCGCGCTGTACTGTGATCTGGCCGCACGCGCAGCGCTTGACGGTATGTCCGCACAGCTTGGCGCCGCTGGCGTCGATATGGGTGCGATGGAAGACGTTGCTGAAGAGCTGCCTGCTGAGGAAGCGCCGGCTGAAGAAGCTGCTGCCGAAGAAGCACCAGCCGCTGAATAAGCGCTCGACTTCGTAAAACTGTTACAGGGCAGGGGGTACGCCCCCGCCCGAGCATTTCAAATTCCGTTTAGGAGAAAAGACATGGCAATCACCGCTGCATTGGTAAAAGAGCTGCGCGAATCCACAGGCGCAGGCATGATGGACGCGAAAAAAGCGCTGACAGAGACAGACGGCGACATGGAAGCCGCTGTTGACTGGCTGCGCACCAAAGGTTTGGCAAAAGCTGCAAAGAAATCCGGCCGTACGGCTGCTGAAGGTCTGGTCGCTGTTGCTGTCGAAGGTGGCAAGGGTATCGCTGTTGAAGTGAACTCTGAAACTGACTTTGTTGGTAAGAACGCTGACTTCCAGAAAATGGTTGCTGGCATCGCTCAGGTTGCGTTGGGCGTGAACGACGTGGACGCGCTGAAAGCGACTGACATGGACGGTAAGACCGTTGAGCAGACTGTGACCGACGCTGTTGCTGTTATTGGGGAGAACATGTCCGTGCGCCGTATGGCAGCCCTCGAAGGCGACGCGGTTGTGAACTACGTGCACAACGCTGCGGCCACAGGCATGGGCAAAATCGGTGTTCTGGTTGCGACCAAAGGCGAAAACGAAGCCTTTGCACGTCAAGTTGCGATGCACATTGCTGCGACGAACCCAGCCTCTTTGAGCGAAGACGACCTCGACCCAGCTGTGGTTGAGAAGGAAAAGCAGGTTCAAATGGACATTGCACGCGAGTCCGGCAAGCCAGAGCAGGTCATCGAAAAGATGATCGTTGGTCGCATGAAGAAGTACATGTCTGAAGTCACACTTGTGAACCAAGCGTTCGTTGTGAACCCAGATCTGACGGTTGGTGCTGCAGCATCCGAAGCTGGCGTGGAAATCACGGGTTTTGTTCGCCTCGAAGTGGGTGAAGGCATTGAAAAGAAGGAAGAGAACTTCGCAGAAGAAGTTGCGAAGATGAACAGCTAAGGCTGATCGAAAATCTTACGGAAGGCCCGCCAATTTGGCGGGCCTTTTTTGTTTAGCGTTGCCAGAGTTCGGTTTCGGGATGAAATTGCGACCATGCGAACCAGAATGCTTGATGGCTGCCGAGGTCGTCGCCGTTTGCGTCCACAGCTTTGATTCCGCCTGCATCTAAGACCAAGCGGACGTTTTCGAAGCCGACAGCTTGGCCATCCGTTAGAGCGACTAGTGCATTGGCTCGAGGGAAGGCGATTGGGGTGCCAGAGGCGGTGACGATCCCGATGATATCCTCATGCACAGGTAACCGCGGATCAACATCGCCTACGGGGAAGATCGGGCCGTTGGCGTCGCGATTGTTCCGGAAGTCGAAATCACGTCCTAAAGCGAGATGTTCTGCGAGGACGGTCGTGTCCGGATGTGCCGCTTTCCATTCGCCCCATGTTGTTGTGATCACGGGGGCTTGCTCTAACACGACACCAAGCTCGGCGAGGGGGCCAGTTACAGCTTTCCCAAGGAAAGTGTCGAAGACCGAGCCGCTGGTGATGTCATACATAACTTTGTTTGAACGGATCAGAAGCCCAGAGGTCCGCAGGATCGGCCGCTCGATGTCATAGTCGAGTTCGTCTGTGTAATAGGCTTGCGCCGCACCACATAAGGTGCAGTAAGGAATGCCAAGGTCACGACCGCCAAGCGTATCATTGACCATCTCGCGAACTTCCATGATGCGTCGCGGATAGGCGCGGGCTTCACCATTGATTTCTATGCCAAAAATGACGGTGTCATCTGAGAGCCAGTCCGCTTCTTCCGCAGAAGTCACCTCGGGATTGTCGGCCGCGGGAATGCAATTGCACGCCTCGTCTGTAGTGTCATAAGGCCTGTCATCAATCAAAACGCCGCCCCAGGACACATGACGCCAGTCGATGTCGCCCTCCACAAAAATCCCGTCCCATCCGGGAACGATGCGAGTGAAAACCCGTCGCTTGTAGTCAAGGTAATCAGGTGGGGCAGGGATATCCCACGCCATCAAATGATCCGTCACATTTCCCCAAGCATCGCTGGTTCCCATATCTTTGCCCAAAAGCTCGGATGCTGCGGCGGCGAGTTCTGCGTTTAGATTTCGACCGGAAGAGAACCGCAGGAAATCGCTTATGATCCACGCAAGGCGGGGATCGCCGGAGGCTCCGATTTCTCTGAGTGCATTGCTTTGAGGTTGGCCCCAACTGGCACCTTCGAGGCTGTCCACGAGGGCAACTTGGATGTAGGACAGCAATTCTTCATCGAAGTCGCCGTCTGGGACCGTAGGGAGCGTTCCGAACTGCTCAATCACATAGCTTGATAGTTCGTTCGCGGATTGGGCAAATGCTGCGGTGGTATTTGAACTCAAAATCACAAAAACCGCCGCAGCAATTGCGGCGAAGCGCTTAGGGGCCGTTAGAAACATGACAAGATTCCGGTCGTTATTGTCGTTTCATTTTGTCCTCTAACTGGCAATTTACCTAATCACGTCTTCTTCAGAAGGAGTTTATCGACTTGTTGACCTAAAAGAAAAAGGCACCGCGTCGGGAGAACGCGATGCCGATGATGTCGTGCGCATCCATTTGGGATGGGGACAAACGCACAAAACAGACACCAGGGACATGGGGTTTCGCCCTCGGCGACTGGTAATGCGGATCGGCTAGCCTAGAAATCGCTAGGGGTCCGACCCGCTGTTCCAGGGCCTTAGGCCACCACTCACGGAACACTTAAAAAGTTGCATTTTACCTAGCGTCACGAAAGTAAGGTATTCCGTACCTTTTTGAGCATCGAGTCAAAAATCGAATGTCAATCCGGCGTGACAGCCGAAATTACCTACGCTTCGGCCACAAACATCTGGTTGTAGAAAGCCGCCTTAAGAACTGCCTGCGCAGTTGTTTCGACGTCCAAGGCTTCACGCGCAAGCCGCAGATGCTTTTCGACTGTCGCCGCTGTCAAATTCAACAGGACCGCAATATCTTGGGTGGTTTTGCCATCGCCAACCCATTGCAAAACTTCACGCTGTCGCTTTGTAAGTGCTCTGGCACCGGAGTAGGGCAGTGTATGTAGTTTCAGGTGCATGACATTATTGACAGCGGTCAATTCGTCGCCGTGCTCAGCCCAAATTTCTTCCACTTCGTCTTGTGTCATGCCGGGCTTGGCAGTTAGGGCAATGGCGCCTTTGGTCCTATGCGACACCGACCGAAAGCTAACGGTATAGCCTGCCGTGACGTCCATTGATTGGTTGAACGCAATCACCATCTTCTCGCCATCGGTCAACATATCGGCCTGTGCGAGATCTTGCATCCAACGCCAGCTACACGCCCCATCATTTTCTAATGCCCAACGTACCATCGGCCCTTGTTGATAATGCCCGCCGGACATGAAGGTATCCATGTATTCGCGTGTATGGTTCGACAGCAAAACCATATCATCCAAATCGCCAAGCGAAGAAACCGTTCGGTAGCGCGTGTAGCCGTATAACAAACGGTCAAAGCCGTAGCGCTTCATGCGTTCGGTGTGGAGATTCCAAAGCTCCTGATCCGATCGTGCGTTTGTTGCAGCGTTGAGGTAGTCGATTAAATCGCTCATACGCCGCCTTCGAGATGCTGATGCATTGCGGTCATCGCGAGCGTATAACCATTGGCACCAAATCCACAAATTAGCCCGATGGATACTGGCGCGAGATAAGAATGATGTCTGAACGGTTCCCGCGCATGCACATTGCTTAAGTGAAGTTCAATGGTGGGAATTTCCACAGAGGCGATCGCGTCGTGCAAGGCTAAGGAAGTATGCGTGTAGGCACCCGCATTGAATACGATACCATCGTGCACACCTTTCGATGCTTGGATAATGTCGACCAACGTTCCTTCGTGATTGGACTGCTCAAATGATACAGAAATACCAAGAGAAGAGGCGAATTTTGCACATGCGTCCTCAATTTGAGCAAGCGTAGTTCCGCCGTAAACCTCAGGTTGACGCGTCCCAAGCATGTTAAGATTGGGGCCATTTAAAATGAGCAGTGATCGGGTCATAGAAGTTTGACTAACATTCCAATCACGTCTTGCAACTAAAATGCGAATACCTGCGTCAATAAAGCAAAAGATTTTTTGCGTGTGTGATCTCTAGTCCTGAGAACAACAGATCACTTCGAGTGGTAACCAGAAGTTAAGAAGGCGCTGTCCGAATTCTGAGAGTTCATCGTACAAAGGGAAGCTTTGACGACAAGACTAAAGCCAGAATTTTTCTATTCGTTTAATTAATACGAATTGGATTGCGATGGCAATTTGTGGTTTAAGTGTTTTAAATCAAAATGAAAGGGTATCTAGTTAATGTAACCTTTCATTGGCGTTGAGAGCTTTCTAAGTGCAACCGGAGTTAAGGTGGAATTAACTCAGGGTGTATCATGCCACAAAGCTTAGCTTAGGCTATCTTCTCATTCCGTTTTTCAAAATTTATATTACATAATACTGATTATACGTATTTTCTTAGACGAGAACGCCAAACGCTTACTACATGTTTGGCAAACACTTAATAACTCGCCTACTGTGGAAACACAGTACCAAATAAATTAAGCACGACGAGACTATCAATGCATTTGTTCATGGCAACGCTGTCCACAGAAACAAATACGTTTTCGCCCGTTCCTACCATCCTGTCTGATTACGAAGCCTATTACCTTCGACACGGCACAGCGACGCAAGATGCGCCAAACCTTATGACTGAAGCATGCACGTTTGGCGCCAGCGGGCTGAGGCGTTGCATTGGTCTGTCACCGAAAGTCTTACAGCCATTGCAGAACCGGCCGGCCTGACTACAGCTACGACTTTTGACGCGCTCAAGAACGAAATACTCGATGATCTTCGAAACTCAGCAAAACCCGATGTCATGTTATTGCAGCTCCACGGCGCCATGGTCGCTGAGGATGAGCCCGATTGCGAAGGACACTCTTATCGGAAATCCGAGCCCTCTGCCCCGATGCAGTTATCGGTGTCGCTCTTGACCTTCACTGCCACCTTCGACCGCGTTTATTGGAACATGCGGACCTACTGATCGCTTTTCGGGAATACCCACATGATGATACTGCAGCTCGTGCTAAAGAACTCTTTTCACTGGCCAAACGACAGCTGTCTGGTGAAATCTCACCGCAAATTGGGATGTTTGACTGTCGAATGGTGTCGCTGTTTCTGACCAAGACAGACCCGATGCGCGCGTTTAAAAAAGAAATGGAGGCTGCGGAGGACATTCCCGGGGTATTGTCAGTCACATTGGGACATGGGTTTCCTTGGGCAGATCTACCCGAAACCGGTGCTCGAATGCTCGTTACAACAAATGGCGATCTACCATTGGCGCAAGAGACAGCCAAGGCGTTGGGCCAGCGCTTCTTTGAGCTGCGCGACGAGGTCGCTATGGCCTATTCCGAGTTAGATGAGGCCTTGGACCAAGTCGAAGCCACCTCCTCCGGTCCCATCGTTCTGGCGGATATGTCTGATAACTCGGGCGCCGGAGCACCAGGAGATTCAACCTATGTGCTTGAAGCCATTCTGGAACGCGGGCTTCGTAATTTGGCATCAGCAATCTATTGGGATCCAGATGCGGTTCAGGCTTGTGTTGCAATGGGCGAAGGCGCAGAAATTGAGTTGGATGTTGGCGGCAAAGTCGAAGTCGCATCCGGCCGGCCTGTGAATATCCGCGGTCGGATCATGGCGATCAAGTCGGGGTTGAAGCAGCATTTGGGACCTGCTTTAGAGCCGCTCGGCAGGATGGTTTGGCTAAGGCTCCAGGGGGAAATTGACCTCGTTATCAATGATTTGCGGATACAAGTTTATCACCCAGAAGTATTTGAACAGATGGGCATCGATCTGTCGCAGAAGCACCTGGTCGTAGTGAAATCCCTGTTTCATTTTTACACGTCCTTTGCCGAAATTGCATCTGACGTGATCTTTTGTGCCACGCCTGGGCGGGTGAACCCGAACACGGCGAGGATTGAATTCTAACAGCGTGACCTGAACTTTTGGCCGCGCGTCCACGATCCCTTCGCACTCGATTGAAAACCAACCGGCCTATCGGACCTGCCCGCCGATCGCATTGCTCAACTCATTGGCCGACCAAATGACGGCCTGACCGAGATCATCGATTTCCCGCATCGCCATACGAGATGTTGGGCCAGAGATTGAAAGCCCAGCGACCACTTCCCCGTTCATGTCGAAAACGGGTGCTGCGATGCATTGCATCCCCACATTCTTTTCCTCGTTGTCGAAGGAATAGCCGCTTTGCCGAATGCCTTTTAGGTCCTTCCTAAGATTGTCTGCGTTGGCAAGCGTTCGGTCTGTGAATTTCTCAAGCTGTTGGTCCTTCAGCCATTGCCCGAAGCGATCATCGCTCATTTGAGATAGCAAAGCTTTTCCAATGCCGGAGGAATGCATCGGTGAAAGCGTTCCGGGTGGAAAGAAGGCTCGAATATTTTCGTGTGTTTCAACCTGACTGAGAAAGAGGACCATACCCCCCTTCTCCACCCCTAGGTTTGCGGTTTCACCTGTGGCTTCCATTAAACGTCGTAGAATTGGCCGCGCACGTTCGACAAGGCTCGTGCGCCTTAAGAACCGTGCGCCAATGACAAAGGCCTGCGAACCGATGTGCCAAATCTGGTTTTCTGCGTCGAACTCGACCAAGCCGCGACCTTCCAGAGTGACCAGAATTCGGTACACCGTGGCTGGCGATTGCCCTGTTTCCTCTGCGAGAAGGGAAAGCGGTTTCCCTTGTTCTTGGCTCAAATACTCAAAAACCTGCATGGCTCGATCAAGGGATTTGATCGTATTTTGCTCCGTCTTATCGTGCCAATCGCGAGGACGCCCACGAGATCGGCGCAGGCCTGAATCAGCCTCTTTTTGATGTTCCATCACGCACCTTTTTCATTTTATAAAAATATATTTCGTAATTTGAAAAATTCAAGTTATTGATAACGTGATTCAATTTCTGCTTTCCCATTTATGAAAAAAGATTTCAAAAAAATTTAACTCGCAGGGCATGAACGCTAAAACCACTTTATCCCATTGGAGGAGATGGCTATGAGTTTTCAGAACCCGGTCTTTATTCCCGGCCCGACAAACATCCCTGAGAATTTGCGCAAAGCATGTGACATGCCAACAATCGACCATCGGTCGCCATTGTTCGGTTCTATCCTGCATCCCGCACTCGACGGCGTGCGGCAGATTTTGAAGACGACCAAAGCGGAAGTCTTTATCTTTCCGGCATCCGGCACTGGCGGTTGGGAAACAGCGATCACGAACACTCTTTCAGCGGGTGATACGATTTTGGTCGCGCGCAATGGCATGTTCTCTCATCGTTGGATCGATCTTTGTGAACGCCACGGTCTTAATGTGCAAATCGTAGAGACCAATTGGGGCGACGGGATCTCGGCGGAAAAATATGCTGAAATCCTCTCAAAAGATAAGGCACACAAAATCAAAGCGGTCCTAGCGACGCACAACGAAACGGCAACCGGCGTTAAGTCAGACATTGCGTCCATCGGGCGCGCGGTTAAGTCAGCGAACCACCCTGCCCTGTTTATGGTCGATGGTGTTTCTTCAATTGGATCGATGGATTTCCAGTTTGATAACTGGGGCGTGGACGTAGCAGTCACGGGGTCTCAGAAAGGCTTCATGTTGCCAGCGGGTCTGGCGATCCTCGGGTTCAGCGAACGGGCAATGGCCGCGACTAAGTCAGGCACTCTGCATCGCACTTTCTTTGACGTTCACGACATGCAGGCGGGCTATGCGAACAACGCCTATCCTTACACGCCAGCTGTCGGCTTGATGAACGGGTTGAATGAAGCGTGTAAAATGCTTTTGGATGAGGGCCTGGACAACGTCTTTGCCCGACATACTCGGATTGCCAGTGGCGTGCGCGCGGCAGTTTCGGCTTGGGGTCTGGAGTTATGCGCCACCGCCCCAGAATTCTACTCCGATACAGTAAGCGCCATTCGGACGCCCGCTGGCTTCAATGCAACCGACATTGTCACCCATGCGGCTGAAACCTATGGTGTCGCGTTTGGGGTTGGACTTGGCGAAGTCGCCGGAAAAGTTTTCCGCATTGGCCATCTCGGGAGCCTGACGGACGTTATGGCTTTGTCGGGGATCGCCACGGCTGAAATGTGCATGGTCGACCTTGGGTTAGACATCGAGCTGGGCTCAGGCGTCGCAGCTGCGCAAGAGGTGTACCGCGCAGGTCCAACGATCGAAAACCGGAAGGTTGCGTGATGAAAGATATTGTCGAGAACATACCAACCTATGAGGACATGTTGGAAGCGCACGAGCGGATCAAGCCGCACATTCGTCGCACACCAATCCGGACGTCAAACTATCTGAATGAACTCACGGGTGCTGAGCTGTTCTTTAAATGTGAGAATTTTCAGGAACCCGGTGCGTTTAAGGTGCGTGGCGCGACAAACGCGGTGTTTGGCTTGGATGACGACCAAGCCAAGCGTGGTGTTGCCACGCATTCGTCCGGAAACCATGCATCTTGTCTGTCCTATGCCGCGATGTTGCGTGGCATCCCGTGCAATGTCGTCATGCCAAGCACAGCACCGCAGGCAAAGAAAGATACTGTCCGTCGCTACGGTGGCAAGATCACGGAATGCGAACCTTCGACATCCGCGCGCGAGGCGACCTTTGCTAAGGTGCAGGCCGAAACGGGCGGGGATTTCGTTCACCCATACAACGATCCACGCGTGATTGCGGGACAAGGCACTTGCGCCAAGGAGTTCATGGAGCAGACCGGCGGCCTTGACATCGCTATGGCGCCAATCGGCGGCGGCGGCATGGTTTCTGGCACCTGTTTGACCCTGTCGACCTTGGCACCAGAGACGCAGATCATTGCGGCTGAACCTGAACAAGCCGACGATGCGATGCGCAGCTTCAAGGCTGGCTATATCATTGCCGATGATGCGCCAAAAACCATCGCTGACGGATTATTGGTGCCTTTGAAAGAGCGGACTTGGCATTTCGTTTCAAACCATGTGACCGACATTCTGACCGCGTCCGAAGAGGAAATCATCGATGCGATGAAGCTGACGTGGAAGCATTTGCGCATCGTGATGGAGCCGTCATCGGCTGTGCCTCTGGCTACGGTTCTCAAAAACACAGATCGCTTCGCTGGCAAACGCGTCGGCATCATTATCACTGGCGGGAATGTCGATCTCGACAAGCTGCCTTGGACATTAGGAGCATAAGACCCATGAAAGATATGGACTTTGAACAACTCGACGTAGGATATGACGTACCTGCCCTGCCAGGCATGAAAGCCGATGACATTCAAACACCCGCTTTGGTCTTGGATCTTGATGCGTTGGAGCGGAACATCAAAAAGATGGGCGATTACGCCAAAGCGCACGGAATGCGCCATCGCGTTCATGGCAAGATGCACAAGTCCGTTGATGTCGCAAAGCTGCAAGAGCGTCTGGGCGGTGCCGTAGGCGTTTGCTGCCAGAAGGTATCTGAAGCTGAGGTCTTCGCGCGTGGTGGGATCAAGGATGTTCTGGTGTCGAACCAAGTCCGTCATCCTCGTAAGATCGACCGTTTGGCTCAGTTACCGAAGTTCGGGGTGCGCACGATTGTTTGCGTCGACGACATCGACAACGTCGCCGAATTGTCAGAAGCCGCCGTGCGCCACGGCACGCAGATCGAATGCTTCATCGAAATGGATGTTGGCGCGGGTCGTTGCGGCGTGATCGGTGCCGAAAACGTACTGACCATCGCCAAGGCGATTGATGCGGCAGAGGGCCTTAAGTTCACAGGCATTCAAGCCTACCAAGGCGCGATGCAGCACATGGATAGCTACGACGATCGCAAAGCGAAGATTGAAGCTGCGGTTGCGATGGTTAAGGAGGCAATTGATCTTCTTGAACCTGTTGGTTTGAAACCAGAACTGGTTTCAGGTGGTGGTACAGGCAGCTACTATTTTGAATCGAACTCTGGAGTCTTCAACGAACTTCAGTGCGGATCCTACGCCTTTATGGACGCTGACTATGGCCGCATCCTCGATAAAGACGGCAATCGGATCGACCAAGGTGAATGGGAGAACGCGTTCTTCTTGCTGACCTCGGTAATGAGCCACGCAAAGGCGGACAAGGCCATTGTGGATGCAGGTCTTAAAGCCCAGTCCGTGGATAGCGGGTTGCCTGTCATCTACGGCCGGACCGATGTTGAATACGTCAAATGCTCTGATGAGCATGGTGTCGTGGCCGATCCTGATGCGGTTTTGAAAGTGAATGACAAGCTTTGGCTTGTCCCCGGCCACTGCGATCCAACTGCAAATGTGCATGATTGGTATGTCGGCGTACGCAACGGCGTTGTCGAAACGGTTTGGCCAGTGTCAGCACGCGGCAAGGCCTACTAAGTTCGATCCCTTTTCCTCGGTCATGTTTGACCACCTCCCATCGGGGCAGGCTAAGTCCTGCCCCACACTACCTGGAGTACCCCTATGATCATCGTTCCTGAGCGCGAAATTGCTGGGCTAATGACACGCAAAGCCGCGTTTGATGCTGTAGAAAAGGTTTTTGCGGCCATGTCCGCAGGCGACGCCTACAACTTTCCGGTCGTCAGAGAGGCAATTGGACATGAAGACGCGCTTTACGGCTTTAAGGGCGGTTTTGATCAGGCGGGGCTGACTTTGGGGCTCAAAGCTGGAGGCTATTGGCCCAACAATCTGGAAAAACGCAATCTGATCAATCACCAATCAACGGTGTTTTTGTTTGATCCTGATACCGGTAAGGCCAAGGCGATGGTTGGTGGCAATTTGTTGACCGCATTGAGAACCGCCGCCGCCTCATCCGTGTCGATTAAGCATCTGGCGCGGAAAGATGCCAAAGTGATCGGTATGGTTGGCGCGGGACATCAGGCAACGTTCCAATTGCGCGCTGCATTAGAGCAACGCGACTTTGAGAAGGTCATTGGATGGAACCTCCATCCTGAGATGTTGCCTAATATCGAGAAAGTGGCAGAAGAGGCTGGGCTACCGTTCGAAGCTGTGGACCTGAGCGGTATGACCGAAGCGGATGTGATCATTTCGATCACCTCGTCCTTTGCTCCCAGCTTGATGGCCGATCACGTCAGTAACGGCACACATATCGCTTGCATGGGAACGGACACCAAGGGAAAGAAAGAAGTCGAAGCAGCGCTGTTAGAAACGGCGACTGTCTTTACCGACGAAGTCGCTCAATCAATCTCTATCGGCGAAGCGCAGCACGCGATTGCTGAGGGCTTGATCAGTCAGAACGATGTCAACGAGCTCGGCGCCGTGATTAACGGAACTCATGCAGGGCGGATTGACGAAGACCAAATCACCTTGTTCGATGGGACTGGCGTTGGTTTACAAGACCTTGCAGTCGCAGCCAGTGTTGTGGACTTGGCCGCTGCCAAGGGCATCGCGATTGAGGTCGATTTCTAGAACGCTCTCTGAGACCGTTTCCGCATTTCCATTCCCGATCATGCTAGATAAAATCCTCTCATAGAGCAGAGGGAGGGTGCTATGGCGCTGTGTGACATTGGTTTGATCGGTTTGGGAACGATGGGATCGGCGCTGTCGCTCAACATCGCTGAAAAAGGGTTCGACATCGCGGTCTGGAACCGTCGCACCGAAGTGACCCACGCCTTTAAGGCCGAAGCCGGAGAGCTGGCCGACAAAATCATAGCAACTGAGACATATGAAGAGCTTATCGCCGCTCTCAAATCCCCAAGAGCGATCATTTTGATGGTGCCTGCCGGCGGTCCTGTCGATGATCAGATCGCGCAACTGCGCCCCCTGCTCGACCCTGAAGATATGATTATCGATGCAGGCAATGCGAACTTTCACAATACCCGTACCCGCGCTGCATCGGGCGAGCCGTTTATCGGTATCGGTGTGTCTGGTGGCGAAGATGGCGCGCGCCATGGCCCCTCCATCATGGGCGGTGGTCCGAAGGAATCTTGGGACTCCGTCGCTCATATTCTCGAAACGATCAGTGCAAAGTATGAAGGCCAGCCTTGCGCCACATGGATGGGGCCAGATGGCGCCGGACACTTTGTAAAAGCTGTTCATAACGGCATCGAATACGCCGACATGCAAATGATTGCCGAGGTCTATGGCATCATGCGAGACGGCATGGGAATGGATGCAGCAGCCATCGGCGGCGTGTTTGAGGCGTGGAACAAAGGGCCGTTGCAATCCTATCTGATCGAAATTTCCGGCGAGGTGGCCAAAGCCATTGACCCAAAAACCGGCGGCGCGATGTTGGATGCAATCGTGGATGCGGCCGGTCAAAAAGGCACAGGCCGTTGGACCGCGATTGAGGCACAGCATCTCGCAGCTCCGGTCCCCGCCATAGAGGCCGCGGTAGCTGCGCGCAATCTGTCGTCGCGTCGGGATGCACGCGCATTGGGTGAAGAACTTTTCGGAGCGGCTCCGAAGCATTTACCGCACGAAACGCTATCAATCGATACCCTGGAACAAGCTCTCATTGCAGGGAAAATCCTCTGCTACGCGCAAGGGTTTGTCATGCTTTCCGCGGCATCTGAAGAATTTCAATGGTCCCTGCCCCTACCCGCAATTGCCGAGGTATGGCGCGAAGGCTGTATCATTCGGTCTGCGATGTTGAACGATATGTCGGAAGCATTAACCGAAGACCCAGAGCGCAACCTCATGTTCGCGCCCTATTTCTCCGATCATCTGAAAAAGAACCATGGGGCATTGCGGCAGGTCGTAGCACAGGCTGCGTTGCACGGCTTGGCGGCACCTGCGCTGTTGTCTGGCCTATCTTACTTCGATACGATGCGGACAGCGCGCGGTACGGCGAATATGATCCAAGGCCAAAGAGACTTTTTCGGTCGTCATAGTTTCGTGCATATTGACGGCAGCGAAGGCCAACACGGGCCTTGGGCGGATTAAGGCTCAACCATCAGCCCGCTCGGCGTTCCGCAAATCTTTTCACACCCCTGTTCAGTAATCAGGATGGGTTCGGTTGTTTCTATTCCTCCGTCATCGAGCCAGAGTGCCGGCATGAAATGAAACGTCATTCCGGCTTCCAAAAGCGTCGTATCTCCTGCTCTGAGTGACATGGTTCGCTCACCCCAGTCTGGCGGGTAACTCAATCCAATCGAGTAACCGCAGCGGTTATCTTTTTCGAACCCATGTTTTCCAAGCGTGGTGTCAAATGCATTTGCTAGGTCCTCGCAAAGAACGCCGGGCTTTGCGAGCGCCAGCACGGCATCGGTGGCATCTTGCACCGCCTCTTCTGCCTTTTGATACCTTTCTGGAACCGAACCTAAGAATAAGGTTCTTGATTGAGGGCATTGATACCTTCGATATGCGCCGGCAATTTCGAAAAAAGTGCCAATGTCCTTTTCGAGTGGTGCATCATCCCAAGTCAGATGGGCGGCAGTTGCCTCCAATCCAGATGGGGCCATCGGAAAAATTGAGGGATAGTCACCCCAATGACCATCAGCACCTTGTATTCCGGTTCGGTAAATTTCTGCGACCAGATCATTTTTTCGCATTCCAGGTTTGGCCGCTTCTAAAATCGTTTGGTGCATGCGAGTGACAATTTTTCCCGCTCGGCGCATGTATTCGATTTCAGCTTCTGATTTCTTTGCACGAAGCCAATTGACCAACCCTGTCGCGTCTTGTGTCTTTATGCCTTCGGCCTCGAGAGTTTGATGCGCCTTGGCACTGAAATAGTAATTGTCGAGCTCGACACCGAGTGTCTTATTTGAAACCGAGAGGTCTCTTAAAATCTCGGCCAAATCTGACATGGGATGTCTTTTCGGGTTCTGAACGTAGGCGTCTTCGTATCCACTATTTTGCGCGTCATTCATCCAGACGGTTCGATTTGCTCCGGCGAGGTCAATTCCACGACCCCACCAAATCGGATCATTGTCCAAAGTTACCAAGACACCTTGATGAACATAGAAAGACCAACCGTCGTATCCCGTGAGCCACGCCATGTTAGATGGGTCAGTGAGGAGCAGAACTTCTAATTCTGCTTTCTGCATCGCCAGACGCGTTTTTTCTAATCGCGACTGATATTCTAGGATGGAGAAAGGCGGGTTCGGGTTCGGCATTAAAGTCTCCTTGAGGAGACTATGGCAACACTTTAGCCCAATGCATACCCCGCACCACGCACCGTCCGCACGGGGTCTTCCCCGCCGTTCCCGGTTAGCACCTTGCGTAACCTTCCAACGTGGACGTCAACGGTACGTGTATCGACATAGATGTCGCGGCCCCAGACCCGATCAAGAAGTTGATCGCGTGACCAGACGCGACCGGGTTTCTCCATGAACGTACTGAGCAAGCGGAATTCGGTTGGGCCAAGCTTCAGCTGTTCATCGCCTCGCGTAACCCTGTGGGTTTCGCTGTCCAAAACTATGTCGTCATAAGTTAGGACCTGACCGACCGTTGACGGTCTGACACGACGCAACTGAGTGCGCACACGCGCCATCAACTCACTGACGGAATAGGGTTTGACCACATAGTCGTCAGCACCGGTTTCCAGCCCGCGAACCTTGTCGATTTCCTCTGACTTAGCAGAGAGCATGATGATTGGGATATTGCGTGTTTCAGGGCTGATCTTCAGCCTACGACAGACTTCGATGCCAGAGAGGATCGGCATCATCCAATCCAGAACGATCACATCGGGCGGGTCTTCGTTGACCATCATCAGCCCATCTTCACCATTCTCGGCGCGGCTGACGCGGAAGCCCTCGGCCTCTATGTTGTAGGCGAGAACTTCACGCTGGGCTGGTTCGTCTTCTACGACGAGGACATGCGGCTGTGGGAGAGACATCGCAATTTATCCTAAACTTCACCGATGAAAGCTGTTTTGTCTGACTTCGGGCGCGCCTCATCCGGCATTTCACCCGTTACGAGATAAATAACTTGTTCGGCCATATTGGTCGTCAGGTCGCCCATCCGCTCCACGTTTTTGGCCATAAAATGAAGATGCATACAGGCTGTGATATGCCGCGGGTCTTCCATCATGAATGTGAGGAACTCACGGAACAGCGCATTGTACATCTGGTCAACTTCTTGATCGCGCTGGCGCACGTCTTCGGCAAGCTCCGCGTCACCACGGATGTAAGCGTCGAGCGTGTCTTTCAACATCACCTGAACTTCCTTTGCCATCCGGCGTAGGGCAGCATCAGCGCCGTTGATCGGCTGCATATCGGCAAGAACGGAGGTACGCTTGGCGATGTTTTTGGAATAGTCACCAATGCGCTCAAGGCTCGCAGCGAGGCGAAGAACGGTCAGGATGGAACGCAGATCCTTTGAAACTGGCGCACGTAACGCGATCACACGCGCCGCTTCGTCGTTGATTTCGACTTCCAAGGCGTCGATGGCTTTGTCGCCATTCCGCACAGCGTCAGCCAATTCGACATCCCGCTTCTCAAGCGATTGCGCCGCGTTCAAGATAGCATCTTCGACCAATCCACCCATCTTCATGATAAGCGTGATCAGCGCTTCTAAGTCACGATCGTAGGCGGATGAAATATGTTCGTTCATGGGAGGGGGGCTCCGTTACCCGATGCGGCCAGAGATGTAACTCTCGGTCCGTTCGTCTTCGGGGTTGGTAAAGATTTTGTCGGTGTCATCATACTCCACCAAATTGCCGAGGTGGAAAAACGCAGTTTTCTGGCTCACGCGGGCGGCTTGCTGCATCGAGTGGGTGACGATTACCACGGAATAGTTTTGGCGCAACTCGTCGATCAGCTCTTCGACTTGAGCGGTTGCGATTGGGTCAAGCGCGGAACAAGGTTCGTCCATCAGCAAGACCTGTGGTTCAGTTGCGACGGCACGGGCAATGCAAAGGCGCTGCTGTTGTCCACCAGACAAGCCAGTACCTGGCGCATCGAGGCGATCTTTCACCTCATCCCAGATTGCGCCCCGACGAAGTGCCTTCTCAACGATGTCGTCGAGTTCCGCCCTGTTCTTGGCAAGGCCATGGATACGAGGGCCGTAAGCGACATTGTCGTAGATCGACTTCGGGAAAGGGTTCGGCTTTTGGAACACCATGCCCACCTTGGCACGCAGTTGCACAGGATCGACGCGCTTGTCGTAGATGTCTTCGCCATCGATTTTGATGTCGCCTTCTACGCGACACACGTCGATGGTGTCATTCATTCGGTTGATGCAGCGCAAAAATGTTGATTTGCCGCATCCCGATGGCCCGATGAAAGCCGTCACGGTTTTGTCCGCAATATCGACGTTCACGTCTTTGATGGCATGGTTATCGGCGTAATAGACCTGCACGTTTTTCGCGCTGATCTTGATGTCTTGTTCTGTGCTCATCTGACGATCCATATAGGCTAGGTCTTCCATCTCTGTCCCCTTTTACCAGCGACGCTCGAAACGGCGACGGAGAATGATTGCTATGATGTTCATTGTAAGAAGGAACACAAGCAAGACGATAATGCCGCCCCATGCGCGCTCATAGTAGGCGGGGTCGGCCCGTTTGGCCCATTCGTAGATTTGGGCCGGCATGGCGGAGTTCGGGTCAAGGAAACCAGATGCGACGCCCTCTGGGTAGTTCGACGCGATAAAGCCGACCATACCGATCAAGAGGAGTGGCGCAGTTTCACCAAGGGCTTGGGCCAATCCGATGATGGTTCCTGTCAAGATACCCGGCATGGCCAATGGCAGCACGTGGTGGAAAACAGTCTGCATTTTGGAGGCACCCACACCGAGGGCCGCGTCTCGAATGGACGGCGGCACGGCTTTAAGGGAAGCACGGGTTGAGATCACAATCGTCGGAAGCGTCATCAACGTCAGCGTTAGGCCACCTACGATTGGAGCAGACTGCGGCAAATGCGCAAACTGAATGAAGACGGCGAGACCGAGGATACCAAACACGATGGACGGCACGGCGGCAAGATTAGAGATATTCACCTCAATGAGATCAGTGAACCGGTTCTGAGGTGCAAATTCTTCAAGGTATACCGACGCCGCGACTCCTATCGGCAAAGCGAGGATCAGCACCACCAGCATCATAAAGAATGATCCGATCATAGAGACGCCAATACCCGCAGATTCAGGACGTTTCTCTGACGCGTCAGCGCCAGTGATGAATGCCCAGTTGAAGATACGTTCAACACTGCCATCTTCGACCATTTGGTCTATGAGGTCCAAGTGATCTGGCGACAGGTTTTTGTCCCGTGCCAAATCTTCACGCGTGACGCGACCTTTCAAGTAACCATCGACACGCGACGAAGCGAGAACGGTAAATTCCACTGTTTCGCCAATCTGATCGGGGTTCGCGATCACGTAATCACGGATTTGCGCTGCGGCAGAGTCCGACAGTATCTTCGCGAGGTTTTTGTCTTCAATTTCTGTTTCCATACCCTCGGTTGCATCAACCAGAGCGTTTTGGATCAACGGTTTATATCCGAAGGTCGAAACCTCCTTGATCGCTTCAATGTCCCGCTCGCCGGTCTTGTCGAGCTTTTCTTCGAGCAGTTCGACATCCAGTGTCACGTAGGTCTGCGTAAACGCAGGCGTGCCGTTCTGAATGATCGCCCAAAGCAGTGCCACGAGGAAGAACAGACCAACGCAAATGGCGGCGATGCCGTAAGCTTTGAAACGCTTCTCTGCCGCGTTCCGCTTTTTGGTGCGGGCATCAATCTCGAGGATCGATTTCACTGGTTTCGTGCTGACAGGTGTCACAGTTGTATCGGTCATTCGTATTGCTCCCGGTACTTACGCACGATGTAGAGGGCGAAGATATTTAGTCCCAAGGTGATGACGAACAGCGTGATCCCGAGGGCAAAGGCGACCAAGGCCTCCGGTGAAGAAAAGTCGCTGTCGCCGGTCAGCTGGCTTACGATCTTTGCCGTCACGGTTGTCATGGCTTCAAAGGGGTTCATTGAAAGGCGAGCCGCTGCCCCTGCCCCAAGCACAACGATCATGGTTTCACCGATGGCGCGGGATGCCGCCAGCAAGATCGCCCCGACGATCCCCGGCAAAGCGGCTGGCAGGATCACTTGGCGGACTGTCTCGGAATGGGTCGCTCCCAAGCCGAGTGATCCGTCGCGCATGGACTGTGGAACTGCGTTGATAATGTCGTCGGACAATGAGCTGACAAACGGGATCAACATAATCCCCATGACAAGGCCCGCGGTCATCACGGCTGTTCCGCCTGACATCCAATCGACGCCAAGAAATCCGTTTTGTCCAAATACTTCTACCAAAAGCGGACCCACGGTCAGCAAAGCGAAAAGACCGTAAACTATGGTCGGGATGCCTGCGAGGACCTCTAGCAATGGTTTAGCGACTGAGCGGACCGGCTTTGAGGCATATTCGGACAAGTAAATCGCCGCGAAGAGGCCAATCGGCACCGCAACGATCAGCGCGATCAGGGAGATATAAAGCGTGCCCCAAAGGAGTGGTAGAATGCCCAGTTCTGAACCACCGCCGCGGCCTGAGAAACTCGGGTTCCAGCTAAGGCCAAAGAAAAATTCGGAGGCTGGGTAAAGGCGGAAGAATTCCATCGTGTTAAAGATCAGAGAAAGAACAATTCCCAGCGTCGTCAAAATAGCGATCGATGCCGCGAAGATCAGGATTGCAAGCACTCCTTGTTCGACGACGTTACGGGCTCTGAAATCCTTATTGGTCATCCGCCAAGACACAAGCAAACCCGTCAGTGCGGTTGCGATCACAAAGACCGACTTCCAAGTATCACCAACCTCATTCATAGCGCGGTAGCTTTTGGCGGCTTCAAGGGTGCTTGGTGTCACGTCGGAACCTAGCGCGACCCCTACGCCCGCCAGCAAATCACGAATGTCGTCTTGTTCAGCATCAAGCGCTTCGACCTCTTCTTCTGTCAAAACACCGGTTTCAACGGCGGTATCAAGGCCATCGGCAACCCGCCGAACGTCTGACATGATCAAATCAAGCGACGCGCCCTCTTCGCTGGCTTGATCCGATACCAAGCCCGACACGCTGCTGTTGATTATCAATGGCTGAACCAAGAGCCATAGGATCAACAAACCCATCGCTGGTAGAATCGTCGCACATGCGACGTTGTAGCCATAATACGATGGTAAAGAATGCAAATTGCGGCTGTTGCCGCCTGCGGACGCCATGGCCCGCTGTCTGCCCAAAACAAATCCGATCACACCCAAAGCCAGCACGATCAGGATCAGAATAGTATTTGGCATCAGAGCCCCCGCCAGTATCGCCAATCGCGCTTTAGCATGATGTTTGGGATACTGCTGTGATTATTTTGAAGTGAGCAGCAAAAAAGTCAGGTGGCCCGTGGATACGGGCCACCTGAAATAGATTAGTTTGTCATTGTCTGTTCGTCAGAGATCATCATCTGAGTGTCAGCCAATGCCGGATCAGACACCAGACCGTATTCAGCCAATGGGCCGTCTGGACCAGCGATTTCGTCTGCAACGAAGAATTCAGCAAATTCCTTCAAGCCAGGGATTACGCCGATGTGCGCCGCTTTGATGTAGAAGAACAATGGGCGTGACACTGGGTATTCGCCGGTTGAGATGGATTCGGTGGATGGCTCAACGCCAGCCATTGTCGCCACTTTCAACTTGTCTGTGTTGTTCTCGTAGAACGCCAGACCGAACACGCCGATACCGTTTGAGTTTGCGTCGATACGCGCAAGTGTTTCTGTGTAGTCGCCGTCAATGTCTACGGAGCGACCGTCGCCGATAACAGCCAAGCAAGCATCTTCTGCTTCATCTTCGGACATGCCACCAGCGATCATTGCATCATGTGCACCAGTTTCTTCACAGCCAACTGCGATCACATTTTCTTCGAAAACTTCGCGTGTGCCATGCTTTGTGCCTGGGATGAAGGCCAGGATTTCTGCGTCTGGCAGATCAGCGTTGAAGTCGGACCACTTTGTGTGTGGGTTGTCGACAAGCTCACCATCAACCATGACTTTTGGAGCCAATGCGTTGAACAGGTCAGACTGTGTGAACGCCGTGTATTCTGGTCCGTCGATCTGGGACGCAAAGACAATTCCGTCATAACCGATGCGCACTTCGATGATGTCGGTGACACCAGCTTCGGCACATGCAACGATTTCTTTTTCGCGGATCGCGCGGGAAGCGTTAGCGATATCGATTGTGTTTTCGCCCACACCTTCACAGAAACGCTTGAGGCCAGCGGATGAGCCGCCGGATTCAACAACTGGTGTTGGGAAGTCAAAGTTTTCGCCGAAGGCTTCTGCCACGATAGAAGCATATGGGAGGACCGTGGAAGAGCCAGCGACTTGAACGTTGTCACGTGCGGCGGCGGATGTTGCTGAAACAGCTGCGATCGCCAGGGAAGAGGCGGTCAGTTTCATGAAGGACATATAAATAACTCCTGTCTGTCATCATGGGCCTGCGTGCGAGCGACGTGGCCACTGACGGCCTTTTCGGGGCCGGTGACAAAGCTTTTGTGACGTTTATGTAAAAGTTTTATGACAGCCTATGTGACAGGCATCTGTTTTTCGAAAAATGTCGGTAAAACAATGGTAAATATGGTGCCTTCGCCCTCTACACTATCGATCTGTAAGCGCCCGCGGTGGCGGTTTACGATGTGTTTTACAATGGCAAGGCCCAAACCCGTCCCTCCGATCTCTCGCGACCGGTGAGAATCGACTCGGTAGAAGCGTTCGGTCAGACGTGCGAGGTGGTGTGGGGCGATGCCTGGTCCGTCATCCCGGACGATTAGGCGGAGCCCTTCCGCCCGCAAAGCAACTTCATGAGATGGTGTGGTAATGGAGATGAAGATATTCCCGTCTTCATGACCGTATTTGACCGCGTTTTCGATCAGGTTGCTCACCACTTGTCGCAATTGGTTTTGGTCACCCTGAACCAAAGCACCGTCGCTCTGATCATCGACGTGGATCTGAACATCGGACTGGCCCAATACCGGCTCTAAGTTGGCAATTGTCGCGCTGACCACGGCTGATAGGTCCACCTTATCGGATGGGCGCACCCTGCCTTCGGCTTCAACCCTGCTGAGCGACAATAGATCGTCAACCAAACGCGTCATTCGACCGGCCTCACGTTCCATGATCGAAAGAAAACGATCTTGTGCGACTGGGTCGGATTTGGCTGCCCCGCGAAGCGTTTCGATGAAGCCCGTTAGTGCGGTCAACGGTGTACGCAATTCGTGGCTCACATTGGCTACGAAATCCCGCCTGAGTTGGCCGATGTCCTCATCGGCTGTTTTGTCTTTAAACGACAGAACAACGCCCAAAGGAGAATTCGCGATATGGACTTGAAACACCGTGTCGCGCCCAGCGTCTCGGCCAAGATACCGCGCATCGGCCGCCTCGCCGTTTCGCAAAACCTGTTCAACCTTATCGAGCAGGTTGGGCTGGCGCAGAGCAGTGATATAGTGCCGCCCTTTCATGTGCCCGCCGATCAATCGCTCCGCTGGTTCGTTCATCGCATGCACGGTTTGATCGCGACCGATCAAAATGATCGGTGTCGGTATCGTCTCCAAAAGTGCTGCTGTGGTGTCCGGCGTCATTATGTGACTGTCCTGTTCATCTGCCCTCGCGCTAACCAACAAAAGCAGTTTTCGCGTTTATGAAGCTTTTGTAACAGTTTAATGACGGTATACTAAGCCGTTGCAGCTTTGATGGCTGTGCTGAACTCTTCGATCAAGAGGTCGATGTCTTCGACACCAACGGACACGCGGAAGAACCCCTCACTAATCCCAAGCTCTGCCCGCCCTTCTGGTGTCAGGCCACGATGGGATGACGAAGGCGGGTGGGACAGTGTTGTTCCGATGTCGCCCAGTGTCGGTGCAAAGGCGATGTTTGGAGCGGCTTTTGTCATTGCGTTCGCTGTTTCGCGGCCGCCGGTCAGTTCGAACGAGAGCATGTTACCGGGGCGATTTCCGAGCACCTGTTGAACGCGATTGTGGTCTGGGTGATCTGGCAATGATGGGTGCAGGACACGTTTGACGCCGTCCAAATCCTTCAAAGCCGTAGCCAATTTGGTCGCGTTCTCTTCCGCACGATCATAGCGCAGTTCAAATGAATGAAGTCCGCGTTCCGCAAGCCAGCAATCAAACGGGCTCGCTGTGAGGCCCCAGCTCGCGTTGGCATCATAGATCGCGGTTTGAAGCTCTGCGTCCTTTGCCACCGCATATCCAAGGGTGACATCAGAATGACCTGCCAAAAGTTTGGTGACGGAGTGAACGACAATATCAGCACCATGTTCGAAAGGTTGATAGCCCCGCGGCGTGGTGAATGTATTGTCGACGACCAGCAGCGCGCCAATCTCTTTTGCCAAAGCCGCAATTCCTACCATGTCCGCGACGCGAATTGTGGGATTTGAAACAACCTCTACCAAGATCATTTTGGTGTTTGGCTGCACCGCCGCTTTCATCGCGGATACATCCGTCGGATCAGCGAAGGACGTTTCAACGCCAAATTTCGGCAGGTCTTGAGACATCAAACGGAGGGAGCGGCCATAGAGTTGGTTGCCGCCCAGAACGTGGTCGCCCGCTTTCAAGCAGGCCAGAAACACCGCGCCAATGGCCGACATGCCGGACCCCGTAATGATCCCACCTTCAACGCCTTCGAGCATGTCGATCTTTTGCGCTAGTACGACTGCATTCGGATGCCCTTCGCGTGCGTAGGTGTAGCCGGACTTCTGCTCATACTGCTGATCAAGCGTGTCGGGATCAGGGCTTGAATAGACCACGGAAGGTTGCAGCGGAGTGACGACCGGATGAGAAACGGACGTAGGCCAACCGGTACGGCGGACAATACTTTTACCAGATTTGCTCATCCCAGTTCCTTTAAGTCTTTTGCAAAGCGTTTGGCGTTCAGTTTATAGCCAATTGCAGAGGCCTTGAGGCCTTCGATCTGCTGTTCCGTCAACTCGCGCACGACTTTGCCGGGCATTCCTATGACCAAAGACCCATCAGGAATGGTCTTGCCCTCGGGGATAAGCGCCCCTGCCCCGATCAGACAATTCTTTCCAATAACCGCGCCGTTTAGCACAGTGGCCCCCATACCGATCAAGCTGTTATCGCCAATTGTGCAGCCATGCAGCATCACCTTATGTCCAATCGTGCAACCCGCGCCGATCTGCAACGGGAAGCCCAAGTCCGTATGCAGCACGCAGTTCTCCTGCACGTTGCTTCCCGCGCCAACACGAATTTCTTCGTTGTCGCCACGCAAGGTGCAACCGAACCAAACAGAGGATTTTTCCTCCAGAACGACATTGCCCATCACATGCGCGCCGGGGGCGACCCATACTGATCCATCGATCTGTGGTGAGATATCTCCCAATTCGTAGATCATTCGAGCCCCTCGAATTCTTCTTTCAATTTTAAAACTCGACCCATCAAGTCTGGCTGTTGCTTCGCGCGGAGCCGCTCGGCCGAGATGATCGTTTTCAACCGCTCTTCGGTTTCGTTCAAATCATCGTTGATGAGTACGTAGTCGTAAACGTCCCAATGGCTGATCTCATCCCAACTTTTCTGCATCCGACGTTGGATCACGTCCGGCGCGTCCTGCCCTCGGCTCACAAGGCGACGATGAAGTTCGGGGATTGAGGGCGGCAGAATAAAGATCGACAGCACATGATCCCGAAGGGACGATTTGGCAATCTGCTGCGCGCCTTGCCAGTCAATATCGAAAAGTACGTCGCGCCCTTCGTTGATGGCTCTTTCGACGGGTGCCTTTGGAGACCCGTAGTAGTTCTCAAACACCTGCGCGTGTTCCAACATCTCGCCAGCATCAATCTGTCTTTGAAATTCATCGACAGAGACGAAATAGTAATGCTGACCATCCACTTCGCCGGCCCGTGGTGGACGTGTCGTAGCCGAGACCGAAAAGCTGAGCGTCGGATCCCATTCGCGCAAGCGACCAGCTAGAGTGGACTTGCCTGCTCCGGATGGGGAGCTGAGGATAATAAGTAGGCCGCGACGGTTCATTGTTATTCCACGTTTTGAATTTGTTCGCGCATCTGATCGATCACGGCCTTTAGATCAAGGCCGACCGATGTGAGGTCTTTGAACTGCGCCTTTGAACACAAGGTGTTTGCTTCGCGGTTAAATTCTTGGGCAAGAAAATCCAGTTTGCGACCCATCGGCTTTGGGTCAGCGATCATATCGCGCGCTGCTGAAATATGAGCCGTCAGCCGGTCGAGCTCTTCCGTCACATCTTGTTTGACGGCAATGACCGCCAGTTCTTGCTCTACACGCGTTGGATCGACCTCTTTGGCCTCTGCCATCACCCGATTGAACGCATCTTTGAGAGACGCTGCCTGATGGGATTTCCGTGCTTCGGCAGCTTGGATGGCCGAGGTGGTCAGGCTTTCTATTTCATCGACCTGAGACAGCAGCACATTCTGCAACGCGTCTCCCTCTGCAGAGCGCATCGCAACAAAATCCTTCATCAGCTCCGGTAGATCGGCCTTCAGCGCGTCGACAAGCGTCGAGTCGTCCTCTTCCGATTTGTTCTGAACAACCACACCGCGTTGGCTCAGCACGTCAGCTGCAGTTGGTTGACCGAGCGTCACGCCCAAACTAAAGGCGCGATCCTGAACTTGTTCGAGCGCTTGCAAAACGCGATCTAGCTGGGCATCGTCGACAGCCAAAGCGCTTCCCGTGTCATCTCTGGTCAGCCTCAGTGAGACGGTTATGTTCCCACGCGTTAGGTTTTCTTTGATCGACTCGCGGACAGCTTGCTCCAGCCCGTCCAAACCGTCGGGCAGTCGAAGTCTCACGTCCAGACCGCGGGCATTAACCCCACGCATTTCCCAAATCCAACTCGCACCATCCAAGGTTCCGGTTCGGCTTGCGTAGGCAGTCATGGATTGGATCATGGTCGGTCCTTAGTGGGTTTGGCTGATTTGGACCTACGTGAAAACACGCGCGGGGGGCAAGGGGGAGAACTGGATTTGGCCAAGGATTTGGCCAGCGGCATTAACCTATTAACAGTTTTCTAAGTGATTTCCCGATGATTTTCGGGGAATATGTAACCCATGTTAATGAGTTAGAGTGAGCAATCACGATGTTAAAAGACCTTGTCACAGAAACGGACGAGCAAACGCACCTCGGGCCAGAGGCACGTTTCATTTTGGACGAGATCGAAGCCAACTGGCGCAAGACCGGTAGCGTTCGTTCGGGGAATGAAGATCAACTTAACAAAGCCATGGGGCTGAGTTTGACGCGTAACGAGGTTTTCTTAGTCCAGTACCGTGGACCAGGCGATGGTGAAGTCTTGTTTACTGACAAAGGGCTTCAAGAGCATTTTTGCTCTGATGCGCCAAAGCTTATGGTTGCCGACCTTTTCGAAGATCAGACACGTGAGACCGCTCTGGAATTAATGGATGCGTCCTTTGCGCTGCCCGCGATTGTAAACTTGCCTCTCACGGCACAACGCGGCGCCTTTCGAAAACCGTTGCGAGCAGAGCTACTGCTTCTACCGATTTTCGACGGGCCCAATCGTACAAAGTTCCTCATCGCAGCACTCGTAACCGATGGCCGCGGTATGCCAAGTAAAAGCCGTTTCGAGCTGTCAAAAGATGTCAGTTTTCGGTGTGAAGCATTACAAAGCGCCTTGCCCGACCGCCGAACATCAAAAGGACCGCAATTGTTCGTAGACAATACCGCCGCATAAGAAAGGCCCGCGAAAAGGCCGGCCTTCCTCATCTGCTTTCTAAGTTAGCTCGCCTTAGCGTGGTCCAACTTGGCGCGACGTGCAGAGAGTTCTTCCGACACCAAGAATGCCAACTCAAGCGACTGGCTCGCGTTCAGACGTGGATCACAAGCTGTGTGATAGCGATCTGACAAATCCTCATCCGTCACCGCGCGCACACCACCGGTGCATTCGGTCACGTCTTTGCCTGTCATCTCAAAATGTACGCCGCCTGGGATCGTTCCTTCGGCATTGTGGACATCGAAGAACTCTTTCACTTCACGCAGCACGCTGTCGAACGGGCGTGTTTTGTAGCCAGTCGTCGACTTGATGGTGTTGCCATGCATCGCATCGCAAGTCCAAACGACGTTGGCGCCCTCTTCTTCCACTGCTTTGATCAAACGCGGCAGGTGTTCACCAACAGACCCAGCACCGAAGCGCGCAATCAAAGTCAGACGGCCCGGTTCATTCTCCGGATTGAGAGAACTCATTAGGGATTTCAGATGACCTGATGTCATGCTTGGGCCGCACTTCAATCCAATCGGGTTCTGGACGCCTTTGCAGAACTCCACATGTGCGCCGTCAGGTTGACGTGTTCTGTCACCGATCCAGATCATGTGACCGGACCCCGCAAGCCATTTGCCCGTCGTCGAGTCGATCCGAGCCAAAGCTTCTTCGTACTCAAGCAACAGCGCTTCGTGGCTTGTGTAGAATTCGACGGTCTTCAGATCATGCAGTGTTTCGCTGCTCAAACCAGCTGCTTCCATAAAGTCGAGCGTGTCAGAAATACGCTCTGCGATGTGGCGGTACTTTTCTGCTTCTGGTGCACCGGTGAAACCAAGTGTCCAAGAATGAACCTGGCGCACATCAGCGTAACCGCCCGTGGAGAAAGCTCGAAGCAAGTTCAGGGTCGCTGCAGCCTGCATGTAAGCTTGCAGCATACGGTCTGGATCCGGAATACGGCTTTCAGCGTTGAAGTCGAAACCATTGATGATGTCACCGCGGTAGCTCGGCAGTTCCACATCACCTTGCGTTTCCGACGGCGCCGAACGCGGCTTGGCCATTTGGCCCGCCATACGACCAACCTTCACCACAGGCACCTTGGCACCGTAGGTCAGCACCATCGCCATTTGCAGCATCACTTTGAACGTGTCGCGAATGCCGTCTGCGGAAAATTCTGCAAAGCTCTCAGCACAGTCGCCGCCTTGCAAAAGGAAAGCTTCACCACGGCTCACCGCGCCAAGGTGATCTTTCAAGCGACGGGCCTCGCCCGCGAAAACCAAAGGTGGATAAGAGGCAAGACGCGCTTCAACAGCGCTCAGTGCCGCCGCATCCGTATACTCTGGCATCTGGATCCTGGGCTTGTTGCGCCAGTCAGATTTTTGCCAATCAGTCATCGTCTTGCTCCATAATAAAAGAAATGGCCCGCGTTAGCGTTACCAACACCCCCTATAGCGACCTTATGAATAAGGGCCAATGCCAATTTGCAAAGTTTTGTGGTAACTAAATTGATACGACGCTCGAATCCTCTTGAACGAGTTGAAAAAAAGGTGTTGTGCTCGGCCAACTCACCTACGGCAGGAAGACGCCAATGAATACGACGGTTCCAACCATTGATGTCGAACATATCGGCAAGCCACGGCGGTTCGTTTTCGTATTGTTGAAGAACTTCACAATGCTGAGTTTTGCGTCTGCGATCGAAGCTCTACGGATCGCAAACCGTACCTCTGGCAAAGAACTCTACGTATGGACAAAGATTGGCGAAGGCGGAGAAAGCATCGCTTGTTCTAACGGTTGTGAGTTTCAGTTGGACGGGGATCTGATCGAAACCGAGCGTGATGACACCATAATGTTGTGCGGTGGAATTGATATTCAGGACGCAACAACCAAAAAGCTGTTGAATTGGGTCAGACGAGAGGCTCGCAAAGGTGCAACCATTGCTGGGCTTTGCACGGCTGGATATTCCATGGCTCGAGCCGGACTTTTGGACGGAAAAAAAGCAACCATCCATTGGGAAAACCAAGACAGCTTTACTGAGGAGTTTGACGAGGTCGAACTGACAAAGTCGGTGTTTGTTATCGATGGAAACCGAATGACGACAGCGGGCGGCACAGCTTCAATTGACATGATGCTAAAGCTGATTGCGGATGATCACGGTGAAGAACTCGGCAATGCAGTCGCGGATCAGCTGATTTATTCTTCGATCCGAACTGACCAAGATACCCAAAGGCTCTCGATCCCAACCCGTATCGGCGTTCGGCATCCAAAGTTGAGCCAAGTCATCCAGATGATGGAACAGAACATCGAAGAGCCGATCAGCCCCTCCATCTTGGCTAAAGAGGTTGGCATGTCGACCAGGCAGTTGGAGCGGCTCTTCCGGCGTTATCTGTCACGCAGTCCTAAGCGGTATTACATGGAATTGCGGCTGCAAAAGGCACGCAATCTGCTCATGCAAACGGATATGACAGTCATAAACGTGGCTCTGGCCTGCGGGTTCGCATCACCATCGCATTTTTCGAAGTGCTATCGGTCTCACTACAATACGACCCCATATCGCGAGCGCGGAACGATGGCTACACGGCTGTCTGTCTAGCAAGTCAACTTCATAGAATTCTGCAAAGCTGCAGTTAAAAGGGCTAAATTTCCGAATGTTAGCGCCTTTCAACAGTGCAATTCGTCTTTCCTTTTCTGTATCCCCTGCTAATCTGCCCGTCAGGATAACGAATGTATCCAGTAGGGAGAAAACTATGAAAAAATTGATGATGGCCTCCGCGGCCACAGCTTTGATGGCATCTGGCGCGTTTGCTGATGGCCATTCAGAAATCAAGATGGGTGTTATTCTTGGCTTCACAGGGCCAATTGAATCACTGACACCACCGATGGCAGATGGTGCTGAATTGGCGATGAAGGAAGTCACCGACTCTGGCCTGCTTCTCGGCGGTTCATCTGTCACATCCGTTCGTGCTGACTCGACCTGTATCGATGCCGGTGCAGCAACAGCAGCTGCTGAGCGTTTGGTCTCTGCTGATGGTGTCAAAGGCATCATGGGCGCCGACTGCTCTGGTGTAACGGGCGCGATCCTGTCCAACGTTGCTTTGGCAAACGGCATGGTGATGATTTCACCGTCCGCGACATCTCCGGCTCTGTCTTCACCTGATGACAACGGCCTGTTCTTCCGCACAGCCCCATCTGACGCACGTCAGGGTGTCGTGATGACAGAAGTGCTGATGGAAGAAGGCATCATGGAAGTTGCGGTGACATACACCAACAACGACTATGGTAAAGGTCTTGCAGACAGCTTCCAGGCAGCTTTCGAAGCGGCTGGTGGCACGGTGACAATTTCTGCAGCTCACGAAGACGGCAAAGCAGACTACTCTGCTGAAGTTGGCGCATTGGCCGCTGCTGGTGGTGAGCGTTTGGTTGTTGCTGGCTACGTTGACCAAGGTGGTGCTGGTATCGTGCGCTCCGCACTCGACACAGGCGCATTCGACACCTTCCACTTCCCTGATGGCATGATAGGCGCTTCTTTGTCTGAGCAGTTCGGCGATGAAATCGAAGGATCAACAGGCCAGGTTCCTGGTACGGACAGCCCGGGTGTTGCAGCTTTTGCTGAATTGGTTGGCGATGCGTTTGATGCGACATCCCCGTTCACCCCTGAAAGCTATGACGCAGCGGCTTTGATGATGCTTGCCATGCAAGCTGCAGGTTCCGCTGAGCCAGCAGACTATGTCAGCAAAATCGAAATGGTTGCGAATGCACCAGGTGAGCAGATCTTCCCTGGCGAATTGGCAAAAGCGCTTCAAATTCTCGCCGACGGTGGCGACATCGACTATGTCGGTGCATCCGCAGTTGAGCTGGTGAACGGCGGTGAATCTGCCGGCAACTATCGCCAGATCGTGATCGAAGGTGGTGAAATTTCCACAGTGAAATTCCGCTAAGATTGGATAAATTCGAGGCGGCGCAGGGCGACTTGCGCCGCTTCTTTCAAATAAGACGCAGAAGAATGCGCTTCGGGGGATATCTATGATCGTTGTCGAAAACCTCGTGAAGACCTTTGGTGGTTTTCGCGCCGTGGACGGTGCAAGCCTATCGATTGAGGAAGGAACGATCACAGGGTTGATCGGCCCGAACGGTGCCGGAAAAACCACTCTTTTCAATGTGATCGCGGGCGTTCTTTCACCAACTGAAGGTCGCGTGACCATGCAGGGTGAAGATATTACCGGCCTTCCACCGCATACATTGTTCGACAAAGGCCTGCTTCGGACGTTCCAGATCGCGCATGAATTTTCGTCAATGACGGTTAGAGAAAATCTAATGATGGTTCCCGGCGGCCAATCTGGAGAGGCGCTTTGGAATGCGTGGTTCGGACGCAAGCGTATCGCGGATGAGGAACGCGCCCTGCTTGCGAAGGCGGATGAAGTGCTCGAGTTCCTGACCATCGACCATTTGAAAGATGAAAAGGCGGGTAACCTATCAGGTGGCCAGAAGAAGTTGTTAGAACTAGGTCGCACCATGATGGTCGACGCAAAGATCGTTTTTTTGGATGAGGTCGGCGCTGGCGTGAACCGTACCCTTTTGAACACCATTGGCGATGCGATCCTCAGGCTCAATAAAGAGCGTGGCTACACTTTCGTTGTTATCGAACACGATATGGATTTCATCGGACGGCTCTGCGACCCCGTGATCTGTATGGCAGAAGGCAAAGTTCTCGCTGAGGGTACACTCGAAGAAATCAAAGCTAACGAACAGGTAATCGAGGCCTACCTCGGGACCGGCCTCAAGAATAAAGATCAGGTTGCAACCGCCTGATAAGTCAGGGTTTAGAGAGAAAAGATAATGAGCGAACCCTTCCTAATCGGCGATACTATGACGGGCGGCTACGGCAAAGGTCCAGATATTCTGCATGACTGTACGATTGCGGTGAACCCGGGTGAGATCGCCGTTATCGTCGGGCCAAATGGCGCAGGTAAATCCACAGCGATGAAAGCTGTCTTCGGAATGCTAGAAGTTCGAACTGGCTCAGTACGATTGGACGGCGAAGACATTACAAGCCTTTCCCCGCAAGATCGCGTGATCAAGGGCATGGGGTTTGTACCTCAGGTCCGAAATATCTTCACGTCGCTAACCGTCGAAGAAAACCTAGAGATGGGTGCCTTCATTCGGAAAGACGATTTCAAAGACACCATGGCTCAGGTTTATGATCTGTTTCCGATCCTGAAAGAGAAACGCCTTCAAGCCGCAGGTGAGTTGTCGGGGGGGCAAAGGCAGCAGGTCGCAGTGGGGCGTGCTTTGATGACGCAGCCAAAGGTTCTGATGCTGGATGAACCGACAGCAGGTGTGTCTCCCATCGTGATGGACGAGCTTTTCGACCGCATCATTGAGGTGGCGCGCACAGGCATTCCTATTTTGATGGTTGAACAGAATGCTCGCCAAGCCCTTGAAATCGCTGACAAAGGCTACGTTTTGGTTCAAGGCCGCAATGCGCATACAGGAACAGGCAAAGAGCTTCTGGCCGACGAAGAAGTCAGACGGAGCTTCTTGGGCGGATGATCTCTATCGCACCGACATATGCCTCTGTTCCGGCGGCGGTTCTGGCGACGACATTTGCCGGGCCCGCTTTTGGGGACAGCTTGCTTTGCACTCTTCAATGCCAAACGGGATCAGAGTGTTCAGACGAAACCGTTGAACTGGCATTTGACATCGACCGCAATCAATTCGTCTCGGCTGTCGATCCAAACGAACCGCCCTATCGGAAGGTGACGACTGTGAAGATGGGCCAAGAGACATTCGAGGCAGAACCCTTTCTTGTCAAAGACACGCGCGGGTTTTGGGCCGAAAACTTGAATGCGATCTTTGTCGTAAACGCCGACGGGAGCGCAACCTTCTCAAATTCTACGACTGGGCAAACCTTGACCGGACTGTGTGAGGACCAACAGTGACTGACTTCTTAAACGCCCTCGTGGCTCTCACCAACTTTGTGATCGTGCCCGGTATGGCTTACGGCGCTCAGCTCGCCCTTGGAGCTCTTGGCGTCACGCTGATCTACGGCATTTTACGCTTCTCGAACTTTGCCCACGGCGACACCATGGCGTTTGGTGCGATGGCGACGATCTTCATCACTTGGACTTTTCAAGCTTGGGGCATCTCTTTCGGACCGCTTCCAACCGCCATACTCGCCCTGCCCTTCGCTATCGTGATCACGGCCTTAGTACTGCTTGGAACCGACCGCGTTGTTTATCGGTTCTATCGACGACAAAAGTCCGACCCCGTGATTTTGGTGATCGTCTCGATGGGTGTGATGTTCATTATGAACGGCATTGTTCGCTTTATGATTGGCGTGGGCGACATTCGATTTTCAGACGGTGAACGCTTCATCATCTCAGCTCGCGAGTTCAAGGCAGCGACCGGTTTGAAAGAGGGTTTGGCGATCAAAACCACGCAAGGGATCACGATCGTCACCGCGATCATTGTTGTCGCGATACTGTTCTGGTTCTTGAACAAAACCCGCACCGGCAAATCCATGCGAGCCTTTTCCGACAACGAAGATCTCGCCTTGCTTTCAGGGATCAACCCAGAGCGCGTTGTGATGGTCACGTGGATCATCGTTGGGGCTCTGGCGACGGTTGCGGGTACTCTTTATGGCTTGGACAAGTCCTTTAAGCCTTTTGTCTACCTACAACTCCTCCTGCCGATCTTTGCGGCTGCCATTGTCGGTGGCCTTGGAAACCCATTAGGAGCGATCGTCGGCGGTTTCATCATCGCCTTTGCCGAAGTCACGATCACCTATCCGCTGAAAAAAGTGTTGGGTTATCTGTTACCAGAGAGTCTTGAGCCGGATGGGCTCGTGCAACTTCTCTCGACGGATTACAAGTTCGCAGTCAGCTTCGTCATCCTTCTTATCGTATTGCTGGTCAAACCCACCGGTATCTTCAAAGGACAATCCGTATGACCGAGTCTCTGCGCACTCCGCTCCTTTTCGCCCTCGTCGCCGTCTTGATCATTGGCACCGGTATTTTCCAAGACTGGAACGTTGCCCTGCTGCTTTTGAATTACGGTTTGATCAGCGCCATCATGGCGCTGGGTGTGAATCTGCAATGGGGCTTTGCTGGCCTCTTTAACGTGGGTGTCATGGGGTTTGTAGCCTTGGGTGGCCTTGCAGCCGTTCTGATATCCATGCCGCCAGTGACAGAAGCCTGGGCCGAAGGTGGTGCACGTACCATCGGCGGTCTGTTGATCGGCGCTGGCGCAATCGTTGCAACCATCCTTGCGCAACGAAAGTTCCAAGGACGGCTTAAGCTATGGGGAACCATCGCTGTGGCGCTTATCGGTTTCTTCCTGTTCCGCGCTGTATTTGACGGCGGTGTCGCCGCAGTCGAGGCCGTGAACCCAGCTGGTACAGGCTATCTTGGCGGGCTTAACTTCGGTGGGGAGAACTACAAAGAATGGGGCTTTATGGCTCTTGTTGCGTGGCCTGTAGGAGGTTTGATTGCTGCTGGTGCGGCCTGGGTGATCGGCAAAGTCGCCCTTGGCCTGCGCTCTGACTACCTTGCCATCGCAACGCTGGGTATCGCCGAAATCATCATTGCGATCATGAAGCATGAAGACTGGCTTGCCCGAGGTGTGAAGAACGTGAACGGCCTTCCGAGGCCGGTGCCCTACGAGCTTGAATTGCAAGAAAGTGCCACCTTTGTAGAACGCGCGAATGCGCTTGGGTTTGATGCGGTTTACGCTTCAAACCTGTTCACCAAACTGCTCCATACCGGCTACTTCGCAGTTGTTCTATTGATCCTGCTGTGGCTGGCTCAAAAAGCCCTCAATTCCCCTTGGGGCCGCATGATGCGTGCGATCCGCGACAATGAAGTCGCGGCCGAAGCCATGGGCAAGGATGTCACCGCGCGCCATCTGCAGATCTTCGTCCTAGGCTCTGCGATCTGCGGCGTTGCTGGTGCTATGATGACGACGCTGGATGGGCAATTGACACCCGGCACCTATCAACCGCTTCGCTTTACGTTCTTGATTTGGGTCATGGTGATTGTCGGTGGTTCTGGCAATAACTTCGGGGCCATTTTGGGCGGCTTCCTGATTTGGTGGCTGTGGGTTCAAGTGGAACCGATGGGACTGGCGCTGATGAATTTCATCACAGCCGGAATGCCTGAAGGTAGCGCCTTGAAAGAGCACCTGCTCGATTCAGCAGCCCATATGCGGTTGTTTACGATGGGTGTTATCCTGCTTCTTGTTCTTAGGTTTAGCCCGCGCGGTTTGATCCCAGAACGTTGATGCCTTCGCGTCTTTGGCAGCCGTTTACCAAGCGTTTCGCTGCCAAACACCGATTTAACAGTGGCGTAGCTTCACCTGCTTTTATAGAACCCCGAGGTAATCATTTCTGGGTTTTCATACCGTGATCGCGTTTCTGTTTCGGTGGCTTCTACGCCTCGCATCTTTGTTGGTCTTTTTGGCTGTTGGGGCGTTCGCTCTGACCTACTATTTCGCTGCGCGGTCCCTTCCCGACTATGATGCGACCTATACCGTGGCAGGCATCGACGCACCGATTGAGATCGTTAGAGACAACGCCAATGTTCCTCACATATTTGGGCAATCGAACAATGACATCTTCTTCGCCCTAGGATACGCCCACGCCCAAGATCGCATGTGGCAGATGACGATGCTGCGTCGGACCGTCCAAGGCCGTTTGTCCGAACTCTTTGGCGAACGCACATTGCCCATAGATCGGTTCATGCGCCGACTGAACCTCTACAATCACGCAATTCGATCTGTTGACGCGCAAGACGAAGAAACAACCTTGGCGTTGCGCGCCTATTCAGATGGTGTGAACGCCTGGTTTGCTGAAGTGAACAAAGGCGCCAGAGGACGCGGCGCGCCAGAGATGTGGCTGTTCAACCATGCCATTGCCCCGTGGGAGCCGGCAGACAGCCTTGCGGTCATGAAACTGATGGCCGTTCAATTATCGGGCCACGCCTCCTACGAGGTGCTGCGGGCACGGGTTTCCTTGGTGACGGATGAAGACCGGTTGCGAGACATCCTACCCGACGACCCTACTCAAGCCATTGCCGAACTGCCCGAATATGCAAGCCTGATGAATGACCTCAGTGGGTTTGGATTTGCTGCGGCGCAGGTATCAGACCCGCTTTCTCCAATAAGACCGAGAAACCTCGCAGGCGCATCCAATGCTTGGGCTGCGGGTATCTCGCGCTCTGCGACCGGATCGACCCTGCTTGCCAACGATCCGCACATGCAGCTTACGGCGCCAACCTTGTGGTATCTGGCCAGGCTGGAACTTGAGCGCGGTGGCGTGATTGGCGGCACAATCCCTGGGATGCCCATTGTCCTTGTCGGGCGCAATGTCGATCTCGGCTGGGGTCTGACGTCGAGCTATCTCGACGACCAAGACCTCTACATTGAGGAGGTAAATCCCGACAATCCCAATCAATATCGCACGCCGGATGGCTGGGCAGATTTTGAGGCGCGTGACAGCATCATCAATGTCAAAGATGGGATCGCTGAAACACTCAAACTACGCTGGACGACAAACGGCCCTGTCCTATCTCCAGATCAACTCCAAGTCGGTGCGGTCACTCCAGCAGACCATGTTACGAGCCTTGCGTGGACGGCGTTTTCCGACCAAGACACTTCGATGAGCGCTGCCATTTCTATGATGCAGGCCAGCTCTGTGGCCGATGCGGTGGAGGCGACACGTGGGATCGTGGCGCCGTCTCAAAACATCACTCTGGCGGATCGCAACAATGTCGCCATGGTTGTTGCAGGCGCCAACCCAAACAGAAGCGCCGAACACCAATCGCAAGGTCGAATCCCAACATTTGGCTACCTGGCCGAAAATCGGTGGGACGGCTTCATGCCAACAGATGAAAACCCATCATTTCTAAATCCCAATACCGGCCTCATCGGCAACACCAACAACAAGACCATTGAACAGCCTTTCCCCGACCACATCAGCTTCCGCTGGGGCGACACGCAGCGTGTCCAGCGTTGGGAACGTCTAATGCAGACGCGTGAAGTTCATACGCGTGACAGCTTTATCGAAGCACAACTCGATTCTGTGAGCTTTACAGCCCGGTCCTTGCTTCCGCTTGTTGGCGCGGATCTGTGGTTTACAAGCGATGCTGCGCCCGAAGGGACGATCGAGCGTCGGCGTCAGGAAGCATTGCAGCTTTTGGCCGATTGGAACGGAGAGATGAATGAACACCTCCCCGAACCGCTCATCTATGCGGCGTGGATGCGAGAGCTTCAGGACAGGTTGATCCGCGATGATCTTGGAATGCTCGCGCAGGAATTCACACATGTAGATCCTGTTTTCATCGAGCGGGTTTTCCGCGATACCGATGGCGCATCTGCGTGGTGCGATGTGATACAATCGGCACCAGTCGAGACATGCACGGATATTGCACGGCAATCGTTAGAAGATGCCTTGATCTGGCTGGACGAGAATTACGGATCGACCGTTGCAACGCTTCGCTGGGGTGACGCACATGAAGCAACGCATGATCATCCTGTTTTGGGAACTGCGCCTCTTCTGAATTGGTTTGTGAATATTCGGCAGTCGACGAGTGGAGGTGATAATACGCTCCAGCGCGGGCGAACATCGGGCCTCGACCCCTACCCGTTTCACAATGTTCACGCGGCTGGTTATCGCGGTGTCTATGACTTTGCCGATCCAGATAGCTCGGTATTTATTTCCGCCACGGGGCAGTCGGGTCATCCGCTGTCGAGGTATTACGACAATCTTGGTGAACTATGGCGACGCGGGGAATACATACCTATGTCGCTTGATCCAGCATTGGCCCGCGGTGCGGCACTTGGCGTGACGACGCTTATTCCGGAAGAATAGCTCTTTAGGGCATTTTAAGACCTACCCGTTAGTTAGGTCTAATGTCCAAAGCCTTATCGCCTTCAAACCGTTCCTTTTTTCAACGGGAATCGCTCATCGATTTCCTTCTGTTATTCGTGTTGGCAAATGTCGTGTTTGGTTTCTTGGATATGGTCTTCGGGCCATTTCAGGGCATGAACCCTGTGGTGCGCATAGCCCTTCTTTTAGCGGTTTCAATTGGGTTATGTAGGCTCGGGGCTACGCGTTTTCGGTCCGCTAACTCTTCGATCTCGGTAGATGAAATCAATATCGAAGGATGGAACGACCTCGCTTTGGAAAAGCAGTCTTTCTATGCTCAACTGGAACGCCGATTGAGGCGACAGGGAAACGGATATCTCATGATTATCTAAGCCAATGACATCAGTTCCATCGATGGCAGATACGGAAAACACGTCGGGGACTATTTCCTGTCATCCTTAGCGAAACGCCTAGGGCCGACTGTAACAGAAGGCGACATAATTGGCAGAATGGACAGAATTCTTTTTGGAGTTTTCTTGTCCGACAGAACGCAAAGCGAAGTCGAATTGATTGCAAAACGTATGTGTGGCAGTACCCTTATTCCTTTGGCGGACAGTGCCGATCGCGCCCGTCTTTCTGCCTTTGTGGGTTACACTGAAGTTCAATCTGGCGAACACGTTTTGGATGCAATGACCCGCGCGCACCAAGCGCTCGCGGTTGCGCAACGTCCCGAAAGTGGTCGAATGGCAAGCGCTGCAGGTCGCAAGATTGAGGCTGCTGGTTAGCTCAATTTATGAAATCGAGCTTTTTGCGTTTCTGTCCAAAGCACTGACAGTTCAAAACCGTCTTCTGTTTGGTTTTCTTTTTCAACCACACCGGCATCAAAGAGCCACGCTCGCCTTTTCCCCTCTGAAAACGGCAGAGAGAGTGTTTCTTCTGTGCGGGGGTCTTTCACGGTCTCCGCGATGACCTGCAACAGGTCATCAACCCCTTCACCAGTCAGGGCGGAAACAGCAAACAAATCCTGACGCCTCTGGGCCTGAGTTACCGCAGATTGACGGTCATCCTCGTTCAACTGGTCTAATTTGTTCCACACCTCGAGCTTTGGTGCATCTTCACTGATCCCAAGTCCTTGGAGGATGGTTTCGACATCCTGCGCCTGTTCTTCTGTATGTGGGTGAGAGATATCTCTGACATGCACGATCAAGTCGGCATCCAACACCTCTTCCAACGTCGCGCGGAACGCCGCAACCAGTTCAGTCGGCAGATCAGAGATGAATCCAACCGTGTCAGACAAAATAACCTCATCACCGGCAGGGAGTTCGATCCTGCGCATCGTCGGATCAAGTGTCGCAAAGAGCATATCTTTTGCAAAAACTTCGGAGCCAGTGACCCTATTGAACAAGGTCGATTTCCCGGCGTTTGTATAGCCAACCAAGGCAACAATCGGGAACGGCACCTTCGCCCGCGCAGACCGATGCAACTCTCGCGTTTTAACAACCTTGGCCAATTGCTTACGAAGCCGACCGAGTTGTTCATCAATCGCACGCCTGTCCGCTTCGATCTGTGTCTCTCCCGGGCCGCCCACGAAGCCCAGACCACCACGCTGACGTTCCAAGTGTGTCCAAGCGCGGACCAGTCGAGTTCGCTGATAACTCAGCGCCGCCATCTCAACCTGCAGCACCCCTTCAGCCGTCCGCGCACGATCCCCAAAGATCTCAAGGATCAGCCCCGTACGGTCCAAGAGCTTAACTTTCCAAGCCTTTTCGAGGTTTCGCTGCTGAACGGGTGTGACCGGACCATCAACCAAGACCAGCTCGATCTCATGGGCTTTGAAGACAGCGGCCAATTCCTCAATCTTCCCAGAGCCAAACAGCATCCCGGGATGCACTTTTCGCAAGCGCACCACATCAGACCCGAACACTTCGAGGTCAGGCAGAGCCACCGCAAGCGAAACAGCCTCCTCTAATCCGGAAGAAGCATCGCGACGCGCGCTATCTGTTTTGATGTCAGGGTGCAGCACCCAAGCCCGCGTGACGGGCTTGTCGTGTTCAAGCAAACCTATTCTTCACCTTCATAAAGGCTAATTGGCTGCGCAGGCATGATCGTTGAAATCGCAGATTTGTAGACCAATTGCGATTGACCATCACGGCGCAAAAGAACGCAGAAACTATCAAACCAAGTGATGACGCCTTGCAGCTTTACCCCGTTGACCAAAAAGATGGTCACTGGAACTTTGGTTTTGCGAACGTGATTGAGAAAAGCATCTTGAAGATTTGCTTTGTCGGACGCCATTGCGATCCCTTTCTTTTTCTTTTTGTGGCCAACGCCGGGCCAATTCCCAATGGGCTTAGTATGTCGCGGGAAACGCGAAGTTAAAACCCCAAAACAGCACGCTGCTATTTCCGCCAGAAATCCGGGTTGAACAAGGCAATCAATGCAAGGGTTTCGAGCCGCCCAAGCACCATGGCCGCACCCAAGATCGCTCGAGCAGCGACTGGAAGACCTGCGTAGTCAATCGGAGACTCGGCCGCAATCGTCGCTAGTGGACCCGTCGTAGACAACGCTGCCACCGCAAGGACCATGCCGCGCTCAAATTGGATACCTGCTAAAGACAACAGCAACATCACCGTCGCGATACTGATCGCAAACAGCATAAAGAATATCCAAGAGATATAGGCACCCTGCCGTCTGATCCTTCGGGCATCTTTGCCACCGCCTCCGACAGAAGAAGGGTGAAGCAGCCTATCCATTTCACGTTCAGAATGGCGAAAGAGCGCATAGACTCTGAGGAGTTTGACACCACCAGCAGTGGTAGCAACACCGCCCCCAATCAAGGCTAGACCCATCAACAAAAGTCCTGGAGTCTGTAGTCCAGACCAATCAGTCGCGGCATCCCAGTATTTCGACTCAAATCCAGTCGTCGTCAAAAATGAAACAACGGTAAAAAATGATCCCCACAAAGCCCGCGCAGCATCGGCGATGTCAGATGATGCCTCATCAATCGACCCCACAAAGTGTCTTACGAACAAGAGAGTTGTTGCCAAGAATATGAGGATGCCTGCGACGACTACCTCAGGGTCTTTCCAAAGAGGATTTTCTGTCTCTCCCACAAATCCGCGCGAAAACGTCAGCCTTGAGATCGCAAAGACGAAAAATACCACGATGGCGACTTCGCCCCAGAACCCAGCCGAAGAGAAATAGGTTCCGCCAATTGGGGAGATGCCTGATGTGGAAATCGTTGACATGGCATGGATCACCGCGACGCTGGGCGTTTCGCCAAGAACAATCAAAATCACCCAAAGAACCACTGTCAGTCCAAAATAAATCGGCGCAAATTCTACTGCATACCGGTTCAAACGTTCAGAAGAGTCGGCGACCTTCCCGATTTGTGCGATGGATGTTTGATTTTGCTGACCGTAACCGCCAAGTGAACGAACCTCAAAACCGCCAAGATTCATTGGTGCAAACAAAGCAATCGCGACCACCCAAACTAAAAAACCACCAACCCAACCGACTGTCGCGCGCCACAGGTGCAGAGTGGAAGAAATCAGTCCGGGAGTATCAAAAAGCGTTGCCCCGGTTGTGGTAAAGCTGCTTACCATCTCGAACCACGCATCCGCGTAGCTCGTGTTGGATGTAGCTTCGGCAAAGGGAACCGCGAACATCAAAGGGAGGACGGTGAAAGCGGCCACGAGCGTGAGCAACTGACTGCGCGCTAAGTTTGGAGGTTCGTAACCTGCTGTGGCGAGCCCGACGAGCAAGGTCAGTGTTCCGAACAGAATGGTTCCATAGAAAAAAACCCGCATCCCGACAAAGTCGTTCGTTGCCCAGCCGTATATCGCAGGGATCATCATAGTGAGGGACCCAAGCCCCATTAATACAACGAAGAACGGCAATTTCTTGAGCGCCGAAGCCATTAGAAAAAGTCGATCGTCACTTGGAGCAATCGTTCAACTTCGGACACGTCTTCTGACAAACAGAAAAGCGCAATGACATCGCCCTCATTGATGCGCGTATCCCCTTTGGGTTTTTGCATCTCGCCGTTCTGCATGATGCCGCCGACAATCGTGCCTTCGGGGAAATCAATATCTTTGATGCGCTGGCCGGAGATTGGCGACGTCCCCAAGACCTGCGCCTCGATAACTTCGGCTTCGGCGTCTCCAATCGAATAAACGCCGCGCACTCGACCATGGCGGATGTGTCGAAGGATCGAACTCACCGTCGTTGCGCGCGGATTGATGTAAGCGTCGATGGAGAGCGGGCCCATAAGCGGCACAAGTGTTGGGTCGTTGGTCAAACAAATCGCCATCGGATTGCCGATCTCCTTCGACCGCACGCTGGCGAGCAAGTTGGTTTTGTCGTCGTCCGTCACCGCCAAAACAGCGTCGGCGTTTTCAATTCCAGCCTCTTCAAGGATACCGGAAGACAACCCGTCGCCATGCAGAACAATGGTGCGCTCCAGATTATCGGCGGCATGTTCGGCGATGTCGCGATCAAGCTCAACCATCTTCACCCGAACGCGCTCAGTGCGTGCTTCCAAGGCCTGCGCAACGCCAAGGCCAACATTGCCGCCTCCGATAATCACAATGCGTTCCTGTTTGGACTGTGTCTTGCCGAATATCTCGAGCGTGCGGGTCATGTCCTTCGTATCGACGAATAGATAAACCTCGTCTTCCGGGAACAGTTGATCGCCCGCCATAGGAACGAAAAGCGCCCCTTCTCTGCGGATGCCCACCACAATTGCTTTCAACGTTGAGAACAGGTCCGTCAGCTGCCGCAATGGCGTGTTGATAACCGGACAGTCCTCTTCTATGGTTATGCCTAAGAGCTGCGCTTTACCCTCGAGAAAGCTCTCCGTGTCAAACGCAGCAGGCGCCGCGAGGCGTTGAAGCGCGGCTTCGGCGACTTCCTTTTCCGGGCTGATCACCACATCGATCGGAAGATGGTCACGGCGATAAAGGTCCGAATAAATCGCGTCGAGATAGCTTTGCGATCTTAGACGCGCGATTTTGCGTTGAATGGCGAAGACCGAATGAGCCACCTGACAGGTCACCATATTGACCTCATCCGAATGGGTCGCAGCGATGATCATGTCGGCGTCTTCGGCGCCTGCGCGCTCCAATATGTCAGGATAGCTTGCAAAGCCTGAAATACCTTGCACGTCCAAAGTGTCCGTCGCCCTGCGCACCAATTCGGGATTGTTGTCGACGACTGTAACATCGTTCTTTTCGCCGGAAAGATGTCGCGCGATCTGCCAGCCGACCTGACCGGCACCGCAAATGATAACTTTCATCCTGTTCTCCCGACAGACAACGTCATAGTGGTGACAGAGCGTTAACTGCTAGTCAATTCAAGCGTCCGCTTCAACATAAGCAACACGCGCACCAGATTTATTTGTCGTTGCAACACCAAGGGATTTTAGCTTGCGATGCAGTGCAGAGCGCTCCATCCCGACAAAGCTGGCTGTCCGACTAATATTGCCACCAAACCGGTTAATCTGAGTGAGCAGATATTCCCTTTCGAACAGTTCACGCGCCTCGCGCAAGGGAAGCGTTGCCAAACCGCCAGACAGGACAACGCGCCCTTCTTCGGCTGCCGGTTCTTCTGACGCAGGAAGTTCTTTCGCAGAAATCTCTTCGGTATTTTCTCCAAGGATAAGAACGCGCTCCATAACGTTCTTCAACTGCCTGACATTACCGGGCCACAGCATCGTCTGTAGCAGCGCCCGGGCATCTTCGCCAAGTTCGCGCATTGGCAATCCTTGAGATTTATTGAAGGACTCGATGAAATACTCAGCAAGCAATGGGATGTCTTCCCTTCGCTCTTCGAGGCTTGGCACCGAAATCGGAACAACGTTTAGGCGATGGTAAAGCTCCTCTCTGAACGAGCCGAGGTCGATCTCTTCCATCAGGTCTTTGTTTGTCGAAGATACGACACGCAAATCTACTTGAACGTTGTCGTTGCCACCAACACGTTGAAATCTTTGATCTACCAATACGCGCAAGATCTTTGACTGCGTACCAACTGGCATATCAGCGACTTCGTCGAAGTAGATTACTCCGCCGTTCGCTTGTTCCAACAGGCCTTTCTCAACACCCCGCCCCGCACTTTCGCGGCCAAACAAAACTTCTTCCATGCGATCAGGTTCGATTGAGGCAGAACTCACCGTCACAAAGGGCGCATCCGCACGATCCGAATTCGCATGGATATATCTCGCGGCGATCTCTTTACCTGATCCCGCGGGACCGGTCAGCATCACCCGGCCATTGGACTTCGTAACCTTATCAAGCTGCGACTTCAGGGTACGGAAAGACGCGCTTTCTCCTAGCATATCGGCGCTAACAGCCTCTCCACGCTTTAATTCGACGTTCTCTTTGCGGAGGCGCGCCGTTTCCATGGCACGACGGATAACGACCATTAGTTGATCTATATTGAAGGGCTTCTCAATAAAGTCGTAGGCACCTTGCTTGATGGCAGCGACGGCGATCTCAATATTGCCATGGCCAGAAATGATCACAATGGGTACTTCGGGGTGGTCACGTTTGACAGACTTTAGGATATCGATCCCATCCATGTTGCTATCTTTGAGCCATATATCGAGGATCATCAAAGCTGGTACTTCCGTCTCAATCTGCTCCATGCATTCATCGGAATTACCTGCAAGACGCGTCGTAAACCCCTCATCTTGAAGGATATCTGCGATCAGCTCGCGAATGTCTCTTTCGTCGTCAGTGATTAGAATATCGCCCATGGTTAAGTCCTCATGCTGGAATTTTCTTGGCCGTCTGCTTTGCTGGTGCAATCGGCAATATGATGGTGGCTTTCGCCCCCTTATGGGTCGCCCCATTGAATTCTTCGGCGTCGGATAAGGTCAGCGTGCCGCCGTGCTCTTCGATGATCTTTTTGACGATGGAGAGGCCCAATCCAGTGCCTTTCTCGCGCGTTGTGACATATGGTTCAAAGAGCTTTGCCCGGTTTTCTGGGAACCCAATGCCGTTGTCTTGGACCGTAATGATCGCGTCATTATCCTGAGTGGACAATTCCACGCGGATTTCTGGTTTCAAATCCACCGACGGGTATTTTTCCTGAAAGGTTTCTGTCGCTTCTCCGGCGTTCTTAATTAGGTTGATCAAAGCCTGAGAGATCATGGTTTCGTCGATATCCGTAAGGATCGTATCACAAGGCAGGTTCGAATGAATAATCACTTCCGGTTGCCCAGCTTCCTGCAATGTCACTGCGTCGCGGACCACATCGACCAAATTGCTATTGGTTAGCTCCGGCTCTGGCATACGTGCGAACTTTGAAAACTCATCAACGATGCGTCGTAAGTCGTTGGTTTGACGCACAATAACGTCAGTCATCTGATCCAGCTTATCCTGTTCGGAGACTTCCTCGGAGAACTTTCGTTTGATCCGCTCTGCTGAGAGCTGGATAGGCGTCAGCGGATTCTTAATCTCATGCGCGATCCGGCGCGCCACGTCGCCCCAGGCCGCCATGCGTTGCGCGCTAACGAGGTCTGTCACATCGTCAAATGCAACAACGTAGCCTTCAAGGGTACCATCCTCATTGCGCCGCTGTGCCATTCTAACGAGAAGGCTCTCCTGCTGCCCTTTACGAATGAGGTTGATCTGCTCTTGCTCAGCTGAACGACCACCTTCTTTTAGGCGATCAAACAATTCAGCAAACTCAGGCACGGCTAAGAAGATGGCTGTCTCCGCCTGCGTCTCGTCTACAGCTAAAAGTGCTTTTGCGGAGGGGTTCACAAAAGTTATACGCCCTTCTGGATCAAGGCCAACAACGCCAGAGGTCACCGAACTCAGTACTGAGTCAAACAGTCGTCGGCGACGTTCTGTTTGTGCGTTGGTTTCCATCAATTCGTCTCGCTGGCCTTTGAGTTGAGAGGTCATCTGATTGAAGTACGTGCCGAGCTGCGCGATCTCGTCATCGCCTTCTTCCTCGATCACGCGTACGTCTAAGTCACCAGCACCAACACGTTGTGACGCGTCCACCAGTCGACCAACCGGACGCGAGAGCCTTTCCGCGAACCATATACCCAACCATGTCGCGGCTAGGATAAGAATGACCGCGAAGCCTAAGTAAATAAATCCAAATCCGAAAAGAAGCCGCCCGCGATCACGCTCCAGTTGAGTGTAAAAAGCCACCGTCTCTTTCGTCTCATCCAAGAGAGAAAGGATCGAGCCATCGACTTGTCGCGTGACCAATAGATAACGATCATGAAAGCTGTCCATTCTAAACAAGGCACGGAATTCGTTGTTAGATCCGTCTTCGATGATCACAAGGCCGCTTTCATCGGCAAGCGCGAACTGCTCGGGCGTCGGGCGCTCATAATTGAATTCGTAGGAACGCGCTCCGCGCGTACGAATGTTGCCCGCACCATCGACAAAGAACACTTCGGTCAAACCGCGGTCAATCTGTCCCTGAACGACTTGAAGTGCTTGCCGTACATCCCCGTCATTCATAAAGAAATTGGCTTGGCGTTCGCTATTCAGATACGCTGCGAGCGCTTCGCCATCACGTTGTAGTTCCGAACGTTCTTCAGCCTCATATGCTTCTGCCGTGTCAAGTGACGTTCCTAGTACTGTAGACACGCGATCCGAGAACCAGCCTTCAAAACCTATATTGATGGACAGCAAGGCAAATGCCGCGACAAGTACGGTGGGAATGAGGGCCAACAACACGAATGCTCCTGTGAGCCTCAAATGAAGCTGAGAACCCGCAGACCGGTTACGGCGTGCAATAATGAGTTTCGTAACCCGCTGCATAACCAAAGCGGCAATCAGCAAGACGTAAATCAAATCCGCAAAGAGGACGAGCCGCAGTATTGGCGAATTCGTACCGCCCTCAAGCGGTCCGCTGATCACTATCGCCGTAATCGCAGCCAGTAACGGTCCCATCAGAACAAGAGCAAGGGTCAGCCCATTCTGGACTGATCTCTGCCTGCGCCAACGGCTGAACCGCCGCATATCAATGCCCAAGAGGGTACGCTGCACTGCGTATTGCCCTGTGTTTTGGCGGGTCACCCCGCATACCGCTTTGTTTGTGGTCCTTTGCCGAAGGGCTGTCCCCTCGGGGCCACGCTTATGTTGCGGTTTTACATCAACTTGCGTCGGCGTGTCACGCGAATATCGAGGTCCGTGATCTTCTTGCGCAAGGTATTCCGGTTTATCCCAAGCAGATCGGCGCATTTGGCCTGATTTCCACCGGTTGCATCCAAGCTGATCTCAATCAGCGGAACCTCAATTTCCTTTAAGATTCGGTTATATAGGCCCGGGGGAGGCAAGACCCCACCGTGAAGATCGAAATATCGTTGGAGGTGCTTCGCAACAGAAGCCGACAGCTTATCATTTTCGCCACCGCTTCTCAGTGTCTCCATTGCGGGCTGATTTCCAAGAACCGACTCGACCTCGGCTTGGGTTATTTCCGACTCGGTTGAGGTAAACACCAATCGGCGAATGGAGTTCTCAAGCTGACGAACATTGCCGGGCCAGCTGTAGGCGCGGACCATCTCAGTCGCGTCCTCGCTCAGCGATTTCATCGGCGCGCCTTCCCGCTCCGCCTTTGCCAAGAAATGGTCGGCCAGCAGGGGTATGTCGTCCACACGTTCGCGCAGCGAGGGCACGCCGATTGTGACGCCGCTTAAGCGATAAAACAGGTCTTCACGAAACTTGCCGTCTTCCATGAGCACAGCCAAATCCGCTTGTGACGTCGCCATAACGCGCGGCGCGGTATCTCCGAAACTATCGAGCATTCGCACAATGCGCGCTTGAGCGGTTTCGTCTAGGTCGCCGACTTCATCAAAAAGGATCGACCCACCCTTTGCCTTAGCCAGTACAGCATGTGGCCCGTCCATGGTCTCGAGATCGCTCGCGCCTACGATAACAAATGGTAGATTGCGCCGGTCAGAGAAATCATGAATTGCCTTGGCTATGAGCGACTTTCCGGTGCCGGATTCACCAGTGATCAAGACCGACAACTGCGTGTTCATGACCCTCGCAACAAGGCGATAGAGCGCCTGCATTGCAGGCGTGCGGCCGACCAACGGCAGATCACCGCTTTCGTCTTTGTCCGGATCAACGGCTCGCACGTTTTGGGAACGGCGTTTCACCTCCAAAGCCCGCGCTGCCCGTTTCATCAGATCCGGTAGATCAAAGGGTTTCGGCAGGTAGTCGTAAGCATCAGCTTCTGCAGCCTGGATCGCCGTCATGATCGTGTTCTGTGCTGAAATCACGATAACAGGTAGCCCCGGGCGCGCCTCGGCGATTTGCGGAATTTGCTCAAGACCATTTCCGTCGGGCATCATGACGTCGGAAATGACCAGATCGCCTTTGCCCTCTTCGACCCAACGCATCAGCGTCACAAGAGACGAAGTCGCATGGACCTTACACCCTGCCCGCGTCAGCGCTTGGGTCAAAACCGTACGGATCGTGCGATCGTCATCAGCAACTAGAATGGTTCCGTCCATTAGGTGTCTCCATCATCGGTTTTCGGCGCGAGTGGGAGCGAGACCCGAAATTTGGTTTGCCCAGGGACGGAGTCGACGGAAATCCATCCTCCGCCGTCTCGCAGCAATTTGCTGACAAGTGCCAAACCCAATCCGGTGCCGTTCTCTTTGCCCGAAATGAAAGGTTCAAAAATATCGTTGGCGATGTCGGGCGGCAGGCCGGGCCCGTCATCAATGATTTCGATTTGTAGCGGCAAACGCGCCTGAGTTCCGTCAGCCTGCAAGATGCGGAGCGAAGGGTCGTAGAATGTGCGGAGCTTGATCGATCCGCCGTCATGTCCAGCCTCTGAGGCGTTTTTGAGAAGGTTTAAGAATACTTGCTGAAGTTGATCTGCATCCGCAAAGGCGTGGGGCAGCGAAGGGTCGTAGTCGACGACAAAGAACATATGCGCACCGAAACCCACGGAAGCAGACTGTCTCGCACGATCTAGAATGTCGTGAATATTGACCGACGAAAGTTCAGGTGGTCGCTGATTGCCGAACTGCTCCACATTTTCGAGCAAAGCCACAATACGCCGACTCTCTGCCACGATCAGGTCCGTCATTTCCTGATCTTCGGGCGTCAAACCCATCGACAAAAGCTGCGCTGCACCTGTGATGCCGGCTAAGGGGTTTTTGATTTCATGGGCCAGCATCTCTGCCATACCGATCGCCGATTTCGCGGCTTTGTTAGAGTTGCCGTTTTGGTTCACGCGGCTAGCGATCTCGCGCGGGCTGATCAGCATGAGCATCATGTCATCCGACCCAATCAGCGGTGCGATTTGCACGTTGCACAGCATCGGGGCCCCCATGCCGCTGCCTACGTCGACGTCGTTGATGAACAACGGACTCCTTCGGTCTTTGGCGCGGGCGTAGGCATCCTCTAAAGGCGCATCGACCATGACCTTTTCCCATAGATCCGAACCAAATAGGGCCTTTGCAGATAGGTTGAGGAAACTTTCGGCGGCGGAATTGGACATCGCGATCGTGTCGTCCCCATTCAACAGCAGCGCTGGAACTGGGATCGAAGACCAAAGGTTGACGTTCTCGATCATGCCGCAACCTCGGTTTCATAGGTCAGGGCATCAGGCAGCATCCTGAGTACTTCTTTGGAAGATCGACTGGTTAGAATAGCTTTCCGCAACGCCGGCGAAGTGTTGGCATCGTCCATGTACCAACCAAGGTGCTTACGAGAGACTTTGCCACCGAGTTCTTCACCATAGAAACGCAGCATCGCTTCGTAGTGATCGCATACCATGGCAATCAGCTCCTTGCCTTTCGGCAGCTCTGGTGCGGGAGTCCCAAAAAGCTCTGCCGCCACTTGCGCGATCATCCAAGGCTTTCCTTGGGCGCCGCGTCCGATCATGACGCCATCGGCGCTCGATTGGATCAACGCCTCTTTCGCTGTTGTCGCGTCGACAATGTCTCCATTTGCAATGACTGGAATCGAAACTGCTTCCTTGATGGCCCTGATCGCCGCCCAATCTGCTGACCCTTTGTAGAACTGGCATCTTGTGCGGCCATGGATCGTGACGAGCTGAATACCGGCATCTTCGGCACGTTTGGCCACGTCGGCCGCATTCAAGAAGTCATGATCCCACCCAAGGCGCGTTTTCAGCGTGACGGGAATGTCTACCGCCTGAACAACCGCCTCAATCAAACTCAGAGCATGGTCCGGCGTTTTAAGCAGTGCAGAGCCAGAATAGCCATTTGTGACTTTTTTTGCAGGGCATCCCATATTGATGTCGATGAGTGCTGCACCGTTGGCCTCTATCATCCGAGCCGCTTCTGCCATCCATTTGGCTTCACGACCAGCGATCTGAACAGACGTGCCGGATTGATCAAACCCAAGCTCAGCGCGTTCACGCACGCCGGGCTTCGCTTGAACCATTTCCTGACTCGCCACCATTTCCGAAACAACCCAACCGGCGCCAAACGACGATACCAATTGCCGAAAGGGCAAATCAGTAATGCCAGCGAGCGGCGCGAGAGCCACCGGTGGCGAAACGGTCAAAGAACCGATCTTTATTTCGGATTTCAGAGTTTGCACAAGCGTCCGCTTTAAGAGGTTTGTTGCTGTAGTCTTAGGAGTCGAGTTGACCTTCGACAATGCTATAGCTCAGAAATTAGCGGATAAAAACATCATATGATTAATTTTTAGGCAAATATACCTTTTTGAGCCGTGCCGATTGCGCGTTGCAGCACCAGAACGTAAACAAATGCACGAACGTCGCGCAGGGAAAGAAATGACAACGGCAACCATTATCGTCGCGGCAGGGCGCGGCAAACGCGCTGGAGGCGACCTTCCCAAACAGTGGCAAATGCTTACCGGCAAACCCGTTTTAGGGCGCACGATCGACGCGTTCAGAGAGCAAACTGATGTGATCTGTGTTGTTCTTCACCCTGACGACCATGATATTTGGAACACCTTTGGGTTTGAAGCCGACGCGGTCGTGAACGGTGGCGCAACACGTGACGAATCCGTCCGCGCAGGACTGATGGCAGTTAGCGACCATGGACCCTCAAAGGTCCTTATCCATGATGCCGCTCGACCTATGGTCTCAAAGCAGACAATTCAGCGCGTTCTAGACGCCTTGGAGGAGCATCCGGGAGCGGCCCCTGCTCTGCCGGTGACGGATGCGCTTTGGCGCAGCGAAGGAACAGCTGTTGAAGCGGCGGTATCGAGGGACCACCTGTATCGCGCTCAGACCCCACAGGGCTTTAACTATGCTCAGATCTTACAAGCCCATTTGGATCGCGACACCCCCGCCGCTGATGACGTCGAAGTCGCCCGTGATGCAGGTATGTCCGTTCACATCGTTGACGGCGATGAAAACAACCTGAAAATAACTACAGCGGACGATTTCGATCGTGCCGCACGGATATTAGGGGATGAAATGGATATCCGCCTTGGTAATGGATACGACGTCCACCGGTTCGGCGATGGCGATCACGTTGTCTTATGCGGCGTAAAGATTCCGCACGGACGCGGCCTGCAAGGGCACTCGGATGCAGATGTCGGGATGCATGCCGTCACCGATGCAATCTATGGCGCGCTTGGCCGAGGCGATATTGGCCAACATTTCCCGCCGTCCGATCCGCAGTGGAAAGGAGCCGCCAGCCATATCTTTTTGGAACATGCTGTCGCTTTAGCCGCAGAACATGGGTTTTCGATTTCAAACGTGGATTGTACGCTTGTTTGCGAATACCCAAAGATCGGCCCGCATCAATCTAAAATGAAAGCGAAAATGGCAGCGATCATGGGCCTTAGTTCTGACCGTATCAGCGTCAAAGCCACCACATCCGAACGACTTGGCTTCACAGGGCGTGAAGAAGGCATCGCCAGCATTGCAACAGCTACGCTGGTCAAAGCATGAGCAAGCTCATCGCAACCTTTTTCTATTCCGGCCATCTAAAGCCAGCACCTGGCACTTGGGGTTCGCTGGCCGCATTACCCGCAGCTTATGTGATTGCTTTGATTGGAAGTTGGCAACTTTTGTCTCTCTGCGCTGCCATCGCCTATTTCGCGGGCCTGTGGGCAACGAAAGTTGAAACGGAAGGCAAAGAAAACCACGACCCATCAGAGATCGTGATTGATGAAGTCGTAGGCCAATGGATTGCCCTGCTCCCCGTCATTTACGGGGCGGCCTCTTCTGGATCAAACCTTCTAGCCCTTTGGCCGGGCTGGATTGCAGCTTTTGTCCTGTTCCGGGTGTTCGACATCACTAAACCAAGCCTTGTTGGCTGGGCGGACAAACGCGATGATGCTGTTGGTGTTATGCTTGATGACGTCATTGCGGGCATTATGGCCGCGATTGGCGTGTTGATCCTAGCAGCACTCTTCCATCTGGTCCTGTCATGACCCTTGCGGAAGATCTTCTGGAGATCGCTAAGTCCAAAGGGATCGTTGTTGCAACAGCGGAAAGCTGCACAGGCGGGCTTGTTGCTGGGGCAATTACAGATGTTCCCGGCAGTTCAGCCATTTTGGACCGCGGTTTTGTGACTTACACGAATGACGCCAAGAAGGAGTTACTGGACGTCCTTGACCAAACAATCGATGAACACGGCGCGGTGTCAGAACAAGTTGCCTCCGAAATGGCACAAGGTGCGCTGCAAGCTTCGAAGGCAAACATAGCAGTATCCGTCACCGGTATCGCAGGGCCCGGCGGGTCAGAATTCAAACCGGAAGGCCGTGTCTGTTTTGGGGTGGCGACACCCGATGCCGTAGACACAGAAACAGTTGAGTTTGGCGCAATTGGTCGGGCTGAAGTTCGCGAAGCTTCGGTCGATAAGGCGCTGACTTTGTTGATTAAAGCAGCAAGGGCCGCGGGCTAGTCAACGCCCTGATCAGAGAGTAGTGAAACGAAGTCTTTTAGATCATCGCCCTGCGCCAAATCCCAAAGCCTTTGTTTATGCCTGACGCCCAGAATACTGATGGCCTTTCGCTGCAGCTTGTCGGCGCGCATTTCTATGGTCAGCGGCGAAAGCAAATCATGGCTTAACTCGATCATTTCCCCACCTGCTAGATGGATCGTTGTTCGACTTGCGGTTTCTGAAATCCCGGCGTCCTCCAGAACAGAAACGCATTCAGACAGCCGTTGAAGCTCTTGATTCTTAAAAGTTTCACAAGCGTAAGATTCAATGGACGCCGTATCCACACCGCTGAGGGCCATTGCGGCGGTGAAACGGTAGCTGAACTTTGCTTCAAGCCCCGTTTCAGGTTGGGCGATGTTGCACACGCTCATCCATCTAGGATTGGTACAAACCTCGATCTTCCGGATTTCGTCAGTTTTGCATTCGATCATCGAGAGAGCTTCCAACATCGCATGAAGGCCATGACAGCAAGCATGGAATTTGTGGCTAATCCCGCTGAATTGCCATTCTTCTCCTAGCCCGTCCATCGCGTCATCATTGTTCTCACCATGGTGCGTTGCGGCGAAGGCTGAGAGGGCTTCCAAAGAAGCTGTTATTCCAGCATGTGCCCATAGCGCCGCTTGCACCCCGGCTTCCGCAGCGATCCCTGCGTTCAAAGGCTTCGCCATTGTGCCGAACTGGGCTTTCAGACCGCTTGCACGGCTTGCGCATAAGCCTAAGGCGATAATAGTTTCCCCTTCGGACAATTTGAGCAAGCGACACGCGGCGAGCGTCGCGCCAAATGCGCCAGACGTGGCCGTTTGGTGAAAACCGATTTGGTAATGCCGCCGACCGAGCCATTCCCCGACGCGTGTCGCTGCTTCGCTCCCGACAGCAATTGCATCAAGCAGCTCATCAAAAGAAGCATCCTTCATCTCCGCAACAGCAAGTGCTGACGAAATGACAACGACAGAGGTATGCCCAATATGGGCGAAATGCGTGTCGTCGTAATCCAACGCATGAGACGTCGCGCCATTCACTAATGCAGCTTGTGGCGCAGGAACTTTCCCGCCGCCGATCAGCGTTGCATGGGCACGCCCGCCTTCACTGATCGCTTTGTGTCGCAGGTTATTAGAGACAGGTTCAGGTATCCCTGCGATCCCACAAACTGCCCAATCAAACAGACAGAGTCGGGCAAGATCACGCGGCGGCGCTTTGAGGTCTGACAGCGCAAATCGGACGAGCGTCTGCTCAACCGTCATGAATAGAGCTCTTTTGCCCGTGCCTCGAAAGCACGAACGACGCGTTGCATCGCTTCGTTGAAGAACATGCCGGCCGCCCCCTGCAAAAGACGGCTCTTGAATTCGAAATCGACAGAGAAGGACACTTCGCAGCCCTCGTCCACGTCTTTAAATTGCCAAGTGCTCTCGAGGTGTTTGAACGGCCCGTCCAGATAGCTCGTGTCGATCTTCTGTTGCTCCGGCCAAAGCACGACACGGCTGCCAAACCTTTCGCGGAAGACTTTGAAGGAAATCACAAGATCCGCCAACATCACCGCGTGATCGCCCTTCTCGTCCACCGAGCGAATGCGTGCGGCTGCTGTCCATGGTAGGAACTTTGGGTAATTGGCCACATCTGCAACCAGATCATACATTTGTTGGGCTGTGTAAGGCAGGACACGGGTTTCGTGATGGGCAGGCATTCGGATGCTTTCGCGTGGACTTCGTCACCTGATGTCGTAGAGTTATCGGCGGAAATCAACCCTTAGGATTCAGACCATATGCCGCAACAGCCCTATGTGATCGACGAAATGATCAGCGCAAAATCCATCGCAGCCCGGGTGGAGGCATTGGCAAAAGAAATCCATGATGAGTTTGAGACGACCGATAAACTGGTCGTTGTCGGGCTTTTGCGCGGCTCGTTCGTCTTTATCGCTGATTTGGTTCGCGAGCTTGATTTACCCGTCGAAGTCGATTTTCTGGAGGCGTCGAGTTACGGGGATGCCATGGAAAGCAGCCGTGAAGTCCGTATTTTCAAAGACCTACGCGGCGCCATTGAAGGGCGCGATGTGCTGGTTGTCGAAGATATCATCGACACCGGCCATACTTTGAGCCACGTCACAGATTACCTGATCACAAAGGCACCAGCGCGCCTCAAAACCATTGCGCTGCTCGATAAACCAGCTCGACGGGAGGTTGATTTCAAAGCCGATTGGACAGGTTTTGAAATTCCCGATGAATTCGTCGTGGGCTATGGGATCGACTATGCGCAACGCAATCGGAACCTTCCACATATCGGTAAGGTTCGGTTCCTAGACGAATGAACCCCCGCTGGTTTCTTCGCGCCAAACGGCTTGCCCAATCGCCGCCGAGTTGGGGACGCGTCAAACTGATCTTCGCGATTATCCTGCTCTGCGCAGCCCTTTGGGGCTATGAACAGGTTTTCGGTTGGCCAGAGGCGCTGACACCAACTGACCACCGAAGAAACGGGATCTAGCGACTAGCTTCCCAGCTTTGCCAAACGCGCTGCTTTCAAACGCGCGAAATCATCGCCCGCGTGATAGCTAGAGCGGGTGAGAGGTGTCGCTGACACCATTAAAAAGCCCTTACCGAAGGCCGCCTTTTCGTAGGTCGCAAATTCCTCTGGTGTGACAAAACGATCAACAGCGTGGTGTTTTGGTGTTGGCTGTAGATACTGACCGATGGTCAGAAAATCGATGTCAGCTGCGCGCATGTCTTCCATAACCTGAATGACGGCTTGCTTGTCTTCACCAAGCCCCACCATGATGCCAGATTTTGTGAACATTGTCGGATCGAGTTCTTTGACACGCTGGAGCAAACGCAAAGAGTGGAAATAGCGAGCACCTGGGCGGACCTCTGGGTACAAGCCCGGAACCGTTTCTAGGTTGTGGTTGAACACATCGGGCTTCGCAGCAACCACCACTTCAAGCGCGCTGTCATCGCAGCGAATGAAATCTGGTGTCAGTATCTCGATGGTTGTCCTAGGAGATTGACGGCGGACCGCGCGGATTGTCTGGGCGAAGTGTTCCGCCCCACCATCTTCAACGTCATCTCGGTCAACAGATGTAATCACGACGTGGTTCAGACCCAGCTTCTTCACCGCATCGGCCACACGACCTGGCTCAAATACGTCCAAAGCCTCTGGCGGTTTACCGGTTGCGATGTTGCAGAAGGTACAGGCACGAGTACACACCTCCCCCATGATCATCATGGTGGCATGGCCTTGGCTCCAGCATTCGCCAACGTTTGGACAACCGGCCTCTTCACACACTGTGACCAGCTTATGCTCGCGCATGATGTTGCGCGTTTCCTTGTAACCTTCGGACGTCGGCGCCTTGACCCGTATCCACTCAGGCTTTTTGGGCTGGGGATTGTCGGGGCGCTTGGCTTTCTCTGGATGGCGCTGCGCCGGGATCTTGAGGTCTCTCACGGTTTTTTCCCATGTTGTGTCGTTGCGTAACCTATGACTTTTCCGTCATAACAACAACACCGTCCGAGGAAGAGTAGCCATGTCCTCGGCGCAACGCTTTGGAAGGAGCGCCAATATGTCAAAACCATTTTTCGCAGAAGTTATCGGTACATTTATCTTAGTCTTTTTCGGATGCGGGGCCGCCGTGTTCATGGGGGATGAAATCGGAATGCTTGGCATTTCCTTTGCCTTCGGGTTGGCAATTGTCGCCGCCGCCTATTCTGTCGGAAACATTTCCGGCGCTCATCTGAACCCAGCCGTGTCGCTTGGCGTGCTTCTTGCGGGCAAAATGGAATCGTCCGCTTTTGTCACTTACGTCATTGCCCAGATTATCGGTGCCATTGTCGCCGCTTTCACATTGCTCATGATCGCGAACGGCCAGCCAAGCTATGATATTGCGGTTAACGGCCTCGGTCAGAACCTCTATGGTCCCGGTACCGCCGGTGAGTATGGCCTAACCTCGGCGCTCTTGTTCGAAGGCATTGCGACCTTCCTATTCGTCACTGTTATCCTAGGTGCGACGCAGGCAAATGCCCCAGCAATGATGGCGGGTCTGGCGATTGGCTTGACCCTTGCCGCCATTCATATGGTTGGGATCATCATTACAGGCGTATCGGTGAACCCTGCCCGCTCTATCGGGCCAGCGATCTTTGCGGGTGGTCAAGCCCTCTCCGATCTTTGGGTGTTTATCGTTGCCCCTTTGGTTGGTGGTGCTTTGGCTGGTGTCATCTTCAAGATGGGTCTTACGAGCGCTGAAGACGCATAACCAGTACTTTCGCGGCGGGGCAGTGTCCCGCCGCAAACACACCCTTAATTTATCCGATCATCGGAGCAAACTTGCCTTCGGTCCGTTTGTAGTGCTGGATCAGTCGCGTAAGCGCGATCCGCAGCACGACTTTTCCTGATCGGGCAGACCATCCTATCTTTTTCTCGGTGACTTCGATACCATTCTGAAGGCAACAACACTCAATAGCCACGTCCGCCAATCCAAGACCAAGTTCTTTGAGTGCTGTCGATAGCCGCGCACGAGCGGCAGCAACGCCGTGGTGAAGGCTATCGGTATCGCTGCTGTCAAAATCGCCTTGCTCCTGAAGTGGACTGGCATCAATTCCGCTCAACTCATAGTCTTGCCGGATGCGTTCACCGGCTTCCAATTGTTCACGACTTATGAACGGAACCCCCGTCTTATCTCGCCTGCGAGACAGGGACATAACGGGGTTTTCTGCAACGATGTATCGACTGCGCCCATCGGTGTTGTTGGCGGTTTCTCCAATCATTTGATTTTCGGAGAAATTGCAGGCTTGATTCTCTTCCTCGGCAATCAGCTCTCTAACGGCTCGCTTACCCTCTGCCGTAATAAAGTACTTAGCTATTCGCGCGTCTGGATCCTTGCAACTTATCCAATTTCGGAGCGCCATTGCTTGCGCCACGCTGGTTTCGACAACCGCTGTTCGCAGTGAGCCGCACTCGTCATCATCTCTGACAACAACTGCCGTTTCCATATCGCGAGCAACTGCCAAAACTGCACCTCGTTCGCTCAATCGGCGAAGCGCGAATAGGCCATCTTTGTTGATCTTTTGTTGTGGAAGAACTGTCACATCCGAGGTCGGTGCAGCCTTAATCTGCATTGTCATAGTGGTAGCATCCTTTTCCAAATAACTTGTGTACGAAAGTGAACGAGACGCAAAAGAATCGAAGGCCGCATCGATCAATGGGTCATCTCTTTTTGCTTCCAACCTTCGGACTTGCCGTAAAACGGTTGATGGATGACTTCGGGTTCGTCGGGCGACAGATCGTATCGATTGCCCCATGACTGTATATTGAATGTAGTTTTCTGCAGCTGTTGGTAACCATGCAGGTAGATTGAGTTCTGGTCTATGAACTTGGCATGTCATCCAGTGTCCCCTGAATTTGTCTACGCCCCCAAAACTTTACCAAAAGACCAATTAAAAAACGACACAACCCTGACGGGTATTCATTAATGGGGGCTTAACGAGTTGTCTCGGCAAACACCTTTTCGAAAAACCTTTAACCAAGGTTAGAAGCTCCGCCCGTTCAAACCGGAAGAAAGGCAACGCCATGAACAGTCATGCAATCTAGAGGCTCAATCAACGACTCTAAATGAGGGCTAAGGATACTTGATTTGAACACCCTACTCTCAAATTTAAAACGTCCAAAGTTCTTAGTCCAAACCGCTCGTATTGGCTTAGAAAGCTATCAAAGAGATAGAGATATCTCACGCATCTTGGGAGTGACGAAACTTCCTAAAACGGGAGAAGCGATCTTGCTCCTACTGGAGGAGGAGAAACAGGAAGATCAACAAAGACGGGACCAAGCGGCATTCTACTCCTATGCACGGCACATAGAAATTTTGACCGCAATCATGGCGGAAGCGGACCTACTCCGTCAGATCAGCAAACAGCGACAGGCTATGTAAAGCTATCAGGCATTGAGGCCTTCTTATCAGCCACGTAGGCGCGCAGTTTCGCTTCGATCTCAGGATCGATTGCCGGTTGTTGGTACGTATCCAGAAGAGTTTTCGCCCGAGCCGTCGCAAGCGCCATTGTGTCGCGCGCACCTTCGTCTTCCCAAGTCTCGAATGGCTTGTAATCCAGAAGGTCCGAGCGCCAGAATGCATCTTTGAAGTTGGCTTGGGTATGCGCGCAGCCAAGGTAATGACCACCCGGACCGACTTCTTCAATCGCGTCCATCGCTTGGCCGTTCTCGTTCATCTCAACGCCTTTGGAGAACTGGTGCAGGGTTCCAAGCTGATCGGCATCCATAACGAACTTTTCGAAAGAGGATACCAGCCCACCCTCAAGCCATCCGCATGCGTGGAGCATGAAGTTCACGCCCGACAACAAACCCATGTTCAAGCTATTAGCTGATTCATAAGCGGCCTGAGCATCGGGGAGTTTCGATCCGGTAAAGCCACCAGCAGAACGATATGGCAGTCCCAAGCGGCGCACCAATTGGCCCATGCCGTAGGTGACGTGTGATGCCTCAGGCGTTCCAAAAGTTGGCGCGCCAGAGTTCATGTCAATCGACGTCACGAATGTACCGGCAACGACAGGGGAACCCGGGCGAATGACTTGGCTATAGGCTACGCCCGCCATGACTTCTGCGATGGCTTGGGTCAGGGTCCCAGCGATCGAGACTGGAGCCATTGCACCGCCTACGATGAACGGGCTGATGATGCTGGCTTGGTTATTTTTTGCAAAGACCTCCAACGCGCCCATCATGATGCTATCGAATGTCAGCGGAGAATTGATGTTGATCAGCGAGGTCATAACAGTGTTTTGCTGAACGAACTCTTCGCCAAACAGAATGTTGCACATATCAACGCTGTCTTGTGCACGACTTGGCTCTGTCACAGAGCCCATGAACGGTTTATCGCTGTAGATCATATGCGCCAGCAACATGTCCAAGTGGCGCTTGTTCACTGGCACATCTGTCGGTTCGCAAACTGTCCCGCCGGAGTGGTGCAGCCACTTCGACATGTAGCCGAGTTTTACGAATTTCTCGAAGTCTTCCATTGTCGCATAGCGACGCCCGCCCTCAGCATCACGTACGAAAGGAGGTCCATAAACCGGCGCAAGGACGAGGTTGTTGCCACCAACGACAACATTGCGTTCGGGATTGCGGGCGCATTGCGTGTATTGGCTGGGCGCGGTGCTGCACAGTTGGCGGGCCAAACCACGAGGAATGCGAACGCGTTCGCCTTCCACGTCGGCACCCGCGTCTCTCCAACGATCCAGCGCATCGGGATTATCGACGAACATAACACCGATCTCAGCAAGAACGGTTTCCGCATTCGCCTCGATCACCGTAAGGGCATCTTCCGTCAGAACTTCGTAATTTGGAACATTGCGTTCGATATATTTCGCAGTTTCAACGCTTACGGCTGTTCTGGCTGCGCGCCGCGCAGCACCCCCACCTGACCGACCACGACGACCCGTTCTTACAGCAGCTTCCGACATCAGACTTCCTGTTTGTTGGTATGCAACTGAGATAGCGCTGCTTCAGAAAACCTATCCGCCTAATCCGCCATCTGGGGCGTGAAACCGACATCGGGTGCGTTTTTGGGCCAATCCGCTACGTCAAAACAAATTGCTTACGAATCCTTGCACCCCTCGCTGAGCGCGCGTAACTGAGCACATGGAAAACCAGACACATGAACGCCTGCTGATCATTGACTTCGGCAGCCAAGTTACTCAGCTGATTGCCCGCCGCTTGCGTGAGCTATCAGTCTACTGCGAAATCCACCCCTATCAGAGTGTCGACGACGCGTTCCTTGCGGACTTTGCACCAAAGGCTGTCATTCTTTCAGGTGGCCCCGACAGTGTGACACGTGAAGGGTCGCCACGGGCTCCACAATCGCTTTTTGACCTTGGCATGCCAATCTTGGGCATCTGCTACGGTCAGCAAACTATGATGACGCAGCTTGGCGGCAAAGTTGTCAGCGGCGAAGGAACAGCAGAATTTGGCCGCGCCTATGTGACACCAGAAGGGTCTTTGGACCTGTTGGAAGGCTGGTTCGAAGACGACAAAGAACAGGTCTGGATGAGCCATGGCGACCATGTTTCAGAGATCGCGCCAGGGTTTGAGGTTTTTGGGACTTCTCCCAACGCACCATTTGCCATCACGGCTGATGTCTCGCGCCAATTCTATGCTGTTCAGTTTCACCCGGAAGTGCATCACACACCGAACGGCTCCAAACTCTACGAGAACTTCATCAAGCTCGCTGGGTTTACTGGCGACTGGACGATGGGCGCTTATCGCGAGCAGGCGATTGAAGCGATCCGCCAGCAAGTTGGCGATAAGAAAGTCATCTGTGCACTGTCTGGCGGCGTGGACAGTTCCGTCGCTGCGGCCTTACTTCACGAGGCCATTGGCAGTCAGCTCACTTGCGTCTTTGTGGATCACGGCCTTTTGCGCCTGAACGAAGCAGAAGAAGTTGTGTCGATGTTCCGTGATCACATGAACCTGCAAGTGATCCATGCCGAGGAACAGGAACTATTCTTGGGCGAATTGGAAGGTCAGTCTGATCCTGAAACCAAGCGGAAAATCATCGGCAAGCTCTTCATTGATGTATTCCAGAAATACGCCAATGAGATTGAAGGCGCGGAATTCCTCGCCCAAGGCACTCTTTATCCTGACGTTATTGAAAGTGTCAGCTTCTCCGGCGGGCCATCGGTCACGATCAAGAGCCACCACAATGTTGGCGGTTTGCCAGAAAAAATGGGCCTGAAACTCGTCGAACCTCTCCGGGAACTCTTTAAAGACGAAGTCCGCGCGCTGGGCGTCGAACTTGGCCTGCCTGCGTCGTTCATCGGTCGCCATCCCTTCCCCGGCCCCGGACTTGCCATCAGGTGCCCTGGAGAGATCACACGCGAAAAACTTGAAATTTTGCGCAAGGCCGATGCGGTCTATATCGATCAGATTCGCAAACATGGCCTATATGATGAGATCTGGCAGGCCTTTGTTGCGATCCTTCCGGTTCGTACCGTTGGCGTCATGGGCGATGGCCGTACCTATGATTATGCCTGCGCACTACGCGCGGTGACGTCGGTCGATGGCATGACAGCGGACTATTATCCGTTTAGCCACGAATTCCTTGGTGAAACCGCCACTCGGATCATCAACGAGGTGCAGGGGATTAACCGCGTGACTTACGACATAACCAGCAAGCCTCCGGGTACAATTGAATGGGAATAATGCGCCTTTTCATAGCTTTATGCGTCACTCCTACAGTCGTTTCTTCCGAAACACTTGCTTTGGAATGTTCGGGCATCAATCCCGATTGGACGCTGAGTTATGATGAGGAAACGGCCCGTTTTGCGTTTCTGGATCGCGAAAGCGATCTCCAAGTCCCGCAAAAATCCACCGCTGAAGGTGTAGAATGGCCGAAAGCCGCGACATTGGTGGGACCGCGCGACAGTGCCATTATCATTTTGCACAATCGGCAGTGCGGCACCGAAGTGTATGAAATCCAAATACTCACGCAGCGAGGAGAGTCTCCTATCCTTTTGACAGGATGCTGCTCAAGCCAATAAAACTAATTTTTGTAAGTGTTTACGAGTAGTTCTGCATTCATTTCGCCAACTGAACAGGCCGACGGATGAACAGCTTTTTGCCCAATTTGGAACCACTCATCGCGTGCAGCCAGTCCGATTGACACATTTGGACCTCGGCTTTGCGGTTTCCGGCCCCAGTGGCTCCCTTTAAAGGGCTCTTCATTATACCAGTCCGTTAAGCTGAGTTCTTTTAGCTCGGCTAAGGCCATATATATGCCAGCAAGGCACTCAACCTGCCGCATGACCATACCCCGCAACGCTGCTTCCTCATTAGGTCGGCTTCGAACCGCGGCGAAGGCTACGTCTGCCACCCCATGCCTGACCTGAGCAGCGTGACCGTAAAGATGCGCTATAATATACGGCGTTTCAGGCAGATGGGTCGCTTGTTCACTCACAAAGATCGTGTTTTGTGAGGTGCAATATGCCGCCTTTGGGTTCACCCCGGCATTTGCCCCACAGTTGCCAGCGATCACGTCGACAACAACGACCGGTGGCATTCGATCAAATGCAGAGGTCGCCGCCGATTCCACACTCATGTAGTCCGCAGCTGCGCACATTGGAAAAAATGTAGAAATAAGAAATGCGAGGCTTAATCGCATTGCATCGCCTTTGAATTGGTCAGAATGTGCGGCAACGATGTTCGCAGGACCCCAATCATGTCAACCGAGATAACGCTTTCAAAAATCCTTCAAGGCGCTGCTTGGATGACGGGCGCTATCATCGCCTTCACATCGATGGCAATCGCCGGCCGGGCGATCAATTTCGCCCATGACACATTCGAGATCATGTTCTTCCGAAGCCTTGTCGGCATTCTGATCATGGCTAGCATCATCTTGGTCACGAAAAGACAATCAGACCTGCGCACAAACCGACTTGGACTTCATTTCCTTCGGAATATTTGCCATTTCGTCGGCCAAAACTTGTGGTTCTTCGCGGTTCCACTGATCCCCCTCGCGCAACTCTTTGCCTTCGAATTCACAACGCCGATATGGGTGCTCTTGTTTTCGCCTCTTTTGCTAGGCGAACGCTTAACCATGGTGAACATCGCAACCGCAGCACTGGGGTTCCTTGGCGTCCTCATGGTCGCACAACCGGGCAGCGCGGAGATAAGCGCCGGTATGCTTGCCGCCGCGGGATGTGCAATCTTCTTTGCTCTGACGGCGATCTTCACGCGGAAGCTTACGGTTGATCAGCCCATTGTGTGTATCTTGATTTATTTGACCGTTATGCAGGCAGGATTTGGGCTGGTGGCGGCGGGGATTGACGGTGCAATAAAGCTACCAACAGCAGAAACAGTTCCATGGCTCGTGCTCATCGGAATAGCCGGTTTGGTCGCTCATTTCTGCCTAACGAGCGCCTTGGCCATCGCACCCGCATCGATCATTATGCCTATCGATTTTGTGAGGCTTCCTGTGATCGCTGTGATCGGGATGCTGTTTTACAACGAACCTTTCAGCTTGATGATCATCGCCGGCGCAGTTCTGATTTTCGGTGCAAATTACCTCAATATCGTTGTGACGGGACGTCATTCCCCAAAATAACCCGCATTTCAGGGCATTCCTGCCACGGTTTTTGACGGGATGCGTCATGACGCCGCGTCATTAATTGACTGAAAGATAGGCGAGTCTCTAGGTTCACATCCAATCACTGACATGTGTAGGGATGAGACATGAAAAACTATCTATCAACCGGGGCAGCACTTTTGCTGACAACGACAGCGGCAACAGCCGGTGGTTTGGATCGCGGCGGAAATTCATACTCCGTTCTTTTCGAAGACGGCAACTATGCTGAACTGTCCTTTTCAATCGCTCAGCCAGACGTAAGCGGCGACTACGCTGCTGGTCTGGGCGGCGGTTCTACAGAAGATATGGCCGAGGACTTCAATAATTTCGGCGTCGCTCTGAAGTTTGCGATTAACGAAAGCCTCGACGCTGCTGTGTTCCTGAACCAGCCATTTGGAGCCAATGCGAGCTACGGCTCTGGCCCATACACTGGTCTTGAAGCAGAATGGAACAGCACACAGGTCGCTGCGGTTCTTAAGTATCAAGTAAACGAAAACGTTTCTGTTTACGGTGGTATTCGTAGCGTTAAGTCCGAAGCAGAAATCGCAATTCCTGCGGCGCTTTTCCCATTTGGCTACACAGCTGAAACAGAGAGCGATAGCCAAATCAGCTACATCGCTGGTGCTGCGTACGAAATTCCTGAAATCGCGCTTCGCGTCGCTTTGACATATGAAACTGGTTTCACACACGAATTCGACACAACTGAGACAGCCGCTGCTTTGGGTGGTGTTATCCCAAGTGTGACTGAAATCGAGATGCCTCAGGCTGTCACTTTGGACTTCCAGAGCGGTATTGCTGAAGACACGTTGCTTTTCGGTTCCGTTCGTTGGTCTGAATGGTCTGTTTTTGAAGTTCGTCCAATCGGTTACGAAAACGCAACTGGCGAGGCCGTGACTGGCCTGGACAATGACGTGACTACTTATCGTATTGGTCTTGGTCGTCGAATCTCTGACGAACTTTCTGTATTTGGTCGCGTCACATATGAAGAGGCAAATGGTGGCATTGCATCACGTTTGACCCCAACCGACGGTACAACTTCAATCGGTATTGGTGGTAGCTACACTATGGATAACGTCGAATTCACTGGCGGTATCGAGTATTCCATGTTGGGTGACGCTGAAGACGGTTCTGCGACCGACTTCTCCGACAACTCAGCGCTCGGGTTCGGCCTGACGATCGGCTACTCTTTCTAAGCCAATCGAAACCTTAACGAAAAAGCCCCGGTTTGACCGGGGCTTTTTTATTTGAGGTGGTTCAAAACAGATTTTGCCGCTCTCAAACCAGGTGGCTCGCCCCCCGCTCCCAGTCTTTCCATTGTAAGCGACATCGCCTCCAACTGCCCCTGAGGCTCCGCCATTGTCGTAAGCAAGCTCCCAGCAATCTTTTCAGGCTCGCAATCCTTGCCAATGAACTCCGGCACCGCACGTGTTTCCGACACAAGATTGACCAAAGTCACCGTGTCGATTTTCAACATTCGGCTGATGATCGCCCGACTGAGCCAAGCCATGTCATAAGCGATGACCATCGGCGTATGAGCCGCGGCCAGCTCCAGTGAAACTGTCCCCGACGCAGCCAGAGCGACATCAGCGGCCTTAAATGCCGCTAGTTTGCCCGGGTCGTCGGGAGCAAGGAGGATTGGACCGCCAGACCAGCCTCGGGTCTGTTGCTGCACCAAATCGTAAACTGGGGCGGCGCAGGGAATCACGATGCGGGCGTCCGGACGGACTTGCAGTACCTTATCAAGCGCCTCTCCAAACCGATCAGCCAGCCTTCCAACCTCGCCACGCCTTGAACCAGGCAAAGCCAAAATGACCGGTGCGTCGGTCAGGCCGTGCGCGGCTCTAAATTCCGCGGCTTCTGCGTCTGTCGCTTGGGTTTCGGCGACCACCGGATGTCCCACGAAGTCGCAGGTCATGCCCGCCTCTTCCATAAAGGGTGGCTCAAACGGGAAGAGTGCTAGGACATGGTCAATGTGTTTTGCCATCTTTTCCGCGCGGCCCGATCGCCACGCCCAGACGGTTGGGGCGACGTAGTGGATGGTTCTGGTGTCAGAAGCTGCTTTAACCAATCGCGCGACGCGTAGGCAAAAATCGGGGCTGTCGATTGTAATGAGAACGTCTGGCTTCTCGGCAATGATCGCGTCCGCCGTTTCCCGGATTCGCTTTTTCAAATCACGGTATTTCGGCAAAATCTCGACGATGCCCATCAGGCTCAGTTCAGACATCGGAAAGCGACTATTGAGCCCCTGCTCGTCCATCATCGGGCCACCGACGCCGGTGAAATCAACCGCCGTGAGAGATTTCAACCCAGCCATCAAAGCGCCACCGAGCTTGTCGCCCGAAACTTCGCCCGCGATGACAAAGAACTTCAAGCTCATGCGCGCACCCAAAGAAACATGTCGTTGCCATTAAGACTTTGGACAACAGTGTCTCGGTCCAGAACCATGACACCTCCCTGTTCAATGATAATCCCCGCAAAACCGGCTTCTGCGGCCACGCGAGCGGTCTCTGGACCAATTACGGGTAAATCCGCGCGTCGATCTTGTTGCGGCTTGGGGGCTTTATAAAGCACCGCGCCTTTTCCGGTCCCCGCCATCCCCGTAAGCCAATCGGCGGAGGCGGATACCAAATCATCGATCATGCCCAACGAACCAAACCCTTGGACATCCGAGTGCGTTGGTACAAAGCGTCGGATCATTGCATCCGTACCATCTGGCCCTTCTTCTGCTAGAATGCGGCGATCCTTAATGACACAAGCCTGACCGCTATCCGCGACCCCCATGCGCTTGACGGTCTGAGCACCCAGCATCGCATTGGCATCCATGGTGTTGTCCGGTTGGGCTTTGGTCAAAACGCCTTCAGGAGGCAGAAGCTCGGGAACCAGTTCAGCCGCTCCGACCACCCGTAATCCAAATTCTTCCAAAATTGCGATGACCTCTCGCAAGGTGCCGTCGTCGCCAAGTGCCATCGCAGATTGCAGGCGCGGGACAAGAGGAAGCGTGTGTTCGTCAATTTGAGTTGGGTCAATGTTGGAACGTTTCACCGCTCCGGCCATGCAGACACTTTTGATGCCACGCGTAGCTAAGTCCTGAAAAAAACGTCCAAGATGTTCAATCCGAAAGGTGATGTTTGGGTTTAAGTCCGGGGTAAACCCTTCCATTGCGCACACCAGTGGCGCTTCGCCTTTAGCCAAAAGGGAATTGTATACTTCACTGGGCAGATCGCCAGTGCCTGCGATCAAGGCGATCATTATCGAGGCGTCAAAAAGTTGCGGTCGGTCTCACCTAGAACAAAGTCCACCATATGTTTCACGTATGGGCTGTCGGCCTCATCTTTCAGACGTTCAGCGCGGTCGTGGAATGTTCCCTCGCCGTCTTTGAGCGATTGAAAGGCCGCACGAAGGGCCATGATGTCTTTACGATCCACGCCTTTGCGCTTGAGCCCGACAAGGTTCAAACCTTCCAACTCGGCCCGTGGCCCCATGACCAAACCATGAGGGATCACGTCATTGGTCACCATAGACAGCGCGCCGATGATCGCACCTTGACCGATACGCACAAACTGATGGACCCCGCTGAGGCCGCCCACAATAACGTCGTCTTCCAAGATGCAGTGCCCCGCGATAGCGCTGGAGTTCACAACGATTACCCGATCGCCGATCTGCGCATCATGGGCAACGTGACAGCCCGCCATGAACAACCCATCATCGCCAATGCGCGTTTCGCCGCCACCACCGGACGTGCCAGAATTGATCGTTACATGTTCGCGAATGCGGTTACGTGCACCAATACGCACCCGCGTCCGCTCCCCATCGAACTTCAGATCTTGAGGGATCTCACCAACAACAGCGAATGAAAAAACAGTTGTACCGTCACCAATATGTGTGTCGCCGTCGATCACCACGTGGCTTTTCAAGGTCACGTCATCCCCAAGAACAACGTCGCCGCCAATGACGCAAAATGGACCAATCGAGCAGCCCTGCCCGATCTTCGCGCCTTCGGCGATAACTGCGCTTGGGTGAATTTCCGACATTAGGATTGAAGGTCCATCATGGCTGCGAACTCACCTTCTGCGGCAAGCTCACCTTCGACTGTTGCGACACCTTTAAACCGCCAGACCTTGGCGCCGGGTTTGCCGCGCGTTGTCTCGATCTTCATCTCCAACACATCGCCTGGGATCACCTTACGGCGAAATTTGCAGCCATCGATCGACATAAAATAGATCAGCATATTCCCGTCTGTCAGGCCCATAGTTGTCCCGACCATTACCGCAGCAGTCTGCGCCATCGCTTCGATAATCGTGACACCCGGCATGATCGGAGTGCCCGGAAAGTGCCCCTGAAAATGCGGCTCATTCATGGTTACATTCTTGATGCCGATTGCAGAAGACGTCCCATCGATGCTGTGCACCTTATCGACAAGTAGGAATGGATAGCGGTGAGGTATGATTTTCTGGATCAGCTGAATGTCAGCTTCAGTTGGTGTGCTCATTCATTTGTCTTTCTTTTCGCAACCTTTTCGATGGTTAGCAATTGACCGGCGAACCGGCAAGTGGGTCACTCCGATACCGGCTCTTCAATCGGAGCGGTCTCTTCAGTTTCTTGAAAAGACTCCACATCCGATGATGGCTCATTTCCAGTCGGTGCCGGACCTTCAGTCTGCTGTGTGGCCAGCCCGTCCAGTCGAGCGATTACTGCATCGGTAATATCGATACTGCGCAGGGCCAAATAGACAGACCGGCTATCAAGAATAACCTTTCCCCCGCGCTCAATCATGACCTGTCCGGCAACTTCCCTAACCTGCTCATTGAATCGCGCCTGCGCCGCTTCCGCCGCTTCAGAAATACTGCGTTCTTTTGCGTCTCTTGCAGCTCTGATCTCTATCGCTTTACGGTCGAAAGCTTCCGCCTCTAAACGGAACTCTTCAATGTCCATATCTGGTCTACGAGCAGCGAGATCTTGTTCCTCAGCAACAAGTTCCTCGATAATTCGCTCATTCTCTGCTTGTAGTTCTAACCGCCGGGCTTGGAAGTCTTCTCGGATGCTCTGGCCGATCTCAGATTCCGCAAACAGCCTGTCGGCATTTATGACAAAGATACCTTCCGGCGTCGCCTCTGTTGTCTGGGCAGCCAAAGGCACCCCACTCAGGGAAAGAGCAAGAAAAAAGGCCGCCCATAACAGTCGCATCAGAATCTGGTTGAGATGGTCACATCGAAGGAATTGGTACGGTCACGATCCTGAGCATCTAGGGCTTCGGTAAAGTTGAACCTGAGAGGACCAATCGGGGTCGTCCAAAAGATCGAAATGCCCGCGACGGTACGCGCCGTGTAGTCGTCATAGAGAACGTCCGCACCAAACGTGTTTCCGACGTCCCAAACCGATCCGTGATCAAGGAACACGCCACCGGTGATGCCATATTCCTCCGGCAAACCAAGTGGGAATTCTGCTTCCAGCCGCGCAACGGCGAACTTGTTTCCGCCGAGCGCATCATCCGTATCATTATCCCGAGGACCAATACCGCTGGCCTCAAACCCGCGCAGAACGCGGTTACCGAGGAAGAAACGATCCGTCACACGACTATCGTTGTCAGCGTAATCAAGAAGACCGCCTTCGATAGTTGCCCTGAGTGTCACCTCTTCGTTGAACACCTTTGTTTCGGCTATCGCCGTTGCGGTGGTGCGAATGAAATCGGAATCGCCGACCCCAAACTCTTGCCCAAAGCGCAGAAGAACACCGGCATTGGGATTCAGACCGGTACGGCGGGTGTCATAGCTATAGGTGTAGCCCACACCATTTGTCGTAATACGACCGCGATCCGCTTCGTTCTGAATGACGATACTCGCAGCTGGGTCCACATCATTTATGTCCGTGAATTCTGCGCGATAGAAGACATTCAAACGACCGTTGTCAGAGACACGGAACCCAAGGCTTGGCCGGAAATCGAAAGTCTCTGTATCGTATAGCGCATTCTGGTTGTCGGTGGTTGAATAGTCAAAGCTGAACCCAAAACGTACATCTCTGCCGAGCAAGCGTGGTTCAACAAAGTCGAGTGACGCCACACGGTTCGATTCACTGGTTGAAATCTGGAAGCTAAGCGATTGTCCGCGTCCCAAGAAGTTTGATTGGCGATAAGACGCAACCAACCCTAGGCCGGTATCGGTATTATAGTTACCACCAAACGAGAGCGATCCGGTCGGCGCTTCGACAACATCCACATCTACAATAACCTGATCCGGTCCGCTGCCTTCTCGTGCATTCACGTCGGCATTGGCAAATAAACCCAAGGCACGAATGCGCTCTGCGGCCTGACGAATTTCACGAGGGTTAAATGGATCGCCCTCGACAACTGTGAATTGGTTGCGGATCACACGGTCGAGGGTTGTGCTGTTGCCTTCGATATCAATCCGTTCAACGAAGATGCGTTCGCCTCTGACCAAGGCGTAGGTCACGTCGAGAACGAGGTCACGATCATTTCGAGTGATACGCGGCTCAACCCGAACGAACGGAATGCCTTTTTGAATGGCCAATCGTTCCAAACGCGCAATATCGTTTTCAACCTTCATTGGTGAGTAAGTTGAACTGGGTCGCGTGCCGATGGCCGCTTGAAATTCAGCTGCATTGGCGGACGGAATTTCGGACACAACAGTCAACTGACCGAAGTTGAACTTCTGCCCTTCTTGAACGTTAAAGGTAATCAGGAAGGCGTCGCGTTCACGAGTCAGAGCAACATCAACGTTCAAAACTTGGAAATCAGCATAGCCGCGAGATTGGTAGAAATCGGTCAAGAGACGTTGATCGAACGCAATCCGATCGCGTGCGAAGGTATCACTGCTGATCAAAACACGCAGAAGACCCGCTTGCTTTGTATCAAGAACCCGGCGCAGACGGCCGTCGGAGAAATTTCTGTTCCCCACGAACGAAATGCGCTCAACTTCCGTCAGACCCGTTTCCTGAACAACAAATACAAGGTCCACGCGATTGTCGGACCGTTCAATGATCCGCGCCGTGACCGAGGCATTAATGCGACCACGATTTGCATAGAGTTCACTGATCGCGGCGACGTCCCTTTCAGCCTGCGCCGGGGTGTACACACGACGCGATTGAGATTGGACTACAGCCAGAACTTCGGCATCCCGAATTTCGCTGTTACCTTCAACGTTAATGATATTAATCGTTGGACGTTCAACAACGGTGATGACAAGCCTACTGCCCTGCGGGATAACGTCCACAGTTTCAAAAAGACCAGTTTCCCGGATGTTTTGGGATGCTGCATTGAGCTGGGCGGCTGAAATTGTTTGGCCTCGACTGATACCAGCCAAAGACAAGATCGTACCATCTTCGACACGTTGGTTCCCGTCGATTGTCACACTTGTAAAGGTAAACGATTGCGCGAAACTCGCCGTGGCAACGAAGGAGGCGAATATTGCAAGAAATAAGATTGCTGCACGCTGTTTGATTGACGCTGAAACGGCGTCAATTCGGCTGCTCAGATTATACATTTTTTTGCCTGTTGCATTAACATCCCCGATGGGTCGGAACGTAGCTTTTCAGGCACCGGTTGTCAAAACGAAGAAACGCGCCAAATGGCGCGTTCGCAAAAAACGGCTATTTGGGAATTGTTAGGCGATCATCCCGATATAAGCACCAGCATAAAGAGCTATGACAAGACACAAAGTATAGATCATTCTGTCTGTGTTCAGACGAACGAAAACAGATAATCCTTTGTATCCTTCAGCAAGTGTTTGCATACCCACATCTCCTAAGTTGAATCAGGGGTAACACTAAATCTGGGCACAAATGTGACGACCCTACCGCTTAGGGGCAAAGCACCAAATCGTTGAGGATAGCAAAAATCATCAGCGCGCCGATAAGGGAGAGGCCAATCGACATGAATATCCGAAGGGCCCGATCCGTTGGTTTTTGGCCTGCGATTGCTTCATAGGCGTAGAAGACCAGATGGCCGCCGTCCAAAATCGGGATTGGGAACAGGTTGAACAGCCCGATAGCTACCGAAATCATGCCGACGAAAAGGATATAACTCGTAGCGCCTTGAGAGGCCATTGAACCGCTGGCTTCTGCGATTGCTATTGGACCGGAGATATTACACGTAGAAATACCACCAACAATCACCTGCCAAATTCCTTCGAGTGACAACCTAATTGCGAACCAAAGTCTGCCAAAAGCGCGAGAAAAGGCTTCGACAATGCCAACAGGTTCGGTTGTCGGGATAAAGAAGTATTCGCCGGTGACACCAATAAGGAGCCGTTGTTCAAATCCACCATCAGGCAGCGGGTTATCAACCCGACGCGGTGTGAGTTCCAATTGTATCACATCGCCGTCTCGCCAGACGTCGAGCGTTATCTCGCCCCCGCCGCCCGCTTCGACCCCTTCAATGATCTGGTCAAAGGTATAAACCGACGTGCCATCAATGGCTGTGATGACGTCGTCGATCTTCAAATCAGCATCATCCGCCGCAGAGCGAGGCAGTAGAGACGCAATTCGCGGAACGAATGGATTCGGGCCCGAAACCTCAATCTGTTCGCCATCTCGAATGATTGTGTAGGTTCGGTACTGAGCGTCAGGAAGCGAGTCCAAATAGGGGCCTTCTGAGCTCATCAGGTCGATTCCATCAACAAACAAGATTTCATCGCCTGCAAGCAACTCAGATTCAAAGCCAACCGGAAGCTCATGTTGGCTCGCAACGATCAACTTTGCCGTTGGTTGGCCTTGGATCAGGAAGAACCCAGCAAAAATGAAAACCGCCAATATGAAGTTGGCAATTGGTCCTGCCGCGACAGTCAAAGCTCGCGCCCACAAAGGCGCACCAAGCATCGTGTTTCGCGCTGGCCCTGCGCCTTCAACCTCTTCTCCGCCAACACTCGCTGCATTTTTGTCACCGGCAAATTTTACGTAGCCGCCAAACGGGATTGCAGCAATTTGCCAACGTGTTCCGCGTTTATCGACCCGCGAAAGAAGCGTTGGACCGAAACCTACCGAAAACACGTCCGCCGAGATACCGCACCATCTTCCGACGATGTAGTGACCGTATTCGTGAATGGCGACAATCACCGACAATGCGATGATGAAGAACAGGATGGTCATAACGCCATCCCCTGTGCTGGCTAAGAGCTGTGACAGGTCCAAACTGATCGTCCTTAGTTGGTTGCGAATTCGCCGGCGTAGATCCGGGCGGTCTTATCTGCGTCCAGAATGCTATCTAGTGTGATTTTGGCATTTTGCAGCCCACCTTGTGCTGACATTTTGTCGAGCGTCTTAGACACCACTGGCGCCATGTCCATGAACCCGATTTGGCCGGCGATAAAAGCGTCCAAAGCACGTTCTTTTGCAGCGGTGAATACTGCACCCGCTAATCCACCGATTTCCATCACGTCACGCGCAATCGCGAGAGCGGGATAACGGGCATCGTCTGGCGCTCGAAAAGTAAGTTGACCAATGTCGGTTAGATTTAGCCTTTCGACCGGCAATTCGATCCGATCTGGCCAATTCAATGCAAAACCAATGGCATGGCGCATATCAGGTGGCCCGACATGAGCCATCAGGGCTCCGTCGTTGAAACCGACAAGCGCATGGATCAGAGATTCTGGATGGATCACGGTTTCGATCTGCTCAGACGATACGCCAAAAAACTCTTTTGTCTCAATAAGCTCCATCGCCTTGTTAAACATCGAAGCACTGTCGATTGTGATCCGCTGCCCCATGTCCCAATTCGGATGAGATGATGCTTCAGCCAACGTTGCTGTCTTGAGTTTCTCAATCGGCCAATCGCGGAATGCTCCACCGCTGGCCGTTATGATCACGCGTTCCACGGCAGCCATTTCTTCGCCGATCAATGCCTGAAACACTGCCGAATGTTCACTGTCAACGGGTAACACAGTCGCGCCAGCCGCCTTCGCGTGCCCCATAAAGACCTGCCCCGCAGAAACTAAAGATTCTTTGTTGGCCAAGGCTAACGTCTTGCCGTTTGACAGTGACGCCATTCCAGGCCGCAAACCCGCTGCCCCGACGATGGCTGACATTGTCCAATCGACTGGCATTGAAGCTGCTTCGACAACGGCTTCTTCGCCAGCTTTGACCTCAACATTCGTCCCGGACAAAAGCTCTTTGAGGTCAGCGAATTTCTCGTCAAAACAGGTCACCGCAACCTGAGCGCCCAATTCAACAGCCGAAGCGGCCAACTGTTCGAGATTATGACCGCCAGTTACAGCGACGACGTCAAACTCATCAGGACGTCGTTTTATGAGATCGATGGTATTCTGACCGATGGACCCTGTCGCACCGAGAATCGAGACAGTCTTCAAAAGGCGACTCCGGTATAGCCAAACCCAATGATCAGGATGCCCAGAACCAGAGTTGCACCGAGCATCGCATCAAATCGGTCAAGCAATCCGCCATGACCCGGTATGAGATCCGAACTGTCTTTGCTCCCCACCCGACGCTTAAGTGCGCTTTCCGCTATGTCGCCCATTTGACCTGCGAAAGCGACGAGTGCAGATATGACGATCAACGCAGCGCCTGAGTTCGTGTACCTGGCAAAAATCGCACCAACGACCGCTGCGCCGATCCAGCCAGCAACGGTACCGCTCCAAGTCTTCTTGGGGCTGATCTTCGGCCAGAACTTCGGACCACCAAATGCGCGTCCAGCGAGATACCCAAGCGTGTCGGACGCTATGATGACTAAGATAATCCACATGATCCAATCCGCACCAAACATGTTACGAAAATGGACCATAGAATATGTGGCAAGGAAGATGGCTATCGAGAACACCAAGAACAACTGACGCCTTTGGCCAATAAAGACAGCGCCGAGAATGCAGGGAGTGAGCATCACTGCTATTAGGTAAATGCCTTCGAGCGTGTGCAGAACCGATCCAAACGCGCAGGCCATGACAGCCAAAACGATGGCGGCATTTGGCCGCTCCGGATCACAAAGAGACGTTAGTTCCCAGATCATTAAGCCAAGCGCAAAGACGACAAGAAGCTGAAAAGCGGCTCCACCAAGATAGATCGCAACAAGACCAACGACTAACATACCCGCCGCCGAAATGAGCCTGACCTGAAGGTCGTCCCATTTACTAGCCGGAGGCGTTTGGTCCGTCGGCATCGTTAGGCGAGCACCGCACCAAATCGGCGATCACGTGTACCATAAGCAGATACTACAGAACCAAATTCTTCCGCGGTAAAATCTGGCCAGAGGGTTTCGACAAATTCGTATTCCGAATAGGCGGACTGCCAAAGTAAGAAGTTGGAAATGCGTGCTTCGCCGCTTGTTCTGATTACAAGATCAGGGTCGGGCAGAACATGCGTGTCCAAAAATTTGGAAAGCGTCTCTGCGTCGACGTCTTTGTGAGACAAACGCCCCTGCTCAACTTCATAAGCCAGCCGCTTCGCAGCACGAGTGACTTCGTCGCGGCCACCATAGTTTAAGGCAATTGTCAGGTGAACTTTGTCATTGTTGGCGGTGAGAAGCTCAAGATTGTCCATCAAAGACACCAGCTTTTCGTCCAACTTGATGCGATCCCCAATGAACCGTACCCGAACACCGTCTTCGAGAAGCGCGCGGGCTTCTTTTTCGATATAACGGCGGAAAAGGCGCATCAAACCAGCGACCTCAACCTGAGTCCTTTTCCAGTTCTCGGTCGAAAAGGCAAAAATCGTGAGGTACTTCACCCCGTAGTCGGGACAGGCCTGCACAATCTCGCGCACCCGGCGCGCACCTGCATGGTGCCCGAATAGGCGCGGTTTGCCGCGTTGTTGTGCCCATCGACCGTTCCCGTCCATAATAATAGCGACGTGGTTTGGCCCGATTTTATCCATCTTGGTCATAAGTGACCTTTCAATATGGGCAGGTTAGACCTGCATTATTTCTTCTTGTTTAGTATCAAGTGTTTGATCGACGACCTTAATGTGCTCATCCGTCATGTCTTGCACCGCGCCTTCCCAGAATTTCTGATCGTCTTCTGACAACCCGTCAGCTTTCGCTTTTTTGATTTGATCCATGCCATCTTTACGTAAGTTCCGGATCGATACGCGGGCAGATTCTGCATATTGAGCAGCTACCTTGCCGAGTTCTCTACGACGTTCCTCGTTCAACTCCGGAATGGGCAACATAATGATGGTGCCGTTTAGTTGAGGATTGATCCCTAAACCACTCTCACGAATAGCTTTTTCAACCTTACCAACGAGACCCTTATCCCAAACGTTTACTGTCACCATCCGCGGCTCTGGGACGTTGACGGTGCCAACCTGATTGATCGGTGTCATGCTACCGTAGGCATCGACCATGATTGGTTCCAACATCGATCCAGACGCACGGCCGGTCCTCAAGGATGCCAGTTCCGTTCTCAGGTTGCTGATCGCGCCTTCCATGCGGCGGGTAAGATCATCTGTGTCGAGTTCAAAATCGTCTGACATGCGTCTGCTCTATCGTTGGTCTTCTTTTTGCTTATTTGCAGTTCTTTAGGACAAAAGTTAGGCGTTGTATAGCGCAGCAGGTGCCGAGTTATGCAGCAGTTTTTTCGCATATGGCACAAATGCAGCGCAAAATCTCTTAGTCATGCACGATTGTGTGCGTTCCGTCGCCGGCCAAGATCCCTCTAAACCCACCGGGTTCATCTAAGCTGAACACAACGATCGGCAGATGATTGTCTCTGGCCAGTGCGATTGCCGACGCGTCCATCACGCCGAGGTGTTTTTGTAGAACCTCATCATAGCTGATTTTGTCATAGCGCTGCGCATCGCTGTGTTTGGCTGGATCTTTGTCATAGACACCATCGACCTTTGTTCCTTTGAAAATCGCCTCGCACCGCATTTCATTGGCACGAAGCGTCGCCGCAGTATCAGTCGTAAAATATGGGTTGCCCGTTCCTGCGGCAAAGATGCAGACCCGCTTCTTTTCGAGGTGGCGCACAGCTCGCCTGCGAATATAGGGCTCGCACACTTGGTCCATTGGGATCGCCGAAATGACCCGCGTGTGAATGCCCAAACCTTCGAGGGCCGATTGCATCGCCAAAGCATTCATCACAGTCGCAAGCATACCCATGTAATCTGCCGTGGTTCGCTCCATCCCCTGTGCGCTACCCTGGAGCCCACGGAAGATATTGCCACCGCCGATGACCATGCAAATTTCGACACCCATGTCGTGTACAGATTTCACTTCTTTTGCGATCCGTTCCACGGTGGGAGGATGAAGTCCGAAGCCAGCGTCGCCCATCAGAGCCTCGCCAGAAATCTTGAGCATCACCCGGTTGTAAGTCGTGTCAGACGTTGCACTCATGCTTTCCCCCGGTATTTGCTTTCTTCGATCGGCAAAATGTCGGAAAAGGCGGTCATGTTCAATGGCTGTCATCTACTTTTCGGCGAGTTATTTCCAATGATTGGCCTCTTGCTTTCCGGCTTAGGTGAAAAGCCGTGACTCTGCGCATTGACCCAAACAAAACCGTTCTGATCGCCGGTCCAACGGCCTCGGGTAAATCCAGTTTGGCTCTTATGATTGCTGAGGCTCAAGGCGGTTTGATCGTGAATGCCGATGCTTTGCAGGTCTATGATGGTTGGCGGATCCTGACTGCGCGTCCCAGCCTGGAAGACGAACAGCGCGCTGCGCATCAGTTTTATGGCCATGTCCCATACGACGTCAGCTATTCTGTTGGCGATTGGCTGCGAGATGTTAAAGGCCTGCTGGGTGAAAGGCTCATTATTGTTGGCGGCACGGGTCTCTATTTTTCCGCGTTGACGGAAGGATTGGCCAATATACCGGAAACGCCGACCCACATTCGAGCGACTGCGGATGGGATGGCGATCGAAACTTTATTGAGCGAGATCGATGAAGCAACAAAAGATCACGTAGATATAGCCAACCGAGCCCGCGTGCAGAGAGCTTGGGAAGTTCTTCAAACAACTGGACGCAGCTTGGTTGATTGGCAAAGCGAAACACCTGCCCCGCTCCTGCCTCTCCAATCCTGCACGCCAATCCTCCTAAATGCACCGAAGGAGTGGCTCACACCCCGCATCGAACAACGCTTTGACATGATGCTTGAACAGGGCGTTTTGGAGGAAGCTCGGGAGATGTCATTGAATTGGGATACCTCGCATCCTTCGTCTAAAGCCATCGGCGCACAAGAACTGATTGACCATGTCAACGGCCGCATATCTTTGGACGAAGCCCGAGAGGCTGTCATTATAGGAACGCGTCAATACGCCAAGCGCCAGCGGACCTGGTTCCGCAAGCGAATGACGGATTGGGCTCAGATCGATCTTTCATCCACAGATTTGTCCACAGGCATCGTAGTTTAGCGCCGATTCAGCGGTTGCAATTTGACCTAGGGTCACTGCAATATCGCGCATCATTCACGAGGACGCTGCCATGATCCCCGCTACTGAACACCAAGACGCGTCGCTCGCATTGGCGCCGATCGCCAGAAACCCACATGTTGGGAAATGGCGCACAGAAGCAATGAGATCTCATGCAACGCCGCGGCTTCTGTACATAGCGAAAGGGCAAGGTCGGATCACGATAGCTGGCCTTACCCGTGGATACGGAGCAAATAACCTGATCTTCATTCCGGCACATACGATGTACGGCTATGAAATTGGCCCAACTGTGTTTGGCCAAATGTTAAACATTCCAACAGCGATGGCCCCCGAATGGCCAGACGAGCCAGTTCATCTTCGTTTACGTGACGTGGCAGCGCAAAAGGACTTCTTGGCGCTTATTGACGGATTAGAACGGGAACTCAGTTCGGATCTTGAATCTAATCAGCGCGCAGCGCACTACCGTTTGGGTCTAATTTCAGTATTCTTTGAAAGGCAATTGGCCGGCTTTGAAAACGCACCAGCAGATGCAAACGCAGAGACGTCTTCTGCTCGTGTTGTGGCCGCCTATACTGATCTGATCGAACGCGACTACCGACTCGATCTCGGCGTGGCTGACTTTGCCCACGCGCTCGGCGTCACGCCTACGCACCTGACGCGATGCTGCAAGGTCACTTGTGGACGCTCCGCCTTGGCTCTCTTAAACGATCGCAAGCACTACGAAGCCTGCATTTTGCTTAGAGAATCCAAGCAAACAATTCAGTCGATCTCGGAAGATCTCGGATTCAGCTCTGCGGCATATTTTAGTCGCGCATTCCAAAGCCGAGCAGGCCGCTCCCCTTCGCAATTTCGCAGGTTTGGGTCAAAAAACCTGACCTAAAAGGTTCTTTTCATTCAAAGTACTGGACAGCGGCAATGTCGCAAGTGGCAGATTGACATGTCGCAAATGTGACATGATTTCTCGAACCAACCGTTGACGTAGCAACAGAAATATTGCGCAATGGTCTGCAATATTTGCTGAGACTGGAAAGATCACCACTCCGAACCGGTCCAATAGAATGAATAAAATAGTGAATGTGTCACAGGGAGATAAGCATGACACCAGAAACTCAAAGCCGGATTCATCCGGCAGCACTTACCTATGCGGAAGACGAAAAAACCGGCAAACTTAGCCGGCGCGAGTTCCTCGCACGTACAACAGCGTTAGGCCTTACATCCGCGGCAGCATACGGGCTGATCGGTCTTGACGCTCCGGCGCACGCCGGCGGACACGCCCAGCAAGGCGGAACCATGCGGATGCAAATGGAGGTTCGGGCGCTGAAAGACATCCGGGCAACAGACTGGACGCAGATGGCGTTTGTCTATGCTGGTTGGCTCGAATATCTTGTCGAATACAACTCTGATGGCTCATTCAACCCGATGCTTCTTGAAAGCTGGGATGTGAACGACGACGCGACTGTCTACACACTGAAATTGCGCCAAGGCGTGAAGTGGAACAACGGCGATGACTTTACAGCTGACGATGTGGCGCGCGTTATCACCGACTGGTGTGATAAATCCGCTGAAGGTAACTCAATGGCTGGTCGCTTTGCGGTTCTTATCGACCCAGCCACTGAAAAAGCGATCGATGGCGCAATTCAAGTTGTCGACACTCACACAGTACAGCTCAACCTGCCAGCATCCGACATCACCTTGATTGCCGGCATGGCGGACTACCCAGCTGCAATCTACCATAGTGGCTTTGACGGGGAAAACCCACTGAACGACCAAGTCGGTACAGGTCCTTACCTGAGCGAATCTCACGAAGTTGGCGTCAAGTCCGTTCTGGTTCGGAATGAAGGCCACGATTGGTGGGGCTATGCTGCCGGCAAAGGCGGCTTCCTAGATCGTATCGAATACATCGATTATGGCACAGATCCATCTGCATGGGTGGCGGCAGCTGCGGCTGACGAGATCGACATGATCTACGAAACTGTTGGCGACTTTGTCGAAGTCTTCAATGGCATCGGCTGGGAAGAAAGCGCAGTTGCTTCAGCTGCAACGATCGTTATCCGCCCGAACCAAGTAGCAGAAGTTAACGGTATGCAGCCTTATGCAAACAAGAAAGTGCGTCAGGCTATCGCGATGGCTTGTAACAACGCTGTTTGCTTGGAGCTTGGATATGCGAACCAAGGTGAGGTTGCGCGCAACCAGCACGTTGGCCCGATGCACCCTGCTTGGGCAGATGTTCCTGCACTTCCATATGATCCAGCCAAAGCTCTGGAGATGATCACCGAAGAAGGCATGGCCGACTTCGAATTTGAGATCACATCCATTGACGACGATTGGCGCCGCAACACCACTGACGCCGTTGCAGCTCAGCTGCGTGACGCTGGCTTTAATGTGAAGCGGACAATCATTCCTGGCTCCACATTCTGGAACGACTGGACGAAGTATCCGTTCAGCTCCACCAACTGGAACCACCGTCCGTTGGATACACAGATCCTTGGTCTGGCCTATCGCTCTGGCGAAGCTTGGAACGAAGCTGCCTTCGCAAATGCTGAGTTTGATGCTCTGCTTGCTGAGGCGAACTCGATTGCGGATGCAGATGCACGCCGTGAAGTGATGGCTAAGCTGCAAGGCATCATGACTGACGAAGGTGTGACGCTACAGCCATACTGGCGTACGGTATATCGCCACGCCAAGCCAGGCTTCACGGGTTGGGACATGCACATCGCGTACCTGCCACAGATCTACAAGATCGGCGTTGCTACCTAACTAAGCTAACTTCTAAGGCCGTCCAGAGTAATCTGGGCGGCCTTTTCAACTGCGCAAGACCGCCAATAAAGAGCGGTCCAGCCAACGACAGGGATCCTTTATGGGACTGTTTATTCTTCGACGCCTTGGGGTCATGATCCTGACGGCGCTGTGCCTGACATTTATCGTTTTCTGGCTTACCAATCTCTATCCAAATCTCGAAAAGCTCGCCAAGACCCAAGGCAACTTCCGAATGTCTGATGAGGCTGTAACGAGCTACCTGACCAATCGAGGGTACACGCAAAGTTTGCCAGTAAAATACGGACAGTGGTTAGGTGTGTTGCCGGGTTGGGAGATTGAAGGCTCCGATGGTGAGCTTCGCAGAAGATGCGAGGAAGGGCAGAACTATTGCGGCGTCCTTCAGGGCTATTGGGGATATTCAACAGTCTTCAAAGAAGATGTGAGCAAGATCATCGCCACCCGACTCGCGTTAACAGGGAAATTGATGTTCTGGGTGCTCATGGTCATGGTGCCTGGTGCGCTCATCATCGGTATTCTTGCTGGCATGCGCGAGGGATCTAAGCTGGATCGAAGTCTCTCGACTTTCTCAATTATGACGACAGCAACACCTGAATATGTGTCCGGCGTTGTGTTGATCGCCGTATTTGCGACTCCGCTCTTTGGAATGCAGTACTTCAAAGGAACTGCGACAAGTGCGATGGATGATGCAAATTTCCAAAACTTCTTCCTGCCCGTGATAACAATCGCCCTCTATGGCATGGGTTATATCGCGCGTATGACCCGCGCATCGATGACGGAAGTTATGACAGCGCAGTACATCCGAACGGCACGCCTCAAAGGTGTGAAGTTCCGAACAATTGTGATCAAGCACGCATTGCGCAACGCTTTGATTGCGCCCTTCACAGTTATCATGCTCCAGATCCCTTGGCTCCTGAACGGTGTCGTGATCGTCGAGACGTTGTTCAACTATAAAGGGTTTGGCTGGACCTTGGTCCAAGCCGCGTCGAACAACGACATTGAACTGCTTCTCGGCGTATCAGTCGTTTCAGTCTTCGTCGTTCTCCTGACACAGCTGATATCGGACATCGGCTATGTCTTCCTGAACCCACGCATCCGAATTTCGTAAGGGAGACTGGCTATGGAACCGTTAACTTGGACCGGAAACGTCGGTGACTTTCTTAACCCAATCTTTTGGATCGCCGCGGTCATCCTTCTTGTGTCAGTCATTGCACAGATCATTCTTTCCTTTTTCGCGGAAGAAATGACATTACAAGCCAATCCTGATGGCACGTTGATGCGCCGTGGTGGGCTATTTGGGCTTGTTGAAAGGCTGACGAAGTATTCGTTCTTTGCAGTCGTTTTGATCGTCCTCGCCTACATCATTCTTGGCGTCGTTCTTCCCTACGGATCAGTCGGCATCGTTGGCAATATGGCGAAGCAGTTTACACCCGTTTGGCTGGCTCTCATCGCGACTTTCGCTCTCTCAATCACCTTCAAGCGCTCATTAGGCCTGTATGGTAAGCTTTTTGACAGCACAGTCGGCATGATTGGGTTTGGCTTAGTCATGTTTTGGGTATTCACAGCAGGTTTTGCCGGAATGTTCGATATGCTCGCCACGCATGATCCGTTGCAACAGATTTCGGGCCTCAAGAACAAACTGCCAGGTGTTCCGCTTCCAGAAGGTGTCGAAGGCTATCCGCACTACCTTCTTGGCGGTGATAACCTCGCGCGTGATGTGTTTAGCCGCATGGTCTATGGTTCGGTGATCGTGATTGCGATTGCGCCTTTGGCGACCGTCTTTGCCTTTATGGTGGGGATCACGTTGGGGCTTCCAGCAGGCTACTACGGTGGACGCTTAGATACGATCCTGTCGTTCCTTGCGAACCTGATCCTCGCCTTCCCTGTCATTCTGTTGTTCTACCTATTGGTGACACCAGAAATTGTAGCCACAGGTATCCCAACCTTTATGGCGACGGTTTTGTTCATCTTCCCGTTGGTGTTTTTCGGCGTGTTGATAAACTCGCGCTACCACACCCAGCCGACGCAGCGAACCATCATGCTTGCAGTCGTGCTCGGTGTACTCGGATTGCTTTACCTGTCCTTGATCAGCCAAGAAGGAACGGTATTTAACTTTATGCCAGCGGCACTCGACCTCTTCGATATCAGCTCAGGTATCCTTGTGGTGTTCGTGTCAGTGGTCTTCGTAAACTCGCCGACCGTGTTCAGGATTGTCCGCGGCCTCGCTTTGGATCTTCGCACCCGCGACTACGTTGCCGCGGCTCAGACACGCGGCGAAAGCAGCTGGTACGTTATGCTGTGGGAAATTTTGCCTAACGCACGCGGACCGCTGATCGTCGATTTCTGCCTCCGAATTGGCTACACCACGATCCTTTTGGGAACACTAGGTTTCTTTGGCCTCGGCCTTCCGCCTGAATCACCTGACTGGGGGTCCACCATCAACGAAGGCCGCAAGTTACTGCTGATCTTCGTGCACCCTGCCCTGCCACCAGCGTTGGCGCTGCTCTCGCTCGTGTTGGGTCTAAACCTGCTGGCCGACGGCCTGCGTGAAGAATCTTTAAAGGACTAAGCCAATGGAAAAACAAGACTACGACGGCCCAATCCTTGAGATCGACAAACTGTCTATCTCCTTCTTCACGCGCTTGCGGGAAATTCCAGCCGTTATGGATTTCTCTGCCACCGTGATGCCGGGTGAGGCATTGGGGCTCGTTGGGGAATCCGGCTGCGGCAAATCCACCGTGGCGCTGGGCGTCATGCAAGACCTCGGCGTCAATGGCCGCATCGTGGGCGGATCGATCAAGTTCAAAGGTCGTGACCTCAACACAATGTCTCAAGATGAATTGCGGGACATTCGCGGGTCTGAAATCGCTATGATCTATCAAGAGCCGATGGCGTCGTTGAACCCTGCGATGAAGATCGGCAAGCAACTTGCAGAAGTGCCTATGATTCATGAGGGCGTCAGCGAAGAAGAAGCCATGGCACGCGCCTTGGAAGTGGTTACGGATGTGAAGCTTCCAGACCCGCAGCGGATCTTGAAATCCTATCCGCACCAGCTTTCTGGCGGTCAGCAGCAGCGGATCGTGATTGCGATGGCGTTGATGTCCAAACCATCTTTGTTGATCCTTGATGAGCCAACAACAGCACTGGACGTAACAGTGGAAGCCGCCGTCGTCGAGTTGGTGAAGGACCTTGGCAAGAAGTATGGCACATCGATGCTGTTCATCAGCCACAACCTTGGCCTTGTCCTTGAAACCTGCGACCGCATTTGCGTGATGTATTCCGGTGAAGCTGTGGAGCGCGGGTCTATCGAAGACGTGTTCGACAAAATGCAGCACCCGTACACACAGGCGCTGTTCCGTTCGATCCCACTTCCAGGGGCCGACAAGAACGCGCGCCCCCTCGTCGCAATTCCGGGCAACTTCCCACTGCCGCATGAGCGGCCACAAGGTTGTAACTTTGGCCCGCGGTGTGACTACTTCGAGGAAGGGCGTTGCGACGCCGATATGTCCATACCGATGGAAATCATCGAGGGCCATGATCGCCACCAATCTCGGTGCCTAAAGTTCAAAAAAATCGATTGGAACGCTCCGATTGAGGTTGGCGAACAGAAGGAAAAAGCGGCTGCTGGTGACGTTGTTCTGAAAATGGACAACCTCAAAAAATACTATGAGGTTGCGGCGAATGCGCTGTTTGGAGGCGGCGACAAAAAAGTCGTCAAAGCGAATGAGACACTCAGCTTTGAGGCACGTGAGTCGGAAACGCTGGCCATCGTGGGAGAATCTGGCTGCGGGAAATCGACTTTCGCCAAGGTTCTGATGGGGCTGGAGACGGCAACAGATGGTCAGATCATTTTAGACAATCGGTCTATCGGGGACACGCCGATTGAAGATCGCGACACGAAAACCGTCGCCGACGTACAGATGGTGTTCCAGAACCCGTTCGACACATTGAACCCGTCTATGACAGTCGGTCGTCAGATCATTCGCGCTCTAGAGATTTTCGGTGTCGGCGACAGCGATGCAGATCGCAAAGATCGCATGTTGAAGCTTCTCGATCTGGTGAAACTGCCCCGCGCCTTTGCGGATCGAATGCCGCGGCAACTGTCTGGTGGTCAGAAACAGCGTGTCGGTATCGCGCGCGCCTTCGCAGGCGATGCCCGCATCGTTGTGGCGGATGAACCTGTATCAGCGCTCGACGTGTCTGTTCAAGCGGCTGTGACTGATTTGTTGATGGAAATTCAGCGGGAACACAAAACCACCCTGCTCTTTATCAGCCATGACCTTTCCATCGTGCGCTACCTCAGCGACCGTGTGATGGTGATGTATCTGGGCCATGTGGTCGAGCTGGGAACGACCGACCAGGTCTTCGCACCGCCGTATCACCCTTATACCGAAGCCTTGCTCTCAGCCGTTCCAATTGCGGATACGTCCGTTGAGAAAAAGCATATCGTGCTGGAGGGCGACATTCCGTCAGCCATGAACCCGCCTTCGGGTTGCCCATTCCAAACACGGTGCCGTTGGAAGGATAAGGTCGCCGGTGGCTTGTGTGAGAAGGAAGTACCAGCGGTGCGCATGATGGCGGATGGCCATCAGATCAAGTGCCACCTGAGCGACGATGCGTTGGCCGAGATGGATCAGGTCATCAAAATCGCGGCTGAATAAGAAATTGGGGAGCGTCTAGCTCCCCAAAATAATACGCACGTAGTCTTGAGTTTCTTGGTACGGCGGGATGCCGCCGTATTGCTCTACCGCGCCCGGCCCTGCGTTATAGGCGGCGAGTGCCAACCTCCAAGTTCCGAACTTGCGGAATTGTTCGCTGAGGTAGCGCGCGCCACCGTCCAAATTCTCATCAACGTCATAAGGATCGACGCCCAAGTACCGCGCTGTGGCAGGCATCAACTGAGCGAGGCCAATCGCGCCCTTGTTTGAAACAGCGCGGGGATTCCAACCGCTTTCCTGTTGGACAAGACGCAAAAATAGGTTCGGCGGTATACCGTGCCGTCTTGCTGCTGCTGAAGCGAGTTGCAGGTATTCGCCGCTATAATTGCCTGAGTACGCAGAGATCGAACCCGGAGTTCCGGGGACGATGATGGCTTGAGGCTGAAGCCGAACCGAATTGTTGTACTGCTGTGCTGCGCGCCCATCTAGCACATCAAGTTGGCGCTGAAACAGCGCTGTCCGTGAACTGGTTGAAATGGTGTCTTGCGCGACCGAAACTGTCGCCAAGCCACTTATCAATGATGCGCAGATCAAAAAGCGCATAGGACACCCCTAGAAATCTCTCACGCAATTTAGCGTTTTCCACAGGAATAACCAGCCTTCGGCGGTAAAGCCTCTGTTAACCTTGATGCGCGATGCCTATCCTACGCCAAACCAAAATCAGATTCGTGGGGGTGCCGGTATGGCCGGGTCAGTTAACAAAGTCATTCTAATCGGCAACCTCGGAGCCGATCCAGAAGTGCGCACGTTCCAAAACGGCGGCAAAGTCTGCAACCTGCGGATCGCGACGTCCGAGAACTGGAAAGATCGTAACACGGGTGAACGCCGCGAGCGGACAGAATGGCATTCCGTCGCCATTTTCAGCGAAGGCCTCGTTCGTGTAGCCGAACAGTACCTACGCAAAGGCTCCAAAGTATACATCGAAGGTAAGCTGCAGACTCGCAAGTGGCAGGACCAATCCGGTCAAGATCGATACTCGACCGAAGTTGTGCTGCAGGGCCTCAATGGTACCCTCACAATGCTCGACAGTCGCGGTGAAGGCGGTGGTAGCTATGGTGGTAGCAGTGGTGGTTATGGCAGCGGTGGTGGCTACGATAGTGGTGGCGGCTACGAAAGTGGACCGTCCGGAAACTCTGGCGGCGGCGGTGGCCGCGACATGGACGACGAAATTCCGTTCTAAGACCTAGGGCGTCGATCGGGCATTGGCTCAGTCGGCGCCGTTAGCGCATATCCAAAGCGTCTGACAAAACGGACAATACCGCGTCGCGGGGTACGTCAGACGTAATGAAGGCGTCTCCAATTCCCCGCGCAAGAATGAATCTGAGCGTACCGGCGACGACTTTTTTGTCCTGACCCATCAAATCAAGAAGCGCTTCTGCGCTGGGTAAATCTCCGTCGATATCCGACAAATCCACTTTCATACCCATCGCTTTGAGATGGGCACGAACGCGGCTTGGGTCTTCCTGGCTGCAAAGTCCGAGACGCGCCGAAAGTTCAAACGCAAGGCCGCATCCAACCGCGACTCCTTCACCGTGCAAAAGCCTATTTGAATATCCCGTCGCAGCCTCCAAGGCATGACAAAACGTATGACCAAGGTTCAAAAGCGCACGGTCGCCCTGCTCCGTCTCGTCACGCTCAACTATGTCAGCCTTCATTTCGCAGCTGCGTTTCACCGCATAAATCAGGGCGTCCATCTCCCGGTTGGCGATAGCGTCGGCATTGGTTTCGAACCACTCAAAGAAATCCGCGTCCCCAAGAAGCCCGTATTTGACCACCTCCCCGTATCCGGCGAGGAAATCTCGCTGCGACAGAGTCGAAAGCAGTGCGGTATCGGCGAGAACCAAGCTCGGTTGATGAAACGCGCCGATGAGGTTCTTACCCGACGCCGAATTGATCGCGGTTTTCCCTCCGACCGAACTGTCGACCTGCGCCAGCAATGTCGTCGGGATCTGCACAAACCTTACGCCCCGCCGAAGAATGGCAGCCGCAAAGCCGACCAAATCGCCAATGACCCCGCCGCCGAAGGCAATAATGACATCGCCACGCTCGACTTTCTGCTCTAGCAACCACTCGACGCTCTGTTCCAAATGCGCCCAGCCTTTGGTTTTCTCGCCTGCTGGCAAGCGCAACACGTCAAACGTCAAGCCCGCGCTGGCGAGACTGGATTGCAAGCCATCAAGATGGTGGCCCGCGACAGTCTCATCCGTGATGATCGCAATTTGCTTGCGGCCACCCATTGCGGCGATCCGGTCTCCCGCGCTTTGCAAAACACCATCGCCAATAATGATATCGTATTCGCGGTTTGGGAGATTGACGCGTACGGTTTCGGTCATGTGATCAGTTCCAAGATATGATCTTCGTTGAGCAAGACCTCGATGGTCCGCTGAGTTGTTTCGTCAATGGACGCGCCCGGTTGAACGTCTACGCGGAGTTGAGCCAATTGGTAGATCGGTTGCCGCACATCGAAAATGTCAGAAAGCGTTTGAAATGGGTTGTCCGTCCGCAGAAGTGGCCGCGTGTCTTTATGGCGCACACGCTCCCAAAGAAGCTTCAGATCAGCGTCGAGCCAAACGGACGCGCCCTTCTCATCAATCAATGCCCTATTGCGTTCTGCCAGAAACGCACCACCGCCAGTTGACAGGATGCAAGGTTCACCAGACAAAAGTCGCGCGATCACTTCGGTTTCCCGTTCTCGGAAAAAGGCTTCTCCATCGCGGGCAAAAATTTCAGCGATTGTCGCGTTTGCAGCAGCCTCGATTGCCGCATCACTGTCCAGAAACGGAACACACAATTTTTCGGACAACGCCCGTCCAATGGCAGATTTTCCGGACCCCATCATGCCCACAAGCACAACGGATCGCTTTAAGCGATAAGCACTTGAGATCGCATGATCTGAGTTCATCTTCACCGCCCCGGATCTAGGCTGCACATCGCCTAATGAAAAAATCTTTTACTCAATGCCGTGAACTTCAGAAAAAGGCCATATATAAAGGTCACAAAAGCGGCGGAACAGCCGTGATACGGGCAGAAAGAAGATTGGGGCATGTCGAATGTGGCGACTCATTAAAGTACTGTTTTTTTTGAGTGTGTTGGCTGCGGCCGGTTTGATTGCATATGCCTATATGGGTCCCATATTCTTCCCGGCTGATTTTGCGCCTCCCACAGCTGAGGTGAGCGAACCCGTGGTGTTGGAGACCGAATAGTGCGCCAGTTATTGTCGGCCCTTTGTTTTCTTGCAATTGCGCCAACAGCCCTGTTCGCTCAAGCAAACGAACCGCTCTCGGTAATTGATTGGCTGTCCGATAGCGTGACGGACGAACAGGCATTGGGCGATCGTGGCTTAGAACCACCGACTGCCACGAGTGCGCGTCCTCCCGATGTCCTTGTGACCCAACTTGATATGCCGACACCCGACGCAGTTGGACTGTTTTCTTCGGCGACCCTCGGCTTGCCGAATTCGATGTGGTCGCTGAGCGAAGAAACCTCTCTTGTAGAGCTTGTTTCTGACTTGCCGGATCCAAAAATCCCGGTTCTTCAGGATTTGTTGGTCACTTTGCTGCTGATACAATCCGATCCCCCTTTCGGCGCGACGCCGCAAGGACGGTTTTTCCTGTCTAGGGTCGATAAATTGTTGGAACTAGGGCGCCTTGAAGAAGCTGGGGCTCTATTGGATGCAACTGACCTCAACACGCCAGAGATTTTCCGCCGCCAATTCGACGTTTCTTTGCTCACCGGAACTGAGGACAAGGCGTGCCGTTCACTCAGCCAAGGGTCGAAAGTTGCTCCATCCTATGCCGCTCGCATTTATTGCCTCGCGAGAGAAGGTGATTGGCCCGCTGCTGCACTAACTCTCAATACGAGGCGTGCTCTTGGGGATATCTCAGATGACGATGATTTGTTGTTTAGTCTGTTTCTTGATCCCGAAATCTTTGACCACAGCTTAGAATTGCCGGAACCAGATCGGGTAACGCCCCTGATTTTCCGAATTCGAGAAGCTGTGGGGGAAAGCCTAAGCACAGTAGAACTGCCCTTGGCCTTCGCGCACGCCGATTTGAGATCGATCAATGGGTGGAAAACCCAGCTAGATGCCGCAGAAAGGCTGGCGCGGAACGGTGCAATTGAACCGAATGTCATGAAGGCCCTGTTTACTACGAGACGCCCATCTGCGTCGGGAGGAGTTTGGGACAAAGTGGCCGCTTTGCAGGCACTTCAAGCCGCGCTCGACTCGGAAAGAACAGACGCTGTTGGAGCGGCTCTCCCATCCGCCTTCGAAAGCGCTAAAGTAATGGGTGCGGAGGCGTTATTTTCAGAGATCTATTCAAATGAGGTAAGCGAATACGATTTGACTGGCGAAGCTGCGGAGATTGCTGCGACGATGATGTTGCTCAGTCCCGGTTCTGAGTTGGACATGAGTGGCGTGAATGTTGATCCGTTCCTTGTCGCAGTTGCTCAAGGACGACCTCAAGAAGTTCGTGCAACAGAACCTCGCCGCCTCGCTATTCAAGCGGCGTTCAACGGCGCGACACCCCCGCAAAGCGTTCAAACCTTATTGGACGATGACCGAACCGGCGAAGCCATCTTGGAAGCCATTCACCTGACAGAAGGCGGGCTTGATGGGGATTTGAATGCGATGCGCGATGCGATTACAATTCTTCGAGCCGTTGGCCTGGAAGACATCGCACGAAAGGCCAGCTTGCAATTTTTGCTAATGGAGCGCCTTTGACATCCAATTCAGAACAGCCAATGTCGCATTGGATCCAAGGATTTTTGGAGGCCCAAGCTGCTGAATTGGACGCGGCAACAAACACACGTCTAGCCTATGGTCGAGATTTGGCGAATTTTTCAGATTGGCTAGAACGTAAGTCGTTTCACTTCGCCACTGTCACGCAAGACAACATCGAAGGATATTTGATCGAATGCGACGCCGAGGGTCTATCTGCGTCGACCCGAGCAAGGCGCTTGTCAGCCATCAAGCAACTCTTTCGTTTTGCCTTTGAAGAAGGGCTGCGGGACGACAATCCCGCGATGCAGATTAAGGGGCCGAAGAAAGCCAAATCGCTCCCGAAAACCTTATCAGTGGAAGAAGTCGAAGCGCTTCTCGCAGCCGCACGAGACTGTGGCAGCGCGAGTTTGCGGAACACATGCCTGATGGAGCTTTTATATGCGACTGGGATGCGGGTGTCGGAGCTTGTTGAACTCCCGGTGTCTGCTGCGCGCGGCGACCCGCGCATGCTGTTAGTGAAAGGAAAAGGCGGCAAGGAACGGATGGTACCCCTATCGCCTCCGGCCCGAGACGCCTTAGCGGCGTACATTGTAGAACGCGACGAAAAGGAAACCGAAAAAAGATACAAAGGCATCCCTGAGTCAAAATTCCTCTTCCCAAGTCGCGGAAAGCTGGGTCACCTAACGCGTCATCGGTTCTTTGGTTTGATTAAAGAACTCGCAGTTAAGGCAGGTGTTTCACCTGAAAAGGTCACCCCACATACACTACGCCACGCCTTTGCAACCCACCTTTTGGCAGGTGGTGCTGACTTAAGGGCGATTCAGACTATGTTAGGCCATGCAGACGTTGCGACGACAGAGATTTACACCCATGTGCTGGATGAAAGACTGACAGAACTCGTGATGAACCATCACCCACTCTCCAATAAGAAATCTTGATCGCCGACGCTGCTGCCCTTATTCACTGAAATCAAATGATTGATACCACCGCTTTTGATGCCGCCTTTTGGGTTTCCGCTGGAGCCATCGCAGTCCTTCTTGTTTTATCCGGCTTCTTTTCTGGGTCAGAAACCGCCCTCACTGCCGCATCTCGCGGCAAGTTGCGGGCAACTGCCGATAAAGGTGGCCGAGGTGCACAGCGCGCCTTGGACATAACCGAAGACAATGAACGTCTTATCGGTTCTGTACTTTTGGGCAATAACGTCGTCAATATTCTCGCCACTTCGCTTGCAACGGCTGTCTTGACCAAAGTTTTTGGTCAAAACGGTGTTGCGGCAGCGACTTTGATCATGACCCTGTTGGTCCTGATTTTCGCTGAAGTTCTGCCAAAGACCTACGCCATCACAAACCCAGAACAGGTGGCCTCTCGCGTAGCCGGTCCGATCAGCGTTGTTGTGTTTGTGTTCTCGCCGATCGTATCTGCCGTGCGACTGTTGGTGCGTGGAGTCTTGCGAATATTTGGTGTCGAGATCGATCCAAATAGCAACATTCTAGCTGTACGCGAAGAGATCGCAGGCGCGTTACAACTTGGCCATTCAGAGGGCGTGGTTGAGAAAGAAGACCGTGACCGCATTCTTGGCGCGCTTGATTTGAGCGACCGCGAAGTTGAAGAGGTCATGCTGCATCGTTCTGGCATTGAAATGATCGACGTTGCGCAAGGCAGAGATGCAATCTTGAAGCAGGTGTTGGAGAGCAAATACACGCGCCTACCAGTTTTTCAGGATGACCCTGAAAACATCGTCGGTGTGATCCACGCGAAAGACCTTCTGCGTGCAACACACAATGGCGCTTCATCCGAGTTCGACATTCTTGAGGTCGCGAAACCTCCCTACTTTATCCCCGAGACGACGACGCTCGACGATCAAATGCGGAATTTTCTGCGCCGCCAAACGCACTTTGCGCTGGTGGTTGACGAATATGGCTCACTTCAAGGGCTGATCACGCTCGAAGATATTCTTGAAGAAATCGTTGGTGAGATCACCGATGAATTCGACAGCGATGAGGAAGACCTTATCGAAGCGACAGGCGACGGGGCCTTCCTTGTCGAAGGCGCGATGACCATTCGCGATCTGAATCGTGCTCACGACTGGTCGCTGCCCGATGAAGAAGCCAATACAGTCGCAGGATTGGTCATTCACGAAGCACAGATGATCCCGCTGGAAGGACAGGTATTTTCTTTCCATGGGTTTAGGTTTGAAGTCGTTGAGAAGGATCAAAACAGGATTTCTCAACTCAAAATTCGTAAACTATAGGGGCGTCACCGCCCCTTAAACAATCCACCCAATAGCCCACGAACAAGTCGGCGACCAGTTGTGCCCCCGAGTTCCTTAACAACTGCTTGAGTCAAAGCGTCGCTCAAACTGTCTGGGGAGGATGATTTTCGGGATGTGGACCGCCCGACTTGCGAACCGTTATATCGACGGGCCTTTTTGAATTCGCGCAGTTCTGCTTCTGCGGCTTCTTCCTCTGCCTCCGCCTTTTCAGCCGCTTCGGCCGCCTGATTTGCACGTTCCTTTAGCAGCTCAAATGCGCTTTCATGGTCCAAGAGTTCGTCGTATTTCCCGGCCATCGGTGACGCTTGCATGATCGCAGCTCTGGAGATGTTATCAAGCGGTCCTAGTTGCGAAGAAGGTGGGCGAATAAGCGTGCGTTCCACAATCGACGGAATGCCGTCGTCATCCAAAAAAGACGTAACCGCCTCGCCCGTTCCAACCTCTTGAATAGCCTCTGACGTATCGAAGGCGGGATTTTCACGGTAGGTTTCTGCGGCCTGTTTCAGCTCCTTGCGGTCTTTTGCAGTGAACGCGCGCAACGCATGTTGGATGCGGTTGCCGAGTTGCCCCAAGACATCTTCCGGCACGTCTGCAGGGTTCTGAGTGACGAAAAATACGCCAACCCCTTTTGATCGAATGAGCCGAGCAACTTGCTCGACCTTGTCTACAAGCGCTTTAGGCGCGTCGTCGAAGAGCAAATGAGCTTCGTCGAAAAAGAAAACGAGCTTAGGCTTATCCGGATTGCCAACTTCAGGCAGTTCTTCGAACAACTCGGACAGCAGCCACAGCAGGAATGTCGCATAGAGCCGTGGGCTTCCCATCAATTTGTCAGAGGCAAGAATATTGATCGCCCCGCGACCATCGTCGTTGCTCCGGATGATATCTTTCAGATCAAGCGCAGGCTCCCCGAAGAGTGATGTGCCGCCTTGGTTTTCCAACACCAAGAGTTGACGCTGAATTGCACCGACCGAAGACGCGCTGACATTGCCGTATCTCAGCGACAAATCCTTCGCGTTTTGCCCCACCCAAACCAGCATTGCTTGCAGGTCTTTCAGATCAAGCAGCGGCAAGCCCTCTTCGTCAGCCACGCGGAACGCGACGTTCAAAACACCTTCTTGAACATCGGTGAGTTCCAGCAACCGTGACAAAAGCAATGGTCCCATCTCAGCTACGGTGGTGCGAATGGGATGGCCTTGCTCGCCAAATAGATCCCAGAAAGTGACAGGGAAGCCAGAATAGTCCAGATCCAGGCCGATGGTCTTCGCGCGCTTGGTGAATGCATCGTGTAGCTTAAACGACTTTGTCCCTGACGCTGCTAAACCCGAAAGGTCCCCTTTGACATCAGAGAGAAACACCGGAACGCCGTTGGCCGAAAACCCTTCTGCCAAAATTTGCAGGGTCACGGTCTTACCCGTCCCTGTGGCTCCGGCAATCAGTCCATGACGATTTGACTTATCCAACCTGAGATATTGCGGTGTAGCGTAGCCCTCTGCACCGCCACCTACAAAGATTGAATCTGCCATGTCGTCCCCCGAGAAATGTCTAGCTGACGATACATTCAAAAATGAATGACGCCAGTGCAATTAGCCGCAGATCAGCATGTTCATGTAGTTCGTTGCTTAAGAACACTTTTCCCCTGACTTAGCTGTTGACGTGAAGGAATATGTTTTCTAGTTTTTCGCCAATAGTCGGCAATGTCCGACAGGGAGAATTGGAAAAGGGGTCCTTCTTTAGGACCCTTTTTTCATTCGGCGATTGTGAACTCACCGGCGATTTTTTGCGCTGACAGTCCTTTGAGCGCGTGATACGGATCAACCTGACAAAAATCGGAGCAATCTATGTTCAAGAAAACAATTGTAGCAGTCGCAACAACAGCAGTGTTTGCTGGATCATTCGCCTTTGCCCAAGAGGATACTGACGATGCCGTTGCAAACACGGAATCCACTTTGAGCCTTGGCGAAGAAGTCACTCAGGCCCCACGCGAGCCACAGGTCGGCGAGACCTACATTGGGTCAGTCGAAGGTGATTGGGCCCTGCGTTGTTTGAAAGCTGAAGAAGGTAGCGTCGATCCTTGTCAGCTTTATCAACTGCTGAATGATGAAAGCGGAAATTCGGTCGCTGAGATGAGCCTGTTCCCAATTCCAGATGGTGAGCGTGCTGCTGCAGGCGCAACAATCGTTGTTCCGCTCGAGACGTTTTTAACAGAACAAGTGACCCTGAGCATCGATGGCGGCACCCCGCGTCGGTACCCTTTCACATTCTGCAATGGCGCAGGCTGTGTGGCGCGTGTTGGGTTCACTGCCGAAGAGATTGACCAGTTCAAGCGCGGCAACCAAGCGACAATGCGTATTGTTCCTGCAGCGGCCCCAGATGAAGAAGTGATCCTCTCGATCTCACTGTCTGGCTTTACCGCAGCTTATGATAAGCTGGAAAACAGCTAAGTGCATTAGGGCTACCTTCGGGTGGCCCTAAACTTTCCTAAGGGCGAGAACCGCGTTTAGACCGCCGAACGCAAAGGCGTTCGATAGTACGACATCTACCTCCGCATCTCTTGCTTCATTCGGAACCACGTCCAAGGCACATTCAGGGTCAGCTTCTTCGTAGTTGATCGTCGGGGCGATCACCCCTTCTTTCAAGGCCATGATACAGGCAAAGAGTTCGACTGCCCCCGTGCCTCCAATCAAATGGCCGTGCATCGATTTGGTTGAGGAAATCATCAACTGGTCTGCGTGGGCCCCGAACACATCCGCCACGGCGGCACATTCTGTTTTGTCATTTGCCGCCGTTCCGGTGCCATGCGCGTTGATGTAACCGACCTTGGACTTCGCGATCTTGCCGTCTTTTAGTGCACCGTGGATCGCGCGAGCCGCACCTTGTTTTGAGGGCATAACAATATCAGCAGCGTCCGAGGACATCGCAAATCCTGCCACCTCACACAGAATATTAGCTCCCCGCGCCTTTGCATGTTCGAACTCTTCAAAGACAAAGATGCCTGCACCTTCGCCCTGCACCATCCCGTTTCGCGTTGCCGAGAATGGTCGACACCCATCCTTGGACATGACCCGAAGACCTTCCCAGGCCTTGATCCCACCAAAGCACAACATGCTTTCCGAGCCACCAGTGACCATCACCTTGGCCATGCCGCTACGTACCATATTGAACGCCTGTCCCATCGCATGATTGGACGATGCACATGCCGTTGCAACGGTGAAAGATGGGCCGCGAAGGTTCCATTCCATAGACACGTGACTGGCCGCCGCGTTGTTCATAAGTTTTGGTACAATAAAGGGATGAACGCGGTTCTTTCCCTCTTCGTAAACCACACGGTAGTTTTCATCTTGTGTGTTTAGGCCACCGCCTGAGGTTCCAAGCACAACCCCCGACCGGTCAGCGAGTTTGCCGGTGAACTTCAACCCCGTCTGTTCAATCGCCTGTCGCGCGGATAATAACGTAAACTGTGTGAAACGATCGTAGAGGGCGATTTGTTGGCGGTTAAAATAAGCGTGTTCATCATATCCGCTCACCTGCCCACCGATTTGGATTTGAAGCCGGTCTACATCACGAATATCCAGTGGGCCGATACCTAAGCGGCCTTCCTTCATCGCTTCAAAGGTCGAGGCCACATCATGCCCTAGGGGATTGATCGTCCCTGCCCCAGTGATGACGACACGTTTCATTGTCAGGTCTTTTGATCCGCGACGAGTTTTTCGACGGCGCCAATGATGGTCTTCACCGAGGTAATGTCAAAATCGCTTGCCGTTGGATCGTTCGCGTTGAAGGGGACCGAGATGTCGAAGGCTTCTTCAATGGCAAAGATGCTTTCAACCAAGGCCAAGCTATCAACACCCAGACTTTCGAGGGTGTCGTCCAATGAGATATCAGACGGCTCTAACAAAGCCTGTTCCGCGATGATCTCGATGATTTTGTCCTGAACATTCATGGCTTACCTTGTGGGATCATTGACCAACTTGCGTGATCACTTAACCATTCCTTAGCCGTTTCAAAAGGGCCGGAAGTGATTTCAGACCTCTCATCTGGGCTCGATGATCCAACATATCGACGGCAGGATAACCCATCACGAAATGCCCATCGTCTACGTTTCCAAGAACGATCGCACCACCGCCAAGAACAACATCTTTTCCGACGACAACGTTGTCTTTAACGCCAGACTTCCCACCAAGAACCGATCTATCACCAATCACAGTCGAACCGGCTACCGCGGCCTGAGCACAGAGTACGCAATCCTCACCGACCACTACGTTGTGACCGACCTGAACAAGGTTATCGATCTTGGTCCCACGACCTACTGATGTTGGTCGAATGGTACCTGCATCTACGGTCGAATTGGCACCGATTTCGACGTCATCGCCAATAACGACGCTGCCCAAAGAATGAATGCGGTGGCGGATCGCGTCGTCTGGGGGCGAAAGTGGCTCTTTGGCAAGAGAAATAAAGGCCCGTTCCTCATTCGAAAGGCCTTCCGTCACAAAGGAGAACCCATCCGCGCCAACAACTACGTTCGGTTGAAGGACTACATTGTCACCAATCAAGACGTTCCGACCGATCCGAACGCCTGGGTGCACCTGACAGTTACGGCCAATCTTCGCGCCTTCCGCGATGCTGACGTGCGAAGCGATGAGCGTTCCAACACCGACGACTGCCGCATCGGCAATTGTTGTGAAAGGTCCAACGGAAACGTCTTCATAGAGATGCGCCTTGGCGGACACTTTCGCCAACTCGGACACCCCATCGCCGGTGTCCGGTGTATCAAAAGACTGAGTTAGATGCGCCATTGCCAGACGTGGGCGCTCTACCAAGATGGCCGCTTCCAGCCCGAGCGCTTGCCAATCCGCGTCTTTCCATAAGATAGCAGCCTTGGCCTTTGTGGCAGCAACGGCCCCCGCGTATCTTGCCGACATAGCAAGGGCTAAATCATTTACGCCGGAACTAGCAGGTTCTTGCGGTCGTTCGACTGCTAGATCTACATTGCCAACTGCTTCAGCCCCAAGTGCGGCTGCAATTTCTGAAATTCGCCGTGCCATAGACACCCCTTGATTGCGGGGCCTACTTAGCCTTGAACAGCGCTGATCGCTACCCCTTCACGCGCCAAGGCCTGCCAGACACGTGCATCGCGGCCATAAACGTCACGTCTGAACTGAAGATTGCCAAGCGCGTCGGTGAAGGCGGTGCGATAAACAAGATGAACCGGAACCGGCTGTTCGAGATCCACGCGATTTTCGCGTCCAGTGCCCAATTTCGCTTGAAAGAACCCTTCTGGATCAACTTCTTGCAAGGCCAACAATTCGTAAGCAAAATCAAACGGATCATTCAGACGAATACATCCGTGGCTGTACGCCCGGGTTTCACGAGAGAACAGGTTTTTTGCCGGAGTATCGTGAAGATAGATGTTGTATTGGTTCGGAAACATAAATTTCACCAAGCCCAAAGCATTGCTCCGGCTAGGCGGTTGACGCATTGAGAATGGGAAGTTCCGACGCGTAAACTGTGTGAAATCAACATTAGCTCTGTTTACGACACGCCCGCGACGGTCGGTGATCTCTAAATGGCGCACCGCATTTGGATTGCGCTGAAGCTGCGGCAGATATTCCTTGGTCATTATCGAACGCGGCACATACCAACTTGGATTGATGACCATGAATTCCATCACATCAGAAAATTCAGGGCTTTGCCGATCGGCATCATTCGCACCAATCACCGATCGGGTTTGGAACGTCACAACATCATTGTCGACAATACGAGCTGTGAAGTCCGTCAGGTTCACCCAAATATGGCGGTCACCCTTCTCGTGATTGATCCAACGTTCACGTTCCATCGCAACAAGGACGGATTGCAATCGACGCTCCATTGAAACGTTGATTTGCTCCAATGTGCCTTCACCAGCGGTTCCGTCCACTTCAAGACCGTGCATCTCTTGAAACTTGCGCACCGCCATTTCTAGAGCTTCATCATATGTTTGAGATGCTGTACGCGGCAAATATCCCATGGAAATCAGTCTATTACGCAACGCGACAACAGCTTGACCAGAATCTCCAAGTTCGAGCTTCCGACCATTAACGCGCGGACCCCAGCCACCGTTCAGCAAACCAGCATCAAGTTCGATTTTTTCGCGCATCAAACGACTGTATTCTGGCGAGCTCGGCGGCAGCGCGCGCAAGAATGTCCCGGCATTCGCTGCCGCGAATTCTTCTATGGTCTCAAGACGATCACGATATGCAACTTCGCGCTTGATCAATTCATCGACATTGCCAGGTACTAAGATACCGGATTGGACATCGCGCGCATATTGCAGCAACAATCGGCTGAGCTCGACTTCAACCTTGCCTTGCTGTTCGGGTGTTCTTGCCTCCCTCAACATAGCCATGACGTTGGATGTATTGTAACGCTCCGGCGGCAAACCATGCGCATCGGTTCCATCCAAAACAGTTAGAAAGGTATTGCGGCGCTCTTGAGCCTGTTCGTCCGAACCCGTCCAAATGCCTTCGAAATTCCTGTCGCGATAAAAAGCTGCAAGATCGTCATCCCGCGCAGCGGCCTCTGCAACGGCTTGGCGAAATGCGGTGACTTGAGCCGCAATGGCAGTCGGTAAAATCAATGAAACTGCGACAATCGCCGGAGCCAAAATTCGCAAATTCAAATCAAAAAAACGCCAATGCACAAACATCATCCCCATGAAGGTTTGGTCTTAAATTACAAGGCAATACAAAGCAGATACGCAACTTAGTCTAATCACATTCACGATGTTCTCTACCTAACCGGTCGTTCTGAGGTTCGGTGTTGAAAAATCGTCACAGACTAAAGCCTTCAAATTTGCGCAAAATCCTGCCTATTTCCCCCTAGTCAACTTAAGGGGGTGCAGAAATGTGTTGGTCCTCGAATCGTCTTATGTCATAACTTCGCCATCACCGGGGGGATCAGGTGACACCTGCGTTATGTGAGGCGCAGAATAAAAGACGGGGCACTACAGGCTTATGACAGGCAATACAGGTACGAGCATTTCGCGGCGCGGCGTGTTGGGTGCGTTTGCTGCAACCGTTATCACCGCGGCACCTACTTTCTCCAATGCAGCTGGTTTTCTCAGAGGCTCAGGCGACGTGAGGCGTTTGAGCATGTTTTCTGGTCGGACGGGTGAACGGATCAACACTGTTTACTGGATCGACGGCGAATATATCAGCGAAGCGTTGAGAGAGATTAACCTTTTCATGCGTGATTGGCGTACGAGCGAGGCCATCAGCATGGACACAAGAACGATCGACATCATGTCGGCGTCGGCCCGGTTGCTGGATACAGATCAACCGTATCAGTTGTTGTCCGGTTACCGGTCTCCTCAAACAAACGCTTTGCTGCGGTCGCGCTCTCGAGGCGTTGCACGCAATTCACTGCACATGAAAGGCCAAGCCGCTGATCTCCGCTTGGCTGGGCGTTCTGTGTCACAGATGGCGCGCGCAGCGGCATCTTGTCGTGCGGGTGGCGTCGGAAAATATTCCGGTTCAAACTTTGTACACATGGACTGCGGTGTTGTACGGACCTGGGGTCGTTAATCGACCCCAAGTCATTCTCGAAGTTTAATGCGAAGGAGATTGCGCTCAATTGAGAGCGCCGTTTTTTTCTTAGAAATCCGCCTCCAAGCCGCAAGACAAATCACCAGCCTCATAAACGTGCAATGCGTGAGGATCACCCCCTGTCAGTTGCACGACAAATAGGCCTTGATCGTTCTCAACAAGCATCTCGCCTGCACCGTCAAAGAGACAAACTAGCCGACCTTCGGACCTCTCCTCCACACATTGGATCGCACCATCCGTAGCCCGGACGACCTGATTTCCATATTGCGTGACGATGTTCGCCATCTCCAGTTTCTCGAAATAGGAACTGACATCCGTTGCGATAGCGCAGTCAGCTAGTGCGCTGGATGGAATGAACGCAAAAAAGAACCGCCCCTACAATCGACGATGCGGTAAATCTTACTACAAAATTCATCTAAATCTTTACCTCAGTGCTTTAGTGCGCGCTTAGAAACAAGAACGCGCTCAGCCCCAAACTATGTCGGATTTAGGAACCCATCCAAGAAGAAAATAAGATATCGACTTACGGCGATGTGGCGCACCCGAGAGGATTCGAACCTCTGGCCTCTGCCTTCGGAGGGCAGCGCTCTATCCAGCTGAGCTACGGGTGCCTGAAGTCGCTATAACTTGGCGCGGCGGTGCTCGCAATGGGTTAAGCGAAAAGCTCGTGGCAAAGTTCGAGTGCGTCAATCAACACGTCCACCTCATCGGTCGTATTATACATCCCGAAAGACGCGCGACAGGTCGCGGAAACACCCATATGCTCCATCAAGGGCATCGCGCAATGCGTCCCTGCCCTCACAGCCACGCCGCGTTTATCCAAGACAGTCGAAATGTCGTGGGCGTGGGCCGCCCCTTCGATCGACAAAGAAAAGATTGCACCTTTGGTGACCGAGTTACCTTGTACGTTCAGCCAATTCAGACCTGCAAACTTTGACTGGGCGTAGTCACGCAATTCAAGTTCATGGGCGGCAATATTGGAAAGGCCGATCTCCATCATATAATCAAGCGCAACGCCGAGTCCGATGGTTTGGACGATGCCAGGTGTCCCAGCCTCGAACTTCATCGGCGCATCGTTGTAATCCACCCCATCGCGCCGAACGTCGCGGATCATATCGCCGCCGCCGATAAAGGGGCGCATCTCTTTCATCCGTTCGGGTGCGACATAGATCGCCCCAGATCCAGATGGGCCATAGAGCTTGTGCCCCGTGATCGCGTAGAAGTCGCAGCCAATGTCTTGAACGTCGACAGGTAAATGAACCGCTGCTTGGCTTCCGTCGACAAGCACAGGCACACCCTGCTCATGCGCGCCTGTTGTGATCGCTTTGACGTCCACAACAGTGCCCAGAACATTCGACATATGAGTGATGGCAACGAGCTTTGTTTTCGGACCAATCGCATCCAAAACAGCTTGCGGATCAAGGTCGCCATTCGCGTCCACATCGACCCATTTCAAAACCACGCCTATGCGTTCGCGCAAGAAATGCCAGGGCACGATATTGGCGTGATGTTCCATGATCGAAAGAACGATCTCATCCCCAGCCTCAAACCGTGGCATAGCCCAGCTATAAGCGACCATATTGATGCCTTCGGTCGTTCCCGAATTAAGGACGATATTGTCTTCCGATTTGGCATTCAGGAATTTGGTAATGGTCCCACGCACTGCCTCGTATTTGTCCGTCGCAAGATTGGAGAGGTAATGAAGCCCCCGATGAACATTCGCGTATTCTTCGGCGTAGCCACGGGTCACCGCATCAATCACGCATTGAGGTTTTTGCGCTGATGCTCCGTTGTCGAGGTAAACCAGCGGCTTACCGTTCACTTCACGCGACAAGATCGGAAAGTCGGCGCGAATTTTCTGTACGTCGAATGTCATTTACACAGTTCCAGCGATTGGGAGGCCCAGAATGGGAAGCAGCAGTGACAAAGCAATGACCATCGCGACAATAGACAAAGCGAATGCGCCAAACGACTTCCACAAGCTCTTATACCCATGAAGCACGTCGATGAACTGCAAGAGGATGTAGAATAGGAAGACGATTCCGGCGAAATTCGCGAACGCGCCAAGCAAAGGTGAAATGAGAACAAGCACCAACTGAAGAAGTTGGAATGCAACTGTAATGCCTTGGTGCCATGAGATTAGCAGGATCGTACTGTCCAACGATCCCGTCCCTCCTAACCATCGCCCGATGTAGTGCAGCGCAAACACCATCGCGAGCATGACAAAGCCAACAAAGACTGCCGCCATCCAAGGCGATAGCGAAGCCGTCTGCACACCTTCAGGAGCCGGCGTTACCGCAGCGACGGCCGATAGAACCAATGCGCTGAGGATGGAAACCAGACCAAGCAAAAGCCAAAGCGATCGCCGGTCAATATCCAACGAGATCAAGTATTCGGCAACCTTTCTCGGTTCCGTAAAGGATTGAAGGACGAGTTGAGACACAAAAGATCGTTCTTTGCTCATTCCCCTGCCTCCGCTTCTCTAAATGCTTGAAGTCCAATGATTGCAAAAGACACCAACCAGACCCCGCCGACAAGGTTTGCCCCAGGTCCCGGCCCCAAAAAGCCTGCCATCAAACCATAGAGCAACAGCACGGGCGTTGTGGCCAACAGTGACCAAAACAATGCAATGCGGGCGCTATAGAATGTTCCCTTCCCACCAAAGAGGCGGAACAGGAGATGAAAACCCGCGGCGAGCAAGTAGAGCATCAAAGGCCAGATCATGATCCAGCTCATGAACTCGTATGCCATCAGTTGCGTCAACTCTGGCGCCTCTTGCCCCGCTTCAAGCTCAAACCCTGCCGCGCGCCGCGACAAGCGAGGCCATTGCGCTATGAAAATCAGGAAGCACGCGGCCATGACATAGGCAATTGCGCGATCTTCGCGTTTGCCATGGGATAACAGCTCACGAACGACGGTTCGGGGCCTGCGCCACGTCCTGACAATATCCGTCGTGACGGCCATTAGCTGTGCCGTGCCAACCAGTTTTCGAGACGAAAACGGATATCTTCTGCTAACTCTTCGTCTTCAATCTCTTCCAATGCCTCGGCCAAGAACGCCAAAGTCAGAAGATTGGTGGCATCTCGATGGTTCACACCGCGCGAACGCAAATAGAACAAGGCCGTTTCATCAATAGCACCCGACGTCGACCCGTGGGAGCACGCGACATCATCGGCGTAAATCTCTAGCTCAGGTTTCGCTAAAAACTGGCTATCGTCATCGAGCAACAAAGATTGGCTTATTTGGTAACCGTCGGTCTTTTGCGCGCCCTCTTTGACGAGAATTTTGCCCTGAAACACACCCGTCGCACCGTTGCGGAGCACCTTCTTAAACACCTGACGGCTTTCGCAGTTCACCGCGTCATGAGTAATGAACACCGTATCGTCGTGATGGAAATCCTTACCGTCACCCACACAAGCCCCAGCAACATGCGCTACAGCGTCGTTACCAACGATGTCGATAACGCATTCATTGCGGGTCAAAACGCCGTTCGCGGTTAGCGTGAAGGACTTGAACGTCGCCTCGGACGCAACTCTTGCAAAACAATGGGTTACGGAGCGACGTTCATGATCGCGGCCTTGTGCTCGCACATGATGGAACGCACCGCCCTTCGCGATGTCGACCTCTAACCCCTTAGAGAGCCGCGCACCTGCAGGACCAGTCTCTAGGAGCGTCACAGATGCCCCTTCGTCGACTTTCACGACGTTGTGGATCGCAACGTCGGAGGCCACATCGTTGTGCAGATAGATCAAATTGATCGGCTTTGATGCGACACCCGTTGCATGGATAATCACACCGTCCTGCGCCAACGCTGTGTTCAAAGCGGCCAAAGGACGTTCAACCGGCGACTGACCGTTGGCTTCTAATACGCCATAGAGGTCTTTCGCCCAATGAATGTCGGCATCCATGGCCACGGCGAGCCGTTCAATCGTCACGCCTTCCGCGCTCAAATCGTCCGACGCCGCTTCGTCAAATACGCCATCGACAAAGACAATCTTTACACGATCAACAGCATCGAAAAGAGGGCCTTCATCGTTATGGAACAATGCAGCTTCTGGCGCGTCCACCGATGTGAGGCTCGTTGGGTCAGTATATTTCCAATACTCATCACGCCGAGTTGGGAGCCCCATCTCTCGCACCCGAGCAAGCGCGCTTTCCCGCGCAGCGTTCCCCCAGCCGTTTGAGGCCGGTAACGTCAGGCCGTCTAGTCTTGTCGCGGTTAGAGCCGCTTTCATCTGTGGCAAAGCCATTAAGCGACCTCCGCCAGAATGTCAGCATATCCGTTGTTTTCAACTTCCAAGGCCAGTTCCGGCCCACCGGATTTGATAATCTTACCATCCGCCATGATGTGCACGACATCCGGCTTAATATGATCCAGCAAACGCTGGTAGTGCGTGATAACAAGAAACGCGCGCCCTTCGGACCGCAATGCGTTAACGCCCTCGGACACAAGTTTCATCGCATCCACGTCCAGACCGGAGTCTGTTTCGTCGAGGATGCACATCTTTGGCTCTAGCATCGCCATCTGAAGGATTTCGTTTCGCTTTTTCTCACCGCCAGAAAAGCCCACGTTCACTGGGCGCTTGAGCATGTCAGCATCGATCTTAAGCGTCTTTGCCTTTGCGCGAACTTCCTTGAGGAAATCACCCGCGCTCAATTCCTCTTCGCCGCGGGCTTTGCGCTGAGCATTAACCGCCGTGCGCAAGAACGTCATGTTGCCGACACCAGGGATCTCGACCGGGTACTGAAATGCGAGGAACAACCCTGCTGCCGCGCGCTCTTCTGGTTCAAGATCAAGCAGATCTTCACCGTCTAGGGTCGCCGCTCCGCCCGTCACCTCATACCCATCTTTGCCAGACAAGACATAGGAAAGAGTCGATTTACCCGAGCCATTAGGCCCCATGATGGCGTGAACCGTACCAGGTTCGATTGTGAGGTCTACGCCCTTCAGGATAGACTTTTCTTCTTCTTCAAGATCAACGCGGAGGTCTTTGATTTCCAACATCTTATTTTCCTCTGATTGCCTGCTTAGGCGTATTGATTTCATCGTATTCCAACACGCAGATCGTCGCAGTGGCGACACTACGACGTTTCATTCGGTCAAATACGGATTGTGCTAGAGCGAAACGATCGTCTCGCCGTTGAAGTGGATGGAGAGCGGTGCAGTCGTTTGCGTCACCTGCTCCACATAATCTTGGCTGAACGCCTGAGCGAATTCTGCGGGAAAGAACCACACCAGATTGTGCATGGTCACAAGCATAACGGCGATCCCGCACACCTGCGCCATCATATGCCGCAACGACTTGTGTTTGAGCACCCCGCCGATGAAGAATACAATCATCGCTGCCAATCCTGCGTCCATAGCGGCCAGCGTCGCAGGATCGGTCGCATCGTTGGAAATGCCGACCAGTTCGAACCGAATATAACGAGCCGCGATCAATGCAAGGAAGCCCAAGGCCACCGACAGCAAAACCGATCCCAGACCGGCTTTCTGTTCTGTTCGGGCACTGTTGTTGGTCTTGATAATCTGCTTGGAAATGCGTTTGGGAATACGCATTCCGGTTTCTGGATCGAGGTACGACGTATTCTTCGGATCGTTGATCCGTTTGATGCGCGCCTGAAAATACGAGACCTGATCTTCCATCACCGGTCATACCTACTACGCCCCACTTTCCATATGGACGTGGATTTGGGCGAGACTTGGGCGTCGTCAGGGCTAGGCTTCGGCGATTTAGTGATGTTCTGTTCACTTTCCACTTCTCCCCAAAACCACTTGGGCAAAGAGTGAACCCAAAGTTCCAGAAAGTGCTGCCAAAGCAATGACTTGCCAAACCATCAGCTGGTCGGTCAATGCATCCACGACGGCTGTGAACCCAGCACAGAACAAGCCTGTCATCAATGCAGATACCCACATGAACCGAGTCATTTGCTGAACTGCTTTTTCGAGAAGTGATAAAATGACCGCGCAATGAAGAATGCACAGATCAAAATCACCACGTTAACGATAGATCCACGCTCCCACCCGCGCGAAACTGCAATCCAGATGGAAATCAGTGTCACGACAGACGCAATTGGAAGCAGCCAATTCAGCAAAAGATGCTGAAGCTGACCCGCTTTTTCCTCAAGCGCGTTTGGTGTAGAGCAATCGTCCATTAGCCAACAGACCCTTCCAAGGAAATCGCCACAAGTGCTTGAGCTTCCATAGCAAATTCCATCGGAAGCGCTTGGAGCACTTCTTTACAGAAGCCATTCACCACAAGCGCGACCGCTTCTTCTTCATCCATCCCCCGGGATCGGCAATAGAACAGCTGATCATCATCAACCTTGGAAGTCGTCGCCTCATGTTCCACACGTGAAGAGTTATTCTTCACCTCGATATAAGGAACCGTATGCGCCCCACATTTGTCGCCGATCAGAAGTGAATCACACTGTGTGTAGTTCCGACTTTCTTTGGCTTTGGGGTGCATCGACACCAATCCACGGTAGGTATTTTGTGCCTTGCCCGCGCTAATACCCTTGGAAACGATCCGAGATTTGGTGTTCTTCCCAAGATGAACCATCTTTGTGCCGGTGTCGGCCTGTTGATAGTTGTTCGCGATCGCGATGGAATAGAATTCACCTTGACTGTCATCGCCACGCAGAATGCAGCTCGGGTATTTCCAAGTTACAGCAGAACCTGTCTCCACCTGTGTCCACATCACCTTTGACCGCGCGCCGCGGCAGTCGGCCCGCTTGGTCACGAAGTTATAAATCCCGCCGTTGCCATTCTCATCGCCGGGGAACCAGTTTTGTACGGTGGAGTATTTCACCTCAGCATCTTCTTCGATGATGATTTCCACAACAGCCGCATGAAGCTGTGCCGTATCACGCTGCGGTGCCGTGCAGCCTTCAAGATACGACACATACGATCCCTTATCAGCAATGATCAACGTCCGCTCAAACTGACCTGTGTTCTCCGCATTGATCCGGAAATACGTCGACAATTCCATGGGGCAGCGCACACCGGGCGGGACATAGACAAACGACCCGTCAGAGAAGACCGCCGAATTCAACGTCGCATAGAAATTGTCCGACGGAGGCACTACCGTCCCGAGGTATTTCTTCACCAACTCAGGGTGCTCTTTGATGGCTTCGGAGATTGAGCAGAAGATCACGCCTGCTTTCTTCAATTCCTCCTGAAAGGTCGTCCCAACAGATACGGAGTCAAAGACAGCGTCTACGGCAACCTTACGCCCTTCGCCCGGCGCATCTTCCGCGCCCTCAACACCGGCAAGGATCATCTGTTCCTTTAGTGGAATACCAAGTTTTTCATAGGTCACCAGCAGCTTCGGATCGACCTCATCCAAGGATTTCGGCTTCTCCTCCATGCTCTTTGGACGGGCGTAGTAATAGATATCTTGGAAATCGATATCAGGATAATCCACCATCGCCCATGTTGGCTCTTCGATCTTTTCCCAACGCTCGAACGCGGAAAGGCGCCATTCCGTCATCCACTCCGGCTCATCGTTCTTGGACGAAATCAACCGAACGATATCCGGGTTCACGCCCTTCGGGGCGTATTCCATCTCGATCTCGGTTTCCCAACCATATTTGTAGGTCCCGGACAGTTCCGCAACCGCGTCAACCGTTTCCTGATCGACACCGTCTTTGACGTCCATTTGATCCAATGCAGCCATCTTCTCTCGTCCTCTCTCCACACCGCCTATGCAGCGCGGCGACCCAGTCTTTTCTTTGTCCAGGCTTCGGCGAACCGAAGCACATCATCTTCTGTCGTCTCGACCCCGAGCGAGACGCGAACAGCGCAACTCGCATCCTCGTTCGAATAGCCCAAAGCCTGCAAAACCTTGCTTGCCTTCACTTTTCCCGATGAACAGGCCGATCCAGCTGAAACAGCAAAACCTGCCAAATCCATCGCCATAACTTGCGTTTCGCCCTTCCAACCGAGGGAAATGAAACAGCTCGTATTTGGCAGCCGTTCAGCATCTTTCCCTACAAAAATAGTATCCGGCACCGCATCCTCAATGGCCTTTTCTAGAATATTTCTAAATTGCGCAAGTCGATCCATTTGACCGTCAGAAAGAGCCTTATCCGCAGCCTCAATGGCAGCCCCCATTCCGGCAATTCCGATGATGTTTTCGGTACCAGATCGCCGACCCATCTCCTGACCACCGCCGCGCAGTTGTGCCGTCAAATCATGGCCCTGAGGGATAATCAAAGCGCCAACCCCCTTCGGTCCGCCAAACTTGTGAGCCGACAAAAACATCATCTCGACGCCCGACCAACTGTAAGCTACTGGAATTTTTCCAACCGCTTGCGTGACATCCGAAACCGCCAATCCTTTTGGCAAAGACTGAAGAATACCTGTTTCAGAATTTGCCAATTGAAGCGTTGAGGCTTCAGGTTCACGCACTTGAACCGAAACTCCACTCACCTGCAAAGATGGTGCGCACCACGCCAATACTGCCTCATGCTCCATCGCAGAAGCCAACAAGCCACGTCCACCAAACGCCAAAGCGGCAGCTTCCGTCGCTCCAGACGTAAAGACAATATCTGCGTTCCCCGCACCTGTCGCCGCCGCAACCTGCTGGCGCGCCTTTTCCAATATGCCTTTCGCTGCACGACCTTCCGCATGCACAGACGACGGATTTCCCGCCACATCCATAGCAGCAATCATCGCGGCACGCGCTTCAGCCCTTAATGGCGTCGTTGCATTATGATCCAAATAGACGCGAGACACCTTACAGCTTTCCTCTTGCCGAAAATACTTCGGGGGATGAAGGCCGCAGGCCGAAGGGGGCAGCGCCCCCTTTTTTCACCAGCAAGAACACGACCCCCATCATTCGTCCACAACTTCAAACAAGGCCGGAACAGCGGGGCAAGGCGCTAGATCATTCTCGACGACATCTGACAAACGCGCTTGATGAAGGAAAACATAGACATGTGCAGACAAGCCTTCCCACAAACGGTTGGTTAGAGATTGCGCGCGGCTTCCTGATTCCGCCCCAGAAGCCCCACCGCCTTTGTGCATAGCGCTCACAGTTTCATCCACGGCTTCAAGGATTTCCGCCACGCGAATATCCGACGCAGGTCTTGACAACCGATACCCTCCACCGGGACCACGGACAGACACAACAAGATCCGCACGGCGCAACTTCACAAAAAGTTGCTCAAGATAGGCCAGAGAAATGTCCTGCCGCTTGGAAATTTCGGTTAGGTTCACCAAGGCGGTTTCGGGTTGCAGTGCGATATCCGTCAACGCAACCATCGCATAGCGGCCCTTAGTACTTAGCTTCACGGTGTTCCCTCACAACGATTCTCAATTCAATTGACCTTTCCGGCGTGGCTGATTAGGTCAGTTGAAACCCGATTTAGCACATCTGCGCTGAATTTAGAACCTTTCTAATTTACCCGACTCTTTCTGTCAAGAATATGGGTAGCAAACTGATGGATCACAATGCCTGAAGTCATTTTTCCTGGCCCAGAAGGCCGCCTCGAAGGTCGCTATCACCCGCAAAAAGACCGTGACGCACCAATTGCAATCATCTTGCACCCGCATCCGCAGTTTGGCGGCACGATGAACAACCGTGTCGTCTACAATCTACACTACGCGTTTCACGAGATGGGCTTTACCTGCCTGCGCTTCAATTTCCGCGGTGTTGGACGCAGCCAAGGCGAGTATGATCAAGGCGTTGGTGAACTGTCCGATGCGGCCTCCGCCCTCGACTACCTGCAATCCATGAATTCCAATTCAAAGCATTGCTGGGTCGCCGGTTTCTCCTTCGGCGCTTGGATCGGAATGCAGCTCTTGATGCGGCGGCCTGAGATCACAGGGTTCATCTCTGTCTCCCCACCAGCCAATATGTATGATTTCAGCTTCCTCGCGCCCTGCCCGTCTTCTGGCTTGATCATCAACGGCTCCAACGACCGCGTCGCGCCACCAGCCGATACGGTCAACCTTGTGAACAAGCTGCATGAACAAAAAGGTATCACCATCACCCACACCGAGATGGAAGGCGCCGGGCACTTCTTTGAAGATCCTTACATGGACCCGATGATTGAAAACGTGCAAGCTTACGTCCGCCGCCGTTTGACAGAGAATACACGCTAATGAGCTTTATTGACGATATGGGCATGGCATTGGCGGATGAGGCTCTGGCCGAGGCAGCAGCATCAGGCGACGAAAAACTGGTCGACCGCATCGCCACGATGCTGGGCGCGTCTTCGCAATCGTTGGAAGAAGCCTATCTCACTGGCATTCGTGTGCGCCGCGCTGAAGCCCGCGCCAAAGAAATGATCGACGAGTCACGCAAAAAGCGGAGCGCTGATGCAGCCCCCGCAGCTGGCTGACATTTTTCTGATCCCCCTGATGGACGGCGATTTCGCCGTCGGTCAGGTGGTAAATGCAAAGGACACGCCTGAGGGCACGGTTCTTTGCATTTTGACCTTGCTCAAATCCGCGCCTGATTGGCCCCCGTCCCCTATTCATTATTCTGAAGCCATTGCCTTAGTCCTGACCCAGACCGCGTCATTGACCGATGGGACTTGGCAAACGGTCGGGTTTGAAGCTGTGCCAGCGTTAGAACGCGTCTTTGATTTGGAAAAGGCAGTGGCCTCGAACTTTGAGAACCTAACAGTCCATGATCCTGCCATCTTGGAAGCCTTCGTAAACGCCTGTCATGGGCTCTACCCTTGGGACGGCTTTCCGGACAGTCAGTTCTTTGCAAGGCTCCTCATCCATCCAGACCGCATCCCTTCCACTGCAAAAATGAAGAGCCAGTTCCCCTCATGACCTCACGGATCGAACAACAATTGGCCTTTCTGAACGAGGCGGACAAACTCAAGTCAGTCACGCGCGGGACAACGCTGAATGACGGTTCCCGAAAAGAAAATTCAGCGGAACATAGCTGGCACATCGCGCTCTACGTCCTGACCCTCGCAGAACACGCAAATCGGCCCATTAACGTCGACCGCGTGATCAAGATGCTTCTTCTGCATGACATCGTTGAGATCGACGCCGGCGACAACCCGATCCACGGCGACCATGATCCAGTCGAAATGGAAAAAGTCGAAAAAGCCGCAGCCGATCGCATTTTCGGCCTCTTGCCGAAGGACCAACGCGACGGGTTTCGTGCGCTTTGGGACGAATTTGAAGCGGCGGAAACCGATGATGCGATATTTGCGAAGTCTATTGATCGGGTCCAACCTGTGATCGCCAACCTTGAATCCGGTGGCGGTAGTTGGCGCGAATACGATGTGGATCAAGAAAAGCTCCAACGCCGCGTGGCGGTGAAAGTCAAGCGCGGGGCGCCTGCGATTTGGGATGTTCTCAAAAACCGCATTGATGCCTGGTTCGAAACAAACACGTAGCGATTCAAGCCATTTCGCCACATTATTGCCTTAATTCACCCTAAATCCGGCCAAAAAGTCGTGGAATCGTTTCCTATCGCCCAACAAGAGGCGCTCGGGACACCGAATTTGAGGCAGTTAAGGACAAGCGACATGGCATCGGCACATTCTCCTAAGCCCGCACCTGTGAAAACACCCACACCTGTGCGTGCAACGCCACCTGAGAAAGCTGAAAAACCCGTCTTCACAGACTACGCGAGTATTTAGGGCCTCTGAGACATTACCGCGCTTCGGCCAGCGGGTGACGCCTCGATTTTCCTCCCGATCGAGCGCTGTCCCCACTGGTCCTTTTTTGGTGTCACGGCTAATTTGAAGCTATGGCTGCCCTGACCACCATCCGCAATATCGGCCCCGCCTTCGAAGAGTCCTTGATCGCTGTTGGCATCAAGACTGCCGAGGAATTGCGAGACCTTGGGGCCGACGCCGCCTATGCCCGTTTGCTTGAGAACGGCACGAAACCACATTTCATTGGTTACTACGTTTTGCATATGGCCTTACAAGGGCGCCCTTGGAATGACTGCAAAGGCAACGAGAAAAAAGCGCTTCGCAAAAAGTTCGATGCGCTCAAGGCGTCTCATTTCGATCAGGATCAATCCGATCTAGAACGTATGCTCAACGAAATCGGTGTCATCAAAGCTTCAAAGTAAATACCCTTCACATTTGACCGCTCATAGTGTATGTTAACACCATGAACATTGAGCAAGACATCGACTACGAACTTAAGAAACTGCGCGTCATTGCCTGGCGGATGGACGCTTTATTCTACATTCCAGGCACAAATATATCTGTGGGCCTCGACAACTTTTTCGGACTTATCCCGATCGTCGGTGACACTATGGCCATCGCCCCGTCCGTGTACATGATCTACAAAGCGAAACAGCTTGGCGCGACGCCGGGCGCTTTGGCCTATATGATCAGCAACACGGTCGTCGACCTGCTAATTGGTTCGATCCCGATCATCGGTGACGTTTTCGACGTGGTCTACAACTCAAACATCCGAAACTATCGGGCGCTTGAACGCAATCTGAACAAACAGGCTGCACAAGCCTATAAAGTCACACGCCAACCAAAATGTCTGCAAATGGCATGAAGAAAAGTTAAAGGGCGCCCTGAGAGGTAGGACGCCCTTTTAATCCGGATCGTTCGCTCACACACACAAGCGTCAGATTAACCAACAGCATCAGACCCCACGGACACTGCCACACTAAACCGTTTAACACTGCTGCAGCACACGCAGCATACTCGTTACACGTTGCCGAAACTCGGCTTACTCGTTCAACACCCCGCAACGTGCGGGAAACAGAATGGTCACTCGTTAAAACACAACTGAACTTGGTAACCATGAACAACTTACATGTATGGATGTACGGAATACGGTCGATTCCGCCAATTGTCTAAAGGGACAGGTTCGTCGGTTTTTTTGGAAACTGTTTGTTTCCGATACCTGACCTTTACGTCAAATTTGGCCGATCGCCGGGCTGTCTAATCTCCCGTAAGTATATGTAAATAAATACTTTAAATAGAAAATTAAGCAGTGCTTAAGAATCATGACGGCCGCGCCAGCATTTCGCCGCGCGGCCGTCACAATCGTAAATAGGCTAACTTTTTAGCCGACCAATTCGAGGCCGGAGAAGAAGAAAGCGATCTCTTCTGCAGCTGTCTCTGGCGCGTCAGAACCGTGTACGGAGTTCTCACCAACAGAGAGTGCGAACTCTTTACGGATGGTGCCTTCAGCGGCGTCAGCTGGGTTTGTCGCACCCATGACTTCGCGGTTTTTCGCGATTGCGTCTTCACCTTCAAGAACCTGAACCACGATAGGCTCAGAAATCATGAATTCGCAAAGTTCGTCAAAGAACGGACGTTCTTTGTGTACGCCATAGAAGTGCTGTGCTTGAGCCAGTGTCAGTTGAATGCGCTTGGAGGCAACAATGCGCAGACCTGCTTCTTCGAATTTAGCCACGATCTGACCGGTCAGGTTACGCTTGGTTGCGTCTGGTTTGATGATTGAGAATGTGCGCTGGATAGCCATCTTATCGTCCTTTGGTTTTGGGCCGGAGGTGCCCCGAAAATCTCATGTGGGCGCGCACTAGCATGGGTATCTTCCCTTGGGAAGTGTTAACCGCTAGGCGGCCATTGACGCAGCCCAGTTCCTCAGGCAATGCAGGGCCATGTTGCGTCTAACTGACATCACCTACTCCATCGAAGGACGGACCCTGATCGAGAACGCCAATGTCGTGATCCCGACGGGGCACAAGGTCGGTTTAGTGGGGCGCAATGGGACAGGTAAAACCACACTCTTTCGCATCATTCGCGGCGAAATGATCCTGGATACGGGCGACGTTGATATTCCAAGGGGCTGGAAGATCGGTGGCGTCAGTCAGGAAGTCCCCGGAAATGAAATTGCTCTGATCGATACTGTTCTAAGTGCCGATATCGAACGCTCCGCTTTGATGGAGGAGGCCGAAACGGCCACTGACCCAGGACGAATTGCAGACATTCAAACCCGCCTGACCGACATCGACGCGTGGTCTGCCGAAGCGCGCGCCTCTTCGATCCTTAAGGGGCTTGGTTTCACGGATGCAGAGCAAAAGATGCCCTGCTCTGCCTTCTCCGGCGGGTGGCGGATGCGCGTGGCGCTCGCCGCAGTTCTGTTTTCCGAACCCGACTTGCTGTTATTGGACGAACCCACGAACTACCTCGACCTTGAAGGCGCACTTTGGCTGGAAAGCTACCTTGTGCGCTATCCCCACACGGTTCTGATTGTCAGCCACGACCGAGAACTTTTGAACCGCTCGGTGGGCGGGATTCTGCACCTCGAAGACAAGGATTTGACCTACTACACGGGCCCCTACGATCAATTCGCGCGTCAACGGGCTGAAAAGAGGGCCTTGCAGGCGTCTCAAGCCAAGAAACAAGCGGAGAAGCGCGCGCATCTGCAAGCCTTTGTCGACAGGTTCAAAGCAAAAGCGTCGAAGGCCAAACAAGCCCAGTCCCGCGTGAAAATGCTGGAAAAGATGGAAACCATTCGCGCGCCAGAAGATGCCGCGCGAACTGTTTTCACCTTTCCAAAGCCCGAAGAACTATCGCCGCCGATCATCGCGACCGAAGGCGTTGGGGTTGGGTATGACGAGACCATCGTTCTGGATCGATTGAACCTGCGGATCGACCAAGATGACCGCATTGCTCTGCTCGGTCGGAATGGCGAAGGCAAATCTACATTATCAAAGCTGTTCTCGGGACGTCTCGACGCGGCGCATGGGCGGTTGAGCAAATCCAAGAAGCTCCGCATCGGTTTCTTTGCACAGCACCAAGTCGAGGAACTTTTTGTCGACGAAACCCCATTGCAGCACCTGCGGCGCGAACGGCCAGATGAACAGGAATCCAAACTCCGCGCGCGCATGGCAGGGTTTGGATTAGGGCCTGATCAGGCGGAAACCGAAGTGGGGCGGCTATCCGGCGGACAGAAAGCCCGCCTTTCGCTGCTGTTGGCGACCTTGCCCGCGCCGCATTTGCTGATTTTGGACGAGCCGACAAACCACTTGGATATCGAAAGCCGAGAGGCTTTGGTTGAGGCGCTGACCGTCTATACAGGCGCGGTAATCCTCGTCAGCCATGACATGCACCTGCTGAGCATGGTCGCAGACCGCTTGTGGCTGGTAAAAGACGGCCGTGTCGCCCCTTACGAAGACGATCTGCAAGCCTATCGAAAGATGTTGCTGACTCCGGACAAGCCGCAGAAAACGCAAGAGCCCAAACCCAAGAAGTCAAAGCCATCTCGTGACGTTCTTCTGCAGCTTAAGGCTGAGGTGCGCAAATGCGAGGAACGCGTCAATAAAATCAATGAGATGCGGGACAAACTTGCCACAAAACTCGCGGACCCAGAACTCTACGAAGATACGCGCATTGGCGAACTTGAAACGTGGAACAAGAAATACGCCGAAGTGATGGAGGCCGTTGATCGCGCTGAGGGTCTTTGGATGACGGCCTTGGAGAAATTGGAGAAGGCGCAAGCGAGATGAACACACTGCCCGAGTTTATCGCGGCCTTTACTGCCCTTTTTGTCGTGATCGATCCAATTGGTTTGACGCCACTATTTATTGCCATGACGCCCAACCTCGACGCCAAAGACCGCCGTGCGATTGCTTTGCGGGCCTGCGCGGTTTCAATCGGGATTTTGGTGGTGTTTGCGCTGCTTGGGGAACAGCTTCTCTCGTTCATTGGGATTTCAATGCCAGCTTTCCAGATCGCGGGCGGCGTGTTGCTGTTTCTAACGGCTTTGGACATGCTATTCGAACGGCGGCAGGCGCGGCGCCAAGATACAACCGACGAGACAGTCACAATCGAGAATGACCCATCAGTCTTTCCTCTGGCCATCCCACTCATCGCTGGTCCTGGGGCCATCGCGACCATGATCCTCTTGACAGGAGAAGCAGAAGGAGCAACCGACTATGGCGCGGCTATTGGCGTGATGCTCGCGGTTATTCTGCTTGTCTTTATGCTCTTCAACGTCGCCACTTGGCTTGAACGGTTGCTGGGCAAAACCGGCATCAACGTTGTCACCCGATTGCTCGGCATGTTGCTAGCGGCCCTTTCCGTTCAATTCATCCTTGATGGCCTCAAGGGTTTTGGATTGGCGGGCTAGTCCCTATATCGACACCATGGATGGTGATCAGATTGCAAACCTAGCCTTTCTTGGCCTGCTTGGTGCGGCCATTGCTGGCAGCTATTTCGTCTCAAATCGCGGCCAATTGGGCAAAATGACCCAACAAGCGATGATCTGGGCGTTGATATTTATCGGCGTCATTGCCGCCTTTGGCATGTGGGGGGACATTCGGAACACCGTTTCACCCCAGCAGATGATGGTCGGCGAGAGTGAAATCTCTGTACCATTGCGCAGCGATGGTCACTATCATCTTTCTCTGGAAGTGAATGACGTCCCGCTCGAGTTTCTCGTGGATACAGGCGCCAGCGAAGTTGTTTTGACTAAGGCGGACGCAAGAGCCATCGGGATCAATCCCGACGAATTGAACTACATTGGGTCAGCAATGACAGCGAACGGATCGGTGCCCGTGGCTCAGGTGTATTTGGATACTGTCGAACTTGGAGGGATCCAAGATGCCAACCTACGCGCCTTGGTGAACGGCGGCGAGATGGATAAATCCCTTCTTGGCATGTCTTACCTGAACGGGTTTGAACGTATTGAAATCCGAGACGGCGAACTTGTCTTAAGCCGCTAGGAACCGGATTCCGCCTTCTTCGTCCAGCTTCCATTGTCTTGCGCCCAGTATTGGGCGGTACAGCCTGCATCTGTGAGCATCTTCCACTGACCACGCGCCACATTCAGCGCAGCTTCATCATGCCCGTCGAACAAGACGCAACAGCGTTCAGACAAACCGACCTCAGAGGCAGTGATCGTCGATCCGCCCACGCTCATCACGCACTCAAACCCATCTGCCGCAAGACCGGAGGCGAGCAAAATGGGTTGTTCGTCATGATGCGGCCCGCCAGCAAGCCCATGCGGAAGAAAGTCGTCGACGGGACCATTCCATAACGTTTGATCCAACCGCTCAAGCAAAGCCTGATCATCGCCGCGCACTAAAATGCGCCAGCCAGCGCCTCTTGCCTTGCCTAAGAGCATAGGCAAAGTGGTTTCCAGTGGCGTATCGGTTAGGTGATAGAAATAAACCGCGCCCATTTAGCCCTCAAAGTGGTCAGCGATGAGACGGTTGAGCGTCATCACACCCCACCCCGTCGCTCCTGCCGGTGCCATCAGCGTTTCCGACTTGGTCAGCGCGACACCCGCAATATCCAAATGGCACCACGGAGTTTCCTCTTTCACGAACTTGCGCAGAAATTCAGCCGCAATGTTCGCGCCGCCATATCGGCCGCCCACATTCTTCATGTCAGCAATGCGTGACTTTATACCCTTCGCGTAGCCATCACCCAGCGGCATACGCCATGCGCCCTCGCCCTCTGTTTCAGCCGCTTTCAAGAGCTGCGCGACCAAAGGATCTGAGTTCGAATAGATGCCGCAAAGATCGTGACCAAGCGCTACCAACATGGCGCCGGTCAATGTCGCCAAATCGATAACTCCAGAAGGTTTAAACCTTTCTTGTGCGTACCAAAGGACGTCAGCGAGAACCAAACGGCCCTCGGCGTCTGTATTAATAACCTCAATCGTGTCGCCCTTCATCGAGGTTACAACATCTCCGGGGCGTGTTGCTTCGCCGGAAGGCATGTTTTCAACCAACCCAACCAGCCCCACAACATTCGCCTTCGCTTTACGCAATGCCAATGCGCGCATAACACCGGACACTACGCCTGCGCCGCCCATATCCATGGTCATCTCTTCCATGCCGCCGGGGTTTTTGAGGCTGATGCCACCGGTATCAAAGACCACGCCTTTACCAACCAGCGCCAAGGGAGGCTCCTTGCCGCCGCCATTCCAAGACATAACAACAACCTTTGACGGGCTGACGGACCCCTGCCCGACACAGAGCAGCGCACCCATGCCGAGTTTTTCCAATTCCTTTTCTTCCAGGATTTCGACATCCAACCCGATTTCCTGCATCGCCGCCAAACGAGCTGCGAAATCATCCGTCGTCAGAACATTTGCCGGTTCATTTGTCAGATCGCGCGTGAAGAACACGCCTTCTGCCACAGCAGCTGCATCTTTTGCGTTCTTTGCAACTGCTTCTGGCGCATTCACATGAAGCTTGACCGTTCCTACCGGTTTCGCCTCTGCTGTTTTGTGGGACGAAAATTCATAGTGCCGAAGGGCAAATCCAAAGGCGAGTTCCGACGCATGTTTTAACCCACCCGCCAGAATGTTCGTATCGGATGCCGAATGCATCTTTGCCAGTTTCGCCCCCACACGACGGACCTCCAGCGCTTTCGCCCGCTTACCGAGTTTGACGATTAAAATCGCATCGGCTTTTAACCCGCTTGGGAAAGCCAGAGGCGAGATAGAACCCTCAGACATGCCTTCAAATGCAGAGCTTTGGAGAAAGCGTTGAACCGCCTTTCGGGATGCCGAATTCACCTTTCGGCCGGGTGCATCCAGCTTGCCATCCGGTGTCGCAAATATGACCAAAGCGCCCAAGATGGATTTTACATCGTGGATATCGATCCCTTCAAACTTTAACTCAATAGGCTGGGACATGCGCGGCTCCTCAATTTTCTTTCGGCAATAGGTAGCGCGCCGCGTTTCGCTTGGCCAGATTGCTATTTTGTCTTGGTATCAATTCCGCTAATTTGAGCGAAACAATACTTGGGGAAAAAGCGAACGTGGCAAGGTTTGACAGATATATGCTGTCGCAGTTGATCATGCTGTTCGGTTTTTTCAGTTTGATCCTTGTGATGGTCTATTGGATCAACCGCGCGGTTTCCCTGTTTGACCAACTGATTGCTGATGGTCAAAGTGCCGTCGTTTTCTTGGAATTTACCGCTTTATCGCTTCCGAACCTTGTCAGGCTGGTGTTGCCGATCGCGGCCTTCGCTGGTTCGGTCTACGTTACCAACAGGATGGCAAATGAAAGCGAATTGGTGGTCGTTCAAGCGACTGGATATTCGCCATTTCGATTGGCTCGACCGGTCTTCGGCTACGGGGTATTCGTCGCCCTTCTGATGTCTTTACTGGTGCATTTGCTCGTTCCACTGTCCATCACTAGGTTGAACGATCGTACAGCAGAAGTCGCACAAAACGCGACAGCACGAATATTGACCGAAGGCCAATTTATGGAACCTACGGACGGGGTGACCGTTTACATTCGGGAAATCACTCCTAACAACGAGTTAAGAAACCTATTCCTTTCCGATCAACGCGACCCTAACAGTCACGTCACTTATACAGCGTCTCGCGCATATGTCGTCCGGACCGATACCGAGACGCAGTTGATAATGGTCGATGGGCTAGCGCAAACGCTCAACACCGAAACGAACAAGCTGTTCACCACTTCCTTTGATGACTTCGCCTACAACGTGGGAGACCTTATGAACGTGACTCGCTCCGACCGCAGAAGCTTTAGAGAAGTTTCCACTTTAGAACTTCTGAGTCCCACTCCGAGCCTAGAAGAAGAAACACGTCGGACGGAAGCGGAACTGAAGGCCGCAGCTCACGATCGGATTTCCCAATCACTGCTCGCACTCGTGGCAGCCATGTTAGGCTTTTCGGCTTTGATGATCGGCGGGTACAGCAGGTTTGGCGTATGGCAACAAATCGTCTTTGCCATTTTCCTGATTATCGTGATCAAAGGCTTAGAAACAGTGGGCCTCAACATCGCGCGGCAAGATCCTGACCTTTGGATCGCAAGCTACCTCGCGGTCGGTGTTGGTTTGGTCATCGTTCTTCTTTTGCTCTTTTTTGCTTCTAAACCCAGCCTGTTCCGAAGGCGCGTGAGGGCAACGGCATGATCTTGGATCGCTACTTCGCCCGTCGGTTTTTTTGGACGTTTGCTGGCGTGTTCGGCGTCTTTTTCCTGATTCTTGCGTTCATTGGATTGGTCGAACAGTTGCGGCGGCTGTCCAACTTCGACGCAAGTTTTGCTGATGTCCTGCGCCTGTCTGCCTTGAGTTTGCCTGAAGCCCTCTACGGTATTTTGCCATTGGTTATGATCATCGCCACCATCACTCTTTTTCTAGGCTTGGCGCGATCTTCCGAAATGGTCGTCACCCGTGCCGCTGGTCGTGGAGCTTTGCGCGCAATGGTTCCGCCTCTCATCGTAGCGTTGATGATCGGTATTTTCGCCGTCGCGATCCTAAACCCAATTGTCGCCGCCACGTCGAAGCAATTCGAAGTACAGAATGACGCGATCCGCGGCGAGGGCAGCGTCCTCTCCATCGGCGCAACAGGGCTTTGGCTGCGACAAGGCAACGAGGACAGCCAAACAGTTATCCATGCCGAAAGTGCCAATCTAAACGGCACGGAAATGCGCGATGCAACATTCACGACCTTCTCTCCCGATGGCGTTCCGACAAGACAGATCACCGCTGAGACTGCGGAGCTTCAGGAAGGTGAATGGGTTCTTACAAACGTGAAAAGTTGGCCACTCGTTCGCAACGGAGTTCCTGAAGCCTCGGCGACCTATCACGAAACATTAACTGTGCCGTCCACCCTGACGCCCGATCAAATTAGAGACAGCTTTGGCACCCCTAGTTCGATTCCGATCTGGGATTTACCGGCATTTATACAGCGATTGCAGAAGGCCGGTTTCTCTGCCCAACGACACCAAGTTTGGTTTCAAATGGAGCTGGCCCTACCCTTGTTCCTCGTATCGATGGTGTTGATTGGAGCGGCCTTCACCTTGAGGCACCAACGCGGCGGACGCACCGGACTAATGGTCATGCTAGCGATCATGCTAAGTTTCGGGATTTATTTCCTCAGAAACTTTTCGCAGATATTGGGCGAGAACGGGCAGATTCCCGCGGTTCTTGCCGCTTGGGCTCCGCCTCTGGCGGCCATCGGGCTTGCGATGGGTCTTCTCCTTCACAATGAGGACGGATAGTGCGCTGGTTGGTCCCCATCTTGTTCTGGTTCTTCGCAACGCCTGTGTTGTCGCAGGGAGTCGCAAGCCTTGTCGCTGACAGCATCAGCATCGAAAATGGAGACCGCCTGATCGCCAGTGGCGGGGTTGAAGCTTTCTTTGGCGACCAAACCATGACCGCCGAACAAGTCATATTCGATCAAACGACCGACCAGCTTGATATCGTTGGCCCTATCGTGATCCGCACCAACAACGGCGCTGTGTTTACGGCGGAACGCGCGACCCTCGATCCACAGTTGGAAAACGGCCTACTCAGAGGCGCGCGGTTGGTTTTGAACCAACAAATCCAACTCGCCGCAAACCAGATCAATCGCGTCGACGGTCGGTATTCACAACTCTACAAATCGGCGGTGACGTCCTGCCAGGTCTGCGGCACGGAAATCCCGCTGTGGCAAATTCGGGCCGAAAGGGTCATCCACGATCAAGTCGAACGTCAGCTCTATTTCCAAAATGCCACCCTAAGAATCCGCAACATTCCAATTCTTTGGATTCCGCGATTGCGGCTACCTGATCCTACCTTGGAACGCGCTACCGGATTCTTAATTCCTCGGATCAGAACAACCGACAGATTGAGCACAGGTATCAAAGTCCCCTACTATATCACGGTCGGTGACCACAGTGATTTGACTCTGATCCCGTACCTTTCAACAGAAACCCGCACTTTAGAAGCACGGTATAGACAGGCATTCCTCACAGGTGAAATTGAGGTGAATTTGGCTATAAGCGAAGACACCCTTCGCCCAGATATCACACGCGGATACATCGTTGCCGAGGGCTCATTTGAGTTACCAAGTGATTTCAAACTGGAATTCGACATCGAGAATGCCACCGACCCCGCCTACCTACTTGAATACGGGTACTCGTCGAAAGACAGGCTAGACAGCGCACTCGCAATTTCACGCATTCGGGACAGTGATTTTTTCACCGGATCGCTGACTTACTACGAAACACTTCGGGATGACGAAACTAACAGCACTTTGCCACCTGTCGTCGCCGACCTGTCTTATGAACGTCGTCTTCGCAATGTGCTGGGTGGTCTCCTCAACTGGAGGCTCGACGCCGACGCCATAGCGAGGGAAGCGGATGGCGCTGATGCAGGGCGCGATTTGTCACGCGTTGGAACCGAAGTTTCGTGGCGCCGCAACTGGATCAGCGGGACCGGCCTCGTCACGTCATCAGACGTGCGGCTGGGTGCAGATTTCTTCCGAATTTCTGACGACCCTACATTCGATGAAAGCCAGTTTCGCGTCACCTCTTCCGCGACCGTCGTTCTGAGCTATCCTTTGATAAATCGGACAGAGTACAGTCAAAATCTATTAGAGCCCCTCGTCGCGGTTTCTTTCAGAGACGTAACCGGAGATCCTACACCTAACGACGACTCCACGCGCCCCGAACTTGATGCAGGGAACTTGCTTTGGCCCGACCGGCTTCCGGGACAAGACGTGGCCGAGACTGGGATGAGCACGGCGATTGGCCTGCGATGGACTCATCGGACGGCGGCTGGTCGACAGGCTCGCCTGACATTCGGAAAGGTTTATCAAGAAAGCGCAAACCTTGCCTTTAACCAAGGTTCGGGCCTTGATGGCACGGTTTCCGATTGGCTCATTGCAGCTCAGCTTGACCTTTTTGACGGTCTACGCTTCGACGGACGGGTCTTGTTATCTGACAATGGCGAAACAACACTGGCAACGGCAGGCTTGGATTGGGAAACCGAAAGGCTTGACCTTGCCGCGAACTACATTTGGCAAACCTCGGATCAAGACTTGCGAACGGAGGCGATTTCAGAGTGGTCTTTCGATACGGCCTACAGGATATCTGACAAGTGGAAAGTCGAGTTTGACGGGCGTTATGATGTCGTGGCGGACGAACCGACCCGCGCCAGCCTTGGCCTAGAATGGCGCAATGAATGCACCATCTTCGATCTAACGGTATCACGCCGCTTCACGTCCTCGACGAACATCGAGCCATCGACGGATTTTGGCCTATCCATCGAGTTGACCGGCTTTTCCGCAGGCGGAAGCATTGCGGGACCAGCCAGACGGTGCAATAACTGAGAAAAAGAGCAGGACCGATGATGCGTTTCAGACTGGTTGTTACTTCACTTTTATTTTCCTGCGCTGCGACCTTGGCCGCAGCACAAGGCTTATTCTCTCCGGTCATCACAGTCGATGATAAGGCCATCACAGGATATGAAATTGATCAGCGCATTAAGCTATTAGAAGCTTTTAGAACACCAGGCGATTTGGCCACTTTGGCACGCGAGCAGTTGGTCGAAGACCGGCTGAAACAAACTGAGCTTGAGCGGGTCGGCGCGAGCATTTCTGACGAAGTGCTGCGAAACGAGCTGGAACAATTTGCCGGCCGCGCGAACCTTGAATTGGAACAATTCCTAAATGTTCTACAGCAAAATGGCATCGCGCCTGAAACACTCTCAGAATTCGTTACCATCGGCGTCATTTGGCGTGACTATGTCCGCGCACGGTTCGGCTCACGCGTCCAAATCACAGAAACAGACATTGACCGTGCCATCGGTCAAGTTGGAGACAGCGGCACCGGCATCGAGGTTTTGCTCTCCGAAATCATCATACCTGCCCCACCCGAGCGCGAAGCAGAAGCTCTCTCCGAAGCAGAACGGATATCTCGGCTGACCAGCACATCAGCTTTCTCAGCAGAGGCACAGCGCGTTTCAGCGCTTCCAAGTCGTGAAAACGGTGGGCGTTTGGGGTGGCTGCCAATTGCCAACTACCCAACTCAGATCCGGAATATCATTCTTGATCTCGACAATGGCGAAGTCACAGCACCGATCCCAATTCCCAACGGCGTGGCGCTTTTCCAGATGCGCGGCGTGCGGGAGGTCCAAAGATCGCGTCAAACTCCGAACTCTATTGATTTCGCAGCCTTCTACGTCGGCTCGGCAGGTGAAGCACGCGCTGTCGCCGAACGGGTAGATACCTGTGATGATCTCTTCGGTGAGGCCAAAGGGCTTCCAGAGGAACAGCTTGAGCGTGATACATTGCCAGTGAACGAAATTCCGTCAGACGTCGCACTTGAACTTGCCCGTTTAGACCAAGATGAGGTTTCAACCAATCTTTCCCGCTCCAACGGACAGACGACTGTTGTGCTGATGCTTTGCAACCGCCTCTATAGCGAAGACGAAACCATTGATCGCGAAGCCATTCGCAACCAATTACGGAGCCAACAATTGGCAGGTTTTGCTGACGCCTTGCTAGAAGACCTGCGCGCCGCTGCGACGATCGATGGCTGATCCAAAACCCGTTGCCATCAGCTGTGGCGAACCCGCTGGAATTGGCATCGAAATTACCGTTGATGCGTGGAAATCGCTGAAGGACGAAGTGCCGTTGCTTTGGCTTGGTGATCCAAACCACCTGCCGAAGGGCACGGCGTTTGAAGTTGTCCCCGACCCTTCCGAAGCGCGCGAGGTGTGTTCCAGAGCCTTGCCCGTGTGGGCTATGGACTTTCAGACACCTTGCGTCGCAGGCACACCAGACCCAACCCACGCGAAAGGCACTATCTCCTCAATCGAAACCGCAGTTGGCTTTGTCACCGGAGGCAAATGTGCGGCCCTATGCACCGCTCCGATACATAAGGCAGCGCTAAAGGAAGGCGCAGATTTTGCGTTCCCCGGCCACACTGAATTTCTCGCCCATCTCGCGGGCCGAGGCGACGCTGTGATGATGCTCGCCTGCGATGAATTGCGCGTCGTACCCGTGACCATCCACATCCCTCTCGCTGATGTTCCTGAGCAACTCACTGTGCGCCTTCTGACCGATACCATACTTGTCACCAACGCGGCGCTGAAACGGGACTTTGGTATCGATGCCCCTCGTATGGCAGTTGCCGGTTTGAATCCTCATGCTGGCGAAGACGGCAAAATGGGCAGCGAAGAGATCGAAATGATCTCCCCCGTTTTGGATGCTCTTCGAAATGAAGGTTTAGACATCTCTGGCCCACTGTCCGCAGACACCATGTTCCACGCAGCGGCGCGAAAGACATACGACGTGGCCATTTGCATGTACCACGATCAGGCGTTGATCCCGATCAAGACCATTGATTTCTCTGGCGGCGTGAATGTCACGCTTGGCCTGCCATTCGTGCGCACCTCGCCGGACCATGGCACAGCATTCGACATCGCGGGAAAAGGCATAGCCGATCCAACCTCGATGATTGCCGCGATCCGGATGGCGGCGCAGATGGCCGAGGCGCGCAGCTAGTGGCCGCAATCGACAACCTTCCGCCTCTTCGCGACGTCATCGCGACCCATGGAATTGCCGCCAAAAAATCCTTGGGGCAGAACTTTCTCCTCGATCTGAACCTAACAGCAAAAATCGCACGTATGGCGGGCGATCTGTCAGGTTCAGATATTCTGGAAGTGGGCCCCGGACCAGGGGGATTGACCCGCGGCCTTCTTGCAGAAGGAGCGCGCAAAGTGCTCGCCATCGAAAAAGATGAACGCTGTATGTCCGCCTTGGCAGAGATCGAAGCGGCTTATCCAGGTCGCCTTCAAGTCATCAACGCTGACGCGTTGGACATAAATCCAACGCAATACCTAAACGCACCGATCAAAGTCGCAGCGAACTTGCCTTACAACGTCGGCACCGAACTTTTGGTCCGATGGCTAACACCAAAGAACTGGCCGCCCTTTTGGGACAGCCTGACGCTTATGTTCCAACGGGAGGTGGCACAAAGGATCGTCGCACAGCCCGGCTCCAAAGCCTATGGTCGCCTCGCAATCCTATCCCAATGGCGGTCCGACCCGAAAATCGTTTTGGACCTTCCGCCCGAAGCCTTTACGCCTGCCCCGAAAGTCAGCTCAGCCGTGGTTCATATAAAGGCTTTGCCGCAGGCAAGGTTTGAAGCTGAAGCGGAAATCCTCAACAAGGTTGTTGCTGCGGGATTCAATCAGCGCCGCAAAATGCTGCGCTCGGCCCTTAAAGGGCTCACTCCTGACATTGAAGATCGCTTGTTGTCGGCAGGCATAAAGCCCACGGAACGCGCAGAACAAGTTCCGCTAGAGGGCTTTTGCGCCCTCGCCCGTACTTTCAAGGATTAACTATTCTGCAGCTTCTGGCGCTGCTGTATCGTCGGAGGACGGCTGTTCAGTCGCTTCAGGCTGAGGCTTTGGCTTACGCTGGCGCGGTTTGCGCGGTTTTGGCTGTGCTTCCGGCGTCTCTACCAATCCGTTGTCTGCGCCTGCGTCAGCAACATCAGGCTGGTCCAACGTAGACGGATCAGCCGCCGCCTCTTCCTGCGCTTTCAAACGCTCAGCCCGCTCGCGATCCCGCTCCGCCTGACGCTCACGGTTTTGCGCCTCTTGCTCTTGTCGCTTCGCTTCCACTTCGCGCTGAGCTTCGGCCAGCATCCGCAGATAATGCTCTGCGTGTTGCGCAAAGTTTTCCGCGTTCACGCGATCGCCAGACAATTGCGCGTCACGGTGCAACTGATTGTATTTGTCGATAATCTGCTGTGGCGTGCCACGTACTTTCCCATCCGGACCCGAGCTATCAAACACTCGGTTGATGATGTTTCCGCCGGAAGGGCGATTGTTACGGTTCTTGTTGCGTGACCGCGATTTCGAAGATCTCATAAGGTACTTTCGTCGCGCCCAATTGGCGCATAACTCTCGTTTTGTAGACCGCGACACCTTTGGTGAAGTAATTTTGCGATCATTGTTTGACGATTTATCGACAAGGACGAGCAAGATAGCCCTTGGTTTCGACATACTCTAAAAAGCATGTGCGAGGGGTTAGAGCAAGCAAAAATCGAGTTTATTACCATCTATCGGCGGTTTTAGAGCCGATCCAGCTCATTTGTGCGGTTTATGTCCCACTACAACGCGATCTCGGCCATCCAGGTCTTGGATGACCTCAGTTTGATCTAGGTCTGCTTCGGTCATCAATGCTGAAACCGCTACTCCTTGAGTTGGACCGATTTCAACGACAACGCGTCCACCAGCGGACAAGTAAGAGCCCGTTTCAGATATGATCGCCCGATAGCACGACAACCCATCACCTTCGTCCGTCAAGGCCATGCGTGGTTCATGGTTTTGAACTTCTGGCTGCAGGCCTTCCATTTCGTCGAGGGCTATATAGGGCGGGTTAGAGACGATGAGCTCGAAGCTCCCGTCGACCTTTGCTAACCAATCGCTTTCGATTAGCTTAGCCCGTTCGTTTAGCTGCAACTCAGATATGTTCTGTTCAGCGACCTTCAAGGCGGAGGCGGATAAATCAGTCCCCACGCCTGTTGCATTGGGCCGCTCCGCCAACAAGGTCGCAAGGATACAGCCCGAACCAGTGCCTAAATCCAAGACCGTCTCAAAAGGTTGGCGTAACGCCACTTCGATCAACGTCTCAGTATCTGGCCGAGGGTCCAAGACTGCGGACGATACTCGGAAAGTTCGGCCATAGAATTCACGCTGTCCTGTGATGTGTGACATCGGCACGCGGGCTTCTCGTCGGTTCAGAGCATCTTGAAACATAGAAAGTTGCGCGCCCGCCATTTCTCTATCGAGATCAATGAGAACGAACTGCGGCGCATCCATTGCATTCTGCAAAAGCCGCCGCGCATCGTTCACCGCGTCAGGCACACCTGCCGCACGCAAGCGCTCCGTTGCTGTGGCTAAAGCCTCTCGGCCTGTCACTCGCCCATTTCCGCGAGCATTGTTGCTTGCGCATCTGCAATCAAGGCATCGATAATCTCATCCAGATCGCCCTGCATCACCTGCCCCAAAGAATAGAGCGTCAGGTTGATGCGGTGGTCCGTCATCCGGCCTTGTGGGAAGTTATAAGTTCGAATGCGCTCTGACCGGTCGCCAGACCCCACTTGCGCCTTTCGATCGGCAGATCGTTCATCATGGGCCTTCTGACGTTCCAAATCATAAAGCCGCGTCTTCAAAACCTGCATGGCAATTTCGCGGTTGCGGTGCTGGGATTTTTCGGAACTTACCACGATGATACCGGTCGGTTCATGCACGATACGAACAGCGGAATCGGTCGTGTTCACGTGCTGACCACCTGACCCGCTGGCACGCATGGTATCGATGCGAATATCGGCTGGGTTAATCTCGATATCCACGTCTTCGGCTTCTGGCAGCACCGCAACAGTCGCCGCAGATGTGTGAACCCGCCCGCCACTTTCCGTCTCTGGTACACGCTGAACACGATGCACACCGCTCTCGAACTTCATTCGCGCGAACACGCCGTCACCTGCCACTCGTGCAGTGACTTCTTTCACACCGCCAAGCTCGCTGAGGCTTTGTTCCAAAATCTCGAACGACCATCCACGCCGCTCAGCATACCGCTGATACATCCTCAAAAGATCACCTGCGAACAAGCCAGCTTCATCGCCGCCTGTCCCCGGTCTGATCTCTAAGAGCGCGGGTCTTCCATCCGCTGCGTCTTTGGGAAGCAAAGCAAGCTGCACGCCATGCTCGGACGCCTCCAACTGCTCCCGCAATTCAGGCAATTCCGCCTCAGCCAATTCCTTCATCTCAGGATCGGACAGCATCTCTTCAGCTTCGGCGATCTGGTCTATCAAAGACTTATAGGCCGACACTGTTTCAACAACTGGCTTTAGATCAGCGTATTCCTTGGCCAAAGCCGCAATCTCGGCCCCATCCAGACCTTCGGACATCTTGGCTTCGATGAACTGAAACCGATCAATCAATTGTGCAATTTTTTCCTGAGCTATCATGGCGTTGGCTTTGACCCTTTAGGGCGTCACGGTCAAGGGGCCTAGCGCCTCAAGCCACCCCATGACTTTGCGTTTGTTGACGCCAAGGTCGGAATTGCCAAACCGAAGCCGGCTGTCGATCAGCATAAGACGGCGCTCATTTCCGATGGTATCCGGTTCGACAAAAGAAACCGTCGCGTAGTCTGGAAATCCGATCAGAAGAGAGCGCGTTTCATAGGTAACGAGGTCCGTCCCAAGGTCTCCTGCGATCCTGCGCGTTCTCGGCGTGTCGAGCGCGATGCGATTGAGTTCGCCCATCACATTAATCGGAGTGTCCGTGATTTCACGCACTACCATGATGCCGTCGATGCGCTCATAGTCTCCCACGGGCTGAGGCGATGGCGCCTTATGAAATTGAGCTGTGTCGACGGGGCCAAGCCGGATGTAGACAAGCGAAGCGGCAATCGCAAAGACGCCAAGAGCGATGATATATTTTAGCATTGTTGACCTTTATCGTACCGGGACGCCGGGCAGGATGGAGAGCATTTCAAACATCAAGTTTGCACCGACCAGAGCGGTATTGCCCGACGGATCATAAGGTGGCGACACCTCAACCAAATCGCAGCCAACGATATTCAATCCACGCAACCCTCTGATCAGTTCCATCGCCTGCGGTGTGGTCAGGCCACCGATCTCTGGAGTACCTGTCCCCGGTGCAAAGGATGGGTCCAAACTATCAATATCATAGGTGATGTAGGTCTTCTGATCGCAAATGCGAGATTTGATTTCTTGGGCCAGCGGTGTGAGCGATTTGTGCCAGATGTCAGGCGCGATCCATTGATTAAAGCCCCAATTAGCCGCTTCTTTGAAGTCGTCTGCGGTGTAACCCGTTCCACGTAACCCGATCTGAAAAACCTTGTCAGCTGTAATCAAACCCTCTTCATACGCGCGGCGGAACACTGTCCCGTGGGTCTCGCGCTCTCCGAACATTTCGTCATTCACGTCGGCATGCGCATCCACATGCACCAAAGCCACCGGCCCGTGTTTCTTGGCAATCGATCGCAGCACTGGAAGGGTCAAGGAATGATCCCCGCCAAGCGTCATCGGAATGAAATCATCCTTCAGGAACGTGTCATAGGTGTCCTCGATGATCCGGATCGTATCGGAGAGTGAAAACGTATTGATGGCAGCATCACCCAGATCACCACACTCCAGGGCATCAAACGGTGCCGCGCCGGTTTGAATGTTGTAGGGACGAATCATCGCGCTTTCTTGGCGGATTTGCTTTGGTCCGAACCGTGTCCCAGAACGCCAACTCGTGCCGATGTCCATCGGTATCCCAATGAAGCCTACGTCAATGTCTCGAGCTGTCTTTGCTTCGGGCAACCTCATAAACGTCTGCGGCCCCGAGAACCTAGCCAGGTCATTCCCACTGATCGGCATAGATGGCATTAGGCGGTCCTCTTGTTCCATAGGTTCAGACAGCACAGCTCCATCGCCACATGCGCCCCTGCAATCGCTGTAGCACCTGTGGAGTCATAAGGTGGAGAAACTTCAACGCAATCGCCGCCCACCATGTTGATCCCTGCAAGATCGCGCAACATTGCGGCCGCTTGCCATGAATGTAGCCCGCCCCACACAGGCGTGCCCGTTCCTGGTGCATAGGCCGGATCAAGGGCGTCAATGTCAAAGGTGATGTAGGTCGGCGCATCGCCCACAAGCCGCTTCGCCTCAGCCACGACCCAATCGCAGCCCTTCTCGTGCACGGTCCGCGCATCGATATAGGGCATGCCGAGATAGTCATCACAAACCGTCCTGATCCCGATCTGAACCGAGCGGGTCACATCAACAATGCCAAGCTTCACTGCCTTATACATCATCGTCCCATGGTCGATCCGAGACATGTCATCATCGGGCCAAAGGTCAGAGTGCGCATCAAACTGAATGACGGACATCGGGCCATATTTCTCAGCATAAGCCCGCAAAATCGGCATGGTAATAAAGTGATCCCCTCCAAGCGTGATCGCCTGACATCCTTGGTCCAGAATGCCTTTGATATGCTCCTGCAAAAGATCAGGAACACCAGCAATGTCAGCATAATCGTAAGCCAAATCGCCGTAATCCGCGATGGCGAACTCCGACATAGGATCAAACCCATCCCAGTAGATCGGCGGATCAAATGTCTGCAGTGTTGATGCTTCGCGAATAGCACGAGGACCGAACCGCGTACCCGGCCGATGTGTCACCGCTTGATCAAACGGCACACCTGTCACGGCCAAATCGAACCCTGTCAAATCCTTAGTGTAGTTCCGACGCAAGAACGACGTCGCCCCACCGAAGGCGACCTCAAACGCCAGCCCTTTTTTTTCATCATCCGCGAACGCGCGATCAATAGCCGAGCGTGACTTTGCCAAAGACATAACAGGCCTTTCCAAGTTGTGTTGTGTAACTAGAAGTGAACTGTCGAGGCGGGTCAAGGACAGTTGGCAACCAATCCAACCAAATTGACCAATGAGATCATCCAGCTAACTTACAATGTGCGCAATACGGGATCGCCACTTGGATGACTGGATTACATTCGAAGGCCAGAATACACCGATGGTCTGGGGCGACAGTATCTTCACCGTTCTTCCAATTCCCGATGACATTGCGAATGAACTAAGAAGCCGCAATGCCAAGCGGATCGAGATTGAGTTAAACGACACCCCCTATAATTTAGCGCTCACCAAATCGCCTGTCATTGATCACACCTTCGTCTACACAGGCAAATCCGTGTTGAAAGAAACCGGTATTGAACCCGGCGATATTATTGATGTGCGACTGCGTATCGCGAACCCCGACATGGTCGAGGAACCGCATGACGTTTTGGCCGCGTTGCGCGAAAGCGAAACGATCACTCAATGGGAAAGTCTAACGCCGGGCAAAAAACGCGGTCATCTTCATCAAATAAATTCGGCCAAACGAGACGCAACACGCAAAGATCGCATTCAAAAGCTCATTGTCGCGTTGAAGACTGCCTAACGCGCAACAGGTTGGGCCCGCTCAACAATCCGCGCAAAGAACGAAGCGCCGGACGCGGCCGTCTCATCAGCGAAATCATATTCAGGGTGATGCACACCTGCGGAGTCTCCGTTCCCAACAAATAGATAGGCCCCCGGGCGTTCATTCAGCATGTAGGAAAAATCTTCCGCACCCATTTCTGGGCCGAGGTCAATGCTCACCCCCGCTTCGCCCGCCACTTCCTTGGCCACTTCGGCCGCGAAAGCCGCTTTGTCAGGATCGTTGATCGTGGCGGGATACCCGATCTCATAATCCAGATCGACCTCCACTCCAAAGGCCGCAGCTTGCCCATCGGCGATGGCTTGCATCCGATCCATGACAAGTTTCTGAACCTCAGGATCAAACGTGCGGACCGTTCCATTGATCATAGCGGTTTCTGGAATGATATTGCTCGCAGTTCCGCTGTGAATTTGCGTAACGGAGATCACGATCTCTTTCCGGCCATCGTGATTGCGGCTGACAATCGTTTGGATCGCCTGCGCGATCGAAATCGCAACGGGAATGGGATCGTTGCAGTCATGCGGATAAGCCCCATGCCCACCTTTGCCTTTGATATTCATCGTAAACGTATCAACCGCAGCCATGATCGGCCCCGGAGTCGTGTAAAAATGACCAATTGGCGTGCCGGGCGCGTTGTGCAAAGCATAGACCTGATCGATCCCGAACTTTTCCATCATGCCTTCTTGCACCATCACTTCGCCACCGCCACCTTCTTCCTCAGCTGGTTGGAAAATCAACGCAACGCGGCCAGAAAAGTTGCGCGTCTCCGCCATGTATTTCGCAGCACCAAGCAACATGGTTGTGTGCCCGTCATGGCCACAGGCGTGCATCCGGCCATCCACCTTTGATGCGTATTCAAGGCCCGTCATCTCGGTCATCGGCAGTGCGTCCATATCCGCACGAAGCCCAATCGTTGGGCCCTCGCCCTGCCCCTCAATGATCGCAACAACACCGCTTTTGGCGATACCTTCGTGGATTTCGGTGATCCCAAACTCCTTTAGGCGCTCAACCACATAAGCCGCCGTTTCATAGCACTCCAATTCCAACTCAGGCATCGTGTGCAAATGCCGCCGCCATGTTTTCATGTCCTCAGAGAATTCAGCGATGCGATTGATGACCGGCATGGGTGGTACTCCGTCTTTGGGGTGGTAGAGTTCAGTTGACCGCAGAACATCGGATGACGCAATGCCAAATGACCCTCTCATTCACGATCCAAACGGTGGAATGCCGCGACTGTTAGAGATCATGCGCCGTCTCCGCGATCCGGAAACCGGCTGTCCATGGGACATCGAACAGGATTTCGCTAGTATTGCACCCTACACAATTGAAGAAGCGTATGAGGTTGCCGACGCTATCGAACGGTCTGATTGGGCGGAATTAGAGGGCGAGCTAGGCGATCTACTGCTTCAAACCGTCTACCACACGCAGATGGGGTCCGAAGCGGGCCACTTCACCTTTGACTCAGTGGTGAAGAACATTGCCGACAAAATGGTGCATCGGCATCCCCATGTTTTTGGTGATGAAAGCCGCGATAAATCTGCAGAGCAGCAAACGGCCGATTGGGAAAAGATCAAAGCGGCTGAACGGGCGGGAAAGCAACAAGCACGCACGCTTGATGGGGTTGCAGTCGGCCTGCCCGCCCTGACACGAGCGGTGAAATTGCAAAAACGCGCGGCGCGTGTGGGTTTTGACTGGCCTGAAATCGGCATGGTCGTGGACAAACTTATCGAAGAAGCGGCTGAGCTGTCGGAGGCACGCGACACACTGTCCCAAGCCGAAGTCACCGAAGAATTTGGTGACCTGATGTTTGTTCTGTCAAACCTCGGGCGACACTTGAACGTCGACCCTGAGGAAGCCCTGCGCTCTGCTAATGCCAAGTTTATCAGGCGTTTTGAACAGATCGAAGACGATCTTGCCGCCATGGGTAAGACACCGGCTGAGAGTAATTTGGAAGAAATGGACAGCCTTTGGGACACGGCAAAGGCGCGCGAGAAGGCCTCATATTAAATTCCGACAAATTCAATTGGGTATTGACCTGTCGTCTGGTGACGATATGTCCATCTTAGATGTTAAGGAGTTCCTCATGAATCTACGATCAACACTGTTTGCAACCACGCTTTGTGCCGTTGCAGCCCCCGCTGTTGCTGACGTTACAATTTACACAACGCGTCAGCCGTTCCTGATTGAACCTGTGGTTAATGCCTTCACCGAGGAAACCGGCATTGGCGTGAACCTGCAATATGTTGATAACGGTCTAGTCGAACGCTTGAAGGCCGAAGGCGCACGCTCGCCTGCCGATTTGGTTATGACTGTCGATATCGCCAACCTGCAAAGGGTTGTGGATGAGGGTGTTCTACAACCAGTTGATAGCGAAATTATGTTGTCCTCAGTACCTGAGACATTGCGGAGCCCTGAAAACCTATGGTTCGCACTGACGACGCGCGCCCGCATCGTATACGCATCTAAAAGCCGCGTGGCGGAAGGCGAAGTGACCACTTACGAGGACCTCGCCTCCGACAAATGGAAGGGCCGCATTTGCACACGTTCTGGCCTGCATAATTACAACTTGGCCCTATTGTCCGCAGTCATCGACCACGTTGGCGTAGACGCAGCACGCGACTGGGCCGAGGGTGTTCGCGCAAACCTTGCGCGATCCCCTGAAGGCAATGACCGCGCACAGGTTAAGGCGATTTGGGCCGGGGAATGCGACATCAGCTTGGGCAACACCTACTATATGGGCAAAATGCTTGAGACCGATGGCCAGCAAGCTTGGGCCGACGACGTGCGGATCGAATTTCCCGTGTTCGAAGGTGGCGGCACACATGTGAATGTCTCCGGCATTGCACTGACACAATCTGCGCCGAACAAAGAAGAAGCATTGCAGTTGATGGAGTATCTTGTCTCCCCCGCCGCACAGTCGCTTTATGCGGAAGGGAACTATGAATATCCTGTCTTGGAAGGCACACCGCTTTCTGAACTGGTCGCAAGCTGGGGCGACATTCAACCTGATGACGTGAACCTGACCACAATCGCGGGACATCGCCCCACTGCGTTGCGCATCATGGAAGAAGTTGATTTCGACGGCTAAACTACTTCGGGTCTTTTGCGCCTTGACCCAATCAAGCGGAGGCTACGGCCTCCGCTTTTGCTTCGAGTTCAAGCCATTCATCTTCGGCATTGCTCAAGGCTGTTTGCCTATCCGTCAGAGCTTCCGTTGCTTTCTGGAATTTCACAGGATTGGCAGAGAAAAGATCGGGATCCGCCAACAACTCTTCTAACTTCGCAATCTCCGCACCCAGCCTGTCCATCACGTCAGGCAGTTCTTCCAGCCGGTGTTTCTCTGTGAACGAAAGGCCCGCCTGCTTTGCTTTGGGCTTTTCCTTAGCTTGTGCTGGCTTAGGCTTAACCGCCCCATTTGCTTTGACCGCGGCCTCAGCCACATCACCCCTTTGCGAACGATAATCAGACCAACCCCCCGCATAAGTGACAGCTCGCCCATTCCCTTCCATCGCAACGGTCGTCGTTGCCACGCGGTCAAGGAAATCGCGATCGTGACTGACAAGCAAAACCGTGCCGTCATAATCGCCCAAGATATCCTGCAACAAATCCAGCGTTTCCATGTCCAAATCGTTGGTCGGTTCATCCAAAACCAACACATTGCTTTCCCGCGCCATCAAACGCGCCAACAGCAACCGCGCCTTTTCCCCACCGGACAAAGACCGAACCGGTGCGCGGGCCTGCGCTTCATCAAAAAGGAACTCTTTGAGATAACCGACCACGTGTTTTGGCGTCCCGCGGACCATCACCTGATCGGCCTTTCCACTGACACCCATCTCCGGATCATGGACCAGATTGTCCCAAAGGCTTTCATCCGGGTTTAGCTGTGCGCGGGTTTGGTCGAACACAGCGATCTGCAGATTAGTGCCGTGTTTGACCGTTCCCTCATCAGGTTCAAGTTGACCCAACAACATATTGATAACGCTGGTTTTCCCAACCCCATTTGGCCCGACAAACGCAACCCGATCGCCACGCTGCACCATCAGATCAAACCCTTTGACAATGGGCTTTCCGTCAAAAGACTTCGTCAATCCAAAGGCCTCAATCACCTTTTTCCCTGAGGCCTGACCGCTTTCAAACGACATCGCAGCCGTGCCTTGCCGCTTGATCTGCGCAGCCCGCTCGGCACGCAAATCCTGCAAGGCGCGCACGCGCCCCATATTGCGTTTGCGCCGCGCGGAAATCCCCTCGACGGCCCAACGCGCCTCGGCTTTGATCTTGCGATTGAGTTTATGTCGCTGAAGGTCTTCTTCCTCCCACAGCTTATCCCGCCAAGGTTCAAATTTATCGAATCCTTGCTCCAAGCGCCGCACCATTCCCCTGTCAATCCAGAGGGTTGCACGTGCAAGCTCACGTAAGAATGCGCGGTCGTGGGAAATCAAAACGAACCCTGCGCGTGTTTGCTTCAACTCCTGCTCCAACCAAGCAATCGCTTCGATATCAAGATGGTTCGTCGGCTCATCCAAGAGCATCAGTTCAGGCGCTTCTGCCATCAACTTGGCCAAGGCCGCGCGACGCCGCTCACCGCCCGAAGCCGTGTTCACATCGCCCGCCGGATCAAATTTCAGCCCTTCCGCCACCACTTCTACGCGGTAAGCGTCTCCATCGTCCAGCCCGCTCGCGGCATAATCCCCCAAAGTCGCAAAACCCGCCATTGTCGGATCTTGTTCCATGTAACCAACACGCACACCCGGCGCGGCCACAACGGAACCCTGATCCGGCTCGACCAAACCCGCCATCACTTTCATCAAGGTCGACTTTCCTGACCCGTTACGCCCAACCAAAGCGACACGATCACCTGGCTGAACCACCAACGACAAGTCGTCAAAAACGGGATCACCGCCGAAGGTCAGAGAAATATCAGAGAGTTGAAGAAGCGGTGTACGGGCCATGGGAGCCTGCTAAGCAACCCAAGCATTCTCCGCAAGGGGATTGCGTTCAACCGGCACAATGGACCGCAACGCTTGAGCTTTGGAGGCTGGGATCTTCTCTACCTCCAACCCTGTAAACACATGGATTGTGTTCATCTCTCGATCCACGACTGCATGGTCACTCACCCAAGCCCCCAAGCTGAGATAGGACCGCAAAAGCGCAGGCAATTGGCCAACGGCCACCTTTCGATCATAGATCAAACCGGACTCAAGGTCCTCGCAGTCATTCGATGCAGATTCGATCGGGAAATAGGCGGGCGGACCGTAGCTATCGGCCAATAGCTCAAATGCCTGACGATACTTATCAAGATCGGTCCCCTCAAAGCTCGTGCAGCCAAAAATGAACCCGATGTCAGACAAATCCACCAATTGCGCAATAGCACCCCAGCACAAGCGCAATACGTCCGGATCGGATGTGGTGGGCGCTATGCAGAACCTTCCGATCTCCAGTATCCGGCCTTGATAGGGCTCCAAGGACGAAAGGTCGTAACGTTGGGCCGCATAGCTCATGTCAATCGACGCCCCAGACGTCAGCAACATCAACCGACAGGTCGCGACAAGTTCACCGGCCTTGTGGACCATCAAATGCCGGCACAAAGGATCAAACCGGTCGGCATCGATGCCATCTTCAAAAAAGAAACAAAGATGCCGCAACGACTGACAAGCCGTCAGGTCTTCAGGTGTTACTGAAAACCGGACATCATACTGTCCCACTGTAAACGCAATTGTCATCTGCCGAGCCTTGGAGCATTGTTTTTTGAAAACTACATTACACGAGAACGTAACAGCAGGACGAATAAAATGGACAAAGTTGTTAAATCAGATGCGGAATGGAAAGCACAATTAGGTGATCTCGCCTATAAAGTGCTGCGCAAGCATGGCACAGAACGCGCTGGTACCAATGACAATTTTCCAAAGGATCCCGGAACATTTCGCTGCGCTGGTTGCGACGCCCCTCTCTTTGATCAAGAAACCAAATTCGAAAGTGGAACCGGCTGGCCGTCCTTTTATCAACCAATCGACGGCGAAATGGTCGGAGAACAGGAAGATCGCAGCTTCTTCATGCGTCGCACCGAAGTTCACTGTACCCGCTGCGACGGCCACCTTGGCCACGTTTTTCCCGATGGACCGGCGCCGACCGGCCTGCGCTATTGCATCAACGGTGCGGCCCTGAAGTTCGACGCAGAAGAGTAAGGCCGCTTAGGCCTTACCCTCTAACTCTTCATCCGGGATATCTTGAGCGCGGATTTCGTTCATTTTCTGATTCAATTCGTCCTGCCACGGACCAAGAATCTCCATAACGCGGGCGACATAGGCTTCGTTTTGCGCGGCGGGGACATTGGGGTCATGAACGTCAGCTACGGCGATCATGGCTTTCCCGTCCATTTTGACAAACTCATCCGCCATCTGCTGCGCATGATCTCTGTGAATACCCAAGGCTTCAAAGGCCGAACGCCCCATCCGAATTGAACTGTCAAATGTCTCTCGGACGATATCCCGCGACCCAGCAGCCCAAAGATCATAAACATGATCGCGCGTTATGGCGCGGGTTAGGATATGAACATGCGGGTAGTTCTGATGCACGTAATGGACAAGGTTCGTGATCTGATCCTTGTCATCAATCGCAATCACCAAGAGCTTGGCTTCTTCGATCCCAGCCGCGTGCAGAAGGTCCGGCCTTGTCGCATCGCCATAGTAGTTGTGCACGCCAAATGCGCGTAAGTTTTCAAGTTGCTTGGCACTATAGTCGATCACCGTAGACGAGAAGCCTGCAGCCACGAGCATACGGTTCACCATACCGCCGACACGACCACTGCCGGCAATAATGATGTGGTTGCGTTCGTTGATCTCGTCTGGGTCACGCGCCTGATCATCGCTGTATTTCGGGGCGATGACCTTGTCGTAAAGAATGAACAAGACGGGCGTCAGCAGCATTGAGATCGCCACAACCAAAAGCAACATCTGCGAAATAGACTGCGGCAAGACTTGGTTGGCCACAGTGAATGACAACAAAACAAAGCCGAATTCACCGGCCTGTGCGAGCCCAAGGGTCAGCAACCAGCGATCCGTTCCCCGCAAACCAAAGAGTGTTCCTAATCCAAAAAGGATAAGCCCTTTGACAACCATCAAACCGATGGTCAAACCGAGGATCATTGCGACGTTTGCCCCCAGCAGGCCAAAGTTGATCCCTGCCCCAACGGTCATAAAGAAAAGCCCTAAGAGCAGCCCTTTGAAAGGATCAATGTCCGATTCCAACTCGTGACGATACTCGCTGTTGGCCAAGACAACACCCGCAAGGAATGTCCCTAGCGCCGCTGACAGTCCGACGAGCGACATCAACAAAGCAATGCCTACGACCATCATCAAAGCTGTAGCCGTAAAGAGCTCTCTTAGATTCGCAGCGGAAATGAACCTAAAAACTGGCCGCGTTAAATAGCTTCCGCCAAGAACAACCGCCGCGACAGCCCCGATTGTAACCAGTGCTGTCTGCCATCCGTTGAGCCCGTCGACGAGGCTCATACCTCCGCCGTGACCATGATCGTCACCGTGGTCGTCAGCATGGCCATCACCGTGATCATCACTGTGACCACTGCTGTCCGAGGCGTGCGCCGCGACCTCGCCATGTGTGTCTGCCGCCATCCCAACATCCATGAGGTCAGGCATCGCCAACAACGGAATAAGGGCAAGCATCGGGATCACTGCGATGTCTTGTGTCAAAAGAACCGAGAAGCTCGATTGCCCGCCGTCACTCTTCATAAGCCCTTTTTCATTGAGCGTTTGAAGCACGATTGCCGTTGACGAAAGCGCAAGAACCAAACCGATCGCCAAAGCAATGGTCCAAGGTTGCCCAAAGAGCATCGCAATCCCCATGACGGCCAATGTGGTGAGGATCACCTGACCACCACCCAGCCCCAATAATCTGGCCCGCATTCCCCAGAGTAGTTTCGGCTCCAATTCCAAGCCGACAAGGAACAGCATCATGACAACGCCAAACTCAGCGAAGTGTTGAATGGAGATGACGTCGACGTTCAAAATGACAAGGATGGGGCTAATCGCGATGCCCGCGATCAGATAGCCAAGCACAGAGCCAAGACCAAGTCGCGAAGCGATAGGAACCGCAACAACGCCCGCGGCCAAAAATACAAACGCCAAAGCAAGAAAATCGGTCATTGCAGCCCCCCCGGAAGCATTTCCACCTAAGCTAGAAAACATTCGCCCAAGTGACTAGAGGCGATCTGACCCTTGCGAGCGCAAAATCTGTGCATTATCTAACAAGTGTCCTTCGGGACTATGGACATAAACGCGCTCGTAATAAGCGGATCGGACCCGGGGGCGGTACCCGGCGGCTCCACCAAACATCCTTCATTTGGGGATCATGGGGCCGAAATAGGATCGACGAACGTCTAAAGGGGTTTGCTTTGTCTCGGTGAGATACCACCGTTATCGGTTCACTTAAGCTAGTTGCAAATGACAACCATGCTCCAGTTGCAGTAGCTGCGTAAGCAGTTCCTAAGACTGAAATCTTAACTCCTAGGGTTTTGCGACCCTAGGCGGGGTCCGCAGGTACCTGGCAACAGAAACCTGCATTTCCAAATTTTTTTGTGAAAAGAAGCCGCCTTTCAGCGGCCCCAATCAATTATCTGAATGTCACGCTCGCTGCCGTGCAGACGTTCACGTTGTATCGCTCGATCGACCGTCCGTCTTGGAATTCGGCTTTCATGTCAAAGTTACAGGCTCCAGTGCCATCATCGAAGTTGATGCTTACGGATCGACCATTGCCCAGAACGGTTGAGCCGAGGATGTCTTCTTCCCAGGAATTGGTTGACACACGTGATCCGTAGAACCGCCAAATGGTTTCACCAGTTTGGTTATTGATCAACACATTGCGGTTGAAACCATCAGAAGACGCGTTTTGCTCCACACAACCGGCAAGACCGAGAGCGAAGACAGTGGCAAAAGCAGCAGATTTAAATTGAAACGACATTCATTTCCCCAAATTTTAGTAACAACACGGGTCAATTTCCCCTGACCCTGCGTCAGCCTAAGCCACAGTTCACGAATTTGTCATCTGTTTTGTGTTTCGAGCATTTCCTGCCTCGCGGTCATCCCTTGCAATTTACCAGCTGTTTCGCCCATCGTGCGGTATGTTGAAACGGTTCATTGCGGCGACTTTCCTAACCTTGACGAGCGTTCCGGCAATGGCCTGTGACACAGCGCTTATTCTGACCATTGATGTCTCAAATTCCGTCGACCCGGCTGAATGGGCCCTTCAGAAAGATGGGCTTGTCGACGCTCTGCGTGATGCCGAGGTCGTTGGCGCGATGGTCGATAACAACGCGGCGTTGATGGTCATTCAGTGGTCTGGTGAAGATAAACAGGAAATCTCCATCCCTTGGACGCGCGTTGAAAACGAATTGGACGCCGCTTTGTTCGCGAACCTGGCAGCCGATATGGAACGCGCCTTTGTTTTGTCAGACACAGCCCCAGCAGAAGCCATCTACTTCGCTTTGGAACAGTTTGAGGATGTACCCGATTGCCTGCGCAAAGTCATCGACATATCCGGCGACGGAACCCCCAATTCCGGGCGCGACACGGCAACCGCGCGAAACATCGCAGAGCGTTCCGGCGTGACAATCAACGGCATTGCAATTGAATCCATGGGGGTCGCGATTACCAACTTTTATGAGCGCAAAGTCATCACACGAAACGGCTTTGTCCTGACCGCGCGTCGACATCTCGATTACCCCCGCGCAATCCGCCAAAAGATTATTCGCGAACTCAGCAGAATGCTTGGTTGACGCGTAGCACCTTGCTGGTCACACAGTCTTCAACTGGTGTTTGAGGGCAAACGGACCGTGCCAAGTTACGCAGATCTCTTTCGGATTTACGGACGCATAGGGCTCCAATCCTTTGGTGGCCCTGCGGCGCAGATAGCATTGATGCACAAAGAACTGGTCGAAGACCGAGATTGGTTGACGGAAGAAGAGTTCTTGAGAGCCCTCTCCTTCTGCATGCTCCTTCCAGGGCCTGAGGCAATGCAGCTCGCCACCTATTCCGGCTGGCAGCAGCGCGGTATCACAGGCGGTTTGATCGCCGGTGGCCTCTTTGTCCTACCTGGGGCCATTGTGGTCGCCATGCTCGCCATCGCTTATGGCACATACGGAAATCAACCTTGGGCGCAATCGCTCTTTCAGGGGATACAGGCCGCAGTCGTGGTGATCGTTGTAGATGCCTTGCGTAAGGTCTCACAAAAGGCGCTGACAGGGCCACTGGCGTTTGTGATCGCAGCCTTATCCTTTTTTTCGCTCTATGTTTTCGCCTTACCGTTTCCATTTGTCATCGCAATCGCAGCATGTATCGGCTGGTTCGGTTTCAAAACCTTGCCGCCAAACGGACAAGTCAAACCGGTTTCGCCCAAAGGAGTGCTACCGGTTATCGTGATCGGCGGCCTCATCTGGGCAATCCCATTGGTTTTGGCGATAGCCCTTGACGCGAACTTCCTAACCGAGATCGGCCTCTTTTTCCCAAAACTCGCTGTCGTCTCTTTCGGCGGAGCTTATGCCGTTCTCGCCTATATGACGCAGGTGGTCGTCACAGATTTCGGCTGGCTTTCCCCGAATGAGATGCTGGACGCGCTCGGTCTAGCCGAAACCACCCCCGGCCCGCTCATTCTGGTGACGCAATTCGTAGCCATGCTTGCTGGTTTATCAGAAGGCGGGATCGGTATTGCTATTGCCGCTGGCCTGATGACCTTGTGGGTAACGTTTGTGCCCTGCTTTATATGGATTCTCGCAGGCGCACCTTACATCGAATGGCTGTCCAGCCGGCCTCGACTTCAGGCCGCGTTGAAGGGCATCACCGCTGCGGTCGTCGGCGTCATTGCAAATCTTTCACTGTGGTTTGCTGTTCAGGTCTTTTTTGACGACGTCACCATTGGTCCATTCGAGGTTCTCAGCCCTATCCTATCCTCGATAAACACTGTTGCCGTCATGGTCGCCATTTTGGCCGCCGTTTTTCTTTTGGCCACAAAACAACCACTTTGGCGCGTTTTAATCCTCTGCGCATTGGCGTCATACGGTTTGGAATGGGCATTCGGCGCATAGCCCCTTTCCACCAGACCCGAATCCACTATGCTGACGTCACGACAACGGACAGGGGTGCTCAAGATGTCACGTCGCATCGACTACGGAAACTTGATGCATCGGGCCATGCGCAGCCTGATCCAAAATGTCTTGACCGATGTTCAGCAAAACGGTCTTCCTGGCGAACATCATTTCTTCATTACCTTTGATACGCTTCATCCGGATGTCGAGCTGGCCGACTGGTTGTCCGATCGCTATCCTGGCGAAATGACGATTGTCATCCAGCATTGGTTCGACAATTTGGAAGTCACGGATGAAGGGTTCTCGATCACGCTTAACTTCGGCGAAAACCCCGAACCGATGTATATTCCCTACGACGCGATCAAAACCTTCGTGGACCCTTCGGTCGAATTTGGCCTTCGCTTTGAGACACAAGAAGAGGACGAAGCCGAGGAAGAAGACGTCGAAGAGGCACCTATGGAAGAGATGGCCGAAGAACCCGAAGCCCCGCCAACCGAAGCCGAAGTCGTCTCTTTGGATCAATTCCGCAAATAGCGCCATTGCGCTTTATCGGGGCGCTGGCTAATCAAGGTTGAAATCCTTGATGACGGAGACCTCGATGTCCGAAACCCGCACAGAAACCGACAGCTTTGGCCCCCTAGAAGTCCCAGCAGACCGCTATTGGGGCGCACAAACACAGCGCTCGCTTCAAAACTTTCCAATCGGTTGGGAAAAGCAACCTGTCGCGATTGTGCGGGCCTTGGGCGTCATCAAACAAGCCTGTGCGATAGCCAACAAAGAGCGCGGCAAACTGGACGCTGAAAAAGCAGACGCGATGATCGAAGCCGCTTCTGAAGTCGTGGCGGGCAAGCTGGATGACCATTTCCCGCTCGTTGTTTGGCAAACAGGATCGGGCACGCAGTCCAATATGAACGCGAATGAGGTCATCTCAAACCGCGCCATCGAAATTCTGGGTGGTGAAATTGGATCGAAAGATCCGGTACACCCGAACGACCATTGCAATATGGGACAGTCATCAAACGACACTTTCCCAACCGCAATGCACATCGCCGTAGCGACCACAGCGCATGACGTTCTGATCCCTGGATTGGAAAAGCTCCACGCCGCTCTCGCAGCAAAGCAAGCGGAGTTCGATCACATCATCAAAATCGGCCGCACACATACCATGGACGCGACGCCTTTGACCCTTGGTCAGGAATTCGGCGGCTACGTCCATCAAGTCGCGATGGGCCTGCGCCGTGTCAAAGCCGCTTTGCCAGCGATCTACGAACTGGCTCAGGGTGGCACGGCAGTTGGAACCGGCTTGAACACGCCGAAAGGCTGGGGCGAAACCGTTGCCAAGAACATGGCAGAGATCACCGGCCTGCCCTTCGTCACAGCGCCCAACAAATTCGAAGCCCTCGCAGCCCATGACGCTTTGGTCGAAATGTCTGGCGCGCTGAAGACTGTTGCGGTGAGCCTTTACAAAATCGCCTGCGACATCCGCTTCCTCGGCTCCGGCCCGCGCTGCGGACTGGGCGAGTTGATGTTGCCCGAAAACGAACCCGGCTCCTCCATCATGCCAGGCAAAGTGAACCCAACACAGGTTGAGGCGATCACCCAAGTCTGCGCCCACGTCATGGGCAATGACGCCGCCGTCGGCTTTGCTGGGTCGCAGGGGCATTTTGAGTTGAACGTGATGAAACCAATGATGGCTTATAACGTGCTGCAATCCATGCAATTGATCGGCGATGCGGCCTCTGCTTTCACCGATAACTGCGTTGTGGGCATCAAAGCCGACGAAGGCCGGATTGAGCAATTGATGCGCGAAAGCCTGATGCTCGTCACAGCTCTCGCGCCGACGATTGGCTACGACAACGCTACAACCGTCGCGAAGACAGCGCATAAGAACCGCACAACGCTGAAAGAAGAAGCGATCAAGCTTGGTTTTGTTGATGAAGATACCTTCGACAAAGTTGTCCGTCCTGAGGATATGATCGGCCCGAAATGAAGCCGATCAATCTGAACAAGGCCAGAAAGGCGAAAGCGCGGGAAGATGCAAAAGCCCGCGCTAACGAGAACGCTATGAAGCACGGGCGGACCAAGGCGCAGCGTTTGCTTGAGACGACGCAACAAGAACAGGCGAGCAAGCGCCTGTCGCAACTCAAGTTCGAAGATGAGTAGCGGCCGCCCCGTCAAACGCTCGCTGACCCTACGGCAGCATCGGACCAGCGTGTCGCTCGAAGATGCGTTCTGGAAAGAGTTCAAAGTCATTGCTGAAAGAACGGGCAAGACCATCAACGGTCTTGCCGCCGAAATTGACGAGGCGCGCGGCGACGTGGGCCTTGCCTCAGCGATCCGCGTCTTTGTGCTGGAAGATCTACAAAGCCGCTAGGCTGGCCGAATTTGTAGGAAAATCCCATCTTTGCTCCGCACCGTCAATTGAGCAACGGGAACTGGTGGACGGCTATTGTCGACTTCAAAGGCGAATGCACCGACCAGTTTTGAAAGCAACAGCACCCCTTCCATCATCGCAAACCCAGCGCCGGTGCAAACACGCGGGCCTGAGGAGAACGGCAAGTATGCGTTCTGAGAACACTCTTTCCCATTTTGAGTGACCCAACGATCCGGTCTGAATTCATCGGGATCGTCCCAAAGCCGATTTTGGCGGTGAAGATGCCAAGGCGATACGATGATCTGAGATGATTTTGGAACCGGTCTTTTTCGAAAAGTCTCAGTCTGCGCTGCCTCCCGCACCATCATTGGCACTGGCGGATAGAGCCGTAGCGTCTCGCGGAAAACGTCCCTTGTAAAAGCCAACTTCGACAATCCCGCAAATTCACCCGAAAACCCATCTTCTTCGTCACGCACCTTCTCCTGCCACTCAGGATAAAGCGCCAAAAGATACAATGCCCAAGCTAGCGCCGCCGCAGAAGTCTCATGCCCCGCAAGAAAGAAGATCGCCACTTGATCGACCATTTCGTCACTGCTGAAACCGTCACCCGTCTCCGGGTCTGTCATCGTCATGATCTTGGTCGCAAGATCATCTGGCGCACACCCCGTCGCAATCTGATCCGCCCGACGCTCAACCAGCTTCGCAATCAGACCCCTGATCTCTTCCGCTGTCTCGGTGGTCTCTTTGCGGAACAGCTTAGGCATCCAATCCGGACCGGATAAAAAAGCCGAAAGATTCACAATGGGTTGGCTGCGCTGGTGGGCGCGGAACGCCTCAAAGGTTTTAGTTGCCTGCTCATCTTCAATCGGGATTGAAAAAAGACTGCGGAAAATCACATCCGCCGCCAGATGCGAGGTGATCGGCTCCACATCAATGGTTGCGCCATTCGCCAGAGGGCGCAAACGATCAATCGCCGCCTCTCCCGCACTTAGGATCGCCGGAAAGGCCGATTTCAGCCGCCCACCTTCAAAAGCCGGATCAATGATCCGCCGTTGCCGCTGCCACTCATCTCCATTGGTGAGGAATACCGAATTCCCAAGCAAAGGCCGCAACCCAACACTAATCCGTTCTGATTTGGGAAAATCATCAGGCCGATCCTTCAACACGGTTTTGATGACATCTGGATCATTGACAAGAAAACTTCGGAAAAACGGTGTCTGAAATTCAGCCATCCACGCACGATAGAGTTTCTCAGGCTGGGCCGACAAAATATCACGCCGAAACAGTCGAAGGTGCCGCCAAAGGCTTACCTTCTCCGGTCGATGATCTGGTTTCGGCGGTCGTGTCATTCCATCGTTGTATACTTTGACGCCACCACGTCGATCCTCGATTTTGAAGAGGCACGCTCGCGATACCGATCCGCAAGAGTGCGCGGCCCGCATGTGATCTGGAAATAGTCGTAATCCTTGGGGCGGTCGAAACTGCAAAGATATTGAAAATGTAGCCTAAAATACTTGTGTTTAAGTTTCTCCCAACGCTCTGGCGCCAAGGTTTGGGTAAAGGCCGCGGAAATGACGATGGGCCACTTCTGATCGCTGTCAGCCACACCGCTCACCGCCACTGGATCGCACAAAGCAAAGCAACACCCATCGCCGGGTGCTGAGACATCGATCCAAGTGATCGCCTCACTGCTCGATATATAGTTGAGGTCCGCCCTAAGCGCCGTCGCCTTGGGAAGAAATGACACCATCGGGACAACCTGCCCCAACGTGAGCAGTCCCAAATTGGGTCCATTCTTACGTGGAGACGACGAACGCAAAACCGCTGCCAGTATCGAAATCGCTAAATGCGCCCCAGATGAATGGCCGACAACAAGAACCTCATCCACATCCGATCTCAGCGATTCGGAAATCCGCGCTTCGAACTCAGCCATGCGTTCCTTCAATTCCGGCCGCGTGTCCCCCTTCAATCCGGCCGAAAACGCGTAGTCGTGCATCAGATAATAGGCGTAGGTCTTACGGTCCTTCGACTGGCAAAACCGTAAAACAAGCCAGCAAATAGCCAGAACAATTGGCCACGACACAAACCAAGGAAACCCGACGCTCCAGCCAAATAGGCCGATGACGCTTGCGACAATGCCTTCCGCCACAGACGCTACAAACCAACCCAACAACAGCCCAACGAGCAATTGCAAGTTCAACATCCCAACCGGATATAGCGCCGCAATCACCGGCCCTTTGCGCATCCACATCAACCGGCGCAAAGTGCCCGACGTGATGTAAATCCAACTGGTCCGCAGCATCTGCCAATAGGTCGCTGGAATCGAATTCGACATGCTGTCGCGCACGATATCTGACCAAATCAAAACATCGATATCAGCAATCGTCGTCGAACCATCAATCTTCGCAGCCGCGCGCCAGCCATAACCGTCATCTTTCGGCTTCCCAGCCACGCCTATCTCGTACCCGCTCACTTTCGCCTGAGCCGCACTTTCGGTGCGATACAGCTCTCGATACCGCCGCGGCGGAAAGGGATCGTAGCCAGGAATATAAAAGACCTGACGTCGTTTGACCGGAGTTTCTGTGCCTTTATCCATCGCCCACCCAGCTGGATTTCCCTCGACCCTATACCGAGGGTGTGGCGAAATTAAGCGCTTATCCGAGGACAGCTAAAACTGGGAATTTTTCAAGCAGCCAATAGCTGAACGCCGTGAATTGACCGGTCAGCATCAGAACGCCAACCGTTACCAACAACACACCAGATACGCGTTCAATTGCCACCATATGGCGCTTCATCCAAGCCATCGCCCCCTTTAATCGAGGGAAGAAGGCTGCAACCAATAAAAACGGTATGCCAAGCCCAAGCGCATAGGCTGCAAGTAATGTTGTCCCACGCGCCACGTCAGCCTCCGACGCGGCAAGACCAAGGATCGCGCCCAAAATTGGGCCGATGCAAGGCGTCCAACCAAAGGCGAAGGCCAAGCCCAAAACATACGCTCCAAAGGATGACCCACCTCGGTCGCCGGCATCTAAACGGGCCTCTTGTTGCAAGAAACCGATCCGGAAAACCCCCAGAAAGTGCAGTCCAAAGATGACGACAATGATGCCAGCGCCGTAAATGAACCAGTCTTGATATTGAAGAAACGCGCGACCAACAGCGGACACGGCCATCCCAAGAAAGATGAAAACCGTGGAAAGGCCCAGTACAAAGAACAAAGCAGCGGTAAACACCCGTTTCCGCGCGGCGCGTTCTTCATCCATATCGCCGACCGAAACGCCGCCCATATAGGCAAGATACGGCGGCACAATTGGAAGAACGCAGGGGCTCAGGAACGACAAAAGCCCAGCAAACACCGCGATAGCGATAGCAGGCAATAAAGTCGCGTCGAGTAGTGTCACTGCGTCCAAGATGGATACTCCTTAAACGTCAGATAATCTAACCTTTCGCCCGCGTCACCCAATCTGATGTCACGCTTGTGTTTACAAACTGTAACATGACGCTTAGGTCGCGCCTTATGAGTGACCAAACCTTAGATGCGACAGGTCTTTTGTGCCCACTTCCGGTGTTAAAGGCCCGCAAACGACTGCAGGCCTTGCAGAGCGGAGATGTTTTGACCGTTCTGGCCGATGATCCCGCCGCTGTAGTCGACATCCCGCATTTCTGCGCAGAGGCTGGCCATCGTTTGATTGCCCAACACGACACAGATGGCGTTCAGAAATATGAGATAAGAAAGGGGTAATTCCCCGTGACGCAGCTACCTCATCTGGGGTTTCATTCACACCGCACGACAAAATGTGATTTGGAAATTCTGCCCCACCCGTTAAAGTAGCATCGATTATTTTATCGGCCACAGGCGCCAATACTAGCCAAATCAGGCCAAACCGTAGGGAACTTCGTTATGTCAGCCACATCACGACGCAAATTTATTGGAGGCGCTGCCGCCCTCTTTTCCGGCCCAATCGCGACACCTCTTTTGGCCCAAGAGGCCCTCGAAGAGATTGCAGAACAACGCGCAGCAGAGGCGGCACTAGCAGCTGCCGCGCCGCCAACGGACCCTGCTCCGCGCCCGCCTCGTTCCAATCCGGCCAATTGGGATGGTTGGGATGCGCGCGTGACACCAGCCAACTATGACCCCGCAACTTCGAACCCGTGGGGTCTGCACCCAAGGTTCTTACCCGTTCGCGTCCAAGCGAATAGCGGCCTCACACCCGGCGACATTCACGTCGATGCCGTTGCGCGATACCTTTACCACATTCAGCCAGACGGCACCGCGATGCGTTACGGCGTCGCGATTGCGCGCGGCAGCCTCTATGAACCAGGCGTCTACACGATCCGTCGCAAGTCGAAATGGCCGACTTGGCGCCCAACCGACGCGATGATCGAGCGTGAGCCGGAACAATTCGAACGTTTCAAAGACGGGATGGACGGCGGACCTAGTAATCCTCTTGGATCACGTGCGTTGTACCTCTATGTCGGCAATCGCGACACCTACCTGCGCATCCACGGAACCCCTAGCCCCCGCTCTATCGGCGGTCGCGCAAGTTCCGGCTGTGTGCGCATGGTGATGCGCCACATCATCGATCTTTATGACAATGTTCAAACGGGATCGACCGCGCATCTTTATCCCGCGGAGACGTAAACCTGATCAGGTTGCAGGAGCTGCTTCTGCAACCTGTGCACAAATCGGACGGCCTGAGCGCGTTCTGAGCGGCAACATGGTCGTCTCAACTGGCCCGCGATAGCGATACCAATAACAGTTGTCGCTTTCGCGTAGTTCGACAAAGCTCAGATCTTGATTTGGTGCTGCGGCTTCCAAAACTTCGGCGGGCACGTCGCCACTAGGGACAGAAACGGTACCATCCGAATTTTGAACAGCGCATCCTGCAAGCCCCAGAAAGACGAGACCTAGAATTTTTATCGATGGAACAGCGGGCATCAAATCAAACTCCCCAAATTTTCAAAAACAGCGCCGCAACTATCACGCGAATTTTTAGGATTGGCAAAGCCAACACACCTCACACGATTTGATTTGTGGGTTTTCAGCATCACAAAAAACGCCGCCCTTTGGGCGGCGTTTCTGAGTTTACCGGTTCAATGACCACCAGCCTTTTCGCTTCGGCTTATCCTCCGCAGCAGGTGCTTCCTCAACCGCAGCTGCCGGCTCTACCGTCTCAACAACAGGTGCGGCGGCAGCCGTTTCTAACACTGGGGCTTCAGCTTCCAGGTCTGCTTTCTTCCGAGTGGTCCGCTTACGCTTCGGCTTCTCTTCGAGCGTTGCCTCAACTTCGGCCTCGACAGCCTCAGGCTCCGTCTTCTTACGGGAGCGTGTCCGTTTCGGCTTTGTTTCTTCCTGAGGAGCCTCATCTTGAGGCGTTGCCTCCGCTGCCGCTTCACCAGCCTCAGCTTCCGCCTTCACAGGCTTTTTGCGTGATCTGCCGGCCTTTGGTTTCTCTTCCGCTGTGTCTGACTCTGTCGAAACTTCTGCATCAGTTGCTTCAGAAGATGCCCCCTCAGCCTTTGGAGCAGGCTTCTTTCGGCTTCTGCTTCGCTTTGGCTTCACTTCGGTCACTTCCGCCGCGTCGGCTTCGGCAGGTGCGTCCGCCGCTTCTACAGCCTCGGAAGCATCAGCATCGCCTTCGCCGCCTTCTGCAGCATCAGCGTTCTGACCTTCAGCATTTTGTTGGCTCTCGGCATTCGCGCCACCACCGCGGCGCCGGCGACGCCGACGACGTTTACGCTTTGGCTTGTTTTCTTCGGTCGGCGCCTCTTCTTCATCCGCAACCGCGGCATCCAAGTCGATACCCTCTTCCATCAACGACTCAGCCGAAACAACGACCGTCGCCTCTGGCACCACCCGCGTCGCGGTCTTGAACTTCTCGATGTTATAATCCGGCGACACCAACGTCGGGTCACATTCGATCCGCACCGACATACCATAGCGCGCTTCAATATCGGCGATATGTTCGCGTTTCCCGTTCATCAGGAAGTTAGCAATAGAAATCGGCGCTTTGACCAGCACTTCCTTGCTGCGTCCACGCACGCCCTCTTCTTCCAAGGACCGCAAGATCGACAACGCAACGTTGTCATCTGACCGCAAAAGGCCAGTCCCATGACAATGCGGGCACATCTGCGTCGTCGCTTCCAACATACCCGGACGCAACCGCTGACGGCTCATTTCCATCAGACCAAAGCCGGAAATCCGTCCGACCTGAATACGCGCGCGATCCGTTTTCAGCCGGTCCTTAAACCGCTTCTCAACCGCGTTGTTGTTACGCCGTTCATCCATGTCGATGAAGTCAATCACGATCAAGCCAGCCAAATCACGCAAACGAAGCTGACGCGCAACTTCGTCCGCAGCTTCAAGGTTGGTCTTCAGAGCCGTCTGCTCGATCGAGCCTTCTTTCGTTGCCCGACCGGAGTTCACATCAATCGCGACCAAGGCTTCGGTAATGCCGATCACGATGTAGCCACCTGAAGGCAACTGCACCGTCGGGTTGAACATACCGTTCAAGAACCCTTCCACCTGATAACGCGCATAAAGCGGCAGTTGCTCGGTATAATGCTTCACGTTCTTGGCGTGGGACGGCATGATCATCTTCATGAAGTCTTTCGCTGTGCGATAGCCTTCATCACCAGCAACGATCACTTCCTCGATCTCTTTGCTGTAAAGATCGCGGATCGACCGTTTGATCAGATCGCCCTCTTCGTAGATCGCAGCGGGTGCAATCGACTTTAAGGTAAGCTCTCTGATCTGCTCCCACATGCGTTGCAGATACTCGTAGTCGCGCTTGATCTCTGTCTTCGTCCGCTGAGATCCAGCGGTGCGAATAATCAGCCCTGCGCCCTCTGGCACATCCATACTATTCGCGATTTCTTTCAGCTTTTTGCGATCCGCCGCATTGGTGATCTTGCGGCTAATGCCACCACCACGCGCAGTGTTCGGCATCAAGACGCAGTAGCGTCCGGCCAAGCTCAGGTAAGTCGTAAGGGCCGCACCTTTATTTCCACGCTCTTCTTTAACGACCTGAACCAACAAGATCTGACGAACGTTGATCACTTCTTGGATTTTGTAGCGCTTGGGGCGTGGCTTACGCACCGGACGCACTTCATCCGTGTCGTCCTCTTTTACGCTCTCAATCCGATCGTCTTTAGAGGTCGCATCTGCCTTTGGCGCATCTTCCTCATCGTCAGACGCGTCCACGATGGGTTCCGCGTCGCTCTCATCACCGAGATCGATGGTTTCCATCCCGGCGATATCGCCAGAAGTTTCCTCTTCCGGCGTCTCTTCCGGCTCTACAGCTTCGACCTCTGGAGCATCTGCAGCTTCTGCATCTTCAACCGGAGTGTCGTCAGCGGCTTTAGCGTCGTTGTTACTCTCCGACGCCTCTGTTTCCTCAGAAGCGTCTGCCGTCTGCTCTTCAACTTCCGCCGTAGCGACCGCATCCTCATTTGCAGCTTCCGCAGCAGCGGTCTTAGACCGACGACGGCGTCGTGTAGGCTTGGGTTTCGCCTCTTCCTCTTCTTCCGCTGCCCGCAGGCTTTCGGCATAGGCTTTTTCTTCAGCGATCAACGCTTCCCGATCGGCCACTGGAATTTGGTAATAGTCCGGATGGATTTCAGAGAACGCCAAGAACCCATGCCGGTTCCCGCCATAATCCACAAACGCCGCTTGCAACGAAGGCTCAACCCGCGTGACTTTGGCTAGATAGATGTTCCCAGCAAGCTGACGCTTGAACTGGCTCTCGAAATCAAACTCCTCGACTTTGTTCCCGTCTACAACGACGACGCGGGTTTCCTCCGCATGCGTCGCATCGATTAACATTTTCTTTGGCATAGTATCCGTTCACACGACACGATCGCCTGCGCCCCGGTGGAGCGTTTGAGAGGTGATGGTGTCTGATTAAGGCGATAGACGCGCGTGCGGCGGTGCGGCCCCGTGGGGGCGCTGCTACTCGGCCAATATTGCGCGCGCTTTGCATCGCGTTTCTTCTCCGGCTCTTTGAACATCAAAGAACCCATTCATGGCCCGGTCCCTGCGAACAAACATGCAAGGCCTTGGGCGTTCCACTGACCCGCATCGGGGTCAAATCAGCTGTTTTGGCCCTCCGAAGTCTACGCCTCGTGTCCAAATCAGAGAATCTCTCCGAGCCCACCGCAATCCATCTCGCGACATGCTCGTGGTTTATACATAAGGGAGGTTGTGGGGATTTTACAATCGCTAAGTCGAAGAAAGCCAGGTTCGAGACCAGAAGGCCCGAATTTTTGGCATCACCCGTCCAAATAATCCGACCGCTGCAACCCATACTTCGCCATCTTCTCATTCAAGGTACGGCGCGGCAGGCACAGCTCTTCCATCACCGATACAATCGAGCCCTTGTGACGACGCATCGTGTTATCGATCAACATCCGCTCAAATGCCTCGACAAACTCCTTCAACGGCTTGCCTTCGGTCGTGATCGCAGGCTTCGCCTCTTCAGTATCGGCCATCAACAGCGACGCAATGGAGCTAGTCCCCCGGCGGTTTTGCAGAACAGCCCGCTCGGCGACATTGATCAACTGACGCACATTGCCCGGCCACGGCGCTTGCAGAAGCTGAGCAGCCTCCTGAGCCGAGACCTCAGGCGCGTCACAGCCATACTCGTCAGCAAACTGTTCACTTAGACGAGTGAACAGCGTCAGTATATCTTCCCCACGCTGCCGAAGCGGCGGCACTGTTATCTTGAGCGCAGCAAGCCGATAAAACAGGTCAGGTCGCAACACATCTTCACAGGTTTTGTCCTGCTCCTGCAGGTTACAAATCGCGACGATCCGCGTCTCGGCAGGCACGCCTTGATCATTGATTGCCGTCAACAAACGCGCCTGCAGTTTGTCACTGAGCGCCTCGATGTCTTCCAAAACCAAAGTTCCACCACGCGCTTCTTCGATGGCAGCGATCGGCTCCCCTTCCTCCGCTGGGCCAAAAAGCCTGCGCGCCAAGCTGTCTTCATCAAATGCAGAACAGCTAATCAGTGTAAATTGCTTCGAGGCACGCGCGCCGACTGCGTGGAGTGCGTGGGCAACAAGCGTTTTGCCCGTTCCCGTCTCCCCTTCAATCAACACATGGCCATCCGCTTGGCCGAGATCGAGAATGTCTTCCTTCAACCGCTCCATCGGAGGTGATTGGCCGATCAACTTCTTAATCAAGGACGCGCCATCGGACAATTCCTTGCGAAGCGCTCGGTTGTCGAGCGTCAAGCGACGCGCGTTTGTCGCCTTTTTCGCAAGCTCTGTCATGCGGTCCGGATTGAACGGCTTCTCAAGAAAATCAAACGCCCCGACCCGCATCGCCTCCACAGCCATAGGCACATCGCCGTGGCCCGTGATCATGATCACCGGTAGCTGGCTATCGACGCCCTTGAGCTTTTTCAGAAACTGCATCCCGTCCATGCCGGGCATCTTGATGTCGCTCACGACGATTCCCGGAAAGTCGCTCCCAACCCCGCGCAACGCGTCTTCGGCAGAGGCGAATGTTTCTGTCTCGAACCCCGACAAGGACAGCCACTGGCTGATGGATTGGCGCATGTCCCGTTCATCATCCACAATTGCGATCTTCATAGCCTTGCCCATGTCCGGCTCCTATTCCGCTGCCGCGATTTCGCTGGTCAGCACTGGTAATTTCACTTCGAAAACAGCGCCGCCTTTTGTCCCGTTGCGTGCTGTCAATCGTCCACCTAAGTCGTTCACAATCCCCGAGGAAATGGCAAGCCCAAGGCCAACACCGTCTCCGGGCTCTTTCGTGGTGTAAAACGGCTCAAAAAGCTCATCGAGGTTCTCGATCCCCGCACCATTGTCACGGACTGTCAGCGTCACCGTATCCCCAACCGCGACCAGCACTTCGACCTCAGGGTCATCGACCGCACTTGTCGCATCCAAGGCGTTACGCAAAAGGTTGATAATCACTTGCTCTAACCTCAGTCGATCACCTAAAATCATCGCCGGTTGATCCGGCAAAGTCCGCGTGATTTGCACATGACGCGACTTCAATTGCGGCTCCATCATAGAAAGGGCCGTAGACACCGCATCCCTTGTATCTACAGGCTCAAACGCCTCTGACCCTTTCCTCGCGTACGACTTCAACTGTCGCGTAATCGCCCCCATGCGTTCGATCAAATCATCGATCCTTTGGAAGGACGACAACGCCTCATCTGAGCGCTTGCGCGTGAGCAAAAGCCGCGCGCCTGCAAGGTAGGTTTTCATCGCCGCCAACGGTTGGTTCAGCTCATGACTCACCGCCGCAGACATTTCCCCCAAAGCGGCCAATTTGGAGGATTGAGCAATGGTTTGCTCGGCCACTTCGAGATTCTTTTCCGCCCTTTTTCGTTCGGCAATTTCCCGCTGGAGCCGTTGGTTCAATTGGCGCAATTCTGCTGACTCTCGCTGGAATAACGCCACGCGAGAGGCTGAGCTGCGCGACGATATCCAGAACACGAAAGCTAAGAGGACCGCAAAACCCATAATCTCGAGCGCGAGAATCGTGTTTACCCGGTCCCTCACCGATGAATAGGCGGTGTAACTGACCATACGCCAGCCCTGGAACGGTACTCGCACATCGCGGCGCAATACGGCCTCGCCCGCCAGATAGGCATCAACAGGCAATCCGCCCCACCCTTGGGTCGCGCGCCAAGCCCTCTCAATAGCTGTTGGCACTGGCCGAAGCGCAATCGCCTCTTCTTCATTCAACCCGCGCCACGTCGGCTCGGTCGACATGATTATGGTGCCTTCGCTGTCTTCGACAAACACCGCGTCAGAAACCCCTGCCCAATTCCGCTCGAGCTTGGGAATATCGACTTGAACCGCAATCACACCAAGTGTGTCGCCTGCCGATGCGATTTTTCGTGCATACGTGAACCCAAAACCGCCGCCCTCAAGCGGCGACGTCGTGAACGTTGTCTGATTGGTGCGGATCGTGTTGATGAAATAGGGTTCTTGCTTGTGGTTTTCGCCCAACCTGTTGCGATCGGTCGCCGCAACTGTCCGGCCATCAACATCTAGCAACATCAAGGACGCCGCGCCGATTTCATCAACAAAAGACAACAGCCGTGCGGTCGACAGTGAATAGTTGCCACTTTCCAGCGCGTCGATCAGTTCCGGATCGCGCGACAAAAGCTGCGGCACGATCGAATTCCGCTGAAGCTCCGCCATCAAACTCGCGACATAGAAGGTCAAACGCACTTCCGACCGGTTACGCGTGCTTTCCGTAAATCGTTGGGTCAATAGCTGGTTCGACGCGTAGATCACAAGCACCGCAATCGTTGTGATCGCAATCACTACGGCACGCAGCCGCCAACCGCCAAAGCGGTAGGGTCGTCTCACGGATGAGGTTTCGCTCATGGCCTTTAAGTTAAGCCTTGCTTATGGCTTCAACAAGGCGGGCGTTTAAGCGTCGGCGAATTGTGACAACAAGCCGCGAAAAAGCGCTTGTCCGTCGGTTCCACCATGACCCTGATCAACTGCCCGTTCTGGATGGGGCATCATACCGAGCACGCGGCGATTTTCCGATAAAACGCCTGCAATGTCGGCGACAGAGCCATTGGGGTTCTCAGTATAGGTAAATGCGATGCGGTCTTGATCTTGCAACATCGATAGCGTGTCATCATCGACAGTGTAATTCCCGTCGTGATGTGCCACAGGGTAGCCGACTGTATCACCTGCATTATACGCCTCGGTGAATGCAGAATTCGACGTTTCGACCCGCAACCCAATGGTTTTACACACAAACTTGAGCTTTGCATTCCGCATCAAAACACCGGGCAGCAAGCGCGTTTCGGTCAAAACCTGAAAACCATTGCACACCCCAAGCGCATATCCGCCACGGTTCACATGATCTACCAGCGCTTTGCAAATAGGAGACTGCGCCGCAATCGCACCGCACCGCAGATAGTCCCCAAATGAGAACCCGCCCGGCACGGCGACCAAATCCAAACCACTCGGCAAATCCGCGTCTTTGTGCCAGACCATTTCCACATCGGCACCAGCGGCTTTCAACGCCACGGCCATGTCGCGGTCGCAGTTCGAACCGGGGAAGACGAGAACCGCCGCCTTCATCAGACCAGCTCCACGCGGTAGCTTTCAATCACAGTATTGGCAAGGAGTTTCTCACACATCTCATTGATTGTTTCCTCGGACGTGCCATCCGCGAGGTCTAACTCAATCACTTTACCCTGACGTACCCCTTCAACACCTTCAAAGCCCAAAGACCCCAACGCGTGTTTGACCGCCTCACCCTGAGGATCAAGGACGCCGTTCTTCAACATAACATGAACTTTGACTTTCATCGCATTGAAACCTCTTAGTTAATAGGCGTAGGTTTGGTCGGCACATGGGTCACATTGCTCGGCAAGACACCCAAGCGACGTGCGACCTCGGTATAGGCGTCTGACAAGCTTCCCAGATCCTTGCGGAACACGTCTTTATCCAACCGCTGCCCCGTTTCGACATCCCACAAACGGCAGCTGTCCGGCGAAATTTCATCCGCCAGAACCAAACGCTGGAAATCGCCGTCCCAAAGGCGACCAAATTCAAGTTTGAAGTCGATCAGTTTGATCCCAACACCGTGCATCAGGCCAGACATATAGTCATTCACACGCAGCGCCATGCTGACGATATCGTCCAAATCTTGTTGCGATGCCCAGCCGAACGCTATGATGTACTCCTCTGGCACCAAAGGATCGCCCAGGCTGTCGTCCTTATAGGAAAACTCTACAATCGGGCGCGGCAGTGGTGTACCCTCTTCCATGCCCATCCGTTTTGCCATCGAACCGGCAGCAATATTGCGCACAATCACCTCAAGCGGGACGATTTCCACCTGACGGATCAACTGTTCACGCATGTTCAGGCGTTTGATGAAATGCGTAGGAATTCCAATGCCTTGCAAGCCGGTCATAAAGAACTCGGACAAGCGATTGTTCAAAACGCCCTTGCCCTCGATCACCGCCTTCTTTTCGGCGTTATACGCCGTCGCATCATCTTTGAAGTATTGAACAAACGTCCCAGGCTCCGGCCCCTCATAAAGGATTTTTGCCTTGCCTTCGTAGATCATCTTGCGACGTGCCATATCCGTCTCTTTCCCCATCTGCGCCAGCAGCAGCGCAACCTTGGCCGCCTCATACGACACCCATCCCTTGTGGGCAAGCACTAGCGTTTCCATATTTGTTGTAGACTGAAGTTACCGGAAAGGATGCTGAAATGAGTGGCATGAAAGACCGCGAAAACGCTTTCGAGAACAAATTTGCCCATGACGCAGAAACTCAGTTCAGAATTGAGTCCCTACGAAACCGCTTATTGGGCCAATGGGCGGCGCAATTGATGGGCAAGACCGGATCAGAGATTGAAGATTATGCCAGAGAAGTGATCAAAGCCGATTTTGCAGAACCCGGCGACGAGGATGTGTTCCGCAAAGTGCATGGCGACCTAAAAGGTCGCGCAGATGAAAAAACCGTTCGTGCGAAAATGGCGGAACTGCTCTCGGAAGCCCGAGGTCGGCTCACAAGCGTGTAGCCCCAACAGAATTGAGCGAATTTCATAAACTTCATGATAATTATGAATTTGCGAATATAATAGTGTAAGCGCATAGGTTGGGTCATTTTCCCTCCTCTTTAGGCGCACAAAATGACCGAAAACCCGCTCTCCAAACTCCTGCTTCGTCGCGATTGGCTTCTAGCCGATGGCGCAACGGGCACGAACCTCTTCAACATGGGGCTCGAATCCGGTGATGCGCCAGAGTTTTGGAACGTCGACCATCAGGATAAGATCACAGCGCTCTACAAAGGGTCGGTTGACGCCGGCAGCGATCTATTCCTGACCAATACCTTCGGCGGCAACGCGTCCCGCCTCAAGCTGCACGGGGGTGAGGCACGTGTGCATGAGTTGAACAAAGCTGGTGCCGAAATTGGGCGCGAAGTGGCTGATCAATCGGGCCGTCCCATCATTGTCGCCGGGTCCGTCGGCCCAACCGGTGAGATCATGGCTCCCATGGGCAGTCTCACACATGAAATCGCCGTCGAGATGTTCCACCAACAAGCCGAGGGCCTCAAAGCTGGAGGCGCCGATGTTCTATGGGTCGAGACCATCAGTGCTATTGAAGAATTCCGCGCGGCGGCTGAGGCCTTCGCTTTGGCAGACATGCCGTGGTGCGGCACCATGAGTTTTGACACAGCTGGCCGCACAATGATGGGCTTAACCTCAAAAGACATGACCAAGCAGGTTGGCAAAATCGATAACGCACCAGTCGCGTTTGGGGCTAACTGCGGTGTTGGCGCGTCTGACCTCCTCAGAACCGTCATCGGGTTCGAAAAAGCGGGTGCCAATATCCCAATCATTGCCAAGGGCAATGCTGGCATTCCAAAGTATCACGATGGTCATATCCACTACGACGGAACGCCTGAATTGATGGCAGATTACGCCGCCCTTGCACGCGACTGTGGCGCTACGATTATCGGTGGTTGCTGTGGCACCACGCCCGACCACCTGCGCGCCATGCGAGAAGCTCTCGAAACCCGTCCAAGAGGCGAAACGCCGTCGCTCGATCAGATCACAGCCGCTCTTGGCGGGTTTTCATCAGAATCCGACGGAACCGACGATAAAGCGCCGAAGCGCCCGGCTCGGCGTGGGCGGCGGCGCGGGTAGTCCCTGACCTGCGCTGCCAGCCCTTAATTCCGCTTGCCCCGCCGCAAGAATCCAGTAAACACACTCCCACGTCGGGCTATGGCGCAGCCTGGTAGCGCGTCCGTCTGGGGGACGGAAGGTCGCAGGTTCAAGTCCTGCTAGCCCGACCAGCAACACCGCCCGTTTGCGTGATTCACGCAGCGGGCGTTTTGCTATGATGTGACTGGGGGAAGATCCATGACCAACGGCGTTTTGGCCGATCACCAAATCCGCGATCTGATCGCCTCCGGCGCTATTTCGGCCACGCAGGACATCGCAGAAGGCCAAATACAACCCGCCTCCCTCGATCTACGTCTCGGTGACGTCGCCTACCGCGTAAGGGCCTCCTTCCTCGCTGGCCCCAATCGAACCGTCGGCGAGCGCCTCGCAGACTTTCAAATGCACGCGGTTGAACTCGAAGGCGGTGCCGTGCTGGAAAAAGGCTGCGTCTATGTCGTTCCTCTGATGGAACGACTTTCGCTTCCCAAAGGCATGACAGCCGCCGCCAGCGCGAAATCCTCCATCGGCCGCCTCGACCTACTGACCCGCATTATCACCGACCGCGGTGAAGAATTTGACCGCGTGCCAGATGGCTACGACGGCCCGCTCTATGTCGAGATTTGCCCGCGCTCTTTCAGCGTCGTGGCGACACCCGGGCAGATGCTGAACCAAATCATCTTCCGGCAAGGTAAAACCTTCATGGATGATGACGCCCTGCGCACCCTTCACGCCCAGACGCCCATTGTCGACACTGACCCTGTCATCTCTGACGGTCTTGGTTTTTCGGTCGACCTCAAACCGTCCGAAGGCACCCTCGTCGGCTATCGCGCCAAACCCCATACCGGCGTCATCGACCTGCGCAATCTGGGTCATTACGACCCTTCCGAATATTGGGAACAGGTTCACACCGACCAAGGCTGGATCATCCTCGATCCCGGTGCGTTCTACATCCTCGTCAGCCGTGAAGCGATCGTGATCCCACCGATGCAGGCCGCCGAAATGGCACCCTATCTTGCCATGGTCGGCGAATTCCGCGTCCACTACGCAGGGTTCTTTGATCCCGGCTTTGGTTATGCCGATGCAGGCGGTGCAGGCTCTCGCGGTGTGCTAGAAGTTCGGTGCCACGAAGCGCCGTTCGTATTGGAACACGGCCAGATTGTCGGTCGCTTGGTTTATGAGCACATGGCCGCCATGCCCGATGCGCTCTATGGGCGCGAGATCAAGTCGAACTACCAAGGGCAAGGTTTGAAGCTGTCGAAGCACTTTAGATCAGACTAAAGCGCCCGCAGAAACGCCCATTTAAAACTCCACAAACCGTCTCGCTTGCCGCATTCCGCGTTGCCCATTCCGCATCGCTTGGCGCGAGGCTTTGGCCTGTGCGCGTTCTACGGCGGTCATCTCGGAAGGGTCTTTGCCCCCGCGCGATAACATATCCATTCCGGCGCCCATGCCCCAGCGGGTCAAGATGCGTGTTACAATTCGTGTGAGTTGCTCTGCGCTCATTATTCTTCCTCTTCTGGTGAAGGTGTGAACATATCTGGTGTATCGTCGTCTTCTTCGTCGTCGATGTCCAAAGCGGCCCCCGGCGGCGGACGGTTTTCAAGCAACCCTGCGGCGCGCAATTCCTTCAGCCCCGGCAAGTCGCGAGCGTTTTCTAGCCCGAAATGATCAAGGAAATCTTGCGTCACCACAAAAGTCACTGGGCGCCCCGGCGTCATCCGTCTGCGGCCAAACCTGATCCACTCTAATTCGATCAATTGATCTACCGTGCCACGGCTTACGCTCACGCCGCGGATTTCCTCAATCTCGGCCCGCGTTACCGGCTGGTGGTAAGCCACAATCGCCAAGGTTTCGATCGCCGCGCGAGACAGCTTACGCACCTCAACGGTTTCTTTCTGCATCAAGAAGCCAAGGTCGCCAGCCGTCCGAATAGCCCAAGCATCGCCGACACGGATCACCTGCACGCCGCGCCCTTCGTAGCGTTTGCGCAGGTATTGCAACGCCTCTGCCGGATCAGAGCCGTGTGGCATACGGCCCATCAGCTCTTTCACCGTCACCGGCTCCGCACTGGCAAAAAGGATCGCTTCGACCATGCGCTCTTGCTCTCCCATTGGAGGGGCTTCGAACAGGCTTTCTTCTTGGGTGTCAGACATCGCGAGGATCCCTCTTTCGAATTTGTATCGGCGCGAATGTATCGCCTTGGCGCAACTCGACCTTTCCCTCTTTTGCCAATTCCAAAGTGGCGGCAAAGGTCGCAGCGGTGGCCGTACGCCTTCGGGTCGGATCGGTTTCCCAACCTTCCGGCAAATAGCTTGTCAGATCCGTCCAATCTCCCGCAAAGCCGATCATCTTGCGCATCCGCCCCAAGGCCTCTTCCATCGTCATGACTTCGTCGCGGTCCATGACAAAAGGGCGGAACTCGTCTTTGGTGCGAATGCGCGCATAGCCTTGCATCAAGTCAAGCAGTGTCGCGGTATAGGTCACTTTGCGCGTGCGCTGCACATCTTCGGTAATCCCGCGGGCAAAGAAATCGCGACCCAACTGATCCCGCGCCATCAACTGCGCCGCGGCTTTGCGCATCGCCTCCAACCGCTCAAGTTGGAACGCAAGATGGGCGGCAAGTTCCTCGCCCGATGGCCCCTCTTCTGTCGGATCAGGCGGTAACAAAAGCCGCGATTTCAAAAACGCGAGCCAAGCCGCCATCACAAGATAATCAGCGGCCAGTTCCAACCGCAGCTGTTTCGCCTTTTCGACGAAAGCAAGATACTGTTCTGCTAAGGCAAGGATCGAAATCTGGCGCAAGTCCACCTTTTGCGTCCGGCTCAACGTCAACAGCAGATCAAGCGGACCTTCGAAAGCTCCAACGTCAACGATCAACGCCTCTGCCGCCATGCGGTCAGTGACGCTAATGACGTCTTCCTGAAACTCTTCGCTCATGCTCGATTGGCCTTTATGCCAGAAGGCTTTCAAGTTCAGCCGCAGCGGCGGAAATGTCAATTGGCGATGGGTCTTGCCGCGCCATCAGCGCCACATCGGCCCGCACCATACCATTTACCCGCATCGGCCCCGCTCCGGCCGCGACTTGGATCATCTCTTTGGTGATGCCGTTGCAATGCAAGATGATGTCACAGCCCGCCGTCATCGCCGCCTCGGCGCGGTCCTTAATGGTGCCTGACAGGGCACCCATCGAAATATCGTCGGTCATCAACAACCCGTCAAAGCCAATTTCCTTACGGATCAGCCGAATGACTGTCGGCGATGTCGTGGCTGGGCTCTGCGGATCAATCGCCTCATAGACGATATGCGCCGTCATCCCCATCGCGATGTCTTTCAAAGCCTCGAAGATCTTGAAATCTCTCCGCGTCAGAACGCTCCGCGCAGCGTCAACACGTGGGAGATCTGTGTGGCTGTCGACATGGGCGCGACCATAGCCAGGAATATGCTTCAAGACGGGAAGAACACCTTGCATCTTGAATGCCTCTGCGCAGACACGCGCGGCCTGAACGACCGTATCAACATCGTCGCCATAGAGACGATTGGCCAATACCGGATGCGTATTTTCTTCCAGCACATCCGCCAACGGCGCGCAATTCACGTCGATCCCAACAGCGCGAAGCTCCTCCGCAATCAAACGGTTGCGCAGCAATTGGGCCTTCATCGGTTCCCGTGATTGTCGCATTTGATCCAAGGCTGGCAAGTATTCACGCCAATGCGGCGCGCGCATCCGTTGAACGCGCCCGCCTTCTTGGTCGATTAGAATAGGCGCGTTCCAACCTACAGTTTCGCGCAACTCGGACGTCAGCGCGCGCACCTGCTCAGGATCGTCAATGTTGCGGGCAAACAGGATGAACCCCCAAGGGTCGGCATCCCGAAAGAACCATTTCTCATAGCGATTGAGCCGCAGGCCTTTCGGAGCAAAGATATATGCCCCGCTCGACATTTAACGGATCACCACCGGAATACATTCCGCATTGCCCGCTTCAAGAGCGGCGCAGAACCGGCGCGCGTCGGTCAGATCATCAAACCCCATGGCACGCAGACGGTAGAAGGTCGACGAACCGCGTTCCGCCACTTGGATCACGCGCTCTTTGCTTACCAAATAGTCGCCAAAACGGCCCTGCAGATTGGTCCAGACCTCGGCTGCATCTTGCGGCGTTGGAAAAGCGCCAAGCTGTACAAGTTTCGTGCCAACGGGCAATTCGGTCGCGAGAACAGAAACCTCGCTGTTGTTCGGCCCCGTGTTTGCAGACGCCGACGCTAAGGCAGCGGCCACAGCTTCATCAACCTGCGCGCTTGCTGAAACAGGCACCGATAAACTCACTGGACGCACAAACGGGCGCAGTGATGTGGAGACACCCGGCACGGTTGCAGCAATAATCTCGACCTCTGGTTCGGCTGGTCGAGCCTCTTCTACTGCCGCAACTTCCGGCTCTACGGGGGCGTCAATCGGCTCCACGCCAGTCGCCAACCTGTCCGCCAAAGCCAGAATTTCGTCAGCACTCATCGGGGCCTGATCTTCAGGCAATGTCTCGGTCAAAGATACCTCAACTGCGGCGGTGTCATCCTCAACCGGCGCAACCTCGCCAGCTTCAGCAGTCGGCTGCACGGCCAAATCTTCCTCAGCAAGCTGCTGCGTCCGTGGGGCCAACAACAGTGTATCTTCGAAGCCCGCCGCCTCACCTTCTGCCGCAACTGCATTTACAGCCAAACCAGTGTGAGCCGCAACTTCACCACCAGGAATGTCTGGCGCCACGCGCATGTCGCCTTCGACAGCGCGGACAACAGGAATGCCGGAGACGTCCCGTTTGATCAATTCGTATCCCCAAAAGCCAATGCCAACCATCAGCGCCAGCGAACACGCCGCACCCGCATAATTCACCAATGAAGTTGCACGTTGGGAAAAGGGCTGCGCCCCGTCGTCATAAACCGCCATCTCTGCCTCATTCCGCTTGGACCGTTTTCGGCCTCTTTGGGATCTGCTTGGACCGGCGGTTCGTGCGTTAGCGCATCTCTTCCGCCGGCATTACGCCCAAAATACCCAAGCCCGATGCAATAACAAGCTGTACCGCACGGATCAGCGCGATTTTTGCTTGTGTTGTGGCAATGTCACCCGCCTGCACAAAGCGCAGCGATGGATCATCGTTTCCTTTGTTCCACAGACCGTGGAATTCTGACGCCAAATCATAGAGATAGAAGGCGATCCGATGCGGCTCATGCCCTTTTGCGGCGATCTCGATCAGACGCGGCCATTCGGCGAGCTTCTTCGCAAGGGTTATGTCTGCATCATGGGTGATCGCTGACAAGTCAGCACCCCGCAATGCAGCATTGCTGACATCAAAGCCCTCATCCCGCGCTTTGCGCAGAACCGAGTTCACCCGCGCATGCCCGTATTGCACGTAGAAGACGGGGTTATCTTTCGATTGTTCCGTCACTTTGTCGAAATCAAAATCGAGTGGCGCATCGTTTTTGCGGGTGAGCATATGGAACCGCGTCACATCCGCGCCAACCTGCTCCACCACATCGCGTAGAGTAATAAACGTCCCAGCCCGTTTTGACATTTTGAACGGCTCGCCGTTCTTATAGAGCTTGACCAACTGCGTCAGTTTAATGTCGAGTGGCACTCTTTCATCGGAGAGCGCTGCAACTGCCGCCTTCATCCGCTTCACATAGCCGCCATGGTCGGCGCCGAAGACATCGATCAATTGATCAAAGCCACGCTCAACCTTGTCGTAGTGATAGGCAATGTCCGGCGCGAAATAAGTCCACGCCCCGTCTGATTTCTGAACAGGCCGATCCACGTCATCGCCGTACTCAGTGGATTTGAACAAAGTCTGCTCACGCGGCTCCCAATCCTCGGGCACTTTACCTTTGGGCGGTTCCAACACACCTTCGTAGATCAGACCTTTATCCTTGAGCGACTGGATCGCATCTTCAATCCGACCTGTCCCGTAAAGAGACTTCTCAGAAAAGAAGACATCCATCTTGATACCAAGCTGCGCAAGGTCGTCTCGGATCAAATCCATCATGGCCTCGGTCGCGTATTCGCGGATTTCCTCAAGCCAGACCTGTTCACCTTTATCGACGAATTTATCACCAACCTTGTCCTTTAGCGCCTGCCCCACAGGGATCAGATAGTCGCCCGGATAGGTGCCATCTTCAAACGCCACCTCTTGCCCGTGCGCTTCGAGGTAGCGCAGGTACACAGACCGGGCGAGCACATCGACCTGAGCACCGCCGTCGTTAATGTAGTACTCCCGCGTCACATCGAAACCGGCGTAATCCAACAAGCTCGCCAAAGCGTCACCAAACACAGCACCCCGTGTATGACCCACATGCAGTGGCCCCGTCGGGTTGGCGGAGACATATTCCACCATCATCTTCTGCCCCTGCCCCATCACAGACCGGCCATAGCCATCCTGAGTTAGAGCCGCCGAAATCACCCCGTGCCATTGCGTTGGCGCAAGCCGCAGGTTGATGAAGCCAGGCCCCGCCACATCAGCGCTCGTCACCGCGTCATCGGCAGCCAATTTCGCAGCCAGCCCTTCGGCGATTTGGCGTGGATTCATCTTTGCAGGCTTTGCCAAGACCATCGCCGCGTTCGTCGCCATATCCCCATGCAACGGATCGCGCGGCGGTTCGACCGTCACGGCGGCGGTGTTCAACCCGTCCGGCAATGTGCCTTCAGCCACCATCGCATCGATGGCTGCCACAACAGTTGCGCGAAGATCAGCAAAGAGGTTCATATTTCATATCCATAGAAAAGCTCGCCGCCCCATGTATCACCTTGCTGCAGCGGGTCAACTGTAGGCCAAGTTTCACAACAATTTGAGTTGGGCACCTCATTCAACCGATCGACACGTTCACACACTTACCTATGCTTTGGATCAATTTCAGGAGTAAATTGAATGGCGAAATCGAAGCGAACGCGACCAAATCAGAAAACGAAGCGGAGATCTGCATCCCGAGCTACGCCGCAACCGGAACGTCGAGACTTTCTCAAACTAGCAAGGAACGGCGCAATCGGATTGGGATTGGCCTCATTTACCGGCTTCTTTGCGGTTCGAACGGTTCAGGCCTCTCTCCATGAACGCGATCTGTCTCGGCTGGGGGACGGCAAACTTACGGTTGTGCAGGTCCATGATCCATCCTGTGCAATGTGCAATGCGCTGCAAAAAGCCACACGTGCCGCTCTCGATTGTTTTGGCGAATGCGAGATCCAATACCTGATCGCCGACATCAATACAGCCGAAGGCCAAGCATTCGCGACAGACCACGGCGTGACACATGTGACACTTGTCTTGTTCGATCAGAAAGCGCAACGAAGGTCAGTTTTCAATGGCGTCCGCAAAACAGCAGAACTAAAGGACATCTTTTCCGCTCATCGTGACCTTTACACTTAAAGAGCCAAGGGCCGAAGAGAGACAATTTTTACATCCGGTGCGCCTTTGACATCTTCCTCGGATCGGACAAAACGAAGAACCCCATTCGGGTTAATCCGCGCAAAAACATGGGCCTCAGGGTTCTCCTCCCGCCACTGGTCGGCTGTATATTCTTCAGTCAAACGCGTCGCGCCAAAACCCCAGCCTTGTCGGATCAACGCGTTGATCTCCCGATCAGTCATCTCTGGCCCAAAGCCCTTGCCCCCTAGTGTTGTCGGAAGATGGTGCCGCGCACTGTCCGACGTATCTCGCATCACCTGAAACACATTGTCCCGCCCAAACTCTGGCGCGAGGTCTGTGGCAACCAACGTATTGTAAGCGTCATTGTCGGTCGCTGCCACGATTGTGGTGTAGCTCACCAGTTCCAACCGATGCTCCGCCGCTTCTGAAAGAATATCCCCAGAAAAGGTTTCGATCCCTGCCGTACGAGCGGCGCGCAGGTTGCCAAAGTTTGGATCGGTCATCAGCACTGGCACGTCAGCCTTCTGCAAAACCTCAGCAAAGGCCGTCGTCCATGGTCGACCTCCAACCAAAATCACACCCGGAATTTCCGAACCGGTCAGCCCCAATGCCCTCGCAAAAGGAGCCAAGGTGAACCCATGCAAAACAACGGTGAAGGCCACCAAGACAAAGGCCAGCGGCGCGATCAACGCTGCATCTTCGAACCCCAATGCGAACAACCGTTCTCCGAAAAGCCCAGCCACCGCGACGAGCACAACACCACGCGGGCCAGTGAAAGCGACGAGGATTTGCTCTTTATACGGAATGCCTGACCCAGCTAGCGAGACCAACACTGTGATCGGCCTAGCCAGCAACACCACCGCCAAAACGAAAGCAACAGCGCGCCAATTCAACTGGGCTAATGCCGAAAACTCGATGTTCGCGGCCAAAAGGATAAAGACACCTGACACCAAAAGGATCGTCGCGTGTTCTTTGAACCGCAATAACTCACCATAGCTCGGCAAATTGCTATTCGCGATCACGATGCCCATGATCGTAACCGCCAAAAGCCCACTTTCATGCAGAACGAAATCTGAAAGAGCGAAGACCGCCAATAGCAGCGCAAAGAGCACCGGCACCTTCATATATTCAGGCACCCAACCTTCTCGGAACGATCGAGCGATACCGTAGCCGCCAATGAAACCAAGAGCGGTGGCCACACTGATCCCGATCACAAAGCTCCAAACCGCTTCGCCCAAGGTCGTCGATGCCGTCAGCACCAAAACCACACTGAACGCGAGGACTGCAGCCAAGGCACCGATGGGATCGTTAACGATGGCCTCCCATTGCAAAAGCGCTGCCGGTCGTTTTGAAAGCCGCGCCGTTCGCAGCAAAGGCGCGATCACTGTTGGCCCTGTCACAATCATGATCCCACCAAAGACTGCGGACGATTCCCAACTCAACCCTGCAACATAGTGAAGCGCTAAAGCCGATGTCAGCCAACCAAGTGGTGCGCCGACAAAAACCAGCCGTTTCACACCCTTCACTGCATCCTGCAGCGAGTGGAAATTGAGCGTTAGCCCCCCTTCGAACAGGATGATCGCAACAGCGATTGAGATCATCGGCGACATCAAAGGGCCAATGTCCCGTTCCGGATCGAAAACGCCCGCCACTGGACCGATCAAAATACCTGCCAGCAACATCAAAACGATGGCAGGCATTCGCAGCCGGAACGCCAGCCATTGCGATCCAACGCCCAAAACGCCGACAAGCGCAAAGGCCATCACGGGTTGAAGTGCATCGCTCGCTGTTTCAAGTGCCATCAGTTACCCCCGGCGGTACGGGCGTCCCCCCAATCAGACGCTTGTGTTCTTGGATCGCAAAACGATCGGTCATCCCAGCAATATAGTCAGAAACGATCCGCGCCAAAGCAGTTTCGCTCCCCGCGCAAGCCACATCTTTGCGCCATTGCTTCGGCAATTCCGCGGGGTTTTCCATGAAAAACGGGAAAAGCTCATCGATCATATGCGTGACCGCCTCGCGCATTTCGATCACGACGGGGGCGCGGTACATGCGGGTGAAGAGAAACTTACGGATGACCCTCAAGTCTTCCCAAAGCTCCGGTGTGAACTGCACCATCATCCGACCCGCATGGCGCACATTATGCACGCTCGCCGGCCCAAGCTCTGCCAAATTACGGCGGCTGACGACGATCACGTCCTCAACTAGAATGCCAAAGAACCTGCGTAAGGCTTCATGCCGGCGGCGGTAGTAATTGAGGCTCGGGTACTTCTGATCCACCTCCGCAAAGCAATCTTGCAAGATCGGCATCTCTGCCAATTCATCGGTACCAAAAAGCTCCGCCCGCAAACCGTCGTGCAAGTCGTGATTGTTGTAGGCAATGTCATCCGCCAAGGCCGCTGCTTGCGCTTCGGCACTGGCGTGGGTGTTCAACTCCAAATCATGCCGCTCGTTATAAAGCGCTAAGGCATATGGAATGTCGCCTGTCACCGGCCCATTGTGCTTAGCAATGCCTTCCAAGGTTTCCCACGTTAGGTTCAGCCCGTCCCATTCGGCATAGTGACGTTCCAACGATGTCACGATCCGCAAGGCCTGCGCGTTGTGATCAAAGCCACCATAGGGCTGCATCAGACGGTTCAGCGCGTCTTCGCCTGTGTGCCCGAACGGTGTGTGGCCCAAGTCATGCGCCAAGGCGACGGCCTCGGTCAGTTCGACGTTCAACTCCAACGCCGCAGCCACGGTTCGCGCAACTTGAGCTACCTCAATTGAGTGTGTCAGACGGGTGCGAAAGTAGTCGCCCTCATGTTCGATAAAAACTTGGGTCTTATGCTTCAGCCGCCGAAAGGCGCTTGCATGAATGATCCTATCCCGATCCCGCTGAAACGGGGACCGAAAGAGGGATTCCTCTTCAGGAAATAACCGACCGCGCACATTGCTCGGATCGGTCGCATAAGGCGCTGCCATGCCCTTGCCTGCCTTGTCGTCTTTGCCTGCTGCCCTTATATCTGGGTTCGAACCCGACGAATAGGTCTATAAAATGCTGACATTGCCCCCAAAAGTGACCGAACGCGCATTTGAGCGTTTGGCCGAGATCGGTGCTTCCGATCAAGGCAAAGCTCTACGGGTCGCAGTCGAAGGCGGCGGGTGTTCTGGGTTCCAATATGAGATTGATCTTGATGACGTCAAAGACGGCGATTTGGTTCTAGAAGGCGCGGGCGAGAAGGTCGTAATCGACGACGTTTCGTTGCCGTTCCTGACCGAAGCCGTGATCGACTTCACCGAAGAACTGATCGGTGCGCGGTTTGTGATCAACAACCCAAATGCGACCAGTTCTTGCGGCTGCGGGACCAGTTTTTCAATTTAGACTGTTTCAGGTCGCAAAAGTGATATTTTGAGTTGGCCTTTGGTGCTTTCCTGAAAGCGTTCTGCGAGAGCACATAGGAAAGACCATGAAAATCACAGCCCTTCGCATCTATCAAACAGACCTACCCTATGTTGGAGGCACCTATGGCTGGGGCGCTGGTAACGCCATTTCTGTTGCCAAGGCGTCCATCGTGGTCCTCGAAACCGACGCGGGCATCACGGGTTGTGGCGAATTCACACCCTGCGGCGAAAACTACATGGTCGCGCATTCGGAAGGTGTCGCGGCAACTGCAAAACTCCTCGCACCCATTCTCATCGGGCAAGACCCACGCCAGATCGACGCAATTGACTACGCAATGGATCACGCCGTCCAAGGCCACGGCTATGCGAAATCCCCTATCGTCGCGGCTTGCTACGATATTCTGGGCAAGGCACTCGAAGTGCCGGTCTGGATGCTGATCGGCGACAAACTGACCGACGGCGCGCCGATGTACCGCGTGGCACCGCAGAAATCCGTCGAGGAAACCAAGGCCGAACTCAATCAACATCGTGCAGCAGGCTATCGCCAGTTTCAGGTCAAAGTTGGCGCAGATTGGGAGGTCGACATCGACCGCATCCGCAGCACCGTTCCGCTGTTGCAAAAGGGCGAAAAGGCGATGGCAGACGCCAACCAAGGTTGGCGCGTTGACAATGCGATCCGTGTCGCCAATGCCACCAAAGATCTCGACTACATCCTCGAACAGCCCTGCCACACCTACGAGGAATGCCAACAGGTGCGTCGCCATGTCAGCCAGCCAATGAAGCTCGACGAATGCGTCACGGGAATGCGCGCGGCACAGCGCATTGTTCAGGACCAAGGGGCGGAAATTTGTTGCCTCAAAATCTCAAACCTCGGCGGCCTCGCCAAAGCACGGCGCGTGCGCGATTTCCTGATTGCCAATCGCATTCCTGTCGTGTCGGAGGATACGTGGGGCGGCGAGATTACGTCCTCCGCCGTGGCCCATTTCGCGGCCTCGACGCCCGAAGACTACCTGATCAACTCCACCGACCTGCACAACTACAACACGCGCTCAACCGGCATCGGCGGTCCAACTGTCAAAGATGGGAAGCTCTACGCGACAGACACACCCGGTCTTGGTGTCGAACCGGATTACGACAGCATCGGTGACCCAATCGCCATCTACCGTTAAGTCGATTTCGCCGCACTGTTCCGCGGCATCTTGGTGATCCCATAGGCTTTGCGCGCCGTCACCAGCCGCAAATCCTCTGGATCCATGCCCAAACTCAACATCGTCTCGCGGTCATAGCGCTGGCGCGCTACATCGGCGTCATGCTTTGTGCCGAACAAACGATCAATCCAACCCATGCCAAAGCTGACATGATACGTCGCATGATGATCTTGATAATGATGCGCCAAATGGCTCCGCGTGATCCGCTGCGCGATGGGACCTTTCGGAACATTCAAGTGCGCAATCGTGTGGCAGTATTCGTAGAAGGTGAAAGCCCCGATGGAGCCAACAAAGATAGCGACGATTGAGAACAAAGCCGCATTGGTCAGCCCAATCAACGGCCAAAGCAAAAGTGAATGCACGACAACCGACACCAAGCCAAACCGAACAGCGAACCAATGGTCATCGCCTGTAAAGAACTCTGGATCAGTCGGGAATTCATGATGCCCAATGTGCGACCGATAGAGGTCGTTGAACACGCCCTGATCGGTCGGCGGCTCCCGATGATAGAGGAAGCGGTGCATGCAATACTCAACAAAAAACTGCGCAACGACACCATAGCCCAAAGCGATCAACATCCACGCTTCAAACTGCGCGAATAGAACAACCAAACCGATCAGAAAGAAAGGTGCCAGTCGATGCAAACCGCCCATATTCATCAAAACGCGCAGGGTTGGGATCATGGCTCTCTCCTTTCAGCAAACGTAACTCAAGGCAGATCAAATCGCCAAGCCGAACGTCGCGGCAAATTTCAGATCGTCTCGCCCTTGCGCACGGCCTCCTCGACTGCCGCGACATCAACAACCGACAGCCCAAAGACCTCTTGCGCCGTGTCCGCCGAAATATAGCCGCTCGCCAAATCACGCTTGACCAACTCCGCAGATCGTTCTTTCGGATCGCCGTATCCAGCACCACCGGGAAACGCCATGACAACTTTCCGACCATGGGGCACGAACTGCTTGCCCTTCACAGTCATCGCCGTGCCATCATCCTGCGCGATCTCGGTGGCTGCACCACCCTGCCCACCGCGCCGCCCGCGGGCCGGATGGTCGCGTCGGTCAAACATCGCTTGAATGTCAAACTCATGCCCGTCCATGGCACCCACTTCCATGTGCTGCCCAAGACCACCCCGCATCTTGCCCGCGCCACCGCTGCCTTCGCGCAGCTCTTTGCGCCAGATGATCACAGGGCCTGCGTGCTCCGTCGCTTCAATCGGCATCGTCATCACACCGGATGGAAAGGCTGTTGCGTTCAACCCGTCAAATTCCGGCCGCGCGCCCGAGCCGCCAGAGTTAAACGTCAACACCTCTGACCGCCGCGCATCTTCTGGTGCTGGCGCATCGGATCTGGGCCGCAAGGACACTTGGAAGTTACACAAACACCCCGCGCCCTCAGCTGGCACCAACCCGGGCACGATTTTATCAAAAGCATCAAACACCGCGTCCGGCACGAAATGCCCAACAATATGGCGCAAGGCCACAGGTGCAGGATGCACCGCATTCACAATCGTGCCTTCGGGGGCCACCACCTCAAACGGAGCCAGCGAGGCCGCGTTGTTGGGAATTTCCGGCGCAATGGCAACTTTCAGGGCATAGCACGCATAAGCCTTAGTATAGACCAGCGGGCAATTGATCCCTTTCTTGTCGACACCCGTAGTCCCGTCAAAATCAGTGACAATCCGATCCCCTTCGACCGAAACTTTTACCTGCAACGTAATCGGACGATCAAACCCGTCCATCGTCATCGACCCTGTCGCGGAGGTTTGAGGCAAGGCGGCGATCCGCTCCAAGGTGGCTTTGCGAGAGTTGGTCAGGATGAATTCCGCGATCCCTTCCAAATCCACAAGGCCAAATTCTTCCATCATGTCGATCAAGCGACGATGACCAATCTCATTACAGGTCGCGAGCGCATAGACATCCCCAATCAACTGATCCGGCTCACGCACGTTGCCACGGATGATCCGCACCAAAGTGTCATCAACCTCTCCCCGATCCGCAAACTTCATAATCGGGATATAAAGCCCTTCTTCATAAACACTCTGCGCATCCGCCCCAAAGCCGCGCCCGCCAATGTCAACGATGTGCGCAGTACAGGCAAAAAAGCCGACCAAGGCCCCCTTGTGAAAGGACGGCGTGACCATTGTGATGTCATGCAAATGGCCAGTGCCTTCCCACGGGTCATTGGTGATATAAACATCGCCTTCGAACATGTGCTCGCGCCCGATGCGGCGAATAAAATGCGCCACCGCATCAGCCATCGCATTCACATGCCCTGGCGTCCCCGTCACCGCCTGCGCGAGCATGTTGCCGTGCAGGTCATACACCCCCGCCGACAAATCCCCCGCCTCGCGCACGGACGTCGAAAAGGCGGTACGCACCAAAGCCTGCGCCTGTTCCTCAACCACCGAAATCAAGCGGTTCCACATAACCTGATAGGCCACTGTCGAATGTGCCTGAGCCATGACCTTACCCCTTCCTCACAACATCAATACAGCCATCTGGCTGGCGGATCGCCTTTCGACTGGCAGGGACAATGATCGTGGTTTCATCTTCCGTAATCGCAACCGGCCCCTGTGCCACGGCCCCCGTTTCCATACCGTCGCGCAGCACAACCTCAGAATCGAGATATGCCCCTTTTGCTGCATCAAAGACAGGGCGCTGTCCTTCTGACGATGCGACACCGCTGCCACTCTCCACATCAATCAAATCAACCCGTTCTTGCGGTGTCGTCGCATTCACAGACCAAACCGTGATCTCAATATCCATACCTGCGACTGGGCGACCAAAGAGCTTGGTATAATCCTCTTCAAACCGCGCCTCAAAGACTGACACATCTGGGGTCATCGCCTGCGCTTCGGTCAGTGAAATGGGAATTTCCCATCCCTGCCCCGTGTAGCGCATATAGACCTTAAACTCGCTCAGGATCTCGGCTTCCGCATCGCAGGTTCGCACAAAGCCCGTCGCCTCTTCCCGCAACTCTGTCAGCAATGCCTTGATCACCTCAGGGTCAAAATCGCTCAGCTTCATATAGACAGACCGATTGGCCTCAAAACTGAACGGCGCGCGCAGGAACCCAATCGCCGATCCAACACCTGCCCCGGGGGGCACAATCAATCGATCCACCCCAAGCTTTTCACACAAACGTCCCGCATGAAGCGGCGCTGCCCCGCCAAAGGCAATCATCGTATATTCGCTCAGGTCTTCGCCATTCTCGACCGCGTGCACCCGCGCCGCATTGGCCATATTCTCATCCACAACCTCAGCCACGCCATGCGCCGCCTCAACGGCTTCCATTTCCAGCTGATCCCCCACATGCGCCGCCAAGGCCGCACGGGAAATATCTGGATGCAATTTGATCGACCCACCGGCAAAGTTATCTGGATCCAGCTTACCCAAAACCAGATCAGCATCCGTCACCCCAGGCCGTTCGCCCCCACGTCCATAGCACGCAGGCCCCGGTTCAGACCCAGCGCTTTCCGGCCCAACGCGGATTTGGTTCAGCGCATCCACATGCGCAAGTGACCCACCACCGGCGCCAATCTCCACCATATCAATCACAGGAATGGAAATCGGCATCCCCGACCCTTTCTTGAACCGATAGGTCCGCGCCACCTCAAACACGCGGCTAGTTTTAGGCGTCTGATCCTTAATCAAACAAATCTTTGCTGTAGTGCCGCCCATGTCAAAGGACAAAACCTTATCCAGCCCATAGCGCGCCGCGATATGCGCCGCGAAAACCGCACCCCCGGCCGGACCAGATTCGACCAAACGCACCGGAAAATCCGAGGCATTCTGGATCGAAATAATCCCACCGCCAGAGTGCATCAGGAAGATGCGACAGGTCACGCCTTCCCCGGCCAATCGCGCCTCAAGCCGACCTAAATAAGAACTCATCAACGGCTTGATGTAGGCATTGGCGACAACAGTATTGAACCGCTCATATTCCCGCATCTGCGGCGAGACTTCTGACGAGATCGAAACCGAGACATCTGGCAAACGCGCCTGCAAAATATCGCGCACCATCTGTTCGTGCTTTGGGTTCAAATAGGAATGGATCAACCCAATCGCGACGGAGGTGAACCCCGCCTCTTCAATCTGATCGACAACGCGCTCGACCTCGGCAGGATCAAGATCAATCATGATCTCACCCTTGGCGTTCACCCGCTCTTCAACCGTGAACCGCATCTGACGTGGCAACAATGGTTCCGGCAGGGTCAGGTTCAGATCGTATTGCTCAAACCGAGATTCGGTCCGCATCTCGATCACATCGCGAAACCCCTGCGTCGTGATCAGAGCCGTCTTCGCCCCGCGCCGCTCGATCAATGCATTGGTTGCCAGCGTCGTGCCGTGAATGATCTGCTCAATCGCAGACGGCTCAATCGCCCCAAGCGCACAAACCTGACGCATCCCGTCAATGATCGCATCCTCAGGCGCGCCGTAGGTGGTCAGAACTTTGGTCGAAAACACCTCTCCGTGTTTTTCCAACACGACATCGGTGAAGGTTCCGCCAATATCGACGCCCATGCGAATAGATGCGGATTTCATAGCTGGCCTCTTAATGATCAAGTGACACTGTCACTCAACACCAAAATCACACCAGCAATCAAATCGATTAAATTTCTACATCTGATCACTTTTTATGATGCAGCAAAGACCTCCGCGGCAATCTCAGCCGCCCGCCCCACAAACCGAGCCGCCCGATCCGCGTGGTAACGCGCATAGAACTCCAATTCCGGCGGCGCCCAATCAACTTCAATCAGACGCAATTCACCGCGATCTAAATCCCCCTGCACCAAAGGACGCGGCAGCAATGCGACGCCAACCCCTTCATGCAGCATCGGCAAACAGGCCGATAAGGCGCTCGAATGCACAATCTGTCCCACATCCAGCCCGCGTTGCCGCGCCATATCATGTAAAGAAATACCCGCCTGAGTCTCTCGCGCATGGGTCAACACTGGTTGTTCAAACAGCTGCTCCACGCTCTTTCGAACACGCGCTTGGGCAGCGCCCTCCACCCGTTCAGCCCAAACATAAGGCACACGGCCTAGGGCAATTTGCGCACTCACTTTTCGCGAAAACGGCGTATTCTGAAGCGCTAGGTCCAACATACCCGCCCCTAAGAGATCATCGATTTTGGCCGACAAATCGACCTGCAGCTCAATCTTCAACTGCGGATATTCAGCCCGAAGGCGTTTCAAAAACGGCTGCAACCACGTGCAGGCCACCAATTCCGTCACCCCAAGCCGCAATCGCTCCGTCACACTGTCCCTGCGCCCCGCCGCTTCCAACAGCGCCTCACCGGCCCACAAAACCTCTCGCGCGTTATCCAAAAGCGCCTCACCTTCCGCTGTCAGACGCACCGATCCTGCATCCCTTTGCAAAAGCGTCGCGCCCAGCGTCGCTTCCAACGCGGCGATCCGCGCGGAGATATTCGGCTGCGTCGTCCCTAATGCCTCTGCCGCCGTGCGAAACGTGCCTAAATCAACCACGAAAGCAAAAGCTTCGAGCTGCTTCAGCGTAAACCGACTTTTTATCATACCCCCACCAACGATAAATTTGACTAATCAAACGTGCCTTATCCGAGTCCCAAAAGCAATGCGAACTTGAGCTTCCCAATCCCTTCCGTCACAACGGATGCCAAAGGGGATGAGCCATGAAAATTGCGACCTTCAATATCAACGGCGTCAAAGCCCGTATCGGCGCGCTAACCGACTGGCTCAATGAAAGCCAACCCGACGTCGCCGTGCTGCAAGAGATCAAATCAGTCGATGAAGCCTTCCCCCGCGAACACTTCGAAGACCTCGGCTATCGTGTGGAAACCCACGGGCAAAAGGGCTTCAATGGTGTTGCGATTTTTTCCAAACTCCCGCTCGAGGATGTCACCCGCGGCCTTCCGGGCGACGATAGCGATGAACAAGCACGCTGGATCGAAGCAACGGTCATGGGCGATACGCCCGTTCGTGTTTGCGGCCTCTATTTGCCCAATGGCAACCCTGCCCCCGGCCCAAAATACGATTATAAACTTGCGTGGATGGAGCGCCTGAAAGCCCGCGCCGAAGCCCTTCTCACCGATGAACAACCCGCCCTGATGTGCGGCGACTACAACATTATCCCACAGGCCGAAGACGCCAAACGACCTGAGGCTTGGACCGAAGATGCGCTGTATCGAATGGAAAGCCGCGAAAGCTATCGCCGTATCCTGAACCTCGGCTTCACCGAAGCCTTCCGCGCCACCACCCACGGCGACGGGCATTATTCCTTCTGGGATTACCAAGCCGGCGCATGGGATCGCAACGACGGCATCCGCATCGACCACTTCCTGCTCACCCCGCAATGCGCCGATCTGCTCAACAGCTGCTGGATCGAAGCAGAGGTCAGAGGCCGCGAAAAACCCTCCGATCACGTCCCCGTCTGGGTCGACCTCGCCGCATAACACCCCATAGCTCTCTCATCTTGGCCAAAAAAACTCTCCCTGAAGGGCTGTTTTCCCTCTGTTGCCACATCAGCCAATTCAGGCTAAACGCCTCACAGGTCGACAGGACACCCAGACGCTGCCAGCCCATCAGGGCCACGCTAAACCTGTTATTTCAAACGTTCGGACCGTCATCCCATGACGCTTCGGTCGACAAGGACAGCTCTCGACCCAACCCATGCGTCTGAATGGAGAGATACATGACCCGGTCCCCCCTTCCCCTCGTGATCGAGGACCTGTCTGCCTTTGCGCAGACCCTACGAAAACACTGGCCCACTGAAGAGCCGAGCCACGCTCAGCTCCTGAGCTTGATTGCGAAGTCAGCAGGCTATCGCAATCATCAGCACCTAAAAGCTGAGGTCCAAGCAGACCCCGACCTGTCGAAAGAGGCAGAGCGTCGCATCCAAGACGCGTTGCGCGCCTTCGACGATACTGGACAGATGTTGCGTTGGCCCAAGAAAACCTCCGTCCAAGCCCTCTGCATGGCATGGTTTTGGAGCCAGTTACCCGCAAAAACCGACCTTTCGGAACCTGAGGTGAATGAGATCCTGCAAAGTGCTGAACGCTTCGGCGACCACGTCCTGCTGCGCCGATCTTTGATCGACCATAAGCTTGTCACCCGAACACTCGACGGAGCCACCTACCGGCGGATTGAACAAAGCCCGTCACCAGAGGCCCGTAAGGTCATTCGTGTTCTGTCGGAACGCGTTCTTCGGTCACAGGTCAATCCAGATAATGCGGGAACGCGCCCCGCATTTGGTGCTGCCCTCTAACGCCCCTCAAATACGGCTGGTCGCTTTTCTAGGAATGCGACCACGCCCTCTTTGAAATCACGGGTTTTGCCGCATTTGCCTTGCAACTTCGCCTCCAGTGCCAATTGCCCATCAAGATCATTGTCGTAAGACGCATGAAGCGCGTCTTTTACGTACCGGTAAGTCTGCGTCGGCCCTTGCGCCAGTTGCGCTGCACGTGCCTGCCAATGCCGCGCAAACTCCTCTGCAGGAGCAGTCTCATAGATCATGCCCCAGTCAACAGCTTGCTTTGCGTTCACTTTGTCCGCGAAAAGTGATGCCCCCATCGCGCGCGCCATACCAATTTGGCGCGGCAACATCCACGTCCCGCCCGCATCAGGGATCAGACCGATACGCGTAAAGGCTTGCACAAAATACGCATCCTCGCTCGCGATCACCACATCTGCAGCCAAAGCGAGGTTTGCCCCCGCTCCCGCAGCTGGGCCATTCACGGCGCTGATTGTTGGGATTTTGCAGTCAAAAATGGCCTTCAACATCGGAACGTATTCGTCCCGCAAGGTCCGCTCCAAATCCAACCGCGCGGCGTTTCCCCCGTCGCCCAAATCCTGACCAGAACAGAACGCCTTGCCGCGGCCGGTGATCACCAGCACCCGCGCCTCTTGCTCGGCTGCTTTCACCGCATGGGTAATCTCTGCCCGCATTTGTGTATTCAATGCGTTCATCACCTCCGCACGGTTCAGCGTTATGACGCCGACACCTGTGCGGTTGACGTAGGAAATGGCCTGATACTGCATGAAATGGGTCCCTTTGGTAATCTTACGCTCAATCTAGTGAACTGGTCGGTTTAGAAAACCCCTACACAGCGTCACGAGTTCAGAATTTTGTCCAATTCCGCTTGTTCGTCTTGGCTGAGCCCTTCATCTGCGGCTTTTGGTTTCCGCCGGATGGCTGCCCAACCGATCCCAAGAGCCACCAAAAACATGGCTGGTGCGGCCAACCACAAAATCAGATTTGCCCCGTCTCGCGGTGGTGTCAGCAAAACAAATTCGCCAAATCGCGCCGACAGATAATCCAGAACCTGCTGATCCGTGTCGCCAGCAACCAAACGCTCACGAATGATCACCCGAAGATCGCGCGCAACGGTAGCATGGGATTCATCGATGCTCTCGTTTTGACAGACCGGGCAGCGCACCAGTTGAGAAATCTCGCGCGCCCGCTCTTCCAGTACCGGATCATCTAGCATCTCGTTCGGCTCAACCGCCCAAAGCGGTGCCGCCCAAAGCATCAAAGCGACCGCCAGCCATCTCATTCCGCTGGCACCGTTTTTGCCTTCGCCGCACCCGCAGCGACACGAAGACGACGATCAGACAGTGACAGCAAGCCGCCAAGCGCCATCAAAATACAGCCGCCCCAAATCCAATTGGCCAGCGGTTTGACATAAAGCCGAATGGCATAGCCACCGCCCTCTTGCGGATCACCAATCACAGCATAAACGTCCCGCAGGAACCCATTGCGGATCGCGGCTTCCGTCGTTGGCATCTGGGCGACCGGATAAAACCGCTTCTCCGGCTGCAAGACATAACTCTGCCCGCCCCTCTCAATCGCAACATCAGCGATCGTCGTCACATAATTCGGCCCGCGTTCCTGCCGCACATCGGCAAGCGTTACCTCATACGCTCCAACCTGATAGCTTTCGCCAATCTGCGCGACGCGAATGTCCTCAGTCTCCCAAGCAAGAATGCCAGCGACGCCAAGGAAGGTCACACCAATTCCTAAATGTGCCAAGGCTTTGCCCCAGTCCGCCCGTGGCAACCGACGCAAACGCCGGACCCGATCCGGCACACCGCCGCGCCCTGTCCGTGACCACAAATCCGTCAACGCACCGCCCACAACCCAAACGCCAAGTGCCATTCCGACCGGCCCCAATGCAGATCTCCCTGATTGCACCGCATAGGCGAGCAATCCAATGGCAACTGCTAGAACGGCCCAACCCACGAGGCTATTCGCTGTGCGTTTGATCGATCCACGCTTCCACGCCAGCATCGACCCAATCGGCAGCGCCAGCGCCAAAGCGATCATGAACGGCGTGAAAGCTGCGTTAAAGAACGGCGGCCCCACGGACAAAACCCGCCCCGTCGCCATTTCGGCGATCAACGGCCACATCGTCCCAATGAACACAACAAACGCACTCACCGCGAGTAGGATGTTGTTCAAAACCAAGGCGCTTTCGCGGCTCACAATCCCAAACGCGCCTTTAGCTTCCAAAGCCGCAGACCGGATCGCAAACAATGCCAGCGATCCGCCTGTAAAAATCACCATAATCGCAAGTATATAAACACCCCGCTCAGGATCGTTGGCAAAAGCATGTACTGAGGTCAGAACGCCGGACCGCACAATAAAAGTACCCAACAGCGAGAACCCGAAAGCAAGGATCGCCAGCAGGATAGTCCAGCTTTTTAAGGCTTCGCGCTTTTCCACAACGATTGCGGAATGCAACAAAGCCGCCGCAAAAAGCCACGGCATGAAGCTCGCATTTTCCACCGGATCCCAAAACCAGAACCCACCCCAACCGAGCTCATAATACGCCCACCAAGAGCCAAGCGCGATGCCCACCGTAAGGAACATCCAAGCGGCCAAGGTCCAAGGGCGCACCCACCGCCCCCACGCCGCATCCACCTTGCCTTCAATCAACGCCGCCACCGCGAAAGAAAACGTCATGCTGAGGCCGACGTATCCCAGATACAAAAGCGGCGGGTGAAACGCTAAGCCTGGGTCTTGCAACAATGGGTTCAAATCGCGCCCGTTCAGCGGCGCGAATTCCAGCCGGACAAACGGGTTCGAGGTGAAGATAATGAAGGCGTAGAACGCCACCGAAACAGCGGCCTGGACCGCCAAAACACGCGCTTTGAGCCGCGCCGGTAGGTCATCCCCAAACCACGCCGCACAGGCCCCGAATATCGCAAGGATCAGCACCCAAAGCAGAAGTGACCCCTCATGGTTCCCCCAAACACCACTGATCTTGTAGATCAACGGCTTGTCGGTGTGGGAATTGAGATAGACCAGATGGACCGAAAAATCCGAGACAACAAAAGCCCATGTCAGCACGGCAAAGGCAAAGCCAACTAAAATGACCTGAGACGTCGCCGCAGGTTCTGCCAAAGCCATCCACCCACGCCAATTCTTATGCGCGCCCACCAAGGGTACGATCATCTGCACGATGGAAATTGCGAAGGCCAGAATCAAACAGAAATGGGCAAGCTCGATCAACATGGACTTGATATAGCGCAGTCAGTCCGGTTCGGACATGCCCAACACGCGTTTTTCAACGCGACATTATGGCAGTGATAGCCCGCCGTTCAGCGCATAGGTCAGCCCTGCTACGATCAACCCGCCAATCATCAGCCGAACCAGCCATTTCAATGTGTCCTCAATCGCAGACAAACGCTCTGTCACGTTCAGCCGATGCACCTCATCAACAGCGTTACGTGTCTCCAAAGCCGCCAACCGCTCATCCACTTTGAGATGCCAATCATTATCCATTCTTCGCCTCCCAATCCGCCAAGGCCGAATTGTCTGGTGCTTGCGGTTCTTTCGGCTTTAACACCTCGGACGCGCTCAAAGTTTGCGCGACAGAGCGCTGAAATTCCTGCCCTTTTGCCTGATGGCGTACGCCAAAGTAGAAACTCACAATCGCCCCCATCAACCACCAAAGCGGCTCCGGCACCAGCGCCACGCCCTCCATCCGGCTCGCAAACCAGACCGGATCAAACATCGCCGTCACGAACAAAGCAATGGTGTCCAAGGCCAGCATTGGACGCGGCAATCGGTTGATCCCGTCTATCATACGATCAAACATGCCCTTACGCGGACGCGCAAACTCCGCGGCAAACTGCGCCAAGGTCGCCTTCGTCACATCGGACGCACGTTGATCCGCCTGTTCCGCATTCACGCGAAACACCTCAGCCGTTTCCGCGATCACATTGCGCCCATCGCCGAAAATCATCGTCATTAACCGCCCGACTAACCCCATGACGCTACCCGCGCTTGGTGCTGCGCAGCGGTCAAATGATACTTCGGCGCAATGAACTCTTCCGCGCGACGTATCCAAACCGCCCTTTCCGCCATCTCGCCTGCGGGCATACTTGCGCGAAGCAACGCGCCGGTCGGCAAGGTCGTAGTAGTAATTGCGCCGTGCAATCCCGTAGGCATCAACCAAATGATCTGGCGCCGCTTGAAAAGCGCGCTCTGCCGCCGCTATCGTTTGCGGACCAATCACACCGTCAACTTTCACATCAATTCGAATCTGATTGAAAACACGCTGCAAAATTCGCACAGCATGACTGCCCGCATTGACATACATGTCAAACACCGACGCGCGAAGCGGCTCTGGCAGCGCATCAATCCGTGGCCCATGAAAGTAGTGATCAATAAAGATATTGATCGCCGTGTCACGCGACAAAACCTTCACATCATCCGCGGTCACACGCCCGTCACCATCCAGATCAAGCCCGAGGCGGTGCATGGTGTGGATTGTCACGCCATGGTTCGTCGCCCCACCCGGATCATCGGGATCATTCACATAGCCGCCTTCACAGCGCACAATCTCTTCGGCAATCTCTCGGACCGTTGGCATGAACGCCTCCTGCAATCATTGCAGAAAGCGTGCCGCCCATTGGTTAAGGCTGTTGTTAGGCACCGTCCGGTTCGACGTAAGTCCCGTTTTCCTTCAACACGTCAAGCACTTCTTTGGGGATGTACTCTTCATCATGTTTGGCAAGGATTTCAAATGCTTCAAAGGTGCCGTTCACGTAACGCCCTTGCCCAACCATACCCTGATTTTCCTCAAAGAGGTCCGGCAGAATGCCATCGTACGTCACAGGCACAACATTGATCCCGTCCGTCACGCGGAACGAAACTTCAGTCCCTTCGCCGCGCTGGATCGATCCCTCTTCAACAAGTCCACCAATCCGAAACACCTCCGTCGGGCTTGGCGGGTTCTCAGTCACTTGAGTCGGCGAGTAGAAAAAGTTGATCCCGTCCCGCATCGCATAACCAATCAGCGCGGTAGAAATCACCAACGCGAAGAAGGCGACTATGATAATCTGAATGCGTCTTTGTTTTTTGAGCGATTTCACGGGAACACCGGGGCCAACATCAATCCTTCCGTCTCTGGCAGACCTAACATCAGATTGGCGTTCTGCAAGGCCTGCCCAGATGAACCTTTCGTCAGGTTATCAAGCGCGGCAATCACCATCACACGGCCTGCAACACGGTCAGCGACTACACCAATGTGGCAAAAATTGCTGGCGCGGATGTGTTTGGTCGACGGTGCCTCACCCTTCGGTAGCACCATGACAAACGGCTCCTCCGCATAGGCGACGTCCAAGGCCTCGTAGATCGCATCCGCGTCACCGCGCACGTAGACAGTCGCCAGAATACCGCGGTTCGCGGGAACCAAGTGCGGTGTGAACTGCACATGGATTGGCCGCCCAGCTACAGCAGAAAACTCCTGATCAAACTCGCCCAAATGCCGATGCGTGCCGCCTACAGCATAAGCGTGATAGCCTTCAGACAACTCAGCATGCAGCAAGCTTTCCTTAAGCGCCCGCCCAGCACCTGAAACAGCCGCTTTCAGGTCGATGATGATGGTATCAAGATCAATCACACCCGCCGCAATCAAAGGCCGCAACGCATACTGCCCCGTCGCAGCATTGCATCCCGTACCCGCAACAAGCCGCGCCTGCGCAATCTCATCACGATAGAACTCGGTCAGCCCATAAACAGCCTCTTTCTGCATTTCGACGGCTGAATGCGACTTGCCATACCATTTCTCATACTCAGCCGGATCGCTCAGACGGAAATCGGCGGACAGGTCCACGATCCTCAAGTGGCGAGGCAGACCGGAGATCACTTTCTGCGATGTCGCATGGGGCAAGGCACAGAACACCAGATCAACACCTTCAAACGACATATCTTCAATCGTGGTCAGAACCGGCAGGTCCAAATGACGCAAATGCGGAAACACCTGAGCCATGCTCAAACCCGCTTTTGAATTGCCCGACATCCCAACGATCTTCAGCGACGGATGGGTTGCGATTAACCGGACGAGCTCTGCGCCCGTGTAGCCAGAAGCGCCAAGGATGGCGACGTTGTAAGTCATTCTTCGAATCCCTTCTTCAGGGGGTATGTAAGGAAAACAGCCGCGGCTGCCAATTATGCGGAGATAAAGCTGATTTCTCGTCGCAAAAATTGGGTCGCGCGGTCAGACACGCGCTGCGGATCGCCCGTGGTCAGATAGGTCGTTCCCTCACCGCCGCCGATAAACTCTGGCCTGCGGTCCAGATAGTCCTTCAGACTGTCACCAACCAAGTTCGCCTGACTGAAAACCTTCACATCCGCGCCCAGCGCGTCTTGGAACGTTTTGTGCATCAGCGGATAATGCGTACAGCCCAAAATCGCTGCGTCCGGTTTGGGCATCTTGCGTTTCAGCGCATCCACATGGCTGCGCACCAGCGCTTCCGCGAGGATCATATCACCGTCTTCAATCGCATCGACAACGCCACCACAGGCCTGCGCCTCTACATCGACACCGATAGCCCGAAACGCCAACTCACGCTGAAACGCACGACTCGCCACCGTGGCGGGCGTGGCAAAAAGCGCCACATGTTTTGTCTCGACCTCTCGCGGCGGGGAGTTGTCGCCCCACTGGCGCTCTGTCAGCGCTTCGATCATCGGCACAAAGACACCAAGCACCCGCTTGTCCTTCGGCACCCAACCTTCCTGCATCCGCCGTAAAGCAGCCGCAGAGGCCGTGTTGCAGGCCAAAATCACCAAGTCGCAGCCCTGATCGAACATCTGGGACACGGCTGAAGTCGTCAGATCATAGATGTCATCGGCGTCGCGCACACCATAAGGCGCATGGGCACTGTCCGCGAAATAGACCAACGGAAGGTCCGGCAGCGCGTCTTGCACTGCATTGAGGACGGTAAGCCCTCCTAATCCGCTATCAAATACGCCGACTGCCATGGTCGCGACCTTTATCACTTTGTTCAATCATGAGGCCGAACTGAGAAGACAGCCGCAGCCTTTCTCAAGCCATACGTCGCTTTGCCTCGGAAATCCATCGGTCTTCTCCGCCTCGCAAGGTAGCGAGACAAATAAATCGCGAAAGCTGGGCTACTCCGCCGCCATTTCTATTGGCTTCGCCCGCAGCACCGCCAGATACTCTTCCCGCCGCTTTGCAGCCTCTCTCGCATTTGCTTCCTTGACCGGCCCAAACCCACGTATCTCCAAAGGAAGCTTCGCCCAAGACACAGCAGCCTCTTTCGTGTCCTCCCGCACGGCAGACAGAACTTCTGCCAAATCCGTCTCATATTCCTTGATTAGCGCGCGCTCCATCTTCCGTTCAACCGTATAGCCGAACACATCGAACCACGTGCCGCGCAGCCGCTTAAATCGCGCAAGGATGGGCAACATGCGCGCTGTCATGGCGCCATACTCTTTCTTAACGGGCCGCCCGTTCGGCCCCACCTTACTCAGCGCTGGAGGTGCCAAGTGGTGCGTCAGCTTCAAATCGCCATCAAAGGTCTCGCGCGCTTTGGCTTCGGTGTCCTTTAACAACCGCGCGACCTCATATTCGTCCTTGTAGGACAAAAGCTTATGATATCCCAGCGCCACCGCCTCTTTCAAATCAGGATCACTGATCTGCGCCAACCGTTTGGTATAGCGTTTCGCCAATCGTTTGCTCTGGTACTTCACCAGATGATCGGCCCGAAACGCGATTTTCTCATCCAGGCTCCTTGGCAGAGCCACAACATTTGGCGTGAGCACCTTCGCCGCCCCATCAGGATGTAGAAACGCCCAGCGCCCATATTCAAACGCCTGCTTATTCCGCTCCACAGCCGCACCATTCAAGGTAATCGCATGTTGGATCGCCTCGAATGAAATCGGTATCGCGCCCATCTGCCATACCGCCCCAAAGATCATCATGTTTGAATAAATGCTGTCGCCCATCAGCGCTTTCGCAAGGTCAGAGGCATCAAACATGGCCAAATCGTCGCGCAATCGCGCCTCCAGTGACAGCTTCAGCTGATCAGAGGGCAGCTTAAACTCCGTATCGCGGGTGAAATCGCCTGTGATGATCTCATGGCTGTTGACCACACCTTTGGTTCGACCGGTCTTCATCAAGCCAATGGTCTTAGCGCCAGCACTCACGACCAGATCACCACCGATCAAGGCATCTGCCTCCCCTGTCGCCACGCGAATGGCCGAAATATCCGAGGGCTTATTCGCCAAACGGCAGTGGATGTGTACCGCGCCGCCTTTCTGAGCAAGACCGGCCATCTCCATCATCCCGGCCCCTTTGCCGTCGATATGGGCGGCCATCGCCAGAACCGCACCGATGGTCACAACACCCGTACCCCCGACACCGGTAATCACGACGTTATGCGTCCCCTCGATCTGAGGAAGGTCTGGCTGGGGCAGATCGGGAATATCAATAGAAGCGGTCGCCTCTTTGCGGATCTTCGCACCCTCAATCGTCACAAACGACGGGCAAAACCCATTCACGCAGGAGAAATCCTTGTTGCAAGAGGACTGATCAATCGCGCGTTTGCGGCCAAGCTCTGTCTCCACGGGAACAATCGAAACACAATTCGACTGCACCCCGCAATCGCCGCAGCCTTCGCAGACATCGGTGTTGATGAACACGCGCTTATCAGGATCGGGAAAGAGGTTCCGTTTCCGCCGTCTGCGCTTCTCTGCCGCACAGGTCTGGATATAAACAATCGCCGTGACGCCCTCGACCTTGCTCAATCGCTCTTGCACCTGCTGCAACTCCGCCCGCTCGTGCAGAGGTACCCCTTTGGGGAACTTCGCGGGATCAACGTCCTCTTTGTCGTCATAGACAACTGTGACGTCCTTCACGCCCATCGCAAGCAGCTCTCGGGTGATCTGATCAGCGGTCAACCCGCCATCATTTCCCTGCCCACCGGTCATCGCGACGGCATCATTGTAGAGGATCTTATAGGTGATGTTCGTCCCTGCCAGCAGCGCAAAACGGATCGCCTGCACGCCAGAGTGATTATACGTCCCGTCACCAAGGTTCTGAAATACGTGGCCCCGCGTACTGAAAGGCGCTTCACCGACCCAATTGGCGCCCTCACCGCCCATTTGGGTAAAACCTACGGTTTCCCGATCCATCCACTGCACCATGTAGTGACAGCCAATCCCGGCATAAGCACGGCTACCTTCGGGCACTTTCGTCGATGAATTATGCGGACAGCCGGAGCAGAAATATGGCAAGCGCGCCGCGATCTCTGGCGCGTTGTCGGCTTTCTTCGCCTCAATCAACGCTTCAAGGCCAGAAGTAACTTTAGATGATGCACAGCCTTCCTCAACGAAGACGTTCCCCAATTTCTCAGCAATCAAAATCGGGTTCAAATCCGCCCGTGTCGGGAAAATCTCTTCTTTGTTGGCGGAATGTTCATCACCCTTGTGCCAGCCATAAACTCGACGACCGCGCCGATCATCAAAGATCGCCTCTTTGACCTGCACCTCGATAAGCTTGCGCTTTTCCTCAACAACAATGATCAACTCCAACCCTTCGGCCCATTCATGGAACGACGCCATATCCAGCGGCCACACCTGCCCGATCTTATAGGTGGTGATCCCAAGCTTCTCTGCCTCAGCCTCATCCACACCCAGAAAAGACAAGGCGTGCTGCACATCGAGCCAGTTCTTACCGGCCGCCACGATCCCAATTTTGGCACCGGCTTTCCCGTGCATCCGCTTGTCGATCTTATTCGCGCGCGCAAAGGCTTCGGCGGCGTGGCGCTTATAATCAATCACCCGCGCTTCCTGCTGCTGAGGCGTCTCCCCCAGCATAATATTTAATCCCTCGGGCGGCATTGGCACCTCAGGGCGTACGAACTGGGCCTCAAACGGATCAGCCTCCACCACCGACGTCACTTCGATGGTGTCCTTCATCGTTTTCAACCCAACCCAAAGGCCCGAAAACCGCGACAGTTCATAGGCATAAAGCCCGTAATCCAGAATCTCCTGCACTCCCGCGGGAGAGACAATCGGCATATAGGCATCCAGCATCGCCCAATCGGATTGATGCAACGTGGTGGAGCTTTCGCCTGTATGGTCATCCCCCATCGCCATGATCACCCCTCCGTGGGGCGAAGTACCGGCCATATTGGCGTGGCGCATCACATCGCCAGAGCGGTCCACACCCGGCCCCTTGCCGTACCACAGGCCAAAGACGCCGTCGTATTTCCCTTCACCGCGCAACTCCGCCTGTTGCGAGCCCCAGATCGCTGTCGCGGCAAGGTCTTCATTCAAGCCAAGTTGGAACTTTATGTTGACCTTGGTCAAAGGCTCTGCCGCCCGCGTCATCTGCATATCGACCGCCCCCAAAGGCGATCCGCGATAACCCGTGACATATCCAGCCGTATTCAACCCTGCCCTTTCATCCCGCGCGCGCTGCATCAACATCAACCGGACCAGTGCCTGCGTCCCATTCAATAGAACAGTCGTCTTGTCCAAGTCGTATCGGTCGTTCAAGGATATCTTTTCGTGGCTCACGGCTTTCCTCCCAAAGCGGCTTCGCTGCTGTTAGGCTAGGTCACAATTGCTGACCTACCAAGAAAAAAGTTCCCCCTTTCACATAATTGGCATGTTAGACTAAGGGAACGAAACGAACGCAAACTGCGAGCGATAACAAAAGATCATTTGAGGCAGAAATGGATTGGGACAAGCTAAGAATATTTCACGCGGTCGCGGATGCGGGGTCTTTGACCCATGCGGGTGACACCCTTCATTTGTCTCAATCAGCCGTCAGTCGCCAAATCCGCGCGCTCGAAGAGGCGCTCAACACCACCCTTTTTCACCGCCACGCCCGCGGACTGATTCTCACCGAACAGGGCGAATTACTGTTTGATGCGACGAAATCCATGAACAAACGGTTGGAGGCTGCCTCGGCGCGGATCAGAGACAGTGAAGAGGAAGTCTTTGGTGAACTGCGGGTCACGACAACAATTGGCTTCGGTACCCTCTGGCTCGCGCCACGCCTCCCGCACCTTTACGAGAAGTACCCCGATCTAAAAATCGACCTGATGTTGGAAGAACGCGTGCTTGATCTCCCGATGCGCGAGGCCGACGTTGCCATTCGCATGAAAGAACCCTCTCAGGCTGATCTGATTCGTAAACGCCTTATGTCAGTGCGCATGCGTCTCTATGCGACCAAAGAGTACATTCAGAAAAATGGCGCGATCGACGCCGCAACGGACATCTCGAAACATCGCTTGATCTGTCAAAGCTTGTCGTCAGCACAAGTCGCCGCCGGCACAACGCTCGTCCGGCATCTGCTCAGCTATGATGTCCCAAGCCTTTTCACCGTCAACAACTACTACGGCGTGCTGCAAGGCGTGCTCAACGGTTTAGGCGTCGGCGTTCTACCCGACTACGTGACCGAAGACTTCCCAGATCTTGTCCGCGTCCTGCCTGATCTCGAATCTGGCGAGGTGCCAGTTTTCTTGGCCTACCCAGAAGAATTGCGTCAATCAAAGCGCATCGCGGCGTTCCGAGACTTCGTTCAGGATGAAATCATCAGCCATCGTAGAAAAATGCGCGAACAAGCAGCTGGCTAAATTTTTGCAAACCAGAAAATTGTTACTGTAAATCAGATGCTTGCCATCGATATGCACAAAACGCATACCGGCTTTGCACTTTTTCCAGCGAATTTTTATTGATTGCTTAAAGTCTCAGCCCTATCTGAAGTCTCGAAAGCGATGACGCCCCGCGCTCATCCCTTTTACCTCCCTGTTGGACTTCGCCGGGCCTTGTGCCCGGCTTTTTTCTTTCCGGCCTTTCCCTTTGCAACACGCTGCCCTAAAAGGCCCGCAACTGCTGCTATGGGGATAGGGTATGTCAGAGCCAGAACTCACCGAAGACGTCATTGCCGCACATGGGTTCAGCCCCGACGAATGGCAAGAAGTTCTGAACATTCTTGGCCGCACCCCCAATTTTACCGAAATGGGCATTTTCTCTGCGATGTGGAACGAACATTGTTCCTACAAATCGTCAAAGAAGTGGCTCCGCACCCTGCCGACAGAGGGCCCGCAAGTGATCTGCGGCCCTGGCGAGAACGCAGGCGTTGTCGATATTGGCGATGGCCAAGCGGTCATCTTCAAGATGGAAAGCCACAACCACCCCAGCTACATCGAACCTTATCAAGGCGCCGCGACAGGCGTTGGCGGCATCTTGCGCGACATCTTCACAATGGGCGCGCGTCCAATTGCAGCCATGAACGCTCTGTCCTTCGGCGAACCCGACCACCCGAAGACGCGCCAACTTGTGAATGGCGTCGTTGCCGGTGTCGGCGGTTACGGCAATTGCTTTGGCGTCCCAACAGTCGGCGGTGAAGTCCGTTTTGATCCGGCCTATAACGGCAACTGCCTTGTGAACGCTTTCGCCGCGGGTCTCGCTGACGCGGACAAGATTTTCTATTCCGCAGCTTCCGGCGTTGGAATGCCCGTCGTCTATCTCGGCGCGAAAACCGGACGCGATGGCGTCGGCGGCGCAACCATGGCCTCCGCTGAATTTGACGACACCATCGAAGAGAAACGTCCCACTGTTCAGGTCGGCGACCCCTTCACTGAAAAACGCCTGATGGAAGCGACGCTTGAATTGATGGCGACCGGTGCTGTGATCTCTATTCAAGACATGGGCGCTGCGGGCCTCACCTGCTCCGCCGTGGAAATGGGCGACAAAGGTGGCCTCGGTGTCCGCCTCGATCTGGAGAACGTCCCTCAACGTGAAGAGAACATGACAGCGTACGAAATGATGCTGTCTGAATCCCAAGAACGCATGTTGATGGTTCTGAAACCAGAGCTAGAGGCTGAAGCCCGCGCCGTTTTTGAAAAATGGGATCTCGATTTCGCCATCGTCGGCGAAACCCTCCCCGAAGACCGCTTCCTGATCATGCACAATGGTCAAGTCAAAGCCGACCTGCCGCTGTCCAAACTCTCATCAACCGCGCCAGAATACGACCGCCCATGGGTCGAAACCCCAAGCGCCGAGCCTTTGGGCGAGATTACTGGCGTGAACCCCATAGACGGCCTCAAGGCCCTGATCAGCAGCCCGAACTACGCGGGCAAGCAGTGGGTCTATGAACAATACGACCAACAGGTCATGGGCGACACGGCAGTCACGCCCGGAACCGGCGGCGGTGTCATCCGCGTGCACGGCACCGAAAAATCTCTCGCTTTCACCAGTGACGTGACCCCGCGCTATGTCAAAGCCAACCCACTAGAAGGCGGCAAACAAGCCGTGGCCGAAGCTTACCGCAACCTCACCGCTGTGGGCGCGACGCCGCTCGCAACCACTGACAACATGAACTTCGGCAATCCTGAAAAGCCAGAGATCATGGGCCAATTCGTCGGCGCGATCAAAGGCATCGGTGAAGCTGTCTCAGCGCTCGACATGCCCATCGTCTCCGGCAACGTATCCCTTTACAATGAAACTGATGGCCAAGCGATCCTGCCCACCCCGACCATTGGCGCGGTTGGCCTGATCTCCACACCAGACGCGATGATCGCAGACAGTATTCGCGACGGTCACGTCCTGCTTGTTGTCGGGAAAACCGACGGCCACCTTGGCCAATCCGCCCTTCTGGCCGAGGTTTATGATCGCGCCGAAGGCGATGCGCCTGCCGTGGACCTTGCGGCCGAAAAACGCAACGGCGATTTCATCCGCGCCAACAATGGCATGATCCGCGCTTGCACCGACCTCTCTGACGGCGGCCTCGCACTGGCCGCATTCGAACTCGCAGAAGCCGCAGGCTGTGGCATCACACTTGATATGGACGACACGCCAACTCTCTTTGGCGAAGATCAGGCGCGCTATCTGGTGGCCTGCAACTTTGACCAAGCCGAAGACCTGATGCTCTGCGCAGGTCGCGACGGGGTACCCATTGCGATGGTCGGTCGCGTTGGCGGGGATCAAGTGACCTTCGGCAGCCACAGCGCTGATCTCACCGAATTGTCAGCCGTTTACCGCAGCAGCTTTGAACAAGCGGTCGCCTAAAGACCTTGCCAAAGGCGGCGCAGTTCATAAATTAGGGTTTAGGCCAACAAAGGACGCCCCATGATCGACGCCCCAACCATCGAAGCCCTGATCCGCGAAAGCTTTCCGGATGCGGATATCACCGTCGAAGGCGACGATGGCGCGCATTTCGCCGCCAAAGTGATCGACGAGAGCTTCCGGGGCAAAAACCGCGTCCAACAGCAACGTGCTGTCTATGCCGCCCTTAAGGGCAAGATGGACGGCAACAATGGCGAACTCCACGCCCTCGCCCTGACCACCAAGGCTCCGGACTAAGTCGGTGAGCTCCGGTTTCTTCATATTCCTCGTCAGTTCCGCGATCCTGATCTTATTGATCGGCCGCGCGATTTCTGTCGTGCGGAAGGAAGGCAAGGAACCGGTCAGAGGCTCTGAACCTGGCGAAGGCGTCCATACCATTCATGCGGAATACAGCTCCGGCTTTTCGGGCCATTCCACAACATACACCATCCCGCGCGACCCGCAGGCCTATGCCAAGCGCTTCGTGCCCAAGCAAAGAACGGATAACGCCAAATGAGCGCCCAAGATCAGATCAAAGAGACCGTCACCACCAACGACGTTGTGTTGTTCATGAAAGGCACGAAAACCATGCCGCAATGCGGGTTTTCGTCCCGCGTAGCGGGCGTGCTGAACTTCATGGGGGTGGAGTATTCCGACATCAACGTTCTTGCCGATGACGAAATTCGTCAGGGGATCAAGGACTATTCCGACTGGCCGACCATCCCGCAGCTTTACGTGAAAGGCGAATTTGTTGGCGGATGCGACATCATCACAGAAATGACCTTGTCTGGCGAGTTGGACACGATGTTGGAAGAAAACGGCGTGGCGTTTGATAAGGAAGCAGCGGACAAAATTCGCGAGGCGAATGCGTAGACGTCTGCCAACGACCGTTAAGTCGAGCCACCACCTGCCCGTGGGATGGTGTCGCTAAGCTCGTTCGGTTGCGCTTTATGGTCGCCAAGCACATTCCACAGAATTTCAATGCCGCTGAGCTCCCAAAACACCAGCCCGCCGGGACGGGCAGGTGTTGGCACGGCGGCTTCGCCTTGACTCCGTGCCGGTTAATCGTTGCTCCACATGCTCTAGAGGCGAAATCCGACCGCGTTGCTACGAAAACCCAATAGCTAAGCCTCGTTTGGCTCTCACAAGTCTAAGGAATTTGGACCAATTCATTTCAAAATCGTCGATTTCGCAGAACATGTCCTTGATCGTGACCAGACCTTTGTCGCAATCAAATTCAAGGACAATCTCGTGGCCACACAATCGAGTCAGCTTCTCATCTGAATAAGCTTTAATCGCATATTCCAGCCTAATCGCAGCAGATTCCTCGCAGAACTCCGCGAAAATCATTTCATCAGCCTGTTTGGGAATTCGCATCAATTCATGACGGAGGCCAAAAAAGCGCCTACCCCGCCTTCCGCTCAACCTCTTCCGCCAGCGCCTCAGCTCGTGCTGCGAGCTCTGACAACGTCTCCGTCACCGAGGGCGGCACCACAGGAATCTCGCGCGTCTCCTGCGGCTGGCTCTCAAGCGTATCAATCCGCGCTTGCAATTGCGCCTCTCGATCCGCAGCCTCTTTGACCTTGTCCTCTAAGCCAGCCGTCTTATCCGCCAGCATCAGACCCGCCATCAGCAGCATCCGCGCCTCTGGCATCCGGCCGATCTGGCTCGATAGATGCGTCGCTTCTTCATCCAACATCCCTGCGGCGGTCTGCAAGAAATGCTCTTCCCCGTCCTGACAGGCAACTTCAAAAGTCCGGCCACCGATTTTGATCTCTACCTGCGCCATTTCAGTCGCTCCCCACCAGTGACTTCAGCTCTGCCAAAATAGCATCCACCTCCGTCGCATCCGCACTGCGCTGCGTCTTTAACGCGTCCACCTCGGCCATCAACGCGCGGTTCAACAACTCTGGTTGAGACATCCCTTCCGCCGCCGCAGCCCGCAACTTGGCATTCATATCGCGCAGATCCGCGTTTGATGTCCGTAGCTTTTGCAGCTCCGCATCCAAGTCGCTCATCTGCTTGCGATAAGACGTCACCCGCGCTTCAAGTTCTGCGATCTTATTGTCCTGACGCTCTTTCAGCGCCTTAACACGCTCCTCAAGCTGCGCATTTGCCGTCCGCTCTTCGGACAGCTGCGCTTCCAAAGCTGAGGACGCATCCCCCACCGCACCGGCTCCCAAACCATCGACACCGGCCCTGATCCGATCCAAAGCTGCTGTCAGTCTGCTTTCCAATGCGTTTATTTCGCTCATTCGCCTGTCCTTATCTACGCAAATCTCAGACCTTGAGAGTTTGCATCGCCGCTCGCCTATCAATGGCAAAGCCGAATCGCGCCCCTTGGTCAAAGCCTAAGCGATCCTTAACGCCCTCGCAAATTGATCGAGCCGTTTGATATGAATGGCTTAGCTTGCGGCCTTGAACTGCGGCGCTGGCCTGATAAGACGCTTTCAACCAGATAAACCAAGCAGAACGGACGAGGACCTTGGATATAGCAGCCCTGCGCACCGCGCACCCCGATCACTGGATGAAAGCCGCCGCCATTCGGACCCTGACACTGGACGCCGTGGCCGCCGCGAACTCAGGTCACTCCGGTATGCCGATGGGCATGGCCGACGTCGCCACCGTTCTTTATGAAAAGCACCTGCGCTTTGATCCGAAGGATGCGAACTGGCCGGACCGCGACCGGTTCATCCTCTCTGCCGGTCACGGCTCCATGCTGCTCTACTCCCTGCTCTACCTCACCGGGTATGAGGGTATGGATTTGCAGCAGCTCAAAGATTTCCGCCAGTGGGGCGCGAAAACAGCGGGCCACCCTGAATATGGCCACGCCGCTGGCATCGAAACCACCACTGGTCCGCTCGGCCAAGGGATTGCCAATTCTGTCGGCTTTGCCATCGCCGAAGAAATCCAGCGCGCACGCTACGGCAAGAACATCGTTAACCACCGCACCTACGTGATCGCGGGCGACGGCTGCCTAATGGAAGGCGTCAGCCAAGAGGCGATCGGCCTCGCTGGTAAGCATGAACTCGGCAACCTGATCGTTTTCTGGGACAACAACAATATCACCATCGACGGCACCGTCGACATCGCGGACAAGACCGACCAAGTGATGCGGTTCGAAGCCTCCGGCTGGCATGTGATCTCCATTGACGGCCACGATCCAGAGGCCATTGATAAAGCCATCATCGCGGCACAAAAAGACCCACGCCCCTCGATGATCGCCTGCAAAACCCACATCGCCTTGGGTCACGCAGCCCAAGACACATCGAAAGGCCACGGCGCCTTGACCGACCCAGACCAGTTGAAAGCCGCCAAAGAGGCGTATGGCTGGACAGGTGGCCCGTTTGAAATCCCTGCTGATGTGAAAGCAGGCTGGGAAGCCATGGGCGAACGCGGCGCAGCGGCCCGCGCCGAATGGCAAGATCGGTTCCTCAAACTGTCCGGCACCAAACAAGCCGAATTCAACCGCGCCTATGCGTTGGAAGCTCCCAAGAAGCTCGCCTCTGCCATCCGTGCCTTCAAAAAGCAGATGGCGGAAGAGGCACCAAAGCTCGCCACCCGTGCGGCTTCCGAAAAAGTGCTCGGCGTGGTGAACCCGATCATTAAAGAAACCATCGGTGGCTCTGCCGACCTCACAGGATCGAACAACACCAAAACCGCTGATCTCGGCGTCTTTGAGCCTGAAAACCGCGGCGGGCGCTATATCTACTACGGCATCCGCGAACACGGCATGGCTGCAGCAATGAACGGCATGGTTCTACACGGCGGCGCACGGCCATATGGCGGCACATTCATGTGCTTCACCGACTATGCGCGCGGTTCCATGCGGCTGTCTGCCTTGATGCAAGTGCCCACCACCTACGTGATGACACATGATTCCATCGGTCTTGGCGAAGACGGTCCAACCCACCAGCCGGTCGAACACCTCGCCCTGCTGCGCGCCACACCGAACACCCATGTGTTCCGCCCTGCCGACATCGTAGAAACGGCAGAGGCTTGGGAATGTGCGCTGACGGCAAAAACAACGCCACACGTCCTCGCCCTCTCCCGTCAGAGTCTTCCTTGTGTGCGTAAGGAGCACAAGGCCAAGAACCTCTCCGCTCAAGGCGGCTACGTCCTCGCCGATGCCGAGGGTAAACGTCAGGTCATCCTAATGGCCTCCGGCTCCGAAGTGTCTGTCGCAATGGAGGCCCGTGACATCCTGCAAGCCGAAGGCATCGGCACACGGGTTGTCTCCATGCCTTGTATGGAGGTCTTTGCCGAGCAAGACGAAAGCTACCGCAAGCGCGTGTTGCCAGGTGGTCCCGTACGCGTCGCGATTGAAGCGGGCGTGCGCCAAGGCTGGGATCAATGGCTGTTGGGCGAACGTGGGAGAGAGCAGAAAGCCGCATTTGTCGGCATGGACAGCTTCGGCGCATCCGCGCCAGCTGGTACGCTCTTTGAAAAGTTCGGCATCACGGCGAAAGACACAGCCGAAGCGGCAAAGGCACTGCTGAAGTAAGATCCTGCAAGCGACTAAAGAAAGAGCGCTCACTGAGCGCTCTTTTCATTTTTGGGGTTTGAATTTTTCGACAACTGTAGTTCTGCGAAGTTGCTATCGAACGGCCCTAAGTGTTGGCGCAAACGGTTATCGCTAACATGAAAAAATCGCTCATGTTAACGGTAACATGCTGATACATAAAGGATTTCTTGTTGGTCGATTAACCCACCCTTGATATAGCCAACCCAAGAAAAGACGACTCGGAAGGCATGTCATGACGGTAACACTGGGCATCAACGGCTTCGGCCGGATCGGGCGCTGCACACTCGCACATATCACCGAAGCTGCACGCAATGACGTGCAAGTCGTCAAAATCAACGCCACCGGACCCATCGAAACCAACGCGCATTTGCTAAAATACGACAGCGTGCACGGGCGTTTCGGGAATGAGGTGCGGGTCGATGGCAATACGCTCGACCTTGGCCGCGGCCCGATTGAGGTGATGTCGACTTACGATCCAACCGAGTTGAACTGGGATGGCGTCGATGTCGTTCTGGAATGCACCGGCAAATTCAACGATGGCCAGAAATCCAGCGTTCACCTTGACCAAGGCGCAAAAAAGGTTCTGATCTCCGCCCCCGCCACCAACGTGGACCGCACCGTCGTTTATGGCGTGAACCACCGCGACATGCTGGCGACGGAGAAGCTGATCTCGAACGGCTCCTGCACCACCAATTGCCTTGCCCCACTCGCCAAAGTTTTAAACGACGCGATTGGCATCGAACGCGGGATTATGACGACCATCCACAGCTACACCGGCGATCAACCAACGCTCGACCGGCGGCACAAAGATCTCTACCGCGCACGCGCGGCCGCCATGGCGATGATCCCTACGTCCACTGGGGCTGCGAAAGCCTTGGGCGAAGTGCTGCCCGAACTCAGCGGTAAACTCGACGGTACCGCGATGCGCGTCCCAACGCCGAACGTCAGCGCCGTTGATCTGACCTTTGAAGCCGGAAAAGACGTAACCGTGATCGACGTTAATGAGATCGTCGCCGAAGCAGCTGCCGGTTACATGGGTATGGTCCTTGGCTACGACGCAGAAGCCAAGGTTTCGATCGACTTCAACCATACGACCGAATCCAGCATCTTTGCTCCTGATCAAACCAAAGTGGTTGGCGGCCGTACCGTACGCGTTCTAGCGTGGTACGACAACGAGTGGGGCTTCTCTGCACGCATGGCTGATGTCGCCTCTGCGATGGGTCGCCTTCACTAGCGGTTTTGGGCTGGGCATCACCGAAACTGCCCGCTACACCAACAGCATGACAAATACGCTTGCCCTCTGGTTTGGTGGCATTTTGCTTGCCGTTTTTGCAGTAGACTACTTCTTCTTTGATTGGGAACTCCTCATCGCCTTTATGCGCAAGTTCGTCGAATTTATCGATTTCGTCGCCTTCTGGCGGTAAATCCCTTCCGCTACGGCATTGACCTTTTCTCCAAAATCGCAATGTTAGCGCCAACATTAGCGCTAACTCCCGGCGCGGATTAATCGGAGGGCCAATTATGGCAGTCAAAGTTGCAATCAACGGCTTCGGCCGCATCGGCAGAAACGTACTTCGCGCCATCATCGAAAGCGGCCGTACAGACATTGAAGTCGTCGCGATCAATGATCTTGGACCGGTTGAAACCAACGCACACCTACTGCGGTTTGATTCCGTCCATGGCCGCTTCCCTGCTGAGGTTAAAACCACCGAAACCACAATTGACGTTGGCCGTGGCCCCATCGAAGTGACCGCGATCCGCAACCCTGCTGATCTGCCTTGGTCCCATGTTGACGTGGTGATGGAATGCACGGGTATCTTCACCAGCAAAGAAGCTTGCCAGCCTCACCTTGAAAACGGGTCCAGCCGCGTGCTGATCTCCGCGCCAGGCAAAAACGCCGACAAGACCATCGTTTACGGTGTCAATGATGGCACGCTGACAAGCGACGATATCGTCGTCTCAAATGCGTCATGCACAACGAACTGCTTGTCCCCAGTCGCCAAAGTCCTGAACGACGCCGTTGGCATCACAAAGGGCTTCATGACAACGATTCACAGCTACACCGGCGACCAGCCAACGCTCGATACGATGCACAAAGACCTCTATCGTGCCCGGGCCGCAGCCTTGTCGATGATCCCGACATCAACTGGTGCCGCAAAGGCCGTTGGCTTGGTGCTTCCTGAACTCAACGGCAAACTCGACGGCGTTGCGATCCGCGTGCCAACGCCAAATGTCTCTGTTGTCGATCTGACATTTGAAGCGTCCCGCGCCACGACCGTGGAAGAAATCAACGCAGCGATCATCGCAGCCGCCGATGGCCCACTCAAAGGCGTCCTTGGCTATACAGACCTGCCGATGGTCAGTTCTGACTTTAACCACGATCCGCATTCGTCGATCTTCCACCTCGATCAAACCAAGGTTCTGGACGACAACATGGTCCGTATCCTCAGCTGGTACGACAACGAATGGGGTTTCTCTAACCGCATGGCAGACACGGCCGTTGCTATGGGCAAGCTGATCTGAGCCAAACTAAATTTTAATCAAAAGGCCGCCCGTTTGAGCGGCCTTTTTCGTTTGAAATCAGGATGTTGAAAATTTCAGCATTTGCAACCGGTGTCATGCACCCCGTGCAAAGGGGCTTTTCACTTCTATCGCTTGTGCCGCACCGCAGCATCGCTAAATCTCAGGGTAAGATAACTGATAACGCCAACATCTAAAAGGAGCCCGCACATGTCAGTCCTGAAATCTGTATCCCAAGCCGTTCAAAAGCGCGTGGCTTACCTGCGCACCAAATCTGAACTCGAATCCATGTCGATCGACGTTGCACTTGATCTCGACATCTACCGTGGTGACGCCGCCAAAATCGCATCTAAAGCGGTCTACGGCTAAGCGTTCACCCGCTCGACCAACGCCTCTCTGACAGCGGGCGTCACGAATTTGCTGACGTCCCCGCCAAGGCGCGCGATCTCTTTGACAAGCTTAGATGCGATGGCTTGGTTCTTCGCATCCGCCATCAGAAACACGGTCTCGATACTGTTATCAAGCGACCGGTTCATTCCAACCATCTGGAATTCATACTCAAAATCTGCAACCGCGCGCAAACCGCGCACGATGACGCTCGCGCCCACATCACGGGCACAGTCAATCAACAGGTTTTCAAACGGATGCACGACGATCTCGCAGCCGGTTTCAGTGCCAACAGGCCCCACTTCGGCCTCGATCATCGCGACCCGTTCTTCGAGGGAAAACATCGGCCCTTTGTCGCGATTGATCGCAACGCCGATCACCAAGCGATCCACCAGCGAACAGCCGCGCCGAATAATGTCGATATGTCCATGATGAATGGGATCAAACGTCCCAGGATAGAGGCCAGTGCGCATCGCGGACCCTCAAGCTAGTTCCCTTTCGCGCACGCAACAATATTGCAGCGCGAAATGCAAGGCATTTGCCGCACCCGACTTTGCGTCAGTGCCCCATGATCATGCCTTCTAAGGCATCCTTTTCCATAGATAATTCGGCCAACCGCGCTTTGACCACATCGCCGATGGAAATAAGTCCAATCATCTTGTCCCCGTCCACCACGGGAAGATGCCGGAACCGGCCGTTTGTCATCATCTCCAACACCGCATCCGCTGTGTCTGCCGTGGTGCAGGTGACGATCTTCTTGGTCATCAGATCAGACACCGGATCATTCAAGCACCCTGCCCCTCGCTTACCCAATTCGCGGACAATATCGCGCTCCGACAGGATCCCTTCGAGCGTGTGTCCATCTGACGAGACAACAACCGTCCCGATCCGTTTGTTCGACAATAAATTGGCGGCCTCCGACACCGGCGCATCTGGGCCAATGGACAGAACACCTTGGGTGGCTTTCGAGGAAAGAATTTGTTGAACGAGCATGTCAGCCCTCCCTATATTTTGTGGCTGTACAACTCAGGTTGACGCGGGCGTCCCACATCTGTCAAGGTTACAAACCCTCCAACCGCGCAACCTCCGCCTGCAAACCTGAAGTCAAAGCCTCAGCAAAGGCTTGCAACCTTTCTGACTGACGGTCGGACGTATGGCGCACAAGATAGTAAGATCGCCGAAGCGAAATCTGGTCGTCCAACACGCGTCGCAAATCAGGGAAAGCTGGCAAAGCAAAGTCATGGACAAAGCCTATACCATTGGATTGCTTCAACAACTGCATCTGAACCGAGACGGAATTGGACGTCAACCGCACCTCGGGCGCATGGAGTGCATCAAGATAATCCAGTTCCTTATCGAATATCATATCCTGAATATATCCTACCACCGGCACACCTCTAACCTCTTCCAATGACTGCGGCTCCGGTTGATCGGACCGCATGGCGAGGTGCAATTGATAGTCGGTGATTTTCCGCACAGTGTAGCGCCCCGTCTCCGGCGGGCTCACGGTGATCGCCATGTCTGCTTCCCGCTGAGACAGGTTCACAATGCGCGGCAAGGACAGGATTTGAATTTCCAATTCGGGGTTATCCGCCTGAATCGCGGCACAGACCTGCGGCAGCAGAAAGCTGGCACAACCGTCCGGCGCGCCGATCCGAATTTGCCCGGACAAGCCAACACTATTGTCGGTTGAGACATCCGCCGCCCTTAGGAACGCGGCCTCCGCATCGGCAGCCTCCTCCATCAAGCGCTTACCAAAATCCGTTAGCCTGTAGCCTTGGGGGGATTTCACAAACAGCACCTGCCCCAATTCCGCCTCTAGCCGGGCAATGCGGCGGCTCAGGGTTGCTGGATCCATACGCAACCGTGGAGCTGCCGACGACAGGCTTTCCTCCCGCGCGACACCTAAAAAGACACGCATGTCATCCCAATTGAACATCCTAAGCCCTACATTTTTGCAAAATGGATTTGCCATATTGAGGCTTTTACCACCAAAAACGCAAGACTAAGATGCCACCAAATTTTTAGGAGGACTCCGATGCAAGAACTCACCCACTACATCAACGGCGAACACGTCAAAGGCACGTCCGGCCGTTTTGCAGATGTATTTAACCCTGCAACTGGCGAAGTGCAGGCAAAAGTCCCGCTTGCCAGCACCCAAGAAATGGAACTGGCCGTTGCGGTTGCCGCTTCCGCGCAACCCGCTTGGGCCGCCGTGAATCCACAACGCCGCGCCCGCGTGATGATGAAATTCGTCGCTCTTCTACAGCGCGACATGGACAAACTCGCCGAGGCGCTCAGCCGCGAACACGGCAAGACCCTGCCCGATGCGGCAGGCGACGTGCAACGCGGGCTAGAGGTTGTCGAATACTGCATCGGTGCGCCTCATATGTTGAAAGGCGAATTTACCGACAGCGCAGGCCCCGGTATCGACATGTATTCGATGAAACAGCCGCTGGGTGTGACCGCTGGCATCACCCCGTTTAACTTCCCTGCTATGATCCCGATGTGGATGTTCGCACCTGCCATCGTCTGCGGCAACAGCTTCATCCTCAAGCCGTCGGAGCGTGACCCTTCCGTGCCGCTGATGCTGGCCGAGCTGATGGAAGAAGCAGGCCTGCCCAAAGGCGTGCTGCAAGTCGTGAACGGCGATAAGGAAGCGGTGGACGCGATCCTCTACAACGACACGATCCAGTCTGTCGGCTTCGTTGGGTCCACCCCAATCGCCGAATACATCTATGGCACTGGCTGCGCCCAAGGAAAGCGCGTGCAGTGCTTTGGCGGTGCCAAAAACCACATGATCATCATGCCCGACGCTGACATGGACCAAGCCGCTGACGCGCTGGTTGGCGCAGGATACGGCGCGGCGGGCGAACGCTGCATGGCGATCTCTGTGGCTGTTCCAGTGGGTGACGAAACTGCCGACCGCTTGATCGAAAAACTGGTTCCACGTGTCGAAGCGCTCAAAGTCGGCCCTTACACAGCTGGCAATGATGTCGACTATGGCCCCGTCGTGACGGGTGCCGCAAAAGCCAACATCGAACGTTTGGTGCAAACCGGCATCGACCAAGGTGCAAAACTCGTCGTCGACGGCCGCGACTTCAGCTTGCAAGGCTACGAAGACGGGTTCTTTGTCGGCGCGCACCTCTTCGACAGCGTGACCAAGGATATGGACATCTACAAAACCGAAATCTTCGGCCCTGTACTCTCCACCGTCCGTGCTCAAAGCTACGAAGAAGCGATCGGCCTCGCCATGGATCACGAATATGGCAACGGCACCGCGATCTTCACCCGCGACGGCGACACGGCCCGCGACTTTGCCAACCGCATCAACATCGGCATGGTCGGCGTCAACGTCCCGATCCCTGTGCCTTTGGCCTACCATACGTTTGGCGGTTGGAAGAAATCAGTCTTTGGCGATTTGAACCAGCACGGACCGGACGCGTTTAAGTTCTACACACGAACAAAAACCGTCACCTCTCGCTGGCCATCAGGCATCAAAGAAGGCGGCGAATTCTCGATCCCTGTGATGGAATAGAAATGCAAACCTAGCGTGTTCGAACACGTTGACCTAAACTCCAAGGGCGCGGTTAGAAACCGCGCCCCACTTATTTCTAAGAAAGGTATTCCCATGAATAAATTTTCCAGACGCCAGGTTCTTATCGGAACGACAGCCGCAGCGGCTATGCCGTTGCTCAGCTCTTCCGCAACAGCTCAAACCACTCATGAGGTCACCATCAAAGGCTTTGCATTCGAGCCAACCAGCCTGTCGATCACAGCCGGTGACAGTGTTGTCTTCACCAACGAAGATAACGCGCCCCATACAGCCACAGCAGACAACGGCTCTTTCAACACCGGGCGCTTAGATCGCGGGCAGTCGACAACTGTCACATTTTCTGGGGCTAGGTCGTTTAGCTACTTCTGCGAATTTCATCCCAATATGAAAGCGTCAATCGACGTGTCATAAGGCAAAATAAAAAAGGCGTTCGATAGAGCCGCCTTTTCCATGCATTTCTTAATCGAGATTACTTCGCCTTCCGACGCATTATGCCAAGGCCACCAAGACCGGCCAGCAGCAGCAAAGATGATGCTGGAAGTGGGACAGGCTCCACGTTCCGAAGCGTCGCCTCGACTGTCAAGCTAAGAATCTTGAAGTCTGCTTTCCTTGAGGCACCGATGCCGAATACCGAACCCCTACGAGGTGTGTTAAGCGTATAAACGTTGCCTACAGGGTCGACATCCTCAAAGAAGGCGCCTGTCGTTGGCTGGTAAACCCGAAAATCGAATTGATCATTGCGGTCAGTAGCAAAAGAGAAACGAATTTGCTCAAGGAACACACTTTCACCGAAATAGAAGAGTGCCATTTCGTCGTAGCCAAATCCGTCTACCACATGACCTTCGCTACAACCATAAGACAACCCATCCCTAGCAATGATAGTTCCCTCATCATTCAGGTCACCTGAACAGATACCTAAACGCCTTGGAAACTCGCCAGCACGTGCTGCTGTTGGCCAGCGATGCTGCCGGTATTTCGATTGTAGTCCGTCGCGGTGACCGTTACGTCAGGGCCTTGTCCGGAATTCGATGAGAACGTGAGGCTATCTTGCCAAAGATTGCTGTCTTCCCCAACTACAGGATTCCCAGAAAAATTATATGTGAGTGTTACAGCGTTGGCAGCCCCTGCTGTCAAAGCCAGCGCTACACCAGCGCCAATAATACCTTTCATTTCTTTACTCCAAAACCAAGACCGGAAAAAACGGCCACTCATTGCGCAAACATTACGCCACGGAAACACCATAACATCGGCAAGATTTTGCCACAATTCTTTCTTGATCAAAATGGGATACAAATTGTTTCTCTATTGGAAACGGTTTGGCAGGGCGTACTTCCTTATTGTCGACCTGCGAAACAACGAGATTTCGTAAAAAAACTATAGGAATGAGAAAATTTTGACTTCCATTTTCCAGCCATCCTGCATTTAATGAACACATGTTCATTTCTTGGGAGGGCCGAAATCCATGGACTTTTCGCTAACTGAAGAACAGTCAGCCATCTTCGATATGGCCCTCTCCTTCGGAAAGGAGAACATCGCACCCTTCGCTCAAGACTGGGACAAAGCAGGTGAGATTCCCAAAGACCTTTGGCCCAAACTGGCTGAACTCGGGTTCGGAAGCCTTTATGTCTCCGAAGACAGTGGTGGCTCTGGTCTGACCCGTCTGGACGCCACACTTGTGTTCGAAGCCCTCTCGCACTCCTGCGCTTCCGTCGCCGCATTCCTGTCTATCCACAACATGTGCGCGCGGATGATTGACGCCTATGGGTCGGACGAGATGAAATCCCGCGTCTTGCCCAAAGCTTTGACCATGGAAACCTTTCTATCTTACTGCCTCACCGAACCGGGCAGCGGGTCGGATGCAGCAGCCCTGAAAACCAAGGCGGAACGCACTAACGCAGGCTACACCCTCACGGGCACCAAGGCGTTCATCTCCGGTGGTGGCTATTCTGACGCTTACATCGTCATGGCTCGCACCGGTGACGCAGGCCCAAAAGGCATCAGCGCCCTATTGGTCGAGGACGGCTCAGAAGGCCTCAGCTTTGGCGGGCTTGAGGATAAGATGGGCTGGCGGTCACAGCCGACGCGCCAGGTACAACTTGACGGTTGCGCGGTCGCTGCGGAGAACCTCTTGGGAGAAGAAGGCAAAGGGTTCACCTATGCGATGCAAGGTCTAGACGGCGGGCGTCTGAACATCGCCGCCTGTTCGCTTGGTGCTGCCCAAGCGGCGCTGGATCACACCGTCGCTTATATGGCTGAACGCAAAGCCTTCGGGAAATCTATCAATCAATTCCAAGCCTTACAGTTCCGACTGGCCGACATGGAAATCGCCCTGCACTCCGCCCGCACCTTCCTAAGGCAAGCCGCGTGGAAGTTGGACACAGGCGCGCCCGACGCCACAAAATCCTGCGCCATGGCGAAAAAGCTGGTGACAGAAACCGGCAGCGAGGTTGCCGATCAATGCCTGCAACTCCACGGCGGCTACGGCTACCTTGCCGACTACGGTATCGAGAAAATCGTGCGGGATTTACGCGTTCATCAAATCCTTGAAGGGACAAATGAAATCATGCGCATGATCGTCTCTCGAGATATGATCAAATCATGAGCGACATCTCCATCCGTATCGAAGGCCGCGCGGGCCGGATTACCCTGCAGCGGCCAGAGGCGCTGAACGCCCTGACCTATCAAATGTGCCTCGACATCGAAGCCGCACTCGACGACTGGCGCGCAGCCGATATCGACCTGCTGATCATCGACGGCGCGGGCGACCGCGCGTTTTGCGCCGGTGGCGACATTGCCGATATGTACAAAAGCGGCCAGCTCGGCGATCTGGATTATGGCCGCACCTTCTGGCGCGACGAATATCGCATGAACGCCAAGATGTTTGAGTTTCCCAAACCTGTCGTGACCTTCCTGCAAGGTTTCACGATGGGCGGCGGCGTGGGTGTCGGCTGCCATGGATCGCACCGGATCGTCTGCGACAACAGCCAAATTGCCATGCCAGAAGCAACCATTGGTCTTTTGCCGGATGTCGGCGGCACCCTCCTTTTGGCCCGCGCACCGGGGCGTTTGGGCGAATTCTTAGGCGTCACCGGTCACCGGATGGGCGCAGGCGACGCGATCTATGCGGAGTTTGCGGATTATTTCTTACCCTTCGAAGACTGGGACGCGCTCAAAGCCGAGCTGATCGCGACAGGCGAGGTATCCCGCGTCGACGCCGTCGCCAAACCGGCTCCCGATAGCCCTCTCAAAGCCGCTCAGGCCGACATCGACGCGGTCTTTGGCGGCGAAACCTTGGGCGACATTATGCGGGCCATGCCGGAGGCCCCTGAAGGCCATTTGGCCCAAGCAAATAGGGCGATCGGCCGCAACGCACCCCTTGCCATGGCGGTCGCCGTTGAAGCGATCCACCGTGTACGCGCTCGGCAAGACATCCGCTTTGCGTTGGATCAGGAGTTTCGCTACACCTATCGCTCTGTCGAGCAGGGTGATTTTATCGAAGGCATCCGCGCCGCGATCATCGACCGCGACCGCAACCCGAAATGGGTCCATGACAGTTGGGAGGCTGTCACCGGCGCGGATGTATTGAAGATGACAATGCCGCTGGGCAAAGACGCATTACGGTGGGAGGACTGACATGAAGATCGGATTTATTGGGCTGGGCAACATGGGCGCACCGATGGCTGCAAATTTGCAGGCAGCGGGTCATGAGGTCGTGGGGTTCGACACAGTGGCCAGCCCCGATGGGTTGGACATGGCCGCAACCTCCGCCGCCGCAGTGACTGGCGCTGACGTGGTTATCACCATGCTGCCCAACGGCGATATTCTACGCGCCGTGGTTTCCGAGATTCACCCCGAGATGAAAGCCGGGGCTGTGCATCTCGATTGCTCCACCGTTGACGTCCAAAGCGCGAGGGACGTAGCACAAGCCGCTCAAAACGCTAATCTTTCTGCCGTTGATGCCCCTGTCTCGGGCGGGATCGGAGGCGCGCAATCGGGCACGCTGACCTTCATGGCTGGTGGCCCAAAGGACGCCTTTGAAACCGTGCAGCCCTTGTTTGACATCATGGGTCAAAAGGCCGTGCATTGCGGTGATGCGGGCAATGGTCAGGCAGCAAAGATTTGCAACAATATGATCCTTGGCATCACCATGATCGGCACCTGTGAGGCGTTCAATCTGGCCGACAAACTCGGCCTTGATCGGCAGGCGATGTTCGATGTGGTCAGTACCTCATCGGGTTACAGCTGGACCATGAACGCCTATTGCCCTGCCCCCGGCGTCGGCCCGCAATCCCCAGCGGATAATGGCTACAAACCCGGATTCGCGGCAGAGCTGATGTTGAAAGACCTCAACCTCAGCCAGATGGCGGCAGTGGCCGTGGATGCCGACACGCCCATGGGCCAAGCGGCAACCGAACTTTATGCCCAATTTGTCGAGGATGAAGACGGCTTGGGGCAGGATTTTTCCGCCATGCTGCCGCGGTTCGAAAAGCGCGGACGTGGCTAGACAGCCCACGGATCGCCCCGCGATCCGGTTCGCGCCCAGCCCCGCCCCCTAGGGCGGGCGCGACCCTTCTGTCGCATCCTATCCCAGCGCTTTCCCAAGCCTCGGCAACCGCGCCTTCTTCATCAGCTTGCGCATGGTCCAATCCTCGCCGGACATCGCGCGCGCCTGACCAAGAACCTGTTCGCAGACACCGCACACATCCGGCTTGTGATCCGTCAAGAACCCGCAGAGGAAATTGTCGGGGTCAACCCGCGCCACCCCTTCCTCAGCCAAAACGTTCCTTGGAAAATCCTTCGCATTGACGGTCATGATCGCATCGCACGACCCCGCAACAGCAGAGGTCAGCACATGCACATCATTCGGGTCCGGCAACCAGAGCCGCTGCTCCAGCCCCTCATTTACCGGCACAATCGCGTCCGGAAACTGCGCGCCCAGCACAGCGATCTCACCATGCGCAAAGACTTCCGCTTCTGGCCCCAGCTTAACCGTCGCCCGCGCCCATTCTTCCAAAATACGCTCAGACCACCGCACCTCAAACAAGCCTGCCTTGGCGCAACCAAGCACGACCTCTCGCATCACGGTCGGGTACAAAACGCAGGCGTCGAGCAACACCCTCATAGGCGGAAGAACAAGGCCTTCAGATAGCCGCTTTCGGCCAGATGCGGCATCAGCGGGTGATCAGGCCCCGCAAAGCCCGTGTGCACGATCTGGCCACGGCGCCGCGCCCGCCCGATCCCCCGGGCAGAGGCGTTGCGGAACTTTGTCAGATCGGCTGCATGACTGCACGAACACAGGCCCAAATAGCCGCCAGGTTTCACCAAAGGAGCCGCCAATCGCGCCACCCGTTCATACGCCCGCAACCCTGCCTCCAAAGCCTTTTTTGAGGGTGCAAAGGCGGGCGGATCACAGATCACCACGTCGAACAGCTCTTTGTCTTTCGCAAGGTCTTCCAAGACCGAAAAGGCATCCCCCTTGCGTGTGGCAAAGCGGTCAGTGACGCCCATCTGCCCTGCCCCTTGTTCCGCCAAGGCCAATGCGTCGGCTGATCCATCAACAGCCAAAGCTGACGTCGCACCGCCCGCCAGCGTCGCCAAGCCAAACCCGCCGACATGGCTGAACACATCCAACACCCGCGCGCCTTTCGACAGCCGCGCCGCAAAAGCATGGTTCGGACGTTGGTCATAGAACAGTCCGGTCTTCTGACCGCCCAGCACATCGGCCATATAGACAGCACCATTCATCGGCACGGCGATAGGCCCCGCAGGTGCCGCCCCCCTCGCCACCTCCGTCCGGTCGTCCAACCCTTCCAAAGCACGGGTACGTCCCGTGCCGTTGACGATCACTGTTGAGACACCCGTGACACGCATCAGCGCATCCAACAGTGCCTCAATCAACTTGTCCGCCCAAGCCGCGTTGGGTTGCACCACGGCAACATCCCCGAACCTGTCAATGATCACCCCCGGCAGCCCATCCGCCTCTGCGTGAACCAGCCGATAAAACGGCGCGTCAAAGAGCGTTTCGCGATGGGCCAAGGCGGCTTTCAGCTTCCCGTCAAACCAAGCCCAATCAATTACTGCGTCAGGCGATCGATCCAGCATCCGACAGGTGATCTTGGAATTGGCGTTAAACGCGACAACGCCAAGCGGCTTGCGCTCCGCATCCTGCAACACCGCCAATGATCCGGCCGGCAGCTTTTTGGTCCGGCGATCCAGAACCAATTCATTGGCATAAACCCAAGGAAACCCATGGCGAATGGCAAGCGCATTGCCCTTCGGCAGCATACGTACGACGGGAAGAGAGGTATCAGTCATGCGCCTCTCCTAGCGGCAAACCGCCACAGGGGGAAGCGGATAGATCGCATGTTGTTAGCGCTAACAAGGTATGCTATGGCAGCGCCGAACCCTAGCAGCAGAGTCGTCATGACCCTTCACACCGTTATTTCCGACGTTACTGACCGCATCCGCAAACGCAGCGAAACCAGTCGCCGCATCTACCTTGATCGCATGGCCGCCGCTGCCGCCGAAGGTCCGCGCCGCGCGCATCTGACCTGTGGGAACCAAGCACATGCCTATGCCGCAATGGGCGATGATAAGGCGAAACTCGCCGCCGGTCAGGTGCCAAACATCGGTATCATCACCGCCTACAACGATATGTTGTCCGCGCATCAGCCGTTCGAAACCTATCCAGAGGTGATCCGCAAAGCCGCCCGCGCCGCCGGTGGTACGGCGCAAGTTGCAGGCGGTGTACCTGCGATGTGCGATGGCGTAACACAAGGGCAAACAGGGATGGAGCTTTCGCTTTTTTCCCGTGATGTCATAGCTTTATCCGCCGGAGTAGGCTTATCGCACAACGTCTTTGACAGCGCGCTCTACCTTGGTGTCTGCGACAAGATCGTGCCCGGCTTGATCATGGCTGCGGCGACATTCGGCTATATCCCCTCAATCTTTATTCCGGCTGGCCCCATGGTCAGCGGTCTGCCCAACGACGAAAAAGCCCGCGTCCGGCAGGAATTTGCAACCGGCGAATGCGGCCGTGAAGAGCTGATGGCCGCCGAAATGGCCTCTTACCACGGCCCCGGCACCTGTACCTTCTACGGCACGGCCAACACCAATCAAATGCTGATGGAGTTCATGGGCATGCACCTGCCTGGCGCGTCGTTCGTGAACCCCAACACGCCACTGCGCGAGGCTTTGACCATCGCAGGCACCGAACGCGCTTTGCAGATCACCGCGCAAGGCAATGAATTTACACCAGTTTCCGAAGTTCTGGACGAACGCGCTTTCGTGAACGGTATGGTTGGATTGATGGCCACCGGCGGATCAACCAACTTGATCCTGCACCTGCCCGCCATGGCACGAGCTGCGGGTATCCTCCTCGATCTGGAAGACTTCGATGCACTTTCCCAAGCCACCCCGCTTTTGGCGAAAGTCTATCCAAACGGCTTGGCCGACGTGAACCATTTCCACGCCGCTGGCGGGCTGGGATATATGATTTCTGAGCTTTTGAACGCCGGCCTTCTGCATGAAGACGTCAAGACGGTCGCGGGCGACGGCCTTGGGCTTTACACGCAAGAGCCAAAGCTGATCGAGGGCGAAATCAAATATGTCGATGGCACCAAAGAAACGTTGAATAACAAAATACTACGGCCCGTTTCTGAACCATTCTCGGCCACGGGCGGCCTAACACAACTCTCCGGCAACATCGGCAGGGGCGTGATCAAAATCTCTGCCGTTGCACCCGAGCGTCACGTCATCGAAGCCCCCGCGCGGGTGTTCCACACACAGGAAGCCGTGAAAGAGGCGTTCAAGGCGGGCGAATTGACGCAAGACACTGTAATCGTTGTCCGCTTCCAAGGGCCAAAGTCCAACGGGATGCCGGAACTTCACGGCCTGACCCCGACCCTTGCCGTGATGCAGGATCGCGGGCTCAAGGTGGCCTTGGTCACAGATGGGCGCATGTCTGGCGCATCAGGCAAAGTGCCAAGTGCCATTCACGTCAGCCCAGAGGCCGCAGATGGCGGCGCGATTGGCAAAATTCAGGATGGCGACTTGGTCCGCTTGGATGCGTCCAATGGCACGCTAGAAGTGTTGGGGGTCGACCTCAACAGTCGCGCGGTGGCAAAGGCGGACCTCATCGGCAACGGTAATGGTGTCGGTCGCGAATTATTTGAAATGTTCCGCCAGACGGTTGGCCCTGCGGCCACCGGCGCTGGCGTGGTGGTCTAGGGAGAGACGAATATGACACCGCAACAAGCCTCTATCGAAGCGGCAAAGGTCTGCAATTTGGCGCCCGTTGTGCCGGTTCTGGTCTTGAAGGATGCCAGTAAAGCCAAAGGGTTAGCGACCGCTCTTGTAGCTGGTGGTCTGCCTGCTCTAGAGGTGACTTTACGCACGGATGCCGCCCTAGACGCAATCCGCGAAATGGCCAGCGTTGAAGGCGGTGTCGTTGGCGCAGGCACCCTTTTGACCCCGCGCGACGTGGAGAAAGCCAAAGAAGCCGGCGCGCAGTTTGGCGTCTCGCCGGGGGCGACAGATATTCTCCTCGAAGCCTGCGAGGCCAATGAACTGCCCTTGCTGCCCGGTGCTGCAACATCAAGCGAGGCGATGCGCCTGCTGGAACGCGGCTACAACGTGCAAAAATTCTTTCCGGCAGAGGCCAACGGCGGTGCCAAAACATTGAAAGCCATCGGAGCGCCGATCCCGCAAGTGTCGTTCTGCCCGACAGGGGGTGTCAGCCTCAAAAATGCAAATGAATACTTGTCCTTATCCAATACTCTTTGCGTGGGTGGCAGCTGGGTTGCGCCCCAAGATATGATCGCAAACGAAGATTGGGCGGGCATCGAAGCCCTCGCAGCAGAGGCCGCAGCCTTACCTCGCTAAATGGCCAGCCCGACCGCCACGCCTGCGCGCAGGCTCTGTCTTGCGCAAAGCGGCTACGAGGGTTTGCGTCATCGGATGATCCGCAGGCTGATCCGCATATTGCGTCAGCAGTTTTTGCACGCGTTCCTCGGTATCCTCACCCAATGGCACGCCCAAGGCCCAATCCAGAAAAATACTACGGCATTCACCCGCAGTAATGCCATCGATGCGATAGGCCTCTCTGATTAGGCCTTTGGGATCTAACACGTCGCCTTTCATCAGGCCTCCAACCCTTTTGAGATGATGCTATCCGATCGAACACTTAGGTCTTCGATCGCGTTTCTCAATGCGTCCATCGTCTGAAACCCTGTTTCTCGCAGCACCAAACGCCGCCCGCCTTCGCCAATCAGCTCCGGATCGAGCACGCCACCGGCCAGTAAGCGACCCGCTGACTGCACTTTCCACATCAAATCAACGGCCTGCGCTAATGTCTGCCCCTCAGCGGCAGAGATTTGGCCATCCGCGACACCAACGTCGATTTGCCCAGCCGTTGCGCCCTCAGCGCTGCCACTGCGCAGGGCAAGCATCTGCGCAAAAAGCTCGATGTCCTGAAGCCGCCCCCCGCCGGTTTTCATGTCCCACGGGTTGCCCGTGGCCTTGGCCCCCTCCAATCGGGTGCGCATATCGGCAACATCTTGGGCAATCGTTTCCCCCTTTGCTTTCGCGGCCAAGACATCAGTGCGGGCCGCCTCAATCGCCTCGGCCAACCATACATCCCCAGCAACAGGCCTCGCCCGCGTCAGCGCCAAATGCTCCCACGTCCACGCGTCGCTCATTTGGTAGCTGCGGAAGGCGTCAAAGGACGTCGCCACCGGCCCCTGACGGCCCGACGGGCGCAGGCGCATGTCGACCTCGTAAAGGTCTCCATCCGCCATGGGAGCGGTCAATGCCGTGATAAACGCTTGCGTAAATCGCGCGTAATACTGCCTTGTTCCTAAGGGTCTTTTCCCATCTGACATATCATCGCTGTCAGCGTTGTAGATCATAATAAGGTCAAGATCGGATAAGGCATTCAATTGCCGCGCGCCGAGCGAGCCCATGCCCAGAACAACGGCCGCGCTTTTGGACAAACGCCCGTGCTTGCGCTCAAACTCCGCCTGAACGCATGGAAAGAGGCTCGCAACCACCGCTTCGGCAAGGTCGGCGTATTGCGCGCCGCTGGTTTTCGCATCAATCAAGCCGCGTAGGTGATGCACCCCGATGCGGAAATGCCATTCCTTCATCCAGCGGCGGGTCAGGGACAGCTGCGTTTCATAGTCATCCGTGCGCGCCAAAGCGGCCGTCAATTCGGCCCGCAGCCCTTCCACCCCCGGCCAATCGGTGAAAAACGCCCCACCCAAGACCGCATCCAGAACGGATGAATTGCGCGACAGGTACCGCGCCAAGGCCGGAGAGGTCGAGGCCACTTCGATCAACAAATCGGTCAAATGCGGGTTGGCCTCGAACAGCGAAAACAGCTGAACCCCCGCCGGAAGGCCCGCCAAAAACGCATCAAACTGCGCCAGCGCTTCGTGCGGCTTTGCCGCGTCTTGCAAACGGGTCAGGATTTCCGGCTTGAGGCGGCTGAAAATCTCCTGCGCGCGGGTGCTGCGCAAGGCAGGATATGTCACCCAACGGTCGGTGATATCCGTACCCCAGGCCTCATCCACTTTCGGTGCTGCATCAGGGGCAAAGAAACCTTCTGTGAGGTCATGAACAGCTTCCAGACGAGATTGAAGGTCAGCTCGTAATGCCTTCGTATCTCTACCCAAAAACGCAGATAGGCGTTCAAACCCTTCGACATCATTCGGCAAATAATGAGTCTGCGCATCCCGCACCATTTGGAGGCGATGCTCAATGGTCCGATGGGACCGATAGTGATCCGTTAGCGCCGCGCGATCTGCCTCTTTCACCCAACCGGCCTCGGTCAAAGCGGCCAAGCCCTCCAACGTCCCCCGCGCGCGCAGGCTTTGATCGCGTCCGCCAGCGATCAACTGCCGCGTCTGGGTGAAAAACTCGATCTCTCGAATCCCGCCGCGCCCCAATTTCATGTTATGCCCTTCGAGCCGTAAAGGCCCTGCTAAGCCCTTATGATCCCGAATGCGCAACCGCATGTCATGGGCGTCTTGGATGGCCGCGAAATCCAAATGTTTGCGCCAAACAAAGGGCTGCAAGGTCTTCAAAAACCTCTGCCCCGCCTCCACATCGCCCGCACAGGCCTTTGCCTTGATATACGCAGCCCGCTCCCACGTCCGGCCGACGCTTTCATAATACCGCTCTGCCGTTTCCATCGACAGGCACACCGGCGTGACAGAGGCATCCGGCCGCAAGCGCAGATCGGTCCGAAACACATAACCGCCAGCCTTGGTATCAGATAAAAGCGCCGTCATCTTGCGGGTGACGCGGATGAAGGCGGCGCGCGCGTCGTGATAGTCGTCAGGATCAAAGCGGGTTTCATCGAACAGGCAGATCAAGTCGATGTCAGAGGAATAGTTCAGCTCCCCCGCGCCCATTTTGCCCATCGCGAGCGCGACCATTCCACCGGCGGTCTCCCCGTCTTCCTCCCTTTGACCGGGCAGTTTGCCCCGGCGAATTTCGTCGGCGACCAGTCTTTTCAAGATCTGATCGACGCAGAGGCTTGCGAAGTCCGAAAGATAACCCGTGACAGTCTCCAATGGCCAAACACCCGCGATGTCAGCCAAAGCCGTCAAAACCGCCACCCGCCGTTTGGCAGCACGTAGCCCAAGGCTCAAATCCGCCGTTTCCAAGGCTCTGACGTCCTTCAGGCAAGCATCCATGGCCGCCTCAGGATCAACCAGAGCGCTTTCGAGCCACGCGCCCTCCGACCGGATCAATCCTTCCAAATAAGGGCTACAACTCGCCGTGGCCTGCAAAAGCTCTGCAACTGGGCCAGACGCCCAACCAGTGCTTTCTTTGATCTCTTGCGCCTTATCGGCATCAAACACCCGAAGGCGCGCGGTCATACGGTTTTCGAACGTCATACTGCCAACTTGTGCCTTCCGCTCTGGCTGGTCAATCGCTGACCAACGTGCGACCACATCCTGGGAGGAAGGAAAAATGAGCAAAAGCCTGAAACGGGTCAAAGCAGCCCTGCACGACGCGGGCCTCGACATCGAACCGATGGAAATGCCTAGCGAGACGCGGACAGCCCAGCAAGCTGCTGATGCCGCAGGCTGCGCATTGGACCAGATTGCGAAATCGGTGATTTTGCAGGATGGTGAAACAGGCAGATGCTTTTTGTTTCTAACGGCGGGCGGCAATCAGGTTGATGCAGTGCTTGCTTCCGATACCGCCGGAACAAAGCTCAGCAAAGCAGATGCCGCCGCTATTCGCGCGCACACAGGATTTGCAATCGGCGGTGTGTCACCCCTGGGACATCTCAATCCGATCACCGCCTACATGGACCCACGATTGATGGACTTCGACGTGATCTATGCTGCAGCCGGCACACCTCGCCATATCTTCCCCATAAATCCGTCAAAGTTGGCCGACATAATGGACGCAGACGTCAGAGAGTTCACAGAACCGAGGTAGCTGTGCAGAAACTTACGCTGTTTTTCGTGGCCATCGCTGCCACGATGATGTTCGCGCTTTGGCAGCGGAACTTTGTTGGTGCGTTCGAGGCTCAGTTTGATGAACGACCGACATTAGCGTCTCAAAACGACGGCACTGTCCTATCTCAAGCAGTCGCGGCTGTTCTAGAGCCTGATTTCTTCGACAAACCCGCCTCTCACAGCGCGCTGACGATGTCGCTGGTCCAATCAGACCCAGCAAACCAAGATCTAGATCAGGCCGGTCAGATACGCGCGGCATTCGCCCTCGGGGATGACTTGGGTCACGATGGCGTCATGAAAAGATACCTTTCCACAGCCAAGTTCGCGAATGGGTGTGAGGGCCTAGAGGAAGCAAGAACTGGTCTGCAAATTGCAGCAGACGTACCCGCTGCAATCCAAGATTTGGCCCTAGCAGCCATGCTGGAAAACAGTGGTTCTACTCAGAAAAATGCAACGCAACTTCGAAATTCCGTCGTCGATCTTGCAAAAAACCTAAGCTCCGAAAACCGCATCCCTACTGAAATAATGGTTGAAATTGAGGCTCTTAGCGCCTCTACCTTTGCGATCTCTGGCGGCTGCTCCTCGTAAAATGTAAAAATCTTTTACATTGTCCCTTGAACCCCATCGGTGGCTCCCCATCTGTTGTAATGTGAAAGCGATAAACATTCACACACAACAGAGACCCTAACCCGTAAGGAGCACCCGATGAACACCGCAACCCAATCCGTGACCGAGACGCCTTATGCACCAGCCCGCCCCGGCGTTCTTGCCCGGTCTGAGGCTTGGCTTGACGAGCGTGGCAAAGGCGCGTGGATCGCCGCCATGGTTCTGGGCTTCATCTTCTTCTGGCCGATTGGCCTAGCCCTTCTTGCCTATATGATCTGGAGCAAACGTATGTTCAGCAAATCCTGTTCGGCCCGCGGCCGCCATAATGCGCGCTATGCCCGCACTGCGATGAAATCATCCGGCAACACAGCTTTTGACGCCTATAAGGCCGACACGCTGCGCCGTTTGGAAGAAGAGCAGAACAACTTTGAAGCCTTCCTTGAGCGCCTTCGTGACGCCAAAGACAAAGCCGAGTTCGACCAATTCATGGAAGAACGCGCCAGCGACGTAACACCGTCTGACGAAGATACTGACGACGCACTGCGTGCAAACTAAGATAAGACCGGCGGGCGCTGAATAATGCGCCCGCCTATTTCGAACAGAGGGGATAGATTATGACATTTGCAACAACTGACGTACCGCGCGCGCACCGCCGAACAGCGTCAAAGCAAACACCAACGAGCGTCCAAATACTCTCGATGCTATTATTTGCCGTTTTCGCAGTGCCGACCGCAATCGTGATGATCAATGTGTTTTGGCCGGCAGGTTTTGCCTTGGCCTTGGTCTTCGCCATCTATTGGCCGCGCCCGTTTGAGACAAAGACAAAGGGGCTCGACGCGACAGAAGTTGAAGAGATGGTGAAAGATCTCGTGCCCTCGCAAGAGCCCCGCAGCAGCGGCAACGCGAGCTTTGATGCCTACCGCTCCGACGTGATTGAGCGTTTGGAAGCGGAGCAAGTGAACTTTGAGGCTTTCCTCGAACGCCTTCGCGACGCGAAAGACAAAACAGAGTTCGACCAGTTTATGGATGACCGCGCCGCAAAGCCACGCGACGCCAATTAATCCCCCCTGAGGGTGGCCCCCGTCCTTGGCCGCCCTCACCCTCGCACTTCTCAAGGAAAGAAAAAATGACAACCGCAACGATGATGTCCGGCCTCCCTGACCCGCATTCGCAATCCCAATTCTATGATGGCGTTTTGTTCAAACGCGCCATGGCTTGGGTGATTGACGTGGTGATGATTGCGCTTTTGTGCCTGTTGGTTCTGCCTTTCACGGCCTTCACTGGTGTCTTTTTCTTTCCCTTCCTGATGCTAGTCGTGGGCGTGTTTTATCGCTGGTTCACCTTGTCCGGTCAGTCCTCCACTTGGGGTATGCGCCTGATGTCGATCGAATTCCGTGATCACGGGGGCCAGCGCTTTGACAGCAGCACCGCGCTCTTTCACACGCTGGGGTATACTGTGTCCGTTGCCATGGCGCCGCTCCAGTTGATTTCTGTGATCATGATGGTTGTCACCCCGCGTGGCCAAGGTTTGACCGACCACCTGATGGGCACAGCCCCAATCAACAAGCCGCGCTGAATTGCCGCCTTAACCAAGTAAGGCTTGCGTAGGCCTTTAAATCAAAGCAGGTTATGGCCATGCGCCATACCCTGCCCATAGCGCCCCAATTTTATGTGACGGCCCCGCAACCCTGCCCCTATCTGGACGGCAGGATGGAGCGGAAGTTGTTTACAGCTTTGCAGGGTGACAGCGCGTCCGAGCTCAACGATACGTTGTCAAAACAAGGCTTCCGCCGGTCACAGAACGTGCTCTACCGCCCATCCTGTTCAGACTGCGCCGCCTGCATGTCAGCCCGGATTGATGTGGCGCGGTTTCAACCATCACGCAGCCAAAAACGCATCCTCAAGCGCAATGCGCACCTCAAGCGTCGCGCAACATCACCTTGGGCAACCGAGGATCAATACGACCTCTTCCGCCGCTACCTCGACGGGCGGCACGCAGACGGCGGCATGGCTGATATGGACATGTTCGAATTCGCGGCCATGGTCGAAGAAACCCCAATCCGCAGCCGTGTGGTCGAATACAGCGATCTGACCTCGGACAACCCCGCCCCTGTTGCAGCCTGCCTGACGGACATCCTCGATGATGGCCTCTCCATGGTCTATTCGTTCTTTGAGCCGGAAATGGAGCGCAATTCCCCCGGCACCTATCTGATCCTCGACCACATCGAGATCGCACGGGAACTGGGCCTACCTTACGTCTACTTGGGCTATTGGGTGCCGGGCAGTACGAAGATGGGATATAAAGCCAACTTCAGCGGGATCGAAGTGTTCACTGATGGCCGCTGGCGTAGGTTGAAAGACCCTAAAGAGTATTCCAGCGCCGTTGACCCTCTGTCGACGGAGCCGATTGCTGAACAGGTCGCGAAAATCACCCTACCGGGCGCGGAGCCTGCGGGGTAATTACATCCCCAACCGATCCCGCATAAACGCCAGCGCGACTTGCAGACCATCCGGCGCGATCCCGTGGGCTGTGCCTTTCATGATATGGGCGTAGACCTCTTTCCAACCGGCCTCTTGCAAGGCTTCGGCGGCTTGCGGCAGGGATTGGGGCGGAACCACATCGTCTTGATCACCGTGGATCAGCAAGACCGGTGGCCGGCATTGGACTTCATCGGCCAAAAGTTCGGGTTCGAGCAAGCGGCCTGAGAAGGCGACGATGCCCGCGACTTCATCCTCGCGGCGGGGCAACACATGCAGGGCCATCATCGTGCCTTGGGAAAAGCCCAAGACCATGACCTGTTCGGGCAACAAATCTTCATCCACCATGACGCCATCAAGGAAGGCGTTCAAATCATCCGCGGCGCGGCGCAACCCGATGGCGGCTTCTTCCTCTGACGACCCGTCGATCCAAGGGATCGGGAACCATTGGTAGCCGGTGGGCATCCCGGGGATGGTTTCGGGCGCGTCGGGGGCAAGGAACAGCGTGTCGGGCATGTGTTCGGCCAGCGGGTCGGCAAGGCCCAGAAGGTCCGCGCCATTGGCGCCGTAACCATGCAGGAACACCACGCAAGAACGGAGTTCACCCGAAAGAGGCTCTTTGCGGCCAGCAGTAAGTGCACGTGTCATCGGATCCCTTCCCGTGATTTCATATATGCGTAGTAGGCCCAGAGGATGCGGGCTGCAACCGATTGCCATGGCGACCAGTCTTGCGCCATGGCGCGCATTTGTTTCTCCGTCGGTCGCGCGTCGAGGTCAAAGAGCATCCGCGCGCCCTCTTGCAGCGCCAGATCGCCAGATGCGACGATGTCGGCTCGACCAAGCGAGAACATAGCGTAAATCTCAGCTGTCCATGTGCCGATGCCGGGGACTTCGGTGAGGATGACGATCACCTCATCGGTTTGCGTGTCCCGAAGCGCGTCATAGTCGATCTGAGCATTGGCCAAGGCGCAGGCATACCGCGCTTTTTGACGGCTGAGGCCGAGGCTGCGCATATGCTCCTCATCGACTTGCCGGATGGCCGCGTCGGTGTGCATCTCTGCGGCTTCCAGCTTGGCCCAGATCGCATTTGCGGAAGCCACGCTGACTTGTTGCCCGACGATGGCGTTGAGGAGCTGCGAAAACCCGTCTGGTTTGCGGCGCAGCGGCAGCGGGCCAACGAGGTCGAGCGCTTCGGCGAAGCGCGGATCATGTGCTGCGAGCCAGTCCGCCCCTTCTGCAACGCAAGCATCGGTTTCGATGATCCGACCGACGGTCATTGCGCGGCCCACGCCACGGCCTCTGCCACCGTCGAAAAGATCGTCGCATCTGGGACGGGGGGGCGTTTGACCATCAAAACCGGAATCCCAAGTTCACGCGCGGCGAGGAGTTTGGTGATGCTTTGCTCTCCCCCTGCGTTTTTGACCACCAGCCAATCGACCTTGAGGGACCGAAAGAGGCCGCGTTCTTGCTGAGTGGAGAACGGCGGCCGCCCGATCAGATATTCGCCGCCTTCGAAGGGGAACGGCTTTGAGGGCGGATCGATCTGTCGGCAGATCACGCGGCGGCCTTCGAGATTTGCGAACTTTTCGAGCGTTTGGCGACCGGTGCCGAGGAACACGGTCTGGCCTTTGGCGATATGGCTGGCGGCGTCTTCTTCGCGTTCAATCTCTATCCAGCGGTCGCCCTCTTTCGGCTCCCACGGCGGGCGGTGGAAGATCGCATGGGGCATGTTGCGCGCCTTGCAGATCGCTGCTGTGCGGTTGGTGATGCGATGGGCATAAGGATGCGTGACGTCAAGGACCGCTGTGATTCCGGCCTCATCAAGATAGGCTTCAAACCCCTCCGCGCCACCAAAGCCGCCGATGCGCGTTGGCGCTGGCATGGCGTCGGGATTGCGAGTCGCACCGGCGAGGGAGATGATCAGATCAACCCCCTGCTCCACAAGTCGTGTGGCGATACGTTTGGCATCGCCCGTGCCGCCGAGCAAAAGAAGCGTCATCCCTCGGCCCTCGCCAAAATCTCACCCGCGCGGTCGATGACCGCGATGTCGAGTTGCTGCATGGCCCCGCCAAAGCGGGCGCGGATCTCTTGAGCCGCTTTTGTGGCGACCAGCTCAGGCAGATGTGGGGCGATTTTGCTGGCCTCAAGCGCGGTGTTGGCCTGTTCCACTTCGGGCACATCGGCCAGCGCGGCCAAGGCTTTGAAATCGACTTGGGAGCGGCTCGAATGCAGATCAATCGCGCCCTGTGACGCCTTGGTGATCTTGCCGATACCACCGCCGATGGTCAGGCGCGCGACAGGGTGTTTCGACATATATTTGAGCATCCCGCCAAGGAAATCTCCCATGTCAAGCATCGCATGATCCGGCAGCCCGTGAAGGCCCTGCACAATCCGCTCAGAAGTGGCGCCGGTACAGCCCGCCACATGGGTCAACCCATCTGCTCGGGCGACGTCAATACCGCGATGGATGGAGGCGATCCAAGCGGCACAGCTGAAGGGTCGAACGATGCCGGTGGTGCCAAGGATCGACAGTCCGCCTTCGATACCAAGTCGCGGGTTCCATGTCTTCTTTGCGATCTCAGCTCCATCGGGGATGGAAACGGTGATTTCAACGTCTGCCGGTTGACCGAAAGCCTCGGCCTGCTCCTCAACCACTTGGGTCATCATTTGACGGGGTACGGGATTGATCGACGGCTCTCCGACAGAGATCGGCAAACCGTCCTTTGTTACCGTGCCGACGCCCTCGCCCGCTTTAAAAATGACGCCACCGCTTGAGACCCGAACCCGCGCGATGATCAGCGCGCCGTGTGTCACGTCGGGATCGTCTCCTGCGTCTTTGGTGATGCCCACTTCAGCCCACGCCTCATCTGCCTGAGACCACGCAAGCGGAAAGCGCGGCGTCTCTCCGCGCGGGAGTGTGATCTGCACCTCTTTCGGAAATGCCCCGCCCCAAAGCTGCTGCAACGCAGCCTTTGTCGCAGCCGTGGCGCAGGCGCCGGTGGTCCAGCCTTTGCGCAATTCGGTTTTAGGCGTCTCATCCATCCGCGCGACTATAGAAACGCGAGGTCATGCCGCCAATGCGAAAGTGCGTGTCGTTTGCGATCTTTCCTTCTGCGGCGCAGCGATGCAATATAGCGCGTATGACAACGCAAGCGCCCCTCCCCGATCACAACTGGCCCGTGATGGAGCCGGGTTGGGTGTGGCTGTGTGGTGCTGGCCCCGGTGATCCGGGGTTGCTTACGCTTCATGCGTTGAATGCGCTGCGTCAGGCGGATGTCGTGATCTATGACGCTTTGGTGCAGCAGGACATTCTGCAATGGGCACCACAAGCGGATCATTTTTACGCGGGAAAACGTGGCGGCAAACCGAGTGCGAAGCAGCGGGATATTTCCTTGCGGTTGGTTGATCTGGCGCGGGAAGGCAAACGGGTGTTGCGATTGAAAGGCGGCGATCCCTTTGTGTTTGGGCGCGGCGGGGAAGAAGCGCAAACCCTTGTGCAGCATGGCATTCAGGTGCGGATTATTCCGGGGATTTCGGCGGGGATCGGCGGGCTTGCCTATGCCGGCATTCCGGTCACGCATCGCGATGTGAACCAGTCTGTGACATTCGTGACTGGCCATGACCAATCGGGCAACACGCCGGGATCTTTGGACTGGGCGAGTATTTCCAAGGGATCACAGGTTATCGTCATTTATATGGGCATGAAGCATATCGCTCAGATTGCCGCGAAACTGATGGAGGCAGGTCGGTCGATCCATGAACCCGTTGCAGTCGTGTCGACAGCGACAACGGACGAGCAACGAGCGTTGGAAACTACGTTGGGATCGATTGTTGAAGACATCGATGCCGCAGGAATGGAGCCGCCTGCCATCATCTGCGTCGGCAAATCCGTTCTGATGCGCCAAGCGCTTGATTGGCAGGCCCAAGCCGCTGGTGAAGCGCCGCGCAATCTGGACCCTCTGGATCGCGGGCGTCCGGCGGAGAGCGCATGAGCTTTCTGATCGCGGCCCCCGGATCGGGGAGCGGTAAAACCACCATCACATTAGGCCTTTTGCGCGCTTTGACCCAACGCGGCATTGCTGTGCGCGGCGCGAAATCTGGGCCGGATTACATTGACCCTCGTTTTCACGCAGCCGCCTGTGGGCGGGAGTGTTTCAATCTAGACGCTTGGGCGATGTCGCCGAAACGGATCGCCAGTTTGGCAGCGGGCAACGTGCCTTTGATCATCGAAGGCGCGATGGGCCTCTTTGATGGCGCGCCACCTGTCGGCAAAGGGGCTTGTGCTGATCTTGCGCGGCAGTTGGACCTACCGGTGGTTTTGGTGGTCGATGCGTCCCATATGGCGCAGTCGGTGGCGGCTTTGGTGGGTGGGTTTTTGCGCCATGATCCCGCGATGCGTTTTGCCGGTGTGCTTTTGAACAAGGTCGGATCGGCACGTCACGAGGCGATGCTGAAAGACGCGTTAGAGCCGTTGGGCGTGCCGGTTCTTGGCACGCTCTTTCGGCAGAGTGACTTGTCGCGACCGTCGCGCCATCTGGGGCTGGTTCAAGCGGGCGAGCATCCTGACTTGAGCGCGTTTCTGGACCAGGTGGCAGACCAGATTGAAACGTCGATTGATATGGATGCGATTTTAGCGCTGTTGCAGCCTGTGTCATCGATCGGTCGTGCGACACGGTTGCAGCCGCCAGCGCAAAGGATTGCGGTTGCGCAGGACAACGCCTTTGCCTTTGCCTATCCGCATATCCTTCAGGATTGGAGCGATGCCGGGGCAGAGATTGATGTCTTCTCCCCCCTGCGGAATGATCCGGTACCTTGGGCCGATCTGGTGTTTTTGCCGGGCGGGTATCCAGAGCTTTATGCCGGTCGCTTGGCGGGCAATCAGATATTCCTCGACAGTTTGCGCGCCCATGCAGAAAGCAAGCCCATCTATGGCGAATGCGGTGGCTATATGGTGCTGGGGGATGCTCTGACAGACGCGAAGGGCGAGACGCATCCAATGGCGGGTTTGCTTCGGCTGGAAACCTCTTTCGAGACCCGCAAATTGCATCTTGGCTATCGGACGTTGCGCAGTGCCGCCGGACCGTTTCAAGGCGATTGGATGGGGCATGAGTTTCATTATGCCACCACCCAGAACGCAGACGGTATACCGCTTTTTGCCGCCACCGATGCGACGGGAAGTTCCATGCTGCCGATGGGCTTGGTCGAAGGGCATGTTTCAGGCAGCTTCGCACATGTGATCGACAAAGCCTGAACGGGCATGGACACTTCCCGCGCCTAAGATTACCGATACTTGTATGAGTATGGTCGACGACACCCGCGCGAAACGAAACGTTGTCATTCTGGTGATGGCGCAAGCAATTTTGGGTTCGCAAATGCCGATGATCTTTGTGATCGGCGGGCTTGCTGGTGGCATGTTAGCATCGAATATTTGTTTCGCGACCTTGCCCATCTCGATCATTGTTTTTGGGTCTATGACGACCGCACCGTGGCTCTCGCCTTTGATGCAGAAACGAGGGCGTCAGTTTGGCTTTATGCTGGGCGCGCTTGCGGGGGCTGTTGGTGCCGCGATTGGAGCTTATGGCCTCTATGTGGGTTCGTTTTTCTGGCTGCTCGTAGGGTCTTATTTCACCGGCATCTATATGTCCGCGCAGGGCTTTTATCGGTTTGCAGCGACGGATGCCGCGTCTGAAGATTTCCGACCCAAGGCGATCTCTTATGTGATGGCGGGCGGGTTACTCTCTGCGATCATCGGACCGCAGCTCAATAAGGTCGTGCAAGAGGCTTATGTTGTTCCGTTCTTGGGCACGTATCTGGCCGTTGTCGCGTTGAACCTTGCAGGGATGTTGCTGTTTCTTTTCCTTGATCTTCCGAAAGGTGGAGAGGTCGAAGAAGAAAAGGCGCAAGCGGTGCCGGGGCGCAGCCGGATGGAGCTGCTGCGCGATCCGCGTATCCTTGTGGCGATCATCTGCGGGATGGTGGCTTATTCGCTGATGAACCTTGTGATGACCTCCACGCCGCTGGCGGTTGTGGGCTGTGGGTTCACCACCAACAATGCAAATGACGTTGTCTCTGCCCACGTTCTCGCGATGTTTGCGCCGTCTTTCTTCACCGGCCATTTGATCGCCCGCTACGGGGTTGAGAAGATCATGGGTGCGGGTATCGTAATCCTTGCCGGTGCTGGGTTGGTGGCCCTTTCTGGCGTGACGCTGACCAATTTCTTCCTCGCCTTGGTGCTGTTGGGCCTAGGATGGAACTTTGGCTTTATCGGCGCGACCACGTTGTTGTCGAGCGCACATTCTCCGAACGAACGTGGGTCCGTTCAGGGTATGAATGACATGATCGTCTTTGGCATGGTGACGATCGCGTCGCTGTCGTCTGGCGGGTTGATGAACTGCTCTGGCGGCGATCCAGTGGAAGGGTGGAATGCTGTGAACTATGCGATGGTGCCGTTCCTGATCCTTGCGGGTTGGTCGATTGTTTGGCTCGTCATGCGACAGCGTCGCGTGGCCTAAATGATCTAAGGCGAAAGACAAAAAAACCGCCTCAGGTTTCCCTGCGGCGGTTGTTTGTTTCGAAAACGAGGTCTGCTTTAAGACTTAAACCGTCTCAACGCACCTAATCCGCCAAGACCAGCGAGAAGCATATGCCCCGCGGCCGGAACGGGTACGGGCGTTAAACCGGTCGTATCCGTACCCGCGGCGATTCCTATACCTGCAAGCGCATAGTCATTGTTGCCCCCGCGATCTTTTAGGTTGTCGCCCGTGAATGCGCCAAACTTCAGCATTTTAGCCGTGATGGAAAGCCCATCGTCCGTTGCGAGATAGCCGCCATAGGCCGTCAAGGCTGCATCAAACGTGAGCGGTGTTGCGTCGTCAAAGCTGACCGCCGCTTGTTCGAATTGTCCCGCAAATTGGTTCTTGCCTCTGAAAAGGTCCAGAAAATACAAATCGGTGATTTTCACGGCCTGATCAAATTCAACCGTAATCCATTGGCCTTCAGAAATGGTCATTCCGCCAGCGCGAATTTCATCGTCGCCGATGCCGAGACCGTCTCTCTCACAAGCCAGAACGGTATCGTCACAAGATGACCCAACATTGGATTCGTTAAACTTGATCGTCCCCGATCCCGAAACTTTGTAGCCGACGCCGAGGATCGACCCTTCCCAGGCATTGCTGGAAAGATCATTCAGCGGTTGCAAATCTGTGAAATCTAGGATCGCTGCATTGGCTGAGCCACCAATCACCACGGACGCTGCCAAAACCGGCAAAAACTTTTTAACCATTGAACCGCCTTTACTAACGCAAAAAGTGTGGCCCAATTTTCGCCTTAATTTCAACAAGAAAACGTCAAGCTTGGTTAAATTGGCGGAAATCAATCTCAATCTGTTTCGAGAATATTACTAGACTTAGTGTTGAGGACTTATTGTTCTCAAAACGCCGACAAAGTGGGAGGGATGAAAGCGTCCCGTTTTTACAATTCCCCTAAATCAAAGAAACGAACAAAAACAAAGGCCCGCCATTGAGGCGAGCCTTCTCATCTCTCTAAGCGATCAGAACTTTAGTAAAATGGAGCGCTATGCCGACTTCGCATAACCGCCATTATAGTCGTCGCTTTTCCGGCGCACTTGCGAGTGTTCGACGATGCGGTCGCGGGCGATGCCGCGAAAATCTTCAATCGAAGAATGGCCGTGGCGTTCAAGATAATCGGCCAGATCGTCTTTGAGTTCCTGGATCAGCTTGACACCGACGCCGCCGCTGCCCTTTTCTTCCATCGCTGCGGTGCAGATTTGTAGGTTCCCTGCCCCGTGTACGATGAAGTTGAACGCTTCGCGGAAGCCTCTGATCCCGCCGATGCCGGAAATCGCACCGTCTGGATGGGCTTTGTTGATGTCGGAGACGCGTTGAAGGGCTTGCGGGAGGATCGCAAGCCCGCCCAATCCGCCGGAGGTGACGAGGCCATCGACCTCAACCTCGAATTTGAGGGTTTCGGGGTCCATCAAAGGCAGCGAGGGGAAGGTGTTGCAGATGGAGATACAGGCTGCTCCGGCGTCATAGGCCGCACCAGCCGCGTCTGCCACGGTGGAGGTTGCAGGTGTGAGTTTGACCCAGATCGGCACATCGACCGCTTTAGTCACGGCCCCCACAATGTCGCGAATTATCTCTTCGTCATTGGCAATATTGGCTCCCATATCCTTGCGATCCATGTGCGGGCAAGACATGTTGAGTTCGATGGCGTCGCAACCAACCGCCACGACCTCTTTGGCGAGTTTACACCAATTGTCGAGCTCTTCCTGACTTCCAGCGCCGGCCATGATCGAGGCGATGACCATGCGGTCGGGATATGTTTCTTTGATCTCCTTCAGATCTGGCAGCCAAATCTCCAGCGCCTGATCGGAAATCAATTCCCAGTTCCAAGAAGAATGAGAGACTGTGTCGGCCCGCTTCATCCGCGACACATACGGCTTTTCCTCGCTGGTCCGTTGGTAGATGGTTTTCGGTCCGGCGACGTTTTCAACCGGATGAAGGCCGATTGTTTTGGTCACAATTCCACCCCACCCGGCTTCGAACGCGCGCAGGATTTTGCGTTTGCTTTCCGTGGGGGGCGCGGAGGCCAGAATGAAAGGATTGACGAAATCAAGACCCGTGAATTTGGTTGTAAGATCGACAGTCATGGCAAAAACCCTCCTTGGCTTACTCTTAGGAGGGAATTTTTTTACTAGTAAGTCAATAATTTTCTTTTTGGAGCGAGTTGCAAACGCGATTTGTGATCAAAAGTAGGACTTTTGGGCTGAAAAGCGAACGCAATGTTGGAGACAACACGTGGATTAGTGCTAGAAATAGGACGCTTTCTTGCCGTTTAAGCCTATCGCCACCATCCGCGCATGGTCACATTGGCAAAGCGCAGACTGTCTTTTGCCGGTGACGGTTCAAGCGCTACTGACGCCACTAGGTTCGGGTCTTTGATGATCTGTTCCAGCGTGGGTTTTGCACGAAAGGCTGCGATCAATGCTGGCGACGCCGCCTTCGACACCGCGTGTTTCGTGGATCGGGCGCGTTTGAGGCATTCGAGGCCGCGCTCCGCTAAGGTGCGGATCGCGATGGGGCGGCCGTCTACAAGGGGTTTGCGACCGGCGTCTTCCAGCGCAGGAATAGCGCGGAAGAGGTTGGCGAGGCCCGAGGCGTAGCCGACATAGCGCACGGTTTGGACATCTGCAGCACCTAGCGACTGGGCTGCGACCTGTATCAGACTGCTGGATGTGGCGTGGATGTAATCGTCGAAATGCGCTTCATCCTCGAAGGGGTCGGAATAGATGTCCCAGCGGCGGGCGGCGATCAGGGCGTCGAGGCCTTTGCACGCCTCTGGAGTGAGGATTTTGGCGAGTTCATCGACGACTTCATGTTTGCGCACCGGCCCGCCTTGCCCGATTTCTTCGAGCGCGTCGCGCCACCATTGCAGGCGCATTTCAGCGATCATGTGTTCCTGTGTCACCCAAGGGGCGCGGGTGACTTCGACGTTGAACGCATAAAGCGGAAACAGGATCTTGCGCGCATCAATCGGTGCAGCCATGGCCGCGCGGAACCGGTCGGGATCGCCGCGTTCGACGAGGGCAGCGCAAGCCTCAAAGCTCACAAAGGGGCCTTGTCGCGGATGAGTTTCCAGGTGATCGCATCGACGAGCGCCTCGAAGGAGGCATCGACGATGTTGGCGCTGACGCCAACGGTGGACCAGCGGTTGCCCTGCCCGTCTTCGCTGTCGATGATGACGCGGGTGACGGCCTCTATCCCGCCGTTGGTGATGCGCACCTTATAATCGACAAGCTTCAAATCCTCGATGTAGCTTTGATATTTGCCCAAATCCTTGCTGAGTGCACGGCCCAGCGCGTTGACCGGGCCTTGATCTTTGCCATCTTTGCCGAGGCTGTCGGAGACGTTGAGCTTGCGTTGGCCGTCCATTTTCACGGCGACCACGGCTTCGGAGAGCGACACGGTTTCGTTCTTTTTGTTTTTGCGGCGTTCAACGGTGACGCGGTAGCGTTTGACCTCAAAGAACTTTGGGAGTTGCCCAAGTTCCTTGCGCGCAAGCAGTTCGAAGGAGGCTTGCGCGGTGTCGTAGGAATAGCCCTCTGCCTCTTTCACTTTGATCTGGTCGAGGATACGGGCCAAAGCCGGATCGCCTTTTTCGACCGAAAGGCCGGCTTTGCCGAGGCGTTCGCGCAGGTTCGATTGGCCCGCTTGGTTTGACATTGGCACGATGCGTGTGTTGCCGACAGCCGCGGGATCGACGTGTTCATAGGTCGTAGGGTTTTTCAGGATCGCGCTCGCATGCAGTCCTGCTTTGTGCGCGAAGGCCGAGGCGCCGACAAAAGCGGCTTGTTTCGCGGGTACGCGGTTGAGGATGTCATCCAACATGCGGGATGCGGGCAGCAGGCGTTTGAGCGCCGCGTTAGAAACGCCGGTTTCGAACTGGCTGGCGAAGGGCTCTTTCAGTTTCAGGATCGGGATCAACGTGGTGAGGTTTGCGTTGCCGCAGCGTTCGCCCAACCCATTAAGCGTACCTTGGATTTGGCGTGCACCGGCGAGGACGGCAGCGAGCGTATTGGCAACGGCGTTTTCGGTATCGTTATGGGTGTGGATGCCCAAGCGATCGCCCGGAATGCCGCTGTTGATGACGGCAGCAACGATTTCGGAGACCTCATGCGGCATGGTTCCACCGTTGGTGTCGCAGAGAACAATCCAGCGGCAGCCTGCTTCGTAAGCTGTATGGATGGCTTCGAGCGCGTAATCTGGGTTGTCTTTGTAGCCGTCGAAGAAGTGTTCGGCGTCAAATATCGCCTCGCGCCCTTGCGCCACCAGATGCGCGAAAGAGGACCGGAGGTTTTCTGAGTTTTCAGCCAAGGTGATACCGAGCGCGTCGGTGACATGAAAGGCGGAGGATTTGCCCACAAGGCAGACCGCGGGGGTGCCTGCGTTCATCACGGCGGCGAGGACATCGTCGTTTTCGGCAGAGCGCCCGCTGCGTTTTGTCATGCCGAAGGCGGTCATGGTGGCGCGGGTTTTGGGGGCGGCGTTGAAGAAGTCGCTGTCGGTCGGGTTCGCGCCGGGCCAGCCACCTTCGATGTGATCAAGGCCGAGGTCGTCGAGGAGCGTCGAGATTTGGATTTTATCATCGGTAGAGAACTGCACGCCTTGGGTTTGCTGCCCATCGCGGAGGGTCGTGTCGTAGAGGTGGAGGCGGTCTTTGGTCATTGGCTGGCCTCTTTCGTATCGTGGCAGGCATCAAGCAGAGCCAACCGGATCGCTTGCGATCCGGATCGCTCCCGCACCGCCCCCCAGGGCGGGAGCGATGCTCCCCCCCTCGGTGCGTGCGCGATCCTATGCGTGTTGCGGGTCATAGGAGATCCTCGAGTTTGGAGGGGTCGAAGCCAGCGGACGGAACAAGCGTGATGCCTGCTTTACTCATTTGCACTTCAACTCCCGCTTCGATCAATGCGGACTTCATTGCATCGACAGGAGCGAAGTCCTTGCTTTCCATTGCTGACGCGCGAAGCTCTGATAACCTTCCCTCGTATTCGGAAAGGTCGACGTCAGCCGCTTTCGCCCAGTCAGGCACATAACCAAGACCCAATAGTGTCAGAGCTGCTCCAAGTTGAGATGCTTCACTCGCTGAAGCCATCTTGTGCACCTCAGCCAGTGCGCCTGCCGTGTTAAGGTCATTGGAGATTGCTTCAAGAACTTCAGATGGCACTGTTTCTGGCGCAGAGAAATCTGCGAGTGCATACCACTTTCGCAGCGTCTTCTCCGCCTCTTCGCGCTTCTTCTCCGTCCAGTCCATCGGCTTGCCGTAGTGCGTCGAAAGGAACACAAAGCGGATCACCTCGCCCGGTACACCCTGCTCCAACAAATCGCGCACCGTGAAGAAGTTGCCCAAGCTCTTGGACATCTTCTTGCCCTCGACCTGTAACATATCGTTGTGCAGCCAAACCTTCGCGAAATCGCTGTCGGGATGGGCGCAGCGCGACTGAGCAATCTCATTCTCGTGGTGTGGGAATTGTAGGTCGTTGCCGCCGCCGTGGATGTCAAAGGTTTCGCCCAACAGCTCTTTAGACATGGCCGAACATTCGATGTGCCAGCCCGGGCGGCCCCGGCCCCATGGGCTGTCCCAGCCGGGGGTTTCGGCGTCGGAGGGCTTCCAGAGGACAAAATCCATCGGGTCGCGTTTGTAGGGCGCGACTTCTACGCGGGCACCGGCGATCATGTCTTCGACGGAACGACCGGAGAGAGAGCCATATTCGGGGTCCGTCGCCACGGCAAAGAGAACATGGCCCTCAGCGGCGTAGGCATGGCCCTTGTCGATCAAGCCTTCGATCATTTCGATCATTTGGTCGATGTATTCGGTCGCGCGCGGCTCATGCGTGGGCCGCAAGGCGCCCAGCGCATCCATGTCTGCGTGATACCAAGCTATCGTCTCATCGGTGATGTCGCGGATCGGGCGGCCTGTCTCGGCGGCCTTTGCGTTGATCTTGTCATCCACGTCGGTGAAGTTGCGCACATAAGTGACGTGATCCGCACCATAGACATGGCGGAAGAGCCGGAAGAGGACGTCGAACATCAAGACGTTGCGGGCGTTGCCAAGATGCGCGCGGTCGTAGACCGTCGGCCCACAGAGATACATGCGAACGTTGGTCGGATCGATCGGTTCAAAGACCTCTTTGCGCCGGGTCTTGGTGTTATGAAGTTTAATCTCGGTCATGTCTCTCACACGCGGGGGTTCCCTGCGGGCTTAGCGAGTTCAGCGATTGGATGAAACGTGAAAAAGCGGCCCGCGACGAAGTCAGCAGGTAATAAGGCAGCAAATAATGATGCACGTCTTTTTCATGAAGGGTGGGATAGCAGAGGATTTGGTGTGTGTCTAGGATGTGGGGGGAGCAGCTTTAGGGTATAAGTTTAGATAGAACAACGGCTGCCAGCTCTGACAAAGCAAATCTACGGTTACAATAATCCGCTTTTCGTACTCCGATCAAAAGCTTACAAAAAAGCAAACTTACGTCGAATGGATCGAGCTATTGAAGCGTGATCTAGCATCAATCTCAAACCTAGCCACGACGTTTTGCGTTTGCATTGGCTTGGCAATTTTTTCTTATGTTTATGACTACAGGTTGCTCTTGTTTCTTAGTCTCGTGGCCCTCCCGCCTCTTATTGTTGATCTAATACACAGGCTAAGCGCTAAAAATGACGATGACTAATTTTGATATCCCTGCGGCGTCCTGCAGAGCAGATCATAGAGCGACTGTTCTGGAGCGCGTAAGCAATATGATTTGGGCAAAGGAACTATGACCAAAGAGTTAATCATTTCACTCTGGAAGTCGATAAGCTCAATATAGCTCAACAAAAGGTAGCATCGGACGCTAGACAGCAACGCCTAACCAAACTGGCTTCCACTCTTCGCTGAAAGCGACTCATGCTTCGAAATACCTATCACTCAAGTTCCCCCACTCATCTCCACAAGCTTCCCAATCGTATTGAGATTGCGGGCCGTATAGGTTGTCCCCGTCACCGCCCGATGAAAATTCTCCGCTAGCTTGGAACGCCCAAAGCCATCAGGCGCATGGAGCCAGACCGTGTGGCCTTGGACGACGACATTCTCGGTCGTGGCGTATTGGGCGATCACGTCTTCATCGACCTCTGGCGCATCGAGGCAGAAGAAGCCGTGGACGGTGTTGCCAGCGCCGCTTGGGAAAGGGCAATGGGCCAAGCGGTTGGCGAGATCATGGGCACTGAGCACGAGGACGGGAACGTCTAGGGGCAAATTCTGGTGGAGCTTGGAGGCCAAGGCCTCTGCCGCGCCGTCGGCTTCGAACACCACATTTCCGCTTGCGATATAGGTGCGGATGTTCTGCCAGCCTAAGCCGTCACATATGCTGCGCAACTCTACCATCGGCAGTTTGTTTCCCCCGCCGACATTGATCCCGCGCAAAAGAGCGATCCATGTGCTATGCATGGGTCAAGCATATCACAATTCTCGCTAACCGTCATGTGAAGAAGGGATCATCCGCGTCTTTGAGTTCGCATCTATTGCCGTCAGGGTCATGGAACGTGCCCACCTTCCCCCAATCGAAGTCTTTCACATGAACCTCAACACCTTCCGCGCGGAGCTGACGTGCCGTTGCGGCAACGTCTTTTTACGTTAAAGCGCAGCATGGTGGGGTTTTGAGCGTTCGTCTTTGGCTCTTTGGAGGACAATCCGCCGGTTTCGATTATCAGATAGCCGTCTCCGAATCGAAGACAGCACAGATGCCCTTTGTCGAACCAGACGGGTAGACCGAGCGTATCGCGGTAGAATGATAGGCAGGCGTCGTAGTTTTCAGTGCCGAGGATGACCCCAAAGGTATTGGTGGTATTTGCGAGCATATGATTTATCCTTTTAGACAGACCAGACGGAGGCGATATGTCACGACAGTTGATTGATTTGATCTGCGCCGACATGACAGGGGCTGTGGCCTCTGACCCAAAGACGGAGCTTGATAGCTGGAAGGTCGGCGGCAAGATGTTTGCATGTTTTGGCGACCGGATTGACGGGGTCTGCGTGAAGACCGCCAGCATCGAGACTGCAAGGATGTTGATTGATGCGGGGGCAGCCGTAAAAGCTCCCTATTTCCATAAAAGTTGGGTCTTGGTCGGGTTTGATGCGCCGGAAGAGGAGCTTCGGCACCGCCTTCAGGTGTCTTACGAAATCATTGTGAAGGCGCTGCCTAAGAAGCTGCGTGAGGCGCTTTAATCGTATTCCACCACTTCAATTTCTATCCGGTCGTGATCGTAGAAATAGAACCGACGCCCGGGTTCATAGTCTGCGTGGAAGTGTGGCTCGAACCCGTAGGCTTTGACCCTTTCCTCCACCGCATCGAGATCGTCGACCACGACGCCTAAGTGATTGAGCCCGCCGCGCGTGCCGTAGCTGGCGTCATCCTCGGTTACCTTTTGTTCGTTTGGTCCGGCGTAGAGGGCGAGATAAGTGTCCTTTTCGCCCACGTGCATGGAGTAGCCGTTGTCGATGGATGCGCCTTCCCAGCGGACGTGCCAGCCGAAGATCGCATTGAGCATCTGCGCGGTTTTCTGAGTGTCGCTGACGGTGATATTGACGTGTTCAAGACGGCTCATTTCACTCTCCTTTTCCGATTTGGAAGGATGTCGCATGGGGTGCTTTGGGTGCGCGGAAGGAGCCGCAGTGTAGATCATGCCCCCAGCCTATCCCATCGCGGGCCAATGTGGCCAGTTCATGCGGTTTTGCGCAGTAGGTTTGTGTCAAAAAGCGTTTCATGGCGCTCTCCTTATAGATTTTTCTGTGCGAATCCTTTTTCATTTCTCAAGTTAACTTGAGATCAAGGATTATTTTCATGGCCCAAGGATTGACGATTGGAGATTTGGCGGCGCGGACGGGATTGGCAGTCTCGGCGATCCGGTTTTATGAAAACCATGGCATCGTCGCCCCTGTACGCAATGCGGGTGGGCACAGGCGCTATGGGCGGCATGACATCCGGCGGTTGTCCTTTGTGATAGCGGTGCAGTCGCTGGGGTTTTCCTTGGACGAAATCGCTGTGCATTTGCGCGATCTTCCGGCGCATAAAGCGCCTAGCAAGGCCGATTGGGCGCGGATTTCGGGGATCATCGCTGAACAGATCGATGCGCGGATCGCCAAAATGCAGGATATGCGAGATCGGTTGGACGGCTGTATCGGCTGCGGGTGTTTGTCGTTGGAGGTTTGTGCGCTCTATAATCCTGACGATGTGGAGGGGCGCGCGGGAGTTGGTCCGCGAAAACTGAACTTGGGTTGACTTCCCTAGCGCACTGAGGCCGAGTGCGGCTATGAGACTATCTAATCGCATATCGGGAATCGTCGGCGGTGGCTCCGACGGATGGGGTGTATTCTATAAGGCACGTCGGATGATCACTGAGGGCGTTCCGGTGACGGAGCTCACCATCGGCGAACACGACATTCGCACCGATCCGGTTATTTTGGAGGCTATGCATAAGGCCGCGATAGGCGGGCATACGGGCTATGCCATGGTGCCCGGAACGGATAAGTTGCGCGATGCTGTAGCCCGCCGCACTCAGGCGCGGACCGGCGTGCCGACGACTCGGGACAACATCATCATCACGCCCGGCGGTCAGGCAGCGCTTTTTGCATCACACCATGCGGTCTGTGATGAGGGAGATACGGCGCTTTTCATTGATCCCTACTATGCGACGTATCCTGGATCGTTGCGCGGAGTTGGCGCCAAGGCCGTGCCAATCAAAGCAAGGGCTGAGCGGCATTTCCAGCCGGATGCGGCGGATATTGCGGCCAAAGCGGATGGGGCGCGGTCGCTTTTGATCAATAGCCCAAACAACCCGACAGGTGTTGTGTATAGCCGCGATACCTTGGAGGGCATTGCGGGTGTGTGCAAAGACCATGACCTCTGGCTGATCTCGGACGAGGTCTATGACACGCAAGTTTGGCAAGGCGAACATATCAGCCCGCGCGCCTTGCCCGATATGGCGGAACGGACATTAGTGATCGGGTCGATGTCAAAGAGCCATGCGATGACCGGCAGCCGTTGCGGATGGATTTGTGGGCCTGAGGAGGCGATTGAAAAGTTGATCGATCTGGCAACCAGTACAACATACGGCGTCGCGGGATTTGTGCAGGACGCAGCACTTTTTGCCTTGGGTCTTGGCGAAGCGCATGAAGAGAAAGTCGCGGCCCCCTTCCGCCGCCGCCGAGCTTTGACCTTGGAGGCTTTGGCGGGACAAAACGCTGTGCGGGCGGTGCCTGCGGATGGTGCGATGTATGTGATGCTGGATATCCGCGCCACTGGCATGAGCGGCAAGGATTTCGCGCTGGCGTTGCTGGATCAGCACCGGATTGCGGTGATGCCGGGCGAAAGCTTCGGTGCTGCAGCGGCAGGGCATATTCGCGTGGCGATGACCATTGATGACGCCCACTATGTCGAGGCACTCAAATCCCTGATTTCATTTGCGAACGAAAAGGCGACTTAGGACCTTTGAACATCCCCTAACAGAAAGGACAGATCATGACTTCTATCGGTGAAACCTTCCGCAGCTTGCATGTGCCCGGAGATCCGCTTTTGATGATCAATGTCTGGGATCAGGGCACCGCCAAGATGATGGCGGCTTTGGGTGCAAAGGCTTTGGCGACCTCTTCCGCCGCGCACGCCTATCTGATGGGAAAGCCAGACGGTGGCGATGTCAGCCGTGATGACGCTTTGGCCCATGCGCAAGAGATTGTTTCGGCCACCGCCCTGCCCGTTCAAGGGGATTTCGAGAATGGGTTTGGCGATGATCCGGACACTTGCGCCGAAACGGTACGTTTGTCGGCGGAGATTGGTCTGGCGGGGATTTGCATCGAAGACACGATGTTCCCGTCTGGAGATCCTTACGCCTTTGATCTGACGGTTGAACGGATCAAGGCGGCAGTGAGTGCGGCGCAGGCTTTGCCACAGGATTTTGTTCTGACCGCGCGGGCAGATGGTGTGTTGACGGGGCGCTATGACGTTGATGAAGCGCTGCGGCGATTGCAGGCGTTTGAAGAGGTGGGCGCGGATTGTCTTTATGCGCCCTTGTTGCCAGATATGGATGCGGTGCGGCGCGTGACCTCTGCCCTCTCGAAACCTGTCAACGTGCTTGCCGTGGGTCGAATGGGCAAAGAAACGCGCGCCACGCTCGGGGACGCAGGCGTGGCGCGGATCTCGATCGGGTCAGCCTTAGCGCGGACCACGCAACGGGTGATGCACGATTTGGGGCAGAGTATGATCGAGGATGGGGATTTCACCGGCCTTAAGCAGACGATCAGCTCTGATATCGTCGATAAGATGCTGACGGATCAGAGCTGACGTCTTGCCTAAGGTTTAGAAGTTGTAGCTGGCACGCGCGGCGAATGTTGTCGCCTCGATGTCGGCTCCGCTTCCGTCGAAATCTTCGAACTCGTGGCGGAGAACTTCACCACCCACCCGTAGGTTCGAGCCAACTTGGTAATCTAAGCCGACGCCAAAGAACTGACCATCATCGTCTGCGTCCAATGCGCCGCCGGTGAAGGCACGTGCGGCACCCACGGTGACGTACGGCAGAAACTCGCCCGCGTCATAGCCTGCGCGCAGTTTCAAGCGCGCCACGTTATCAAGATCGATGCCAGAGCCGCTGTCTGAGATTTGCGTCCAATCGTAGTCAATTTCACCGCCGATGACGAAATTGCCGAAGTCGTAGTTATAACCAGCGTGCACACCGTAAAGCAGGTCTTCTGCGTCTTCGTCGAATGCGTCAGATTCCAACTGGCCGTAGCCGAGTTGGGCACCTGCGTAAAAGCCTGTCCAATCGTTTCCGCGAGGTGTTGGCGCTACGACAGGGACAACCGCAACCGGCGTTGGCGCTGCTTCGACGGCGGGATCAGCGAGGGAACCGGCCTGCGCTGTTGTCGCGGCCCTAAGGGCAATCGCTGAGATGATAAGGGAATTACGAACCATTTCTAAAACTCCTGAATATGGTTGGGAGAACCCTCACATCGGTGCTGCAAATCCAAACCACAACCACCCCATTCAACACGTTTTTTTGACCGGCGATATTCCGCGGTAAGCTTTGTAATTTATGGCAAAATCTGGCTCGCGAAGCGCCATTTCGCGGTGCCCCGCGCAAGGGAGTGCTCGACCGGCTGGGCCTTGCTCATCACAGATTTTTGCCCTTGAAAAACGACCTTGGATGACCGGTGGTTTCGCTTTGGCTCAAAAACGACATGGCGTCGGATTTGGGCAAGCGGCGCGGTGCGGGATTGGGCAGTTTGATCCAAAGGGAGACGCAGATTTGAAACGCAGCCGGGTCAGGATCGCATTGATCAGCCGCACCATTGGTGCGCGGCGCGGCCGTGCGGCACGGGGGCGTCCAGTGTTCGGGTAAGCCACCTAATTTTACCAACCCGAACGAAGAGACACCAAAATGAATGATGAATCCCCCCAACGTGCTGGTCGCCCGCGTCGGTCCGGCGGTCGTGCAGCGCGTACGGCTTTGCGGTCTGCGAAATTGGCCGAAGATTTGCGCCCAGTGCGCGCTGGTCTGTCCGGCGGCACCTACAAACCGCTCTCCGATGCCGATGTAGACGCGATCTACGAGGCAGCACTTGTGGCCCTCGAAGAAATCGGCCTGATTGACGCCCCGCAATCTGGCATCGACGCCATGGTCGGTGCGGGCGCGATCTTGGGCGAAGACAGCCGTCTGCGGTTCCCGCGCGGGTTGGTCAAAGAGATGCTTGGCAAAGCTGCGAAGGATGTGACGCTCTACGGGCGCGACCCAAAGTACGATATGCATCTTTCCGGCACCAAAGTGCATTTTGGGACGGCCGGGGCCGCGGTGCATATGGTTGATGTCGAAGGCCGGAACTATCGCGACAGTACGGTGCAGGATTTGCATGATGCGGCCAAGATCGTGCAGCAAATGGACAACATCCATTTCCTCCAACGCCCGATGGTCTGCCGCGACATCACCGACAACCGCGAGATGGATTATAACACCATCTACGCCTGCGTTTCGGGCACCACGAAACACGTGGGCACCTCCTTCACGGAGCCTGATTTTGTCGGCGACTGTTTGGAGATGCTTCATATGATGGCAGGCAGTGAAGAGGCATGGCGGGAGCGCCCGTTTGTTCTGAACTCCAACTGTTTTGTGGTGCCGCCGATGAAATTCGCCACCGAGAGCTGTCAGGTGATGGAGAACTGCATCGCAGGCGGCATGCCGGTGCTTTTGTTGTCCGCTGGACAAGCCGGTGCGACTGCCCCCGCCCCGATTGCGGGCGCGATTGTGCAGGCCGTGGCGGAATGTCTGGCCGGTGTCGTTTATGTCAACGCGATCAAGCCGGGGCATACGGCGGTCTTTGGCACTTGGCCCTTTGTCAGTGATCTGCGCACCGGCGCGATGTCGGGCGGGTCTGGCGAACAAGCGCTGCTGACAGCGGGTTGCGCGCAGATGCACCAGTTTCTTGGCTTGCCCGGCGGGGCGGCTGCGGGGATTGCGGATGCGAAACTGCCGGACATGCAGGCCGGATGGGAGCAGATGTGCTCCAACGTGATGGCCGGTTTGTCAGGGTTGAACATGGTCTATGAAGCGGCAGGGATGCACGCGTCTTTGCTGGGCTTTTGCCATGAATCGCTGGTTTTGGGGAATGACCTTTTGGGTCAAGCGATGCGCTGCGTGCGCGGGATTGAGGTCAATGAAGCCACGCTTGGCTTGGACACGATGCGCTCTGTTTGCATGGGCGGACCGGGGCATTATCTGGGGTCAGATCAGACGCTGGCTTTGATGCAAACCGAATACATCTACCCTGAGGTTGCCGATCGCACCTCGCCAAAAGAATGGCAGGAGCTTGATAAGCCTGACCTGATCAAGACAGCGATTGCGCAAAAGGAGAAGATCTTAGCGGAACGGTCGCGGGTGGCGTTAAGCCCCGATGTGGATGCGGCTATTCGCGAACGGTTCAATATTCATCTGCCGGTTCAATAAGGGTTTGGGGGCGTTGCCCCCGGCCCTTCGGGCCTCCCCCAAGGTATTTTAGGCAAGAGGAAGGTGTGGTGAGCGTTCGTTTTTTGAGCCTTTGTTAGGGCTTCGCCCGTTCTTAGGCTGAAACGATGCACTGCATCGTTTCTTATCGCCTTGAACCCTCCGCCGGAGGCTCCTGTAAGTTCAACTATGCGTGGCGTGGGACGCTGAGCGTGCCGCCGCAAATGGCGGCTTTGGCGCCGGTGGTACTAGGGGCGCTGGTGGGCAAGCCGTTGAGAACGCGGACCGCTAAGAAGGCAAAGGCTTGGGCCTCGATCATATCGCCGTTGAGGTCTGCCTCCTCGATGGCGTGGGTGGGTGTGTCGATGCTGACGCGGAGCATCTCCATCAAGGTCGCATTGTGACGCCCGCCGCCGCAAACGTAGAGTTTCGCGGGAGGTGTCGGGCAGTGGCGCATGGATTCCGAAACGGTGAGCGCGCAGGCGGCGGTTAGGGTCGCGGCGGCGTCTGCATCTGAGAGCGGCGCGACTGCCGTGGCGAGATCGCTGAAGGTTTCGCGGTCCAGCGATTTTGGCGGCATTTTGTAGAAATAAGGGTGCGTGAGGAGCGTCGCCACGATCTCTCCCTTCACTGTCCCCTCTTTCGCCAAAGCGCCGTTTTCATCGTGCGATCGGCCAAGGCGGCTTTGCATCAGATCATTTAGCGGTGCGTTGGCGGGGCCAGTGTCGAAGGCCAGAAGCGCGTCAGGCTCTTCCGGTTTTTCTTTTGATGGGTCGACCCAAGTGAGATTTCCGACGCCGCCGAGGTTCAGAAAGGCGACGGGGGCGGTTTCGTCGAGGTATTTGGTGAGGGCGAAGTGAAAGAACGGGGCCAAAGGCGCGCCCTGTCCGCCGAGTTCGACGTCTGCTGTGCGAAAATCCCAGACGACCGGCTTTTGAAGCACTTCGGCGAGGATTTGACCGTCGCCCGCCTGATGAGTACCGTTCCCGCTTGGATCATGGGCGAGGGTTTGGCCGTGAAATCCGATGACGTCGGCGAGATCGTAGGGTTTGAGGGCTGCGGCATGGGTGGTTTCGATCAACTCGACCACCTCGGGGGCGACCTCCTCCGACCATTGGCCTAGGGCGGCTCTGAGCGCGGCGCGTTCTGCTTCAGTATAGGCGCGGTAGCTGTGATCGCCGAAACCGCGGATCGTTTGGCCATCGGTCAGGATTTCGGCGGTATCAATGCCGTCTAGCGATGTGCCCGACATGGCCCCAACAGCCCGCACCACGCGATTTTTCAACATGCACTTTCCCTACCCGACACTGCGGCCTATAGAGTGCAGTGAAACGCCTTTAGGAACAAGACCATGACATACCATCCCAAGTCCGAGTTTATCTCTGTCATGATGGAGCGCGGCTTTCTGGCCGATTGCACCGATTATCAGGGCCTCGACGATGCGCTGAGCCGTGGGGTGGTGCCGGCCTATATTGGCTATGATGCGACGGCGAAATCGCTACATGTGGGCCATTTGATGAACATCATGGTGTTGCGCTGGTTCCAGAAATGTGGTGGTAAGCCGATCACCTTGATGGGCGGCGGCACGACGAAGGTGGGTGATCCGTCCTTCCGATCTGATGAGCGGCCGTTGCTGGATGAAGTGGCGATTGATGCCAATATCGACGCCATGAAACAGGTGTTTGCGAAGTATCTGTCCTATGGCGATGCCGATACGGATGCTTTGATGCTGAACAACGCGGAATGGCTGGATGATCTGAACTATTTGTCGTTCCTGCGTGATATTGGGCGGCATTTTTCGGTGAACCGGATGTTGTCGTTTGAAAGCGTGAAAAGCCGCTTGGATCGGGAACAATCGCTATCGTTCCTTGAGTTCAACTATATGATCCTGCAAGCCTACGATTTCCTTGAACTAAACCGCCGCTATGGCTGTTTGTTGCAGATGGGCGGATCGGATCAGTGGGGCAATATCGTCAACGGGATCGACCTGACGCGGCGGGTGTTGGATCAGGAGATCTATGGCCTGACGACGCCTTTGTTAACCACATCTGACGGGCGCAAGATGGGTAAATCGCAGGGCGGCGCGGTGTGGCTGAATGGCGATATGCTGTCGCCTTATGAGTTCTGGCAGTTCTGGCGGAATACAACGGATGCGGATACGGGCAAATTCCTAAAGATCTTCACCGAATTGCCGGTTGAGGAATGTGATCGCTTGGGCGCTTTGGAAGGGTCCGAGATCAATCAGGCGAAGATCATTTTGGCCAATGAGGTGACGACCCTGTTGCATGGCGCAGATGCGGCCAAGGCAGCAGAGGCAACAGCGCGCGAAGTGTTCGAAAAGGGCGGTGTTGGGGATGATTTGCCGACGCTGACGCTAAGCGCGGATGATTTGGGCGACGGGGTCTCAATTGTGCAGCTGATCGTTAAGTCTGGTCTGGCGGGCAGCGGCAAGGAAGCTAAGCGTTTGATTGCAGAGAATGGCGCAAAGCTGAACGACGAGCCGCTGACGAATGCGGGGCTGATGGTGGATGCGGAGATGCTGGCCAGCCCCATTAAACTAAGCGCGGGTAAGAAGCGGCACAGCTTGGTGCAGCTGGGGTGATCTGATGAAAAGACGTGGGTTTTTGATAGCAACTGGGGCAGCGATGGCGGCCCCGGCGATTTTGTCTGCGCAAAGCGTGTAGCGGGTGATCGTGATCGGCGGCGGCTCTGCCGGAATGACGGCGGCGGCGCGGTTGATCGATGCAGGGCTCGATGTGGTGCTGTTGGAGGCTTCGAGCGTGTTGGGCGGGCGTATGGCGCGGGACACGACGCTGGCCGATTTCCCGATTGATCTGGGGGCGGAGTGGATTCACGACGATCCTGAAGTTTTGGGCGATATTCTGGGGCTCGGCTGGACGCTGACCGATGTGGAGACGATTGTTTATCGCCCGCAGATTTATCAATTTTATGATGATGGTCAGCTACGAGACCGGAACCTGTTGCGGTTCACCTACGCGGAAACGAAGTTCCTCGACACCACATGGTACGGGTTCTTTGAGCGGTTTGTGATGCCAAAGATTGCGCCGTCGGTTCGGTTGAACACGGGCGTCGATTTGATCGAACAGAGCGCGGATGGCGTGCGGGTTTGGACGACCGCGGGCGACGTGTTGGATGCTGAGCGTGTGATCCTCGCGACGCCAATCTCGGCCTTGCAATCGGGTCGGATCAAGATTGTGTCCGGGTTTGAGGATTGGAAATCTGAGGCGCTGAGTGAGGTTGGGTTTGGCCAAGGATTGAAGGTGTTTTTGAAGTTCCGCGAACAGTTCTATCCTGATCTTCTTGTCGAGGGCAGCGTCTGGGAACAGACGGATGACAGTTGGGACAGCAAGCTTTATTACTCTGCTGCCTTTGGCAAAGACACCTCTGACAATGTGCTGGGCTTGTTTAACGTAGCACAGGAGGCCCTGCCGTGGAGCCAATTGAGCACGGATCGTTTGGTGCAATCGGTACTCGATGAATTGGATGCGATCTATGACGGTGCGCCGCGGGCGTTGTTCGAAAAATCTGTGACAAAGCTTTGGTCGCAGGAGCCGCATATCGGCGGTAGCTATTCGATGGACAACAACAGCGATTACGACATCGAAGAGATTTTAGCCCCCATCGACGGACGCATCTACTTTGCCGGGGAAGCCCTGGGCGGGGACGCGCAATCGACCGTGCAGGGTGCGGCATATTCGGGCGTTGATGCGGTGGAGCGCATCTTAGGGTAATTCTGGGTTGCAAGATGCGCCCTCATGCTCAACTCTCTGACTTGGGAGGGCGCTATGGTTCAGCTTGGACGCATTGCGTTTTTGATCGGGGCAATTGCATTTATCTTTATCGGTGCGATGCACAGCTTTGTGCATCTGACGGAATTGGCAGGGCCGGAGTTGCAGGCCCGATTTGACGCCATTGGACCAGTGTTGTTGCAGGGGAACGATGAACGCGCATGGGATTTGTTCCAAGGGCTGTCGTTGCTGATGGGGTTCTTTTCGATGGCCTTTGGTGTCGCTTTGGTCGGGGCACTGATGCAAACACCAAAAGCGATGACGCCCCATCCATTGATTTGCCTATCGGCTTTGGCTCTGCTGGTGGGGATTGCCTCGATTGGCGCGCTCTATCTGTCGAATTTCCAAGTCTTTGGCGGGCTGGCGGGGATCGCTTGCTTTGCCATTCCGTTGGTCGCGAGGATCAGATCATGACAAGCTATCTTGTCTATGACGTGTTCACGGACACCGCCTTCGCTGGAAATCCACTTGCGGTTATTCCCGATGCGCGGGGTTTGCCGGAAGGCAGCCTGCAACGCATTGCGCGGGAGTTCAATTTCTCGGAAACGACGTTCGTGTATCCGCCGGATAATGAGACCCACACTGCCAAGGTGCGGATCTTTACGCCGACGATGGAAATCCCCTTTGCAGGTCACCCGACAATCGGCACAGCGATTGCCCTACGCGATATGGGGCATCAGGGCGAAATGGTGTTGGAGCTTGGCGTCGGGCCGATCCCCTGCCGGTTTGAGGGCGATAAGGCGTTGTTCACGACGCATGTTCCACTTGAAATCGCAGCGGAGCCGGAAATCGAGTTGGTGGCGCGGTGCCTCGGGTTGAGCACCGACGCGATTGCGACCTCGACCCACCTGCCCGTGCAAGCCAGTGTGGGCCTGCATTTTACCATGGTAGAGGTCACGGATCGCGCGAAATTAGCCGCTTGCGCCCCTGCCATAGATGCCATTCGAGAAGGAAAAGAGCGCTATCCAACGGGGTTGGATTTTGCGATCTTTGCCTATTTGCGAAATGGGACCGCTGTTGACGCACGGATGTTTGCGCCGCTTGATAATATCCCTGAAGACCCTGCAACAGGCAGTGCCTGTGCGGCATTGGCCGCTTTGTTGCATGACCGTTTGGGCGGACCACTCGATTTGGACATTCGACAGGGCGAAGTCATGGGGCGACCGTCGTTGATCTCGGCGGCGGCAGATGGCGATCCGGTGGGTATTACGATTGGCGGTCAAGCAGTGAAGACGATGTCGGGAGTTTTAACGCTCTAACGCCTTCCCTCCTCTGACCTGTGGCGGTATGACACAAACACGCGACTGACCTGAGGCCTCTATGACAAGTACCATTTTGGAGCGTTGCGAAGCACAAGGGCTTCGTATGACCGGGCAACGTCGTACAATTGCTTTGGTCCTGGAAGCGTCGGACGACCATCCCGATGTAGAGGAGCTCTATAAACGCGCCTCTGCGCAGGACGATGGGATTTCGTTGGCAACCGTGTATCGCACCGTCAAGCTTTTCGAAGAAACCGGCATTCTGGAAAAGCACGAGTTTGGCGATGGGCGCGCGCGGTATGAAACTGCGGATGGTGATCATCATGATCATCTGATTGATGTTCATTCCGGCGATGTCATCGAATTTGTGGATGAAGAGATCGAAGCCCTGCAAGAAAAGATCGCTCAAAAGCTTGGCTACAAACTGATGGGGCATCGGCTCGAGCTTTATGGTGTCCCTCTGAAAAAAACGGACGACTGATGGAAAACCTACGTGGTGCGGCGTTCATGGTTCTGGCCATGGGGTTCTTTGCGATCGAGGACGCGCTGATCAAAAATCTGGCTGGTGCCATTCCTGTTGGTCAGATCATCACCGTGACCTGCGGAGGGGCTTTGATCCTGTTTCTGATCTGGACAGTTCTACGCCGCATTCCGCTTTGGAATAAGGGTTATCTGGATAAACGAGTAAATTTGCGCAGTTTGAGTGATGTGATTGGATCGTGCTTCTTTGTCACATCGCTGTCGCTGATCCCTTTGACAACCGCGTCGGCGGTGATCCAAGCGACGCCTCTGGTCGTGGCGCTTGGTGCGGCGCTGTTTCTTGGCCAAACCATCGGCTGGCGACGTTGGATCGCGATTATCATCGGTTTTGTGGGGGTCATGATCATCATCCGTCCCGGAACGGAAGGGTTTGATCGCTATACGCTTTTGGCCGTTGGTGGGATGCTCGGCCTCGCAGCAAGAGACTTGCTAACCCGCGGCCTGACCGTTGATCTCAGCGGCGTGCAACTGGCGACGCATACCTTTGCCCTGCTGTGCCCCGCTGGTGTTTTGCTGGCCTACAGCCAAGGGCAGTCCTTCGTGATGCCGAACTTCGAACAAACCCTGATTTTGGCGGCGACCGTCGTGATTGGTATTCTTGCCTACCTCACGATTGTGGCGGCCACCCGCGATGGCAATGCAGGGATCATTTCATCCTTCCGCTACTCTCGGATGCTTTTCGCCTTGATCATAGGCTACATGTTCTTTGCGGAACGGCCCGACGCGGCCACATTGATCGGCGCTGCGATCATCATCGCATCCGGCCTTTTCACCCTGCTGCGCGAGGCGCGCCTGCGCAAGACTTCCCCTTCAGGGACAGGCACGGTATAGACCCCATGATAACGCTAACACCCTCCCATAGGATCTCCTCATGAGCACCATCATTGATATTCACGCACGCGAAATTCTGGATAGCCGTGGCAACCCGACCGTTGAGGTCGATGTCATCCTTGAAGACGGCACAATGGGCCGCGCGGCGGTACCGTCTGGCGCGTCGACGGGTGCGCATGAGGCTGTTGAAAAGCGGGACGGGAACAAAGACCGTTACAAGGGCAAAGGCGTTTTGGAAGCCGTTGCGGCTGTGAATGGCGAGATTGCGGAAGCGCTTGTTGGTTTTGATGCGACCGAACAAGTCGCGATTGACCAAGCGATGATCGAACTCGACGGCACACCGAACAAAGGCCGCCTTGGGGCGAATGCGATTTTGGGCGTTTCCTTGGCTGTTGCCAAGGCGGCTGCGGATTTCACAGCGCAGCCCCTCTTCCGCTATGTCGGTGGCACGTCTGCGCGTGTATTGCCGGTCCCTATGATGAATATCATCAACGGCGGGGAACATGCCGACAACCCAATCGACATTCAAGAATTCATGATCATGCCGGTGTCAGCAGAAAACATCCGCGAAGCGATCCGCATGGGTTCAGAGGTGTTCCATACGTTGAAGAAAGAACTGTCCGATGCAGGCCATAACACCGGTATCGGGGATGAAGGTGGTTTTGCGCCAAACCTTGAAAGCACGCGGGTTGCCTTGGATTTCATCAAAACGGCGGTTGAAAAGGCAGGTTATAAGCTAGGTGAGGACATCTACCTCGCGCTCGATTGCGCGTCGTCTGAGTACTACAAGGATGGCAAATACGAGATGGTTGGCGAAGGCAAATCGCTGACCTCTGCCGAAAATGCGCATTATCTGGCGGATCTCTGTGCCGATTATCCAATCATCTCCATTGAGGACGGTATGGATGAGGACGATTGGGAGGGGTGGAAAATCCTGACCGAGATGATCGGGGACAAGGTGCAGCTGGTCGGCGACGATCTTTTTGTGACAAACCCGAACCGCTTGTCCGATGGCATTGCGCAAGGCGTGGCAAATTCCATGCTGGTAAAAGTCAATCAAATAGGTAGTTTGACGGAAACTCTTCAAGCGGTCGATATGGCCCATCGCGCGCGCTACACCAATGTGATGTCGCACCGTTCGGGTGAGACCGAGGATGCAACAATCGCTGATCTGGCGGTGGCGACAAACTGCGGTCAGATCAAAACCGGTTCCCTGTCGCGGTCGGATCGTTTGGCGAAATACAACCAGTTAATCCGGATTGAGGAAGTCTTGGGCGAAACAGCAGAATACGCTGGCAGAAGCATCCTAAAATCATGAGCTTAGACGCCGGACTTTATCCGGTGCCAGAAGGCTATTTGGCCGCGGTTGTTACGCATCTGGAGACAACCGCGGTCGCTGTTCCGGACAGCCCTTTTCCAGACGATGTGTCGATTGAGAAAGTCGTGCCAAGCGTAGAGCGCTATCGGGCCTTGTTTCGAGCGATTGGTGCGCCATGGCTCTGGACCTCTCGGCTGAAATTGAGCGACGCGGAACTGGCAGAAATCCTGTCACATCAAGATGTTGAGATCTGGCTTTTACGTCGAAATGGAATCGACATCGGTGTGGTTGAGCTGGATTTCAGGGTCGCAGGCGAATGCGAATTGGCATTCTTTGGCCTCATCCCAACCGAAACCGGTGGCGGCATGGGCAAGGCGATGATGTCCTTTGCCCAGAAACGCGGGTTCTTTCGCCCGATCAAACGGTTTCATCTGCACACCTGCACATTGGACTCCCCACGGGCGGTTCCCTTTTATTTGGCCTCCGGCCTACGCCCGACACGTCGAGAGGTTGAAATCTTTGAAGACCCGCGCCTCGCTGGATTTCTGGGAGAAGACACTGCGCCACAACACCCTTTGATTGATCCAAGATGACTGCCGACGACATCATAGCCCTGCTCGACCTCGCCCCGCATCCCGAGGGCGGGCACTATCGGCAGACTTGGATCGCCGAAAACGACGGTCGCGCGGCAGGGACGTGTATCTACTTTTTTCTGAAGGCTGGAGAGGTTAGCCATTGGCACACCGTCGATGCGACGGAGATCTGGCACTATTATGCAGGAGCTCCGATACAGCTGCAGATGGCAGAAACCGAAGTTGGGCCTTCGACTGAGATGATCCTTGGGCCGGATTTGGCCGCAGGTCAAAGACCACAAGGCATTGTCCCGACTGGACACTGGCAATCTGCCGCCAGCTTGGGCGAGTGGACGCTTGTTGGCTGTACTGTCTCGCCTGGCTTTGAGTTTTCAGGGTTTTATTTGGCTGAGCCGGGTTTTGACATCCCTAGCCTATAGCCTTTGGCTAGCAACGGATGCCTCCGGCGGAGGTATTTATTGCTCAAAAGACGATGCAGCCCCCTTTAGTGGGTCGCCAGGCGCCGTAAAGGGGGCCGTCTTTCGAGGCGGTCATCGGCTCCTCAGCCTGTACCGCGCGCTCAATTTCACCTAAATTGATTGCGTTAAGGTTAATGCTTCTCTTTTGAGATAAAATACCTCGGGGTCTGGGGCAGCGCCCCAGGGTGTTTGGATAAAAAAAGAGGGGGACCGAAGTCCCCCTTTGTAGTCTCGCTTTTCGGGCTCAGTATTATACCGCTCGTTAGTTTTTTGCCTGCGGCCCGAACCGCGCCGGGGGCGAGCGCACCCGCCCCGGATTCTCTTAGCTACACCCAGACGTTGATCCGCAGGTGTTGCACTTCATGCAGGTGCCGTTGCGCACCAGTGTGTAGTTGCCGCATTCGCCACATGGATCGCCTTCGTAGCCTTGCATTTTTGCCTTGTCGCGGGCGGACATGCCGGTTGAGGTGATGGTGCCGCTCGGCATGGCTGTTTCCGTGACCTCTGGCACCAAAGTTTGCAGCGCGCCGACCGGATCGGAGCCGGTTGCGAGTGCTGTTGCCCCCTGCCCGCCGTTCAGTACGACCAGCTCTTGCGGCATCCGCTTGCGCAGGTAGCCGGTGGAGCTGATTTGCTTGAGGACTTCGAGCGACCTTGTTGCGGCCGTCTCGGACGGCGCTTGCACGTTGCTCACGCCCTCTTCTTCCCCGCGGCCGATGTCATCAAAGGATGCGCCTTCTGGCTTCACGTGGGCCAGATCGGTGCGGTCGAGGTAGCTGACAGCCAGTTCGCGGAAGATATAGTCGAGGATCGACGTTGCGTTCTTGATGCTGTCGTTGCCTTGGACCATGCCCGCAGGTTCGAACTTGGTGAAGGTGAAGGCATCCACGAACTCTTCCAGTGGCACGCCGTATTGCAGGCCGACGGAGACTGCGATGGCGAAGTTGTTCATCATCGCGCGGAAGCCTGCGCCTTCTTTATGCATGTCGATGAAGATTTCGCCCAGTTTGCCGTCTTCGTACTCCCCCGTACGGAGGTAGACCTTGTGACCGCCCACAATGGCTTTCTGCGTGTAGCCTTTGCGGCGTTCTGGCATCTTTTCGCGCTCTTGCTCGCGCATGATTTCCTTGACGATGATCTTTTCGACCACCTTCTCGGCCAGAACAGCGGCTTTTTCCTGCGGCGAGCCAGTCTCGAGCACCTCTGCCGCCTCGTCATCGTCTTCCACAAGCGCGGCTGCCAGCGGCTGAGACAGTTTGGAGCCGTCGCGGTAGAGCGCGTTGGCCTTGATGCCCAAGGACCAGCTCAACTCATAGGCTTTCTGACAATCCTCGATCGTCGCATCGTTTGGCATGTTGATCGTTTTGGAGATCGCGCCGGAGATGAAGGACTGTGCTGCGGCCATCATAGTGATGTGGCTGTCGACGCTGAGGAAGCGTTTGCCTTTCTTGCCGCATGGGTTCGCACAATCAAAGACGTTGAGATGCTCTTCTTTGAGGAACGGTGCGCCTTCGAGGGTCATCGTGCCGCAAACATGGTCATTGGCGGCGTCGATGTCCTGCTTGGAGTAGCCGAGGTGGCGCAGCAGGTCGAAGGTTGGATCGTTCAGCTTCTCGGCTGGGATGCCGAGGGTCTTGGTGCAGAACTCTTCGCCCAAAGTCCACTGGTTGAAGACAAAGCGGATGTCGAAGGCAGAGGCGAGCGCGCCTTCGACCTTATCGAGTTCCGCTTGGCCGAAGCCGTGGCCGATCAGGGATGTGTGGTTGATCGCTGGCGCTTGGCCCAGTGAGCCATGGCCGACCGCATAGGCGATGATTTCTTCGATCTGAGCAGAGCCGTAGCCGAGCGTTTCCAAGGCCGCTGGCACGGATTGGTTGATGATCTTGAAGTAGCCGCCGCCTGCGAGTTTCTTGAACTTCACCAAAGCAAAGTCAGGTTCGATGCCGGTGGTGTCACAGTCCATGACAAGACCGATGGTGCCTGTTGGTGCGATGACGGAAACCTGTGCGTTGCGGTAGCCGTGCTTTTTGCCCAGATCCAGCGCTTCATCCCAGCTGGACACAGCAAGGTCGATTAGGCGCTGATCGGGGCAGTTTGCGTGATCGAGCGCGACAGGTTTGACCGCCAACTGTTTGTAACCATTGGTTTTTCCCTGCGCCGCAGTGCGGTGATTTTCGATGACGCGCAGCATGTGCTTTGCGTTTTTCTTATAGCCCGGGAATGGGCCAAGCTCGCCTGCCATTTCCGCAGATGTCGCGTAAGACACGCCAGACATGATTGCGGTCAGGGCAGCGCCCATCGCGCGGCCTTCGTCGCTGTCGTAGCCCAGACCCATGTTCATCAGCAGGCCGCCGATGTTGGCATAGCCGAGGCCCAAGGTGCGGAAGTCATAAGAGCGCTGTGCGATCTCTTTTGATGGGAATTGCGCCATCATGACCGAGATTTCGAGCGTTACTGTCCACAGACGGGTGGCGTGGATGTAATCTTCGACTTGGAACACGCCGTCTTTATAGAAGGTCAGCAGGTTCATCGACGCGAGGTTACACGCCGTATCATCGAGGAACATGTATTCGGAGCACGGGTTGGAGCCGCGAATTTCACCGTCTTCTGGGCAAGTGTGCCATGCGTTGACGGTGTCGTGGTACTGGATGCCCGGATCGGCGCAGGCCCATGCGGCGTGGCCCACTTTGGCCCATAGGTCACGTGCACGAACTGTGCGTGTCACCTCGCCGTTGACGCGGTTGCGCAGGTGCCAATCGGTGTCGTCTTCGACGGCTTTTAGGAAAGCGTCGGTGACACGGATGGAGTTGTTGGAGTTCTGGCCGGATACGGATGAATAAGCCTCAGAATCCCAGTCTGTGTCATAGGTTGGGAATTCGATGCTGGTGTGGCCTTGCTTGGCGTAGTCCAGCACACGCTTGACGTAAGTCTCTGGGATTGCGACTTTTTTCGCTTCGCGGATCGCTGAGGCAAGGGATTTGTTTGTCTTTGGATCGTAGGCGTCATCCTCTGCTCCATCCCAAGATTTGATCGCTGCAAAAATGCCGTTGAGCTTTTGCTCGTGCATTTTGGAGCCGGCGACGATGGAGGCCACTTTTTGTTCCTCAATCACCTTCCATTCGATGAATTCTTCGATGTCTGGGTGATCTGCGTCGACGATAACCATTTTGGCTGCACGGCGTGTGGTGCCGCCGGATTTGATTGCGCCTGCTGCTCGGTCGCCGATTTTCAGGAAGCCCATCAGACCGGAGGATTTACCGCCGCCGGACAGTGGCTCGCCCTCGCCCCGTAGGCTGGAGAAGTTGGTGCCGGTGCCGGAACCATATTTAAAGAGGCGTGCTTCGCGGACCCAGAGGTCCATGATACCGCCGTCGTTTACCAGATCGTCAGATACAGATTGGATAAAGCAAGCGTGCGGCTGCGGATGTTCATAGGATGATGTGGATTTGGTCAGCTCACCTGTTTTGTAGTCAACATAGTGGTGACCTTGAGCTGGACCGTCGATTCCATAGGCCCAGTGCAGACCAGTGTTGAACCACTGAGGGGAGTTTGGTGCCGCGCGCTGTGTCGCCAGCATATAGCGCATTTCGTCAAAGTAAGCACGCGCATCTTCTTCGGTGGAGAAGTAGCCGCCTTTCCAACCCCAATACGTCCACGCACCCGCAAGACGGTCGAACACCTGCTTGGCGGAAATCTCACCGCCCATTTCGGCGCCTTTGGCAGGCTCAGACCGCCAGAGGAATTCTGGAACGTCTTTTTCTTTGACCTTCTTCAGTTCAGACGGAACGCCTGCTTTGCGGAAGTATTTCTGTGCGATCACGTCGCTCGCAACCTGACTCCAAGAGGATGGAATCTCACAATCATCAAGTTTGAAAACAATGGTGCCGTCTGGGTTCCTGATCTCGGAACTGGTCTTTGTAAACTCCAAACCGTCGTATGCATCTTTACCGGATGTCGTAAAGTTACGATCAATCTTCATCGCGTCTGCCCCTGTTTCGCCGTCGTTGCGGCCCCTAGAAAAAATCTGCGCCCCGCAAGGCGCCCTCAACGTCGCTGACCACCGGTCACGATTGAGACAAATCTTCACTGGCCCGCGCTTTGGCAGGTCCCCGGCATGGTATGCTGGTGTCGTCTGTCTTTCCCCGTGCCGCCACCATATATTGTGTCTGCGGTGTCAGCCCACACAACTTGGAACAACTACACCTAGTGGGTCAACGGCTTTATTCACTAAATCTTGAGTTTTTTGTGTTGACGATGCGCAATAGCTTGAGTCGGGGAAATCGCGTCCGATTCCTCCACATCGATACTCACACCTGTTCGGATTTTCTTGCGGTCAAAGAAACTCAACAAACACGGTGGTTTGCCATGATGAGTTCAGCTTTTGGATCAAGAAATCCACAAGTGTTAACGAATGAAGAACGGGGATCGACGCGAAGTTAGATGGTTTGCCCTTACCCAAATCGCGTGACCAAAGCGACACAACATGCCGCCTAATCTTTCAGCACTTCCCCTGTGGTTGGACCGGCAGCAAAAGGAGACACTCAAACAAAAAAGGCAGGTCCGAAGACCTACCGTTTTTGATGGTCGGGGCAGAGAGATTCGAACTCCCGACCCTCTGTTCCCAAAACAGATGCGCTACCAGGCTGCGCTATGCCCCGGACCGTGCGTGTATTTACGCCGAAGATTTCGATTTGAAAAGACCCAAATCGCGATTAATTTTCACAAGGTTTGATCGCATCTTGATCAATAGAAGGATGCTGAAGAACGTCGCCCACTGAGATGCCTAAACGCGATGCCAAACCGCCGTTAATCTCCAACACGTATTGGATGCCCAGCCCGCCATCGATCGTGGTTTCATCCAATGGAATCGCGTTTTCATGGATATTGAGCACTTCCCCATTGGGCGCGACGAAGATCATATCGAGAGGAATCAGCGTGTTCCGCATCCAAAACGTCGCGCGTTGCGGCCGTGGGTAGACAAACAACATGCCTTCCAACGTCGGCATGCTTTCCACGAACATCAATCCCTGACTGCGTTCGGCAGGCTCATCCGCGACGCGCACATCAAAACGCGCTTGCCCCCAGTCCCCAAAGACTGTGACGCGATCAAAGTCACAAGAAGCCCAAACACCTGACGGTAGTAAGAAAAGAGCGGCGGCAACTGCCTTACGGATCATTTGGACCCGGATTCCCAAGTCGTGATCTCAATCGCCATCATGCCACGTGCGCCGCTCATCATGCGCATGCCAACAGCCTCACCTGTCGCGAGATCAGACAGGCCTGAGCGGCGCAAAACCTCGATATGCAGGAACACATCCCGATCATCACCAAACACATTCGCAAAGCCAAAGCCTTTGCCTTTATCGAACCACTTCACCCGCGCAGGATGAATAGGGCTCGCAGCAATTTCTTCTGGCGTCACTTCTTGCATATCGCCAAGCGCAGGGCTGCCATCATCTTCTGGCGGCTCAATCGACACGATCTCTACCGCCTGCAACCCACGATCGGTACGTTGGACGATGATGATGATGCGTGAACCGTCCGCAACGGACCCTTGCCCAAAATTGCGCAAGACATTTGCGTGCAGAAGGATATCCGGACCACCCTCATCGGATACAACGAACCCAAAACCCTTTGCGGGATCGAACCATTTGATCTGGCCGTGAATTTCGTTAGACGCGTCAGTGGTCATTCGTTTTTTCTTCTCTTCGTTGTGCTCATATGAGCCGTATTAGGGTGCCAATGTCAAACAGACGACCATGTTAACAAGTTGCCGACTATACTTCTTGATCACGTATAATCTAGAGTTTTTTAAGGCGACAACCTCGAAATTTCCCAAGTGTCTCCAATAGCTTGCCGCCGCCACCTAAAGCGATCATGCAAACGGTGATCTCCATCCGCCCAAAATTCAACCTCTAGTGGAAAAATGCGAAAACCGCCCCAAAACGGAGGGCGCTCAGGGTTGATCCCATGAGTGGCTGTGACTTTAGCAACCTTTGCAACCAGAGCAGCACGTGATTCTAAGGGTAGGGATTGGTCGGATGCCCAAGCCCCTAAGCGACTCTTGAGGCCTCGGGACTTATAATAGGCATCCGCAACTTCGCCGTCTTCTTTCTCAACAATACCCCGCACACGGAGCTGACGGCGCAGAGATTTCGAGTGCAAAACGAAAGCGACCTTGCCGGATTGCTCAATCTCTTGCCCTTTGGCGCTCCCGTAATTGGTGTAAAAGACAAAAGCGTCATCTTCGATGGATTTAAGCAACACCATCCGCACATTCGGCAAGCCGTCTGCATCGACGGTGGAAAGCGCAATCGCGTTAGGATCATTGATCTCGCTCGCCTCGGCTTCCGACAGCCAAGAGCGCGCCAGTTCGAACGGATTTTCACCGGCAAAGATGCCTTTACGATCTGTCATGTGAGTGCCCAATTTCCCTCGCGGCCACTTATTCTTAAAAAACATCTGGCCTTCAACCCATCAAAGTCAAAGTTTCCGCCGCTTGATGCTCAAATCGCAATCGCCTAAACCTGCCTTCAATAAAACAGTGGGGACATTGAAATGAGCAACAACCTTCTTTCTGGAAAACGCGGTTTGATCATGGGGCTCGCCAATGACAAATCAATCGCCTGGGGGATTGCGAAAGCTTGCGCCGATGCGGGCGCGGAACTTGCCTTTTCCTATCAAGGTGACGCTCTCAAGAAGCGCGTTGAACCCCTCGCCCAATCCGTCGGGTCTGATACCGTTCTCCCGTGTGATGTGAGCGATGAGGCCTCAATCGATGGCCTCTTTGATGCCCTGAAAGACAAATGGGGCAGCATCGATTTTGTCGTCCATGCGATCGGGTTCTCGGACAAGAGCGAGTTGCGTGGCCGCTATGTCGATACAAGCCGTGGCAACTTTGCAATGTCGATGGATATTTCCGTCTACTCCTTCACCGCGGTGGTTCAGCGCGCTGAGAAGATGATGAACGAAGGCGGATCTTGCCTGACGCTCACCTACTACGGCGCCGAACGGGTGATGCCGCATTATAACGTTATGGGTGTTGCGAAGGCCGCATTGGAGGCCTCCGTGCGATACCTTGCTGAAGACCTCGGTAAAGACGGTATTCGCGTTAATGCAATCTCGGCCGGTCCGATCAAAACCCTCGCCGCATCCGGCATTGGCGATTTCCGCTACATCTTGAAGTGGAACGAATACAACTCACCGCTGCGTCGCACCGTAACCATTGAGGACGTGGGAAAATCGGCGCTCTATCTGTTGTCTGATCTGGGATCGGGCACCACAGGCGAAGTCCTTCATGTCGATTCAGGCTATCACGTCGTGGGCATGAAAGCCGTCGATGCGCCAGATATGTCCAAAGAATAACTCGAAAGCCGGAGCTCAACATGACCGACCGCCTGCCCCACGAAAAAGGCTTCCACATCAGCTGGGATCAGATTCACCGCGACAGCCGCGCGCTTGCGTGGCGTCTTGACGGGCAAGGCCCCGGCGATGGATCTTGGAAGGCCATCGTCGCAATCACGCGCGGCGGCATGGCGCCCGCGATGATCATCGCTCGCGAATTGGACGTGCGCACGGTTGATACAATCTCGATCAAAAGCTATGACCACCAGCAGCAATCGGACGCAAAAGTTCTCAAAGAACCGGACGCAGAAATGATGGGCGACGGCACCGGCATCTTGATCATCGA